>SCPN01000033.1_pt1 | contig 803196 bp, 1007 predicted proteins | sample 6106831 | NCBI WGS metagenome assembly SCPN01 (sample SAMN10720447, study PRJNA508395) | human gut metagenome | isolation source: Participant 1, 0 month | reverse complement strand
TCACCTCCGATCCATTTTAATTTTGTCTCACGCTTTGGTCCCACGCTACTTCATCCGGTCTTGTGGTAAGCACGCTGTACAAGAGTGTGTCCTTCGGGAAGTGGTCCACAAAGGGATGATCACATTTCAAAGAACAAAGAGCCCCTCGCCGGGACCAGAATGGGTCACATGCAGGAAAGCTGGTGCGGGAGATCCCCAACTGCTTTGCCAAAATCTGACGGTCTCCCTGGGCCTGGTTGAGCATATAGATAAAGTCCGAGTTCTCAAAATGTTCTCGATCTCACGGGAAGCCAGAAGGTCCTTGACGTTCTGCGTTAAACCTGATGGGATTCCGCCCATTTACGAAAGCGTTTCCAGATCTCCACGCTGGAAACTTCCTGTCTGCCCTTTCAAAGAAGGTGGAATTCGTCGATATAGAACCAGGTTGTTTTATGTTTGGAACGGTTGGCCGTAACACGGTTCCACACCGCATCCTGCATGATCAAAGCCCGATTTCCTTTAAGGCTTTTCCCAGTGATTTAAGCTGGAAACACAGTACCGGTGTTGATCCATTTGGATATTGGAACGGTGGTTGAACACGTTAAAGGGAACCATTGACATAGATTTCCAGCGCAGTTGCGATATTCTGTGCCTCCGGTTCAGACTGTTTCAAAAGCAGCTCGTAAAGATCGCCTAAGATCGGCATATTTTCCGGGCATGGGTCCTGCAGGTATTCCCGGTACACCAGTCTGGTACAACGGTCGATGATCGTCCTTTCAATGGGGAAAGCCCTTCTTTGCCGCCGATGATAAGGTCACACAGCGACAGAATAAAATCACTTTTCAAAGTGATCGGGTTTTCATCATCGGAATAGTCCAGATTGATGTCAATAGGGTTGATGTAGTTCGTGGAAGTAGGGAAATATCAATGACCTGCCCTGGGAACCGAACTGCTGTACCAGCGGCCCATACTCATTTTCCGGGTCGGCGATAATGATGTCGTCCTCCGTCAGAAGGAACACATTGACGATCTCACGCTTGGCAGAGAAAGATTTGCCGCTTCCTGGGGTACCGAGAAACAGCCCATTGGGGTTTATTCAGCGTTTTTCTGTTCGCCATGATCAAGTTATTGGAAGGGCGTTCAGGCCGTAATACAATGCCTCGCCCTCCTGGAACAGTTCACAGGTGGTAAACGGTACAAAGATCGCTGTGCTGCTGGTCGTAAGCCCGCGCTCAATCTCAATCTGGTTCGTACCAAGAGCAAGCGGGGACATAAGCCCTGTTCCTGCTGGTAATCCAGCCGTTTTAAGGCACAGTTGTATTTCTGTGCCACCCGAAGCGGCAAAAATATCATTGAACAGCTTCTGACGTTTGGCAGCGATATTTTCCACCAGTACCGTCACAAGTAACATGCGCTCATTGCGGCTCTGTAAATCCTGCAAAAGATTTTTGGCTTCTTCTCCATAGGTGGCAAGGTCGGTGGGAATGATGTCCATGTCATACCCAGATCGGACCGCTTTCTTTTGTTCCTCAATGGTCATTTTCTGCAGGTCCGACATTTTACGCTTGATGTTTCGGATCGCCTGCGCCTGGTCGATAGACTGGATATGCAGGTTGACGGTCACGGCGTCGTTTAAGTCAAGAAGATCCGCTAAAAGCCGGTCGGTAAGCTCCGGCGCCAAAATCTGCAAAAAGGAGACAGCACCGGAATGATCGCCTACCCGGAATGTCTTTCCATCCTTTGAAAAAGACAGCCCGGATGGGGAAATGAAGTCTTTGGTAGAAAGACCGGTCATAGGCAGATCCGACCACTGGAAATGAAACTTTTCCTGACCGTCCGGGTGAAGCTGGCCGTGAAGAAGTTCCAGACGTTCCAGTCCGTTTAAGGATCTTGACTGGACTCCAAGGGTTTTGAAATTTGCCAGCACATCCGTTTCAATGCGTTCCAGACGCATTTTCGCAGTACGCAGGTCATCTGCCTCGATCCCAAAGGTAATGTATTTGCGTTTGGTGAGACCGTTATTTCCTTTCTGCAACTGGTTCTTTAACATATCCCCGTATTCCTTGCGGATTCCGTCATACTCGTCGCCGCGGGGAGGGATTTCAATGCTTCTGGTAAAATCCTGCATATTGGCCCGCTGGTTGATAAAGGTAAGCTGCACATGGATCGAAGCATCGAAGTAATTTAAGAAATCGCAGTAACCCTCGAAGATCTGTGCTTTATCATCTGCCTGTGCAAGCTGATAGTTAATATCAAAAAACTGTACCGTTTTGGTGTAAAGGGTATCGGTCAACCGGCAGATCCCATCCCGGTACATTTCACGGTAGGGAATGCTCTGCTGGACCGTCTGCGGTGCATCTGCTTTCAGCCCGGCAAAAAAGCCGCCTTTTTTAGACGGCTTGGAACGGGCAGACTTAGTTTTGCCCTGCTTTGCATCGGATCTGGTCTTTTTGGCCTGCCTGATATTTTTTTGCAGACGCTTTTCCTGAGCTTCCTGCTGCTTGTTTTTTGGCAATCTTTGTAACCTCCTTCTTTGACATAGATTTATACAGGTTATCCGTCCTGTATGGACGGTTCTTCGGCCAGAGCTTATAACGGAGCCGGTTCTTCAAGATCTTTTCTGCCGGCTGTACGTCACGCTCATACATGGCGAAGAAGGGCATCATCAGCCCGATCATCAAAGTACAGCCGCCGAATTGCCGATCGCCCCGCGGGTAAAGAAATACACCGGAAGGCCGACAAGCCCGGCAAGACTGAAACAAATAAGCTGGCGCTTCGTCAGATTGAAGGCCAGCTTGGTTTTAACTTTGGTTAAATCCTTTGGTACAGGTACATAAGGCATCTATACACCTCCCATCGTAATATAGTTTCCGGCCCATTACCGTGCACCGAATTCGCGTACCGGTTTCTCCGAAGCCGGACATTCCCACTTCCTGAGCCGCATTTTGCAGCCGTGCCAGGACAGAAACAGCCGGTCCTCTCTGACACAGGTATTCCTGGCTATCTCGGATTCCGGCAATATTTTCCCGAATATCCATATCCACGTCGAACACATCCGAAACCGGTAAAAGCCAACGGTCTGCAAAGTATTTCAAAGGATTCTCAAGCGCCAGCACATCATCCAACATTTCATCCCCGAACTCAAACTTTGTTGTCAGATAGGAATACGCCTCCTGCATGGCTGTAATTTCAGCAGCTTTTCAATTAAGGATTCCTTATCTCTTGACATAAGGCTTTCCCGGTAAGCAAAGTAATTCTGTCCCAGCCGTTTCATCAGGAGTGTATATTTGTCCTGTGCGGAAGCTTCGCTTGTGAAATGTTCAAATTTTTGCTCTGCATCAATTTCTTTGAGAAGATCGCAGATCGGGAAACTATGTTCATGGTTATTTTCTTCCCAGCACCATCGGGCTACGTCCAACGGGTCCTGAAAGAAAGAAGCGCCTCTACTTCCGCCGGGGTAAATACATGTTCAACCTCCAGATAATAGTGGGCTCCCGAAAGTCCCTGTAACTCGTAAATACTACCGATATTCTGTGCATCCAGCATATCCGCATGAACCTTCAAACACTCGTCCAGCCGTTCCATAAGCAGCCGCTTTGCATCTTGTTCTATCAAAATCACCCTTTCGCTCCGGCATAGTCAGCGTACAGTTCACTTCATTGCCCCACATCCCAGCCGGGTGTCTTTTGTCTTGCAAACAGTTCCACTCTGGGCTGATCGCCCATGAGTTTTACGATCTTATCCCGCACCTCGTCCGGTTTCTTGCTGTGCTGCTCAATATGGGAGATCACAAACTGATGGATTCCCGCACACTGGCGTTTCGGTCGGCCTCTGGTTGCCAGCAGGCAGACCTCCGCATTGGATCGGGTCCAAAAGCCCATGCCATAAAACCAGCTATCCGCTTTCCGGTTCTGTTTGAGCCATAGAAAAGCCAGCGTTTTATATTTGAACCCCCAGGCGTCGATCACCCGGAAGGCTTCATTGAGCTGTGGGAAGGTCGCCCACAGAAGAGAGCTGTCTTTGCGGCAAGTTCCGATACCGGCAGGGCACAGATTTCTTCAATGCTCATCGTGGGGTAATGGTTTTCCGCAACGCCGCTTCCATGTTTCCTATCATAGCGCCAGGGCGGATCGGCATAGATAATGCCGTACTGTTTCGTTTCCGGCATTAGCGAGCCTGCTCATTCTTAGATGTGGCCGGTTTGGCCGGCTGTTCTTTGACCTTACCGGCATTTTCTTTCAATGCACCGGTCAGGGAAGGTTTTCCGCTGCTCCTTTGTCGCTTCAAGAGTTGCCTGCAAATTTTCAATAGCCTGCCCGTACCCATCGATTAAGGCATCGTTGAGCTGCTTGCGGAACTCTGCCGTAACCGGCCAGCAGACATCTTTCCAGTTGCCTCCCTTATCCTGGGTTGCGGGCATATTGACATACAGCCCTTTCACTGGAACAGATACGGAAGCCGTCAATCTTAAAGCATCCGCCAATCGTAACATTGGCAAACGCCAGCAGGTTTCCCATTGGGGCGATCGGACGCACGCGGACATCCAGCTTCATGCCGTTTGCCATTTCCGGCGTCTGTGTCTCCGGCGCCATTTTTTCTGTATTGGTTTTACTCATATATAAAATCCTCCTTTTTAGAATTGGTTTTGTTCATGCTATCTTGCATTAAATATGGATTTGGATAACGAACCTGTCTTAAACAGGGCAAAGCCAGCAGTACCGTATAACCCGCCGTTCCCCAGATCGCGCCGTGCACGTCGCCGGACGATGGGATAGACTGGACCAGCACTGCATAAATGGCAACACAGATCAGGATCAAAACCCTGAAAGCCCAGGGCAAAGGGAACGCAGATACCGGTCCCCATCTGCCCCCATTCCCGGTTTGCCATTGTGGAAAACGGGATCGGTGCAAGGCTCACGGTTAAATAAATCTCGATCATACGGCCATATACAATGACAAAGATCACGATGGACAGTACCCACATACACAGATTGATGATGTTGGTTTCCAGCCACAGTCCAATCAGTTCCACATTCCATTGCTTCAAGCTGGGTTTCAGATCAGACAACGCCGCCACATCCAGGTTCCGTTTATGACACCGGCACTTTGCGACACCACATTTTGGGCCACATCAAAGACCGCCATCACAATCGTAAAACAGTTGGTGAGCAGGTAAGTGGCAACAAAGTCTTGAAAATCCACTTGAAGATGTTGAATGTATCGAATTCGTGCATGTTGTTCTTTTCGAGAATCATCTGGATCAGTTCATACACCAGAACAAAGGTCAGGATCATGCCCGCAATGGGAATGACGACGGTTTCTGAAGATTCTGAATCATGGAAAACACGCCGCCATTCCAGCCCTGCGGGTCTGTCCTACCTGATTTGCCACATCCGCAACCTGATTGTTGACGGAGTTGAAAATACTGGTGTACTGTCCGGTGATCGCATCGATCAGGCCCTCTTTAATCCAGTCTGTTATCCATTCAAACAGACTGCCCATAATCAGCCCTTAACCGAACAGGCCGGAAAGCAGCGGGATCAGCGTTGCACCAACCAGAGCGATACCTCCGCCTGCCATAAGCTGTTTTATCCCCAATTAGGTGTAAAACTCTGCTCGATGGCGGGCGGCGGCGTACAAAAAATCTATATGGTGTTTTTTAAGAGAACCGTCCCGGCGGGACAGGTCAGGCAGTGACCTGTTCCACCTCCGGGATGGGTTTGAGATTAAAATGAATTTCGATAGAAATGTGTCTTGTTTTATTTTCGTCAATGCGCTCATGCGACGATTTCTTTGATTAAGCGGGTGAGGGTGGCTGCGTCCAGCTCTGTGATGTTGGCGTATTCCTGAATGGCTTCCACCCATTGTTTTGCATCATTGGCAAGCTGGACTTCATCGGACAGCCGCTTTCTGCCCTCGGACACTTTTGCTTTAAGCTCCGTCTGCTCGGTCTGTGTCTTTTCCAGCATGGTGTTGAAATTCTGCTCACTGATACGCCCTGCAATCATATCCTCATAAAGCCGCATGACCATTTTGTCCAGAACCTCAATCCGTTCCTCGTCCCTTGTAAGGGAGCGTTCCATTGCTTCCCGCTGTTCCCGCTGCTCTGCTTCACAGGTATTGGTCAGGCGGTCGGCAACCGCTTCCCCGTCCATCAAGGCAGCTCTGGCACATTCCGGATTTTCCGCAGCACATGGCTGTAAAGGGTGTCATAGTCAATCCGGTGCTGGGTGCAGTGGTTCTTTCAAAGGCGTTGTAGGTCTTGCAGGAATAAATCCGCTGGGGATGTTTTGCGTTTGTGTAGCGTACCGTCAGCGACTTCCACACTCGCCGCATTTTAACAATCCGGCAAACAGGCTGATTTCATCGGTCTGCCCCGGACGCTGGCGGGATTTCAGCTTGTTCTGCACAATGTCAAAGCTCATGCGATCAATCAGCGGTTCATGCTGTCCCTCCACCACAATCCAGTCCTCCGGCTTCTTTTCCCCAATTGTGCCGATTTTGAAACGGTAGTCTTTTTTCTGGGAAGCAATCGCACCGGTGTAGACGGGATTCATCAAAGGTCTTTGATAACGGAGAGTCCACATATACCGCCCGTTTTCCGGGTCTTTCTTTTCCCATTTGGTTCGGGTGTTGCGAAGCCCCCGTTCCCGGTTCCACCATGTGGGGCAGGGGATTTTTTCTTCCTCCAGCCGTCTGCGGATATAGTTCGGACCATGACCGTTCAGGGCATATCCGAAAATCAGCCTCACAATCAGGGCGGTTTCCTCGTCAATGAGCAGATGGTTTTTGTCCTCCGGGTCTTTCCGATACCCAAACGGGGCAAGACACCCGGTAAACTGTCCTTTCTGCGCTTTCAGAAGATAAGAGGAATGGACTTTCTTGGAAATATCCTTGCTGTACATCTCATTCAGGATATTCTTGAACGGGGCGATGTCGTTGTTATCCCGCAGGGTGTCGATACCGTCATTCATGGCAATATAGCGGACACCGTTTCTTGGAAAAAAGTCCTCAATCAAATGCCCGGTTTGCAGATAGTTCCGCCCCAGTCGGCTGAGGTCTTTCGTGATGACAAGGTTGATTTGCCTGCGCTCAATGGCTCTCAACATTCTCTGTAAATCAGGACGCTCCATATTAAGACCTGTGAAGCCATCGTCCTGATAGACTGCCACAACCTCCATCCCTGCTTTTCGCAGTATTTTTCCAGCATATCCCGCTGGTTGGCGATACTGGCACTTTCGCCTTGCAGGTCATCGTCCTTTGACAGCCTGCAATAGACCGCCGCACGATAGCCCCCGGCAAGTGCCGAACCGATTGTTCTGTATTCCATTTCGTTCATCATAGCCATTTACCCACACAATCCAGACGGTATCTGGCTCTTTTGAACCTCATCTTCATTATAGCCTATATCTTTCTTTTTAGCAAGATATTCTTTTGTATTTGTTTTACCGTATTTCTGGGAAATCAGGCTGACGAACACATCGGTTGCGTCCAGTTCCCCGTCAAATACAGTGGTCACATGAATCTCTGTTTTGTTTTGCCATAGGCAGTTATCCTCCATACATGAAAATAGCCAGACAGAGGGTGTCGGCAACGAAGTCCGGCAACGGGCTTCAAAGACCCAAACAATCTCAATCTGGCGATGGTTACTATTTATACTTTTCTTTTATTTTTCTGTTGTTTTGGTTGTTATAAGGGAAAAGCCCGGAAATAAGGGTTTTCACGCTCCCAACCCTTTGTCTGCCATATTCGGAAAACATTCTTGGGTTCGGGAAGTACCGCCAGCCGGTAATGCACTGGTTCATAATCTCGTTGATTTCCCGGATTTCCCATTGCTTCGGCTCGTCAAAGGTGTGGTTCAAGGCTTCCTTGTAAAGCTGCTTGGAACAGACCATGCTCCCGGTGTACTTATCAAGATACGCCTGTATCATTCCGGCTTTGGTGTCCTCCGGCATAAAATCCCGCTGGTGTTCTTTGAGATACCGCTGCATGGTGGGGCTGAAAGCCAGCTTGAACCTGCCGCTTCGGTAAATCTCCATAGCTTCTGCCCACATCTGCTCGATATAGGCTCTGGAAGCGGCTTCGTCCTCAAAATGTGAACCTCCGCCTGCTCCGGGTACACCATGACCGGGATAAAACGGCGGTTGCCTGAACGGTCAAGGGGCAGGAAGTCAAGGGCATTGGAAGTGCCGCCAAACACGCACTGACGGGGGCGGTCTGCCGGGTGGGTTTCATAGGGTATCTTGTAAACCTCTTTCTGCCGGCTTAAAAACGACTTGATTTCCTCAATGCTCTTGGCGTTGGCGGTTGCCATCATTTCCGACATTTCGATAATCCAGTGACCTTGCAGCTTACGGTACACATTGTCATCGTCCAGCTTCCGCAAATCATCGGAGAACCACTCGTCCCGGACTGCCAGCAGACGGAAGAAGGTGGACTTGCCAGCCCTGACCGCCTACCAGGCAGAGCATGATTTCAAACTTGCACCCCGGCTGAAAGGCTCGTGAGATTGCACCCAGCAGGAACAGCTTCAATGCTTCATAGGTGTAATCGTCTGCGTCAGCCCAGAAGTGCCGCAGGCAGAAACGGATTCGCTCTGTCCCGTCCACACAAGGGTATTGAGATAGTCCCGGATGGGATGGTACTTGTTTTCATTTGCCACAATCCCGATGGCGTTATCAATCTTTTTCTCATTGGTAAGCCCGTAGGTTTCTTCCAGATAGAGAAGCAGATATTTCATGTCCGTATCGTTTAAGGCGGTGCTGTCCCTGTGGAAGCCGATGGGCTTTATGATGTCCTTGCGGTCGGTCAGGATGTTGTATGCGATAGCCCCGGAAAGCAGCGGGTCACGCTGGAATACGGTCAGGCAGTTCCGTATGCTCTGACGGACACCGCCTTTCTCGGTGGTTTCCAGCCCGCCTTGATTTCCTCAATGCTCTGGGGCGGCTGCATGGCGTTCATGGTGTTTTAGTTCTTGCTGCGTCTGCGGCTGCAAGCTCTGCCATTCGCTGTTCAAGCTGTATCACATCCTTTCCGTATTCCGTAATCAAAGCCGCTTTTCCTCTGTTTCCCCGAACAGCAGCACATCCAGCAGATATTCCACATGGTCTTGCTTCTGTAAGGCTTCCACAAACCGGGGATGAAAGACTTCCTCCGGGGAGTGCGGGGCATAATCCGTTCTCCACACTCAGGTAGGTGGAGATAATCGGCAAGAATACGGAAGCAGCGGTTTTGCTTCCTGAAACTGTTCCTCCGGGATTTCTGCCGGGGCTTGGGCTTTTTTGCTTTTCCCGGCGGTTTCCAGTCCTCATAGGAAAGCCCGAAGTCCTGTGCCAGTTGTACGGCGGCGTCTTTCTTTCCCAGCCCATACAGGGCGGCGGCAAAATCAATCACATCCCCATCCGCACCGCAGCCGAAGCAGTGGTAACGCCGATCCAGCTTCATGCTTGGGGTTTTATCATGATGGAACGGGCAGCAAGCCATCCCGTTCCGCCCTACATGGATTCCATAATGCTCCGCAGCCTGTCTGGTTGTGACGGACTGCTTCACAGCTTCAAATACATTCAAATCTATCCCTCCTTGAAAAAAGAAAAAAACACCTGACATTCTCTGATTGAAAATGGCAAGTGCCTGTTAAAGTTCCATATCCTGTTGTCTGTGTTTCGCCTGTGCCGGGGCGGTTCTTTGTGCTTTTTTCTCGTCAGTCTTATCCTGCAAGATTTCTTTGATAGGCTGTTTCTTGGGCGGCTCTTTACTTTCCTCTGTGCCGGGTGTGGCTTTCCGTACCCAGTAGCGGATGTCCCGCAGCTTCTTCAAATCCTCCTGTACCTCGGTCAGCGGTACTTTCAGCTCTGCGATTTCGCTAAGAAGCATTTCCTGCTCCTCTTGCAGCTCCTTTTGGGTACTGTCCTTATCGTCCGGGTGCTTGGCAAGATAGGCGGCGGCTTTCGCATACCGGGCAACCTCTGGGTGTTCCTGTTTGAATTTCTCCTTTGTTTTCTTAAAAAATATCTTCTGGTACTTCTCATAGACAGGCTTACATTCCTTGCAGTCTGTCCGGCTGGCAAGAATCCGTCAATCACTTTGCTGCGGGCTTCCTTTGGCTTCATCTGATTGCGGTAATCTGCGGCTGATTTCCCGGAAGATTCCAGAAATGCTTCTATGTCCTCCACAGTGGAAAGTCGCCTTTTGCCGGAGATAGGATAGGGCTTCGCTGACTGCCTTTAAGTCCTGTGAAGTCCCCGGTTCTGTCCAGCCCTTGTCCAGTCCTTCCGTTCTTCCTTTCGTATCTCCATATACTTCATCAGCAGATTGGGAAGAAGTGTTGCTTCCTCCGCCGCCTTTTGTGCAAGCAGCTCTTTCCGTTTTTCGCCCAGCTCGGTAATCCAGCCTTTGAGGTTTTGGATAAGCTGCCGGATGGACTTCATCAGATTGTTGGCAGCTCTGATTTCCCGGTTCAGGTTGCCGATATTCGTCTGGATACCACGCTTTTCCATCTGCCGGACAGCAGCTCCCTCATGGACAGTAGGGACTATATCAAGCCCTGTCTGGCATAGGAACGCAAGTCCACACGCTCCGGGCGGTCATTGGCTTCAGATAGCGGTTCTGGATGACCTCCCATTCATGCCGCCAGATTTCACAATACTTCTGGTTGTTCCAGTCCACCGTATCTTCCTTGTGGCTTTTCAACCTGCCGGATGGCAGTTTATCCGTTCCCCGTTCTCATCAAGGTCATAAACCTTGCGGCTTTTGGGAAGCCATTTCCCATGTTCGTCCATTGCCCGCATGGTCAGCGGGACATGGGCGTGGGGATTATGTCCCGGCGGATGGGGTCATGGATAGCAAAATCAGCAATCATGCCTTTGGAAACAAACTGCTTCTGGCAAAACTCCCGGACAAGGACAGCGTACTGGTCGGGCGGTATTTCTCTGGGGATGGTAAGCACCCACCGCCTTGCAAGCTGAGAGTTCCATTGCTTCTCCACCGCTTCGGCGGCGTTCCATAAGGTATTGCGGTCTGCATATTCCTGTGGGGCATTTGCCGGGAGCAGGATTTCATTGTGGACGATACCACGCTTTTCTGGGTAGTGCTTCACTTGCTGGTCGTATTCACAGAACAGCTTTTCGCCACTCTGGTAAGCAGCGGCGGCAACCGCAGACTGCCGCTGGCTGCGCTGAACAATCGTGATTTCGTTGTGCGGACAGGGCATTTCGTGTCCCTCCTTTCGGTAATTGGTGGATGGGTGGGCGTTTTACCACCTCATTTTGGGCAGAAAAAAAGCAGGAGACCTTTTCAGATTTCCTGCTCGGTGTGCCGCTATGTAAACGGCGGGTATTTAGTTTGAAAGTTCGGGACAAGTTGACCCGATGTGTAGAATAACAAACTGGATTTATTTTTCTTTACATTTTATGCCGTAATTTCCCCTACTACCATTTTCGTAGCCTATATATTTCATATCTTTTTCCATTTATCTCCACTTCGTCATCGTTAATAAATGTATAAGACTTACCATTTTCTTCACAATACTTTGAAATTGCTTCCATAGTTTTGCAAGAGTTGGGTAATTGGCACTATCCTCATAAGGAACCCAAAAGCTTTTTAAACATATAAAATACCTCCTTCTAATTTGTTAAGTAATCCACGAATTTTCAAAGCGTTATAAAATAATAGTATCATACAGCTTCGCAAAATCCACTTATAACTTCAAACTTGTCGGCTGGGAACAGCTTGCAGCGCAAGGTGTCCCCAGATGGCAAATCCACAAAAGGTAGCTGGTGGTAGCCAGCGCAGAATAGCGTCCCTGTATGATTTGGAGCAGACCATGACTGCGGAAAATCACAACCGGCGAGGAGCCTTCGGAGAACGCAATGCACCAACCTCTGGGTGGTGTATAATTACGCCCTTAGTAAACTAAGGGGTTTCCGGCTTCTCCCGTTCCAGCAGCTTTTCAATAGTTCCTGCGTGTCCTGCCTGTGAAAAATGAGTTTCAACAACAGCATGACATCATCATCTGTCAGGAGTTCCGGCTCTTGCAGAAAACTTTCCAGCATACCGCCACGAGTGCAGAGCCGGTGCGTCCGTTCCTTTCGGGTAAGCTGCTTCAACTGGTGCTGCAATGCCTTTTCATCATTGATGGCTTTCCGCAGTTTCTTTTCGCTTTTCTCCAGTTCCCGGTTGAGTTTTCCAGCTTTGAGGTATCAGGCAAGGGCAGCGTCCTCATTTCCGGTATCAGCACATAAATTCTATTCGGTTCTCCACGCCCTGACGCACCCGCATGATAAGTCCGGCGGTTTCCAGTTCATTCAGAGAACGCTTGACCGTCATGGGACTGCGGGACAGGACTGCGGCAATGGCTGTGACAGGGAAGCAGACAAACAGGATTCCGTTCTCGTCCTCCTGCCCTTTGGATAGTATAGCGTCCAGCATCCGGCAGTACATGACCTTTGCGGTGCTGCTGACTGGAAATCCTGTCAACGCTCTGGGAAAGGGCATACAGGGCGGCAATGGTGTGTCTATCGTCATAAATTCAAAATTCATTCGGTGTGTTCCTCCTTTTTCTTTGCTCGTTTGGATAAATAACGGGGGCAGTCAACCACAACCGCCCGGAAGCTCTGCTTGCACCCATGCTGGCATTTCCGGCATAATTCGTTGTAAGTGACACGCCCCGGTCATTAAGGTAAAGGAAGCTCATGCTTCCTCTTTTGCTCATTCTCGGCATATTGCACTTCCTCCCGTTTTAGTGTATGGTTTCGGGGCGATTTTCGGCAAAATTACAGCCATAGAGCCGCCTAAAATCTCCGAAGTATCAGCGATAGGGTAGACTATCCCCCTATCAGATTGTCGTGTTTCGGTATCATTTCGGTATCAGTTCGCCAGTTCTCCCCGGTGTCGTTCCTCCCCTGAATCTCACAGCGGCGTATCGCTCCCTTTGGTACGCTCGTTTCGGTCAGGGTTCCTCCATATCCTGCCAAAGTCATGGCGCTACATCGCCGGGGAAGCATATCCACACAGGCTGGTCATTCGATTGGAATAATCCATCGATGAACTACCTGTATCATAGAACATTTTTGTGCCCTGTGCCGTATGTCCACAAAGTAGGAATTAAGGGTAAAAATCAGAAATTTCCACGATTGCGGAAAGTATGATATAATCCAGTTAAGCGGCAGTAATGAAACCGCCGGAAAGGGCGTGCGCCCATGAAAGGAGCAACAAGCATACAGGAACGCCTTTGGGAACTCCGCAAGGACAAAGGCTTAAATCTGGAAGAATTATCAGAGCTGACGGGCATTTCCAAATCAGCTCTTGGCAGTTATGAAAAAGAGGATTATAAGGAAATCAATCATGGCAACCTTATCACGCTGGCAGACTTCTATGGGGTTTCCGTTGATTATCTGCTGTGCCGGACAGAGAACCGGGAGCAGATCAACACGCCACTAACAGAGCTGCATTTGAATGATGAGATGGTGGCACTTCTGAAAGGCGGTCGGATTAACAACCGTCTGCTCTGTGAGCTTGCCACTCATAAGGACTTTATCAAGTTTCTTGCGGACATTGAGATTTATGTAGATGGGATTGCCACCATGCAGATTCAAAACCTCAACGCCCTTGTCGATACTGTCCGGCATGAAATCATTGAACGGTATCGCCCCGGCGAAGACGACCCGCATTTGAAAGTGCTGCAAGCCGCCCATATCAGCGATGATGAATATTTCAGCCACATGGTTCTTGATGACCTCAATCTCATTATCCGGGATATTCGGGAAGCCCACAAAAGGACAGCGAGTGCGCCCCAGACCACCGTTGCCGATGAATTGAAAGAAATTTGGAAGCGGTTGAAAATTTCAAGGGCAGTCGGGATGAAAAGCTGGTTGTCCTTTACTGCAAGCAGCTCGGCATCAACTATAAAAATCTGTCAGACGAAGAATTTCGCTGGCTCATTCGGATTCTACAAAATCAAAGAAAACAGGAACTCCTATCAGTCAAAGGAAAAACGGTAAAGAAAACCGCTGTTGCATGGTTGTGTTTGCTTCCATGTAGCAGCGGTTGGTCTATACTTATTCAGTTAAAATTTCAAAGCGATAAAGTGGAATTTATCTTAGAAATTACAGCAATGTTATTTTGATAAACTTTCAAGAATTGAAATATCATGCTTATCTTTATCTCTTAATTCATAACCTGAGTGGAAAACTCTTTGGCCTTTTAAGGATATACAAGGAATTGTTTTTCCTTCAAAAGCACTACCAAAGTAATCTTTTCAAACTCATACCAGCCACCCTCTAAATCAGCTTGTTTTGAAGTTCCGTCCTCATTTAAAACGAACGGGTGAATGTCTAAGTAACCAAGTTCATCACTATATAACTCTATTCTAACCGGTTTCCAGTCTGTATCAATTTTATAGCCCAGATTCAAAAGCACATTTAACAATTTTTCCGTATGTTGAGCATCAAAATTTATATCTATATCTCTATGAATTCTTGTTTGTTTACCAGCTAAAATATCTACACCCCATCCGCCATCCAACCAGTATGTAATTCCAGTATTTTCGAATAATTCTATTACTTTCATTAAATCTTCTTTTGTTGTTATTTCTTTTCTACCCATACAAAGTCTCCTTTACAACTTCTAATTTGTAATAATCATTCTACCATACCGTTATGAATAAATCATCATGTAAAACAATTTCTTCTGCCCGGTTGTGAATGTTATTGCAACGCTGCACCATTCCATTTGACGGGTACGCTTCAATTCCTCGGTCACGCCCTCGGCAGCTTTCATCTGCTCCATGATGGTGTCTAACCGTTTCTGTGCCTGTTCGTTCAGGTCTGCAAGATATGTCCACAATTCCCCGGTCAGGGTCAATGTGTGTAATCTGGCTGGGCAGACTTCTCTTAAATATTCCCGGTGCATCCGTCCGTACTTTCCGATGGGGCGGTGTTCCTCCGGCAACTTCAAGTCCGGGATGTAGTAATCTCCAACAAGGATATAATCAATTCCGTTTTCTTTTATTCTTGGTTTCAATTCGCTCATGTTCCTTACCTCCTGTGGAAGCAGGCTCGTCTGGTACTAACTCAATCACATCGGTAATCTCACAATTCAGCGTTTCGCAGATACGGGCTAATGTATCCATGCTGATGTGCTTCCCTCTTTGCTCATGTTGGCAATCATATTTGTTGTCATACCAGCGGCAAGCCTTAAATCCTCTTTTCTCATATCACGCTCTAACAGTGTGTGCCAGAGTGGTTTATAGCTGATGTGCATATTGTTTTCCTGCCTTTCTATCCATACCACCGGAGCTGCCCCGGCAGGTTTTCTCTTATTATAGCACCAATCTTGTGAAATCACAATTTATTCTTGTAGCCTGCCGCTGATACCGTCTGGATTGGCTTTTCCTTTCTTTTTGTTCCCTTTAATTAGCCATGAACTGCTTGATCCCTGGGATTTTGCACCTGTGTTATCATTTCCGTAACCTTCGAGAAGGTTTACAACCCCATGCGCCCAGACCTGCGCCCAGGGCGATCACAAGGATCTTCAAAGTATCAATCGCGCTTGCAAAAAATGCCATATAGTTCCTCCTTTAATTTCAGAAATTTTAATTTGTGATATGGCCGTATCAGGCCGGAAACAAAAAAAGCCGCCGCACTGTTTTTAGAAAAAATCTGTTTCAAACAGCACGGCGGCATGGGGGAAAAATCCTGCGGTTATTTACTTTTCAGGAGAATCACGAATCCTCAAAATATCCTCCTTTCATCGTGACAAAAACAAAGCCTGCCAGGGCGTCATGCTTTGACAGGCAGGAACAACTCTATAAAGTCTGGGAAGCCAGATCTTCGGCTGTGACTTCATAATTACGGTATCGTTCACCGGGACGCATCGGCATCCGGGTAGAAAGAAACTTTTCGATATTAAAAGCGTTCTTCTCATTAAAATCGGAAAGCAGTTTGTAATTTGGGTGTTTGGTTATATCGTATTTCCGGGAGAGGAACGGCCGCACACCCCTGATCTGCAACAGACATTTACCCCCGTCCATGACCGCCAGTTCATCCACCGACATCAGATCCTTTCCCAGCTTTTGAAAATTTTGTCCGTGGGATTCCTGATTGCCCTTTGTGACACTGGTGTTATACAGGTCGATGGTCTCTTTCCCAATAGGGAGTTCCAGCTTTTAAGGTGGTTTCTTCTTTGCCTCCTAAGAAGGGAGGCGTCACAGTTACCGATGATGGTGTCCATGTTGTCTTTATACAGGGCTTTGAGTTGGCTTTGCGCCTGCACCAGGCAGGCAGAGATCTCACGGCTTCGGATGGTCGCCATAAGACGCTCCAGGTTCGGGATCTGCCGATATTTGCCGCCTCGTCGATCAGGCAGCGCACATGGATGGGAAGCCTTCCACCATATACATCATCCGCCCGCTCACACAAGCGGTTAAACAAAATGGAATAGATCAGACTGATCAAAAATGCAAAGGTCCCGTCCGTGTCACTCATAATAAGGAAAAGAGCAGTCCGTTCATCTCCCAGCATATCCAGATCCAGTTCGTCATACATGGTAATTTCCCTGACTTCTTTAATGTCAAAAGGAGCCAGTCTGGAAGCACAGGAAATAAGGATCGACTTGGCTGTTTTCCAGTAACAAAATGTCAATAGTTTTTTAATCACTTTTTTCAAAAAGGCAAAAAAAATAGAACGTATAGATTATTTCCATACGCTCTATCTCACATTTCATATTAAATTTTGAATGCTACAAGCTGTAATTCTCTTCCTTTCTTATTCCCAATTGTTTTCTTGTAATACTAAATGAAGTAAGTGAGAATAATTAGCCATTGTATCTTTTGCACGGTTTCCATATTCGTTTTCTATAAAAGACAAATCATCCTTATCGGAATGCATAATCAATCCATGATTTTCTGTTTCTACTGGTAAACCATTGAGCCAATTATTTGCTTCAAAATAAATATAAGGAATTCCTATATCACTAAATGGAGCATGGTCACTTCTCTTTTGCCCTGTTGGATATGGATAATCAACATTTCCTTTTGGTGTTAATTGCATTGGTAAATTTGCCTTTTTTGCAATTTCAAATGCCTTATTTACAGCTTCTACATCTTTAACAACACCTTTATCATTTATGCGTCCTCCATACAAATAAAGATTATCTCCTGCAAGAATACTATCTATATTTATCATTAGCACAATATTGTCTTTTTCTTTCTTTGTAAGAGAATTAACATATTCTTTTGAACCATGCATTCCTGTCTCTTCTGCACCAAAAAATACATATTTAATCGTATATGGTGTTTCGACATCTATCATTCGCAATGCACTTTCTAATGCAACAGCTACACCTGAGCCGTTATCATCTACGCCATGTGTTCCTGCACTATCATAATGAGCTCCAACAATAATAGTTTTTTTCGATTGCCCTTCTTTGATTACTTCAATATTTTGACTTGATTGGCTATCTTCACCACCATCAAAAATATTTTCTCCAGATGTGTCCATCATAGGAACACCTTCCTCAATATCAAAAGAATTTAATTTTATATCCTTTTCTGAATATCCACCATTTAACAAAATAGCAGATATAAACGAAGCCATTTCCTTTTCCTTTTCTGTACCCGCAATTCGTCCTGGCAAGTTCTCTTGAATATATTTTAAAAATGCGTATGATTGTATTCCATAGTTTTCTTGCTTGAAACTCTCTGATATTTCTTGTGTAAGAGTAAAATCTTTGCATTTTCATTATTATTGCTGTATGCTTATCACCACATCCTGATAACAAAGAACATACAATAACGATAGATAAAATAATAATGCATATTTTTTTCTTCATAGTATTTCGATTAAACCTCCTTTATAATTTCAGATTTGTTACTCACATGATATCATATTTTTTCTTCATTTACATCCACCTAATTTTAATAAACTGCCATTCGGCTTGCTTCTGTAACCAGCATCCGGTTAATCTTCTCCTGCATTGTTTCCTTAGCATCTTCATTGAAATGATAACGGACAACATAGACTGTCTGCCCGATTTTCTTTGTAAATGTGTTCCCCTCTGTTTTTGTATTCATCATTTTTTCCATAATCATTTTTTCCTTTCTTTCCTGTGCCCGACAGAGAGGATTGTCTTTGTCCCTGCCGGAAGTTTATCTGTACACTGACAACATAAGTGTCAACATGGGTTTGAAACTTTTTACTGGTTGTTTTTTTATTTTCCAAAATACTACTGGAAAGTTTTTTGAATGTTCTTGTTGACACCTGTAAAAAAAGCTGAAACACCAGTAAATATAAGGGTTTTAGGTGTCAACAAATCTGTCAACAAGCGATAAATTTACAGAAGATTTGTAGCCTTCCGATATCAAAATCAGCCTTTCTCTCTGTCGGGCAGGTCAAATGGCAGCTCCAACTGTTCTGCCTTCGTCAGCTTCGTAAATCCGTCTTTGTCCGGTTCGTTGCCACCCTCTTCTGTTCCTTCCCTGACCCAGCTTCTCTGTCTGCCATATCCTTCCTTTGAAAATCTGTGGATTCCATCCCTCTTCCAGCCGGTGATCTGTGTATCCATAATGGAACAGATCTCATTTGTCTCGAATTTTTTCGGCTCCCGTTCAAAATGGTCAAAGGCTTCTTTCCAAATCTGGACGGAGCATACATGAGTTCCCTTGTAGGCATCTAGCCAGCCCTGAATCATTCCTGCCATCGTATCTTCCTGTGTGAACTGTTTCCGGTATTCACTGATCTTCTGTTCCATTTCTTTTGAGAATTTCAACAGACTGCTCTTATTCTCCGTTGACCAGTAGATTTCCATTGCTTCTGCCCATAGCTGGTCAAAATAGGCTCTGGCTTCTTTTTCATCATCAAGGATATGCTTCTCTGCCTTGCTGCTGTCTATGGCAATCGGCAGGAACCGTCTTGCCCCGGTACGGTCAAAGGGAATAAACTGCCTTGTGTTCGTTGACCCGGCAAAGATACACTGACGCTTCCGATCTTCCTCATATTTATCATAGGGATTCCGGTAAGTGTCTTTCTGCCTGGTCAGGAATGATTTGATCTCTTCATTGCTTTTCGCACTGATTGCTGCAATCATCTCTGACATTTACATGATCCAGTGTCCCCGGAGATGCTCATATATCTTACTGTCGTTCAACTGTTTCAGGTCATCAGAAAACCAGTCATCATTCAGTGCAAGGAAACGGAAGAATGTGGATTTCCCGGCTCCCTGCTGACCTACCAAACAGAGCATTTCATCTGCCTTACAACCCGGACGGTAGATTCTGCTCAACGCTTCCATCAGGAAATGTTTCACAACCTCATAGACAAAATCCGAAGCATCAGCTCCCATATACCGTTGCAGTACATAACGGATTCGCTCCTGTCCGTCCCATTCCAGTTGTTCCAGATACTCACAGATTGGGTGGTATGCCCGGCTGTTGGCTTCTATGCGGAGTGCCTTATCCATACATTTTTCACTTGTGAGCTTGTAATACCGTTCAAAGAAATAATAAAAATAAGTCCTGCCATCATCGTCCAGTTTGCAGATTTCCTCATTCCACCAGAGTTTTTTCACAATATCAATCCTGCCTGTCAGCTTGTTGTACTTCATGCTCTCACGCACAAGCGGATCATTTCTCAGCACGACCATATAATTTCCAACCGTTGCTTTCGCAGTTCCTTTTGTGTATATTCCAGCATCTGTTTCACTTCATCGACTTTACTTTTATCTGCCATCCGGAGCATTTCTTTCATGGCATCTTTCTGTTCTTTTGTAGCAATCTCCTTTATCTTCTCTTTCGCATTGCTCAATCTTCTCCATCTCCTTCCATTTTTCTTTGACAAGGACTTCCTTATCTGCCCTATCCCCGAAGAGCAAAATATCCAGATAATACTCAACAACCGTCAGTTCACTGAGAGAAATCATAAACTTTTCATTCCATTCTTCTGTCCATGTTGTTTTGTGCATACTGCTCTTTCCATTCCAGAAGCAGGCTACGGTAATTCAGATATGCTCTCAGGCATCTTAGATATTTTTTCTGCCAGAGTTCTTCCGGTGTCGGCTTCGGCTTTTTTATTGGAACACGTCTCTTGTTCTGCAGTGATTCCCTGTCCTTGCCGGAATAAAGAATCCTAAAATCATCTGCCAGCTTCATAGCAGCATCTTTCAGTCCAATGCCAAACAGTTGTGCTGTAAAATCAATCGCATCTCCCGTACAGCCACACCCGAAGCAGTAATACCTCCGGTCAACTTTCATACTGGGTGATTTGTCATTATGAAAAATACAACGGATCAGTCCGCTCCTGTTGGGCTTCAATCCATACAATTCAACAGCCTGCCGGACAGTCACGTTCTGTTTTACTTCATCAAATAATCCCAATTCATTTCCTCGCTTTCTTATAACTGCTTCCCAAATCCGGGAATCACTTTTTAAAAAAAAACAAAAAGGCACTTTGTCCTGTCCTTACGGAATCAACAAAATGCCCTTATAGTTCCAGATCACTAGAACATGATTTTCCTTTATTCAGTTGTTTTCTCTCTGCCTCTTCTCTTTGAATCTTTGCTACATTCTGTGCAAGTCTTTCCCTGATAGATGGCTTCACTTCTTTTTTGATTTCTTCTACAACAGCTTTTTTCTTCTCTGGCTGTTTTAACTGTTTAGTAATCCGTATGACCACTTTTTCCATTGCAGTTTCTATTTTTCTTATCAGCCCGTCCAGTCTTTTTATTGCATAATCCTTTTCTCTTTTGGAAGCCTTGTGTTTCGGATCCTGAATCCACTTTTTAGAATCTTCTGCCAAACGGATATCATCTCTTCTGGTAGCCAGCATTGCTTCTTTTGCTACTTTCTCCACTGCCTTGTCATAAGCTTCACTGGATACTTCATCAAGCAAGGTTTCCACATCTTCAATACGGACGGTAAGCTGTTTCAGTTCCTCTCTCTGTTCTTCAATTAGATCACCCTGCTTGAATATACGGTCTGAATTATTTGCAAATTCTGTATCCTGCTGTTTTATTTTTTCTTCCTGTGACTGAATAATTTCTTCATTTGCACGCACATACCTTGACTGTTTTGCAAGCTCCAGACGATTCTCGTTCACCTTATCAATCTGCATAAGAATTGTTTCCTGTTGATTCGCAATTTCTTCTTTCTGCTTCATACGGATATAATCTTGTTTTTCCAAATACTTTCTTCCACCATACGATGGTTCTTCATCAAGTTCCAGTCCGTGACGTTTACAGATATCTAAAAACATTGTCCGGCAGGCAGAATCAAAAACAACCTTGCGGTTATTTGTCTTTGATCTCTTCTTTTCTGGATCTGGAAGTTCAAATCCAAGTTCTTCCAATGCTGTTTCCTGTTTCGGCTCAATTTCTCCATATCGGTTTGTAGCATCGAAAACATGACGCTCATGAATATGAGGTGTTGCTTCGTCCATGTGTAGCGACCAATCAATAATATGCACGTTAGAGCCAAACCGCTTATCGAACTCTTTCTTAAACTCGTCAAATACTAAAATCAGGGTTTCCACAGAAGCATGTTCATCTATTGTTCCAAGCTGATAGATACTTTCTTCCGGACAGGTCTTTTTGTTTTTCCAAACATCTTCCACTTCTTTGCATCTGTCTGGGTGTCTGGCTTTCACATGTCTCTCATTTTGCTTCATAACGTAATTTCCATAATGCTCTTCATAGAATGCCAGCTCAATTTGTTCAAAAGAAAAATTATTCTCTTTTCCCTGATCTTCCATTGTGGTATATCCCTGATAGCAATCCCAGTAAATATTTTGCCGGACTCTTTCATTGTCGATATGCTCACTGTGTTCCGGATTAAATCTCCGATCATTATGAAGCGGATTGTAAACTCCATTTTTCCCAGATCTGCCATTATGCCTTGTTCCTTTCATTTCACATTTCTCCTTTCTTTCAAGTTGTTTCCCCGAAGGGATTGCAGCGAAGCTGCTTAAAGGCTCTGTCGCCGTTACAGATAGTACCCAGTACCATATGGCGAAACGCCATATCACTGGGCAATGGCTGCCGCCCTTAACCTGCTAAGGGCTTCGCCCCTTAACCCCAGCAAGGTGCTGCCTCCCTTTGCAATCCAGGCACAAAGGACTTCCAGTCCTCTGTACTCCCGGCAGACAAAACGTAATTCCTGCTGCTGTCCCTTCGGCATGATCTCCGTTCCGTCTGTTTTTCAAAAATCCTCTGCATCGGATTTTGTGGAAATATAATAATAGACAAAATAAAAGGCACTAACTTTTTACGGTTAATGCCATTTCCTTTACTCATTCACATTTTCAAATGCTTCCTGTGTATTTGAGAGTCCCATTCCTTTCACTGTTTCAGATAACTGCGATAGCTGTCTATCACAGAATCTGTAACACCGTTTTTGTACACTTTTCGGATATCAACAATTTTTTCATCTTTCAGTGCTTTCAGCCAATCCAACAAATCTTTTCTGCTGTTTACAAAATTACAGCATCTTCCGTCTGCATATTCAATCCGGTATCTCATAAGCCCCTCCTACACATACACCAATTCATTTAAAATGATTTCATCTACCCGGCTTCTCACATTGTTTGCCCGGCGAACCCATTCCATTTGATCTCTGCTTTTCAATTCCTCTGTAATACCTTCCTGTTCCATGATCTGATTCATGAGAAAATCTCTGTATTCTACGCACTGCTCATTTAAGTCTGCAAGGTAAGTCCAGAGTTCCCCAGTCAATGTCAGATAGGAATATAAGCCACCTTTGTAGTCTTTCAGATAGTTTCTGTGAAGGCTTCCATAAAAGCCAATATCACGCTTTTCTTCCGACACAGCGATCAGTGGCAGATAGATTTCCCCGACAAGGATATAATCCAGACCATTGCTGTCATCGTGAACGATTCTTTCTAATTTACTCATGCTGATGCAACTCCTTTCTTCGGTTCTGCAGGTGGAAGCAGTGATACCGGAACGAACACACCCTTTGCAATATCTTCCTGACGGATTTCCTCTTTTTTTGCATCCATTTCAGCTTTCTTTTTTGCTTTTGTCCGTTCATAGTATTCTTGCTGCTTGCCACTTGCTTTTCTTTTCAGGTAATTCTGATGAAGCCTGTCTTTTCTGGCTTCCCGCTTCTTCATTTCTTCAATTTCCTCTGACGTCATTTCCACCTCACCGAAATGTGGCGGTAAATATTTTCCAATGAAATTAAAATAGATTTCCACTTCCTGAGTTGTCTCAATGCTTCCTTTTCGGTCACGCTCATGAACCACAATCTTTTCAACAAATTCGTTCAGCATGTAAGTGGTCAATTCATCAAAGTTTTGGTATTTATCAACCAGAGCAATAAACTTCTCCGCTGATCTGCGACCTTCTTCATAACCTGATAATTCAGCTTCCATATCTGCAATTTCTGCCGACAAATCTTTCTGTTCTTTAGAATATTGTCCGTCAAGAATCGCATAACGTTCATCTGGCAGCTTGCCAAGAATATTGTCCTCATAGATTCTGCAGATCAGTTTTTCCAGTTCCTGCACACGCTTTTTTGCTTCTGCTAATCTGCTTTTCAATCTTATGATCTCACTGGACTGCTGTGAAGTCTGTGCTTTTTTTACTGTCTCCAAAAATTCTTCACGATTCAACTGTGAATACTCCGCAACAGCCTTTAAAAGTTCCTTAATCAGCTCCATAACCACATCGGCATTAATTCTGTGCTGTGTCTGGCAGAGTGTTCCAACCGGAACTTTAGAATATGCAGAACAGGTATATTGTGGAACTCGCTTGCCATTATTTACCCGATGAACATACATTTTGGAACCACAGTCTGCACAATACATCAGACCTGTCAGTGGGTGGGCTTCTCCCCATCCATCTGGATACCTTCTCACATTGCTTCGGATTCTCTGCACATTGTCAAAAGTTTCCTGATCTATGATTGCTTCCTGCGTGTTCTCAAACACCGTCCAGTTATCCTCAGATACATAATGGCTTTTCTTATCCTTGAAATGCTTTCTGGTCTTGAAGTTCACTGTATGACCAAGATACTCTCTTTTCTTTAGAATACCGGCAACAGTAGAAGAGCCCCAGCCATAAGGATCTTTGATTTCTTCTACTCTGCCTTTCCATAATCCGGCATCTTTCTTTGCCATATGAACCGCTGGTATCTCAACCTTATCCTCTTTCAGTGCCCTGGCAATCTGATATGGTCCGTATCCATCCATTGTCATGTGAAAGATTCTCCGTACAACTACAGCTGCTTCTTCATCAACGATCCATACATTCGGATCATCCTTGTCTTTCAGATACCCATACGGTGTTGTACTTGCCACATGCTTGCCGGATTTCCCTTTCGCCTTGAAAGTGGATTTTATCTTTTTACTGGTATCCCTTGCATACCATTCATTCATGATATTTCGGAATGGAGTAAAATCATCGTCCTCCCGGAAGCTGTCTACATTCTCGTTGACTGCAATCAGGCGGACATTTTTCTGTCGCAGCAACTCCATATATTGTCCGACTTTCAGATAATCTCTTCCCATTCGGCTCATATCTTTAATCAGGATCGTTCCGACTTTCCCTGACTCAACTTCTTTCATCATGGCAAGAAAGCCTGGACGATCAAATCTTGTACCGGAGATACCATCATCAGTAAAATGAACAAGATTGGTAAATCCATGTTCTTTTGCATATTGTTCCAGCAGTTTCTTCTGAGATGGAATTTGTCAAGGGGCTTTTCTGCAAAACACAATGTTTCTGAAAATAGCGTTCAAAATATATGCAGAGCCGTTAGTCCGCAGAGGATGCGAATTATCGGCTCAATGGTTTTCTTTTATTTGTAATCATTACTTTTCCAATTCCAGATATTCTTGTCCCATGAAGAAGATTTTCAATTCGTTTTGATCTACTTCTATCTCAAATTCTACACTACTATTTCCCTGTGTAACACAGATTATATCCGAGTAAGAAAAACTATAATATGCGTCACCGCAGGATAGACCCGAATCGGGCATATCTTTACTCACAGCAAGTTCCCCGTTTTCTTGAAAGGTAAATATCTCCTCAGCATTTGCATCCTTCCATGTGCCAATAATATCTTTTTCGTTCTGAATGCGATTTACTTTACCAACACATACAATGGCAAGTATAACTGCACCAACAGTCAAAGCAATGCCTGCAACTCTCTTTACCAGTTTCTTTTTACGCAATTTCTATTACCTCTGTTTCAGTTGCTTTGTTAGATTGAATGATTACATATTGCTCAATTTCAGTTCCTCTACAATTTCCACCTTTGATACGCTTCTAACAGCAAACAGCATAGCGATACATACCATAGCGCCGACAGCCATAACTGCAAGAGCATAAATACCGCCGTTCATATAAAAAGCAAATGGTGTCATACCCGACGATATGAAGTAGTAGATAGCACAATGAATCAAAAAGCTCACAGGCAACGCAAGAACCAATGCTTTTACGCCGTACAAAACAGCTTCGAGCAATAGCGTACATTTTAATCCTTTGGCAGTCATACCAACAGAACGCAGAACAGCAAATTCGCTTCTTCTCAAATGAATCGTATTCGAGATAGTGTTACAAACATTCAAGCTGATAATAACCGTCATCAGGATCGAGAACAGGCAGATTACCAGTTTTGCAATCGTATATACCTGTCTGGAATTATTCGTTGCGGCTGCAATGTCCACAGTTTGCGGAAATCCTCTGTCAGCCAGACATTCCATTGCTTCTTTATGCTGTGCTGTCTGTATTCTCATTTCCACATAGGCGTTATCATCTATCAGCAAGTTAAAATAACTTAAAGGCACGATGAGGACAGCTCGATCTCTCACAAACATGGATTGGATATTTGCATTTTCTTCTGAAACGATTTCTTCCACGATAATCGGCAAGGCATCCTCGGATGCCCCCAGCGGAATGATTTCTGTTCCCGGTTCAATAAGAAACGGTGAGCCTGCAATTACCCGATTTTGTGCCGAATTATAGTATCCCATAGTCTGATTGAGCAAAATTCCATGATTGAAATTTGTCACATCCAGACTGAATCCATTTTCATCGCAAAGAGACAAAATGTTCTTCGTCCAATCCTACGACATATACCTCTGCTTTCGTACCATTGATAAAATATCCTTGCATATCAGGATTGATTTGTTCCTGCGAAAATTCAGCGGTCATATATCGCTGAAAGAATAGGAAACATCCGCAGTGATATTTTCATCCGATAATGCCCCGATTGCGACAGGAATATCTTTGTATTGAATCATCGAAATCACATCAGTATAACAGGAACCGTCCTCCTTCATATCCAAGGATGTCTGATAAAGCATAAAATCAGAGAAACTATATAAGGAAAGGGCAATTACCACCGACAAGAAAATAGAGCCGGTAATCGCTCGGAAGCGTTTTGGATTACGCTTAATATTTTTTGCTGCTAACGAACCATAAATGCCAAAAACCAAAGAAACGATTTTTCCGTCACGGAATTTCTTTCTTGATACCGCATTGTTAGACTGGCGGATCGCTTCAATAACTGTAATTTTAGCTGCTTGCTTCACAGGCTTTCTACTTCCGAAGTACAAAGAAGCAATGCCGGATAATCCGCTGACGAGCAGGATCAATCCGTTTACCTTCAAGGACAGTTCTACGATGCCAAAAGTGAATGTTTCTCCAAAAGCTGCCCTGACCACACTTAATAACAGAGCAGATAGCAGGATACCAACAACCAATCCAAAGGGTATGCTCACCACTCCCAAAAGGAAGGCTTCTAAATATACGCTAAGGCGTTTTTGCCCTTTTGTGGCTCCAATACTGGATAGCATTCCCATCTGCTTAATTCGTTCCTGTAAGGAAATGGAGAGGGCGTTGCTGATCATTGAAGCAGATGCAGCCATCAAAAGACAAACGACCATGACCACCAAAGCAATCAGTTTTGCAGCTCCTTTACCCCCGGTAATTCCATGATAGACTAACAATTCCAGATGAAACTTTGCTACATGACTGTCTACTGCCGCAGCCACTTCTTCGGCTTCTGTATAGATCGAATTGGATAAATTCTTTGCCTTGACATACGCAGCAAAATCGGATGCCGTTTTGTCAACACCTGCAAAGGCATTATAGTTTGCTGCGATTTTTGAGTCATTCACATCTGACAGAATACCAACAACTACATACGCTTTCTCTTTTGTTGGAACGAAGCTTTCTTCTTCGCCCCTATAATTTGTCAGCCCGGAAAGCTGGGCATTATATTCATCCCAAATTCTTGAACCAAGAGTTAAAGAAATCGTATCTCAATCTCTGTATTCATGTTGTTTTCTTCAAAAGATTCTGAAATAACAATCTCATTTTCATCTTGCGGGAAACGCCCTGCAAACAAATACTGATTTAACGAAAATCTTTGGGTAAAGTTCTCGTCAATCTCGCCAACGGAGAGCATTGTACTGTTGGATTTCTCCCCGTAAAAACTGTTTCCGGCAAAGCGGAAGCGAAACTTCGCCTACATTGTTTTGACTATATAGCTCTTGAACCTGCTCCCAAGTCAAATCCTCCATGTAGTAGTCATAATCGCCACCATACACTTTTTCTTTCTCTTTCAAAATCAACCAACGACCATCCCCACAGAGAATAGCGGTTATCATACTGATTGACAAAGAATGGTTAAAAGTGTGAGTAGGGTACGCTTTTTATTCGACAACAGATTCCTGAGTGTAAGCATGAAAATCATATTCATCAGCGTATCACCTCATCCCTCACAAGTCTGCCATCCTGAATTTCCAGAATACGGTCTGCCTGCATTGCGATTTCACGGTCATGGGTAATCAGGATCATTGTCTGGCGATAGACTTCATTGGATTCACGCAGAAGTTTCATAATATCCCTTGTGTTCTCCGTGTCCAGATTTCCCGTTGGCTCATCCGCAAGGATAATCGCAGGTGCGTTAATCAACGCTCGTCCGATTGCCACTCTTTGTTGTTGACCGCCGGATAACTGACTTGGCAGGTGCTTTCTACGCTTTACCAGTTTGAGTGTGGATAGCAGTTCTTTCAAACGCTCCTGATTGATTTTACGCCCATCCAATCGAATCGGCAGCGTGATATTTTCCTCGACAGTCAAAACCGGGATCAGATTATAAAACTGATAGACAAGCCCAACCTGCCTTCTTCTGAATACAGCCAATTCATCTTCATTTTGCTCATAAACATCCTGTCCATCCACAAATACTTTTCCCGAAGTCGGTCTGTCAACACCACCTAAAATGTGCAACAGGGTAGACTTGCCAGACCCAGATGCTCCAATGATTGCAACAAACTCTCCTTTATCGACGGAAAAAGAAACATCTGACAAAGCATGGACAGGAGCATTGTCCATTTCATAGGTTTTGCAGATATTCTCTACTCTTAATATCTCCATAAAAAGTTCCTCCATATATTTTTGCAATTCAGTATAGCAAAGCCAAGTGACTGCTTCATTACTTTTTCATTACAAAAATGTCACTTAAAGGGGCTGCATTAAGCAGTCCCCCGATAAAAGCAGATTTCAAATTTTGCACCGCCTGACTCCCGATTTTTCGCTTGGATGACACCACCCTGATTGACAATGATCGTCTTTGCCAGAGCCAACCCCAAACCGGCATTACCGATTGTAGAGCCACTTCCTTGATAAAATCGGTCAAATAAATGGGGGATGTCTTTTTCCTGAAAACCTGTTCCGCTATCCTCTATAATGATCTGTGTCAAAAGAGGTCTTTCTATTGCCTTGATTTCGATAGTGCTGCCCTCTGGTGAATGTTCGATACAGTTTTTGATTACATTCCCCAAGGCTTCAGCAGTCAATCAGTATCAAGAGATAGTTTTAATTCTGCCGGAATCACTTGCGTGATTGTCTGCATTTTTATTCTGCCGCACTCTCCAGAGGACGAATTGCTTTTCTACCACATCTTTTAAGTATACCGCCTGTGGCTTTAGAGTAATCGTTCCTGCATCCAGCTTGGATATTTTCAGAAGTGTGGCTATCAGCCACTCCATTCTTGATAAGAGCATAGTCTGTTCGCGGATCAGCTCATACCTTTCTTCGTCAGTCAGTTCCTCATTACACAGAGAAGCATTTAAGATATTCAGCGATGTCAAAGGTGTTTTAATTGATGTGAAATATCGGCTAAAGCATTTGCCAAATTACCTTTCTCCATTTTCAGAGCTTCTGCCTGTTCAATAAGCCGTCTTGTCATCTTGGATATTTCATCATGTAAAACAGATAACTCACCTTCTTGAAACTGCCCAAAGAAATTTTTCATCTCCATGTAACAGCCTATCAATATGCAAACTAAAATCAGCAATTTTCTTGTATCTCTGATATGTGAAAAAGAGGGAAACTGCACTGGATGAAATGATAGCCGACAGAACAATCCACACAGCTTTGCTATCAACGATAATGCCAATGCCGCCCCAAAATAGAATAAGAATACTGCTGACAACAATTTGCCTTTTAACTTCTTTATTTCTGATAAAGTCCATATCAACCCACCTTATAGCCAAGCCCACGAACGGTAATTATGATTTCCGGCTCCTGCGGATTGGTTTCAATTTTGTCACGTAGCCTTTTCATATAGACAGTCAATGTATTATCATTGATAAACTCCCCAGTAGTGTCCCATAAAAGCTCCAACAATCTTCTGCGAGAAAGGACAATACCTTTGTTACGCAAAAAGACTAACAGCAACTTATATTCCATAGCAGACAACAAAATCTCTTTCCCATTCTTTGATACGGTTGCTTGATTTGTGTCCACAACTAAGTCGAGGTAACTGATAATGTTTTGTGTGTTCTTAGTTCTCCTTAATACGCTGTTGATCCTTGAAAGCAGTTCTCTTGGTCTGAACGGTTTGCTGATATAATCGTCAGCCCCCATATCTAACCCAGCCACAACACTATATTCATCATCAGAAGCCGTTAAGAAAATAACTGGCATAGTTCCTCTTTCTTTAATTGCAGAACAAACAGAAAAACCATTTCCGTTTGATAATTGAATGTCCACCAAGGCTATATCGTATTGGTCGCTATCCAATTTTTCTATTGCTTCTTTTTGACCGGGAGCATTTTCGATTTTGAACCCTTCATTTCCTAAATAGTCTGATAATGAGGATACGATACTTTGGTCATCCTCCACTAATAACAATTTACTCATCGTGTGTTCTCCTTGTTGTCAGCTATAAATTCATTTTTATTTTGTTTATATCTTCCATCAGCCGGCTTTTGGGCATCTTGGGAATTAGCCATGCACGAGGTAGCCGAACAATTCCATCAATGCGATTCTCCTCACACAGCTTTTGAACACGACGCACCGATATTCCCCAAAGTTTAGCCGCATCCTGTACTGTCATGTATTCAAACATAGTTTACCTCCGCATCAAATAGTTATATATATTATATACGCACAAACGAACAATATCAATGGGCTGTTTGTAAACACTTAAACACTAACTGTGTACGAATTAACTCGGCGCTAACAATTTCCGTCATCCTGTTTCGGATATTATTTATTTTTCCACCCAACCCATTCTGTCCGGGCAGCTACCTTTAATTTTTTGTTACGCCTCCTCTGCTGCGAGCAACTCTACCAAAACCGAAGGACCATATTTTCAGACTGCCGAGCGACCTCGACTGGTGCCAAACGATTTTGCTGAGGCGATAGAAAATAGAATTGCAATGTACTATAATAAAGGTGTGAAATTTTCCCTCGCTTCTGTAAGATTGTCCGCCAGATCCATAGTACATAGGTGAGGAGGTGGATACCTTGTTAGAGGATGTGAAGATCATTGAACTGTTCTTTGCTCGTACTGAGCAGGCAATAGCTGAACTTGCTGCAAAATACGGTTCAACTTGCAAAAGAATTGCAAACAACATTTTGAAATGCGAACCCGACGCAGAAGAATGTGTAAATGATACATACCTTGCTGCGTGGAATGCAATTCCTCCAGAAAGACCTGACCCACTCAGAACCTATATTTTCGTATTACCCGCAATATCGCTACCGCAAAATACCACGCAAATACTGCACTAAAGCGAAACAGTTACTATGATGTTGCACTTGATGAGTTGGAAGAGTGCCTAACTTCTGCATCTACTATTGAACAGGAAGTGGATGCAAGGAGCTGTCACAGGAAATTGATCGTTTCCTTGACAGCTTGGATCAGGAAAGCAGGGTTATGTTTGTAGCAAGGTATTGGTACTCAGATAGCATTACAGAAATTGCAAAGAGGCTTCGTACAACAAATAACAATGTGTCTGTTCGCCTTTCCCGAATCAGAAGCAAACTTAAAATCATTTACAGAAAGCGGGGTATGATTTATGACACGAAAGAACATCTCTGACGCCGTTGGTGGCATTGGTAGCCGTCATATCGAAGAAACGGCGAGTTATCAGGCAAAGAAACAAAAAAGCATTTGGCTGAAATTTGGGGCAATTGCTGCGTGTCTCTGTCTAATCGTGGTGGGAGTGTTTAGTATGGGATTATTCGGCAAAAGTACAGAAACAGCTACATTAGGTGATGGAACTACCATATCTTTCACTAAAGCAGATACGGTAGCCTCTGCTCTGAGTTTGAACTTGCAAGCACGAGCATTGACCAAAGATGAGGTTCAGACTATTTTCGGTGATCTTCCGATTTCCGGAGATGCCCTCTTTACCTTGGACGATGTAGCATTTGTTGGCTTTGATGGTCATTACAGCGATATGAAATTTGTTGTTTCGCTGTCTGGGAACAATCTTATGGATACTACCGTAATTGGCAAGGGAAATGTATCTATGGTTGGAGATACGCCAGTTAAAGCTGGCTACTTCGTTACAAATGCAAACAGCGAAGGAATTAAGACTGTGATCTATTACGCCTATATCACATTTGATAACTATTCCATCTATATCGAAAATGCAGGCGGAGAAAGTGAAAGAGAGGCTGTTCGAGCGGAACTGATGGCAGCACTTGATAAGTTGTTGGAAAACTCTTTTGATTTTAAGTGATAGAATTCGATTAAATATTGCAAGCACCGGTATGGAAAACCCATACCGGTGCTTATTTTACGCTTGACGTATAGGGATTATCTCCATCCCCCTATGTCACAGACTTCACCTGAAGTTTCAACCTCCAGCACTTTTAACGTTCCATATCTCTGTTTTTCATCTTACGCTCAAGCCGCTCCGATCGCCGCCTTTGCCGCAGTTCTCGATCCATTGTCTTTTCCTGTGCATATTCGTCAAGATAGCCAGACACATCCCGTAGGCCACTCTCCATCAACCACCAACTGAACTTGTCGCCATAAGCCGCTTCAATGCGTTGGGCTGCTGCTTTCTCTCTGTCAGGTCGAAGTGCCTTCCGCTCCAGATAAAGCTGCAAGGAATCAAAGCCGGAAGCTTGCTCTTTCAGCTCGGCATACTCAGACAATGCAGCCTCCAGCTCTCCGGCATACTTATTCTCCTGCGCCTCAAGCCGTTTGAGATTATCTTCATAGCGGTCAATCTGGCGCTGGAAGATATCGCTTGTGGCGTCCTCTGGGTATTCCAGAGAATGAAGCAGCATAGCCTTTTCGCTTTTTAGCTCCTCTAACTTTTCCGTCAACTCGGCTATTTTGGAGGCAAGCTCACGGTGCCTGACAAAGTGGATCGCAGGAAGGGATTTCTTTTCAGCCAGTAGGGACTTCCGTTCTTTGGTTGTTTCCTTTATCTGCTGCACAAGGGAGCGGTACTGTGCCAGATTTGGCTTCAGAATATTCAAGGCACCGGTCATCTGTTTCTTGCTGCTGCGGATATGCCCTAACTGATAGCAGAAGATCAGCATATTTTCCCGCAGCTTTTCCAACGCTTCTGCAATAGCGGGCAGCGTGTTCTTCACCGCCTCCGTAATTTTCTTGAACTGCGCCTTCAGTTCCCGCAGGAGCCTGTTGTCCGCCTTGATCTGACGGTTGAGTTCGCACCTGTCGGACACGATACCTTTCTGTTCCAAAGCACGGGCAATCACGCCCTCGTGGATGGTGGGCTGCTCGTCAATGCCTCGCTCGACAAAGCTGCGGTGGTCGATGCGCTCCTCATGACCGTATCGCTCCAAATATTTGTTTGTCACATCTGCCCATGCTTTGCGCCAGATAAGGAGCTGTTCCTCGCTGTTCCAGCGTTCAGAAATGGGATTCTGTCTCCCGTATTTGGTGCTTTTGGGATACTTGCTGGCACGCTCATATCCATGTTCCTCAGCTGCGGATGGTGTCATATACACTTTCTTCCTGCCTACCTTGTACTGGTACTGTTTCTCCCATCCGTCAGCCTGTGCAGCCTTAAACTCGGCAGCGGTAAAGCCCCGTTCCTCACCGTCACGGCTGCAGAGATATTCCTTCTCCGTTTTGTATTGCCATTTGCCGCTTTCATCAAGCGGGCGCACCGTCAAGAGAATGTGGGCATGTGGATTATGACCCGGTGGATCAGGATCGTGGATTGCCAGATCGGCGCACATCCCGTCTGCGACAAATTGGTTTTGTACGAAGTCCGTCAACAGCGTCTGCCATTGCTCTAGGGACAACTCTATGGGCAGGGCTACCACAAACTCACGGGCTAAGCGGCTGTCCTTGGTTTTCTCGTTTTCCTCCACGGCGTTCCAGAGAACCTCTCGGTCTTGCCATGCGGGTGGGGCCATGTCCGGCAGGAATACCTCCTGCCACACAAGCCCTGCTTTCGGGTGTAATCGTGCTGTACTCCGTCATAGTCATTGAGGATGTGGGAGCAGCTGAGATAAGCGGAGGCTGCACAGGCGGAGCGTCCGGCTCCCCGGCTGACCACCTTTGCCTCCAAGTGGTAAATTGCCATTTGCGTTCACCTCGATTCGTATTTTGTGAGGGGGTGGTAAAACGCCACCCCTTGGTTTCTGTTTCTCTTTGCAAAGAGAAAATGGGCTGCATTGCTGCCCATATCTGCGATAAAGCTGCCGGTGGCAGGTTTTCGCAGGCAGGAGGCGGGCAGAGTATCTGCCGGATTGGTGCGACAAGCAGCAATCTCTGCATCAGCAGAAGCGCCGACTGCACAGGGAATGCTGACTTGCGGCATTTCCTGCCCTCTCTGGAGAAGTGTCCGATGGACAGTTCGTGAAGAGCGCACGAGCCCGACCAACGGAAGGGATACCACCGCCTGCTTCGCAGGTGGTGAGTAAGTGCGCCCTTCGGGATAAAAAAGGAAGGGACGCCCCGGTTGCCCGGAACGCCCCTCGCAGATTAGTGTAGCTTCTCATATAACAAGTCCTCTAATTTTTCAAGCTCCATTTGCTGAGCCTCTGGAAATACTTTCTCCAAAACAGCGCCCTCCTGAATCAAGCGTCTGGTACGGGCCTTTCGCTCTTTCGCCCGATCCCGCATTTGTGCCTCCTCCAATCGGTGCTTGGCCTGCAATTCTTCCTTGGTCATGATCTTTTATTTGCCATATCTGGCTCCTTTCTGCCGCTGGGCGGCTTCGTGATAGTAAAAAGCAGGGAACTGGTATCACACAGATACCAACTCCCTGCAGAACTGATGGTAAATTGTTTTCCTCATTCTGAGAATTGCCAATTTGGTAGCAAAGACGGATTGTATTGCCACCAACATAGTAGTAAAATCAAGAAAAGTAATTTCAAAGCCGTCTGCAAAATCCAGCGCAGCTGAAATGTCCTCCTCGGTTTCCTCCGAAACAAGGCAGCGGCAGGCTGTGCGCTCTGCATAAGCTGTAGGATACCGCCAAGGCTTACCGGCGTACAGCTCTGCAAGCTGCGTGAGATGGTATCCTCGATCCGGCTGAGGAAAGCGTCCTCCTTCTCCCGTGTTTCCAGATAGGGATCATCGGCAAGCTGCTTGCTACGGTCAAAGTAAGCGTTGACCGCCGAAACGACTGCCTTGCTGACTGAACGATATTCTCGCCTGTCAAGGCTCTGCAAATGCTCCACGCCCTGCGGTCTGCTTCGTTCTCCAGATTCAGCCGAAGTGTTGTTGTGTAGATTTGCTTCATACAAGATCGCCTTTCTTTTGCATTTTCTGTGCAGACAGCAGCTCATAGCCCTTGGCTGTGGCGCAGATGTCATCATTGATCATCACCCGGCTGGCATCATATTCTCCGAAATTCTTCACCATGCAGCTTCCACCGCCGACAACATAGAGCCTCATCAGTTCCGGGTCATACTCATGCTCACGCAGTCTGCGGAAGATGCCTGCGGTGTAATCCCTCGCTGTGTTCTGGATAGCAGTTAGGTAGCGTTCGCTGATGTCTGCCGTCCCAAAGCGAATCACACGCTCCAGAATCGTATCATCTACCGATGCGCCAAACTGCCGCATGAGATTTTCCCGGACAGCAATCATGCACTGGTTTGTCCCGTACTTCTCCGTGAAGCACTTCTGAGATAGCGGACGGCGCTCGTTGATATACATGACATTCATCGTTCCGTTGCCAATGTCGCAAAGCATATTGATGCCCTTGAATCCCGCAGTCTGTCCGCCACAGCGGAGAAGCCCTGCGGGAAGATGTCCGCTCCGGCAAACTCCACATGATAGCTGACACCACGGAAAATGAAATCCGCCATTTCATTCTGCAACAGGTACGCCTTGAAGCTATCCTTCTGTTCGCTGACCCAAGTAAGAGGGAGCCCGCCGCCAAATGCACACGGGCAGAGGTCTGCTTGCGGATATTCAGCTCTCTTGCAATGGCAGCAAGGGTCAGAATATAGTAGTCACCGTCTGTCATTTTGTCAGAGATAAACTCCTTGTGACCTTCGCCCACGGTGTAATAGCTGCCGTTGTAGACAAGCAGATTGCTTTTGAAGGTCGGCTCCTTGTCAGAGATGATCACGCCCGTAGGAAAGCAGCAATGTGCAGTCTTGATATTCCCATAGCCGTGGTCGATGCCGATGATTATAGGGTTATTGTTCATATAGTTCATAGTTTGTCCTTTCTGCCGCTGTGCGTTGAAAATAGATTGTTTGTGTACGGCTCTGTACGGTAAACGCCAGTGCTGTACGCCGCTGTACACCGATTGGTCTTTGGATTTTGCGTTTGCTTTGTCAAATCGCTGTTTATACCGCAAGAAAATGCGGTAATCGCAGCACATTGCACATAAAGAACGCTGATTTTGCGGTAAAATAGCTTTTGAAAACGGGTTGAGAACTGCCGTACATCGTGTACGGCATGTACGGCAGTTTTGAAGTCCAGTTCTCATATTTAATAAGGAAGCAAGTTCATCGCCTCCACTCCGATAAATCCACGCACCCGCTTTCCGGCTGCGTACACATTGTTGGTAGCCTCCACATTATAAAGCCGTTCATTCTGGGCCAGCTCTGAGCTGATACGATTTGCTGACATAGGCTTTTGTGCGTTGTCCTCGCACCAGCGGAGATAGGCTTCATAGATAGCCTTGGAGCTGGCTTCGCTGTCGGCCTTAAAGCGGATATAGCCCTCGGATTGCAAAAACTCGATCACATTGTTGCTGCTGCGCTTTACTGTCTCCATATTTTCTTTGGCTCTATCGCTGATGGTGAACTGATACTCGTTCCCAATCAACCGCCGCAGACCCTCCAGACACCACAAAGATGCCCTCACGCTCCTGTGTCAGCTTATCCACCAGAAATGGATCATCGGCTCGTCCTGCTGGCCTGTCCTTGGTGGTCAACACGATCTGCCTGCGGAAGAAGCCGTCTGACTTGTCGTGCAAAGCGGTTAAAGCGCCGTTGCCGAAAGAAAGCGGACATAAAGCTGGCTCTGATAGCTTTGAACACCCTTGCGTTCCATATCCATCTTGCACTCTGAGGTCACGATGGATTTGATATAGTTGGTCTTGGGCGGGGCACTCATATCCATATCGTCATCCACCATCAGCAGCTTGTTTTCCAGGTCTGCACGGCTGAAACGGTTGTTCTCTACCTTCTGGATGCTGGTGGTATTCATGTTATCTCCCAGCATGGAGCGCATTACAAGTCCGATTCGACTCTTTCCTTCGCCGCCCTTACCAATCATCAGGGCATTTTCTGCCCCTTTGTGGTAGGCAATAGGCAGTAGCCCATATACTCCTGCAAGGTGGGAATGTCCTCCGGGACAAGCAGCTCGGATAAAAATTGCAGCCAGCGCACAGGCGGCGGTGCATCGGGGAGATAGGCCACACTCAGACGGTTGTTGCAATAGCTTTTGTCCTCGGTGAAACGCCCATCCAGAAAGAGTGTCCCGTTTGCCACATGGATACGGTCAGTCTCGATGGGCAGGGGCGGCGAATAGGCTTGCAGCTTGATACTGGCCAGCAGATTTGCCACCACCTTGGAAAGCCCGGAGGTCAGACAGCCGGAGATCTCCTCCAGAATGAGATTGCCGATTTGCGCCTCGTCCTCAATCAGTCCATCCACTGTGAACAGCCTTCCTCTGACACATTTCATGGGATGCTTTTTTAAGAACTGCTGACAAAACAGCACTTCGTTGATGCGTTTTCCATCATACCAATCAGGAATGCTTTCTTCAGGCGGCATAACCATTGGGGTATTCAATTCGTCCATAGGTTTCCTCCTTTCGCAGTTGTTCCAGACGCTCCTTTAGTGCTATGATTTCACCATCCGTCATCCAGTCCTGTACAATTTCCCGACGCTCATAGCTGTCACCAAAGGTGAGAATGTTCAGTTCATATTCAATCTGACTGAGCTTGTGGCAGGCTTCCACGAATAAATCATGGACTGGCTCATCCGGCGTTTGCGGCGCATAGTATGCTTTCCATTCCTCCAAGCAACGGTAATAGTCCGATAAAACAGAAAAGCACAGACGCTCGTTTTCTTTGAGCTTCTGTGCTTCTGTTCAGATACGCTTTGCATTGAGTGCCGCTGCGCTGGGCGGCTTGTCCGGGTCAAGATGAAAGTCTATCACCAGCTTCATGGCTGCGTCGTAGGGCTTGAGATCAAACAACCTTGCAGTGAAGTCAATGACATCTCCATGCTCTCCGCAGGTAAAGCAATAATAATGGTCGTTTGCCACATACAAGCTGGGGTGTCTGTCATTGTGAAGGGGCAGAGCGCCTTGCCGTGCCAGTTGACCTCAAGGCCATACGCCTGTGCCGCTTCCCGCAGGCTGACGTTGTTTTTTACGGTTTCGAATAAATTCATGTGTCCTCCTTTGCGTAGAAAAAGCGGCTTGCCCTGATATAAGGCAAACCGCTTCCTCAAAATTTATTGTTTTATTGGAAATATTAAGCCGGAGGTAACTGTCTCCGCTGCCAGTTTTCCTTCCTGTTCGCTGCATTGCGAACCCGCTGGCTGATATGCCCCTCATATCGGCACTCATCACTGCAATACTTGACATTGCTTCTTGTGGTGGAAAGGTCTTACCGCAGTTTTCACAAGTGCAGTCACGCCGCCTGTTTTCTGCCGCTTCCTGCCGGTAGAACTTCGCCCGGCAATTCGGTCCGCAGAACATAGCAGCCGAGCTTTTGGATTCAAATCCCTGACCGCAGCACTTACAGGTTAGCTGAAAAGGCTGCCCAACGGTGTGCTTCCGGCCTTAATCAACTGATAGCGCTCCCGGCTTTTGATGCGATGCTGGCGTAGCTGCTCCTGCCGCTTGATTTCCTCTGCTGTCAGCTCCGGGGCAGGAAGTTCAAACTTTCCGATGAATTTCAGGAAGATTTCTACCTCCTGCGTTCTGTCCCCGTCGATGCGCTCCGGGGCATGAACGATGATTTTATCAATAAATTCATTGATCATCGGTGTAGTCAGCTCGGAGAAATCGGTGTACTTTTCTGCCAAAGCAAGGAACTGCTCTACACGGGCAGTATCTTCCTCATAGCTCGTCAGGCTTTCCTCCGTTTCTGCAATCTGTGCGGAAAGGTTTTCTGTTCGACTTCGTACTCAGCAAGCGGGCTGTCAAAGCGTTCATCAGAAATTCCGCCTACGGCAAAGGTTCATAGAGCTTTTTAATGATCGTATCCAGCTCACTGTGGCGCTTACGGTCTTTGTTCAGCTTTCGTTTGGCATCTTTGGCCGCCTCCACCTGCCTGACCTGTGAAGCGGCTCGTATCTTCTCGGTGAATTTTTCCCGATCTGCTATGGCAAGCTGGCTGACAGTGCGGATTGTCTCTAAAATAAGGATACGCAGCGACTTAGTGGTAATATAGTGCCCGCAGCAGTCCTTTCCATGCTTCTGATGTGCCAGTGTATAAGAGGAGCAGTCAAAGAAATCCGACGGATACGGGTGCCTTCTGTACCGCCTCTGGAACGATGATTATACATCTTTGCGCCGCAGTCCGCACAGTATAAAAGCCCGGTCAGGGGATTGGCTTCGCCTATGGTATCAATACGCCGTGGCGTTTTCCGCAGTTGCTGAGCAAGCTCCCATGTTTCCGGCTCGATAATGGCCTCATGGGTGTTCTCGAAGATCAGCCAGTCCTCCTTGGGATTAGGAATAGAGGTCTTGTCCTTATATGACAGCTTGTGGGAACGGAAATTGACCGTATGCCCCATATACTCAGGCTTAGACAATATCTGCCCCACAATATAGCCGCTCCAGTTATAAGGATATGCGAACTCGGTCTTACTTTTCCAAACGCCAATGCCTTTCCTTGCAAAATAGACCGCCGGAGCTTCTACCTTATCTTCAAAAAGGATTCTGGCAATGTCAGGGGCCTTTTCCCTCGATGGTCAGACGGAAGATGCGCCGCACAACGGCGGCGGCCTCCTCGTCAATCAACCAATGGTGCTTGTCGTTCGGGTCTTTCTTATAGCCGTAGATGGCACTGTTGGTGGTAGGCTTACCTGATTCCCCTTCACACGGATAGCGGTTTTCTGCTTGCGGCTCAGATCACGCAAGTACCACTCGTTCATGATGTTGAGGAACGGAGCAAATTCATTGCTGTTCTGGTCGTTGCTGTCCACGCTGTTGGCGATGGCAATAAAATGAATGCCATGCTGACGGAACATAACCTCCGTGTAAAGCCGGTCTGCAAGTAGTCACGTCCGATTCGGGACATATCCTTTACGATCACACGAGCCACCTTGCCAGCTTCAATGTCTGCCACCAGCTTTTCCATGCCGGTCTTTCAAATGTGCCGCCTGAGAATCCGTCGTCCGTGTAATGGGCAAAGTTTGTGTACCCTGCTGTGCGCAATAGCCCTCCAAGTATTTCTTTTGATTCACAATGGAGTTGCTATCCCCAATCTGGTCATCGTCACGGGAAAGTCGTTCGTATAAGGCGGTGATCTTGTCCTCAGTCTGAATGATGCTCATGATGCGCTCCTTTCAGACTGACGGCTCATTGTGGTACACCAATTATATCACAAGTTCCGTCGTTTGTAACTACTTCGTTGCGTATCATTCGTAAAATTTTATCCTCCATTGTCTCTTTCCCACTTTCACTGAAAGCGACTCTCACCTTGTAGGTGGTGCCGCCAATACGTCTTATCATATACTGTGCCTGTTTGTTTTTATCCATAGCGTTCCTCCTTGAAAATTCATGTTCGTTTGATATACTAATGGTGGTTCCGACTGATGTAAGTCGGTGGCATCTTGTGTCATGTTTCATAAAGCTACCGCAACTTGCGTCCTCCTTTCTCTTGATACGGGTTGAAAAAGTAACCTAAATAACCGCTTATCAGATTACCCTCTCACTAATAGGAGAAATCCGGGGTGTAAATCGGAACTGTTTTTGAAAGAAATTCAAAAAATTTTCGGAGGTGAGGTCATGACAGATGAAAATAGAACATTTCTCCTGTTCCCGGATGACGGTGATGACCTAACCGAATGGGATGAAGCCTCCGATCTGACGATACAAAACGAGCAGTTAAATCCTCTCCGAAGAACGAGCCTTAGAGCTGGAAGAGCTGGAGCAGGACGAAAACCAAGGGACTACACCGTAGAACTGGAGGACGAAGAGGAAGAAGCTGCTCCTGTCAGCGAAAAACGCTTAAAGCGCCAGATACGGGCAGAGGCGTTGGCACGGCTGGAGGATGCTGCAAGAACAGAGGACGACTTTCGATACGTTGTCAGCGAATGGGACAGGTTGGATCGGAATCAGGAACGACAGGAGCGTGACCATGAAAATCTCCGGGGAGATGTTCCGTTAGAATACATGGCAGTTCCCAATCCGAAGATGATTCCGCTGTATTTGAATCTGCCACGATACCGCCAGCTTGCCAGCGGCAATTTTCTGGATATCATTTTTTTTGCCCTTTGAACTGCATGAGTTGGTTGCAAGCTCATTTATTTCTGAGCTGATACGCAGCCTTACCATTGATCAGAAGGAAGTGCTGTATTACCTGTCCATCCGGCAGTACAGCACCATACAGGTGGGTATGATACGGGGACAGACAGACCGAAACATTAGAAAGCTCCGAAAGAATATCCACAAGAAGCTGCAAAGAGCGGTTTATGATTACCTTTTGGAAAAACAGAACGACTGTGGAAGCCTAACGCTGCGGGAACGGCAGTTCTTAGAGGAATATGGGCTTTTGCTGAAAGCCTATGGCAAGGACGCCGTTATCCTCCGGGAGAACAAATCAAAGCCGAGGAAAAAAAGCTGCCCTTGGCAGCAGCAAGGACAGCGAATGATCTGATTGAATTTGATAAGCAGATGACCGAAAGGAAGGATTTGCGTTATGAATACATTTTTTGAGCAATCCCGTTCCCATTGGGTGCGGTATGAACGCTATGAAATCAAAACAGGCAAGGACGGGAAGAAATACATCACCCCGGCAAAGGATGCCAGGCCGGATGTCTATAACCCACTCAAAGGAAGCCCCGGACATTGTGCTGGATGCTCTGAATGTGGGGATGCTGATGATGAACGGCAAGAAAAGCTCTGAGCCAGAGGTAGAAAAGGCAATCTTGGAATTTATTACCCACTATGGGCTGCTGGGCCTGATGACGGCCCTGCCCACCACGCCGTCCTTTATGGATTATGAGGCGGTATATCTGCCAAAGAACCATTTTATCAAGGAAGAAACGATGGAGACGGAGAAGTATCTGTCCCTGTTTTACCTTTGATAAGCTGGATGTGGTCAAGAACGGTGTGGAATCCAGTTGGAATGTGTCCAGCGACCGGGCAATGATTGCACTGACCATGACCTTTATGGACGAGCCGATGGCAAAGACCATGAGCTTCCAGCGGGCGTATGCAGAGCCTTACGATTGGGTGGCACAGCAACTCAAGGATTGGGCATTTAATATGCTGACCTCTTTCTTCTATTATAATGACTATGATTCCATGGAGGAAGAAAGCCGGAATATGCTGCGTAAGTCTATGGCTGCATTTGGCGGCATTGCACCCACCTATCATATAGAGCTGTTGGATAGGCCAACGATCTATTGGGATTTCCATTCCTGCTGTTGGGGATTCAGATGATGTTCAGCTTCATGCTGGTGGACAGCACAAAGCCGTTGCGGATGTGCAAGCAGTGTCAGAAAGTGTTCCTGAGTAACCGGGCTAACTCCGCTTTTTGCAGTGCAAGGTGTAAAAATCAGTATAATGTTTATAAGAGCCGGGGAAAGAATAAATCAGAGGATGGTGATAATAATGCCTGAAAATCAGAACATAGAATGGAAAGCTAAGTGGAAGGATGACTATCTGGAATGGATTTGCGGCTTCGCCAATGCACAGGGCGGCAAGATTTATATTGGCTGTGACGATGATGGAAAAGTTATCGGCCTGCCCAATATCCGCAAGCTGCTGGAGGATGTTCCAAACAAAATCCGAAATGCCATGAGCATCGTGGTGGATGTCAATCAGCTGGAGCGTGACGGGAAAGAATATCTGGAAATCGTTGTTCCACCATATCCCGTTGCCATAAACTGCAAAGGTGTCTATTATTATAGAAGCGGCAGCACCATGCAGACCCTTTCTGGCCCAGAACTGGAGAGCTTCATTCTACGCAAACGTGGTGCTTCGTGGGATAATATGCCCTTGCCGGGATTTACGTTGGATGATATTGATGATGAGTTGGTCAAGAGATTCAAGACCCTTGCCGCCAAGAAGGGCCGGATCGACCAAAGCGTTTTAGACGAGGACAAAGCGGATTTAATGGAAAAGCTGCGTCTGACCAATGCCGGGTATTATACCAACGCAGCGATGCTGCTGTTCTGCAAAGACCCTGACCGCTGGCAGCTGGGCGCATACACAAAAATCGGCTTTTTCGAGAATGATGCCGATCTCCGTTATCAGGATGAAATTCACGGCTCCTTGTTGGAACAGATTGACAAGATCATTGAAGTCATCCATCTGAAATATATGAAAGCGAAAATCACTTACGAAGGGATGCAGCGCATTGAGCGTTATTTTGTTCCCGACGCTGCCCTGCGTGAAGCCCTTCTTAACGCTCTATGCCACAAGCAATATGAAAGCGGCGTTCCGATTCAGATCAGCGTGTATGAGGATAAGCTGTATATCGCTAACTGTGGTAGGCTTCCAGACAACTGGACGGCAGACAGCCTGATGTCCAAACACGCATCCCGCCCTTACAACACGGCGATTGCGAATGTGTATTATTTGGCCGGCTTCATCGAGAGCTGGGGACGTGGTATTGAGAAAATCTGTCAGGCTTGCAAGGAAGATGGAAGCCCGCTTCCTGCGTACACCGTGCATCCCGGCGATATTATGATTCAGTTTACAGCGTCAGAGGATCGGGTTATTCGATCTGCCACCTACAAGGTGACAGAAAGGTAACAGAAAGGTAACAGAAAGGTAACAGAAACCTTGGATGAAAATCCATGCAAATTCTGGCCCTGATTTCTGAAGATCCTGCATACACATCTACCACCATAGCAGATAAGCTATCTATCAGCAGAAAAACAGTTTCTCAGCGTCTGAAGGAGCTGAAGGAAAAAGGAATCATCGAGCGCATCGGGTCTGACCGAAAAGGCTACTGGAATATAAAGAGCTAAGTGATACAGAATTAGCCCCACACCAGCGTTCATTCATGCTGATGCGGGGCTAACATGTGTTTAGCAATATACAAGCTCCGTCAGAACAATTTCCTCTGCACGGTTATGAATGTTGTTCATGCGCCGTACCCATTCCATTTGATCGGTAGCTTTAAGTGCCTCGGTCACACCTTCCAGTCGTGCCATAGCTTCGCACATGATCTCCATACGCTGATTGCAGGATTTGTCTATCTCTGCAAGATGTTCATGCAGGGTGCAGCTTGTTAGGTAGTGTGCATAAAGGACGGGACGATGCTCTTTCAAGTAGCGGCGGCGCATACGGCCATACTTACCGATCTGATATTCCTCGGTCTCCGGCAGCGCAAGGTCGGGGATATAGTAATCGCCAACCTTCGTATATGTGCCGCCCATTTCTTCAAAAATAGACTTCATTTTCATGCTCCCTTCGTGCTAAAATGTCAGCAGTTATGCGGATTTTTTTCCTTTCCCACAACTGCCAGACCAATTCACCACAAATGAGCCGCCAGTCATGTAATAGTATTAGGCGGTAGAAACCACCCTCTACATATTACATCTTGATTCGAAATACTGTTGGATTCTCCGTTTAATTCATCATCACGACTAAGACGTTCATACAACGCTGTCATGAATCCTTGTTTCTCTGTCATAGTCAGATGTCCTCCTTCCTTTGTTTATTAAATTCCTGTTCTCATCCCATATCCGTTCCTGTACCGGGTGCTGATGTTTCCGGGACGTATTAACCAGAAAAGACACGCTGAATGCCTATTCAGTTCTGGTATCACTATGGGCAGGCTGTTTCGTTTTCAAAGTTCGTGTAAGAAGTAAAAAAGTTCTTTACACTAAACGAAATGCTCAGAGGTCTTTTTACAGCCCCCTTACTACATTTTTTTGATTTCGTGTCATCTTTTTAAAGTTCCTTACACAATCTCTGTACTGACGAAACAAAATACGGACATGTTTTAAAATTGTTTTTTACAAAATACAATTTTGTTCTTTAAGGTAAAAAAATAAGCCTCAAGAGACTTTTTAATCATTTTGGAGCTCCAACTCTTTAAAATTGATTGATTAAGAAGTCTCTTCAAACTTACTACACCGGCAGCGAGCTTATATTTTTTATATTGACGCAGGGCAAAATGATCCGGGTCTTTCTGTTCCAGAGCGTCAAAGAGAAGGTCAACGGCATTTTTGAATGACTCGTCATCCTCACGGACCTCCATTGCGTTCAGCATTTCTACCAGTGTGGCAAAATTCTGTTCGTTTACCGGAGCTTCATAGTAGATATATCCGATCAGTGCCGTATAAAGCAAGGTTTCTGCTTTGACCCAGAAATCGTCTCCGGCTTTTCCTTCGCCTTTGGTATTGGCGATCAGAGTCGTGACGATCTTCAAAATATCTTTCTCGGAGTGAATGTAGGCGAATGGGTTAAAGTGCATACTTTTCTGAAAATTGATCGTATTGAATACCCGTATTTTATAGGGCTCATAGATGATCTTTCCTTTTTCATTACGCACAGGCTTTCCGTCCTTGTCCAGCTTTGGCGTGCCTCGCTGCAACATCTTTCCGCATTCCACAAGAACTGTACCTTTCGGATCGGTGACGACGTAGGAACTGTGCATTTGCATCAGATTGGGCTTGATGAAAAAGCGTTTTCCCGAACCTGATCCTCCGACTACCAGTACATTTTTATTTCTTGCATTGGCCGGATTTTTGGGCCTTCCGTTTAACATTAGTCCTTCACTTTGGGTAAGAATGATATTGTTTTCCGGCTTTGGGTCCATAAACGGGGCAATATCGGCTTTATTTCCCCAACGGGCTGAACCGTATTCCACATTTTTGCGGTATTTCTTAGCGTCTTTCCCTCTAAGATAGACTGCCAGCCGCATAATGGCTGCACCGCATAAACCGATCAGCCAGTCCATTGCCGCCCCGGCCACATATTCTGAAACGCAAGGGCAAAGCCTTCGGACAGTCCTAACAGCTTTTGGGAAGCGTCTGCTCAAGGAGCCAGACGCACCGCCTCGCCCAGCTTGGCAAATACCAGAAGAAACAGAAGATACGGAAGATGGAGAATGACCTGTTTTTTCAGTGTTTCTGCATCGATCTTCATCGTTCCGGTCCTCCGTGTTCTTTGTTCTTTACACGGTCACGACCAAGCGACTGTGCCAGTTCTTTGAACTTATGAAGCTGTGTAAGCAGCGACGGTCTGCTGCTGCGTGTAAGGTCTTTCTTTGTATATTCCTTAAAAGCTGCCGTCAGTGCATCCGCCTGGTTTGCCTTGAAATATACCGTCCATTTTGGGGGATCGGTCCCAAGTTCCTTTTATATGGTAGCGTACCTGATGTTTTCTGGCATACCGTTCAAAAGAGCGGATTCGCCCTGAAACTTCAATGGTATTGGCTCCGGGGTCTTTATAAGTCAGCCGCTTCATGCTGTTGCGCCCGACTTTTGGCATTGTGCGTTCCTGTTCCATCTTTTGAGTACCGCAGCAATAGCCGCACGCAGTACCCGCCCTGACAGTTTTGCTGCCTGTATAGAAACAGAAACCGTTCGTTGTTCGAGATCTTCCTGCAAGAGCATCCTCCTTTCTGATAAAATCGGTATTTATAATATGGAAATAACTTTTACCGGCTTTCCCAAGAACCTGCTGTCGGGAAGCGTGTTCAAAGGCTTTGCTGCCTGATCGACCTGAATTTTAGCATGTTTCAAAAGCGTCTTGATGATCGTAGCCGGGCGTTCCTGTTCCTCCAGATGATCGACCATCCCTTTGCACTCATCCGGGAGGTATTCCGCCATATCTTTCAACACATCGGAAAAGTTACCCATAAAGCCCCAGCAGCTATCCGACAGCTCCCCGTTTTTATAAAGCTCAAACCCATAACATTCGCCACGCAGATAGAATCGTAAGCAGCGACTTCGCTGCGCATCAGTGCGTCTGCTTTCTGACGGATAGCACCGGTCATCTTGTCAGCGTCAAATTCCTTAGGGCATCTTCTTTGAAACATAGATCCAGCCGACCTGTCCGCTGTCCCATTCTGCATGAGGAGCCCTGCCTGAGAAACTTTCTGTACTCATGGCAAGACCGGAGTGGTCGTAGAGATAGAGGGGGAGCATCAGATACTTTTCCGAAATTACTTTCTGCATTGCTTCATCGATCGCCCGTTCCTCTGTCTTTGGTCCATGCCGGAAACGGCTGCTTACAATGTTTACCATCCGTTCATAGCGTTTCATGCCGGCTTCATCATGTCCTACGGTATCTAAATACATTTCCGCAGGAAGTCATCTTTGTCCATATAGTTGTGATGGTCGCCCAGCGCATAGCGGGGATGGAAGCATACCATCGTCCCGAAATGTTCATCTACCTCACGGGGAGAGATCAGAATATCGTCCGGCTGCACCATAAGGGCATAAGGTTCATTTACTGCCATTAACATAATTGGCTCCTTTCTTTCTACAAATCCGGGCCGGAATGGTGCATCATCGGTTTTTCCCTGTGTTCGTTGGTGGCAGGCTGTTTGACTGCAATAATCTCGCCGGCAATCCTTGCAAATTTTTCAGGGTACTTAAACTGCTCCCCGTATTTCTCCATCAGATCCGGGGAAAGGTCTGTAAAATCTTCCTCGCCAAGACCAACGATCAGAAAATTCCCGGACACAATATCATAGATGTGGCCGTCATCGTCAAAGAGAGCTCGGTTCAAAGGCAGCCCCATCAGCTTGCCTTCTTCATTGCAGATCAGAGCCACCGGGTCCTCATACGGATAGACCGCCTGAATATCTCCGCCCACTGCCGCCTGCAAGGATTTCAGACCACTTTCGATCTCCGCAGCATAAGGGGACTTGCCCGGCTCTACCATTAACACTTTCATAATTGTATATCCTCCTTCTTTTTCATTGCCGTACCGGGAGTGGTTGGCGTTTTTTCCTGAGTTTTTGCCACAGAGAGCTTCCCCAGGACGGAAGGCTTCTCCTGGTTTTCGGGTGTAAAAATACCGCCCTCCGAAACCTCGGCGGCGGCATGTTCCGTTTTGGCCTGTTCCAGTCCTTCAACCGTATAGCCAGGTAAAAGAGTACCGTGAACCATAAAATGGTGCTCATATTCTTTCGGGATCGGCGGGGAAATTTCCGTGAATAAATGGGAATAGGCTTTCTTTCGCCCGTCCAGGTATTTTATGGCTGCGTTCTTATCTGTATATCGTTTCTGGTTTTGTCCGGCAATCTTTGCTCCATATCCCTGCTTCGGGGAATGAATACGGACTTCCCATGTCACATACCAGGCAATCGGAACACTCTGTTTGGTTTCTCTGTCATATTTCGTATCTTCCCAAATACTGCAGGTCATCTGATAGACCCGGTTGCTGATTTTCTGATCCGCCCTCCAGTTATCGGTGTCTTTCCACTGGTTGCCGGTATGTTCGATCTCCGGTGTACGAAGATATTCCAAAGCCCGGTTGATCGTCTGTGTTGCCGCTGCCTGCTGTTCCCATTGTTTTGCAGCAGCCACCACGATTTCATAGGCTTTCTGCTCCCCGTCAATACTTCCCTGGCGCATGGCTTCCAGGCTATCGGTTCCCATTGTGATCAGGTAGAAATATCCACATTTTCACAAACTACGCTGTGTTCAATTTTAAGCTCTGATCCCGGCGTCAAGTGGTCGCCATACCGGTAGGCATGGTAATCCCTGTTTTCTTCCAAAATGCTGTTCACCTCCTGCTATATTTCCGGCTCATGGTTTTCTGAAAATCGTCTGTGCCGGTGATTTTTTATCTGCCGGTCTGTTTGCCGCAAGCTGATCCATCACGGAAGGACGGCCGACGCCGAACATGGATAGCTGACCGTCCGCTGCCTCACGAAGTTCAGAAACAGAGAGGAAGCGTTACATCGGCATGGGTCAATAGCTGTTCCCGTTTCAAATCCTGAATGATCTCGTCAAAACAGCGTTGATCGCACGGCGTTCTTCCCCACAGGAAGGCTTTCAATACCTCCATTTCTCCGTCTTTACCGGAAACCAGGGTAAGGGCACAGTCGGCATGGCCTGCCAGATAATCCGATGTGTAGGGCAGTTTGTCCTTGATATAACAGGCAAAGGCTCTGGCTGTCATTTCCACATTGCTGTCCCAATAACCGCCGTCTTTTTCACATTCTTTTCCCATGCGTACCGAATTACGGTAAAAATCCGTTTCCGTCCGTCCAATCTGCGGATCTTCCTGGGCCTGCATCCCGGAAAGCATACGCTCAAAGATTTCCAGTCTTTCCCGTTCACTTTTGGGAATTACCCGTCCGGTAACATTCTTCTTAAATGCGCTGATCTGTTCCACAGAGCCGGGTTCGCCGGACAAAAATGCTTCCCGCAAGACTGCGTAGGTTTCCATCTGTTCCTCATTGCCATACTGTTTCAGGGAGGCAAGCACCGAGGAATCCAGCCAGCCTGCCGCATTTTTCCGGGTGCGTTCTGTTTGTGCTTCCGTGCGCTTTGCTGCCTGTTCCGGTGTTTCCGGTTTATACTTCATAGTGTCAATGAGTTTTTGGAACGGCGCATAAAGGCGGGGCTGTTCTGACAGCATCCCTTTTGCACCCATCTTTGTACCAAGATAATCGTCAAGTCCATGCCACCATTCATGTGCCAGGGAACCGGCCCCGTGCATTTTCGTAAGATTTATGACTGTACGCAAAGGTTCATAATGAGCCGCAGCATTGCCGCTGCCTCTTGCACCAAAAGCGATAGCAAGCGTTCCCTGATAAGCAATATCTTTATCGCTGATCTTAAGGGCTGACGCCAGATCCTTTAGTGCTTCAAATCCCATGTTAAGGGAGGTCTGACGGTCGTTCTGGTTCATCCAGTTTCCAAACTCGCCGCCGCGGAACCCAAATGTATCAAGATAATGCTGTCCGGTGATTTCCACACCATTCCGGTAATCCGGCCCGGTGCGTTTGACATGGGCGAGCTGGGGAGGGACAAACCGGATCTTTCCGTTTTTGTTCCTGCCTTTGGCAAGTTCCTGCACCCATTTCAGGGCAGCTTCTTTGGTCTCAAAATTGGTCCGCAGGATCAGATAGCCTTTGTCACATAGTAGGAACCGGGTTTCCAGTCCTCATTTTTAGAATAGGTATGTTTCCCGTCGTTGAAGTGGATCGCATAACCTTTCGGTATTTTCTGCTCTTTGGAAACACAAAACTGTTCCTTTTTTGCTTTCTGAGTAAAGTTGCGCTCAAAATATTCAGCCGAGCGGATCAGCATGGTATTGGACAATTTGTTTGTGATCACGGGATTGTCCTGTCCCTTTTTCGTTGCCCGGTAATGGATTCCGCTTCCCCAGCCCTGTACCTTTTCTAAGTATCCATTGTCAGCGAAAAAGCGGTCATAGGCTCTTATGGCATCCTCCACAGTACGGACATCTGAAAGCACTGTCTGCAATTCCCGGACTGTTTTTATATATTCCTTTTGTCTCGCGGTCCGTTTTTCCGGGGTGTCATCCGTGCGGTAATACTGAGGGGAAGCGTTTAAGCCGTCCCTCGCTTTTTTGATAAAATAGACCACGCCAAGAGGAATCCCTTCCTCCAGCATGGCTGCATAGTCCGGCTTTTTCCAGACATTATCCTTTTTCACAAATTTTTCGGCTTCGCGCTCATTCATGGCTTCCAGATCATCCGCATACAGCCCGCGGTCTTTCCACAGGTCTTTTTTCGCACCGCCGATCTTTTCGCCGAAATCTTCATGCACTCCTGCCAATCTTCATCACCTCCAGTCTGTGTAGAATTCTTATCGCTCCGGAGCAGGGCGGCGTTCTTCGTTTTTGAGAAGTTGTGGGAGGTTTCCTGTGAGCCGGTCAGTTTCCCTGCGGATCAGTTTGTCCAGAGCGCCTAAATCCTCCGGTGCAATGGCAAACTCCCGGTAATTTTCATACCACAGGCCCGTAGAGACTGCCGCAATGGGCGCAATTTTCTCCGAACCGGATGGAAGAAGGCGATACACAGGGGCTTCGTCATAAAGAAGCATCTGTTTTGCCGTTCCCTGTGGTATGCGGCACTTATCCATATCCGGGTTCTGAGCTGCCTCCATATATTGCATATTCAGGCGTTCTTCTAAATCCTGGGGCATATAACGAAATGCCTGATCCATCCACTGTCTGAACATCGTGGAATAGTGGTACTGCCATTCCGTAACTTGATTCGGGGCATAAGAAAATCCCCAACTTTTCAGAGCATCTTTTTCGTAAAGCTCCATTTCAGTCCATTCTTTCAGGCTGACCGTAGCCGCTGAACCATCTTTGCGTTCGACATTGACGCCGCAGGGATAGAGGATATTTCTTTTTATATCCTGCCGCAGCGTGTCTAAATCCATCATCAGGACATCTCCGTACAAGTGACCGCCCTCTCTGCGATCCGTATGAAACAGGAAAGCCCTCGCTCCGATAAACTCCGTAGTTAAGATCATTTGATAAAGATCCGCCGTAGAACAATAAGCAAACAAAGCGTCGGAAAGCCATATGTGATTTTTTCCCATGATGGCAATGGAATCAGCCCCGGTATTTGTCGCCAGAGAACGCATATTAAATTCGCATTCCCTAAGAAAATCTCCGGCAAAAATATGGAGCTCATACGCAAAGACGGATAAGTCTGTATCACGGATCAAATGAATCTGCGGTAGTGGTTCCTGATTCAATCAAATTCCTCCTTTCATGTGAAGCAGCTCTTTGACCTGCTCATTTTCCGCAAACGGCTGGCTATCTGTCTCCGCCATTTAATCAATCCCTCCCATCTGCCGGTAGCTGCCCGCCGGCAATCTTGCCGACAATCTCCGGACCGGTTTCATAAATCTGCATGAGGCGTTTTGCTGTGCCGCAGGGCTGTGCAGCTCCGCTGGTCCAAAGACGCACTGTGGATGGGGCAACATTCATCAAAAGAGCAAAGCCCTTTTCGTTCATGTCCAGCTTTTTCATCAGCGATTTAACCATATCGGGGCCGTAGTCTGGACACCGGGAAGCCTCGGCAATCATCTGCAAAGCGGTATTTTCAATTTTTTTCATTTTCAAATCCTCCTGTTATTTGTTTTCCAGCCTTATGCCGGAGCAAAGCTGATCTGGTTGTGTTTCATCCTTTTGGCAAAATCCGGCAGCGAATAATTTACCCCGTCAATTTCTGCATGGGTGTCATCCAGACGATGACAAACAGCAAAGTGCCTGTCCCCGTTTCCATAGAACAGGCAGAGTAAACCATTGTCGGGAATGGAAAACAGCGCTTTTCCGGCGCTGTCTGTAAAGCAGATATGTTGAGATCCATTCATGTTGAAATCCTCCCTAAATTGAAACAGCCGCCTCTTTTGGGCGGCGTTGGTGCTGGCTGGTTTGCAGTTGTTCCCGAACCAGCAGCAATTTCTCATTGTAATCTTTTCCCATCCGGGGAGGGTTGACACTTACCCGGATATGACGGAAACGTTTATCCTCGTGAAGCATGGTCTTGATTTTCCGGGCATTGACAAATCCGGCAAGGTCGTGGTCCATATAAAGGGTAACACGCCGTATCTCCGGGTGGCGTTCCAGGAAAGAAGTCAGCGCCACATGGGAAGTACCGCCCAAAGACAAGCGATAACCATTCCATTTCCATCCCTCCAGCTCTTGAAGTGTCGCATGGGAAAGCGCATCAATAGGAGCTTCAAAGACTGCCACATGCCGGCTGCCCGGACTTTGCGGGGATAACAAAGTTATATCCTTTGTCGCTGCCATAGACATCCTTTTGAGATTGCCGCTGATACTGCGCATACAAGCAAACTTCGCTTTCCGGAATCATCTTTCCCAACAAACACACAAACCGGTTCTCCATGATACCGGGCTTCGTAAAAAATCCCGGCTTGTAAACACTGGCGAATGACTTCTGAGCTGATCCCCCGTTTCTGCAAATAGGAGACCGCAGCGGTCGCGCAACGTCTGGGGGGAGAGCGAATGTTTCTTTTCCGGCTCTTTTGATACCTGTATTTCTGCCGTACTTCGGTAAGCCGGTTCCTGTGGGATTTCGCCACCTACCAGAGCATGAACCGCATCCACAAGACCATATCCCCGAATCTGGATCAGGTAGTCCAGCGCATTGATACTCCGTCCGCGGCTGTTCCAGTACCAGTACCTTTTCCCGGTCACATATACTAGACTGTCATGCTCCTTATGCCGGAAATTAGGTCCATCCTGTTTCAGCACGCCGGGTTCATGGAATTGCAGGTAAGTAAACAAGTCAGCTTCCCGCGCTGCCTGAATCTGTTCTTTGGTTACGCCGGGCATAGTACCGGCACAGTGTTTCTTTTCATTGTGCTTTGCCTCCTTCCTGTGATGAAATGAAAAAAGACACCCAAAGGTGCCTAACAGCCGTACAGGTCGTGATTGACCTCGGCACGGTAATAGCTGTCCATTGTAGCCGGGGCATTATACAGCGCCGCCAGCAGATACGCTTTGATGTTTCCGACCTTCGTTGTGTTCTTGTCGATACAGTCAAAGACATACTCTAAGTGGCCGGAATTGATCTTCAGGAACCGGCTCTTGACGATCTCCCTCGGAAAATCATCTCCGGCAATGCAATGTAAGGGCGTTTCGACAAAATCACTTCAAGCATAAGTTCAAGGGCTTCATCCAAACGTTCCCTGCCATACCGTAAGACCAGTAAGTCATATTCAATATTTTCTTTGATGATTTCACGATAGGCTTCTATCAGCTCTATCCGATCCATCCCATCCGTGCGGTTTGCCGCTTCCGGCTCTGCCGGATAGATTGATGGATAAGTTATTGATTTATCTTTTTTTGATTTTTTTGTTTTTAATGGATTAGTATTTAATTGTGCCGGATTTTCCTGTTCAGGTTCCGCCTGTTTAGGTTTTGCCTGTTCTGGTTTTACCTGTCTTGGATTTTCCCGTTTAGGTGAAAGCCCTGTGTTTTCGGTACTTACAGGCTGCTCATGGATCGTATATTCAATGTCTCCCAACTGCCCGTTATCATAGCGGAGGCGCTGTCTGGTGAGATAACCATGCCGCTCCAGTTCCTTCAGGGCAGTAGTGATAGAATCCACACCATCCTTGCAGATATGGGCGAGTCCCTTTGTGGTATAATCCCAATCTTCCGGCAGCGACAACATAAGTGATAAAAGCCCCTTTGCCTTTAAGGACAACTCCGTATTGCGCAGATGGTGATTGCTCATTATCGTAAAGTCCTTTGTTTCTCTACACGGAATACTGCCATTGTACCGCCTCCTTTCTTCGACTATTCCGTTACAAGGCATGATCCCTGCGGTCATAATGGAGATGACCGTCAGAGACCTTCGCATGGTTTTCAGTTTCACTTCGCCCCGTTCCTGGCTCTCTAAAATTTCTGATAGCGGCATCTGTAAGGAACAAGCGCATCTTATCGCCTTTGTCGCCAACAGGGGAATCGTAAGACAATACATCAAAGACGATCATGTGCTTTACTTCTGGATCAAAGCGTTCAAGTGCCATGATGTCATGCCCTTCAATTTTCTGCCCCTGATTGTTGTCTGGCCTCGGCGATCTTTTCTCCAATCGTCCGGGCTGGATAGGGCAGACGGTAATTCTTCTGAATATCTTTTACCAAGTCCATGCACTCTGCATTTGACAGAACACGAAGTTTTGCCATAAGACCTTCTGCCGCCTCCCGCTGTTCGGAATTATTTGAATACCGCACGGTCATATAAAGTTCATTCAGGATCTTTGTCTGATAATCGCCCTCCACTTGAAAGAGCAGCTTTTTTTCCATTTCGTTTAATTCCATGTGGATCTCCTTTCTCTCGAAAATGAGTATGAAAAAAGGGCGTCCACCTATAAAAGTGAAACGCCCACGGCAACCAGCGGTCAGACATAAAGCCGGACCGCTGGCACTATTAAATTTTGTCGTTAATAAAACAGCCTCCTTTTTTCTTTATAGTTTTCGTCAATTTTCAACTTGGAAAAGGAATTGAATAAAAGACGACAAACGCTCAAACCCCTTGAAAATAAAGGCTTTTTCTGTTTGTCGTTATTATACCGTAACGGCACAAGTGTACTGGGCAAAGCCAATCCATAAGGTTCTGCTGCGCTGAGCCGTAGTTCTCCCTTCTTCAAGCAGATCGCACAATCGCCCGAGAGTTCGTAAAGCTCCGGGCGGGCATAGATTCCCAGAAATGCAAGCTGATCCCGCTCACCAAGTTCCGCTTCTGTACAGGCCGCCGCCAGCTGGGTATTGTACTTTCGTGCAATGGTAAGAAACAGCTCCCGTACATTTCGCTCAAAATACTTGGTATCGTGAAAACACTGGCTGCTGAATGCACGCATCGTCACACTGCCGGACAACTCCGCATACCGTTGAAACGTGAGCAAAAGCTCCTGCAGCAGACCGTCGTTTTCTCTGCAATACGTCGGCACTTTCATGCTGTTCCGCACCTGAGCACATACAGCATCCCTCCATGCCGCGATCCATGGAACGGGATTGTCTGCCAGCTTCTGCATGATGATGTTTGCAACCTCTTCTGCCTTTTTTCGCGGATGCACTCTGTCGGCGCATTCATAGCACTGTGCGACCCGTTCCAGATCCAGCACAATGCAGGAGAGAACGCTCTGCTTTCTCGCCCATTCCAGACGCACCAAAGCCTGCTGCTCCAGCTCCCGCGCTGCAATATTATAAGCATCCCGAACCACCGCATCTTCGTATTGATACTCCGGCAGCTCCCCTTTATCGATGCGCAGCATTACCCGACGTCTGGATGTGTTGGGTTCAGAAAGATGCTTACTGTTTTCAAACTTATCCAGCAGACGATTCAGGATCACCTGTGCTTCCTTCATTCTGCATCTCCTTTCCAAATGGAATGATATGCATCCGGTATCCGGATTTGTCCACTAATAGTGTACGGTCTGCAATGGGCATAATGTCCGAGACCTTATCCGGCGGCGTACAGATGATCGCCTGCAGCCCCATCTTTCGGAGAAGGAGTACACTCTCCGTGATCCGGTCACTATCCATTTTATTGAAAGCTTCATCGAACACCACCAGACGCACCGTATTACCAAAACGGGTAGCATCGTTGACGCGGTACAGCTGGGCAAACGAGGCCAGCACCGCAATATAGAATGGCGTTTGTGTTTCACCACCAGACTTCATATTCAGTGTTTGAGAAAGCAGCTGCTTGGAACCGTTCTGATCGGTCGTTTCCAAATCAAACTTCAGATACGTCCGGAAGTCTGTATAGCGGACGATATTCTCCTGCAGTTCGCTCTGTTTGCGGGCATTGAGCTGCGTATCGTCTGCCATTGTGATCTGGCTGAACAGTTTTTCGATCAATGGGCCGTATTTTTGCTGAAAGGGCAGTGCGAATAGACCGGATTCGCCTTCCATCAGTTCATCTGCCATGATCATGTTATAGTAATCCAGATAATCCGGGTTTGGCCCTACACGGAATTGGTACTTGTCTGTGCCAAATTGTGCCTGGCGCAGGGCCTTGTTCAAATTGTGCACCTGTTCTTGCACCTGGTCGATGCTGGATTTCAGTTTGGCAAGGAAATCGTTCTGGAATTGCTCCATTGCGCTTTCCCGTGCCGCCCGAATTTTTTCTTTGTATCGGGGCAGCTCGCTTTCCTGCAGAGTACGCCGTTCTTCCTCGTATTCGGTGTTATCCATCACCTCGATCTGGAATGCACAGGGTTTGAACCGTTCTGCATATTCTCTGCGTGCTGCAAACAGTTTCTTCTGAGCCCCGTCCATCGCCTTTGTGCTCTGCGCCAAACTGTCGCCAAAGTTCTTGCGGATGACATCTGCCTTTTTCAAGCGGACAAGCTCCTGCCGATAGCGGGGAACGCCGATGGTTTCTCGGTATTCCTTCGTGAACTCCTCGTTCAAAACATCTTCGATAGCCTCATACCGTTGGTATTTTTCCGGCAAGATCTCATATTCCAGCTGATGGATGCGGTCTTCCAACTTCCCTTTTTGCACATTTTTCGCATCTTTTTCCTTATTGAATGCAAGGATCTCTTCTTTCAACTGTTCAATGATGCGTCGCTGCTCATCCAACCAGAACAGATTCAACTGGGAAAGCTGATTTTTGACTTCTGCGATTTCCTTGATGATCGTCTGGACGCGCTGGTAGTCCTCCTGCTTTTGCGCCACATCGATTCGGACGAATCTTTGGGTAAAAAGCGGCTCCTGCAGGCCGGTCAGCTGCTTCTGGAGCGGCTGCCAATGCCGCAGCTCTTTCTGCAGACAGGCCAGTTCCTTTTCCAGATGGTCGTTGCGGAGCTGCACCGCACGTCGCCCGATGAAGGCGTCTTCCATCCAGCCCTTCCGAAGTGCGCAGGCCACATAGCCCTGATACAGCATTCCCTCTGCCGTAATTGCCGTCTTATAGCAGCGCAACTGTTCTGCCGTGTCGCAGCATATCACCCGACCCAGAAGATAGTCTACATAGCTGCGTGCCAGCTTGTTTTCTGTCTCCACTTTTTCTGCCAGACTGCCGGGCAGCGGTCGAAGTGTTTCTTTTTCCCGCAGTTTTCCGATATCTACCAGACCAAACGCACGGTACTCTGCTTCCTGCTTCAGCCGGTCGTAAATGTTAAGTGCATCCTGATAACATCCCGGCTCCACCAGCAGATAATATTTCTGGTTATTTAGGTAGCCTTCTACCGCTCCACGCCAGCGCTCATCTGCCATTTCCAGCACATCAGCCAGAATATAAACGGGAACCGCATGCCCCGTTTTATCCGCCAGATCCTTTTCCAGCCGGTCTTTGAACAGCAGAAGTCCATGGGGATAATCTTTTATGTTCCTGCGCAGATTTGCAAGCACCGCACTTTTCTGGTCGGCTTGCTTCTTCAGCTCTGCAATACGATCCTCTGTTTTATGAGCCGCACTGCGGACAGCATCCGACAATTCGGCCACTGCCTGCTGCCCCGTTTCAAACAATTCCACAGGCCGGGCAAACAATCCCTTCTCGTCACCAGTAAATACAGCATATGCTTTCTGCGCCGTGTTCGCCGCTTCCTGCACCGGTATGAGAAGTTCTTCCGGTTCCAGTTCTTGTATCTCCCCACAGAATCTCTGCAAATGCCGTGCTTCCCGCTTGATCTCCACTTCAAGATTTTGCAGACCCTGTTCCAGCTTTTTCTGCTCATCTCTCAGAGCCTTTTCCGTGTTGAGCAGACGCTCTTCCTCCTGGAAAACGTTGCTCTGCCTGTAGGCCAGCTCCAGCTCACTGCGGCGCGTTTCTTTCTGTTCGATCTGCCGCTCAAGCTCCTCCCGTTGCTCATTCACATTTGCAAGGTTCTCCTTGCATTCAGTTCGTTCCAATTCCCTCTGGTCGATCTCTGTCTGCGCAGCTTCTTTTTCGGCCCACCGTACCAGAAACTTCTGGATCTGGCAGCGGTCTATGGCTTGGTTCATCTCCTGATACAGCCTGCTGATTTGCTGCAGCGCATCCAGCTTTTCCTGCTGACGCTGCGCCAGCAATTCGTGCCGTTTATAATCCCGGATGTTTTGCTGCATCAGCTCAATATTGGGTTTATCCGGAATATCGCAGATGTTTTCCGTGATGAATTTTTGGATATCCACAATTGGCCGGAACGAAACAGCCTTCTTCATCATCCGTAAGACCTGCTCGTTGTGGACGTTCCACTTTGCAAGCATGTTGCGGCGATACTCTTTTTGGGTATCGTAAAATTCTGCCCGTGCATAGTTCTGCTTCAAAAAACGGCGAAGTGCAGAAATCTCCATTGCCTCGCCCTGCTCAATAAAGCAATTTTCCGGCAGTGTCCCCGTGTAAATAAAGAATGTATCACGGTAACTTCCATCGCTGCGGCAGTCAAAGGTAACGCCCGTCACAAAGCTGCTGCCCTCCATCTCATCCTGAAATTCGCAGACAATATAGGTAGAAAAGTCCTTACCACGGCGGGAATACGGGCTGTTATCATCCATGTCGGCGCGCAGATAGCCTTCCAATGTGCGCTGCGATTTTTCGTTGGCTGCCTGATTGAAATTGCGGGAATTTGTCTCGCCCAGCAGCACGATCTGCAGTGCATCGATGACCGTTGACTTTCCGGCGCCGTTCTTGCCGGTCAGGAAATTGATGTCGCCCACTTCAATCAGTTCCTTACTGAAATAGAGCCAGTTGATCAGCAGGATCTTCTTCAGCTTCTTCATCTGTTTCCTCCTTTTTCAAAACAGACACCACCAAGTTCAGCTTTTCGCTGGAGACCGCAGAAAGAATGGTTGGCAATATTGCGATCCTGCAGCTGCCCTGGTTGAATTTTCCTTCCAGTCTTTGAATCACAGAATGGTTTTCCAGTACCGTAAACGCGCGTTTGACCTCTTCCATATTCGGCTTAGCCGGAAAAACTGGATAGTCGGTCACCACTTTTTCCAGCACATCCCGCACAGTACATACGGCATCCTGCTCCAAACCCAAACGCTCCATATTTTCTTCGTAGATCAGCCGTAATGCCAGCAAAATCGCCGTTTCTTTTTTATTGAGGTTGCAACGGTTAGCCTCGTCTGTGTTCAACACATAAAAGTATCCGTTCAGTTCATCCCTGCGCAAATCCCAGTCCAGCAGACTCAGGTACTCCTGTACAGCCTCATAGTGCCGTGATAGAAAAAGATAGTCTGGGTTATCCACCCTGCCTTTTCCCGGCTGGTAGATGGTTCGCACAATGTATGTGCGGCTGAGCAGCTGATTGCAGACAGATTTGAATTGTTCCAGTTCTTTTGCCGTTGCATTGGTAACAAAATCAAAATTCACGGCTTCTTCTCCTTCCTCCGGATCTGCATTTTCGGGATCGAATAGCCATTTTTGCAAAAAATGCCATCGAGTTCCTGGACCACATAACCGGCAGATGTATCCTTGCTTCCAAGGATTGCCAGCAAACTCATGATATAATCCTTGTCCTCTTCAAGCGAGAGCTCCTCCGAGCAACGAATGTCAGCGTCTCCCAGCCATCCCTGCACGTAAGCATTTACTGCTGCCCGGCCATATTTCGATTGCAGTAACTGTGCCGCTCTGACCTGTTCTTCCGTATTCGGTGCCTGATCATCTTGTATCAGCACCGACGCGGTTTTTGTCCGTTTTTCGGGACGCTTACGGTACCACAGACTTTTTTCTGACAAAAAAGACTGCTCATACAATTGAAATGCCGGTCGTATCTGGTCCACCAGCTCAGATGCCCTGCGGTTTCTGGACAGTGCCGTCAGCAAAACATTCAAATTGCCGCGCACGCTTTGATCTCGGTTCGTCAGGTTCTCGATTTTCTGTGTTGCTGCCCTGGTATAGCGCCGGACCTGCGTATCAATTTCTTCAAGATAGTCCTTCTCTAAATTGTCATAGCGTTCTTCGATCCAGAAAATTTTCCTCAGCAGATCGGCACGGCAGTCTTCCAATGTCTTGCCCCGCTTATCACGCAATGCTTCATTTGCCATCGTCATCAGCAGCGCGTCATCTTCTTCCCACCGTCTCAGTATAGATTGAATTGGGACACGATACTTCGGCACTGAGTCTTTGATTTTCAGCGGACGGATGTATGCCTCCACAACTTTTTGTCCGAAGTCATTGAAGTGTGCAGCCAGCACCTGGTTGACATCCTGCATATCGATCTGCATCTGAAAGTAATGCTTTACGTTATGATAGACCATTTGCAACAAACTAATCAGTGCCGTTGTGTTATCGTAGGCACTGTAAAGCGCCGTCATTTTTTCGTAAGCATTGTCGCTATCGTCAGCGACCTTTAATGCAGAGAACGTTCCGAACACATAGGAATATCCACGAGCCGGGCTATCATCGCGGAGTTGGTGGAATAATTCCAGCAAGCGGCTGCTGTAATTAGGAATCGTGATATACTCTTCAAAATCATCCCCACGTTCCTTCTCAAACCACCCCTTACTACACAGCTTGCGGATCAAAAAACGGGCGCGGCCAGAGATATCCCTCAGTTCCTCTTCGTCAATGTCTTCATCTTCAAACGTAGCATCCGCCAGTTCCTGCTCCAGCCTGCCGCGCAGCATTGAATACAAGACATCTTCCCGTATTTTCAAGTTTTCTTGGTATGCTGCGTACAGTACGTCCAGTGCATCCGCATATAAAATACGGTTGGGCGAAGCCAGCGGCGAGAAAAGTTCACTGGGAACCACTTCGAAAAACTTCATAGGCCTACCACCTTATTCGACTGATATACGCTTTCTTTTCTATTATTGTAACCTCTTTCCGCTTACAAAACAAGATGCAAAAAGCTCTTGGCCTCCATTACAGAAGCCAAGAGCTTTTATCTTCTTTACCCTACCAGATTTTATTTCCGGGGAGACTTAATCGCAACCTGAGCGGGTGCTAAAATTACAGGGCGTTCGGAACAGTGTTCTGCCGTTTCTTTAACACGCTGTATCACCAAAGAACGGCTTCACTGTACTAAGAGAAACTCCGTTACGCTTTGCCTTTTCCTGTTCATAAGTCACACGGGTAACTTCCTCAATAAAAGCTCGGACTTCCGGTGTTGCTGTTGACCATGTGACATTAAAGCGTCTGCAAATTTGATAAAATGTGCGATAAAATATCTCTCGCTCTGCATCACGCTGAAAATATTCTTTTGCACTCATCAAACACACCTCATTTCAAGTAAGTTACAAAGATGTTCATTGCCGCCTCACCAGAAAGTTCATAACGCGGTGCTCCGCCAAAACTCGGCAATGGACAAGCTCCATAGTCCCGGACATAATGCTCTGCCAGCTCCGGAACCTTTGCCTCGAACGTGACCGTCCCGCCGCATTCATGGTCAATCGACAGCTTGATTCCGTACGCAATCAACACTCGGCCAATGCCCTGATACTTTTTAGAATGCCCGACAATTGTCGGATTGCTTTCCGGCTGGCTCTCAATGTAGGTAATATGAACCATCACGTCATTTTCCAATATTTCGTATGCAGCCAGCGCAACCAATTCGCCACTACTCGTCTTTAAGGCATACTTTTCAAAGGCATCATCCTGAATATAATCTGACAACCAGCTTGTTTGCCAGACGGGTTCTTTTTCAGTCTGTACCGCATCAGACTTTTTCATGCGCACGATTTTCACACTGATATTCTGACTGCCGTCTGTTTTTATAATAAATGGTACAAACTTTGCCATACAGACCTCTTTTCCCAAATAAAGCATTTTACAGTCTTATTATACTCAGTCGCTCTTAAATTTTCAACCAGTCACCGCCTCCGCTTCTTTTTAAATCTTTCTGTGTAAATATGTAAAATAAATATAATCCACGATATAAAAACCGCCCCGATCTCCTGTTACGGAAACCGGGGCGGTCATATACTTTATTGGTGCTTTCTCAAGCCCTCACGCAATTACTTGCGGGGGTTTTTAATAGCAGCCTGCGCAGCAGCCAGACGTGCAATGGGCACACGGAAGGGAGAGCAGCTGACGTAGTCCAAACCGACGTTGTGGCAGAACTCCACGCTCGTGGGATCGCCGCCGTGCTCACCGCAGATGCCCAGGCCCAGATCGGGGCGGGTCTCACGGCCATCGTGGGCGGCCATCTTCACCAGCTTGCCCACGCCGATCTGATCCAGGTGCTGGAACGGATCGCTCTCGTAGATCTTGTTCTCGTAGTAAGCGCCCAGGAACTTGGCAGCGTCATCACGGCTGAAGCCGAAGGTCATCTGGGTCAGGTCGTTGGTGCCGAAGCTGAAGAACTCAGCCTCCTTGGCGATCTCGCCGGCAGTCAGGGCTGCACGGGGGATCTCGATCATAGTACCGACCTGATACTTCATGTCAACGCCAGCAGCAGCGATCAGCTCATCAGCGACCTTGACCACAACGTCCTTGACGAACTTCAGCTCCTTGACCTCGCCGACCAGCGGGATCATGATATGCGGGGTGATCATGCAGCCGGTCTCAGCGGAGACGTTCAGGGCAGCCTTGATCACAGCGCGGGTCTGCATGGCAGCGATCTCGGGATAGGTGACAGCCAGACGGCAGCCGCGGTGACCCATCATGGGGTTGAACTCGTGCAGAGAAGCAACCACGTTCTTCAGGTCATCGAAGGTCATGCCCATATCGGCAGCCAGCTCCTTGATGTCCTCGTCCTTGGTGGGCAGGAACTCGTGCAGAGGGGGATCCAGGTAGCGGATGGTCATCGGGCGCTCACCCATGATGCGGTACATGGCCTCGAAGTCACCCTGCTGGAACGGCTCGACCTTGGCCAGAGCAGCTTCGCGCTCTTCCACGGTACGGGCGCAGATCATCTCACGGACAGCCTTGATGCGGTCCTCAGCGAAGAACATGTGCTCGGTACGGCACAGGCCGATGCCCTCAGCACCCAGGTCAACGGCCTGCTGTGCGTCGCGGGGGTTGTCGGCGTTGGTCATAACCAGCAGCTGGCGGGCAGCATCGGCCCAGCCCATGAAGCGGTTGAAGTTCTTGTTGCCGGTAGCGGCCACGGTTGCGACCTGCTCGCCGTAGATGTTGCCGGTGGAGCCATCGATGGAGATCCAGTCGCCCTCAACGAACTTGTGGCCGTTGATCTCGAAGGTCTTGGCCTCCTCATCGATCTTGACCTCGTTGTCATTGCCGCAGCCGGAGACACAGCAGGTACCCATACCACGGGCAACAACGGCTGCGTGGCTGGTCATGCCGCCGCGGACGGTCAGGATGCCCTGAGACACCTGCATGCCCACGATGTCCTCGGGAGAAGTCTCCAGACGGACCAGAACCACCTTCTTCATCTTGCCGGACTTGACCATCTCCTCTGCTTCCTCAGCGGTAAAGACGATCTGGCCGCAGGCGGAACCGGGAGAAGCTGCCAGGCCCTTGCCGACGACTTCAGCAGCCTTCAGGGCAGCGGCATCGAACTGGGGATGCAGCAGGGTATCCAGCTGCTTGGGCTCCACGCGCAGGACAGCCTCCTGCTCGGTGATCATGCCCTCGTCCACCAGGTCACATGCGATCTGCAGAGCAGCCTGTGCGGTACGCTTGCCGTTACGAGTCTGCAGCATGTACAGGTGGCCATCCTCAATGGTGAACTCCATATCCTGCATATCGCGGAAGTAGTTCTCCAGACGGGTTGCGATCTCAACGAACTGATCGTACACCTCAGGCATCTGATCCTTCAGGTGGCTGATGGGAGAAGGAGTGCGGACACCTGCCACAACGTCCTCGCCCTGTGCATTGATCAGGTACTCGCCCATCAGCTTCTTTGCGCCGGTGGCGGGGTCACGGGTGAATGCAACGCCGGTGCCGGAACGGTCGCCGGAGTTGCCGAATGCCATCTGCTGCACGTTGACAGCGGTGCCCCACTCGTAGGGGATCTCGTTCATCTTGCGGTAAACGTTTGCACGGGGGTTGTCCCAGCTGCGGAAGACGGCCTTGACAGCCTCGATCAGCTGATCGCGGGGATCCTGGGGGAACGGCTTGCCCTCGTTCTCCTCGTAGATCTTCTTGAAGACACCGACCAGTTCCTTCAGATCCTCGGCAGTCAGGTCAACGTCGTTCTTAACGCCCTTGGCCTCTTTCATCTTGTCGATCTCGACCTCGAACAGGCTCTTCGGGACCATCATAACAACGTCTGCAAACATCTGCACGAAGCGGCGGTAGCAGTCGTATGCAAAGCGGGCGTTGCCGGTCTTCTTGGCCAGGCCCTCAACAGCCTCATCGTTCAGGCCCAGGTTCAGGATGGTATCCATCATGCCGGGCATGGACTGACGGGCACCGGAACGGACAGAGACCAGCAGGGGGTTGGTGTTGTCGCCAAACTTCTTGCCGGTGATCTCTTCCAGACCCTTGAGATGCTCGAAGATGTCAGCAGTGATATCGTCATTGATCTGACGGCCGTCTGCATAGTACTGGGTGCAGGCATCCGTAGTGATGGTGAAGCCCTGGGGAACCGGCATACCGGCAGCAGTCATCTCTGCCAGACCGGCACCCTTGCCGCCCAGAGTATTCTTCATGGTGACCTTGTCGCCGCCGAAGGCATCGTTGCCCTCGCTGAAGTAGTACAGATACTTTTTGCTCATGCGTGTTTACCTCCCATTTGGTGACCCCCGGTGCCACGCCCGGCGGTCTCATCGCACTTTTTTCTCAAAGCTGATGAACATTGTCTTGTGAATGCTAAACTATTATACCAGAAAATTCCCACATTGCCACCGGGCAAAACACCGAATTTGTTTGATAAATTTTGTGCAATTCCCTTGAAATTTACCCAGTTTTCCGCTATTATAAAATGGGAGAAAGTTCGAGAGGTTTTTTGTTTTACAGAGCCATTTTTCCGCATCTGGGATACATGCTGTTATCCATTAAAAATTCCGGCGGAATTCCACCTGCGGAACGGGCCGGAATTTCTCCCTCATGGATACAACAAAATACCACACCTTCCCAAGGAGGGACACTATTTATGGAAACCATTTCCAACGAAGCTCTGGCCGCAGCACGCGCCAAACTGGACGCTGCCGAAAGCCGGCGCGAGAACATCCTGCTTTTTCACATCGCCAACGGCGTGAACATTGAGAGCCGCACCGTCCAGATCGACGAGGGCGTTGTCATCGCCCCGGGAGCCACCATTCTGGCGGGCACCATCCTGCGCGGCAACACGGTCATCGGCGCAGGATGCGTCATCGGCCCCAACAGCCTGATCGAGGACAGCACCGTGGACGAGGGCACCACCGTCAACGCCAGCCAGGTCTACGGCAGCCATCTGGGCCCCCACAACAACATCGGCCCCTTCACCCATGTGCGGGTGAACACTGTCACCGACTACGGCGTGCATCTGGGTGCCTATGTGGAGACCAAGAACTCCAACTTTGCCCGGGGCAACACCGTGAGCCACCTGACCTACATCGGCGACAGCGATGTAGGCAAGTACTGCAACTTCGGCTGCGGCACCGTCACCTGCAACTACGACGGCAAGGATAAGTTCCGCACCCAGATCGGCGATTACTGCTTCATTGGCTGCAACACCAACCTTGTGGCTCCGGTCAAGGTGGGCGACGGCGCTTACACCGCCGCCGGCAGCACCATCACCAAGGATGTGCCTGCCCAGGCGCTGGGCATCGCCCGCGACCGCCAGACCAATCTTGAGGGCTGGGCCGCCCCCAAGATGGAGGCCTATATCGCCAAAAAGCAGAAGCTGGAGGAGGAGCAGAACAAGTAACGCTCTGCCGGAAGGGAGCTACGTATGAAGTCTGAAAGTTTTCGCAAGCAGGCACTGTGCCTTGTCCTTTTCTTCGCGGCTGTTGCCGCCGTGTTCGCCCTGACCCGCCTGCGCAGCGACCCCGCCAAAAAGCAGGCGGAGTTCGTGGTGCAGCAGCTGCTCTCCTGTTCCTCTGCCGTGGAGCAGGCCGTGGACGCCGCTGCGCCCTCCGGCAGTGAACCGGGGCTTGCTGCTGTGGACACCGATGGGCTGTACGCCTTCCTTCAGGCGCAGCTGGGCGATGCCATGACTGCCGATTGCCTGAACAAAATCATGGCGAACCGTCTGCCCACCCGCATCACCGCGCTGGCAGGGCAGTCCGGCGACAAGCTGGTGCCCAGCGACCTCACCCTGAAAAAGCGCGCCGGGGCAGAAAACTGCTACGATTTTTCCGCCGCCCTGCTGACCGCTACGGACAGCACCGCCGCCGCGCAGGTATCCGGCACCATCACCATGGTGAAGGAGGAGGGCCGCTGGAAGGCCTCTGCCATCACGCTGAACCTGTAATAAACCCTTTTGCCCCTGTGCCCTGCGGCACGGGGGCATTTTTTGCTTATAATGTATATCTTTTTGCGCGCGCGTATGTTATACTTAGATGTTGTATCACACTATTATCAGGAAAAGGTATGATCCTATCATGAATGCAAACGACATCTGGCTGATCGCGGGCCTTGGCAACCCGGAAGCAAAATACGATGGCACCCGCCACAACGCGGGCTTTGCCGCGCTGGACTCTCTGGCGGGCAAATGGGGCATCAGCGTCAGCAAAACCAAGTTTCAGGGCCTGTGGGGCCAGGGCGAGGTGGACGGCCACAAGGTGGTGCTGCTGAAACCCCTGACCTACATGAACCTCTCCGGCGATTCCATCGCCCCGCTGGCGGGCTTTTTCAAGATCCCCGCCGACCACGTCATCGTCCTGTGCGACGATATCACCCAGGCCCCCGGCAAGCTGCGCATCCGCCCCTCCGGCTCGGCAGGCGGGCACAACGGCCTGAAGAGCATCATTGCCCGGCTGGGCGGGGAGAACTTCCCCCGCATCCGCATCGGCGTGGGTGCCAAGCCCCGCCCGGACTATGACCTTGCCGACTGGGTGCTGGGCAAGTTCCCGCCCGAGGATGCCAAGGCCATGGCCGACCGCTACCCCGACCTGGAGGCAGCGGCCAAGCTTATCATGGACGGTAAGCTGGGTCTGGCGCAGAGCAAGTATAATGGGTGAGGGAGAACCCCCCAGTCGCCTGCGGCGACAGCCCCCGCTAATAGGGGGGCCCTTGGCATTGCGTAAAGTTTTACGGTTTTGCCAAGGCCGCCCCTAGTAGGGGCGGTGGCATTGCGAAGCAATGACGGTGGGGTTTAGCTTTCCAAAAGTGTTTGCTTCGAGAGGAGGTCTACGATGTACGAAGCGCTGCTGAAAAGCACACCGGAATATCAGAAGATCGCGGAGAGCCTGCGCACCCCGGGCCCGGCGGCGCTGTTCGGCCTGCCGCCTGCGGGCCGTGCCCTGCTGTACGCCGCTTTGCAGAAGGATCTGGGACGGCTGGTCTGCATCGTGACCCCCGGCGAGGCCGAGGCCACCCACTTTGCGGACGACCTCAAGGCGCTGGGCCTGACCGCGGCGGTGTTCCCGCCCCGGGACTTCATGCTGCGGCCAGTGGAGGGCGCGGGCCGCGAGTACGAGTACCGCCGCCTGTCGGTGCTGGGCGCGCTGGCGGGCGGGCGGCTGAACGCCGTCTGCGTGCCCGCCGAGGCGCTGCTGCAATACACGGTGCCCCGGGATGAGTTCCTGCGGAACACCCTCACTCTCAAGCCCGGCATGGTCTACAACCGGGAAGCACTGGTGGCGCGGCTCTTTGCCGCCGGGTACGTCCGGCGCAGTCAGGTGGACGGCCCGGGCCAGTTCAGCGTGCGCGGCGATATCGTGGACATCTACGCGCCGGACATGCACCAGCCCGCCCGTGTGGAATACTGGGACGATGAGATCGATTCGCTGGCCTCCTTCGACCTGCTGACCCAGCGCCGGGACGGCAGTCTGGAAAAGATCTACCTCTCCCCCGCCCGCGAGGTGCTGTTCGGCAGCACCGCCGAGACGGCTGAGGCACTGCGCGGAGCCATCAAAAAGGCGCGGGGCAAAAAGCGTACCGCCATGGAAAAGGCCACAGAGGCCGACCTTGCCCAGCTGGATTCCGGCCTGATGCCCGAAGCCATGGACAAGTATTACGGCATCCGCTACCCGCAGCCCGCCACCCTGCTGGACCATCTGGACAGCCCCATCTTTGTGCTGGACGAGGTGGGCGGCATCCGGGATGCCCAGAAGGCCACCGAGTACCGCCGGGGCGAGGAGCTGACCGGCCTGCTGGAGGAGGGCGTGCTCTGCCCGGGGCTGGACGTGCTCTACCAGACCATGGACGACCTTTCCATTGCGGCCCAGAAACAGAGCACCCTGCTGTGTGAGAACTTCCTGCGGGGGATGAACGAGTTCAAGCTGAAAGATCTCATCAACGTGGAGGCCTTTGCGGCCCCCAACTGGGGCGGCGACCTGGCCTCCCTGCGGGAGGATCTTGACCCGCTGATCGCCCAGGGCTATGCCGTCACCCTCTTCTCCGGCACCCCCAAGGGTGCCGCCGCCCTGACCCGGGACCTGACGGACAAGGGCTACTCCGTGAGCATGAGCCGGGACGTGCGCCCGGCCAAGGGCATCGTGCAGGTGCTGCCCGGCCACCTGACCGCAGGCTGCACCTTCCCCTTTGCCCACGCGGCGGTCATCTCCTCCCGGCGGCACGGGCTGGATGAAGAAGCCGCCGCCGAGAACAAAAAGCGCAAAAAGAACAAAAACGCCCTGTCCAGCCTTTCGGACATCAAACCCGGGGACTATGTGGTGCACCAGAGCCACGGCATCGGCATGTACGCAGGCATCCAGCGGCTGGAAGTGCAGGGTGCCATCAAGGATTACCTGAAGATCCAGTATTCCGGCTCCGATGTGCTCTATGTGCCGGTGACCCAGCTGGACCTGCTCAGCCGCTACACCGCCCCCGGCGACGAGGAAAAGGTGAAGCTGGCCAAGCTGGGCGGCACCGAATGGCAGCGCACCCGCGCCAAGGTGAAAAAGGCCACCGAAGAGATGGCCCAGGAGCTCATTGAGCTGTACGCCCGGCGCAGGCAGGCCCAGGGATACGCCTTCCCGCCCGACGGCGACTGGCAGAACGATTTTGAGACCCGCTTTGAGTACGACGAGACCGACGACCAGCTCCACGCCACCGCCGAGATCAAACAGGACATGGAAAAGCCCTACCCGATGGACCGCCTACTCTGCGGCGACGTGGGCGTGGGCAAGACCGAGGTTGCCCTGCGCGCGGCCTTCAAGTGCGTGATGGGCGGCAAGCAGTGCGCCCTTCTGGCCCCCACCACCCTGCTGGCCTGGCAGCACTACAACACCCTGCTCTCCCGGATGGAGGCCTTCCCGGTCAAGGTGGGGATGCTCTCCCGCTTCCGCACCGCAAAACAGCAAAAGGAGACCCTGCGGGGCCTGCAGTCCGGCAGCGTGGACATCGTGGTGGGCACCCACCGCCTGCTCTCCAAGGATGTGCGCTTCCACGACCTGGGCCTTGTCATCATCGATGAGGAGCAGCGGTTCGGCGTGAAGCACAAGGAGAAGCTGAAGGAAAACTTCATCGGCGTGGATATGCTGACCCTCTCGGCCACGCCCATCCCCCGCACCCTGAACATGGCCATGAGCGGCATCCGCGACCTGTCCACCATCGAGCAGCCGCCCATTGAGCGCCAGCCCGTGGAGACCTTTGTGCTGGAGTACAACGATGTCATCCTTGCCGAAGCCATGAAAAAGGAGCTGGCCCGGGGCGGTCAGGTGTACTACCTGCACAACCGGGTGGACAACATCGAGTCCACCGCCGCCCATGTCAGCCAGCTGGTACCCGGTGCCCGGGTGGGCATTGCCCACGGCAAGATGACCGAGGAGGAGCTGAACCCGGTCTGGCAGCATCTGCTCAACGGCGAGATCGATATTCTGGTCTGCACCACCTTGATCGAAACGGGCATCGATGTGCGCAACTGCAACACCCTCATCATTGAGGATGCCGACCGGATGGGCCTTGCCCAGCTGTACCAGATCCGGGGCCGGGTGGGCCGCTCCGGCCGCAAGGCCTATGCCTACTTCACCTTCCGGCGGGACAAGACCCTGACCGACATCGCCCAGAAACGGCTTTCCGCCATCCGGGAGTTCACGGCCTTCGGCTCCGGCTTCCGCATCGCCATGCGTGATCTCCAGATCCGCGGCGCGGGCAGTCTGCTGGGCCACAGCCAGCACGGCCACATGGAGGCCGTGGGCTACGACCTCTATGTGAAGATGCTGGGGCAGGCCATCGCCCGGGCCAAGGGCGAGCCGGTGCAGCGCGACAAGAGCGAGTGCCTGATCGACCTGCGGGTGGATGCCTACATCCCCGAAACGTACATTGCCGACGGGCCGGGCCGCATTGAAGCCTACAAGCGGATCGCAGCCATCCAGACCCCCGAGGATGCCGCCGATGTGCTGGACGAGCTCATCGACCGGTACGGCGACCCGCCGCCCTCGGTCAGCGATCTGGTCAATGTCTCGCTGGCGCGGGTGCAGGCCACCGCTGTGGGCGTGTACGAGGTGACCCAGAAGAAGGACACTCTGGTGCTGCAGGTGGAGCAGCTGGACCTCCGGATGATCCAGGGCCTGCTGGTGGCCTTCAACGGCCGCGTTGTCACCGGGGCCGGCGCAAAACCCTACCTCTCCGTCACCCTGCAAAAAGAGGAAAAGCCGCTGGAGCTGCTGCAGAGCATTCTCCGGGCGATGCAGGATATTTTGAAAGATTAACGGCCTCACCCTCTCAGTCAAAGCCAGTAGGCTTTGCCAGCTCCCCCAAAGGGGGAGCCTCTGGCGGCTTCCCAAGACCTTGCGGGGAATTGCCAAAGCCTCTCCCCTTGGGAGAGGTGGCAGCGCGCTTGCGCTGACGGAGAGGGCGGGCGATCCGAACGACAGGAGCATAACAATGAAAAAGAAACTGATCGCACTTCTTGCCGCTGTGGCAATGGTATTTTCCCTTGCCGCCTGCGGCTCCACCCCGGATTCGGTGGGCACCATCGGCACGGTGGACATCACCTCGGGCCTGTATCTGCTGGCCCAGTACGACGCTTACCAGAAGGCCGCTGATCTGGCCACCTCGGAGCAGGATGCCACCGATGTGAAGGCCTTCCTGAAGCAGACCATCACCGTGGATGCCGACAGCGGCGAGACCGCCACTGTCAGCGACTATGTGAGCCAGAAAACCATGGAGAACCTTGAGACCTACGCCGCCATCGAGACCCGCTTTGAGGAGCTGGGCGGCCAGCTGACCGCAGAAGAGGAAGCACAGGCCGACAGCTACGCCTCCCAGCTGATGGAGCAGTACGGCGACACCTACAAGGCCAACGGCATCGGCCTGAACACCGTCCAGCGGTTTGAGCGCATCCTCATCAAGAGCAGCGACCTGCTGGAGCTGGTCTACGGCGTGGACGGCGAGACCCCGGTGTCGGATGCTGACCTGACCAGTCATCTGGAGAACAACATGTACGAGCTGGCCTATTACACCATCCCGCTCTACAACACCAGCACCTATGCCTCTGCCGATGACGACCAGATCACCCAGATGCTGGCCCTGACCCAGGCTGCTGTGGACCAGATCAACGCCGCCGCTGCCGCCGACAGCAGCACTCTGCTGGGCTACTTCTCCGGCGTGGTGACCTCCGCTCTGCCGGAGGTCTACGCCGTGCTGGGCTCCACCTATTCCTCCGATTCCACTGCACCTTCTCTGGAGCTCATCGGGGACAGCACCGTGACCTCCGCCTTTACCGCAGAGGGTGCCACCGACACCATCCGGGGCCTGTCCATCGGGCAGGCAGCGGCTGTGAAGTACAACAGCTACGCCCTGATGGCCGCCCTGCGGCTCGACCCGCTGAGCCTGAAGGCGCTGGATGACCTGCGCGGACAGGTGCTCAACGATATGAAGGGGGAGGAGCTCTCCGAGGCGCTGACCGCCTACGGCGCTTCTCTGGAGCACAATCTGAGCAGCTCCGCCATGAACAGGATGCCCGCTTCCAAGATCGTAAACAGCAGCACCAACTAAGTTTTTATTGATATGCAAAAAGGCTGTTGCCTAAACTCCTTCCGTCATCGCTGACGCGATGCCACCTCCCTCTGAGAGGGAGGCTTTCACAGTTCACCGTTACGCCAAGGCTCCCTCCGAGAGGGAGCTGGCACGGCGAAGCCGTGACTGAGGGAGTTACAGGGTAACAGCCTTCTTTTTTATTCTGTCGCTTTCTCAAACGCCGTTTCCAGCGCCTGGTTCACGGCACGCACAGCGGCGGGGTCGGGCTTGATGGCGGCGCGGTCGTAGGTGAACAGGCCGTTCACCTCGTCCTCCACATCGCTCACCTGGGTGTACACCAGGGCCGAAAGCCCCTTTTTCAGCTGAGGGAGCACCGTTTCCAATTGCAGCTTTTTCCAGCGGGCGGTCAGCTCGGCCCGGCTCTTTGCCGTGCCGTAGCCATACGCCCTGCGGGGCGGCTCATGGCCGGGCATGGGCCAGGCAATGCCGCCGTATTCGCTCAGGGCCACCACCCGGCTCCGGGGCCTGACCCGGAGCGGATAGAAATAGTTGTGCAGGGAATCCACATCTCCCCCGCCCTGATCGTACCAGCCGCTGGCCTCGTCCACAAGGCGGGTATCGTCCAGCCTGCGGACGGCCTCCACGGCCCCGGCGGCATCGAACTGCCCCCACCCCTCATTGAAGGGCACCCAGCAGCTCACGCAAGGGTGGCACTGCAGGGTCTTTACCGTGGCTTCCAGCTCCCGGGTATATTCTTCCCTGCCCGCTTCCGTTTCGCGGCCCAGCAGGCCCCAGAGGGGCCTTGCGTCGGGCAGGCGGCGGAGCAGCGGCTGGAACACGTTGGTCAGGTAGGTCACGAACCAGAGCTTGTAGGGCCCGCCGCCGTTCACCATGTCCTGCCAGACGATGAGGCCCAGCTTATCGCAGTGGTAATACCAGCGCTGCGGCTCGATCTTGGCGTGCTTGCGCAGGAGGTTGAAGCCCAGCTCTTTTATGGTCTGCAGTTCCCGCACCACTGCCCCATCACTGGGCGGGGTGTACAGGCCCTCGGGCCAGTAGCCCTGATCCAGCAGGCCGTTGAGCAGGATGGGCTTGCCGTTCAGGCAGAAGCGCATGATCCCGTGGGCATCCGGCGCACAGCTCCACTTGCGCAGGGCAAAGTAGCTGTGCACGGTGTCGCGCTGCTCCTCTTCTCCCTGCGTGGTGCCCACGGTCAGGTCGTACAAAAACGGCGTATCCGGGCTCCACGGGAAGAAATGCTCCTCCGGGATGTGCAGAGTCACCGCGCCGTCCCGGTCGGCCTCGTCGCTGCCCCAGTCCTCGGCAATGGTCACGCCCCCGGCCCGCACCACAGCCCACAGGTTCGCCGCCCCGCCGGGCAGGGAAGTATGGGCTTTCACGGTCACGGTGCGGGCATCATAGTCCGGGGTGACGGTCAGCTCCGTGATGTAGTTTTCCGGCACCCGCTCCAGCCAAACAGTCTGCCAGATGCCGCTTTGGGCCGGGTAGAACATCCCGCCGGGCCGGAGGGTCTGCTTGCCCCGGGCCTGCACGCCGGTGCCGGTGGGGTCCTGCACCGCCACCCAGAGCCGGTCATGGCCGGCAGGGTTCAGCGCATCGGTGATATCCAGCACAAAGGGCCAGTAGCCGCCCCGGTGGCCCCCCACCAGATGGCCGTTGACCTGCACGGCGCAGGCATAGTCCACGGCCCCGAAGTGGAGCAGCACCCGCCCGCCGGTGCCCGCCGGGGGCACAAAGCTCCGGTGGTAGTGGAGCCACGCCCCGGGCTGCAGGGTGCGCCCCACGCCGGAGGCTTTCGTCTCCGGGGAGTAGGGCACCAGAATGTCGCCATCCCACTTTGCGGGCAGCCCGGCAGAGCCGGTGATGGCGTACTGCCACAGGCCGTTCAGGTTCTCGTAGCTGTCCCGCCGCAGGGCCGGGCGGGGGTATTCGGGCAGAGGATGATGCTGCATACTGTCACCGCCTTTTCTGCTCCCATTGTAGCACAGGCCAACCGCCTTGTATAGGCGCAAAAAGCCCCCGCCGCCGGGGTTCCGGGGCAGGGGCCGTGATGCAGCGCTTATGCCAGTTTTGCTTCCAGCCGGGTGCGGATGGCCTGGATGAATTCCTCGCTGTTCACCTGGGTGGGGGTGATGCCCTCCGCCAGGCCGCAGAGGTCTTTGGTCATAATGCCGTCATTGAGGGTCTGCAGGCTGGCGGCCTCCAGTGCCTCGCCAAACCGGACCAGCGCGGGCAGGCTGTCCAGCTCGCCGCGCTTTTTCAGGGCACCGCTCCAGGCAAAGATGGTGGCCATGGGGTTGGTGGAGGTGGCCTCGCCCTTGAGGTACTTGTAGTAGTGGCGGGTCACGGTGCCGTGGGCGGCCTCGTACTCATAGTTGCCGTCCGGGCTGACCAGAACGCTGGTCATCATGGCCAGCGAGCCAAAGGCGGTGGAGACCATATCACTCATCACGTCGCCGTCGTAGTTCTTGCAGGCCCAGACAAATCCGCCCTCGCTGCGGATGACACGGGCCACGATGTCATCGATCAGGCTGTAGAAATAGGTGATGCCTGCGGCCTCGAACTTTTCCCGGTACTCGGCATCGTACACTTCCTGGAAGATATCCTTGAAGGTGTGGTCATACTTCTTGGAAATGGTGTCCTTGGCACCGAACCAGAGATCCTGTTTGCTTTCCAGTGCGTAGTTGAAGCAGCTGCGGGCAAAGCTGTAGATGGAGGTATCCTTGTTGTACTGGCCCTGCAGGACACCGGCACACTCAAAGTTGTAGACCGTGGCGGCCTGCCGGGAGCCGTCGTCGCCGGTGTAGATCAGCTCCGCCCTGCCGGGGCCGGGGATGCGGAACTCGGTGCACTTGTACACGTCGCCGTAGGCGTGGCGGGCAATGGTGATGGGCTTTGTCCAGTTCTTGACCACCGGTTTGATGCTGTCGATCATGATCGGCGCGCGGAACACGGTGCCGTCCAGCACGGCGCGGATGGTGCCGTTGGGGCTTTTCCACATCTGGTGCAGGTGGTATTCCTCCACGCGCTGGGCGTTGGGGGTGATGGTGGCGCACTTGACTGCCACGCCATACTTCTTGTTGGCAAGGGCGGCATCCATGGTCACCTGATCCTGGGTGGCATCCCGGTTGGGCAGGCCCAGATCGTAGTACTCGGTCTTCAGATCCACAAAGGGCAGGATGAGCTCCTCCTTGATGATCTTCCAGAGCACACGGGTCATCTCGTCGCCATCCATCTCCACCAGCGGCGTGGTCATCTTGATCTTTTCCATAACAGTTTCCCTTTCCTCTGTTTCAAAAAATACTGTGACCCCCGGCGGCACTGCCAGATGCTCTGCCGGGAGATTCGGCTTTATTGATACGCGGCCGCCAGCTTTTCCAGCGCAGGCAGGCTGCGCTTTACCTTTTCGGTGTCGATGCAGTAGGCAAGGCGGACATAGCCCGTTACGCCAAAGGTATCGCTGGGCACCAGCAGCAGGTCAAATTCCCGGGCCCTGCGGCAGAAGGCGTTGGCATCCTCCTCCAGCGCCTTGGGGAAGAGATAGAAGGTGCCGCCGGGCCGCTCGACCTCAAAGCCCAGCGCTTTCAGCTTGTTGTAAAGCAGATCCATATTGGTCTCGTAGACGCTCAGGTCGCTGGTCACATCCAGGCAGCGGCTCACGGCGCGCTGGATGATGCTGGGCGGGCAGTTGTGGCCGGTAAAGCGGGAGATCTGGGCCATCATATCCACCAGCACCTCCTCGCCCTCGCAGCCGGGGCGCACGGCCACGTAGCCCAGGCGCTCACCGGGCAGACTCAGGCTCTTGGAGAAGGAGAAGCAGGTCAGGGTGTGGGGGTAGAACGCCGCCGGGTAGGGCACGGTCCTACCATCAAAGGCGATATCCCGGTAGGGCTCGTCGCTGACAAGGAAGATGTTGTGGCCGTAGGCCCGGCTCTTCTCGGTCAGGATCTCCGCCAGCCGGGTCAGGGTGTCGGCAGAGTAGACCACACCGGTGGGGTTATTGGGGGTGTTGATGAGGACGCAGGTGACCTTCTCGGTCAGCATCTGCTCAAAGGCCTCCAGATTGGGCTGGAAAGCCGGAGCCTGGGGCGGCACCACCCTGAGATGGGCACCGGTGCCCTCCACATAGGGGCCGTACTCCGGGAAGTAGGGGGCAAAGGTCAGCACCTCGTCCCCGGGCCGGGTCACGGCGCGCACAGCGTGGGCAATGGCACCCGCCGCGCCCGTGGTGGGAAAGATATCCTTCTGCGCATAGGGCAGGCCGAAGGTCCTGTTCAGGTGGGCCGCCACGGCGGTGCGGAACTCCGGGTCGCCCTGGCTGGGGCAGTAGCCATGCAGGGCCACCGGGTCCTCCTGTGCCAGCAGCTCCTGCATGGCGGCGGTGAACTGCTCCGGGCAGGGCACGCTGGGGTTGCCCAGCGAGTAATCAAACACGTTCTCGTAACCGATCTGGGCCGCGCGCTGCTTGCCGTACATAAAGGTCTCGCGGATGACGCTTTTGTGGGCCAGCATCCCGCGGTAAGTTTCGTTCAGCATAAGTTCCTTCCCCTCTAAAACACAAATTTATTTTTCGTGGGCAGCAGACGCATAGCTCTGCTCTACTTTCACCACACAGCTGTATTTCGGGTCCTGCTCATGGACGAACTGGCACATGGCGGCCAGCATCTCGTCCTTGTTCCCGGTATAGCCCGCCGGGAACTCCAGATCGAACAGGACATTCGTATGGGTATCACCCGGCACGATGCGCAGGTCGTGGATCGAAAGGCAGGGGTCGAGCTGGCGGGCCTTTTCCATCAGGCGGGTGCGCAGCACGCCCACCGCCGCATCGGTGGTGACGATGGGGTCATAGTGAATGGTCACCTGCAGGCCGTCCCGCTTTATAAAATCGTTCTCGATGTTGTCGATGACATCGTGGGCCTTGAGCGGGTCGGTCTCTGCCGGGAACTCGATGTGGAGGGAGGCGAACTGATGCCCCGGGCCGTAATCGTGCACCATGAGGTCGTGCATTCCCAGCACGCCGGGGTAGCCCATGACCGTCTGCTCAATGTGCTCCACCAGCTCCGGGCTGGGGCTCTCGCCCAGCAGGGGGCTCAGGGTGTCCATGACCAGCCCCCAGCCCGACCAGAGGATGAAGGCTGCCACGGCCACGCCCATGATGCCGTCCAGCCGCGCCCAGCCCGTCAGGCTGCAGACCACGGTGGAGACCAGCACCGCGCCGGTGGTCAGCACGTCGTTGCGGCTGTCGGCGGCGGTGGCCATCAGGGTCTCGGAGCCGATGGTGCGGCCGATGGTGCGGTTGAAGCCGCTCATCCAGAGCTTGACAAGGATGGATGCGGCCAGCACACCCACGCTCAGCCAGCTGAACGCCACGGGGGTGGGGTGGAACACCTTGACCACCGACTCCTTGAGCAGGGAAAAGCCGATGCCCAGGATGGTCACGCTGACCACCAGACCGGCCAGATATTCATAGCGGGCGTGGCCGTAGGGATGCTCGGCATCCGGGGCCTTGGCGGCCAGCCGGAAGCCAATGAGGCTGACCACGTTGGACGAAGCGTCCGAGAGGTTGTTCAAAGCATCCGCCATGATGGCGATGGAGCCGAACAGGGTGCCTGCCAGCAGCTTGCCCAGGCAGAGCAGCAGGTTGCAGGCCATGCCCACACCGCTGGCAAGGTTGCCGTAGGCCGTGCGGGTAGCAGGGTCCTGGGGGTCATTGGGATGCCGGATGAACCGGCGGATCAGGAATTGCGTCATATCTATCTTTCATCTCCAGAGGTACGTTCAAAAAATACGACTTAGGTATAGTATAGCACCCAGCTTTACCGTTGTGAAGCGTTCACCCATGAAACTGCGGCTTGTCAGGCGGCAGTTTTGTGAATTTGCTTCTTGTTGCAATCAAAAAAGAGCTGCCGCGCGCCCCTTTGCCAACACTTTGGTTGGCAGAGAGCGCCGCAGCAGCCCCTTTTACGGTTCCGTCAGGGGAACTCAGACATTCTTGGCAGAGGGCTTGCTCAGATCCACACCGCGGATGATCTTGCGCACGGGCAGGATGCTCTTGGCGTTCATGGACAGCTCGTCCACGCCCATCCGCAGGAAGGTCTCGGTGAGGGCGGTATCCGCGCCCAGCTCACCACAGATGCCCACCCAGATGCCGTGGCGGTGGCCCGCCTCAATGGTCATCCGGATGGCCTTCAGCACAGCGGGGTGGTGGGGATCAAAGAAGGGCTCCAGCTTGGCGTTCTGGCGGTCCAGCGCGCAGGTGTACTGGGTCAGGTCGTTGGTGCCGATGGAGAAGAAATCGCACTCCTGAGCCAGATCGTCCGCCACCAGAACTGCGGCGGGGGTCTCGATCATGGTGCCCACCTCGATCTTGTCGCTGAACTTCTTGCCCTCGGCGGTCAGCTCTGCCTTGCACTCCTCCAGCACGGCCTTGGCATCCTGCAGCTCCCGCAGACTGGTGATCATGGGGAACATAATGCTCATGTTGCCGTAGGCAGAAGCGCGCAGCAGGGCCCGCAGCTGGGTCTTGAAGAAATCCCTGCGGGTCAGGCAGATGCGGATGGCGCGGTAGCCCAGCGCGGGGTTGTCCTCGTGGTCGAGCTTCATGTAGTCCACGGTCTTGTCCGCGCCGATATCACAGGTGCGCACGACCACCTTTTTGGGAGCCAGGCTCTCCAGCACCTGCTTGTAGGCCTCGAACTGGTACTCCTCGGTGGGGTAATCCGTGCAGTTCAGGTAGACGAATTCGGTGCGGAACAGGCCCACGCCGCCCGCGTCGTTCTGCTGGACCGCGCCCACATCGCTCATGCCGCCGATGTTGGCAAACACCTGCACGGTCTTGCCGTCCAGCGTGGTGTTGGGCTTGCCCTTGAGCTCGGCCAGCAGGGCCAGCTTCTTCTGGTCCTCCTGCTGGCGCTTTTTCAGGCTCTCCAGCAGATCGGGGGTGGGGTCCACATACACGCAGGCGTTGTAGCCGTCCACCACAGCCATCTTGCCGTCCCAGTCCTCCTGGATCTCCTTGCACTGGATCAGGGCGGGGATGTTCATGCTGCGGGCCAGGATGGCGGTGTGGCTGTTGGAGCTGCCCTCCCGGGTGATGAAGCCCAGCAGCAGGCTCTTGTCCATCCGCACCGTCTCCGAGGGTGCCAGATCCTCCGCCACCAGAATGCTGGGTTCCGTGCCCTGCAGGGTGGCATTGTCCACGCCCTGCAGGATGTCCAGCATGGCCTGGGCAATGTCGATGACATCGGCGCTGCGGGCCTGTAAATAGGGGTCGTCCATGGCGGCAAACACGGCGGCCTGGTTGTCGCCCGCTTTCTTGACGGCATACTCCGCACACATGTGCTGGCCGTTGATGATCTCCTTGATGGCATCCACAAAGTCGTCGTCATCCAACATCATGGCATGGATGTTGAACACCTCGGCAATGTCCTCGCCTGCCTCGGCCAGTGCCTTTTCATACAGGGCAGTCTGCTGGTCAATGGCCTTGGCCCGGGCCTCTTCAAAGCGTGCTTCCTCTGCCGCCGTGTCCGCGACCTGGGCGGTGGAAATCACGGTATCTTTTTTCTTGTAAATTTTCAGCTTGCCGATGGCAATGCCGTTCAGGATGCTTTTACCGGTTCCTACCTGCATCGTTCTCTCTCCTTTGTTGAGAATTTAGTGCGAAAAAGCCCCCGCAGGGTCTCCCGCAAGGGCTTTTGTCCGCAGATTCAAAGATCAGACGTTCTCGGTCAGGAACTTCTGAATGGCCTCGGCAGCGGCGGCCTCATCGTCGCCCTCCACCTTCACGGTCACGGTATCGCCCTGCTTGACACCCATGCCCATCAGAGCCATCAGTTTGCGCAGGTCGCAGCTCTTGCCGTCCTTTTCCAGGGTAGCGGTGCTGGCAAAGCCCTTGGCCACCTTCACGAGCAGACCGGCCGGACGAGCGTGGATGCCGCATGCATCCTTAACAGTATACTGGAATTCCTTCATAATCATTTTCTCCTTACTTCATCCCGTTTCAGATCCGGACGGTCCTGCCACTCCGGACGCAGCCGATTTTGCTGCGGGATGCTACTATTATTATAAACCCGCTTCGTTATTTTTTCATCATCCCATATTGCTGATTTTTAGCCAGAAATTTTGGTGCTATTGAACAGAAGTTTTACTATCATTTTTCCACCGGATTCATTCAACAGGGTACCCCTCGGCATCCAGGGGCAGGTCGGTGTACTGCGCCTCCTCGGGCACCACGGAGTCCGGCTCCCCGCTGGTCTGCTGGCTCTGCCCGGCCGCGCCCAGCTCCTCATCATGGCGCTCTCCCCAGTCGCCGCTGTAATCCTCACCGGACACCTGCTGGGCATCCTGCTGCTCAGCCTGCGCCATTGCGGTCTGGGCATCCTTCAGGCCGATCACCGTGCCCGACGGCTTTTCCAGCAGGTAGGCCCCCACGGCCTTTTTGCGGTAGACCAGCAGCACGCCGTAGCGGCTGGTCTCTCCGCTGCTGGCCGCCGGGATCAGGGCGGTCCACTTTTCCACGGTTTTCCCTTTGTAGCGGGTAAGATCCATTCCGCTTTGCTGCACCACCCCGTTGAAGGCCGAGAAGCTGTCGTCCCACTTGCGGGGGATCTTGACCTTATCCGCCGTGATGGACGTGCCGTCCACATCCAGCCCGTAGCCCGTGAACCAGGTCTGGATGTCCTGCGCGCTCTCGATCCGGTTCACCCCGGCCGCTGCCGCCACCGTGCGGGTGCTGATGTACCGCCCCAGAAAGGCGCTGAAGATCACCAGCGCACAGCAGAGCGCACCGGCCCCCACCTTTTTCAAGCTCGTCTTGTTCAGCGTTACCACAAACATGCCGTTCCCTCCCACCCGTTTTGTTCTGAAAAGAATATATGGGGCGGGCAGGCAGAATATGTTTGGCACCACCAAAAGAGCCCCCGCCGGAATAGACCGGCGGGGGCTCTTTCTCATAGCGGTAAGTTCAGGATCACTCGATCAGGCCGTTCAGCAGGGCCAGGCACTTGCGGCTGTGCAGCTTGCGGATGGCCTTGGCCTCGATCTGGCGGACACGCTCACGGGTGACACCGAAGTCGCGGCCCACCTCCTCCAGCGTGCGGGGGCGGCCATCGTCCAGACCAAAGCGCAGGCGGATGACCTTTTCCTCACGGGGGGTCAGGCTCTTGAGGGCCTGATTGATCTGCTGGGCCACCATGGCGCGGTCCGCTGCCTTGCCGGGGGCCTCGGCGTTCTCGTCGGCCACGAAATCGCCCAGGGAGGAATCTTCTTCCTCGCCCACGGGGCTTTCCAGGCTGGCGGGCTCCTGCGCCATGCGCTGGATCTCGCGCACGCGCTCCACGCTCATATCCATGGCCTTTGCCAGCTCCTCCGGGGGTGGGCTCGTGGCCGTTCTGGTAGACCAGCTGGTTGGTGGCCTGACGCATCCGGTTGATGGTCTCGACCATGTGCACCGGGATGCGGATGGTGCGGGCCTGATCCGCAATGGCGCGGGTGATGGCCTGACGGATCCACCAGGTGGCATAGGTGGAGAAGCGGAAGCCGCGGTCGCAGTCAAACTTCTCGGCGGCCTTGATCAGGCCGATGTTGCCCTCCTGGATCAGGTCCAGGAACGCCAGGTTGTGGCCGACATGCTTCTTGGCGATGGAGACCACCAGACGCAGGTTGGCCTCGCTCAGGCTGCGGCGGGCGTTCAGGCCGTCACGGCGGGTCTTCAGCAGCTCCTGACGGCGCTCCTCGGTCAGGGGGCCGTTCTCAACAGCCTCCATGGCTTCTTCTTCGGCAGCCTTTTCCTCGTCGTCCTCGCTGGACTTGGTGTTGCCGTCCTCGTCCAGATCCTCGGTATAGCTCCGGCTGTTCTCATCCTCCTCGAACGAGAAGCGGGCGCTGTTCTTTTTGATGTACTCAGGCGCGCCGTACTTCTGGCGGTCGGCCTGCAGGATATGGGCAGCCTCGGCGCCGGCGTGGATGCGCTTGCTCAGGTCAACTTCCTGCTCCGCGCTCAGCAGAGGGATCTGGCCGATCTGCTTGAGGTAGTTCTTGACGGGGTCGTCCAGCAGCTCATCCATGGCAGCCTTCAGGTCTGCGGGGTTCTCCTCTGCCGGGTCGTCCTCATTTTCATCGCCCAGGCCCAGCTCATCGCTGTTTGCCTCGGCACTTTCCACCTCTGCCATGATGCCTTCCACATCCAGGCTGGTGTCACCGTCGGCCTCGTCATCCAGAATTTTGATGCCGCGCTCCTCCAGAAGCGTGTAAAGCGTTTCCACATCCATCCGGCACTGGGAAGCCAGTGTCTTGGCCTCGCCCGCCGTCAGGGTGCCTTCGCCCTTCGTCAACAGTTCCTTCAAAGTCATGCCCATTTCGCTCTCTCCTTTTCACCGCGGCGCTGGCTGCGCCGTAAGTGATATCGTATCATAAGTTTTGCCGCTGCGGGATGGTTCAAATCACCAGGCCGCCGTTCACGCCGAACACCTGCCCGGTGATGTAACCGGCGCTTTCGCCTGCCAGGAACACCAGCAGCTGCGCCACCTCGTCCGCGCTGCCCAGGCGGCCCACGGGAGTCTCCTCGGCCAGCGCAGCCTTATCCTCTGCCGTAAAGGCAGCCATCATATCGGTGTCGATGACACCCGGGGCCACGCAGTTCACGGTGATGCCGCTGGGCCCCTCCTCTTTGGCAAGGGCCTTAGTCAGGCCGATCAGGCCCGCCTTGGCAGCGGAGTAATGCACCTCGCAGCTGCCGCCGGTCTGGCCCCACATGCTGCTCACGGTCAGGATGCGGCCCGCCTTGCGGCGGATCATGCCTGGCAGAGCCAGCTGGCACAGGTGGAACGCGCCGCTCAGGTTCACGTCCAGCATGTGCTGCCACTCCTCCGGGGTGATATCGGTGAACAGCTTCTGCTGGGCAATGCCCGCGTTGCTCACCAGCACATCCACATGGCCCACGGCCTGCTCCACAGTGTGGAACGCCACCTCACAGCTGGCGCGGGAGGCCACATCGCACTGGACCGCCAGCAGGCCCGGCAGCGCCTTTTCCAGCGCCGCCGCCGCCTCGGCGTGGGTGTGGTAGAGCACCGCCACTCGGTAGCCCGCCTGCCAGAAGGCGCGGGCCGCCGCGGCTCCGATGCCCCGGTCGCCGCCCGAGATCAGCACGCAGCGCCCGTTGGCCGCAGGGACTGCCGGTTCCGGCACAGGCTCCACCGGCGGTTCTGTTTCCGCGGCCGGTTCCGGCGCAGCTTCCTGCACCGGCTCCTGTTCCGGCTCAGGGGCCCGGGATGCCTCGTCCTTATCGCTCAGGTCAAAGGTCAATTCAAATTCATCATCGTACAAGAGTCAGCCCTCCTGCCGTTTGTTCTCTGCCTGCAAAAAATCCCGCAGGCAGGAAGGTCCCGCCCTCCACCGCACCCATGGGCTGCGCTCTGCTCCTCTTTCCGGTCAAGGCCGGTCCTGCGGCGAGCCCGCTGGTCTGTGCGAGTGGTTTCGACAAGTTACCATTAAATAATATAACACAATTCGACGAAAAAAGAAAGTGGGAACCGCCGTCTTTTCACGCAGTTCCCACTTTTTTTCACGTTCTCAGGGGGTCACGGGCGGTTTCCAGCGGGGCTTTGCGGCCCGCTGCTCCCGCAGCCGGAGGAAAAACGCCTGCAGCAGCGCCTGCGCCTCCTCCGCCCGCAGGCCGCGTTCCACCACCGGATGGTGGTTGAAGGGCAGAGCGAACAGGTCGGTCACGCTGCCGCAGCACCCAGCCTTGGTATCCGCCGCGCCGTACACCACCCGCCTGATCCGGCTGTTGATGATGGCGCCGCTGCACATGGGGCAGGGCTCCAGCGTCACGAACAGCTCACACTGCCACAGCCGCCAGCCGCCCAGCTTTTTGCAGGCCGCGTCGATGGCCAGCAGCTCCGCGTGGTGGAGGGCGTTTTTCTCCGTCTCGCGGGTGTTGTGGGCGGCGGCGATGATCTCGCCGTTCCGGGCCACCACCGCGCCCACGGGCACCTCGCCCAGCGCGGCGGCCCGTGCGGCCTCCTCCAGCGCCGCGCCCATCAGCTCATAGTCGGTCATCCCATTCCCCTTTCTGCCAGCGCCCGGGCCAGCACCAGCCCATTGTTCAGGATATGCAGCACCACCCCGGGTGCAGGACTGTCGGTCTGCTCTGCGGCCCACCCGAAAATGAGCCCCATGCCCAGCGCGTAGCACTTTTCGGTCAGCGTTCCGTGCAGGGCCGCAAAGAGCACAGCCTGGCAGAGGTTTGCCGGGTGCTCCCCCAGCGGCCGCAGCAGGCGCAGCAGCGCCCCCCGGAACACCAGCTCCTCGGCCAGCGGCAGCACCAACAGGCTGCGCAGCGTGCCGGGCACGCCCTGCGGCAGCTCTGCCGCCCCGCCGGGAACCAGCACACACCAGACCGCCGCCAGCCCGGCCCAGGCCAGTGCCGCGATGCCTGCCGCCCGCAGGCGGCGGTTCTGTTCTGACATCTTCCCCGTCCCCTCTCCGTTTGGGGGTGCGCTGTTCCGCTGCTTCGGGCGCACAGCGCACCGCCCCGCAATGCCTGATGCCCATTGTATCATGTTCCGGCCCGTTTGTGCAAGAAAACGGAGCGGAATTGCGAAAATACGAAGAAATATTGATTCAAACAATTGACATTTCCCGTCGTCTCTGGTATATTCCTATACGACTTTTTGATTGATTTGGTCGGGTTATCCGTTCTTGGCCCCGTTGGAGGTATTACTATGATCCGCATTCTTACCGATTCCGCATCCGACATCCTGCCCGCTGAAGCCGAGCAGCTGGGCGTGACCGTCATCCCCCTGAACGTCACCCTGGAGGACGGCACCGTGCTCCGGGACGGCGTGGACATGACCCCCACCGTGTATTACGGCGTGATGGCCCGCTGCCACAAGCTGCCCACCACCAGCCAGCCCAGCCCCGAGCTGTTCCAGCGCTTCTTCCTTGAGGCGGCTGCCGCCGGGGACGAAGTGGTGGGCATCTTCCTCTCCCATGAGCTGTCCGGCACCTGCCAGTGCGCCCGGCTGGCCGCAGACATGGCCAATGTGGACAATGTCCTCTTTGTGGATTCCGAGAACGTCTGCCTGGGCGAGAGCCTGCTGGTGCGGCTGGCTGTTCAGCTGCGGGATGCCGGAAAGACTGCCGGGCAGATCGCCGCCACCCTTGAGCACGCCAAGGAGCATCTGCATCTGGTGGCTGTCATCGACGACCTGAAGTATCTGCGCAAGGGCGGCCGCCTGCCCGCCGCCGTGGCCGTGGCCGGTGGGATGCTGGGCATCAAGCCCCTCATCACCATCAAGGAGGGCAAGGTCGTTATGGCGGGCAAGGCCCGGGGCCTGCCCGGCGCTTACGTTGCCCTGTTCAAGAAGATCGAGGAGCTGGGCGGCATCAGCACCTGCGCCGACGCGCTGGCCGGTTACACCCTCGCCCCCCGCGAGGTGCAGCCCATCCAGACCTACCTGCAGGAGAATCTGGGCCGGAACGAGGCCCTTGTGCGCCAGATCGGCTGCGTCATCGGCACCCACGCCGGCCCCGGCGCGTTCGGCCTGGCCTTCCTCGATGAAGGCTTCACCTTCTGATCTTACCCAATCAAAAAGAGGAACTGCCTTCCCGGCAGTTCCTCTTTTTTGTTGGTTCACAGCACCGCGTCCGAAACGATCTTGCCCAGCAGGAGCACCAGCACCACAAGCATCATGGGGCGGATGAACTTTGCGCCGTTCTTGAGGGCGAAGTGAGAACCCAGCAGGTTGCCCACAATGCCGCTGATGGCACAGGGGATGCCGATGGAGAACACCACCAGCCCGCTGGAAAGATACGTTACCAGGCTGGCGTAGTTGCTGGCAAGGTTGAGCACCTTGGCGTTGCCGCCCGCCGTGCGCAGGTCAAAGCCCATCAGGGTGGTAAAGGCAATGATGGCAAAGGTGCCGGTTCCCGGGCCAAAGATGCCGTCGTACAGGCCGATGCCCAGCCCGATGGCAAGGGCCAGCACCGCCTTTTTGGCGTTCAGGGTGCCGTCGTCCCGGTTCTCGTCGGGCAGGTCCCGCCGCCAGAGGATGAGCACCGCCGCCACCGGCAGGATGATGAGCATCATGGTGCGCAGCACCTGATCGCTGAGCAGGAGCACGATGTGGGAGCCCAGTGCGCTGCCCACAAAGCTGCCCACAGCCGCCAGCAGGCCGACCCGGATGTTCATGGCTCCCTTCTGGAAGAACTGCGCCGTGGCAAAGGTGGTGCCGCAGGCCGCGCTGAATTTATTGGTGCCGTAGGTGTAATGCACCGGCAGGCCCGCAAACAGGTAGGCGGGCAGGCTGATCAGACCGCCGCCGCCCGCCGCCGAGTCCACAAAGCCCGCAAACCCGGTCATCAGCATCAGAAACAGCAGCATTGGCAATGATAATGTAATTTCCATTCGTTCTACTTTCCTACTCCTTATGTACTTCTTTGCGAAACCTCTCCGTCACCGCAGCGTGAACCTGGCGCGAAGCGCCTGAGAGGTTTACTTCAGATACAGCTTTCCCTCGCAGGCCAGGATCTGATCCAGGATCATCCGGGACACCCGCGCACCATAGACCATGGCGGGGTGGTCGTTGTACTCAATGATGTCATGGAACTCCTTGTTCATCAGAACGATCACATACTCGCCGTAGGGGGTGTGGATGATGCCGCCGTCGTTGCGGCAGGCGTTCATGCTGCCGCTCTTGCTGGCCACCCAGATAAGCTCCGGCTCACCGGTCTCCTCGCAGTCCAGATAGAACTGAGGGGAAATCGTGGGTCAGCATGGTGTTGTAGTGCTGCTGGCGGAAGATGCCCAGCATGGCGGCACTGGCCTCCCTGCTGACGAGCGTGCCCTTTGCCACCTGCGCAAACAGGGCGGCGTAGTCCCGGGGCGTGGTGGTGCCCAGCTTGTCGTAGCGGTCAAAGTGGAGGGGGTTGTGCAGGACGGTGTGCCCAAAGCCCAATTCCCGGATGCAGGCATTGATGGTGTCCAGCCCCAGGTAATCGATGATCATATTGGTGGCGATGTTGTCCGAGCAGATGATCATCATGGTGGCGGTGTCCTTCACCTTGAGCTTTGCCCCCACGCCCAGGGCCCGGAGCATCCCGGAGCCGTCCACGAACTGGCTGGCCTCGTAGGTGATCTCCTCTTCCAGGTCAGCCCTGCCCCGGCTGACCTGCAGATACAGCACCGCCAGAATGAACGCCTTGATGGTGGAGGCCGTCTCGAACTCCTCGTCGGCACCGATCTCCACCGTGCTGCCGCGCAGGTCGTCCACAAAAACGCTCATCCTGCCCTGATAGGAATAGAGCTCGGCGGCAATGCGCTTTTCCAATGTCATATTCTGATCCATCTGGAATCCCTCAACTTTTCTATACTTTCCGTTATACTTTATCCTTACCGTTAAGACATTATTTTTGTTGATTCTGTTGTTTTTGTTGCATGTGTTCTCTCAACTACAACAAAATCAACAAATTCAACAAATTCTGAGATACCAACGGTGATTACAGGTTGTTTTCAAAGAAACGCTGTGCGTTGCGGAAGAAGATGGCTTCCACCTCATCCTCGGTGAAGCCCTCTTTCCGCAGGGCATCGGCCAGCAGGGGCATTTTGGAGCAGTCGCTCAGTTCCAGCTTGCCGCCGATGCCGTCGAAGTCACTGCCCAGACCGATGATCTCAATGCCGCCCACCTGCTTGAAGTGGGCCGCGTGCTTTGCCATCAGGGCCGTGGTGCTGCGGCACAGGTCGGGGCTGGGCTGGTCATCCAGAAAGCCCGCGCAGTAGTTCAGGCCCACCAGACCGCCTTTTTCCGCCATGACCCGGATCATCTCATCGGTCAGGTTGCGGCAGTGAGGCGGCCAGGGCGCGGCAGTTGGAGTGGCTGGCCGCAAAGGGGCGGGTGGAGTGCTCCACAATGTCCCAGAAGCCCTTGTCGGACAGGTGGCTCACGTCTGCGATGATGTGCAGACGCTCCATCTCGGCCAGGAACTCGAAGCCCTTCTCCTTCAGGCCCGTCTCGGTGTTGGGCATACAGGGCCAGATGGGGCCGTTGCCGGGCACCACGTTGGGGCTGGCCAGCTCGTTCTTCGTGGTTCCAGGTCAGGGTCATCATCCGCACGCCCAGCTCGTACATCCGGCGCAACACGCCCAGACTGCCCTTGCAGCAGCCGGCCTCCCTCTTCAATGGTCAGCATTCCGCTGATCTTACCCGCCTCGGCGTTTTTGCGGATATCCTCGGGGCGGTAGACAGGGGCGATCCTGTCGGAATACCGCTCCATCATCCGCTTGAACACGTCGATCTCTTCCAGCGCCGTCACCAGCGGGTCCGCGCCCGGGGTGGGGTCAGCCAGATTCACAAAGGCGGCAAAGCACTGGAGCATGTAGTCGCCCTTCTCCAGCTTTTCCAGATCGATGTGGCCGTTGTTGCGGGCAAAGGTCTGCCCATCGCCCCGCATCTCCGCGCGCCGCAGCTCGCTCAGGGTGTCACAATGTAGATCAAAGACTTTCATGGATTGTTCTTCCTCCTATAACATCCTCGCCCTCTCAGTCAAAGCCTGACGGCTTTGCCAGCTCCCCCAAAGGGGGAGCCTCTGGCGGTTTCCCGAAACCTTGCGGGGGAATTGCCAGTGCCTCTCCCTTTGGGAGAGGTGGCATCCCGCAGGGATGACGGAGAGGGTGAGTTACTTTATCAGAACACACTCCCCACCGCATACAGGCTCTTGACCAGATCTTCCCGGTACAGCGGGTCGTTGGGGTCAAGGCTGTTGATGACCACGCCGCCGCTGGCGGACGCGCCGGTGGAGTGGATGTAGCGGCCCCCGCCGAGGTAAAGGGCGATATGGCCGGGGAAATAGAGGGCATCGCCCCGCTTCTTGTCCGCAAAGGGAATCTGGTGCATGGGCCAGCCCTCCACGATCCTGGCATCCCGGTAGATGAGCACGCCGCACTGCATATAGGCGCTGCTGACAAGGCCGGAACAATCAATGCCACGGCCCGATTTGCCGCCCCAGCGGTACTCGGTGCCCAGATATTTTTTCGCCTGTGCGCAGACGGCATCCCGGAACGCTTCCTCGCTGCCGTCGTACCACGCCTGCAGTGCCTGCGGCACCAGCTCCCCGGCGGTAATCTTCCGGGCCTCGGCCAGCGCGTCATCAAAGGCCAGCCCCTCCCGCTGGGAGAATACGGCGGTCATCTCAAACCGCACCGGCTCCAGCGCCACGTCCCGGACATAGCCGGTGCGGCCATCCAGCAGGGCCACCTTGGCCCAGCCGGTGTGGGCCTCGGCTTCCTCGGGCGGTTCGGGCAGGCAGCAGAGCAGGCAGCCCCGCTCCAGCTCCAGCATCCGCACCCCCTGCACCTTGGGCAGGCTGAGCACATCGGTGGCACGGCCCACCAGCACCAGCGGCTGGGGCAGGTAGGCCCGCAGCGCATCCTCGCTGACAAATTTCAGCGCATCCTGCCGGACAAAGCCGTGGTAGCCGTAAAAGGTGACCACCTCGGCCACCTCCGGGGAGAGGGTCACTCCCTCGGCGGTCACGCCGCCGGGGGCGGTGCGCACCTGACAGGCCTGACCGTACAGGCCCTCGTCCCCGATGGTGGAAACAAGGCCCGCCTCGCTCTGTTTGGTGGTCTGGGGCAGGTCGTAAATGGTCACGACAGGCCGGGCAAATATGGCGTATTGCATCATTCGGTTCCCTCCAACAAATTCAGCAGCTCCTCCGGCTTCATGCGCAGGATGGCACCATCCGCGCTGCCGGTGACGGTCTCGGCCAGATCCTGCTTGGCCTGCTGCAGCTCCACGATCTTTTCCTCAATGGTGTCCTGGGCGATGAGCTTGTACACCTGCACCGGGTTCTGCTGGCCGATGCGGTAGGCACGGTCGGTGGCCTGATTCTGGGCTGCCACGTTCCACCACGGGTCGTAGTGGATGACGATATCGGCGGCGGTCAGGTTCAGGCCGGTGCCGCCTGCCCGCAGGGAGATCAGGAACACGCTGGCCTCGCCGCCGTTGAAGCGGCGCACCAGCTCGGCACGCACCGGCTTGGGGGTGGAGCCCTGCAGGGTGAAGTGGCTCACACCCTCCGCGTCCAGCCGCTTGGCCAGCAGCTCCAGCATGGAGGTGAACTGGCTGAACAGCAGGATGCGGTGCCCGCTCTCCACGGCACTGGTGACCAGCTCAATGCAGGCATCCAGCTTGGCGCTGCCGCCTGTCCAGTTGTCGGCAATGAGCCGGGGGTCGCAGCAGATCTCCCGCAGCCGCATGAGGACGGCGAACACCGCCATCTTGTCCTCGGGCTTGGCGGCCCGCAGCTTCTCCCGGGCATCCACCACGGCGGCAAGGTAGAGCTTGCGCTGCTCCTCCTCCAGCTCGATGCGGTAGACATTCTCTGTCTTGGGGGGCAGCTCCTTCAGCACCTCGGACTTCATCCGGCGCAGGATGAACGGCCCGGTGAGCTGGTTCAGCCGCCGCACCGCCGCCGGGTCGTTTTCCTGCGTGATGGGCTTTTCAAACCGGCTGCAGAAGCTCTTATAGGGCGGCAGATAGCCCGGCATCAGGAAGGAGAAGACGCTCCACAGCTCGCCCAGCCGGTTCTCCACGGGGGTGCCGGTCAGTGCAAAGCGGACACGGCTGTTCACCCCGCACACCGCCTTGTATTTCTGGGTGGTGTGGTTCTTGATGGCCTGGGCCTCGTCCAGGATGCAGGCGTAGAATTTCTGGTTCTCATACAGGGTCTCGTCGCGGCGGAGCAGGTCGTAGCTGGTCACCACCACGTCGGCCCCGTCCCACTGCTCGGCCAGCTGGGCCCGGTGGGCGGCATCCCCGTCCACCACAACGCAGTTCAGCTCCGGCGTGAACTTCTGGCATTCCTCGGCCCAGTTCAGCACCAGCGAGGCCGGGCAGACGATGAGGCTGGGCAGGGGGTTCCCGCCCTGCTCCCGGAGGGCCAGCAGATAGCTGAGCACCTGCACCGTCTTGCCCAGACCCATATCATCCGCAAGGATGCCGCCCATGCCGTAGCCATCCAGCGTGCGGAGCCAGCGGTAGCCGTCCCGCTGGTATTTTCGCAAAACTTTTTGTAGAGACGCGGGCGGTGTATACTCGCTGTCCTTTACCGCGTGGAAGCTCCGGCTGAGCTGGCGGAAGGCATCGTCCCGGTTGAAGCGGATGCCGTTCTGCCCCGAAAGCGCCCAGTCCAGACTGGGGGCCCGGTACAGGGGCAGCCGGGCGTGGGCCTGGCCCAGTTTGGCCCCGGAAAGCTCCAGCGTCTCGTTCAGCTCGTCCAGCACCTCCATGGAATCGTCCAGCCGGAGCAGACGGCCATCGCGCAGGCGGTGGTAGCGCTTTTTCTGGTGGAGCGATTTCAGCAGGGCTTTCAGCTCTCCCACCGGGAACTCCCCTGTGTCCACCTCCAGGTCGAGCACGCTGCCGTGCACCGACACCCCCACCGAGATCTTCGGCGGTGCGGCCTGCATACTGCGGAAGGCATCGGTCAGGTAGACCTCGCCCTCAGCCAGCAGGGCCGGGATGCCCTCATCGAGGAAGCGGTAGACTTCATCCTCCTCATAGGCATCGTAGTGGGCGGCAAGGCCGTTGCCCATGGTGTCTGGCCCCGGCTCCAGATACCGCCCCAGCAGCCGCCCGGCCCGCTGTTCGGCGCGGGCATCCCGCAGCAGACCGGCAGGCCCCGGTTCCTCCGGCGTGACGCGGTCCTCGCCGTACAAAAATTCAAGGTGCGCCCGCACCGTTTCCCGCGTGGGCGCGTCAAGGTAAAACTGCACCACCGGCTCCAGCGGGATCTGATTCAGCAGCAGGCGTTCGGGGTCCTCAATGGTCACCCTGCTGCCCAGCTCCGGCAGAACGTAACTGCAAAAGGCGGTGGCATCCCCGGTGGTAAAGAACAGGCTCTTGCCGCACAGCGCCTCAAGGGCGGGCCGCATCCGGGCGCTTTCGGCCCGGTCCAGCTGCCAGATCGTATCCTCACTGTATAAATAGTCGTTGTCTAAACCCGTTTTCCATCCCAACGCGGGGGTCACGGACACCTCCACGCCGCCCCGGCGCTTTTCCACCCGCATGGTCAGGGCCGGGATACCGGTCTTGAGGGTGTAGCCGCCCAGATTGCCGGTGGGGGCATAGAGGGCCACCAGACCGTCAAAGATCTCGCCGTTCAGCGGGATGCCCCCGGCAGGCCCGCTGCGGGGCGCATTGCCGTAGCTGCGCAGGGCCGCCTCGGCTCCTTCCTTTGCGCTGAGCTGCCGCCGCAGCAGGCGGAGCAGCTGCTGTGCCTCCGGGGCAAAGGCCTCCCAGCTGTGCTGGAATTCCAGCGCCTTGCCGTAACTGATGAAGCCGTGCTTCTCCACGGCCCGCAGCAGGTCCGGGATGCTCTTTACCACATACTGCCGCCCGCCGTCTGCCGAGATGCGCAGCCGCAGCCAGGGCAGCTCCCCGGGCAGCAGGGTCAGCTCCGGTTCCAGCTCTGCGGAATGGGGGCGCAGCTCCGCGTGGCCGGTCACGCCGTCCACCTCGGCCAGTGCTCCCTCCTGATAGGCCCGGAGCAGCCGCCGTGCCTCGTAGTCAGATTCCGGTTCCTCGCCCCGCCATTTCTTGCCGAACAGCATTTCCAGGCTGGAGGCATAGCTGTCCCTGCGGGGCGGCTCCTCAGTCTGGGGCGTTTGCAGGTTGGCCGTGCCCCGCACCACGCCCGGGATGCTCTCCGGGCTCTCAGCAGGCTTTTGCGGCACTCTGCCGGAAAGGCCCTGACTCTCGCTGTCCCACATCAGCAGCGCGCCGATGTGCTTGCAGCAGGGCCCCTCGCCGTTTTCGTTATAAGGGCAGGAGCAGCTGGCGCTGACAAAGCTGCCGTTTTCCCGCAGCCAGACCTGGGTCTGGTACAGGCTCCGCCCGCCGCCGCGCACGTCGGCGCTCAGGTGGCGCACGCCGTTCCCGGCCACTTCGCAGTTCAGATCCTGTATCCGGTCCGTGTAGGCCTTGGCCCGCGCGAATACCGTGCCGCCCAACAGGTAGCGGATCTCTTCCATGTCCATCCGGGGTCTCCCTCCCTCTGCAATGCTCTATTGGTTAAGCATACCGCACCGGCGGGCGGGATGCAAGGGGTGCCGGGAAAAAAAGTTCCGGAAAGCACAGAAGCGCCTCATCCGGGAGAGGATGAAGCGCTTCTGTACTTTGGGAATTTTGGAACACTCAGCCCGCATTGCGGTTTACAGGCCAAGTGGGGGTTGGTTTAGGGCTGCTCAGGCATTCTGCTTGAGCTCCTGTGCCTTCTGCCATGCATTCAGCACATCAAGCTTGCTCACGGCGTTGTCGGGATAGAACTTCATCTCTTCCGGAGCCGTGCCCTCATCGTTCAGGTCAGGGATAAGCTCGTTTTCCATGGCCCAGCGGGCGGCGTGCTGCAGGTCCATATCCCGCTCTTCCTGCCCGACATCGGGGTAGAGCAGTTCGGATTCGGGCATGGGTTTGCCTGCATCCTCCCACAGCATCATGGCAAGGGCGCTGCGGTTGCTGGGGAAGTAGGGCAGAGCCATCAGCTTGCCTGCAAATTCAGCGCCCAGAGAATAGGCCTGATAGCCCAGCACTGCACCGCCGACAACAACAGTGGTGCCGATCACGATGGGGCCAACGATATCGGGCTCGTCATCTTCAATGGATGCATCCTGTGTCATGGCTTTCAGGGTCACGGCCTTTGCAGGCATCACAAAGGCAAAACTTTCCTTATCCTGATAAGCGTTCGGATCATCCAGGCCAGTGATATCCCAGTGGCCAAATTTCAGACCGCTATCTGCAAAAGCATCCTTATCAAATGCAACACTCACCGTTGCACCCTCGGGGACATGAAAGGAACCGTCCTCGTTGGCATTCTTTTTAACGATTTCGGTGATATCCTCGGGGTCAGCACCATTCTTGCCGGGCACTGTTACGCTGGTGATCACGCCGTCCTTCAAAGTCAGGATGGGCATTTCAGACACAACAAAGTCCTTTTCGTCCGTTGCAAGCTCATTCTCACCCTGCTTGACAGCAGCGGTCAGGGTCTGCTTGCCGGTCTCCTTGGGAGTAATGCGGAACGCATATTGTTCTTTTACATCGCCCAGATCAATGGGCAGGCCGCCTTCCGGCATGGGCTGATACGCACCGTTTTTGTCCTGATACTCGATCTCGCTGTTCTTGTTGCCAAAGTCGATGAATGCCTCACCCAGCTTGGCATCGTCCTTGGGGTCAACCTTTACAGTAAAGTCCTTGCTTTCGCCTTCCTTGATGACGGCATTCTCCAGGCCCTCAATGGTCACAGTGGCGGCATCACGGTACTGTGCGGCAATATCCACACCACTGCTCATGGTAAAGGTGATGGTCTCTGCCTTGTAGTCCTGACCTGTGAGCAGGGAGAGATTGCCGGTGGTAGACCAACCGTCAAACACCTTGCCCTTAGGGATCAGGGCCTTGTCCAGCGTCACGGTCACTTCTGCGCCGTCCGGTACAGAGTAGGTCTTTTTGCCGGTGGCCTCGTCAGGAGTAACAGTCAAGGTATTGGTCACATCGCTGTCGTCGTATTTCACAGTAACAGTGCCGCCGGTCACGGTCAGCGGGTGGCAGACCAGAGCATCGGGGTCGAACTTCCAACCGGCATAGAGCTTGGTGCCCTTGATGTTTGTAAACAGCTGTGCATCCGGATATCGGATCTTGCAGTCTGCATCGGTATACCAACCTGTAAAGGTGTAACCCGGTTTGATAGGTTTGTCTTTGTCAAGTGCCGTAATGTCTGCGCCGTAGTCAATTTTTTTCGGCGTGATCGTGTCACCATCTACGAGAGTCACATCAACGGTGGTAATAAAGCCTTCGTTCCCGTCGAAGTGCCGTAGTAGACGCTCTAATCTAGGTTCGCAATAAACATTTGTATTACAACTAGGCTGAAAAACTCCGTTACTGCCTTCGAAAGTCTCCTCTAATTGACTTGGGGCTTCAATTGTAATGTAAGGCAAGTGCCAACAATTATAAACGATATCACGCCCCAGTTTCTTCACGCTTTTGGGAATATTCAACGATTTTAGATTCGTACGCTTAAAGGCTTCATTGCCGATCTCACCTATTCCTTCTGACAGGGTAACACTTTCCAAGTTGTAACATTCCTCAAAAGCACCACTACGGATTGTTTTGACACTCGAAGGGATAGTGATTTCTGTCAGTCCACTGCAGCCGTAGAACGAACTATAACCAACTTCTTCCAGCTGTGGCGGAAGTTCAATCTTTGTCAGTCCAGTGCATCTCGAAAATGCACTGTCCTTAATTTTTGTTACGGTGCTTGGAATTTTAACCTCGGTCAGCTCAGGGCTGTCGCAGAATGCGCTTGCGCCGATGCAGGACAATCCTTCCGGAAGTTTTACTTTACGCAGATTCGGATGAAAAGAGTGAAACTTACTGTTGCTATCAGAATAGCTGTAATAAAGAATATTATCGCCCAGCGTCGTTACGCCACCCTCAACGATAAGCTGTGTGATATTCTGTATTTTCTCATACCACGGAGCGTATGAATCATTAGATGAAGTTATATATCTGTCATAATTTGCCATGGGACCATTGCCCGTAATCGTCAAGGTATAGGTCTCTTCTCCCTCTTCTCCATCGCTGTTCGGGCTCAATGTCGCTGTGACAGTACCCGGCGTTTCTCCGCAGTCATACGGACCCAAATTTCCCTCCGCAAATGCCGACACTGCCCCAGCAGGCAGGAATGTCAGCATCATACTGAACGCCAGTAAGAGGCTGATGAGCCGTTTTTTCATAAAAATCCTCCTTTGTCAGTCATCAATACTCCCAGTTTCTCTATGAAAAGCACCCAGACAAAAAGAAAAAAGCGCCGCACCAGCCAAATGGCTGGTACAACGCTTTGCGTTTTGTACTTTAGGGCGTGCTTGCCCTCTCTATCTATGCTTTAGTCTGCCGCTTCTCAAGGGCAAGGTGATTGTGGTTCCCGGAAAAGCTACTCCCATACACTTCTCCATAACCCCGCACCGACTGCCCCTTGGGGGGCGCTGGCACATTTCCGCATAGTCGAAGAGGGTTGCACAGAGCAAAGTGCAGCTGACGGCCCCTACCGGGCCTTCCGCCTTGCGTCACAGCCTTCCGACTGATTTGCCGATCTTTCTGTTTTGCTGACGAGATACTTTTCGCACTTTATCATACCCTATAAAAAATCAAGGGGTCTGGGCGAAGTTTGTGAACATTCACAAATCCATTGGATTTTTTTAGGCTATTTTAACGGAAAGGCACACGCACAAAAAAACAAACCCCTGAAGAATTTCTTCCTCAGGGGTTTCATGTAAGTCGGCGACTACCTATTTTCACGCGCCGTTTCCAGCGAACTATCTTGGGCACGAGTGAGCTTAACTTCTGTGTTCGGAATGGGAACAGGTGGAACCTCACCGTCATCGTCACCGACCAATATGACTGGTTCAGTATAACATTTCTGTTTTACTTTGTCCAGTATTTCTTGAAGGACGTGCCTTCAAAACTGAATAATCACTGCTGACATTTTATCATTGACTTGAGAATTCAAGCGAATTGTGGTCAAGCCCTCGATCTATTAGTACACACTTGCTGAATGGATCGCTCCACTTACACATCGTGCCTATCAACCTCGTAGTCTGCAAGGGATCTTACCTGATCAAATCAGTGGGATATCTTATCTTTGGGTCGGCTTCACGCTTAGATGCTTTCAGCGTTTATCCGATCCGTACGTAGTTGCCCAGCTATGCTCCTGGCGGAACAACTGGTGCGCCAGAGGTACGTCCGTCCCGGTCCTCTCGTACTAGGGACAGCTCCCATCAAATATCCTGCGCCCACGACAGATAGGGACCGAACTGTCTCACGACGTTCTGAACCCAGCTCGCGTACCGCTTTAATTGGCGAACAGCCAAACCCTTGGGACCGAATACAGCCCCAGGATGCGATGAGCCGACATCGAGGTGCCAAACCTCCCCGTCGATGTGGACTCTTGGGGGAGATCAGCCTGTTATCCCCAGGGTAACTTTTATCCGTTGAGCGATGGCATTTCCACTCACATACCACCGGATCACTAACTCCAACTTTCGTTACTGCTCGACCCGTCAGTCTCGCAGTTAGGCTCGCTTCTGCGTTTGCACTCTTTGCTTGATTTCCGTTCAAGCTGAGCGAACCTTTGAACGCCTCCGTTACTTTTTAGGAGGCGACCGCCCCAGTCAAACTGCCCACCTAACAATGTCCCCCGACTCGATTCAAAGCCGCAGGTTAGAATTCCAATATCGCAAGGATGGTATCCCAACGGCCTCTCCGCCAAAGCCAAAGCCTTGGTTTCCCAGAGTCCCATCTATCCTGTGCATGCAACATCGAAACCCAATATTAGGCTACAGTAAAGCTCCATGGGGTCTTTCCGTCTTGTCGCGGGTAACCGGCATCTTCACCGGTACTACAATTTCGCCGGGCGGGCTGTTGAGACAGTGCCCAAATCATTACGCCTTTCATGCGGGTCAGAACTTACCTGACAAGGAATTTCGCTACCTTAGGACCGTTATAGTTACGGCCGCCGTTCACTGGGGCTTCGATTCAATGCTTGCACATCTCCTCTTAACCTTCCAGCACCGGGCAGGCGTCAGCTCGTATACGTCATCTTTCGATTTAGCACAAACCTGTGTTTTTGGTAAACAGTTGCTTGGGCCGATTCTCTGCGGCTCCATCTCTGGAGCACCCCTTCTCCCGAAGTTACGGGGTCAATTTGCCGAGTTCCTTAACAACCCTTCTCCCGTTGGCCTTAGAATCTTCTTCCTACCTACCTGTGTCGGTTTGCGGTACGGGCACCTCAGAAATACACACAGCTTTTCTCGCCATCTTCCATCTCAGACTTCGGTACTAACTTCCCTCGATCTCTACCGGAACCAACACCCGGCTCTGAGACTTCATATGTGTCCCTGTGCTTAACTCTTTTGGTGGTGACGGAATCTCTACTGTCTGTGCATCGGCTACGCCTTCCGGCCTCACCTTAGCTCCCGACTAACCTGGAGCGGACGAACCTTCCTCCAGAAACCTGAGGCTTTCGGCCATGCAGATTCTCACTGCATTCGCGCTACTCATTCCGGCATTCTCACTTCTATACACTCCACAGCCGCTTGCGCTACTGTTTCTCCGCGTATACAACGCCCCTACCCAATACATCCCTGTATTGCCTAAGCTTCGGTGTCAGGTTTAGCCCTGTTCCGCGCAAAGACGCTCGACCAGTGAGCTATTACGCACTCTTTGAATGAGTGGCTGCTTCTGAGCCAACATCCTGGTTGTCTTCGTATCTTCACATCGTTTTCCACTTAACCTGACTTTGGGACCTTAGCTGTAGATCTGGGCTGTTTCCCTTTGACAATGACATTTATCTGACACTGTCTGACTCCCAAGCATCAATACTCTGGCATTCTGAGTTTGATAAGCTTCGCTAACCTCTCGGCCGCTAGGCTATTCAGTGCTTTACCTCCAGGTATCTAACTTGAGGCTAGTCCTAAAACTATTTCGGGAGAACCAGCTATCTCCGGGTTCGATTGGAATTTCTCCGCTACCCACAGTTCATCCGCCGCCTTTTCAACGGAGGTCGGTTCGGTCCTCCATGGAATTTTACTTCCACTTCAACCTGACCATGGGTAGGTCACCCGGTTTCGGGCCCATTATATGCAACTTAACGCCCTTTTCAAACTCGCTTTCGCTTCGGCTCCAGACCTTAAGTCCTTAACCTTGCTGCATACAATCGCTCGCCGGACCGTTCTACAAAAAGTACCCTATCACGCTTTGACGCTCTAGGTGCTTGTAGGCACAGGGTTTCAGGTTCTTTTCACTCCCGGGTGCTTTTCACCTTTCCTTCACAGTACTATACGCTATCGGTCACTGGGTAGTATTTAGGGTTGGAGGGTGGTCCCCCCGTATTCCGACCAGGTTTCACGTGTCTGGCCGTACTCTGGATCCTGCGCAGCTCTCTCCGTTTTCACCTACGTGGTTCTCACACTCTCTGACCGGCCTTCCCATGCCGTTCGGTTAACAGATTGAGTCTTAAAAGCAGTCCGTAGCCCCGAAAGTATTTCTACTCTCGGTTTGCCCTCTTCCGCGTTCGCTCGCCACTACTTACGGAATCTCGTTTGATGTCTCTTCCTCGCCCTACTTAGATGTTTCAGTTCAGGCGGTTCCCTCAATACACCTATTTTAAATTTCAGTGTATTGTACCTGAGTATGAACCCAGGTGAGTTTCCTCATTCAGAGATCTCCGGATCAATGCTTATTTGCAGCTCCCCGAAGCTTATCGCAGCTTATCACGTCTTTCATCGGCTCCCAGTGCCAAGGCATTCGCCCTGCGCCCTTGTTCGCTTGACCTTTCAAACGTTCTTTCAGAACATTTGGTATCCTCTTGATTCTCTCTTGCCAACGAAGATTATTGTTACCCTTCCTTTGAAATTGCAATATTTCTTAAAAGAACTTACTATAATCTTTGTTTCGCAGTTATTATTCAGTTTTCAAGGTACGTCTTTGAGTGTCCTTTTCAGGGCCCTCAAAATCGAACAATATCTACTCTGCTTGTATCTGTCACCTGTTCCAGATGTTCGACCATCTTCGATGTTCTTCCATCTGCCTGACTCCTTAGAAAGGAGGTGATCCAGCCGCAGGTTCTCCTACGGCTACCTTGTTACGACTTCACCCCAATCACCAGTTTTACCTTCGGCGGCGTCCTCCTTGCGGTTAGACTACCGACTTCGGGTCCCCCCGGCTCTCATGGTGTGACGGGCGGTGTGTACAAGGCCCGGGAACGTATTCACCGTGGCATGCTGATCCACGATTACTAGCAATTCCGACTTCGTGCAGGCGAGTTGCAGCCTGCAGTCCGAACTGGGACGTTGTTTCTGAGTTTTGCTCCACCTCGCGGTCTTGCTTCTCTTTGTTTAACGCCATTGTAGTACGTGTGTAGCCCAAGTCATAAAGGGCATGATGATTTGACGTCATCCCCACCTTCCTCCGTTTTGTCAACGGCAGTCCTGCCAGAGTCCTCTTGCGTAGTAACTGACAGTAAGGGTTGCGCTCGTTGCGGGACTTAACCCAACATCTCACGACACGAGCTGACGACAACCATGCACCACCTGTCTCTGCGTCCCGAAGGAAAATACTGTTTCCAGCATCGTCGCAGGATGTCAAGACTTGGTAAGGTTCTTCGCGTTGCGTCGAATTAAACCACATACTCCACTGCTTGTGCGGGCCCCCGTCAATTCCTTTGAGTTTCAACCTTGCGGTCGTACTCCCCAGGTGGATTACTTATTGTGTTAACTGCGGCACTGAAGGGGTCAATCCTCCAACACCTAGTAATCATCGTTTACGGTGTGGACTACCAGGGTATCTAATCCTGTTTGCTACCCACACTTTCGAGCCTCAGCGTCAGTTGGTGCCCAGTAGGCCGCCTTCGCCACTGGTGTTCCTCCCGATATCTACGCATTCCACCGCTACACCGGGAATTCCGCCTACCTCTGCACTACTCAAGAAAACAGTTTTGAAAGCAGTTTATGGGTTGAGCCCATAGATTTCACTTCAACTTGTCTCCCCGCCTGCGCTCCCTTTACACCCAGTAATTCCGGACAACGCTTGTGACCTACGTTTTACCGCGGCTGCTGGCACGTAGTTAGCCGTCACTTCCTTGTTGAGTACCGTCATTATCTTCCTCAACAACAGGAGTTTACAATCCGAAGACCTTCTTCCTCCACGCGGCGTCGCTGCATCAGGGTTTCCCCCATTGTGCAATATTCCCCACTGCTGCCTCCCGTAGGAGTCTGGGCCGTGTCTCAGTCCCAATGTGGCCGTTCAACCTCTCAGTCCGGCTACCGATCGTTGCCTTGGTGGGCCATTACCTCACCAACTAGCTAATCGGACGCGAGGCCATCTCAAAGCGGATTGCTCCTTTTCCCTCCTGCTCGATGCCGAGCCGTGGGCTTATGCGGTATTAGCAGTCGTTTCCAACTGTTGTCCCCCTCTTTGAGGCAGGTTCCTCACGCGTTACTCACCCGTTCGCCACTCGCTCGAGCAAGCTCTCTCGCTCGTTCGACTTGCATGTGTTAGGCGCGCCGCCAGCGTTCGTCCTGAGCCAGGATCAAACTCTTTATAAATGATATTTATCACTTAAAAAGTGTTAAATCTTCTTCGCTCAGCACGCAATCGCTTGCGTCCTGTGTGAATTACTTTGTTTGGAATTGTTTAACGTGTTTTTCCAACACGAAAATAGGTTCCGTTACAAGTTTTTCGATATTGTTCAATTTTCAAGGTCCTGTGCGCCTCAGCCTTAGCGGCTGACGACTTGATTATTTTACCACAGAAGTGATTTTTTGTCAAGTACTTTTTTCAGAAGCTTTTCGATCTTTTCGAACTTGTGGCTCGTTTTTCAACGTATCCATATTGGTTCTTTCGCTTTGCTTCCGCCGCTTTCAGAAGTCATTCTTTCCGGCGGCCCTTGGCGCTCAAGTATAATACCACATCCCTGAGCTCCTGTCAACACTTTTTGACATCTTTTTTCCAAATTCTTTGCAGGGGATAAAATTCCTCTGTTCTCCCGATAAACAATGCTTGCTCCTTTCTTGACAAGGCGGCGGGCAGAACGTATCATGGAGTCATCCCGTATCCTGTATGAGATAGCTATACTTTAATATAAAGGAGAAGCGCCATGTCCTGTGTTCCTGTCCGCGGCTGCCGTATCGGCGAAGGCCGCCCCAAAGTCATTCTGCCCATCGTAGAGCGCACCGAAGCCGCGATCCTGGAAAAGGCCGCTGCGTTTTCCACACTGTGCGCCGATTGTGTGGAATGGCGTGTGGATCTGTTTGATGCAGCCGCCGACCCCGGGGCAGTGGTGCACTGCCTGGCGAAGCTGCGGGTCCTCTTAAAGGAAAAGCTGCTGCTTGTGACCCTGCGCACGAAGGAAGAGGGCGGCAGCATACCGGTCAGCCATGAGGGATACCTCCGTTTTCTCCGCACGGTTCTGGATACCGATTGCGCTGACCTCATTGATATTGAGTTCTTCACCGCAGGCACAGACCTTCCCGCACTGGTTCAGGACGCGCACACCGCCGGGGTCAAGGTCGTGTGCTCCAGCCACGACTTTCACAAGACCCCGCCCAAGGCCGAGATGGTCTCCCGGATGGTCGCCATGCAGCAGGCGGGGGCCGACCTGCCCAAGCTGGCCGTGATGCCACAGAGCCGTGCCGATGTGCTGGAGCTGCTGTCCGCCACCGCTGAGATGACCGACCACCACCCCGAAACGCCCGTCATCACCATGAGCATGGGCCCACTGGGAGCCGTGAGCCGCCTTTGCGGCGAGGCCTTTGGCTCTGCCATGACCTTTGCCAATCCCGGCACGGCCAGCGCCCCCGGTCAGGTGGGGCTGGATGTGGTCAACGCTGTGCTGGACAGCCTGCGGCTCAGCTGATCTATCAATACACAGCGCCCCCGGAGAGCGATTTGCCTTCCGGGGGCGCTTTCTGTTTTATTCTGTTTCTATTTCCCGCACGATTTTCTGAAAGCAGAAGTACGGGATTACGGTTCCGGCCACAAAGGAAGCGGGCCAGCCAAGCCAGACCACATCCAGATTCCGCATTCCCCATGCGCCCACAGCCACCACCGCAATTTTTGTAATGAGCTGCATCACGCCGCCCATCAGTGCCTGATTTGCCCTGTCAACGCCCCGGAGCACCTGCTGATACACCTGCATCACACCGGCCAGGATCCCCGGCACCGCCGTGATCAGCAGAAACCGCTGCACCACAGTCAGGATCTCCGCAGACGGTTCTGTGAGGAACAGCCCCGCCATCTGGCGGCCGCAGAGCAGCAGAAACACTCCCAGCACGGTGCTGACCACCAGAGACAGCTGCAGGGAGGCCCGTACCCCTTGTCGAATGCGCTGCGGCTTGCCGGCTCCGTGGTTCTGGGAGGCATAGACGCTGAGGGAAGAGCCGATGGTCTCCACCGGCATCAGGGCCAGCGTTCCGATGCGGCTGGCGGCAGTGTAGGCCGCCATGGTGACCTCGCCGAACAGATTGACAGCACTCTGTGCCACCAGATTGCCCAGATTGTTGAAGGCAGACTGCACCGCAATGGGAATGGCCAGCACCGTGATCTGCCGCAGCAGCTTTCCATGGAGCCGGAGGTCCTGCCGCCGCATCCGCATCATGGGATATTTGCGGAACAGCAGCACCGCCGCCACCACCGCCGACAGGGCCTGCGCCAGTGCCGTGGCCCAGGCAGACCCGGCCACTCCCCAGCGGAACACAGCCACAAACAGCACGTCCAGGCCAATATTGCTCAGAACGGAGACGATCAGGCAGTACAGCGCTGTCTGGCTGTCTCCCAACCCCCGGAATGCACTGGAAAACAAATAATACATCAGCGGGCAGATCATGGTGATGAAACTGATCTCCAGATAGGCAGTGGCTTCCTGCAGGGGGCCCTCCGGGGTCCCCATCCACCGCAGGATGGTACCGGAGAAGGTCAGGCCCATCACCATCATCCCTGCCGACAGGAACAGCCCCAGATACAGGCTGTTCACAAAGGCCCTCCGCATCAGCTCCTCGTTCTTCTGGCCAAAGTACCGGCTGATGATGATCCCCACGCCCACATTGATGCCGATCATCAGGGCTGCCAGCAGCAGGATCACTGGCATGGTGCTGCCCACCGCCGCAAGGGCGGTCTGCCCGAGATACCGCCCCACCACGATGCTGTCGGTGATGGAGTAGACCTGATTCAGCAGGTTGCCCATCAATGTAGGAAAGGTAAACGCCCACAGCAGGGAGATCGGCTTTCCCTCTGTCATATCCAGATTTTTCTTCATGCACATCCTCCTTTGCATCAAAAAAGCTCCTTCAGAATGCCCGCAAGCACGCAACCCCGGGTTCAGGGGGGTCCCTGTTTGCAGCACTCCAAAGGAGCCTTTGTTGATTTGATTTTTCTGATACCAGTGTACCACAGCGGCGCTGAATTGTCCAGCGCTCCGGGGTCAGTGGACAGAGGTGCGGACGAGGGCGCGCTTGAGGCGGGCCTGGGCCAGCTCATATTCGCGCTCATCCAGGTCCTTCCGGGCCAGGATCTCTTCGGCGCGCTTCTTTGAGGCCTCGGCGCGGGCCTGGTCGATCTCCTCGGCCCACTCCCAGGTGGTAGCGACCAGATGGACATCCCCATTCAGCACGGTGAGCATCCCGCCCATACAGGCGGCGCGGCGGCGCTGGCCGTCCGCGTCCACGATATGGGCTTCGCCCATACCCAGTGCGGTGCAGTAATCACCATGCTTTGCCAGAATGGCAAGGTCGCCGTCGATGGCACGGCAGACCACCCGTTCCGCCTGACCGTCAAAGGCACAGCCGTCCGGCGTGACCACCGTCAGATGAAAGGTCGTCATGGTTTACCCTTTCTTCGCCTTGGCGAACACATCGTCGATGGTGCCCGCGAACAGGAAGGCGCTCTCGGGCAGGTCATCGCACTCGCCGTTCAGGATCATCCTGAAGCCGCGCAGGGTCTCCTTCAGCGGCACATACTGACCGGGCATACCGGTGAACTGCTCCGCAACATGGAAGCTCTGGCTCAGGAAGCGCTGCACCTTGCGGGCGCGGCTGACGGTCAGCTTGTCCTCTTCGCTCAGTTCATCCATGCCCATGATGGCAATGATATCCTGCAGCTCCTTGTAGCGCTGCAGCACCTTCTGGACATCGCGGGCGATCTCGTAGTGCTCCTGACCCACGACCTCGGGGCTGAGGATGCGGCTGGTGGAATCCAGCGGGTCCACAGCGGGATAGATGCCCTGAGATGCAATGTCACGGCTCAGGACCGTGGTGGCATCCAGATGGGTGAAGGTGGTGGCAGGGGCCGGGTCGGTCAGGTCGTCGGCGGGAACGTAGACAGCCTGCACCGAGGTGATGGAACCCTTGCGGGTGGAGGTGATGCGCTCCTGCAGAGCGCCCATCTCAGTGGCCAGGGTGGGCTGGTAGCCCACGGCAGAGGGCATACGGCCCAGCAGAGCCGAAACCTCAGAGCCTGCCTGCGTGAAACGGAAGATGTTGTCGATGAAGAGCAGCACGTCCTGATTCTTGACATCGCGGAAGTACTCCGCCATGGTCAGGCCGGACAGGGCCACGCGCATACGGGCTCCGGGAGGCTCGTTCATCTGGCCGTAGACCAGAGCGGTCTTGTTGATAACGCCGCTCTCGGTCATTTCACCGTACAGGTCGTTGCCCTCGCGGGTGCGCTCGCCAACGCCGGTGAACACCGAGTAGCCGTTGTGCTCGGTGGCAATGTTATAGATCAGCTCCTGGATCAGGACGGTCTTGCCGACACCGGCACCGCCGAACAGACCGATCTTACCGCCCTTTGCGTAGGGGCAGATCAGGTCAACGACCTTGATGCCGGTCTCCAGGATCTCTGTGGTGGACTGCTGCTCCTCATAGCTGGGGGCAGGGCGGTGGATGGGCCAGTAGGCCTCCGGGGTGGGGGCAGGCTTGTTGTCCACCGGCTCACCCAGCAGGTTGAACACGCGGCCCAGGCACTGGTCACCCACAGGCACCCGGATGGACTCGCCGGTGTCCACGGCATCCGTGCCGCGCACCAGGCCATCGGTGCTGCTCATGGCAATGCAGCGGGCCACATTGTCGCCGGTGAGCTGAGCGACCTCCACCACCAGCTTCCGGCCGTGGTTGTCGATCTCAATGGCGTTGAGCAGGTCCGGCAGCTCGCCATCCTTGAACTGGATGTCCAGCACCGGGCCGATGACCTGGATCACCTTGCCGATGTGTTTTTCGGACATAGGCTACAACTCCTTATCTTTCAATAATGCAAATGCTAAATTGCCAGCGTCCTCGCCCTCTCAGGCGCTCACGCGCCAGCTCCCCCAAAGGGGGAGCCTCTGGCGAAACCAGAAACTTTGCGCGGACTGCCAAGGCCTCTCCCTTTGGGAGAGGTGGCATTGCGCAAGCAATGACGGAGAGGGCAAGCCGCCTTAGATTTCTGCGCCTGCCACGATCTCGGTGATCTCCTGCGTGATGGCAGCCTGACGGGCGCGGTTGTAATACAGATTCAGATGGTCGATCATTTCGCCCGCGTTCTTGGTGGCGGCATCCATGGCGGTGCGGCGGGCGGCCAGCTCACTGGCCACGCTCTCGCACACGGCACCATAAACGATACCGGCCACATACTCGGGGATGATGGCGCGGAACACTTCCTCGCTGCTGGGCTTGTACAGGATCTGACTGCGGCGGGCAGCAGCCTTCTGCTCCTCGGTGGGCTCAATGGTCAGGGGCAGCACCTCCATGGTGACAGCGGTCTGGGTCATCATCGAGTCGAACCGGGTGTAGCAGAGTTTCACTGCGTCGTAATCGCCCTTCAGGTAGCCCTCGGTGATCTTCCGGGAGAGGGCAAAACACTCACCCACCGAGACATCCGCCGCCAGCAGCACCTCTTCGGTGAACAGGTCGGCTCCGTGGTGGGCAAAGTACTCCTGACTTCTTTTGCCAATGGGCAGCACCGTAACCGGGCCCTGCTGGGCCTCCGCCTGCTTGAGCACGTTGGAGTTGTATCCACCGGCCAGGCCGCGGTCGCCTGCAATGACGACCAGCAGGGTGCGTTTGATCTCTGCCCGGCGCAGGTAGGGGCTGCGGGCCCGGGGGTCTGCAGCCGCAATGCCGGTCAGCGTGTCGTGCAGCGTTTCAAAGTAGGGGCGGCTGTGTTCCACCCGCTCCTTGGCACGGCGCATTTTGGAGGAAGCCACCAGCTCCATGGCCTTGGTGATCTGCATGGTACTCTCTACGCTTTTGATGCGCAGCTTGATGTCCTTCATGGAACCTGCCATGCGTTACGCCTCCTTCCCTCAGTGCGCCTTGACGAAGCTCTCGGTGTAAGCGGACAGAACGCCCTTGAGTGCTTCCTCGGTGTCCTTGTCCAGATTGCCGGTGGTGCGGATGGTCTCCATCACAGCGGCACCGGCGGCATCATTCTCGAGATATTCGTACAGACCCTTTTCGTATTCGGCCACATCAGCCACCTTGACCTTGACCAGAAGATCATGGATGGTGGCATACAGGATCGCCACCTGCTTTTCCACGGGCACGGGAGCCGAGCGGTTCTGCTTGAGCACTTCCACAATGCGTTCGCCCTGTGCCAGGCGGGCCTTGGTGTCCGCGTCCAGATCGGAACCGAACTGGGCAAAGGACTGCAGCTCGCGGTACTGGGAGTAGATCAGCTTCAGGGTGCCGGCCACCTTCTTCATGGCCTTGATCTGGGCGTTGCCGCCAACACGGGACACCGAGATGCCGGGGTTGACAGCGGGCATAACGCCCGAGTGGAACAGCTCCGTTTCCAGGAAGATCTGACCATCGGTGATGGAGATGACGTTGGTGGGGATGTAGGCCGAAACGTCACCCGCCTGGGTCTCGATGATGGGCAGAGCCGTCAGGCTGCCGCCGCCCAGCTCATTGGAGAGCTTGGCCGCGCGCTCCAGCAGACGGGAGTGCAGGTAGAAAACATCGCCGGGGTAAGCCTCACGTCCCGGGGGACGGCGGATCAGCAGCGAGAGAGCACGGTAGGCCACCGCGTGCTTGGAAAGGTCATCATAGATGATGAGGACATGCTTGCCCTGGTGCATGAAATATTCGCCCATGGCACAGCCGGAGTAGGGGGCGATATACTGCAGGGGGGACAGCTCGGAGGCCGTGGCGGACACCACGATGGTGTAGCTCATGGCACCGGCCTCGGTCAGGCTCTGCACCAGGTTTGCCACGGTGGAGCGCTTCTGACCGATGGCGACATAGATGCAGATGACATCCTTGCCCTTCTGGTTGATGATGGTATCCGATGCAATGGTGGTCTTGCCGGTCTGGCGGTCGCCGATGATCAGCTCACGCTGGCCGCGGCCGATGGGGATCATGGAGTCGATGGCCTTGATGCCGGTCTGCAGGGGTTCCTTGACCGGCTGGCGGTCGATGATGCCGGGGGCCGGGCTCTCGATGGCCCGGAACTCGGTGGTCTCAATGGGGCCTGCGCCGTCGATAGGCTGGCCCAGTGCATTGACCACGCGGCCGATCATTGCCTCACCCACGGGCACGGAAACGACCTTGCCGGTGCGCTTGACGGTGCTGCCTTCCTTGATGCCGACATCGGAGCCCAGCAGAACGATGGAGACTGTATTTTCCTCCAGGTTCTGGGCCATACCGTATTCGCCGTTGTCAAACTGAAGCAGCTCACCTGCCATGCACTTTTCCAGGCCGCTGGCCCGGGCGATGCCGTCGCCTACCATGATGACCGTGCCGACTTCGCTCTGCTCGATGACATTCTCGTAGTGCTTGATCTGGGCACGGATGATCTTGGAGATCTCTTCAGGTTTCAGTTGCATTGTCTTGTATTCACCACTCAATTCTTAAAATCTTTCGGGTGGAAATTCGATGGATCACAGTGTCACGGACGCGATATCCCTGCGCAGCGCCGCCAGACGGTTCTGAACCGTGCCGTCCAGCTCGGTGCCCTCGATATCCAGCCGGATGCCGCCCAGCACAGCCGGATCGACCTTTGTTTTCAGGTCGATGGTCTTGCCGGTGAGCTTTTCCAGCTTTTCGTGCAGGCTCTTCACCTGCTGCTCCGTCATTGCCACTGCAGTGGTTGCCGCTGCTTCCAGAATACCGTGTGCCTGATTGTAGCGCACCCGGTAGGCCCGGGCGCAGCCGGGCAGCTCCCGCAGGGTGCCCTTCTCGCACAGGATCTTCAAAAAGTTCAGCACATAGAGGTGGACCCGATCCCGCAGCGCTTCGTCCAGCAGGCCGCAGCGCTCCTTTTTGGGGATGCTGGGGGTGCTGAGCAGATGCAGGTACTCCGGGCTTGCCTTAAAAAGCGCCACGGCCTCGTCCAGCTCGCCCAGAATGCGGGTCTCCAGCCCTTCCTCCGCTGCCAGGTCATACAGGCTTCCGCCGTACATCCTTGCTGTCTCGGTCATGATGCTTCACCCACGTTTTTGATAAATTCGTCGATCAGGTCCTTGTGGTCGGCTTCCTTGATCTCACGCTCGACCACCTTGGAGGCGATCTCCATGGCCATGCCGCCGATCTCGTCCTTTGCCTCGTTCACAGCCTTCTTGCGCTCCTGCGCAATGTCAGCCTCCGCCTTCTGCTTCAGGGCAGCGGCCTGTGCACGGGCCTCGCCCACGATCTCTTCACCGCGGGCGGTGGCCGTTTTCTGGGCACGGGCAACGATCTGGTTGGCCTCGGCGCGGGCATTCTGCAGGTTCTGCTCGTACTCCGCTTTCATGGCCTCAGCCTCGGTGCGCAGCTTTGCAGCATCGGCGATCTGGCTGTCCGCCTTGGCCTTGCGCTCGGCGATCACCTTTTTGACCGGATTCAGCAGGAACTTTTTGAAGATGAGCAGCTGGATCATCAGGTTGCAGATCTGGGCCAGAAAGGTCCAGCCGTCCAGCGTGATCAACGCCTGGTACAGTTCCATAAGCGTCTCCTTTCGTTCTTTTGTAAAAGGTTCCGCTTATGCCAGGAACTTCATAAACATGCCGGGTGCCAGGAAGATCAGCAGCAGGCCGGTAACAAAGCCGTAAATACCGGTGGTCTCAGAAAGTGCAACGCCCAGGATCAGGGTGCTGGTCACGTCGCTCTTGCACTCAGGCTGGCGGCCCACGGCCTCACAGGCAGCGGCGGCAGCGTTGCCTTCGCCGATACCGGGGCCGATACCTGCGATCAGTGCGCAGCCTGCGCCGATGCCGCAGCCTGCCAGGGCGATACCACGAGCAAGGTACTGAAAGTCAGTCATAAGTTTTGTCCTCCAAAAAAGTTTTTGTTTTGGGAGATGCCGTTGTGAGGGCTTAGTCCTCACCGGCAGCACGTTTGATGAAAATTGCGGTCAGGGTACAGAAGATGAACGCCTGAATGCAGCCGCCGAACCAGTCGAAATACAGGCCCGTAAAGGCCGGAATGCCGATCTGGAACAGCTGGATCTGGCTCAGGAAGCCGGGCAGCCAGCCGAAGATGACATGGCTCAGGCTTGCCAGCGCCCAGTACAGCAGTGTGGAAATGACAGTACCGGACAGGATGTTGCCAAAGTGACGGAACGCCATGCTGACGGGGGTCGAGATCTCCGACAGCACATTGATGGGTGCCATGATGAAGATCGGGTCCAGCAGGCCCTTCAGATAGGAAAAGATGCCGTTGGTCTTGATCTTGTAGTACATGATCAGCACAAACACCACAATGGCCCACGCAGCCTCGGTGTTCAGGTCGGCCGTGGGGCTCCACAGGCCAATGACACTGATGAGGTTGCAGCCGATGCTCAGAGCGAAGATCGAGCCGATCAGGGGGATATACTTGTCAAAGTGATACCCCATGTTGTCGTGCACGAACTGATCCAGCCGCTCCACGATGAACTCGGCCGCGGCCTGCCGCTTTGAGACATTTTCCAGCTTGAGGTTGCTGCCCAGCCAGATGGCTAGGCCCGAAAGCAGCGCCATGACGATCCAGGTAGTGACTAGGGTCTGGGTGATCTTGAGATCGCCCAGCAGGGGGATATCGGTATGGATGGTATACAGGATCTTTGCGCCGTTCAGTTCCATTTGTTACGTTTCACCCCCTTCGTCACGGGGTGCAGCCTCCGGCTCCGGGGCGGGTTCGGGGTCGTCCTCCACAGAGACATCCACCGAGGGCCCGGCCGGTGCAAGGGGCTTGTACTTGCCGGTTATTTGCAGGTAGTAGATCGTAACACGCGGGAACAGCAAGGGCAGAACGCTGGCAAAGGGCTGGAAGCAGGGTGCCCCGATGGACACGATGATCCACACCGCCTGCAAAAGCATTCTGACATTGTAGGAAGCTTGTAATGTGGCTTTGCGCCGCTTCTCATCCTGCTCGTCGATGACCTTCTGACACACGATGCAGATGCCCGCAAAGTTGCCGATGGCCACGGCCGCGCCGATGAGACTGCCCAGAACGACAGTGTAATCAAATTTCACCCAGCCAACCAGGTGCAGCGCTGCAAAGGCCACCCACAGGGCAGCGGTGCAGATGGCCGTGCCGCAGGCGATACGCGTCAGCTCCTTTTTGGATTCCGGCTGTAGTTTCATAAAGGGGAACCTCCTGTGATGTTTACTGATGTGAGTTGAACCCCACCCGCTTCGGTTTTTCCTTTTTGGCGCGGTCCAGGTGTTCCTTGGCAAAATACCAGAAGTTCTGCGCCCCGGAGGCAAGGCCCAGCAGGATGGCCGGCAGGAACACCCATTCCGGCCAGCTCCAGCTGTTCACCGCCCACCAGGCACCGCCCAGGCACATGACCAGCGGCAGCAGCATATTCAGGCCCAGCTGGGTCAGCCAGACAAGATCTTCCAGCGCCTTGTACCAGCCCTTCATGCGGTGTCGCCCTCCCTCTGTGCGCAGGCCCGAACCAGCAGCCTGCCGCACCCTTTCGCAATGGTTTCACTCCGGTTAAGAAGCTCATATGGATAGTATAATTCAATTCACTGAACTTTTCAATCAATTTTCCACCGATTTTTGGTAAAACTTCATAGTTCGTTCACACTAACGCCATAATTGTACGTCCACGGTGGAGTATGTCCGTCTCCGGCAGCATCAATACCAAAAATATGATAGGTTTCTTGTGCAAAACACAAAAAACCGCCCAGCTCATTTGAGAGCCGGGCGGCGTTATCCTGGAATACGGGGGTCAGCTGTCCTTGCGCTTGATCCACACCTGCGTGCCGTAGAAGGGATTGGCAGTGCCAAGGCACAGGCCCTGGTCGGTGGTGGCGAATACCCGCAGACCATGGTTATAGGGGTCTCCAAAACCGTCCACGGTGATGGTCTGGAAGTTCACGCCGTCCTCCGAAACATACAGGTCAAAGCCCTGCTTTGCCTTGCGCATGTAGTTGAGCAGCCGGATGGCACTGGCGATGTTGCTGATCGTGATGTTCTTGAACACGAATTTGTAGGAAAACTTGATGGTCTGGGCCAGTGTGTCGGGGTTCCCGTTGCCGTCGGGGTCCGTCGCCTGCAGTGCCTTCATCAGGGTCTTGAGGTATTCCCACTGGGTCTTCCACTGCGCGGGGGTGCGCGTCAGCAGGTTACCGTTGACGAACTGACCAACGCACTCCAGCATACTGCTGGTGTCAAAGGTGCCCACATACAGCTTGCCATCGTACACCTGCATCCGCCAGATGTACTGGTTCTCGTTGCGCCCAAAGCCGGACCCCAGCCCGGACAGGCTGCCGTTGGGGAACATCTTGGTGGCATTGCCCACCACAAGCTCCATGTTCTCGTCCCTGTCCATGCGGTACAGGTTCACCGACTGCTCCAGATTGGCGTTGATGAACCGGCAGTCCAGTCCGCCGCCAAACTGACCGTCGGCGTTCTTGCCGGTCTTGGCAAAGAGGATGCGCTCCAGCGCGATCTCCTCATCGTTGTACTCACCAATATAGAGGTGGTCGTTGTACACGATCAGGTTCGCCGCACCGGAGCGGGTGCGTTCCGGGTCGATGCCGAAGGTGTAGCGGGCACCATCCTTTTCCTGATCGCCTGCCACGGGTGTCCATGTAAAGCTGCCGTCTGGGTTCTGGTCGCCCCGCACCAGTGCAAAGGACTGCATGGTGTTGTCGTCCGGCATATTGTCCTCGGTGCCGGTGCAGATGGAAACATACAGGCGGCCGTTGAACTCAGCCATATCCCAGATGCTGCCGCCGTAGATGCTGTCGGCGTAGTGATAGGCGGGGTAGTTGAACAGGCTGTCGGAATCCGCGATCTGGGTAAAGCCCTTTTCCGGGTCGGAGGAGATCAGCAGGGCGGCGCTGCTCTTGCCGGTGGCGGCATCCATGGTCACGTTGCTGATGACCAGCTGATCCTTGTAGACACACATACCGCGGATGCCCACGGAGATGCCCTGCTGGTAGGCTGCGGCATAATCCTGCACACTGTTCAGACCGATATACACCGGCTTGCACTCGTCGGTGGCGGGGTCCACCTGCCAGATGCTGGGCAGAAAGCCGATGCCGCCGCCACCCACACTGCCGCAGAAGTACAGCTTGCCGTGATACTCCAATGCGTTGCGGAACAGGGGTGTGTAACCGTTGTAGGAGCCGGACATCAACAGCTTGGTCTCGCCGGTCTTGGTGTTGATCTTCACCAGCACGCCCTTGGGCCGGCCGCCATCCTCCTCGGTCAGAAAGAAAGTGCCGTTGTAAAGGGCATCGAAGGTGGCGGCAAGCACCTTGTCGTCGTATTCGTCGCCCAGACTGCTCTTCATCAGGGAGAGGGTGTTGCCGATGGCGGCGTAGCAGGTGCCCACATACAGCCAGTCGCCGTAGCCGACCGCTGACCATGCGTAGTTCTGACCCCGGTCACCGGCGTTGTAGGCGGCATCCTCCGGGTCAGTCACAACCGCCACCGCACCGTCTCCCAGATAATCCACGATGCCGTCTGCGGTTTTGACATCCTTTTCCGGGTGGGTGATTTTCTCAAACGTCTGGTCGTCCTTGCTGTAAAAGAAAGTATTGCTTTCGTCAAGAGATTCCAGAGTGGTCAGTTCCTCCCAGCCATCGGCCTGCCCGACCGCCTCCGTGCCTTCCGCCGACACCAGAAGCTGCACCGGCAGAGCGGACAGCATCGCTGCTGCCAGCACGCCGCTGATGACACGTTTCCAGTTCATACCGTTCTCCTTATCTACTCTGCCATTTCTTCAAAAACAGGAAAGAGCTGTTAATGTTTTTCATTGTAGCACAGTCCTGTCGGAAGTGCAAAGGTGCCTTGCTGCTTTTTGCGGATGATTCTTGTAAAATATGTGTGGAAATCCGCAAAAAAGCCGCCCGGCTCCTGCGAACCGGGCGGCAAAAGACAGACTTATGAAAATGATTTACCAGAGGTTTGCGGTCTCGTTGTACAGGCCCTCGTAGCTCTTGGCAGAGAGGTCCCAGCTGAAATCGCATTCCATGTCGTGCTTGACGAGGTTGTTCCAGTCCTCTTTGTTGTAGTAGCGATCCTGTGCACGGCAGCAGGCATCATACAGCTCATGGGCGCTGTAACCGGCAAAGGTAAAGCCGTTGCCCTCGCCCAGCGTGCAGTCATGGATGGAATCCCGCAGGCCGCCGGTCTCACGGACGATGGGAGGTGTGCCGTAGCGGCAGGCCACCATCTGTGCCAGACCGCAGGGCTCGCTCTTGGAAGGCATGATGAACACGTCTGCACCGGCGTAGATCTCCTGAGACAGTGCCGGCTCAAAGCCGATGTAGGTGCCCACACGGCCCGGATGACGGGCGCACAGGTCAGAGAAGAAGGTCTCGTACTGGTTCTCGCCGCTGCCCAGAATGACCAGCTCGATGCCGCGGTCCACCAGACCGTCGGCAATGCTCTGCACCAGGTCAAAGCCCTTCATGCCGACCATGCGGCTGACCATGGCAAAAACGGGGCTGCCATCCTTGTGCAGGCCAAACTTGTCCTGCAGGGCCTCCTTGCACTTTGCCTTGCCCTCTTCAACGTTGGTCACATCGTAGTTGAAGGGAATCTGGGGATCGGTGGCAGGGTTATTGGCCTCCATATCAATGCCGTTCAGGATGCCGCAGAGCTTATACTGCTTTTCCCGCAGCAGGGCATCCAGACCGTAGCTGAACCAGGGGTCCAGGATCTCCTGTGCGTAGGTGGGGCTGACGGTGGTGATCTTATCTGCCGTCTCAAAGGCACCCTTCATAAAGTTGGCGCAGCCATCGTACTCCACGATGTGCTGGTCGCGGTGGCCGATGCCGCAGGTATCCTCCAGGATATCGGTGCCGTACTTGCCCTGATATGCGATGTTGTGGATGGTGAAGATGGTCTTGATCCGGTTGAACTTATCCAGATGGCGGTAGTACAGGTTCAGGTAAACGGGAACCAGTGCGGTCTGCCAGTCGTTGCAGTTGATGATATCGGGGGTGAAGTCGATGTAGAACAGGGTCTCCAGCACAGCGCGGGAGAAGAAGGCGAAGCGCTCGCCGTCATCGTAGAAGCCGTACAGGCCGCGGCGCTTGAAGTAATACTCGTTGTCCAGGAAGTAGTAGGTCACGCCGTTGACCTCAGCCTTGAACAGGCCGCAGTACTGGCTGCGCCAGCCCACGGGCACCGAGTAGTTGGTGACATACTCCAGCTTGTCGCGCATTTTCAGGTCGCCGTACAGCGGCATGATGACGCGGGCATCCACGCCGTCCTTGACCAGAGCCTTGGGCAGGGAGCCTGCCACGTCGGCCAGACCGCCGGACTTGGCAAAGGGGGTCGCTTCCGAAGCGGCATACAGGATCTTCATAGTATTTCTCCTTTCCAGAAAAAAGGGCGGATACACAAAGAGCGGGCGGGGGCGCAAAGGCCCCCGCCCCTCTTTGAGAGGGGCTACCGGGGAGGGGAGCCGCCCCTGTGAAAGTTTCAGTGTGTCAAGCTCAGACGGTGTGGTTCTTCTGAACATAGACCGGGAAGCTCTCGGTACCGGAGAGCTTCTTGTCGGCGGTCACACGCACGTTCTTATCGGTGACAACGCAGTCCAGCTGAGCGCCTGGTTCCACAACGGTATCCTGCATCAGGACACAGTTTCTGACCACAGCACCCTTCTTGACGCGAACGCCGCGGAACAGCACACAGTTCTCCACGGTGCCCTCGATGACACAGCCATCGGCCAGCAGGGAATTGCTGACGGAAGAGCCGTTGACGTAGCGCACGGGGTTGTCATCACGGATCTTGGTGTAGACAGGGCTCTCCTTGGGGAACAGAGCGTTCAGGTTCTTCTCATCGATGAGCTTGAGGTTCTCATCAAAGTAGCTCTTCATGTCGCAGACATGGGCCACATAGCCGGTGTATTCCAGCGCACGGATGTTCAGGATGTTGACGTTGTGGGCCAGGATATCACGCTCAAAGTAGATCAGGCCGCGGGAGGTCGCATCCTTGACCAGCTTGATCAGGGTCTCGCGCTCCAGAACGTAGATGTTCAGGTCCAGGTTCTGGACACCGGGGCGGTAATCGTTGAACAGCAGCTCAGTCACACGGCCATCGGCATCCACAGTCAGGGTGTAGTTGTCGTTCTTGCGGCCCTCGGGGATCTCGGTCTTCTGGTAGGCGATGGTCACATCCGCGCCGCTTGCCTGATGGGCAGCCAGCAGGGCGTTGAAATCGTAGTTGATGGCGATGTTGGCATCGCTCATCACAACGTACTTCTCCTTCTGGTTCTCCAGGTAGCTCAGGATGGAGCCCAGAGCCTCCACACGACCGGAATAAATGCGCACGCCCTTTTCTGCAAAGGGAGGCACGATGTTCAGGCCGCCGTGACGGCGGGCCATATCCCACTCACGGCCAGTGCCCAGATGATCCATCAGGGAGTGGTAGTTCTTGCGCACCACGATGGAGACATTGGAGATGCCGCAGTTTGCCATGCTGGACAGCATAAAGTCCACCATGCGGTAACGGCCTGCAAAGGGGATCGAAGCCATGGTGCGCTCAGTCACAAGCTCCGGTACGGTGTTATCATAGCTGTTGGGGAAAATGATGCCCAACGCATTGTTGTTCTGGCTCAGCATACTTCCTCGCCCTCCTTGACGGAATCAAATACTTTGGCACCCTCTTTTACGGTAGCGCCTGCGCCAACGGTAAGGCCGGTACCCACATGTGCAATGGGGCCCTCGCCGCCGATCTTGGCACCGGCACCCACCACAACATCCTCAGCCAGGATGCAGCGCTTGACCACAGCACCTGCCTTGACCACAACGCCATCCATCAGGACAGCATCCTCAACGGTAGCGCCCTCTTCCACGGTAACGCCTGCGCTCAGGACAGAGTGCTGGACGCGGCCATAGATCTGGCAGCCCTCGGTGATGAGGGAATCCTGCACCACGGCGCGGGGGCCGATCTTCTGGGCGGGCAGCACGGGGTTGCGGCTGTAGATCTTCCACTTCTTGTCGAAGATATCAATGCCGGAGTTCTCGGGGTCCAGCACTTCCATGTTGGCTTCCCACAGGCTGTCGATGGTGCCCACGTCACGCCAGTAGCCGTTGAAGTGGTAAGCATACATCTTGCGGCCATCCCGCAGCAGAGCGGGGATGATGTTCATGCCAAAGTCGTTCTTGGAGTTGGGATCAGCCTCGTCCTCTTCCAGGTACTTCTTCAGCACATCCCAGTTGAAGATGTAGATGCCCATGGAAGCCAGGTTGGACTTGGGAACCGGGGGCTTCTCCTGGAACTCGGTGATCTTATCGTTCTCGTCTGCCACCATCAGGCCAAAGCGGGAAGCTTCCTTCCAATCGACCTCCATGACAGCCACGGAGAACTCCGCGCCCTTTTCCTTGTGGAAGCGCAGGAAGTCGGCATAGTCCTGCTTGCAGATCTGGTCACCGGACAGGATGATAACGTACTCGGGATCATAGCTGTCGATGAAGCTGATGTTCTGGTAGATGGCGTTTGCAGTGCCCTTGTACCAGTCGGTGCCCTTTGCCTGCTCGTAGGGGGGCAGGGTGTGCACGCCGCCGTACAGGCGGTCCAGATCCCAAGGCTGGCCGTTGCCGATGTACTCGTTCAGCTTCTGGGGCTGATACTGGGTTGCGATGCCCACAGTATCAATGTTGGAGTTGACGCAGTTGGACAGCGGGAAGTCCACAATGCGGTATTTGCCGCCGAACCCCACTGCAGGTTTTGCCGTTTTCTGTGTCAGCGCGTACAAGCGCGAGCCACGTCCGCCGGCAAGGATCATTGCCACAATTTCTTTTGCCATAGCTTTATTCTCCCCTTTTACACATTTCCGGATTTATTGGATTTGGAAATGGTTTGACTGTGTTGTGCGGATGCGCCCCGGTCACTCTTCGGTCTTGGCGGCCTTTTTGGCGCGGGGCTTGCGGGCAGGCTTTTCGGCTGCCGCAGGGGCAGCTTCAGCGGGCTCGGCTCTGGGTTTGCGGCCCCGCTTGGCGGGTGCTGCTTCGGGTGCGGCAGCGGTTTCTGCCTTGGGCTTCCGGCCGCGCTTGGCCGGGGCCTTTTCGGGTGCAGGTTCCGCTTCTGCCTTTGCCTTGCGGGTGGAGGTCTTTTTGGGCTTTTCCTCCTTCACGGCAGGCTCAACCTTTTCAGCCTTGGCCTTGGCGGTCTTCGTGGTCTTGGCGGCTGTCTTTTTGGCAGCGGTCTTTTTCACGGTCTGGGCCGTCTTGGCCGGATCTGCTGCCTTGCGGGTGCGCTTGGTGGGCACCTCAAAATACAGGGTGCTCATGGGCGGCAGGGTGATGGTAATGCTCTGCTCAAAGCCATGCAGGGGCTTCTTGTGGGTGCGCACGGACTTGTTATGGACCGCGCCGGAACCGCCGAAGGCCTCGTCATCGCTGTTCAGCACTTCCTTGTATGTACCTGCCACGGGTGCGCCCAGGGTATAGCCCTCGCGCAGGACGGGGTTGAAGTTGCAGACCACCAGGATCTGCTTGCCGTTTGCGTCCTTGCGCAGGAAGGCGATCACGCTCTGCTTGGAGTCATCGGGCACGATCCACTGGAAGCCCTCCCAGCTGTAATCGATCTGCCAGAAGGCGGGGTGCTCTTTATAGAAGGCGTTCAGGGTCTTGACGTAGTTCTGCAGCTCGGTGTGCTTGTCGTAGTCCAGCAGCATCCAATCCAGCTGCTTTTCCTCGTTCCACTCCGTGAACTGGCCAAACTCCTGCCCCATGAACAGCAGCTTCTTGCCGGGGTGGGCCATCATGTAGCCGAAGAAGGTGCGCAGGTTGGCAAACTTAGCATCGTACTCGCCGGGCATCTTGTTGATCAGGCTGCCCTTGCCGTGCACCACTTCGTCGTGGCTGATGGGCAGCACAAAGTTTTCGCTGAAGGCATAGAAGAAGCTGAAGGTGACCTTATTGTGGTTGCCCGCGCGGAAGAGCGGGTCGGTCTTCATGTAGCTGAGCATGTCGTTCATCCAGCCCATGTTCCACTTGAAGTTGAAGCCCAGGCCGCCGTCGCTGGCCGGTTTGGTGACCATGGGCCATGCGGTGGACTCCTCCGCGATCATGCACTTGTGGGGGTGGCGGCCCAGAACCGTATCGTTCAGCTTGCGCAGGAAAGCCACTGCTTCCAGGTTCTCCTTGCCGCCATTCTTATTGGGCTCCCATTCGCCCTGCTTGCGGTTGTAATCCAGATACAGCATGGAGGCCACGGCATCCACGCGCAGACCGTCGATGTGGTACTGCTCCAGCCAGTACAGGGCGCTGGAGATCAGGAAGCTCTGCACCTCGCTGCGGCCGAAGTCGAACACCATGGTGCCCCATTCTTTATGCTCGCCGCGCTTGGGGTTGGGGTCCTCGTAGCAGGCTTCTCCATCAAAGTTGTACAGGCCGAAGCCATCCTTCGGGAAGTGGGCGGGCACCCAGTCCATGATGACACCGATGCCGGCCTCATGCATCTTGTCCACAAAGGCCATGAAGTCCTTGGGGGTGCCGTAGCGGCTGGTGGGGGCAAAATAGCCCGTGACCTGGTAGCCCCAGCTGCCGTCGAAGGGATACTCCATCACGGGCAGAAGCTCCACATGGGTGTAGCCCATCTCCCGGATGTAGGGGATCAGCTCGTCGGCCAGCTCGGAATAGTTATAGGGAACCTTCTCGTCCTTCAGCTTCCAGCTGCCCGCGTGCATCTCGTAGATGTTCATCGGGCCGTTGATCACGTCCGCCTTTTTCTGAGCAGTCTGCCAGGCATCATCGTGCCAGGCAAAGCCGGTGATATCGTAGACCTTGCTGCCGTTGGAGGGCCGGGTCTCCGCGTGGAACGCATAGGGGTCGGCCTTGTAGAGCAGGTCACCGCCCCGGGTGGTCACACAGTACTTGTAGACATCGTATTCCTTTACGCCGGGGATGAACAGCTCCCAGACAGAATCCCCATCCACTTTGCGCATCGGGTGGCTGCCCGGCTTCCAGCTGTTGAAATCGCCCACCACACTGATGGCGGCTGCATGGGGTGCCCAAACACGGAACACCACACCGGACTCTCCGGCGCGGGTCTCAAGGTGTGCACCAAAGTAACGGTATGCTTCGCAGTTGTTGCCCTGCTTGAACAGATAAATCGGCAGATCCGAGGGATCTTTCTGGATCTTTTCTTCCGTCGGTCTCATAAACAGCTCCTCCCCGTACAGGCCGCAGTGAGCCTATACTTTTGTACTCTCTTATATTAAAGAATTTTGTCCGATTTTTCAAGGGCTTTCCGTCAAAATCTACTATAATCTTTTCGTCAATATTTTTTCATTGTGGTCAACTTATCCAATTTTACACAAGAATTCTCGGCAAACTTTACAGAATATAGGGCAAAAAGAAAGACCCGCCTCATTTTTCCTGCAAATCCAGGAAACTGAAGCGGGTGCTTTTTCAAATTTTTCCGTGTGCTATGCGGTTCAGCCTACAACGTAAACGTTGACTTGAATGGCTCCGTTGATGACCGACTCTGCGTAGGTCTCATAGAACAGATCCACCAGGATCTGGCCCTTCTGCACCGCGATACCGGTGTCGGTGGCAACGGCATAACCGTAAACAAAGCTGCCGTCCGTGGAAGTGATGTACAGCAGCGTGCCATAGGGAATGACGCTGGGGTCAACGGCAACGGTGCCGTAGCCCAGGCCCAGGCCCGACGAGCCCTTGCCCGTGCGGGAATAATAGCCCGTGGCCTTGCCGGTGAGGACCTGGCTGTACGAGGCGGGGGCGTTGGTAGTGCCGTCCGGCCCGGTCAGGGGAGAAACGGGCGCACCGGCACCATAGGTCTTGATGACATGGTCGGTGGGCTCCACCGTGGTGGTCACATCCACCACCATACTGTTTTCCAGCTCACCGTCCACATACTTTTCGCGGGTGGTCACGGTCTGCTGGCCCTCCGCCCCATGCTGCAGGGTGGTGGCCCGGCCGGTGTTGCGGAAGTACAGGCTGGTGTAGACATACTGGGTGTCGTAGGGGATGGCCTGGGTCTCCACCTTGTCCTGGTAGTCCACCCGGTGCACCGTGATCTCACTGCCTACAGTGACCAGCTGATCCAGCGCAGGCTCGGTGTAGTCATCTGCCTCCAGGGTGATGTCGGCGCGCTCCAGCGCATCGGCAACGGTGCCAAAGGCCATCTTCACCGGGTACTCCTGGCCGTCGGCCTGGATGTTCACGGTGAAGGCCCGCTCAATGTTCAGGGTGGCAAGATTGCCGCTGAACGCGGTGTAGTAAACGTGGTCGCCCTCTTCGGCCTCAATGCCGGAAAGGCTCATGACGCGGGCAGGGTCAGTCTCACTGCTGACCACCAGCTGACGCGCACCATCGGAGTCGGTGACGTAGGTCAGCCGCAGATTCGCGGCGGTCACGGCCAAAGTGAACACAAGGCTCACTGCCATGACGCAGAACGCCAGCACACGGGGTGTGACCGCACGAGCGCGGTCAGACAATGCTTTTTGAAATTTGACGGAAGCGATACGAGACAACTCCTCTCTTTTCATCATTTTGGAATGCGGCGGGCTCTTCCTTTGCCCGCAAAGCGCAGGGCATTTTTCCCTGCAAAGGGCCGTCTTTTTATACGGCGTTTTACTTCCTGAGAAATAAAATTTAGACGCTCCAACGTGTGTATGATCCGTTGAGCGGGCACTATTTTAGCAGACGACAGCCCATTTGTCAAATCTGTGCGCTTCGGCTTGACAATTGTTTCACATAGTTTTTTGTGCAATCTGTACATTGTTTTCCCTGATTCAGAATGATTTCGGGCGTTTCCTTCTGAAATTTTCCCAAAAAATTGGTCGTATTCGTTCATAATTTTTTAACATTTCAAGTTTGTTTCCCGGGGAGAAATCGCCGGGCTCTTTTGCACATTCCGGCGCATCAATCATGCGTAATCCGACATTTTGCGGCACAAATTCCCCGCTGTTTTCCTGCCGGAAATAACGGGGAGTTTCTCCGCAGTTTCTGTCAAAAACCGGCTTCCAGCAAAATGCCGAAAGGTAAAAAACGCCATAAAAAAAGACCACACTTCCGTGCCCTGCCGCAAACCGGTACAATGGGGTCAAAAAGAAGAAAGGAAGGTTTTTATGCAGATCAAGATCACTCCCCGCACGCTGGGCGGCACCGAATTCACAGCCCAGCCCGCCCGGCTGCACCTGGGCGCACAGAACGCCGAGGGCGTGGACCGGCTGGTGTTCCAGCTGCCTGCGGAATGGGCCGGTTGCAGCGTCACCCTGCACATCCGCCACAGCGACGGCACCCTTGCCGCACCCCTTGTGCTGGATGCAGCGCACAGCGCGCCCGTGGGCCGCAGCTTCACGGGCTGGCCCGCCGGGCAATGGATGCTGGCCGCCACCGACGGCAGCGGCTATACCGCTTACACCCGCCCGGGCCGGTACGATGTCTACGACATTCTGCCCACCGACGGCACCGAGGAGGAGCCCAGTCCCTCGGTGTACGAACAGTTCATCGCCCAGGTATCGGGGCAGGCCGATGCGGCGGTGCAGGCGGCCCAGAACAGTGCCGCCAGTGAGGCCAGTGCCGCCCGGCAGGCGCAGGCCGCTGCCGACGCTGCCGAGCGGGCCGCACTGAATGGCAGCCGTGCCGCGACCTCAGCTTCCCGCGCCGAGAGCGCCGCCCTGCGCGCCGAATCCTTTGCGCCCGAGGACGGCACCCTGCTCAGTGTCAACGGCAAAGGCGGCGCGGTGGTGCTGGACGCGCAGGACGTAGGCGCGCTGCCTGCCCCGGTGGCCCCGCAGGCTGGTGCCCTCCTGCGGGTGCTGTCCATCCGCAGCGATGGCAGTCTGGTGGTGGACACCGTCACTCCCGCCGCCCTCAAGACCCTGCTGGAGGCCACCTGATGTTCACAGTGCTGGATGTCTCCCGCTGGCAGGGCGGCATAGACTGGGATACCGTAAAAGCCAGCGGCAGGGTCCACGGCGTGATGCTGCGCGCACTGGGCAGCAGGAGCGGCACGCCCTACATCGACCCCATGTTTGAAACAAACTACTCTGCCTGCACCCGGCTGGGCATCCCGGTTGGGGGCTACTATTACAGCTGTGCCGTTACCGCCCCACAGCGGGATGCTGAGCTGGCCCTCCTGCACGATGCCCTCAGGGGAAAGCGGCTTCAGCTGCCTGTTGCCATCGACGTGGAGGATGCCCGCCTGCGTGCCCTGACACCGGACGCGCTCTCCGCCCTTGTTGCCGGGGCGGCACGGCAGCTGGAGCACTGGGGCCTGTACGCCATGGTATACACCTACACCCATTTTGCAGATACTGCCCTGCACATGGACACGCTGGCCTCCTTCGACCTCTGGCTGGCGGACTACCGGGGCAAACGCCCGGCCCGCAGGCACGGGATGTGGCAGTACACCAGCAGGGGCAGGGTACCCGGCATCTCCGGCCCCGTGGACCTGAGCCGCACCGAAAAGGATTATCCCGCCCTGCTCCACCGGGCGGGGCTCGACCGTACCATCCTATAAAAGAAAGGAGTTCCCCATGAAGAAATGCAAGATCTCTCCCGCCACGCTGGCCCGCACGGCGGCGCTGGCACTGGCGCTGACCAATCAGGTGCTCAGCGCCACCGGCCACCGTGTCCTGCCCATTGAATCGGCAGAGCTGGAGCAGCTGGTCTCCACCGGCCTGACCATTGCCACCGCACTGGTCAGCTGGTGGAAGAACAATTCCTTCACCCCGGAGGCCATCGAAGCCGATGACTTCCTCTGCCAGCTGAAGGAGCACAAATAACCAAAAAGGGACGATGCTTTTGCGGCATCGTCCCTTTTTGGTTATCTGCTTTTGTTCTGAAGCACCGGCTCAGGAAATGGCATCCACGTCCCACTTCATGCGGACGGCATCCGCGCCGTCCAGTTTGATATTCAGTGCACCGGCATTGTCCAGCACCTGCTCCGGGGTGCGGGCACCGCACAGCACATGCAGGCCGGGGATCATCCGGGCCGTCAGGGCAATGACCAGCTGGGCCATGGTGCAGTCGTATTTCCCGGTCAGGTCGTCCCACTTGGCCAGCAGGTCCAGCGCCTGCTTCCGGCGGGCAGGCTGGAAGCTGGGGTTGCTGTTCCGGGTGCTGCCCTCGGGGAAAGTGGTCTCCATGGTGACCCTGCCGGTGAGCAGCCCCTGCTCCAGCGGGGAGTATGCCTGCACCGAAACGCCCAGCTCCCTGCAGGTGGGCAGGAGCTGCTTTTCGATGCGGCGGGTCAGCAGGCTGTACTTCTCCTGAATGACATCCAGCTGGCCGTACCGGCAGTAGCCCCGGATGAGATCCGCCGTCACGTTGGACGCACCAATGGTGCGGATCTTGCCCTGCTCCTTCAGCTTCATCATGGCCTCCACGGTCTCCTCCAGCGGATAGAGGCCGAGGTCCGGGCTCTGCCAGTGGGTGTACAGCACATCCAGGTGGTCGGTGCCCAGGCGGCGCAGGCTGTCCTCCACATCCTCAATGATGCTCTGCGCCGAGAGGTCCCGGTAGACAGCGGTGCCGTCCACGACCTTGTGGAGCACCGGCGTTTCGTGCCGCCACTCCAGGCCGCATTTGGTGGAGAGCACCACCTTGTCCCGGTCGATGTGCTTCAGGGCCTCGCCCACCACGGTCTCGCTGTGGTACAGGCCGTAGATGGGCGCGGTGTCGATCCACCGGATGCCCTGCTCCACAGCAGTCTGGATGGCTTTGACCGAAAGGGCATCATCGTTGTCGCCCCACCAGCTGCCGCCGCCGATGGCCCAGGTGCCCATGCCCAGAAAAGGCACTTCGATGTCGCTGCGGCCAATGTTCAGTTTTTCCATATACGTTTCCCTCCATGCCAGCAGTGTTCCCCGCAATGGGAACCATTCATACAGAGGCTGGCATCTTTTGTTGTATTTTTGCTTTTTATAAAAAAGAGAACTGCGGTGCGAGTCAGCTCCGCACAGCAGCTCTCTTTTTTCCAATCAGATATTGCCGAACTCACTCAATTCCAGCGTGTCGTTGTGGGTCTCAGCCCAGCGGACGGCCCAATCAGAGGTGAACAGCAGCAGACGGTTGCCCTTCATATCCTCCACAGCCTTGGTATCGCTGGTCAGATCCAGGTCGCGCAGGTTGTAGGTGTCGGGGTCGTTCTTCACCCAGCGCAGCTGCTCAAAGGGCAGCTGCTGCATCCGGATCTCCACGTTGTACTCGGTGTTCAGGCGGTACTCCAGCACTTCCAGCTGCAGCACACCGACCACGCCGACCACGACCTCCTCCATGCCGCCGCCGACTTCGCGGAAGATCTGGATGGCACCCTCCTGGGCGATCTGCTCCATACCCTTCACGAACTGCTTGCGCTTCATGGTGTCCTTCTGCTCGATGCGGGCAAAATGCTCCGGCGAGAAGGTGGGGATGCCCGCAAACTCGACCTTCTTTTTGCCGGTGCACAGGGTGTCGCCGATGGAGAAGATGCCCGGGTCAAACAGGCCGATGATATCGCCCGCGTAGGCCTCATCCACGATGGCGCGATCCTGCGCCATCAGCTGGGTGCCGGTGGCCAGCTTGATGTTCTTGCCCTCCTGCACATGGTAGGCCTCCATGCCGCGCTCGAACTTGCCGGAGCAGATGCGCATAAAGGCGATGCGGTCACGGTGGGCCTTGTTCATGTTGGCCTGGATCTTGAAGATGAAGGCCGAGAACTCGTCGCGGCAGGGGTCCACCGGCTCGCCGGTCAGGCTGTCCACACGGGCCAGCGGGGTGGGGGTGAGCCGCAGGAAGTTTTCCAGGAAGGGTTCCACGCCAAAGTTGGTCAGAGCAGAGCCAAAGAACACAGGGCTCAGCTCACCGCGCAGCACCTTGTCGAGGTCAAATTCCTCGGCAGCGCCGTCCAGCAGCTCGATCTCGTCCACCAGCTGCTGGTGCAGGTAGGGGGTCAGCAGCTCGTCCAGTGCGGCATCGCCCAGTTCGGCCTCGGTCTCGTTGACCTTCTTCACGCCGTTGGCGCGGCCGTCGCTGGAGAAAGCCAGCACCTTGCGGGTATTGCGGTCAAACACGCCCTTGAACTCCTTGCCGCAGCCGATGGGCCAGTTCATGGGGTAGGTCTTGATGCCCAGGATCTCCTCGATGTTCTCCATCAGCTCAAAGGGGTCGCGGGCTTCGCGGTCCATCTTGTTGATGAAGGTGAAGATGGGGATGTGGCGCAGGGTGCAGACCTTGAACAGCTTGATGGTCTGGGCCTCAACGCCCTTTGCCGCATCGATGACCATGACAGCGGAGTCCGCTGCCATCAGGGTGCGGTAGGTATCCTCCGAGAAGTCCTGATGGCCCGGGGTATCCAGAATGTTCACGCACTTGCCTGCATAGTTGAACTGCAGGACAGAGGAAGTGACAGAAATACCGCGCTGCTTTTCGATGTCCATCCAGTCGGACACAGCGTGCTTGGCGCTCTGCTTGCCCTTGACGGAGCCGGCCTGATTGATGGCTCCACCGTACAGCAGCAGCTTTTCGGTCAGGGTCGTTTTGCCGGCATCGGGGTGGCTGATGATCGCAAACGTCCGGCGGCGCTCGATCTCTTCACGATTTGTCATATATTGATTTCTCCTAAATTGATGGGGGATATTTGTCAAAACAAAGATGCACTTACATCGGAAGCTCCCATAGTTTCTTGCTCTTGGGCAGGCTTCGTCTTTGTACAACCTCTCAGTCTCGCATTCGCTCGACAGCTCCCCTAGTAGGGGAGCCCTTGGCATTGCGTAAAGCTTTCCCGTTCTGCCAAGGCCTCTCCTACTAGGAGAGGTGGCATTGCGTAGCAATGACGGAGAGGTTGTACAGAGCAGAACCTGCCCTCCAAAATTACACACAACTTATATTTTACCAGCAATTCCACCTAGATGCAAGAGTTTTTGTTATTTTTTCAGGAGGAAGCAAGGCAAGGGGGCGGTATCGGCCCAATTGGCGAAACCGCAGACAAGGGCGGTGCACTGTTTCAGGGGCCGGGAGCGCATCCATTGGAGGATCTCGGTCTTTTCGTCGGAACCGATGACCTTGCCGCTGTACAGGATGGCGCTGAGCACCCCGCCGGGCCGCAGGGCCTCAAGGGCGGCTTCCAGCGCCGGGATGCTGCTTTGGGCGTGGGAGAACACCCCGTGGTCGGCACCGGGCAGCCAGCCGAAGTTGAACATCACGGCATCGACGGTGCCGGGCTGTACATATTGTAAGAGGTTGGCGTGGCTGTCGCAGTGAAGCTCTGCCGCAAGGCCCTTCCGTGCAAGGTTCTGCCGGGTGGAGGCAATGGCTTCCGGCTGGATGTCAAAGCCCAGCACCCGGCCCCCTTCGCCCACAAGGCGGCAGAGAAAAGCCGTGTCGCCCCCGTTGCCGCAGGTGGCATCGATGCAGAGCCTGGGGTCAGCCAGCCGCGCGGCGAGGAAGTCCTGCACAAGCTTCACGGCCGTCAGGTCGGGGGTGCGGCGGCGGCACAGGCCGCTGCCCTCTGCCGCAAAGCCGAACTTTGCCCAGAAGGCCAGCTCCCCCGCATCGGCAGGCAGAGAAGCCGTGAACACCGTGGCGCTCTCTTTGTCATAGCCGCCCAGGCTGCGCAATACCTCTTTTAACAGGTAGGAACCGTAGCCCTTGCGCCGCCATTCCGGCACAATGGTCAGGGCAGTGATGTCCGCGCCCTGCTCCGTGGGCCGGGCCTGGCAGGTGCCAATGATGGTTTTCTCTTTATACAGGGCATAACCGCCCGGAATCTTTTCCAGTTTCATAATTTGCTCCTTTCGCGGGCTTGCCCTGCTGGGCTAAACCTCTCAGTCGCGGGCGCTGCCGCGACAGCCCCCCTAGTAGGGGAGCCCTTGGCAGAAGATTCGTTTTTTCGCAATAATCGCTGACGCTCCAAAACCAATACCTGCCGCAGGGCAAACAGGAGCGAAGCGCCGACCCACGAAAACGCGACGGTATGCCAAGGCCTCTCCTACTAGGAGAGGTGGCATCGAGCAAAGCGAAGATGACGGAAAGTTTTCGCAACGCTGCCGGCTTCTGCGCTGCACCCTTAAAATACCAAGCCCCCGCGCCGCTGTCAAGGCTTCCCGCTACGACCTTATTTCACATATTCTTCACCCGGTCAGCGATTCCTTTTCACAATTACCGGATACAATAGAAACAGTTCCAAGGAGGTGCGGCAGAAGCGCCCCCTCCGAACCATTCCCTTTGAGAAAGGAAGTAACCAGTATGGATAACGAGAACAAGTGGGAATACGATTATTCCTCTGAACATAGCCAGACCGGCGAGACCGGCTACCCCAACGTCGGCTCCTCCGGCATGAACACCGCCAACACGGCAGGCACCTACGGCGAGGCCGCACAGGCTGCCCCCCAGGCCGAGCCGAACAGCGGCAGCGATGGCGGCGCGGTGCCGCCTCCGGAAGGCCTCCGGTATCAGGCCGCACAGGGAAGCCCCAAGCAGTCCCCCAAGAAGCACCGCCGGAAAAACAGCAATATCGCCCGCAGTGCAGTTGCGCTGGTGCTGGCCGCAGCCATGGGCTTTGTCGGCGGCTTTGTGGGAGCCCAGGTGGGCAACACAGGCGGCAAGGTGGTCATCCAGCAGGTGGCACCTTCCTCCACGTCCAGCAGTGATTCCGGCTCTGCCTCCGCGGTGAACACCGCTTCCGGCATGACCACCGCTCAGGTCTCTGAGATGGTCAGCCCCAGCGTTGTGGTCATCACCACCGAGCAGGTGGTCTACTCCCAGTGGTCCTGGTACGGCCAGAGCCAGGTGGAGAGCGGCGCAGGCAGCGGTGTCGTGATCAGCTCCGACGGCTATATCCTGACCTGTGCGCATGTTGTGTCCGGCGCGTCCAACATCACCGTGACCATCGGCGATACCGATTACCCCGCCACCGTGGTGGGCGAGGATGACACCAGTGACGTGGCTGTCCTCAAGATCGATGCCACTGACCTGACCCCCGCCACCGTTGGCAACAGCGACAGCCTTGCCGTGGGCGAGAGCGTGCTGGCCGTGGGCAACCCGCTGGGTGAACTGGGCGGCACCGTGACCAGCGGCATCGTCAGCGCCCTGAACCGCAGCGTGACCATCCAGGGCACCAGTTCCACCAACACCATGTCCCTGATCCAGATGGATGCCTCTGTCAGCCCCGGCAACTCCGGCGGCGGCCTGTTCAACATGAACGGTGAGCTCATCGGTCTGGTCAACGCAAAGTCCTCCTCCAGCGATGCGGAGGGTCTGGGCTTTGCCATCCCCATCAACGATGCCATCAAGGTGGCACAGGATCTGCTGGAGAACGGCTATGTCTCCGGCCGCCCCTACATGGGCATCACCTATCTGGCTGTGACCGATGCCCAGACCGCCGCACAGCTCAACGTCAATGCCTACGGCGTTTATGTTGTGGATGTTGTGCAGGGCGGCCCCGCCGACAAGGCCGGTCTGAAGACCGGTGACCGCATCGTGAGCATCGACGGCACCGAGATTGCCCAGAAGGACGACCTTGGCACCCTGATCCAGCAGCACGCCGCCGGCGATACCCTTTCCATCACCGTGGCCCGGGAAGGCCAGATGCAGACCGTCAGCCTGACCCTGGGCGAAAAGAACGCCCAGACCCAGCAGGCACAGAAAAACTCCTGATTCTCCCCAATCTTTTTCCTGATCCATAAATCAAAAATCCCCTGACCGGCGTGAACTGGTCAGGGGATTTTCAATTGCAGGTTGTCAAGCAACGGCAGACCGTATTTTTATACCTGCCCGAACACGGTGGCGCTCAGGGGCAGGAGGACGGTCTGGCCGGTGCAGATGCGGCTGCTGCCCCGCCACAGGCTGGAGGAGATGCCGTCGCTCAGCAGCTTCCAGCTGCCGCCGGGCAGGGTGACGACCTGCGCCGTCTCGGTGGGGTTATAGTAGACGCACAGGGCGCTCCACGCTGCGCCGTCGCCCCACTGGGCAGGGAGCCGCCAGCCCACAAGAGGCTGTTCCAGCGGGAAGAACTCGATGGCGGCAGGGCTGGCCTTGTCCAGCGCGCCCAGCCGGGGGAACGCCGCCCGCAGACCAATGAGCCCGCGGTAGTAATCCACAAGGCTGTGGAACTGTTCGGCCCGGTGCCAGTCCAGCCGGTTGAGGGCCGGGCTGGAGCGGTAGCTGTTGCCCTGCCCCTTCTTGGTTCGGGCAAACTCCTCGCCCGCCTGCCAGAAAGGCAGGCCCATGCTGGTCAGGTAGATGCCCGCTGCCAGCCGGTTCTGGGCCAGCGCGGTCTTGTCCACAGCGGCAAACTCCGGGCGGGCGTAGCGCACCATCAGGAGCTTATCCCACAGGGTGAAGTTGTCGTGGGCCGAAACGTAGCTGATGATCTGCCCCGGGGCGTGAGGCGGCAGCTTTTCACTGCGGCACCACGCTGCCACCGAAGCACCGATATCCCAGAAACTCCCGGGCTTGCCCTCCACATAGCCCGGCTCCCGGGCATCGAAGCAGCCGCCCTTGATGGCATCCCGGGTGTTGTCGCAAAAGATGCCGATGCGCTCGTTCAGCATATTCAGGTTGTTCTTGTTGGCCTCGTACCGGTGCAGGGCGCTGCAGCCGCCCTGCCACGGCTCACCGTACATCAGGATATCCCGCCCGCCGGGCAGCTTGTCCAGTTCAGCCCGGAGGAGGTTCATGGTCTCCACGTCATACAGGCCCATCAGGTCAAACCGGAAGCCGTCGATGTGATATTCCCGCGCCCAATAGAGCACCGAATCAATGAGATAGCGCCGGGCCATGGGCCGCTCGGAGGCAAACTCGTTGCCGCAGCCGCTGCCGTTGGAGAGGGAACCGTCGTCGTTCTGGCGGAAGTAGTAGAGGGGCACCACCCGGTTCAGCACATTATCGGAACGATACATGTGGTTATACACCACGTCCATTACAACGCCGATGCCCGCCGCATGGAGGGCCGCGATCATCTGCTTGCACTCCCGCACCCGCACCTCACCCCGGGTGGGGTCGGTGGAGTAGCTGCCCTCGGGCACATTGAAGTTGGTGGGGTCGTAGCCCCAGTTATACTGCCGGGTCAGGGGGCGGCTCTCATCCACGCTGCCAAAATCGAAGATTGGCATGAGCTGGACATAGCTCACCCCCAGCCGCTTGAGGTAATTCAGGCAGGTAGGGTGGATGCCGTCGCTGCTCAGGGTCGTGCCCTGCTGGGTAAAGGCCAGAAATTTGCCCCGCCAGGCTGTGTGCACGCCGCTGGCCGGGTCCTGCGAGAAATCCCGGACGTTGACCTCCCACACGCTGCGGCGGGCCGGTGGGATCACCGGCCGCACATCCCGCTCCCAGCCCTGCGGGTCTACCCGGGCCGGGTCAAAGATCATGCTGCGTACCCCGTTCACCCCTGCCGCGCGGGCGTAGGGGTCCGCTGCATTGCAGGTGCCAAACGGGGTGGCAAGGGTGAAATCGTAGTATTTTCCGTGCTGGTCGCCGGGCAGATAGATGCTCCACACACCCTTGTCCTGCTGCTGCAGGGGCAGGGTGCCCACACAGGCCCCGCCGGTGCCCCGGCGGTACAAGTTCACTGCTGCCTGTTTTGCCGTGGGAGCCCACAGGCGCAGGTGTGTCCCGGCGGGGGTATACTCCACCCCCAGCGGGCCATAGTATTCCGTCTGGCGGGCAAAGGCTTCGCTCTCAAACAACGTCTTCCATTCAGCAGGTGTTCTTGGCTCCATAGCAATTCATCCTTTCATTTGACAATAGTGTAACGAACTTTGTCCTTTATTTCAACCCTTTCCTTGCAAAACGTACCAGACTCCACTATACTGAAAGAAAAAACACTGCACGGAGGGAAGTTTTATGGCATACACCGATGATTGGGAAAGTCTGATGAACGGCGTGTTCGGCCCGGGGGGCAGATTCAAGGCCGCCCCCGGCACTTCTGCACCCAAAACAGGCGGCAGCGCCGCCCTGCCCGACCTGAACGCGGCGCTTCTGGAACAGCAGAAACGGCTGGACGAGCTGTTGAAGCAGCAGAACGCCCAGCTCAGGACCCAGAGCGATGCCACCGCCGCCGCGCTGGAAAGCAGCCGCCAGATGCTGCGGGACATGGAGGACGAAGGCCTGCTGGCCAGGGGCACCACCGACGTGAAGCCGGAGCACCTGGGCAGCTTTGAAGGCCTTGCCGCCGAGGTCAAGCAGACGGTGCTGGGGCAGGATGCTTTTGTGGACAGCGTGGTGCGGGCCATGCGCCGCCCCTTTGTGCTGGGCACCGAAGCCCCCGCCGCCCGCAACGTCATCCTGCTCACAGGCGGGGCAGGCACAGGCAGGCATTTTGCACTGGAAGAAACTGCCCGCTGCATGGCGGCCCGGGGCCTTTTGCAGAGCGACAGGATCGCCACGCTGGATCTGGCCCTTTACCCCAATTCCGGAGCCGAGAAGCTCTTCCTGCAGGACCTCTACGCCGCCCTGCACGCACCCGGGGAGATCCTTGCCTTTGAACACTACGAGAGCTGTTATCCCGGCTTTCTGAAGACCCTGTCTGATCTGGCCGTCAAGGGCAGTGCCCCCCTGTCCAGCCGGTATCTCGTGAACAAAGAGGGCATCCTTGTGGATGCAGGCACGGCGCTGGCCCCGGGAGCCGTCAGCCGCATCGACCCCTGCGGCAAATACCTCATCTTCTACTCCCACAAGGGCCGGGAGTCACTGGCTGACAAATTCGGTGCGGCGCTGGTGTCGGCACTGGGGGATGTCTGCGAGACGGCCTCCTACACCCGGGAGGATCTGGCCGCCCTTGCCGCACAGCAGCTCAACGCGCTGGCCCAGAAGATCCGCACCCGGCTGGGGCTGACCCTTTCCGCCGGGGCCGACGTGCGGGACTATGTCGCAGCTCAGTGCACCGCACAGAAGGGTGCCGCCGGGCTGGCCGAATGCTGTGACCGCATCTTCCGTGCCCTGAGCGAATACTGCCTGCGGACCGATGAAACCCTTACCGGCACCGTGACCCTGACCGCCGGGCCGGAAGGGGTGCTGTTCCGCCTGAACGACGGCGCAGACCAGCCCCTGTTCGACCTGCTGCCTGCCGCCTACACCGGCGCGCTGGATGCCATCCGCGCCGAGATCAACGAGCTGGTGGGCCTTGCCCCGGTCAAGGAATATGTGTTCGGTCTGGCCGACAACCTGCAGGTGCAGCAGCGCCGCGCCGCCGCCGGGCTCAAGACTGCCAGCCTTTCGATGCACATGATCTTCACGGGCAACCCCGGCACCGGCAAGACCACCATTGCCCGGCTGGTGGCACGGTATCTGAAAGCCATCGGTGCCCTCAAGGGCGGCCAGCTGGTGGAGGTGACCCGTGCCGACCTGGTGGGCCGCTACACCGGCCACACCGCCCCCCTGACCAACAGCGTCATCGAGAGCGCGCTGGGTGGTGTGCTCTTCATTGACGAGGCATACAGCCTTTACCGCGGCGAGCAGGACAGCTTCGGGCTGGAAGCCATCGACACGCTGGTGAAGGGGATGGAGGATCACCGGGATGAGCTGGTGGTCATTCTGGCAGGTTACACCAGGGAGATGGAGACCTTCCTCACCGCCAACAGCGGCCTTGCCAGCCGTTTTCCCAACCGGATCGAGTTCCCGGACTACACCGCCGTGGAGCTGCTGCAGATCACCCAGGTCCTTGCCAAAAACAAGGGCTACACCCTGGCCGAAGCCTGCACCGAGCCCCTGCTGGGCTATTATGCCCGCTGGCAGGAAGCTGATGCCCGCACCGCCGGCAATGGCCGCCTTGCCCGCAACACACTGGAAAAGGCCATCTTCCACCAGAGCCGCCGCCTTGTCGCCGAGCCCGCCGCCGCGCTGGATCTGATCCTGCCCAGTGATCTGGAATTGAAGGAACCGTAAACACGCAAAAAAGGACTGCTTTCGCAGTCCTTTTTTGTTATTGATGCTGTTCTGCCAGCCGGGCGGTCATCTCCCGCATTCCCTGCCGCACTTCGGGCGGGGCAACCACTTCTATCTTGCCGCCAAAGCCGCAGACCCAGCCATAGAACTGGTCACTGACGCAGATGGGGACATCAAAATGGAAGCAGCCATTCTCCTCGGGTAAAAACATGGGCGTTGCGCCAAAGCGCTCCCGCATGGCACCTTCCAGATCCGCGGTGCACCGCAGGGTAACGCGATGCTCCGGCCCGCCGTACATTCCAAAGTGCTTGCGCAGATAGGCAGGCAGGTCAAGATCCGCAAACTGCTCCTGACCCCGCCGGGGCGCATCCAGCACCCGGACCCCGCTCATCTTGTCCACCCGATAATGGCGGATGCCCTTTTCATCGGCAAAGGCAATGAGGTAGTAGCACCCGTTCTCCCAGGCCAGCTGCCACGGGCTGACGGTCCTTTTCTCTTTCTCGCGGCTGTCGGCTTTTCTGTAGAGGAACTCCACCATTTTACCGTTATTGATGGCCTCGTGCAGGGCATCGATGCTGTACAGCAGACTCTTGCTGTCGGTCTTGGGGCGGCCCTCCACATAGACCTGACGCTGCAGCTGGCTGCCCTCGTAGTTGGAGCAGAGCTTTTCCAGCTTGTGGATCAGCCGCCTGCTCGTGGTGCCGGATACCACCCGGCTTGCCTGCACGGCATCCACCAGCAGCTTGAGCTCCGCCAGATCAAAGGTGCGGCTGGCAAGGAAATACCCGCCGCCCCGGCCCCGGCGCAGCTTGATGTCATAGCCCAGCGCACCCAGTGCCTCAATATCGCTGTACACGCTCTTGCGCTCGCAGCGGATGCCCTGCGCCTCCAGCAGCTCCACCAGTTGCGGCACGTTCAGCAGGTGGTTTTCATCGGTCTGCTGCTCAAAAATGCGCAATAGCGCCAGCAGCTTGGATTTCTGGCCTTCCTGTTTGGGCATTCGGTACACCTCATTTTTTCGTGTTGTGCCAAACCTCTCAGTCTCGCTTCCAGCTCCCCAGCAGGGGAGCTGAAAAAAAACAGCAGTGCTGTGTGCTGAAAAGGTTACGGCGCTTTCTTATCAAACGCCGCGCGGCGCTGGGTGGACAGGCGGAACATCTCCTCCAGCTTTTCCCGGTCATCGGCCACAAGGGCGTTGCGCATCTCGTTCAGCGCCCCGCTGAACTGGTCGATCTCGGAGATGAGGTTTTCCTTGTTCCAGAGGAACAGCTCCGCCCACATCTTATCGTTGATGCGTGCAATGCGGGTCAGGTCCCGGAAAGAATCTCCGGTGTACTCGCACAGCGAGGTATTGTCGTTGGCGCACATCAGGCTGACGGCGATGGCATGGCAGAGCTGGCTGACATAGCCGATCATCCTGTCATGCTCCTGCACGGTCAGGGTGCAGATATGCTTGAAGCCCAGCACCTCGGCCAGCTCCCTGGCCCACTGAATGGCCTCCGGGGTGTTCTTTTCCGTGGGGGTCACAATGAAGTTGGCCGGGGCAAAATTCACCTCGGCGGCGTGCTCCACGCTGGAGGTCTCACGGCCCGCCATGGGGTGGCTGGCAATGAACTCCACGCCCGGCCTGCACATGGCCTGAATGGGCTCCACCAGACCGGTCTTTACGCCCGACACATCGGTAAAGATACAGCCCTCCTTCAGCAGGTGGCCGTAGGTCCGGAACCACTCGATCAGGGCCGTGGGATACAAGCCGAAGATGATATGGTCGGCCTGACGCACCAGATCCTCAAAATCGTGGGTCTTGCCGCTGGCGATATAGCCGTGGTCGAGAGCATACTGCAGATGGCCCTCGCTGCGGTTGATGCCGTCCACATGGAACCCGGCCCTGCTCAGCTCCAAGGCGTACTTGCCGCCCAGCAGGCCCAGGCCCACAATGAGATAACGCTTTGATTTATCCAACATGTTCCACCTCCGCGCCCAAAGGCTTGATGGCTTCCAGAAAATCCGGCCAGCTCTTGGCAATGGCCTCGGCCCCGCTGATAGGCAGGGCCAGCCCGGCGGCCAGCGCCAGAACCGCAAGGCTCATCACCACGCGGTGGTCGTTGTGGCCGGAAAGCGGCTGCTCCGGGGCATGGAGCGCGCCGGCACAGCCATGGATGGTAATGGTGCCGCCCTCGCTCTCCAGCTGCCCGCCGCAGGCCCGCAGTTCGGTCTCCATGGCCTCAATGCGGTCACTCTCCTTGATGCGGAGACGCTCGGCGTTGCGGATGACCGTGGTTCCCTCACACAGCAGGCCCAGCACCATCAGCACGGGGCCCAGGTCGGGGCAGTCAGCAAGGTCGATGTCCGTTCCGTGGAGCGGGGCCTTTTCAAACACCACGCCCTGCCCGGTGCGGGTGAATCTTGCACCGCACCGCCGAAGGATCTCCAGAATGGCGGCATCGCCCTGCAAGGTCTCCTCAGACAGGCCGGTGATGGCCACGCCGCCGGTCACAGCGCCCAGCACGGCAGGAAAAGCCGCCTGGCTGTAATCGCCCTCCACGGTGTAATCACCGGGAAGATAGTGCTGCCCGCCGGGAATTTCCAGCGTATTTTCATCCAGCCAGCGGCTCTCCACGCCAAAGGCGTGCTGCACCGCGCGGGTCATATCGATGTAGCTCCGGCTCTCCACAGGCGGGATGAGGTGCAGGGTGCTGGTGCCGCCCAGCAGGGGCAGGGCAAACAGCAGCCCGCTGATGAACTGGCTGGACACGTTGCCCGCCAGCTCGTATTCGCCCGGGGTCAGGGCACCTTCCACAGTCAGGCGGTCCGCGCCCTGCTCAAAGCGCAGGCCCTGCTGCTGATACAGCGTTTTGTAGACCGACTGGGGCCGCTCCATCAGCCGCCCACGGCCTGCAAAAGTCACTTCCTGCCCGGTCAGGCTGGCCAGCGGGATGAGGAAGCGCAGGGTGCTGCCGCTCTCACAGCAGTCCACGGGGGCATCAACCGGCAGAAAGCGGCCCAGCCCCTCCACCACCGCGTCGTTTTCACCGGTGGTGACACGGGCGCACAGTCGGCCCGCCGCGCCCAGCGTGGCGGAGATATCCTTGCTGAAAGCAAGATGATGGAGATGGGAGGTTCCCTTTGCCAGCGCCGCGCAGAGCACCGCCCGGTGAGCCATGCTTTTGCTGGGCGGCGCGGCGATGTTGCCGCCCACCGTCCGGCTTGATTTTATCGTAATGTTCATCGTGTTACTTTACCTGGCTCGCCCTCTCCGTCAGCGCTTTGCGCTGCCACCTCTCCCAAAGGGCGAGGCCTTGGCAGTCCACCGCAAGGTCTGTGGTTTCGCCAGAGGCTCTCCCTTTGGGAGAGCTGGCAAAGCCGTCAGGCTTTGACTGAGAGGGTGAGACCGTTCATCGTGTTACATATCCCGGCCAATGGCCCATGCGACCTGACGGCACTTTGCCATGGCCTGTGCAAAGGCATCCGGGGTCAGGCACTGTGCGCCATCGCTCCATGCGTGGCGTGGATCATAGTGGACTTCCACTTCCAGACCGTCGGCACCGGCGGCCACAGCGGCGATCATCATCGGCTCGACCAGATTGGCCTTGCCGGTGGCGTGGCTGGGGTCCACGATGATGGGCAGATGGGTCTTTTCGTGGATGATAGGCACAGCGGAGAGGTCAAGGGTGTTGCGGGTGTACTTCTCAAAGGTGCGGATGCCCCGCTCGCAGAGAATGACCTGCTCGTTGCCGCCGGCCATGATATACTCTGCGGACATGATCCACTCCTCGATGGTGTTGCACAGGCCGCGCTTGAGCAGAACAGGCTTGTGCATCTTACCCACGGCCTTGAGCAGCTGGAAATTCTGCATGTTGCGGGCACCGATCTGTACCACGTCCACATATTCCTCAAACTCCGGGATCCGGTCCTCGCTCATCAGCTCGGACACGATGGGCATTCCGGTGGCCTCCCGGGCCTTGACCATATCGAGGATGCCCTCGGTCTCCAGACCCTGGAAGGAGTAGGGAGAAGTGCGGGGCTTATAAGCGCCGCCGCGGAACAGGCTTGCACCGCCCGCCTTTACGCCGTTGGCAATGCGCAGTGCCTGCTCCTCGCCCTCGATGCTGCAGGGGCCTGCCATCACGGCGATCTTCTCGCCCCTGCCGATCTTCACGCCGCCGCAGTCGATGATGGAATCGGCGGGGTGGAACAGGCGGTTGGCCCGCTTATAGGGGGCGGACACGCGGGTGACGTTGTCGATCCAGGGGTTGGCCAGCACGTCGCGCTCATCGATCTTGGTGGTATCGCCCACCAGACCGAACACATTGTAATCCTTGCCGGTGATCAGGGTCACATCCAGGCCCTGCTTCTCGAATTTGTCTACGATCTTTTCCAGCTCTTCCTTGGGGGTGCCTTTTTTGGTCGAAATGATCATCTTGTTTCTTTTCCCTTCTGTTTTGTCTCTATGCTTTCAGTTTTGCTGCACAGCCTGCCCTACTTGCCAAGGGCTCCCCCTTCGGGGGAGCTGGCGAGCGAATGCGAGACTGAGAGGGTTGTTACTGCACCAGGTGCGTCTGCGCGCCGCCATCCAGCCGGAGCAGCTGCACAAGGTAGGCGCAGGCATGGAGATATCCGCTGACCCCCTCGCCTGCAAAGCGGCCCTGACAGCCAAAGGAGACCACATCCACGCTGCGGAAGGGCTCCTTGCCGCTGGGGTCGGCCAGCATCACTTCCACGGCGGGCACGCCGCACACCTGCAGCGCTTCCAGAATGGCCACGCTGTAATAGGCGTAGCCGCCCGGGTTGAGGATGATGCCATCGGCCCGGCCTGCCGCCGACTGGATCTCATCGATGAGGTCGCCCTCATGGTTGGACTGAAAAAAGTCCACCTGAACATCCATCTGGGCACAGCCCGCCTCGATATAATCCAGCAGTGTATTAAAATCGATCTGCCCCTCCATGCCCGGCTCCGTGAACTGGGTCAGGTTGAGGTTGGGACCGTTAATGACTAAAAATTTCATCCAGCGCCTCCATTGCCGCCGTCACGGCATCCGCAGGGGTGGTCTTGTTGGGGATCACAGCATCCGCTGCCGCCAGATAGAGCGGGCGGCGCTGGACTTCCATGGTTTTCAGGGCCTCGGGGCTGGTGGAAAGGGGCCTGCCGCCGCCCACCAGCAGATCTTCCAGCGGCCGGTCGATAAAGAGCACGATGCCGTTGGCGTGGAGCGCCCGGAGGTTTGCCGGGTCTTTGACCACGCCGCCGCCGCAGGAGATGACCTGCCGGTTCTCCCTGGCAAAGCGGGCAGTCTGCGCGGCCTCCAGCTTCCGGAAGCCTGCCTCCCCCTCAGCGGCAAAGATGTCCGGGATGCTCCGGCCGTCGGCCTTGACGATCTCCTCGTCCAGATCCACGAACCGCTTGCCCATCCGTTCTGCCAGAGCGCGGCCCAGGGTGGATTTGCCCGAGGAGGGCATCCCGATGAGGGCAATGTTCAGCTGTTCCCGCCGCAGTTCGCTGGTCACACGGGCGATCTCGGCACCGGCATCCTCAAACTTGCGGTCGAGGAAAAATTCTGCCGCGTACACTGCCTGCGCCACCAGCATTTCCAGACCGCCGACGGCAACGGGCACCCCCAGCTCCTCGGCCCGGAGGATGAGCTCGGTCTTATCGGGATTATAGATGACATCGATCACGGCTTCCAGCCCGGGCATGGAGGTGATATCCAGGGCGCTCACGCCCACATTGGGGTACATGCCCACCGGCGTGGTGTTGATGATGATCTGCGCCCCGGTGGTCAGGGCCTGTTCATAGTTCAGCTCTCCCTTTTCGGGGTCGGGATGGCGGCTGACGGTATAGATCTGTTTCGCGCCCCGGTCATGGGCCACGGCCCATGTGGTGTTGTGGGTGCCGCCGGTGCCCAGAATGAGCACAGTCCTGTCCTTGAACTCCACACCGTGTGCATCGCACAGATAGGAGAAGCCGGGGTAATCGGTGTTGTAGCCGTAGAGCAGCCCGTTCCTGTTGACGATGGTGTTCACGGCGTTGATGGCCTTGGCGTGGGGGTCGATGTAGGAGCAGTACTCCATGACCACCAGCTTATAGGGGATGGTGACATTGATGGCCCTGAACTGCCGCCGGGTCATAAAAGCCCGGACTTCCTCTTCCGTGGGCAGGGGGCACAGGTCGTACCGGTAGCCGCAGAGCATCTCGTGGATGACCTTGGAGTAGGAGTGGCCCAGCCGCCCGCCGATGAGTCCGTATTCCATTTACAGCACCTCCTTGCGGTAGCCGGTGGGGTCCTCCATCCAGGCCATGCCGTATTTTGCGGTGAGCAGGTCGCCCACGGCCAGCGCGGCGGCGCAGGTCTGCACAATGGCGGCCCGGGGCACGATGCAGGGGTCGTGGCGGCCCTGAATGGACAGCTCCGCGTCCTTCTTTGCGATATAGTCCACCGTGTCCTGCGTTTTGTAGATGCTGGGGGTGGGTTTTACCGCCGTGCGGAACACCACGGGCATCCCGTTGGAGATGCCGCCGTTCAGGCCCGCATTGTGGTTGGTGGCGGTGACGATGCGCTCCCCCTGCATCCGGAAGGCATCGTTGGCCTCCGAGCCCTTCTGGTCCGCAAAGCCGAAGCCGGAACCGAACTCGATGCCCTTGACCGCCGGGATGGAGAAGGCCAGGTGAGCGAGCTTGCTCTCCACACTGTCGAAATAGGGCTCGCCCACACCTGCGGGCAGGCCCAGAATGGCGGTCTCCAGCACACCGCCCACGCTGTCGCCCTCGGCACCGGCGGCACGGATGGCGGCTTTCATGGGTTCCTCCACACTGCCGTCCAGCAGGGCAAAGCCCTCGGACTTGTTCAGCAGTGCCTCGGCCTGCGCCGCCAGCGCGGCGGGATCATCCAGCGCAAAGGGGGCATCGCTGATCCCGGCACACCGCCCGATGTGCGTCACGATCTCGATCCCGGCCCGGTTCAGGGCCCCCAGCACCAGAGCGCCGCCCGCCACCAGCGCGGCGGTGACGCGGCCCGAAAAGTGGCCGCCGCCCCGGGCATCCTGATAGCCGTGGTACTTGGCGTAGGCAGTGTAATCCGCATGGCCGGGCCGCAGCAGGTCAGCTGTTTTGGCATAGTCGCCGCTGCGGGTGTTCTGGTTTTCGATCATCAGGGCAATGGCGGTGCCGGTGGTGCGGCCATTGACCACGCCGGACAAAAACTGCACCGCATCCCCCTCCACACGGGGGGTGGAAAGGCCGTCGCCCCGGGCACGGCGCTTGTCCATGCAGGCAGCAAGAAAGGCTTCCTCCACGGGCACGCCCGCCGCCATGCCGTCCAGCACCGCGCCGACAGCCCTGCCGTGGCTCTCGCCAAAAATGGTCAGCGAAAGGTCGCTGCCAAAGGTGTTTTTCATGGCTTACTCCTCCACACCCAGCAGGGGGCGCAGGCCCTCCACGGGGATGGTCTCGGCCCGCCAGCAGCCCAGACCCGGCACCTTGATCACCGTGATCTGGCCGCCCTGGGCCTTTTTATCGTGCAGCATCTCGGCCAGCACCTTTTCCTTGTTATAGGTGGTGCGGGTGGGCAGGCCAATGCGGCGGTAGACCGCCCGCACCCGCTTCTGCAGCGCCTTGGATTCGATCATGGGCAGCATGCCCAGCGCCACGCACTCGCCGTGGAACAGGCCCACGGTGCGGCGGCCCTTGATGCCCTTGACGGCCTCGATGCCGTGGCCGATGGTGTGGCCAAAGTTCAGGGCCTTGCGCATCCCGCGCTCGGTCTCATCCTGCTCCACAACGTTCTTCTTGAACCGCAGGCTGCGGTAGATGATCTCGCTGATCTGGGTGTCGATATCGCCCTTTTCAAAGATGGCGAACAGCTCGGGGTCCGCCAGCAGGCCTGCCTTGACCGCCTCCGCCAGACCGTTGATGTAGTGGCGGCGGGGCAGGGTGGAAAGGGTGGCCGGGTCCACGATGACCAGCTTGGGCTGCCAGAACGCGCCCACGATGTTTTTGGTATCGCCCAGATCCACAGCGGTCTTGCCGCCGATGGAGGAATCGATCATGGAAAGGGTGGTGGTGGGGCAGTTGATAAAATCGATGCCCCGCATGTAGATGGCAGCGGCAAATCCGGCCAGATCACCGACCACGCCGCCGCCCACGGCCACCACCAGGTCGCCGCGGCCCATGTTGAACTCCAGCATCTGCCGGAGCACCGTTTCCAGGATCTTGAAGCTCTTGCTGGCCTCGCCCTGCGGCACCGTGATGATGGTGGATTCCCGGCACTGGTCGGCCACGCGCTGGGCATACTCGGCAGGCACGCCGCTGTCGGTGACAACGGCCACCTTGCGGTCCAGCCGGGCAAACTGGTACAGATTTTCCAGTGCACCGTTTTTCAGGATGATATCATAACTGCGCTCGCCCAGATTCATGGTGAGCTTTGTCCCGATGAAATCGCTCATTTCGTATACACTCCTAACAGCCGTACCGTGCGGCAGACATGATTCAGCTCGCGCAGCAGCGCGGCGGTCTTTTCGGCGGCGGGGTCTCCCACCAGCTCGACATAAAAATAATAATCAAAGGGGACGTGGGGCAGCGGGCGGCTCTTGATGGACTCCATATCGTAGCCGCTGGCACCGATGACCTGAATGACCTCGGCCAGCTTGCCGGGCTTGTTGTCCAGCGTGAACAGCAGGGAGAACCGGTTGCCCGCCGTGGGCTTTTCGCGGCTGAGGACGATGAAGCGGGTGGTGTTGTCGCCATCGGTGTTGATGCTGGGCACCAGCACCTCCAGCCCGTACAGGGCGGCCGTTTCCACGCTGGCAATGGCCGCCTTGGTCCGGTCGCCGCTCTCCGCCACAAACTTTGCCGCCATGGCCGTGTTGGGCATGGCCGTGGCAGGCAGGCCGAACTGCTTCAGGAAGGTCTCGCTCTGGGCAATGGCCTGCTGGTGGCTGTACACACGGGTCAGGTCGGAAAGCTGGGTGCCGGGCAGCACCAGCAGGTTCTGGGAGATGGGCAGGTCGTAGACATCCACCACCCACAGCCCGGGGTGGTTATAGCACAGGTCCAGCACCGCCGACACATCCCCCGCGTGGCTGTTCTCAAAGGGCACCACGCCATGGGCGGCATCGCCCTTTTCCACGGCATCGAACACCTCATCCCAGGTGGGGCAGCTCACAGCCTCGGCATGGGGAAAGAGCGCCCGGAGCGCGATGTGGGCAAAGGCACCCTCCACGCCCTGATAGGCGGCGCGGTTGCGGCCCAACACCTCGGCCTCGTACTGCTTGGCCACGTCCATCATGTTCTGCACATGATCCCGGTAATAGGGGCGCAGGGCCGGGTCCCCGATCCGCGCTTCGGCCTTGTCCAGCACCACCTTTTCGCGGGCGGCATCAAAAATGGGCAGGCCGTGGGCCTTTTTGTATTCCGCCACGCTGAGCACCGCCTTCATCCGCCGCTCAAACAGGGCAGCCAGCTGGGCATCCACCGTGTCGATCTCCCGGCGGGCCTGTTCCAGTGCGTCCATCATTCCACATCCTTTGCATTTCGTGATACTGGATTAGTATACCATAACTCGGACACAGAAACAACAAAGGGCGCAGGGTTTCAGGGTGGATAACTTTTCAACTAGCACCTGCAAAAAGCGAATAGAATTGAAGAGGTGCCGCCCATGGGCAGCACCTCTTCAGCGTTTCAGATCTTCCCGGCTTCGCACCGTTCCATAGTATCTCCCATAGGGGTTTTCCAGCTCAGCGGCACGGGGCGGAACCGGCACAGCAGGCGGTTCCGGCACAGGGGCCGGGCGGCGGGGCGCGCCTTTTTCCCGGCGCAGGATACGGAACCGCATCGGCTCACCCCTCCGCTTCCACGGTGGAGACTGCCCCGGCGGTCAGTGCCTGCCAGAGCTCCTCGCCGCCCGCAAGGTTCTCCTCAGTGCCGGTGTTCCAGGCCCCGCGCATCCCGACATAGAAATCCGCGAGATAGGTCTGGCTGTCACCGCCCTGGGCGTGGGTGGTGTCGGCACGGTACTCGCCCAGGTCCAGCCCGGCCAGCACCGGGCAGTCCGTCCAGCGGTAGACCATGTTCCACCAGTCGCTGTCGCTTCCGGCCTCGGGCAGGGTGCCGTCCAGATACCGCAGAGCGCCGGTGTTCTCCTGAAAGCCCGCCGGGTCATACAGCAGGAACACCGAGCTCAGGCCGCCCGCCACATCTGTGGCCAGCTTGGTGGTGCCCGCCATGGTCAGGTAGGCATCGCTCTCGGTCTGGGTATCCCCGGCAGAATAATCCAGCGTGTAGACATTCAGGGTCACGACCGTTTTGCCGTCGCCGTTCAGGTCCTCGCCGTACCGGGCCAGCTGCTCCTGCAGGGCGGTCACGGTATCATCCGGCAGGTAGTAGGGGGCCACCACCGCCACATTATAATCTGGCTTGGTGGTAAAGAAATACTGCCCGATGAAGCTGTAAGCCACAAAAGCCGCTGCAATGCCGATCAGGAGGACCCACTTGAGGTTATAATCCCACCAGTTGGCCCAGCGCTCTTTGCGGGTATACTGTTTTTCCGCCCGCGGGGCAAGGTCTGCGGGGTCGATATCCCGCTCGTAACGATAGCTTGCCATAGTTCTCCTTACAGTTGGGCCAGAATGGTCTGGCGCACGGCATCGGGCAGCTGCTTCTGTTCCGCCTTGCTCATGCCTGCGGTCTGGATGGCGGGCAGGATGCGCACCCGGATATCGCCGGGCGTGGCCCGCAGGCCGTGGCCCTCAAACAGGCCCCGCGCGCCGGAGATGGCCACCGGCACCACGGGCACCCCCGTCTTGATGGCAATGCGGAAGGCACCGGCCTTGAACTCGCCCGCGCCGCCCTCTTCGCCCTTGTAGCGGGTGCCCTCGGGGAAGATGACGAAGCTCCGTCCGCTCTCCACGATGGCGGTGGCATCGTTCAGGGCCTTGACAGAAGCGCGGATGTCATCCCGTTTGACGAACACACAGCCCAGCAGCTTCATCCAGCGGTTGAGCAGGGGGATCTTTTCCAGCTCCTCCTTTGCCAGAATGCCGTGGGGCGCGTCCAACGCAGTCAGCAGGATGGGGATATCATAGTAGCTGCGGTGGTTGCCCACGAACACGCAGGGCCCCGCCGGGATATTCTCCTGCCCTTCCACCGTCATCCGGGCCCCCGTAACGCGCAGGATGCCCCGGCTCCAGCGGGGGATGTTGGCCTTGACGATCTGCTCCACCGTGTCCAGATCCCCGGCAGCCAGGGCACGCTCGGCCCGGCGCAGGGTGGCATAGTGCACGATCATATAGCCAAACAGATAAACGAATAACGCAATGGTGCGTAAAATGCTCAAATTCCTTTCCTCCTTCCGGCCAAAAAGGCCAGTATCATTGTAACATACTTTGGGACAAAATGGGAGAGAACACACTTTTTTTACAAATACGTGCTTTTTAGCTTGCAAAATCCACAAAATCCGGGTATATTTATAAGCAGAAAGGTAGCACAATGGCATTGCTGCCCATTACAAAAGAGAGGTATTCCGGAACAAATGGGTTTATTTCCTTCTTCTAAAGATTTCAAGGACGGGCCGGGCGTTGAAAAGGACACGCCCCGCAAAACGGGCGTAGGCCGCTTTTTTGAGCTGGTGGGCCGCGATATGAGCAGCATGTTCCTTGCAAACCTGCTCACCTGCATCGGCTTTCTGCCGGTGATCTGCCTGGTGTACATCGGCTTCCTGATGAACAACCTGACCGTGATGATCGTCAGCGCCATTGCGGGCGGCATCCTTGCAGGCCCCGCGCTGGCCGGCATGTACGATACGGTGCTACGCGCCCTGCGTGACGAGGCCGGTTACTGGTGGACGACTTACCGCCGGGCCTTCCGGCAGAACTTCAAGGCCAGCATCCTGCCCGGCATCCTGTACTGCGTGGTCGTCACGGTGCAGATCTTCCTGGTCTATTTCTGCTTCAACATGCTGTACCACGGCACCAACGTGGGCGTTCCCATGTGGGTGGCCACGGTGCTGAACCTTGTGCTGTTCCACATGCTGTTTTCCTACATGTGGCCCCAGATCGTGCTGCTGGATCAGCCCCTGCGCCTGACGCTGAAAAACAGCCTGAACTGCATGATCGCATTCCTGCCCCACGCGCTGGCCGCGGCGCTGGTCACCATCCTGTTCTGGGGTCTGGTGATCCTGTGCATGCCGCTGGGCCTGCTGCTGATGCTGGTGTTCGGCTTCTGGTTCCAGTGCGAGATCTGCTGCCAGATCGTCTACGGCGACCTGAACCGGGTGTTCCACATTGAGGAGAGCATCCAGAAGCTCCACGATGCCCAGCTGGAAAAGGAGCTGCGCGCCGAGCGCGGCCAGGACACCCCCGAAGAATAACACTGCGCCGTCCACAGCGCGCAAAGGAGAGAAGTGCGGATGGAACAACGGAACAATCTGGTGCTGCACGGCACCGAGACCTTCTCCCGGGGCGCACTGGACAATGTGGCGCTGGAAAGCGGCGCGGTGGTGCTGGATTCCTCCGCCGGCCGCTATCTGCCCTACGGCAGCTATACCACCCCGGAGTTCGCCATGCCGGCCTTCTGCAACCTGAATGTCAGCTGGAACGCCAGCGCTCCCCACAACACCATGGTCGAGGTGCGCTGCCGGGTCTATGCCGGGAACACCTGGACCGGCTGGCTCAGCTTTGGCAAGTGGGCACCGGATTACCCCCGCTGCAGCATCAAAGCCCAGAGCGAGGACGGGCTGGTGTTCCTGATGGGGGACACCGTCACCGTTGCCACACCGGGCGGCGGCACCGGCATCCAGCTGCAGGTAAACCTTTCCACCAACGATGACAAGGCCACCCCGGCTGTCCGGCTGCTGGCCGCCGCCGCACGCCCCCTTGCCTGGGAGAAGCACAACGGCCACCCGCTGAACCGGCGGCTCTACCTGCCGGAATATTGTCTGAGCGCCCACGACCCCAGCTTTGGCCGTGAGATGGACCTGCCCCTTGTGATGGCGGCCCTGATGAACCGCTACGGCGAGGATATCCTGCCCGAAGAAGTTGCCTACGCCATGGAGGACAAAGCCACCAGCTCCACCGGCAATGCCGCCTTTGCGGCTGCTGCGGCGGGCTGCTGCGGCTACCCCTGCTGGCAGGCCTGGATGGATCTGGCCGACCTGCGCGCCCAGATCCACGATGACTGCTCCATCGCAGTCCGGGTGGAGCGCCGCATCCGGGGCCAGCGGGACCCCGTGGGGGTCTGGATGGGCCTGCGGGGCTTTGGGCACGATGATGCCGTTCTGGCGGATTTCGTGCTGCTGAACGACCCCACTGCCGACAGCGACGGTGCCGTGAACTGCACCATGGCGCTGGCGGATTTTATGCGATACTTCACGGGCCGGGCCATTGCCCTGCGGCCCAAGCAGCGGGAAGTGGCCGCCGACCTGCCCAACCGGGTGCGGTGCGACCTGACCCGCGCCAAGGATGGCAGCTATTTCTTTGAGCAGCGGGGCCAGCAGGACCCGCTGCCGGAGGATTTTTCCGGCTGGGCGGCTTATGCCGTCCATGATGGCGTGGCCCACGCCACCACTGCCCACCGCACCTTCCGCCGGATGGAGCGCACGCCCGAGGGCGGGCTGCTCTTCCCGCCCGAACAGCTGGCCGCAGGCGGCCGCTGCAGCGTGTACGCGGTGGACCAGACCGGGCGGATGCGGGTGGCGGAAGTCCGTCTCCCCGCGCCCCCCAAGCCCGCGGCAGAGCCTGCCGCACCCCAACAGGACCCAAGCACCGTGCAGCCCGGCCTCTGAGCCGGCAGCGCAAAGCGCTTTTCGGGATAGAAACCACAACATAGGGAGGAACACATTATGGCAAAAACGATCATCACCATTGGACGTGAGTACTGCACCGGCGGCAACTACATCGCAGAGGATGTTGCAAACGCACTGGGCATCAAGCTCTACGACAAGGAGCTGATCACCATGGCCGCAAAGCACTCCGGCCTCTCGGAGGAAGCCGTAGCCGCCAGCGAAAAACGCCGCACCCACAGCCTGCTGTACAGCCTGTATACCATGGGCAACGAGCTCCCGCTGGGCGATCAGGTGTTCATCCTGCAGAGCCGCATCATCAAACAGCTGGCCGAGGAAGGCCCCTGCGTCATTCTGGGCCGCTGCGGTGACTATGTGCTGCGGGAGCGCAAGGATGTGCTGCGCGTGTTCATCTACGCACCGGTGGAATGGCGGCGTGAGCTGGCCAAGACCGACCCGTTGGTCAAAGCACACGACGAGAAGGGCATCAAGGAAGAGATCGAAAAGACCGACCGCAACCGTGCTGCCTACTACAACTACTACACCCAGAACCGCTGGGGCGATGCCCACAACTATGATCTGGCCATCAACGCCGCCCTGGGCCGCGAGACCTGCGTCAAGATGATCCTGGACGCTGTCGCCGCCAAGGAAAAGACCATGGCCGAGTGATTCCCGCCGGGCCGGACGGCCCAAAAAACAATGCTGCTTCGTGGGTAGGGTGCTTTTGTGCTCTGCCCACGTTTTGGGCAACGGCAACGACCACCGCCAGTGGCGGATGAAGGGAGGAGCCGTTGGCGCGGCGGTCAGCGAAACGCGGGTGCTGTTTACAGCACGAAGCGATCGCCGGACACCACAGGAGGGGCGGGACACCTCTCTCCTGTTCAAGCATAAACCCTCGTCTATCATTCAACGTCAAAAGGAGAAATCGTGGAAAACAAACAGCTCAATCTTTCCGAATCCGAAAATATCATGGGCACCATGGATGTCAACCCGCTGCTGATCAAGCTCAGCATCCCGATGATGATCTCCATGCTGGTGCAGGCACTGTACAACGTGGTGGACTCGATCTTTGTCGCCCGTGTCAGTGAGAACGCCCTGACCGCCGTCTCTCTGGCCTTTTCGCTGCAGAACATGATGTTCGCCGTGGGCATCGGCACCGGCGTGGGTGTCAACGCCCTGCTCTCCAAGAGCCTGGGCGAAAAGAACCAGTACCGCGCCAACAAGACCGCCGAGAACGGCCTGTTCCTGGCACTGTGCAGCTACCTGGTCTTTCTGGTGCTGGGCCTGACCGTTGTGCGCCCCTACTTCTACGCCCAGACCGCCGATGCCGACATCGCCGAGCAGGGCATCCGCTACCTGACCATCTGCTGCGTACTCAGCCTGGGCATGTTCATGCAGGTGATGAACGAGAAGCTGCTGGCTGCCACCAGCCGCACCACCCTGAGCATGATCAGCCAGCTGGTGGGTGCCATCGTCAACATCATCCTTGACCCCATCTTCATCTTTGGCTACTGCGGCGAGGCTCTGTCCGGCACCACCGGTGCAGCTTTGGCCACCGTCATCGGCCAGTTCTGCGGCGCAGGGGTCTCCTTCTACCTCAACCTCCGCAAGAACCCCGATATCCAGCTGGATTTCAAGGGCTTCCGCCCCAGCGCCGAAGCCATTAAACGGATCTACGTTGTCGGCCTGCCCAGCATCGCCATGCAGTGTGTGGGCAGCGTGATGACCTTCCTGATGAACCAGATCCTCATGGCCTTTACCGCCACCGCCGTGGCCGTGTTCGGCGTTTACTTCAAGCTCCAGAGCTTCGTGTTCATGCCCATCTTCGGCATGAACAACGGCATGGTGCCCATCATCGGCTACAACTACGGTGCCCGCAAGCCCGACCGCGTCAAAAAGACCATCAAGTGCGCCATGTTCTATGCCGAGGCCATCATGCTGGTCGGCTTCCTGCTGTTCCAGTTCCTGCCCGACAAGCTGCTGGGCCTGTTCTCCGCCAGCGAGGCCATGCTGGCCATCGGCAAGCCTGCCCTGCGCATCATCTGCTTCCACTTCCTGCTGGCCGGCATGAGCATCATCCTGTCCTCCACCTTCCAGGCGCTGGGCAACGGCATGTTCAGCCTGATCATCTCGGTCTGCCGCCAGCTGGTGGTCCTGCTGCCCGCCGCCTGGCTGCTGAGTAAGACCGGCAACGTGAATATGGTGTGGTGGTCCTTCGTCATTGCAGAGCTGGTCAGCGTGACCCTGAGCTTTGTGTTCTTTGCCCGCCTGGACAAAAAGATCATCGAGCCCATGTACGACAACGCTGCCGCTGCACAGTAAACCGTTTCAGAACCCGTCCGGCACAAGAAAGGAACGTGACCTTTTATGGCAAAGAAGTTGAAATGGAATCTGATCCTGATGAGCGTGCTCTACCTGGGGCTGGGCATCTTCCTGCTCATGCGTCCCTCCACCGCCCTCAACGTGGTCTGCTACGCCCTGGGCGGCGTGGTGCTGGTGTGCGCCGCCGTTCAGCTGGTGCGCTACTTTGCCGTGGAGCGCGGTATCTTCCAGAGCCAGCTCACCCTCATCTCGGGCATCATCTGCCTGGGCCTGGGCGCGTTTCTGATCCTCCGCAGCGACATCGTGGTGCGCATCCTGCCCATCGTGTTCGGCCTGTTCGTCATCTTCGACAGTCTGGGCCGCATCCAGAACGCTCTGGACCTGCGCCGCTGTGAGTACCCCAGCTGGAAGGGCTTCCTGCTGCTGCCGGTGCTCAGCGTGGTGCTGGGCGTGGTGATGATCCTGAATCCCTTCGGCACCATGGAGACGCTGGTCATGGCCATTGGCATCATCCTCATCATCGAGGGTGCCATCAACCTGCTCAGTGCCCTGTACACCGTGCTGGCCATCCGCCGCTTTGCCAAGCTTCACCCCGAGACCCAGTCCATGCTGGAATCCCTGACCGGTCAGGATCTGAACGGTGACGGCGTGATCGCCCCGGACATCGCCCCTGCCGACGTGGAAGCCTCCGCCGTGGAGCTGGATCATGTGGATGAGAGCGCGGAAGTGGAGCAGGAAGAGGATTAAACTCCCTCCGTCATCGCTGCGCGATGCCACCTCCCTCCATGAGGGAGGCTTTGGCCACCCCCATAAAGCTTCCCTCCGGGAAAAGGCTCCCTCTCCGAGGGAGCTGTCGCCGACAGGCGACTGAGGGAGTTTGTAACTAATAGCAAAGGATAAAACTAGAGATGGAAAAATACGATCTGATCATTGTGGGTGCCGGTCCGGCCGGCATCTTCACCGCTGTAGAGCTGCTGCGCCACGGCAGCAAGAAAAAGATCCTGCTGGTGGAAAAGGGCAAGCCGGTGGAAAAGCGCCACTGCCCCAAGGCCGAGCTGGGCCACTGCGTCAACTGCCGCCCCACCTGCGCCATCACCACCGGCTTCTCCGGTGCAGGCGCGTTCTCGGACGGCAAGCTGAGCCTCTCCTATGAGGTGGGCGGCGACCTGCCCAGCCTGATCGGCGAGGAGTTCGCACAGGAGCTCATCCATTACACCGATAAGATCTACCTCGAGTTCGGTGCCGACCCCCATGTGGAGGGCATCTACACCGGCGAGGACATCAAGGAGATCCGCAAGAACGCCATCCACGCCGGCCTGAAGCTGGTGGACTGCCCCATCCGTCATCTGGGCACCGAGAAGGCCCAGCAGCTGTATCTGGCCATCCAGAACTATCTGGCCGACAACGGCGTGGAGATGCTGTTCAGCACCGAGTGCGAGAACATCATCCTGGAGAACGAGGAGTGCAAGGGCGTGTTCATCAAGGGACCCAAGGACGAGGAAGCCCATGCTGTTTATGCCGATACTGTGGTCATCGGCACGGGCCGCCGCGGTGCCGACTGGCTGGAGAAGATCTGCGCCGAGCACCACATCGCCCACAAGCCCGGCACCGTTGACATCGGCGTGCGCGTGGAATGCCGCAACGAGGTCATGGAAAAGGTGAACAAGGTGCTGTACGAGTCCAAGCTCATTGGCTACCCCAAGCCCTGGAAGAACAAGGTGCGCACCTTCTGCCAGAACCCCGGCGGCTTTGTGGCTCAGGAGAACTACGACAACGATCTGGCCGTGGTCAACGGCCACAGCTTCAAGGAGAAGAAGAGCGAGAACACCAACCTGGCCATCCTCGTCTCCCACAACTTCACCGAACCCTTCAACCAGCCCATCGCCTACGCCCAGAAGGTGGGTGAGCTGACCAACATGCTGGGCGCGGGCCACATCCTGGTCCAGCGCTACGGCGACATTCTGGACGGCAAGCGCACCTGGCCCAAGGAGCTGGCGCAATCCAACGTCAAGCCCACCCTGAAGGATGCCGTGGCCGGTGATATCACCGCCGCCATGCCTTACCGCGCCATGACCAACATCATCGAATTCATCAAGATGCTGGATATGGTCGTGCCCGGCTTTGCCGCCAACGAGACCCTGCTTTACAGCCCCGAGCTGAAGTTCTACTCCAACAAGGTCAAGATGGACGAGAACCTCGACACCAACATCCGGGGCCTGCACTGCCTGGGTGACTCCTCCGGCTGGACCCGCGGCCTGATGATGGCCTCCGTCATGGGCGTGCTCATGGGCCGGAAGCTGGCCGAAAAGGAAGGGTGCTGATCGCACCTTCCCGCCCCTCAAAACGTAAAAAGGACTGCTCCGTCGGAGCAGTCCTTTTTTGTAATTTCAGCGCAGCTTATTCCGGCTTGGAGAATTTGACAGGCAGCGGGTTCTGGCGGGATCCCGGTTTATTTTGGAATGATATGCATTTTCCTGCCAGATTCAATTGATTTTTCACCAAAAAATCGGTATACTATTTCCAGAGTACTGTGCGTTGTGCCCAATGCACAGCGCGCACAGGGAGGTATTGCTATGCACGATTCCCCGGGAAGCGTCGTCACCCAGCTGTGCTCCGGGCTCCAGCTTTACAGCGCCGAACGGCGCATTGCGGACTGCATTCTTGCAGATGTAAAGTGGGCCTCGGTCGCCACCTCTGCGGAGCTTGCAAAGGCCAGCCACTCGTCCGAAGCCACGGTCACCCGGCTGTGCCACAAGCTCGGCTACGCAAATTACCGCAAATTCCAACTGGAGCTTGCGCGGGATGTGCTGGAGCAGCAGGAAACGGAGGCCCGCAAAAGGCCCCCCAATGACCCGCTGCATCAGGCCCTGCTCGATCTTCAGAACAACCGTCAGGAGGAGGTTCAGGCCACCATTCAGGCCTTGAACCTTGTCCAGCTGAGAAAGGTGCTTTCCATTCTGCGGGCGGCAGAGATCATTGAGATCGAAGCCAACGGCAGCAGCCTGCCCGTTGCCATGGATGCTTCGCTCAAGCTGGGCAGTCTGGGCAAGCGCTGCATGATCAGCCCGGTGCCAGAAAAGGCACGGTCTTTCGCTTCGGCACTGACCCCAAAAGATGCCCTGCTGCTCATTTCCAGCGTCGGCCGCTGCGAGGCGTTGGAGACGGCCGCCCGTGCCGCCAAGAAGAACGGCACACCGGTCATCCTCATCACCTGCGACAAGCGCTCGGCGCTGGCAGGCCACGCCAGCTATACCCTGCTGGCCTCCAACCGCATCCAGCGCATTGCCAGCGATATGATGCCTTCCCAGCTTTCGGCAGCGCTGGTGGTGGAGGTGCTCTACTACCTGCTGGTGGGCAATTTCGATCTGAATTAAGCACAAAAAAGTCCCGGCCGTTCTGGTCGGGACTTTTTGCTGTGCTTAAGCGATCATGCGTTAAAAACGTACTTGTCCATACGGTGGAACGCCTCCTCGATGCGGGAACGGGGAGAAGCCAGATTCATGCGCAGGTGGCAGGGGCCAAAGAACATGGTGCCGTCCTGGATGGCAGCGCCCACATCCCAGCAGGCGTGCTCCACATCCTCAATGGTCTTGCCGTGGGCCTTGCACCAGTCGGTGCAGTCCACGAACAGCATGTAGGTACCCTGCGGCTTGGAGACGGTCACGCCCTCGAAATGCTTCTCGATGTAATCGCAGGCAAAGTCGATGTTGCCGGTCAGCACCTCGCAGAGCTCGTCGGTCCACTCGTAGCCCTGGGCTTGTAAGCACCGATCAGGGCGTGCATGGAGAGGACGTTCATCATGTTGTAGTGGCTCAGGCTGGACTCTTTTTCCATGCGGTCACGCCACCAGCTGTTGTAAACGATATGGTAGCTGCCCACCAGACCGGCCAGATTGAAGGTCTTGGAGGGGGCATAGAAAGCGGCGGTGCGCTGGCGGGCATCCTCGCTCACAGACTGGGTGGGGATGTGCTTGTTTCCGCTCAGGATGATGTCCGACCAGATCTCATCGGAGACCACATACACATCGTACTTCTTGTACAGCTCCATGGCCTTTTCCAGCTCCCAGCGCTCCCACACACGGCCGCAGGGGTTGTGGGGGTTGCACATGATGGCGGCATGGATCTTTTCCTCTTTCAGGTGCTTTTCCATGTCCTCAAAGTCCATCCGCCACACGCCGTTTTCATCCTTGACCAGCGGGCTGTGGACAGCCTCATAGCCGTTGTTCTTCAGGCTCATGGTGAAGCCGATGTAGGTGGGGCTGTGGATCAGGATCTTATCGCCCTTGGAGCAGACGCAGTTCAGGGCGCTGATCACGCCGCCCAGCACGCCGTTCTCGTAGCCGATGCACTCCTTGGTCAGGCCCTGCACGCCGTTGCGCTTTGCCTGCCACCGGATGATGGAATCGAAGTATTCATCGGTGGGGTTGAAGTAGCCAAACGCGGGGTGGTTGGTGCGCTCGATGATGGCTTCCTGGATGGTGGGCACGGTGGGGAAGTTCATATCGGCCACCCACATGGGGATGGCGTCAAAGCCCTCCTTGGGGGCGGCGGGGGCAAAGCCGGTGCCAAGGCCATCCACTGCAATGGCATCCTTGCCGTGGCGGTCCATGATGGAAGTGAAATCGTATTTCATAGCGGTGCTCCTTCTCTCAAAATTTTTATCTGGCCCCACTTTAACACACTTTGCTGCCGGGCGCAAGCAGCCAGCACGTTTCCCCGGATATCGTGCGGAAAAAACACGAATTTTTACGGTAATTGCACGCAAAAAGCCGGTCGGCATACGCCGACCGGCTTTTATTGGTATTGACTTTCTGGATCAGCCCAGCATCTCGTGAGCGGTCTTGCAGATGGTCGCTGCATCCAGACCGTACAGCTTGAGCAGATCCCATGCGGGGCCGGAGCAGCCGAACTTGTCCTGCACGCCGACGCGGCGGACAGGGGTAGGCAGCTTCTCGCTGAGGACGGCGCAGACAGCCTCGCCCAGGCCGCCGATGACGCTGTGCTCCTCGGCGGTGATGACCTTGCCGCACTCCTTGGCGGCCTTGAGGACGATCTCCTCGTCCAGAGGCTTGATGGTGTGGATGTTGATGACCCGGGCGTGGATGCCCTCGGCAGCCAGCTGCTCGGCAGCCAGGCGGGCCTCGTTGACCATCAAGCCGGTAGCGATGATAGCAATGTCGCTGCCCTCGGTGATCTGCTCGCCCTTGCCCAGCTCAAAGTGGTAGGTAGCCTCATCGTGGAACACAGGCACAGCCAGACGACCGAAGCGCAGGTAAACAGGGCCCTGCATAGCGTATGCGGCACGCACAGCGGCGCGGGCCTCCACATCGTCTGCGGGGCAGATCACGGTCATGCCGGGCAGGCTGCGCATCAGGGCAAAGTCCTCGCAGCACTGGTGGGAAGCACCGTCCTCGCCCACGGAGATGCCGCCGTGGGTGGCACCGATCTTGACGTTCAGGCGGGGGTAGGCGATCGAGTTGCGGATCTGCTCAAAGGCACGGCCTGCGGCAAACATGGCAAAGCTGGAAACAAAGGGAACATAACCCATGGTGGCCAGACCTGCGGCCACGCCCATCATGTTGCCCTCGGCAATGCCGCAGTCGAAGTGACGGTCCGGGTGCGCCTTGCGGAACATGCCGGTCTTGGTGGCGGCAGCCAGGTCAGCGTCCAGCACCACCAGGTCGTCGTGGCCCTCAGCGGCCAGCTCCTTCAGGGTGTTGCCGTAGCTGTCACGGGTAGCGATCTTCTTCACTTCTGCCATCTTACTTGTCCTCCTCTTCCAGCGCGGCGTAAGCTGCATTCAGCTCCTGCATAGCCTGTGCGTATTCCTCATCGTTGGGGCCCTTGCCGTGCCAGTCAACGGAGTTCTCCATAAAGGAAACGCCCTTGCCCTTGAGGGTATCCAGAATGATGCAGGTGGGCTTTTCGTTCTCAGCGTGGAAAGCGGCGATGGCGCTTTCAATGGCATCAAGATCGTGGCCGTTGATGGTCAGCACGTTGAAGTTGAAGGCCTTCAGCTTCTCCTCCAGCGGGGCGCTGTTCATCACGGTCTCGGTGGTGCCGTCGATCTGCAGATGGTTGCGGTCCAGCATAACGCAGAGGTTGGACAGGCCGTAGTGAGAAGCAAACATAAAGGCCTCCCAGCACTCGCCCTCTTCCACCTCGCCGTCACCCAGGATGGTGTAAACATTGATGGGCTTACCGGCGTGCTTGGCACCCAGTGCCATGCCGCAGGCGGCGCTCACGCCCTGACCCAGACTGCCGGTGGACATATCCACGCCCGGCACACTGTTCATGTTGGGGTGGCCCTGCAGGTAGCTGCCGATCTTGCGCAGGGTCTTGAGGTCCTCCACCGGGAAGAACCCACGCTCAGCCAGCGCGGCGTACAGCGCCGGGGCCGCATGGCCCTTGGAGAGCACCAGACGGTCGCGGTCAGAGTTCTTGGGATCCTTCGGATCCACCTTCATCTCTACGAAATAGAGGTACGCCAGCACCTCGGCGATATCCAGGCTACCGCCCGGATGGCCGCACTTGGCGCTGTGAGTGCCCTCGATCACGCCCATGCGGATGTGGCAGGCGTGTTTTGCCAGGGTAAGCTTTTCTGCATTTGTCATCTTTGGTCCTCCCGTATGAACCTCAGCGTTTGCATCGGATTATGGTACGCACCCGGGCCGTACGCCCCGATGCGCTATTTCTCAAGTCTATATTATCTATTCTATGCAAAAACGTCAAGGTTCTTTCGTCAAAATGTACATCCCTTGGCAAAATCGCTTGTAAATGTTCCCGTTTTTGTTGAAAATGCAGGGCCATTTTGCCCCCGCAAAACATTTTTGCAGTTTTTGACCGGCTTGCAATATCATCTTTTGCCGCTGTATGATATAATAAGATGAATTTGTTTGCTTTTTTTATCATTTTGGGAGGTTCCTATGTCTTTTTCCGCACCCACATCCCGGGCACAGCGCAGCCGCAGGTTTTTGCCCTGGCTGCTGTACCTGTATGCCCTTGTGCTGTTCGCCATGCACTTTGTCCGCATTTTTGACAACTCCTTCTGGGGAGATGAAGGGTTCAGCATCGGCCTTGCCCAAATGAATGTTTTTGAAATGCTCCAAGTCACAGCGGCAGATAACCATCCGCCGCTGTACTATCTTTTCACACAGCTCCTATATCATCTTCTGGGCAATCACGGATATGTCTATCATCTGTCGGCTCTGATTCCCTATGGACTCATTCTGATTCTTGCCTGTACAGTGATTTTCAGACAGTTCGGATTGATTCCCGCAGTTGTTGTTTCCACTTTTGCCTCTTTGACTGATACCGCTATCATGTTCAATGTCGAGGCCCGAATGTATTCACTTGGCGCTTTCTTTGTGTTAGCGGCCTATCTGGCACTCCATAACATTCTTCATTCCGGTAAAACCTCCGATTGGGTCATTTTCAGCGTCGCCTCTCTTTGTGCCGCTTATACGCACTACTATGCCCTGATTTCCGTTGCATTTTTCTATCTGGCTCTGCTTTCTCTGCTTCCGCAGGATAAGAGCAGCTTAAAAAAATCCTTATCACTTATTGTGCCGCAGTGGTCGTCTACCTTCCCTGGCTTCTGGTATTGCTTCCCACTTTCAAACGTGCTGCGGCAGACTGGTGGTCCACCTTCATTCCTTCTCCGATCAATTGTATCGGATTCTTCTTCAACCCTTCTTGGACAGTCCTCATTTTCGGTCTTGCATTCCTTCTTTATTTCACAGCACAGGCCAAGTCGTCCTCTAAATGGCTCTTCGCCCCTGATACGATCTGGCTTTTGACCGGCTTACTTTCTGCCGCCGGCACCTCCGCAGTCGGGCTGATCGTTTCACATGCCGTTCGCCCGCTTTTTCTCGTTCGATACCTTTATCCGCTCACCGCAGTCGTTTACCTGGTTTTTGGCTTTCTTCTGTCTAAAGTCCGTTGGAGAACCATTCTGTCCAGTATTTTGATTTTGGGAACGCTGGTGTGCAGTCTACCGGATTTCTACCAAACCTATCAGCGGGAAAAGCGCATCGACCTTGCGACCACCCAGTGTCTGGAAGTTATTACCCCCTCTCAGGATGCAGTTCTTTATACAACGAACTACTTCCTAGACTGGACACTCTTTGATTATTACTTTCCGGGACGTGTCCATGCTCAAATCGAATCCTCCAATACTTCTCAGTGCTTCGCTTCTTCCGATCCTGAGATCTGGCTCTTTATGGAACATGCGCTTTCTGATGCCGAATTGAATGCAGCCTCCGACAATGGTTATTCTCACGCCAATGTCTGTAACAGTACATTTGCAGAAGGCCCCGGTGAAGATTCCTTTTATTACATCTACAAATTTCAAAAATCGACAAACACCACCCTGTAACCATCCTCATCCGCTGAGCTTGACAAGGCGGCTTTGCATCTGCTATACTTTTTGCACAATTCCCGGCTGAAGCCGGGGCTTTGCGGGCTGAAGCCCGTGTTTCTCCCCGCAAACATTATTTTGAAACAGACACCATGAAGGGGTCTGCCGCTGGCGCGCGTGCTGGCGGCAGGCCCTTTTTGTCTGTGCATTTTCAGGAGGAATCATTGATGAATACCAAGACCCGTTCCGCGACCCGTGATCTGGTGCTGGCCGCACTGTTTCTGGCACTGGCTTTCGTGCTGCCCATGATCACCGGCCATCTGCCTCAGATCGGCAATATGCTCTGCCCCATGCACTTCCCGGTGCTGCTGGCAGGCTTTGTGCTGGGCGGCCCCTGGGGCCTGGCACTGGGCTTTGCCGCCCCGCTGCTCCGCTCGGTGCTGTTCGGGATGCCCCCGATGTACCCCATTGCCATCGCCATGGCCTTTGAGCTGGCCACGTACGGCGCTGTGGCCGGTTTCATGTACCGCAAGGTGCAGCATACCCTGCCCATGATCTACGCCACCCTTGTTACCTCGATGGTGGCAGGCCGCCTTGTCTGGGGTGCGGTGCGCTTTGTGCTGGCCGGTCTGTCCGGCTCCAGTTTCCCGTTCAGCGCGTTCCTGTCCGGTGCGGTGCTCACTGCCGTGCCCGGCATCGTGGCGCAGCTCATCCTCATTCCGCTGATCGTGGCCGCGCTGCAGAAAGCAAAGCTGACGGCTTAAAACCCCTGCGCTGACCGAACCCACACAGCAAAAAAGCCCGGAACCGTACCTGCTATGGCGGCAGGTGGTTCCGGGCTTTTCAGTTCATATTACAGTGTGGCAGCAGCTGTAACAAAAAAAGAAGGAGAATCTTCAACCGGCAAATTGGAGAAGATCAGCCGGCAAAGCTTGCATTGACAGCGCGGCGGTTGCTCTGGTTGACAAAGTTCTTCTTTGCGCTCTCGAGCAGGCTTGCAAAAGCCAGGCCAATGCCGCAGTTATCGGACACGCCCTCGGTGACAGTCAGGTAAGCGTCCATCATAGTGTTGTCCAGAATAGCAGTGTTCTTGTTCATCATAATAAATATCCTCCGTATATCGGTAAATGTCATTGTGTTTTTTGGCAGGGCCTCTATCTCCCTGCAGCCTCAGAGCGGAACCGTTCAGAACCCTTCGTTCTTTTGTTCCCCTCTCTGAGGATGGCCATATTATGCCACTCAATTATGAAATCGTTTTATAAATTCTATGAACAAACTATGAATTTAGTGATACATTTTTAACGTTCTTTCGTTCTTTGCGCAACTAGCACAAAACGTTTTTTATGAAAAATAAAGTTCTTGTATACATGGACGATTGAAACCTTGTTTGGAAAGTTTTTTCAGATTTTCTCTCCGTTTTGCCCAGAATTTCTTCTACAAAAAGAGTTCTTATCATGCAAAATCCGTCAGAATCCGTCAATTTCAAACAGGACGATGGCTTTCCTGTGCAAAATGCCCAGAAAAAAGTTCCAAACAAAAAGGCCGCCGTGCCAGCAGCACAGCAGCCTTTGAAAAGCCATTTCAGTTTTGCATCACTTGCACAGGAACGCCGGCAGGGGCTTGCCCTCCTTGCGCCACTGGTGATATTCCGCAGTGGCGGCAAATTCCACGTCACCGGCGGAGTTCAGGGCAGTTTCCACGGAATCCTGCACCACGCCAATGATAAAGCCGACACCGACCACCTGCATGGCGATATCATTGGAGATGCCAAACAGGGAGCAGGCCATGGGGATCAGCAGCAGGGAGCCGCCAGCCACGCCGGAAGCACCGCAGGCACCCAGAGCGCTCATCACGGAAAGAAGGATGGCGGCGGGCAGGGACACCTGAATGCCCAGCGTATTGGCCGCAGCCAGCGTCATAATGGTAATGGTGATGGCGGCACCATCCATATTGATGGTAGCGCCCAGCGGGATGGAGACGGAATACATATCCTTATCCAGCCCCAGCTTTTCGCACAGATCCATATTGACCGGGATGTTGGCGGCAGAGCTGCGGGTGAAGAAGGCGGTCAGGCCGGATTCACGCAGGCAGCGGAGCACCAGCGGATACGGGTTGCAGTGCAGATACACAAAGATGATAAAGGGCGAGACGACCAGTGCCATAAAGAGCATGGTGCCCACCAGCAGGAGCAGCAGCCTGCCGTACTGGGTAAAGATGGACAGGCCGTTGCTGGACACGTTGGTGTACACAAGGCCCATGATGCCGAAGGGTGCCAGATTGATGATCCAGCGGACGATCTGGGAGACTGCATCCGCTGTGTTCGCCAGGAACAGCTTGGTGCTGTCTGCGCCGTACTTCTTCATGGCCAGACCGAACAGGCAGGCCCAGAACAGGATGCCGATGTAATTGCCGTTCAGCAGGGCACTGACGGGGTTTGCCACAAAGTTGGTGAGCAGGGTGTTCATCACCTCGCCCAGACCCTGGGGCACCACCTCGGATTCTGCCGCCTCGGCCAGAACGATGGTCTGAGGGAACAGGAAGCTGGTCGCCGCCGCAATGGCGGCGGCCAGGAAGGTGGTGAGCATGTACAGCCAGATGACCGTGCCAAAGCGCCGGTCCAGCCTGGACGTGCCCTGCGCCAGCGCACTGGCCACGATAATGAACACCAGCACCGGGGCAATGCCCTTCAGGGCACCCACGAACAGGCTGCCGAACTCTTCCACCCAGCCCGCACCGGGCACCGCCAGTGCCAGCACCGCACCGACCACAAGGCCGATGACGATGCGCAGGATCAGGCTGGTGGCGTTGTACCTTGCCGCAACCGCTTTCAACGTTTTCATAACTTTTCTACTCCCCTATCCAGATTGTGCGCCTATTGCGCACAGTTTTCCCATTCCTCTACACGGAACAAGTACGATTATACGCCTCGCAGGCCGAAAAGTCAAAGATTTTACCCGCTTTTTTTGTTTTTCATTTCAACATATACAGACACGAGCTTTTTTCACTGTCCGTATATGAAATACAGATCCACAAAAAGAGACCGCACCCCGTGTGTTTCGGGATGCGGTCTGTTCCTGTTTTAGTCGAGATAGGACACCTTGCCGGGCACAAAGCCCTGAATGCCCATGCCGGGCGCGTCGGAGACGGTGATGTTCTTCTTCGTCGAACACCGCGCCGCCGAGGATGTGGTCCTCGCTGCAGAGCACCGGGCCGTCCAGGTCCACCTTGGTGATGATCTTCTTGGCACAGGCCAGCTCCACAGCGGCGTTGACCGAGATCTTTGCTTCCAGCATACAGCCGATCATGCACTCCACGCCGTAGACCTCAGCGGCGGCGGCAATGCGGAGGGCGTTGGTGATGCCGCCGCACTTCATCAGCTTGATGTTCACAAAGTCGGCCGCGCCGGTCTGCATGATGCGCAGGGCATCTGCCGGGCTGAACACGCTCTCATCGGCCAGCACCGGCACACTGGCGTGGCGGGTGACATACTGCATCCCCTCGAGGTCAGCCGCAGGGACAGGCTGCTCGACGAACTCGATGTCCAGACCCCTTCTCCTGCATCTGGTCGAGGATGCGGACAGCCTGCTTTGCATTCCACGCCTGATTGGCATCGATGCGGAGCTTGATGTCCCGGCCCACGGCCTGCCGCACCGCGGCAAGGCGGGCCACATCCAGTTCCGGGTCGATGCCCACCTTGACCTTCAGGCAGTCATAACCGCGCTGGATGGCGGTGCGGGCGTCCCGGGCCATCTCCTCGGGCGGGTTGACGCTGATGGTGATATCGGTCACGATGTTTTTGCGGGCACCACCCAGCATCCGGTAAACAGGGGCGCTGTACTTCTGGCCCAGCAGATCCCACAGGGCCATGTCCACAGCGGCCTTGGCGCTGGTGTTGTGGACAAGCGCCTTCTGCACAGCGGCGGTCAGATCCTCAAATTCATCGAGGTCGCGGCCCAGCAGGGCAGGGGCGATATGATCCTGAATGGCACCGAGGATGGCCCCGGTGGTGTCGCCGGTGATGACACCGGTCGGGGGTGCTTCGCCGTAGCCCACCGCACCGGTATCGGTGTGGAGCTCCACGATAACATCCTCAACGCTGTTCACAGTGCGCAGTGCCGTTTTGAACGGCACCCGCAGCGGGGTGGAAATGCGGCCCAGCCGCACCTGTGTGATCTTCATAGTCCCATCCTCCTTCTTATTCCAGCGGCAGGTTTGCCAGCTTGACAATGGCGTTTGCAATGATCTGGGCGTTCTGCACCAGACGTTCCAGATCGATGCATTCATCGGGCTGATGCTCTGTGACCGGGTCCCCCGCGAACAGGGGGCCAAAAGCCACCACATTGGGCAGCATCTTGGCGTAGGTGCCGCCGCCGATGCACTTGGGCGGGGCATTGTCACCGGTGGCATCCCGGTAAACCTCCAGCAGGGCGCTGACCAGCGGGGTCTCGGCAGGGTAGTAGAGCTTTTCCTTGTGCACCTGCCCATCCAGCGCCCAGCCTGCGGCCTCAAAGGCGGCCTGCACAGCGGGCTGGCAGTCTGCCCGTTCCATGGTCACAGGATAGCGGTAGTTCAGCTTGACCCACAGATGCTGCGCGTCGCCCTCGATCAGCCCCCAGTTGCAGCTCATGGGGCCGGAGAGCGCATCCTCCAGCCTGTGGCCCAGCAGGCGCTCGCCGTAGGGGTCGGTGCCCAGCTTCTCGGCCAGAAAGTGCACGGCCTGCTTGGCATCCCCCTCCAGCGGCAGCCGGTCAAGGTAGCACACCAGCCGCCCAATGGCGTTTTCGCCCTGCTCCGGGTGGCTGCCGTGGGCCGAAACGCCCACCGCTTCCACCTGATAGCCGCCGGGGACGGCTGTCACAGTGATGTGCTCCGCATCCGGCAGGGAGGCCCCCGCCGGGGCGGTCAGCGCAGCGCAGGCGTAGTCCGGCACCACATTGCCGGCCACGCCGCCCTGCACCCTGCTCAGCTGCCAGGCCCCGGTCTGGTGCAGCTGCACAGCATAGCTCTCGTTCAGGATGCCCTTTTCGCCGTTGATGAGCGGATACTCGCCGTCCGGGGTGAAGCCCAGCACCGGGATCTCCCCGCCGTGGGCCTTGTAGTACAGCACGTCCCGGTCGTTGGTCTCCTCGTTCAGGCCGAACAGCAGCCGGACACGGCGGTTGAGCGGAATGCCCAGCTCCCGGATGGCTTTCAGCGCGAACAGGCTGGCCACCACCGGGCCTTTGTCGTCAATGGCACCCCGGCCATACAGCCTGCCGCCCTCGATCTCGGCGGCGTAGGGCGGGTGATGCCAGCCCTCGCCCTCGGGCACCACGTCCAGATGCCCCAGCACCGCCACCATCTCGTCCCCGGTGCCGATCTCGCACCAGCCGATGTACCGATCCATGTCGGTGGTCTCAAAGCCCAGCTCATGGCAGAGGGTCAGCGCCTCGGCAAAGCAGGCATCCACCTCCTCGCCAAAGGGCTTGCCCGGCAGCGGGTCGGCCTCCACACTGCGCCTGCGCACCAGCCGCTGGAGCGCCGCCACCATCTGGGGCCGCAGCGCCGCCACGGCCTCGTTCAGTTTTTTGTCCATACATTCCACCCCTTTTGTGATTCATTTCACAGCTTGTATTATAGAACGATTGCCCCCGCTCCACAAGCCCCAAGTTCGGCAAAAAAGGTCTTGACACCGCGCAGTGTGTACGCTATTATGTACATAAGAGGTGATGCACGATGACGACCACTAATATCACGAACTTTCGCAAGAATGCTTTCCAGTATGTAGAGCAGACCGTAAAGTACAATGAACCGCTGAACATCTGCACCAAAGACGGCAACGCTGTTTTGCTTTCGGAAGAAGATTACAGCGGCATTATGGAAACGCTTTATCTCGTCTCCGTGCCGGGAATGCGGGAAAAGCTCCTGGCGGCCAAGGCCGAACCGCTGGAAGATTGTGTTGACGAATCGGCTGTGGAGTGGTAAATGTACAAGATTGTTTATACGAAAACCGCGCTCAAGGACATTCCAAAGCTGAAATCCGCCCATCTTGACGAAAAGGCGAAGGCGCTGATCTCCGTTATAAAAGAAAATCCGTTCCAGAACCCGCCGCCCTATGAAAAGCTGATGGGCGATTTGAACGGCTCGTACAGCAGGCGCATCAACGTACAGCACCGCCTTGTGTATGATGTTTTTGAAGAAGAGCAAACCATCAAGATTTTAAGCCTTTGGACACATTACGAAAGATGACCCGAAAACGGACTGTTTTGCAGTTCGTTTTTTTTTTTTTCAAATTTTTTTGAAAAAGGGTGAAAGGATTCCGCGCGGCGTGTATTTAAGGAAGTGAGAGCATCCATTTTTGCCGGAGCTCCACTTCCGGCCCAAAGAAAGTGAGGGACCTCCTATGAAGAAACGACTACTCAGCCTTCTGGTGGCGCTGTGCATGGCGGTAACGCTCCTGCCCGTGTCGGCAATCACAGCGTGGGCGGAGGGAGGCGACCAATTAAGAATTGTAGATGGCTATCCTGTCGGTTCCGGCGGTGAGGGCTGGAGCTATGATGGCACCACTCTTGACCTGCATCCTGCCAGCTCGACAGAATATGATTTTTTATCAATTATTTCCGGCAATGGAAATGTCACCAAATGTAAACTCACGATTGGAGGAAATGCAACCATTGTTAGGGGAAATTTCGACAACACTGTGATAAATAACGGAAAAATCAGTGGCGGTTATTTTTATTCTTCTTCTCCTCTCACAAATCATGGCACTATCATCGATGGTTTATTTGTATCTGCCGTATCCAATGAATCTGAAGGCAAGATTGAAAATGGCACGTTTAGATCTACCGTTACCAACAACGGCATCATAAAGGGCGGCATTTTTTCAGAACAACCAGCAGGTGGCACTGTCGCTAGCGGCTATACCTTGAATATTAATTTCCCGGAGAATGGCAGCTATGAGATTATTGATGCAGGAATCAGTTATTTCGGCAACAGCGGTTATGTCATTCCCAATTCCAACCATAATACCAGCATCAGCATCTATATTTTTTTCCGTGACAGTCAAGCAATATTATTTCCTATTGATGTTACATTCGGAGACACACATTGTTTGTTAGAAGATTGGGCACCAAGTGCAAGATATTACGATAATGGTAGTGGTTATTTTTCTGTCACTTTTACCGCACCACACGCCGATGCGGACACCGTTACCCTGAGCATACTGACCCGGCTGGTGATCGATAAAGCCGGCTACCCCGTTGGCACCAAGGGCGGCACCCGGGATTACAGCGGCAACGGCTGGAAGTTTGAGAAGGGCAATAAAACGCTGACGCTGGAAAACGGAGATTATTCTTTTTGGGAACAATCAGAAGTCCAATGTCCTGTCATCATTAAAGACGGGGTCACTACAATTGGCGGCATGTTCTCCAAAAAAGTAACAAATTATGGCACTGTAGAAAAGGCTGTTATTAACAACATTTTCGAGAATCGCAATACCGTCAAGAATTCGTATTTCTTCAACTCTTCTTCCAGCATAGCAGTCACAAACCATGGCGGTACAATGCTTGACTGCCTATTTAAGAATGCACCTGGAAGGTATTGAGTCTCACACCATAACCGAAGTGGAAGACTATTTTATTTCTGCTGAACTAGATGGCATTGCCTATCAGGCAATTCAAACCAAGTTTTATTTTACTGGCACTCCAAAGCTTCGTGTAAACCTGGTAAAGGATGGAAATGTCAAACCCGTCACTTCCATCAATCAGAAGCTCAATTATGGCGGGTTAATAGAAGATTATCCGGTCGGCTACATTTTCACCGTGGAAAACGGTAACGAAGATGTTGTGCTGAACGCCGCTCCTGTACCGGGTAAGGATGACCCTAAGCCCGACCCGAAGCCCGAACCCAAACCGAGCCCGAACAGCCCCACCTACACCCTGACGGTGAAGGCGGCACGTTCACCTACAACGGCAGCGAAGCCATGACCAGCGCCAGCGTGCCGGTGGATGCCGAGGTCAAGGTGACGCTGAACCAGAGCGCCGTGCCGAGGGCATGGTGTTCGACCTGTGGGCCATGGATGAAGCCAGCCTGCTGGGCAACCCGGCGGTCGCCTACAACGAGGAGCTTTACCATCCCGGCGGGCAGCGTGGCCAAGGGCAGCACCGTGACCGTGGAGGCCCAGTACCGGGATGCCACCATCGAGAGCGAGCCCAGCGTTCTGGGCACTGCCGCCATCATCGGCGTGGCCGGTGCAGGCACGGCGGTCATCGTGTGGCAGGGCTACCGCATCGGCATGGAGCTGTACGAGAGTATTTCCAGCCCACGCCGGAAGAAACTGCGGCAGAGCAGCCCGCCCGGAAGCTCCGGCAGCAGCTGCCGCTTCCTGAACGCAGGCGCACCCGCTCCCTTCCACGGCTGACAGAACTGCACAAAACAGCGCCGCTCCATCGTTTCCGGTGGGGCGGCGCGGTTCAATCCCGCGCAAAGGCAGGGTAAGGGACATTTTCTGGTAGGCAATGCGGGGTGTGCCATCCTCCACATGGATGATGCCGCACTTGGTAAAGCCGTTTTCTTCCAGCAGGTGCTGCATGATCTTGTTGTCGGCGTGGGTGTCGGCCCGCAGGCTCTCGCAGTGCTCCAGACACCAGGTGATCACAGCGGCGGCAACGCCGGGTGCCTGCCCGCCGAAGCCAGCCGGTGGATGGTGCCGTAGGGCAGGGTATCGTTCAGCCACTTGCCATCCTCGATCCGGGCATAGGTGGGGTCCGGGCCAAGGATAAAGGCAAACACGCCCTCCAGCTCGCCGTTGACAAGGTAGAGGAACAGCCGGTTGGAATCAATGTCCTCTTCCAGCAGCTCCTGCGGCGGGAAATGATCTCCCCACTGGGTGGGGTTGCCAGAATCCGCCATCGCCTGCCGGGCGGGCATAAATTTTCAGGATCGCATCCAGATCTGCACGTCTTGCTCCACGAAACATCGTCATCCAACCTCTCTTCCGGCAGGCCGCTGCCCACCCTGATCGTTCTGCTTTAATATAACACAAAACGGCCCTCTCCGTCAAAGCCTGCTGCAAAGGCGGAGAGGGTCGTTCACTGACGCTTATGTGCGCTGGCTGCGTGCCCGGCGGTACTCCGGGGCTCTGGCCATACCGCTCATGGAACAGGCGGTAGAAGTAGCTGGTGTTCTCGTAGCCCACCTGGGTGATGATCTGCTGGATGTTCAGGTCGCTGCGGCGCAGCAGGCGGGCGGCGGTCTCCATCCGGTGCTTCTGCAGCAGCTCCTTATAGGTCTTTCCGGTCTGGGCCCGGACGCACTCGCTGACATACGCCAGCGAAACGCCGTAGCTGCGGGCCACATTGGAAGGCTTGCCGCGGTAATTCTGGGTGATCTCCTGCAATGCCGCCTGGACCAGCGCCGCGGCTGACCGCCTCGCCAGCGCGTTTCCAGCGGGAAATTCTTGGTCTGTACCATAGCGTAAAACCCTCCGTTGCGGCAGCGGCGGGCGGGGACAGGGGATGCCGGACACCCGCCGCAGCCAGTTCATCAGGCTTTCTGGGAAGCCTTTCTGCCTATAATACGGGCGGGTCACAGAAATAATTGCAGGAAGCTCAAATTTTTGGTAAAACACCCTCTCCGTCCTTGCTGACGCAAGGCCACCTCTCCCGAAGGGCAATTGCGGCTTCGGATCAACATTCTGCATATTTGCAGCAGTCTATTGCTTTGATGCGTTGGCTCCCCCTTGGGGAGCTGGCGAGCGGAGAGGCTGAGAGGGCAACGCAAAGAGCCGCCGCAGGATGCGGCAGCTCTTTCAGGAGAACAGGAGAACGGAAACAAAGATCAGAACATATTTTCGTTATGATAACGCCCGCTGCGGACGAACTCCACCCACTCGGCCAGGTTCACGGCGTGGTCGCCGATGCGCTCCAGATATTTGATGACCATGAGCAGATCCAGGGCGGCATCCACCTTGCCGGGGTCGGCAGCGATCTCCTGCGCCAGCGTATGTTTGATGGCGTTGAAATCGTAGTCCACCTCATCGTCAGCGGCAATGACCCTGAGGGCAGCCTGCTCGTCCTCAGAGGTCAGGGCATTCAGGGCATCCAGGATCATCTTGTGCGCCTTCTGGCCCATCTTGATGGCCTGGCTCACAGCAGGGTCGCCCTCCTTGCGGACAGTGACCAGATGGGGATGATCTCCGCGATATCGGAGGCATGGTCGCCGATGCGCTCCACATCCGTAACCACCTTCATGGTGGTGGAGATGCGGCGCAGGTCGCCTGCCACCGGCTGCTGGCGGAGCAGCAGGGTCATGCAGCGGTGCTCAATGTCCCGCTCCATGTTGTTGATGCGGCCATCGCCCTGCGCCACGGCGGCGGCAGCCTCGGCATCGGCGGTGCAGAGGGCTTCCATTGCAGCTTCCACGGCATCGGCAGCGCTCTGACCCATCTCGGTCAGGGCTGTTTTCAGGGCAGCAAGGTCGTTTTCGTATTGTGTACGGTTGCTCATTGCGTTTTCTCCTTAGCCGAACCGGCCCGAAATGTAATCCTCGGTGCGCTTATCCTGCGGGTGCTGAAGATCTGCGCCGTGGGGGGCTTCCACCAGCTCGCCCAGCAGGAAGAAGGCGGTGCGGTCACTGATACGGGCTGCCTGCTGCATGTTATGGGTCACGATGACCACGGTGTAGTTCTTTTCAGCTCGCTCATCAGCTCCTCCACCTTCATGGTAGAGCCGGGGTCCAGGGCGCTGGTGGGCTCATCCATCAGCAGGACTTCGGGCTTGACAGCCAGAGCGCGGGCAATGCACAGGCGCTGCTGCTGGCCGCCGGAAAGGCCCAGAGCGCTCTTTTCAGGCGGTCCTTGACCTCGTTCCAGAGGGCGGCACCCTTCAGGGAGCTTTCCACCAGCTCGTCCAGCTCTGCCTTATTGTGCACACCGTGCAGCCTGGGGCCGTAGGTGATGTTATCGTAGATGCTCATGGGGAAGGGTTGGCCTTCTGGAACACCATGCCCACCCGGCGGCGCAGCTCAGTGGGCTGCATCTCGCGGGCAAAGATATCCTGCCCTTTCAGGCAGACATCCCCTCGATGCGGACCCCGGGCACAAGGTCGTTCATCCGGTTCAGGGTCTTCAGGAAGGTGGACTTGCCGATCAGGGCCGTGATCTCCCGCTCGCCCATGTCCAGCGAAATATCTTTCAGCGCCTTGAAATCCCGTACCAGAGGTTCAGGTTTTGGCTGTGATAATGGGTGATACGTTTTCCATAGCTCTCTGAGAGGGAGCCTTTGCGTTGCGGGCAGGATAAGCCTCCCTCCGTGAGGTGGCATCGCGCAGCGATGACGGAGGAGTTATCTACTGCTTCTGTTTCAGTTTGGTTTTGGCAAGCCGGGCTGCCAGATTGATGGCAAGCACCAGCACCAGCAGCACTGCACCAATGGCCCAGGCGGAGTCGAAATCGCCGTCCTCAAAGGCACGGAGGTAGAGCAGCACCGACAGGGTGGCACCGTTGGAGGTGTAGGCCTTGAGCACGCCGTTGGCAATGACCTCGGCGGCACCGGCGGTGAAGAGCAGCGCGGCGCTTTCGCCCACGATGCGGCCCACAGCCAGGATGCAGCCGGTCACAATGCCGTCGATGCTGCAGGGCAGCACGATGGTGCGGATGATGTGCCATTTGCCGCGCCAGACCCAGCGCACCCTCACGGTAGCCCTGGGGCACCGTTTTCAGGGATTCCTGGGTGGTGCGGATGATGGTGGGCAGGTTCATGATCACCAGCGTCAGGCTGCCGGAGAGCAGGCAGGTCTGGAAGCCCAGTGTCTGGGCGAACACCAGCATCCCCACCAGACCGTAAATGATACTGGGGATGCCCGCCAGCGTCTCGTTGGTGAACTCGATCACCGAGATGACCTTGCGGTTCTGGGCGTACTCGGTCAGGTAAACGGCGCGCCACACCCAGCGGCAGTACGATCAAAGCGTCAGCAGGATGACATACAGCGTGTTGAGGATCGCAGGCAGGATGCCGTCCGTGCCCTTCAGCACACTGGCGGTGGTGGTCAGGAATTTCCAGCTGATGTGCGGGATGCGCGCACCAGCACCATGCCCAGAATGCCCGCCACCAGTACGATGACCAGTACAGCCGAGGCCCAGACCAGAGCGTTCATCACGCGGTTCCAGGTGCGGCGGGAGGCAGAAGCACTGTTATTCGCGCTTTCCTCCCTTCAGCACCACATTGAGCAGGATATTGATGCCCATGATAAAGACGAACAGCACCAGCGCAATGCTGAACAGCGCCTGTTTCTGCAGGCCGCTGGCGTAGCTCATCTCCTTGGCAATGGCGGTGGTCAGGAAGGTGACGCTGCGGAACAGGCTGTCCGGCATGTTGGGGCTGTTGCCAGCCACCATCATCACGGCCATGGCCTCGCCGATGGCGCGGCCGATGCCCAGCACGATACCGGCGGCAATGCCGCTCCTGGCAGCGGGGACGCTGACCTTGAACCAGGTCTCGGCATCCGTTGCGCCCAGAGCCAGGCTGCCCTGCTCATACTCCGGCGGCACAGCGTTGAGCGCTGTGACCGACACCGACACGATGCTGGGCAGGATCATCACCGCCAGCACCACGATGGCGCTCAGCAGACAGGCACCGGAGGCCTTGCCAAAGGTCCTGGCCACGGCAGGCACCAGCACCTGCATGCCCAGCAGGCCGAACACCACGCTGGGGATGCCGCTCAGCAGCTCAATGGCGGTCACGACCACGGTGCGCACCTTCGGGCCTGCGGCCTTGAGAGGAACACCGCCGTCAGCAGGCCAATGGGCACACCGATCACGGTGGCACCCAGCGTGCCGTAAACGCTGGACAGGATGAAGGGCAGGATGCCGTAGGCCGGTCGGCAGCGGTGGAAGCCCACCGGGTGCCGAACAGGAACCGGAACAGCCCGATCTTCTGGATGGCAGGCACACCGGAGAGGACCATGTACACCGAGATCAGGAGCACACAGCCCACCGCCAGAATGCCGCAGAGGAAGAAGATGAAGTTCATCACCGCTTCCAGCCACTCAGCAGGGTTCTGGGAAGAGAAATCTTTTGTTGTTCATAGCATCATTGCTTTCCGCAATTACTCATTCACAGGAACAGCACCGGCAGTGCGGATCAGGTCAGCAGCATCGGCACTGGTGGCAAAGTCGAAGAAAGCCTGCGCCTGCTCAGACAGAGCGACAGACTTGTTGGTGACGAACACAAAGGGACGCTGCACCTCGTAGCTGCCGTCCTTAACGGTATCCTCGCTGCACTCCACACCGCCAACGGTGACCATCTTCACGGTGTCGCCCACAGCGGACAGGGAAGCGTAGCCGATGGCCAGAGGATTGGCCTCCACAGCGCTGATGACAGCGCCGGTAGCGGTCAGCTCCTGCGCGTACTTGCAGCTGTCCTTGACATCCACGATGCTCTCAAAGCCATCACGGGTGCCGGAGCCAGCCTCACGGCCGATCAGAACGATCTCGCCATCGTCGCCGCCGACCTCAGACCAGTTGGTGATCTCGCCGGTGAACATCTGTTTGAGCTGGTCAACAGTCAGGTCCTCCACCTTGCTTGCATTGTTTACGATGATGGCAATGCCATCCAGAGCGATGGTGGTGCCCTCCACGTCAGCCTTCTCGTCGTCCTTCAGGGCACGAGAGGACAGGCCGATGTCCAGGGTCTTATCGGTAGCACCGGTGATGCCTGCGCCGGAACCGGTGGGGTCGTAGCTGACAGTGACACCCGGCTCAACCTCGGCAAAGCCTTCGGTCAGGGCAGCGATGACGTTCTTCATGGAAGTGGAACCACCGGTAGCAACGTTGCCGGACAGGGCAGCAGCGGCAGAAGAAGCAGTGGAGCCTGCAGCGGTAGAGGTAGAAGAAGCTGCAGCAGAGGAAGCAGAACCGCCGCAGGCGGTCAGGGCAGCAGCGGCAGCAACTGCACCGCAGACAGTGAGAAACGAACGACGCGTGATCTTTTCATAATATTTGTCCTCCAAACATCCGGGCTTTCCGTTCCCGGCTCTTGTTTTCGTGTTTTCCTTGGGTACGGCACTATTGTATCCCAGTCGGAGAACCGCTTCGACCACAAGCGGGAAAAATCGAGGTAAATTGTTTGGACATGTTTTGCCCCAATGTAAAATTTGGGCGCAAAAGCCGGGTGCGGGTGCACCTCGGGCTTTGGGAGATATTAGACTTTATCGACAGCGGAGACTGTCACTTTGCCGTCACTCGTCAGAGCAAACTCAGCTGTCCTGCCTTGCAGGGTCACATACAGCTTGAAGGGTACGCCCTGCTTAAAGAACCGTACCCACTGGCCTTTGCACGGAACTGCGGCACATAAGTCTTTGTCAGTTTAGAGGAGATTTCCTTTTCCATTGGTCAGTTCCAGCGCGGTCTTATCAATTTTGCCGCAAAGACACCGGCAAAATTGTATTTGATCTCGCTGGCTGCACCATTGTACCGAATCCGCACATTGGGTTTGCAGAGGTAGCCGTTGGCGTTCTCATTGCCCACGACCTCATCACCAGTGATGGTCATGTTGCCGGTCATGGTCACTTCAAACTCACCCAGCCCGATGGTTGCGGACGGGATCTCGCTGCCGCCCCATCGCAGCCGGTGAGGACACCAGCGGCAGAAGCGGCCAGCACAGCGGCGGCAGATGCTTTCAGAAAATCACGGCGGGAAAAACATTGCGCATCAGAAATTCCTCCCATTTCAGATCTGGTTTGTTCCTATCACCATAGTACCATATTTACCCAGACTGTCAAGGGACAGAATTCAACCTCTCAGAACTGCACCTCCACGCCATCGGGGCGGTAGAAGGTGACATTCCTGCGCCACTGGGGCTCGCCCATGGTGCGGCGGTAGCAGTCTGCCAGCTGCCGCACGGCTTCCTCGGGCTGCGCACCTTTCCGCCGCAGCAGGGGAGCACCAGCACCCGGAACCAGGCATCAAAGAGATGCTCTGTCCAGCCGGTGTCCTTGGCCCCGCACCGGGCGTAAAGCCCAGGCGGCGCACAGCCATGGCCTCGTCCTCCGCTTTTCAGGGCACTCCGCTTCAATGAGGATGGCCTGCGCGCCTTCTCGTGGTCAGGCAGGGCGGCCAGCAGAACGGCTCCGATGCCGCCGCCCGGTATTGGGGCAGAACGGCAAAGTAATCCAGCTGGCTCACCTCACAGCCCACGGGCCGTACCATCAACAGATACGCCACCAGCGCGTCGTCCTCATACACGCCCCAGGTGTGGGCGGTACCGGCGGCCTCGCTGTTCAGGATCATGCTCAGGGCTTCAGCTCTCCGGCAGGAAAATCCCGGCGCATCTCGTTCAGGTAAACGTTCGTCAGCTCTTCGGCGGTCAGCAGCCGCCAGGTCAGGTTCTCGGGTTCATACGATACGGGTTCCTTTCTGGTAGACAGCCTGAATATTCAGTTCCTTGTCTGCCAGGATCACATTGCCGTAGCGGCCTGCAGCCAGACTGCCGTAATCATTGTCGATGCCAATGCTCTTGGCGGGGTTTTCGCTGGCGGCGCGGACAGCGCTTTCCAGCGGGACGTTCATCTCCAGCACGGCACGCTTCATGCAGTCGTACAGGCAGGTGGCACTGCCCGCAATGGTGCCGGGGTGCTCGGTCAGGGTGGCGCGGGACCGCTGACCGTGACCGCCTGACCGCCCAGGCTGTACTGGCCATCGGGCAGGCCGCAGGCCATCATGCTGTCGGCGATCAGGATGACATGGTCATCCCCGAAGGTGTTGAAGGTGAACCGCACCATGGCCGGGTGGATGTGAACGTTGTCGGTGATGAGCTCCACCTCCGCGCCCCGTTCCAGCGCCGCAATGATGGGGCCAGGCTCCCGGTGGGTGATACCGGGCATGGCGTTGTACAGGTGGGTCATGTGGGTCGCGCCTGCGTCAAAGGCGGCGTTGGCGGTGTCGTAGCTGGTGCAGGTGTGGGCAATGGAGATCCGCACCTCGTCATGGCAGGCAGCAATGAACTCCAGCGCACCCGGCTCCTCCGGGGCGATATCCACCAGCTTGATCAGGCCGTTTGCCCGCTTCTGCAGGCGGCGGAACATGGCAACATCCGCCTTGTGGAGATACTCCGGGTTCTGGGCACCCACCTTGTTGGGGCTGATGAAGGGCCCTCCATGTTGATACCCACAAGGTCTGCGCCTCTGCCGTTTTGATGGGCGGCGGCAGCATCCATCACGCCGTTCAGGATCTCTTCCGAGAAAGTCATAGTGGCGGGGCAGATGGCCAGCACACCCTTACCGGCCTCAAAATCGGCCAGGGTCTGGATGGCTTCTTCATTGCCGTCACAGAAATCCTTGCCCATGGCACCGTGGAAGTGGATATCCACCAGGCCCGGCAGAGCGTAAGCGCCCTTGGCATCCACGATCTCTTCGCCTTCCTCCGGCTGTGCAAAGGGCACGATGCGCCCCTCCCGGATGGTCAGGCTCCCCTCCTCAAAGGTGTGGCGGGGGTATAAATCAGAGCATTTTTGATGATCATAGTATCGGTCTCCTAACCTCTCAGGCGCCGCGCCACCTGATAGGGGAGCCAAGTTCATGCTGTTACTTTCTTGCCTCTCCTACCAGGAGGTGGCATCGCGTCAGCGATGACGGAGAGGTTCTGTAATTACAGCAGGCTCAGTGCTTCCTCATCGGCCACAAGGATGCAGTCGGGGTGCATCTGCAGGATGGAGCCCGGGCACTCGGGGTCACAGGGCCGGAGACGACCGCCTTGACTGCCTTTGCCTTTGCCAGACCGTTGGCCACCACCAGCACCTTGCGGGCCTGCATGATGGTCTTGATGCCCATGGTGTAGGCCTGCTTGGGCACAGATCCTCGTTGCCGTCAAAGAAGCGCTTGTTGGCCTCGATGGTGGCGGGGTCAGATCCACGCAGTGGGTCTCCAGCTCAAAGGCCTCGCCCGGCTCGTTGAAGCCGATGTGGCCGTTGGGGCCAAGGCCCAGCAGCTGCAGGTCGATGCCGCCCACGCTGTGGATGATCTCATTGTACTTTTGCAGGCATCCGCAGCATCGGGTTGGTGCCGTCGGGCAGGTGGATGGCCTCGGGGCGGATGTTGACCTTGTCAAACAGGTTCTTGTGCATAAAGCTCCAATAGCTTTCGGGGTGCTCCTTGGGCGGCCGCGGTACTCGTCCAGATTGACGGTGGTGACCTCAGAGAAATCCAGGTCGCCCTTGTTGTACCAGTCCACCAGCTGAGCGTATGCGCCAACAGGGTGCCGCCGGTCGCCAGACCCAGCACGCAGTTGGGCTTCATAATGACCTGTGCGGAGATGATGTTGGCAGCCTTGCGGGACATGTCCTTGTAATCTTTGCACGAATGATCTTCATAATGGGGAACCTCCTGTTATTTTGCTTTGTTGTTTTCAGTATAGCATATTTTCCAGCCAAAGGGTAGCCGGTTTGTGAACAACAAAATGCCGCCGAAAGCGGGGCGTAAACGCCCGCCCTCAGCGGCATTTTACAGTTTGGGAACGGATGCGGAAGCAACCAGCCTTCCGCACGGAAACGTGCTCAGAAGGATGCTTACAGCATCTTCTTCAGCTCATCATACACGAACTGCACCTTGGTGCCGATGATGACCTGGCAGGTGGTCTTGTCGGGGCGGATGACACCGGCAGCACCGGCAGCCTTCACAGCCTTCTCATCCACAGCGGTGTAGTCCTTAATGGTGAAGCGCAGGCGGGTAGCGCAGTAGTCCACGCTGGAGACGTTCTCCTTGCCGCCGATGGCCTTCAGCACGCCAGCAGCAACCTCAGTATAGTTGTTGTTGGCCAGAACGACCTTCTTCTCAGCCTCTTCGGCATCCTCGTCCTCACGGCCGGGGTCTTCAGGTCGAACTTGGTGATGGCGAAGTAGAACACGAAGTAGAACACCACGAATGCAGCGATGCCCAGAGGAATGATCATCCAGGTCTTAGCAGCTGCAGGCAGAGAAGCGGAGAACACCAGGTCGGTAGCACCTGCGGAGAAGCAGAAGCCAGCACGGAAACCGGGTAGTAGGTGATGATGGTGAAGATGCCGTACAGAGCGGAGTACACAACGTACAGCGGGAAGCACAGGAACATGAAGCCGAACTCAAAGGGCTCGGTAACGCCGCAGACGAAGGCGCAGATGGCAGCGGACAGAACCAGACCGATGGCAGCCTTCTTGTTCTTGGCGGTACGGACCATGGCCAGTGCAGCACCGGCGATACCGAACATCATGCAGGGGAAGAAGCCGGACATGTACATACCCAGGCTCCAGCCCACGTCAGCAGAGGTCTCGCCTGCCCAGAAGTGGGACAGGTCGCCCAGGCCGATGGTGTCGAACCAGAACACGTTGTTCAGAGCGTGGTGCAGGCCGGTGGGGATCAACAGACGGTTCAGGAAGGCGTAGATGCCAGCGCCGATGCCGTCCATGCCAGCGATACCGTTGCCGATGGCGACCAGTGCATCGAAGATGACGGGCCAGACGAACAGCAGAGCGACAGAAACAACGATGGAGATCAGGCCGGTGGCGATTGCAACGAAGCGCTTGCCGGAGAAGAATGCCAGCCAGTCAGGCATCTGAGTGCTCTTGAACTTGTTGTAGCAGGCTGCACCCACCACAGCGGCCAGGATGCCGATGAAAGAGTTGCCCCACCTTCTGGAAAGCGATGTAGGTAGCGGTGCCCTCTTCCAGGGTGCGCACCATGCTGACCACGCCGGGGCTCAGCAGCTGCTGCATCATCAGGTAGCTGACCAGGCCAGCCAGACCAGCGGTACCGTCGTGGTCATCAGCCAGACCCACGGCTGCGCCGATGGCGAACAGCCATGCCATGTTATCGATCAGAGCGCCGCCTGCCTTGACCAGCAGGAAGCCAACGGTGTAAGCTGCACCGGAAGTTGCAGCACCGGGGACACCCATGACACCCGGGGCCAGAGCATAACCGAGACCCATCAGGATGCCGCAGATCGGCAGCACAGCGACGGGAAGCATCAGAGCTTTGCCCAGTTTCTGGAGATACTTCATCATAAGACACATTCCTCCTTAAAGAATGTTGTTGTTATGGATGCCTCTGGTTGCAGGCTGTCCATAATTGCGTAACAATATTTTAACACATCCTCCGAAAAAGAAATAGGGTTCACGCCTGTTTTCGCAATTTTGCACCAAAATCCTTGAATTTGCATCTTTCGTGAAAAATTTTGGAATTATTGCGCATTTCAGAGCAGGAATTTGAAAAACTTTTCTTTTGCCCTTTCTCCCCAAACCGCTTGCATCCCGCGCCGGAATCGGGTACTATACTTATAAATAGAAAACACAAGACCCAGGGAGGTTCTTTTATGGAATGGACTGATATCCGCCTGACCGTGGCCAAGGCCGATGCCGACAACGCCGAGGCCGTTGCCACCATGATCGCCGAAGGCGGCATCTATATCGAGGATTACAGCGACATCGAGCAGCAGGTGGCCGAGATCGCCCATGTGGATCTGATCGAGCAGGAGCTGCTGGACAAGCCCCGCGACACTGTGATCATCCACATGTACCTCGAGCCGGGCGCTTCCCCGTGGAGACGCTGGCCCTCATTCAGGCCCGGATGGAAGCGGCGGGCATCGCCTACACCGTGGAGACCGAGGGCGTGGAGCAGGAGGACTGGCAGAACGGCTGGCGCAAATACTACCACCCATGGACATTGGCAAACGGCTGGCCATCGTGCCCTCCTGGCAGGACTACGATACCGACCGCGTCAAGCTCATCCTCGACCCGGGCCTTGCTTTCGGCACCGGCGGCCATGAGACCACCAGCCTCTGCCTCGAAGTGCTGGACGAGCGGGTCAAGGGCGGCGAGCGGGTGCTGGACATCGGCACCGGCAGCGGCATCCTTGCCATTGCCGCCCTCAAGCTGGGCGCAGGCAGTGCCGAGGGTGTGGACATCGACCCGTGGCCGTGCGCACCGCAGGCGAGAATGCGGCCCTGAACGGCGTGGCCGACAAGCTAACCGTTCTGGTGGGCGACCTGTCCGACAAGGCCAGCGGCAGGTACGATATCATCACCGCCAACATCGTGGCAAACGCCATCATCAGCCTTGCCCCGCCGTGCCCGGCCTGATGGCCGAAAACGCCACCTTTATTGCCAGCGGCATCATCGACAGCCGCAAGGACGAGGTGATCGCCGCTCTGGAAGCCGCCTGACCGTGCAGGAAGTGAAGGAGAAGCGCGGCTGGGAGTGTATCGTCTGCAAAAGCGTAATTGCAGAAGCTTTCATGATTTCTTTCAGCTGGCTTGCCCTCTCCGTCACCTTCGGTGCCACCTCTCCCAAAGGGAGAGGCCTGGCAAAAGATGAAGTTTGCGTGGACTGCCAAAGGCTCCCACTTTGGGGAGCTGGATTTGCGAAGCAAAGACTGAGAGGGCGAGGACGTTTAAGGAGAACACTATGCCTCACCGTTATTTTACAACCGAAATCTCCAATGGCACCGCCACCCTGGGGGCCGATGCCCATCATCTTTCCGCGTGATGCGGGCAAGCTGGGGACACTGTCATCTTATGTGACGGCAACGCCGTGGAATACACCGCCACCATCACCGGCTTCGGGCCGGAGACGGTGGAGTTCCGCGTGGGGCTATCCCAGCGCCGCCGAGCCCAGCGTGGAAGTGACCCTGTTCGTGGGTTACCCCAAGCAGGACAAGCTGGAGCAGGTCATCCGCCACGGCGTGGAGCTGGGCTGCACCCACTTTGTGCCCTTCTTCAGCCGGTACTGCGTGGCCGCCCCAAAGGAGGGCAGCAGAAAACGAGCGCTACAACCGCATCGCCTTTGAAGCCGCCAAACAGTGCGGCCGGGGCGTGCTGCCGGATGTCGCCCTGCCCTGCCCAACTTCGGGGCCCTCTGCCGCAGCCTGGAAGGGTACGACCTCGTGCTCTTCTGCTACGAGCTGGGCGCCCCTGCGCCAGCTGCTGGCAGACGCACAGCCTGCCGACGGCCAGCGGCTGAAGATCGCCCTCATCACCGGTGCCGAGGGCGGCTTTGCCGTGGAAGAGGCTGAAATGGCCGCCAATGCCGGTGTGAAAACGGTCGGCCTCGGCCCCGCATCCTCCGGTGCGAGACCGCCCCGCTGGCGGTGCTCTCCGCCGTGATGACCCTGACGGGCAACTTGGAGTAATTTTTATTTCATATACAAAAGGACGGCGCAGGCCGTCCTTTTGTTTACTTTTTTCGCGTTCATCAGCGCTTTTTCACCTCAATGAGGTTTTGCGGGCTGACCGAGAAGCTCCGCAGGCCCAGCTGCAGATATTGCAGGGTGTTGGCCGGATTGCCCACCGCGCTGCCGCAGATGGTCACGGGGATCCCGCCCTCCGGGCAGCCTCCACCACCATGCGGATGAGCTTTTCATTGCGTGGCTGGCCGGGCGGTAGTAGCGCTCGGCAATGGAGATATCCCGATCCACCGCGGTGTACTGGGTCAGGTCGTTCGTCTCGATGAGAAAGAAATTGCACCCGTGCTCCACGAATTCCTCTGCCATCAGGCAGGCCGAGGGCACCCGAACATCACCAAAGGGCGTGTCCGGATCGAACTCCTCCCCCCCGCAGCAGCTGGCGGCAGTGTGCTACCAGCCGCATGGCTTCGTCCCAATCCTCGAGGTTGGTCACCATGGGGAACATGACCCGCAGGGGCCGTGGGCTGCCGCCCGGAGCAGGGCGCAGATCTGCGTTTCAAACTGATGGGTCTGGCGCAGGCTGCTGCGGATGCCCCGCAGGCCCAGCTTGGAGGATTCCAGCCCCCTATGGATATCGGCCATGGCGCGGTCCACACCAAAATCAAAGGTGCGCACTGTTACCACACCGCCCTTTGCGGCGGCAATGCAGGATTGATAGAACACGAACTGCTCCTGCTCGTCCACCGGGCGGCCCGGCAGCATCATATAGCCGCTGCGCAGCAGGCCCACGCCGGAAGCGCCTGCCTGCAGCGCCGATTCGATATCCTCCTGCCCATAGCAGTTGGCCAGGAGCTCAAACGGCACATCATCCTTTGTCCGGTTTGGCAGGACGCTGATGCGGGCGGCTTCCGCGCTCTCCCACTGCAGCTCGCAGATGCGGCTGACCGCCTGCTGGCGGGTGTTGGCATCCGGGTCCAGAATGCACTCGCCGTTGTTGGCATCCAGCACCACGGTGCGGCCGTCGCAGTCGTCCAGAAACGCCTGCCCCACCTGCACCACACAGGGAATGTGCATGGCCCGCGCAATGATCGCCGCGTGGCTCTGCTTATTGCCCTCCGAAGTGATGATGCCCAGGATCATCCCCGCCGGAACGCTGAACAGATCGCTGGGCATCAGCATCTCTGCCGCCAGGATCACCGGGTGATCCAGCGCCAGCCAGACCCGGGACGGTTGGTCAGCACGTTCACCACGCGGCGGGCGGCATCCAGAATATCCGCACTGCGCAGCTGCATGTAGGCGTTGTCCTCCATGGCAGCAAGCTGCTCTGCATAGCGGTTGCCCGCACGGTACATGGCTTCGGCAGCGCTGATGCCCGCCTTGATCTGGAATTTGACCTCGTTCATAAAGCCTTCATCTTCCAGCATCATGCTCTGGAACAGGAAGATGGCCTGCTCCGTAGGGCCGCTGCGGTCTGCCATGCCGTCCAGCTCACGCTGGGCTGTCCTGACAGCGTTTTCCAGCAGACGCTGTTCCCGTTCCGCGTTGAACGGCCCGGTGGCAAAATTTTCGTGCCAGCGCTCCAACCGGCTCACCTGTCCCATCACAAGGCCCGGCGAGGCGCTGTGTCCCTGATAGACCTTCATTCCTCGATCACCTCCGGCAGTACCGGCCCGGTAAGGGCACGGCAGACCAATGCCTGTAAGAACGTATTGGGCAGCAGAGCGGCCCGTGCGGCCTGTGCCGCATTGCCGCTGCCCTCAAACAGGGGCGCAAAGCTCTCGATGCGCTCCCGGTCGCATTTTTCCAAAAGGCTTCCGCCAGTGTCCGGGTGGTATAGAACACGGTGGGGTCCACGCCCGCATCCTCGGCGGCAGCTTCCAGCGGGCCAGCTGGGCATCCTTCATGTTGGCCAGCAGCAGGGCCGCATCCGCTGTCAGGGTCACGGGGTATTTTCCCGCACCGCCTTCTGCACCTGCTGGAATTTCCACGCAAAGGCGGCGGCATCCTCACAGCTCTCGGCGCTGGTGGAAACGGCATAGGCGCAGCCCGCAGGTATCCCATGGCGCGGCGGGTATCGTAGTAGCCCAGCTCCATGTTCCGTCTGGCGGTATCGGGGTCAAAGTGGAGGATGTCCCCAGCTCCCAGTAGCTGCGGATCATGGTGGTGGGCAGGCCGGTGCGGTTGGGCAGGGTGATGCCCACCCTTCCAGATCAACACAGACCAGCTCCTCCGCGCCCATCTTCTGGGCCAGCGCGGTGGGCATATTGTCCCGGTAGCCGCCATCCAGGAACTGTACCCCGTCGATCTGCTTTTGCCCGCGGGGAAACAGGCAGCCGAGGCCAGCAGGTAATCCTTCACCTTGCCCGCCGGGATATCCTCCAGCGTCAGCTCCGGGCTTCAGCCCCGCTTTCCACGGTGACAAGGCCGAACCGGATGGGCGAAGCCCGCAGGGCATCCTCATCCAGCACCCGCTCCACGATCTCTTCCAGCGGGGTCACGTCCATGCCGCCGTCCCGCACCACTTCCCGCAGGAAGGCGTGCAACTCAGAGAGGTCGGCGTTTTCCTCCGGCAGCTCCATCACGTCCTGGCTGCGGATGCTCATCCACATATCCCGGGCCGTTTCGTACAGGTCCAGTGCAAACATGGCACCGTTCAGGCTGCCCACACTGGTGCCGGTGATGATCTGGGGCCGCCAGCCCAGCTCGGTCAGGGCACGCCACACACCCACCTGATAGCTGCCGCGCGCCGCCGCCTGCCAGCACCAGTGCCTTGACCGGGGTATCATTCTGTGCCATCTGGAACGCCTCCTAGTCATTCTTTGGAAATCTGTCAAAAGTATACCATATTTTCCGGAAAAATTCTCCCTGTTTTGGAACAAAATCCATGGTATAATTTTGTTAACTTGTGTGAAACGATGGTGGAGGTAAAACAATGCACTGCAACAACTGGATCTTTGATATGGACGGCACCCTGACCGACAGCATGACCGTGGTATGGGAGGGTGCGCCCGATGCCCTGCTGGCCCGCTATGGCCGCACTCCAAAATCTGACCTCCACAAAACGCTCCTGACCATGGGCATGGCCGATGGCGCGCCTACCTCATCCGGGAGTATGACCTGCCCTGAAAATGGAGGACTACAACGATGTGATGTGGGATGTTATCACCAAGCTCTACGAGACTGTGGAGCTCAAGCCCGGCGTGCGGGAGCTGCTGGCCCGCCTGAAGGCCGAGGGTGCCCGCATGTGCATCTGCTCCAACACCTGGAGCGCCCAGTGCCGCACCGTGCTCACCCGTTTGGGCATCGATGAATATTTCGACTTCTATGTGGAGGCACAGGGGCGCTCCACAAGAGCAGGCCGGATGTATTTTCCAGACCCTTACACGCCTGGGCGGCACTGACCCTGACCGGTGCGTTGTCTGTGAGGATTCCCTCTACGCCGCCCGCACCGCCCACGACGCAGGCTTCCACGTCATCGGCATCGCCGATGCCGCCAGCAAGTCCGATGAGCCCGCCCTGCGGAGGTCAGCGACCAGTTCCTGACCGACTGGACGGAGCTGGACTGGAATAAGGTATAAGGATATAGCAATAAAACCCGCCAAAAAGGCGGGGTTTTACATTCAGCTCTTCTTATTTTTCTTCTGCCAGAACCTCGTGATAATCGGCAAGGATCTGTTCCAGCGTGATGGTTTTCATACTGGCGATCAGATTGTTTTCAGTGTGTCATAGGTTTTCCCCAGCACATTGCCGATGTTCCGGCCCACCGGGCAAAGGGCGAAGGAGAACCATGGATCCCGATCATTTTATCAATCGCCTCCGGGTCTACGACGGAACAGATCCGATACAGATCGATCTTCTCCGGCGGCAGAGCAAGCGCCGCACCGCCCGTGCCGGGCTTTACCGTGATGATCTCGTCTTTTCAGGGCACTGAGAATATTCCGAATGGTGACTGGGTTGCACCCTGTCGAACATGAAAGCAGTTCACTGGTCACTTTTTCCCTTTCACCGTACTCTGAAAGAAAAACCAGACAGTGCACCGCAATGGAACATTTATTGCTGATGTGCATAGGCGCAGCCCTCCCGTTCTTATTTTATCGCATTTTCCTTTTGGTGTAAATATTGACACTACATCTACCGAGTGATATACTTTCCTCATAGGTGTAGTTTTATTTTTTACATCAAGGAGGATGTCTTATGACCTGTTTCCAACTCATTTTCAGCCCCACCGGCGGCACGGAACGTGTTGCAAAGCGATCACTCAGACCTGGCCGGAGGTGCAGACCATCGATCTGTCCGCACAGAACTTTACCGCACCTGCTGTGCCATTTGGCAAAGACGATCTGGTGCTGATCGCAATGCCAGCTTTTGAAGCCATGGCACCTCAGCCCGCTCTGGACCGTCTGGCGCTCTTACAGGGCAATGGTGCCCGCTGCGCCCTGGCAGCGGTCTACGGCAACCGTGCCGTTGATAGCACCCTTGCCCAGATGGAAGACTATGCCCGGAACGCCGGGTTCCAGCCCATTGCCACAGTTTCTGCCGTTGCGGCACACAGTCTGCTGCCCGAATTTGCCGTCGGCCGTCCGGACGATGCCGATTGCCAGCAGCTGACCGCTTTCGGCAAGCAGATCCTCGAAAATTCACTTCCGGCTCCGATACCTGCCCGCCAATTCCCGGAGAGCATAACTGCAAAGCGAAGCGGGCCGGGCTGATTCCCACTGTCAATGCCAATTGCACTTCCTGCGGACTCTGTGCACGGGAATGCCCCGTGGGACCATCTCCTACGATAACTTCACCGTTACCGATCCGTCCAGGTGCATTACCTGTATGCGTTGTGTTTTCCGCTGTCCGGTCCACGCCCGGTCTGTGGATGCCGCCATTGTTGCACAGGTGACCGATTTCCTGAGAGCCCGCTGTTCCGACCGCAAAGAAAACGAGCTGCTCCTGTAAGACACCTTACCCTTCCAGAAACGCCCGGAACGCCGCCCTTACGGCGGGCTCACGCCCGGGGATGGGCACCCGTGCCCCGCTGCGCATCCAGAGCTCCCCGGAGGAGAGCTGGGCGGCGGCGGCAAGGTTGACCACATAGGAGCGGTGGGGCTGCAGAAAACGGGCATCGCCAGCAGGGGCTTTGCCACCTCGGAAAAGGGGACCCGCAGGAGAGGGAGGCCACGTCCTCGCCGCTGGCAGGTGGTAGTGCACCACATGGTGGGTGCACTCCAGATACTCGATGTCCGCAAAGGGCAGGGCCCGCAGGCCCATGGCCGTGGTGACCGGGATGACCGGGCCGTATTCCGGCTCGGTGGCCCGGTCCAGCAGGGCTGTCAGCTGCTCCGGACGGAACGGGATATGCAGGTACTGCATCGCGTCCACCGGAACGCTTCGTAGGCATAGGCCGTGGTGTGGGCCAGAAAGGCCAGCGGGGCCGCACACCCCGGCGGCGCAGCTCTGCCGCCGCCTGCAGGCCGCTGCACGGGTTGGCGGCGGGCAGCTCGATGAGGTAGAGCTCGTACCGGGAGCCCGCTTTCTCCTGCTGCAGCAGGGCTACTGTGCTTTCCAGCTGCTCCACGATGCAGGCATCGGCCCGGCGGGCATAATATTCCATGCAGTGGCGCTGCACCCGGCCCGCAGGACAGGGTCCGGGCTGCACACCGCAATGTGAAAGATCATATCCGCTCCTCCTTCTCTCTGCACAGCGCTTGATTTTGCGCCATGAGGGAGTATTATGGACGAAAAAGAAATGAGGGACACCGCCATGGATCAGCCGCTCGTCAGCATCATCCTGCCCGTATACAACGCTCAGAATCATCTGGCCCGCTGCATCGGCAGCATCCTGAACCAGACCCATAAAACATTGAACTCATCATCCTGAACGATGGCTCCAAGGATCACAGCCTGCCCGTGTGTGAGGAATTCCGCGCCAAGGACAGCCGCATCGTGCTGGTGGACAAGGAAAACTCCGGCGTGTCCGACACCCGCAACCTGGGCCTGAAGCTGGCCGGGGCGAGTATGTCCAGTTCGTGGACAGCGATGACTACATCGACCCGGACTTCACCCAGCATCTGGTGGAAGCCGCCGAGGCGCACCACGCAGATCTTGTGATTGCACCCTACAAGATGGTGATCCCCGCCGGGGCCACAAAGCCCGAGCAGGTGCTGGAAAAGCTGGAGGACAATCTGGGCGTGATGAGTGTTGCCCGGCCCCTGAGGTGCGGGAATACGGTTTCCTGCCCGCCGGGGTCTACGACAAGGACACCTTTGCCCTGCGGCTGATGGACAAGCCTGCCTCCTACTTTACAGTGTGCTCTGGAACAAGCTCTACCGCCGCATCCTGCTCACCGGCAATGACATCCAGTTCACCAGCGAGCTGAAATGGGCCGAGGATCTGGTGTTCAACATGCAGTATATCCAGTATGCCGAGACCTTCGTCTCCATTGACAAAGCCGGTTACTACTACGTCCAGAATCCCCAGAGTATCTGCCACACCCAGATCAACCCGGCTTCCATCGTGCAGAACAAGATCCAGACGTTCCGGTATTATAAAGACCTCTACACCCGCCTTGGGATGTACGAGGAGGTGCGGCCCCAGCTGTACAAGTTCCTGGTGGATATCGCCGAGAGCACCTACCCTCCGGCCCCTTCAAAAATCATTGAGGAAGCCAAGGAATATTGGAAAACCGGAAAGAATAAACCAAAATCGGGAGACCCTGCGGGTCTCCCTTTTTTGTGGTTATGCTCCGATGGCAGCGCACTTCTTTGCCAGCCAATCCCGCTCTTCTTCATTCAGGCGGGGAGCCAGCTTCTCAAACACTTCGCGGTGGTAGGCGTTCAGCCAATCCAGCTCGTCCCGGGTCAGGACACCGGGCACCACAGGAGAGGTGGCAATGGGCACAAAGGTCAGCGGACGGAAGGCCAGGAAGGTGCCGTACTGGTTGTCGGCCTTGTGGTAGCACTCCAGCTCGTTCTCAATGCGGATGCCCACCTGACCAGCCTCATACACGCCCGGCTCATCGGTGATGATCATGCCCGGCTGGAACACCGTGGTGTTGCGGCCGTTCAGGGCGTGGGGACCCTCGTGGACGTTGCCCACAAAGCTGACGCTGTGGCCGGTGCCGCAGCGGTAGTTGATGAGGTGCCGCCACAGCGGCTCACGGGCGATGGTATCCAGCATGTGACCGTCGCAGTAGTTCAGCCAGACAGCCTTTGCGATGTCGATGTGGCACTGCAGGGTCCAGGTGTAGAACAGCTTTTCGTCCTCGGTCAGCTCACCCAGCGGGTAGGTGCGGGTGATATCGGTGGTGCCGTCCAGATAGGTGGCACCGCTGTCCACCAGCAGGAAGCCCTTGCGCTCCAGCTTGGCATGGTCCTCCTCGGTGGCGTGGTAGTGCATCATGGCAGCGTTTCCACCGTAGGCGGCAATGGTGCCAAAGCTCTCCACGATGAATTTGTCCTGTGCGGAGCGGTACTTGTGGAGGATCTCGTCCACAGTCAGCTCGGTCAGCTCTTCCCCGGCAGCCAGACGCTCTTCCAGCTCCTTCTGGAACCGCACCATGGCAACCGCATCCCGCAGATGGGCTTCGCGGTCGTGAGCCAGCTCGACCTCATTCTTCACGCCCTTCATGGGCAGCAGGGGGTCGGCCTCATCCTTCACGGTCAGGACGGCGTTGTTCTGCAGGGTCTCGTAAACGGCAAAGTTCACGGATGCAGGGTCGGCCAGCACGGTCTGAGGCTCGGTCTCAGCGGCCAGGAACCTGAGCACATCATCGTACTCCTGGATCTCCACGCCGTTGGCCTTGAGCTCTGCGGCAGCTTCCGCACCCAGACGTGCGGTGTTGATGAAGAGCACCGCGCGCTCCGGGGTCACATAGCAGTAGGACATGGCATAGGGAGTGCACTGGATATCCATGGCGCGCAGGTTCAGCAGCCAGGCCAGATTATCCAGCTTGCCCACCAGCTGTGCGGTGCAGCCCAGCTCCTTGAGCTTGCCGCGCAGGCGCTCCAGCTTTTCGGCAGGGGAGAAGCCTGCATACTCCTTGGGCAGGATCCATGCCGGGGTGGCAGGCCGGGCGGGGCGGCCCTCGGTCCACAGCTCATCCTCAAGGTTCAGGGTCTTGATGGTGCCCTTCTTGGCATCCAGCTCCTTCTGCACGCCGCGCACCAGCCCGCAGGAAGCGGTCAGGCCGCACAGGCCCAGCACGCCGTTCTCAGGCAGCACTTTGCCGCAGTATTCCTCCACGGTGGGCACGCCCGGCTCACCCATCCGCATCAGCTGGATCTCGGTTCCGGCGATCTCCTTTTCGGCCTGCACAAAGTAGCGGCCGTCTGCCCAGACAGCGCTCTCGGTGGGGGTGACGACGAAGTTGGAGTTTTCGCCGTGGAAGCCGGAGAAATAGGTCAGGGAGGTGTAATGGTCGGGCAGGTACTCGCTGGAATGCGGGTCACCCACCGGGATCAGATAAACGTCCACGCCGTTGGCCTTCATGGCAGCCCGCAGGGCGGCCAGACGCTCAGGAATCGTGTTCATGCTCATAATAAAAAGCCTTCTTTCTTCCATCTATCTGCCGGAAAAACGTCCGGCGGCGGGAGTCACTGTGTCCTATTGTACCATCACTCCGGGCAGAATGCAATTCACCGGCAGCGAAAAGCCCCCGCCGGGGTATCAGCACTCAGGCGGGGGCAGAAAGCACGGTCACTGCACATTCTTTTTTGCAAGATCTTTGGTGTACAGGGCACGGGTGGCGTTCAGCACGGCCAGCACCATCACGCCCACATCGGCGAAGATGGCGGTCCACATGCTGGCCAGACCCAGCGCACCCAGCACCAGGCAGGCAAACTTGATCGCCAGAGCAAACACGATGTTCTGATACACGATGCGCAGGGTGCGGCGGGCAATGCGCATGGCCAGCGCGATCTTGGCCGGGTCATCGTCCATCAGGACAACGTCAGCGGCCTCGATGGCTGCATCGGAGCCCAGAGCACCCATGGCGATGCCCACATCGGCACGGGACAAAACCGGGGCATCGTTGATGCCGTCGCCCACAAAAGCGAGGTTTTCTTTGGGCTGCTTTGCGGCGAGGAGCGTTTCGATCCGGTCCACCTTATCACCGGGCAGCAGACCTGCATGGTATTCATCCAGACCCAGCTCGGCGGAAACGGCCTTTGCCACAGGCTCCGCGTCGCCGGTCAGCATGACCGTCTTGCGGACACCGGCCTGTTTCAGGCCCTTGATGGCAGCGGCACTGTGAGGTTTGACCACATCGGCGATGAGCAGATAGCCTGCATATCTGCCCTCCATGGCAACATGGACGATGGTGCCCGGCTCGGTGATCTCGGAAACCGTCAGGCCCAGCTTTGCCATCAGGCGGGCGTTGCCGGCAGCGACGGTTTTGCCGTCCACCTTTGCGGTCACGCCGTGGCCGCCCAGCTCCTGCACATCGGTCACACGGCTGGGGTCAATGTCCTTGCCGTAAGCGTTCTTGATGCTCAGGGAGATGGGGTGCTTGGACCAGCTCTCAGCCAGTGCGGCGGCTTCCACAAGGGCATCCCCGGTCACGCCGTTTTCGGGGTGGATGCCCACCACCTTGAAGGTGCCCTGGGTCAGGGTGCCGGTCTTATCAAACACCACGATGCCGGTGCGGGCCAGCTCCTCCAGATAGGTGGAGCCCTTGACCAGGATGCCGCAGGCAGACGCACCGCCGATGCCGCCGAAGAAGCTCAGCGGGATAGAGATGACCAGAGCGCAGGGGCAGCTGATGACCAGGAAGGTCAGGGCGCGGTAGACCCAGTCACCGAAGCGGGCGGGCTGGCCCATCAGCAGCAGAACGATGGGGGGAACAAAGGCCAGCGCCAGTGCGCCGTAGCAGACGGCGGGGGTGTAGACCCGGGCAAAGCGGGTGATGAAGTTCTCGGTGCGGGCCTTCTTCATGCTGGAATTTTCCACAAGGTCGAGGATCTTGGAAACGGTGGATTCGCCGAACTCCTTGGTGGTCCTGACCTTCAGCAGGCCGGTCATGTTCACACAGCCGCTGATGACCTCATCGCCGGAGCGGACATCCCGGGGCAGGCTCTCGCCGGTCAGGGCGGCAGTGTTCAGGGCAGAAGTTCCCTCCACGATGATGCCATCAATGGGCACCCGCTCGCCGGGCTGGACCACGATCACGGTGCCTACCTCCACATCATCGGGGTCCACCTGCTCCAGCCTGCCGTCCTCGTCCTCCACGTTGGCGTAATCGGGGCGGATATCCATCAGGCTGGAAATGCTCTGGCGGCTCTTGCCCACGGCCACGCTCTGGAACAGCTCGCCGATCTGGTAGAAGATGATAACGGCACAGCCCTCCACATAGTCGCCCAGCGCAAACGCGCCCACGGTGGCAACGGCCATCAGGAAGCACTCGTCAAAGGGCTGGCGGTTCTTGATGCCCAGCAGTGCCTTGCGGAGCACATCCCAGCCGACCACCAGATAGGGGATGCAGTAGAGCAGCAGCTCCACCGGCGTGGGGAACTGGGGCAGCAATTTGAGGATGAGCACCAGCACCAGAGCAGCAATGATCCGGTACAGGTTCTTCTTCTGCTTTTTATTCATATCTGTACTCTCCTTTTTTCTGGGTTCTGGGCCGCAATGCGCCGCGGCGGGCGGGGTGGATTCAACAGGTTTTCCCCACGGGATAGACTTTTCCACGTTTTCCCCTGAGTTTTCCACGGACTTTTCCCGGAGAAAACCTGCTTTTTCGCGTTTCTTTTTGCACTTTTTCGCAGAAGCTGTTGAAAACCCGGTGGAAACTGTTGAAAACCCGTTTTCTTTTCCACAGTTTCCCACACCGGCTTTTGGGCCGTTCTGCCCGAAAAATGCGTCACAAAAAGCTCCCCCGCAGGGGAGCCGCACCGGAGTTACAAACCCCTGTTTCCTCAGATATCAAAGATCTCGCAGTCGTCCTCGACCTTTTTGCAGGCAGCCAGAACGTTCACCATGGTGTCGTGGGGGTCTGCCCCCTCAGCAAACTCGACCTTCATCTTCTGGGTCATAAAGCTGACGGTAGCCTGTGCCACGCCTGCAACGGTGTTGGCGGCATCCTCCATCTTCTGAGCGCAGTTTGCGCAGTCAACTTCGATCTTGTAGCTCTTCTTCATCATAAGTACCTCTCTTTATTTTATATGGACCTCTCAGGCACGCCTTGTGCGCCCGGAGGCAGTGTACTGCGTTTTCCGTTTACTCCTCAATGTGATCCATGCCCATCGAGAGGATGCTTCTCACATGGTCATCATCCAGTGCATAGTAAACGGTTTTGCCATCCCGGCGGAAGCGCACCAGCTTGGTATCCTTGAGCACCCGGAGCTGGTGGCTCACTGCCGACTGGCTCAGCTGCACCGCATTGGCAATGTCCTGCACGCAGAGCTCATTGTCATGCAGCGCATATAAGATCTTGATGCGGGTGGAGTCGCCGAACACCCGGAACAGGTCGGCCAGCTCATACAGCACCTCGTCATCCGGCATCACCACCGGTTCCGTGTTTTCCTGCCCCGCCGGGGTCATCTGCTCCAATCCGATCATGTCCGTTCTCCTTTTGCTGCGTTTTACATGAACGTCTGCTCATGTGTTCATGTTATCATGCAGAAGAGCTTCTGTCAAGGGGTTTTGCAAAGTTTTCTGCATTCCTCTTAAAATCATCGAAAAAAGCCGCAAAAAACGCCCAAACGGATGGAGATTTGCAGAAAAAAACGCCCAAACAGGTGCATCTGTACCAAAAGTGTGGTATTCTAACAATGTATTTCTAAATTTTCGCCTTCGGGCATCTGGAAAGGACGTATTTTTATGTTGGAAGCTGGAATCCGCGGCGAGCAGAGTGTCGCCGTTACTTCCGAGAACACCGCAAAGACCATGGGCAGCGGTACGCTGGACGTGTTTGCCACCCCCGCGCTGGTGGCACTGGCCGAAAAAACCTGCTGGATGAGCGTTGCCGCCGCGCTGGACGAGGGCTGCGGCACCGTGGGCACCCGGCTGGAGCTGGAGCACAGCGCCCCCACCCCTGTGGGCATGACCGTGACCTGCGAGAGTGAGCTGACCGCCGTGGAGGGCCGCAAGCTGGTGTTCAAGGTCTCCCTGCACGACGAGAAAGGCCCCGTGGGCGGCGGTGTGCACGAGCGGTTCATCATCAACAACGCCAAGTTTGCCGCAAAGGCAGAGAGCAAAAAGGGGTAACGGCCTCGCCCTCTCAGTCAGCGCCGTTGGCGCTGCCAGCTCCCCCAAAGGGGGAGCCTTTGGCATTGTGGGCAGGCTGACCGTGCAGATACAGCGGCACTCTGTCCTCTTCCATCACCTGCGCTTCCGCCTTTTGCTGGGCGGCGGTCAGCAGGCGGATGGCCTGTTCGTTGGCGCGGAACAGCTCAAAATACAGCGCTTTATAATCCGGCGTGGCGGCGGCCCCCTTTCCGTTTGCAATAGGGATAGTCTGCCCCGGGCCGGGACAAAAAATCAAGTGAGGAATCATTTATGAAAAAGACAAATCTCTCCTGGGTGGGGGCACTGCTGGTGTTTGCCCTGCTGCTGTGGTGCACCGCAGCCACCCCCGGCACCATTGCCGACCCGGCCAGCTACGCCCCCGCGGTGTACAGCTCCATGCTTTCCCTGCTGCCGCCGGTGGTGGCCATTGTGCTGGCCCTGAACACCAAGGAGGTCTACACCTCCCTGCTGGTGGGCATTGCCACCGGCGCGCTGCTCTTTGCCAACGGCAACCTGGAGCTGGCGCTCAACACCCTGTTCTTCAACGAGGACGGCGGCATGGTTGCCAAGCTCTCTGACAGCAGCAACGTGGGCATTCTGGTTTTTCTGGTGATGCTGGGCATTCTGGTGGCCCTGATGAACAAGGCCGGCGGCAGCGCCGCCTTTGGCCGCTGGGCCTCCACCCACATCCACACCCGGGCCGGGGCACAGTTTGCCACCCTGATTCTGGGCGTGCTCATTTTTGTGGACGACTACTTCAACTGCCTGACCGTGGGCTCCGTGATGCGCCCCGTGACCGACCGGCAGAAGGTCTCCCGCGCAAAGCTGGCCTACCTCATTGATTCCACCGCCGCCCCGGTGTGCATCATTGCGCCGGTGTCCAGCTGGGCCGCCGCCGTTACCTCCAGCGTGCCCGAAGGCTCCGGCATCAACGGCTTTACCATGTTCCTGCGCACCATTCCCTATAACTATTACGCCCTGCTGACCATTGTGATGAGCCTGTTCCTCATCTTCACGGGCACGGACTACGGCTCCATGAAGCAGCACGAGGACAATGCCCGGGCCGGCGACCTTTTCACCACGGCTGACCGCCCCTACGGCGACGATGTGGATGCCGAGGACGATGCCCGGGGCCATGTCATTGATCTGGTGGCCCCGGTGCTGGTGCTGATCGCGGCCTGCATCTTTGGCCTGATCTACACCGGCGGCTTCTTTGAGGGCGTGGACTTCATCACCGCCTTCTCCGACTGCAACGCCTCCGCCGGTCTGGTGCTGGGCAGCAGCATTGCCCTGATGTTCACCTTTGTGTTCTACCGTGTCCGCAGCGTGATGACGTTCCAGGATTTTGCCGCCTGCATCCCCGAGGGCTTCAAGGCCATGGTCAGCCCCATGCTGATCCTGACCCTGGCCTGGACGCTTTCCGGCATGACCAACCTGCTGGGTGCAAAATATTACGTTGCCAACCTGCTGGGCGGCTCCGCTGCCGCCCTGCAGTACCTGCTGCCGGTCATCATCTTCCTGGTGGCAGTGTTCCTGGCCTTTGCCACCGGCACCTCCTGGGGCACCTTCTCCATCCTGATCCCCATTGTCTGCCACGCTTTCCCCCAGGGCGAGATGCTGGTGGTCTCCATTGCGGCCTGCCTGTCCGGCGCTGTGTGCGGCGACCACTGCTCTCCCATTTCCGACACCACCATCATGGCCTCTGCCGGTGCGCATTGCAGCCATGTGAACCATGTTTCCACCCAGCTGCCCTACGCCATTACCGCCGCATCCTGTTCCGCCGCGTGCTATGTGATCACCGGCCTGACCCAGATGTTCCTGGGCAGCAGCGCCAGCCTGTGGACCTCGCTGATCCTGCTGGGCGTTGCCATTGTGCTGGAGCTGGTGGTGCTGAACATTCTGCGCGTAAAGCTGGGCAAAAAGACCAAAGCGTGATATACTAAAGGAAATTGAGTGTTCGAAGGGAGACCGTACCATGCTGGAAAAAGCATTCAACGATGTCTATACCAAGTTCAAGCTCCATTTCTACCAGAACGTGTTCCAGCGCTTTGCCACCCGTGAGGCGACCCTGACCACGGTGGAATCCTTTTGCATGGAGGGCATTATGGCCATGGGGGAGCCCACCATTGCGGAGTTTTCCCGGATGATGCAGATCTCCACCCCCAACGCGGCGTATAAGATCGGCTCGCTGGTGCGCAAGGGCTATGTGGAAAAGATCCAGTCCACCACCGACCGCCGGGAGTATCACCTGCGGCCCACCCAGAAGTATATCGACTACTACAACATCAGCTACTCCTACCTGAGCACGGTGGTCCAGCGGGTGAACAAGCGCTTCCCCAAAGAGGACGTGAAGAAGCTGGAACAGATGCTGACCATCATCAGCAACGAGCTGATGCCCGAGCTGAACCTGGAAAACAACCCGGAGGCTCCGGAGGAAAAGAAAACCGCGCGCTGAGCCGCACCCTTCCGGAAACCCCGGAAGCCCGTGCGCCGACCCCGCGCAGCCAGACAGGACTGCCCCGCAGAGATGTGGAGCAGCCCTGTTTTTTTCTGCCGGAACGGGCCATGCGGCCAACAAAAAAAGCCCCGGAGGGCTTGCGGGACCCTCCGGGGCGAGACAGCGGCGTGCGGGCCCGCTGCCTCAGGGGATAGCGATCAACAAAAGATTCTGGGAAGTAACTTTTGGGGGGATTACAAAGGAATGTGATGCATGGCCCAAAGGGTCAGCGGGGCGTTTGCCCGGGGCCTTTGGGGGTTGGGGTTCAGTGCTGGGACTTGTAGAACATGGCCTTGCGCTTGCGCTCCATCCAATATCCCGCTGCAGACAGCACCATGCCTGCGCCCAGCATCAGGTCTGCCAGCCAGCCGCTGGTGCCGGTCTGGATCAGCTTGGCATCCTGCACCGCCGGGAGCACCGGGGTCTCAGGAGCGGGAGCCCACACCTGCTGGTGCAGCTCCTTCAGCGATTGCAGATCCCGGCCGGAGAGGGCACGGTAGACCCGGAACATCTGCCGGTTGCACAGCCGGAGGATGCCGCAGGCTTCCTGCAGGCCGGAGGGCATCCCCTCCAGCGGGAGCACCCGGCACAGCCATGCCAGCAGCACCACGGTGCCCACCGCACAGCCTCTTTGAACCTGTTCTCGCTGCCTCTGTTTCATCCCGCATCCTCCGTCTTTTGTGCCGTTCCCCGGTGTTTTTTCTCCATTATATCACATCCGCGCTGTAATTTGCCAGAGAGTAGAGGGGAATGTACCTCTGTGCCGCTTGCGCCTGCTCTGAAAACCGTTTGAATTGCAAAACGATTTTTTAGTTGCTATACTGGGCTTATCAAATTTTTTTCGGGAGGATGCCGCAGTGACAGCACAGACAATGCAAATCGGGAACACACCTTGCCGCATTTACGGCGGGGCTAATGCAGAATGCTTGCTGCTCCAAATGACAGGTGAGCATGAGCTGCAAAGTATGGATTATGAAGTGGCAGCAATCGCACAAAGCAGCCAGAATTTTCTGTTCGCAGCTATCCCGGTGGAAAGCTGGAACGATGCACTTTCTCCGTGGAAAGCCCCTGCCGTGTGGGGAAAGCAGGGCTTCGGCGGCAAAGCTGGGGACACCCTGCGCTTTCTGACGGAGCAGGTCATTCCCACACTGGAGCAGCAGTTTCCTCTCCCGGAAAATGTCAAAATCATTCTGGGCGGCTACTCGCTGGCCGGGCTGTTCGCTTTGTGGGCATCCACCCAGACCGATTTGTTCTACGGTGTCGCCGCCGCTTCTCCCTCTGTGTGGTTTCCGGGCTGGATGGAGTTTGAACAGCAACGCCCGATACAGGCACAGCACGTTTATCTAAGCCTTGGCGACAAGGAAGAGCGCACGAAAAACACCATCATGGCTGCGGTAGGGGATAATATCCGCACTCTGCACAGTCGGCTTACAGAGCGTGGCGCAGACTGCACCCTTGAATGGAACAGCGGTGGACACTTTAAGGACGCTGATTTGCGTACGGCCAAAGCATTTCAGTGGGTGATAGAGGAACACGCATGACCATTTTGATTGATGCAGATGGTTGTCCAGGGGTCAGTGATGTAATGAAGAACAAGACCAGCTGCCGCACTCTGCCGCTGATCCGTTTGAATCTGCGCCTCTGACGGAGATGGTGGGCATTTGAACCCACTTTCCAAAACGCAGAAAAATCTGCCTTTTGGAGAGAATCGGGAGAGATTTTACGCCCGTTGGAGAGAACGGGCGAGAGAGATTCCGGGAGCCAGAATCCATCCATACAATATGTTGCTTCTGACGCTGACAAAATCAAAGCAGCAAAGGATGGATGAACATGAGAACTCTGTTAGAGTGCTATAAAATTCTCGAAGAATACCCCACCGGAATGACGAAAGACCAGTTCTACCGTGTTGCCCGTATCAACAAGCAACACGCAAAGTACCTTCTGGATTCCGGTCTCGTTCCGTGTATCAATACAGGAAAGAAAACACGCAAATACCATATTGCGACCCACGATGTGATCACCTACTTGTGTGACCGTGAAGATAACCCCGAAAAGTATAAAGTGCCAACGGGCTTTTATATCGGAAAGACTGGCTGCTCCAAGCGGCACCCGGACAAGCCTGCCACAGAGATCATCCGCTTCAATTTTACAGAGCCGGAAAAACAGGGCTGTACACCCTATGGGGAAAGCTCACCGCTGGATATGATGATCTGCTGACCACCCCGGTAGTTTCGGAACTGACGGGCTACTCTGCACAAAGCATCCAGCGATGGTGCAATCAGAAGATCCTTGTGGGCTTCAAAATCCGTGGCACATTGACGATTCCACGGCTTGCGGTCGTTGAGTTTATGTCCGGCGACCGTGCAATAGCTATCGTCCGAAAATCCTCAACGCACCTTGATCTGCTCCGCACCTATGCGCAGGAATGCCACGAGGGTGCAATGACCATTACATACTAAACAGACAGGACTGCTCCACAACATTTTGTGAGACAGTCCTGTTTGCTTAGATGCAAAGATTATTCTTTAAATAATTATTCTTGACAGAATAATCTTTGAGGCGTACAATGAAGCTGAACCTGTCATCAAATCAGTCGTGAGGTGAGCCGCTATGTTTTTTGTTGACCGTGTACAGGAAATGTCCGTATTACAGACCGCTTATGAAAAGCCGGAATCTTCTTTGTTCGTTCTCTATGGTCGTCGCCGTGTAGGAAAAACCACGCTTTTGTCAGAATTCTGCAAAGAGAAGCCGTCTCTTTATTATCTGGCAACGGAGGAAAGCATTCAGGCAAACCGAAACGCCTTCCGGTTGATGGCTGCTGATTTTCTCCAGAACGATTTATTGAAAAGTGCAACCGATGCAAGCTGGGAGATGATTTTTTCCGTTCTTCTCTCTGCTCAGGAAAATAAAAAACTGGTCATTGTGTTGGATGAGTTTCAGTATCTGGGCAAGGCAGACAAAGCATTTCCTTCTGTTTTTCAAAAAATCTGGGATACTATTCTGAAAAACAAAAATGTAGAAGTGATTCTTTGCGGCTCTCTGGTTCACATGATGATGGAGCAGACTCTTTCTTACTCCAGCCCTTTGTATGGACGCAGAACGGGACAGATTCGGCTGAAGCAGATTCCATACGCTTATTACGACCGATTCTTCCCTGATCTTGATGAACAGACCCGCATTTTATATTATGCTGTCACAGGCGGTGTTCCGAAGTATATCGAATTATTTCATCCATGTGCCGATATTGATACCGCCATTCTGCAAAATGTAATGACTCCTCAGAGCTTTTTGTATGAAGAACCTGAATTTTTACTGCGGCAGGAGGTTCAGGATGTCGGAAGTTACTTTTCCATCATCCGTGCGATTGCATCTGGAAACATGAGGATATCTGATATTGCTTCTGCGCTGTCGCTTCCAGCCACCAGTTTGTCAAAGCCCTTAAAAACATTGTGCGATCTGGATATTCTGGAGCGAGAAGTGCCTCCCACCGAAAAAAATATTGAAACCAGCAAAAAGGGGCAATACCGCATTAAAGATAATTTTCTTGCGTTCTGGTTCCGATTTGTTTACCCCATGCGCTCTTTCATTGAAAGCGACCACCCGGAAATCGCAATGACAAAGCTGAAAACCGGGTTTATCCCCAATCATGTTGGCTACGTCTACGAGGATATTTGCAGACAAAAGATGTGGGAGCTGAACGCGCAAGGAAAACTGCCCTTTCTCTTTGACCGTGTTGGCCGTTGGTGGGGTGGAAAAGATACAGAAATCGATATTGTCGCCATTGATACCACAGACCGAAGCAAAATCATCTTTGGAGAGTGCAAATTTCATCAAAATGTTCCGATGCAGCTGTCGGAACTGCACCAACTGAAAGAAAAAGCTGCTGTCGTTCCGTGGGGGAATGCGAATCGAGACGAATACTTTGCTCTATTCTGTATCAGTGGTTATTCTGAGGACTTGCAGCAGCTTGCACAGGAAGATTCTCATCTTCTTTTGATGTGATTTTTCTCATGTAATAATTTGTAAATAGGACTGCTCCACAACATCTTGTGAGGCAGTCCTGTTTGCTTAGTACCCTTTTCATTGGAGCCAATATTTACACCTGACAGGAAAGGAGTGATAGTTTTCCACATGAACAAGCACTCACAGTTGAAAATCCGAGGCCACGCCAAATGACGCTAGACTATTTCTATGGGCAGTCGGGCGAGTTGTTCTCCTATTTCCGCATCCCCAAGGCACACCTTTTAACTTATCTTATCGGATTCGCACCCGGCAGCATGGTTCGGGCGTGACATCCTTGCATTCTCTCCCGCCGTTGGGTACACTGATGGTGTCAGCGGCAGAAGTTACATATTCAAGTGGATGCAAAGATACAGCAGTCTCAACAAACAGTAGTATTTTTAACAGATTCAACAGGCGACCGGTTAAAGTTCCTGTTGGAGAGAATTTAGGAGAGAACGGACATCTGCGGCCCGGTTTTTGCCGATGCTTTTGCGTTCCAAGCAGTAAAAGCGCAAAATAAAAAAGTCGCAGATTCGTTTGAATCTGCGACTTCTGGCGGAGATGGTGGGATTCGAACCCACGTGCCCGATTAAGGACAAAACGATTTCGAGTCGTTCTCGTTACGACCACTTCGATACATCTCCATATTCATAGCTTTATAATTATAGCAAAAAGCCGCCGTTCCGTCAACACTTTCTGCCGGAGGGACCCACAGCGCCAAAGAGGCCCTCTGGTCAGGGATAAGCGGAAGCCGCTGCCTCCCTCTGCGGGGACGGACACCCTCTTTTTCGTCTCTGCTCCGGGGCATCTTTTTCATGCTGTACTGTCATTTCCAAGGGCAAAATTGTAAAATCGTGGAATCATCGTCTGGATTTTCACAAAATATTACTATTTTGCCAAAAGATTGTACAAACCCTGCCCCCCTCTGATGTGCTATACTAAAATCAACAACCGGCCTGTTTCCGGCATTTCTTCTGCCATACAGGCCGCCGAAACAAAGAAGAAAACCAGAAGGAGCAGTATCGATGAGAGAGATCATTTCCTTGAACGAAAACTGGACCCTGTCCTTCCCCAAGGGCGAGCGTCCCACCGAGCAGGTCACCCTGCCCCACACCTGGAACGCTGTGGACGGCATGGACGGCAACGGCAGCTATCTGCGCACCACCGGTGTCTACACCCGCACCTTTACCCAGCCCAAGCAGCCTCTGGCTGGCGGCCGCACCTACGTTGAGGTGCTGGCAGCTGCTCTGGCCGCAACCGTGAAGGTCAACGGCCAGGTGGCAACCACCCACGAGGGCGGCTTCTCCATCTTCCGTGCCGATGTCACCGACCTGTGCCACGAGGGCGACAACGAGCTGACCATCGAGGTCTCCAACGAGGACACCCCCTCCATGTACCCCGCTTCCGCCGACTTCACCTTCTACGGCGGCCTGTACCGCGGCGTGAACCTGATCAGCGTGCCCGGCACCCACTTTGACCTGGACTACTTCGGCGGCCCCGGCATCAAAGTCACCCCCAAGCCCACCGAGGACGGCGGTGCCACCTTTGAGATCGAGAGCTGGGTCACCAACGGCGAAGAAGCCTACACCGTGATGTACAGCATCGAGGACTGCTACGGCAACGAAGTTGCTTCCGGCGTGCGCCCCTGCGACAGCACCAAGGTCACCCTGTACGTTCCCGATGCCCAGCTGTGGAGCATGGACGAGCCCAACCTGTACACCGTGACCGCCCGCCTGCAGAAGAACAACGAGACCTTTGACGAGATCTACGCCAACGTGGGTGTCCGCAGCTATACTGTGACCCCGAACGACGGCTTCTCCATCAACGGCGTGCCCACCCCGCTGCGCGGCGTGGCTCGCCATCAGGATCGTCTGTACAAGGGCAACGCCCTGACCGCTGAGGATCACTACGAGGATGCCATGCTCATCAAGGAGCTGGGTGCCAACACCATCCGTCTGGCCCACTATCAGCACAGCCAGGACTTCTACGACGCATGTGACGAGCTGGGCTTCGCCGTCTGGGCTGAGATTCCCTTCATCAGCGTCTTTAAGAAGGACCCCTCCGCTCACCAGAACTGCCGTCACCAGATGACCGAGCTGATCATCCAGAACTACAACCACCCCTCCATCATGTTCTGGGGCCTGTCCAACGAGATCCTGATCGGCGGCATCTGCCAGGAGCTGGTGGACAACCACCACGACCTGCAGAAGCTGGTGCGTGAGCTGGATCCCACCCGTCTCACCACCATTGCCCACGTCTCCAACACCCCTGTTGACGGCCCCATGCATCACATTACCGATGTAGAGAGCTACAACCACTACTTCGGCTGGTACGGCGGCAAGATGGAGCAGAACGGCCCCTGGCTGGACAAGTTCCACGCCGAGCACCCCGACATCTGCATCGGCATCTCCGAGTACGGCACCGAGGGCATCATCAACTGGCACAGCAACGATCCCCAGTGCAAGGACTACACCGAGGAGTATCAGGCACTGTACCACGAGCATCTGGCTCAGGTGTTCGAGGATCGTCCCTGGGTGTGGGCTACCCACTGCTGGAACATGTTCGACTTTGGCTGTGCTGCCCGCAACGAGGGCGGCGTTGCAGGCCGCAACAACAAGGGCCTGATGACCATTGACCGCAAGACCAAGAAGGACAGCTACTTTGTCTACCAGGCATACTGGTCCAAGCAGCCCATGGTCCACATCGCTGGCCGCCGCCATGCACAGCGCGCAGGCGAGACCACCGAGATCAAGGTCTACTCCAACCAGGACACCGTTGTGCTGTACGTCAACGGCAAGGAAGTCGGCCAGCAGACCGCGCACCGCGTGTTCAAGTTCAACGTTGCTCTGGAAGAGGGCTTCAACACCATCCTGGCCGTTGCCGGTGACGTGAAGGATTCCATCACGCTGGAAAAGGTCGAGAAGGAGCCTGATTGCTACACTCTGCCTGAGTTCAACGAGCGTCAGGAGGGCGTTGCCAACTGGTTCAAGCAGGTCGGCAGCCTGGATCTGAAGGCTCCGATGGAGTTCCCCGAGGGCTATTACAGCATCAAGGACAGCATGGAGGAGCTCTCCAAGAACGAAGAGGCTCTGGCTCTCGCCACCAGGGCTGTCAAGCTGGCCACCAACTTTGACATCAAGCCCGGCGTTGGCATGTGGGATATGATGAAGCGCATGACCCCTGAGACTATGGCTAAGATGATCAACATGCCCGATGGCTTTATCGAGAGCCTGAACGCACAGCTAATCAAGATCAAGAAGTAAGTACTTCCTGCATCTGAACACCAAAAAACAAACGAACCGCCCCGGCACTGCACAAAGCAGCCGCCGGGGCGGTTTTTGTATGCGGCAAATGGCAAGATGAATCAGGCCGCTGAGATGGTCAATTTCAAACCCAGCTGCTGGAAGATCTTCAGCAGGGTATCCAGATTGGGCATCGTTTTAAAGGATTCGATCCGTGCCACCGAGGATTGCGGAATACCGCACCTCGCTGCCAGTTCCCGCTGGCTCAATCCCATCGCATTGCGCTGCTCTACCATTGCTTTCACGATTGCAGACATTGCTTCCGCTTCCCGGATATCCTTTGCAATGTCCGGGTCAACAGCTGCCACATGCTCCTTATAATCGTTCCAGGTCCTCATATTCATTCACCCTTTCTTGCAAGCCAATCATCACGTTCCGCTTTTGCTCGTTCAATTTCACGCCGCGGTGTTTTTTGCGATCTCTTCCGAAACTGGTGCAGCAGCACAAACCGGTCACCCCGCCAACAGAAGTAGAATACCCGGTTATTTCCCGGACGCAGCTCCCAGATGCCATCCATCAGATGCTTCGTCACATTCTCGGAAAGCCGTGTTCCGTTGTCCTGCAGCAGCTGGATATACAACACGATCTGTTTATACTGTATTCGCGCATCCTTATTGGATGCGCTTTTTATCCGCAGCTCTTCCAAAAAGTCCCACAGTTCGGAAACGCCTCTGTCGTTCTCGTAAAATTCGACTGTATACATTCATGTTCCTCTTCTATGTGCGGCTTATCCCTCAGCCTTATGATAGCACATTTGCTATCAGTCGTCAATCTATTTTCTCATCTCCCACACTCTCTTGCAAACCAAAAGGGCCCTGCGGCATTTGCAGGGCCCTTTCGGTTATGGGAAATCATGAAATATCAAAGCATCTTTACCATGCTGCCCCAGCCTGCGGCTCAGCGCTTTTTGCTGCGCTTCTTCTTGCGCGGGGCAGAGCGGGCAGGGTTCTGGGTGGGAACAGAATCATTGGAGTGCTTCTGCTCCATCCGATATCTGGCGTAATTGGGAATCACAACCGCGATCACGATCAGCAGGATCCAGACCGGGATGCTGGGCTGCTCGTGGTTGGTGTTGAACAGAAACTGCATGACATTATCCATAGGGTGTTTTCCTTTCCGGCCCAGCAGGCCGCCAGAGGGCTTTTTACAGCCAGATGTTGCCGTCCTCGTCCGGTTTCATGGGCACGGCAATGATGAAGTCCACGATGGTCATAGCGGCAGAGAAACCACTCCAGAAGGTTGCCAGATACAGCAGGCCCAGCACCGGGCGCTTGGCATAGAACTGGTGCGCACCAAACGCACCCAGAATGCACAGGCGCATATACTTCTTACGGCTGACACAGTGCTTTTCACGGTGTTCTCTCCAGTATAACAGGTGGTCGATGGTGTTCCAGATGAACCCATGGTCCGGGTCCTTTACCCACTGTGTCTTTTCTTCCATTTACGATGTACCTCTTGTCTGAATTTTGTTCCAAAAGCAGAAAACCGCCCGCCGCAAGGGCGAGCGGTTTTCCTATTTGATTTTACAGGTTTCCGCAGAAAATTGCAAGTACCAATTAGGCGTTCTCAGCCATGGTCTTCATCTTGATCTGAGCGACCTCATCCTGGATCTCTTCCATCTTCTCCTTGGTCAGGGGATAGAACTTCATAGCGATCAGGTTGCAGACCAGGCCGATCATGATCATGCCGTATGCGCAGAAGACAACGCCCATACGCAGGCCCGGGGTAACAGGGTCACCCATAACGGGGTTGTGGTCGGTGAAGCCGCACATGCTGAACATGATACCGGCGACCATGGGAGCGAAAGAGGAGACCAGCTTATCCACGAAGCTGAACAGGGTGCCCATCAGGCCGGGGACGTACTTGCCGGTACGGTAGACTTCGTAGTCAGCGCAGTCAGCGGTCATGGGGATAACGATGTTACCGGAGATACCCTGGAAACCAGCAGTGACGATGGTAAAGACCAGATAGATGATCAGGAAGTAGCCCCAGTTCAGAGCACCAGTCTCGGGGTTGGAGGTCATAGTGGTGGGATCACCGAACAGCCACAGAGCTGCCAGAATACCATTGGTGATCAGACCGCCCACAGAACCGATCAACATAGCCTTGCGCTGACCCAGACGGGTAGCAAAGAAGCTGATGAACAGGAAGCACACGATGGTGCTGGGGATGGTCACCAGACCGGTAACATTACTCTGCAGCAGGTTGGAACCAGCGATGCAGGCGAACATGGCGACCATGACGGCGCTGGACTTTGCAGAAGAACCCAGCTTATCGGTAGATGCGGACAGGACCAGCATCTGGATGGCACGGTTGTTCTTCAGGGTATCCCAGTAATCCTTCAGGCCGACCTTGACAGGTTTGCCGGTGCCGAAGAACTCGGAACGATCCTTGGGAGCGATGGAGATCACAGCGATGATGGTGAAGATCGCAGACATGACAGCGGTCATCTTCCACAGGGTGTCAAAGAACTCCAGAGATGCGTAACCGCCCACATCGTTGTAGCTGTTGGCGATACGGGGAATGATGATGCCCAGGATAGCAAACACCAAGGTGTTATACACACCGTCGAAAGAAGCGAACATGGGGCGCTGTTTGGGATCGTTGGTCACACAAGACTGAGCGGACTTGGTAACGACACACTGGCAGGTGTAGCCCAGGTAGTAGACCATCAAAACGACCACATAGAAGGGGAAGCGCACGCCCTGAGGCAACTTGTGGGTCACATGGAATGCGACCCAGCTGGTGACGCACAGGATGATCTGACCGATCACGATGAACGGGCGGTTCTTGCCGAACTTGCCGTTGGTCTTATCGACCATGAAGCCGACGAACGGGTCGGTAACACCGTCCCAGATACGCATCATCATGGTCAGGGAAGAAGCGACCATCATGCCAACGCCAACCCAGCCCATCAGGTAGTAGGTGGCGTAGTTCATCATCATCAGATAAACGTTGGTTGCGGTGTTGTTCAGCGCGTAGCCTGCGATACGCCACAGGGGAACGCGGTGGATGCCGTTGTGCTCATAGTCCTTATCATAGAACTTATCCGGCAGACTTCTGGTTTTTGCCATTTCATTCTCTCCTTTGTTCACACAGGAACATTCTCCGTTTTCTCCATGGGGCTTACAGCTGCCACTGCGTACCAGCCCGTCCGGAACTTTATGTCTATATTATGAACGCTTTTTGATATATCTGTTAGTAATATTTTAAGGTAAAACAGGTCGATTTTACGATTATGGGAAAAGTTTCACTAATGTGAAAAATTCTATTGTGCTTATTGCACAATCAATTGATATACTAGTATAGCACAACGCCAGTTAGCCGCCACTATGTTCTGCGCCGGAGAACGGACCTGCAAACGCCAAAAAGGGCCCACGGCAAATGCCGCAGGCCCTTTCTGGCGCTAGGAGGTAAATGAATGAATAGAGGAAGATGTCAGATCAGGATGTCGCCGTTCTCATCGGCCTGCATGGGCAGTGCAATGAGAAGGTCGGTCACGCAGAGGAAGAAGGGCACCACGCTCCAGAAGAACAGGGTGTAGAAGGCCGCCAGCGCATACCGCTTTTCATAGTAGCGGTGGCCGCCGCACCAGCCCAGAAACAGGCAGAGCAGAAGGTACTTCTTTTTGTTCACCTTGTGCCTTACGCGGTTCTTTTTCCAATCGTGATACTTACCAATGAGGCCCGGGCTCTTCTCCTTTTCAAGATCGATGCCGGCTTCCAGCTTGGCATCCTGCAGCGCCAGCTCCGCCTTGATAAAGTCATCCCGTGTGAACTCTTCGCCGGTCTCCAGCTTGTGGAACACATCGTCCGTTACCTGCTGGCGGCTGCCGATGCCGTAATAACCGGTGCTCCAATCGTCCTTTTCCTCGTCGTAGTGCTCCACATCGCCCAGCAGTTCGCCGGTGGTGGGGGCCTTTTCCGGGGCCTCAGCGGAGGGGGCCGGGGTGATCTCAGGGGTCTGGTTCAGCTTGTTTTCTTCTGCCATAGTGGTATTCCTTCCGGGTCTCAGGGTATCAGAAAGTCCTGCGGCAGAGGATGGCCCGCCGCAGGACATTTCCGGTTACGATGCAGGACAGCGGCGCTGTCCCGGATTCAAAATTTCCGCAGGGAGATGGTTGGCATTAAGCCTGCTTTGCAGCAGCCTCAGCCTTGATGCGGCCGATCTCAGCCTGGATCTCTGCCATCTTCTCCTTGGTCAGGGGATAGAAGTGCATAGCCACAACGTTGCACAGCCAGCCAACGATGGGCAGCAGGACGAAGCAGCCGATGGTTGCCCAGAAGATGCCGTCAGAGTACGGAGTCATGGTGTCGGGCAGAGCGTCCTTGAAGCCGACCATGGAGTAGAACAGAGCCACAACGGTAGCAGCCAAAGAGGAGACCAGCTTATCCACGAAGCTGAACAGGGTGCCCATCAGGCCGGGAACGTACTTACCGGTACGATAGACCTCGTAGTCAGCGCAGTCAGCGGTCATGGTGATAACGATGGAGGAGGACAGTGCCTGCACGCCGGACCATGCGATGACCAGCAGCACGAAGATCAAAGCGGTGGTGGTCCAGCCGGTGAACAGGGTGCCCCAGGTGTCAGGACGGATCAGGCGGAATGCGGGCAGAGAGAACTTGGAAGCATCGCCCTTGGGGTTGAAGAAGAACAGGAACAGGGTGATGGCGATGGAGCCGATGATGCCGCCCCAGGTACCCACCAGCATGGATGCCTTCTGGCCCATCTGACGAGCGATCTTGTTCATCAGCAGCAGAGAAATCAGGCAGATGGGGATAGAGGTGATCTGAGAGTAGCTGGAGAATGCGGCATAGTTGCCGAAGATGATGCCGAACAGGCAGATCATAACGGTAGCGTTGCTCTTGGTGGACATGAACAGCTTATCGGTAGATGCGGAGACCACCAGCATCTGGATGGCACGGTTGTGAGCCAGGGTGTCAACGTAATCCTTGATGCCGACCTTCTGGGTGGTGCCCAGACCGAAGTACTTCGGATTGTCCTTACGCCACAGGGCGATGATGGCGCAGACTGCAAAGACAGCGGACAGGCCGCCGAACATCAGCTGCATGGTGGTGAACAGGCCGGGGTTGTAGAAAGCGGACAGGCTGCCGCCGGACTTCTCCACGATGCCTGCCAGAGAGGGGTTCTGTGCCACCAGAGAAGCGATCTCGGCAGCGTTGGCCTCGGCAGTCAGGGTGAACTTGGGCACCAGGACATCGGTGACAATGATGGGGAACATGATGTTCATCAGAACAATGTTATACACAGTATCGCACATTGCGAAGATGGGGCGCTGCTTGGGATCGTTGGTCAGGCAGGTCTGAGCAGACTTGGTGACAACGCACTGGCAGGTGTAGCCAATGATGTAGATCATGTAGATGATGATGAACGCAATAAAGCGGACACCAGTGCCCATCTTGGGGATGAAGTTGAACATCACGAAGGTGGTGGCGAACATGATGATCTGACCGATGGCAATGAACGGACGGTTTTTGCCGAACTTGCCGTTGGTCTTATCGACCATCATACCAACGAACGGGTCGGTGACACCGTCCCAGACACGCATGATGGTAACAATAGAACCGGCCAGCACGGATGCCAGACCGACGATACCGATCAGGAAGTAGCTGATGTAACCGACCACGACCATGTAGGTGTTGGTGGAGGTGTTGTTCAGAGCGTACATCATGATCTCCCACATTTTCGCTCTGTGGATGCCGTTTTCTTCAAGCGGCTGTTTGACCTTTGCCATAGAGAAGCTCTCCTTTCAATTCTGCGGCCGGTGTGCTGCCACTCACTCCGGCCTTTCATTCGGTCCCCCGTGGGCTGCGGCTGCCACATCGCGAACCGGGGGATTTTATGTATACATTATGAACTATCCCTCAAATTTCTGTTAGTAAAATTTTGAGGGAAAACAGGACAATTTTACTCTCCTTGGGCGAAATCAACAGTTTTAAAAAACAGTGTCCGTCATTTTGCACATGATTGCAAGATACTAGTACAGCACATTCCACAAAACAGACTTGTATTTCAACCGTGCGCAAAAAAAGAATACAAGGAAAGTGCGGAAATATCCAAAAAATTTTCTAGTTGTTCCGCGCGGGGGCCTATTATAATAGGTATAGCATCTGCGGCTCTGTGGCATGGGCCGCTGCGTTCAAAAGAAAAGGAGAAAACACTATGGCAGTGAAAGCATCCGAGCGTGTAAAGCGCTACCAGAACCCCAACGGCCCCACCATCAGCACCGTGGAGCGCAAGGTCATCGAGCAGAACGGCCTGTATTTCAAGGACATCGACGGCACCGGCACCGTCAGCGCAGTCAACGACTGGCGCTTGACCCCGGCTGAGCGCGCCGAGGCCTATGTCAAGGTTCTGACCACCAGCGAGAAGATCGGCCAGATCTTCACCTCCGACTGGCGCATGGGCCCCAAGTATCCTTCCCCCCGTCTGGCAGCCAACGGCCACAAGCCCGTGGCGGACGAAAGCGGCCTGCTGGACGAGGCACCCGTGAACGTCTCCGACAGCATCTTCGGCTCCCAGTCCCTGCCCAGCACCTCTGACATGGTCAAGAAGAGCTTCAACCGCCACGTCATCCTGCGCGAGAGCCCCACGCCCGAGGATCTGGCAGATTACCTGAACCAGCTGCAGTACCTGACCGAGACCTGTGATCATTTTGTTCCCATGCAGGTCATGTCCAACAGCCGCAACGAGAACGGCGAGGTCGTGTTCGGCATGAACGATGCCACCGGCGTGTTTGCCACCTATCCCGGTACCCTGGGCATTGCTGCTGCCGTCAAGGGCACTGCACGCATCGACATCATCGACAAGTTCGCCGACACCATCCGCCGCGAGTGGAACGCCTGCGGCCTGAAGAAGGGCTACATGTACATGGCCGACTGCGTCACCGACCCCCGTTGGCAGCGCACCTTCGGCACCTTTGGCGAGGACCCCGCACTGATCGAGGAGATCTTCGACCACCTGATCCCCGGCATCCAGGGCGGCAGCAACGGCGTTACCCCCGAGGGTGTTTCCATGACCGTGAAGCACTTCCCCGGCGGCGGTGCCCGTGAGAACGGCTTTGACCCCCACTATGCAGCAGGCCAGTGGAACATCTACGCCACCCCCGGCTCCCTGCAGAAGTACCACATCCCGGCATTCCGTGCCGCCATCCGCCACAATGCCGAGTCCATCATGCCCTACTACTCCAAGCCCAGCGCTGAGAAGAGCGCTCCGCAGGAGGACTTCAACGGCAACCCCATCGAGCTCCAGCCCTACGGCTTTGCCTACAACAAGGTGTTCATCGACGGCCTGCTGCGCGGCCAGATGGGCTTCAAGGGCTACATCAACTCCGACACCGGCATCGTCCACAACATGTGCTGGGGCGTTGACATGCTGGACGAGCCCGAACGCATCGGCTATGCCGTTACCCAGAGCGGCGTGGACCTGATCTCCGGCCTGCTGGACAACGAGCTGGGCGAGGAGAGCTACGCCCGCGGCACCAACGACTACTACGACACCCACGCGGTGCCCGCCGGTTTCAAGAAGGAAGATCTGGTACTGACCGATGCCAGCCTGAACCGCGCTGTCAGCCGCACCCTGACCGAGCTGTTCCGTCAGGGCATGTTCGAGGACACCTACGCCGACCCCAGGAAGGCCGCCGAGGTCGTTGCCACCAAGGCCGACTGGGAGGAAGCCTCCCGCGTGCACCGCGAGTCCGTTGTCCTGCTGAAGAACGACGGCACCCTGCCCCTGAAGGACGGCACCAAGGTCTACGCTGAGGCCTTTGGCAAGAGCGCCGAGGCCGGCGAGGCCGCCACCAAGGCCCTGCGCGAGATGCTGGGCAATGTTGCTCTGGTGGATACCCCCGATGAGGCCGAGGTGGCCCTGCTGATGGTCAGCCCCCAGTCCGGTGCATACTTCAACGCCACCCCGGGCTACCTGGAGCTGGACATCTGCGAGGACAAGACTGTCTGCAACGTGGACGAGAGCGGCAAGCCCACCACCGAGACCCACAAGGAGACCACTCTGGTGGGCGCAAACCGTCTGGCCGGTATCGCTGCTGCGGTCCACGCACACGGCGGCAAGGTCGTTTCCAACATCAACTGCCCGCTGGCCTGGGAGGTCGGCAATGTGGAGAAGGTCTCCGATGCTCTGACCGTCGGCTTTGACACCTACCCCTCCGCAACGCTGGATGTGATGTTCGGCCGCTTTGCTCCCGTTGGCAAACTGCCTCTGACCCTGCCCAAGGGCGACGAGGTGCTGGCTGTGAACGCAGACGGTGTCTGCATCAGCCCCAACGACGTGCCCGGCTTTGCAAAGGATGCCTACATGCCCGACAGCATGAAGGACGAGAACGGCAAGGCTTACGCCTACCGTGATGCCGCAGGCAACTATTACGAGATGAACTTCGGCCTGACGTTCTGAGGGAAGCCCTCTCCGTCTCGCCCAAACCAAAGGAGACACTTTCCATGGCACAAACGCAGAAAAAACAGCAGGATATGGGCACGGGTGACGTGAAAAAGCTCCTGCTTCAGCTGATGATCCCTGCCGTTGTGGCGCAGGTGGTCAACCTGCTGTACAACATCGTGGACCGCATCTACATCGGCCACATCCCGGGGATCGGCGCGGCGGCTCTGACCGGCGTGGGCCTGTTTACCCCCATCCTGATGCTCCTGAACGCCTTTGCCATGCTCATCGGCTCCGGCGGCGCGCCCCGCACCGCCATCGCCATGGGCCAGGGCGACAAGAAGCAGGCAGAAAAGATCGTCAGCAACAGCTTTACTATGCTGTTGCTCTTCTCGGTCGTCCTGACCATCGTCTTTTACGCAGCCGCACCCACCCTGCTGCGGCTGTTTGGTGCCAGTGACACCACCCTGCCCTACGCTCTGGCTTACAGCCGCATCTACATTCTGGGCACCATCTGCGTGCTGATCGTGCTTGGCATGAACACCTTCATCACCGCGCAGGGCTTTGCCAAGATCAGTATGCTGACCACCGTTATCGGCGCGGTCATCAACATCGTGCTGGACCCCATCCTCATCTTCGGGCTGGGCATGGGCGTAAAGGGTGCTGCCATTGCCACCGTGCTGAGCCAGGCAGTGGGTGCCATCTGGGTCATCCGCTTCCTCACCGGCCCCAAGACCATCCTCAAGATCCGCAAAGAGGACATGAAGCTGGAAGGGAAGATCATCATGCCCGTGCTGGCACTGGGCATTTCCACCTTCGTCATGCTCTCCACCGAGAGCCTGCTGTCCATCAGCTTCAGCTCCAGCCTGGCCCGCTACGGCGGTGACGTGGCCGTGGGTGCCATGACCGTGATCACCAGCGCCTCCCAGCTGTGCACCATGCCCATCTCGGGCATCTGCCAGGGCGGCCAGCCGGTGATGAGCTTCAACTTCGGTGCAGGCAAGAAGGACCGCGTCAAGCAGGCGTTCCGCTTCCAGCTGACCCTCTGCCTGGGCTACACCACCATCTTCTGGCTGCTGATGATGCTGGTTCCCGGTGCAGTGGCTGGCATCTTCACCTCGGATGCCTCCCTGATCGATTACACCACCTGGGCCATGCGCATCTATATGGCGGGTATCTTCTCCACCGGTGTCCAGATCGCCTGCCAGCAGAGCTTTATGGCGCTGGGTCAGGCCAAGGTCAGCCTGCTGCTGGCCTGCCTGCGCAAGCTCATCCTGCTCATCCCTCTCATCTTCATCCTGCCCCATGTGGTCGCGAACCCCGTGTTCGGCGTGTTCCTTGCCGAGCCCGTCAGTGACATCATCGCCGCTGCCGTGACCGCCACCACCTTCTTCCTCCAGTTCAATAAGATCCTGGACAAGGGCGCTGGCAGGGTCTGATGAGGGCCCCGGCCTGAGCCGCAGACCCTGAGAGAAACCATAAGAACCCCGGAGCTGCAGTTTCCTGCAGCTCCGGGGTTCTTTCTCGTTTTTACAGACCGGCCAGCAGGATGGCCAGCACGGCTTTCTGCACATGGAGGCGGTTCTCCGCCTCGTCAAAGATCTCGTCGGCGTGTTCTTCAAAGACAGCGGTGGAGATCTCCTCTCCCCGATGCGCAGGCAGGCAGTGGAGGAGCATGGCATCGGGCTTTGCGCCCTCCATCAGCCTGCTGGTCACCTGAAAGCCCGCGAAGTCCCGCAGGCGGCGCTCACTCTCGGGGGTGCCGGGGGCCGTATTCCATGCGGCGGTCACCACCACATCGGCATCCTTCACACCCTCGGCGGGGTCGGTAAGCAGGTGAAACTTTTCGCCATACTTGTGGGCGAACATCAGCACGTCGGCGGCAGGGCGGTAGCCCTCGGGGCAGACACAGGTCACACGCATCCCTGCCAGCAGGCCGCCTACGATGAGGCTGTTTGCCATGCTGCAGCCATCGCCGATGAAGCAGAGCTTCTGGCCCTCCAGCGTGCCCCGGCGTTCCCGGATGGTCATCAGGTCGGCCAGCACCTGGCAGGGATGGGCGTAGTCGGTCAGGCCGTTGATCACGGGCACACCGGCCAGCTCGGCAAACTCTTCCAGATCGCACTGACGGTAGGTGCGCCAGACCACGCAGTCGTAGTAGCGGCCCAGCACCCGGGCAGTGTCCTTGAGGGGCTCGCCCCGGCCGGACTGCAGCTCGGTGGCGGCGTTCATGTAATTGCCCAGACCGCCCAGCTGGTAGACACCCACCTCAAAGCTGGTGCGGGTGCGGGTGGAATTTTTGGAGAACATCAGCGCCACGCTTCTGCCCTTGAGCAGCGCCGGGGTCGTCCCGGCCTTCTGCTCTGCCTTGAGCTCCTCCGCCACATCAAGGATGTGGTGGAGCTCAGCGGGGGAGAGGTCGCTCATTTTCAGCAGATGTTTCATGCCTGCTCCTTTGGAGCCTTCTGCTCCATCTCGGTCAGCACCTCGTTCAGGATGCCCAGAGCCTTTTCCACATCGTGGGCGGTCAGGGTCAGCGGGGGCAGCAGGCGCAGGCGGCTCTTGGCCGTGAGCACCAGCAGACCCTTTTCGCGGCAGGCGGCCAGCACGTCCGCGGCCTGGATGCCGCCAAAGAACTCGATGCCCACCATCAGGCCAATGCCGGAAAGGTTCTTGACCATGGGCAGCTTGGCCAGACCAGCACGCAGCTGGACGGCCCGCTCACTGACATTGGCCAGGAAGCTCTGATCCATCCGATCCACCACCACATTGGCACCGGCGCAGACCACCGGGTTGCCGCCAAAGGTGGAACCGTGGCTGCCGGGGCCCATGCCCTCGGCGGTCTTTTCGTTCAGCAGAACAGCACCGATGGGCAGGCCGCCGCCCAGGCCCTTGGCCAGCGTGACGATATCGGGCTTGAGGTTGTAGTGCTCACAGCACAGGAAGGTGCCGGTGCGGCCCACGCCGGTCTGCACCTCGTCCACGATAAGGACAAGGTCCTTTTCATCACAGAGGGCGCGCACGGCCTGCACATACTCGGGGTCCAGCGCCATCACGCCGCCCTCGCCCTGGATCAGCTCCAGCATAATGGCGCAGGTATGGCGGTCCACCAGTTCCCGGAGGCCCTCGATGTCACCGGCGGTGGTATAGACAAAACCCTCGTTGAAGGGGCCAAAGTAGTTGTGGAACACCTCCTGACCGGTGGCGGTCAAGGTGGCAATGGTGCGGCCATGGAAGCTGTTGACCAGCGTGATCACAACATCGCGGCCCTTGCCGTAGTGATCAAAGCTGTACTTGCGGGCGGCCTTGATGGCACCCTCGTTGGCCTCGGCACCGGAATTTCCAAAGAACGCCTTGCTCATGCCGGTGCGCTTGCACAGCTTTTTGGCCAGCTTGCCGCAGGGGGCAGTGTAATAGAGGTTGGAGGTGTGCTGCAGCTTGTGGGCCTGCTCGGAGACGGCCTCGGCCCAGGTCAGGTCGCAGTAGCCCAGGCTATTCACGCCGATGCCGCTGGTGAAATCCAGATACTTCTGGCCCTCGGGGCCCTCGGCATACAGGCCGTGGCCCTTTTCCAGTGCAATGGGGTTGCGGTTATAGGTGTGCAGGACATATTCGTTGTCCCGCTTGATGACTTTTTCGGAATCCATAGATATACCCTCCTTGGTTAGCGTCCTCGCCCTCTCAGTCTCGCATTCGCTCGCCAGCCCAGGTTGTGGCTCCCAGCAGCTGCTTCGTGCAATTGCACTCGCACCTTGCTGGCCACTGCCCCAACAACTCCTCCCTCAATCCGCCACTGGCGGCGGTCGTCGTCGTTGCCCCCAAAGGGGGAGCCTATTCATCTTTATTATATCGCCCGATATAATTTTCAGCAAGCCTTATTCCTGATGGCTGCGGCGGTAGAACCGGGTGCCGGAGCCCCGGTTGGAGAACAGCTCCAGCAGGATGGAGTGGGGCACGCGGCCATCGATGATGACCGCCTCGTGGACTCCCTGATAGATGGCATCGGCCATGCCGCCGATCTTGGGGATCATGCCGCCCGCAATGATGCCCGCAGCCTTGTAGCCCTCGATCTCGCTGACCTCCACCTCGGGGATGAGGGTGGTCTCATCATCCTTATCCCGCAGCAGGCCGGCGATGTCGGTCATGGAGACCAGCTTCTCGGCCTTGAGGGCAATGGCGATCTGCGCGGCGGCGGTGTCGGCGTTGACATTATAGGCCTGGCCCAGATCGTCCATGCCCACCGTTGCGATCACGGGGATATAGCCGCCGTCCAGCAGGGTGGAGATCAAGGTGGGGTCCACATGGATGATCTCGCCCACATGGCCCAGAGCAGGGTCCAGTTCGGTGCAGCGGAGCATCTGGCCGTCCATGCCGCACAGGCCCACGCCGCGGCCGCGCAGCTTTGCCACAAGGTCCTTGTTCACCTTACCGGCCAGCACCTGCTGAACGATCTCCATGGTAGCGTCATCGGTCACCCGCAGACCGTTGTTGAAATGGCTCTCCACGCCGACTTTTTTCAGCATCTCGTTGATGGCCGGGCCGCCGCCGTGCACCAGCACCACCCGCACCCCCAGCAGGGTCAGGGTGACAAGGTCGTTCATCACGGCGTTTTTCAGCGTCTCGTTGATCATGGCGTTGCCGCCGTATTTGATGACCATGGTTTTGCCATGGTATTTCTGGATGTAAGGGGTCGCCTCCGAAAACAGGAGGGCCATTTCTTCGTTTTTCATATACTCTCCTTGCCGCCAGCACGCTTGCTCCGGCATTCGTTTTTCACCAAGACGGACTCCTTCCGTCATCGCTACGCGATGCCACCTCCCTCAAAGAGGGAGGCTTTCAGGCTCCCTCCGTGAGGGGGCTGTCGCCGCAGGCGACTGGAGGAGTTCCATTAAGTTCTATAATCCCCGTTGATCTTCACATAATCATAAGTCAGATCACAGCCCCATGCCTTGGCGCTGGCATCGCCGGTACCCATATCCACCTTGACAAGGATATCATGCTCCGCCAGAACTTTGGCAGCCTCGTCCTCGCTGTAGGGGTGGTAGGCGGCATTCTCACAGACATAGACCTCACCGGCGGCACTGCTCAGCCAGACGCAGACCTTGTCGATGGAGAAATCGCCGGGGGTGTAGCCGATGGCGCAGAGGATGCGGCCCCAGTTGGCATCGCGGCCAAAGACAGCAGCCTTGAACAGGTTGGAGCAGACCACGCTGCGGCTGACGGCACGGGCCGTTTTCAGGTCGGGGGCGTGGGTCACCTCGCAGGTGATGAGGTGGGTGGCACCCTCGCCGTCACCGGCGTGCTCGGCGCACATGTGCTCAGCAATGGCGGTCAGGGCCGCCACAAAAGCATCGTAGTCGGCGTTCTCTTCGCAGATCTCGGGGTTTCCGGCCAGACCGGAGGCCATGATGATCAGGGTATCGTTGGTGGAGGTGTCCAGATCCACACTCATCTGGTTGTAGGTGCCGGGCACCACGGTCTTGAGAGCCTTTTCCAGCAGAGCGGGGGAAACAGCGGCATCGGTGGTGTAGAAGGCCAGCATGGTGGCCATGTTGGGGGCGATCATGCCGCTGCCCTTGCCAATGGCACCCACGGTGCAGGTCTTGCCGCCCAGCTCAAACTGGATGGCATACTCCTTTTTGTGGGTATCGGTGGTCATAATAGCCGTGGCTGCATCGGTGCTGCCCTGCGCGGTGGCCGCTAGCTTTGCGGCAGCGGCGGGGATTCCCCGGGCAAAGGGGTCAATGACCATGGGCTGGCCAATGACACCAGTGGAGGCGGGCAGCACATCCTCGGCGGGGATGTGCAGTGCCTCGCCCACCAGCGCACAGCACTCCTCGGCCAGAGCCACGCCGTTGGCGGCGCAGGTGTTGGCGTTGCCGCTGTTCACAAGGATGGCCTGTGCATAGCCGTCCTTCAGGTGGGCACGGTCCACCTTGATGGGCGCACCGCAGACCTTATTGGTGGTGTAGACACCGGCGGCGGCACAGCGCACCTCCGCCTTGATGAGTGCCAGATCGTATTTTTCATTATGGTTTGTGCGGATGCCGCAATGCACGCCAGCCGCTGCAAAGCCCTTGGGGGCACAAATGCCGCCCGCAACTTCTTGATACATACTACTTTCTCCCTTCAGCATCCTCACCCTCTCCGTCAGCGCTAACGCGCTGCCACCTCCCCCAAAGTGGGAGGCCTTGGCATTCCCCGCAGAGTTTGCGGTTTTGTCAAAAGCTCTCCCTTCGGGAGAGCTGGGCGCGAAGCGGCCTGAGAGGGTGAGCCATTTCATTCCAGACCCTCCGTCTCTTCAAAACCGAGCATCAGATTCATACACTGGACTGCCGCACCGGAAGAGCCCTTGCCCAGATTATCAAACAGGGAGACCAGCATCATCTGATCCCCGGCGGCGTTCACGGTGCTGTACAGCTCCATGCGGTCGGTACCGGCCATGGCGTTGGAGTACAGGCCGTTCTCGGGCAAAGGCTCGTTCAGGGCGTGCACCTTGATGGTGGCGGCATCCCTGTAATACTCCGCCAGCCCTGCGGCCACCTTTTCGGCACCGCCCCAGACCGGCTGGAAGGGCACCAGCACCTGCATCCCGCTGTAATAATCGCAGACCACAGGCACAAAGGCGGGCGGGTTTGCCAGCCCGCTGATCTTCTGCATCTCGGGCAGATGCTTATGGGCAAGGCTCAGACCGTAGCTCTTGGGTGCATCCAGCTTGCTGTGGGCCGGACGGTCGGGGCTTTCGTAATCGGCGATCATCTTTTTGCCGCCGCCGGAATAGCCGGAAATACCGGTGCAGCTGTAAAAATCACCCGCTCCGGCAAGGCCCAGCTCCACCAGAGGCCGCATGATGCTGATAAACCCGCTGGCATAGCAGCCGGGCACCGCCACGCGGCAGGCATTTTTGATCTTTTCCTTCTGGCCCCTGAGTTCCGGGAAGCCGTAGACCCAGTTGGGATCCGTGCGGAAAGCCGTGGAGGTATCCAGCACCTTGACATCCGGACGGAGCAGGGGCACGACCTCTTTGGAAGCCGCATCCGGCAGGCAGAGGAAGGCGAGGTCAGCCGAATTGATGACCTTTGCCCGCTCGTTCACGTCCTTGCGGCCCTCCTCGGAGATGGAGAGCAGTTCAATTTCGGGCCGGGCGGCCAGACGGTCGGCAATGCGCAGACCCGTGGTGCCTGCGGAGCCGTCGATAAAGACCTTTACGCTCATGCGTTGTTCGCCTCCCATGCGGCCAGCTGATCCATGGCCAGCCGGATCTGGTTGTTGACGCTTGCCTCGCTGGGGCCGCCGTAGCTGGTGCGGCCCTCACAGCACTTGATGAGGTCGATGGCATCATAGATATCGTTCTCGAACAGGGCGCTGTAGCCCTTGAACTCGTCAAGGGTCAGTTCCTCCAGGGTCTTATCCTTTGCGATGCAGTCAGAGACCATGCAGCCGGTCAGCTTGTAGGCATCCCGGAAGGGCATCCCCTTCTTGGTCAGGTAGTCGGCGCAGTCGGTGGCGTTGATAAAGCCCTTGGCGGCAGCGCGGCGCATGTTGGCAGGCAGGGTCTTCATGGTATCCAGCATGGGGGTGACAGTCTTGAGACACAGCTCCAGCGTATCCACCGCATCGAAGATGGCTTCCTTGTCCTCCTGCATATCCTTGTTGTAGGCCAGAGGAATGCCCTTCATCATCACCAGCAGGGTGTTCAGGTCACCGTAGACGCGGCCGGTCTTGCCGCGGATCAGCTCGGTGACATCGGGGTTCTTCTTCTGGGGCATGATGGAGGAGCCGGTGGTAAAGGCATCGTCCAGCTCGATGAACTTGAACTCCCAGCTGCACCAGAGGATGATCTCCTCGGAAAGGCGGGACAGATGCATCATGCAGATAGAGATGGCGTTGGCCAGCTCAATGCAGAAGTCACGGTCAGAAACGCCGTCCAGACTGTTGGCACAGGGTGCGGCAAAGCCCAGCTTTTCGGCGGTGAACTGACGATCCAGCGGGTAGGTGGTACCGGCCAGAGCGCCGGAGCCCAGCGGGCACTGGGCATCCATGCGGGCGGTGGCATCCTCAAAGCGCTGCAGGTCGCGCAGGAGCATGGAGGCGTAGGCCATCAGCGCATGACCAAAGGTGATGGGCTGGGCGCGCTGCAGGTGGGTGTAGCCGGGCATGACAGCGGTGGTATTCTCCGCGGCCTTCCTGCAGATGACCTTGATGAGCTCCACGATGTAAGCCTGCAGGGTGTGGCTGTAGTCCCGCAGGGTCAGGCGGATATCCAGCGCCACCTGATCGTTGCGGCTACGGCCGGTGTGCAGGCGCTTGCCTGCATCGCCGATGCGGGCGGTCAGGGTCTGCTCCACGAAGGTATGCACATCCTCGGCGTTGGGGTCGATCTCCAGCGCACCGCTTGCCAGATCGTCGGCAATGGAGGCCAGCCCGCTGAGGATATCCTCGCAGTCCTTTTCGGAGATGATGCCCTGCTTGGCCAGCATGGCGGCGTGGACCCCGCTGCCGCGCATATCCTGCGCGATCATCCGCTGGTCAAAGCGGATGGAGGAGTTGAAATCATTGACGCGCGAATCGACCGCCTTGGAGAAGCGGCCCTTCCATAATTGTTCTGCCATAATATTCTTCCTTTTCTGATAGGCGGCTCGCCCTCTCCGTCATTGCTTGCGCAATGCCACCTCTCCCAAAGGGAGAGGCTCTGGCGCAACCGAGAACTTCACGGCTTGACCGGAAACTTTGCCGCTATGCCAAGGGCTCTCCCTTTGGGAGAGCTGTCACCGTAGGTGACTGAGAGGGCGAGGATGTTTATCTTGTAAATAAAAACAGCTAAAAACGGCAAAGCCGCCGCAGGGGAAAACGCTCCTGCGGCGGTGCCGCCGGCAACTATGCCGGTTTTGGAACTCCGTTGTGAAAGTGTAGAGAACACACCGGAGAGAAAGTTGGCTTTGTGTGATCCCGGTGGATCAGCCGCTTAGTCCTCGATCTTCGGCCAGCTCTTGGACAACTTTGCGCGCTCCTTGATGGACAGGCCGAACAGGTTGATGAAGCCTGCTGCATCTGCCTGGTTGTAATCCTCGTCCTCACCAAAGGAAGCAGTCTGCTCATCGTACAGGGTGAACGGAGAGGTGACACCGGCGTTGATCATGTTGCCCTTGTACAGCTTCAGCTTCACATCGCCGGTCACGGTCTTTGCCAGGCTGTTGGCAAAAGCATCCAGAGCCTCACGCAGCGGGGTGAACCACTGGCCATTGTAGACGATGTCGGCATACTTCTGTGCCAGCTGCTCCTTGAGGTGTGCGCTCTCCTTGTCCAGGGTGATGGTCTCCAGAACATTGATGGCCTTGTACAGGATGGCACCGCCGGGGGTCTCGTACACACCGCGGCTCTTCATGCCCACCAGACGGTTCTCCACGATATCCAGCAGGCCGATGCCGTTCTCGCCGCCCAGCTTGTTCAGGTATTCCACCAGCTCCACAGCGCCCATCTCCTTGCCGTCCACGGCAGTGGGAACGCCCTTTTCAAAGTGGATGGTCACATAGGTCGGGGTGTCGGGAGCCTGCTCAGGGCTGACTCCCAGCTCCAGGAAACCGGGGTGGTTGTACTGGGGCTCGTTGGCGGGGCTCTCAAGATCCAGGCCCTCGTGGCTCAGATGCCACAGGTTCTTGTCCTTGGAGTAGTTGGTCTCGCGGTTGATCTTCAGGGGGATGTGGTGAGCCTCGGCGTAGTCGATCTCTTCGTCACGGCTCTTGATGTCCCACTCACGCCAGGGAGCAATGATGGCCATATCGGGGCACAGGGCCTTGAGGGTCAGCTCAAAACGCACCTGATCGTTGCCCTTGCCGGTGCAGCCGTGGCAGATGGCATCTGCGCCTTCCTTGATGGCGATATCGGCCAGAGCCTTTGCAATGCAGGGGCGTGCAAAGCTGGTGCCCAGCAGGTAGTCCTCGTACTTTGCACCAAACTTCAGGGTGGGGAAGATGTAGTTCTCCACAAAATCCTTCTTCAGATCCAGAACGTACAGCTTGGAAGCGCCGGTAGCCTTGGCCTTTTCCTCCAGGCCGTCCAGCTCGGTGCCCTGGCCCACGTCACCGGAAACGGCGACGACTTCGCAGTTGTTGTAGTTTTCCTTCAGCCAGGGAATGATGATGGAGGTATCCAGACCACCGGAGTAGGCCAGCACGACTTTTTTGATATTTTCCTTTTTCATAATAAACGCGCTCCTTTTAATAAAAATACACTTTTGTACCCTGATGCGCACTTTCCCTTCGCATCCTCTGTCTTTGATTCGCGGTTGATGCTTTTATTATACACAGCGCGGCTTTTCCGTCAATGCTGAAAACTGCCAAACATGCCGCGCGTTTGCGGCAGGATTTGTTACACTTTGTATGTTTATGCAATATTATTTGTTTATATTCAAATTTTATGCAGTTAAAATGTATATATGAAATGCAAAAAAGCGCCCCGAAGGACGCTTTCTTTATGCCTGGTATCTTCCCAGGATCTCCTCCACCTGTTCCTGTGTCAGCGGGTGGGTGGGCTCCGGCTTTTCATTGCCCCTGCGCAGGGGCAGCCACCAGGTGGACAAGCCCAGCCAGCCGAACTTATAGGCAGTGTGGGGCTCACGGCCCACGCAGGTGAAGCCCAAGCGGGCATGGATACGCTCACTGGCGGGGTTGGGGTCTGCCACAAGGGCGTAGACATTCCAGTAACCCATCCCGTCCAGAATATCCAGCAGGGCGCGGTAGAGGGTATCCCCCACACCAAAGCCCCGGGCATCGGGGGCACAGTAGATGGTGCTCTCCACAGCCCAGTCGTAGGCCTCACGGGGGTGGTAGCGGTGGGCGCAGGCATAGCCCAGCAGTTTACCGTCCCCATCCCGGGCCAGCAGCAGAGGGATCAGCGCACGGGTGCTGTCCACCCAGTCCTCATACTCCGGCAGGGAAGAGGGTGTCACCTGAAAGGTTGCCGTGTGGTGCAGGACATACCAGTTGTAGATGTCCAGGATCTCCGCCGCATCGGCCCGGGTGGCCAGCGAGAGCCGGGGCAGATTCTTCTCAGCCCATTCGGCGCACAGGGCCTCCTTCTGCGCCTTGGTCAGCTTTTTCAGGGCTGCTTCCCGGCGCAGGGCGGCAGATTTGTCTGTGCACCGTTCCAGATACGCGAACCGCTGTGCCCCCAGCGCACGGGTGCACTTGGCCCCCTTCCCGCTCTTGTGGGCGTGCAGGCGGCTGGCCGGGTCATTTGTCCAGCCCGTGTAGAGCTGGCCGCCTGCGCAGCGCACCATATAGACATAGGCCCGCTCCGTCTTCTCCGCTTCCCCGCTCATATCACAGTCTCCCGTTGTTTTTCAGCACCTGACGGCAGGCGGCCAGCGCCGTCTCCTTATCCTTTGCGGTGATGAGGAAGCGGCTGGCGTGGCAGAAACTGATGCCCTCGATGCCGCTCTTCTGCTCAATGACCTCCTGCGGCTGGCCCGCCCAACTCTGGGGGAAGGGCAGCTTCGGCTTTTTGGTCTTGTGGTCGGTCACGCACTGGGCGCTCCACCCACCGCGCTGGCTGGGGTAGATGACGAAAAGGGCATCGGTCTTGTACAGGCCATTCTTCCAGGGCAGGTAGCAGGGCAGGATCACGATGCCGTCCCGGGAGTTCTTATAGGCCTGCTGCACTTTCTCGTCGGCGCGGTTCACGGCGTTCGCGCTCTCGATCTGGTTTTCCAGGATCTGCTTTGCCACAGCCACCGCCTTGAAGAAGCAGGTGTCCTGATCCTCCTTGGAGTCCCACACCGGGTTGAAGAAGCCGATGGCATCGCACAGGCTGTTCTGCTCGCCGGTGTTATCGTTCAGGTCAAGAGGCTGGATAAAGTTCTCATCGATGAGCCGGGCCTGACGCTCCCCCACCAGCCCCGGGCCCAGCACCCGCCACAGCAGGCCGAAGGCCGCATAGGGGATGCCGTTGGCACGGTACTCGCGGGGCTCCTGATGGTGATCGAACATGCCAAAGCCGATATCGTACACGATGCCGTCGAAATCGTCCGGTACCACAAAGCCGCGGGTGATCCTGATGTCCGGCCGGATGATCTGCAGCAGCGCCGTTGCAAATACGTCGTCCGCATGGAACTTGCCGGCGTGGGTGAAGCCATTTGCAGGAATTTTCATAGATGTACCTCGTTCCCAATAAAATCTCTGGCAACAGTATACCACACTTTGCCAAAAGGGACAACGAAAAGCCCCGGCTGTCGGGGGACAGCCGGGGCAAAGGTACACCTTAACTCGTTTTTTAGTTGACCTTGGGGAACATTTTTGCGTCGCAGCGAGACAGCTGAGTAGAAACAACCAGCTGTGTGGATGTACCACCATTGACTCGGCGAATGCAGGTCATGTCGCCCTTTTTATAAACGACCTTTCCATTGCCGTCCGCCATATCTTTTGCCGCATAGTAGAACTCATATGTATAGACTACACCATCCACATTAGCCTTGATGCTCTCTCGATAGAACTCCTGAGCGAAAGGATTCGTATAGTTTTCAGCAGAGAAGGTAAGCGGAACAACCTTGTTAGCAATGTAGATCAGATTCTTGGGTTCCTTCAGTTCATCCAGAATCCCCTGTTTTTCTATTGCGATTTTTTCGTCGTTCGCGCCCTCACTTTTCCCGTACTCTTCAATACTCGTCCAAGTAAGATTATTCACAGTGGTGTCAGCTGTGAGTTTATAACTCGTCAAATAAAGGCTCTCTCCATCTGGGGTATAGAAAGCAATCATCGTATTCTGGTCTTCCTGATTAACCACAAACTGCTTTTTTCCCTGAGTGGCATACCCAAAAGCACCCCCTCCAAGAAGACCGCTGACTTTAAAGTCGTCCGCACTGACGGCATTATAACATTTCTTTGTCAGAGAAGTGTCCCAAGTAACTTTTGCCGGATCAGCAGGGATCACAGAAGCGCCCGGCTTGTCGGGTTTTTCATCGCCGCCCTCAGACGTGCCGGGCTTGCTGCCATTATTCCCGCCATTGCCACCGTTGCCGCCGCCCGTTGTGCCGCAAGCGGTCATCATGGAAACGGCCATTGCTGCCGCCAGCAGAACGGCGGCGGCTTTTTTGTACCATCTCATAATACAAGTCTCCTGTTTTTTGTTCCGAAGCACCTCAAAAATATGCTTCACACCCACATGTTACCCTCCCTCCGGGCATCTTGTCAACCAATCTGAAGATATTTGACATTTTGCCCGGAACAGGCGACCATTTTTTAGCAATATAACAACAGCCCCGGCACGTTCCCATGTGAAACGTCCCGGGGCTGTTCTCTAGCTTCTGGTCACTTTCTCTTCCGTGCTGTCTTTGTAATGGCGCGGATGGGGGTCTTGGTCACAGCCGTGGTGGGCTTCACGGCGGGGGAGAGGTTCGGCTTTTCGGTGAGGGCGGTGGTGGTGGGCTCGCCCAGTGCCAGCACCTCGGCCAGCTCCTTCTGCACCTTGGCGTTGACAGGGTCGTTCACGGCCAGAACATCGGAGTAGAACTGCTCCATCTCTTCGCGGGTGGAGAAGGTTGCAACGTACATCTGGTTGCCCATGGCACCGGAAAGGGCATCAGGGATGCGGTCCACCATCCGCATATTCTTCTGGTACTTCTGCATGATCTGCTCATGGCTGTACACAAAGTTTTTGCCATCGCGGCGGCCTGCAAAGGGGCAGTAGTAGTGCTCGCCCACCGGCATATCCGTGCCGCCGAAGGCGATCATATCTGCCCAGATCTTGTACACGTTGGTGGAGCGGGCAAAGTTGATCATATCCGGGGTAAAGCCGCCGCAGGGGCGCATATTGACCTCCAGCGCCACGAGCTGGCCCTTTTTGCCCATGCTGGCCTGATCCTCGGTCATGCGGAAGAACTCAAAGTGGACGAACCGGCTCTTCACGCCAAAGCTCCTGACGGCGGCACGTCCGGCGGCGCGGGTATCCTCGGGCAAATCCTTGATGATATAGTAGATGGAGTTATCGTTGTCGTTGACGATGTCCATGATGGACACCGGGCTGACGTTGCCCGCCTCAAAGATGGGGTTTCCGCTGCCGTCGATGATGGCATCGTAGCTGTTGACCTCGGCGTGGACGAACTCCTCCATGATGTAGGAGAGGTCGGGGTGATAGGTGCTCTTGTAGAGCAGGAAGCGCTTCAGCTCCTCATCGCTGGACAGCTTATGGGTATCGGAGGCACCTACACCGTTGTCCGGCTTGACCACCACCGGATAGCCCACCTCGTCGATGAACTTCCTGCAGCTTTCCAGGTCGTCCACCATGTGGTAACGGGCGGTGGCGATGCCGGCCTTCTGGTAATACTCCTTCATCTTGCTCTTGTACTTGATGCGGGGCATATCCTCGGTTTGGAAGCCAGACTTGATGTTGAAGTCCGTGCGCAGGGCCGCATCCCGCTCCAGCCAGTACTCGTTGTTGGATTCCAGCCAGTCGATGCGGCCATACTTGAAGGCGAAGAACGCCACCGCACGGTAGACCTCGTCATAATTCTCCAGACTGCCGACCTTATAGTATTCGTTCAGGCTGTCCTTCAGCTCCGGCTTCAGCTCATCATAGGGCTGGTCACCGATGCCCAGCACGTTCATGCCGTCGTTTTTCAGCTCCCGGCAGAACTGCCAGTAGTTGGTGGGGAAATTGGGGGAGATAAAGATAAAGTTGCTCATGGTTTTTGATTCCTCTTTCTTGTTCACGTCCTCGCCCTCTCCGTCATTGCTTCGCAATGCCACCTCCCCCAAAGTGGGAGGCCTTGGCAGTCCCTGCAAAGTTCACGGTTTTGCCAAAGGCTCGCCCTTTGGGAGAGCTGGCAAAGCCGCAAGGCTTTGACTGAGAGGGTGAGCCGCCTTATCCTAGAATATAAGGCATATAATATACGACCTGCTGATACCACCAATCCCAGTCGTGCTTGACATCATAGCCCCACAGGTCCACCCAGACAGGGATGCCTTTCTGCTCAAAGATCTGCTTGAGCTGCCGGGTGGTATCGGGCTGTTCCCAAGCGCCCTGACCGCAGCAGATGACCGCCTTCCTGCTGCGGTAGAGGTCCATATAGGGGTGATCGGTGGGGAAGTTGGCCATATAATCCACGGGGGAGTTCTGGTAGACCACCTCGTCCATGTAATCGCCAAAGCCGTATTTTGCGGTGTAGATGCCGCTGAGGGCCAGACAACCATCGAAAAGATAGGGGAACCGCAGGTAGAGGTTGACGGCATGGGTCGCGCCCAGACTGCAGCCAAAGGCGATCACGCCGGGGAGGCCGTCCCAGCCGTTGCGCTCCTTGGCGATATACTGGATCTTGGGCACGACTTCCTCCACGATGTAGCGGATCCACTGCTCATAGCGGCGGATCCGCCAGTAGGGGTCGCCGTTGGTGTCGGACCAGGTCTCCTGATCGATGGTGTCGATGGAGATGACCATGATCTGCCCGGATTCGATCCACGGAGCCAGCGTACCGGCCATGTGGAAGTCCTCAAAGTCGAAGAAACGGCCATCCTGACAGGGGATAAAGAGCATGGGGCGGCCTGCATGGCCGTAGACCTTGCACTCCATCTCCCGGCCCAGTGCGGGGCTGTAATCCTTGAAGTATTGTGTTTCCATGTAATTTCCCTCCTCTATATAAAAACCTCTCCGGCGCTCCGCTTTGCTCTCCTATCAGGAGAGGAGGCATCCCGAAGGGATGACGGAGAGGTTCAGTCCAACTCGTACATCAAAGTATGGAACACGAACGGCAGCTGCTTTTCCCAGCTGGCTTCGCTGTGGGTGCCGCCGGGCACCAGGCGGCTGGTCAGGTGGATGCCCCGGACCATGATCTTGCTGCACATCTCGGCAAATTCCCTGCGCATTCCCTCGTGGCTGCCCATCTCCTGGGAACCGTAGTCCATGTAGAGCACCGTGCCGGGCTCCAGCTTTGCGCGGCCCACCAGACCGCTGAGCTTTTCAGGAGACACCCAGATCGACGGCGACAGGGCTGCCGCGCGGCTGAAGGTATCGTTATACTGCAGCAGGGCGTACAGGCTCATCAGGCCGCCCATGGAACTGCCGCCGATGAACGTGTGCTCCCGGTCCGGCAGGGTGCGGAAATTGTGGTCAATGAAGGGCTTGAACCGGTGGATGAACCAGCTCATGGTCGCCTGCCCCTTGCCGTCAAAGTGGCCATAGGTCGGGTCATCGAAGCGGTAGGGCGAATACTCCACAAGGCGCTCGTTGTTGGGGCCTGCATTGCACTCCACTGCCGCCACGATGAGCGGGGTATCGGTGTAGTCCAGATAATCCGCCACGCCCCAGCTCTTGCCGTAGGTGGCATCCGCATCAAAGAACACATTCTGGCCGTCGAACATATACAGCACCGGATACCGGCGCTCCGGGTCGGCTTCGTACATGGTGGGCAGGTAGACATACACCCGGCGCTGCTCCACACCGTTCACCGCAGGATAGCTGACGCTCCATTTTTTGACCATATTCCAGTTCCCTCTCGTTTCTGTTTTTCTGCACATAGTCTAGCACTGTGCAGGCGGAAAAGCAATCGGGGAACAAAACCATGATACGGCAAACGCCGCCCGGCGGTATTCCCACCCGGCGGCGTTTGCAAAAATTCTGAACAAAGAGAAGCGCGGGAAGGATCAGTACTTTTTCTCAACCGGAACGATCCAACCCTTGGTATCGGGGATCTTGCCCCACTGCATCCCGGTCATGGTATCGTACAGCTTCTGGGTCACAGGGCCGATCTTGCCATCGCCAATGTAGGCGTGCTCGCCCTTCCAGACCAGCTCCTTGACAGGGGAGACGACTGCGGCGGTACCAGTGCCGAAGACCTCCTCCAGCTTGCCCTCGCGGGCGGCCTGCATGATGTCCGCAATGGCCAGCTTGCCCTCGATGACATCATAGCCCCAATCCTTCAGCAGCTCGATGCAGCTGCGGCGGGTAACGCCGGGCAGAACGGTGCCGACGGTTGCAGCGGTGTAGACCTTGCCGTCGATCTTGAACATGATGTTCATGCTGCCGACTTCCTCAACGTACTTCTTCTCCACGCCGTCCAGCCACAGCACCTGTGCGTAGCCCTGCTCCTCGGCCAGCTCACCGGCCTTGATGGAAGCAGCGTAGTTGCCGCCGCACTTGGTGAAGCCGGTCAGGCCGGGAGCGGCACGGATGTATTCATCCTCAACGTAGATGCGGACGGGGTTGATGCCCTCGGCGTAGTAAGCGCCGGAGGGAGCACAGATGATGCAGAAGATATAGTGCTTGGAAGCGTGCACGCCCAGACCCACATCGTTTGCAAAAATGAAGGGACGGATGTACAGGGAAGCGCCATCGGTATGGGGCACCCAGTCGCGCTCCACATCCACCAGAGCCTCAACAGCCTGCACAAAATCCTCTTCCGGGATCTTGGGGATGCACAGACGGTCGGCAGAATCCTGGAAACGCTTTGCGTTGCAATCAGGGCGGAACAGCTGAATGGTGTCATCCGCGGTGCGGTAAGCCTTCATGCCCTCAAAGATCTCCTGCGCATAGTGGAACACCACCGTGGCCGGGTCCAGCGGGAAGGGTGCGTAGGGGACGATGCGGGCATCGTGCCAACCCTCGCCCTCGGTATAATCCATCACAAACATGTGGTCGGTAAATTTCTTGCCGAAGCCCAGCTTGGTCTCGTCCTGAGGCTTCTCCTTGGGAGAAGTGGTACGAGTGATCTTGATATCCAACATGATATATTTCCCTCTTTTCTGATCTCACACAGCAGATTTTGCGCGGCACGCGCCCGCACCTGAAATGCCGAATGTTGTTTTCTATTATAGTAGCATGAGCCGGATTTGCAAGGAAACGCAAAATCTTTCATGTTTGGGGGCTGTAAGTTGTCGCAAATTGTGATAAAATGAAAACGCAAGCCCTCTCAGTCAACGCCGATGGCGTTGCCAGCTCCCCCAAAGGGGGAGCCCATTGCGGCATTTAGATTTTGGTTTTGCGAAAACCTTTCCCAAGAGGCAGAACAGCCTCGCCCTTCGGGAGAGGTGGCATTGCGAAGCAATGACGGAGAGGGTTATAATAAAAGGAGTTCTACCATGATCAACGGCGTGATTTTTGATATGGACGGCCTGATGTTCGACACCGAGCGGATGTGGGCTACTTTCTGGGAACCGGCGCTGGCGGCGCTGGGTCTGGAGTACAAGGAAGGCCTTGCCGAGGCTGAACGCGGCACGGCGGGCGAAACTTCCCGTAACATCGTACGGCAGTTCTACGGAGAGGACTGCGATGCCAACGCCATCATCGACAGCCTGCACCGGGTGGCCGATGAGGAGTTCCAGAAACCGGTGCCCAAAAAGCCGGGGCTGGACGAGCTGCTGGCCTGGCTGGATGCCAACCACATCCCCATGGCAGTGGCCTCCTCCAGCCGGGTCCATGTCATCGAGGGCAACCTGAACAACTGGGGGCTGACCCACTACTTCAAGGCGCTGGTATCCGGCCAGCAGGTCAAACACTCCAAGCCCGACCCGGAGATCTTCCTGCTGGCGGCGGAAAAGCTGGGCACCGCCCCCGCCCACACGCTGGTGCTGGAGGACAGCTACAACGGTGTCCGCGCCGGTGCCGCCGGGGGCTTTGTCACCGTCATGGTGCCCGATCTGCTCCCCGCCGACGATGAGATGCGCGGCCTGTATACCATGGAATGCACCAGCCTGAACGAGGTGCTGGCCAAGCTGAAAACGGGAGAACTGTAATTGAGGGAAAGCTCCGCAAAAGAGTTCCCTGTTCCGGGATTTTATTGTCTCCCGGATTATGCTATAATAAAAGAAAAAAGGAGACATCCCCCATGAAAATCGCAATTCCTTATGAAAACGGTATGGTATTCCAGCACTTCGGCCACACGGCAGAGTTCAAGTTTTACGAGGTCGAAAACGGACAGGTGACGGCCAGCGAGGTCGTCTCCACCAACGGGCAGGGCCACGGCGCACTGGTGGGCTTTCTGGCCCAGCACAATGCCAATGTGGTGTTCTGCGGCGGCATCGGCCCCGGGGCACAGAACGCCCTTGCACAGGCAGGCATCCAGCTGTTCGGCGGGATCAGCGGCCCGGCAGACGCGGCAGTAGCAGATTATCTGGCCGGAAAGCTCCGCTTTGACCCCAACGCCCATTGCGACCATCACGACCACGACCACGGCGAGGACCACCATTGCGGTGAACATCATTGCGGCGGGCACTCCTGCGGCCAGTAACCCATAACATCACAAAACCCCGGAGCGATGCATCACAGCAAACGCTCCGGGGTCATTTTATGCCTTAGAAGAACCGGCAGAAGCCAGGGCAGTGCCGTGAGCGCTCGGCCTCATCTCGACAGCATTTTATTGGGACACAAAAGAGATGCTCTCGGTCTGCTTCGAGTCGGCCGGGCGGGGCGGGTCTGCCTTGGTCAGCATCTGCTGGAATTTCCGCGCCGCCGTATTCAGCGGGCGGTGGCGGTCGTAAACAAGGCAGATCGAACGGGTCGGGATGATCTCCTGCAGATGGAGCTGCACCAGCTCGCCACGCTCCAGGCTATCCCTTGCCATGGGTTCCGGCACAAAGGCAAGCCCCAGCTCGCTTTTGACCAGCGTGAGCATCTGGTCGGTGGTGGCGGCTTCCGTATCCGGCTTGAGGACCGCGCCGTGATCCAGGAAGAACTGCCGGTACAGGCTGCGGGTCACGCTCTCGTCGCTGAGGGAGATGAGGGGATAGCTGCGCAGCTCTTTCAGGGTCAGGCTCTGACTTGCCAGTGCGGTGAAGGTCCTGCCACCCACCAGCACCTCGTAAAACGACTTCAGCTCCACCATTTTCAACCCCGACTCGATCTCCGCCGGGGTGCTCACAATGGCAAAATCCACCTCGCCGTTCTTCACGGCCTGCACCGCCTGCGGGGTGGAGTGGTTCGAGATGCGCAGCCGGATGCCGGGATATTCGGTATGGAAATCCCGCAGCTTTTTGGAAAGATAAATGTTGAGCGCCGTCTCGGTGGCGCTGATGCTGATGGTTCCGTGTTCCAGCGTAGCACTGGCGCTCAGCTCCTCCTCGGCATCCTGGATCTGCACCGCCGCCGAAGCGATCCGGGAGTAGAGCATCTCGCCTTCCGGTGTCAGGGTCACCCCCCGGTTGGAGCGGATGAACAGCACGCAGTTCAGCTGGCTTTCCAGCCGGTTCATCGAGTGGGTGATATTGGGCTGATTGTTGCCCAGAACCCGCGCGGCCTTGGTAAAGTTCTGATACTTCGCCACATAATAGAAGATCTTGTAATACTCCCAATCCACATACATGATACGTCTGCCCCCTCCATGTAAAAATCGCATTGCTGCCTTGTGCAGAATACTTTTTGCACATTCTTTCCCTGCCCGTATCATAACAACTGCAATCGAAAATTGCAAGAGGAAATTCAAAAATAGTACACCTATCAGGACGAGCACGGCAAGAGCTGCGACAAATGGGAGAGCTTTCCCACCCAAGAGCGCAGCATCTGGGAGGTGGACGAGATGCGGGCAGCACTGGACAGCATGGAGGACCCCATCCTGCATCTGGCGGTGCAGGGGACCACAGGACACGCCAGTGCGGATATGCTGGTGAACACCTACGCTCATATCCAGCAGTCCTCCCGTGTGGAGCTGGGCAAGAAGTTTGAAAGCGGCTTCTATGCCAAGCCCGACACCTCCAGCCCGCAGGCTGTATCCGCCGCAGGCGAACCCACCATCTCCATGACGGCTCTTTTGGAATTGCTCAAGGATGCCGACCCGGAAATGAAGGCAAAGCTCCGCCTGGCCCTGCTCACCTGATGCAAAAAAGGGCACTGATTGCAATGCAATACAGCGCCCTACATCATCGGACATGGATAACACCGACCGTGCAAAAACCGTGCAGAAACCGTGCACCCATGGCTTACAAAACAAAAAAGCCATAAATCTTTCGATTTCACGGCATTTTCTGGTGCAGTAAAGCAATCTAAATCCGAACCATTTCCCTCGGATGCAATTTCTGACTCTTCTCCAAAGGTGACGGTCTGTGTTCCTTCTTTATAATTGAAGGTTATCAAAACCTTATCATCATACAGGTAAATCGCATTGATGAAGGTATCCACCAGTGCCTGCCGCTGGTCTTTCAGGCTCATATCCAGCTTGCGGAACCGCAGCAGCCAGAACCGGATGAACTCCTCCGTGACCTTGGGCTTTGCCAGCTTCTCTTCTGCAATGCGGGCTTCAAGCTCACGCTTGGTTTCTTCCAGCTGCTCCAACCGCTCCTTGGTGGAACTGGTCAGGATTCCAACCTGAATCGCATTGAGCATATTCTGGATACCCGATTCCGCATCTCGAAGCTGCTTTTCATAAAGGGGAATGTTGGTGTTTTCCTTATTTTGCAGTTCCATCACCTTGGCGATGATGGACTCCATAGCGGCATCGTCTTTCACAAGCTGCATGGTCTGGTTGACCACCAGATCTTCCAGCCACTGTTTGCGGACGGTCTTTTTCTTGCAGCCCTTGTGCTTTTTGGCAGTGGCACATTTATAGTAGCGGTGGACTTCACCCGTCCGGCTTGTGCCGCTTTCGCCAAACATCAACGCCCCACAGTAGCCGCAGAACAGCTTGGTGGTGAGCAGGTAGTCATCCTCTGCCTTTCTACGGGCAGGGGCTTTCTTGTTTTTGGCGATTTTCTCCTGCACATCCTCAAACAGTTCCAGCGGAATGATGGGCGGGATAGCATCCGGTACGACCACATCCCGGAATTTCAGTTCTCCGATGTACCGCCGGTTTTTGAGCATATGTTCGACGCTGTTATAGGTAAACGCACCGCCCACCGGGTTCTTGATGCCGTTTTCGTTCAGCCAGTCCCGGATCTCCTTCATGGTGGAGCCTTCATTGTACTTCCTGAACGATTCCAGCACAAAAGGAGAGGTGAGAGGGTCAATATGGAACTTCCTCTCAGAATCCAGCGTGTAGCCAAAAGTTCCACGTCCACCGTTGCAGCGTCCTTTCAGGATGTTCTCGGTCTGTCCACGCACGACCTTCTCGGCAAGGTCAGCGGAATAATACTCGGCATAACCTTCCAGCACCGATTCCAGAATGATGCCCTCCGGCCCCTCGGAGATGATCTCGGTGGCAGACATGAGCTTGACACCATTCTTCTTCAGCTGGGTCTTGTACCGGGCACTGTCGTAGCGGTTCCGGGCAAAACGGTCAAGCTTCCAGACCAGCACAATGTCAAACAGCTTTTTGTCGCTGTCTTTTATCATCTGCTGAAACTCCGGGCGGTTGTCCGTTTTGGCAGAGATGGCACGGTCAATGTAGTGCTTGACGATGGTGATGCCATTCTTTTCCGCATAGGCAGTGCATTCACGAATCTGGCCTTCAATGGATTCTTCGCGCTGGTTATCCGATGAATAGCGGGCATAGATCACGGCGGTCATGGCAAGCACCTCCATTTTATACGTCATTGAACGGTAATACGTTCATTAAAGCAATGTTTCGTATAATGTATATACCACAGTTTTGCCCTGATTGCAAGCCCAATGATTTATTTTCATGATTCCAACAGACAAATTGTCTTAAGATTATATTCCGAGCAAAATGTGAAGTCCAAGCCCGGCCACGCCGCACAGGCACATGGTCAGGATGGGATTCCACTTGAGCTTCCGTAGCACAAAAAATGCCGATGCAAAACTGCCGATGCCGATCCAGTCTACGTTGGCAAGCGTCTTTGCACTCTCTCCGAACACCACCATAGACAGTATAGAAAGACCTGCACCAAAGATAAGTGCTACAATGACCGGACGCAGGCAGGCCAGAACACTTTGCAGCAGAGAAATATCCTTGTATTTACGATAGATGTAGGATAGAAGTGAAACAAAGAACAGCGCCGGTGTAATGCAACCTAGTGTTGCAATGATGGCTCCGGGTACCTGCGCGATACGCAAACCAACAAAAGTTGCCGAGTTGACCGCAATGGGACCAGGGGTCATTTCTGCAATCGTGATGAGGTCAGTAAACTCCTGCATCGTCAGCCAGCCATGTTGTTCCACCACTTGGCTCTGGATCAGCGGCATGGCCGCATAGCCGCCGCCTACGCTGAACATACCCACCTGCAAAAAGCTGAGAAAAAGCTGTAAGTAGATCATTTTGCACCACCTTTTTTCCACTGGACCAGAGCCAGCACCACGCCGAATACTGCAGCGGCAAGGATGACCACCACCACATTGACATCAAACACCGTATTTGCGACAAACGCTGCGACCATCAGGACAATATACACCCATGAGCGGGTCTTCAGCACCTTGCCGCCGAGGTCGAATACAACATCCAGAATGACCGCCGCCACACCAGCCTGCATTCCCTTGAGTAACAACGCGATATAGCGATTGGTGGCAAAAGCATTGTAGAACACAGAAATGACTGAAAGAATGACCATAGGTGGGATGATGGTGCCCAACACTGCCACGATCATTCCAATCAAGCCTTCTACCTGCCAGCCTACCAGAATTGCAGCATTGACCGCGATTGCGCCCGGAGAGGACTGCGCCAACGCTGTCATATCCAGCATTTCCTGTTCATCGATCCAGTGCAGCTCATCTACAAATTTTTTCTTCATAAAGGTCACGATGACAAAGCCGCCGCCGAAGGTAAAGCTGCTAATGTACAGCGTACTCAAAAACAGCTTCCAAAGCCGTGCTAACCGTGTACCGTATGTTTTATTTTCATCCATACAAGTTTTCTTCTCCTTTTTTGATTTTCGGACAACTATATTTGTTTTCTTACTATTTCAAACAGCTTTTAACTGTTACTGCTTGCGAAAGCCCGTATTTTCCGGTATCCTTGTTTTAAGAACTGCGAAGCACGGAGGGAATCTCTATGAAACATAATACATTTCTCGTCAAGCCAGCGTCCAGCCTGTGCAATCTGCGTTGCCGGTACTGCTTTTATGACGATGTTTCCAACAGCCGAGCCTGCAAAAATATGGGACTGCTTTCCCATGAAATGGCAGGAGAACTGGTTGAAAAGGCTTTTGCAGCCACAGAGGAAGGCGGCAGCGTCCATTTTCTGTTTCAGGGCGGCGAACCGACTCTTGCCGGGTTGGATTTCTTCCGGTTCTTTCTGGAAACGGAGCGTTCCATGCAGCGCAATATCTCTGTGTTCCACAGCATCCAGACCAATGGCATTTGTCTGGATGAAGAGTGGGCTTCCTTTTTCAAAGCCAACTCTTTCCTCGTAGGCCTCTCTCTGGACGGCACACAGGAGAACCATGATCTCTATCGGCTGGACGCAGCTGGGCAGGGCACATGGGATAAAGTAACTCATGCGCTTGCGCTGCTGGATGCCTACAGGGTCGAAACGAATCTGCTCTGTGTTGTAACCGGACAGCTGGCCAGAAAGCCGCAGCGAGCCTTCAAAAGCCTCTGCGAGTTGGGACAGCACAATCTGCAATTCATCCCATGTCTTGACCCACTTGATACGATTGGAGGGCAGGCATATTCTCTAACGCCGGAACTTTATGGTCGTTTTCTGTGCGGCGTCTTTGATACTTGGTATCAGCAGCTGCAACGAGGCAATTATATCAGCGTTCGCAATTTTGAGGACTATCTGCGTATCCTGCTGGGAATGCCGCCTACCTCCTGCGCTTCCTCCGGTTCCTGTGGACATTATCTTACCGTAGAAGGTGACGGAAGCCTTTATCCCTGTGACTTTTATGTTCTGGATGAGTGGAAGCTGGGAAATCTGAGCCACTGTACCGTTGAAGATGCGCTTGATTCTCCCACAAGCCAGACATTTCTGGCACAGGGCCGCAAACGCCCGGCGGAATGCGCAGCATGTGCTTATCAGCTGCTATGTCGGGGCGGATGCAAGCGAGATTGGGATGCCTCTGGAAGCAACCGCTTTTGCGCAGCGTATAAGCAGTTCTTTGCCTATGTGCTTCCGCGCCTGCATACTGCTGCACATTTTCTGGCACAACAAAACCGATAAAGAGATTCTCCCGGAGAGCAGTACTGCCTCCGGGAGAATCTTTATTTTACCTTTTTGATCTTCCGGATGGAATGGCCATCGTAGAGGATGGGCTTCATGACATAAGTGTAGTTCCGGTCATCGCATTCGCCGGTGGAAATCATCTCCATAAGCCGCAGCGCAAGCTGACGTCCCATCTCGAAGCCTTGCTCCACGGAGCAGGTAACATCCTCCTGCCGATAAGTTTCTTCGGAATAATCAAAACAGACCAGCGAATAATCTTCGGGTACAGTCTTCCCCATTTTCTGCAGGGTTTTCATGACCAGCCGATAGATGATGTAGTTGCAGCAGACGATAGCGGTGCATTTAGGGATGCTCTTCAGAAATCTTTCAATGGAACGGACATAGCTTTCGTTGTGGGCTTCGTCCGAAATACACCACTTGATGTAATCATCGTTCAGTTCCAAACCACGATTTCGCATCGCTTCCGCCATGCCTTGAAACTTTTCTACGCTCTGGTAGTTGTCGTACACGAAGATGCCTGCAATATGGCTGTGTCCGGCATCCATCAGGCGTCCTATCAGCTGATGGGCACATTCGATGTCATTGATCGTTACGCGGGGGCAGCGCAAGTTCCGATAGAAGTTGTTGTAGAATATCACCGGGATCTTACGTCGGTAAAGCTCCTTGTAGCAGTCAAGATTTGGGCTGAGGATGCTCGATTTGACACCATCCACGATGAAACCGTGAAAATTCTGATGTACCACAGTCTCCAGACAGCGGCGTTCGTTGCAGAATTTGTTATCGGTCAGAAATACATGGAGGTCAACCTGCTCCTGCGTCAGAACACTGCGAACCCCTTCGATTAATCCCGAATTGGCACTTGTATCCTGTCCCTGCAGGACAAGGCCGATTTTATAAAGGGCATCATCTGTGTTCAAATCCCGCGTCATTACTTTTTCCCGGTGGAAATAAGTCCCACTTCCCTTGAGCTTGTACACGAGTCCTTCTGCTACCAACTGGTCGATGGCCACTCGTATCGTTTCTCGGCTGACACCCAGCTTCCGGCAGAGCGCATTTTCCGAAGGCAAACGCTGGTTCCCGGAAAATTTGTTTTCGTCAATATAAGCCAGAAGCCAGCGATAAACCTGATCAGATTTTTTCTCAACAGCCGAGAGCATGGGCAAGCGCTCCTTTTCAGTCGGTGATGGTGGGGCGGGTGCCTTCTGCGTGCTGTATCCAGTTCAGCAAGCGCTCACGAAGCTCCGCTTTGACGTCGGCGTATGCAGGATCTGCGACAACATTGTTCAGCTGCCACGGGTCTTTCTGCATATCATAGAGGAAGTCGTCCGCATACACATCAGATGCCGCAGCCTCGCCGCCATTGACACCGGGGGCATAGACAGAGTACATATAATCTGCCGTGCGGATGCAGCGGCCGCAGCGGCTCTCCGAGATTTGGGCGTAGACCTCATTAGCTCTATTATGATTTTTCTTTTCCACAACGTCAAGCAGATTTTCGCCGATCATCTTGTCGCCGACATCCACGCCTGCCAAAGCCAACAGAGTCTTGGGGATGCTCTCGGTGCTGACCAGCTCGGTGACTTCCTTGCCGCCCTTGAACGGGCCGCCGCAGATGACCAGCGGCACATGCAGGCAGCCGTCGTGGCACGAGCGCTTATAGTCATCGTATCCGTTCAGATGGGCGTCGCGGTTGCGGGTCTTGAAATGAGAGCCATGGTCGGAAGCGTAAAGGATAACAGTATTCTCATACAGACCCTTTTCTTTCAGTTTTTCCACCAGCTTGCCGAGGTTCTCGTCGAGGCTTGCGCACTGTCCCAGATAATCCGGATACTCTTCTGCTGCATTGCCGCCCAGAGCCTTCAAGTCTTCGGGGAGGACAAAATCCGCAAATCGCTGCTTCGAGCCGTTGGGGCCTTCGTAGTGGTTGTGGTCATTCTGATGGTGCGGCTCAATTTGGGATACGGTCATGAAGAAGGGCTTTTCGCCGGTGTACTGGTCGAGGTAGTCCAGCGCGAACTGGTTGATGCAGTCAGCACGGTAGCCCTTAAAATCGATGCGGTTGTTGTTCTCGTCGAACACATAGCCGTCGTAGCCGTGGGAGGTAAATTCCAGCACATCGGCTGCACGCCAGTAGCCGGTGTAGCCGCCGCGCAACTCCAACGGAACGGCTGTAATGGTATGGTCAATGGTCGGCTTCTTTTCCAGCTCGCCATCCGAGGCCAGATGCCACTTGCCGACATAGGCAGTTTCGTAGCCGGCATCTTTTTCCATATACTCGCCCAGAGTCTTGATATTCGAGGGCAGCATCAGGTTATTGCGGAAACAGCCTGTCTCAGTGGGGTATTTTCCGGTCTGGAATAGGGCGCGGCAAGGGCCACACCGGCTGGGAGAGAAAGCATTGTCAAATTTTACGCCCTCCTCTGCCAGCTTGTCCAGATTGGGTGTGACGTTGAGCGGCTGGCCGAAGCAGCCGCAGGTATCCCAGCGCTGCTGGTCACTGAAGTAGAAAATAATGTTATATGCCACGGTCTTTACCTCCTTTTACTGTTCCACTTTCGCGTTCTTCGTTTCCTTCATCTTGCCGCGCAGGATGCCGATGATAACCACCACGATTAGCGCGATAAAATCCAGCAATACACTGCTGAAGAAGATTTTGGGACTTCCATCCGAGATGAGCAGGGCGCGGCGGAAGTTCGTCTCGGTCATATTGCCCAGCACCATGCCCAGCAGCACAGGGACAGCGGGCAGCTCCAGCTTGCGCATGAACCACGCCATCACGCCGAACACCAGCGCAACGCTCAAATCAAAATAGCTGCTGTTCACCGAGTAAGCACCGGCGAAACAGAAAATCACGATGATGGGAGGTCAAGATCTGCTGAGGGATGGAGACGACCTTTGCAAACAGGCTAGTCAGGTATTTGCCCTGCAGGAACATGAAGATGTTCACGAGGATAAGGCCCAGCATGATGGCATACATGATAGCGCCGTCGGTGGTGAACAGCGAGAGACCGGGGTTCAGGCCATTTATCATCAGGGCCGACAACATGATGGCCACGCAGCCGTCGCCGGGGATGCCCAGCGTCAGCAAGGGAATCAGGGTCGCGCCACAGACGGCATTGTTGGCAGACTCAGCAGCCGCAACGCCCTCCACAGAACCGTGGCCGAATTCCTCGGGATGCTTGGACAGGTTCTTCGCAGTGTTGTAGGAGAACCACGAGGCCTCCGACGCACCCGTGCCAGGTACGATACCAACACAGGAACCGATGATAGAACCCATCAGCACTGGTCGGAACATCCGCTTATATTCATCTTTTGTGATTTTGCCGTCATCATTGCCGATTTTTCCGGCGTGAAGGTTCAACTCATTCCGCTTCAGCTCTGCCTTGCCAATGATTTCCACCAGTGCGAACAAACCGATGAGGGTAACGGCAAGGTCAAGACCCAGATACAGACGGGGAATACCAAATGTAAAGCGGTCATAGCTGGTCATGGGGTCTGCGCCCACACAGGAAATAAGCAAACCAAGGCAGGCGGCGATGATGCCCTTGACAAGGCTCTTACCAGAAACGCCTGCAATAATCGTCATGCCGAACAGGCAGACCATAAAGTACTCCGCCGTGCCGAGCTGTGCCGAAATTTTGCGACCTGAGGGCCGAGGAAGAGCAGCACCAACGCAGAGAAGATACCGCCAAAGGTAGATGCATAAAGTGCAATTTTCAACGCCGCCTTAGTGCGGCCCATTTTGGACAGCGGATAGCCGTCCAGCATAGTAGCCGCCGTGGGGCGTACCCGGCGTGTTGATAAGGATAGCCGATACCGAGCCACCATAGCCACCTGCGCAGTAAATGCCCAACAGGAACATCATGCCGGGAATCGCACGCATGGTATAAGTGACAGGCAGGAATAGGATGATGCAGAGGATAACACTTAATCCCGGGATGGCCGCGAACACGCAGCCAATAAAGACGCCGAGGTTTATCCAGATGATATTTTCGAGGGTGAAAAGCAGCCCGGAGGCCGGGCCGATAAAGTCAAACAAACCCATATTCTGCCTCCTCAGAAACTAACATTCAGCACAAAGTGGAATACGACCCAAATCAACACAGCCATTGAAACTGTGATGGCATAGTAAAGGGGTTTCTTGCAGCGGAAAAAGACCAGAAATGCCAGTGCGCAGAATACAGCGCCCACAACAAACAGATCCGTGACCTCTGCCAGCAGATAAGTGACCACCAGAATGAGGACGATGACGAGTGCTTTTGTTTCCACCAAAAGATTCAGCGTTTTAGTTTTGGTCGGGCGGTGCATCACCATGTTGTATGCCTCGCGGCCCACCAGAAGGGCGCTCATGGCCAGCATGAGCCAAATCAGCATCGTCGGGAAAGCGCGGCCATTCACAACGTCTTTTTCCGAGATCTGCACCTGCTGCGGCATGATGAGCAGCAGCACGATGCCAATGACCAGAAACAGAATGCCGCAAATCAGGTCTACCGGGTACTCGATGTTCTTCTGTTCGAGCTTTGCGCCCCATTCATCCAGTCTTGCTTCGATGCGTTCTATCAGATTTTTCACCTGTTTCCACTCCTTTTTAAATATAAAAGCAGGGGACGGGGTCATCCCCTTCCCCTGCCAGCTTTGTCGCTATGAGGGCTTTTATCAGCCTGCCACGATGTCCTTATACTGCTCGACGATGCTCTTGACGTTCTCAATGTGAGCCTTCACATCGTCCTCGGTCATGGTATCGACTTCCAGCAGCATGGTGTCGTTCAGCCACTCGACCATCTCATCATCGGCGAGGATCTTATCATACAGCTCTTTCAGCTCGGCAACCTTTGCGGCGTCAGTACCTTTGCGAGCCATGACGAAGCAGCGGTTGCGGAAGTAGGGTAGCCCTTGGAGCCAACGCCCTCAACGCCTGCGAAGGGGCCGTTTTCGATAGCCTTGTCATCGAATGCGCAAACCACATCAACGCCGCCCTGCTGGTAGGTCTCGAGGATCTGGGACTGATGCGAGACTGCAAAGTTCGTCTCGCCCTTTGCCACAGCCTGTGCAGCCTCCGCAGCGGACTGGTACGGAGTCAGTTTCAGCTGGTCGCCGGCACCCATAGAGCCGAACAGAGCCGCTGCCAGGAAAGCCTCGGAGCCGGTAGCGCCGTTAACGGCCACGGATACGGGTTGCCTGCCTTGACATAGGACTCCAGATCGTCCAGATTCTTGAGGTTCAGTGAAGAATCAGCGGACAGGACGAAGACGGAGGAGTACAAGTTCTCCACGAACTCGAAATCGTCGTAGCTGAACTGCAGCTTGGCCGGATCCAGAGTCTCGGTAATGGCGAACAGACCCTCACCGGCGAAGACCAGTTCCTTATCATTTGCCTTAGTACTGGACACCCAAGTGTTGACAGTAGCAGCATCGCCCTTGACGGCTTCAGCAACCAGTGTGATTTTATTATCAGAATAATCAGGGGACTTGGCAGCAGCCTTTGGCTGACCATCGCTGCTACACCAGACGGTGCCCACGGGCAGGTAACTTTCCAGCTCTCCTGTTTGCTTCCGCAGCCGGTAAGCATCGACAAAGCAAGGACACCGGCGGTGACCAACGCCGCAATACGCTTTTCATCATTTTACTCTCTTTTTGTTTTGCCTTTTCGTGTGGTAGCAAGCACTTCACCGTGCTTTTGTTACCAACAAGATAACATTTCAAGCAATTTCAAGTCAACAAATTTTTTATTTTACAAAAAGTTGTCTGGCAAAAGAGCTAAATGACCACATCTGTATTTTGTTGTAGAAAACTTATTGTGCACATTGCATCGGCTTGAATCATCTTTGTGCAGCTTAAATTCTTTCATGATGTAAAGTGTATCATATTCATAATAGAAGTCTTACTATTGTCTCCATTCATAAATAATTTCTTCGGAATCATCTTGACGTACTCTACGAACCATGATATTCTCTATCACAAATCCCACTGAACTTGTAGATTGATTGCAAATCTTCTGCAAAAGTGGTTGGTTATCACCGTGAGACCCACCACTTCAGTGAGGAAAAATCCACGAAAGAAGCTACCGCCCGCAACACACCCGATTCATTTTGCCGCCGATTCACCCGACAAAATCCATCGCTGCGCTGCGTGGGCGGTATTTTTTTTCCGGGAAGCTGTACCTTGAATCCTTCATAAGCCGTCTGAACGTGATACTGCGCCACAACCTCACACTTTCTGTGGGCGAGCCGGACAACGCCGCTGCACAAACAGGGCAGGAACTTCGTTCAGGTCAAACGGCGACCCCATTACATGAGCAGAATCACCTCTACTTATTTTGCGTCTTAACAATTCGGAAATAACTGTCAGAAACGTGTTTTGAGCGAAGCGGTAGAGGGCAAGAACCGTCCCGTGGCCACAAATTTTCAATTCTTGAAAATGTTGTGTTCCATCGACTTCACTTCTACAATGCGTCTGCATTTCCGAAGTGATCTTGTTGGGCGTGCCTGCCCCAAACCCTGCTCATAGTTCGCGCCTGATGGCGAACAAACGGCGTGTCGTGCTTACATAACTTCACCGAGGAGTTATCGAACAGACAGGAGGTACAATGACCGAAACGAATGTTCAACCGATTCCTAGCAATTCCCAGCACCACGACACGCCGAACAACAAAACGCACGTCATCAAGTTCCGTGTGACAGCGGAGGAAAACGTCACTGGAACTCACTTGCAAACTCCTAAATCTCTCCCTCTCCACTTTTATCCGCCGTGCCATCCACAACGTCAAGATCGAGAAAACAATCATCGTTGCCGGCGGCGGAGAAGAAACCCTCACCGCTGTTTCCACCCTGCTTGCCCAGTGCAGCAAGGTGGGCAGCAATCTCAACCAGCTTGCAAGGCACTTCAATTCCGGCGGTGCGGACACCGAGCAGATCCGGGCGAAACATCTCGGTGACAAGTTCGATAAGGTGGCAGTGCTTGCCACGTTGCAGGCAAACGCCGAACGCAAACCCAAGGCGCAGTTCAAGCAGGATACTATCGGGAAACTGATCGACATCCAGTCGAGGATGACCGAGGGCAAGGGCATTGGCTATAAGCGTTGGCTCACGAAACGCAACCTCAAAGCCATGACAGACCTTGATTCTCCTAGAAGAAAAGGGCTTGACTGACGAGGGCGCACTCGACCAGAGAATTACAGAGCTTGATACCAAGTTCCACGATTCGCTGGCGGTGGTGAAAGACCTCGAAGGTCGTATGAAAGCCAACAAAGAGCTGCGCTATCACGTCGCAGCCTACACCAGCACCAAGAGCGTTGCACAGCAGTTAAAAGCTGCAAAACGACCCGCAGCCTTTGAAGAACAGCACCGTGCAGAGCTGACAGCGCACCGGCGGCAGCAGCCTATTTCAAGGCAAATGATATCACCAAGCTGCCCAGCCCGAAGAAACTGGAAGCCGAGTATGCGCAGCTGGCATCCGAAAAGGCGAAGTTCTACGAGCAGTACAAGGAAACCAAGGAAGAACTGCTCAAACTGAAAACCGCAAAGAAGAATGTTGCGTCCTTTTCCGGGAGGAAGAACCGGCGCAGCAGGAGAGATAAAGGAGTGTGCGTATGATCAATCTGAAAATTGACCCGGAGTTCCAGTCCCAGATTCCTCCTCTGACCGATGATGAATTTAAGCAGCTTGAAGAAAATATCCTCAAAGAAGGCAAGCTGCTCTCCTTTGATTGTCTGGGGTAATACCCTTGTTGACGGCCACAATCGTTATGCAATCCTCCAAAAGCACCCAGAGATTTATTTCTCCACCATGCCGCTCCGATTTGAGAACCGCGAAGAAGCCATTGCGTGGATTTGCCGGAATCAGTTTGACGGCGAAACCTGAGTCCCGAACAGAAACGCTATCTGCTTGGGAAGCAGTACGAAGCCGAGAAGAAGGCTGCAAAAATCTTTCGGGGCAATCAGTACACTTTAGCAAAGAAAAGTGGTGGTGCTCACGGTGATAACCACCACTCTGGAAAGAAAACCTGTGACCGGATCGCAGAGGAAAACGGTGTCAGCCGTGCCTCCGTTCTCCGCGCCAGCCACTATACACGAGGCATCGACATCGCAGACAACCTCTCCCGGCATCAAGCAGAAAGTCTTTTCCGGCGAAGTGAAGTTTACCAACGAAGAAATGTCCAAACTCGTGCAGGCAAGTGCCGAGCATCGTTCAGATGTCCTTGCTCAAATCCTGCATCCAGAGGCATTGAAGTGTTGGAATCTGCCAGCGCAGAATTTGAACCTGAAAAGCAGAACCCGTTCCCATGCCCACACCACAAACAGAAGAATTCCGGTGCTATCATGTACCGGACGAGTTTATGAATGTTTACAAATCTTTGAGCCGTGCAACCGAAATGATGAAAACTCATGGAAGAAAACGCTCAAAACAATCCCAGCTATTTCACTGACCCGGAAAAGCAGAAGGTTCTCCGCTTCGCAATGCAGAGGCCTGCTAACTACCTGACTGAAATCGAAACCTATCTGGAAAGGCTCTTGCAGAAGCCCTTGAAGAAAAAGACCGCATAACAGCAGACACCTGTAAGCCATCAACGAGCCACCAGCCGCAAGTGCAGGGCGGAAAGCATCCGCGCCCTTGCGCCTGATAAAATGGACTTTGATTTTCTCGCCCGGCTTTGCCACGGTGGGACAGTCAAAGGAGCGTGCGTTTGAACAAAAAAAAAGTCCACAAACACTTCCCTTACCCCGATGAAGTCATCGACCGTCTGGCACGGGCATTCTACCCGGCCATCCTTGCCTGCTGGAACAGTGAGGAAGGTCAGCGGGAGTTTGCCGCGTGGCAGGCGGAACAGGCTCATATCTCTGGCAAAGAAAAACAGGAAGTTCCCGCTTGCTGGGTATTCGTAAAACAGTTTTCGAGAAATGACACGGCAACTGCCTGTCAGGATTGGTTACGAGTACCCGGCTAGGCCGAGGAAGCATCAAGTCCCATGGCCGCACCGTCAAGGTGTTGGGTATGGGGCTTTGCATTTCAGGAACGTGTACATCTCTGGAAAGGTGTAACACACTAGACTTTGTACCAAAATCGTGTGCCAAGGGTGCTGCGCCCCTTGAATCCCTGCTCATATCGCCTGTGGGCGATGAGGATTCGCCGCACAGAAAGCTCTCACAAAGGTGCACCGGGCTGTCTGCGGCGAGGGAAATGCACTTCTGCGGAAGTGTAATAACCCACTATGACGCTTTCAGCCCTGCGGTCTGCAAAGTGTAGTGGGCTCTCCGAGGGGAAACGGCTATATAGGGTGCGCTTCGGGCAAATCGCTGCGTACGTGCGTACCAATCTCTCGTACGCACGTACGCAGTAAAACGGCTAAAATCTCCTATATAGGGTGTTCTTCTGGAAATCAATATGATATACTCAACTTAACCAACCATCAACTAATAGGAGGCGGTAATATTATGGGAAAAACTTTGTGTGTAGCTTATGCCGTAATGGAATCATTGGCGGTGGTTTGTACATTGATGAACAGAGCATTACATATTCAACTCAAAAGCTCACAGTCAGTCCACTGTATCGCAACCTTGTATTGCCCATGAACGAGATAAGGGAGCTTTCATGGAGTCAGATGGTCGTTCCTGTTGCAGCAATTTCCATGAAAGATGGAGAATGTTATAAATTTATCATATATAACAAATCAGGATTTGAAAAGGCATATAAGCAATATAGCAACCACCAAGAATGAAATCACCTAGCAGGGTTTGGGGCAGGCACGCCCCAACAAGAAGCTGTCCCAAAGGGCAAGAATTTTCAAGAATTGAAAATTTGTGGCCACGGGACGATTCTTGCTCTCACGAAAACCCATACTTTTTAAAAACGCTTTCCGCAGCCAAAGGAGGATGCACCATGAAAAAGAAATCGAAGCCTTTGTCAACGCAGCCAACGAGCAGGAGTTGGAAGCCGCATGGAACAACCTCTCGGCAGAGGAACAGCGAGTTTTCGAGCAGCTCATGGAGGAAGACTCACCCGAAGATGCACTGGCATTTTGCCCAGCTGTATGACGATGCCCCGAAAGAGCAGACCAGCGAGACTGTGAACATCTCCGAAAATGAAATCTATTTCAAGCGGAAGCCCTTGACCGAAGAGCAGAAGAAACACAGCTCTTATGTGGACGAGAACGGCAACCTCCATGTCAAGAACCTGTCCGCTTTCTGGATTCCAGAACTGACCACCACGGAGAAAGTCGGTCACACCACCTACACCGTGACCGGCAGCTATGAGGGCAAGGAATCCTTTTGAAGAAACTGGAGCGCATTGTTGCCAAGAACGCCCAGCAAAATTTGAAGATGAGGGTGCAGACGAATGACAACTGCGTCAATTCTGCTATACTTGATCCGGTAACCAATCCTGTACTGACAGTTGCTCCACAGAATAAGGAGGACACAACAATGTCTGGAGCAACGAATAAAATCACCGCACTTTACTGCCGACTGTCGCAAGAGGACGCACGGCTCGGCGAAAGCCTGTCCATTGAGAACCAGAAGGTCATCCTTCTGGAATACGCCAAAAGAACCACTTTCCGAACCCGGTGTTCTTTGTGGATGATGGCTACTCCGGCACGAACTATGACCGTCCCGGCTTTCAGAGTATGCTGGTCGAGATCGAAGCAGGGCGTGTAGGAATCGTTATCACGAAGGATTTGTCCCGACTGGGGCGCAATTCTGCCTTGACTGGTCTGTACACCAACTTCACCTTTCCCCAGTATGGCGTTCGCTACATCGCCATTAACGACAACTACGACACCATTGACCCGAACAGCGTAAACAACGATTTTGCGGGCATTAAGAACTGGTTCAACGAGTTTTACGCCCGCGATACCAGCCGCAAGATTCGGGCCGTTCAGAAGGCCAAGGGAGAGCGTGGAGTACCGCTGACGGTTAATGTTCCGTACGGCTATGTAAAAGACCCGGAGAACCCGAAGCATTGGCTTGTTGACCCGGAAGCGGCTGCGATTGTGAAGCGCATCTTCTCCATGTGCATGGAGGGACGTGGGCCGACCAAATTGCGAACCAACTGTGGGCAGATAAAGTTCTGACTCCTACCGCCTACAAGTTGAGCCATGGCGGAGCACAAACGCACCTGCCCCGGAAGACCCTTATCGCTGGGATAAAAGAGCAGTAAGTTTGATTCTGGAACGCCGGGAGTACACTGGCTGCACAGTCAACTTCAAGACCTATACTAACTCTATCTGGGATAAAAGAGACATCTGAATCCTGTGGAAAATCAGGCTATCTTCCCGGATACACATGAGCGCATTATTGACGATGATGTGTTTGAAAAGGTTCAGGAGATTCGCAGCCAGCGTCACCGTATGACCCGAACAGGCAAGAGCAGCATTTTCTCCGGTATGGTCTACTGCGCTGACTGCGGTTCCAAGATGCAATATGGTTCGTCCAATAACAGGGACTTCAGTCAAGACTTCTTTGATTGCTCTCTGCACAAGAAGAACGGGAGCAAGTGCAAGGGACATTTCATCCGGGTAAAGGTTCTGGAAGGACGTGTGCTGAGTCATGTTCAGCGGGTGACGGACTACATTCTCCGTCATGAAAACTACTTCCGCAAGGTCATGGAGGAGCAGCTTCGTGTGGAAAGCAGCGAAAAGCTGACCGTCCTGAAGAAGCAGCTTGCCCGGAATGAGAAGCGGATTGTAGACCTCAAACGGCTGTTCATGAAAATCTACGAGGACAACGCCAGTGGAAAGCTGAGCGATGACCGCTTCGACATGATGAGCCAGAGCTACGATGCCGAACAGAAGCAGCTGGAAGAGGAATCCCTCTATCCAACAGGAAATCGAAGTACAGGAACAGCAAATCGAGAATATTGAAAATTCGTCCAGAAAGCGCACAAGTACGTTCATATTGAAGAACTCACCCCTATGCTCTCCGTGAACTGGTGTCGGCTATCTATGTGGATGCCCCGGATAAGTCCAGCGGAAAGCGGGTGCAGCACATCCATATCAAGTACGATGGGCTGGGGTACATCCCTCTGGATGAACTGGAAGCAAAAAAAGGCGTGACCGAAGTCACGCCAAATCTTCCCATTTAGGGAACTTTTGCAAATACTGTTTTATGGGAACTCTGCTCTGGGGAACTCCCTGCCTTACTTATCGTGTGTGGATTTTGCAGGGTGCGTCCGGGTGGGCGCACCCTGTTTTGTTTGTGCTTATTTCTTCAGAATCCGCATTGCGTTCAGAACAGCGATGATCGTGACACCCACATCACCGAACACGGCTTCCCACATACCGGCCATGCCGAGTGCGCCCAGAACAAGGAACACGCTCTTGATGCCAAGAGCAATCACGATGTTCTGCATCACAATCCGTTTCGTAGCCTTTGCAACATCAATGGCTTCTACAAGTTTCGATGGTTCATCTGTCATCAGAACAACATCCGCAGCTTCAATCGCGGCATCCGAGCCAAGACCTCCCATGGCAATGCCGACATCTGCACGGGCAAGAACAGGGCATCGTTGATGCCATCGCCCACGAAGGCGAGTTTGCTGCCCTGCCGTTTCTGCTTATCCAGCATTTCCAGCTTTCGACCTTCTGGTCGGGCAAGAGCTGTGCATAATACGCATCCAGACCAAGTTCGTCTGCCACCGACTTGCCGATTCGCTCATCATCGCCGGTAAGCATAACAGTTTTTCCACGCCGATCTTTTTCAGCTCTGCGATTGCGCACTTGCTGTCCGGCTTCACTTCATCTGCGATCAGGATACAGCCTACATAGCTGCCATCCGCTGCTACATAGAACTTTGTTCCGGCTGCATCGCAAGCGGCATAGGCAATCTTTTCAGATTCCATCAGCTTACTGTTGCCAGCCAGCACCTTCTTTCCCTGCACCGTAACGCTGATGCCGTGTCCTGAGATTTCCTCAAAGCCAGAGAACTGCTTCTGGTCGATTGGCTTTCCATAAGTCGCAAGAATCGACTTTGCGATCGGGTGGTTGGAATAACTCTCTGCCTGTGCAGCATACTCCAATACCTGCTCTTTCTGGTATCCGGCTGCCGGAATGATATTTGCGACCTCAAAACACCTTTTGTCAAGGTGCCGGTCTTATCAAAGACCACCACGCTCACTTTGTTCAGTGCCTCCAGATAGTTGCTGCCCTTTACCAGCACACGCGCTTGGATGCAGCACCGATACCACCGAAGAAGGTCAGGGAATGGAAATGACCAATGCACACGGGCAGGAAACGATCAGGAACACAAAACCTCTGCGCAGCCACTCAGACCAGCCGCCACCAAGGACGAGCGGCGGAATGATCGCCAACACAGCCGCCATTCCAACAACGACCGGCGTATAGTATCGTGCAAAGGTCGTGATGAAGTTCTCGGTAGGAGCTTTTCTTGCGGAGGCATTCTCCACAAGGTCAATGATCTTCGACACTGTGGATTCCCGAAGCTCTTTGTGACTTTCAGCGTCAGCAAACCGCTCTGGTTGATGCAGCCGGACAGGGCTTCATCGCCTTTGCGGATGCTTTTCGGCACAGATTCGCCGGTCAGTGCCTTGGTGTCCAGCATGGATTCGCCATCCACAACGATGCCATCCAGCGGGATTTTTCACCGGGTTTTACCACGATGATCTCGCCCACCGCAACGCTTTCCGGAGAAACGACCTGCAATACGCCATTCCGCTTGACGGTCGCCGAATCCGGACGGATGTCCATAAGGTCAGAGATGGACTTTCTGGAACGCTTTACCGCCAGCGACTGGAAAACTCTCCGACCTGATAGAACAGCATGACTGCAACGGCTTCCGGGTATTCCCCGATGGCAAATGCGCCGATTGTGGAAACACTCATCAGGAAATGCTCGTCAAATACCTGTCCTCTGGTGATGTTTTCACTGCTTGCCACGACATCCCAACCAAGGATCACATACGCCACGATCAGAAATGCCAGTTCTGCTGGAGTCGGCAGCTTTGCGAACACGGTCAATGCCATACCGATTGCATAGACCGCAGCACCCACGGCAAGACGTATCGTGCGCTTCTTGTCCTCATCGTTATAGACCGCCGCTTTTTCTTCTTTTGACAGGTGCAGTGGCTTCCGGCTGCTTTTCCGACACCTCAACGTCCGGCTCGTGGCTGTGAACAATCGTGGTAACGGTATCCAGCAGGAAGCAGCCACCGAGGTTCCTGCCTGAACGGTCAGCGTCTGGTTCATCAGATTCACGGTCGAAGAAGTCACGCCGTCCAGTTCACCGACTTCCTTCTCGATTTTGCAGAGCAGTTCGGGCAGTCCAGACCTTTCAGGAGATAGACCTTCGTCACAGCAGGTTCAGTCTTTTCTGAAACTTCAACATCCGGCTCGTGGCTGTGAACGATCATTTCGACGTGTTCCGCCAATGTTGCATCCGCAGACTTTTCTGACTGAACGGTCAGTGTCTGCTGCATTAAATTCACGACCGAGGATTCCACTCCCGGCAATGCTCCGACCTCTTTTCTATTTTGGCGGAACAATTCGGGCAATCCAGACCTTTCAGGATGAATACTCTTTTCATTTTGACCTCCACCGTATTTTCTTAATTGTTCAATCGTTCAACTTAAAGACAAAGATAATCGCTTGCGCGATCATCCTCTTAAATGCTCAAATCCCTTGTCGATGATCTCCTTTACATGATCATCCGCCAGCGAATAATACACGATCTGGGCCTCTCTGCGGAATTTGACCAGTCCGGCAAGCCGGAGTGCTTTCAGCTGGTGAGAGACCGCCGATTTGGTGACGCCCAGCAGAACCGCAAGGTCGCATACACATCTCGCTCTGTTCCAGAGCATGAAGGATCTGCACTCTTGTGCCATCTCCGAACAGCTTGAAAAGCGATGCAAGCTGGATATAATCGTCTTTCGGCTGCATTTTGCCTTTTACATCGTTCACGATGTCCTCATGGATCACATCGCAATTACAGGTGTATAAAGAATTTGACATCAGACGTTCTCCTCGTTTTGTAGTTGAACAACCGTTCAATCATATTATATCTGCTTTTCTCCGTTGTCAAGAGGAAAAGTTAGCATCTGCTTCCGCGATTTGTCGTCTAACAGACCTTGACAGCCTCCTTATTTCGCATACAATATAGTTGAGTATTCATTCAACTGCTGCGTTCTGAGCAGAAGATTTTGTATTTGAACAACCATGCAATAAAAGAGGTCTATCTGTGAAACGAAAATTGATCACGCTGGTTCTGACATTGGGATTTCTTGCCGCGTTTGGCGTATTTATGCACTCACCGCCCTCTATTCTGGATGGGCTGACCGGTGCGACCCGAAAGCGAAACGTGCCGCACAAATGGCCGCACCGCTGGAGGGTAACTATCTGTTCTGCATCAACCCTGAACTGGAATCGTTTTCTGATGCGGATTTCCGGAATGACCTGAAAGCATTTGTTTCCGGTGAGACAGAAGTCCTTTTCGATGCCGGACTGCCGCACATGACGCTTTCGGTCTGCAAAACAGACTATCCCTTGCTTCGCTATGCAACGGCTCTTTGTGAACGCCTGACCGCTGCCGGAGCAGATGTCACGTTGAAGCAGCACAGCGAAACCATGCTGCGTTCCCGTGCAATCAATGGGCGGTATCAACTGCTGCTGGTTTCAGAAAATATGCTTGATGCAACAGCATTGCCGGATGCAGACATCCTTCTGCTCTCCGCAGAAGAAATGGAGGACCCTCATGCGAAAACTGAACACCATTCTCTCCGTTCTGCTACTTTTCATCTGTCTGCTTCATGGGCTGATGGGCAGTTTTATGTTGCTGGGCATCAGTTCCGGGGCAGGAAAGTTTCTGGCATGGATCGGCGTTGGCATTCTGGCGGCGCACACCGTCCTTGGGCTTTTGCTGACCGCACAGACATTCCGGGCTTCCCGGTCCGGCGAAAACTCTACGGAAAGCAGAATGCTCTGTTCTGGGCAAGGCGCACCAGTGGGCTTGCTATTTTGCTCATGCTCTTTTCCATATTGGCGTGTTCGGCAGAGTGCAGGACGGCGTATACATTCTGTTTCCGTTCACAACGGTCCGGCTGCTGACGCAGCTTTTACTGGTCGCTTCGGTATTTGTGCATCTTCTGCTCAATCTCCGGCCTCTTCTGGTATCGCTGGGCATTGTCCGGGATAAGGAACAGCGCGGCGACCTCTATCTGATTCTTTCTGTACTGGTGCTGTTTGCTGCCGGTTCGATCATTCTATATTATATTGGGTGGAACAACGTATGAAACACACTTTGGTGATCGTGGGTGCAGGACTGGCAGGACTTTCCGCTGCTTTGACTGCTGTGAAAACGGCTGGACGGTAAAGCTGGTGTCCTCCCTTGCCTCCGAGAGGGCGCAGTCTGTTATGGCAGAGGGTGGAATCAATGCAGCCTTGAATACCAAGGAGAGGAGGACAGCCCGGAGCAGCATTATGCAGACACCCTGACCGCCGCCTGCGGACTTGCTGACCGAATGCAGTCTGGGGATGACGCAGGCTGCGCCCGAACTGGTGCACAGTCTGCACCGTCTGGGAGTACAGTTCAACGTGACAGATGACGATGAACTCGACCTGCGGAATTTTGGCGGACAGAAGAAAAAGCGGACGGCCTTTGCACAAAGCGATACGGGAAAGCAACTGATGACCGCTCTGATCGATGCTGTGCGCCGGGAAGAAAGCGCAGGAACGGTCGAACGCTTTCCTCACCATAAGTTCCGCACCCTGCTGTTTTCCGGGAACATCTGCGGCGGCTGCACAGTGCAGGACACCTATACCGGCGAACTGCTGCGGTTTGTATGCGATGCCGTCCTGATTGCCACAGGCGGGCCGCATGGCTTATTCGGTGATACGACCGGCTCTCTTGCCAATACCGGAGAAGTCACCGCAGAACTGTTCCGTCTGGGTGTTCCGATGGCAAATCTTGAAATGATCCAGTACCACCCCACCACGGTCGAACAGGGCGGAAAACGGATGCTTCTGAGCGAGGCAGCCCGTGGTGAGGGCGGGCGGCTGCTTGCATTGCGGAACGGGAAGCCGTGGTATTTCATGGAAGAAAAATATCCAGAACTCGGCAACCTGATGCCGCGTGACATCACCGCGCGGGAAGTCTGGACGGTCAGCCGTGATTATGAGGTGTTCCTCGACATGACAGAACTCCCCAAGGAAGTCATGGAACATAAACTTGCCGGACTGGTGGATGATTGTCAGACCTATCTGCACAAAGATATTCGCAAAGAACCCATTCCAATTTTGCCGGGTATCCATTACTTTATGGGCGGCATTCAGGTGGACGAGCGGCACCGCACTTCGATGCGGAATCTGTACGCTGCCGGTGAATGCTGCGCTCAGTACCACGGCGCAAACCGTCTGGGTGGAAATTCCCTTCTGGGTGCGATCTATGGAGGGCAGATCGCTGCGGAAACTGCCTGTCAGGAAGCAGCTGGCTCCCCAATATGCCCTGTGCCGAAGAACCCTTCTGCCCGATCTTTCCCCGGATGCTCAAATGCAGATGAATCGTATTCTGCTGAACGCACTCGGTGTCGTGCGGGATACGCAGACATTGGAAACGGGCGTTCAGGAAATCCGCAAGTTGTCCGGCACACTTCCGCTTCTGGGTCGTGCCATGCTGGAAAGCGCCCTTGCCCGAAAAGAAAGCGCACTGGCGGGCAGATTATCCACAACGCAATGATGCCGTTTACTGCAAAACTACCGTGGCACACTGGAACGGGCAGCATATCGCCATCAGCTTTAAATCCATCCCGGAAAGGTGGTATGATTTATGAACTACACCATCCGAATCAAACGGCAGGAAAACCCGCAGGCTTCTCCCTGCTGGCAGGAGTTTACCTTTGAGGGAAGTGCGGACACCTCGATTGCTTCGGTGTTGAACGAGCTGAATCACCGCAGCCCTCTGTGTGAAAAGAACGGAACGGTCGTTTCCCCATTGCGTGGGAATGCGGCTGCATGATACGCAAGTGCGGTGCCTGTGCCATGCGGATCAACGGTCTGCCTCGTCTTGCCTGTTCCGTTTTTCTGCGTGACTGCAAGGGAAGCGTTGTTACTCTGGAGCCTTTGAGCAAATTCCCGCTGGTGAAAGATCTGGTCGTAGACCGTTCCGTGATCTTTGAAGCACTGAAGCGGACAAAGCTGTGGCTGGAAGGAGATGCGTTCCAGACCAGCTATACGCACAGCCAGCGGTATCGATCTGCTAAGTGTCTGCTCTGTGGCTGCTGCTTGGAGGTCTGCCCGAACTTTGACCCGAACAGTGAATTTGCTGGAGCTGTTCTGCCCGTCAACGCTTACCGTATTCTGAACGAAGAACAGGATATTGCCCATCGGACAGAACTCGCAAATGCGTATCGTCAGCTTTATTTTGAAGGCTGCGGAAAATCTCTTGCGTGCCAGGACATCTGCCCAGCCGGAATCCCGGTCGAAGAACTGATGTCACGTTCCAATGCCGCAGCGGTCTGGAAGCGATAGTGTAAAGGGTATGCGGTTTATAGCCGCATACCCTTTATGCTTAATCTTCTAATCCGTGACTTCCCGCCACATTCTTCAGATACTCCTCTGGTTCGCCATTCAGAATCAAATCCGTAGCCCAGCGGGTCATTGTAGATGAGATAATCCAGTTCTGACCTCTGCGCCATGGTCACGTCCAATTCATCCTCGACCCCAGTGCAGTCAATGAAGATCATTCTCCCATCCCGAAGCAGCAGCTCCACGCAGCCGGTGTCCATGTTGAATTTGCAGGTTCTTTCATCGTACTTCATACTCGTGTCCTTTCCGCCTTACGGCACCTTTACAGTTGTGACTTTCGTGATACGGTCTTTCTTCTGATAAGGTTTCGGACACACAGCCGTCAGGGAAGAGCCGTTGTTCTCGTTTCAAAGAAAACAAAATCCGAACCCTCTCCTATTGAGAAAAGGTTCGGATTTTCATGGTTTGTGCGATGGAAGGGACTCGAACCCCGGCCTACTGATTCGTAGCGCACGCTGGGCGATTCCCTCAATTTTGGAAGTTACGTTTCAACGTCATTTCCAAGCGATACATCGCAAATTTTGAACTTCGAGTTTCTGCACCCTTTGTCCGATTTTGCAACGATTTGCATCCTTTGCACGTTTGAAACCGTGCAAAAACCGTGCAGAAACCGTGCACTTACTCCCAGACAAATGAAAAATCGATTTATCCGACAACGACTTGACGGCATTGGTTCGAGTGGCCGCACATCAAAAATCAAGTCTTGGAGGATACGACTATGACGAAATTGCTTTCCTGCCGCTACAATACGGACACCAACCGGGTGGAAGCCCGGTTCGCAGATGGCACCACTCTTGCCATCGACTGCGCCGCTGTGGAGGACGAGTACGGCAACGCCCCGGCACAGCGGGCGGAGCTGGACTGGCTGCTCTATAACAAGCCCTTGGAGTATGCACAGATGGTGCTGAGGGAGATGGAGCACTATCTGTCGCTGGGGTGTGACCACGGCAGGCTGGAGGATTGACCGTCAACTTCCATAGGGACACGATGCCCACCGACCTATGGTTCTCGCCATAAGCTGGTGGGCATCGCTGCATTATCAGAGCAGGGGAGTCATATAAAGAGGAAGGTACACAATTCCGTCTTCTTCTTTCAAATCACTGGTATGCAGCACATAGGGTGTGCCAGTTTGTTCAGCATAGCGCTCCATAAACTTCCGCAAGGAAGTCAGCGTATAGTTTTTGCCGGACTTGACCTCAATGGGCGAGATATTATGCCGATTGCTGATTTTGCTCTTGGCAATCAGGAAGTCGATTTCCATCCGGCATCTTTATCGTCCCGACGGATTAGAGTAAAATACAGCTTGTGACCGCTGGCGGCAAGCATCTGCGCCACGATGTTTTCTATAATCATGCCCTTGTTGACTTCCAGTTTATCGAACAGCAGCTTTTTATAGATTTCCTCGCTGACCAGTCCATTTTCATCAAAGGCATGGCTGATAAGCAATCCGGTATCTCCCATATAGCACTTGAGGGTCATGCGATCCATGTTCAGCTTCAGACCAATATTCGGCTCCGTGGAGTTATAGCAGATGTTGGCGATCATGGCATCGTCCAGCCAGAACAGTGCATCTTCATACTCCCGGAAGCGGGCTTCCTTTGAGCGAGGATAGTTTGAAACGCTTTTCATGCTTTGGAGTTGGGCAGGAATTTCATCAAAGATACTCTCTACCTTCATCTCATAGCCGGTGGCGTGTTTCACGATGTCTGCCCGGTAAAGGGTCAGAATATCGCGTTTGATACGGTCTACCCGGTCAAAGTCCTTGCTTTCCACATACTCCTGCACCGCCTGCGGCATTCCACCCACGATAAGATACTGCCGGAAATAGTCCATTGCCTTTCGGTGCATTACCTGCCCCATGGACTTGTGGGCTTCAAACCGCTTGCGGACAATGTCCATCAAGGTATCATTGCCCATCGCCCACAGAAATTCCTCAAAATCCATCGGGTACATCTTGATATGCCGTTCCTCGGATGGGATGACGATATCTTTGACATTTTTCTTGATGGACATGAGTGACCCTGTTTCCAGATAATCGTACCGGCCATCCGCAACCAAATACTTGATAGCCGCCCGTGCGCGAGGGAACATCTGAACTTCGTCAAAAATAATCAGGGATTCATGTTCATACAGTTTGACATTATAATAGCCGGACAGATACATGAACAGGGTGTCAAGGTCGTTCAGGTAGTGTAGAAACAGGTCTTTGACTTCGTCGCCCACTCGGTTGAAATCAATCAGCAGATAGGATTTATATTCTGCTTTCGCAAATTCCTCTGCCACATAGCTCTTGCCCACACGCCGTGCGCCGTCAATTAGAAGTGCCGTTTTTCCCGCACCGTCCTGTTTCCAGTTGACAAGCTGGTCGTATATCTTCCGCTTCATCGCAAGCCCTCCAATCACGAAAACAAGATTTTCATAAAAATCATTTTATCACGAAAGCAAGATTTTTGCAACAGCTGTTTCTCACGAAAGCGAGAATTTTGAAGATGTGAGCTTGGATGAACAAGGCACAATACGCTGAAATCGTCTTTCAGGCAAAGAAGGTCGAGTGGGAAAGGATTGTACTGCCCGATGAGTACAGCTATCTTCCTCTATCTTAGAGACAACACTGCGCAAATATACGATATACTCCCAGCGTTCTTCTATGGTCACCGTAGCAGAGTTCCCGATGGACTAGCTTCCCGGAATTATGGCTGAAAATATGGAGCCATCTTACATTTATAAGAACCAGCCCGAGTGAGAAACCAAATCGACGAATCAGCGCAATATGGATTGGAGACTTATAATAGTGGAGCAACGAAGCCATCAAATTGCTTGAACTGATGCAAAAATGATGATATAATTGCTCGTATAAAGTAGAAATTTGTGATATTTTCACGGATGAGCACTGTGTGAGGAACTCAATATGAAAAAATGGAAAAGTCTTTTTGCGTGCGGACTGGTTTTACTTCTGACGGGATGGACGATGCTGTGCATCCCGTTCAATGCTTATGCCCAGACATGAGAAGCGGAAAGCACAAGCACAAATATCGTGGCTGTCGTGGACTGTAGCACAAGTATGCAGAGCAGCGACAGCGACTGGAAAATCCCGGAATCGCTGGATATGCTGGTGGATATGTGCGATGATGAACAGGTTCGTCTGTCGTTGATCGTATATGGAACAAGTGCGGAGACAGCATTTCGGGATTTTCCGCTTTCTGCGGAAAACCATGAAATGGTAAAAAAGCAGATCCATCAGGCGCTGATGGTGCGCGGATATAATCTGGGCCAGACGGATACGGGTGCAGCTCTTGGGCTGGCGCAGCAGATTCTGGAACAGCAGGCAGGACAGAACAATATGGTTCTGCTGTTTACAGATGGTGCAATCCGGGCAACACGGAATGGCCGCACGAATGAAATTTCGGAGCAGGAAGTAGATGCGTTTGCAGCCTTTGCGCAGAACAACGGCGTTGTGGTCAACACGCTGGGTCTGTTCAACAAGCAGGCAGATGCAGCGGACGTGGAAACGGCAGAAGAAGAGCTTTCCATTCTGCGCAGCAAGACGGGCGGCATGTATCAGCGTGTGGACGACCCGGCGGACATTCCTGATTTTGTGATCCAGCTGCTGGCAGGCTTGCTGGATGTGAAAACGCTGGACCTGAGCAGCCCGACCGAAACAACAGTGGACGGCAAACACGCCTGGCAATACGACTTTTCCATTTCCGACCAATACATCAAGGACCTGACGGTGGTCTGGCCTGCACCGGTGAGCGTAATACAGGATATTCTCATCAGCGGTCCGGCGACAGATGGAACGGCAGTATCCCTGAACAACTGGACGGATGGAGAATGGGTCTCGACAACGCGGTACAATGCAAAGCCCGGATACCAGGTCATTCGGATCGATACAGACGGGCAGAAAAAAGGCGACTACTCGGTATTCTTTGTAACAAATGAAGCAACTCCGGTTGCAGCAGAAGGCTTTTACCTGTACGATGTCAATCTGAATGTAGAAATCGGTGCACAGGACATTGGCGTGATGCAGTCGTTGCCGATCGAGGTCTACCTGACAGACAGTCAGGGTTACCGGATCGACGATGTGGATTTTCTACAGACACTGGCGGTAGAGCTTGAGATCGTGAATCAGCAGAATATGGGCGTGGAGGTCGAGGAAAGCGCCAAAGCATCGGATATCGTTTCGGAGCAGGACAGCTATACCAGAGAGCTGAAGCTGTACAACGATTCGTTCCGATTGGACTTTGTGCCGGAGCGCGCCACGGATTATCGTCTGGTGCTGCACGTATCCAATGCGTATTTTTCGCGCACCTCGACGACCCGGCAACTGACCGTACATGACCAGCTGGATGTGGTGAGCAGCGTGGTGACGGCAACACCTCGCAAGAACCGTCCGGTGGAAGTGCGTGCTTATCTGATTCAGCAGGACAACCACGATAAGGTGGTCGGCGAAGAGTTCTATCGCCTGTCCGGCATGTATGTGGAGTTTACCAACCAGTCCACCGGCGCAGTGCAAACGGTTGAGATGCAGGCTGTCCCGGATGGAAACGGCATGACCGCTTCTTATACCCCGACCGATGAAGGCGAATACACGACTGTAGTCAGGATGAAGAGTCATCGCGAGAATGTGACACGTTCGGGCGAGAAACTGGGCTTTTCGATTCAGGATCGTCCAATCACAAAGCAATTTGGCGTCAAGGATCATGAGAGCAGCGGACTTATGGAAGGCCTGTTCAAGCATTACTGGGCAGGCAGTATCATTGAGCTGGCAGGAGATACGTTCTTCTACGATCCAGACGGGGACAGCTACCGTCTGGAGGCAGACCTTACCAGAGGCGAAGGCGAGTACACACTGTTTGATAACATCTTTTCCTATACGGCGTCTGGCAAACAGACGATGGAAGTTACATTGACGGCGCGGGATTACTCGGGCAACGCCGCAGTTACTACGATTCAGATCCGAGTGTTGTCGATCGTTGAGGTGATTCTTTGACGGTTCTGCTTGTTTTACTTGTGGTGTTTGCGATTGCGGCATTGGTGTGGGTCATCCGCTGGTGCATTACCCGCTCCCGCAAACTGAAGGGCGTCGTTCGGATGGACGTATCGCTGAATGGTGAGCGGCTGGAAGAGGCGTTCAAAAAACAGCTGGATGAATTGCAGATCGGGCGTTTCTACATTCCGCTGGAAAATCCCAAGGTGGAAAGCCTTGCGGATGACGAGCGTCTGCGGCCCAGAACAGATCTGATCCATGGTACGTTCCTGGATGAAAAGATCTCGTTTAACCGAATGCTGTATGCCTGCGCACAGAGCTACCGCGCAAGCCGTGGCGGAGAAGATGGCATTTATCAGTACCTGAAGAGCTGCGGTACGGCGCCCGACAAGACGAGCGGCATTGTCGGACAGAAAAAAGGCATGCGGTTTGGCATCCGGAACGTAAGCAACGAGCCGTCCATGGAAAAGGCGTTTGTGGAAGACCGTAAGCGGAACGACCGTGAATCTTGCGTTGTGTATATTCCGGCAGACAGCGTGGCAAATGAGCGACTGGCCACAAAGCTGGGGACGCCGATCGGTGGTATCAAGGTCGTCCTGCGCTACTATCCGGCAAAGGAGCAGCCGCAGCCGAAGGTGCGCAAGACAAAGAAAACAAAAAGTGCAAGTGCAGAACCGGAAGAGAAGGAGGCGGCACTGAATGTGGAGTGATGCAATGGGACAGGGAGAAAAGGCATACCCGTTTGTTTGCCCGGAATGCGGCGAAGAAGTGCGCGGTAACGAACGGCATTTTTCGATTCAGCCGTTGCTGAACCGTATCATGCTGACGATTGAAGGCAATCGCACCAGTATTGGTGAAGAACTCGAGCGCTTTATCACGGTTTACGCAAGCTTTGGCGCAGAGTTTCTGAGCAGCCCGCTCCAGACCGTACAGTGTGAAACGGCAAAACCGGAGAGAGCACAGCTTACATCCTTGAAGATCAGCATGGAAAGCCTGCTGAATCAGATGGAAGTGCAGATGCAGCTGGAAAAGGGAATCCTGCGAAAAATTGTACATTACCAGCAGGTAGAAGGCGGAAATCTGGCGGATAAGTATCAGGATCTCTACCGGGACGTGGCTGCGGGGAAAACGCTGAGCAGAGAAGACTCAGGCTTTCTCTTTGACTATGCGCAGGCACATGACAAGATTCTGAAAAACATCCGTAGTCGGATTTGTCCAACAACCAGGTACGTGAACAGGAACTGAATGAATTTTTGGATATCCTTATGACACTTTGCAGCGCTGAATCCAAAGACCATAAGGGAATGTCAGTTTTAAGCACTCGATACCAGATCATGGCAGCATGGTGCTTTAAAGTGGATGCAACGACAAAAGTCGCCGTGCCGGATATGCTGTATCTGGAATTGTCGGATGAGCACGGCACAGAGGTGTGCAGCAGCAAGGAAGCCTGCTGCCCGCACTGCCGCAAAGCAGTCAGCAAGTACTTTGGTGCTTACCCGCAGAAGATCATCGGTGTGCTGGGCGGCCAGTCTACCGGCAAAACAACGTATATGGCAGCCTTTGCGGATATGCTGGATCACACGAATCTGGATGATCTGCCCTTTACAATCAGCTACGAGCCGGAAGGCGATGCGCAGTGGCGGCGCTTTCAAGCATCGGCCAGGGAGGGCAACTTTGGTGCTATGTGGGCATACCAGAACGGCTATCATGCCCAGAAAACGGACCTCCAGTCCGAGTCTGCGGTCTCCCTGAGCTTTTGGTGTCGCCCAAGGAAAAGGCAAGATCCCAACGATCTATGTCTTGGCTGATATTCCCGGCGAGGTCTTCAATGGTGCGGGAGGAAACAAAATCAACGAAACCATCAACAATAGCCGAAAAATCTTTCAGAACTGTCAGGCAAGGCTGATGACACTTTCCTGCGACCCTGACGATGCGCAGATCGCAGCGGCCAACTTCAAAGAATGGATCAATCAGTTCAGCAGAGTCAATGTGCCGTCGGCTTTCCTGCTTACCAAGTTTGACCGGGTGAAAAGAGACCGGCTGTGTCGCTGGCATATCCAATGAATCCGACAGAGTATCAGCCGTATGTGCGGGGCAAAGATGGCGTTGGCGTGTATAACATCGACCGGATGAGCACGCTTTGCCGCTATGCCAAACAGCAGGAAGACCTGCTCTCACCCAACCTGTTCACAAACCTGCTGAATGCGATGCAGCAGGAAGAAGCAGATCCGACGGAAATTGCGCTGAATGCATTCCTGCTGAACTCCGGTACGGCCAACTACATTGACTATGTAGATGCAGATGATGAAGAAAAGCAGAAAGACCGCGTCAGCGTGGCGCGGAGTGAGCGCTATGGTGTGTTGGCGCCGATCCTGTGGCTTCTGGCACTGGACGGATATATTCTGCCGGGCTACGGCGAAAATGAAATGCTGACCTACAGTGCAGCGGCGGAGGAGCAGCTGCAAAAACTGTGGAGGAAGGAATTGTATCGGCCAGAGGATGTGGACTGATACGCATAAAAGGAGCGGACGACAGTGTTTCAGTATGGATATACAAACTTTCAGAAAAAAGGTTACCGCTTTGCTTCCAGAAAACGAGTTTTCCACGCATCATTGAAAACCGAAACGCAAAGCTGGCGCAACTTGTAAACCACGTTGACACGAAACACACGGCATATCTCGAAGCAGAACCGACGGCCTATCTGGGAATTTTTACGGATCTGGATTCCAATCAGGAAAATCAGCGGTATTATTTCCAGCGGTCGGGACGCATTCTGGAGCGCAATGCCGGGTATGCGCAGGGATATGTGCAGGATGTTGCCAAAGAAAATGATGAAGCATTCTTCCGAGAGCCGTTTTTACAGCTGCTGTGGGTACCTTTCCGGACGGGACAGGAACTTGTGCAGCTGCCAAGCGAGGATTGTGACCGGTATTTCCCGGATGTAACAGTGGATGCGTTTCACCTAGAGCAGAACCCGATAAAACTGGAGCAGGGACTGTTGCTGCGCATTCTGGAGGAATTACTGAAAGGGCACCGTCTGGTCCTGCATATCGACCAGCAGGGTGATCAGGCGCCGCAGTATTCCCTCGGTGTGTTGCGGCACATCTACGAGTGTCTGCCTTATGCAATGCGCCGTAACTGCGGCTTTGCGACCAATGTTGCACCGGAACGCTTTTCGACCAACATTGACGCGGACCGACTGCCCGGCGCAGTCCAGCTGTGTTTGGTGGACGGTGATGTGGAACTGCCGGGACGAGTGTCAGGCTTTACAGTTCTGGAGATGGGTGAGACCTATCCCGTAGCAGACGAAAATCGAGAGTTCCTACAGATGCTGACGGTGGACAGCGACACCAGAAGAAATTTCTTTGAGATGGTGCAGGAAAACTACGGCTTCCATCATGCAAGTATGGAAGAATACCGCACCATGTATCAGCTGGCAATGCATCTGGCTTTGCCTATCAATGTGCAGGCGGTCGAAATCTGGGCGGATGATTATAGGACACTGCCCAGAATCCGAGAGAACATTGGCAAATGCGTTGCGGAAAAGCTGACGGTCTCCATGGCGGAACAGGCGCTTTGGAGTGTACCGTTGCCAGAACTGGAAAAGGTAGCAGATTTGGCGCGCAGCGAAAAAATGACTGCTGCGTGGGAGCTGCGGATGTTCAATGGAATCTATGCAAACGATGAGCAGACACTTCAGCGGCTGGCAGAGACCGTGACCGAACGATACAGAGTGCTTTGCAGAGAGCAGGCAGGTGCATTGCGTCGCGGATATGAGTTTGCAACCGAAGAAAGCAAAGAGAAGCTTTGGCAGACAGCACAGCTTCCGCTGGAAAACGACCTGAAACTGCCTGCCAAATATAAGGACAACAAAATTGTGGAAGCGCTGGGCCAGATGCTTCCGCCCGCCATTCAGAAGCTGGCAGACAAGGAAAAGGCCAGTTATGAAACCAGATTGCAGGCAGAACAGCATGAGGCAACGGAGCTGGTGCAGAGATGCGTGGATCTGGGACAGCTGGTTCGTTTTTGCCGCTATCTGTGCGAGTCGCAAAAATATTCGCTTTGCCACGATGCGTTTGTGGCGGGCGGCAGATTTGGTGCGCAGAACAGCTATGGCCCGGAATGTCTGTGCACTATCGCAAAGCGCGTGAAGGAATATCCGCTGCCGATCCACCTGGATGCAATGGAAAAATCCACCGCAGAGGTGGAAGCGCTGGAAGAAAGCGTGCTTTACAGAGAAAATGGTCGGCTTTGAAGAACCGGTGGTTCAGGCAGCCGCAAAAGAAAAGAAAGAACTTGTCAATGCCTATAAACAGCTGTGCGGCGTTCTCCAGACCGGGAATGTGCAGGACTGGATGCACACGATGGCGGAACTGGCGCAGGGCGCGTCCAAGTGGAAGAGCCTGCCGGAAGAGATGCACGATGAGGCATTTAGTGTGCTGCGGAAAGCACTAATGGCAAAAGAAGTCAAAGCCGAAGATCTGTTTGCATGCACAGGAGAACTCCAGAAAATCGAGACAAGGGACCCTGCACTTTTGCAGAAACTGCTTCAGGCTGCCGGATTGCTGGACATTGACATTGAAAACCAGCAACAGGTAACGCTGCTGCTGTCCTATGGGTCGCAGTGGGCTTCGTTGTGCCGGAACATGAACTGCCGGACAAAATTCAGCCCGGCCGACCAGCGTTGGGGAAGACCGGACATCGTATACAGAATTCAACCTGAGAGCATGTTGGAGTTCCTGCGGTGGCACTATGGACGCACCCGAAATGCCGTGCCAAAGCTGGTATTGAAACTGACGCAGGATGCGCCGGACTGGTTGATGAAAAAGTACGGCACAGATGCAAAACGAACCGTGGAGATCCTGCAAAGCCTTTCGCCCTGCAATGCAGAAAATCGTTTTGTGCAGGAGCTGATGACGAATCCGATGCCCTCGGCAGAAGTCGGCAGTATGCTGATTTCTGCACTGAAAAAGAGTGGCCGAACCGAGGAAGAGCTGCACCGTGCCTGCCATCCCAGTTGGGGTGGGATGATTTTTGCGGAGTACTACGATCCCACGCAGGGAGAGCAAGGCGAAGTGATCCAGGATTTGCGAAAGCGGCTTGTTCTGGTGCAGCAGCAGGGAGAACAGCTTTGCCAAAAAAGAGCGGAAGCGGACAGGAAGAAGCAGGAGAACCGCAGCAAACGGCTGGAAAAACAAAGCAATGCCATGGGCTGGAAGCTGGCAATTTTCTTTGTGTTTTATGGCCTACTGCCACTGCTGGGGCTGTGGATCAGTAAACTGCTGCTTGCAGAGACTGTAAAAATCTGGCTGGTCGCAGAACTTGTCACAGTGGTTCTTTTGGCGGTGATCGGCTGTGTCCTGATGCCGATCGGCATGGAAGAAAACGGCAGGTATATCCGGCGTGCAGCGACCATGGGCTGTATAGGCCTTTTGCCGGGGATCCTGCTTGCTGCAATTCTAATGGTTCTTCTATAAAAGGTGAAAGGATAAAATCATGCGGAAAAGATTAAAAATCGTTTCGCTGCTTACAGCGCTCGCGCTGCTGGGCGGACTGCTGGGCGGATGCGGAAAAAGCTCCCGTATAGAGACAGACTCGGTGGCCGTGCAGGAAACAACAGATCCACTCCTGGCGGAGCATCAGAAGCAGCTGGAACAGCTGAATAGCAGTTATACTAAGCGTTTGACCTCAAATTCTCAGGGCGTGGAATTTCATCTGTACTATGATGACACGCAGAGTATGCTGGGCTTTGTGGAAGCAGCAAATGGTCAGAATACCTTTGTGACCATGCTGGACAAATCCATTGATTGCGCCAAAGGAATGCTGAACAATGGTTTCTCAGCACTGAAAGCGTATACGCTGGTGGATGAGATCCCAGGAGATAAGAAAAATCAGGAACTGAACTGGACCGAAGTCGATATCGTTGGCGCACTACAGGCACAGTTCCTGCGTTCGGATTTCTATACGGGAAGCCATACTGGCCATCGAGAAGGAACACTGACGCATGCTGGAACAGGGACAAAGGTCGGCCCGCTGGCACGGTTGTTTCTGGATGGTAACGACCCATTTGTCAAGGGCACATTTACCGTAGTGGTGACCGACCTGCGGGAGCAGGGATTTGATCTGGATGATCTGGTCAATGGTCTGCTGTCTTACCGGGAGGCAGAACCGGGCGCGGAGATCTGCATCGTGGGCTGTATCAGCGATTACACGGGAGAACTTTCGGTTCCGGCGTACAGCAACAGCAATGCAGGCGCGGACATTGCTTCGATTGACAACTATGATGGCCCGGCGGCGTATTATTACATTATGGCGGGCCCAACCGAGCAGATGGACCAGTACATTGGAATGTTGCAGGACAATATGCAGGATGAAAATCTCGTTTATGCAACGTTTGAAGAACTGGCCGCCTCGGAAGGAAAACCGCTGAGTTTTTCTCTCGTGAAAAATACCATGGAGGGAAAGCGCACGGACGATTTGCAACCGGGAAATGTTTCAGACAATGGGAAAACCACGCCCGAGACGGCGCAGGCGGAAGAACTGCCGGCGTCTTCGGCCCCCGGCACCAGAAAAAGAACCCATGGTACGGCAGCAGAAACGACGAATACTGCAGGCATACAGCTGCTGGCGGCAAAGACGGCAGCAAGCAAGACAGGAACGGCGCAGGCAAAGCTTCTTCGCTCCAAGGATCGTGTCGGAAACCTGATGGCAAGCCCGTATATTGATGAAGTATGGGAAGTGCCAATGTGCAGGCCACGGAAGGCGAACCTACACGACAGGGAGCATTTGATGTGACCATTCTGCCCCGAATGGGACAGGGCAAGAGCGAAGCCTTTGGTGCAGTGAGCCTAATCTCTGCTTATGCTGATCTGCCGGATAGTGCCGGAGCAGTTGCGGAACAGGCAAAGAATCTTTGCGCAGACAAAACCTATTGGGCGGATCTGAGCAGCATCCAGCTGTATCAGAAGGTCAATGAAAACTGGATCCCGGCGGAAGATGCGACACTTAGCAGTGTAAATGTCCGTTTTGAAACGGTGGATGGGCCGTTGACAGAGTACAACAGCCAGGAAGTGCTGCTGAATGCAAACCGCCATACAGGATATCTGCGGGTAAAACTGGACAACACGCAGGGCGTTTTTGACATGAGCAAGACGTATCTGCTCAGTATTCCGATCCATACGTCCATGAAGTCTGATCTGGTTTATGGAGCAGATCAGCTGATCGATGCGTACAATGCCAATATCAAGGAATATACAGCTGTTTTGCAGGATTTGGCGAAAAGCGGAAATCATTATCGTTTTGACACCAGTACAGAAGAAGCAAAACAGCGAGCAGAAGAACAGTTTGGCCGGACGCCAAAACTGGATATCCTTGTACAGCAGCTGCGTAACAGTCTGCGCACAGACGAAGCGGGCGATATTCAGTATGTAGATTTCTTTTTGCAGGCGCCGCAGGATGAGGGACGCGCAAAAAGGTAAAAACAGCAGAAAATCGTTGAAAACAAAGAGGAGGTTTTAATATGATTCAGAAATTGAAAGAAAGCAAACCGGTCATCGGTCTGGTGTGGCTGCTGGTGTTGCTGGTGGCGGGTTATGTAATTCGGACCTATTTGATCGGTACCAACTTTATTGGAAATGCGGATGATCTGCTGTACATCATCTCAGATACCTCTGCATTCTCGATGGAAGATGCACTGCCTACACTGTTCTGGCTTCCGGCGGTCTGCTATGCGATCATGTATCTACTGTATGTGAATGCGCAACATGGTGTGGATCCTGCGGCGGAGATGCGGAAAAATGGAATTGCCCTAATCATGCTGCTGGTTCTGATGGCAGCTGAACTGGTTCTGAGCTATCTGGTTCTGACGGGCTCAATGCGGATCCTGACGACGGATGAAATGAATTACGCAAACATCGTCAAGACCACACTGCTCAAAGCATATGGTATTGCAACCGTAGTAGATATCGTACTGTATCTGGTACCGGCATTTGTGGGCCGTCCACGCCGTTAAAGAAAAGAGGAACGCTATGAACCAGTATTTGATCGGTGCTGGTGGCACAGGTGCCATGTGCATCCGCGCATACCTGTGCACCCTTGCAGCTATGCAGGCATTCGAGAAGGACAACATCAACTACAAGGTGTACATTCGCATGGTCGATATGGATGACCAGAGTGATGCTGCCCTGAAATGCAAGGAACTGTATGAAGCGTATCGAAACCTCCGGGAACAGAGTAACGCGCTCCCGGAAGTGATTTTTGAAAGCTGGGACTTCACACAGGCTGTTAAGAATGCGGCAAAGGAACATGGCGCAGACATCAGGAATGACCAGAGCGTTACTCTGACAAAGCTGTTTACGCCGGAAAATGGAGCCAGTACACATACATCACTGTTGATGAATACGTTGTATACCGATGTGGAGCTGACGACCACACTGGAAAAAGGTTTTTATGGTCATCCCAACATTGGTGCAGCGGTGTTCAACTGTGTCCGGGACAGCTTCCTGGACGTACATAATAGCGTGTTTATGGAAGCACTGGTCCAGGATCTGAATGCGCTTCCGCAGGGAGAGCATGTGCGCCTTTATCTGTTTGGCAGCCTGTTTGGCGGTACAGGTGCCAGCGTGACGCCCAACCTGGTGGATGTTTTGCGGTCCCTCAAAGATCCTGTCACCAACGCAGAGCTTGGCGTACCCGAAAAGCTCTCCATTGGTGCCGGGATGATGATGCCGTACTTTAAGACGCCGGTTGACCCCGCCAAGGGCGCAAAAGGGACCCTGCGTCCGAGCTCGGCCAAATTTATGCAGCAAACAAAAGAGGCTCTGCTCTATTACGATAAGTTTGGTCTGGTGGATAAAGTCACCAGTCTGTTGCTGCTGGGCACCCATGAGCTTGCGGTTACCAGCGAGATATATGCCCGCGGCGAAAAGCAGTATCAGCACTTTCATCTGGTACTGCTGGTGGCGGCAATTGGTGCATACCGCTTCCTGAATGGAACGCTGCTGGATCCCGTGACAAATAAGGAATTGCATGGTGCACTGGTCTGGAAGATCGCACCGGCAGGAAGCGAATTTCAGTCGGTGCTTCTGAGCGAGCTTGGCCTGGAAAGAAGCTGGATCAGATGCTGCGCTTCTGCGTGATGGTCACTCAGTTCATGCGGGAGCGTTATAATCACACCGATGATGACCTGCGCCACTACAGAGAAGTGATCGCCACAAGCGGAATGCCGGCGAAGGGAATCATCAACCACTATGTGCCCCTGACACAGGAACAGCTGAACGGAAATTACAGAGAACGCTTTTCCAGCGCGGGCAAATTCTGCCGCTTCTTTATCCAGTTCTATTTTGATGTAGCACTGTCTGGTTATGACTGGACGAAGTATCATGTCCATAAACAGAACAAGGATGGTGTGGAAGAAGTGAATGAGGGCTGCAAGGACGGAAACCGTGCCAATTCCTTTGGTCTGCGAATGACAGATCTGTTGAATGTCAAGCTGGCAGATCAGCTGGTAGAGCAGGATCTTGGCGACGATACGCTGGGAAAGTTTATGCTGAGAGACCTGTTTGCGTATCAGACTGTGGATGAAAAACGCCCAATGACGACGGATTTCCCGCAAATAACGATGCCGGGTCTGTTCCGGGATCAATGCGAGAATAAGTTTGGAAATCAACAGCACAACAGTCTGGCAGATGTTTATGAAGTGCTATATCGTGCCGCAAAATAAGGAGAGTGAAAGAGTATGCCCAATTTTGTAAAAGATCAATTTCCTTCGGAATCCTCTCCTCATTTCAAACGTCTGTGACAACGGCTGCGACTGCCGGTCCGGCCAATACGACGGCAGCGACCCTGAGCAATCTGGCGCAGAGCATGGAAAACACTCCGGTGGGTGCGTCTGTGAACGTTTCCCATTCGGTACCCAATCCACTGGGCAATATTACCAGCTTTGCGGCAACCATCCAGCAGATCAATGAAAAATTGCAGCAGGACCCGAACAATGGGAAAAGATATCTGGAAGCTCTTGCCAACGATGATCCGATCCGTGCAGCAAAATATAACGAATGGTTGGGCTTGTGTGCACTGGTCGCATTGCGCAATGTCTATTCGATGAATGGATTGCAGGTTGAACTGGTCTACGAACAGTTTGAAGATGAGCCGTTTGACCGCGCAGTATATTTCTCGCTGAAAAATATGGATTACCAGTACAGCTGGATGGCAGGCAGGACGGACAATATTACGTCTGGTGGAATGTTCTACCTGAAAGTCAATGGACAGTATATAGCGTTGTACAATCTGGAAGTGGGCCTCTGCCCGATGCAGCGGTATGAGACCGATGCGTGGGCTGACAGGATCCCCTGGTTTGACGCCACACGAAGCGAAGATGTGCATCAGTGCTGGCAGAATCCGTTTGAAGCACTATGGCAATCCTTATGTGCTGGATCGTCTTGCCAACTGGCTTCAAATCAACCACGGCACTGCGCCGGTGGCTGTGTTCTACCCTGCACTGGTCGCAGCTCCTGCTGTCTGTCTTACGCTGGACTGGAGAACCGTTCAGGTCCAGCTGGATAATGTGATCCAGGCGAATGTCCCGAGGACAAGCTGCCGCTTGTGACAAATGCAGCAGCAAGCTTCTGCACCAGTTATGCAGCGTATCTGGACCGGGCAGGCAACGCCTGCCCGATGCCGGATCTGCTGACAGAGTCTCTGTTCCTCGCAGACATTTCGGATGGCGGCAGCTGCGGTCTGGGCTATCCGGTAAAGGGAGACACCTGGGATGCATCGTGGAAACAGCTGCACCTTGAAAGCAGTCTGGGCCAGCTGGATACCAGCAAGGTCGTACCGACGGTACCGTTTACGGAGGAAGGATGCGAGAAACTGGAATGCGGTTACGGCGATGGCGATTATGAACTGAAGGATATTTCGTTCTGTGCATACGGCGATGCCTCGCAACCGCTGGAGTTCATTCTGGTAACGATCACCCTTTTCTTCCCGAAAACCGGAGAAACCTTTGCGTTTGAACATCCGTATCTGCCAGGCAAGATCCGTATTGGTTTGATCCCGTATCTGGGAGTATGGCCCAACGCAAAAATGCCGGAGAATGCAGGATGGAAATACTACGTTGCAACACAGACGCAGTCCCGCGCATCTACCTTTATGGATGTGGAGCAGGAGCGGGCAAAGTGGCCCGGTACAAGACCGGCAAAGATCGAACTGAACCTCCATGGCGGCAACGAAACTCAGGTCTGTGAAAAAGGCATAAATCCGGGAGATCTGGATAAGGCGGACTGCTTGTGGCAGATCACACGAAACGATGTACCATTCCGCTTTGCGACGGTACAGTATGTTTATTCGATGCATGGTACGGCAGTAAAACAGCCCTGTGGTGCAGTATTTGTGCGCAAGAACGAAACGTTCTCACCGCAGACGACAATAAATTATGAGCTTGCCGTTGACTTTGGTACTACAAGTACGGTTTGCGCGGTCCGCACGCCGGCAGGAGCAAAAGAGTGTCTGCCGTTCAAGGATTATCTGCAAAATGTTACGGTGGGCAGACTGGAAGGCGAAATTCTGCCGGTAGAAGAGTCCCGGCTGCTGGGCACAGCGCCGGGAGAGATCGGTGCAGTCAATCAGAAAACGACCCTTCACCAGAAAAAGGTGATGTCGGTCGCGCAACTGTTCAGCAACCATACGGCAGATCTGGCGCCCTATGTGGATGGCCGCTTTTTCCTTGCCAATTCGGCAATTCTTTGCCGGTATATCGACGGAGCAGATTTTGCGACCCGCGGCATTTACAATGAGCTGAAGCTGGCAAAGCGAACGGATGCGGATGTACTGGATGCAACTGCGGTGTATCTGGCGGGAATCTATCTGCATGCGCTCTTCTATATTATGGAACAGGGCGGTATTGTTTCGCAGCTGAAACTCTCGTACCCGGACAAAAGCTACCAGCTGGAACTAAGCAGCCGCTGGGAGACAGCCGGGAATATTGTAAATCGCTGCTTTGCCGTAGGCTCCCCCTATTGCTTTGACCTGCAAACACACCCGCTTGAATTCTGGACGGAAGCAAATGCAGCCAACAGTTATTTTAATGGAATGCCGTCAGACATTGTGGTCGATATTGGCGGCGGCACAGCAGACCTCTCGCTGACGGGTACGGATAAGACTGCGTCCGTTCAGTTTGCAGGACGAGAGTTGATGATCAACTCGATCATCGAGGCATACCGGCATTGGCATGGCAATGCTGATCTGCGGGATTCCAGCTTTGCAAAGATGTGGGGTGACCCGTTGGGTACGGGAACGCAGGCGGCAAAACCGAAGCTGATCCGGGAATTTAACACCCGCTGCGCAAAACTGGCAGCGAATGCGCCCGCTCTGCAAGGTGCGCTGGACGACCAGACTCTTCGGATGCTTGCGGAAGTACTGCTGAATGACTATGAACTGGATGTCAAAAAGGACTATGCGTATAGCCTGTTCCGCTCGATCATCACCTTCAAATTTGGTCTGCTGTTGTCGCTGATTGCACAGTTTATTCTGGAAAATCAGGCACAGCTTACTAATCCCATGAAACGGGTCGCGGGTCCGAATGGAATGGAGTATCCGTTGAGCATTCGGTTTGTAGGCACCGCAGCCAAGACGCTGGAGCACATTTTTGGCGAGCCGTTGGAGAACATTGATAGCAAAACCAGCAACCAGAATGTTGTGGTGGCAGAGATGGCAGGCCTGCTTCGGAAAATTACGGGCATTCGCTTCCAACTGACTGTATGGGTCTCGGCGAATGTGCAGGAAAAGAAGGAAGTTGCTTTTGGCATGTTGAGTGCAGCCGCTGGCCCGGTAGCAGCAGCTGCAACGCCTGCAAAGACTGCTATTCCAAGACGGAATGGTGTTATTCCGACAGCTCCTGTTGTGACTGCACCGATAGTAGCGGCTCCTAGTATGGGGGTTCTGGCAGGAGCGGTTGACAATACAGCATTTATGCAGCAAAAGATTTGTGAGATCATGTGGAGTCTGATGGAAAATATGGACTTTAGAACCCGCATGGATTCTTACGCAAATGTTTTTGGAAGCTGGCCACCGCTGGATCCAGCACAGAATACGGAAGCAGAATGGAAAAAGGTTTTGCAGGATGTGAGCGATGCTTTAGCAGGCGTGCCGGCAGATCTGAGGGACTGCTATGAATATTTGAATGATTTCTGGCAGGATAAGGTCGTGAACGATTCGATCCAGGAACTTCAGAATGAAGCGGCGAGGAATGTCCCGGAAGAGCTCAACCAGATGATCGATGGTGCGGTGAGCTTCTGCATCGCAACGGTACGATATGGCGGTATTCCAGCTGGACTCGAACTGGGTGCAGGTGCAGATGCAGTTTCAATCAGTGATGTGATGCCCAATGCAGTGACCGGTGGCCTGAGAGGCAATGCCGCTCTGAGCCGCAAGAACCTGCTGGTGAGCAATTTAAGCCGGATCAAAGGAAATCCGAACAATATGAAGTCGCTGGCAAATCAGACGAATCCTGCAATGCGCAAAAAATTGCTGGATGTATATCTGGCGGCTTCGATGTTGGACGATGCATTGAGTCAGGAACAGATTTAATGGCAAAGGGTGATTTTTATGAAGAAAACGTATTTTGGGGTCGTGCTGAGTGTGGTTCTGGCGGCGACGCTGTGTTTTACGACCGTATTTGCACTTCCAGTGTGGGCAGAAGGTACTGACGGCGCTGTGCAGGGACCTGTTGCCGTTGGCGAAACCGTGAATAGCTCGGCGGAAAATCCTGCCCCGCAGACAGAGCCCACTGTTGAGTCTAATGGGCAGCTGGAAGCATTGAGCCATGTGGTAGAGGACGTACAGGATCAACTGAATAAAGTGAAGGTGGAAGCGGTTCTGGCAGTTGGATTTGGTTTTGCAGCGCTGGTGCTGAGTGTGATCGCACTGCTGATGAGTCTGCGAAAAACGGTTTCGGCAGGCAGCAATGCGCAGGGGAGCAATGACAGTGCAGAATGGAAAAAGCTGAACCAGAATATCCAGCAGATCGAACAGCAACTCCAGAAGCTTGCCCAAAAACAGGAAAAGGCACTGGAAACGGCCAGAAGTTATACGCCGACACCGACTGCAACGGCAACCGTACCAAACTTGGAGTTTACCATGCCGGCAGTGCAGCAGCCGAACACCTATGTGATGAAGCAATCTCCGACAGCAGAGCCCCATCTTGTGCAAAAAGAGCAAAAGCCGCGTGCGGAGCGGTATCTGGTTTATGAAAAAGACTACCAGAATAACCTTGTCCCTGTCTTGAAAGATGCGCCAGGCGCAGAAAAGATCCAGATGCGTGTTCTGAGCGATGGCACAGTGATTGTGGACGAACGGAAGATGCAGAGCAACTACGAGCGGGCACAAAACCTGAGTGATGCGGGGCTGAACCGGGTATTTGACATCGTGATGGAAGGGCAGACGATTCCGCCTCAGAAGCTGAGTAACCTCGGCTCTCTGAAGTTGAAGAAAATGCGCAGTGCAGCGCATATCGAATCGGCACAGGATGGCATCCGTGTTGTATCTCGTGGTAGTTTGGAGTTTGAGCAGCAGGATTATTCCTAAAAAAAAAAAAAATACCAATGTGGCATAGAAAAAGCACACATAAAATACAAAATAGCCGTTGGCTTTCCTTGAACCATACCCTATTTGTTATACAGTATATTGCAACAAAATCCCGATTTGCTCAGAAGACCCGCTACCAAGGTGCATACCTATCCGTTATTTTACAAGTATCCTAAAGCATTGGATCAACGACTTTTACAGATGAAGCACTCCCCTCCATGGATGTTTTCTCCAGACAGGGACATACATTATGCCTACCAGAATTTTGTTAAGCGATACCATCGCGCAGCCTGCATCCAGCGGATGCAGTTCACGGGTTTGGGTGTTCCCAACAAGCATTTTGCAACGCAAAATGGCGTTTGTATATACAGACGCATTGCTTGCGACATCTGTGCACCCTTTCAGAGCGAATCTCAAAATTCAGGATTGACAAAACAACGTGCATCCGATATAATAATCTCAGTTCACACTTTACGACAGTGAAACGCCGTTTTATGTGTGAGATGCAATTCTAAAAATACAATCGGGTGCACTGCATCCTGAATATGGACTGTTCGCACCGAGCAACGGGCCATTGCCGCAAGGCAATGTATGAAACGTGCACCAAATAGCCGGGCAACAGCTGGTAGAGAGACTTTCGTATGAGAATCCCTCTGCTGGTTGTTGTCCGGCTATTTTTTGTAGCTTCAGGTGGCCTGCATCCGAAACGGAAGCAGACTTGGAGGTTACAAGATGGATCATCATGTTATCCGTTACGAATTTGCAACGGGAGAAGTCGTGCAGGTCAAAGTCACTGGAGAAATCGCGGCTTTTCTCTGCGAATCCCGCCGCAGGGAGCACGCAAGCAACGAGCGCTGCCGGTATCATTCGGCGTTCTCTCTCGATTCTGAAGATAGCCGGTGCGGACAACTCATTTCGTACAAGACTCCTGACGACCAGATCATCGAAGCGGAAGAGCATCAGCGACTGCACGATAGCATCGCTCATCTGAGCGCCGTGCAGCAAGAGCGGCTTCTGATGCTGGCAGATGGTCGATGCATCGCAGAAATCGCACGTTTCCAGCGCGCCGCATACAACAGCGTCAAAGCCTCCATTCGGGCGGCACAACAAAAAATCAGAAAAATTTTCTGAAAACCCCCTCAATTTTACCCCAGTTTTTCTGTTAATAAGTGAAAGCCCTTTGCGGCCGCACCTTGAAAACCTCATAGTTCAATCGTCCGGTACTTCACGAAAGGTACTTCTGTAACTCGCAGCCCGGTCATGACGAAGACGGGGTGGCTGAAAGGCCAATGTGCAACTTTGCCGCCAGACGATTCCCCACTCCTAGGGAGCCGAGGGCGAATATGGGAGACCTATATCATATTAAGTGCAATCTGTCAAAACACTGCTTTCTGGACAGCTTGCCGTTATGAGAACTGGGAGCAGCCAGTTCTCATCATACATGACAGATCATCTGTTCCTGTCACAGTCGCAGAGAAAAGTTCAGACTATGTTATCATCCATGATCTCACCTGTCAAAACGGAGGTACAGCGAATCACAGAATATTTGTCCACGCAAAATCCCTTGCCGCAATATCTGCCCTATGCCCGTTTTCTGCTGAGTGCAGACCTGACGCATACTGCAAAACTCCTTTATACGCTCCTGCTCGACCGTGCGACATTATCGCAGAAAAATAATTGGGTCGATGCCAAAGGGCGTGTATATGTTCTCTATCCGATCATCCATCTTGCAAAAGACCTGCGGTGCAGTACATCCAGCGTGACACGCGCTCTTACCGAGTTGGAAAACGCTGACCTGCTGGAACGCCTGCACACCGGCTTTTCAAAGCCCAGCCAGATCCTACTCAAAATTCCAGTAGGTATGCAAAAATGCACATCTAACCAACGTAATAAGAACAACCTGAATGATAACCACCTAATAAGAGCAAATAATACTCGTCTATCGTTTGGGGAATACCAGAATATTTTTCTGACGGAAAAGGAGTACAAGCGGCTCAAAGTCGACTTTGCAGGGCTAGACACCCTGATCGAGCAATTGTCCGCTTATATCCAATCCACTGGCAAAAAGTATGCAGACCATGCCGCAACGCTGCGTATCTGGGCGAAACGGCAGCAATCAGAGAAAAAGACAGCACCGGGTATCCCGGACTACACCTTTGCGAAAGGAGAAAGCCTATAAAAACGATTGAGAAGATTTGGGAACAATCTGTTTCCAGTATGCCCGGAAATGTAGCGGACTATCAAGGAGACGATGGCCTATTCTATTGCGGCAAGTGCCATACACCCAAAGAAGCCTTCTTTGCCAAGGGTCTTGTCTTGATGGGAAAGAACAAACATCCAATAGAATGTGCCTGCCATAAAACCGAACGAGAACAGCAAGAAGCCGTTGTTAAGGAGCAAAAGCACCTCGACCTTGTGCGGCGGCTGAAAGCAGACGGTTTCACCGATCCTGCGATGCTGGACTGGACATTTGCAAATGACAACGGACGCAGCACACAGATGCACCATGCACACCGCTATGTGGAGCAATGGCAGACCATGCGCTCAGAGAACATTGGCTTGCTTCTCTGGGGCGGTGTTGGCACAGGCAAGAGTTTCCTTGCCGGGTGCATTGCGAACGCTCTGATGGCTCAGGAAGTGCCTGTGCGCATGACGAACTTCGCACACATCCTGAACGAACTGAGCAACAGCTTCTCCGGTCGTAATGAAGTCGTAGACAGGCTGTGCCGCTATCCGCTGCTTATCATTGACGATTTCGGGATGGAGCGTGGCACGGAGTATGCACTGGAGCAAATCTACAACATTGTGGACAGCCGCTACCGCAGCCGAAAGCCTCTCATCGTCACCACCAATCTGACGCTAGACGAAATTCGACATCCGCAGGATACCGCCCATGCCCGCATCTACGACCGCCTGTTGGAAATGTGCGTTCCCATCTCCTGCATCGGGGTCAGCTTCCGCAAGGAAACTGCACAAGAGAAGCTGGAACGTCTGAGATCACTGGTTGGATAAAAAAGTCCTGATTCGGAAAAGTGTCTATAAAAATGGAGATTTGCCTATGAATATTAGCCAGTCCACTATGCCCGAAACTGTGAAATCTTCTGATTATACGAAAAAGTCCTTGCAAATGGACTCGAATCCCACTACAATGGAAGTGTTCACTCAAACCAATGCCGTCAAGTCTCCGACTGACAGCTCTGAGACCATAAAGCTGGTGTACACGGTGAAGGAGGTCGCACAGATGCTGGCCATCAGCCAGCGTGCCGCCTACAACCTGTGCAACAGCACCACCGAGTTCCGTGTCCTGCGGGCGGAAGCATCCGCATCCCGAAAGACAGCTTCGATGCGTGGCTCCACCGGGCAGCTTGATAAGGAGGCAAATCTATGGCATATATCACGAAACGCGGCAGCTCTTACAGTGTCCGCTACACCTATCAGGACGAGCACGGCAAGAGCTGCGACAAATGGGAGAGCTTTCCCACGAAAGAGGAGGCGGTCAAACGCCAGAAGCAGATCGAGCACGAGCTGGCGACCGGCAATTTCCTGATTCCGTCCGCCGTGACGGTGGCAGAGTTCCTGATGGACTGGCTGCCCAAGCAGTGCAGCAAGCACAAGTGGGCACCCAAGACCTACCAGTCCAATCTGGCCCTCATCCAGAACCTCATCATCCCTTATATCGGGGAGATGCAGATGCAGAAGTTGCGTCCCTACCACATCGAAGCCCTGTACGACACTCTGAGCAAGACTCCTTGCGGTCAGTATGTGGGCGGCAAACGGCGAGACCTCTCGCCCAAGCAGCAGAAGCGCACCCTCTCCGGCACCACCCTTCATGATGTCCACCAGCTCCTGCACAATTCCTTTCTGCTGGCGGTGGAGTGGGGCATCCTCATCAAAAGCCCCGTCCCGGTAGAAGCTCCCAAAAAGACCACCCAAGAGCGCAGCATCTGGGAGGTGGAGGAGATGCGGGCAGCACTGGACAGCATGGAGGACCCCATCCTCCATCTGGCTGTCCACCTGACGCTGGTGGGTGCGCTGCGAGAAGGGGAGGTAGCAGGTCTGACCCCGGAGGACATCGACTTCGATGCCGCCAACGGCATGGGCACCTTCACCGTCAACCGTTCCATGCAACGTGTCCAGAAAGATACGCTGGCACAGGTGGACAAGGGCTGCATCCTCCGCATCTTCCCGGACAAGCTGGAGGGCAGCAAGACCTCTCTTATCCTGAAAGACACCAAGACCGAAGCTTCCTGCCGCACCATCTTTATGACCGCCGCCTTGCGGGAGGAGCTGAAACAGTGGCTGGAACGGCTGAAGCGAGAAGAAGCCATCGACCCGGAGCGATACCGCAACAGCGGGATGCTGCTGCGACTGCCCAACGGTCTGGCGGTGGAGCCGGTGCTCATCCGCAAGAAGTTCCTGAAATGGCAGGATGCACACCCGGAGTTCCCCCGCATCGTGTTCCACGGCTTGCGGCATTCCAGTGCGACCTATCAGCTGATGATCTCCGGCGGTGACATCAAGGCGGTGCAGGGGACCACAGGACACGCCAGTGCGGATATGCTGGTGAACACCTACGCCCATATCCAGCAGTCCTCCCGTGTGGAACTGGGCAAGAAGTTTGAAAGCGGCTTCTATGCCAAGCCCGACACCCCCAGCCCGCAGGCTGTACCAGCCGCAGGCGAACCTACCATCTCCATGACGGCTCTTTTGGAATTGCTCAAGGATGCCGACCCGGAAATGAAGGCAAAGCTCCGCCTGGCCCTGCTCACCTGATGCAAAAAAGGGCACTGATTGCAATGCAATACAGCGCCCTACATAATCGGACATGGATAACACCGACCGTGCAAAAACCGTGCAGAAACCGTGCAGCCATGGCTTATAAAACAAAAAAGCCATGAAATCTTTCGATTTCACGGCATTTTCTGGTGCACCTCCAGGGACTCGAACCCTGGGCCCACTGATTAAGAGAGCAAGCCGCCAGTTCGTCTCAAAGATGGAAGTTTCGAGCTATCGCCATTTTTAATCAAAGCAACGTGATTTTTTGCCCGGCAGTTTCCGCATCCTTTGTCAGATTTTGCAACAAAAAGCACCCTTTGCACGTTTTGAAACCGTGCACTTACTCTCCGACAAATAAAATCGCCCTATCCCCTACCGACTTGACGGCATTGGTTTGAGTAACCGCACACCAAAAATCGAGTCTTGGAGGATACGACTATGAACAAACTGCTTTCTTGCCGCTACAACATGGACACCAACCGGGTAGAAGCCCGGTTTGCAGACGGCACCACCATTGCCATCGACTGCACCGCCATCGAGGACGAGTACGGCAACACCCCGGCACAGCGGGCAGAGCTGGACTGGCTGCTGTACAACAGGCCGCTGGAATACGCACAGCTTGTGCTGAGTGGATAGAGATTGAGCACTATCTGTCACTGGGATGTGACCACGGCAGGCTGGAGGATTGAGCCACAGAAAACGCGCGGAAAAACTGCTAATCGCGCGGTGCGCATTTCTCAGCGCAATTTCAGCGTAAATTCAGCGCAAACCATGCCAAGTCAGCGTATTTTCAGCGTAAATCCCGGAAAGTCAGCGTAAATAACCATTTACCATATATAATGATGCCCGCCCATCTGTGGAAAAGCCAGAGTGGGCGGGCATTCTGCATTTTCAGACCGACTGGAACCCTTTGCCGATGATCTCGCTGGAGTTAACGATGGTCAAAAAAGCCTCCGGATCCTCCCGGCGCAGGAAATCCCGCAGCAGCCCTGCCTGCCGCCGGGTCAGCGCCACCATGATCATGGTGCGTGGCTCACCGGTGTACACGCCGGTGGCGTCCTGCTGGGTCGCTGTGCGCCCCAGTGTTTCCGTAACGAAACGCCGGATGGGCTCCGGCCTTGAGGTGATGACCGTACACACCTTGCGGAGGTTCAGGCTCTCGATGGCGGTATCCACGATGGTGCTGCGCCCGATGAGCCCCAGCACGCAGTACATCCCGGTCTGCGGGCCGTAAATGCAAGCCGCAAACAGCACCGTGCCGATATCGCTGAGCAGAATAGCCCTGCCGATCTCCACCTTGATGTACTTGTGTAAGATCATCGCCACGATCTCGGTGCCGCCGGTGGATGCCCCGATGTTGAACACGATGCCGCTGGCAAGGGCAGGCAGCGCCACCGCAAAGCACAGCTCCAGCAGAGTGTCATCCGTTAAAGGCCGGGACATGGGAAACAGTTTTTCGAACATACTGGAATAAAAGCTGAGCATGAAGGAAGAATACAGCGTCCAACCCATGGTCTTTATGCCCAGAAAGACGCAGCCCAGTACATCCAACACTGCATTGGTGATCCACATAAAGGTGCTGACGCTCAACGCCGGAAAGCAGGTGGCAAGAACGATGGAAAGGCCAATGGTGCCGCCAAATACAAAGTGGTTGGGCGCACAGTAAAAGTTCAGTGCCGCTGCGCAAATGATCAGACTCAGATTCAGCAGCAGAAAAAAGCGTGCGCCGCTCCACAGCTGTGCCGGGGTCAGGTTTTTGCGCAGACCGTTCTTGATCGCTTCCATCTCAGTCCAGATGCTCCTTTACATCCATCAGCCGGGTGATGATGCAGTCTGCGGCGGACTGGTCCAGCGGCTCGCCGTGGCGGGGCTTCAGTGCCAGCACCTTCAGGCCTGCCGCCTTTGCGGAGGCGATGCCCGTGGGAGAATCCTCCACCGCAATGGCCTTGTCTGCCGTCAGCCCAAGTGCCTTCAGCGCCTTGAGATAGATGTCTGGTGCAGGCTTATGGGCGGCGCAGTCCTCGCCGCTGAAAGCAAAATCCACCATTGCTTTCAGCCCGCCCTCCGTGAGCATCTTCATGATATCCGGTGCTGCGCTGGAGGACGCCACCGCCACCTTCAGCCCCCGGCTGCGCAGCGCATTCATCAGCGGCTCTGCCTGCGGGTCGGTAAGCTTGCCGTAGGGGGTGGGGCGAGCCTTGCGGTATTCCCGATAAGCCATCAGCATCTCCTGACGGCGCACAGGGTCGTTGGGGACAATGGCTTCCCAGATGGCTTTTTCGTTGGAGCCGATGAAGTTGCCCTCCGGGATGGGGATGCCGTTTTCCAGCAGAAAGTTTTTACGGCGGTTCTCGTAGTAATATTCCGTATCCGCCAGCACCCCATCCATATAAAAAATCACTGCTTCAATCATTCTTCATTTCCCTCTTCATCAAAGGGGAGGGCAAGCCCCAAGCATGGTCTATGGATCCCGGTCGACCGCTTAGTACTCCAGCTTCCACATATAGCGGCGCAGGGTCAGCGGATGCTGACGGACGTAGGACAGCTCCTCAGCATAGACACGGAACACAGCGGTGTGCATCAGCGGGTTGAAGTAGGTGATGACGCTGCTGTCCACAGCATTGCCCAGACCGTAATCCTTTGCATCCACAACGGCGGCCAGAGCATCGAAGCGGTGCAGGAAGGTCAGTGCGCGGGCATCCACGGGACGGGTCTTGCCGTCGTTCATCAGCAGGATGAAGGGCACGTCCTTGTCCACGATCTCGAAGGGGCCGTGGAAGAACTCGCCGCTGTGGAAGGAGCCGGAGTTGACCCACTGCATCTCCATCATCAGGCAGATGGAGGTGGAGTAAGCGACCTCCATGGAAGCGCCGCTGGACATGACGTAGACGACGGAGCGTCCTTGTACTTCTCAGCGAACTCCTTGGCAGACTTGCGGGCAGAGTTGGCAGCGTTCTCGGCAGCCTCGAACACGTTGGTCAGGCCCTCGATCATCTTGTCGTACTTGTCGAAGCCTTCCACCTGCTGCAGAATCTCCACAGCCAGTGCCAGAACGTAGCCCATCTTTTCCAGCTTGGCAGCGTAGTTGGCCTCAAAGCCGTGAACGATGGTGTAGTCAGCTTCCTTGGTCAGGGCAGAACCAGCAGCGTGGGTAACGCTGATGACGGTTGCACCGGCAGCCTTTGCCACACTGTTTGCCTTGACGGTCTCAGGGGTGCTGCCGCCCAGAGAAGCGGTGATGACCACGGTGGTGTCGCCCAGCCAATCGGGGGTATCGTAGTTGAACTCGTTGGCGGTGTAGTGTGCCACACGAAGCTTCTTGCTGCAGTTTGCCAGGAAGTACTTTGCGGGGTACAGCTCTGCCTTGGAAGCGCCGCAGCCAACAAAGGCCACGTTCTCCACGTTGTGCTTTGCCACGATGTCTGCCACGATGGACTTGACGTTTGCCAGATCAATGTTATACATAATGCAATCCTCCAAATTATTTTTCTTTTTGTTCTGATGAATCACAAATTACAGGCGTACGGATATCTATGTAAGCCGGAAACCCGGTTACACCAACAGACCAAGGGCGTTGATGGCAACACCGCCCACGATGCAGATGCCCAGCAGCCAGCCGGTCTTGACCTTTTTGCGGATCAGGGTGTACATCAGCATCACGATGCCAAGGTTCAGAAGGTTCGGCAGAATGGTGTTCAGCACATCCTGCAGCACCAGACCGGTGCTTGCGAAGGTAATGGGGGTGGTCAGACCCACCATGCTTGCCACCATGGCACCAATGACCATCAGACCCACGATGCCGCAGACGTACATCAGCTTGTCCATCATGCCGCCGTTGAGCTTGGTCAGGTACTTGCTGCCCATGGTGTAGCCCAGCTTACCGGCAAACCATGTAATCAGCACCGAGGGGACGATGGAGATGATCATAGCCAGAATGGGGCCCAGAACGCTGCCCTGCTGTGCCAGAGAGATGCCCAGACCAAAAGCGATCAGGCGGACAGTGCCCTGGAAGAAGGAGTCGCCCACACCGGACAGGGGGCCCATCAGCGAGGTCTTGACAGCGTTGATGGTCTCCGGGTTGAAGTTCTCACGGTCGGCGGCGTACTGCTCTTCCATGGAGGCAGCCAGACCCAGCGTAAAGGCACTGGTCTGCGGGGTGCAGTTGTAGAACGCCATCTCGCGCTCGTAGGCTTCCTTTTTGTGCGCCAGCTGCTCGGGGTCGTTCTCGTTGGGGTACAGCTCGTCCAGCGTGGGAGCGATGCCGTACAAAAAGCCCATGTTCATCTGACGTTCGTAGTTCCAGGAGGCCTGAATGTTCAGGGAGCGCCACATAAACTGGAAGTATTTCTTGAAGTCGCTGCGCTTTGCAGTCTTGGTTGCGTTGCTCATTTCAGCTTCCTCCTATCAAAGATCGTCGTCATCTTCCAGCGGGTCGTAGTCCGGGTTGGCAGCAGCTGCACCGGCAGCGGCTGCGGCAGGTGCGCCCTTGCCATACTTCAGACCGGTCAGGATCACAGCCAGAATTGCGGCGAAGATCGCCACAGCGGTGATATCCAGACCCAGATAGCCCACAAAGAAGAAGCCCAGCAGGAAGTAGACGGTCAGATCGCGGTTGAGCATGGTGGACAGCAGCAGGGCAATACCGTAAGCGGTAAGGAACTTACTGCCAAGGTTCAGGCCATCGGTCAGCCATGCGGGGATGAAAGCCACGATCTTCTGCACCAGATCCGTGCCGAAGTAGACGGACAGGAAAATGGGGATGAAATACATCAGGCTGTACAGCAGCGTACCCCAGACGATGTGCATGCTCCATGCCTTGCGGAACTTGCCTTCTGCAATGGCGTGGTCGGCAACGTGGGTCAGGTTGGACAGGATGGTGCGCATCAGCACGCCCAGCATCTGGCCCAGAACAGCGATGGGGATGGCCAGTGCCAGTGCAGTCTCGGCAGAAGCATCGGTCAGGATGGCAAAAGCTGCGCAGATGATTGCAGCCATGTTCATATCCGGGGGTGCTGCTGCGCCGATGTTCACGATGCCAAGGCTCATCAGCTCGATGGATGCGCCAAGGGTCAGGCCAGTCTGCAGATCACCCAGAAGCGCACCGACGATGGTGCAGGTGATGAGCGGACGCTCGAAGTTCATGCGGCCCAGAATGCGCGAGTCCAGAATGCAGAACACGCCAACCAGACCCAGAAGCAGTGCGGTAACAAACATGGGTCAATTCCTCCTTCTTATCTCCTTACGATCAGATGTGATCGATGGGTACTACCTTAAAGGTGGGGTCTGCTGGCTGTAGATCTTAATGCCCATATCCAGCAGCTTCTGGGTGTCTGCCTGCTCCTCCGGGGTCAGGAATACCGACTGGTCAAAGGCCACGGAGCCGGGCTTGTTGGCCACAGCACCGTAGTTGATCTCTTTGATCTTGGGGTATGCCTGGCAGAACTTGAGCAGCGCAGCGGTGTTGCCGAAGATCATCATGATCTTCTCGTCCAGCTGCTCCACCTTGGGCATCTTGGCGATGGCCTTGTCCACCGTAAAGATGTTCACCCGGACACCGGCAGGCTTGCTCAGCAGCAGGGCGGACTTTTTCATCTCGTCGTTGGCGGCGTCATCGTCCACCACGATGATGCGCTGTGCGCCCACATGGCCGGTCCACGAGAATACCACCTGACCGTGCAGCAGGCGGTAGTCCAGACGTACTAATTTGATCATAGGTCATCCTCCTCATCTTGGGCTGCGTTTTTCAGCAGCAGGTTGCAATCAATAATCTGCGCCTTGGCATCTGCAATGCACTCGGCCAGTTCGTCCTGTGTCAGGGCTTCGTCGTTGGAAGCAAGGGTCAGCACCAGAGAAGCGTTCATGCCGCAGATCAGGTGCACAGCCGGATACTCCGGCAGCAGGGTCAGCATCTCGTTGTTCACGCTGCCGCCCATCACATCGGTCACGATGTACACAGCATCCTCTGCTGCAAAGTCCTCCAGCAGCCGGCGTGCCGCCACCGTGATAGGCTCGGTCTCATCCCGCAGGGTAGCAAGGGCATAAAGGTTCGGCAGCTCGCCAAGGATCATCTGCACGGTGTCCTTCATTCCGGCAGACAGCCCTCCGTGCGAAGCAAGAATGATTCGGTTCATACACATCCACGACCTTTCTTGTGTTTCCTTCATCTCTTCGGCGTCTGTATCACCCTATTCGTTATAGACGTCATAATCGTCATGTACATAGTACCACATTTTGCACAGACGTCAAGAGGTTTTTCAAAAAATCTTACTTTGGTAACGTGCACAAAGCTGCACCGTCATATTTTTGCAGTTTCACCAATAACCTTCCGTAGAACGACAAAAAGAGCGCCTCTTCCGCAGGAAGAGACGCTCTTTGGGACAGAATCTGCCCTTAAAACTCAAACATATACCGGCTTCCAATGTAATACTGCCGCCCGATGCACAGCGGGTGGTCATATTGGTCATGGAAGTAGGCGTTCAGATACAGCAGCGGCTCGCCCAGCGAAAGGTTGAGCAGCTGTGCCTGTTCTGCCGAAGCCCGTACCGCCTCGATACGCTGGCAGGAGGTCGTTGCAGGGCGCAGCCCGGAGATGCGCTCAATGGCGTCAAACATGGAAACATCATTGAGGTTCTCGCTCATCAGGCTCTTGTAGGGCTCGTAGGGCAGGAACAGGTTCTCCAGAAACACCGGCTGACCATCGGCGGTGCGCAGACGCTGGATATAGATGAGCAGGCTTCCGGGCCTACATGGAAGAAGGTTTCTTCATCCTTACGCACCGGCACGATCTGACGGTTCAGCAGCCGGGCACCCGGCACCATGCCATTTTCTTTACAGGTCTCCGTAAAGCTGGCAGCATTTCTGCCGCTGGTAAACTTGCGATGGATGCGGGCTTACTGACAAAGGTGCCCCCCCTGCATTTTGACCAGATACCCTTCGGCGCACAGCTCTTCCACCGCACGGCGCACCGTGATGCGGCTGACCGAGTACTCCGCACTCAGTTCCGGCTCCGGGGGGATCTTCTCGTTGGTTTTGTACTTGCCGCTCTCGATCGCGGCACGAATGTCATCCTTTACCTGCTGGTAAAGCGGGACGACAGCACTATCATTGATCGCCATGAAATACCTCACCCTCAAATTGAGTATATCGTTATAAACATTATATTCATCTCATGGCTATGATAGTGCATATTCTGCGAATTGTCAAGTAAAACTTGCAGTCAATTTTTTGTGCGAGGTGACGGATGCGCCCCGTGCTGCACAGGGCACCCCATTTTCCAGTGCCCTGCCGGGAAGAATCCAAAGAGCGGCGGAACGCTCGTTGGCACACGACTTTGCCTGCAAAGTCTAGTGTGTTACACCTTGGTTCCGGCTGACGCGGAAAGGGGCTGCGAGAGGTTCCGGCAAGCACCTGTTCTGTGGCAGAAGAATGCGCGGATGGGCGTGGCAGTTGACGGTCTTTGCCCACCCAGCGCAGGCTTGCAGAGGAACCAATGGTGTACGTTCTCCCGTCCTGCCGCAGCAGCGTTTCTCCTATAAGGCGCAGGGCAAATGATCAGCGTCTGTGTTTGCCCCGGTTGCCTGCAAGTGTCCCCGGTTTCAGCATTGCCGTTTTATAAAGAATCTTCTTTATCAGCTTTCTTTCATCTTCTGTCAGCTTATCGTAGTTGATGCCGATTGCCTTCAATGCTGTTCGGATCTTCTTTCATCCGCAGACCCTTCAAGTTTCTGTGCATCCTCCAGTTCCTTCATCAGGTTGTCGATCATTGCACCATCCGAAGTGGTCTTGTCCTTGCGGTGTTCCGTCTTGATGTTCTTCAGGATAGCCACCAGTTCATCATACAAGACCCGCCAAAGTACTCATCTTCATCGATCTGCCCCAGCTTCAAGGTGCTCATGTACAGATCGTTTTCATCTGCTGCATACTTCTTTTTCAGCATTTTCCGGGTCGCTTCCAGACCAGCATTGAGGTTTTGAATGTTTGCGCTGACATATCCATCCACATAGATTTCCAGATCGGTCATGAACCGCCGGAAATTCTCATGCATGATCAGTTCGCACAGCAGCCGATGATTGAATTTTCCATTTCTTAATACGTCCACTGCGCCATCGCTCAGATGCAAGTCCGAAAGGACTGCATCTGGGCGTTTTTTGTTTTCCGTCACACCCAGCAGGTAGTCGGTGGTCACGCCATAGAACTCAGCCAGCGTTGTCACCGCATAAATACTGAGGTCGGTCACATCGTCGCTCTCATACTTCGACAGTGCCGATTTGGATAGACCCGTCTGCTCTGCCAGCGTTTCCAACTTCAGATTCCGCTCCACACGCAGGTCTTTGAGCCGTTCTCCCAGTGTCAGCTTGATGTTCATGGTCGCACCTCCGATGTTTTTTGCACAGTATACCACTTCCGGCGGTTCCTGTCCATAAGCGCGGAATTTTGCAGTTTCTGCACCTGTTTTCCGACATTATGGATATACGGCACAGCGGCCATGGAGGTGCTATCCTATAGACAGAAAGAAAACATATAACTTCCCCCAGCAGCGAACATATTAAGGGCTTCCCGCGAAAGCCCTCTGAAATATCTTTCATAACAGGACCTTGAGAACAGAATGACCGTCCGAACTGCCCAGACCGCCAAGACCTCCCATCGGGGGAGCGAGCGCCCTGCATGGGGCCGACACAGAGTCCAAAAAGATTTCCTGTCGGGAGGCAGCAAGGGAGACCGGCTTTGAACGTGGCAGGGATCAAATTGATCCGTGCCAGAGCCTTTGACCAAAGGAGAAATTTTGAGTTTATATCAAAAGATCAAGTCCGCCATCACCGTTCGGCAGGTGGGAGAGATGTACGGCATGGAGCCCGACCGCCATGGCATGGTGTGCTGTCCGTTCCATTCCGACAGCGACCCCAGCATGAAGCTAAACGGCAACTATTATTATTGCTTTGGCTGTGGAGCCAACGGAGATGCCATCGACCTCACCGCCAAGCTGTTCGACCTGAACCCCCGGCAAGCCGCCGAGAAGCTGATACACGACTTCGGGCTTGACCCGGATAAGCCGCCCGCCAATGCCATCGCCCTGCCGCCGCCCAAGCGTGGCCTGACGGACGAGCAGTGGGCAGACATCGCCTACTGCCTGCGGGTGCTGACCGATTATCTCGACCTGCTGCACGACTGGCGAGAGCGTTACAAGCCCGCCAGCCCGGAAGAACCGCTGACCCACGGTTTGAAGAAGCCCTCCACATGACCGAAACCATCGAGCACCTGACGGACTGCGTTGCATTTGGGATGCCCCAGCAGAAGGCCGCTGCCGCCGCACAGCTGCTGTCCGGGTCGTTCCTGCTGATGCTGGAGGAGCGCACCGACCGCCTTGCTCTAGCAAAGTGCGCCTGATAATTTATTCAAAGTGGTGGGTCTCACCGTGAGACCCACCACTTCACTTTCTAAAGGAGAACCACCACATGAAGAAAAACATTTCCCGCAACCCTTTATGGCCGGACTGGTACAACGGTAAGAAGATCGATGAAGTCCAGTTTGGCCGCGCCTTTCTGGAACAGTGGCCGCTGAAATGCGTCAACGGTACGCTGTACACGCTGGACGGTCCGGTGGAGGACGAGAGCGAGATCAAGCAGCGCATCTTGGAGAACATCGAGGAATATGTCACCTCCGGCCTGTCCAAAAAGGTCACCAACATTCTGGAGACCATCAAGCTGCTGGCCTTTTCCGACCCGTTTCCCATCGAACAGGACTGCATCCATCTCCAGAACGGCGTGTACCATCTGCCGGACGGCTCTTTTCAGGAGAGCCGCCTGTTCTGCCAGAACCGCCTGCCTGTGAAGTACGACCCAAAAGCACCCAGCCCTGACCGCTGGCTGACCTTCCTGCACGAGCTGCTGGACGATGCCGACATCCCCACCTTGCAGGAGTATCTGGGCTACTGCCTGATCCCCAGCACCAAGGGACAGAAGATGATGCTCATTGTCGGCAAGGGCGGCGAGGGCAAGTCCCGCATCGGGCTGGTACTGAAACGGCTCATGGGGGATGCCGCCAGCAATGGCAGCGTCCAGAAAGTGGAGAACAACCGCTTTGCCCGTGCCGATCTGGAGCGCCGCCTGCTGATGATCGACGACGACATGGACATGAACGCCCTGCCCAAGACGAATTATATCAAGACCATCGTGACTGCCGAGGCCAAGCTGGACTTGGAGCGCAAGGGTGTCCAGAGCTACCAGCGGGACATTTACGCCGGTTTCTCTGCTTCGGCAACGGCGCGTTGACCTCGCTGTATGACCATTCGGACGGTTTCTTTCGCCGTCAACTCATCCTGACCACCAAGGACAAGCCTGCTGACCGCACGGATGACCCTTTCCTTGTGGAAAGATGTGCGCCGAATTGGAAGGCATCCTGCTCTGGTGTCTGGAAGGGCTGCACCGGCTGGTGCAGAACGATTTCCGCTTTACCGTCAGCGAACGAGCCGCCGCCAACGTGGACACCATCAAGCGCAGCAGCAACAATGTCATCGACTTCATGGAGTCCGAGGGCTACTTCCGTTTCAAGGCGGACTACTCCATCAGCTCCAAGGAGTTCTACGACATTTATAAGCAGTGGTGTGAGGACAACGCCTGCCACAGCGTATCGGCGATCCGTTTCAGCGCCGAACTGCGCCAGAATGACCGCCGCTATAACCTTGAAGCCACCAACAACATCTACCTGCCCGGTGGCCGCAGGGTGCGGGGTTTTGTAGGCATCGAACCGCTTGTCCACCCCTGTCCGTAAAAAGTGCATTTTTTCACGGAAGAAGTTCGTACAATCTGTACGGTCTGTACTTGTACGCACCTGTACGGCAAATCGGTGTAAATTAAAGCGTGTTATCGTTTTTATTTCGCATTTCTGTACGTCGTACATACCGTACGGGTTATTTGAAGTCCGTACAGATTTTTTGTACACCCCAAGAAGGAGCGTGATCTATGAAAGCCCAATACGGCATTTTAAGGTTCAAAAAGTACAAGGGGCCTGCCATCAGCCCCATCGAAGCCCACAACGAGCGCACCAAGGAGCAGTACGCCAGCAACCCGGATATCGACACGGACCGGAGCCGCTACAACCTCCATTGGTGCGGCCGCAGGGCAGATACCGGGAAGAAGCCGACCGCATGATAGCTGCCGCCCACTGCCGTGTCCGCAAGGACAGCGTGCGGGTGGTAGAGGCTCTTGTCACCGCCAGCCGGGAGTTTTTCAAGGATAAAAACAACCGGGAGATCAGGGCGTATTTCGAGTATGCCTTGAGTTTCTGAAAAGCAAGCAGAACACCCAAACTTTATCTCGGCTGTTGTCCACATGGACGAGAAAACGCCCCACCTGCACCTCTGTTTTGTGCCCCTGACTGCTGACGGACGGCTGAGTGCCAAGGACATCATCGGCAACCGCAAGAACCTTGTGAAGTGGCAGGACGAGTTCTGGCAGCACATGGTCAAGCAGTACCCGGAGTTGGAACGGGGCGAAAGCGCCAGCCAGACCGGGCGGGAGCATATCCCGCCTCGTATCTTCAAAGAGATGACCCAACTGACCAAGCAGAAGGAGCAACTGGATGCCCTGTTGGTGGGCATCACCCCCTTCAACGGCAAGAGCCGGGCGGCGGAGATCAGCAAGGTGCTGGACAGCTATATCCCGGCAGTGTCCAAAATGCGCACCGAACTGAACCGCTATCAGGTCGCCTTTACGGAGACCGCCGCCGAGAACAGACAACTGAAAAGAAAACAAGACGCTCTCTGCCTCGCTGGACAAAGCGAAGGAAGGGAGCGTCTTGAAGCGTCTGGAGGATGCCAAGCTGCGGCAGGACTACGAAGCCGCCCTGAAAACGCTGGACAGCATCCCGCCGGAGGTCATTCGATTCTATGAGAACCGCACGCAGGAGCCTGCGATGCGCCATGAAGTATAAGGAGAAAAGCATATGGATATGAATTTTGAGAAGAACGCATCTGTGAAATTTGAAGATTATACGAAAAACTTCTTGCAGTCGGACTCTGATCCGGCTACAATGGAGGTGGTCACTCGAACCAATGCCGTCAAGTCTCCGACCAACAGCCCTGAGACCACAAAGCTGGTGTACACGGTAAAGGAGGTCGCGCAGATGCTGGCCATCAGCCAGCGTGCCGCCTACAACCTGTGCAACAGCACCACCGAGTTCCGTGTCCTGCGGGCAGGCGGAAGCATCCGCATCCCGAAAGACAGCTTCGATGCGTGGCTCCACCGGGCAGCTTGATAAGGAGGCAAATCTATGGCATATATCACGAAACGCGGCAGTTCTTACAGCGTCCGCTACACCTATCAGGATGAGCACGGCAAGAGCTGCGACAAATGGGAGAGCTTTCCCACAAAAGAGGAGGCGGTGAAACGCCAGAAGCAGATCGAGCACGAGCTGGCGACCGGTAATTTCCTGATCCCGTCCACTGTGACGGTAGCAGAGTTCCTGATGGACTGGCTGCCCAAGCAGTGCAGCAAGCACAAGTGGGCACCGAAAACCTACCAGTCTAATCTGGCGCTCATCCAGAATCTCATCATCCCTTATATCGGGGAGATGCAGATGCAGAAGCTGCGTCCCTACCACATCGAAGCCCTGTACGACACCCTGAGCAAGACCCCTTGCGGACAGTATGTGGGCGGCAAGCGGCGAGACCTCTCGCCCAAGCAGCAGAAACGCACCCTCTCCGGCACCACCCTCCATGAAGTCCACCAGTTGCTGCACAATTCCTTTCTGCTGGCGGTGGAGTGGGGCATCCTCATCAAAAGCCCCGTCCCGGTGGAAGCGCCCAAAAAGACCACCCAAGAGCGCAGCATCTGGGAGGTGGACGAGATGCGGGCAGCGCTGGACAGCATGGAGGACCCCATCCTCCATCTGGCGGTGCACCTCACACTGGTGGGTGTGCTACGGGAAGGGGAGGTGGCAGGTCTGACCCCGGAGGACATCGACTTTGATGCTGCCAACGGCATGGGCACCTTCACCGTCAACCGTTCCATGCAGCGGGTGCAGAAGGACACGCTGGCGCAGGTGGACAAGGGCTGCATCCTTCGCATCTTCCCTGACAAGCTGGAGGGCAGCAAGACCTCCCTCATCCTGAAGGACACCAAGACCGAAGCCTCCTGCCGCACCATCTTTATGACCGCCGCCCTGCGGGAGGAACTGAAGCAGTGGCTGGAACGCTTGAAACGGGAAGAAGCCCTCGACCCGGAGCGATACCGCAACAGCGGGATGCTGCTGCGGCTGCCCAACGGTCTGGCGGTGGAGCCGGTGCTCATCCGCAAGAAGTTCCTGAAATGGCAGGACGCACACCCGGAGTTCCCTCGCATCGTCTTTCATGGGCTGCGTCACTCCAGTGCCACCTACCAGTTGATGATCTCCGGCGGTGACATCAAGGCGGTGCAGGGGACCACAGGACACGCCAGTGCGGATATGCTGGTGAACACCTACGCCCATATCCAGCAGTCCTCCCGTGTGGAGCTGGGCAAGAAGTTTGAAAGCGGCTTCTATGCCAAGCCCGACACCTCCAGCCCGCAGGCTGTACCCCCCGCAGGCGAACCCACCATCTCCATGACGGCTCTTTTGGAATTGCTCAAGGATGCCGACCCGGAAATGAAGGCAAAGCTCCGCTTGGCACTGCTCACCTGATGCAAAAAAGGGCACTGATTGCAATGCAATACAGCGCCCTACATAATCGGACATGGATAACACCGACCGTGCAAAAACCGTGCAGAAACCGTGCACCCATGGCATAAAAAAAAAAGCCATGAAATCTTTCGATTTCACGGCATTTTCTGGTGCGATGGAAGGGACTCGAACCCCCGGCCTACTGATTCGTAGGAACCGAATAGCACATTTTGTCCATTTCATCATTTGACGGCAAATCGTCGTTTTAATCGAATTGTCGTTATTTTACCGTTGTTATTCTATTGCATTCTTTGCATTGCTTGCACGTCTTTGCACCTGTTATCCATCCTTGCGATGTGCAGAAAATGTGCAAAAGTGTGCAGAGCCAAAATCAGCCCGGCAAAACAGGCTGTTTCGCACAGCCCCAAAAGCTGGATTTCAACGGTATTTATCGTGCATAATCTTCCAGTTTTATCAAACAACAATCTTACATGACATATCGGTTTTATGGCAGGGTTTAGGACATCCGAACAGACACCGTTTGATATAGAAATGAGGTTCACCATGAACAAACTACTTTCCTGCCGCTTCAATATGGACACCAACCGGGTGGAAGCTCGGTTCGAGGATGGCACCACTCTTGCCATCGACTGCATCGCTGTGGAGGACGAGTACGGCAACACCCCGGCACAGCGGGCAGAGCTGGACTGGCTGCTGTATAATAAGCCATTGGAGTATGCCCAGATGGTGCTGAGAGGGGAGATGAGGCAGTATCTCTCCCTCGGCTGTGACCACGGCAGACTGGAAGATTAAGCCCCTATAAAGAACACGATGCTCACCGACCTATGGTTTTCGCCATAAGCTGGTGGGCATCTGTTGTTCTGGCTTATAATTCACTGATGGTTGCAGTAATGGGCTGCATGAGGATTCGCCTGACCGGGTTATATACTGCCAGCACCACAGCCGCCAGCACGACTACGACAATCACGGCAAGACAGCCCCACGGCACCTGCCACGCTGCACCGAAATAATGGGTGATGAGCCGGATATACAGCTTCCGATTCAGCACAAGACCCAGCGCAATGCCCACCACAAGACCGGACACCGCATAGGTGCCAGCTTCGGCAGAGATCATGCGTTTCAGCTGTGCATCATCCATCCCGATGGCACGCAGGATGCCATACTGCTTCATTCGTGCCGACACGCTCATGGAAATGCTGTTGACGATGTTCAGAATGGTGATTCCTGCAATCACGATGAGAAACGCATAGACCACCAGATGGAACGCCCAGTAGGTGCTTTGTATCATCCGATTTCCTTCGATTCGGTTGGAAAAAACAACCTGCTTGTTTAACGTGTCGCTCAGCAGGGTGTGTATTTGTGCAATGGCTGCGTCTGCTGTGATATCTTTTAGTTGAATATCGATCACCGCATAGCGGTTTTGCCCGGTCAGCTGATGGAAGGTTTCTTCGGTGCAGATAACAATCGGGGAATCGGTACTACTGAACGGGCTGTCGTTCAATACACCCACGACTGTGAGCTTTGCATCCTCCAGCTGAATGGTATCACCCACGGTCAGGGAGTTGCTTTTGTCGAATACCGTCAGCACAGGGTATGTGCCATCCTCCGGCTCCTGCGGAAGGGTTCCGCCAATCAGGTCTTTTTTCGCCCAGCCAAACTGTATCGTATCGTATGAAATCAGGTCGATGGCCCCCTGTTTTCCCTGATATTCCGCCGGGAGCGGGCAATACATCCGCCCGAATGCGTGTTTGACTTCCGGCAGAGCATCCAGCTGCTCCACCAGCACCGGGTCAAGGACATTTTGCCCGGATGTTTCAGCCACCGATAAGTCCGGTGTGTAGGGCTGCAACGGATTCAGCGCAAATCCAACCCATCGAAGCAAAACCGAAAAGCTTAAAAACAGGAGAATGCTTAACGCAAAGGAACCTGTCATCAGAAGCAAGTTCTTTTTGGACGAAGTTGCATGACTCACGCCCAAAGAAAGCTCTGCACGACTTCCAAACAACCGAGCATGACACGGAGAATCCGCTGCATTTTCCACCGCATTCCCAGTTGCTGCTGTGATCGGAGAAGCTTTTGCCGCCCGCCGTGCCGGAGAAGATGCCGCGAACCAAACCGTGATAAGTCCCAGCGCGGAACCACAGATAATACCGACCGGGCTGATGCCAAGCACTGGTAAAGAGCTGAACTCCTCGCCGATAAATCCACGCAGAAAGGAACACAATCCCCATGTGGAAACGATTCCCAGCACACATCCTGCTGGAACAGCAGTTTTACACCAGAAGAAGAGCTTCCAGCCGGACAAGCATCCGAACCTGATTTTTTCCTGCCCCAAGACAACGCAGCATTCCATAATAGCTGGTACGCTGCGCTACATTGCTGTTGATGCTGCCTGTGATCATAAAAATTCCGGCAAGGACGACCATGCCAGCCAACACAGCCGCTACCGCATATAAGCCTACAATATAATCGTTGTTGCTGCTTGCGTTCAACGCCATCAGGTAAGTATTTTCGGAGATTTTTTCTTCTGAAATTCCGTACTTGTTTTCGATGTTCACAATGGACTGCCGCAAATTGGTACGTGGCTTGAACTGGATGAAATACTGTGTTTCAAAGGATTCTTCTACCTGTGCGGCAATCTGAGAAAATGTACTGCGGTTCATCACCAGCACAACAGCATCATACTGGTTCGCATCGGAGGTATCCTCATTGAAACCTGCGACAGTAAGCGAAATGGTCTGTCCATCCGGGAGCGTCAGCGGAATCGCTGTACCGACCGTAACATCCAGCCAATCCCGGATGTTTGCTGTCACGAGCACTTCGCCATCCGCCGGGGCAGTGCTACACTGCATTCCCGGAAAGATTTGAAGGATTGCATCATCTGCTCCTACCAGTGCGGCACGTTTATCTCCGGCAAAGTAGTTTTCCGTAAGGGAAGCGTTGATGTCGCTATACGCCGAAAATGCAGCAACATCCTCCTGTGCGGCAAGCTCTGCGGCTGTTTCAGGGGAGATGTCCTTTACCATGATATGCCAGTTTCCGTTTTTGTTCAGCTGGTTTGAGGTTTCCATCCGAATCGCCATATCTGCCATACTGAACACCGCCGTGACCAGAAACACCGCAAGGACGATGCACAAAATCGTCATGCGGTTCTGCCGTCTGCGTACCTTGGCAGAAATCGGGATCAGGCTCAGATAGCTTTTCATTTCTGTGCTGCTCATTCCCGGCACCTCCCAAAATCGGTCAGGCAGCCGTCCGATACCTGCAACACCCGGTCTGCCGTCTGCGCAATGCTGCGGTTGTGGGTGATCATCAGGATGGTCTGCTCGTATTTCCGGGATGTTTCTTTTAGCAGGGCAATGACCTCGCTGGTGTTCTGGGTGTCCAGATTGCCGGTCGGCTCATCCGCCAAAATCAGGGAAGGGCGGGTCATCAGGGCGCGGCCGATGGCTACCCGTTGCTGCTGCCCACCGGAAAGCTGGCTTGGCAGATGCTTCCGACGGTCTTTCAGATTCAGCACGGTCAGCAGTTCTTCCAGATATGCCCTGTCCGGCTTTTGGTAGTCCAGCAGCACCGGGAACAGGATGTTCTGTTCTACGGTCAGTTCCGGGATGAGGTTGAATGCCTGAAAGATAAAACCGATATTACGGCGGCGGAAGATCGTCAGCTCCCGGTCTTTCATGGCAAAAACATCCTTGCCATCAATCAGCACCTTGCCGGAAGTCGGCGTATCCAGTCCGCCAATCAGGTTGAGCAGGGTGCTTTTGCCGGAGCCAGATTCGCCAACGACCGCCACATATTCGCCTTTCGGCACTGAAAAGCTAACATCTTTCAGCGCATGGACAGCGGTTTCTCCGCTGCCGTAGGTCTTGCAGAGATGGTTGACTTCTAATAGTTCCATAGTGTATCCCTCACTTTGCAGGTTCCTTCGATTCAGACGGATGATCTCTGTCTGTGCAGAAAAGGATAACACGTCAACCTTACTGCAAGCCTACACTCAGCCTACAATTTTGTAGGAATCGGAAAATTCAGAGTAAAGGTCGTGCCCTTTCCCAGCTCGCTGTCTACTTCAATGGTGCCGTGATGGGCTTCCACAACGGCTTTTGCCAGCGGCAGACCCAGCCCGATGCCCTGTGTATCCTGTGAAAAGCGGCTGCGATAAAACCGTTTGAAGATATGGTACAGATCTTCCGGGTGGATGCCGCTGCCGTTGTCGCGCACTTTGATCTGAACCATGGACGGCAGTGCATTCCACTCTATCTGAATCGTATCTCCGCTCTTTGTGTGGTCAAGGGCATTCTTTACAAGATTGTCCACAGCTTCCTGCATCCAGTCACGGTCGCACCAAAGTGTAACCGCCTCTGAGCCGGACAGAACAAGCTTTTTCTGTTCCTGCTCTGCACGATAGTGATACTGCCGCGCGATGTCCTGCACCATTTCAGCAACATTTTCGTTTTTCTTCTCCAAGACGACCGAACCGGCATCCAGCCGGGTGATTTTGAGCAGATTCTGCACCAGCGTTTCGATGCGGTCCAACTCCTGTTCGGACAGGTCTGCAAACTCTTTGACCTCCGACGGCGAAACAGCTTCGTCCTGAAGCAGACCGTTGTAGATATTCAACGCCGCCAGCGGTGTTTTGAGCTGGTGCGAAATATCTGCAATGGTATTTTTCAAAAAACGCTTCTCCCGCTGCTCGTTGTCTGCGTGTGCGCTCAGAACTGCCGCCAATGCATTAACGGAGTGAAACAGACGGTAAAATTCTCCCTCCCGGTCGCAGTCCAGTCGTGCATCCGGGTTGCCATCCAGACAGCTTTGGATTTGCTGGACTGCCTGTTCCAGAAGCGCGCTCTGCCTTTGGAAATAGCGAAAAAGCACGCCCCAGAGACAGCCGCCCAGAAGCAGAAAAACCAATAGTAACCCGAAAGAAAATACATGCGTCGTATGCCATACGATGCCCTGCGTGAGAGCCAATGCCACCGCCCAGACCGCCAGCACGGCTTGGAACAAATTTCGGATCTCCCGGTTTGCGAATACTTTCATACGGCACCTTTACCCATTCCATTTATAGCCCATGCCGCGGACAGTCAGCAGCATCTGCGGTTTGCCGGGGTTGTCCTCAATCTTCATCCGCAGCCGCCGGATATACACTGTTAAGGCACTGCTGTCAATGTAATCCCCATCGCAGTCCCACAGTGCATCCAGAATTTGTTCCTTGGATAGCACGGCATTCGGATGCTGCATAAAGAAGCAAAGCAGCTTGTACTCTGCGCCGGTCAGTTCCAGCAAGATTCCGTTTTTGTATGCCTGCCCCTGCAACAGCCGGACGGTGATGCTGCCCGATTCCAGTACGGGTTCTCCTGCGTTGGACGCATTTGCACGGCGAAGCAGTGCATTGACCCGCGACAACAGGACACCCAGCTTGAACGGCTTGGTCAGGTAATCATCCCCGCCCAGTTCCAGCCCCATGATGATATTCATTTCCTCATCCGAAGCAGTCAGGAACAGAATCGGCACGTTGGATGTGCGCCGCACCTTCTGGCAGAAACCGAAGCCAGAGCCATCCGGAAGGGAAACATCCAGCACCAGCAGGTCATATTTTCCGTCTGACCACAGCACCTCGGCTTCTGCCAGCGTCCGAGCTGTATCCAGTGCAAAGCCCTGTTTCTTGAATGCAAAGGTCAGCCCACTGATCAGGCTCAGATCATCTTCCAAAAGGAACAGTTTTCTCATGATTCCCTCTCTTTCTGCGTTTTGTGTGTCCTACAGGTTTAAAAGCATTATAAGTTTTTTCTGCGAACATTACAATGTGCGAAATCGAAATTGTTTCTTGCCGTGTGTTAAGTATAAGTCCTACTATCACCGCTTTACTGCAATAAAATTTGCAAAACCATCTTGACGCTCCCGCAATCCGTGATACCCTTTATCGCAAATCCCACCAATTTTGTAGAAAAGTACAGAGCGGCGAGGATTTATTCCCCATAAAGATTTTTACCGCCCCGCAACACACCCGATTCATTTTGCCGCCGATTCACCCGACAAAATCCATCGCTGCGCTGCATGGGCGGTATTTTTCTTTTTCACAAATAAAATCTTATGTAGTTGTTCAATCTTCCAAAATTTGTTTTTGGTTGTTGACTGCACAACCTCAAAGTGTTATTCTGATGCTTGAAAGAAGCAGGCTGTAGTGTCTGCACTGCGCCCAGCTTTCTTCATACTGAACCTTGAATCTTACATAAGCCGTCTGAACGAGATACTGCGCCATGACCTCACACTTTCTGTGGGCGAGCCGGACAACGCCGCTGCAAAACAGGGGTAGGAACTGCGTTCGGCGTGAACGGTGACCACGAGCAGGGGCTTTGCCTTTTCACACGTTTTGCTCTGCAAAATTTTCAACGTGCATTGCGGTTCGACTTCTGAAATTTTCAGTGTTGCACGGAAAGGGCGAAAGCAAGTATCGACCTGTGGCCACAAATTTTCAATGCTTGAAAAATTGCTGTCCACTCAGTCATCCTTGTTGGGGAGTGCCTTCCCCAAACCCTGCTCCAGCGTTGCGCTGGTTTCAGCGCAAAAGCGGCGTGTCGCATTACATAGCCTTCTCCATCCCGGAGCGGGCATTTATCATTTTCACAGGAGGTCGAATATGGCTGAAATGAAAAGTCCGAACGTACACGCAAAGAAGAACCGCAATGACACGCCGCGAAAACGAAAGACACACATCATCAAAGTCCGAGTGACCGCAGAGGAAAAACTGCGGATCGCATACGCCTGCAAAGAACTCCACCTCACCCAATCCGAACTCGTCCGCCGCGTCCTGTACGGCGTGAACGTCAAGCACACCGTTGTGGTGGCGCAGGGCGGCGAGGATGCACTGGCGGCGCTTGCCGCCTTGTCTGCCCAGTGCAGCAAGGTAGGCAGCAACCTCAACCAGCTTGCACGGCACTTCAACTCCGGCGGCAAAGACACCGAGCAGCTCCGGGCGCAAATACTGGAGGAACTGTCCGCACTCACGAACTTTCGGCTGAAAGCCGAAGAAACGGTTGGTGAACTGTATGGCAACCATCAAGCATTTGACCTCGAAAAACTCTAACTACGCCGCCGCCGAAAGCTATCTCACCTTTCAGCACAACGAGTACACCGGTCTGCCTATTCTGGACGAGAAGGGCAGACCCAAGCTGCGGGATTCGTACCTGCTCGACACCCTTGAGTGCGGCGAATCCTCGTTCGCTATGGCCTGCCTGATTGCCAACCGCAAGTACGGCAAGAACGGCGGGCGGGAGGACGTGAAGACCCATCACTACATTGTGAGCTTCGACCCGAAGGACGCAGTAGAGAACGGTCTGACCATGGAGCGGGCGCAAGCCCTTGGCTTGCAGTTCTGCAAGGACAACTTCCCCGGTCATCCCGCCATCGTCTGCACCCACCCGGACGGTCACAACAGTGCGGGAAACATCCACGTCCACATCGTCATCGGCAGCTTGCGTGTCCGCACCGTGGAACGGCAGCCCTTCATGGACAAGCCGTGCGACTGGGAAGCGGGCAAGAAGCACCGCTGCACCTCTGCCATGCTCCGGCACCTCCGTGTCGCTGTCATGGAGATGTGCGAGCAAGCCGACCTGAACCAGATCAACCTGCTGGAAGCCCAAGGCGACCATGTTTCGGAGCGCGAGTATTGGGCACAGCGGCGCGGACAACGCCGCCTCGACCATGCCAACGCCAAACTTGCCGCCGAAGGGCAGCAGCCCACCCAGACCGTCTACCAGACCGAGCTGGACAAGCTGCGAAAGCAGATCTACGCTGTGCTGAACAAGACCACCACCTTCGAGGAATTTTCTGCATTGCTCATGCAGGAACACGGCATCGCCGTGAAGGAGAGCCGAGGCCGGTTGAGCTACTGCCCGCCCGGCCGGACAAAGTTCATCACCGCCAAGAAACTGAGCAAGAAGCTGGAAAAGGAGCAGGTACTGACCGCCCTCTCTCAGAACATCCAGCTTACCGCCATCATCCAGCCCAGCAGCGAGAAGAAACCGGATAAGATCAGGAAACTGGTTGACATTCAGGCGAACGTTGCTGCGGGCAAGGGCATCGGCTATGAGCGTTGGGCGAAAAAGTTCAACCTCAAACGCTGGTCGCAGACCTTGTGTCTCCTGCAGGAGAAAAAGCTGCTCAGCGAAGATGCCCTGAACCAGCGCATTGTCGAACTGAAAACCCAGCACGACGATGCACTGGCGGCGGTCAAAGACTTGGATGCCGCGCAGCTGCGCGGGCATCTTGTGGTCTATCGGCAGTACAAGCCTCTTGCACAGAAGCTCCAGACGGTGCGGAACCACGCCAAGTTCAAGGAGCAGCACCGTGCAGAGTTTGCCGTGTACGAGGCCGCTTGCGCCTATTTCAAGGCCAACGGGCTCAGGACACTGCCGGACCTCAAAAAGCTGGATGCCGAATATCAGACCCTTTCCTCGGAGAAAACGGTTTCTACACCGTTACAAGAAAGCGCAGATCGAACTGCGTGAACTCCGCACCGCACAACAGAACGTGAAAGCCTTCTTCCGCAAGGAAGAGCGCAGCCACGCCGTACCGCAGCAGGAGGTCAAATGAACAACACTCTGACGGATCGATGTGTGAATAAACCCAACCTCACCCACGCCCCTCACCGGGTTTCGTCCTTTCGCCTGTACCCCACCCATTGGGACGGAGGGTAGCCCCTCTGTCTTTTCGGACGTAAAGAACGCCATCTCGACCCGGCAGGCAGCGGAGCTATACGGCTTCGCCGTAAACCGGAACGGTATGATGTGCTGTCCCTTTCACGGGGATAAACACCCCAGCATGAAGGTGGACAGCCGTTTCCACTGTTTCGCCTGTCAGGCAGATGGCGATGTGATCGATTTTGTCGGCAGACTTTTTCAACTTTCTCCCTACAAGGCTGTGGAAAAGTTGAAGAACGATTTCGGCATGGCACTTGCCGACGGCAAGGTGCGGCTTGCTCCCCGCAGACCGCCCACCGTCCGGCAGCAGCTGCTGGACTATTACCGCTGTCTGCAGCGTTGGCGGGTCCGATATGCACCGCAGTCACCCACAGAAGAACTTCACCCCTGCTTTCTTGAAGCGATAAAGAACCTTGACATCGTTGAATATTATCTGGACTGTTCGGTGCTCCCGGACCCGCAGACCGAAAACGAACTACGGAAGTATTGGGAGGGATTGCATGAGCGACTGGAAAAAGAGGAACGACGATTGGCGTGATGAGGACGAACTGGAAGAAGAGGAAGAATGCGAATGCCCTTGGGTAGACAGCAAGGGCAAAGTGCGTGAAACCGCTTACTGCCAATACCTTTTAGAGAAACACCCCATGATGTGCCTGAAACAGAAGCTGTTCGACCAGAACGGCGAGGTAGACGAGGACGCACTGCTCTACGAAGTCCACAGCGACCTCCGTGACTTTGTGCTCGACAACCTTGCCAAGAAGGAAAAGCAGGTTCTGGACGCACTCCGTATCGAAACCTATACCCCTGAATGGAAACCCCAGCTTGACCGCATCCATCTCCAGAATGGGACCTACTTTCTGGACGAGCGGGGCTTTGTGCCGGAAAAGGAACTCTGCCTGAACCGGCTCCCCGTGGAATACCAGCCCGATGCCCCTGCACCGACCAAGTGGCTGGAATTTCTGGACGGTCTGCTGATCCCGGAGGACATTCTGACCTTGCAGGAATATCTCGGCTATCTCCTGATCCCGTCTACCAAGGCGCAGAAGATGCTGGTCATGACCGGCAAGGGCGGCGAGGGAAAATCCCGCATCGGCTTGCTGCTGAAGAAGCTGTTCGGGGAAGCCTCTCACTCCGAATCCATCCTCCGCATCGAAACGAACCGCTTTGCCAGTGCAAATCTGGAGTATAAGCTGGTCATGGTCGATGACGACCTGAACATGGTGGCGCTGCCCGAAACACGGAACATCAAGTCCATCGTTACCGCTGAAGACCGTTTGTGCATCGAGCGGAAGAATAAGCAGGCTGTCCAAGGTCTGCTGTACGTTCGTTTCATCTGCTTCGGCAATGGCAACCTTGTGGCTGCTCACGATGACAGCGACGGCTTCTGGCGCAGACAGATCCTCATCACGGTGAAAGACCGTGACCCTGCCCGAGGTGGATAACCCGTTCCTTATCGAAGAGCTGTCCGAGGAGCGTCCCGGCATCCTGCTGTGGATGCTGGAGGCGGCTGCACCGTCTGCTGGCGAACCGCTATCAGTTCACCATCAGCGAGCGCTCCATCCAGAACCTCGAAGCAGCCATGGCGGACAGCGACAACCTGACCCAGTTCATGCAGGCCAGTGCGTATGTCCGCTTCAAGCCCGACACCGAGGAACGCTCCACCTATCTCTACCGCGCCTACACCAAGTGGTGCGAGGACAATCTGGAATCACCCGTTCCGCAAAAGAAGTTCAGCCAGTTCCTGCTGAAAAATGCAGGGAAGTATGGCCTGACCTTTTCCAAGCACATCGAGGGAAAGTACCGCGGCTTCCGGGGCGTATGCGTCCACCCCGCTTTTGCTGCGGCATAAAACACACGAAAAGTGAAAAACTCCCGCCCTACGCCCTAAAGCCATGGTTTTGACTTGTTATCGCTGTTTTCTCCGGGCGCGTATCTGCCCTTTCCGGGCGGATGCAGGGCGGCAACGCGCCTTCGGGGGGAAAGAAACCCGGATGCGCCCCAAAAGGGCGCGTCCATCCCAGCCATGCGCCATGTAAAATCCACGCAGAAAGGTACTTTTGTGTAGTTTGGGGCGCGTGGGGCGCGTAAATTCAAGTTCTCGCACTTTTTTGGCTGCTGCTTCGGGTCAGGAGCGGCAGGCCCTTACATATTTACCGGCCCACAGGGTGCAGCTCAACCGGAACTGCGCCGGGTCTGGAGAAGTGCAAAGGAGACATGCCTATGACGAATGTCCGCAAAAATTCCACCAAACTGACCTGTGAGGACTTGAAAATAGCGCCGAATCCCCTACAATGGAATTGTCCGAAACCCTGCCGTAGAACCTTCTGACCAGACCAGCAAAACCGTCCGACACGCCCCGCTCGTTTACCGGGTGGAAGAGATTGCTCAACTGTTGGCGATCTCCAACCGTGCTGCGTACAATCTGTGCAACACCACGAAAGACTTCAAGGTGATCCGCCTCGGTACCAGCATCCGGGTAAGCAAACAGAGCTTTGACGATTGGTTTGCTGCGGTCTGAGGGAGGGAACATCTATGGCATCTATTATGAAACGTGGCAACACGTATTCCGTCCGATACAACTACAAAGATCATGCTGGCAAGCCCTGCAAGGGCTGGGAAACCTTCAAGACCAAGGCCGAAGCGCAGGAGCGCAAGATCACGGTGGAGAAGGAACTGCTGGATGGTACCTTCCTCGTGCCCGACACCATGACGGTCGAGGAGATGCTGTACAAGTGGATCCCCATTCAGTCCAGCAAACACAAGTGGTCTCCCAAGACCTACACCCAATCTGTGGCGATGGTGCAGAACCTCATCGTGCCGTATATCGGAAAGCGGAAGGTGCAAGACCTCCGCACCTATGACATTGAGCAGTTCTACGCCACCCTGAGCCAGACCCCCTGCGGCCAGTACGTTCACGGCGAGAAGCAGGAGCTGACGGAAAATCAGAAGAAACGGCTGTTATCCAGCACGTCCATTCACGAAGTCCACACGCTCCTGAAAACTGCCTTTTCGTATGCCGTTGACTGGGATCTAATCCACAAATCGCCTACTCCCCGTGAAGCCCCCAAGATCAACACCGAAGAACGCACCATCTGGGATGAGCGCACCATGTTGGCGGCGCTGCAGACCATCGAGAACCCTGCCCTGCATCTGGCGGTGCACATGAGCATGATCCTCTCCTTGCGAGAGGGTGAGATCCTCGGCTTACAGCCGAGTGATTTGGACTTTGACGCAGCAGACGGACGGGGAACCATCTCGGTGAACAAAGCCCTGCAGCGTGCCGACAAGGTCGCCTTGTCCAAGATCGACCCCACCCAGATCTACCACACCTTCCCGGACAGACGGGAGGGGAGTAAGTCCCTCGCTGATCCTCAAGCGGACCAAGACCAAAAAGTCCAACCGCATCCTGTACATGACCAAGCCCTTGAAAGAGGAGCTTCTGGCATGGCTGGAAAAGATGAAGCAGGACGAGCAAAGCGCCCCGGAAAAGTACAGCAACTGCGGTCAGCTGTTCCGCTTACCAGACGGCTTACCCATTGCACCGGACGTTCTGACGAAGTGGTACCGTATGTGGCGGGCAGAGCACCGGAGTTTGAGAAGATCGTGTTCCACGGTCTGCGCCACTCCAGTACCACCTACCAGCTGCTACAATCTGGCGGTGACTTCAAGTCGGTGCAGGGCAACACCGGCCATGCAACCGCCACCGTCCTGATGGACACCTACGCCCACACGCAGGACAAACCCCGGTTGGAGTTGACCGAGAAGATCGAAGCCGACTTCTACACGCAGGATGTGGCCGGTGCAAAGCCGCAGGAACCCCCGGAAAACAAAACGCCGGTGGCAACAAAAATCACGGGTAAAATGATCCTTGAAGCCATCCGGCAGATGGACGCAGAGGAGCGCCGCGAGCTGACACGGGTGCTCTTCGCGTAAAATTCTCTTTTTTGTGCAGCGAAATACACGCTGTGCAAGCGATGCAAAGAGTTCATGGCTTTTTTATTTTGCAGGAGATGTGCAAAAGTGTGCAGACTCTGCCAGAAAAACAAAAAAGCCATGAAATCTTTCGATTTCACGGCATTTTCTGGTGCGATGGAAGGGACTCGAACCCCCGGCCTACTGATTCGTAGTCAGTCACTCTATCCAGCTGAGCTACCAACGCATACGTTCCGGTCGGAACAAGATGTATTTTATCACGCAGGGCAGGGGTTTGTCAACAGTTTTTTGCAGATTTTTTGATTTTATTTTCGTTTTTTATTTTTCCACACAGAAAAGTACGTCTTTTCGTTTTTTCAGTATTCTTCGTAATTCTTCGCGCAAACCTCAGGCTTCCTCTGTCAGGCGCTCGGCGATGCGGACACCGGTCGGCGTTGCAGCAAGGCCGCCCTGGCCGGTCTCCCGCAGATCAGGGGAGAGCAGACTGCCCACGCGGCCCATGGCATCAATGACTTCATCGCAGGGGATGGCGTAATCCACCCCCGCAAGCGCCATATTGGCGCAGGAAACGGCGTTCACGGCACCAACAACATTGCGCTTGATGCAGGGTACCTCCACCAGACCGGCCACAGGGTCGCAGACCAGGCCCAGCAGGTTGCCCAGTGCCATAGCGGCAGCGGCGGCGCACTGCTCCGGCGTGCCGCCCTTCAGGTGGCAGAGGGCGGCGGCGGCCATGGCGCTGGCGGCTCCCACTTCAGCCTGACAGCCACCCTCGGCACCGGCCAGAGTGGCCCGGGCGGCGATGACCTGCCCGAAGCCTGCGGCCATAGAGGGCTTCGCAGATGGCTTCTTCATCGGCCTCACCTGCACGGGCAGGGGAAGCAGCACTGCCGGGACACCGCAGCTGCCCGCTGTGGGGGCAGCAACGATCCGTTTCATGCAGGCGTTGCACTCAGCGGTCTTGAGGGCTTCGGCAGTCACCTCAGCAAGGTAATCCCCGCCATAGCTCCTGCCCGCCTGATGGGCCTGTTCCACCTTGGCGGCATCGCCGCCGGACAGGCCGCTGCGGCTGCGCTGGGCAGGGTCATAATCCAGGCTGGTGGCCTCCATTACATGCCACAGGTGATGCATGGCATGGCGGCTGGCCTCTTCGGTCAGGCGGCTCTCGGCCAGATCACTGCGCAGGATGGCCTCGGCAAGGGAGAGGTTCTGGCTGCGGGCAGCGGCCAGCATTTCTTCACAGGATAAAAAGGACATGGTCATTCCTCCGCGTCTTCTTCGGGCTCGTCGATGTTTAGGCAGGTCACCTTCAGGATGCCGGGCAGGGTCGCCAGCTTCCGTTCCAGCGGGTGGGGGATGTGGGAATCGCACTCCAATACCATAACGGCATAGCCACCGGTCCCTGCGCGGAACACCTGCATCGATGCAACGTTGATCCTGCGCACGGCAAGGCAGGTGGTCACCTCGGCGATGCAGCCGGGGGTGTCCTCATTGTGAATGATCAGGGTGTTGCTGTCGCCGCCGAAATCGGCGGGCACGCCGTCGATCTCAGTCACGCGGATGCGCCCGCCGCCCACCGAAGCGGCTTTCATGGAAAGTACCCGCCCCTCCCGGCCCGTCAGGGTGAGAACAGCGGTATTGGGGTGCGCAGAGCGCAATTCCACAGGATGGATCCGGAATGCCATGCCCTGCTCTGCGGCCAGGGCAAAGCTGTCGGGCAGGCGGGGATCATCTGGCCGCAGGCCAAGCAGGCCGGCGACCAGGGCTTTATCCGTGCCATGTCCCTTTCCGGTGGTGGCAAAGCTGCCGTACAGGCCAATATCCGCCTGCGCCGGGATCTCGCCCAGAAGCTTCTGGGCCGTGTAGCCGATCCGGGCGGCACCCGCTGTATGGCTGGAAGAGGGGCCGATCATAACCGGCCCGAGAACGTCAAACAAGCGCATCCGATGCACATCCTTTCGTGCTCCGCCGGGCAAAAATCGCCCGCTTCGCACTTTTTCTCTCTTTTATTATACCGCTTTTGCCCCACTTGTGCTATAATAACTTTATTAATGTTTGAAATCGCTCCTTTTGGGGCAACACGGAGGTTGGATTCCTATGAAACTGGTAAGCGTGGAAACTCCCGAAAAGAGTGTCTGCAAGATGACCTTCAGCGCAACAGCTGAGGAGCTGGAGGCCGCATCCAATGCGGTGTATGAGCGCACCCGCGCCAGCTACACCATCAAGGGCTTTGCCAAGGGCGAGGCCGACCGTGCTCAGATCGAGGCCGACCGCGGCGAGCACACATTCTGGTATGATGCCATCAACGACCTGATGGATCGCGATGTTCCTGCCCTGTACGAGGCCGCCATGGCCGAGCACGGCTTCAAGGCGGTGGATGAGCCCAGCTATGACCTGGTCAGCGTTAAAAAGGACGATGGCTTTGTAGCCACCGCCACCACCCCGCTGCAGCCGGAGCTGAACCTGACCCAGACCACCGGCTTCCATGTGGAGTGCGTGACCCCCGCCGTCACCGACAAAGAAATCGATGCCGTGCTGGAGCGCCGCCGCAATGCTGCCGCCGAGCTGGTGCCCCACAAGGGCCCGGCTGTCAAGGGCAACATCGTTCACATCGATTACGAGGGCCTGCTGGACGGCAAGCCCTTCCAGGGCGGTTCCGCACAGAACCAGACCCTGCAGCTGGGCAGCGGCCGGATGATCCCCGGCTTTGAGGACGGCATTCTGGGCCACAAGGGCGGCGAGGAATTCGAGATCAACGTCACCTTCCCGGTACGCTATCATGTCAAGGACCTGGCCGGAAAGCCCGTTGTCTTTAAGATCAAGCTGATCGATGTCTGCGTCCGCCAGCTGCCCGCCCTGAACAGCGATTTTGCCAAGAAAGTGGGCAAGGTGGACACCATGGAAGCGTTCCGGGAGCAGGTGCGCAAGCAGCTGCACGACGGCAAGCACGCCAGCGCCCTGAACCGCGCCAAGGATCAGGTGCTGACCCAGCTGGCCTCTGCCGCTGAGGGCGAGCTCCCCAGCGTTCTGGTGGAGAGCACCTACCAGCAGGAGATGCAGAACATCCAGCAGCAGCTCCAGATGCAGCGCATGAGCCTGGACCGCTACCTGAGCCAGATCCACCAGACCCGCGAGAACTTCACGGCCAACGTTCACGCCGCCGCCGAGAAGAACACCCGCGCCCGGATGGCTCTGCTGCAGATCGCCCAGAACGAGGGTCTGGTGCCCACCGATGAGGAGATCACCAAGAACCTGCAGGAGCGCGCCGACCGCACCAAGAAAACGCTGGAAGAGGTCAAGGCCAACGCCAACATCCCCGCCATGCAGCGCAGCGAGGCCATCCGCCGCGCCGCCGACTGGGTGATCGAGCACTCCACCATCGAAGAAAAGTAATTTCCCAAAGTACAACAAAAAGGGCCTGTCTCCAGGGAATTTCGGGAGACAGGCCATTTTCTTTTACAGTTTATTTTGTCAGGAGATTAAAGCCCATGACCACGATGCCCAGCACGACCAGAACGATGCCGGTTGCACGGTTCAGGGTCTTGGCATCGGCCTTATTGGCAAAGACAGCGGCGATGCGGGCCCACAGCAGGGTGAACAGGACGCAGAGGATGAACACGGTCCAGTCCGGTGCGCCGCCGATGGCAAAGTGGGAGGCCGCACCGGTCAGGGCGGTGAAAGTCATAATAAACACGCTGGTGCCCACGGCAGTTTTGAGCTCGTAGCCCAGCACGCTGGTCAGGATGAGCAGCATCATCATGCCGCCGCCGGCACCAATAAAGCCGCAGATCATTCCGATGACCACGCCGCAGACGACAGACTGAAGGGCACGCTTCTCAGCAGAGACCCCCTGCATGGCTTCTTTGGTGGTCATAACGGGCTTGACGATGAATTTAATGCCCAGCAGGAATGTCATAAACACCGAGAAGCTGCCCATGGTGGTGGAAGGCACCAGGTTTGCCACCCAGCTGCCCACCACGGTGAACAGCAGCACACTGGCCATCATGATCAGGCCGTTTTTGATATCCAGGTTTTTGTTTTTGTGGTAGGTGAAGGCAGATACCGCACTGGCCAGCACATCCGAGGAAAGGGCAATGCCGACCGCCATATAGGGGTCCATCCCCAGGAAAGTGATGAGCATCGGGCTGATGACCGCGGCGGCGCTCATGCCCGCAAAGCCGGTGCCCAGGCCCGCGCCCATTCCGGCAAAAAAGGTAACAATGATGGTAAACAGCAGATTCATCTTATTTTTCTCCTTCCAGGATCGCATCCAGATTTTCGCTCATCGTATCGATGACTTCAAAAATATCTCGAGTTTTCTTCCTCCAGCCCTGCCATCAGGCGGCGGATGAAATCATCCTGCATCCTGCGGCCCTGTTCGATGATGGACTGCGCCTTTTCGGTGCAGGCAAGCTCCGTTTTGCGGCGGTCACCCGGCACCGGACGGCGCTCCAGAAAGCCCTCCTGCACCAGCTTGTCCACATTCACCGAGACAAGGTTCGCCTTGATGTGGCGCACCTCCACGATATCGCGGGCGGTCGTGTAGTTGGGGTTGTTGGCAAGGAACATCAGGATATCAAACGCTGTCTGCGGCAGGTGCAGCTTCTGGCACAGCGGCTTGCAGACAGCGCTGTACACAAGGCCCGTCTTGTTGGCAAATTCCACACTGGGGTTCAGCTCACGCATTCCGCACCCTTCTTTTTCTCTTTTTGCATTGTTCATTTTTGAAGTATTTTAGCACAGGGAATCTCTGTTGTCAAGGGCAGGCAGCGTAAAATCTCCTGCTCCATATACTTTGTCCAACGCAAAAAGCCCGCACCATGAAGATTTTCACGGTACGGGCTTTTGATATGCTTCAGGGCAGGGTCACAGCACTGCCACGGCGAGGAACCGCACAACGAGCGCGGCAAGCCATGCCACAACGCACTGGTTTACGACCATAACAGTGGCCCAGCGGCCGCCCATCTCCCGCTTGACCGATGCCACAGCGGCGATGCAGGGAGTATAGAGCAGGCAGAACACCAGCAGGGGAGCCGCTGCCGCCGGGCTGAGCGCCGCGCCCAGTGCGGCAGAGGAGCCATACAGGATGGTAAGGGTAGAGACAACGCTCTCCTTTGCCATAAAGCCGGTGATCAGCGCCGTGGACACCCGCCAGTCGCCAAAGCCCAGCGGTGCGAACAACGGCGCGATGCCGCTGGCGATCCAGGCCAGGATGCTCTCCTGCGGGTCTGCGGTCAGGCTGAGCTGGAAGTCAAAGTTCTGCAGGAACCAGATGACGATGGTTGCCAGGAAGATGACCGTAAAGGCACGCTCGAGGAAATCCCGGGCCTTTTCCCAGAGCAGCTGGGCCACATTTTTCAGGCCGGGCAGGCGGTAGTTGGGCAGCTCCATGACAAAGGGCACGGCCTCGCCTTTGAACAGCGTTCCCTTGAGCAGAAAGGCCATTCCGATGCCCACAAGGATGCCCAGGAAATACAGGCCCACCATGACCAGTGCGGCGTACTCCGGGAAGAAGGTCACCGCAAACAGGCTGTAGATCGGGAGTTTGGCCGAACAGCTCATAAAGGGCGTGAGCAGGATGGTCATTTTTCGGTCCCGCTCCGAGGGCAGCGTGCGGCTTGCCATCACACCGGGAACCGTGCAGCCAAAGCCGATGAGCATGGGCACGATGCTGCGGCCCGAAAGACCGATGCGCCGCAGCAGCTTGTCCATCACAAAGGCCACGCGGGCCATATAGCCGGTATCCTCCAGCAGGGAAAGGAAGAAGAACAGGGTCACGATGATGGGCAGGAAGCTCAGCACACTGCCCACGCCGGTAAAGATGCCGTCGATCACCAGCGAATGCACTGCATCGTTGACGTTCCACGCCGTCAGGGCATTGTCCACAAGGATCGTCAGGTTCTCAATGCCCAGTTCCAGCAGGCCTTGCAGCCCCGCGCCGATCACACCGAAGGTCAGATAGAACACCAGCGCCATAATGCCCACGAACGCCGGAATCGCCGTATATTTTCCGGTGAGGAAGCGGTCGATCCTTGCGCTGCGCAGCTGCTCCTTGCTCTGGTGGGGCTTTACCACGGTCTGATTCACCAGCTGGTGGATAAAGTGGAACCGCATGTCTGCAATGGCGGCGGCGCGGTCCAGACCGCGTTCCTGCTCCATCTGCAGGATGATATGCTCGATCATCTCTTTTTCGTTCTGATCCAGCTTCAGGGCCTCCTCAATGCGGGGGTCGCCCTCCACCAGCTTTGTGGCGGCAAAGCGCACCGGGATCCCCGCAGCCCGGGCGTGGTCCTCGATGAGGTGGATGATGCCGTGGATGCAGCGGTGAACCGCACCACCGTGGTCATCCTCGCCGCAGAAGTCCATCCGGCCCGGACGCTCCTGATACTTTGCCACATGGATGGCGTGATCCACCAGCTCATCCACGCCCTCGTTCTTGGCGGCGGAAATGGGGACCACCGGGATGCCCAGCATCGCTTCCATCTCGTTGATGTTGATGGTGCCGCCGTTGCCGCGCACCTCATCCATCATATTCAGTGCCAGCACCATGGGGGTGTCCAGCTCCATCAGCTGCATCGTTAAGTACAGGTTGCGCTCGATGTTGGTGGCATCCACGATGTTGATGATGCCCGTGGGCTTTTCGCCAATGATGAACTGCCGGGTCACGATCTCCTCGCTGGAATAGGGCGACATGGAGTAGATGCCGGGCAGGTCGGTGACTTCGGTATCGGGGTGTTCCCGGATGGCACCGCTCTTGCGGTCCACCGTCACGCCCGGAAAGTTGCCCACATGCTGGTTGGAGCCGGTGAGCTGGTTGAACAGGGTCGTTTTGCCGCAGTTCTGATTTCCGGCCAGCGCAAATGTCAGCACCGTTCCATCCGGCAGCGGGTGTTCGCCCTTTTTGGTGTGGTAGCGGCCGCCCTCGCCCAGGCCCGGGTGTTCCACCATCCGGCCGGCCTTCCGTGCCGGAGCTGCTGCGGGTGCTTCCGCCGGGGTGATCTCGATCCGTGCCGCATCGTCCAGCCGCAGGGTCAGCTCATAGCCGTGGATCTGCAGCTCCATGGGGTCCCCCATGGGCGCAAATTTCACCAGCGTGACCTTCTCGCCGGGAATCAGCCCCATATCCAGAAAATGCTGGCGGAGTTCTCCCGTTCCGCCCACTGTATCAATCACGGCACTTTCGCCGATCTTCAGTTCCTTTAATGTCATGGCAGATGCCTTTCCTTCGACAAAATGTTAGTGTATGTGAACAGTCTTAATATATGCTAACTCAAAGGCATTGTCAAGGCAGGAAGCGGCAAAAATTCCCGCCTGTCCCCGCTGTTTTTTGTAGAAATCTTTTTCCTGTTCCGGCAGGTTTCCGGGCAAAAGAAAACGCACCTCTGAATTTTCACGTTCAAAGGTGCGTTTTGAGAACAGTTCTGTTTACTTCACGGTGTGATAGCCGTCGGGGTTGTTTTTCTGCCAGTTCCAGCTGTCGGCACACATCTCCTCGATGCCGTACTCAGCCACCCAGCCCAGCTCGTTCTTGGCCTTGGTGGGGTCGGCATAGCACTCGGCGATATCGCCGGGGCGGCGGGGATCGATCACATAGGGGAGCTTCTTGCCGCAGGCCTTCTCAAAGGCATGGATGACATCCAGCACGCTGTAGCCGTGGCCGGTGCCCAGGTTGCAGATGAACAGGCCGCAGTTGGTCTGCAGCTTCTTGATGGCGCAGACATGGCCCCGGGCCAGGTCAACCACATGGATGTAATCGCGCACGCCGGTGCCGTCGGGGGTGGGGTAGTCGTTGCCAAAGACGTGCACCTTTTCCAGCTTGCCCACGGCCACCTTGGCGATGTAGGGCATCAGGTTGTTGGGGATGCCGTTGGGGTCCTCGCCGATCAGGCCGGACTTGTGGGCACCGATGGGGTTGAAGTAACGGAGCAGGGCCACGTTCAGGGTGGGGTCAGCCTTGCAGACATCGGTCAGGATGCGCTCAGTAAAGGCCTTGGTGGTGCCGTAGGGGTTGGTGGTGGCACCCACGGGGAAGTCCTCGGTGATGGGCACGCTGGCGGGGTCGCCGTAGACAGTGGCGGAGGAGCTGAACACGAAGTTGCGGCAGTTGTGGCGGCGCATCACGTCCAGAATGACCAGCGTGCAGTTGAGGTTGTTATAGTAGTACTCAATGGGCTTGGAAACGCTCTCGCCCACAGCCTTATAGGCGGCAAACTGGATGACAGCATCGATATCGGGGCACTCGGTGAAGATCTTCTCCACGTCCTCGTGCTTTGTCATATCGGCCTGGTAGAACCGGAAGTCCTTGCCGGTGATCTGCTTGACCCGATCCAGCACCACGGGGGAAGCGTTGTAATAGTTATCTGCCACCACGATGTCAAAGCCAGCGTTCAGCAGTTCGATACAGGTGTGGCTGCCGATATAACCGGCACCGCCGGAAACCAAAATTGCCATAAAAGTACCTCTCTTCTCGTCACCAAAGTTGCTTGCGCGGGGCAGGCCCGCCTTCTGCCACAAGGATACAACGTTTTGGCCGCAGAATCAAGTAACGGGAATTTTATAAGGATGGATTTTTGTTTCCATTTATTTTTCCGTGCATTGATTTACAAGCGTTTTTTGTGTTTTGCACATGGAGTGATGGAACGCTTTGTGCAAATCAGAGAAAAAGCCCTCTCAGGCAAAGCCGTCAGGCTTTGAATGAGAGGGCTGCATTTTACAGTTTTCCGCACTGTTTGCCGGTGAAGAACCGCAGGGTGGTGTTGGCGCGGAACACTTTCCCGGCCCGCAGGGCGGTGGAGGGGAACTCCGGGTGGGAGGGGCTGCAGGGGAAGTGCTGGGTCTCCAGCGCAAAGCCGCCGTATTTCTGCATCGGCACGCCGCCCTTGCCGGGGGCAGGGCAGTCCTGCAGGAAATTGCCGGTGTAGAGCTGCACGCCGGGCTGGGTGGTATAGACCTTCATGCTGATGCCGGTCTTATCGCTGGAAGCCCAAGCGCACAGGCTCTGGCTGGCCCCGCGGCCCCTGTCGATGACAAAGCAGTGGTCATAGCCGCCGCCCACCATGGTGGTCTGGGAAAAGCCGGTGTCGATGTCCCGGCCAATGGGCTTGCCCGCCCGGAAATCCATCGGCGTGCCCGCCACGGGCAGGATATTGCCGGTGGGGCAGGTCTCGTTGTTGCCCTCCAGATAGCGGGACGCATAGATGCGCAGCTTCTGGCCCAGCACATCACCGCCGCCATCCAGATTGAAGTAGGTGTGGTTGGTCAGGTTGATGATGGTGTCGGCATCAGAGGAGACACGGTAGTCCATCCGCAGGGCGTTGTCCTCAGTGAGGATATACCGCACCGAGATCTTCAGATTTCCCGGGAAACCATCCTCTCCATCGGGGCTTTCCGCCTCCAGAAGCAGGGTATCGCCAAAGGTCTTTACCTCATACAGCTTGCGCGGGAAGGTGCCGTGCAGGTGGTTTTTGCCGTTGTTGGCTTCCAGCTGATAGGTCTTGCCGCCCACGTTGAACGCGGCATTCTCGATGCGGTTGGCGTACCGGCCCACGAACGCGCCGCAGCAGGTACTGCCGGACGATTCAAAATCCTTGACGTAATCGGCGTAGGTGTCGTGGCCCAGCACCACATCCACCGGCCCGCGCTTGGTGGGCACCCAGATATTCTTGATGATACAGCCGTAGTTCAGCACACTGACCGCCAGCCCGCCGGGGTTCGAGATGATGTATTCATTGATCTTTTCGCCGTTTGGAGTCATGCCAAAGGGCTTGGAGAGAAACTGTGCCATAGGGCTCGCCTCCTTTTGTATTTTTTCAGGACAGCACACTCTCTGTTTTATCCTTTATTGTTTTGATTATATCACAGTTTTCTCCTTCTGTGTTGGCATTTTTTAAGAGATTCTATCCAATATTTTGAGAGTTTTTTTGTAAGTTCTGCCCCATAGGCCCAAAAAAGCCCCGGAGGGCCAGGGGTAGGCGCTCCGGGGCTTGTATGAATTTTGATTTTGTACTTATGCCTTCAGATCCAGCTTATCCTGAATTGCCTGGTCATAGTTATTTTCCCACTTATTGACCTTCAGCGTGATCGTCTGTCCCTCAACGGTCGTGACAATATAGGCCAGCTTATCGCCATTGAAGCAGTAGGCAATTTCCTGTCCATTCGATACAATGGTTTCTGCATACATGGTCTCGCCAGTAGCCTCAATCTTGTACTCCGGTGCAACCACAATGTTACCTGCAACAGGAGTAATAGCAGTAGAACCCTGCTTCAGAGATTCGCCCATGCTAGGAGACTCAACCCACTGGCCAGCTTGATTCTTATAATAACCCTTGCCATCCTTAACGACAACTTCCATCGAGTTATTTGCGGTAAACTGAATCTTTGCGTACATATTCTGGCCGTTAATGGCATACACGTAGTTCGCAGAAGATTCCTTATCCACCAACGTCATATCTGCGTAGACTTTACCGGACTTCTGATTTGCTTCCACGATCTTCTGCAGACGGTAGGAAGGTGCGCTGTCCTCGCCGCAAGCGGTCAGCATCAGAGTTGCCATTGCCACAGCCATGATAGCTGCTGCGATTTTCTTGAGCATTTTCATTTGTAGAACCTCCAATGTAAAATGATATTTTACCACACAGAAAGCATACCCCTACACCTTCCGTAGTGTGACCTCATTTTACATCTACCCCCCCCCCTGTCAATATTTTTTATTGAATTCCTCAATTTTTGGAGACTGTGCCAAAGCTGCGGCGATTTTTTTAGCAGATTGACAAAAGCACCCCTCACATGGCTGTGAAGGGTGCTTCGGGGAAGTTTTCTTACTCCGGCTGAGCGGTGTTCTGGGCGATATACTCGGCGGCATCATCGGGGATGTCGTCAAGGTTCTCATCGCCGATATCCACGTTCAGCGGCGGCTTCTTGAAGAGGATGTCATACATCAGGGGCACAACGTACAGGGTCATCAGGGTGGCGTAAGTCAGGCCGAAGATGATGACGATGGCCATGCCGCTCATCAGCTGGCTGGCCATATCGCCGCTGAACACCAGCTGGAGCATGGCCAGAACGGTGGTCAGGGTGGTCATCAGGATGGGGCGCATTCGTGTTTTGCCGGTGGCGATCAGGGCTGCGCGGCGCTCCATGCCGCCGATGCGCAGCTGGTTGGCGTAATCCACGAACACGATGCCGTTGTTGACGACCGTGCCCATCAGGACGATGAAGCCCATCAGGGAGATCATGGTCAGCTGCTGGCCGGTGAGCAGCAGGCCCAGCAGGCCGCCGGTAAAGGCCAGCGGAATGGTGAACAGAACGATGAAGGGGGAGAGCAGGCTCTGGAACTGGGCCACCATAACAAGGTAGACGAAGGGCAGCGCCAGGAACATCCACTGGCCCATCTGATCCACCACCATGCCGTTGATCTCAGAGCCGCCGCCCATATAGAAGCTGCAGCCCTCGGGCATTTCATCGGATGCGGCAAACTCGTTCAGCTTCTTTTCCAGCGCGCGGGTCTCGGTGGTGGTATTGGTTCCCTCCACCGCGTCCGCCGTCACGCTGATATAGCGGGTCTGGTTCTTGCTGGTGATGGAGTCCGGGGTGGAGCCGGTGACCCAGGTGGCCATATCGCCCAGCGTGCAGGTGCCGGTCTCGGTGGTGCCGTCGGCGGCCATGACGGAGGTCGTAAAGGTCATATCCATCATGTTTTCCTTGGTCATGGGGTCCAGATTGTTGCTGATCTGGACGTTCATGGTGGAGCCATCGATGGCAACGGGGGTCTGGGCCGTGGTGGTGGTGGTCAGCTTGGCGGCGATCTGCTGGTAGACCTGCGCCACGGTCAGGCCGTAGGAGCGGACCTTATCCCGGTCGATCTGCAGGTTGATGGTGGCATCGCCGCTGCCCAGACCGTTGGTGGCATTGGTAAAGCCGTCCATCTCGTTGACCATATCCACCACCTTCTCGGAGAGGGCAGTCATGGTGTCGATGTCGTTGCCGGAGACCTGAACGGTCAGGCCCATATCCAGCTGGCTGGTCAGCTCCTGCATTCCGCTGATCTCAACGGTGGCGGTGCACTTCTCCACGCCGTTCACAGCTTCCTCCAGCGCCTCGCGGGCCTGTTCGATCTGCCGGGAGGAGAGGCTCTCGTCCAGCATCACGTTGATCTGGTAGGTGCCGTAGCTGTTGGCGGCTTTCAGCAGGTCGGTGATGGTCTGGGGCAGGCCCAGCTGGCCGACGTCCATTCCGGCCACGCGGCTGTCGGTGGTAACGCCCACCTCTTCCACGTTGTCCACAGCCAGCAGGGCATCAATGACATTCTCGGCCACGGCATAGGATTCTTCCTTGGTCAGATCCTTCTCGGTGGAGAGGGTGACGATGGCCTCGTTGCTGGTGATGGTGGGCAGCATCTCAACGCCCATGGACATCACGCGCCAGCCGCAGAACACCAGCAGCACCACTGCCGCGCCCAACGGTGCCCAGCGGTGCTGGAAGCACCATTCCAGGCTCTTGACGTACTTTTCCTGCACCTTGTCGAACCACTTGAGCTCTTTGGGTTTGGAGTTTTTCAGCAGGGTAGAGGAGGCCGCCGGGGCAACCGTCAGGGCCACGATGAGGGAAGCAGCCAGACAGTAGCCAATGCACATGGACATGGGCTGCAGCAGGCTCTTGATGACACCGGAGGTGAAGATGACGGGCAGGAACACGCAGACAGAGGTGAGGGTGGAAGCCATGATGGCCATACCCACCTGCTTGGTGCCCTGGACCGCCGCGCGGGCAGCGGGCACGCCGCGGCTGCGCAGACGGTAGATGTTCTCGATGACGACGATGGAGTTATCCACCAGCATACCAATGCCGAGGGACAGGCCCGCCAGCGTCATAATATTCATATCCAGGCCGGTGAAGTACATGAGCACCACGGCAAACAGCACCGACAGCGGGATACTGATGCCGACCACCAGCGTGGGCTTGATATCCTTGAGGAAGATGGCCAGCACGATGATGGCAAGGGCCGCACCGATGAGCATACTGCTCAGGATGCTGCTGACGATGATGCTGATGTAGTTGCCCTGGTTGGACAGCACGACCACATGCAGGCCATCGTATTTCTGTTCCAGCTCCTTGAAGGCAGCCTTGCAGTTGCCGGAAACTTCACCGGCGCTGGAAGAATTGCTCTTGAAGATCTTCAGCACCACGGAGCGCTCGCCGTTCAGGCGGGTAAAGCTGTCCTCCGCGTTGTCAATGATCTGCACATCGGCCACGTCAGACAGGCGGACATCGCCAAAGCCGTCCACATGGAGCAGCAGGGCACCGGAGATATCCTCGATGCTGTCGTACTCCTCGCCGACCTTCAGCAGCCAGGACTTGTTGCTGGAATCCTTGACATAACCGGCAGGCATGGAGAAGTTCTGGGCATAGATCAGCTGTGCCAGCGTGTCAATATCCAGCATCTTGGCCACGTCGGAGTTCTCCATGGCCATCTGCTTGGCATCCTCGTACTGCTGCTTGGCATCTTCCAGCTGCTTCTCGTAATCGTTCAGCATCTCGCGGGCCTCGGTGAACTTGATATAGGCCTGCAGCTGCTGCTGGGAATAGCTGCCCACGATCTGGGTGAACTGATCCATCAGGCCGGGCACGTTGTCCATGGCCTTGATGGTGCTCTCCAGCGTGTTATAAATGTTGCTCAGGCTCTGCTGCACCTGCAGGTCATCGACCAGCTCCCCGGCCGTTGTGCCGGCGGTGTCGCCCTGCGCGTTCAGGCGCTGCTGCAGATCCTGCAGAGCGGTGGTCAGCTTATCGGTGATATCGCGCAGCTCCGCCACGATCTCGATCAGAGAATCGATATCCTGCATTCCGGTCTCGTTGAACTTGTCCACGACTCGCTGCAGGCCGTCCCGCACATCGATCAGGGCCTGCTGGATCTCAGGCTCGTTGACCACGGCAATGAGCTGGTTGACGCTCTCCAGAAGGGCCTGTGCCTGCTTCTTGACCAGCATGAAGGAATCCTGCAGCTCGCCGGAATACTGGCTGTTGATGGTATCACTGACCAGCTTGTCGTAATTGGCCAGCTGGGTCTCATACTGCTTTCTGCCCGCCTCGATCTGAGCCTCGGCAGAGTCCAGCTGGGCCTTTGCATCGGCCAGCTGCACGTCAATGACTTCCAGCAGCTTTTCGTTGATGGCATCGATCTTTTCCTGATCGAGCTGCACCTGCACCATCCGGGTGACCAGGCCATTGGCGGAAATATTGGAAACGCCGCCCTGACGCTCGATATAGGGGACCATGGTGTCGTTGACGAAATCGGCCAGCTCATAGGAATCGCTGCCCTCGCGGCTGACGGCCACGGTCATAAAGGCGTTCATGTTCAGGGTATATTCAATGATGGAGGGGGTCATACAGGTGCTTGGCAGGCTGGAGGTGGTCTGATCCACCTTGTTGGACACCTTGACCACCGCACTGTTCATGTCCGTATCATCCTCAAACTCCATCAGCAGCAGACTGTAGTTTTCTGCTGAGGTGGCGGTGACGTTTTTCACGCCCGAGATGGTGCCCAGCGCACTCTCCATCACGTCGGAGACCTCGTTCTCCACACGCTCCGGGCTGGCACCGGGATAGACCGTGACCACCATCAGGTACGGTGTGTTCACGTTTGGCAGCAGATTGGTCTGCATATTCTGCACGGACACAAGGCCCAGCATGATGACCATGATGACTGCAACCAGAACGGTGAACGGTTTTTTGACGCTGAATTTTTCCATTTCTTCCTACCGTTTCTGTGTTTTCCCACGCATTGCGCGGCTGCTCTTTTTTCTCAGAGCGGATCAAAGGCGATACCCCTATTATACACCCGGTTCCGGGGCTTGCAAGGCTTGCCCGGAGATTCTTTAGCAAATCTTGAGAATCTTTTGTGAAATCCGGATGATACCTCAGTTTTTTGACGTTTTTTAGATCAAATTTCAGACGGAGTTCAAGTGGGATACGAATGAGCGGGGCGGAATGTTGCAGAGGATGAAAATTTTTTACGCTTCAAACCTCTCAGGCGCTGCGCGCCAGGTACGGGTTGCGGCTCCCAGCATCCATTTCGTGTTGTAAACAACACTTATGTCTTGCTGGCCGCGGCCCCAACAGCAACGCCCTTTATCCGCCACTGGCGGCGGTTGTTGCTGTTGCTCCTAGTAGGGGAGCCCTTGGCAGGCCGTCACGTTTTCGTGGGCAGACGCTTCGCTACTTTTTCTGCATCTATGGCATATTTTCTCCAGTTATGTTATACTAAAGAATAGAATGGATCTTTAGGCCCTTCTGTGGGCCTTTTTACGAGATAGGGGAATTTCCCCTGTGAGGAACAGTATGAAAAAAGTCATCTCTGTCCGTTTCAAGGAAAACGGCAAAAGCTATTATTTCGACCCTGCCGGGGCCGACATCAAAACCGGCGAATACGTGATCGTGGAGACCGCCCGCGGCATTGAGTGCGGCGAAGTGGTACAGGGCGTGAAAGAGATCGCCGACAGCGCCGTTTCCAAGGCGCTCAAGCCCATCACCCGGATGGCCGACAGCGTGGATGTGCGCCGGATGCGCCAGAACCGCGAGGATGAGAAGCGCGCCTACCACACCTGCCAGGAGTGCATTGCCCGCCACGGCCTGGAAATGAAGCTGGTGGAGGCCGAGTACACCCTTGACCGCTCCAAGATCATGTTTTACTTCACCGCCGACGGCCGGGTGGACTTCCGCGAACTGGTCAAGGATCTGGCCGGCATCTTCCACACCCGCATCGAGCTGCGCCAGATCGGCGTGCGCGACGAGAGCAAGATGATCGGCGGTCTGGGCATCTGCGGCCAGCCCTTCTGCTGCAGCCGCTTCCTCAAGGATTTCCAGCCCGTTTCCATCAAGATGGCCAAGGAGCAGGGCCTTTCCCTGAATCCCACCAAGATCAGCGGTGCCTGCGGCCGGTTGATGTGCTGCCTTCCTATGAGGAAAACGCCTACGAGTACCTGAACAGCATCATGCCCATGGTGGGCAGCACCGTGCGCACCCCGGATGGTCTGGGCACCGTGCTGGAAGTGAACCCCATCTCCGGCTACCTGCGGGTGCGCTGCGGCACCGAAGCCCTGACCCCGCGCTACTATAAGGTGGGCGTGTGTGAGTATATCAGCGGCGGCAAACGGGCACCCCGCCGCCCCGACCCGGACGACGATTATTCCGGTGTGCGCAACCCCGCCCCGGTGGTGGCAGCCGCCGATGAAAAGGGCAATGTGGGCTGCGGCAAATGCCCCAAAAAAGAGAAATAATTCCCAGAAAAATAGTGGGATATCACGGCAGTTAGTATCACAAAACTAACCATTCTTCGTGATTTTCGCCAAAAAACTCTCTTAATTTTCCCGCAAAGTTAGGCCTTGCTTTTGTGCAACCCCACAAAAATAAAACTTTGGGCTTTTATGGCACACGGTTAGTCTTGCCTTTTCTTTTCCACTTTGTTAGAATGCAGACAAGGATGAATTCCGGGGAAGCCTGCTGGCACCGTGCGAGGGCAGACTTCTTCTTAAAGCTAGTGCACGGGTGATAAAAGGAGAGATTTTATTATGGCACACAAGGTTTCTGACGCATGTGTTGGCTGCGGCGCTTGCGAGGGCGCTTGCCCCGTTGGTGCTGTCACCATTGAGAATGGTGTTGCAGTTGTGAATGCAGACGCTTGCATCGATTGCGGCGCTTGCGAGGGTGCTTGCCCCACCGGTGCTATCGCTGCTGAATAATTTCACGGCGAACACTGAAAAAACGCATCAAAAGCAGCAGACCTGTCAAAAGCGGGTCTGCTGCTTTTCTTTCATGCACAATTTTCCCCGATTTTTCCGCCCGATATTTTGGCAGTGGATTTTAGGTGCTGTATATGGAACATTCCACCGAGATTTTGTATAATAGAACAAGAGTCTATTGTTCAGCCGTGCACCGCTTTGGCTCAGACGCGCTGCTGCTGGCCCGGTTTTCGGAGCCAAAGCGGGCCTGGCGCGCCGCCGACCTGTGCTCCGGCTGCGGCATCGTGAGCCTGGAATGGCACGACCGGGGCCACCGCGGCCCCTGCCTGGGGCTGGAGCTGCAGCCCGAAGCCAGCGCGCTGCTGGCCGCCGCCTGCACCGAACAGGGCATTGAGCACATCACGCCCGTCTGCGCCGACCTGCGCTCCTTCCGGGAGGGCGCGGGCAGCTACGACCTGTGTGCCTGCAACCCGCCCTATTTCACGGCAGGGGAGCAGGCCGCCGACAGGGCCCGGGCCACTGCCCGCCACGAGACAGACTGCACGCTGGACGATGTCTGCAAGTGCGCGTTCCGGCTGCTGAAGGATGGCGGGCGGCTCTCGCTCTGCCACCGGCCTGAGCGGCTGGCCGAGGTGCTGGCAGTCCTGCGGGCCAACCGGCTGGAGCCCAAGCGGCTGGCCTTTGTGAAGAACCGGCCGGATGCCGCCCCCTGGCTGTTTCTGGTGGAAGCACAGAAGAACCGAAAAACAGGGCTGCGGGTCGAGCCGGATGTGCTCATCTCGGCAGGCGCGGCACTGTATGGACGCTGAACCTCTCAGGCGCTGCGCGCCAAGTACGGGTTGCGGCTCCTAGTAGGGGAGCCAAATGTGCTTGCCTCTCCTATCAGGAGAGGTGGCATCCCGTAGGGATGACGGAGAGGTTTTGTACAAATCAAATGGGAGGATACTATGGCAGGTACTCTTTATATCGTTGCCACACCCATCGGCAACCTGGATGACATGCCGCCCCGTGTGGCAGCCACCTTTGGCGCGGCAGATTTTATTGCCGCGGAGGATACCCGCGTGACCATGAAGCTGCTCAACTTTCTGGGGCTGAAAAAGCCGATGGTGAGCTACTACGAGCACGCCCTGCAGAAGGGCGAGGGGATCCTGCGCCGCATTGAGGCAGGCGAGAACTGCGCCCTGTGCAGCGATGCCGGAATGCCCTGTGTGTCGGACCCGGGCGAGGTGATTGTGCGGGACGCGTTGGCCCGGGGCATCAAGGTGGTGCCCGTTCCGGCAGCCTCCGCCTGTGTGACGGCGCTGGCCGTCTCCGGTCAGGACACCTCCCGCTGGGTGTTTGAGGGTTTTCTGCCTGTGAACAAAAAACAGAAGCGGGAGCGGCTGGCCGAGCTGCAGGGGGAAAAGCGGACGGTCATCTTCTACGAAGCGCCCCACAAACTGCGCACCACGCTGGACGACCTGACCGCCGCCTTCGGCCCTGAGCGGAGCATCACCCTCTGCCGGGAGCTGACCAAGCTCCACGAGGAAATCTGGAAAACAACGCTGGGCGAGGCCCAGACCCATTATGCCGAGAACGACCCCCGCGGCGAGTATGTTCTGGTGATGGCCGGTGCGCCCGCCGCCGAAGCCGAGGAAGAGCTGACCCTGGAGCAGACCGCCCAGCGGGCGCTGGAACTGACCCGGAACGGCTATGCAGCCTCTGCCGCCGCCAAGGCCGCCGCGCAGGGCACGCCGTATTCCAAGAGTGAAGTGTACAAGCAGCTGCTTGCTTTGCAGGCAGACTGACCTCTCCGTCCATGCTTCGCATTGCCCCCTCTCCTGACAGGAGAGACAGGAACGTAAGCTTGGCTCCCCTACCAGGAGCAACAGCAACAACCGCCGCCAGTGGCGGATCAAGGGCGTTGCTGTTGGGGCTGCGGCCAGCAAGACATAAGTGTTGTTTACAACACGAAATGAATGCTGGGAGCCGCAACCCTGGCCTGTCGCCGAAGGCGACTGAGAGGTTTAATACGTATAAATAAGGAGGACGTAGTCCCGTGACGAAACTTTTGATCCTGAGCGACAGCCACAACAGCGCCAGTGCAGTAGAGCGCATCCTGCACGCAGAAAGCGATGCAAATGCCGTTGTCTTTTTGGGGGATGGCCTGCGCGACCTGGAAGAGGCGCTGCCCCTGCACCCCAAAATGAAGGTCTACGCCGTGGCCGGCAACTGCGATTTTGGCGCGTTGGAGCCGCTGGACGGGCTGGCCGCCTTCGATCAGGTGGTCGTTTTCTATACTCATGGTCACATGTACGGTGTAAAATACGATCTGGACACGCTGGCGGATGCCGCCGCCGCCCGCGGCGCTGAGGTGGCATTGTTCGGCCACACCCACAAACCCATCGCCATCCAGAAAAACGGTGTGTTCCTGTTCAATCCGGGTTCCTGCGGCCGCTGCTACACCGGCCCCAACACCTACGGCGTGATGCTGTTGGACAAGGGCAAGATCACCAGCTTTGCACACAAAGAGGTACCGCAGCAATGAGCATCAATGAGGTGCGTTATCTGCCCGAATGCGGCAGCACCAACGCGTATATGAAAGAGCATTTTGAAGAGTTCGGCCCGGTGGGCGCGGTATACACCACCAACCAGACCGCCGGGCGGGGCCGCCTGGGCCGCACCTGGGTCAACGCCGAGGGCAAGGCGCTGTACTACACAGTCGCCATCCGGGAGCCGCTGGCGCAGCCCGCCACCCTGCCCCTGCTGGCCAGCCTTGCCGTGCGCAGGCAGCTGGCCCTGCGCTACGGCGTGGACTGCCAGATCAAGTGGCCCAACGACCTGCTGCTGAACGGCAAAAAGATCGTGGGCATCCTGTGCGAAAGCGTCTGCTACGGCTACCAGCAGCAGGGCCGGGGCATCCTGTGCGGCATTGGCATCAACCTGGCCCAGCCGCAGAGTTATTTTGATGCCGCCGACCTGCCCCATGGCACCTCGCTGGCCCTGCAGGGTGCCGCGATTGATCTGGAGCAGGATCCCGGCTGGCTGGCCGAGGCCCTGACGGATTTCGGCTTTGATCGGCCCCTGTACACCTTTGCGCGGGATGGCTTTGCACCTTTCCGGGAGGAGTACAAGGCCGCCTGTGTCAACATCGGACGGCGGGTGACCTTTGACCTGCCGGACGGCGGGCAGGGAGCAGGCGAGGCCGTGGATGTAGACGAGGAGGGCCGTCTTGTTGTCCGCACCGACAGCGGCGAGGAGCATGTGTTCACCGGCGAGGTCTCCGTGCGCGGCATCTACGGTTCCCTCTGAAACTTGATATAACACAGCGCCCCCGGCAGAGGATCGCTCCGCCGGGGGCGCTGTTTCAGACAAACAAAAGTCCCCTCCGGCGCTTGCGGTACACCGGAGGGGACTCTTGTTTTGGGGTATTGCTTTGGTGTGAGGAGGAATCATGTGCAAGGGAGACGGTTGCGGCCCCGCTCCCTTGTGCTCATAGTATACCCGATTTCGGCGCAAAAGTCATTACTTTCTTGTGAAATCTTGTGAAAATTCTGTTAAGCTTCGCACGAAATTATTTCGCTCACTCGTTTTCACCTTTTTCCTCTTTCCGCAGGGCTGCGGCGTGACGGCGGCCCTCCCCCACATAGTGGGCGGCATTGGCAAGGCTGGCGGCTGCCTGTTCGGGGCTGACCTGCTTGATGATCTTCCCCGGCACCCCCACCACAAGGGAATCGTCCGGGATGATCTTGCCTTCCGGCACCAGCGCACCGGCCCCGATGATGCAGTTTTTGCCCACAACACAGTGGTTGAGCAGGGTGGCGTGCATCCCGATCAGGGAACCGTCTCCCACGGTGCACCCGTGGACAAGGGCACAGTGGCCCACGGTCACGTTTTTGCCCAGCGTGACCACCCCGCCCGGGTCGCAGTGGAGCACCGCATTATCCTGCACATTGGTGTTCTCGCCCAGGGTCAGGGTGCCGTCGTCCCCGCGCAGAACCGCACCGTACCAGACCGAGGAACCCGGCCCCAGCACCACATCGCCCAGCACCGTGGCGTTGGGTGCCACGAACACCGCACCCTCGTCCCGGGGAACTTTTCCACCAAAAGGCAACAACATTGTGAAAAACCACCTTTCTCTTTTCCGTCATTTATGGTATTCTTTTATATAGTATTTTAGTTTTTGATTCAGGGAAGCCGGGAGCTTCCGTTGGAGGATACGCTTATGCAGAACTCTACTCTCTTCCGCCGGGCGGCGGCCCTGCTGCTGACCGCAGCGCTGGCCCTGACCCTTGTCCTGCCTGGTCTGGCCGCATACGAAATGCCCATCCAGACCGTGAACGAGGGCGAGTCGGTCTATCTGTTCAACGCGGACATCGACAAGCCCATTCTGGAGCAGAACGCGGACCAGCAGCGCTACATTGCCAGCCTGACCAAGATGATGACAGCCCTGCTGTTTCTGGAAAGCGGCAAGGACATGAACGCGGAGATCACCATCCCCGCCAGCCTGACCCAGGAGTTCAAGGACATCCAGAACGCCAACGGCAGCACCATCAACCTGCGCATCGGTGAAACGGTGCGCCGCATCGACCTGCTGTACGGCCTGCTGGTGGCCAGCGCCAATGACGCAGCCAGCGTGATCGCCAGTGATGTTTCGGACGGCGACCTGACCGCCTTTGTGGCCCGGATGAACCAGCGTGCCAAAGAGCTGGGCTGCACCAGCACCAGTTTTACCTGCGTGCACGGCCTGTATGATTACGGCAACGTCTCTTCGGCCCACGATCTGGCCCTGATCGCCAAGGCCTGCGCCGAGAATGAGACCTATATGCAGGTGGCAAACACCCTGAGTTATACCCTGCCTGCCACCAACCTGCACCAGAACGAGCGCACCATCACCTCCACCAACCTGATGCTCAACCCGGAGTACCCCTACTACCGGGATTACATCCGGGGCATGAAGACCGGTTTTACCACCCTGGCGGGCCGGTGCTATGTGACCTTTGCCCAGAAGGATGGCCATACCTACGGGCTGGTGGTGCTGGGTTCCGACCTTGACAACATTTACAGGGAGGCCTCCGAGATCCTGGACTGGGCCTTTGCAAGCTTTTCTGACCGGGAGCTGGTGGACACTGAGACCCCGCTGACCACCGCCCCCCTGAAGAAGTGCCGCTCTTATGAGGAAGTGGAGCTTTACGCTGCTGCGCCGGTCAGCGGCTACGGCCATGCGGACGACAAGGTAACCTTTACCTACGACCTTCAGGAAAACATCTCCGCCACCGTCAAGGATGGGGCTGTCCTTGGCACGGCCACCGTTTATCTGGACGGCTATGAGGTGGGCACGGTAGACCTTGTGACCCATCAGGAGTATGTCTCCGACTTTCGCACCGACCTTCAGTCCACGCTTCTCCTGATGGCGGCTCTCATCGTTCTTCTGGCTGTTCTCAGCTTCTTCACCCTTGTTGCCGGGGGCGGCTCACTGAATCTGGGCCGGCGCAGAAAAGCACGGAGAAGATGATCTCACCCTCTCAGTCTCGCTAACGCTCGACAGCTCCCCCGAAGGGGGAGCCAAGGGCTATTCCATATATAGCAGCATTTACCCTCTTTGATGTTTTGCCTCTCCCTTCGGGAGAGGTGGCATTGCGCAAGCAATGACGGAGAGGGTAAAGGCTGCTCTTTTTTATCAGAATGTCCGGAACTTCATTGCCAGCACACTCAAGGTGATCTTGGGGTTCACCTGTGCGCCCAGCCGCTGGATCGCCGCATCGGCGGCTGCAAGGGCCTTGCGGGCGGCATCGCCCTGCACCGGGGCACGGGGGCTGCCGCGCAGTCCGGCGGCCGCTACGGCCCGGAAATCGGCCAGCAGAGCAGCGGCACCCACCTTATCCTTTTCGTAGGCCGCCAGCAGAACGGCGGCGGCATAGCTGTCCTGCGCGGCCGCTGCTTTGGCAAGGGCAAGCGCCTTGTCCACCTGCGCCCGGCGGGCCTCATCCCGGGCCGCATCCAGCACTGTGCCGATGTGGCCATCGAACAGCTCACTATACAGGGCGGCATCCTTGCTGTCCACCCCCTGTGCGGTGCAGTAGCGGGCGCAATCGGCGGGGGAGACCGGCGCCACTGCAAAGCTGATGCAGCGGCTCCGGATGGTGGGCAGAACGCCCGCCAGCGAATCCGCCGTCAGCAGAAAAAGCACGCCCTCGGGCGGCTCCTCCATGACCTTCAGCAGGGCGTTGGCCGATTCCTCGTTCATCCGCTCCACATGGTAGAGCAGCACTGCGCGCCCCTCTGCCGAAAGGCTGGTGTTGAAGATTTCGCTGCGCATGGCCGTGACCTGACCGACCAGATACCGCCCGCCGCTGCCCATACCGGTCACAGAGATGGCTTCCCGGACGATGCCGGTCTCGATCTGGCCGCTGTCGCGCTTACCGGCCTTTGCCACGGCACGGCAGCACTCGCCCCGGAGCAGGGCTTCGGCGGGCGCGCCGCCGTTGGGGTAAAGGTAATCCGCCGCCACGCAGCGGGCCGCAAACCCGGTTCCCAGCCCCTCTTCGCCCACCAGCAGAACACTGTGGGTCATGCGGCGGCCCCCCAGCATCAACCGGACGCTGGTCTTTAATTCCGAATTGCCTTCCAGACGATCAATCATCATCTCCGATTTTTCCTCTTCCACTGCTCCCGGCGCACCCAGGCGCGGATGTTATGCCAGGCCTGCGGCCCGAAGAACAGAAGAAAGCCCAGCATACAGAGCAGATAGTTCAGCTTGCCCAGCATCCCCATGCTCAGGAAGCTGAACACCCACAGGGCGGCGGCAAAGATGCCGAAATACTTCACCTTGAGGGGGATGACGAAGAAGAGCAGCACCTGCAGCTCCGGGTAAAGCATGGCAAAGGCCAGCAGGAGGGAGAGGGACAGGCAGTAGGTATCGGCAGAGCCTGTCAGCAGGCAGGCCAGCCACGCGCCTGCCATCCCCAGCAGGACGTAGAGGTTGAAGCGGAAATCGCCCCACTCCCGTTCCAGCGCACTGCCGACGAACCAGGTAAAATAGATGCCCAGCACCACGCTGAGCGGCCCGCCGCCCGAAAAAGGCACCAGTACAAAGGTGAACAGCCGCCAGATCTGCCCGGCGAACAGGGCACTGCGGCTCAGGGAGAGATAAAAGGAAATATACTGGTTGACGAACAGTTCAATGGCGTAGACCAGGATCTGGCCGCCGATGAGGATATTGATGAGGTTTGGAATACAGAACCGGCCGTATTTCCGTTCCAGCTTGGTGATCCAGTTCATAGGCAGAAGCCTCCGTTATTCGTAAAATTTATGTCCCGTTGGCCGGGAACGCTCTCTTTTTTCATTGTACCATGATTGTCAGGGCCATTCAAGGCGAAGGGTGTGAACAAAGGGATCGGGCTGTCTGTTCATCCGAGTGCTAAAACAGCAGGTTGTATCCATTTTTGGTGCATTCAGATGGACTTATCCACTCTTTCCACTGGGTTTTCCACCGGAATTGTGAAAAAAGCCCCGGTTTTCCCACGATGTTTTCCACTTTTTCCACTGAGTTTTCCACATTTTCCTGTGAAGCGGTTTATACATGGTGTATTGTACCGCGCGGATCTTTGCGAAAATCAGGGGAATTATGGGCCTTTGCACCTTTTTTCTGAAAGAAAGTCAAACCCGAAAATTTACTTTTTACAGCGGGCAAAAAATCCGCTCGTTGAATTTCTCCCCGTTGGAATGAAGGAGACGGTAGTTTTCCACACCCATTTTCTACAAAAATCGACCTGTGGAAAACAGCGGGAAAACTTGAGTTTTCAACAAAAAGAAACAACCCTCTCAGGCAAAGCCGTCAGGCTTTGACTGAGAGGGTTGCTCCTATAAAATCAAACGTTACATCATATTCCGGAACACGACCTGCGCGATCTGGAAGTACAGGATCAAGCTGCAGGCATCCACGATGGTAGTGATGAAGGGGGTCGCCATGATGGCCGGGTCCGCACCCAGCTTCTTGGCGGCAAGGGGCAGCATACCGCCCACCAGCTTTGCCAGGATGACGCTGAAGAACAGCGACACGCTGACGACGATGGCGTAGCCCATCACATTGTCATACTGACCGGCAAAGATGAAGGTGTACATCAAGTAGATGCGCAGACCGTTCACCAGGCCCAGCACCGCACCCACGATCGCAGAAACGCGGAGTTCCTTGGCCAGCACCTTGAGGAAATCGGCGGGTTCCACCTCGCCCAGCGCCAGACCGCGCACCATCAGGGTGCTGATCTGGTTGCCGCAGTTGCCGGCGGTATCCATCAGCATGGGCATGAAGGAGACCAGCAGGGGCAGGCTCACAAAGGCTTCCTCGTAATGGGTGGTGACCATGCCGGTAAAGGTGGCCGACAGCATCAGGATCAGCAGCCAGGGGATGCGCTGCTTGGCGTGGGTCCAGACACTGGTGCCAAAATAAGTGGTGGCCTCATCCGCAGGCAGAATGGCGGCCATCTTCTGCATATCCTCGGTGCTCTCATCGGTCAGAACATCGATTGCATCGTCGATGGTGATAATGCCCACAAACATGCCCTCGTTGTCCACAACGGGCATTGCGGTAAAATCGTAGCGCTGCATCTCACGGGCCACGAACTCCTGGTCATCCGTGACCTTCACAGTGACCACGTTGTCGTCCATAATATCGACCAGCGGGGTATCAGGGTCTGCCAGCAGCAGGTCACGGGCAGAGACAACACCCATCAGGCGGTTGCGCTCCACAACATAGTTGATATAGATGGTCTCGGCGTTCTCGCCCTGCCGCCGGATGGCATCCAGCGCCTGCCGGACATTCATCTCTTTTTTCAGCCGGACATATTCAGGGGTCATCAGGCTGCCTGCCGAGCTCTCGGGGTAGTTCAGCAGTTTGTTCAGGCTCTCGCGGGTCTGCTTGGAGGATTTCTCCAGCACCCGCTTGACCACGCCTGCGGGCATATCCTCCAGCAGGTCGGCGGCATCGTCCAGGCTCATCTCCTCAATGGCGCTGACAAGCTCCACGTCGGAGAAGGCGTTGACCAGGTCATCCGGGCTTCATCGGACATATAGGCGAAGGCCTCGGTGGCCACTTCCTTTTTCAGCAGGCGGAACACCACCAGACGGTTGTTCTCGTCCAGCTCCTCCAGCAGCTCTGCCAAGTCGGCGGGCTGCTCCTCCTCGGTGACCTCACGCAGCTTGACGTACTGCTTTTTTACCAGCATCTTGAGCAGGCGGCTCTTGGTCAGCATCTCAGGGTCAGCCCTGACCTCATCGTCCCGGGCTTCCTCTTTCTCGGCTTCCCGGATGTCTTGCTTCAGGTCCTCTGTGGCTTCCTCGTTCAGATCTTTGGCCAGCTTCTGGCGCACCTCGTCCGGGATATCCGCGGGCAGCTCCTGCACAGGCAGGGCAGCCTCGGTCAGTTCGTTTTTCTTTTCTTCCATTTCCATTTTGCGTACCTCCTACCGTATTCCGGCGGTTGGTACAGGGCAAAACAAAAAGCGCCGCCAACGGCCCGCATCCACCCCTTGCCAGGGCTTCCACGCGCACAAAGCCGCGCCCTTTCTCCCCGCTGAGAAGTGCCCGAACAGCACCTCTTACCGGGCAAAAAAGGCGAACGCAGCCTGCTCCATGTCCCGTCCTATCGCACCAAAACCGCATCTTCGACTATGATCCGGGTCCATTGTCCTGCGTTCACCTCCTAAAGATCTTTTCCACTTTTTATTATAGCGCCGGCCAAAAGGCCGGTCAACCCTAAATGCACCGAATCAGGCGGGAATTTCCACCAAAACACGCAGAAAGCCCCTTCCAGTGCTTGCGGACCACTGAAAGGGGCTTTCTGTTTGGATATTGCCTTGGTGTGAGGAGGAATCATGTACAAGGAATCGGTTGCGGCCCCGGTTCCTTATGTCAGTAGTATAGCACCAAAAGCACGGGTTTGCATGAAAATCCTATGAAGAAATTGTAAAATAGCGAGAAGATATTTTTATCGCGCCCTTGACAAAATGGGATATATCATATACTATAGAAATAGGATATATCCCATAGAGGAGGGCTGCCGCTTGGAATGTTACGATGTAGACTTCTACCATAAGGAGAATGGCGACTGTCCGGTAGATGATTTTCTGGAATCCCTTGACACCAAAATGCGTGCAAAGGTATTGGGTGCTGTCGCACTGCTGGAAGCCAACGGACCACAGCTGCGGGAGCCCTACTCCAAGTTTATTGGGGACGGGATTTTTGAAATTCGTGCTAAGCAGAGCAGCAATATCACACGTGTTCTGTATTTCTTTTACATTGGAAAGCGCATTGTTCTGACCAACGGCTTTATCAAGAAAACGCAAAAAACGCCACCAGAGGAAATTGCCCTGGCCAAAAAATATCGTGCAGACTATCTTGAACGAAAGGAGAAGATATCGTGAGTGACTTTCGGAATTTTCTCAACAAACAACTGGAAGACCCTGAATTCAAAGCGGAGTGGAGGCACTTCAGCCAGAGCTTTCGCTGGTACAGGCAATGATCGATGCCCGGAAGGTAAGCGGCCTGACCCAGAAGGAGCTCTCGGAGCGTACCGGCATTGCTCAGGCAGACATCAGCAAGCTGGAAAACGGCAACGCAAATCCTTCTCTGCGGACGCTGCAGCGCCTTGCCGCCGGTATGGGAATGCAGGTCAAAATTGAATTCGTTCCTGCTTCCGCAAAATAGTATATGGATGAGAGAACCGCTGTATGGAACATTCCGTACAGCGGTTTTTTTCCTTACAAAAATACGCCCCGTTCACTGTAAAGTGAGCGGGGCGCTAAAAACGGATTCGTTTTTGGCTGCGGCAAGATCCCTGCAGGGCAGGTCTTATGCAGCAGGCGGAACAAGGTATCTGTTGCCAGACCTTATGCTCCTGACACACGCGGGGTGTGCTTTCAAGGACCCTCGCGGGCGCTTTGGTATTTCAAACACCCTGCCCGGCGCGGTTCGCGGGCCGCGGCGGGCGAGGGAATGAAATCAGAAGTTTGCACAAATGCTCGTTTGCACGTTCATCATGCTCTGTTCAGGGCGGCGGGGCCGCAGTTTCGCACTGCTGCGTTGCGCAGTAATCGCCAGTGCGGAGCAGCCGCCTTGCGGACTAGGGTGCCGCTGCGGCCATTGCCAGCCATTGTTCAGAAAACAGGATTACTTGTACAGCTCGACCAGACGGGTCAGGTGCTCGTAACGATCGTTTGCAACCTGCTCGTTGCGTGCGAACAGAGCCTTTGCACGCTCGGGGAATGCACGGGTCAGGCGGCTGTAACGGGTCTCGTTTGCCAGCAGTGCCTGATACTTCTCGGCATCCACAGCCTTGGAGGTCAGGGTGAAGGGGTTCTTGCCCTGAGCCTTGTTGGCGGGGTTGAAGGTGAACAGGTTCCAGTAACCAGCCTCAACTGCCTTCTTCATCTCGTTCTGGCAGTTGGTCATGCCGCCCTTCACACCGTGCAGCTCGCAGGGAGCGTAGCCGATGATCAGAGAGGGCCGGATAAGCCTCAGCCTCAGCGATTGCCTTGACAGCCTGGTTCATGTTAGCGCCCAGAGCGATCTGAGCAACATAGATGTAACCGTAGGTCATTGCGATCTCGGACAGGCTCTTCTTGCTGATCTCCTTACCAGCAGCAGCGAACTGGCAGACCTCACCAATGTTGGAAGCCTTGGATGCCTGTCCACCGGTGTTGGAGTACATCTCAGTATCGAAGACCATGACGTTGACATCCTCGCCGGAAGCCAGGACGTGATCCAGGCCGCCGAAGCCGATGTCGTATGCCCAGCCGTCACCACCGAAGATCCAGACGGACTTCTTGGCGATGAACTCCTTGCTCTTCAGGATCTCAGCGGACTCGGTGCAGCCAGCGGCAGCAGCCTTCTCCAGCTCAGCGATCAGAGCCTTGGCGGGTTCGTCGTTTGCCTTGGTGTTGTTCTTGGTCTCCATGAACTTGTCGAAGGCAGCCTTCAGCTCAGCGGAAGCCTTGTCAGAACCAGCAACCTCAGCAATGCGCTTGATCAGGTTCTCACGAACGGTCTTCTGGCCGAGGTACAGGCCCAGACCATGCTCAGCGTTATCCTCGAACAGGGAGTTGCACCATGCAGGACCATGGCCGCTGTCCTTGTTGACGGTGTACGGAGAGATGGAAGCGGTACCGCCCCAGATAGAGGAGCAGCCGGTAGCGTTGGAGATGTACATCTTCTCGCCGAACAGCTGAGTGATCAGACGAGCGTAAGAGGTCTCGGCACAGCCTGCGCAGGAGCCAGAGAACTCCAGCAGGGGCTGGTTGAACTGAGAACCAATAACGGTGTCATCAGCAAACTTGCTGGGCTTCTTGGAGATGTTGGCGACGCAGTAGTCGAAAACTGCCTGCTGATCGGCCTGGCTCTCCTGAGGAACCATAGTAATTGCCTTGGTGGGGCAGACGGTGACGCACTCGCCGCAGCCCATGCAGTCCAGAGGAGAAACAGCCATCACAAACTTGTACTCGTTTGCGGGGCGGTTGTCACGGCTCTTGGTCTGAGCAGGAGCAGCTGCCAGCTCGTCAGCGGTCAGCTGGAAGGGACGGATGGTAGCATGAGAGCAGACGAATGCACACTGGTTGCAGCCAACGCACTTGGAAGCATCCCACTCGGGAACGTTCACAGCGGTGCCGCGCTTCTCGTATGCAGATGCGCCCTGCTCCCACTCGCCGTTTGCATTTGCAACGAAAGCGGAAACGGGCAGGCTGTCGCCGTCCATACGAGCGATGGGCTCCATGACATCACGGATCTGCTTGACCAGCTCCGGACGGCCGGTGAGAGCCTTGGGAGCGGGATCAGCCTCGGGGTTGGACCAGGAAGCGGGAACGTCGACCTTGTGGATCGCGTCAACACCAGCATCGATGGCCTTCCAGTTCATCTCAACAACGTCCTGGCCCTTCTTGCCGTAGCTCTTCTGAGCTGCCTGCTTCATGAAGTTGACAGCGTCCTCGATGGGCATAACGTCAGCCAGCTTGAAGAAAGCGGACTGCAGGATGGTATTGGTGCGCTTGCCCATACCGATCTCGATTGCCTTATCGATGGCGTTGATGGTGTACAGCTGAATGTTGTTGTCAGCAATGTACTTCTTGGCCTCAGCGTTCAGGTGCTGGCCCAGCTCCTCATCGGTCCACTGGCAGTTGATCATGAACACGCCGCCGGGCTTGACATCCTGGACCATCTTCATGCCCATGTGGATGTAAGCGGGGTTGTGGCAGGCCACGAAGTCAGCCTGGTTGATGTAGTAGGGCTGCGGATGGGCTTGTCGCCGAAACGCAGGTGGCTGATGGTCACGCCGCCGGTCTTCTTGGAGTCATACTGGAAGTATGCCTGAACATACTTATCAGTGTGGTCGCCGATGATCTTGACGGAGTTCTTGTTTGCGCCGACAGTACCGTCGCCGCCCAGACCCCAGAACTTGCACTCCTTGGTGCCAGCAGCTGCGGTGATGGGAGCGGGCTTGACCTCGGGCAGGGACAGACCGGTGACATCATCGGTGATGCCCAGAGTGAAGCGCTCCTTGGGCTGATCCTTCTCCAGCTCCTTGAACAGAGCGAAGATGGAGGACGGGGGAGTGTCCTTGCTGCCCAGGCCGTAACGGCCGCCGGTCAGGACGACATCGTTCAGGCCAGCCTCACGCAGGGTAGCAGCAACATCCAGGTACAGGGCTCGCCCAGGGAGCAGGCTCCTTGGTACGATCCAGAACTGCAACCTTCTTTGCAGTCTTGGGCAGGACCTTCAGCAGAGCGGAGGACACCCAGGGACGGTACAGGCGGACCTTGATGATACCGACCTTCTCGCCCTTGGCGTTCAGGTAATCGATAACTTCGTCAGCAACGTCGCAGACAGAGCCCATAGCGATCATAACACGGTCAGCATCGGGTGCGCCGTAGTAGTTGAACAGATCGTAGTTGGTGCCCAGCTTCTCGTTGATCTTGGCCATGTACTTCTCGACCACTGCGGGCAGTGCGTCGTAAGCGGAGTTGCAGGCCTCACGGTGCTGGAAGAACACGTCGCCGTTCTCGTGGGAACCGCGCATCTTGGGGTGCTCGGGTTCAGAGCCTTGGCACGGAACTCCTCAACAGCCTTCATGTTGCATTATTCTCAGATCAGCGTAGTCCCACTTCTCGATCTTCTGGTACTCGTGAGAAGTACGGAAGCCATCGAAGAAGTTCAGGAAGGGAACCCGGCCCTCGATTGCTGCCAGATGGGCAACAGGGGACAGATCCATAACTTCCTGCACGCTGCTCTCGACCAGCATTGCGAAGCCGGTCTGGCGGCATGCCATAACGTCGCTGTGATCACCGAAGATGTTCAGGGACTGGGTAGCAACGGTACGTGCAGAAACATCGAACACGCAGGGCAGCTGCTCAGCAGCGATCTTGTACATGTTGGGGATCATCAGCAGCAGGCCCTGAGAAGCGGTGAAGGTGGTGGTAACAGCACCTGCACCCAGAGAGCCGTGCACAGCGCCAGCGCCGGCTCTCAGACTCCATCTCGACGACCTTGACCTGGTTGCCGAAGATGTTCTTCTGACCGGCTGCGGACCACTGGTCCACAGAGTCAGCCATCGGAGAAGACGGGGTAATGGGGTAGATAGCAGCCACGTCCGTGTAGGCGTATGCTACATGAGCGGCAGCGGTATTGCCATCCATGGTTTGCTTTGCTCTAGGCATTTTTCTTCCTCCATTGTTCAGAATTTGGTACCTTTTGCGCGGGGCAATCGCGCCCCGCTGGGGCCGGAGAACCCCAAAAGGCACTATTGCTCATATATTATATTAGCAAATTCCGCCCTCAAAGTAAATGCAAACCCACTGGCAAAACGCAACAAAATTTCAAGAAATTTTTTGGTGCTTTTTTACGCTTGTGTCTTTTGTTGCATCTAACCTGACAGATTATTAAGAATCCGGCTTTTTTGCTGTGTTTTTCTTCATTTATCCTCAATTTTGAATTGACAACCGGCGCTTTGTTGCCGTAAACTTGAACCAGCATCATTATCATCTGGAAAGGACGCAAATACGATGGACGCTGCACATTTTGAAAAGACGCTCACAAGTGAGGTGCTGTTCGAGGGCCGGGTGGTCACCCTGACCAAGGATACCGCCCTTTTGGAAAATGGAAAGACCGCCACCCGCGAGGTGGTCCATCACCACGGCGGGGCCTGCATCGTGCCCTACTTTGAGGACGGCACCATCTGCATGGTGCGCCAGTTCCGCTACGCCATGCAGCAGGAGCTGTGGGAGCTGCCCGCCGGCAAGCTGGAAAAAGGGGAGGACCCCTTTGAAGCCGCCAAGCGGGAGCTGGAGGAGGAGTGCGGCCTGACTGCCGACAAGTACACCTCCCTGGGCGAGTTCTACCCCACTGTGGGCTATGATACCGAGATCATCTACACCTGGGTGGCCACCGGTCTGCACGAGACCCGGATGCATCTGGATGCGGACGAGTTCCTGACCCCTGACCGGGTACCGCTGACCCAGGCCTATGAGATGGTGATGCGCGGCGAGATCAAGGACGGCAAGACCATTGCAGGCGTGCTCAAGCTCAAGGCCCTGTTGGACGAGGGCAAGCTGTGAACATTCTCTACGAAGATACTGCCCTTGTGGTGCTGGACAAGCCCGCCGGGCTGACCAGTGAGAAAGGCGCCCGCTGCCCTGCGCCAGCGGTGGGCAGGCCGGATGCATACGTTAGTCATCCACCGGCTGGACACCGGCGTTTCGGGGCTGATGGTCTATGCCAGAACACCCAGAGCCGCTGCTGCCCTGACAAAACAGGTGACGGAGAGCCAGCAGGCCTATGCCATTCTGGACGGCAGGGCAGAGGCTGGCCCGGTGCACCGGCACAGCCCTGCTTTCTTAAAACATACCGGGCCGTGATCGCAGGCGGGCCGGACGAACAGCTGCCACCCGAGGGCATCCTGCGGGACTATCTGTTCAAGGACAGCCGGAAGGGCCGGGTCTTTCCGGTAAAGCGCCCCCGCAAGGGGGTGCGGGAAGCCGTGCTGGAATACTGCATCGTGGAGACGGCACCGGACGGTTCCCTGAGCCTTGCGGAGATCACGCTCCACACCGGGCGGACACATCAGATCCGGGTGCAGTTTGCCTCCCGGAAGCACCCGCTTTACGGAGACGGCAAATATGGCAGCCGGTTCAAGGGGGACATTGCCCTGCAGAGCGCAGGGCTGCGCTTTGTGCACCCGGATACCGGCAAGCCCATTTTCTTCTGCCCCTACCCGCCGCCGCACCGTGGAAGGAGTTTTTGGAATAAGGCTGTTGCACATGGTCAGCATCCTCACCCTCTCCGTCACCTGCGGTGACACCTCTCCCAAAGGGAGAGGCCTTGGCAAAAAGATGAAGTTTGCGTGGACTGCCAAGGGCTCCCACTTTGGGGGAGCTGGCATCGCGTAGCGATGACTGAGAGGGCGAGCCCGCTAAAGGAATAATCATTTCAACTAGGTGAGTGATATGGAACAGCAATACAAGACCGACGCTGAAATTTACGCTGTACTGGAGCGGGAGATCATCGACTTGACCCTGCGGCCGGGCAGTTCGCTGAGTGAGAACCCGCTCTGCGCCCGCTTTGGGGCACCGCGTTCCATGATCCGGGTGGTGCTGCAGCGGCTGCAGGAGAACGGGCTGGTGAAGATCGTTCCCTACAAGGTCACCACTGTGACCCGGCTGAACCGGGAGATCGTGGATGAGCTCATCTACGAGCGCACCGCCGTAGAAGCCCGCGTCCTGCGGGACTTCGCCCAAGTGTACGCCGGAACAGCGGGCGCTCATCCGGCGGCGGGCCGATGCCTACGCCGCGCTGGCCCGCGCCGAGGAGATCGACTACAACAAGCTCTATGAGGCAGACCGCCTGCTCCATGAAACATGGTTTGCCGCCATGGGAAAAATGTATCTGTGGCGCACCTTACAGAACGCCCACGCCGATTACAGCCGCTTCCGGATGCTGGACACCATGACCAGCGGCGGGCTGGACGAGGTGATCGCCGACCACCAGAACATCATTGCCGCCATTGAGCGGTGTGATCTTGCCGCCTTTGAGCCGCTGGTGGAGCGCCACCTCTACGGCGGCATCCGGCGGCTGGGCTCCAAGCTCACCGAGGAATATGCCGACTACTTTGAGCCGGAAAAATAATGCACCCCAAAATGTTCCACGGGAACAAAACCGGCACAGCGCTGCCTGACGCTGTGCCGGTTTTCTTGTTTTCAGAAGAACACGCCGGAGATGAAAATTTCCAGCCCAATGCCGATGAGGATGATACCGCCCAGCACAGAGGCCTTGCCGGAGAGCTTGGTGCCGAACTTTTTGCCGATGCGCAGGCCCGCCATGCAGAGGAAGAAGGTGACGACGGCAATGATACCGGAAGCTGCCAGCGCCATCAGCCAGCCATACCCGCAATGGTAAAGCCGACCGAGAGGGCATCAATGCTGGTGGCCACGCCCTGCATAAAGAGGGCACCGGCACTCAGCGGCGGCTTCCTCGGTTTCCTCGCCCCGGATGCCATCGATCAGCATCTTGCCGCCGATATAGCCCAGCAGGGCAAGGGCGATCCAGGGGATGAATGTTTCAAAGGAAGAGAACATCTCCACGATGGTATGGACGCAGACCCAGCCTGTCATGGGCATCACGGCCTGAAACACACCAAAGGTGCCCGCAATGATGCACATCCTTTTCGGGACATGCCGGGTCATGCAGACCATTTGCCATCGAGACCGAAAACGCGTCCATGGCAAGGCCCACGCCCAGCAGTGCACTGTTGAGAAAAAACAAAAAACTCCATTCCATAACTGAATGCCTCCTGAATCTGACCAAAATTACGGTGCGGCAAAAACAAAACCCGAGATCGGCGCGCGTGCACGTCCGGTCTCGGGTCATTTTTTACAAATGAACTCCATGTGTTGGGCGTGGTACTCCGCACCATAACACATGAGTCTCGCAAATGAAAGCAAGCCAGACAGCGGTGCTGTCATTGTGTTGACTTGCTGCGCCGTCTGCAAACAGCGCCTGCTACTCCCCCATGGGATTTTGTGATTGTTTCGTTAGTCTATCATATTTTCTGATAGAAGTCCAGGCTAACTCTTTTATTTTATCTGGCAGGACAGGCTCAATCCTCAGCCGGTGCCTCGGAGGCGGAGGCCTCATCGGCTGCTTCCATGGCGGCCAGCTGCTCTGCGGTAGGCTCATCGCCCTCCTCAGCCTCGACCGTCTCGGTCTGGGCTTCATCGTCGTGGTCGGTACGGGCCAGGACCATGACCTTATCATTCTCGCCCAGACGCATGACACGGACACCGGAGCCGTAACGGCTCTGCACCGGGATCTCATTGGCGTGCAGGCGGATGATGATGCCCTCCTGGCTGCTCAGCAGCACGTCATCCACATCGTCCACGATCTTGACCGCGGCGACCTTGTCCTTTGAGGCATCGTAGTTGCGGATGCCCCTGCCGCCGCGGGCGGTGATGCGGTAGGTGTCGATGTCGGACCGGCGGCCCTTGCCGTTCTCGGTCACGGTCAGGATGGTGGCGTTCTCACGGCAGATGCAGACACCCACGACCTCGTCGCCCTCGGCCAGCTTGATGGCGCGCACGCCGTGGCCGCTGCGGCCCATGGGACGGGCATCCTCCTCATTGAAGCGGATGGCCTGACCGTTGCGGGTTGCAACGATGAGCATATCGTGGCCGGAGGTCAGTCTTGTCCAGGCCAGTGCATCCCCCTCGTTCAGGGCAATGCCGATCAGGCCGCTCTTGCGGATGTTTGCATACTGCTCCAGCGGGGTGCGCTTGATGAGGCCCTGCTTTGTGACCATGGTCACAAAACCGCCCTCATTGGCCGTATCCTTGCTCTGGCAGAGCATGTTGGTGACCTTTTCGCCCTCGGCCAGCTGCAGCAGGTTGACAATATTGGTGCCCTTGCTGGTGCGGCTGCCCTCGGCGATGGTGTAGCCCTTGATGCGGAACAGGCGGCCCTTATCGGTAACGAACAGGACATAATCATGGGTGGAGCCCACGAACATCTCCTGCACGATGTCCTCTTCCTTGCGGGTCATGCCGGAGATGCCGCGGCCGCCGCGCTTCTGGGCCTGATAGGTAGCCTTGAGCTGGCGCTTGATATAACCGGCCTCGGTCAGGGTATAAACGCACTGCTCTTCAGCAATCAGATACTCGATATCCACCTCGCCGGTCACGGTCTCGATCTCGGTGCGGCGGTCATCGCCAAAGCGACGCTTCATCTCCAGCAGCTCGCTCTTGACGATCTCCAGCACGCGGGCATCATCGGCCAGGATCTCTTCCCAATCCCGGATCTTGGCGTTCAGGGAGCCCAGCTCTTCCTCGATCTTCAGGATCTCCAGACCAGCCAGACGGCCCAACTGCAGCTTGACGATGGCATCTGCCTGCGGGTCATCAAAGCCGAACTGCTCCATGATGGCTGCCTTGGCCTCGCTCATGCCGCCCTTGCAGGCACGGATGGTGGCAATCAGCTCATCCACAATGTCGGTGGCCTTCTTCAGGCCTTCCAGAATATGGGCGCTCCGGGCCTTTTCAGGTCATACTGGGTGCGGCGGCGCACCACCTCGTCCTGGAACTCGACATACTTCTGGATCATCTGCTTCAGGGTCATCACCTTGGGCACCTTGTGGTCGATGGCCAGCATGATGACACCCACGGTATCCTGCAGCTGGGTGTACTGGTACAGCTGATTCAGGACGACCTGGGGGTTGGCATCCTTGCGCACGTCAATGACGATGCGCATTCCCTTGCGGTTGGTCTCATCGTTCAGGTCACTGATGCCCTCGATCCGCTTTTCCTTGATCAGGTCGGCAATGTTCTCAATGAGGCGTGCCTTGTTGACCATGTAGGGGATCTCGGTCACAATGATCTGGGCGCGGCCATTCTTCTTTTCCTCAATGGTGGCGCGGCCGCGCAGGGTGATCTTGCCACGGCCGGTGGCATAGGCAGCACGGATGCCGCTGCGGCCCATGATGATGCCGGCGGTGGGGAAATCGGGGCCCTTGATGTGCTCCATCAGGCCGGGCAGGTCGATGTCCGGGTCCTCGATATAGGCCACACAGCCGTCAATGACCTCACTCAGGTTGTGGGGCGGGATGTTGGTGGCCATACCAACGGCGATGCCCTGACTGCCGTTGACCAGCAGGTTCGGGAAACGGCAGGGCAGAACGCTGGGCTCCTTCTTGGTCTCATCAAAGTTGGGGTCCCAGTCGATGGTATCCTTGTCGATATCGGTCAGCATCTCCACGGCCATGCGGCTCATGCGGGCCTCGGTGTAACGGTAAGCAGCCGGGGGGTCGCCATCCACAGAACCAAAGTTACCCTGACCATCCACCAGCGGGTAGCGCAGGGAGAAATCCTGTGCCAGACGGACCATGGCATCGTAAACGGATGCGTCGCCGTGGGGGTGGTAGGAACCCAGCACGGCACCAACGGTGTCGGCGGATTTGCGGTATGCATGGCTGGGGTCGTTGCCGCGCTCGTGCATGGTGTACAGGATGCGGCGGTGGACAGGCTTCAGGCCGTCGCGCACATCGGGCAGGGCGCGGGACACGATGACTGACATGGAGTAGTCCAGGAACGCGGTCTCGATCTCCTTCTTGACATCGCGGATGATCTTTTTGGTACCGCTGCCCGGTATCATCACATAATCTTCTTCCATTGTTTCCTCCGTAGGGTTGAACATTCTCCATGTCATACTGACATGAAGTTTATCGTTTTTAGGAAAGCATCCTCACCCTCTCAGGCGCTTACGCGCCCCAAAGTGGGAGCCCTTGGCGTCCACGTAAACTTCATCTCTTTGCCAAGGCCTCTCCCTTGGGAGAGGTGGATTGCGAAGCAAAGACGGAGAGGGCGAGCACGCTTACACATCCAGCTTCGCGTACTGGGCGTTGGTCTCGATAAAGCGGCGGCGGGGCTCCACCTGGTCGCCCATCAGGATGGTAAAGGCTTCATCGGCCTTTTCGGCATCCTCAATGGTGATCTGAACGATGACGCGGTTATCGGGTTCATGGTGGTCTCCCACAGCTGTTCGGGGTTCATCTCACCAAGGCCCTTATAGCGGTTGACCTTTGCGCCGGGCATCTCCTGCGAGAATGGCCATTTCAGCATCGTTGTAGGCGTACTTGATGGTGTTGCCCTTCTGCACCTTGAACAGGGGCGGCTGGGCGACATAGACATGGCCCTGCTCGATGAGGGGGCGCATATAGCGGAAGAAGAAGGTCAGCATCAGGGTGCAGATGTGAGAACCATCAACATCGGCATCGGCCATGATGAACACTTTATCATACCGCAGCTTGGAGATATCGAATTCCTCGCCGATGCCGCAGCCCAGAGCCAGCACAACGGGCATCAGCTTATCGTTGCCGTAGATGCGGTCCGCACGGGCTTTTTCCACGTTCAGCATCTTGCCCCACAGGGGGAGGATGGCCTGAATGGCAGAGTCACGGCCCATCTTGGCAGAGCCGCCTGCAGAGTCACCCTCGACGATGAAGATCTCGGTGCGGGTGGGGTCTTTTTCACGGCAGTCGGCCAGCTTGCCGGGCATCCGGCTGGTCTCCAGCGCGCTCTTGCGGCGCACCAGCTCCCGGGCTTTTGGCAGCGCGGGCTGCCTGGGTGGCCTTTTCAAAAATGGCCTTTGCCACGCCGGGGTTCTCCTCAAAGAACTCCATCAGCTTGGTGTACACCATGTTGGAAACAAGGGTGCGGATCTCGGTATTGCCCAGCTTTGCCTTGGTCTGACCCTCGAACTCCGCCTCCTGCAGCTTGACGGAAATGACGCAGATGAGGCCCTCGCGGACATCGGAGCCGGAAAGGTTCTCGTCCTTATCCTTCAGCAGGCCGTGGCTGCGGCCGTAATCATTGAACACACGGGTCAGGCTGGTGCGGAAGCCCTCTTCATGGGTGCCGCCGTCCGGGGTGTTGACGTTGTTGGCAAAGCTCAGCAGCAGCTCGTTGTAGCTGGAATTATACTGCAGCGCGATCTCGGCCATGCCCCGCTCGGTCTGGCCCTTGAGGTAGATGACATTGGGGTGGAGCACCTCCAGATTGCGCTTTTCGCCCAGATAGGTGACAAAGCTCTTGATGCCGCCCTCATAGCACATGACCTCGGTACGGTAGCAGGGGTCGCCCTCCTGGCCATCCTCCAGAACGGGGGTATAGAGCTCCCGCTCATCGGTCAGGGTGATCTTGACACCGGCGTTCAGGAAGCTCTCCTCGCGCAGACGCTTTTCCAGCGTCTCGAAGTTATAGACGGTGGTGTCCTTGAACATCTCGGGGTCGGGCTTGAAGGTAACGCGGGTGCCGGTGACCCCCTCGGCCACCGTGCCCAGACACTTCAGGGGGCCGTCCGGGTCGCCGCGGCGGAAGGTCTGCTCGTATTCATGGCCGTCGCGGCGGACATTGACCGTCAGCCACTCAGAGCAGGCGTTGACCACGGACGCGCCGACACCGTGCAGACCGCCGGCCACCTTGTAGCCGGAGTTCTCGCCGCCGAACTTACCGCCTGCGTGCAGGATGGTATAAACGACGGTGACGGCGGGCAGACCGGTATCGGCCTGGATATCCACGGGGATGCCGCGGCCGTTGTCGGTGACCTGAATGATGTTATTCTTTAAGATCTTGACCTCAATGTGGTTGCAGTAGCCAGCCAGCGCTTCATCAATGGCATTGTCCACGATCTCGTAGACCAGATGATGCAGGCCCCGCTCACCGGTGGAGCCGATATACATGCCGGGACGCTTGCGCACGGCCTCCAGACCCTTCAGGACCTGGATCTCGCTGGCATTATACTCATGGTCGGTCGCGGTTTCCACATTGGTGCTGGTGATGATTTCCTCTGCCATATCCTTTCTCCCTTTACTTGATATTTTTTCAATCGATTGGATCGTTGTTGATTTTTTCAGAACGACATTTCGGTGCGCCGCTTCATGGCCGCGCTGGACAGCTCCGAAAGATAAACGGTGTCCACAGGGGCATCGGCCAGAACATAACACTGGGGCAGGTCATCCGAAAGGCTGACCACGGCCCCATTCTTCTGGGCATAGTTGAGAAATTCCCGCCCCCGGGGGGAGACAGTGGTGGTCTCCAGATTGAAGATGCCGATGATATCACGGTCATTCAGGACATAGTCCCGGCCCAGATGGATATACATTGCGTATATTCTCCCGCAGATGCAGACTGCATATTCTGTCGCATTTTCCGCGTTCTATGCAATGCAGTGATGCAACATTTTTCCATTTCAGATTTTACTCAGGACACCGCCGTTCATGCGGTAGACCTCGCCATCTGTTTTCAGGAAGGCCGTATCGTCACAGCTGGTGACGAAGGTCTGCTTTTCCCGCATCCGGGTCAGCAGATACTGCTTGCGGCCATCATCCAGCTCACTGAGCACGTCATCCAGCAAGAGGACGGGGTGCTCCCCGGTGATGGCGGCAGCGGCGGCGGCTTCGGCCATTTTCAGGCTGAGCACCACGCTGCGCTGCTGCCCCTGGCTGGCAAACACTCTGGCGGGCTGGCCGTCCAGCAGCAGCTCCAGATCCTCCCGGTGGGGGCCGCACAGGCTCTGCCCGGCCCGGACTTCCTCATTCTGGCGGGCTTTGAGCAGGGCTGCCAGACCACCCGGCTCAAACTGGGCGGCATACCGCAGCTCCATCCGCTCCGCCCCATGGGAAAGCTCCTCGTAATTGGCGCAGGCCAGCGGAGCCAGCCGTTCCAGGTAGGCCCGCCGCCGCTGCTGGATGGCTTCCCCCTGCGCGGCAAGCTCGGTGTTCAGCACCTCGAGCAGGGCCATTTTTTCGGCGTAGGGACGTTCCTGCCCGGCAGGGGAGTGGCGCAGCAGAGCGTTTTTCTGCTGCAGGGCCCGCAGATAGCGGCGGTACACGGTCAGGTAGCCGGGGTAGAGCTGACAGAGGGCGGCATCCAGAAATTTGCGCCGCCCCTCGGGCGCTCCCTTGACCAGACTCAGGTGGCCGGGGTCGAACACGACAGCCGGAAAACTGCCGGCAAGCCCTGCTGCCCGCCTGGGGGCTGCCCCGTTCACCGAGGCGTACCGCCCGGGCCGCTGGGAATCCGGGGTGCCCACCGTCAGCCGGACACGGTTCGGCTCGTCAGGCTCCTGTTCCTCCTGCTGCGCCCGGAGCGTGGAGGCTTCCAGCACGGCAAAGGGCTCGCCCGCCGCACCAACTCTGCATCCTTGCCGCCCCGGAAGCTTTGCCGCCGGTCAGCAGCCAGATGGCCTCCAGCAGGTTGGTCTTGCCCTGGCCGTTGTTGCCGCAGATCACAGTCAGCTCCCGGCCCGGGGTCAGGCTTGCCGATGCGATATTGCGGTAATTCGTTACTTCTAAGGAAAGCAGGCGCATGGTTTACTGGCCCTGTCCCACTTCCACGGTCTGGCCGTCCAACTCGACGACATCCCCGGCGCGGCACTTTTTGCCCCGCATGGTGCAGACCTCACCGTTCACCTTGACAGCACCGCCCTGCACCAGCTCCTTGGCTTCGCCGCCGGTCTCACACAGGCCCGCATATTTCAGCAGGGCATCCAGCTTGATAAATTCCGTATGGATGAGAATTTTTTGCATTTTTATGCCTCTCAATCATTCTTGAAGCGGACAGGCAGGACCAGATACAAAAAGTCGCTGCCCTCGGTAGGCAGAACCTTGACCGGGCTCAGCGGGCCGCTGATCTCCAGCTTGACCTGCTCGGTGCGGGCGTTGCGCAGGGCATCCAGCAGATAGCGGTTGTTGAAACCGATCTCCACCTCATCGCCCTCGCACTGCGCGTTGAATTCATCCACCACGCGGCCCAGATTGGTCTGGCAGCGGACCACCACTTTACCCTCTGTAAAACTGATGCGGAGGGGATTTTTTAAACGCTCTGTAATGATCAGGGAGGCACGCTCGATGGTCTCGATGAACTCCTTGGTGTCCAGAACCACGCTGGTGCGGCTGCCATTGGGGATCACGTTGTGGTAGTTGAGGAACTCGCCCTCGATCAGGCGGCTCATGATGGTGTAACCGGCAGTGGTGAACACCACATAGCGGCGGTTTGCGGAGATGTGCACGGTCTCCTCGTCGTCGTTGGCCAGCAGGTGGGAGACCTCGTTCATTGTCTTGCTGGGCACGATAATGCGGATCTCCTTTATGGCTTCCACCGGCCGCTCCACAATGGCCAGACGGTAGCCGTCCAGCGCAACAACGGTCAGCTTATCCGGCGAGATCTCAAATAATTCACCGGTATGCGCAGGTTTTTTCTCATCCTGACTGACAGCGTACAGGGTGCGCTCGATCATATCGCGGAGCACGCCGGTCTTGATGTTCAGGGTCTCCTCGGCCCCGGTGTTGGGCAGTTCGGGGAAATCGGTGGGGTTCATGGACTGGATCTCGAACTGTGCCACACCGCTCTGGATGGTGGTTTTTCCGTTTTCGGTAGATTGGATGTTGATCTGGCCGGAAGGCATCCGGCTGACCATGCTGCTGAGCAGCTTGGCGTTCAGCACCACCTCGCCGGGCTCTTTGACATTGGCATCAATGGTGGTCACGATGCCCATTTCCAGGTCGTAGCCGGTCAGGGTGAGCTGGAAGCCTTCGGCTTTCAGCAGGATACCCTCCAGTACCGGGATGGTGGAGCGCAGGGTAACAGCTTTGGAAACGCCGTCGATGGCTGCACTCAGCAGGGTCTTATCGCAGATGATGTTCAATTGCGCGTCTCTCCTTATTTTGGATTCAAGTTTTGAGGTTCTTTCTCCCATAAAACAGGGACAAAACCTCCAAATCTATATTGAACTTGTTGTAGTATTCGTAGTAGGGCTGGGAAGATGTGGAAAAGTCGGAAAATATGTGGAATGGTGCGGCTCCGTGGTTTTCCACCGGCTTGTGAATGCAGTGTGAAAGGCTTGTGGAAAGGGCTGGAGCTGCTTTTCTTTCCACGGCGGGTGTGCAAAACAGAAGTTGAATGTTGAAAACTCGGTGGAAAGAGTGGAGAACTTTGTCGTCTAAACACAATATCTTGTTCTGTTTACCCGGATTCCCCTGCATTTCTCCCCATATTTGGGGTTTCATCCCCTGTGAGAGTATGACTTTTGCCCCTGTTTTCCCGTCAGGCCTTGACGTTCTTGATGATGTCGCTGACGGTTTCGCGCAGGTGCTGGTCGTTCTTCATGTCCCGCTCCATGGTCTTGAGGGAGTAGACGATGGTGGAGTGGTCGCGGCCCGAGAACTCCCGGCCGATCTCCTCCATGCTCATGCCGGTGACTTCGCGCAGGATATAGATCGCCACGCGGCGGGCGGATGCAACGTTGGCGTTCCGCTTGGTGCCCCGGATGTCGGCAGGGGAGACGTTGAAGGTGCGGGAGACCTCGCCCACGATCTTCTCGATGGTCACGGGCACGGGCTGGGTCTCGTTGAGGATGTCCTTGATGGCATTCTGTGCCACGCTGATGACAGGCTGGATGCCCTCCAGCATGTAGTAGGCGTTCAGCTTTTTCACTGCGCCCTCCAGCTGGCGGATGTTGTTCTTCAGGTGGTTGGCGATGAATTCCGCCACATCCTCGGGCAGATCCAGGTGGAGCAGCTCGGCCTTGCGCTTGACGATGGCCACGCGGGTCTCGAAATCAGGCGGCTGGACATCGGCGGTCAGGCCCCACTCAAAGCGGGTGCGCAGGCGCTCTTCCAGGCTCTTGATCTCCTTGGCCGGGCGATCAGAGGCGATCACGATCTGCTTGTGGGCATCGTGCAGGGAGTTGAAGGTGTGGAAAAACTCCTCTTGGGTGGACTCCTTGCCGGCGATGAACTGGATATCGTCCACCAGCAGCAGGTCGGCCACGCGGTACTTCATTCGGAAGTCCTCGGTGCTGCCGGCGCGGATGGCGGCGATCAGCTCGTTGGTGAACTGCTCGCAGGTAACGTACATGATGACGAAATCGGGGTGGGTGCGCTTGATCTCGGTCTGGATGGCCGTGAGCAGATGGGTCTTGCCCAGACCGGAGCCGCCGTAGATGAACAGCGGATTATAGGCTCCGGAGGGGTTGGCCGCAACCGCCTGCGCCGCAGCAAACGCAAACTGGTTGGAGGGACCCTTGATGAAGTTCTCGAAGGTGAACTCGTAATTGCCCTGGGGCGAGGCGGGGTTTGCCTCGTACTGCTGGGCCAGCACCACCTCATGGGGCGGGGTGCTGGGCACCACCAGCGTGATGTCCACGTCAAAGCCCAGCACGGTCTTAAAGGCCTCTTTCAGCAGGCCGAGGTAGCGGTCGGTGACGATCTTGCAGATGAAATCGTTGCGCACCGACAGGGTGATATGGCTCGAGTCCTCAAAGCTGATGGGCTCAAGTCCGTCGATGTAGAGATTATAGGTCGGCTCGGCCATCTGCGTTTTGCAGTATGCCTGGGCGGCCTCTAAAACGTCCTTGAAAGAATCCATAAAACATCCACTCCATTGAATTGGTCGAAGTTTTCAACAATGCTGCTGATACCCCGTTAGTATACCACAAAAATCTCCCTGCGTCTATATTCTATAATGTAATTTATAATACATAAGAAAAGACGCTCCATCGTGCCCTCGCGGCTCTTGTGTTCAAGGCGGTTTTTGGCCACAAGATATGGTGGAAGAAAAGTTTTCCACGGAGAACCGGTGAAAAAGTTGAAAGCTTTTTCACAAAGAAATTTGAAAAAAGTTTGCTGGAAAGTGAAAAAAACGCTTGACAGAAGGGGATAGTGTGCGATATACTGTTGAATTGCAAGCCTGTCCCCAATTTGGGACCAGAAATACCCCATTACCGGGGACGAGTTTTTACGGAGGATACAACCATGAAGAGAACTTTTCAGCCCAAGAAGCGTCATCGCAAGGAAGTTCATGGCTTTCTGACCCGCATGAGCACCAAGAACGGCCGCAAGGTCATCAATGCTCGCCGTGCTAAGGGCCGCAAGAGCCTGACCGTCTGATCCCGCTTTGCCAGGGATCCGGCGCAGAATTGAACATGCGCACAAAGACTGCTGATCCTGAATTGGCGGTCTTTTCTTATTTTGGACGTTCTGCGCGCGGAATAACTAAAAATTTGGCAAAAGATTTGGCACAAAAAACGCCCGGACAGCCTTTTCATGTCGGCGTTTTTTTGCTATACTGAATTTTGAACTTTGCCTTTAGGGAAGTTCTGCGATTTTTAACCGAAAGGAGGCGACGGAGCAGTGCGCTATCGTCCCATCCGCCGCAACAGCGAGTTTGGCCGCGTGTATGCCCGCGGCAAGTCCTATGTGAACCCGGCGTTGGTGCTGTATGTGCTCAAGACCCGCGGCAAAAAGACCCGCGTGGGCCTGACAGCCACCAAAAAGATCGGCCATGCCGTCCAACGCAACCGCGCCCGCCGCGTGATGAAGGCTGCCATTGATGAGCATCTGGATCAGAACATCGGCGGCTATGATCTGGTGTTCGTGGCCCGGGGCATGACCCCCCGCCTGAAGAGCTGGCAGCTCAGCGAAGTGGTGGCCAGGCTCTTTGCCCAGGCTGGCCTGCCCGACAAGGCAAAGCAGCCGGGTGCAAAGCCCCCTGCCACGGTCCCGCCCGCAGACCGGGCCGCAAAACAGTGAATCCCGTCTCCCGCGTCTGCCGGAACGCGCTTTGTGCGCCCATCCGGTTCTACCAGCGCTTTATCAGCCCGGGGCTGGGCCGCAACTGCCGCTTTACCCCCACCTGCAGCCAGTATGGCATAGAAGCCATCCAGACCCATGGCTGCATCAAGGGCTTGCTGCTCACCGCCTGGCGCATCGCCCGGTGCAACCCGCTTGGCCGGTGGGGCTTTGACCCGGTGCCGCCCAAAGGCCGCTGGGTGAGCCCGGAGCGGAGACTGTCCCCGGCAAAGCTGTTCCGGGGGCGGCACGGTTAAGCAGCGTGCTTATGATACACGGCTCCTTTGTACAACCTCTCCGTCATTGCTTCGCAATGCCACCTCCCCTGGTAGGGGAGGCTTTGGCAGCCCGATCCAGTTGACGGTTTTGCCAAGGGCTCCCCTATTAGGGGAGCTGGCAACGCCGCAGGCGTTGACTGAGAGGTTTAATCCGTTCTTATGCTTCTTGTGACGCTCCGCACTGTGGGCGGGGTGTCCTTCTCATAAAAATCTAAACGTCCCGCACCACAGGCGGGGCAGAATGGACGAAACTATGAATCCTTTGTACATCCTGGGCTGGCCCTTGGGCTATGTAATGGAGTGGATCTACAAGCTGATCCCCAACTACGGCTGGGACATCATCCTGTTCACCCTGCTCATCACCGTGATCAAGATCCCCCTCCAGCTCAACCAGCAGAAGAGTATGGCCCGCATGAGCGCTTTCCAGCCCATGGTGGCCGAGATCCAGAAAAAGTACCGCGACAAGCCCGAAAAGCAGCAGGAAGAGCTGATGAAGCTGCAGGAGCAGGGCTACAAGCCCACCGCAGGCTGTATGCCCATGCTGGTCAACGTCCTGGTCATGTTCGGCGTTATCGAGGTGGTGTACCGCCCGCTGCAGCGCATCTTCCACATTGGTGCCGATGCCCTGACCGCCGCAGGTGAGGCCCTGACTGCCATGGGCATCAGCTTTACCACCGTGACCCGCGACACCAACATCATTGCACAGGTCATTGCAGGCGAGAGCACCGTTTCCTCCTGCTTCACCCCGGATCAGGTGGCTACCATCACCGAGTTCGGCCAGCACATGGATTTCTTTGGCATCGACCTGACCCGTGTGCCCCAGTACAGCCTGGCTGCAGAGAATCTGCCCCTGCTGATCCTCCCGGTCCTGGCGATCGTGACCATGTTCCTGTCCACCCACATCAGCATGAAGGCCAGCGGCCAGGAGATGCAGGGCAGCATGAAGCTGACCATGTATATGATGCCGCTGATGTACGTCTTCTTCTGCTTCACCGTGCCCAGCGCTTTCTCTCTGTACTACGTTGTTTCCAACATCCTGATGACCGTGCAGAGCCTGTTGATGAAGAAGATCTACGACCCTGAGAAGATGAAGGCGGAGGTCGCCGCCGAGATGGCTACCCGTAAGAAGGAGCAGAAGCGCGGTGTAAAGAGCACCACCATCAAGGTCACGGATGAAAAGACCGGCGAGGTCGTGGAGAAGAATATCTCCGCCAGCGAAATGAACAAGCGCCGCCTGGAGTATGCCCGCAAGCTGGATGAGGAGCGCTATAAGGACGAGCGCACCGTTCCGCTGAGCGAGCTGGAAAACAAGAAGGAGGATTGACGGTTATGATCCGTACTCAGGAAGCGACCGGCAAGACGGTCGATGAAGCCCGCGCAAAAGCCTGCGCCCTGCTGGGCGTGCAGGCCGACGACCTGAATGTGAGCTATGAAGTGCTCGAAATGCCCCAGAAAACCGGTTTTCTGGGCCTGAAGACCACCCCCGCCAAGGTGCGTGTGAGCGTGGAAGAGCCCGATGCCCCGGCCGCTCCCGTGGTGGAGGAGAAGGTGGAGCCTGAGGTGAAGCCTGTTGTGGAGGAAACTCCCGCTGAGGAACCCAAGGCCGAGGAGCCTGCCGCTGCCCCTGTGGCAGAGGAGGCCGCTCCCGTTGAGGAGACTGCTGATCCCGCCGCAGAGGGTGAGGAGCCGGAAGTTCCCATCAACATCGAAGAGAACGCCAAGGTCAAGGCCGCTGTGGACTACCTGAAGGAAGTCATTGCCCTGATGGGCGTGGAAAATGTCACCTTCAGCGCCGTGCAGAAGGGCGAGGCCACCATCATCCGTCTGGATGGCGAGAAGCTGGGTGCCCTGATCGGCCGCCGCGGCGAGACCATGGAGAGCCTGTCCTATCTGGCAAGCCTGGTGGCCAACCGTCTGGAAGGCGATTACATCAAGCTGGGCCTGGATGTGGCCGGCTACCGCGACAAGCGTGAGAATGACCTGACTGTGCTGGCACAGCGCATTGGCAACAAGGTGCGCAAGACCGGCCGCAGCTTTGCCATGGAGCCCATGAACCCCTACGAGCGCCGCATCATCCACTCTGCCATCGGCAAGATGGAGGGTGTGCGCAGCGAGAGCAAGGGGGAGGGCCGTGACCGCCGTGTGGTCATCTACTCCACTGCTCCCGATGCTCAGACCGACAACACCTACAGCGAGCGCCGCCGCGGGCAATGGCCGCCGCCCCGGCGGCAACCGCAATGGCGGCTTCCGCGGCGGACGCGGCAGCAGCCCCCGGAATGGAGGTCCCCGCAATGGCCGCCCCGCAGGCAGCCGTGGTCCCCGTCCTTCCAGCGTGCCTGAGCGCACCTATGCTCCCCGTGACGCAGAAACTGCCGCACCCGTGGCACCCAAGCGCACCGAGCGCGTGGATGATTTTGCCGATTTCAGCTTTGGCAAGATCGAGCTGTAAACTCCGCTGAGTTTTGCACAATGCTGCCCCCTTCCGGTGGAAAACTGGAAGGGGGCTTTTTGTCTCTTTCCTTTTTCGTCGCTTCGTGATACAATAATTCTGATTTGAGAGCGGAGGAGAGCACCAACATGGAACATTCAACGATCGCGGCCATTGCAACCGCGCCCGGCGCAGGCGGCATTGCCGTGGTGCGTCTTTCCGGCCCGGAGAGCTATGCCGTGGCGGCAAAGGTGTTCCACCCGGCCAACCCGGCAAAGCGGGTAGAAGATGCCAAGGGCTACACCGCTCTGTTTGGGCATTTCATGGAAGGGGAGGAGGCCTTTGACGAGGGCGTGGCCCTCTTCTTCCGGCACCCACAGCTACACCGGCGAGGATGTGGTGGAGCTTTCCTGCCACGGCGGCAGTGCGGTGGCCCGGCGGCTGGTGGAAAGCTGCATCGCAGCCGGTGCCGCCCCCGCCGCCCCCGGCGAGTACACCCGCCGTGCCTTCCTCAACGGCAAGCTGGGGTTGACCCAGGCCGAGGCCGTTATGGACCTGATCTCTGCCGATGGCAGACAGGGTGCGGCGCTGGCCAATGCCTCCCTGAACGGCGCGCTGGCGAAGAAGATCGGGGCTGAAAAGGATGCCCTGACCGCCCTGCAGGCCCATCTGACTGCCTGGGTGGATTTCCCGAGGAGGACGTTCCCGCACTGGAGGATGCCCAGCTGGTATCCACCCTGACTGCCGTGAAGGGAGAGCTGGACACCCTCATCCGGAATTATGATGCCGGTGCTGTCCTGCGGGAGGGTGTGGACTGTGCCATCGTGGGGCGGCCCAATGCGGGCAAGTCCACCCTGCTCAATCTGCTGGCCGGGTTCGACCGGGCCATCGTCACCCCCGTGGCGGGCACCACCCGGGATGTGGTGGAGCAGGCCGTCCGGCTGGGGGACATCCGGCTGAACCTGTTCGACACGGCCGGTCTGCGGGAGACCGAGGATGCGATCGAGGCCGAAGGCATCCGCCGCAGCTGGAAAAAGCTGGACGAGGCGGGGCTGATCCTGGCGGTGTTCGATGGCTCTGAACCCCTGACCCGGGAGGATCTTGCGTTGGCGCAGCGGTGTGCTGGCCGCCCGGCCATTGCACTGGTTAACAAAGAGGACAAGCCCACTCAGTTTGACGCAGAGATCATTGCAGGCGATTTTGCCATGGTGCTTCCGGTCTGCTGCCAGGAAGAGGGGAGCCGCAGGGTGATTGCCGCTGCCGTTGCCCGCCTGCTGGGCACCAACAACATCGACCCCCACGCTGCCAGCCTTTCGGGCCAGCGCCAGCTGCCGCCGCCACCCGCGCGGGATGCAGTGGCCGGTGCGCTGGATGCGGTCAGCGGCGGGTTCGGGCTGGATGCCGTATCGGTCTGTGTGGACGATGCGTTGGCTGCCCTCTGTGACCTCACCGGCGAAAATGCGTCGGAGAATGTCATCAATGAAGTGTTTGAGCGGTTCTGTGTGGGGAAGTAACGGAGGGCAGCCCGTCTGGCAGCTTTCTCCTCGGACACGAAACGGGCCATTCCATCGCCCGCCCTATTGCCTGCGGCAACAGGGTCCCACCCCAGCGGACGGTCCTCGGAGAAACTTCCAGCCGCTCTGCCGGGTAACAGCAGATTGAACCATAGAGGAAAGTATAGGAAAAGTATGAATCATCTTGGAGATTACGATGTGATCGTAATAGGCGCGGGCCACGCTGGCATTGAAGCGGCCCACGCTGCTGCCACGCTGGGTGCCAAAACGGCGGTGTTTACCATGAGCCTGGATGCCATTGGCAACATGCCCTGCAACCCCAGCATCGGCGGAACTGCAAAAGGAACGCTGGTACGCGAATTGGATGCGCTGGGCGGTGTGATGGGCCTTGCGGCGGATGCCACCTACCTGCAGAGCCGGATGCTGAACAAGGGCAAAGGCCCTGCCGTTCATGCCCTGCGCGTTCAGACCGACCGCAAGCGCTACCACGAATATATGAAGCACGCCCTTGAACTCACGCCCGGCCTTGCCATCCATCAGGCCGAGGTGGTGGGCATTGAGGTGGAGAACGGCCATGTCAAGGGCGTTGTGACCCAGCTGAACGGGGAGTACAGCGCAAAGTGTGTGGTCATTGCCACGGGTACCAACCTGGGCGGTAAAATTTTTGTCGGTGATGCGTGGTATGCTTCCGGCCCTGACGGGATGCACGCCGCCAATGCCCTGACCGAAAGCCTGAAAGCCGCCGGTCTGCCTTTGCGCCGGTTCAAGACCGGTACGCCTGCCCGCGTCCACCGGAGAAGCATCGACTTCTCCAAGCTGGAATGCCAGCCCGGCGACCCGGACAGTGAACTGCAGCCCTTCAGCTTTCTGACGGATGCACCCATGCACAACAAGGTCGAATGCTGGATCGCCTATACCAACCCCGAGACCCACCGGATCATTCTGGACAACATCCAGCGCAGCCCGCTCTATGGCGGCATGATCGAGGGGGTTGGCCCCCGGTACTGCCCCTCCATTGAGGACAAGGTGGTGCGCTTTGCGGGCAAGGACCGGCACCCCATCTTTGTGGAGCCCTGCGGCGAGAACACCGAGGAAATGTATCTGCAGGGTGCGTCCAGCAGCCTGCCTGAGGATGTACAGAACGCCTTTTACCGGAGCATTCAGGGCTTTGAACACATTGAAATCATGCGCCCGGCCTACGCCATCGAGTATGACTGCGTAGACCCGACCAGCCTGGAAGCCACACTGGAGAGCAAGGTGGTGCGGGGCCTGTATGGTGCGGGCCAGTTCAACGGCACCTCCGGCTACGAGGAAGCTGCCGCGCAGGGTCTGCTGGCCGGTCTGAACGCTGCCCGCAGTGCAAAAGGGGAGAGCCAGCTGATCCTGGAGCGCCAGACCAGCTATCTGGGCACGCTGGTGGATGACCTTGTCACCAAGGGGGTCATGGATCCCTACCGCATGATGACCAGCCGGAGCGAGTACCGCCTGACCCTGCGGCAGGACAACGCCGATCAGCGGCTGACCCCCATTGGCCGGGAGTATGGTCTGGTGCAGGATGACCGCTGGGCAAAATACCAGCACACCCAGAGCATTCTGGAAGCGGAGCGCCGCCGCCTGCACGAGACCCATCTGCGCACTGCTGACCTGCGCGCTGCCATGGAAGCAGCCGGGCTGACCCCTGCCGCGGAGGGCGGCATTGCCGAGGAGCTGCTCCGCCCCCGAGATCAGCTATCCGCTGTTGGCGAGTGTGATCGGCTGGGGCGAGGGCATCACCCCCATGCTGGCCGAGCGGCTGGAGACCGAGATCAAGTACGCAGGCTACATTGCAAGGCAGGATCGGATGATCCGTGACGTGGCCCGCCACGAAAAGACCCTGATTCCCGCAGATTTCGAGTATGCTGACCTGACCGGCCTGACGCTGGAGGCCCGTGAGAAGCTGACCCGCATCCGCCCGAAGAATCTGGGGCAGGCGGGCCGCATCCCCGGCGTTTCGCCCTCTGATGTGGCGCAGCTGAGCATTGCTTTAACAGTGAGAGAGAAAACCTGATGCAATGCCAAGGCCTCTCCTACCAGGAGAGGTGTCAGTGCGTAGCACTGACGGAGAGGTTGACGAAGGAGGGCAGAACCTCTGTACAACCTCTCAGTCGCCTGCGGCGACAGCTCCCCTGATAGGAGAGCCATTGGTAGAAAGAGAAAAGAATTGCCTAAAACGAAAAGGGACAGATAAATGATCGACAAGAACAGATTAGAGCAAAAATGTTCCATGTGGAACATTGCGCTGACCGGGGGCCAGCTGGACCAGCTGGATGCCTTTGCGCAGATCCTGGTGGACTACAACCAGAAGGTCAATCTGACCGCCATCACCGACCCGGAGGGCATTGAGGACAAGCACTTCCTCGACAGCCTGCTGTTTGCCAGCCAGCCCGAGGTAGCAGGGAAGATGGTGGACGTGGGTGCCGGTGCCGGATTCCCGGGCATCGTGACAAAGATCTACAAGCCCGAGCTGGAGCTGACCCTGATGGAGCCCACCGGCAAGCGGGTAGAGTTCTTGAAGTATGCCTGCGCTCAGCTGGGCCTGACCGGGGTGGAGTTTGCCAAGGAGCGCCGAGGAAGCCGCCCGCAAAGCATGGCGGGAGCAGTTTGATCTGGCCTCTGCCCGTGCGGTGGCGGCTCTGCCCATGCTGGCCGAGTACTGCCTGCCGCTGGTCAAGGTGGGTGGCAGCTTCCTTGCCATGAAAGGCGCTTCCGGCGAGGAGGAGCTGGCCGCGGCCCGCGGTGCCATCCGGAAGCTGGGCGGTGAGTATAAGGAGACCCGCACCCTGCATCTGCCGGGCGGCGATACCCGAACCCTCATCCTCTGCAAAAAGATTTCGCAAACTCCGACAGTCTACCCCAGAAACGGTGGAAAGATCGCAAAGTCTCCGCTGAAATAACGAAAAAACGCAAGATAAATGCCAAGCCCTGCCGAACGATTCTTCTGGCAGGGCTTTTTGATTTCTGGTACACTGGAACTGCAATGAGTAAGTTTTCCACCGTTTCCCGGGAAACAGTGGAAAATTGCGTCACATTTCAGCGAAAGGGGAAAGAATCATGTTTGAATGGAAGAAATCTGCCGGAAAGATCTACACCCTGCCTGTGGAAAGCATCCGTCCCTCGCCGTTTCAGGCTCGGACTGTTTTTGATGAAAAGGAGCTGGCGGGGCTGGCCCAGAGCATCCGGGAAAACGGCCTGTTACAGCCCATCTCGGTGCGGAAGGTCGAGGGCGGTTACGAGCTGGTGGCAGGGGAGCGGCGGCTCCGTGCCTGCAAGCTGGCCAAGATGGAGACCATTCCGGCCATCCTCTGTGACTGCGGTGACCAGCGGACTGCGGCGCTGGGTCTGCTGGAAAACATCCAGCGGGAAGACCTGAACCCCTTTGAGCAGGCACAAGGGCTGCGGGATGTGATCGCCCTTTGGGACTGCACCCAGGCCGAGGCGGCCAAGCGGCTGGGCATGGCACAGCCCACCCTTGCCAACAAGCTGCGGCTGCTGCAGCTGACCACCGACCAAAGGCAGTTCGTGCTGGACAATTGCCTGACCGAGCGCCACGCCGGGCTGTCCTGCGCTTGCCGAGAACCGGCGGAGCGAAGCCCTTATCACCATTGCCAAGCGGCGGATGAATGCCCGGCAAACCGACCTGTACATTGAGCAGGTGCTCAATGCCGCCGCCCCGGGCAGACACCGCATCTCCATGGTCAAGGATGTGCGCATCTTTGTCAACACCATCGACCATGCCATCCGGCTGATGACGGACAACGGTGTGCCAGCTACGGCCCACAGGGAAGAGCGGGACGGCTATATCGAATACACGGTGCGCATTCCAACCGCAGCCGCGCAAAGATAAAACGCATCGCAATTTTCACAAAAAATGCAATTCCACAGGGTTTTTACGCAAAATAATCAGGAAACAGGTTCAAAAAGCTGCGCTGATGTGCTATACTAGTCTTTAAAGGGGCTTTGCTGGTGGGAAAACAGCGGGGCCCGGCCTCGAATGTTCCACGTGGAACAAATAATTTTCCAGGAGGAAACAAAGAGCGTGGCTAAAATCGTTGCAATTGCAAACCAAAAAGGCGGCGTGGGCAAGACCACCACGGCCGTGAACCTTTCGTCCTGCGTTGCGGCTCTGGGCAAAAAGACGCTCATCGTCGATCTGGACCCGCAGGGCAATACCACCACCGGTTACGGCATTCCCAAGCGGAGTGTCGATGTGGGTACTTATGAGCTGCTGATCGGTGAGGCGGAGGCAAAGGATGCCATCCGCAAGACCGAGTTCCGTACCGATGTCATCGGTTCCAACACCCGGCTTGCGGGTGCGGGTCTGAAATGATCGATCTGCCGGGCCGAAAGCCGCCTGCGCAAGGCGCTGGCCTCGGTGCAGAAGGACTACGACTTCATCTTTGTGGACTGCCCGCCCAGCCTGGATCTGCTCACCCTGAACGGTCTGTGCGCCTGCGACAGCGTGCTTATCCCCATCCAGTGTGAGTATTACGCACTGGAGGGCCTGTCGGAGCTCATCAGCACCCTCAAGACCATCCGCAAGAAGTACAACCCTATCTGGACATCGAGGGTGTGGTGTTCACCATGTTCTCCGGGCGGTTCAACCTGACGCTGCAGGTGGTGGATCAGGTCAAAAAGTATTTTGGCACCAAGGTCTACAAGACCACCATCCCGCGCACCATCCGCATCTCGGAAGCGCCCAGCTACGGCCAGCACATCAATTTCTATGAGCCCAAGGGCAAGGGCAGCGAGGCCTATATGGATCTCGCCATTGAGTTCGTAAAGAACAACCGCCCGCATGAACCGGCACGCCGCCGCACAAAAGGGAACAGTGCCCCCGCCGAGCAGAAAAGCGCACTGGAACAAGTGAAGCAGGGGGAAGCGTAACCTATGGCAAAAAAAAGAGGAGGACTAGGCCGGGGCCTGGAAAGTCTGTTTGAGGACACAGCCCCCAGCTTTGAGTCCGATAACCGGATCGAGACACTGCCCTGCGGGAGATCGAGCCGGACCCGGCCCAGCCCCGCAAGACCTTTGATGAGGAAACACTGGCAGAGCTGGCGGCCAGCATCTCAGAGCACGGTTTGCTGCAGCCCATCGCGGTGCGGCCCCACGGGGTAGACCGCTATCTCATCGTGGCCGCTGAGCGCCGCTGGCGTGCCTGCCGGATGGCGGGCCTGACCGAGGCTCCTGTCGTCGTGAAGGATGTCACGGATGAGCAGGCCATGGAGCTGGCGCTGGTGGAAAACCTTCAGCGCGAGGATCTGGACCCGGTGGAAGAAGCACTGGGCATCCGGGAGCTGATGACCCGCTGTGACCTGACCCAGGAGCAGGCCGCCCGCAACTGGGCAAGAGCCGCAGCGCACTGGCCAACAGCCTGCGTCTGCTCAACCTGCCCGAAACGGTGCTGGAACTGCTGAAGAGCGGTTTCCTCACCACGGGCCACGCAAAGGTGGTGCTGGGCCTGCCCACCCCGGAGCTGCAGGAGCAGGCGGCACAGATCATTGCCGACCATGAGCTGAACGTCCGGCAGGCAGAGGCCCTGTGCAAGAAGCTGGCCAAGCCCCCCAAAGAGCCTGTGGAGCCCGCCCGCGCGCACCCTGCCTGTGGAGGTGGAGGAGAGCCTGAAGCAGGCACTGGGCAGTGAGGTCAATGTGGCCTACCACGACGGCAAGGGCAAGCTGACCGTCCACTTCTACTCGGATGAGCAGCTGAAGGCTTTTGCAAACTTATTAGGGCAATATCAGGTTGAGGATTAAATCTCTCCGTCATTGTTGTTGCCCAGTAGGAGAGGCCTTGGCAGCCGATGGAAGCTTTTCGTATACGCCAGAGGCTCCCCTACTAGGGAGCTGGCGGGCGCAAGCCCGACTGAGAGGTTGTACGAAGGCAAGCCTGCCCGAGAAGAAAACATAGCGATCTAAGGCGGCACGCCGCCTTTGAACGGCATGGGAACGGGCTTACCCGCCCCATGCGAACCGAAATAGAGTAAGGAGAGTAAATCATGCTTGATATCAAATTTGTCCGTGACAACCCGGATGCTGTCAAGGAAAACATCAAGAAGAAGTTCCAGGATGCCAAGCTCCCTCTGGTGGATGAAGTCATCGAGAAGGACGCAAAGTACCGCGAGTGCCTGAAGGAAGTTGAGAGCCTGAAGGCTGCCCGCAACAAGCTGAGCAAGGCCAACGGCCCCCTGTTCGGTCAGCTGAAGAAGTGCACCGACGAGGCCCAGAAGGCCCAGCTGCAGGCACAGATCGATGCCAACAACGCCGCCGTCAAGGCCGATGCGGACAAGATGGCAGAGCTGGAAGCCGAGGAAGCCAAGCTGGCTGACCGCATCCAGGAGATCATGTACACCATCCCCCAGATGATCGACCCCAGCGTGCCCATCGGCCCCGATGACACCTACAACGTGGAGGCTCAGCGCTTTGGCGAGCCTGTGGTGCCCGATTTCCCCATCCCGTACCACACCGAGATCATGGAGAGCTTTGACGGCATCGATATGGACGCTGCTGGCCGCGTTGCCGGCAATGGCTTCTACTACCTGCTGGGCAACATTGCCCGCCTGCATGAGGCTGTGCTGGCCTACGCTCGCGACTTTATGATCGACAAGGGCTTCACCTATGTCATTCCTCCCTTTATGATGCACGGCAACGTGGTGCAGGGCGTGATGTCCTTCCCCGAGATGGATGCCATGATGTACAAGATCGAGGGCGAGGATCTGTACCTGATCGGTACCAGTGAGCACACCATGATCGGCCGCTTCATCGACCAGACCCTGGACGAGGCCACTCTGCCCCTGACCCTGACCTCCTACAGCCCCTGCTTCCGCAAGGAGAAGGGCGCACACGGCATCGAGGAGCGCGGCATCTACCGCATCCACCAGTTCGAGAAGCAGGAGATGATCGTGGTCTGCCGCCCCGAGGAGAGCGCCGACTGGTACGAGAAGCTCTGGAAGAACTCCGTGGAGCTGTTCCGCAGCATGGAAATCCCCGTGCGCCAGCTGAACTGCTGCTCCGGCGATCTGGCTGACCTGAAGGTCAAGAGCTGCGATATCGAGGCCTGGAGCCCCCGCCAGCAGAAGTACTTTGAGGTCTGCTCCTGCTCCAATTTGGGCGATGCACAGGCACGCCGCCTGCACATCCGCGTCAAGGGCAAGGACGGTAAGACCTATCTGGCCCACACCCTGAACAACACCTGCGTGGCTCCTCCGCGTATGCTGATCGCCTTCCTGGAGAATCATCTGCAGGCCGATGGCTCCGTGACCATCCCCAAGGTGCTGCAGCCCTACATGGGCGGCCTGGAAGTTATGGTTCCCACCCACAAAAAGGGCTGAGCCTGAGCTTTTCCACAAAGCACTCATAAAATGTTGAAAACCCCGCCGTCCGCGTGATGCAGACGGCGGGGTTTTGTTGTGTAGAAAAAACAAAAAGAAAAAAGCTCCTGATTTTTCAATCAGAAGCTTTTTGGTGACCCGTACGGGAATCGAACCCATGTTACAGCCGTGAAAGGGCCGTGTCTTAACCGCTTGACCAACGGGCCTCAAAAACACAGAGCTTCGCTAAAACCTCCGACATCCATCATCCACTACTGCGGACGACCGTCCCCCTTATCTTAGCGAAACTCTGTAACGTGGTAGCGGTAACTGGATTTGAACCGGTGACACTTCGGGTATGAACCGAATGCTCTAGCCAACTGAGCTATACCGCCATATTTATTTTGTGCACTTGAACAGTGCTTTATTATTATAGCCAATCGACCGCGATTTGTCAACAATTATTTCGCAAAAATTCAAAAATTTCTGAAATATCTCCTTCCATGGCGTGAAAAAGACGCTGTAACAGAAAAAACGTTACAGCGTCTTGTGTAAATCATTCCCGATATTTCTCCATCATTTCCTTGAACAGCACAGCCGGAGAGGGCGGCGTGTAGGTAATGGCGTTGGCACCCGCCGCAATGGTGGCGGAAATGCTCTCGCCGGTTTTGCCGCCGCTGGCGATGATGGGCACATCCGGGAACTGCTCCCGGATCTTTGCCACCACCCGGGGCGTGTCGGTGCTGCAGGCCACATTCAGGATGGATGCCCCGGAATCAATGCGGCTTTGGATGTTGGTGTCCTCTTTTGTCACTGTGATGATGACCGGAATGTCCACCACCCGCGAGACCGCCAGCAGGTTCAGGTCAGAGATGGGGGAATTGAGCACCACGCCCATGGCACCCTGGCTCTCCACGTCGCGGGCAAGGTTCAGGGTGCGCACGCCATGGGTGGTGCCGCCGCCCACACCGCAGAACACCGGGATGTAGGATGCCTTGATGATGGCATCGCTGATGGCCTGCTGGGGCGTGAAAGGATAGACCGCGAACACCGCGTCCGCGTCGCAGTTGCGGATGATGGCAAGGTCGGTGGTGAATACAAAGCTTTTCAGCCGCCGCCCGTTGATGACGATGCCGCTGGCGGCATACACCTCCTGGGGCATTTTCAGGATGTTGTGGCGCAGGCGGCTCTCTACATTGGGGGAAGTTTTCTTTTCAGCTGCCATGGGCAAGTCCTCCGTTTCTCAATTGTTTCAAATAGGAACTATATTATAGGAAAACAGGGGAGTTTATGCAAGAAACATCCTGTGAACAGTCTGCAAATAAAAATCGACCCTCTCCGTCCGTGCTTCACAGCACCGGAGGGTCGTTCCTTTAATGCGTTCTAACGTATTCTAAAATATCCTCAGGCACGCTGGCCAGTGCATCGGCTCCGGCAGCAGTCAGCTCTGCGCGGCCCCGGAAGCCCCACAGCGCCCCCATGGCAGGCAGACCGGCATTGTGCCCGGTCAGGATATCTACATCGCTATCGCCCACAAACAGGGTGTTGGCAGGGTCTGCGTGCAGGTCCTGCATCAGGCTGTAAACACCGGTGGGGTCGGGCTTGGTGGGCACACCCGGGCGGCTGCCCCGCACCAGAACAAACCGACCTGCCCCGAAATAATGCTCGATGATCTTGCCGCACAGCGGGTCAGCCTTGTTGGAGAACACCGCGCACTGCACGCCCGCAGTGTTCAGCGCGTCAATGAGGGCAGCAATGCCCGGGTAAGGCGCGGTCTTGTCCTCCTTGTGGGCATCGTACCGGGCGGTAAACTCCGCCAGCGTAGCGGCCAGCTGCTCCGGTGTGCGGGCTTCGGCGGGCGAAAACCGCTCCACGAGCTTCGGGATGCCGTTGCCCACCATGTGCTTGAACTGCTCCACCGTAAACTCCGGCCACCCGTGCTGTGCACACACCCAGTTGCCTGCATCGGCCAGGTCGTCGATGGTGTTCAGCAAAGTGCCGTCCAAATCAAATAATACCGTATGAATCATAACAATTTTACTTCCCCTAAAAACAATAACGTTATCTTTATGCCAAGGACTCCCCTATTGGGGGAGCTATCGCCGATCGGCGGCTGAGAGGTTTAATTCGTTTCCATAAATCTGAAAAATTTCTCCGCATCCCGCAGCGGCACGCTCCTCACCTTGAGTTTTACCCAGCCGGGAAAGGTCAGGGTCAGGTTGGTGCGGTCCACACTGGCAGCCCAGGGGCTTTGTGCTGCGGTCAGGCAGACATCCGGGTGAAACACACAGATGCAGTGCAGGTAGAGCCCCTGCTGCCGCCGCAGGGTCATGCGGCCCTCCCGCAGCCAGAGGCCCTCCCGCCGGTAGCCGGCCGCGGCTCCGGCCAGCAGTGCCCCAAAGAAGAGCGTGGGGATGAGCAGGGTCAAGGTCAGCTGAGGCAGCACTGTGGCCGAGACCAGCGTCAGCAGCAGGCAGAGGGCAAAGGGAATGCCTGCCGGTGCAAAAAAGATGAGACTGCGCTGCTCGGTGCGGGCCAGCAGGTCGGGCGGCATCCGGAACTCCGGCAGCAGCTCCCGGAACAATGCCTCCTCGCCGCTGCGGTAGACGAACAGCGGCAGCTCGGGGGAGCAGCCGCCCGCCGTTACAAAGACCGGCCAGCGTTTCATCAGCCGGGCGGCGGGGGAGATGCGGACATCTGCAAAGCTGATCTCGCTTGTCCGCACCCGGCACTCGAAGTGCCCCAGCCAGCCGCCCCGGCTGCCGATCTGGTCGGCCGTGTGCCAGACAGTGTAGTGCACGGTCTGGGCAAAGCTGCGCATCAGGCTGGCCCCCAGCAGAAAGCCTGCAGCCGCCAGCAGCCACGCCGCGCCGGAGCCACCGCGCCGCGAAGGGCCAGAAAGCTCACCTGGATCTGGGCAAAAACGGCAGGGTTCCAGTCCGGAACATCCCGGGTCTGGCGCACGGCCAGCACGAACAGGGCCAGCGTGGAGAGGCCGTTGGCCCCCAGAAAGCCCAGCGCCGCCCGCTCCCCTCCGGCGGGCCGGTGCAGGGTGGGCTTTACCAGAGGCATCAGCTGGTCTGCCACCGCCTCGGCATCGGCTTTGGGCAGGCAGACCGAAAGGGTGTGCTTTTGCGCCGCGCCCACCGGGTAAAGGGTCAAGCGGCTTGCCCCGGCCATCCGGTAGAGCAGGGGCCGGTCGATGGTCAGTGCCGCCAGCATCTCGCCCCGCAGGGCACGATCCAGCCGGATGCCCAGCCGCCAGTACAGATGAAAGACTCCGGTGTCATCCATGCTCCAGCTGCTCACACGCAGGATGCCCCAGCTCACTGCGCAGAGTAAGAGGAACAGCAGCGCATCCTGCCGCAGCGCCGTGTGCAGGGCTGTCCAGTTCCGCTCAAACAGCACCTGAACCAGCGGCAGCAGATAGACCACCAGCGTCTTGCGCAGAAACCGCAGGACGGTAAAGGGGTGCAGGCGGCGTTCATTCATCGGATCTCCTCCGCAAGGGCATGGGTGAGGGCGGCGGCCTGCTCTGCCGGGACCGCCGGTAAAATAAGCCGCGTGCCCGGTGCCGTGATAACGACCACCGATCCCCCTGCCAGCCGGAGCAGCGGCGTGCGCAGCCGGAACAGCCCTGTTACGGCCCTGCGGCGGATCGCCCGCCGCAGCGGGAAGACGATGCCGGAGTACACCGTCAGGGTCTCCGCGCCCAGCGCAGCGGCATAGCTGCAGGCGCGCTGGTACACCACCGCCACCAGTGCGGCCCAGAGCAGGCAGAACACCACCCCTGCGGGCAGGCTCTGCCAGAACACAAAGGGAGCCGCCAACAGGCCCGGGATGGCGGCCCAGCAGCAGAGCACAGCCCGGCCCCGGGGCGGGATGATGAGCGCCGTGCGGCGCAGCTCCCGCTCCGTCACTTGCTGTTCAGCTCCCAGGCATCGGTCAGCAGGTGCAGGGTATCGTCCTGCGTCAGCACCAGGATGCGGTCCCAGGGCAGCAGAACGGTGTTGCCGTGGGGGATGATGAATTCGGTGTCGCGGGTGATGCTGACCAGAATGGCATCGCCGGGAATGGGCACATCCATGATGGCCTTGCCCGCAAACTTAAAGTTCTCGGGCAGCAGGATCTCGTTCAGGCTGGCCGTGCCGCCGCCCAGGCTGAGCAGCTGGCGGATGGTATCCGTCTCGATCTCCCGTTCCAGAATGTGGCTCAGGTTGTCGGTGCCGCAGACCACGGTGTCCACGCCTAAGGTGTGCAGCAGCTCCCGGTTCTTGGGATTGGAGGCCCGGGCCACGGTGCGGTCCACGCCGAACTCCCGCTTGGCGATCTGACAGGCCACGAGGTTGTCCTCGTCCGAGCCGGTCACGGCCACAAAGGCGTTGCAGCTGCCAACATCGGCGGTGCGCAGGGTGTCCACGCTGATGGAATCGCCGCAGATCACGGGGATGTCCAGCGAATCTGCCAGCATCCGGCACTGGGCCTCGATGGGTTCAATGATGACCACCGAATGGTGGTTCGTCAGCAGGCTCTGGGCCAGATACCGCCCAACACGCCCGCCGCCTGCAATACAAACTTTCATATAAAAACCTCATAATACTTAAAGTATATAGAAACTTTGCCTGAACCATCTCTTGGCTCCCCCTTTGGGGGAGCTGGCAAAGCCGTTAGGCTTTGACTGAGAGGGTGAGCCAGTTTCCATTATTTCGCCAGCGCACGGAACACGGCCTGTTCTGTCAGGATGGTGGGGCAGATCGTGTCCAGCTCGTAGGTCTTGTGGTAGAGCACCTGCAAATGCGGGTCGGAGACGCGGCAGATGACCTTTTCGCGCCGGAAGATGTTCTTTGCGATCTGTGCGGCCATCAGGTTCACGGAGTCATCCTCGCTCACGGCGGCCACAGCGTCGCAGTTCTCCACGCCGCCCTGCTTGAGGATGTCGGGGTCGGTGGGGTCGCCCACCAGGGCTGTGCCGCCAAAGGAATAATCATCAAAGCTGTCCAGCCGCTTGAGCTGCTCGGGGTCCTTTCGATCAGGGAAATATCATGGCCGATGCGTTCCAGATCCCGCACCAGTGCCGCGCCCACCTGGTCGCAGCCGATCACCAGAATATTCATGGATGTCACCTCATTGTTCAAAATCTGTTGTTGTCTGGCCCGGCATTCCGTGTCAGAAGGAAACACAGGTAAAAACGTTGTGTCCAGTATAGCATATTTCCGGCGGCAGATAAATACAGAAAAAGCAGACAGTGCTCCTGTATAAAATTTGTGATTTTCGTGCGCAGGCTCTCAGAATATGATATACTGGAAAGCGAACCCAATCTGAATGTGTGCAGAGCGCCTGTGCCGCTTTGCAGGGAGGAGAACCCATGTTTCTTGAAATACTGAAAGCCATCCTGATGGGCATTGTGGAGGGCATCACCGAGTGGCTGCCCATCTCGTCCACCGGCCACATGATCCTGGTGGAGCAGGTGGTCAAGTTCAACGCCAGCGAGGAATTCATGTCCATGTTCCGCGTGGTCATCCAGCTGGGTGCCATTCTGGCTGTGGTGGTGTTGTTCTGGAATAAGCTCTGGCCCTTCGGCCTGCGCCATGGCCGCGTCTGCTCCAAACCTGCCGTCTGGCAGCTCTGGTTCAAGGTGGTGGCCGCCACCATCCCGGTGCTCATCATCAGCCCGCTGGACGACTGGTTTGAGAACCGCTTCTACAATTACATCACGGTCGCCGCCATGCTGATCCTGTATGGTGTCCTCTTCATCCTTGTGGAGAACCGCCGCACCGCCCCGCATGTCACCCGGCTGGAACAGATCACCTACCGCGAAGCCTTCATCGTTGGCGTGTGGCAGATGCTGGCCATCATCCCCGGCACCTCCCGCTCCGGTGCCACCATCGTGGGCGGCCTGCTGCTGGGTCTGTCCCGTGCCTGCGTGGCCGAGTTCACCTTCTTCCTCGCCATCCCGGTTATGGCGGGCGCGTCCCTGCTCAAGGTGGTCAAGTTCGTCCTCTCCGGCGCTGCGATGACCGGCACCGAGATCGCTGTTCTCGTGGTGGGCTGCGTGGTCGCCTTTGTGGTCAGCCTTGCCGCCATCCGCTTCCTGATGGATTACGTCAAGCGCCATAACTTCAAGTTCTTCGGCCTCTACCGCATCGTGCTGGGCCTGATCGTCCTGGCCGTGGCCGCCATCACCGCCATTGCGTAAATCGCCCCCGACCCCCCAGCCGCCCGCCCGGGCGGCTTTTTTGCGCCCTGGGGCAATTGCACCGGCCCCGGCCTTGTGTTATACTGGAGCCATAAAGAGAGAACCCGGCGGCGGGAGAGTGCCGCGCCTGAAATTGTCAAAAACGGAGGAGATCCCTATGGAAGCATCGACTGTATATTACACCGACTTCCGGTGTCCTGTGGGCACCAGCCTGACCGAAAAGCTGCGCCGCCTGTGCATTGCGGCAGGCATCAAGAGCATTGATATGGATGGCAAGTTCGTGGCCATCAAGATGCACTTTGGCGAGCTGGGCAACCTGGCTTTCCTGCGCCCGAACTACGCCAAGGTGGTGGCAGACCTGTGCAAGGAGCAGGGGGGCCAGCCCTTCCTGACCGACTGCAACACGCTGTACCCGGGTAGCCGTAAGAACGCGCTGGAGCACCTGAGCTGCGCGCAGGAAAACGGCTTCTGGCCCATGACCACTGGCTGCCAGATTATCATTGGCGATGGCCTGCGCGGCACCGATGAGCTTGAGGTGCCCGTGCCCAACGGCGAATACTGCAAGACCGCCAAGATCGGCCGCGCCATTATGGATGCCGACATCTTCATCAGTCTGACCCACTTCAAGGGCCACGAAGCGACCGGCTTCGGCGGGGCCATCAAGAACATCGGCATGGGCTGCGGTTCCCGTGCGGGCAAGATGGAGCAGCACTCCTCCGGTAAGCCCGCCGTGCAGGAGGAGCTCTGCCGCGGCTGCCACCGCTGCGCCAAGGAGTGCGGCTCCGACGCCATCCGCTACAATGAGAACAATAAGGCGGTCATTGATTACGAAAAGTGCAAGGGTTGCGGCCGCTGCATCGGTGCCTGCAACTTCGATGCCATCTATTCCATCGACAGCAGCGCCAACGAGGAGCTGGACCGCAAGATGGCAGAGTATGCCGCTGCCGTCTGTGCAGACCGCCCCTGCTTCCACATCAGCCTGGTGCAGGACATCAGCCCCAACTGTGACTGCCACGGCGAGAACGATGCCCCCATCCTGCCGGATATCGGCATGTTCGCCTCCTTTGACCCCGTGGCGCTGGATCAGGCCTGTGCCGATGCCTGCCTGAACGCACAGCCCCTGCCCAACAGTCAGCTGGGCCAGAACCTTGCAAAGCCCGGCTGGAACTGCCACCACGACAACTTCAAGGATTCCAACCCCAATGTCGAGTGGAAGGCAACGCTGGAGCAGGCCGAAAAGATCGGCATGGGCACCCGCCAGTACACCCTGAAAAAGATCTGAACATAAAAACAAGCCCGACAACGTCGGGCTTGTTTTTATGTCTCTTGCATTCAGGGGCAGACGGAACGCTCAATACTCGCTGGAAGCCGGGACCAGTACGTCAATGACATCGGCCAGGGCCTTCCAGTTTTCCTCGGAACAGCCGGGCAGCTCTTTGGCATCCAGACCGGCATCCTCGATGCGGCCGGTCATGCTGTCCTTGTCGGTCAGCAGGGTCTCGGCATCGGCCTTGATGAGCGGCCAGGCATCGGCAAAGCTCTGCTGGTCATCGGCGCTCAGGCTGTCGAACCACTGGGTATAGGCATCTTTGATGTCGCTGACCGGCTGGATGCTCATGTTGCAGCCATCGGCCCATTTCAGCAGGGAAGCCGCCGCAATGACGGATTTCAGCGAGCAGCCGGACACGCCGGGGCCCCAGCCGAGGCAGGGGGCAAAGGCATCGTCCGGGTCAGAGAGGGAGAACAGGGAGTTCTCGTCTGCGTCCAGCGGGCCCACCTTGCCGGTGTCGGCGGTCACGGTGGAAGAGGGGATGCTCTCGCTTGCAGAAGCGGAAGAGCTGGAAGCGGCAGTGCTGCCGGAAGAGGTGCTGCAGCCTGCCAGCACGCCGCACAGCAGGGCGGCGCAGACCAGCAGGGAAAGAATACGCTTGCGAATCATAGGAAAGCCTCCTTTTATCGTGTTCCGGCCCATCTGCCGGAGAAACTGCTCTGGTACATTTCTAGTATACTGTTCTGCCGGGCTGTTGTCAATCGGCGTGCGCAGGACGATTTTTCACCCCGGCTGTGCAAACTATACAAACTTTTGTCGTTTTTTTCTCAGTCGGGCGGGATTGACATTTTTTGCGCTGGCGCGTATAATCCGGCCATGGTCAAACTGGGAGAAACGGGTGAAGAACCGGAAAAAGGGGGAGAAACGGATGCAGAAATTTCTGCGGCGGCTGGAACGCTTTTCACAGTCGCTGCTGTCGCCGCTGTCTTATCTTTCGGCGGCGGGCCTGCTGCTGGTGCTGGGAGCGCTGCTCACCAGCAAGCCCTTGTGTCAGGCGCTGCCGGTGCTGCAGTGGGCTCCGCTGCAGCTGATAGGGCAGCTGCTTTACAACGGGATGATGGTGCTCATCAACAACCTCAGCGTCATTCTCTGCGTGGGGTGGCTGCCGTGCGCGCCAAAACCGAAAAGCAGGATGCCGCCCTGCTGGCGCTGATGGCCTACCTTGTGTTCCTCACAGCCAACCACACCGCGCTGGAAGCGCTGGGACTGCTTGCCCAGCCGAACGGGATGACCGGCCTTGCGGGCACGGGCCAGACCACCATTCTGGGCATTCAGGTGGTGGACACCGGCGTGGCAAGCGGCATCGTGCTGGGCTTTGCGGCGGCGTGGCTCTTCAACCGCACCTGCGAAAAGCAGTTTTATGGCATGATCACCCAGCTCTATTCGGGCCTGCGGTGGTCGTTTTTGTGGCTGTCGGCGCTGGCGGTGGCACTGGGGCTGGGGTTCTGCTTTGTCTGCCCGCCGCTGCAGCGGGCGGTCAGCGCCCTCACGGGCTGGATCGCGGCTTCAGGGAACGCGGGTGTGTTCCTTTACGGCTTTCTGGAACGGCTGCTCATCCCCACCGGCCTGCATCACCTCATCTATATGCCCTTCCAGTTCTCTTCGCTGGGCGGCAGCCTGACCGTAGGCTCTGTGACCTACACAGGCGCTTACGCCGTCTGCATGACCGAGTACACCATGGGTCTGCCCCTCTCGGACGGCATCGTCTGGATGTACACCGGATTCACAAAGACCTTTGGCTATCTGGGCATTGCAGCGGCCTTCATCTTCACGGCCCGCAGGGAGAACCGTGCCCGTACCGCCGCCGCTATGATCCCGCTGGCGGTCACGGCCTCGGTGGCCTCCATCACCGAGCCCATTGATTTTCTGTTCTGCTTCGTTTCGCCCCTGCTCTGGGTGGCCCATGCGGTCATTACGGGCGGCTTTATGGTGCTGCTCCATGTCCTGCATGTCCGGGCCTTTACCTCCAACCTGCTGGGGTCGCTGGTGTTCAACCTGAGCGCCGGGGAGCAGCTGCAGAACATGCCGCTGCTCTATCTGCTGGGCCTTGCGGAGACCCTGACCTACTTTGCCGTGTTCAGCGTCCTCATCAAGGCAAAGGATCTGCCCACCCCGGGCCGGGAAGCAGCCCTTTCCGCAGACCAGTCCCCGTACGCCGACCCGCAGGAGGTGTGCCGGTTTATCGCCGCGCTGGGTGGGCCGGAGAACATCGCCCAGCTGGGAAACTGCTTCACCCGCCTCCGGCTCACGGTGCGGGATGCCTCGCTGCTGGATATGGGGGCTCTGCTCTCTCTGCCCCATAAAGGTCTTGTGGTGCAGGGCACCCGGGTCCAGCTGGTCTGCGGCCTGCACGCCGCCCAGCTCCGCCATGCGCTTGAACAGCAGCTTGCCGAGATGGCCCCGGTGTGATTGCATTTTGATAAGAGAAACGGTATAATTGTGGCGAAACCTCTCAGTCGCCTGCGGCGACAGCTCCCCCTAACAGGGGAGCCAAGAAAGGCCCCTGCCTCTCCTATTAGGCAACAACAACAACCGCCGCCAGTGGCGGATGAAGGGAGTTGTTGTTGGGGCAGCGGCCAACAAGGCACAAGTGCAATACTTTGCACGAAGTGAATGTTGGGAGCCGCAACCCGGACAAGTGGCATTGCGAAGCAATGACGGAGAGGTTTAGCAGCGGATCACCTGAAAATAAAGGAGAACATAAAATGCAGAATAACACCTTTTCCGTCGAAGGTCTCTTCGATTTCCTGAACGCCGGTGTCAGCGCCTTCCACTCCACGGCTGCGGCTGTGAAGCTCCTGGAGGAAAACGGCTACCAGAACTGCCCCGAGAGCGCAGCCTGGGAGCTGGTGCCCGGCGGCAGATATTACACCACCCGCAACGGCTCTGCCGTGCTGGCATGGCGGATGCCCAAGGGCGAGCTGACCGGCTGGCATGTCACCGCCAGCCACAGCGATTCTCCCACCTGGCGCATCAAGCAGCTGGACGGCGGCAAGGACGCAGTCTTTGCCAAGGCGGAGACCGAGGGCTACGGCGGCATGATCATGCCCACCTGGCTGGACCGTCCCCTGAGCGTGGCGGGCCGCATTCTGGTCCGCACGGAGAACGGCATCCGGAGCCTGCTGCTCCACCCCGACCGGGCGCTGGCTGTCATCCCCAACCTCTGCATCCACTTCAACCATGACCTGAACAACGGCATGAAGTACAACCCTCAGGTGGATCTGCAGCCCATCTTTGGTGAGGCAGGCTCCACCCTGCGGGATGCTCTGGCTGAGGAGGCCGGGGTCAAGGCTGAGGACATCGTGGACGCTGACTTGGTGCTCTGCACCCGCGAAAAGGCCGAGCGCGTGGGCCTGAAGGGCGAATACTTCATGTCCGGCCGCATCGATGATCTGGAATGCGCCTACACCACCCTGTGGGCTTTGCAGGCCGCGGCGAGGAGGAAGGCCGGGGCGACATGTGGGTCATGTTCGACAACGAGGAGGTGGGCTCCTCCAGCCGGCAAGGCGCACAGGGCACCCTGATGGCCAATGTGCTGGCCCGCATTGAGGAAAAACTGGGGGTCACCCGGGAGCAGAGCATCCGTGCCTGCACCAACAGCCTGCTGCTGAGCGCCTACAATGGCCACGCCACCCACCCCAACCACCCCGAAAAGAGCGATCCCGCCAATGTGGCGGTCATGGGCGGCGGTGTGCTGCTGAAGTACAATGCCCGCCAGACCTACACCACCAGCGGCTTTACCGGCGCTGCCTTTGCCGAGATCTGCAAAAAGGCCGGTGTGCCGGTGCAGGTGGCCGCAAACCGCGCGGATGTTCCCGGCGGCTCCACGCTGGGCAACCTGCTGGGCCACCAGATCCTGATCCCCATGGTGGATATCGGTCTGGCACAGCTGGCCATGCATTCCGCAATGGAGACCGCCAGCTGCAAGGATGCCGAGTACATGGCAAAGGCCGTGGCCGAGTTCTATAACACGCCCATCTCCCAGCCTGTGGACGGCGAGTGGAAGCTGGGCCTGTGAGCGCTGTGACCGGGCGCTTTGCCCCCAGCCCCAGCGGGCGGCTGCATCTGGGCAATCTGGCCTGCAGCCTGCTGGCCTGGCTCAGCGCCAGAAGTCAGGGCGGGCGCATCGTTCTGCGCATTGAGGATCTGGATGCCGAGCGCTGCCCCCGCAAATATGCCGATGCGCTGGAAGAGGACCTGCGCTGGCTGGGCCTTGTCTGGGATGAGGGCGGCAGCAGCGGCGGCCCCAACGGCCCCTATTACCAGAGCGAGTGCGCCGCCATCTACACCGAGAGCTATAACAAACTGGAAGCACAGGGCCTTGTTTACCCCTGTTTCTGCTCCCGTGCCCAGCTCCATGCCGCCAGCGCACCCCACACCTCCGACGGCAATGTGATCTATCCCGGCACCTGCCGGGGGCTGACGGCAGAGCAGATCGCCGAAAAGCGCAAAAAGAAGGCCCCGGCCTACCGTCTCATGGTGCCCGATGAGGACATCACCTTCACCGATGGCTGTATGGGCCCCCACACCGAGAACCTGCTCCGCGACTGCGGGGATTTCTACCTCCGCCGCGCCGATGGCGTGTTTGCCTACCAGCTGGCTGTGGTGGTGGACGATGCCCGCATGGGCGTGACGGAGGTGGTACGGGGCGCGGACCTGCTCTCTTCCACCGCCCGGCAGCTTTATCTTTACCGTCTGCTGGGCCTGCCCGCCCCAAAGTTTGCCCATTGCCCGCTCCTGCTGGCTCCCGATGGCCGCCGCCTGTCCAAACGGGACGGGGACCAGAGCCTGGAAAATCTGCGGGCAAAGTATACGGCGCAGGAGATCGTGGGCAGGCTTGCCTTTGCCTATGGCCTTCAGCCCGAACCGGCCCCGCACCCCGGAAAGCCTGATCCCAGACTTTTCCTGGGACAAGGTGCCAAAGCAGGATATCTGCCTGCCGGAAGGTCTGTTTTAAGCAAACCTACGATTTTTGCCATGCCTGTGCAAAGATCGTGGGTTTTTCTTTACAAAAAAAAAACAATCTATGGTAAAATATAACTAGAGATTTTGCCGAAACGGAAAGGAGCCTGTTATGCGTAAAATGTTAAAAGCGTCGAGTTTGTTGATTTGTGCAATGCTTTTGTTCAGCGCATGTGCAAGCTCTTTGAATCTGAGACCGGACCTTTCCGTTCGGAAATGCAGGATGTTTTCGTTCAGCAGACGACACTTACGGTTCCGGCCAGTCACGCCGAGCATGGGGAGGATTATGTCATTGAGTGGCAGGACCCTGTGATGGAAAAGCACGTCCGGAAATGGCTTGACCGCCCGAAGGGAGATATCTATCACAGCGATGTCTGGGATTATCAGCGGGTCTCGATAAATTCCGGAACCGGCGTAGGGGATCTCATCGTCAAAGATGCACCGGATGGGGTGGACATTGGAAGAAACGTCAACAGCAATGAGCAGCTGGCAGCCTGCGCAGTCAGCGTAGAGGGAACGTATGATCCGGTGACCCTCTGGCAGACCTGCGGCATTTTGACAGCTTGCAGGTATTGTCGGTCAATAATAGAAGGGGAGCCCCACCCATTACAGATCTGACAGGTCTGGAGGAATGCAAAAATCTGATGCTTTTGAGTGTGCCCAGTGTGGAGAGCAGCGCATTCCCGACCTTTGCAAAGCTGGATTCTGTGGTAGAGCTGAAGTATGGCAGTGACGGGATCCGGGCGGATTCCAATGTCTCCGACCTTTCGGCGCTGGCGCAGATGAAGTCGCTGAAGATGCTGTGGATCACCGGCAGTGAGGTCGATCTGACCCAGCTGGCCGGAGCTGACTTGCGGGTCCTGAGACTGGACGTGACCCGGATCGGTTCGCTGGAACCGCTGAAGCAGATGGAAAATCTGAGCTTTCTGCAGCTGTGCCAAGGGCCGGAGATCGACAGCTTTGCCCCGCTGGCGGAGAGCAGTGTGCAGTATCTGAGTATGTCTCTCTCTCAGGGTGCACAGGAAGCCTACAAGGACATGGATTATACTCCCCTGACCCAGATGCCGCAGCTGATCTGGCTGGATCTGACCAACAACATCACGTTTGATACGGAAACCTGCAAAAAACTGCTGGCAAACGATACGGCCCTGAAATATCTGAAAATTTCCTATACATCAGCGGCCAAAGATGCCGAAGAGCTGGATACAGCGCACCTGAAAGAGTTCACTGCCCCGGCTCCGTAATGCCCCAAAATGCAAAACACCCATGCCAGCGCCGGCATGGGTGTTTTTCAATGCAGATTCAGAGCCGCTGGGGGATCCGGCTCTCGCTGCGTTCCAGTGCGGTCATGGCCGTATCCAGCGCCATGGCCAGCAGGATGCCCAGCAATACATCAATGCAGCTGTGCTGCTTGAGCAGGACTGTGGATGCAATGATGGAAACGCAGAGCACGGCGGAGGCAGGCCGCATCCAGCGGCGGCCCGGCGTTTCAAAGATGCGGCTGCGGTAATAGGCCATCATCAGGGTGACAGAGTTGAACACATGGATGGAGGGCAGACGTTGAGGGCGTGTCGGTGGCATAGAGCATCCGCACGGCCTGAGCAAAGAGGTCGCTGCCGTACACCCGGTAGGGCCGCAGGTCCAGCCCGGTGGGCAGGATGACATAGCAGGCCAGCGCAATGGTCATGCCCGCAAACAGGGGCAGGCAGAGCCGCCAGAAGTCGGCCCGGGGCGCTTTCCACAGCAGGTAGAACAGGGTAAACGGAATCCATACGAACCACGCAAAGTAGGGCACGATGGCATATTTGCAAAAGGGGATCAGGTCGTCCAGATGGCAGTGCACCAGAACATCGGGCACGGCAATATGGACTTCGAGCCAATGGAACGCCGAAAGGTAAAACAGGAGATAAAACGCCATGAACGAAATGGGATGGCGGGAAAACAAGTTGCGCATGGAACACACTTCCTTTTCTGGAATGGGGGCCGCAGCCCCGCCTAAAGTTCTTTGCAGCGTATGATTATACCGCAAAGACGAAGAAAACAAGACAAAAAGCTGACAAAATCGTGAACACATCCGCGCGGAATTTGGTATGCTTTGGGGAAGCGGATGCAGGGGAGAGAAGCTTCTGCCTATTGATACGAGACAGGATGCGGGTTTCCTGCACAAAAAAGGCCCTCCCCGCCAAAACTGCAATGGCGGAGAGGGCCGGATATACGAAAACTCAGATCACCTTTTGTTCCATCCACCTGCCGCGGACAAAGCGGACGCAGAAGAACAGCGAGCGCATGGCCCAATCCAGGAACATGCCCATCCAGATGAACAGCAGGCCGCAGTGGAACTTGAGCACCATCAGGTAGCAGAAGGCCACCCGGAACACCCACATGGAGATGACGCTGACCGTCATGGTAAAGGCGGCATCTCCGGCGGCGCGCAGGATGTTGGGCAGGGTGAAGCTGGAGGGCCACAGGATCAGCGACACAGCGTTGAACCAGACCATCAGCTCCAGTGCCATGCCGTAGGCCTCCGGCGAGAGGTTGAACCAGGAGAGCGCCAGCTTGTTCAGGAAGAACAGGCCGGAAAGGTTCATCACCCAGTCCCCGGCGTAGGCGGTCAGGAGCAGCAGGCGGGAATAGCGATTGGCCTGCACCTTTTCTCCGGCACCCAGACACTGGCCCACAACGGTCAGCGCGCCGATGCCAACGGCGGAGGCGGGCACGTTCAGGAAGCTGGAGATGTTGCCTGCCACGGCGTTTGCGGCAATGGCGGCGGTGCCCAGCGTGCTGGTCAGGCTGGAGACCGACAGCTTGCCGATCTGGAACATGCCGTTCTCGATGCCGGCAGGAATGCCGACTTTCAGGATGCGCTTGATGAGGTCGAGGTCGGGCTTCAGGTCGGTGAGGTGGTCGATGCGCAGCGCACAGTCCGGCTTCTGCAGCAGGAACATCACGGTGAAGCAGGCGATCATCCGGCTCACGAGGCTGGCAGTGGCCGCACCCATCACGCCCATGCCGAACCTGTAGATCAGGATGGCGTTGCCGCCAATGTTCACCACGTTCATCACCAGGCTGGAAAGCATACTGATCTTGCTGTTGCCCTGGGCGCGGAACAGGGCCGCACCGGCGTTGTACACGCCAATAAAGGGATAGCTCAGGGCTGAGAGCAGAAAATAGGTCTCAGCGTAGCGCATCACATCCGCGTCAATGGAGCCGAAGATGCCCCGCAGGATGGCATGCCGCCCCACCGCCACGATGACGGCGGTGACCACGCTGAGCGAGATCATAATGAACATGATCTGTTCGGCGCTGGCCTTGGCCCGTTTGGGCTCCCGGTGGCCGATGTACTGGCTGGCGACCACCGCGCCGCCGGTGGCCAGTGCGCTGAGCAGCTGGATCATCAGCACGTTGAAGGAGTCCACCAGGCTCACACCCGAAACGGCGGCTTCGCCCACCGAGGAGACCATCAGGGTGTCCGCCAGACCGATGGAGATGCTGAGGGCCTGCTCTGCCACCAGCGGCAGGAAAAGTGAGATGAGCTGTTGACGGTTGAACAGCGGTCTTGATGTGGTCGATGCGTCTGTCATGGTGTCCTCCCTTGGCGCGTGGATTCAAACACACCCATGATAGCGCGGAATGACGTGAAAATCAAGATGTTGTATCCAACAAATCAAAAAATCAGGCAAACTCTTTGCTGGGGGTCAGGCTGGTGCCGTAATAAACAATGTAGTCGTAGGGGACCTGGGGATTGTATGCGGCCAGATCGCCGTACTTGGCCAGAATGTCGTTCCGCAGGTTCTCCGGGGTGTAGGGCTGCCCGGCGGAAAGGGTGTCGGCGCAGACAGCGTTCCACATGCTCTCGGTAAAGGCGGCGCAGTTGAAGTAGGCCGACCAGTGGTCAGATTTGGCAAGGTTGCGGTTGACCACGTCCAGCTGGCCCTGATCCAGCGAGGTCTGGACAGCATAGATGTTCTGGTAGTAGGAATCGGCCAGATAGCGCTTGTAGTAGCCCTCCAGATTGTACCAGATGCCGGTGTGCTCCCAGCGGTTGCCGCGGGGGCTGAAGGTCATCTCGGTGTCGGGCGCGATCCGCAGGCCGCCCACCTCGATGTCATGGTCAGAGACGTTCCGCACCGAGAGGAAGGAGTGGCCGCTGGAATTGATGGAGGCATCGCCCCGGTTCTCGGCCCGGGCGTAGACGCGCAGCAGGGCCACGGCACCCTCGGCGGGTTCTGCACCGTAGGCCTGCACGGCAGATTTATGGTCGGCCTGTTCAAAATCGTAGGGGCCGCCGGTGCTGGTGGTAAAGCCGACGATGTTGCGGATCTGATCCTCAAGGGGGCTTACATCGGTGATAACACGTTCGTCCTGGGGGGCGGGCGTTGCGGCGGGAGCCTCGGCCAGCGCGGCGGTGCTGCCGGACACGCACAGGGCCAGTGTCAGGCAGAGGGAAAGGGCGCGGAACAGCTTTTTCATGGGGTGACCTCCAAAGAGAAAAAATTCAGGTCAAGGATAGACGATTTTTGGGGTGCTGTCAAGAAAAAGATGTCTGCCGCCTTTACCCCCGGTGCCGGTTGTGTTAAAATGAAGCTGGCAGCCGTGCCCGGTGGTTTGGGGTATGGGGCCGATCGGAAGGTAAATGAATCTTACCCAGAGGGGAACAACCTATGCCAAAGAAGCACACAAGGTCGTGGTCATCGGGCACCGCAACCCCGATACCGATTCCATCTGCTCCGCCATTGCCTATGCGGAGCTCAAAAACCGCACCAGCACGCTGGTCTGTGAGCCGCGCCGTGCCGGTAAAATGAATCAGGAGACCGAGTTCGTCCTGAAAAAATTCGGTGTCACGCCGCCCCGGATGTGCACCGACGTGAACCCCAAGATCCGGGACGTGGATTACCGCGAGATGCCGGGCATCCCGGGCTCCACCAGCCTGCGCCGCGCATGGAAGATCATGCGCGACCAGCAGATCGACACCCTGTCCATCACCAGCGCGGACAACGAGCTGGAGGGCATCATCACCGTGAAGGATCTTGCCACCGCCAACATGGACGTGTTCGATACCGCAGTGCTGGCCAAGAGCCGTACCTCTTATAAGAATATCCTTGAAACGCTGAACGGCACCATGGTGGTGGGCAATGCCGACGCGGTCTGCACCACCGGCCACATCAAGATCGGCACCGCCACCCCCGAGATGCTGGAAAGCAGCGTGGAAAAGGGGGATATCGTCATTCTGAGCAACCGGTACGAAAGCCAGCTCTGCGCCATTGAAAAGGAAGCCTCCCTGCTCATCATCTGCAATGGGGCCAAGGTGGGCCGCACCATCCAGCGCATTGCTGATGAGACCGGCGTTGCCATTATGACCACCCCTGTGGATACCTACGCGGCGGGCAAGCTCATCAGCCAGTGCGCCCCCATCTCCTATTATATGACCCGGGACAACATCCTCAAATTCACCCTCGTCACCCCCGTGGCCGATGTGCTGCGGGTGATGGCGAAGGTGCGCCACCGCTATTTCCCCATCCTCGATGAGGAAGGCAAATACTGCGGTATGGTCAGCCGCCGCAACGTCATTGCCCTGCGCAAGCGGCGCATCATTCTGGTGGACCACAACGAGGCCACCCAGGCCGTGGAGGGCTTTGATCAGGCCGAGATCCTGGAGATCATCGACCACCACCGCATCGGCAGTCTGGAGACCAGCGGGCCGGTCTACTTCCGCAACCAGCCCGTGGGCTGCACCGCCACTATCATCACCCAGATGTACGATGAAAACGGTGTGGACATCCCGCCCCAGATCGCGGGCCTGCTGCTGGCGGCCATCCTTTCGGATACGCTGGCCTTCCGCAGCCCCACCTGCACCCCCGTGGATGAAAACACCGCCAAACGTCTGGCCAAGATCGCAGGCGTGGACATTGAAGAGTTTTCCACCGAAATGTTCGAGGCTGGTGAAAAACTGGACGGCAAGACCCCCGAAGAGGTCTTTTTGCAGGACTTCAAGGTGTTCATGTGCGGCGATATCCGCTTTGGCGTGGCGCAGGGCAGCTACATGACCCGCAAAAACCTGCAGGCCGCCCAGGCGCTGCTCCAGCCCTATCTGGAGGAGGCCCGCAACAAGCAGAACGTGGAGGACCTCTACATGCTGCTGACCGATGTGCCCAAGGAGGAGAGCGTGGTCATCTGCACCGGCCGCTACGCCGCCGAGGTGCTGAGCAACGGCTTTGAGAGCCGGCCCGCTGCCGACGGCAGCTGGACGCTGCCCGGCGTGGTCAGCCGCAAAAAGCAGTTCATCCCCGCCATGATGAGCGCCTATCAGGAGCTGTAACCCCCCGATACAAAACACGAAGCCCCCGGAACCCTGCATGTTCCGGGGGCTGTTGTGTTTTGTAAGGGAGCGTCAGGCTGCGACTTTTAAGGGAGAGTTATCAGTCCAGATGGTGCCATCCAAAAGCTTTGTTACGGCCAGTGTGCCGTTCACGCTGACCCGCGCGGGGTCCAGCGCATAGAAATCGCTCTCCGCAGGTTTCGGGTCTGCCGTGGGGGAGATGCCCACCACGCACACCCAGTGTCCGTAGGTGCTGCTGGTGGCGATGTGGGGGTAATTGACCTCTTTCCAGCCGGAGCCGGAGAGGTGGTATTCATAGCTTGTCACGCGGTTGGTGTGCTTGGACACGCCGCTGACAGCGGTGTTTTTCAGATGTACGATGACGGGCCGCCCGGCCTGCAGCTCTTCATACAGGCGGGAAAGGCAGCCGGAAAGGGAGCCGCCGTAAGCGTAGTACCCGGCGGCAGACCATACCGCGCCGTTTGACCACATCCCGCTGCCTGAGCAGGGCTTGCCATCCAGAATGGTGCGGGCGTAGCGCAGGGCGTACCAGCTGCACCGGCCCGAGGTCTGGTTGCCGATGGAAACGATCTGCTGGCTGTCGAAGGACAGCAGCGTGATGCCGTTCACATTCTGCAATTGTGCCGCCGCAGCCTTTGGCGCGGCCAGAAAGCTCAGGCACAGCAGAACTGCTGCCATGAAAACGCGCACCGGAGCGCGCAGGGAACCATGCTGCATGGGGCAAACTCCTTTTCCCTGTTCAGGAACGGCACCCGGCGGTTCCCATTGCCTTAAGTTTAGCACCAAATCGTGGTAGAATTGTGTAAACGACGGAAATATTTTCCGGTTTTTGCCCCGGGCATGGCAAAGGATCTTTGCGAAGATTCGTTCTGGAAAAAACAACAAAAGCAGGAGAAAATGTTTGGTGAAGCTGGCAATTGACAAAAGCGACAGTCGTTGGATAAAATAAAGCCAGAAGGGGTCCTGTTTCAAAATGAAAAGGCACCCTGCATATTATGAAAAACACAACAAAACGACTGGAGGTCCCGACATGAAAATGCTGAAAAAACTGGCCGCTTTGATTCTGGCGGCGACCATGGTACTTGTTCTGTTCACCGCCTGCGGCGGTGATGGCGGCAGCACCGGCACCAGAGAACCGGAAAAAGAAAAAGTTGCATTCGATGCCATCGTTGGTGATAATCGTGTGGCCGCCACTGCAAAGGTCAATGATCCGCAGCTGCAGGCTGTGGCTGAGAAGCACCTGAACGAAGATCTGCAGGCACAGATCGATTTCTTTGGTGCAAAGTTCTTTGGCAAAGTTCACGTGGAAGGCAAAGAGGAAGAGTATCTGACCATTACCGTGACGACAAAATACGATTACGGGTCTTTCTTGACGAAAATCCTGAAGGCAGTTGAGAGTGAGATCAATAGAGAGGTCGGCACCAACGTCAAAGTGGATGGCAATGGCAGCTGGACTAAGCTGGGTGTTGTGGTTAAGAGCGACAATAGCCACAGCTACATGGCAGTGGCATTCCAGATCAGAAACCCCAAATACAAGAAGTAAATTAAATCAGTTTTTACCCCCGGAGCGTGGCTGAAAGGCCGCCCTCCGGGCTTTGTATTTGTGGCAAAATCCTTTTGAATGTGGTACAATAAAAGATAGATTTTATCGAAAGAAAGGAACCTTTGGATGCAGCTGTTTGAACTGGTCAGCCCGCGGCTGTTCCGCCCGCTGGCGGGGCCCAACCGGGCGTTTTATGCGGAGCTGCTGCTCCTGCTGTGGGAGGAGTGCCGCCACACGGCGGATTACTCCATCTCCCGGGCAGAAGCGGTGAGCCGGGCCGAGGATTACTTTGCGGCACTGGCAAAGCCGCTGGCACTGGATGCCGATGACGCGGGCGACGAAGCCGAACAGCCCACCCGGGACCCCCATACCCTTGCGCTGGGCTTTCTGCTCCGCCTGCGCCGCACCGGCTGGCTGGAAGAGCAGCCCGGCAGCTATGAGGAAGAGCCTGCCCTTGCCCTTGTGCCTGAGGTGACCCCTCTGCTGGAAGCGCTGGAAGAGATCCTGAACCCGCGTGTTGTCACCTACACCGGCAAGCTGTACAAGGCATGGCAGCTGCTGCAGAACATCGGGGAGGAAAAGAGCCCCTATGAGAATGTTCTGCGGGAGGTGGCCTCCGATCTGGAAGCACTGAACAAGTCCTGCGGGCGCTGAACGCATCCATCGGGCATTATATCGACCGGCTCACCCGCAACCGAACCCCGCAGGAGGTGCTGGAGCTCTTCGACCAGTACGAGGAAAAGGTGGTGGCCGCCGCTTACCACCGCTTCAAGACCAGCGATAACCTGTTCAATTACCGTGCTTATCTGGAAGAGGAGCTGGACGACTGCGAGACAGAACACCTGCCCCGGCTGGCGCTGGATTACGCCGGGTGGAGCGCTGCGCCCCGGCGAAGCCGCCCCTGCCGTGCGTGCCCTCATCCAGAAACTGCGGGATTCGCTGGAAGAGATGAGCACCCTGATGCGCCAGATCGACCAGAGCCACATCCGCTACCGCAAGCGGGCCGTGCAGCGGGCACAGTTCCTGCTGCTGAGCGACCGCTCCTCGCAGGGCAGTGTCACCGCCCTGCTCCGCCGCTATGCCGAGGAGATCAAAACGCCCGATCAGCTGTTCGCGCCGGATGACGGCCCGGTGGCAAAGCACCTGCACCTCTACCGGCGGCGGTGTTCGGGGCAAAGCCCTCTACCCGCCCGCCGCGCCCCGCAGCGAAACGCCGCTGGCCCCGGTGCGGCAGGCCGGGCTGGATGCGGAGCAGCTGCGCAAAGAACAGCAGCTGCTGCTGGACTACGCCCGGATGGCCGTGACTGAGGAAAACGTGGGCCTGCTGGCAAAACAGGCCCTTGCCGCCCGCAGTGCGGTGGCCGCCTCCACGCTGGCGGAGGAATACCCCCGCGATTTTGCCCGCATCATCGGCCTGCACACCTACTCGCAGTCGCCGCGCCGGGCTTACGATATCACCCTTACCGGAAACTGGGTCGAACGGGGCGGCTTCCGGTTTGAAGAGTTTATTCTGACACCCCGCAGGGAGGACGCTGACCATGGCCGAACCGAATAAAATGCTGGAAGAGACCGCAAACTATCTGCTCAACCACTGCTTTGTGCTGGGCGGCGTGGAGGATCAGCGGGCAAAATACCTCTATGTGCAGGATCATCTGCCCGAGGTGCGGGCCGTGTTCGCGCCGCTGGGCTATGCGGTAACGCTTTACCCGGCTCCGCTGCAGGCGGCGGCGCTGGTCAACGAGCATGAGGGCAGCCAGGCCCGGCTGCTGAAATACGAGAGCATCCTGCTGCTGGTGCTCCGCCTGCTCTACCTGCAAAAGCGGGAGAGCCTTGCCGCCAGCGCCGATCAGGTGCTGGTCACGGTGGAAGAGGTGCAGACGGAGCTGCAGAAGATGAACCTGCCCCGGCGGCTGGACCAGCGCACGCTGGAGGAGCTGATGCGCACCCTGCGCAGGTATAATCTGGCCCGCCCGGTGGGGCGGCTGACCGGTCTGGACAGCCGCATCGAGGTGTTCCCCACTGTGCTGCTGGCCCTGCCGGACGCAGACCTTGCCGATGCCGCTGCCGAGAGCAGCCGCACCCGGGAAGAACTGGCCCTCTACGAGCGGCCTGACGGAGATGCCAGCGGGGAGGAAGAAGAATGATCGAATTAAAGCGCCTGAAGCTCATCAACTGGCACAACTTTGAAAATGTCACCTTCGATTGTGCCCGTCTGACTTATATGATCGGTGTCAACGCGGTGGGCAAGACCACCATTCTGGATGCCATCCGCTACTGCCTGACCACCAACCGCAATTTCAATGCCCTGGGCAATAAAAAGAGCGGCCGCACCCTGCAGGGCTCTGTCCACGCCAAGCAGCGTGGCGAGAACGCCTACCGCCGCCCGGGCCGCACGGTGGCATATATCGGAGCCGAGTTCTGGGATACCGTCAAGCGGACAAACTTTGTCATCGCTGTCCGGGTGTAATCCGAGGGCCCCATGCAGGAGCTCCACCCCGGCGACCAGACCTGGTACATCTCCGAGGACGGCATCACGCTGGAAAAGCTGCCCTTCCTTGATCCGCGCACCGGTGCCCCCAGCGCCAAGGAGGACTTCAAGCCCGCCGTGGGCCGCCTGTCCTACACCCGCAGCCCCAGCGAGGCCCGGGACCGCATCTGCCGTGCCCTGGGCATTGGCCGCGCGTCCAGCCCGCTGGGCAAAAAGTTCAACGAAGTGTTCCAGATGGGCACCAGCATGGACGAGATCCCCAACTTCCGGGAGTTCCTGTACCAGTACATCCTGCCCCAGCCTGAGCTGGATCTGGAAGCGCTGCAGGGCGACCGGGTGGAGCTGGAAAACCTCCACGCCGTTCTGGCCGAGGCCCAGACCCGTGCCGCCGCACTGGAACAGATCGTGGCGTATGGCCGGGAAGCTGCTGCCAAAGAGACGGATGCCCTTGTCAACCGGGGCGGCCCTGCTGGCCCGCGCCGAAGCGGATGCCGGTGAGGATGCCTCCTGGCAGAGCCATCTGGACGCAGGCCGCCGCCAGCTGGCCGACCTGAACGCAAAATACGAGGCCGCCAAGAACGCCGAAGCCGAAGCCCGCCGGGCCTATCTGGCGGCCCACGGTGCGGCCGGTGACAGCGGCGCGGGCGGGCACTGGATGCCCTGACCGAGGAGCTGGCCCGGAAAAAGAGCGCGCTGGATGCAGCGGCCCGGACAAGAAATGGTCTGGAAGCGACTGCGGATACCAGCACCGGCCTGCTGACCCAGCTGAACCGCAGCGGCTTTGCGGTGGAGAAGGAGCTCTGGCCCCAGCGCCTGACAGCGGAACATCTTCCCCGCCCTGACCGAGGCACTGGCCCGCATCGAAAAGCCGCTGGAGGAGCAGTATTTCGCTGTCCGGCAGGCTTCGGCGGATCTGGCAAAAGAGCAGGAGGGCCTGCGGGCCGAGCTGAACGCCGTGTCCGGCGGCAAGTGGGTCTACCCCCACGGCGATGCCGCCACCAAAGTGCGGGATGCTGTGAACGCCGAGCTGAAAAGCCGCGGCATGACAGCGGATGCAAAGATCTTCTGTGAGCTGCTGACCGTGGCCGACGAGAGCTGGCAGGACTGTGTGGAGGCCTGCCTGGGTGACCGCCGGTTCGATATCCTTGTGCCGCCTGCCCACTACGCCGCCGCCAAGAGCGCCTTTGTGGCGCTGGGCGACCGGGTGGGGCCCATCAGCCTGCTGGATACCCCGGGCATCCGCAAGGCGGACCGCCATGCGGAGACGGCCCCCGCCGACAGCCTTGCAGCCCAGGTCACCAGCGAAAACCCGCTGGCCGCACAGTATGCGGACACCATCCTGCGCCGCATCGTCTGCTGTGACACCCCCGATACGCTGGAACATTTCCCCGACAGCGCCACCCGGGACCTGCTGCGCCACCATCCCTTCCGGCTGGAACGCCTGCGCAGGCCCCAGCGCTATATCGGTCTGGATGCCCGCAGGGAGCGTGCCGAAGCGCTGGAAGCACAGCTTGCCGCCCAGGCCGACCGCTGCCGCGAAGCCGCCCAGACCGAAAAGACCCTGAAATCTGCCTACGACCAGTACCAGAACGTCCTGCGGGGCCATGCGTTGGAACAGCTGGCCGAACTCTGGGCCAGCCGGGCCGCGCTGGATGCCGCCCGTGCCGACTACGCCGCGCAGGAGCAGAAGCTGGCCGACTGCCGCGAGAACCCCATGCTGCAGCAGCTCTACCGCGAGGAAGAAGCCCGGGAAGCTGCATGGGAGACTGCCCGCAAGGCCGTGGAGCAGGTGGGCGGCGATATCCGCGTCTGCGAAAAGCAGATCGCATCCTGCGAGGCGGAACAGAGCAAAGCGGTGGAGACCGCCGCACAGAGCCGGGAGGCGGCAGAGGCATTCTTTGCACAGCACCCGCTGCTGGAGCCTCTGGCACAGGAATGCAAAAAGGGTCTGATGACGGGCGGGCACACGGCCCGTGCCGCCGCGCAGATTGCCGAAAAGGCACAGACCAGGCTGGACGATGCCCTGCGAGCTTATCTCACTTCCACGCTGGAACCTGCCCAGAGGGATTACAACGAGCACTACGTCTGCGATTATCCGCTGGGTCTGGCCGGGGTGGAGCAGTACCGCGCCCAGCACGACAGCCTTGTCCGCATTGATCTGGAACGCTACGCCGCCCGGCTGGAGCAGGCACAGCGGGACTGCAAGGACCGCTTCCGCAAGGATATCCTCTTCCGGATGAAGGATGATATCTTCAACGCCCGCCGCCAGTTCCGGGAGCTGAACAAGGTGATGGAGCAGCTGACCTACGGCGAGGAAGTCTACCGCTTTGAGCTGGAACCCAGCCGGGACCCCCAGCTGGCTGCCTTCTATCAGGTCATTGTGGACAAGGGCAACCAGCAGATGACCGATGGCGACTCGCTGGACAACCTTGCCGCCACCGCCGACCCCGTCTACGAGCGGCAGGTGGACGCGCTGATGGAAAAGATCATGGCGGATGTGGATGAGAACACCCGGGCCCGGCAGGAGGGCCGCACCACCTCCGGTGCCACCCTCTCGGATTATGTGGACTACCGCACCTATCTGGACTATGACATCAAGGTGACCAACACCGTCTCGGGCCAGCAGGCCTATCTTTCCCGCGTCAGCCGCGATTCCTCCGGCGGCGAGAACCAGGCTCCCTTCTATGTGGCCATCTGCGCCAGCCTGCTGCAGATCTATCAGAAGAGCGAGAACAGCATCCGCCTTGTCCTGCTGGACGAGGCCTTCAGCAAGATGACCAGTGACCGCATCCGCCCCATGATGGAGCTGTTCCGCCGCCTGCTGCAGGTGCTGCTCATCTCCACCGTGGAAAAGAGCACGGCCATCCAGCCCTACTGCGATATTACCTATTCCATCGTGCGCCACGGCGATGCCAACGCCATTGCGCCGTTCTACCGGGCCGGCATCCTTGCCGATGCCCCGGAAAAGGAGACTGAATATGAATAACACCCTTGCAAACATCTGGCTCTTTGCCACCCACTGGACCAAGCTGGATGCCTTTGATACCGAGGAAGAGCTCAACGATGAACTGGAGCTGCTCCAGCGCCAGAGCCTGCCCACCAAAGTCCGTCAGGTCACGGACAAGGAAGGCAGGGAACAGTTCCTCCTTTACGTCAAACAGGCCGACCGCGATTACGCCCGCTACTGCACCGGCTGGCGGCCCGGCGGGATGATGTGATCCACCCCTGCAAAAAGGAGAATCTATGTCAAAACAGAAAATCCAACTTTCGGATCACTTTGATTATTCACGGCTGATCCGTTTTGTGCTGCCCTGCATCGGCACCATGCTGTTCACTTCCATTTACGGCATTGTGGACGGCCTGTGTGTCTCGAATTTTGTGGGCAAAACGGCCTTTGCGGCAGTCAACCTCATCATGCCCGTGCCCATGCTGGTGGGCACAGTGGGCTTTATGCTGGGCACCGGCGGCAGCGCCATTGTGGGCATCACGCTGGGTGAGGGCGATAAAGCCCGTGCCGACCGCTATTTCAGCCTGTTTATGTCAACGGCGCTGATCGCCGGCATCGTGCTGTCCGTGCTGGGGCTGCTGCTGCTCCGGCCGGTGGCCCTGATGCTGGGTGCAGAAGGTGAGATGCTGGACTACGCCCTGCGCTATGGCCGGGTGCTGATGCTCAGCCTGCCCACCTTTATCCTGCAGAATATGTTCCAGAGTTTTTTTGTCACCGCCGAAAAGCCGCATCTGGGCTTTTATTTCACGGTGGGCGCGGGCTGCACCAACATGGTGCTGGACGTGCTGCTGGTGGGCATCCTGCACTGGAGCGTGGAGGGTGCCGCCATTGCCACCATGCTCAGCCAGGTGGTGGGCGGCCTGCTGCCGGTGTTCTACTTCCTCAACCGGAAAAACACCAGCCTGCTCCACCTCTGCCGCCCGCAGTTTGAGGGCGGTGTGCTGCTGAAAGCCTGTGTGAACGGCTCCTCTGAGCTGATGACCAACCTTTCCATGTCGCTGGTGAACATCCTGTACAACTATCAGCTGCTCCGCTTTGCGGGCGAGGATGGCGTGGCCGCCTATGGTGTGATCATGTACGCGTCCTTCCTGTTCGTGGCAGTGTTTGTGGGCTACGCCGTGGGCAGTGCGCCCATCGTCAGCTATCACTATGGTGCCAATAACCGCAAAGAGGTCAACAACCTCTACCGCAAGAGCCTGAAGCTCATCGGCGTGGTTGCGGTGGGAATGACCATCGGCTCCATGTTCATCATCCCCCATGTGGCCCGCTTCTTTGTGGGCTATGATGAAAACCTGCTCATTCTGACCACCCGGGCCTTCCGGCTCTATGGCCTGAGCTTCCTCATCATGGGCTTCAACGTCTATGCGTCCTCCTTCTTCACGGCCCTGGGCGATGGTGTGACCAGTGCACTCATCTCGTTCCTGCGTACCCTGCTGTTCCAGGTGGCGGCGGTTCTGCTGCTGCCGCTCCTGCTGGGCATCGATGGCATCTGGCTGGCCGTGACAGCCGCCGAGCTGGCCGCTCTGCTGGTCAGCATCGGCCTGTTCATCACCAGAGACCAGCAGTTCCATTACCGCAAGGCAGAATAACAAACAAAGAAAGGACCCTTGGCGGGTCCTTTCTTTGTTCAGAATGTAAACTCCACGAACTCGCAGTTTTTGATGCCTGCCGCCGCGTACTCCTCGTTGGTCATATCGTAAAAATAGGACTGCACCACCCGGGCAATGCCGTTGTGGGCCACCAGCAGGTAGGTCTTATCGGTGTCGGCCCGGAGCTCGTCCAGCAGATTGTAGATGCGCTGGGCCAGCTGCATCATGCTCTCGCCGCCGGAGTAGCGGTCGGCAAAGTGGGTCTTGGAGATGCGGAACTCTTCGCCGTCCCGGGGCGTGCCCTCGTAGCGGCCAAAGCACTGCTCCCGGAGCCGGGGCTCACACCGGGCAGGAATGCCGGTGGCCTCCGCAATGACCCGGGCGGTGTCGGCGGCGCGGGACAGGGGAGAGTACAGGATCTCATCGATCCGGAGGCCGCTGGTCCGGAGCTTTTCGCCCAGCTCCCGGGCCTGGGCGCGGCCTTTTTCGGTCAGGGGGCTGTCGGTCATGCCGCAGATCTTGTTTTCCACGTTCCACACGGTCTCGCCGTGGCGGGTGAAATAGACCTTGTGCGCCGCCTTGGTCAGCCTGTGATCCCGCAGGGTGACGGTGCTGCCCTCGTTGATGTCCAGCCGGGTCAGCTCGGCATCCGGGTAGGGGAGAACCCGCTGCGTGCCGTCGGCAGCCTCCAGCAGGACATCACAGAGCACGGGCTGGCCCTCGGGCAGTTCCTCGCAGCCATAAAGCTGCTCCTCAATGCGCAGAACGCGGTAGTTTTTTTCTTCCATCCTCTTCGACCTCTTTCGGGCAGATTGTTTCTTACATTATAAAACGGCAGCGGGGCCCCGTCAACGCTTGACAGCCCCGTGTGCCGCCTGATAAACTAGGCGCAAGGGATAAAAACGCCAAAAGGAGAGAAAAAGTTGAACATTACAGAACTGCGGTATCTCGTCGCCATCATGGAATGCGGATCTGTGAGTGCGGCGGCAAAGCGGCTGTATGCCGCTCAGCCCAATGTGAGCAAGGCGCTGAAAGAATCTGGAAGAAGAATACCATCTCCGCATTTTTGAGCGGTCATCCACCGGCATGATCCCCACGGAGCAGGGGCGGCACTTTATCGAGCAGGCCGAGCGGGTGCTGCGGGAGGTGGACCGGCTGGACCGGAGCGTGCAGGAGGAGCAGGAGCGCTGCGCCGAACTGCGGGTAATGATCCCCCACGCCACCTATGCCTCCTATGCGGCGGTGGATTATCTGGAGCAGGCGGCCTCCATTGAGCGGCTCCACATCCACATCCGGGAGGGCGGCTCTATGGAGGCACTGGATCATGTCCTGCGGCAGGGGTATCATCTGGCTCTGCTGCGGTACGCCGTAGAGGATGACGAGCACTATACCCATTACTGCCCGGCGGGGCCTGAAAATGGAACCCATTATGGATTTTGAATACAGTCTGCTGACCAACCGGGACGGCCCGCTGGCCCGGAAGGCGATCCGCGACCTGTCTGAGCTGGACAAGTATATGGAGATCCTCCACGATGATTTCCAGCTGCCCGGCGAGGAGGGCGGCGACGGTGTGCGCTGGCATGTCAACCCGGAACGCCGCATCCATGTGTATGAGCGGTGCAGCCAGTTCTCGATCCTGCAGCGGCTGCCCACGGCCTACATGTGGGCATCGCCCATGCCCCGCAGGGCACTGGAGCAGTACCATCTGGTGCTGAAGAAGTGCCCGGCCCAGCGCCAGCAGATGCGGGATGTGCTGGTCTACCCGGACAAGGGCCGCCTGCGCCCCGAGGAGCAGGCCTTTGTGGATCTGCTCCACAAGGAAGCGGCTTCCACCGTGAAATAAAGGGGCTTTCCGGCTAAGGCACGGCAAAGGTTGCTCCCTTCGGAATTGACAGAAAAACCAATAAATGGATACAAAACCGGGCGAAAATGAGCGCCCGGTTTTATTTTTGCTGATAAATGGTCAAAATAAACGGAAAAGCGGCAAAAATTCTTTGCAGCTATATCGGAAACGATATGGCCCCATGCCGGAAAGATATTTCTCTGCTGGAAAAAAGTATGCTACCATGAGGCCAGAAAAGAGCCCCGGGTATGCGGCAGAATGGGGCCGCGGCCGGCAGGGGCAAAAAGGAGGTTTCTGGTATGATTAGTTTCCTGCTCTGTCTTGCGATCCTGGTGGGCGGATACTTCGTCTATGGCAAGATCGTGGACAATACCTTCGGCCCGGACGACCGTGAAACGCCTGCTGTGCGCATCAATGACGGCGTGGACTATGTCGTGATGCCCCAGTGGAAGCTGTTCCTCGTCCAGCTGCTGAACATTGCGGGCCTTGGCCCCATCTTTGGTGCCATGCAGGGCGCTTTGTGGGGCCCCGTGGTGTTCCTGTGGATCACCTTCGGCACCATCTTTGCCGGTGGTGTGCATGACTACTTCTCCGGCATGATGAGTGAGCGCAACGACGGTGCTTCCATCGCAGAGATCACCGGCAAATACTTAGGCCCCGTGATGCAGAACGTGATGCGTGTGTTCTCTGTTGTGCTGCTGATCATGGTGGGCACCGTGTTCGCCGTCGGCCCTGCCGGTCTGATCGTTGAGCTGTGCAGCCAGAGCGGCGCATCCGGCGTGATGACCTCGCTGCTGTTCTGGCTGGTCATCATTCTGACCTACTACTTTATCGCGACCTTTATCTCCATCGATGCGGTCATCGGCAAGATCTACCCCGTGTTCGGCATCTGCCTCATCATCATGGCCGTCGGTGTCATCTTTGGCATCTTCACCAACCCTGCCTATACCATCCCCGAGATCTGGGATCACTTCGGCAGCATGCACCCGTCGGGCACGCCCATCTGGAGCTTCATGTTCATCACGGTTGCCTGCGGCGCGATCTCCGGCTTCCACTCCACCCAGTCGCCTCTGATGGCCCGCTGCATGAAGAGTGAGAAGCAGGGCCACTTCGTGTTCTACGGTGCCATGGTCTGCGAGGGTGTCATTGCCCTGATCTGGGCCGCTGCAGGCTGCTCTCTGTACGAGGTCACCGATGGCCTGAACACCGGTCTGGCACAGGCACTGGCAATGGGTCAGTCCAAGGCTATCTATGATGTCTGCTCCAAGACCATGGGCGGCGTGGGCATCGCACTGGCCATGATCGGCGTGGTCGTCTGCCCCATCACCTCCGGTGATACCGCCTTCCGTTCCGCCCGCCTGACCCTGGCCGACTGGTTCAAGATCGATCAGGACAGCTACGGCAACCGCCTGAAGCTCTGCATCCCTGTGCTGGGCGTGGGCGCTTTCCTGGGCATCGGCAACGCACTGGGCTTCATCAACTACACCGTGATCTGGCGCTACTTCAGCTGGACCAACCAGACGCTGGCGATGATCGTTCTGTGGGCCGCTTCCATGTACCTGTTCAAGGAGAAGAAGAACTACTGGATCACCGCAGTGCCCGCCACCTTTATGAGCGCTGTGTCCGCTACTTACTTCGTGCTGGCTCCCGAGTGCCTGGGCGGCTTGCTGAACCATAAGACTGCTGAGGGCGCTATCGTCTATAACACCGCAGTTGCTTACCCGGTTGGCATCCTCTTTGCGATCGCCATGCTGGCGCTGTTCCTCTATGCGACCAAAAAGCAGACGGTGAAAAAGACTGCATAATTGACATTTCCCCCTCTTCAACCTTCTCGATACCCATTCACAACCGCAAAAGCCGCCTGCCGGGCCGTCCGGCAGGCGGCTTTTGCTTGTGCAGAGAAACAACGAATTACGGCAAAAGAACAGGAATGCAGACAAGATGCACAAAATATGCAAAAGTTTGGCAGGGTGCACTAAAAACGAAAAAACACCCGCTGAAACGATTTCGACAAAGAAGTTTTGCCGAGGATACGTTAAAAAATATTTGCCGGGATTCCCGGGAACGGCTGACTTATATAGTTTTTGATATAAGGGCCATTCTGGAAGGATATTACCAGATTTATGAAGATTGTGTTAACATAGGGCCAAGGAATGGCCGTGACGGGGCAGAATGGGGCTCCGGGCACGGACGATAAAAGGAGGTTTCTGGTATGATTAGTTTCTTACTCTGTCTGGCGCTCCTGATCATCGGCTACTTTGTCTATGGCAAGATCGTTGACAATACGTTCGGACCGGACGACCGCGAAACTCCTGCTGTGCGCATCAACGATGGCGTTGACTACGTTGTGATGCCCCAGTGGAAGCTGTTCCTCGTCCAGCTGCTGAACATCGCAGGTCTGGGACCCATCTTTGGTGCACTGCAGGGTGCTCTGTGGGGCCCCGTGGTGTTCCTGTGGATCACCTTCGGCACCATCTTTGCCGGCGGCGTGCATGACTACTTCTCCGGCATGATGAGCGAGCGCAACGACGGCGCTTCCATCGCTGAGGTCACCGGCAAGTACCTTGGCCCCGTGATGCAGAACATTATGCGTGTGTTCTCTGTGGTGCTGCTGATCATGGTCGGTACCGTGTTCGCAGTGGGCCCCGCAGGCCTGATCGTGACCCTGTGCAAGAACGGCGGTATGTCCGGTCTGCTGACCACCACCCTGTTCTGGCTGATCATCATTCTGGCCTACTACTTCATCGCAACCTTTATTTCCATCGATGCCATCATCGGTAAGATCTACCCCCTGTTCGGCATCTGCCTGATCATCATGGCAGTGGGCGTTATCTTTGGTATCTTCACCAACCCCGCCTACACCATCCCCGAGATCTGGGCAAACTTCAGCAATATGCATCCCTCCAACACCCCCATCTGGAGCTTCATGTTCATCACCGTTGCCTGTGGTGCTATCTCCGGCTTCCACTCCACCCAGTCGCCTCTGATGGCTCGCTGCATGAAGAGTGAGAAGCAGGGCCACTTCGTATTCTACGGTGCAATGGTCAGCGAGGGCGTTATCGCTCTGATCTGGCCGCCGCCCTGCGCACTGTACACCATCACCGACGGCAAGATGGTCGGTCTGGCCGAGGCTCTGGCTGCCGGTCAGTCTGCCGCTATCTACGATGTCTGCCTCAAGACCATGGGTAAGGTTGGCGTGGCACTGGCTATGATCGGTGTCGTTATCTGCCCCATCACCTCTGGTGATACCGCCTTCCGTTCCGCTCGTCTGACCTTGTCCGACTGGCTCAAGATCGATCAGGACAGCTACGCAAACCGCCTGAAGCTCTGCGTTCCCGTTCTGGGCGTGGGCGCTTTCCTGGGCATCGGCAATGCACTGGGCTTCATCGACTACACCGTCATCTGGCGTTACTTCAGCTGGACCAACCAGACGCTGGCTATGATCGTCCTGTGGGCTGCTTCCATGTACCTGTTCAAGGAGAAGAAGAACTTCTGGATCACCGCAGTGCCCGCTACCTTTATGAGCGCTGTGTCCTGCACCTACTTCGTGCTGGCTCCTGAGTGCCTGGGCAAGATGATCAACACCTATGCAGACGGCAAGCTGGTGGCTTACAACACCGCAGTTGCATATCCCATCGGCATCGTCTTCGCAATTGCCATGCTGGCGCTGTTCATCTATGCAACCAAGAAGAACACCGAGAAGAAAGCCGCATAACCCATTCATAGCGGTAATTTCTCAGTAAAACAAACCGGCCGCTGTCAGCTCAGCGGCCGGTTTCCTGTTTTTGGCTAAGAGTGCGGGTTGGGCCTTGCATTTTCTTTGCCGGAGTGGGAAAATGGGTACAAACAAAAATGCAAAAGAGGGATGAACGTTATGCTCTTCAAACCTGCACAATTGGGCCTTGCCAGGCTCGACCCCGCCGAGCTGGCGGCCGACCGGAAAGCCTGCAAAAAGATCGGCCCCTGCGGCGTGGGCAAAAAGGCTCTGTATCTGAACAGCTTTTACATCGACCGCCGCTACTACCTGCCCTACACCAGCATCACCCGTGTGTTCAAGCGGGTGGCCATGAGTGCGGGCGGCTTTACCGGCAAGGGAATGTTTGCCTCCATGGCCTACCTTGTGGTGGAGTACGACGGCGGCAAACAGAAGCAGTGCAACTTCAAGGACGAGCGGGACGTGGATGCCCTGCTGGAGCTGCTGGCAAAGCAGCAGCCCCAGATCCGGCTGCTGAGTGCCGCCGGGGAGCAGGCGTTGCAGAAAAAGGCCGAGGAAAAGGCCGCCCGCAAGCTGCCGGAGCTGTCTGACGATGCCAAACACACCGTGACAGTCCTGCGCATGGCAAAGGAGTATCTGGACGCAAAGCCCGAGCTCTCAATGAGCTCAGTGCTGCCCAGCGCCGCAAGCGCCCAGCTCAAGAGCAAGCCGGTCTACCGCTATGTGGCCCTTGCCATCTTCCTGTTCGGCACGGCTGCCGCGCCTACGGCCTGTACGCGGTGTTCACCCACACCGGCAGCTACGGCGTGTACTTTGCACTGTTCGGTTTTGCAGCCATCTTCCTCTTTTCCAGCTACAACATGCTGCCCACTGCGCACAATAACAACAACGCCATTATGAAGCGGGCCGATCAGGCCGATGCCGCCATGGCGGAGTATGTGAAGCACTACCCCAACGGCAGCTTCCCGGTGCCCAGCTATTACGCCCACCTGATCGTCCTCAAGCGGATGATCGATGCCGTGGAGGAAGGTCAGGCCGTGACCACCGCCGAGGCACTGGATGCCGTCAAGGCCCGCCTGCAGGCTGTCAATGCGGATGTGCAGGTGGAGCAGGAGGAGTACGACGAGATCGTCGCCATCAAAGCGCTGTTCCTGAACCACGACTATCAATAAGACTGACCCTCTCTGTCATCGCTGTGCACTGCCACGCTTTGATGGAGAGGGTTTTCTTGCGTTGTGCGGCACTTCGGCTTATAATGAGCACAGAGAGTATTTTTGGAAAAAACAGGAGGTTCCCTATGGATATGGTCACATTGGGGCGCACCGGCATCACCGTGAACAAAAACGGCTTTGGTGCCCTGCCCATCCAGCGCATTTCCCAGGAGGACGCAGTCTTTCTGGCCCGCAAGGCTTACAAGGCGGGCATCCGCTTCTTTGATACCGCCCGCGCCTACACCGACAGCGAGGTGAAGCTGGGTGAAGCCTTTGACGGCATCCGCTCCGAGGTCTACATCGCCACCAAGACCGCCGCCCAGAACGCAGAGGAGTTCTGGAAGGATCTGCACACCTCCCTGAACAATCTGCGCACCGACTATGTGGACATCTACCAGTTCCACAACCCGTCCTTCTGCCCCAAGCCCGGTGACGGCTCCGGCCTGTACGAAGCCGCGCTGGAGGCCAAGGGAAAGGGATGATCCGTCACATCGGCATCACCAACCACCGCCTGTCCGTGGCCAAGGAAGCCATTGAGAGCGGCCTGTACGAGACCCTGCAGTTTCCGTTCAGCTATATTTCCGGTGAGCAGGAGTTGGAGTTGGTGCAGCTGTGCAAGGAGCACGAGATGGGCTTTATCGCCATGAAGGGTCTGTCCGGCGGTCTCATTACCAACAGCGCCGCCGCCTATGCCTTTGAAGCGCAGTTCGAGGGCGTTCTGCCCATCTGGGGCGTTCAGCGGGAAAAGGAGCTGGACGAGTTCCTCTCCTACATTGATAACCCGCCCCGGATGGACGCAGAGCTGTCTGCGGTCATTGCCCACGACCGGGAGGAGCTGTGCGGTGAGTTCTGCCGTGGCTGTGGTTACTGTATGCCCTGCCCGGCTGGCATCGAGATCAACAACTGCGCCCGCATGAGCCTGCTGCTCCGGCGCTCGCCTTCGGCAGAGCATCTGAGCCCTGCCGGTCAGGCCAAAATGAAGAAGATCGAGGGCTGCCTGCACTGCAACCAGTGCAAGGCCAAATGCCCCTACGGGCTGGATACGCCCGCCCTGCTGGCCCGCAACTATGAGGACTACAAGCGGGTCCTGGCCGGGGAAGTCAAGGTGTAACAGAGAAAACAAAAAAGATGGATGCCGTAACGACATCCATCTTTTTGTTTTACAGCGAAGAGGGGATCGGCTCCCGGAAGATCTTCATGGCCTGCTTGTAGCAGTGGATGAAATAGAGGATCTCCGCAATGGCGGTCAGAGCCCAGGAGCAGGGGTAGAGCAGGTAGAGCGAGGGGATGGTGTGGAAGTGGGCGAAGATGGTGTATACCCAGATCACCCGGAACACACAGGAACCCATGATAACGATGATAGTGGGCACCACGGTCTTGCCCAGACCGCGGGAAGCGGCGATGGTGCAGTCCATAAAGGCCGAAATGCAGTAGGCCAGCGCCATGACACCCACACGCTTCATACCGGCATCAATAACGGCGCTCTCGGTGGTGAAAAGGGCAAGGAACTGCCGCCCGAACAGGAACAGGCCGCCGCCCAGCGCCAGCCCCACGCCAAAGGAGTAGGCCAGCGAGATGAAGTAGCTCTTCTTGACACGGTCAGGCTTGCCTGCGCCGTAGTTCTGGCTCATAAAGCTGGCACAGGCCATGTAGAAGGCAGCCATGCAGTCGTAGATGAGCGGGTCAGCATTTGCAGCGGCGCTGTTGCCCTTGACCATGAGGGAATCAAAGGAGTTGACACCGGCCTGGATGAACAGGTTGGCGATGGCGAAAATGGCGTTCTGGAACCCGGCGGGCAGGCCCAGCGCCAGAATGCTTTTGGTCATGGCGGGGTCGAGCTTTGCTTCTTTGAAATGGAGGGCGTAGCAGTCCTGCACTCTGGTCAGGGCGTGGAGGATGAACCCGGCAGAAACACACTGAGAAATGGCACTGGCCAGCGCCACGCCTGCCACGTCCATGTTGCAGACGATGACAAAGAACAGATTCAGAAGGATATTCAGCACACCGGCAAAGCTCAGGATGTACAGCGGCTTTTTGGTCTCACCGATGGCGCTGAACACGGCGTTGCCAAAATTGTACAGAGCCAGCGCCGCATACCTAGGAAATACACCCGCAGGTAGAGGATCGCACCCGGCAGCAGGTCCTCCTTGGTGTTCAGCAGCCGCAGCATGGCAGGGGAGCCCAGCAGGCCCACAACCAGCAGGATTACGCCTGCGATCAGGCTGACGATCAGGGCCGAGTGGACGGTGTCGTGGACATCGTCCGGGTGTCTGGCTCCGTAGAAGCGGGCCACCAGCACGTTGATGCCGTTGCCCAGGCCAATGAGAAAGCCGGTGAACAGCGTGACAAAGATGCTGGTGGAGCCCACCGCGCCCAGCGCTGTGGAGCCCGCAAACCGCCCCACCACGGCCACGTCCGACATGTTGAATAAGACCTGCAGCAGGTTGGATAATGCCAACGGCAGGCTGACCAGAAGGATCTGCTTTGCCAGAGGGCCTTCTGTCAGGGATCTTGTGCTAGATTTCATGTTCTCTTTTTTCCTTTTCCAGTCCTAAACCGTGCCCGCGCATACCGGGGCACAACACCTATTATAAGAGATGCGCACACTTTTGCAAGATGAATCTTTCAAAAAGGAAGAACAGAATGCGTCAGCGTCTTGCTGGCGCGGGATCGGGCACGGAATCCGGATACAGAGCCGCCAGACGGCTTGATTTTTGCCTCCGGCTGTGCTATACTACATTACACTGGTTTGCCAGTAATGTGCGATCGTAGCTCAGCTGGATAGAGCGTTCGGCTCCGACCCGGAAGGCCAGAGGTTCGAATCCTCCCGGTCGCATGTGTTAATAAAATCCCCGGTACACAAAAGTGTGCCGGGGATTTTCTTTGTGGCCGGGCGGGCCAGAGTTTTACTTTAGATTCTCCATAAGCTTTGCCGCCAGCGTTTCGGCTTCTTTGGCCGGAACCCAGATATCCGGGAAGAATCCCCGAAGTTCTTCAAAATAATCGGAGCCATCCGGGGTCAGATAGACCGTGGAGAAAGTCATATCCACCGAACACTTGCTGTTGGGCAATTCGATATGGCCGCTGTTGCTGATCATACTTCCATTTGTGTTCTCCAATAATCAGGCTATTGTCTAAATTATAGGAAAGATCCAGTGTGATCTCCGCACAAGATGCAGAGCACTTTCCGCTTAGAAGGATCAGAATGTTGTCATTGCTTGCGCGGGGCGTTTTTGAGGTGGAAGGTGAAGCGACAAGAGAAGCTGGAAGAACGGAATAACGAACTCCAGTGCCAAATACCCGTTGGTGGCTGTATCGGTTGAACCACTGATGCGCAACTTCTTCATAGCCGCCAACATTGGAGCGCAGGTCCAGCATGGAGATCTCCGCATTGCTCATCTGTGCCGCTGCATCATTGGTCTCCTCCAGGAAGGACGGGTCAAAATGGTTGAACTGGAACACCGGGATCCCGTCAGTCTGGCGCAAGTCGGTATTCTGCCCTTTGGGGAGATCTTTGTAATACTGGCTCCAAGTGTCTGCTGTCAATACATCCGTACTGCCATCGGCATAGTGCACGGTCAATTGCTCGTCGCACACATGCTTGTCCCACTCGGTTCCATCAAATTTTGCTTCTTTCAGCAGCACAGGATAGTACACAAGATATCCTTCTTTGGAAATGGAGCGTTTGAACAGTTCATCCAGATCGGGATGATCGTCTACGGATGCAACGACTTTTCCATTGGCATTCTGATAGCCCGAATCCGTTTTTACAAACATAACCTGACGGAAGAAAACGGAATGTCTTTTCCGACGGATAGTCCTGATTGATGTTGAAGTGACCGTCCTTGATAAAGGTAAGATGACTTACCAGAATCTTCTGCAAATCTTCACAGGTCAGGCTGTCCCTGCTTTGGACTTCCTGCAGAGTATCAGCCTTTGCCTGATCGAATACAGCGTGTCCGCCAAAATAGTCATAAAAGGCAAAATCATAATAGAATGCGTCGAAGAGATAGTTCACATCTTCTTCGGCTTCTTCCGGATTTAATTCTTTGGCTGCATCGTATTCGCTGTAGGTGTCAGTGAGATAATCGGTTGATTTCTGGGCATCAGCGGGGTCATCGTAATGCCGTAGGTATGGAGTTGGGTCAGAGGAACCACCCTCATAACGGCGATGCTCTTCGTTGATTTCTGCGAGCAGTTCCGCTTTGGTTGGCTGCGCGTCTTTCACCAGCTGTGTGACCTTGGTACAGCCGGAAAAGCTCACGAGCATGATTAGACAGCAGAGCAGAGATGCAAGTTTGGAATTCATGGTGTAGGACTCCTTTTGATTTTGATATTACCCTTTCCGATTTTTCTGCCAGATGCGGTAAAGTCCGTCCGTGATCAGATACTCCCGGTACTGAATGGGCGTGCGGCAGGCCTCCCGGATGGTGCGGGGCAGGTTGCCGGTGGCATAAAAGCGGATATCTGGGCCAAGCTCTGCCTGAAAACGCTCGGCCAGCCCATCCAGCAGCCCGGCGGTGCCCAGCACAAAACCGTTCTGTAAGCAGGCAGAGGTGTTCTTGCCCAAGATCGAGGAGGAAGCTGGAGCGGAGAGGTCGATCTGGGGCAGCTGGGCAGTTTTTTGCACCAGCGCGGAAAGGGAGAGCTGCGGCCCGGGCAGGATGACACCACCCACCAGCTCCTGTTTGCCGTTGACTGCCATAATGGAGATGGCGGTATCTGCCGAGATGACCGCCAGCGGTCCGGGTCCCTCCTCCAGTGCGGCCACCGCACCGCACAGCAGCTCTGCGCCCAGCTGGGCCGGGTTGTCCAGCCGCAGCTTGATGCCGCTTTTCAGGCCGGGGCCAACGGTCAGGAAGCGGGCAGAGCAGAACATCCGCAGCGCACCCAATACCCGGCCTGTCAGTGCGGGCACCACACTGCCCTGAATGCCGCCCTCGATCCGCTCGGGGGCAACCTGATATAAGGAGAGCAGATTCAGCAGGTTCATGGCGTATTCGTCCACCGTTGCGGCCGGGCTGGAATGCAGCCGCCCGCTGAACTGCAGGGTGTCGTGTTCGTAGCCGGCAATCGTGATGTGTGTGTTGCCGATGTTGACCGTAAGGATCATGGTTGGGGCCTCCTCCGCTCTATAATGTAATTATATAATATAACACCGCCCCGGAAACTGCAAGGGCTCTCCCCTTGGCAAAGGGGAGACGAAATGGCCGCGGCCATTTCGGAGGGGTTCAAAACCTGCCCGGAAGCACTCATTTTGCGAAATATAGAAAAAACTCAAAAAAGATGCAAAAAAGTGTTGACAGAAGGCTGGGGATGTGGTATTATACTTGAGCGCCAAGGGCCGCCGGAAAGAATGACTTCTGAAAGCGGCAGAAGCAAAGCGAAAGAACCAATATGGATACGTTGAAAAACGAGCCACAAGTTCGAAAAGATCGAAAAGCTTCTGAAAAAAGTGCTTGACAAAAAATCACTTCTGTGGTAAAATAATCAAGTCGTCAGCCGCTAAGGCTGAGGCGCACAGGACCTTGAAAATTGAACAATATCGAAAAACTTGTAACGGAACCTATTTTCGTGTTGGAAAAACACGTTAAACAATTCCAAACAAAGTAATTCACACAGGACGCAAGCGATTGCGTGCTGAGCGAAGAAGATTTAACACTTTTTAAGTGATAAATATCATTTATAAAGAGTTTGATCCTGGCTCAGGACGAACGCTGGCGGCGCGCCTAACACATGCAAGTCGAACGAGCGAGAGAGAGCTTGCTTTCTCGAGCGAGTGGCGAACGGGTGAGTAACGCGTGAGGAACCTGCCTCAAAGAGGGGGACAACAGTTGGAAACGACTGCTAATACCGCATAAGCCCACGGCTCGGCATCGAGCAGAGGGAAAAGGAGCAATCCGCTTTGAGATGGCCTCGCGTCCGATTAGCTAGTTGGTGAGGTAATGGCCCACCAAGGCAACGATCGGTAGCCGGACTGAGAGGTTGAACGGCCACATTGGGACTGAGACACGGCCCAGACTCCTACGGGAGGCAGCAGTGGGGAATATTGCACAATGGGGGAAACCCTGATGCAGCGACGCCGCGTGGAGGAAGAAGGTCTTCGGATTGTAAACTCCTGTTGTTGAGGAAGATAATGACGGTACTCAACAAGGAAGTGACGGCTAACTACGTGCCAGCAGCCGCGGTAAAACGTAGGTCACAAGCGTTGTCCGGAATTACTGGGTGTAAAGGGAGCGCAGGCGGGAAGACAAGTTGGAAGTGAAATCTATGGGCTCAACCCATAAACTGCTTTCAAAACTGTTTTCTTGAGTAGTGCAGAGGTAGGCGGAATTCCCGGTGTAGCGGTGGAATGCGTAGATATCGGGAGGAACACCAGTGGCGAAGGCGGCCTACTGGGCACCAACTGACGCTGAGGCTCGAAAGTGTGGGTAGCAAACAGGATTAGATACCCTGGTAGTCCACACCGTAAACGATGATTACTAGGTGTTGGAGGATTGACCCCTTCAGTGCCGCAGTTAACACAATAAGTAATCCACCTGGGGAGTACGACCGCAAGGTTGAAACTCAAAGGAATTGACGGGGGCCCGCACAAGCAGTGGAGTATGTGGTTTAATTCGACGCAACGCGAAGAACCTTACCAAGTCTTGACATCCTGCGACGATGCTGGAAACAGTATTTTCCTTCGGGACGCAGAGACAGGTGGTGCATGGTTGTCGTCAGCTCGTGTCGTGAGATGTTGGGTTAAGTCCCGCAACGAGCGCAACCCTTACTGTCAGTTACTACGCAAGAGGACTCTGGCAGGACTGCCGTTGACAAAACGGAGGAAGGTGGGGATGACGTCAAATCATCATGCCCTTTATGACTTGGGCTACACGTACTACAATGGCGTTAAACAAAGAGAAGCAAGACCGCGAGGTGGAGCAAAACTCAGAAACAACGTCCCAGTTCGGACTGCAGGCTGCAACTCGCCTGCACGAAGTCGGAATTGCTAGTAATCGTGGATCAGCATGCCACGGTGAATACGTTCCCGGGCCTTGTACACACCGCCCGTCACACCATGAGAGCCGGGGGGACCCGAAGTCGGTAGTCTAACCGCAAGGAGGACGCCGCCGAAGGTAAAACTGGTGATTGGGGTGAAGTCGTAACAAGGTAGCCGTAGGAGAACCTGCGGCTGGATCACCTCCTTTCTAAGGAGTCAGGCAGATGGAAGAACATCGAAGATGGTCGGCCATCTGGAACAGGTGACAGATACAAGCAGAGTAGATATTGTTCGATTTTGAGGGCCCTGAAAAGGGGTTACTCAAAACCTTATGTGGGGGTTTAGCTCAGCTGGGAGAGCACCTGCTTTGCAAGCAGGGGGTCAAGGGTTCGATTCCCTTAATCTCCACCACATGGGCCAATAGCTCAGCTGGCTAGAGCACACGACTGATAATCGTGAGGTCGATGGTTCGAGTCCATTTTGGCCCACCATGTGATGAAAATCAAAGTTCCGGGAGACTGGGCTTTGAGGAACATCACCAAGACGTACCTTGAAAACTGAATAATAACTGCGAAACAAAGATTATAGTAAGTTCTTTTAAGAAATATTGCAATTTCAAAAGGAAGGGTAACAATAATCTTCGTTGGCAATAAGAGAGAATCAAGAGGATACCAAATGTTCTGAAAGAACGTTTGAAAGGTCAAGCGAACAAGGGCGCAGGGCGAATGCCTTGGCACTGGGAGCCGATGAAAGACGTGATAAGCTGCGATAAGCTTCGGGGAGCTGCAAATAAGCATTGATCCGGAGATCTCTGAATGAGGAAACTCACCTGGGTTCATACTCAGGTACAATACACTGAAATTTAAAATAGGTGTATTGAGGGAACCGCCTGAACTGAAACATCTAAGTAGGGCGAGGAAGAGACATCAAACGAGATTCCGTAAGTAGTGGCGAGCGAACGCGGAAGAGGGCAAACCGAGTAGAAATACTTTCGGGTACGGACTGCTTTTAAGACTCAATCTGTTAACCGAACGGCATGGGAAGGCCGGTCAGAGAGTGTGAGAACCACGTAGGTGAAAAAGGAGAGATGCGCAGGATCCAGAGTACGGCCAGACACGTGAAACCTGGTCGGAATACGGGGGGACCACCCTCCAACCCTAAATACTACCCAGTGACCGATAGCGTATAGTACTGTGAAGGAAAGGTGAAAAGCACCCGGGAGGAGTGAAAAGAACCTGAAACCCTGTGCCTACAAGCACCTAGAGCGCGTCAAAGCGTGATAGGGTACTTTTTGTAGAACGGTCCGGCGAGCGATTGTATGCAGCAAGGTTAAGGACTTAAGGTCTGGAGCCGAAGCGAAAGCGAGTTTGAAAAGGGCGTTAAGTTGCATATAATGGGCCCGAAACCGGGTGACCTACCCATGGTCAGGTTGAAGTGGAAGTAAAATTCCATGGAGGACCGAACCGACCTCCGTTGAAAAGGCGGCGGATGAACTGTGGGTAGCGGAGAAATTCCAATCGAACCCGGAGATAGCTGGTTCTCCCGAAATAGTTTTAGGACTAGCCTCAAGTTAGATACCTGGAGGTAAAGCACTGAATAGCCTAGCGGCCGAGAGGTTAGCGAAGCTTATCAAACTCAGAATGCCAGAGTATTGATGCTTGGGAGTCAGACAGTGTCAGATAAATGTCATTGTCAAAAGGGAAACAGCCCAGATCTACAGCTAAGGTCCCAAAGTCAGGTTAAGTGGAAAACGATGTGAAGATACGCAGACAACCAGGATGTTGGCTCAGAAGCAGCCACTCATTCAAAGAGTGCGTAATAGCTCACTGGTCGAGCGTCTTTGCGCGGAGAATTTAACGGGGCTAAACCTGACACCGAAGCTTAGGCAATACAGTAATGTATTGGGTAGGGGAGCGTTGTATACGCGGAGAAACAGTAGCGCAAGCGGCTGTGGAGTGTATAGAAGTGAGAATGCCGGAATGAGTAGCGCGAATGCAGTGAGAATCTGCATGGCCGAAAGCCTCAGGTTTCTGGAGGAAGGTTCGTCCGCTCCAGGTTAGTCGGGAGCTAAGGTGAGGCCGGAAGGCGTAGCCGATGCACAGACGGTAGAGATTCCGTCACCACCAAAAGAGTTAAGCACAGGGACACATATGAAGTCTCAGAGCCGGGTGTTGGTTCCGGTAGAGATCGAGGGAAATTAGTACCGAAGTCTGAGATGGAAGATGGCGAGAAAAGCTGTGTGTATTTCTGAGGTGCCCGTACCGCAAACCGACACAGGTAGGTAGGAAGAAGATTCTAAGGCCAACGGGAGAAGGGTTGTTAAGGAACTCGGCAAATTGACCCCGTAACTTCGGGAGAAGGGGTGCTCCAGAGATGGAGCCGCAGAGAATCGGCCCAAGCAACTGTTTACCAAAAACACAGGTTTGTGCTAAATCGAAAGATGACGTATACGAGCTGACGCCTGCCCGGTGCTGGAAGGTTAAGAGGAGATGTGCAAGCATTGAATCGAAGCCCCAGTGAACGGCGGCCGTAACTATAACGGTCCTAAGGTAGCGAAATTCCTTGTCAGGTAAGTTCTGACCCGCATGAAAGGCGTAATGATTTGGGCACTGTCTCAACAGCCCGCCCGGCGAAATTGTAGTACCGGTGAAGATGCCGGTTACCCGCGACAAGACGGAAAGACCCCATGGAGCTTTACTGTAGCCTAATATTGGGTTTCGATGTTGCATGCACAGGATAGATGGGACTCTGGGAAACCAAGGCTTTGGCTTTGGCGGAGAGGCCGTTGGGATACCATCCTTGCGATATTGGAATTCTAACCTGCGGCTCTGAATCGAGTCGGGGGACATTGTTAGGTGGGCAGTTTGACTGGGGCGGTCGCCTCCTAAAAAGTAACGGAGGCGTTCAAAGGTTCGCTCAGCTTGAACGGAAATCAAGCAAAAGAGTGCAAACGCAGAAGCGAGCCTAACTGCGAGACTGACGGGTCGAGCAGTAACGAAAGTTGGAGTTAGTGATCCGGTGGTATGTGAGTGGAAATGCCATCGCTCAACGGATAAAAGTTACCCTGGGGATAACAGGCTGATCTCCCCCAAGAGTCCACATCGACGGGGAGGTTTGGCACCTCGATGTCGGCTCATCGCATCCTGGGGCTGTATTCGGTCCCAAGGGTTTGGCTGTTCGCCAATTAAAGCGGTACGCGAGCTGGGTTCAGAACGTCGTGAGACAGTTCGGTCCCTATCTGTCGTGGGCGCAGGATATTTGATGGGAGCTGTCCCTAGTACGAGAGGACCGGGACGGACGTACCTCTGGCGCACCAGTTGTTCCGCCAGGAGCATAGCTGGGCAACTACGTACGGATCGGATAAACGCTGAAAGCATCTAAGCGTGAAGCCGACCCAAAGATAAGATATCCCACTGATTTGATCAGGTAAGATCCCTTGCAGACTACGAGGTTGATAGGCACGATGTGTAAGTGGAGTGATTCATTCAGCAAGTGTGTACTAATAGATCGAGGGCTTGACCACAATTCGCTTGAATTTCTCAAGTCAATGATAAAATGTCAGCAGTGATTATTCAGTTTTGAAGGCACGTCCTTCAAGAAATACTGGACAAAGTAAAACAGAAATGTTATACTGAACCAGTCATATTGGTCGGTGACGATGACGGTGAGGTTCCACCTGTTCCCATTCCGAACACAGAAGTTAAGCTCACTCGTGCCCAAGATAGTTCGCTGGAAACGGCGCGTGAAAATAGGTAGTCGCCGACTCAAATGTCGGGATGTTTGAAACCGCATCTCGATAATATGCACCTCTAGCTCAGTTGGTAGAGCAACTGACTCTTAATCAGTGGGCCCAGGGTTCGAGTCCCTGGAGGTGCACCAGATATTGAACGTCAAATCGTAAGATTTGACGTTCTTTTTCGTTATGTAACCCCGAAAAATCGGGGTCTGCACGGTCAATGCACGGTTTTTGCACGGTCGGCTTTTTTGTGGGAATCCTCTGCATAGGCTGGAATTGCTTTGAAATGCGTGGTAAATTTTGCATCAGGTCAGCAGTGCCAGACGGAGCTGCGCCTTTACTTCGGGGTCGGCGTTCGTCAGAAGTTCCAGCAGAGCGGTCATAGAGATGGTCGGTTCGCCTGCGGCGGGTACAGCCTGTGGGCTGGGGCTTTCCTGTTTGGCGTAGAACCCTTCTTCAAACTTCCTGCCCAGCTCACACGAGAGGACTGCTGGATATGAGCGTAGGTGTTCACTAGCATATCCGCCGTAGCGTGACCCGTTGTGCCCTGCACCGCCTTCACATCGCCGCCGGAAATCATCAGCTGATAGGTCGCACTGGAATGCCGCAAGCCGTGGAACACGATGCGGGGAACTCCGGTGTGCATCCTGCCATTTCAGGAACTTCTTGCGGATGAGCACCGGCTCCACCGCCAGACCGTTGGGCAGTCGCAGCAGCATCCCGCTGTTGCGGTATCGCTCCGGGTCGATGGCTTCTTCTCGCTTCAGCCGTTCCAGCCACTGTTTCAGCTCCTCCCGTAGGGCGGCGGTCATAAAGATGGTGCGGCAGGAGGCTTCGGTCTTGGTGTCTTTCAGGATGAGGGAGGTCTTGCTGCCCTCCAGCTTGTCCGGGAAGATGCGGAGGATGCAGCCCTTGTCCACCTGTGCCAGCGTATCCTTCTGCACCCGCTGCATGGAACGGTTGACGGTGAAGGTGCCCATGCCGTTGGCAGCATCAAAGTCGATGTCCTCCGGGTCAGACCTGCCACCTCCCCTTCCCGCAGCGCGCCCACCAGCGTCAGGTGCACCGCCAGATGCAGGATGGGGTCCTCCATGCTGTCCAGAGCCGCTCGCATTTCCTCTACTGTCCAAATGGTGCGCTCCTGCGTGGACTTCTTGGGCTGTCCACGGGAACAGGACTTTGACAAGAATGCCCCACTCTACGGCATACTGGAAGGCTGTACCCAGCAGCCGGTGCACCTCATGGATGGTGGTGCCGGAAAGGAACCGTTGCTTCTGCTTTTCGGTCAGTTCCTGCTTCTTTCCCTCGATATACGAACCGCAGGGCGTTTTGCTCAGGGTCGTGTAGAGGTTTTCCATGTGGTAGGGCTTGAGTTTTTGCATCTCCATGCTGCCGATATAGGGGATAATAAGGTTCTGAATGGTGGAAAGGTTGGATTCGTAGGTTTTGGGTGCCCATTTGTGTTTGCTGCACTGCTTGGGCAGCCAATCCATCAGGAACTCTGCCACCGTCACCGAGGACGGGATCAGAAAAGTGCCAGCCGCCAGTTCATGTTCGATTTGCTTCTTTCGGTTCGTTGCCTCCTCTTTAGTGGAAAGCTCTCCCATTTGTCGCAGCTCTTGCCGTGCTCATCTTCGTAGGTGTATCGGACGCTGTAAGAGTTGCCGCGCTTCGTAATATATGCCATACTGTTTGCCTCCTTATCAAGCTGCCCGGTTGAGCCACGCATCGAAACTGTCCTTCGGTATACGGATGCTTCCGCCCACCCGCAGGACACGGAATTCGGTGGTGCTGTTGCACAGGTTGTAAGCAGAGCGCAGGCTGATGGCCAGCATTCGTGCGATCTCTTCCACTGTGTACACCAGCTTCGTGGTTTTCGGGCTGTCAGTCGGAGACTTGACGGCATTGGTTTGAGTGACCACCTCCATTGTAGTGGGATTTGAGTCTTTTTGCAAGAAGTTTTTCGTATAATCGGAAGATTGCACAGGGACGTTCATAAAATTACGGTCAAAATCCATAAGCATTTCTCCTTATATTGTCATATCATCTAAAAATTCAGCTTAAAGTTCTATATCCTGCCCACGCGTGCAGTTTCGCTGCGGCACATTCATGGTGCGCTCCTGCTTGGGGGCAAGAATCTTTTCCAGAAAGCCGCGCACCAGTTCGGGCGCACGGTGGAGAGCATCCAGATAGGGCTTTACATCGTACCACAGGTCGTGGTACTTGTTGCTCCAATGAATGGCTTCCTTTTTGGCGGTGGAAAGTTCTTCTTTCAAGCGGCGGTTCTCCACATCCATCATATAGCCGTGGTCGGCCTGTTTTTTCAGCTTGGAGAATTCTTCTTCGGTCAGCGAGTAGTTGCCGAGGAAGGTGCGCTTGCCGATATAATCCAGATCACGCGCATGAATGAGGGCTTCTTTTGTGAGCGTGGCCTTTTTCTGCACAGCGGCAAGTTCCTTCTCCTTTTTGGAGAGGGTCTGACTGGTTTTGGCAAGCGACTGCGCCTTTTGGTCGGCTTGGGCGGTAAGGGTGTCCAGACGTTCCTGCTCCCGCTGGACTTTGAATTGGGTGACGGTCAGGTGTTCTTCAGTGCTGCCACGCTCACCGCGCTCTACATCGGTATACCCGGCGCTGCGCATATATTTGAAGAAATCGTCTTGCAGGATGCTGTACGACTTCTTCAAAACAGGCTTGCCGTTCTTTTGCAGGACGGGCTTTCCGGCATCGTCCAGCAAGGGCTTGGATGCCCACTTCTTGCTCCGGCTGACCTGCATGACGGTCTCCTTGACTGTGCCGACCAGTGCCTTATCCTTGCAGCGTTTCGACCACAGGATCTGCTTTTCCACCACAGGTACATAGACCACATGGAGGTGGTAGTGGTAGACCTCCCTGCCTAGTGCTTCGGTCATGGCGCGGTTGATCTCATCCGCGTGCATGACTGCCGAGAGGATATACTGCTCACCGCCTACGATTTGGATAGCAGCTTTGTAGGCATCTGCATAGAACTGCTTGGCGAACTCGTAGCCGCCGTGGTTAGCGAAATAGGCCGAGTTAACATCAAAGATCATTTCGCAGTAGTGAGTGGCATCCGGCTTCAGCCCACGGGTGGAAATGATGCCATCAGCCTCCATCTGGGCGAACAGGTCGGTGTAACTGGCAGAGGGTTTCTTGAAATGGACGTTCCAATCGGCGCGTGGGGAAGAATGTCAGGGTTCCGATAGCTGTCCTTTTCGCGCTCGTTGTGCTGTTGGGTGTTGCCAACGGCCTTGTCCGAAACGTCGAGATTTCGGACACTGGTGCGGTCAACGCCATCGTTTCTTGCCAAAGGGCATCCCTCCTTTCAAGGGGTGCTGTTTAACACTCTTACTCATAATGCAGATGGTTTTGCTGATAAACGATAAAAATATATTGATTTTCAATTTAACGTGTGCTATTCTAAATGTGAAATCAAAGGGGGATGCAATATGGGTAAGAATGATTTTCGGGTTGATACAACTTCTTCCGAGAAAAAGACGTTTTTCAAAAAGAAACAAACACTTCTTGGACTGGCATTCTTACTGACTGTTCCGCAAATGTTCAGTGCAGTGATTCTTCCTATTCAATGGCTTTTGGGTGCAAGGCATGGAGTGGCTCTTAATGTCACTTCCATTGCATCGCAGGAACTGTATTTCCTTGTAATGACGATTGCCGGAATCTCTGTTTTGAAGATGATGCTTAGTGATAAAACTTTTTCTAAAACGCTGGTTCAATGCACTCGTCTTGAAGGCTATCTTATTGCGGTTGCATCTGTGATATTTCCACTTTTACCGGGATATCAAGCGTCTGGTTCGACCTTTTTCTTCTGTGATTCAGTATTGCTGTTGCCTGGAGTACTTCTGATTATCATGGCTGAGTTGTTGAAAGAAGCTGTTGCGATGCAGAAGGAATTGAACGAAGTTCTTTAAGGGGATAAGAATGGCAATCATACTACGATTGGACCGCATTATGGCAGACCGAAAGATTTCCTTGACAGAACTTTCTGAACGTGTTGGAATCTCTATGGCGAACCTCTCAAATCTAAAGACCGGAAAGGTTAGAGCAATTCGTTTTTCTACACTGGATGCAATTTGCCGGGAGCTTCATTGTCAGCCGGGAGACATTTTAGAATACGATGAAACATAGAAGGAGCCGGAACAGGCACATTCCGTTATGCGGCTTTTCTTTAGGCGAACAGCTTGTTTGCGGTGGGGAGATGCACTTCTTCGAAGTGTAATAACCCACTATAACACTTTCATCCCTATGGGCTGCAAAGTGTAGTGGGCTCTTCGAGGACTCTCCGAGGGGGAACGTCTCCTGCGGGAGAGCTACGATCAAGCTCGCACAATGCGAACTTGATTGCTCCGTACGCATCTGAAAAAATTGCGTACGGACTTCAAATAACCTGTACGGTTCGTACGACGTACGGAAATCCTAAATATAAACGATAATTCGTTTTAATTTACTTCAATTCGCCGTACAGATGCGTACAAGTACAGACCGTACAGGTTGTACGAACTTCTTCCGTGAAAAATGCACTTTTTACGGGCAGGGGCGGACAATCGGTTCGATGTCCACAAAACCGCGCACCCTGCGGCCACCGAGCAGGGCGGTGTTATGCGTTGCACCAGAGTACCCCAAAGTGGGAACTCTGGTGTTTTTTGCTTCCTGCCTGAATATACGGAAAATTTTGCTGGAAAGGCGAAAAAGCGGCAGAACTGCAACGGAAAAAGAAAAATGCCCTTGCTGATTGCAGGGCTGCAACAGCAAGGGCAGAGAGAAAAACGTATATTGAACAAAACGGCAGAGCGTATTATAATGAGGAAAAAACTCAAAAAGGAGGGCCGACTACATGGCACAGGAATATCTGCCCGCACCGTCCAACGTCCGTCTTGCGGACTTGATGAAAGAGCACAACATCAGCCAACCGGAGCTTGCCAAGGAAATCGGCTGCTCTAAAAGCACTATCAGCCGTTTTATCAGTGGTGCGAAAGGAACTCTGACCCATGAGCAGGTGCTGAAGATCGCAAGGCTGTTCAACGTGTCCACGGATTTCCTGCTGGGAGAAACCAACATCCCTGACCGCAAGAATTACGACATTGCCGAGCTGGGCTTGTCCGTAGAAGCTGCAAAGAACCTCTACACAGGGCGTGTCAATGCAGAGGTGGTCAATCTGCTGCTGGAAAACACATGCTTTGCAGAGCTTACTTACCGCATAGCGCAGTATTTTGATGATACCTTTGCATCCGGTATCGCGGCACAGAACGCCATGTTCACGACATTGAGCACCTTGCTGCACAAAAGTCAAGACCCCGGAAGCAGCCAAGGCAGCCAAAGACATCAGCCTTCGGAGAAAGCCGGTGTATCAGGGCGACCTTGATGATATTGAGATGTACTTCATGGCAGCGGTCAAGGAAATCAAAAAGGGCATCGGGAGCCATTACGCCGAACAGGAAGCAATGAGCAAGAAAGTGGCAGAGAAGATGTTCAACGAGCTGACCTAAGGGCAGGATGTGCAGCACCCAACGATCACGGCAGAGCAGTTGACGGATGCAATGCTGGACAGCGTTTCGGGTATGGAAGGAGCCACGCCGGAAGCACTGGAACAGCTGCGAAGCGGTCTGTTGGAATCTTGCAGTCTGCCGCAGAGCAGGAAAACGCCCATGAAGCAGACGAATGAACGGCTTTGTGCACTGGCACAGGAAGGCGATGCTGCCGCGCTGGACAGCCTGATCGACAACAACAAGTCCTTTATTGGCAAGGTGGCAAATGACCTTTTCCGCAGCATGAATCTGGCACAGTCCGGCCTGAACATTGACACGGACGATTTGAAACAGGCGGGCAATCTGGGCTTATGGAAAGCTGTGCCGAGGTTCGATGCAGCGCGCGGCATGAAGTTCCTGACCTATGCGGCTCCTGCCATCCGCAACGCCATGATGGACATGGTGAGGGATGCCTTTACTGCTTTTGAGCAGCGGATGGTGACGGAGGATAAGGACGGCGTCTGCTACCAGCGCGTTTCGCTGGATGATGTTCTGCCGGGAGAGGAACAGCTGCGGTGCATTGAAGCCATAGCCGACCCCTACGCCATGCAGCCGCAGAGCATTATGGAGGAGCAGGAATCGCGCCGGGAACTGTACGATGGCCTGAAACGACTGATCCGGCGAGAGCAGACCTACCTGCTGTACCGCTATGGCTTTACCGATGGCGAGGAACATCCATTAATCGGCACGGCGATATACTTCCACCTGACAAAGAGCCGTGCCAAAAAGACCGAGGAACAGGCCATGGATAATCTGTGGTTGGAACTGCCGTGGTGGTTTGACTGAAAAAAGGCCGTGATTTTATAAAAAGGACGGAAATCAGAGGAACAGATTAGGATTCTGTGCTCTGGTGGTCGATATCAAGGGACAAGCCGCCGACTTCACCGTGGATGGCCTTCATGTGGTAAGCAACATATTCGCGCGGATTGACGCCGTAATTCTTTTAAAGGAGCGGTAAAGGCGTTATAATCAGAAAAACCGCATTTGGCCGGGATGGAAGAGATCGGTTCTTTTTTCATGAGCAGCCGTTTGGCTTCTAGCAGCCGTTGCTGGATGACATACTGGTAAAAACTGATCTGCATATTCTGCTTGAACATGTGGGAAAAATTGTATTTATCGATGAAAAGCGCCTTTGCGACCGTGTCTAGTGAAAGATCGCCGCTGAGATTCAAATCGATATAATGCAGGGCGTTGCTCAGGACGCTTGGCTTCTGCGCCTTGGCAAAAACGTGCTCTCGATTATACAAGGAACGGTTGATGCCGATGAGGATGCGGAGGATATCGGCCATGCCCTCGCTGTGATAACACAGGCTTTCCTCCCGGTAAGCGTGGGTCAGGGCTTCAAACTGCCCGAATCGGGCGCGGGAACTGTCCACACTATCCCGAATCAAAAATGTTTTTGCATGACCCGGACGGAGAAAGTAATCGATGTCCGGGTCGATCTTTTTCATGGTATCAAAAGCCGGAGGACTGAGCCACAACACATACCGCTCGTAGGGAATCTCAAAGTCCCGGAAGATGGGATGGTGCATAATGGCAGGTGGGATGATCAACAGGTCTCCCGGCTTGAGCCGGAACATTTTGTCGTGGACGACATAATCCACATTTCCGCTGACAAAGAGAAAAATCTCATAGAATTCATGGTAATGAGAAGCGACCGGAGGATAGCGGGCATCCTTGTAATGGTCGATCTCAAAATCCGGCTCGGCCATGTAATGTTTATCGGTTTTGATGACTTTCACAGAAAAATACCTCCAGTCACAAAATTCTTTTGGGCTAGTTCATCATAACATGATGTACCAATATATGCAATATTTTGACCAACAAATGACAATGATTTTGCAAAAAAGACTTAATTATACCAAGAAATGCAAGGTTTTTGCCAAAAAAGGCCTGTACATTACAACGCGTTTGAGCTATTTTTTATTGACGGAAAGCCTGTTGCACATGGCAGAACGGAAATGGTAGGGAATGCGCAGCCTGAAGCCCTTTGCGGAAGGGATAAATTTCACTCTGACCGACAGGAGATCAAAACCGGTTTTGTACGAAGTCAATCAAACAAAGAAAACTGGAGATGTCAATCATGATAGGAACAAGACATATTACTCGCCGCAGCTTTCTGGCTGCTGCAGGTCTTGCTGCCGTAGGCGCAAGCCTGTCGCTCACCGGATGCAGCGGCTCGGTTTCAGATGGCCTGAGCTCCAAGCATCTGCTGGTGGCACACAGCCACAGCGAAGCGCACCCGGTCAACGTTGGACTGCAGAAGATGACGGAAGTTGCTTCTGCTGAATCCGACCTGACCTTCAGCGTTTACCCCAATGGTCAGCTGGGCGACAACGCAGCAATGATCCAGCTGGTCAAGGCGGGTGTTCTGGATATTGCAAAGGTCTCTGCTTCCAGCATGGAGCAGTTCAACAGTGCATACGCCATCTTCTCGATGCCGTATGTGTTCGAGAGCACCGAGCAGTATTTTGCCGTTATGAACCAGAGCGAAGCGGTGCAGGAGATCTTCAAGAGCACCTACGATCAGGGCTTCTTTGCCATCGGCTGGTTCGATTCCGGCTCCCGTAGCATCTATACCACCAAAGACGGCCCCTGTGAAGGCCCCGCAGACCTGAAGGGTCTGAAGATCCGCACCCAGGACAGCCCCACGTCCATTGCCATGATTCGTGCCATGGGCGGCAGTGCAACGCCCATGTCCAGCGGCGAGACCTACACCGGTCTGCAGCAGGGTATTATTGACGGCGCAGAGAACAACGAGACAGTTCTGGTGCAGGACGGCCACGGTGAAGTCTGCAAGAGCTACACCTACACCCAGCACCAGATGGTGCCCGATATCGTGATCATCTCCACCGAGACTTGGGAAAGTCTGGACGAGGCCGAGCAGAGTGCCATTGTAAACGGCATGACCCAGGGCAACGAAGCACACGAGGCCGTATGGCAGGATCTGGTGCAGGAGAACATCGACGGTGCCAAGGAGATGGGCGTCCAGTTCTACACCATCGACAAGACGGCATTTATTGAGGCCACCCAGTCCCTGCGCGACGAGTTCTGTGCAAAGAGCGCTGACAATGCCCGTTATTACGAGGACTTCCTGTCCTATGTACAGGCTTGATGAGGAGGGGAGCATACCATGTTGATCGTTAAATTCCGCGGCCTGATCGATAAGATCATTCAGGTCCTCAGCACCATTATCATGGGTGTCATGGTCATTGCTGTCTGCTGGCAGGTCATCACCCGCTACATCCTGAACAACCCCAGCACCGTGACCGAAGAAGCGCTGCGTTATCTGTTGATCTGGGTGACCATGGTGGGCGGTGCTTACGCATACGGCCGCCGCAAGCATCTGGCCATCACCGCGCTGAGCAAGCGTCTGTCCTTCAAGGGCCAGAAGATTCTGGATATCTTTGTGCAGGCTATGGTCATCCTGTTCTGCGTTGTTGTCATGATCGGCGGCGGCACGCGGCTGGTCCACACCGCTGCAGACCAGCTCAGCGCTGCTTTGCAGCTGCCCATGCCCCTGATCTACGCCAGCGTCCCTGTGGGTGCCATCCTGTTCATCTTCTACGCGCTCATCTTCATCGGTGAGGACCTGCGCGATATGAAGCAGGGCCCCAAGACTGAGGCTGCCAAAGAAGCATAAAAAAGGAGGACGAACCTAAAATGGGTACTTTTCAAGTCGGTCTGCTCCTGATCGGCACGTTTGCGCTGCTGCTGGCGCTGAGCGTCCCGGTCTCGGTCAGTATCATCATCTCGTCGGTCGTGACCATGGCCTCCACCCTGTCTCTGGATCTGGGCACTTTCGTTGCCAGCCAGCGCATGGTGGGCGGCGTTGACAGCTTCTCGCTGCTGGCTGTCCCGTTCTACATCCTCTGCGGTGTTCTGATGAACACCGGCGGCATTGCACAGAAACTGATTGATTTCGCAAAATTCTGGTCGGCCGCATTCCCGGCGGTCTGGCACACCAACATTCTGGGCAACACGCTGTTCGGCTCTCTGTCCGGTTCTTCCGTTGCAGCTTCCGTTGCTATCGGCGGCGTTCTGATCCCCATGGAGGAGAAGGAAGGCTACGATAAAAAGTTCGCTGCTGCCGTCAACATCGCTTCCGCACCTACCGGTCTGATCATTCCTCCTTCCGGCATCCTGATCATCTATCCGGTGCTGGCTGGCTGCTCTGTGGTGGGTATGATCATGTCCGGCTACATCCCCGGCCTGATGTGGGCACTGGCCTGCATGGTGGTGGCATATGTCATCGCAAAGAAGAACCACTATCCCACTGCCGGTAAGGTTCCGGCTTCTGTATTCTTCAAGTACTTTGTGGATGCGATCCCCAGCCTGCTGCTGATCGTTATCATTGTCGGCGGTGTTATGTCCGGCATCTTCACCGCAACGGAGTCTGCGGCCGTGGCTGTTGCCTACACCCTGTTCCTGTCCATCGTTGTTTACCGCAGCATCAAGATCAAGGACCTGCCTAAGATCCTGCTGGATGCCTGCGAGACCACCGCTGTCATCATGTTCCTGATCGCCGGCTCTAACGTTATGAGCTTTGTTATGAGCTTTACCGGTCTGCCCAGCGCCATCGGCAACGCACTGATCAGCGTCTCCAGCAACAAGTATGTCATCCTGCTCATCATCAACCTTGTACTGCTGGTGGTTGGCTGCTTCATGGACATCACCCCGGCTGTCCTGATCTTCACCCCGATCTTCCTGCCCGTTGTCCAGTCCTTTGGCATGGATCCCATCCACTTCGGTATCATGATGGTCATGAACCTCGGTATCGGCAACATCACCCCGCCCGTTGGCAGTGCGCTGTTCAGCGGCTGCTCGGTGGCAGATATGGACATGGAGGACATGATCAAACCGATCCTGCCGTTCTATGCCGCGATCTTCGTGGCGCTGATGCTGGTGGCCTACGTACCCTGGTTCTCCATGGCTCTGCCCACCCTGTTCGGCGCAGTCTGATAATGTAAAAAGGAGCAAGTTTTCATGGTTTATTCAGTCACCAAGTATGGCGCTGTCGGCGATGGCGCAACCAATGATGCCGCTGCAATCCAGTCTGCCATTGATGCCTGCAACGCAGCAGGCGGCGGTCGCGTTGTACTGGAGGGCGGTCACACCTACTATTCCAGTTCTATCGAGCTGAAAAGCAACGTAGAGCTGCATCTGGAACAGGGTGCCCTTCTGAAAGCACACTCCGATATCTCCACCTATTTCAACCCCAATGGCGATGATGCTTCCGTGGCAGCAGTTTCCGGTGCAAAGGCGGTGGATCGTCCGGTGGCAAAGCCGGCCTACACCTTTATTCACGCCAAGGATGCGGACAACTTCTCCATCACGGGTCAGGGCGCAGTGGACGGCAATGTTTATGCCTTTATGAAGCGGGCAAACCGTTACTACTTCAACGGCGATTTCTACCCTCGCCCCACCATGGTGTATGTGGAGCACTGCAACCACATCTCGTTCCATGATGTGACGCTGCAGAACTCTCCGTTCTGGACGCTGCACCCTGCCGGATGCAACGATGTGCTGATCGCCAACATCCGGGTGCTGAACCCGCTGGACTGCACCAACTCCGATGGCATCGATCCGGATCACTCCACCAACGTGCGGATCATCGGCTGTCATGTCCAGTGTGCAGATGACTGCATCTGCCTCAAGACCACGGCGGGCAACGATGAGTACGGCCCCACCAAGAACGTCATTATCTCCAACTGCACCCTGACCTCCACCAGTGCCGCCATCAAGATCGGTACGGAGGGCGTGGCGGACTTTGAGAATATTCTGGTGGACAACTGCATCATCACCGGAACAAACCGGGGTCTGTCCATCCAGATCCGGACGGCGGCTGTGTGCGGAATGTGAGCTTCTCCAACATCATGATCGAGACCCGCCGCTTTGCTGAGTGCTGGGGCTGCGCGGAGCCTATCGTGATGACGACCCACGACCGGAATGCCAATACCCACAGCGGCAGCATTGAGAACGTCCGCTTCTTCAACGTCACCTGCAAGGGCGAGAATGGTGTGTTCCTCTCCGGAAACGAGGAGAACCACATCAAGAACGTTCTGTTCGAAAACGTCAGCGTCTGTCTGGAAGCTACCAGCAAGTGGGAGCGCGGAATGTACGACCTGCGTCCCATTCCGCCTGAAAAGGAAGGCATGCTGCATCAGAAGAGTGCGGCCGTGTTCCTGCGCTGGGTGGATGGTGTCACCATTCGAAACTCCACTCTGGGCTTTGCGGGCGAGGACCGTTCGGACTTCGCACAGGGTCTCCTTACCCAGAACTGCACCAGCGTGCAGACCATGGGCCTGACCGCAGAGGCTGCCACCCCGGAGTATGAGAGCGTCCAACTGGGCTGAGCCATCTGAAATATTGAGCAAGCCGCCGCATCGGCTCTGGACCCTTTTGCCGGGTCGGGCTGGGCGGCGGCTTCTTTTGAGGGATGAACCAATGAATAAGAAAAAGAACGTCATTACTTTTGCTGCGTTCCTGATCCTGATGGTGGGTTTGGGCGCAAACGATGCCATGCGGGGCATTTTTTCCACCATCTTCTCTGCCCACTTCCAGCTGAGTACCGCCCAGCTGTCCCAGATCGTCACCGTGAGCTACATCGGCAATCTGGTGTTTCTGGCGGTGGGAGGCTTCGGCGTGGACCTGCTGGGCCGCCGCAAGGCCATGCTGCTGTATACCTTTTTGTGGAGCGCAGCCATGCTGCTGTTTGCCACCACGGACTCCTATCTGCTGATGCTTGTGGGAATGTTTTTTGCCATGGGCACATCCACGCTGCTGAACACCAACATGAACCTGATCACCACCGGGATGTTCGCCGCTGCCCCCGGCTTTTTTGTGAACTTCCTGTTCTTCATTCAGGGCATCGGTACCAGCGGCAGCCAGAGTATCATCGGCAACTGGGCTACGGATATTTCCAGCTGGCACACCGTGGCGTGGGGGCTGCTGGCCATTGGCGCAGTGGCCATGGTGCTGTTCGTGCTGTTCCCCATGCCGGAGGTGCAGGAGCAGAAAACCGGGGACAAGGCATCCCCCAAGGAAATCATGGCCTGCCCGGCATTTCTGCCGCTGGTGCTGATCATCGGGCTGTATTTCATTGCGGAACACGGCATCATGAACTGGCTGGTGAGCTACGCCACCAACGCACTGGAGGTCCCCATGGGGCAGGCGGCCAACTACACCGCTGTGTTCTTCGGCTGTGTAATGGTGGGCCGTCTGGTGTTGAGCAGTCTGGTGGATAAACTTGGCATCTACCGCTGCCTGCGGCTCTTCGCCACCAGCTCTGCCGTGCTGTACACAGTGGGTTTGCTGTTGGGGCACCGGGCCTGTGGCTCTTGGCGGCCAGTGGCCTGCTGTTCTCCATCCTGTACCCCACTTTGGTAATGCTGATTCCCCGGTTTTGGCCCAGCCATGCCGCTTCCTCTGCATCGGGTCTGGTGCTGAGCGTGGCTTCGCTGGCAGATATCCTCTTCAACGCCGTGTTTGGCAGTCTGGTGGACGCCATCGGCTACCGGACATCCTTCCTCATCATGCCTGCCTGCATGGTGGGATGTACGGCACTCCTGTGGGGATTCTTTGCAAAGGCAAAGAAGCTGGAACGGTGTGATTAACGGACGGATACGGTTACTCAAACCAATGCCGTCAAGTCGGTAGGGGATAGGGCGATTTTATTTGTCGGAGAGTAAGTGCACGGTTTCTGCACGGATTTTGCACGGTTTCAAAACGTGCAAAGGGTGCTTTGTTGCAAAATCCGACAAAGGGTGCAGAAATTACCGGGTGAAAATCACGTTGCCTTGTTCAAAATGACGATGACTCGAAACTTCCATCTTTTGAGACGAACCGGCGGCTTGCTCTCTTAATCAGTGGGCCCAGGGTTCGAGTCCCTGGAGGTGCACCAGATATTGAACGTCAAATCGTAAGATTTGACGTTCTTTCTTTATGTAGGAAAGCGGCTGCACACTTTCTGCACACCGTTTGCACATTTGCCCGAATCAGGGGCTTTTCTGCGCAAGGTTTGCACAGCCTGCTTTCCTTTGCATAAAAAGAAGAAATTTTAGGCGAACAAGGCTCTCGTCAATTCTCTGCGTTCGTCTGCGTCCATCAGCCGGATGGCTTCAAGGATCTCCTTGCCGGAGATTTTTGTTGCCGCCGGCTTTTCATTTTGCCGGGGCTGGGGTGCTGCCGGGGGCAGGTCTTGGGAATAGAAGTTCGCTTCGATCTTCTCGGTCAGTTCCAGCCGGGGCTTGTCCTGCGTGTGGGCGTAGGTGTCCATCAGGACAGATGCGGTGGCGTGACCTGTATTGCCCTGCACCGACTTGAAGTCACCGTCAGACTGCAAAAGCTGGTAGGTGGCACTGGAGTGCCGCAGACCGTGGAACACGATCTGTTCAAACTCTGGATGCTCGGCTCTCCACAGGCGGTACCATTTTGTCAGCAACTCCGGCGCGATGGGCAGGCCGTCCGGGAGACGAAACAGCTGACCGCAGTTGCTGTACTTCTCCGGAGCGTTCTGCTCGTCCTGTTTGAGCTTTTCAAGCCATGCTTGAAGTTCCTCTTTCAGAGGTTTGGTCATATACAGGACACGGTTGGACTTCTTGGTCTTAGGCTTTTTCAGGATGAGAGAGGACTTGCTGCCCTCACGCCTGTCCGGGAAGGTGTGGTAGACCTGATTGAGGTCGAGCTTTTCCAAAGCGTCCTTGTTGGCTCGCTGCATGGTCTTGCTGACTGAGATGGTGCCACGCCCATCGGCGGCATCGAAATTCAGATCACTCGGCTGCAAGCCGAGAATTTCGCCCTCACGGAGCGAAAGGATCATGCTCATGTGCACCGCCAGATGCAGGGCGGGGTTTTCGATGGTCTGCAAGGCTGTCAGCATGGTTTTCTCGTCCCAGATGGTGCGTTCCTCGATATTGACCTTGGGGCATCACGGGGCAGGGAATCTTGTGGATCAAGTCCCATTCCACCGCATAGGAAAAGGCGGTTTTCAGCAGGGTGTGGACTTCGTGAATAGAGGTGCTGGACAGCAGCCGCTTCTTCTGCTTGGACAGGTCCTGCTTCACACCGTGCACATATTGCCCGCAGGGGGTCTTGGCAAGGGTGGCATAGAACTTCTCAATGTCGTAGGTGCGCAGCTCCTGTACCTTCTGTTTCCCGATATACGGCACGATAAGGTTCTGCACCATCGCTACGGACTGAGTGTAGGTCTTGGGGGACCACTTGTGTTTGGTGGACTGGATCGGGATCCATTTGTACAGCATTTCCTCCACCGTCATGGTGTTGGGAACGAGGAACGTGCCGTCCAGCAGTTCTTTCTCGACCGTGATTTTACGCTCCTGCGCCTCCTTTTTGGTCTTGAAACTCTCCCATCCCTCGCAGGGTTTGCCGGAATGGTCTTTGTACTTGTAACGGACGGAGTAGGAATCTCCGCGCTTCATAATAGATGCCATAGATTACCTCCCTCAGACCGCCGCAAACCAGTTGTCGAAGCTCTGCTTGTTTACCCGGATACTGATGCCGATGCGCAGCACCCGAAAATCCTTCGTGGTGTTGCACAGGTTGTACGCAGTGCGAGGAGAAATCGCCAAAAGCTGGGCGATTTCCTCCACCCGGTAAACAAGAGGTTCGTGCTTGGCTGCTTTGGTCTGGTCAGAAGATTCAATGGCAGGGGATTTAGACGCTTTCATTGTAACCGGGTTCGAGTCCTTTTGCAAGAACTTATTCGTATAATTTTCGGATTTCACAGTTTCGGTCATGTCAGGCCGATTCATATTCATAGGCAGACCTCCAATTCCTTGTAACCGAACGCCTGTAACCGGGTAGGAAAACTCTCTTTTTCTGCACACAGGCTGTCCGATGCACTTTATACTTTTTCTTATTCTTTTAAGGTTACATGGTTACAGAAAGGAAAACGCAGCAGTCATGCGGCTTTTGGGCTGTAACTGTGGCGTAACCGAATCTGTAACCAGACGTGTAACCGCTGTCCATCAGAAGGGAAATCCCAGTTGCTGGGCTTCCGCATCCGTCATTTCGGAGAAATTTTCAGCCCCGGTTTCGGGGCTGGTTACGCGCTCCCAGCCTTTCTGAACACCGTACTTCGGGTAACGCTTGGCGGTCTTGTGCGCCTGCCAGCCTTGGATATCGCCGCGCGAAATTCCGGTGTTCATGATCTCGCAGATAGCACGGGTCTCCCACTCTGCCGGGATATTGGTGTTGCCCAGTGCTTCCGCGTAAAGCTGCTTGGAACACACCCGGTCACCCGTGTAGTCCTCCAGAAAGGCGTAGATCATGCCAGCCTGCGCATCCTCCTGCATGAAGTCCTGTTGGTGAGCTTGCAGCGTTTCCTGCATAGCGGGGCTGAACGCCAGCTTGTAGTTGCCGCTGTTGTAGATGGTCATGGCTTCTGCCCAAAGCTGGTCGATATAGGCACGGGATTCGGCTTCATCGTCTAGAATGTGGACTTCTGCTCGTTCCGCATCCACCGGAACAGGGATGAAGCGGCGGTTGCCTGTGCGGTCACGGGGCAAAAAATCCTGCCGGTTGGTCGTGCCAGCAAAGACGCACTGGCGCAGACGGTCGGCAGGATGGGTCTCGTAGGGGACTTTATAGGTCTCCTTCTGTTTGCTGAGAAAGCTCTTGATCTCCTCGATGCTCTTGGCATTGGCGGTGGCGATCATCTCCGACATTTCGATGATCCAGTGGCCTTGCAGCTTTCGGTACACGTTGTCATCGTCCAGCCGCCGCAGGTCATCCGAGAACCACTCGTCCTTGACAGCCAACAGCCAAAAAAAGCTGGACTTTCCTGTGCCTTGTCCGCCCACCAGACAGAGCATGGTTTCAAATTTGCATCCCGGCTGGAACACGCGCTTAATGGCTCCCAGCAGGAAGATCTTCATGGCTTCGCAAGTGTACTCGTCCTCCGCAGCACCGAGAAAATGGTGCAGGACGTGGGCTATCCGTTCTGTTCCATCCCATCTTAGGCTGTTCAGGTAATCCCGGATGGGATGATATCGGTTCTCGTTGGCAACGATGCGGATAGCCGATTCAATTTTCTTCTCGCTGGAAATGCCGTATTTCTCCATCCGGCGCAGAATATACTTCATGTCGGTGTCGCTCAGCGTCTTGCCGGAGCGGGGCCAGCCCACAGGCTTTACGATGTCGATGCGCTCGCTCAACAGGTTCAGCCGGATGGCATCGGCAAGCACATGGTCGTTCTGCAGAATCGTGATGCAGTTTTGGATCGTCCGCTGAATTTCGCCATTGGAGTGCTTGGTCAGCATTTCTTTCACATCGGTAACGGTTCGGGGAGCACGTTCTTCGTTGACTTCTTTGCTCAATAAACATCACCTCGTGCTATTATTGAAACCGATTTTCTGACTTTTCAGCGGCAGGCGGTGCGGACGGCTTCCGTTGGGTCTGTTCCGCCTGCAAGCGGTTCAGCAGTTGCAGCACCGAATCTCGTGCTTTCTCCTTAACCTGCTCCTTGCCTTTCTGACGGACTTCCGGCTTCAGGAGCTTCTCCTGCAGACGTGCGGTGGTGGTCTGCATGGTCTTGAGGAACTTGTCCAGCACGGTGTCCAAACGGTGGGCGGCGTATTCTCTCGTGGTCTGCGGAGCCTTACGTTCCGGGGACAGCACCCACTTTTTCGTGTCCTCGATCATCCGCATATCTTCCTTCCGGGTCTCGGTGCGCACCACATCGGTCACGACCTCCACCGCCTTGTCGTAGGCCGCAGCCGAAACTTCATCGATCAGAGTTTCCATGTCGTTGACCTTGAGGGTCAATTCGTCCAGCCTGTTCTGCTGGGCGGTAAGCTGCTCCTTCTGCTTGGCAAGGATGAAGTCCTGTTTTTCCAGATATTTGCGGTTGCCGTATTCTGCTTCTTCCTCCAATTCCAGCCCGTGCAGCTTGGCAATCTCGAACAGCATCTTTCGACAGGCGGCATCAAAGGTGATTTTGCGGTTGTTGCGGCGGCTGAGGGGCTTGTCCGGGTCGGGCAAGTTGAAGCCCAACGCTTCCAGTGCCTTTTCCTGCTGAGGAGCGATCTCGCCGTACTTGTTTTTGCAGTCGAACACATGACGCTCATGGATATGCGGTGTGCTTTCATCCAGATGCAACGCCCAGTCCAGCACATGAACGTGTTCGCCGAATTTAGCCTTAAACTCCTCAATGAACTCGGTGACGATGTTCAGCAAGTCCTTTGCCGAAGCGTGTTCATCCAGCGTTCCCAGCTGGTAGATGGTTTCTTCCGGGCAGGTCTTGCGGCTGGACAGCAGGTCAGGAATGGAGCGATTACGCTCCGTGTGCCGAATCTTGGCATTGCGCTCGTTCTGACTTTCCACAAAATTGGAATAGCGGCTCTCGTAAAATTGCCGTTCTACATCCGAGAAGGTCGCCGCCAGATCATCCGGGTCTTGTGGGTCGAGAGCCGAACGGAAACTGTGAAAGCAGTCCCAGTAGATGTTGCCCTTGGCTCGTTCCGGGTCGATGTGCTCACTGTTGGCAAGGTTGAAACTGCGGTCATTGTGCTTTGGGTTGTAGGTGCCTTGTGCTCCGGCTCGTCCGTTGTGTCGTGTTAATTTCAGATAGACATCCCTCCGTTTCAACAGCTTGGTGGGGGAGAACGCAGCAGCGGAGCTGCTGGATCTGCCGCCGTTTTGCGCCAGATAATACCCAGTAGGATATGACGCACAGCATCATATCACTGGGCAAGGCGTTCCCCCTTGACTCCCTTCAACGGGCCATTTTGGCCCGTTGATTTTGGCAAGCTGGCGGTCAAAGATTTGCGAATCCCTGCCCGCAGCTCGTCCGGCTTTTTCAGTGGGCCATTTTGACCCACTGATTTTTACGAGTGGGAGTGACGTGTTACAGGTAAAACCAAAGTTTTCAAAATGATAACTCCGGTGGCTCTGCCACGGATGCAATAAAGTTATCATCTTGGGGACCTGATTCGGCAGGGGGCTACAAATCAAGTTACGGAAAGCGTAACCTGATTTCAGATAATCGCCCAAATTCCCATTTTGGGGATTTGGGAGTGAGCGATTAGTTACGGTAAAGTGGCACTTCCCAAAATGGGAAGTGCCACTTTACGAGATAAAAGCGAGCGTGGATAAGGAGCTTGAAAAACTTTGTCAAGTTCCTCAAAGAGAAGTGTGTGCGGCTGTTTTACGATGGCGGTAGTCTTTCTGCCGACAGGCATTGCTGCAATATCTGGCATCTGCCCGAATCGGTAAGAACTGCTCCCCGCAGCAAGCGCAGGTATACGTTCCACGTTCGGCACGCTTTTTAAGGCTTTTACGCAGATTCAGCATCTTGTGGCCGCAGGTCTGAAAACTGCAATATTTGCGGTTGCGCGTCTGGGTGTAGATGACCTTGCGGCAGTATTCACATTGGATTCTGCGCACACTGGGGTCGCCATCAATGAAATATTCCATCAGAGTGTCCTGATTTTCGCGTTCCCATTGTTCTGTTGTCATAGGCATCCTCCTTTGGCAGTTATGGGTGGATGGTGGATAATGAAAAGCATTATTCAGCCAAAATGTTACGGATGCGTGGTGATTATCAAAATGATAACCGCCACTTTCACGCAATAAAGCGTTGCGATTATTTGGTTGATGGTCAAAATGACCACCAACTAAACTTTCTCTGTTATGGTTGAGTGGTGAGTTACGGTTCTCGTAACCTAGCACAGAGTGACCACGTTACAGCAATTTGGTAAGTACTGAAAAGCAGTATTCACCAGATTTCACCGTGGCTTGACAAAATGTCAAGTTGAGGTCAGCCGTAACACGGGTAGAATCAATGTGGACAATTTGTCCACATTGATTTAGGCTGCGGCAATTCACCTCGTGTGGACAAAATGTCTACATGAGGTGAGCCATAACGCAGAAGACCCTTCTGGGAAATGACGCTTTGCGTCATTCACCACATCAACTGGCCATTTTGACCAGTTGATATTGGGTGCGCCGTTCTCCCTGCATGGATTTCCTGCCCCCTTCCAGCGGCGTTTTCCGGCTCTCCCTCTTGGGGGTCATCGCCGGGTATCCCATGCAGACGGTCATGCGGTTGTCAAGGTGCGGTATTGATTTGGCGATAAAAAATCGCCACACAACAACCTGAACCTGACCACCCCTTCCGGGATGGCCTTGGTTCGGGTTCGTTATGTAGCGATAGAAAGTCAAAAACTTGCTCCGGCTCCTTCGGGAGCCGAGCTGGAACTCTAAGTAAATATGTTATATTAAATTGTTGGGATAGATTACCACAAAATCGAGCCGTGTCAACAAAAAGTTTCGAGAGCACGCCACTTTCGGCAGGGTGCAAGAAAACGCAATGAAAACTTTGGCGAAAAGAGAGAGCCGGATGACCCATTTTACTTATTTGTTTTTTACCAGCAGCGCCTGATAGGGTTCCAGCTCCACATCGGCCAGCCAGACGGAAGTGCCTTCCGGGGTGTGATACTCGCCGCCCAGAGCGTCCAGACTGGCCCTGCCGGGTACTCGGTAAAGTTGAACAGTCCCACCAGCGTTTCGCCGCGCTTGCGTACCAGCGCCAGCACGCCGGGGTTGTGGCTGTCCCATGTGGTCACCCACGCATCCGGGGCAAAGCAGGGGTCTGCACGCATCTGGCGCAGCTGCTCCATGCCCTGCCACAACGCGTTTTGCAGCGTGCCCTTCCGGGTGCGCTGCTTTGCGTTCTCCCAGTTGAATTTTGTGCGATGCAAATTGCGGCTGTCCTCCACACGGTCGGGGTCGTTTTTGTAATCCCAGCCATTGAGCTGTGCGATCTCATCGCCGCAGTTCAGCATGGGAAACCCTGCAAAATGCCATAGCAGTGTGCAGCAGCAGGTCACGCTTTACGGCGTAGTCCAGTGCGGTTTTATCGTCCTTTTCCAGTGCCTGCTCCACGCCGCACAGGCTGGCGGTGGTGCCGCAGCTCCGGGCATCGCCGGTGGCAGGGTCGTAGTTGTACAGCTCACCCTTTGCCCAGCTGCCGGGGAAATTGCCCTCGTAGAAGTGATACAGATATTCTTTGTGCTTTTGCGGGTCAATGCCAAGTTTGTTTTCCACCGCCTCGTCCAGACCCCAGCCGATATCATCGTGGCAGCGCAGATAGTTCACGAACCAGCAGTTGTTCCGGCAGGGCGTGGAGGGCATCCAGCTGCGCCTTCAGCAGCCGGGTATCCCGGCTGGCAAGGGCACCCCACAGGTTGACCATGGTGGACACGTTGTAGAGCATGTGGCATTCCGGTTTTTCCGGGGTGCCGAAATAGGCGGCCAGCTCCTTGGGAGCCATGACCACCTCGCCCTTGAGGATGACCGCCGGGCAGACACATTCCAATACCATGCGCAGCATCCGCACAATGGTATGCACCTGAGGCAGATTGCGGCAGGTGGTGCCCAGCTGCTTCCAGATATAGGGCACGGCATCAATGCGGAACACCTCTACGCCGAGGTTGGCGAGGTGCAGGATGCTTTTGGTCATGTCCACGAACACCGCCGGGTTTGCGTAGTTCAGATCCCACTGATAATCGTGGAAGGTGGTCAGCACCCACTTGTGCATTTCCTCACACCATGTAAAGTTGCCGGGCGCAGTGTTGGGGAACACCTGCGGCACGGTCTGCTCGTACTGGTCGGGGATGGTGCGGTCGTCATAGAGATGGTAATAGGCCTGAAACCACGGGTCGCCCGCCTTTGCCGCCATGGCCCAGCGGTGGGTGCTGGCGGTGTGGTTCATGACAAAATCCAGACACAGGCTGATGCCGGCTTTCCGCAGCTCCCGGGTCAGGTTTTCCAGATCCTTGTTGGTGCCAAGGGCCGGGTCTACGGTATCAAAATCCTCCACCGCATAGCCGCCATCGTTGTGGGGGTGGGGCATCTGCAGCAAGGGGCATCAGGTGCAGATAAGTCAGCTTCTGCTCCTTGAGATAGGGCAATTTCTTTGCCAGTTCTTTCAGATTTCCGGCAAAGAGGTCGGTGTACATGGTCATGCCGAACATATTGCCACGCTTGTACCACTCCGGGTCGGCAGAGCGTGCCTTGTCCAGTGCTTTCAGCTCGACACTGCGGGCGTTGTAGGCTTCTGCCATCTCCCGCTCCAGAACCTCCAGCCCTTCCCGGTTGTGGTACAGTTCCATGAACAGCCATTCCAGTTCGTCCTTGTGCTTGGCAAATCGGGATGCAAATTCCTGTTTTGCTGCCATGGTTCAGCCCTCCACTTCTGCAAGGGTGGGCATGGCGGGGATAGCGCCGTGGCGGCTGGTGGTGATGCTGGCCGCTTTGTTGGCAAAAGCCAGAATGCTTTCCAGCTTGTCCACCGTCAGGGTGTCCAGCTCCTCCTTGCAGAGCTTGGACAGGGCAGCCCCAAAGAAGGTATCGCCTGCGCCGTTGGTGTCGCCTACCTTGCAGGGGACACCTGCCACATGGCCGGTCTTGTCCCCAAAGCGGTAGAATACGCCGTTTGCACCCAAGGTGACGAAAAATCAGCCGGATGCCGTTCTGTGCCAGTTGTGCCGTGCCGCTTTCGCAGTCAGTGGTTCCGGTGAGCAGGGGCAGTTCTTCATCGGACACTTTCAGGATATCCACCAGCGGCAGGGGCGCTTTCATCTGAGCAATGGCATCCTCTTTGTTCTTCCAGAGATTTGCACGGTAATTCGGGTCATAAGTAATGACAGCACCCAGCTTTTTGGCGCGGGCAGCAGCGTCCAGCGTGGCAGTGCGGGAGGGGTCAGCGGTGAGGCTGACAGAACCAAAGTGGACGATTTTGGCGGCTTTCAGAGCCTCGTCCGAAATGTCCTCCTTGCACAGCATCACGTCAGCGTTGGCGCTGCGGTAGAAGCTGAAATCCCGCTCGCCGGTGGCATCCACCGAGACCACCGCCATGGTGGTGGGGTGGTCTGCATCCACCGCCATGCCGGAAACGTCTACCTTGTTTTCTGCCAGAACCTCTTTCAGGTAGCGGCCAAAAGCATCCGCACCCACCTTGCCGATAAAGGCGGTCTGTGCGCCCAGTCTGGAAGCAGCCACAGCCAGATTGGCCGGGGCACCGCCGGGATTTGCGGCAAATTGAGGGATGCCGCGGGCATCCTTGCCGGTCTGGGTCAGGTCGATCAAAACTTCACCAATCGTTAAAATGTCCATGATAATTCTCCTTATTCTTGATGTGAAACCCAACGATCACCGCTGGAACAGATAATGAATGTAAGCAGCTGCACGCTCCGGGTGCGGTGCATTCTGCACTACCCCAAGATAGACCTTGCCAGAAAAACCTGCCTGCCTGACAAACGGCGTGTCCGAAATATCCAGCACGGTCCCACCGGCGTTCAGACCCGACAGTGCATGGAAAGACGCATCCAGTGTCCGCAGATCGAGAAAATAATCCTCTGCCAACAGTCGATCCCGTGCATATTCGTCCATCAGAACAACATCTAACCGCTGGGCACTGACTGCACCCAGCAGCTTCATCTCTGAAGCATATACATACTGCTCCTCTGCGCGTTCGCTCTCGCTGAGCAGCAAGCCGGACAGCAGATCGACCTGTTGCTTTTTGGTCAGACCCTGCGCCTCGGCAAAGCCGGTGGTAAGCTGTTCCGTCAGATCAGACCCGGCAGTGATATTTACCAGACCAAGGTAAAGCACATCCTCTTTTTTCGTCACATGACGGTAGGCTGCATACCCGAGGATATAGACGACGATGAGCACGATCGCAATGGGCAGCTTGTAATATGTCCAGATGTGCTCCCACTTTTTGCGCCCATGGAGGGAGCGGAGCGTATCCCGGTCAGTTTTTGTCATGGTCGGATTCCTCATGTACTGCATCAGGGTCTCCACCGATCTGATAGAGGATCCGAAGCATCAGAAAGGAGCAGAGCATGGCGCAGAAGCCCATGCCAAGCAGGAATGCAGGCGTGAACACAAACACCATGACGTACCCCATGATGCCATAGATTGCCGCCATCAGTAGGGTGCAAAACAGATACCGGACACCCACGAGAAACGCTGTTTTCAGGATGCCGAAGGTGGTGTTTTCAAACCGTGCCAGCAGAGGAAAGGCATACAGCAGAACGATGCCGTACAGAACTGCCGCACCAATAAGCACTGCCGTGAGCAGTGTCCAGAAAATGTTTTCGCTCCACATTCGGCGCAGCACAAAGCCATCCGCAGCCAGGAAACTGCCGACTGCCAGCAGGATAAGCCAGAGTTTTGTGGCGGGCTTAAAATTTTCCCGGAACGCCTTAAAAAACATCCGGGTCAGACCATCGTCCCGATCTTCCGCCATTTTGAGCGTGACGTAGAACAATGCGGTCGTAGAAGCTCCTATGGTAACGATGGGCAGGCTGCACACGAGCCATAAGATGTTCAGGTAAGCACTGTAAGTCAATTTCGTCAGCACAGCAAACAGCGGCTTGTCCGTATTGAACAGGTCACGCATGGGGGTTCTCCTTTCGCTCAATCTCCTGTGGATTCGCGCAGGATCAGGTTGGTTTCCGTATAGACGGTGCGATAGTTCAGCGATGGCTCTTCGATGCGGGTCATAAGCAGATTGGCAGCGGTGTAGCCCATGATCTGTCCATGGATATGGATCGAAGTCAGACGGGGGGCAAAGTAGGAAGCCTCCTGACTGTCATCAAAGCCGCAGACCCAGATATCATCGGGAACCGAATACCCCAGCTCATCCAATGCCTTGACCAGATCCATGGCAACAAAGTCATTGGCGCAGACAAAGGCATCCGGCATCGTTTTGAACCGACGGATGATTTCGTACAGGGATACCGGATAGTTCTGCTGTCCAGGATGGCATCGCACAGGTGCTCAGGCCTTCTGTCAGACCAAAGTACTCCACTGCATCCTTATAAGCCATATAACGCTCAAAAAAGGACTGACAGTGGTTTTTATCCCCCGCAAAGCTGATGCGTTTTTTGCCGCGCTGGACCATGTGGGCCACCGCATTCTGGACCTCAATGCGGTTTTCCATATAAAGGCGGTCAGCTTTAAGGGGAGGACGCATATTCATTACAGGGCTGTCTACAAACAGCAGCGGAAGATCCAGATCGCACAGCATCTGTGCGTAGTCATAGTCGAATACTTCAATGCAGATGATGCCGGCTGTGCGCTGGATGTTGAGAGAAGATGGAAGCTTTTTTCTCTTTCAGTTCTATGGGAGAAATGCGATGAACGGTCGTACAGCTATGCAGATGCTTGATTTCCGACTGGAAACGATCCAGCATCGTGGAGGAAAAGTGAGAGCTGCTCAGAAATTGGGTCGTCAGCATGGCGATCTCCCGTTTGTCACTCGGCAGAATGAAAGGCTCTGCTGCTTTTTGCAGCGTCTTCCTGAAACAGCGGCAGATAGGCAAACTGCTTATAGCCCATTTCGGCGGCTTTGCGCAGGATCTTCTCCCGTGTGGCATCTGCCAGCACACCGGTGTTGTTGATGGCCTTTGAAACTGTGTTGCGGGAAAGCTGCAGTTCGTTTGCAATATCCTGAATGGTGACCTTGGTTGCCATAAGTCATCCTCTTTCTTTATAATATAGGAGCGGATGTTCCTTCTTTTATAGATAAAGTCTGGTGACGGATCTTGTTCTTTATGACTCCAGTATAGTGCAAATGCACAAATTAGTCAAACGTAAAAATGCAAATCATCATTTTGCATATTTGCGCACTTTCGAATTTGTGCATCTGTACAAATCCACAGTAATTTCTTGATATATACTATGAATTATCGTTGACATTCGCTTGCTTGCGTGGTATAAATGAATTACAGAGTTTTACATTTGCACAATCAAAGTAAAAAGTGCAAAATTCAAAGGTGCAAATGTAAAATGCAAATCAAGCGGCAAACAAATCAAAAAGGAGGAGAATGATTCATGAAAGCAAAGACAGCCTCGTCGGAAACGGCTGTGCTGGCAGCAGAACGCAAGCTGCACAACACATGGGTCTACATCAAACGGCATTGGCAGCTTTACCTGTTGTTCCTGCTGCCTGCCGTGGCGCTGACGCTGGTGTTCAAGTACGCTCCCATGGGCGGTGTGCTGATCGCATTCCAGAAGTACAATCCCTTCAGGGGCATCTGGGGCAGCGAGTGGGTAGGCTTCAAAAACTTTACCCGCTTCATGTCCTCGCCGGACTTCCAGCGCTATCTGATCAACACCCTGAAGCTGAGCGTCTACGGCCTGCTGTGGGGCTTCCCGATCCCCATTCTGCTGGCATTCCTGCTCAACCGTATCGAGAGCAAGAAGATCAAGCAGAAGGTGCAGCTGGTGCTGTATATGCCCAACTTCATCTCGGTCATCGTGCTGTGCGGCATCGTCCGGGTGCTGCTGAGTGTCACCGGTCCGGTGAACGGCCTGCTTCACACCAGCATCAACTTCATGACGCTGCCGGAAGCGTTCCGCCCCATCTACATTATCAGCGGCATCTGGCAGGGTGCCGGCTGGGCATCCATCATGTACACCGCATCCCTTTCTAACGCCAGCAAAGATCTGAAGGAAGCTGCGATGATCGACGGCGCAAACCTGATCCAGCAGATCATGACGGTGGAGTGGCCCGCCATTAAGGATATGGTCGTGATTCAGTTTATCCTGCAGGCAGGCAACATCATGAGCATCGGTTTTGAAAAAGCCTATGCCCTGCAAACGGACCTGAACCTGAACACCGCCGAGATCATTGCAACGTACGTTTATAAAAAGGGCCTGTTGGACGGCGATTACAGCTTTTCCACGGCAGTCGGTCTGTTCAACACCATTGTCAACGTCATCCTGCTGATCGCAGTGAACAAGATCGTTGCCAAAATGAACGATGGTAAGGGCTTGTAAGGAGGGGTTTACCATGGCAAAACAGAAAAAATCAAAAATGGCCCTCTACACCAGACAAGATAAGATCATCCTGTACTGCGGCTACGCACTTCTGGGCTTGTTCCTGCTGGCAATCATCGTTCCGATGATCTACATCGTTATCGCGTCCTTTATGGACCCGGTCACTCTGCAAAACAAGGGCATCTCCTTTGATTTCAGCAAGTGGAGCCTGGATGCTTACCAGCGTGTCGTTTCGGACAAGCAGATCTGGGTCGGCTTCAGGAACGCAGTGCTTTACTCGATCATCTTCACCATCATCTCGGTCGCTGTGACGATGCTTGCCGCTTATCCCATGTCGCTGCCGGACTTCAAAGGCAAAAAGATCTTCAACACCTTGTTTGTGATCACGATGTTTTCAGCGGCGGTCTGATCCCCACCTACCTGCTCATCAACAATCTGGGTCTGCTGGATTCCATGTGGGCGGTCATTCTGCCAGGAGCATTCAGCGTGTGGAACATGATCATTGCCCGTACCTATTATCAAGGCGTCCCGCGTGAGCTGCGCGAAGCTGCGGATGTGGATGGAGCCAGCGAGATGCTTTACTTCTTCAAGATCCTGCTGCCCGTCTGTATGCCGGTGGTGGCAGTTCTGGCCCTGTGGCAGTTCGTGGCTATGTGGAACAGCTACTTTGATGCCATGATCTACCTGAACAGCGCATCGAAGCAGCCGCTGCAGCTGGTGCTGCGTTCCATCCTGATCCAGAGCCAGCCGGAATCCGGCATGATCGCAGATATCCAGAGCACTGCCGAACGTGCCAAGATGGCAGAGCTGCTCAAATATGCAACCATTATTATTTCCAGTCTGCCGCTGCTGGTGATGTATCCCTTCTTCCAGAAGTATTTTGATGCCGGCATCATGGCTGGTTCCATTAAGGGCTGAGGATATTCCAGAATTTTATAAGCAGGTACGCTCATCTGTTACACGAAGAAAAAGAACCATGAAAAAAAGGAGAAAATACCATGAAAAGCTGATCTCGCCGCAACTTCCTCAAGGTCTGCGCTCTGGCGGGCTCTGCCGCTGCTCTGTCTGCCTGTGGTGGCGGCAAATCCACCGGCAGCGGCGATTCTGCTGCTGCAGATGTGGACGTGACCGGTGCCGTTACATTTCCGCTGTCCGAAAAGGTCACCTTTACCGGTATGACCAGCTTCCCTGTGGGCAGCGAACCCGAGCCGAACAACCGCACCATCTTCAAGCGTCTGGAAGAGCAGACCAATGTGCACATCGACTGGACCGCCATCCAGTCCGACCAGTGGAGCGATAAGATCACCCTGAATATGTCCAACCCCAACACCCTGACGGATTTTGTTTTTACTGCTGATTTTACCGACAGCAATCTGCTGCGCTACGCAGATCAGGGTGTCATCCTCAATCTGGAAGACTACATTGACAACAATATGCCTTATCTCCAGAAGGTCTTTGAGCAGTACCCGGAGTACCGCACCATGTGCACCGACAGCGATGGCCACATCTGGGCACTGCCCTGGATCGAGCAGCTCGGCTCAGAAAAGACCGCCATCCAGACCATTGGCAACATGAGCTTCATCAATACCAAGTGGCTGAACTTCCTCGGTCTGTCGATGCCCACCACAGTGGACGAGTTTGAGCAGGTGCTGATGGCATTCCGTGATAACGCCGCTTCTATCAAGGCAGAGTATGGCATTGACGGCGACATCATCCCCATGTCCTGCATCGTCAACAACGGCGATCAGGACCCCAGCATCCTCATCAATGGCTTTGGCGAAGGCTACGGCGATGCAGACAAAGACCGTCATATTGCCGTTACCAACGACCGGAAAGTCATCTGTGCCGCCACCCAGCAGGGCTACCGTGATGGTCTGGACTGGCTGCACAAGCTGTATGCCGAAGCTCATTGACCCGGAGTGCTTCACGCAGGAGTGGTCCACCTATGTTTCCAAGGGCAAGGCTGGCCGCTATGGCGTCTGCTTCAGCTGGGATGTTGCCAACATTGACAACCTGACCGACTGGGAGCCGCTGCCTGCCCTGACCGCTGATACCCGGAATATCACTCCGCAGAACGGCTCTTTCACCAGCGGCTTTGCCCGCGGCAGATGCGTTGTCACCGCAAAGGCGGATAACCCCGCATTGGTTTGTGCATGGCTGGATCAGATGTACGCGCCCCTCCAGTCTCCTCAGAACAACTGGGGTACCTACGGCGATGCGGAAGGCTTTAACATTTTTGAACTGTCCACCAACGATAAGGGCGAGCCCATGCTGAAGCACGCTCCTCTGGGCGATGCTTCTCCCGTGGAAGTCCGTGAGGCGCAGTGTGTCAGCGGACCTCTGGCGGTTCTGGATGATTACTATGGTGTATACGTTACCTGCCCGGACGATGCACAGTATCGTCTGGACTGGATCAAGGAGATTTACACCCCGGATATGAACAACGATTATGTCTATCCCAATGTCTTTATGAGCAGCGAGGACACCGAGCAGGTCTCTAACCTGCAGGCAGATCTGCAGACCTACATGAATACGCAGAAGGCCGACTGGATCATGAACGGCACGAAGGATGCAGAGTGGAACGAATATCTGAGCAAGCTGGAAGACTACGGTCTGTCCGACTATCTGGGCATTATGCAGAAATATCTGGATGCTTACTACGCATAAGAATTCTTTCCTTTGGAGGATTCCATGAACGATTTGACTTTACAAAAAGCCCGTGCCTACGAGGCCGAGCACGGTGCTGCCATTTCCCCGGCGGAACGCCCTGCTTACCACATGACTCCCCTATGTGGGCTGGCTGAACGACCCCAACGGTTTCTCTTATTACAAAGGGAAGTATCACCAGTTCTATCAGTATAATCCCCTACGATGTGCGGTGGGCGCCCATGCACTGGGGTCACGCCGTCAGCACCGACCTGCTGCACTGGGAGTATCTGCCCTGTGCGCTGGCACCGGATTCCCCGGTGGAGAACGGCCCCGGCTGCTTCTCCGGCTCTGCCACCGAGATGGATGACGGCAGGCAGCTGCTGATGTACACCAGCGTGATTGCAGAAAAGCAGCCCAATGGGGAGATGCGGGATATCCAGACCCAGAGCATTGCCATCGGTGACGGTCTCAACTACGAAAAGCCTGCCTGCAACCCGGTGCTGACCCAGAAAGACCTGCCGGAAGGCTTCAGCAAGTTCGACTTCCGGGACCCCAAGATCTGGCGTGAGGCCGATGGCACCTACTCCGCCGTCACCGTCTGCCGGGCCGAGGACGGCAGCGGCGCAGCGGCACTGTTCCAGAGCAAGGACGGCTTCGACTGGCACTTTGTCACGGTGCTGGAACGCTGCAACAATCAGTACGGAAAAATGTGGGAGTGCCCGGACTTCTTCCCGCTGGATGGCAAGCAGGTCTTGATGCTGGGACCCATGGAGATGCTGCCCAAGGGCGAGTTCCACAATGGTCACAACGTCATTGCCTTCATCGGCAGCTACGACGAAGCCACCCACACTTTCACCAAGGAAAATGTGCAGCTGATGGACGGCGGCATCGACTTCTACGCCACCCAGACCACCCTTGCCCCGGATGGCCGCCGCATCATGACGGCATGGCTGCAGACCTGGTCGGACACTGAGGATAAGCCCCAGGGCTGCAAGTGGTTCGGGCAGACCATCTGCCCGCGCGAACTGCACATCAAGGACGGTCGCATTCTTCAGACCCCCGTGCGGGAGCTGGATGCCGTCCACGGCAAGCGCACCTTCCACGAAAATGTGACGGTGCAAAGCGAAACTTCTCTGGAAGGCATCAAGGGTCGTGTGGCGGATCTGACCGTTACGGTGCAGCCCGGCGAGTACCGCTCCTTTACACTGAAGCTGGCTGTTGACGCAGACCATCACACCAGCCTGACCTACGACCCCTACACCTCCGAGCTGACGCTGGATCGCAGCTATGCCGGTTCCCGTGCCGACATTGTTCACCGCCGCAGCTGCAAGGTGCGCAGCCGCAGCGGTGCACTCAAGCTCCGTATCCTGCTGGACAAAAACAGCATCGAAGTTTTCGCCAACGACGGTGAGCAGACCATGACCGCATGGATCTACACCCCCCAGTCTGCCGATGGCATCACCTTTGCCGCCGATGGCAAAGCAACTGTTACGGTGGAACAGTTTGAGCTGAATTTGTAACCTGATATTCCCATCATTTCTCCTTCATTGAATACAGCCCCGCTTTGGCTTCTCCTTCGCCAAAGCGGGGCTGTGTTTTTGTATGGGTTCTATGCGTTCTGCCCTCGTTCCGGGGGCTTTTTTGTGTCCGGGAGGCAGCGTTTTCTGAAAACGCAGCCAAACTGCAAAAAAAGTTACAATTTTCTCATCAAAAAAGGCGGTTTCCCATTGACAGCCTTGTTATAATAGGAGTGTAAGATTTTTGAGCCAGCACTCTGCGGCTCTGATTGCTGAACGGCCCTTGCGGGCTTTTGGAAAAAGAAAGAGGCATACAGCATTATGACGAATATCGATATTTTCTCCGGCTTCCTTGGTGCCGGCAAGACGACCCTGATCAAGAAGCTCATCAAGGAATCCTTTGCGGGCCAGAAGGTGGTCCTGATCGAGAACGAGTTCGGTGAGATCGGCATCGACGGCGGCTTCCTGAAGGAGTCCGGCATCCAGATCAACGAGCTGAACGCAGGCTGCATCTGCTGCTCTCTGGTGGGCGATTTCCGTGCCGCTCTGCAGCAGGTGGTGGAGCAGTACCACCCCGACCGCATCGTCATTGAGCCCTCCGGTGTGGGCAAGCTGAGCGATGTTACCCGCGCTGTGGAGGGTGTGGCTGAGCATCTGGATGTGAAGCTGAACAGCTTTGTCACCGTGGCCGATGTCAACAAGGTCAAGATGTATATGAAGAACTTCGGTGAGTTCTATGATGATCAGATCAGCCACGCAAGCTGCATCATCCTGAGCCGCACCCAGACCGCCAGCGAGGAGAAGATCGCCGCTGCGGTCGCCATGCTGCGCGAGAAGAACCCCACCGCTACCATCGTGACCACCGCATGGGATTCCCTGACCGGCGAGCAGATCCTGAAGGCCATGTCCTCCAAGGACGATTTCAAGGCAGAGCTGATCGCCATGGCTGCCAAGGCCAATGAGAAGCACGCCGAGGAGGACGAGGAAGAAGAGCACGAGCATCATCACCACCATTACGATGAGAACGGTGTGTGCAGCTGCGGCCATCACCACCATGATCACGATGATGATGACGACGATGATGAGGACGAGCACGAGCATCACCACGACCACGACCATGAGGATGACCATGACCATGATGAGCATGAGCATCATCACCACGATGAGGATGGCCACTGCTGCTGCGGCCATCACCACCACCATCACCACGATCACGATGCCGATGAGGTGTTCACCAGCTGGGGTGTCGAGACGGCCAAGAAGTTCAGCAAGGCAGACATCGAGCATGCACTGACCGAGCTGGACGGCGGCAAGTACGGCATGATCCTGCGCTCCAAGGGCATCGTGGACGGCGGTGCCGACGGCTGGCTGGAGTTCGATTACGTCCCCGGCGAGTGGGAAGTGCGTCAGCGCGGTGCCGACGTGGGCGGCAAGCTGGTCGTCATCGGCTCCAAGCTGGACGAAAAGGCCATTGCCGCACTGTTTGGCTGCTGAGCTGCAAGTTGTGTAAGGAGAAAAACCAATTATGGCAAACGAGATCCCGGTTTACCTGTTTGTGGGCTTCCTCGAAAGCGGCAAGACCAAGTTCATTCAGGAGACCTTTGAAGACCCCAATTTCGACTCCGGTGACAAGACCCTGCTGCTGGTCTGCGAAGAGGGCGAGGAAGAATATAACGAGAAGAAGTTCGCCTTCCCCGGCGTGACCCTGAAGGTCCTCGAGGATAAGGCGGAGCTGAACCCCCAGAATCTGGCCAGGCTCGAAAAAGAATCCGGCGCAGGCCGTGTGGTCATTGAGTACAACGGCATGTGGTTGCTGCAGGATCTGGCCAACAACCTGCCCGAGAACTGGATCGTCTACCAGTGCATCGCCACGGCCGACGGCACCACGGCTCTGACCTACGCCCGCGACAACTCCATGCGCTCTCTGCTGCTGGACAAGATCGCCCGCAGTGAGCTGATCGTGTTCAACCGCGCCGAGGCCGTGAACAACGATGCCGCCCGTCAGGAGCTGCACAAGCTGGTGCGTCAGGCTTCCCGCAAGTGCGATATCGCCTATGAGTTCGCCGATGGCAGCGTGGCATATGATGACATCCCTGACCCGCTGCCCTTCGATCTGAACGCCCCGATCGTTGAGATCGGTGAGGACGATTTCGGTATCTGGTATATGGACTGCCAGGACGAGCCCCAGAAGTATGCGGGCAAGACCGTCCGGTTCCTGGCGCAGGTCTGCCAGACCAACCGCGCGGGCAAAAACAGCTTTGTGCCCGGCCGTTTTGCAATGACCTGCTGCGTGCAGGATATCCAGTTCGTGGGCTTCCCCTGCAGCTATGATGGCTACAAGGCACTGGAGCAGCGCGCCTGGGTCACTGTGACCGCCAAGGTCAATTACAAGTTCCACAACATCTACCGCGGCAAGGGCCCGGTGTTGACCGCCATCTCGGTGGAGCCCGCCGAAAAACCGCAGAACGATGTCGTAACATTCTCTTAATCCTATCTTATACAGGGAGGACTTCACCATGAAAACTCTGTTCCGTGTTCTGGGTGCCGCTGCCGCTGTGGCTGTTACCGGTGCCGCCATCGTCGTGCTGGACAAAGTTCTGAACGACAAGGACCCGCTCCACGTCGAAAACGTGGAGTTCCCCGAGGAAGCTGAAAAGGACCCCGCCGAGGCTGAAAAGACTGCCGAAGCCTACGCCGAGGGCGAGGCCAAGGAGACCGCTCCCGGTGACGCATGGCCCCCTGCCTTTGAAAAGGCTCCTGCCGAGCCCGAGACTGCGCCCGCAGCCCCGGTGGTGGAAGCTGCCCGGGCAGAGGAGACTGCCGAGGAAAAGCCTGCGGCAGAGGGAACGACCGTGAATCCTGTGGAGGCAGGCCCTGCCGTTGCCCCCAAGGATGAGAACGGCAAGTTCGATGCCACCAAGATCGCGGAGGCCAGCGATTTCACCGGCATCGAAGAGGAATCCGGCTGCAAGAGCTGAGCAAAGCAATAAAAGGACGCTGTGCCGCAGGGCACAGCGTCCTTTTTCTGTCTGGGTCATTTCCGCAGGGCTTTGGCGGCTTCGGTGCCTGCCACGGCACCCTCGTACACGGCCTTGGCGACCTGCAGCAGCCCGCCGGTGCAGTCTCCGGCGGCATACAGGCCGGGCAGGGAGGTCTGCATGTGGTCATCCACCACGATCCGGCTGCCGTTCACCTCGGCCCCCAGCTTGCGGGCCAGGGCAGTGCTGCCCGCCACGCCCAGCGCCACGAACACGCCGGAGACTTCCAGTTTCCCGCCGTCTTTCAGCTGCACGCCGGTGACCCGCTCTTCACCGAGGATGGCTTCCACGGCTTCCGTCCGCACGGCCACCTCTGGCGGGAACTGTGCTGTCAGCGGGGCTCCGCCCGTGAGCAGGGTGACGCTGTGGGCCACAGGCAGCAGGGCCTGTACCTCGTGCAGGGCGTACTCTCCGCTGCCCAGCACGGCCACATCCCTGCCGCGGTAGAAAAAGGCATCGCAGGTGGCGCAGTAGCTCACGCCGTGGCCCTCCAGCCCGGCAAGGCCCGGAATGCGGGGCGCTGCCCGGGAAGCCCCCGTGGCCAGAATGACGGCATCGGCAGGGAAATCCCCGGCCAGCGTCTCCACGGTCAGCTTGTCGGTGTAGGTCAGGCCCACGGCCTCGGTGGTGACGAACTCCACCCCCACGGCCTTGGCACCCTCGATGCCCCGGCGTTCCAGCTCGGCACCGGCGATGGGTTCGGCAAAGCCGTAGTAGTTCTGGATGAGCTCGGCCCGGTCCAGTGCGCCGGGGCCCTTGGTCAGAACGGTGGTCTGCACCCCGGCGCGTGCGGCATACAATGCCGCCGAAACACCTGCGGGGCCGGAGCCGATGATCACAATGTTAGACATGGCAGTTTCTCCTTGTGGTAGGTTTGCTTTTGTCCAACCTCTCAGTCTCGCATCCGCTCGACAGCTCCCCTAGTAGGGGAACCATTGGCATTGCGTAAAGCCTTGCCTCTTTGCCAAGGCCTCTCCTACTAGGAGAGGTGGCATTGCGTAGCAATGACGGAGAGGTTGAGGACTGTTTGATCTTATGATAACTATTATACCTCAACTCCCCGCACTTTTCATCTCCGATGAACTGTGCTATACTGAAAATATCGCAAAAATCGACACCATGGAGGGGAAAAACCTATGTCCAAGCAGCGCCTGCTTTTTATCACCACCGGCGGCACCATTGCCAGCGTGCGCACCGCACAGGGACTCAAGCCTGTTCTGACCAGCGAGGAGCTGCTGGCCCATCTGCCGGAATTGCAGCAGCTCTGCTGCCCGGAAACGCTCAACCTGTGCAGCATCGACAGCACCGACCTTGGCCCGGAGCACTGGCTGATGATGGCCAAGGCCGTGCAGGAAAACTATGCGCTTTACGATGGCTTTATCATCTGCCACGGCACCGATACGCTGGCCTACTCGGCGGCGGCGCTGTCCTACCTTATTCAGAATGCGGACAAGCCCATCATCCTCACGGGTGCCCAGCAGCCCATTTCCAACGAGATCACCGATGCCAAGAAGAACCTGCGGGACAGCGTGATCTGCGCCCTTGACCCGGGCAGCCGGGGTGTGATGGTGGTGTTTGGCGGGCACGTCATTGCGGGCACCCGCGCCAAGAAGAACAAGACCATCAGCTACGATGCCTTTGCGTCGGTCAACTTCCCGGCGCTGGCGCTGGTGCAGGGCGACCGGCTGGTACGGTATGTGGCTTCGCCCTGGCCCACCGGCCCTGTGGAGTTTGGCCGGGCGCTGAACCCCAAAGTGTTCCTGCTCAAGCTGACCCCCGGCCTTGGGCCGGAGCTTATCCCGGCCATCTTTCAACAATATGACTGTGTCATTGTGGAAAGCTTTGGCGTGGGCGGTATTCCCCAGCGGCTCATGGATGCCTTTGCCGAGGAGCTGGGCGACTACGACAAGACCCACAAGATCCTGATCCTGACCACGCAGGTCACTTATGAGGGCAGCGATGCGGGCATTTACGAGGTGGGCAAGCGGGTCAAGAACCGCTTCCGCTTCCTGGAGGCCCACGATATGACCATTGAGGCCGTTGTCACCAAGGTCATGTGGCTGCTGGCCCAGAACTGCGAGAACTTTGACCAGCTCCAGCAGCGGTTCTACCGGCAGATCAATTTTGATACATTCTATCATTGAAACAAACGGGAGATGCCCCACCGGCACCTCCCGTTTCTGTTATGCGAACACCAGCTGCACCAACAGCACATAACACACCGGAGCCCGGTACAGCTTGTATGGTTTTGGATTCTTTCATGTACACTAACCCCCTGGATTGGTAGTATAACAGATCTCCGGGATTTTGCAAGAAAAATCCCGGGGACGGATGTTTCCGGTCAATTTGAACCCTTTTTGTCCGCCACTCGTGGACTTTTGGCGAATCAGGACAAAGTTTTGCCAAAAGACTTGCACTTTGATGCTTTACTGTGGTAAAATCGAAATGTACTTTCATTTGGAAAGACAAGGGGGAAAAAGTATATGACCAACATCTGCATCATCGCCACCATCATCATCTATCTGGTGGCAATGCTGTTGGTTGGGTTTGCATACAGCAAGTCCAACAACGACAGCACCGATTTCTACCTCGGCGGCCGCAAAATGGGCCCGCTGGTCACGGCCATGAGCGCCGAAGCCAGCGATATGTCCAGCTGGCTGCTGATGGGAATGCCGGGTCTTGCCTACCTCACCGGCATCGCCTCGCCCGGCTGGACCGCCATCGGCCTGGCGCTGGGCACCTGGCTGAACTGGCTCATCGTGGCCCGGTGGCTGCGGCGGTATTCGGCCAATCTGGAAGCCATCACCGTGCCGCAGTTCCTGTCCCTGCGCTTCCACGACCAGCGCAATCTGCTCAACGCACTGGGCGCGGTGATCATCATCGTGTTCTTTGTGCCCTACACGGCTTCGGGCTTTGCCGCCTGCGGCAAGCTGTTCCACAGCCTCTTCGGCGTGGATTACATGGCGGCCATGGTGGTCTCGGCCTGCGTCATCGTGGGCTATACCATCACGGGCGGCTTCCGCGCTGTTACCACCACCGACCTCATCCAGTCCATCGTGATGAGCCTGGCCCTTGTGGCTGTGCTGGTGTACGGCATTGGCGCGGCAGGCGGCTGGGATGCCGTTGTGGCCAACGCCCAGAGCCTGCCCGGCTACCTGACCATGATGGCCAGCCACAACGCTGCCGAGGGCACGGCCACCTCGTACAGCCTGCTGGACATCGTCTCCACCATGGCGTGGGGCCTGGGCTACTTCGGAATGCCCCACATCCTGCTCCGCTTCATGGCCATTGAGGATGAAAAGAAGCTGGTGCTCAGCCGCCGCATTGCCAGCGTGTGGGTCGTCATTGCCATGACCGCCTCCATCATCATCGGCATGGTGGGCCTTGGCATGACCAAGGCAGGTGCGCTGGAGTACCTGAGCGGCTCCTCCAGCGAGACGGTCATCGTCCGCATTGCAAACCTCATTGCACAGCACGGCATTCTGGCAGCCGTGCTGGCGGGCCTGATCCTGGCGGGCATCCTTGCCGCCACCATGTCCACCGCCGACAGCCAGATGCTTGCTGCCGCGTCCAGCGTCTCCCAGAATATCCTGCAGGAGTTCGGCCACATGAAGCTGACCGAGCGCCAGAGCCTGTTTGCCGCCCGCCTGACCATCATCTGCGTCAGCGTGGTGGGCGTGGTGCTGGCCCGTGACCCCGATTCCAGCGTGTTCGGCATCGTCAGCTTTGCATGGGCCGGTTTCGGCGGCGCATTCGGTGCGGTCATGCTCTGTGCGCTCTTCTGGAAGCGCTGCAACTGGCAGGGCGCGCTGGCCGGAATGCTCGCCGGCGGCCTGATGGTCTTTGTCTGGAAGTACCTCATCAGTCCGCTGGGCGGCGTGTTCAGCATCTATGAGCTGCTGCCCGCCTTCCTGACCTCACTGCTGGTCTGCGTGGTGGTCAGCCTGGTCACCCCCGCCCCCTCGAAGGAGATCGAAGCCGAGTTTGAGGCGGCGAAATAAGAAGCAATATAAAGCAAGGGCCATTGCACAGATTCTCGTGCAATGGCCCTTGCTTTATGTTCGGCGCACAACGCCATTCTCAACAAAGAAAAGATTCGGCTAAGAAAAAATATTTTGCATACAAAAAAAGAAAAGATTGCTTGTGCAGAATCACGAAAACGCTGCACGAATTAAAGAATACAACAAGAAATACTTTTAAATCGTAAATTCTTCAGGCGGAATCGTAAAAAAATTCTAACATTTTGGAAAGAGATGCCGTATCATGGATTCATAAATATGCATACGGCTTGCGGGCGGTGTGCCAAAATTGTCCGGAAAATTCAGAAAGGAGTATTTTCATGGGGAAATCAACAGTGGATGCGTCTGCAGGGTTTGGATTGCGTGATAAACTTGCATACGCAGCGGGTGACTTTGGCTGCAATATGAGTTTTGCACTCAAAGGCTACCTGACGATTTATTGGACGCAGTTTATGGGGATCGACAACTACCTGATGGCATCCCTTCTGCTGATCGTGCAGATCTGGGACGCAATCAACGATCCTATTATCGGAGCAATGGTAGATGCGGATACTCGTAAATACCGCCGGAACAAGTTCCTTGCCTATATCTGGTTCGGCGCGATCGGACTGACCGTGGCTGGTGCACTTTGCTATCTGCCGTTCCCGCAGGCTCCCGGTATGGTCAAGAATATTCTGTTTGTGGCAGGCTATATGATCTGGGATGCTTTCTACACCGTTGCAAATGTGCCGTATGGCTCGATGCTGTCTCTGATTTCGGATGACCCGATCCAGCGTGCACAGCTGTCGACTTTCCGTTCCATTGGTTCTATGGCCGGTGCGCTTCTGACCGGCATGCTGATTCCGGTGATCATTTATGATAACCAGAACAACCTGCGTGGTGAGCAGATGTTTATCATTGCTCTGGTCATGGGTGTGATCGGTCTGGTCTGCTTCCGCTTTATGGTCACGAACACAAAGGTGCGTGTGGAAACCACGATCACTCTGAAAGAGGATGCACCGAAGTTCAACATCATGAAGGCGTTCAACAACTTTATCCATAATCGCCCGGCTGTGGGCGCAACGCTGGCACCTATCGCAACGTTTATTGGTATGTATGGTGCCTCTACTGCAGGTCAGATCCTGTTCCAGGCTTATTTCAAGAATGCAAAGATCTCCGGCATTGTGGGTATGATCTCCTACTTTGGCGTTTTCATCTTCAGTCCTTTTGTGAGCCGTATCGTCAAGCGCTTTGGCAAGAAAGAAGCCGTGACCTTTGGTTCAGTCGTCTGTGCGCTGGCGTACGTCCTGATGCTGGTTCTGCCCATCACACCGGACAGCCGGGGCCTCGGCCTTTATGTCCTGTGTCAGGTCATTGCAATGCTGGGCGGCGGTATCGGAAGCTGCCTGAGCTGGTCTCTGATGGCAGATGCAATCGATTATAACGAGTGGAAATTTGGTGTGCGAGAAGAAGGCACTACCTATGCACTGCACTCCTTCTTCCGTAAGCTTGCACAGGGCATCGGACCTTCTCTGGGCCTTGTTCTGGCAACCAAACTGGGCTATGATGCATCTCTGAAGGCTGCACAGACGATCGAAGTGGCAACCCGGATGCGCTATCTGGTGCCGATCATGTATCTGGGAAGCTATATCATGATGATCATTGCGTACGGCGTGGTGTTCAATCTGGACAAAAAGACCCTGGCGCAGATGGAAAGCGATCTGAAAGAACGCCGGGCAAAGAACGAAAAGTAAATGATCTTAAAATCAGAGGAATATAAGAACGGGAAACTTCTGATAAGATGATAGAAAGCCCTCCTTTCACCTGAGTGCGACGGGAGGGCTTTCCTTTTTTTCAGTTGATCAGAATCGCCATCATCTCAGCGCAGGGGATCACGAAGCCGAACCCGAAGAAGAACAGCAGGTCGAGCACAAACTTCCAGAGCCGGACAGCAGGGGAGCAGAAGTTCATGGAGCGGGTGACGGAGGCACCTATCTCACCCCAGTGTCGGTAGTAGCCGGTCTGCTCAAAGTTGTTCCAGAGCTCCAGCGTGAGAAATTCTATCCCGACAAACAATGGGAAAAACACCCAGGAGGGAAGCCAGCCGTCTGCCTGCAGGTTCCCATTGCTCAGGGTACGCCAGTGGACGGCCATCCGGCCCGGGCAGGCGAGGATGCCCCAGATGGCCAGTGCGGCACTGAGCCAAAACAAAACTGCCCGTACCGAGCGCCAGTCAATGGATTGTTGACGACGCAGCAGGGTAAAGAAATCTTCCAGCGGGACTTCCGGTGCAATATCTGCTTCCTGCGGGTCACGGCAGTGCATCAGGTCGGCAAGGGTCAGCCCCAGCGCGTCGGCCAGTGGTTCCAGCGTGTTGATGTCCGGCAGGCCGACCCCGCGTTCCCATCGGCTGACAGCCTTATCTGTTACATGCAGCTGCTGGGCCAGCTCTGCCTGTGTTAATCCTTGTGACTTGCGCATCCGGGCGAGAAATGCCCCGAACGTTTTCGCATCCATTGTGCTCACATCCTTTGGAAAAAGGATAGCATACCACGCACCAAAAGGCAATCGACGCTTTGTTTACCTGCTCCAAAACGCAAAACTCCCCACCCAATGCTCGGTCAATGAGCACTGGGTGGGGAGCTTTATATGGAGTTCAGAAGAAAAATGCTGGGATCAGAGCTTACAGCTGGGGCGGCAGAGACCAGAGCCTTGCCGTGCTCGTTACCCTCGTACTTCTTGAAGTTCTTGATGAAGCGGCCAGCCAGATCCTTGGCCTTCTCCTCCCACTGGGAAGCGTCGGCGTAGGTATCGCGGGGATCCAGGATGCCGGTGTCAACACCGTTCAGGACGGTGGGAACCTCGAAGTCGAAGTAGGGGATCTTCTTGGTGGGCACGTTGTTGATATCGCCGTTCAGGATAGCGTCGATGATACCACGGGTGTCCTTGATGGAGATGCGCTTGCCGGTGCCGTTCCAGCCGGTGTTGACCAGGTAAGCCTTAGCGCCGCTCATCTGCATCTTCTTGACCAGCTCCTCAGCGTACTTGGTGGGGTGCAGCTCCAGGAAAGCCTGGCCGAAGCAAGCGGAGAAGGTGGGGGTGGGCTCGGTGATGCCGCGCTCGGTGCCAGCCAGCTTTGCGGTGAAGCCGGACAGGAAGTAGTACTGGGTCTGCTCGGGGCTCAGGATAGAGACGGGAGGCAGAACGCCGAATGCGTCAGCAGACAGGAAGATGACATTCTTTGCAGCAGGTGCAGAAGAGATGGGGCGGACGATGTTCTGGATGTGGTTGATGGGGTAGGACACACGGGTGTTCTCGGTGACAGACTTGTCAGCGAAGTCGATGTGACCCTCAGCATCCAGAGTGACATTCTCCAGCAGAGCGTTGCGCTTGATGGCGTTGTAGATATCAGGCTCGGAGTCCTTATCCAGGTTGATGACCTTTGCGTAGCAGCCGCCCTCGAAGTTGAACACGCCGTTGTCGTCCCAGCCGTGCTCGTCATCGCCGATCAGCAGACGCTTGGGATCGGTGGACAGGGTGGTCTTGCCGGTGCCGGACAGACCGAAGAAGATGGCGGTGTTCTCGCCGTTCAGGTCGGTGTTGGCGGAGCAGTGCATGGAAGCAATGCCCTTCAGCGGCAGGAAGTAGTTCATCATGGAGAACATGCCCTTCTTCATCTCGCCGCCGTACCAGGTGTTGACGATGACCTGCTCCTTGCTGGTGATGTTGAACATAACAGCAGTCTCGGAGTTCAGGCCCAGCTCCTTGTAGTTCTCGACCTTGGCCTTGGAAGCGTTGTAAACAACGAAATCAGGCTCAAAGTTCTCCAGCTCCTCAGCGGTGGGCTTGATGAACATGTTGGTGACGAAGTGTGCCTGCCAGGCCACTTCCATGATGAAACGGACAGCCATGCGGGTGTCCTTGTTTGCGCCGCAGAAAGCATCCACAACGTACAGGCGCTTGTTGGACAGCTCCTTCTTTGCGATCTCCTTCACGGCAGCCCAGGCTTCCTCAGAAGCGGGTGGTTGTCGTTCTTGTACTCGTCGCTGGTCCACCAAACGGTGTTCTTGGAGTTCTCGTCCATCACGATGAACTTGTCCTTGGGGAACGGCCGGTGTAGATGCCGGTCATAACGTTCACAGCGCCCAGCTCGCTGACCTTGCCCACTTCGTAGCCTTCCAGGCCGGGCTTGGTCTCTTCCTCGAACAGCTGCTCGTAAGAGGGTTATACACGACCTCGGTCGTGCCGGTAATGCCGTACTTGCTCAGATCTACCTTTGCCATAATACTTATACCTCTTCTTTCGTTCAGATCAATTCTGATCGCGCTGACGCACATGCCCTTAGCCAATGGGCAGCGCGGCGATGAAGAAATACAGATGCGTATTCTCCTGTTTACCATTATACATAAAACATTCCAAAATCAACCAGAGGGAACAAAAGGTTCTTATAAATGTAACAAATTTTATTCAGAATCTTAGCTGTTTGAAGTGATTTCATAAGAAGAAAGGGGAACCGCGGCGAACAAAATAAAGAAAAGAGACCCAAAACACAACTTTGATAATATTTTGTCGATTCTGGATGCAACTGGGTATCCCAGAGCGGAAAAACCGGGCGGGAGGCCCGCAGCACAAATTTCTGAAAACTTGAAATTTCCTGTTGACAAAGTACGACTGCTATGCTAAAATAATCGAGTCGGGAGCGAAACCCCGATGCGAAAATGGACGTATGGCCCGTTGGTCAAGCGGTTAAGACAGAGGCCTCTCACGCCTTTAACATCGGTTCGATTCCGGTACGGGTCACCATTTTATAGTAGTAAAACGGCTGTATGCCGTTTTATATAGATGCCTCTTTAGCTCAGTCGGTTAGAGCACCTGACTGTTAATCAGGGTGTCGCCTGTTCGAGTCAGGCAAGAGGCGCCAGTAAAGCGATGGAAATGTTCCATCGCTTTTTTTTTGTTGACAGCGAATGCGGCGGGGATATACTACTTATAAGAAAAGCATACGCGTTAGCGCGGCCAGCAGCAGCCTCCTCTCAGGCGCGCGCTCAGCTCCCAAAGGGAGAGCTCCGGACGAAAGGCCCTGCCAAGGGCTCCCCCTTGGGGAGCTGGCATTGCGCAGCAATGACTGAGAGGGTGAGCCGCCTGACGGAGAAGGAGAATCATTACCATGAAACAGATCATTCTGACCGGCGACCGTCCCACGGGCCGCCTGCATGTTGGCCACTATGTTGGCTCTTTGAAGGAGCGCGTGCGCCTGCAGAACACCGGCAAGTTCGACGAGATCTATATTATGATCGCTGACGCGCAGGCCCTGACGGACAATGCCGATAACCCGGAGAAGGTCCGCCAGAACATCCTGCAGGTGGCACTGGACTATCTGGCCTGCGGTCTGGACCCCAACAAGGTCCACATCTTCATCCAGTCCATGGTGCCTCAGCTGACAGAGCTGAGCTTCTATTATATGAATCTGGTCACGGTGAGCCGCCTGCAGCGCAACCCCACCGTGAAGAGCGAGATCCAGATGCGGAACTTCGAGACCAGCATCCCGGTGGGCTTCTTCACCTACCCCATCAGCCAGGCAGCGGATATCACGGCATTCGGTGCCACCACTGTGCCGGCCGGTGAGGATCAGATGCCCATGCTGGAGCAGTGCCGAGATCGTGCACAAGTTCAACGCCGTCTACGGCGAGACCCTGACCATGCCTGAGATCATGCTGCCCCAGAATGCCGCCTGCCTGCGCCTGCCCGGCATCGATGGCAAGGCCAAGATGAGCAAGAGCCTGGGCAACTGCATCTACCTGTCGGATGAGCCCGAGGACATCAAGAAGAAGATCATGTCCATGTACACCGACCCCAACCACCTGCGGGTGCAGGATCCCGGCAAGGTGGAGGGCAACCCGTGTTCATCTATCTGGATGCTTTCAGCCGCCCCGAGCACTTCGCCGAGTTCCTGCCGGAGTACCAGAACCTCGATGAGCTCAAGGCCCACTATCAGCGCGGCGGTCTGGGCGACGTGAAGATCAAGAAGTTCCTCAACGCCGTCATGCAGGCCGAGCTGGAGCCCATCCGCAACCGCCGCAAGGAGTGGGAGCAGCGCCTGCCGAGGTCGTGGAGATCCTGGGAGGGCAGCGCCGTGGCCGAAAAGACCGCCGCCGCCACCCTGGCCAATGTCCGCAAGGCCATGCGGATTGACTACTTTGCGGATAATAACCTGCTAAAGTAACAGATGGTAGAAACAAAACCGCCTGTGCCCATGCGATTGTGCTGGGTGCAGGCGGTTTTGCGTGGCTGCAACCGCTGGTTGACAAATTTCAAGCCGCAATTGGTGGTTGTCAACTGGAAAATTTGCTATGATAACAGCATAGAGGACGTCCGCCGGAATCCATTGATACGCCGCCCTGCGGCAGAAAAGAGAACACTATGATCTTAGCCGAAAAATTGCCCTTCTCCGCCGCCAGAATGGATGGAGCCAGGAAGAGCTTGCCGATCAGTTGAATGTTTCGCGTCAGGCTGTCTCGAAGTGGGAGGGCGGAACGTCAATCCCGACTTGGATAAAATACTGAAGCTGAGTGCTCTGTTTGAAGTGAGCACCGACTACTTATTAAAAGATGAGCTGGAACAGCCCGATGCCACGGCCCCGCTGCCGAAGGAAGAGCGGGTGACAGAACCCTGCCGCACCGTCTCATTTGACGAGGCAAACGCATATCTCAGCACGGTGCAGGCCGTGCATGGGAAGATGGCGGCGGGTGTGGGCTTGTGCATCCTCAGCCCCATCCCGCTGCTTGTTCTGGGCGCATGGAGCGATGGTACACCCAGCGAAGAGCGGATGGCAGGGCTCGGTGTCATCTTCCTGCTGCTCTTCGTCGCGCTGGGGCTGCTGCTCATCCTGCCCGCCGCCATCCGGCTGGAAGCGTTTGAATATCTGGAAAAGAGCAGATCGCCCTTGCCTATGGTGTGGAGGGCATCGTGGAGCGGCAGAAACAGGAGTATGCGCCCACCTACCGCCGCAGCATGACCCAGGGCGTGGTGCTCTGTGCTGGCCGTGGTGCCGATCCTGGGTACGGCCATGCTGGGAGTACCAGACTTCTGGGTCGCTGCCGCAGTCGGCCTGCTGCTGGCCATTGTGGCCGGTGCAGTACAGTTGTTCATCCGGGCCGGGATGACCCAGGGCAGCTTTGATAAGCTGCTGCAAGCGGGGAATACACCGTCCGCGAAAGTGGACGAACCGCCGCGTCGGCTGGTTTGCCGGGGCCTACTGGTGCCTTGTAACGGCGGTGTACCTCGCTGTCAGCTTCTGGAACAACAACTGGGAAAAGAGCTGGATCATCTGGGCCGTGGCCGGGCTTGTCTTCGTCGCCCTCTACTCCGCTGTCCGTGCGTGGGCAGACCGAAAATCAGTAAACGAACAGCGCCGCTCTCCCGGTCATGGGAAAGCGGCGCTGTTCATTTAACGTTTCAAATCTGCAAATAGTTCATCCAAATCCGTATAATGCTTTACATTGGGGTCTCGCGCAATGCGCCCGGCTTCCAACATGGCAGCAATGGTTTCTTCGTTTGGATGCTCTTCACTTTGCAGCTCTATTTTACAATATCAGGCATTGTAGCTGCGGGTCTTGATCTCCTCGGTGACCTTTGCGATGAATTCATCCACTTCCATCGTGGTGGTCTCCCTTGCGGTCACGGACAGAGGTTGCCAGCCTCGGCTTCCTTTGCACCCAGAACCAGCATATAGGGCACACGGTCCACCTGCTGTGCGGCACGGATCTTGTAGCCGATCTTCTGGTTGTCGTCGTCCAGAGCCACGCGGACACCGGCCTCCACCAGCTTCTCGGTGATGCCTCCGCATACTCGAGGGTCTTTCGGAAACGGGCAGGACCTTGACCTGAACAGGTGCCAGCCAGGTGGGGAACTTGCCCTTGGTCTCCTCGATCAGGTAGGCCATGAAGCGGTCCAGGGAGCCCAGGATCGCACGGTGCAGGACAACGGGGTCTTTTCGGAGCCGTCCTTGTCCACATAGGTCAGGTGGAACTTTGCGGGCAGGCAGAAGTCCAGCTGGCAGGTGGACAGAGTATACTCAGCACCCACGGCGGGCTTGACGTTCACATCCAGCTTGGGGCCGTAGAAGGCGGCCTCGCCGATCTCCTCGGTGAAGTGGATGCCCAGCTCGGTCAGCACCTCGCGCAGAGCGTTTTCGGCGTGGTTCCACATGGCATCGTCGTCGTGGTACTTCTTCTTGTCGGCGGGGTCACGCAGGGACAGAACGCAGCGGTAATCGGTGATCTTGAAGTCCTTGTAGGTCTCGAAGATCAGGTTGCAGACATCGGCGACCTCGCTCTTGATCTGCTCCGGAGTGCAGAACAGGTGGGCATCGTTCTGGCAGAAGTGGCGGCCGCGCCAATGCCCTTCAGGGTGCCGGAGGACTCGTAGCGGAAATCGTGTGCGATCTCACCGATGCGCATGGGCAGATCACGGTAAGAGTGGGGACGATTTGCGTAGATCATCATGTGGTGGGGCAGTTCATCGGGCGCAGGACATAGCTTTCACCCTCCATCTCCATGGCGGGGAACATGTTCTCGCGGTAGTGATCCCAGTGGCCGGAGGTCTTGTACAGGTTCACGGTACCGATGCAGGGGTCATCACGTGCAGGTAGCGTGCACGCTCCTTCTCCTTGATATAGTTCTCCAGCTCCTGCCAGACGGTGTAGCCTGCGGGCAGGAACATGGGCAGGCCGCGCCCACCAGGTCGTCGGTCATAAACAGGCCCATCTCCTTGCCGATCTTGCGGTGATCGCGCCACGGGCCTCCTGCTGCTCCTTCTCCCAGGCTTCCAGCTCTTCCTGGTTGTGGAATGCCACGCCGTTGATACGGGTCAGCATCTTGTTTTCCTTGTCGTTCTTCCAGTATGCGCCGGACTGCTGGGTGATCTTGAAGGCCTTCAGCGCCTTGGTGTAGGTCAGGTGGGGTCCGATGCACATGTCAACGTACTCGCCCTGCTGGAAGAAGCTGAACTCGGTCTCGTCGGCCAGATCAGTCATGTGCTCGATCTTGTAGTGCTCCTGGCGCTCCTCCATCAGCTTCACAGCCTCGTCACGGGGCAGGATGAAGGGCTTGATGGCCAGATTTTCCTTGCAGATCTTGCGCATCTCTTTTCGATGTTGGCCAGATCGTCATCGGTGAGCTTGATGTCGCCCAGATCGACATCGTAGTAGAAGCCGTTCTCGGTGGCAGGGCCAAAGGCAAAGTCAGCCTTGGGGTACAGGCGCTTGATGGCCTGCGCCATGATGTGAGCAGCGGTGTGGCGGATAACATGCAGTTCCTGGTCCTGCGGGCACTCGTCCACATGGCCGTCTTTGTAGATGATCTTCATAGTGGTTCTCCTTTGATTAAAACAAAAGCGCTCCATCCCGCTCAAATTTACGGGATGAAGCGCCTGAAGATTTCACGCTCCACGGTTCCACCCGAATTGCGTGCCCTTGAGAACACGCCACTCGCTGTGCTGTAACGGGCGCACCCGGCAGAGGTTCTCCTCTGCGCTCTGCGGTGGTAGAAGCCCGATGCACGGCAGGCTGCTTGCAGCACCCGGTATCCGGGGCAGCCCTCTGCGTCATGGGGAACGAGCTTCGGTTTGTCCGCATCATCGCTTTGGTCAGGATGAAACTACGCTGATTGTAGCACGATGGCGGCAAAAATCAAGCTCTCCGCGGCGAAAATCTGCGAAAATCATTCTTCTTTTCTTCAGCTTGATCCGCCACTTGTGGGAGGCGTACTCCGGCCGCAGCTTGTTGGTGACAAAGGTCTGGCTGCTGTAGAGGCCGTGGTGGCCCGAGAGCATGTAGCACACGCCGCAGCCCAGCGCAATAAGCTCCAGCCCTGCCCGCCAAACAGCTCGAATCCCAGCAGGATGGAGGGATCAGGGCGTTTGTGGCTCCGCAGAACACGCAGACCAGACCGATGGCACCGGCAACCCGGCGGGCAGGCCCAGCAGGGGCCAGCCACACAGCCAAAGGTCGCCCCGATGTAGAAACTTGGGACTACCTCGCCGCCTTTGAAGCCTACTGCCAGGGTCAGGGCGGTCAGGAAGATCTTGCACAGAAAATCCCAGGGCAGGGCAGTGCCCTGCTCCACGGCATCGGCAATGACGGCCATTCCGGCCCCGTTGTACCGCCCGACACCGAACAGATACGAGAACGCTACCACGGCTGCACCGCCCGCAAAAGCCCGGAGCCAGGGATTCGGGATCCGTTTGGGGATCTCGTGTTCCAGGGTGTGAAGCGCCCAGCAGAACAGCCGGGTCACGGCGGCACAGGCAATGCCCAGCAGGGCGGTCTGAAGCGCGGTTTCCAGCGTCAGGTGCGGGATGGAATTGAGCACAAAATTGGTCGGGGCGATCCCGAAGAACAGGGATACGCCGTAAGCAATGAGGGCCGAAGTGAACGCGGCATAAAGGCCGAAGTGAACGTCAGCCCACGTCCTCCACCATCATGGCGAAAAGGGCAGCGGTCAGCGGGTGCCGAACAGGGCGGAGAAGAACGCGCCATCCCGCTGATGGTGGCGGTGCGGCGGACGTAATCGCTCAGATGCAGCAGTTTTCCACGTTCCAGCCGATGCTGCCGCCCATCTGCAAAGCGGCACCCTCGCGGCAGAACCGCCGCACAGGTGGGTGAGCACCGTGCCCAGAAAGATGGCGGGCACCAGCAGCAGGCTGACCGGCTCGCCGCCTGCACGGCGCGGATGACATTGTTGGTGCCCACGCCTTCGCACTTTGTGACCTTGTAGAGTGCCACGATGGCAAGGCCCGCCAGCGGCAGGCAGAGCAGCAGCCAGCTCTGCGCGCCCGCAGCTCGGTGACGTACTCCACGCTCAGGTGGAACGCTGTGCCGACTGCGCCGCAGACCAGACCGTGGGCACGGCCAGCAGCAGCCATTGCAGGGCCACCCACAGGGCGGCTTTGGCCTCGCGGTTAAAATCGTTCAAGTTGCTCATAGAAACTCCTGATACAAAAACTGAAAATTTTACACTCCAAAATAACACGCCCGCACAGGGATGTCAACCCAAATTCAGTTAAGGTAGGGATGTGAATTTCATATCGTTACTGCAAACGGCGACTATGCAAGCAGAGTGGAATCTGGATTGAGAATAAACATTAGATGTGTTATACTAAAATAATAGAGCAAGAGCAAAAACGGTGCTTGCTTTGTTATAGAGCGGATAAGGATGAACGAGTATGAAGAAATTGTTATCACTTTTTCCGGATGTGGTGGAATGGATATCGGATTTGAAGGAGATTTTATCTGTCTGCGAAAAGAAGTTAATGAAAAGATACACCCGGATTGGATAAAAGGAGGATGGCGAATGGATTCGTGTTTCCCCTACAATTTTGATACAGTATTTGCAAATGATATTCGACCAGATGCCAAAGCAGCGTGGGTTTCTTACTTTGGAAAGAAAAAGTCAAATGCTAATGATATATACCATCTCGACAGTGTTGTCGACCTTGTTAAGTGTGCAAAAAGGCGAGAAAGTCTTTCCTGAAGATATTGATGTGGTGACTGGAGGCTTTCCCTGTCAAGACTTTTCTGTTGCTGGAAAGAGAAAGGGTTTAATTCTCAAAAAGTCATCTGGGCGGCAAGATGGAAGCGGACGAACCATCAGTGGAAAGTCGGGGCCAGTTATATATGTGGATGCGTGAAGTGATCACATTAACATCGCCCAAAGTTTTATTGCGGAAAATGTAAAAGGACTTACAAATCTTAGCGATGTCAAAGAAGTAATTGAGCGTGATTTTGCAAATGCTGGAAATGGCGGTTATTTAGTTGTTCCCGCAAAAGTTTTGTATGCACCAGATTATGGCGTTCCACAATCGAGAGAACGCGTGATTTTCTTTGGATTCAGAAAAGTGCATTAAAACCTGATGCCTCAAGGCGCTAAAGAAAGAGATAATCCCAGATGAATATGATCCATATCCAGTAAAACACATGGGAGAGGGTTAAAGGAAACAGTCACATGTGCGGATGCATTTGTTGGTTTGGACGAACCAGAAATAAGTTTGGATGAAGCACAACGAAAATACTCTAAAGCAAAGTATATGGGCCAACATTGTCAAGGACAGTCCGAGATAAAGTTGAGTTCTGTCGGGCCGACAATTCGTTCAGAACATCATGGTAATATTGAGTTCCGAAGATTGAGTGCGGAACATGGGGAAATTATCAAGAAGAATTAGAGCGTGGATTACAAGAACGTCGTCTGACTGTTCGAGAATGTGCGAGAATTCAGACATTCCCTGATGAATATCAATTCATTCTAAAAAACGAATCAGAATAAAAATGTTACAGTTAGTGATGCTTATAAAATTATAGGGAATGCAGTTCCATGTGTCTTGGCATATAACATTGCAAAAATTTGGAAAGTAAATGGCTTCTTTATTTTGAAGAGGAGGAAATCGTATGATTATATCAGTGAATCCAAAACCAAGTATGCAAGAATTTGCGGATTTAATGCGCCGAACGGATATCTTGCTAAATAAAGAGGCCTTGTCAAATCCGGAATATTACAAAAGACGGGGTGGCAGTCCTCTGGAAGATGATGTCAAAGTGGCACTGGATGAATGTGCAAAAGGAACTACTTTGCGGGTACGATTGAGAAGATTTCAGGACAGCGTTTCCCGGACATTGTGGCGGCGAAGTTCTATGGCGTGGAAGTAAAGAGTACAAAGGAAGACCATTGGACCTCCACGGGAAGTAGTATTTTGGAATCGTCCAGAGTGCAGGACGTGGAACGTATCTATATGACCTTTGGCAAACTTGGAGGTCAAGTACAGTTTTGTCCAGGCCGTATGAAGAATGCTTATATGATATCAAGGCACACATATGCCCCGGTATGTAATCGACATGAAACTGAAACCTGGACATACTATTTTGATAAGATGGGAATTCCTTATGATACGCTACGTCAGATGAAGGATCCCGTTAGACGAGTGTCAGAGTATTATCGAAGCAACTTAAAACCAGGTGAGAGCCTGTGGTGGATTGGTGGCGCAGAGGATTCTCCGTCAGTTATTCGTCCGTGGATGCGCTTCGATATTAGAAAAAGAACACTTGTTACTTATGGCTTTGTAAACTATCCGGAAATTTTATGGGAGATTATAATCGATACACCTTATGGCTTACCCTGCAGCAAAGTGTAATAAATCCACATGTAAGAGACTGCTTTACGGCAGGTGGAGTAAAACCTGTTACACTATTGAATGGCGAAGTAAAGGATTTCCGGCAATTTACAATAAACTGAATATACATTTTGACGCAGTTGCGCAGCGCTTGTGTCAAGCAAACCCGGCAGAGTTGGAATGTGATGTAGAAGTCGATGATAAAGAGCAGAAGAGACAGTTTCGGCAGTGGGCGGAGCGAGTGTCTGGGAATGCGATTCTACATCCAAAGTCATGTGTGTCCTATGAGGAATCCTTGGAGGCGCTAGATATGATGTTCATTAAACATGGGTTTGGCGATTTTTAAGTTGAAACGAGGATAAAAGAATGTCACGCTACACGGATGAACAAACACATCATATAATGAGTAGCGTTCACTCAAAACACAAATATCGAGGTCGCACTGCGAAAGGAATTATGGCGGCAGGGTTATCGATACCGAAAAATGTGAAAACCTTGCCTGGAAAACCAGATATTGTTTTACAAAATATAAGTTGGCGATTTTTGTGATAGTGAGTTTTGGCATGGAAAGGATTGGGAAGTTCTGCGCCCTAAATTGAGCCGTGGAAAAATCCGGATTTTGGGTAAAAAGATTGAAAGAAATCGACAGAGAGATGTTGACGAAGAACGCTCCCTACGAGCAATGGGTTACACGGTTTTGCGGTTCTGGGGAAAGGACATTCTTCTCGCCCGGAAGAATGTGTACAGATTATAGTAGACACATTGTTCGAGATAAAAATGCAGAAATATGAGGATAGTATAGAGACGGAACTCATTAAAAGAGATCAAGAGAGTAATTGGACTTAATAAAATAACGACAAACCCCGCTTCCTTGTGCGGAGGAAGCAGGGTTCTGCTGAATGGATTTCAGAAAAGGAAAAGGAGAACAAGGAGAACAAATATCGTCACGCTTTCAAAGCGGGACAGCGGTTGAAATTGTGCGGAGTGTTACTCCACATCCTGCAGGGCGGCGAAGTCCTCTTCGCCGGTGCGGATCTTGACCACGCGGGTCACGTTGTAGACAAAGATCTTGCCATCGCCGATGTGGCCGGTGTACAGGGCCTTTTGGCGGCATCCACCACAGCGTCCACGCTGATCTTGGAAACGATGACCTCGACCTTGATCTTGGGCAGCAGGGTGCTGTCCACAGGTACGCCGCGGTATTTCTCGGTGGTGCCCTTCTGGATGCCGCAGCCCATCACCTGGGTCACGGTCATGCCGGTCACACCAGATCGTTCAGCGCAGTCTTGAGCTGATCGAACTTGAGAGTTTTGCAATGATGGATACCTTGTGCATCCCGGTGTCGTAGATGCCATCGTGGATGACGGCAGGCTCCTTGACCACAGGCACGGCAGCGTTCATCTGCACGGCGCTTGCCTTGGAGGCATCATCCTCGCCCAGATCGGTGTTCTCGTTGGGCACCATGGCAGCGGCGTTGGCATCGGAGATGGAGAAACCGGCGTAAGCGGAAGTCAGGCCGTGCTCGTGGATATCCAGGCCGTCGATCTCCACCTCAGCGGGGACGCGCAGGCCGATGGTCTTGTCGATGATCTTGAAGATGATGAACATCACGACCACAACGTACACATCAACGGTGATAAGGCCCAGCAGCTGGGTGCCCAGCTGTGCAAAGCCGCCGCCGTAGAACAGGCCCTTGCCCACGCCGTCGCCGCCGTTGGAGAACAGGCCCACAGCAATGGTGCCCCACACGCCGTTTGCAAAGTGAACGGAGACAGCGCCCACGGGGTCATCGATCTTTGCGATCTTATCAAAGAATTCAACGCTCAGGACCACGAGGATACCGGCCACGAAGCCGATGATGAAGGCACCGAAGGGAGAGACCGCGTCGCAGCCTGCGGTGATGGCGACCAGACCGGCCAGAGAGCCGTTCAGGGTCATGGAGACATCGGGCTTGCCGTAGCGCAGCCAGGTGAAGATCATGGTCACACAGGTGGCAACGGCAGCGGCCAGGTTGGTGTTGAAGCAGACAAGGCCCGTCAGGGTCATGGCCTCATCGGTGGCAAGGCTCAGGAAGAGCCGCCGTTGAAGCCGAACCAGCAGAACCACAGAATGAACACGCCCAGCGCACCGGCGGTCAGGTTGTGGCCGGAATGGCGTGGGGTTGCCGTCTTTGTCGTATTTGCCGATACGGGGCCGAGCATTGCGGCACCCAGCAGGGCGATCACGCCGCCCACATTGTGAACGGCTGCGGAACCGGCAAAATCATGGAAGCCCATGCTCTGCAGCCAGCCGCCCCACATCCAGTGGCCGCAGATGGGGTAGACCACCAGCGAAATGGCAGCGGAATAAACGCAGTAAGCCTTGAAGTTGGTGCGCTCGGCCATGGAGCCGGACACGATGGTGGCTGCCGTTGCACAGAACACGGTCTGGAACACGATGTACACCCACAGCGGGATATCAAGCCCCAGGTGGCTGTAATCGCCCTGAATGAACGGATCGAACCCGCCGATCAGCGCGTTGTGCCGCCGAACATCAGGCCGAAGCCGATGACCCAGTAGCACGGTGTGCCGATGCAGAAGTCCATCATGTTTTCATCAGGATGTTGCCGGTGTTTTGGCGCGGTAAAGCCCGCCTCACACAGCGCAAAACCGGCCTGCATAAAGTAGACCAGGAACGCCGCAACCAGCACCCAACAGGTGTTTATGGAACTGAACATTATAATACCTCCCCGGTTTGTAATGCGCTCCCGCACCGAATGTGCGCGGAGCCTTGTTCAGGAGGCCCTCTATTCCTCCCGAGCAATATCCAGCGAAAACACAAAAGGCGCTGGCGGAATCACTTCCGTCAGCGCCTTTGCTTCGATGGCACGAGTATAGCCCTTTGTGCAAAACTGTCAAGAGCCGGGGCACGATTTTACGTTTTACACAACCCAGAACCGAGAAAAAGAGGAAAGCTTTATAAGTCATTCTTTTTCTCGGCTCACCGGCGGGCGTTTTTTTTTTGCGGCCGGAGCGGTGCCCACCCTCCATCTCCCAGTGGAGCATCAGGCTCATCATGGCCCGCAGGGCAAAGGTGCCGCCAGCGGCACCACCGATTCCAGATTCTGCAGCAGGAAGGTCTTGGCGATCTCCGCCGACATCAGAAACTCCAGCGCCGTGGTCAGGCCGCTGGACATCTCGTGGAGAAAATCGTGCTGGCCATGGAAAAGGTGGCCCGCACATAGTGGTAGGTGGCCTTGACAAGGCTGGTGACGATGATGAACAGGCCGATGATCTCAGCCAACCCGGAGATCATCGGCACCGCCGTCTCCAGAAACCCTCCATGCCGTGGGTGACGATCTGATTGAAATGGTATAACCATGCCATATTAGACTTCCTCCCGTTTTTCGGATACCTCTAAGATACATGAGCGACGGTGCGCTGTCAAGCGGCCATCAGCCCAGCTTTTCTTCTGCTGGTGGGCCAGAATGGGCATGAGCAGGGGCGTTGGAACGAGCTTCTGGGCCGTGGTGGCAAGGCGCATCAGGGTGCTGGGCACGATGATGGTCTTGCGGCGGAGCATCCCGCGATGGCTTCCTCCACGCAGAGCTCCGGGTGATGCCCTTGAGGGCGAACACCACGTCGGCGCGGTCGTTGAACTCGGTGTCCACGGGGCCGGGGCAGAGGGCACAGACATAGACCGGACTGTGCTGCTCCCGCAGCTCCTCGGCCACGCCGCGGGTCAGGCTGACAACGTATGCCTTGGAGGCGTAGTAGCCCGCCATATAGGGCCCGCCCGGCAGCAGGCCCGCCGAGGATGCCACGTTCAGGATGGTGCCAAAGCCCTGGGCTTCCATCTTGCGCAGGGTGAACTTGAACAGCCGGTGATGGCCAGCACGTTTACCCGCAGCATGGAAAGCTCCTTGCCCGCGTCCGTCTCGGAAAAGGCACCGCAGGCACCAAAGCCCGCGTTGTTGATGAACAGGTCGATGCGTTCGTCTGCCAGAGCTTCGCACAGGGCGGTGACCTGCGCATCCTGCTCAAGGTCGGCGGGTACGATGCGGCAGAGGGTGCCGTGTTTCGCCCGGAGCTCGGCGGCAAGGGTCTCCAGCGCGGCGGCGGGCGGTCAGGATGAGACGGAAGCCCAGCCGGCATAGCGGCGGGCAAACTCCCGCCCGATGCCGGAAGAAGCGCCGGTGATCCAGACAGTTTTGGTTGACATAAGCATTCTCCTTTCTGCGGAAACTCCATTGCCTCTATTCTATCACGGCAGCGGATGAGAATCCATGCAAAAATTCAAGGAAAAGCTATCCCTTGTTGCCCGGGAAAATTTGGAGTATAATAGACTCAAAGAACAGCGCACTGACGCAGGAGGAAAGAAAATGAACAAACCGGTATTGGTAGTCATGGCTGCCGGCATGGGCAGCCGTTACGGCGGCATGAAGCAGATCGACCCGGTGGGCCCCAAGGGCCAGCCCATTGTGGAGTACTCCTGTACGATGCCCACCGCGCAGGCTTTGAGACTGTGATCTTTGTCATCAAGCACGAGATCGAGGAGGCCTTCAAAGCCGCCATCGGTGACCGCGTCTCTCAGGGGATGAACGTGAAATACGCTTTCCAGCAGCTGGATGAGCTGCCCGCAGGCTTCACCATCCCCGAGGGCCGCGTTAAGCCCTGGGGCACCTGTCACGCCGTGCTGGCCGCAAAAGACCTCATTGATGGGCCCTTCGCCGTTATCAACGCGGACGATTACTACGGCCCCGAGGCCTTCAAGGTCATCTATGAGTATCTGTCCACCCATCAGGACGGCACCGTCTACGATTACTGTATGGTGAGCTACCTGCTCAAGAACACCGTCTCCGAGAACGGCACCGTCTCCCGCGGTGTCTGCGTGGTGAACCCGGACGGCACCCTGCACAGCGTGACCGAGCGCACCGGCATCGAGACCTATGAGGGCGGCATCCGCTGCACCTCCCTCACCGGTGAGGGCACGGATGACCTGCCGGTGGAAGCACCGGTCAGCATGAACCTGTGGGGCTTCGGCAAGAGCTTCCTGGACGAGGCCGACCGCCGCTTTGCGGGCTGGCTGCATGAGAATCTGCCCAAGAATCCCCTCAAGTGCGAGTATTTCCTGCCCACTGTGGCCAGCGAGCTCATCGATGAGGGCAAGGCAGCAGTCACCGTGCTCAAGAGCACCGATAAATGGTACGGCGTGACCTACCGTGAGGATAAGCCCACCGTGGTGGCAGCCATCGCCCAGAAAACCCAGGAGGGCCTGTACCCCGAGGATCTGTGGGCGTGAGCAAAACAAAATCTGCTTGACTTTTTGAGCGATACAGCATATAATAAAGCTGTAAAGAGATTGGTTGCAGTTCATAAAACTCACCAAGCAGCAACAAGAAGCCCCGCGGTAGTGCGAATACCGAGGGGCTTCCTGCTTGCTAAGGATTAGTGCTTACCGGCCTTGAACTGTTCCTCAAGCCACTTGCAGATGTAGTAGCTGACCACACCCGCTGCGACCCGCTGCGACCCATTACAACGCAGAAGCGCCCCATCCGGTGAAGGATGAGGCGCTTCTACGTTTATTTGGGAATATTCGGGGATGGCGTTAGTTGTTCTTGAGCTCCTGTGCCTTCTGCCATGCATTCAGCACATCGAGCTTGCTTACGGGATTGGCCGGGAAGAACTTCATCTCTTCCGGAGCCGTGCCCTCATCGTTCAGGTCAGGGATAAGCTCGTTTTCCATGGCCCAGCGGGCGGCGTGCAGGTCCATATCCTGCTCTTCCTGCCCGACATCGGGGTAGAGCAGTTCGGATTCGGGCATGGGTTTGCCTGCATCCTCCCACAGCATCATGGCAAGGGCGCTGCGGTTGCTGGGAAGTAGGGCAGAGCCATCAGCTTGCCTGCAAATTCAGCGCCCAGAGAATAGGCCTGATAGCCCAGCACTGCACCGCCCACAGCGGCAGTACCAATGATCGCGCAGTGCCCAGGACATTGGGCTCTTCTTCCTCTTCAATGGTGGCATCCTTGGGCATGGCTTCAATGGTCACGCCCTCTTTGGGCATCACAAAGGTAAAGGTCTTGCCGGGGTTGACGATTTCCTCGCCGTTCTCATCCACCAGCTTTGCCTTGGACTGGATATCCCAGTGATCAAAGCTCAGGCCGCTGTCCTTCCACAGCTGGTTGTTTTCGTCGAAGGTCACGGTAACAAGAGCACCTTCGTAAACATTGCCCTTATCGCTGGCGGCGTTGTCATCGTAGGTAAAGGTGCCGACTTTCACAGTCAATTCATGGTCGGGGATGGCTTTCCACTTGGCGTACAGGGTGGTATCGCCGGAAACGGTATCGTTTTCAACATCAAATGCTTTGGTCAGTTCTTTGTCGGTGTACCAGCCGCCAAACGTATACCCAGCGGCGGTGGGTTCTGCAACTTTACAAGTTTGTCGCCAGTGTAAACAGTCTGGTCTGCGGGTGCAGTACCGTAGCCATTTACATCAAAAGTAATATTACAGAGAACTTCCAGGGTCGATGTTAGAATATCATTGTTCTCTGCAAGATTGATTTTATCCCACTGTTCTTTCGTTCCCGCATACTTGACAGTCTTAAGCATCGGGCATCCACCGGTAGGATTGCTCGGGTTATCAAACATGTGTTCCATAATTGTGGTAACACTAGCAGGAATGGTTACGCTCTCCAGAACATTACAATCAGCAAAAGCGCAATTCTTAATTGTAGTCAGTCCTTCGGGCAATTCAATCGATTTGAGCCCTTTGCATGAGAAAACGCAGATGTACCAAGAATTTTCAACTGGCTGTTTGCAGCAAATTTGACTTCTGCGATGTTGCCCGCCCATTCAAATGCGCGTTCCGATTTCCACAACACTTGCCGGAATCTCAATGCTTGCAAGTCCCCAGTTGCTCGCAAATGCACTTTCTGCAATCAGAACAACCGTATTCGGAATCACAATACTGTTTAGACCATTTTTCCTGCAAACGCACCATTTCCAATGCTTGTGACAGTATAAGTCACGCCGTTATACTCAACTGTTTCAGGAAGTACCAAATCTTTTGTTATTTATATCACCATATCCAGTAGTGCCTGTGACAGAAACCGCTGTACTGTCATTTTATCTATGGTATATTGAATATCATCAATTGTAAAGCTTAACGTATCTGCCGCAAATGCAGGCACTGCACTAAATGGCAGCATTGCAACCATCATACAAACCGCAACCAATAAGCTGATCAAACGCTTGGTCTCATAATTCTTTACTCCTTTTCCATGATATTCCCAAAACTTTCTCTATTTCAACCAAAACAAAGAGCGCCGCACCGGCCAAACGGCTGGTACAACGCTCTGAACCCTTGTAGACCTGCGCGCTCGCTCTCCTGAAGGGAAGCCGACGCATCTTCACAAGGAGGTGCAAGGTTTCATATTACCTTACCCGGAGAGAATAACGTGCGGCTGGCTGCCATATTACAGGCCCTTGTAGCTTTGCGTCGCAGCCTTTCGACTGGCTTGCCGATTCTTCAGTTTTTAGCGGGAATAGCATATTGCACAGGATAAGATACTCTATTTTTTGTCAATATGACGAAAATAGATTTGGAAGAGTATACAAAAGGAGCGTACAATGTGGAAAACAGAATGAAAACAAAATCGTGCAGCAGCACAAGATCTGCCTGACTTTATGGAGAATGCAGTGCAAAAAATGCCCTGACCGAAAGAAGCCGGTCAGGGCATTTGGGGTTGCAGCGGGCAGGGTCAGTGCCTGCGCTCGTACTTCAGGCGCTCCCGCAGCTCATCCAGAGAGCGGTGCTTTTCGCCGTGGCGCAGCTTGGGGTAAGCGCGGAGCATACGGCCCTTGCCAAAGTACTTGAGCTCCGGGTGCGGGCGCATCTCCTCGCTGCGGGCCTGCTCCTCGGCCAGCTGTTCCAGACGGAGCAGCTCTGCCGTGCGCTCTGCGGTGCCCTTGGCAGCCAGCTTGACGGCGGTGGCGGCCTCAGAGGCATTGAGCCGGGCCTCCTGCGAGGACTTGCGGGCGGCCTCCATGGCCTCGTCGGCCTTGGCGCGCAGGGCGGCAGCGGCATCCCGGGGCTCAGTTTGGCGGCATTGTTCCGGGCCTCGGCAGCCGCCAGCTTGAGCTGCAGGCGGCTCTCGTCCATCTTCTGGTCCACATCCATGGCGGTGGTGCCCAGCAGCTCGGTCATGGCATCGGACACGGCGTGCATACTGTCGGCCACCTTTCCAGGGCATCCAGCTCACGGGCCAGGTCAGAGGCCGCAAAGGCGGTCACCACCACGTCGGCGGCGTAGCAGGCGTACAGGATGCACATGAGGACAAAGCCCACCATCTGGGGACCATCTCCACAAGGCCGCGATCACGGGGTGAACGGCCTTCATCACCACAACGGTGCCCACGCCCCACGGGAGAACTCCAGGCAGATATATCCGCCGATGTTGAAGGGAAAGTCGCTGTAATCCCACCACCGGGTGTGGTAGAGCTTGTAGAGCGCCCAGCCGCCCGCCAGCTCCAGCACGCTGGGCAGGATCACGCCGCCGATATAGAGCAGCAGCAGGTTGTCTGCCAGCGGCGAAAGGGTGAACAGCACGATGATCATGCCAAAGCCGTAGATGGGGCAGACCGGGCCGTTCAGAAAGCCGCGGTTCACCAGCTGACCGGTGGAAACGGCGGCATAGATGACCTCCAGGCACCAGCCCAGGCAGGAGTAGATCAGGAAAACGCCAGGATCTGATACAGCGAAAAGCCGCAGACCATGGTGTTGACAAAAGGACATCTTACTCCTCCTTTGCAGCGGCAGCGGCTTCCTCCGCAGCCTTCCTCTTTTCAGGACCTTGGGTTCGATCCAGGTCACGGTGGCATCGCCGGGCAGCTTTTGGCGATCAGGGCCTTGATCCTGATGCCCATCTCGGTGAACATCCCCTCGTGCTCGGTGCGGATGTTCCACTCCGGCTCGTTTTCGTGCAGGTCAAAGGTCTTCCAGGTGATCTCGTAGCCGGAAGCGGGGAAATACTCCAGGCTGTCGCGGAACAGGTCGTCGTCATCGGTCTTGAAGTAGATCTCGCCGCCGTCCTTGAGGAATTCGCGGTACTGGATGAGCTGGCGGGGATAGGTGAGCCGGTGCTTGTTGGAGGAAGCGTTCTTGCTCCACGGGTTACAGAAGTTGATGTAGATGCGGCTGACGGTATCCTGGGCGGTGAGCACGCCCTTGATGCGCTCGATGTCGGTGCTCATGATCTTCACGTTGTCGATGGGGCGGCCTGCCTCGGTGTAAGCGGCCTCGATCTTGCGCTTGGCAAGGATCAGCACCTTGTCGGTGATGTCGATGCCCAGATAGTTGTTCTCCGGGTGGGCGCAGGCCAGCTGGGAGAGGAAGCCGCCCTTGCCGCAGCCCAGCTCCAGCACAAAGGGCTGCTCCGGGCGGGCATACTGTGCGTGCCACTTGCCGCCCCAGATCAGGGGCTCGTGGACGTGGAAATCGGCGGCCATCAGCTCATCGTGGGCGTAGGGTTTGAAACGCATTCTCATAGTTTGTAATTCTCCTTAAAATTAACGTGGCTCGCCCTCTCAGGCGCTGCGCCAGCTCCCCCAAGGGGAGCCTTTGGCAAAACGGATGGTTTTCGCACTGCCAAAGCCTCCCTTTGGGAGGTGGCTTTGCGAAGCAAAGACGGAGAGGGCGAGGATGCTTACCGGTCTTGCTTCCGCAAAAATTCTTCCACCTGTTCCGGCTCTGCGGCGCAGCTTCCTGACAGATGTCGGGTTTGCCGCCGCCGCGCCATTGAGGGCGGCGTTCAGGGCTTTGGTCAGGGCACGGACATCGCCGCCCGCCTGGGCGATACAGTAGCCGGTGCCCTTTCGTTGGGGTCAGGGCTGCGCACAGGCCGGTGGTGGCTTCGCTCAGGCGGCCAGCCAGCCGGTGCAGGCCGTCCGGGTCCAGCCCGGCACGATGCGGATGGCATCCGCACCGGTGTGCCTGCGCGCCAGCGCGTCAAAGAGCTGGTTGCACAGCCCGAAGTGGGTGAATTTCAGGGCGGTGTACTCGTCATACACCCGGTGCACGGCGTTGGCCGTCTCGCTGGCCTTGGCGCTGAGCAGGGCACCGATCTCTGCCTGCCGTGCCCGCGATGGCGCGGCTTCCAGCGCCCGCCGCAGACGATGCTCAGGCGCACGCCGCCCTTATAGTTTTCAGCGGCCAGGATCTTGATCTGGCCCACCGCACCGGTAAAGGCGGTGTGGTGCCGCAGCAGGCACAGACATCCGCCCCGGGATGGTCACGATCCGCACCTGCCCCTCGATCTCCTTTTAGAGCGGTAGGTCAGGGCGGCCAGCTCCTCCCGGGTGGGTAGGTGATGTTCACCGGCACATTCTCCCAGATGATGCGGTTGGCGGCAGTCTCGGCCGCTTTCAGCCCTCGGCGGAGATGGGGATGTTCGTGTCCATCCGCACGGCATCGGAGCCGATGTGGAAGCCCACGTTCTCGGCCCCGAACATGCTGTGCAGGATGCCGGAGAGGATGTGCTCGCCGGTGTGCTGCTGCATCTTATCGAACCGCCATGCCCAGTCGATGGCCTGTGCTGCTTCGGCCCCGGCACCGCCCCGGCGGCAGGGAAGTGACCATGTGCCAGATGACACCCGCCTGCTCGTGGACATCGGTGACGGTCAGCACCGTGCCGTCGGCAAGGGTCAGGTGCCCCGGTCGGCAGGCTGGCCGCCGCCCTCGGGTAGAATACCGTGCCGTCCAGCGCGATGCGCCCGCCGCCGGTCCGGCTGTCCGGCTCTGCGGCTAAAATATGCCCCACCGCCTCCCGGCGGTAGGCATCGTGTTCATAGTATTTTCGGTTGGCTGCATAAGCACCTCCTAATATAAAACAAGTATACCACGTTTTTGCCTGTGGAAAATAGTCTGCAGTTATGTTATGATAGAAAACAGACAAGCCCCAGCAAAAGTTTGAGACGAGGAAGGATTTACAATGCGTGAAAGTGGTATTCTGATGCCGGTGTCCAGCCTGCCCGGCCCCTACGGGATCGGCTGCTTTGGCAAAAGGCAGAAAAATTTGTGGATTTCCTTGCGGCGGCAGGCCAGAAGATCTGGCAGATCCTGCCCTGAGCCCCACGGGCTATGGGGACAGCCCCTACCAGAGCTGCTCTGCCTTTGCGGGCAACCCTTATTTCATTGATCTGGATGCTCTGAAAGCCGAGGGCTGCTGACAGCCGCCCAGCTCAAGGCCGAGCCTTGGGGCAAGGACCCGCTGAACGTGGATTACGGCACCCTGTACACCAGCCGCTACAAGATCCTGCGTGCCGCCTATGCCGCCTGGCGCAGGCAGTGTGCAGGCCGGCACGGCTGTGCCCATTACTATCCGGATGCGTACTATGCCTTCACGCTGGAAAACGAGGGCTGGCTGGAGGATTATGCCCTCTACATGGCCCTCAAGACCGCCAACGGCATGAAGAGCTGGACCCAGTGGCCCCGGAGTACCGCAAGCGGGAGCCGCAGGCGCTGGAAGCTTTTAAGGCAGAGAACGAGGAAGAGATCGGCTTCTGGAAGTTTCTGCAGTACGAGTTCAGCATCCAGTGGAAGAAGCTGAAAGCCTACGCCAACGCCAACAACGTGCAGATCCTGGGCGATATCCCCATCTATGTCTCGGCAGATTCCGTGGATGCCTGGGTGGGCGGCCCGCTGTTTGAGCTGGATGCAGACGGCGGCTTTGCCGGGTGGCAGGCTGCCCGCCGGATTACTTCTCGGCAGACGGCCAGCTCTGGGGCAACCCGCTGTACAACTGGCCCTACCATAAGCAGACCGGCTATGCCTGGTGGATCCAGCGTGTCCGCCATGCGCTGGGCATCTATGACCTGCTCCGCATCGACCACTTCCGCGGTTTTGACACCTACTGGGCCATCCCGGCAGACAGCACTACCGCCAAGACCGGCAAGTGGGAGACCGGCCCCGGATGGAGCTGTTCAACGCGCTGGAAGGTGCGCTGGGCAAGCTGCCCATCATCGCCGAGGATCTGGGCGAGCTCTTCCCCAGTGTGCGGGAGCTTCTGGCAGACAGCACCTTCCGGGCATGAAGGTGCTGCAGTTCGCGTTCGGCGGCGGGGACAGCGAGTACCTGCCCCACAACCACGTCAAGAACAGCGTGGTCTACCCCGGCACCCATGACAACACGACGCTGACCGCCTGGTGGGACGAGAGCGCATCGGCCAAGGAGGCTGTGGCCGCCGCCTACCTGCATCTGACCGGCTGTCAGCCCACCGCAAAGGAGGTGGCCGCTGTCAGAACAGAGGCGGCCCGCGCGCTGCTCCGGGCCGCTGGGCTCTGTGGCCGACCGTGCCATCATCCCCATGGCCGACTGGCTGGGCCTGGGCGAGGAAGCCCACCTGAACAGCCCCGGCAAGCTGGGCGGAAACTGGAGCTGGCGCGCCGCCGATGGGTTCGACACTGCCGCGCTGGCCAAACGCATTCTGGCAGAGTGCGCCGTGTACTGCCGTACATAACCGGGCCGGAAACCCGGAGTGTGTTTAGCAGTTTGACGAAAATGTAAAAATTACGTTAAAGTTTGTGCGTTTTGCTGGAAACGCCCGGCACAAGATGGTATAATTCCGGTAATGGGGCTGCGCTTTCAGCGGCCGTGTGGCAAAGCTGTGCCGGAGGAGAGAGTCCGGCACCGGATAATGGGGAAAACGCATGAAAAAGAATGGACGGAACAGGATCTGCGCGCCTTTGCAGAAAACGCACAGACCGCCTTTGAAGACGTGACCCTGACGGAAGCCGATGAGGAGGCCGCGGACACCTGGCAGGACGATGGCCTGCAGGTGGATTATGTCCTGCGCAACGGGCAGGTGGACTGCGTGCTGCGCCGCCTGATCGAGGCGGACGGCAAGCTCTGGCAGCTGCAGATGACGGCCCCGCTGGCGGGCAGCGACCTGCCGGAGGATCGGATGACCGCGCGGGGCGGAGCTCTGCCGGGACGATATGAATCACGATTTCCTGACCGGCGTGTTCAACCGCCGCTATTTTGAAACGGAGTTCTGCACCCGGCTGGATGAGTGGACGGATGCTCACCGCTGTGCTTCGCTGGCGCTGGTGGCGCTGGACGATGAGGGCGGGATGCGCACCCGGCAGGGCGATGCCGTGATGAACCAGCTGGTCTGTTTTGTGGCCAACCAGTGGAAAAGCACTACGACCGCCCTGCAGAGCGGGTGGTCTGCCGCCTGACGGACACGCTGTTCGCCATCGGCTGTGCGGATAAGAACTGCGCAGAGCTGGCCGAGGAGCTGAACGGCATTTATGCCGAGATGCCCCGCGTGTGGCATCGGTGGGCCTGATGCGCCGGGTGCCCTTTACCCAGTCCATCGGCTGCGCCTGCACCGGCGAGGTGGGGCAAGAACTGGGACGCGCTGTATCAGCTGTGTGAGCAGCGCCTGAAGGCGGCCCAGACCGCAGGCGGCGACCAGATCTGCAGCAAATAAACCGAATGCATAAAATCCCCTTTGCGGTACAAGCTAGTGCCACAAAGGGGGTTTTGTATGGAAAACCAGAAAAATGATAACCTGAATCTGCTGGAAGCGGTGGTGCAGAACACGGAGATGGGCAAGAACACGCTGGAACAGATCGTGCCCATGACCGAGGACCCCGCCTTCCGGGCCGAGCTCCTGCGGGAGCGGAACCTCTACCGGGAACTGAATCAGGCCCACACCGCCATCGAGGCCTGCGGCGGCACGGCTCAGGGCCAGAGCATCATGGCAAAGCTCAACACCAAGATGGGCATCGGCATGAAAACGCTCACCGACAGATCCACCCGCAATCTGGCCGAAATGCTCAGCGAGGGAAGCAGTCAGGGCGTGATGGACTGCATCAAGAGCCAGAAGGATTATCCCGATGCGGCTCCCGGCTCCAAGCGCCTGATGCAGAAGCTGCAGGATCTGGAGGAAGAGAACCGGCTGAAACTGGAGCAGTTTCTGTAAAGGCCGCTCCGTCTGCTCAGAGTGCTTCCACCATGGCTGCCACGATTCGGGTGGCGGTAGCCACGTACTCGGCGATGCTGAATTTCTTCACCACCAGCACCTCGTGGCCGTCCTCGTCGGCGTTGTCGCTCATGGCCCGCAGGATCACACAGGGCACATCGTTCTTGGCGGCGATCTGGCTCACGGCAGCACCCTCCATCTCAACACAGTCGGGGCGCACTTGGCTTCGATGGCGGCCTTGGTCTCGCTGTCGCCCACGAACAGGTCGCCGGTGGCGATCTTGCCGGTCAGGGCTTTGACCCCGGCCTCGGCGCAGGCTTTTCAGCGGCGGCGATGAGGGCCGGGTCACCGGCGTACCTTCAGGTAGGGCGGGTTCTGGCAGATCATGTCCAGCTGGGCATCGTGGTAGAGCACCGTCTTGCCAATGACCACATCACCAATGCCGATCTTGCTGGTCATATTGCCTGCAATGCCGGAGAAGATGATCTTCTCGGCACCGTATCGGGTGATGAGCACCTGAGTGGTGGCGGCGGCATTGGCCTTGCCCATGCCTGCACAGCAGACCACGACCTGCTTGCCTGCCAGCGTGCCCCTGTGATACTCCACGCCGCCGTAGAGCTCCACGGTGACATTTTCCAGCTTTGCACACAGCTGATCGACTTCATCGGGCATTGCGCCCATAATTCCGATAATCATATAGATGTCCTTTCTCCCGGGCAAAGTGTCTCCCGCGCGCTTTATCATACATCAGACGTTGAACAGGAACTCGATCACATCGCCGTCCTTCACGACGTACTCCTTGCCCTCGGTGCGCTGCAGGCCCTTGGCCTTGACAGCGGCATAATCGAAGTTGTTGGCTTCTAGGTCGCCATAGCCGATGACGCTGGCGCGGATGAAGCCGCGCTCGAAATCGCTGTGGATCTTACCGGCGGCCTGAGGAGCCTTGGTGCCCTTGCGGATGGTCCAGGCGCGCACTCCTTTGCCGTCGGTCAGGAAGGAGATGAGGCCCAGCAGGTCGTAACTGGCAGTGATCAGGTTGTCCAGGCCGCTGGCCTCGATGCCCATCTCTGCCAGGAAAGCCTTCTTCTCCTCGGGGAGTAGTCGGCAATGTCCTCTTCGGTCTTGGCGCAGATGGGAATGTAGCGGGCCCTCCTCGGCGGCGCGGGCGGCCACCAGCGGGACATAGCGGTTATTCTCAATGCCCTCCATCAGGTCGTCCTCGCCCACGTTGCAGGCGTAGAGCACGGGCTTGGAGCTCAGCAGGCCCATCTCGTGCAGCACTGCCTGCTGCTCGGCATCTCCCTCGTCAAAGTCAAAGCTGCGGGCGGGCTTTCCTGCGCTCAGGTGGTCGGCCAGCTTCTGCAGCCAGGCGGCTTCAGCGGCAGCACCCTTGTTGTTGCCGCCTTGGCAGCCTTTGGCCATCCGGCCCACGCGGTTCTGAACGACCTCGAGGTCAGAGAGGATCAGCTCGTAGTCAATGGCATCGATGTCAGCGATGGGGTCCACGGCCTCGGCCTTGGTCACGTCCTCCACCACATGGATGATGTTGTCGTCATCAAAGCAGCGCACCACATGCACGATGGCATCACACTCGCGGATATGGCCCAGGAACTTGTTGCCCAGGGCACCCTGGCTGGCACCCTTGACCAGACCGGCGATGTCTACAAACTCCACGATGGCAGGTGTCTTTTGTTGGTCTGCCAGATCTCGGCCAGCTTGTCCAGCCGCTTGTCCGGCACGGCCACGATGCCGCTGTTGGGCTCAATGGTGCAGAAGGGTAGTTGGCAGCTTCCGCGTTCTTGGTGGAGGTGATGGCGTTGAACAGAGTGGACTTGCCGACGTTCGGCAGACCGACGATACCTAACTTCATATAAAATACGCTCCTTACACGTTTTTGGCATAACGATACAACTATCATTATACGCGATGAAAACCCGGAGCGCAAGGGGATGGGCGCAAAACAACGGATTTACACGGCGGGAGTTCTATATTATACTGTTCTTAAAATACGAACCGATTTCCGGAAGGGAAGGCAGGAGGATGTTATGGAACGCAACGACCCGCGCTATCAGGCTTATGTGGAGATCCTGAAGGAGGAGCTGATCCCGGCGATGGCTGCACCGAGCCCATCGCGCTATGCGGCGGCAAAAGCCCGCGAGGTGCTGGGGTGCTGCCGGACAGCGTGCTGCAGGTGAGCGGCAGCATCATCAAGAACGTGAAAGCGTCATCGTGCCCAACACCGGGCACCTGAAGGGCATGGAGGCGGCGGTGGCGGCAGGCATCATCGCCGGTTCCGCCGAGAAGGAGCTGGAGGTCATCTCGGAGGTCAGCGAGGAAAAGAAGTCTGCCATCCGGGACTATCTGCAGACGGTGCCCATCACCATCGAGCACACCGAGCAGGGCATGTGTTTGACATCGTCGTCACCGAGCGCTGCGGGCAGGACTACGCCCGGGTGCGCATCGCGGACTACCACACCAACATCTGCCGCATTGAGAAGAACGGCACGGTGCTGTACGAGGTGCCCCTGCTGGACGAGACCGTGCAGGAGGATGCCCGCGCCGACCGCAGCCTGCTGAACATGCAGGACATCTGGGACTTTGCCGAGACCGCCGACCTGCGGGACGTGGCAGACCTGCTGGAACGGCAGATCCGCTACAACAACGCCATTGCAGAAGAGGGCCTGCTGGGCGACTACGGTGCCAACATCGGGCGGGTGCTGCTGACCACTTACGGCAACGATGTCTCCAACCGCGCAAAGCCAAGGCCGCCGCCTCCGATGCCCGCATGAACGGCTGCGAGCTGCCGGTCATCATCAACTCCGGCAGCGGCAATCAGGGCATCACCTGCTCGGTGCCCCTCATCGAGTACGCCAAGGAGCTGCACAGCGGCAAGGAAAAGCTCTACCGCCCTCATCATCTCCAATCTGGTGGCCATCCACGAAAAGACCGGCATCGGCACCCTGTCTGCCTACTGCGGTGCGGTCAGCGCGGTGCGGGTGCAGGCGCAGGCATCGTGTACCTGTGCGGCGACGGCTATCAGGCTGCCATCCACACGGTGGTCAACGCTCTTGCCATCGTGTCCGGCATCGTGCGACGGAGCCAAGGCTTCCTGCGCCGCAAAGATCGCATCTTCGGTGGATGCGGCGCTGCTGGGCTACAACATGTACAAGTGCAATCAGGAGTTCAAGGGCGGCGATGGCATCGTGATGAAGGACATCGAGACCACCATCAAGGGCATCGGACGTCTGGGCAAGGACGGGATGCGGCAGACCAATGAGGAGATCATCCGGCTGATGATGAGCTGAGCGGCGGAGCCTGCGTCCCAAAAATCATACAAAACCTTCTTTATTTTGTCATAACTATTCCGTATAATAAAGGATAGGGGAACTTTACCCTGTTTGATTCGGAATACTGCTCCGGCAGACAGCCGGAGAATTTGATTTTGGAGTATCAGGTACAGGAGGAACACTCATGGCAAACGAAAAGATCCTCGTCGTGGACGACGATACCAACATCTGCGAGCTGCTGCGGCTTTATCTGACCAAGGAGGGCTACCAGGTCACCACCGCGAACGACGGCGAAGAAGGTCTGGACAAGTTCAATCAGGTCAAGCCCGATATGGTGCTGCTGGATGTGATGATGCCCAAGATGGATGGCCTGGAGGTCTGTCGCCGCATCCGCAAGCTGGGCAACACCCCGTGATGATGCTGACCGCCAAGGGCGAGACTTTGACAAGGTGCTGGGCCTGGAGCTGGGTGCAGACGATTACATGGTCAAGCCCTTTGACACCAAGGAAGTCGTGGCCCGCATCAAGGCGGTGCTGCGCCGCTGCACCACCACCACCGCCCAGACCGAGAGCACCGAGGGCGTGATCGAGTTCGACAACCTGCGGCTGGACATGAACAGCTACGAGCTGCGGGTCAAGGGCAAGGTGGTGGAGGCTCCCCAAGGAGCTGGAGCTGCTGAACTGCCTGGCCTCCCACCCCAACCGTGTTTACACCCGCACCAGCTGCTGGACGAGGTGTGGGCTTTGAGTACTACGGCGACAGCCGCACCATCGATGTCCATGTCAAGCGCCTGCGCGAAAAGCTGGCGGGTGCTTCCGACAAGTGGGAGCTCAAGACCGTCTGGGGCGTGGGCTATAAGTTCGAGGTGCGTCAGTAATGCGCAAAAGTATTTCGGTCACCTTCTTTCGATGGTGGCCACCCTGCTGGTGCTGGGCACGGCGGTGCTGGGCTGTTCCGAGTGGCTGCTGTTCAGCCGCTATTTTGCCCAGGAGCGGTACGACACGCTGGACAGTGTGGCGGATGTGACCCAGCGCGGCGGATTATATCGTGCAGCAGGCGGCTCTGCCCAAGGGGCCGAGCTGGATGCCCTGAACACCAAGCTGGAGATCATCGGCGAGAGCGCCGAGGCTTACCTGTTTTCACCGATGAAGAGGGCAGGGTCCTCATTGCCTCCAACCCCGAGATGGTGGGAACAGACATTGTGGGGCCGGAGCTTATGAAAAAGTTGCCGGGGATCAGCCCTACCACACCCTGAGCACGCTGGACGGTGTGCTGACCGAGAAGAGCTATGTCTCGGTGCGGCACATGCAGGATGCACGGGGCAACAACAGCGGCTATCTCTTCCTCTGCTCCTCCGGTGCGCGGTTGACCGATTTCAAGGAGGAGTTCTGGTCGAACTTCTTCTTCTCGGCCTGCGTCATGCTGCTCTGCGCCAGCGTGCTGACCTCCTTCCTGATGCGGAAGCTGACCGACCCGCTCCAGAAGATCACCGATGCCGCCCAGCGGTTTGGCGGCGGGGATTTCTCTGTCCGTGTCGAGGGCGTGGAAGGTGAGGGCGAAGTGGTGGATCTGGCCCACACCTTCAACCAGATGGCGGAGAACATCCAGTCCAACGACAATTCCCGCGCCAGTTCATGGGCAACATCGCCCACGAGCTGCGCACCCCATGACCACCATCAAGGGCTTTGTGGACGGCATTCTTGACGGCACCATCCCGCCCGATATGCAGAACCACTACCTGCAGCTGGTCAGCGAGGAGACCGGCCGCCTGGCCCGGCTCATCCAGAACATGCTCGATCTCCAAGCTGGAAAGCGGCGAGTATCAGGTGAACGCCCGGATGTTCAACATCTGGGAGACGCTCACCGGTGTAGCCCTTCGGCGGAGCAGCGCATCAACGACGGCATGATCGATCTGGAAGGCCTGACTATGGATGAAAAGGTGCTGGTCTACGCGGACCCCGACCTCATCCATCAGGTGGCTTATAACATTCTGGACAATGCCATCAAGTTTACCCCGGCGGGCGGCACCATCAAGTTCCATGTGGAGAAGCTGGGCCCCGAGGTGGAGATCTCGATCTGGAATTCCGGTCAGGGCATCAGCCCCGAGGCGCTGCCCTATGTGTTCCAGCGCTTCTACAAAGAGGACAGGTCCCGCGGCCTGCACGCCCGGGGAGCCGGTCTTGGCCTGAATATCTGCAAGGTGCTGGTCAACCTTCCGGAGGCCAGATCCGTGTGGAGAGCCAGCAGGGCGAGTGGTGTCAGTTCGTGTTCACCCTGCCCGCCACGCCCCCAACCCCAGCGGCATGAAGCGCCTGCCGGACGAATCCGGTCAGCCCGTGCCGGTGGAGGACCCGCCAGCATGAAGCCTGTCAACTGAATCCGCGGCCAGACTGTCCCCTGAAACGGGCGGGCGGTCTGGTCGTTTTGATTTTGGAATGGATTTTGGATGTATCCGGAGGCAGGTTTGAGACTTTTCCGTGAAAACACGGCTCCGGGTTTGATTTTTGCGTGTTTTCATGTAAACTAAGAGTAACCATGCCCGCCCTGCATTCCGGCCCCAAAACAGGTGCTCTGGCAGAACGGATGGTGTAATCTTCTGAAAAATAACGGAGAGTATAAAACAACAATGACGATCATTAGTCCTTCGATCCTTTCGGCTGATTTCAATCAGCTTGGCGCAGACTGCCGCATGGTGCTGGATGCCGGTGCGCAGATGCTGCATTATGACGTGATGGACGGCCACTTTGTGCCCAACATCAGCTTTGGCGTGCCGGTGCTGAAAAGCCTGCACAAGGGGATGCCCGCAGCATTCTACGATGTCCACCTGATGATCAGCCACCCGCTGCAGTATGCAGAGCCTTCATCAAGGCGGGTGCCAGCCTGTACAACTTCCACCTCGAGTGCGAGGACGACGTCCAGCAGACCATCGATGCGGTCAAGGCACTGGGCTGCAAGGTGGGCCTGACCATCAAGCCCGGTACTGCGCCGGCTGGCCCCGTATCTCGACCAGCTGGATCTGGTGCTGGTGATGAGCGTGGAGCCCGGCTTCGGCGGGCAGAAGTTTATGCCCTCGGCGCTGGAAAGCTGCGCTGGCTCAAGGAAGAGCGGGCAAAGCGGAGCGCCCGCTACCTGCTGGAAGTGGATGGCGGCGTGGACGACACCACCGCCCCTGTGCGTGGAGGCGGGTGCCGATATTCTGGTGGCGGGCAGCGCCGTGTTCGGCGCAGCCGACCCGGCTGCGGCGGTGCGCCGTCTGGCCGCCCTGTGAGAGGTGCCTTACCATGGATGAACGTTTGATCCAGCAGCAGGAGCAGGAGCTTGCAAAGACGGGGCGGTACTATCTGCACGTCTGCTTTATGACCATCCCGCTGCTCTGCATGGCCTGCTTCCTGTACGGTCTGCGGCCCCTGCTGCTCTGCGGCGCGGCGCTGCTCACCGGCAATCTGTGTGACCGCCTGGTCTCCCTGCTGCGCCGCCGCGTGTATCGGGCCGGGATTTCTCCAACGAGAGCTTTGCCCTCATCATCGCCCTGCTCATGCCCGCCACGGTGGACTGGTATGTGGTCATTATGGCGGTGCTGGCCGGTGTCCTCATCGGCAAGGAGGTGTTTGGCGGCTACGGCAGCTATCCCTTCAACCCCTGCTGCTGCTACGCCGTGGCGGCGGTGTCCTGGCCGGAGCAGGTGTTCCGCTACCCCCAGCCCTATATCAACATCCCCTGTGGGATGCCACCGGCGTGCCGGTGTCCAGCACCATCTCGGATACCCTGCGCAGCGGCGGCAGCCTGAACATCAGCGCAATTTCGCTGGTGCTGGCGAGTACGCCGCCCCCATGGGCACGGGTGCCGCCCTCATCCTTCTGGCCTGCGGGCTTTCCTCTGGCTGCAAAGGATGTCCATCTGGGCGCTTCTGTCAGCTTTGTGGTCACCTGTGCCCTCATTGCCTTCCTCTTCCCCGTCAGGTGGGAGTAAACGGCGTGGACATCGCCCTGCGCCTGCAGTGCGTGCGGGACGAGCTGCTGACCGGTGCCATGCTGTTCAGCGCGGTGTTCCTGCTCAACGAGCCCTACACCTGCGCCCACCACCATCTGGGCCGCATCCTGTACGGTGTGCTGGTGGGTGCGATCACCATGGGCTTCCGATATTACGGCGTGTATGAGACGGGTGTCTGCTTTGCCCTGCTCACGGTCAACAGCATTTCCGGCTGGATGGACCGCACCGAGAGCCGCCTGTATCAGCTGATGCACCGCCCTGCGGCCGGAAAGGAGGGTGCTGAATGAAACGTTCCATTGCAGAACTGATCACCCGCGATCCTGAAAAGTTCGCCCACCATGACCGGGTGTTCAAAAACAATCCCGTTGTCATGCAGGGCATGGGTCTGGCTCCGCTGGTGGTGCTTGCCACCACGGGCAAAATGCTTTGATGCTGGCCGTGGCTGTGGCCCTGCTGCTCACGCCTTCCCGGATGCTGGCCTGCCTGGTCAGCCGCCTGTTCCCTGCGGGACGAGCAGCCTGCCCCGGAAGAGCTGGAGAAAAGCTGCTGCCCCGGGCGCTGGTGTACAGCGGCAGTGCGGCGGTGGTCTACCTCGCCGCTTATCCCATCCTGAACGCTGTGTTCGGCACCGACCTGCTGATGCTGGGCATCTACCTGCCCATGCTGGTGGTGGAGCCCTTGCTGACCTACCGCTTTGGCGTGCAGGAAACCATGCGCAAGGCTGTCTCCAAGGGTCTGCGCATCACGGTGGGCTACGCGCTGATCCTGTTCATCGTGGGCTGCCTGCGGGAGTGGCTGGCGCTGGGCAGTGTGTTTGGGATCCAGCTCAGCCGCTCTGTCCCTGCCCATGGCATCCATGCCGGCAGGCGGTTTCATCGTGCTGGGCGTGGTGTGTGCCGTCTGGCGCGCTGGCCGCAAACACAAGGAATACCTGAAAACTGGGCGCGGGCACTCTGGCTGCGCACCCCGGAAGGAGGCGCAGGATCAGTGAGTGCTGTGATGAATACCATCGGTGTGGCCTTTGCCTACGCCGTGCTGGCCCTGTTTGCCCAGAACGCCATCTTTACCCGTGGTCTGGGCGTGTCGCGCCTGATCCAGCTGGTGGGTGACGAGCGCACCAGCAGCTGGTGGTTTGCCCTGCTGCTCTGTGTTACCCAGACGCTGGTGGCTCCGCTGGCGTATTTTGCGGGCAGCCAGATCGTGGACCTGCCCTACCGTGCCCAGCTCCGCCCGCTGCTCTACCTGGCCTGTGTGGCGGTGGTCTGCATCTTTGAGCACGCCATCCTGCGGGCGGTCAAGGGCCCCGCAGCGGCCTGCTCATCCGCATCCTGCCCATTGCCGCCGTGAACAGCGGCGTGCTGGGCACCGTGCTGGTGGAGCGCACCCAGAGCTTTACGCTGGCGCAGTCCATCGGCTTTGGCCTGGGCAGCGGCCTGGGCTACCTGCTGGCTGTGATGCTGGTGACCGAGGCGGGCAACCGCCTGCGCAGCAAGGCCATCCCCGAAGCATTCCGCGGCCTGCCCATCACCCTGATCTATATCGGTGTGCTGGCGCTGGCCATCTACGGCTTTACCGGCCATTCCGTGATCCTGTAAGTTGACCCCAAGGAGGGTGGTTGATTATGGCAAGATATCCCAAACGCCAGAAGGTCAAGCGCTACCGGCGCAGCTTTACACCCGCGAGATGCGGCTGAAAAGGGCATCGGCATTGCGGTGCTTGTGGTGGCCGTGCTGGCAGCGGCCTGGGTGGCCGCGCCCATGTGTTGGACTGGGCCACCCACACCTGGTATACCGTGGTGCGGGATCGCGACCTTCCGCATCCAGTGCCGTCAGCGAGAGTGCATCCTCCGGGACGCAGAGCACCGCTGCCAGCGAACCGGCAGCTTCCTCGGTGCCGGAAAAGGAGCCGGAACCGGCGGTCAAGGGCACTGACATTGTGGCGGGCCTGTGGGCAGAGGTGGATGTGACCACTCTGACCGACGAGGCCGCCATCCGCTCCGCCGCCCGGCAGCTCAAGGCACAGGGCATGACCTATGCCATCCTGACCCTGAAGGACACCGCCGGGCAGGTGTATTACGCCTCCCAGACGGCGGTGGGTGCCGCCAATGCAGCCCCCACAGGTCGAGCTGACGAGCGTGGCATCCATCTTCAAAGAGGAGGGCTGGTGCCGGTGGCTGCGCTGACTGCCTTCCGTGACCCTGCCGGTGCCCGGGCCGACCACGCTCTGGCCATCCGGTATCAGGGACAGGAGTACCTCTGGCTGGACAACAAGGCTTCCGCCGGAGGCAGCCCTGGCTGAACCCTACGCCGCGGAAACCGTGCAGTATATCGGTGATCTGATCGCCGAGGTGCACGCCGCCGGGTTTGATCAGGTGCTGCTGGAAAATGTCCAGTTCCCCGTCCACCAGCGCCAAACAGGATTATGGTGCCACCAACGGTGTGGATCGTGCCGGGCAGCTGACTGCGGATATCGCCGCCTGGCAGGCCCGCTTCGGAGATACGGTAACGCTCTGGTACGGTTATTCGCTGGCCGAGGTGACCGGCTCCTCCAGCCAGTTGGGAGCCCTGCGGCCCAGCTGGGCGTGAAGAACCTGCTGGTGAAGGTCCCGTCCTCCTCTACGCTGGATGCAGCGGCCCGGGAGGAGCTGACCCTCTCCTGACCGAGGCAGGTGTGGAGCATCTGGTCATCCGGGACGATGCCGCCAGCTATTTTGAGTGATCCCTGCGTTTTGTGAGAGGGAGGAAGTATTATGAACAAAACACCCTGTTTTCCCCGGCGCACATCCTGCTGCCGTCGGAACAGATCCCGGTGGGGCAGTGGGGCTGTGTGGCCTGCGATCAGTTCACCAGTGACCGCTCCTATTGGGAAAAGGCTGCGCAGGCCGCCGCAGCACACTGGACTTGATCCTGCCGGAGGTCTATCTGGAAGAGGATGACGTGGATGCAAGGATCAGCGCCATCCATGCGGCCATGGACGATTATACCGGAACGTGCTGACCCAGCGCGGTGGACGGCTTCATTTATGTGGAGCGCACTGAGCAGAGCGGCCGGGTGCGGCAGGGCCTTGTGGGCAGGATCGACCTGGAGGCATACAGCTATGCCGAGGGTGCGGTGCCTGCCATCCGCCCCAGTGAGCACACCGTGGAAAGCCGCATTCCGCCCCGCATGGCGGTGCGCCGGGGCAAGGCTGGAAACGCCCCATATTATGATGCTGGCCGATGACCCCGGCTGCACCCTCATCGAGCCCATCGGCGAGAAGAAGCAGCTGCGCAAGGTCTACGAGGGCGACCTGATGCTGAACGGCGGCCACATTGCCTGGGCAGTGGAAGATCCCGCCCTGCTGGCACAGATCGACAGCGCCCTGAACGCTCTGGGCAGCCAGGAGGCCTTTGATGCCCGGTATCCCCAGGCAAGGGCGGCGCGCCTGACGCTGGCCGTGGGCGACGGCAACCATTCGCTGGCTTCCGCCAAGGCCTGCTGGGAGGAGCTGAAAAGACCCTGACCCCGGAGCAGCAGCTGACCCACCCGGCCCGCTGGTGCCTGGCTGAGGTCTGCAATGTCCACTCTCCGGCCATTGAGATCGAGCCCATCCACCGTGTCCTTTCAATGTGGACTGCGGTGCCGTGCTGCTGGCCCTCATCGCGTGGAGCGATTCCCGCGGCAGGCATCTGCTTCGGCGATGCAAAACAGCAGTCCTTTACGCTGGCAGGCCCCATGTGGCCAATGTGCTCAGCTTTGAACATCCCGTTGCCCCGCTGACCGTGGGCACCATTGACGCATTCATTGAGTATTTCATGGCCCGCCACATCGAGGCCCGGGTGGATTATGTCCACGATGAGCCCGCTGTCCGCGCCCTGTGTAGGCAGGGGTGTGGCTTTCCTGATGCCGCCCTTTGAGAAGAGCGATCTGTTCAAGGGCATCGTTATGGGCGGTGTGCTGCCCCGCAAGACCTTCAGCATGGGGCACGCAGAGGAAAAGCGCTATTATATGGAATGCAGAAACATTTTAGGTGAAGAATGACATTTAACGAACTGAATCTTTCCGCGCCTGTGCTGCGTGCTGTGGCACAGGCGGGCTATGAATCCCCTCGCCCATTCAGGCAGCGGCCATTCCGCCGGTGCTGGCCGGGAGGGACTTGATGGGCTGCGCCCAGACGGGTACCGGCAAGACGGCTGCCTTTGCGCTGCCCATGCTCGACCGCCTGACTGCCAGCGCGCCCGCAAAGGGTGCCATCCGCGCCCTGATCCTGACTCCCACCCGGGAGCTGGCTTTGCAGATCGGCGAGCTTTGAAGCCTACGGCAAGTATCTGACCCTGCGCAGCACCGTCATCTTTGGCGGTGTGGGTCAGGCTCCGCAGGTCGCAGCCCTGAAAAGGGCGTGGACATCCTCGTTGCCTGCCCGGGCCGCTTGAACGACCTGGTGGGGCAGGGGCTGCTGGACCTTTCCAACATTGAGATCTTTGTTCTGGACGAAGCCGACCGAATGCTGGATATGGGCTTTGTCCACGACGTGAAAAGGTGATCGCCAAGCTGCCCAGGCAGCGCCAGAACCTGATGTTCAGCGCCACTATGCCCAAGGAGATCGAGCAGCTGGCCGCAGGCATCCTGCATGACCCGGCCTTTGTCAAGGTGGACCCGGTGTCCAGCACGGTGGACCGCATCCAGCAGAGCCTGTATTTTGTGGAGAAGGGCAACAAGAAGTTCCTGCTGCCTTGGCTCATCAAAAACCTGAAGCCTGAGGTGGTGACGCGCTGGTGTTCAGCCGCACCAAGCATGGGGCCGATAAGATCGCAAAGACCTGAACAAGCAGGGCATCCCCGCTGCCGCCATCCACGGCAACAAGAGCCAGATCGCCCGCGTGACGGCGCTGGAGGATTTCAAGGCGGGCAAGACCCGAGTGCTGGTGGCGACCGATATCGCCGCCCGCGGCATTGACATCAGCGAGCTGTCTCATGTGTTCAACTACGACTTGCCCGAGGTGCCGAGACCTACGTCCACCGCATTGGCCGCACGTGCCGGTGCCGACGGCACTGCAGTCAGCTTCTGCGCCCGGAGGAAAAGGAATATCTGGCCGGGATCGAAAGCTGAACCGCCGCCAGATCCCGGTCGTCTCCGGCCATCCCTGGGACGGCGTGCCTGCCCTGTCAAGGCTGCGCCCCGGTGCGGGGCAAAAGCCCAAGGCGGAAGCAGAGCAGCCGGAAAAGCCTGTGAAGGCAGAGAAGCCTGCCAAAGCAGAAAAGGCAGCCAAGGCCGAAAAGCCCGCTGCCCCCAAGGAAAAAGCGGCTGCAAAACAGGCCCCAAGAATACCGAAAGAAGGAACATCCATGGAGGAAAACCAGAAGCGCACTTCCGGCGGCCGCAGTGAGAACCGCCGCTCCAATAACAGCCGCACCCGCCGCGGGCAATGTCCCAGCACCAACCGCGGCAGCAACGCCAGCCCAAATTCGACCCCACTTTGTGAGCGCCCGGAGGCTACCCCTGCGCCCGGTCAAAAAGGCTCCGGCTGCGCAGCCTGCCGCAAAGCAGACTGCTCCGGCCCAGAACGGCCAGCGTCAGCGCGGCGGTCAGCCTGCCCGTGCCGAGCAGCGCACCGACCGCAATGATCCGCGCACCGAGCAGCGGGCAGAACGGAATGCGCGCAATGCTCGCCCGGCCCAGAACAGCCAGAGCCAGCAGGGAAGCCGCAATAATCGCAATGCAGTGCAGAGCAGCCGCCCGGACCGCCCCGCCAAGAGCGAGGCACCCCGCGGCCGCAGCCGGAACACCGCCCTGCACGGGACGAGGACCCGGGCCTGATGCTGATCAGCCGCCGCCCGCCCCAGCAGAAGTTCACCAACTTTGAAGAGTATATGACCGCCCACGGCGGTGCCACCGCACCCATTGAGGATCACACCGATGAAACCTGAGCCGTTTGCCCCTGGCAGTGCCCGCTCTGCGGCGAACCCCTGACCGGGGACACTGCCCTGAAATGCGGCAGGAACCACAGCTTTGACCGGGCAAAGAGGGTACTGGCACCTGCTGCCGGTGCAGAGTATGCGCACCAAGGCCCCGGGCGACAGCAAAGAGATGGTCGCCGCCCGCCGTGCTTTCCTGAACGCCGGGTATTACGGCATCTTCGGCCGGGCGTTGGGGAACTGTGCCTTGCGTACGGCGCTTCCGCCGGGGCAGATGCACCGCTCCATCTGCTGGATGCGGGCTGCGGCGAGGGCTGGTACGACCGCTGCATTGCACAGGCCTTTGCACAGGCCCCGGTCGGTGCAGCTGGCGGGCTTCGATATCGCAAAGCCTGCGGTGCGTCTGGCCGCAAAGGCACTGCCTGCCGCAAAATACGCGGTGGCATCCAGCTTTGCCCAGCCTGTCCGCACCGGATGGGCCGACCTGCTGCTCAACTGCTTCTCGCCCTTTGCACAGGAAGAGTTCCGGCGTGTGCTGCGCCCGGGCGGACGGATGATCTATGTCGTGCCCGGTGCAGAGCACCTCTACCAGATGAAGGCTGTCCTCTACGACACGCCCTATAAAATCCGGTGCAGGAGGTGGCCTATGAGGGCTTCCGCCCCATTGGGGAGGGAGGTCTCGGGCAGCATCACGGTGCCTGCCGGGCAGCTGGAGGCGCTGTTCGCCATGACCCTATTACTGGAAAACGCCACGGGATGGCGCGCCCGCCTGGCCGCCCTGCCCGAGCTGACCACGGACATCGCGTTCCGCTTCCTCGTGTTTGAAAGAGTGATCGAAAAGCCCCGGCCTGTATCCTCACAGGCCGGGGGTTTTGCGCAGAAAACAGGGTCACATCGCGATCCAGCCCAGTGCGTTGGCGACCGAGCTGGCCAGGATGATAGCCGCGAAGATGGGGCAGAGATACCGGAGCATAAAGTTGAACACCGGTTTGCGGCGGAAGGGCTGACCTTCCCGTGTGACCTCTTCCTCGATCTTTCCACACCGACGATCCGGGAGACCAGCAGGCAGGTGGCAATGGCCGCAATGGGCATCATCACCGAGTTGGTCAGAAAGTCGAAGAAATCGAGGAACTGCATCCCGAACACGGTCACGCTGGCAGGGGCCGTAGCCCAGCGGAAAGGCTGCCCAGTGTGATCATAATGCAGCCGATGAGGATGGTGGAGCGGGTGCGGTCCCAGCCCAACTCGTCCTCAAAGGTAGAAACAGCACTCTCGGTCAGGGCAATGGAGCTGGTGAGGGCCGCGAACAGCACCAGCACAAAGAAGAGCACGCCTACGGCAGTGCCCATGCCCATGCTGGCAAAGACCTTGGGGATGGTAATGAACATCAGGGCCGGGCCCGCCTGCAGGTGTCAGGGTCGCCGCCCGAAAAGCGAACACGGCGGGAATGATCATCAGGCCCGCCATGATGGCAATGGCGGTGTCGAAGATCTCCACGTTTTCCGTGGACTGCTCAATGGACACGTTCTTTTCATGTAGGAACCAAAGGTCACCAGGATGCCCATGGCAATGGAGAGAGTAGAACATCTGCCCCATGGCGGAAACCACGGTCATCCACGAGAAGTTGGCCGGGTTGGGCACCAGAAAATACTTTACGCCTGCCAGTGCGCCGGGCCGTGTGACCGAGTAGACGGCAATGACCACCGAGAGCACCACCAACACCGGCATCATCACCTTGGAAACGCGCTCCACGCCGTTGCGCACGCCCGCAAAGATGATGCCCAGCGTGATAAAGGTGAACAGCAGGAACGCGATCTCGGCCAGCAGACCGTTGGAGATGAAGCCGGAGAAATACCCGTCCGATGCCAGCGCGCTGCCGTGGCCGGTGAGATACTGGGCCAGATAGTGGATGACCCATCCGCCGATGACCGAATAATAGGGAACGATCAGGATGGGGATGACGGCGTTGATCCAGCCGCCGAACGCCAGCCCCTTCCCCTTGCCAAAATGGCTGTAAGCGCCCACCGGGCTTTTGCGGGTCATCCGGCCCAGCGCCGTTTCGGCAATGATCATGGTGTAGCCAAAGGTGACAGCCAGCAGGATGTAGATGAGCAGAAAAATGCCGCCGCCGTATTTTGCGGCCAGATACGGGAAGCGCCAGATGTTTCCCAACCCGACCGACGCACCGGCGGCGGACAGCACGAATCCGAGTTTGCCGGAAAACGCACTGCGCTTGTGTTGAGTTTCCATGTTTTTTTCCTCTTTTCCAGTTGATAAAATCAAGTGTAACATAGAAAAAACGGGATTTCAACGAATTGCAGGCGTTTCACCGGTGGAGAGATTTCAGGCGGAAGATGAAGAAAAGTGAATCACTTTCGGGTAAAGGGCTCCATACCGTGCTCCTCGGGGGTGTAGTATTCCATCAGGGAAATGTAGTTTTCCGGGTGGTGGCAGAACGCCGCGCGCAGAACGCTGTCCAGCTCGCCCCGGGCGGTGAGCAGACGGATGATGTACTGGGCCACCATCTGCACCACATCAGTCTCAATGCCGTAGCACAGGCCGACTGCCAGCACCGGGATAAGGATCTGCCGGGCCAGCAGGGGCACGTTCTGGCCGTACCGCTCAAGGATGGGGCGGCTCATGGTGGAGGCGGCCCAGACGCTGCCCACGATCTGCCAGTAATCGATCTCTTTCATGTGGGAAAGGCTCTGCAGCCGCTCCACGATCTCACCGTCGCTGAGGATGTAGCCATCGACCACCTCTTTTTCGGAGCGGAGAAAGGCACACTGGATCATGTCCATGATGGCGGCTTCGTATTTCTGGTGGAAATTTTCCCGGGAAACGCAGAACTTGGCCACGATGTTGATGAGGGCACTGGTGTCCTCGGCGGTGGCAAGGTTGCTGATCACCAGCGGCGTGGGGCCGAATTCCGCCCCCAGTGCGTCCAGGTCGGCCAGCTCTTCGGCATTCCGGGTGGCGGGCAGAAAGCGGTCACAGCCGTTGCGGTGGTAGCCCCAGGCAGCGGGCAGCACCCGGGCCACCGCGTCGCCGCTGGAAATGATGCTGAAGATGTTGCTCTCGGGCCAGTTTTCCAGCAGGGTGCCGTCCTGGGCGTGGTTGGCATCGAAATCCTGCTGCAGGTCAGGCCGGTCGGCGGCAGTCAGGGCTGCAGGCACCGCAAAGCCGTAGGCATAGATGTTCTCCCGCCCCAGCTGGGGGAGCTCCCGGGCGATCTTTGCCGCCAGCAGATTTGCAATGATGGAGCCGCGGCTGTAGCCGCCCAGCCAGAGCTTGAAGGCACCGCCCTGCCCTGCCCGGGCCAGATAGGCCTTGAGGGACGCAAACACCGCCGCCACAGGCGTGACAAAGCCGGTGTGCGCGCTGGTATCGCCTATGTGGAAGTTGCTGGCCCACTCGCCGCCGTAGCCGCCGCCCCGCAGGACAAGCGCCACAAGGGTGGTACGCTGGCCGTTCAGGGTCAGGGTCTTGCGGGCCAGCGAGTAGCCCACAAAGTCCCCGGCCCGGCCGGTGTCGAGGTCGTAATTGTAGAACAGCGCGTCCTCAAAGCCCAGGGTCTCGTAGGCGGCGGCAATGTGGGCTTCCCGCCCCACAGAGCCGTTGACCCAGTATTCCGCATCGCTGGCCATGGTGTTGGCCGCAGCGCAGACCAGACCCAGCGTTGCCAGCGCCAGCTGGTGGTCATATTGGGTGGCCGGGTGGGTGAAAAAGCTGTCAGAGTAATAGAACGCGTGGGTCAGGTCACAGCCGCTCAGGTCGCTGCGGATGCCGATGGTGTAGCGGGCATCCGGCACTGCATGGCCTACGGAGCTCTGCCCGGCGGCCTGGACCATCAGCCCGGGCAGCAGAGTGCTGCCGGCCGCAAACCCCAGCACCTTGCAAAAACTTCTTCGATCCATAATTTTTCCCCTCAAAAACCAGAATGGATTTTTTCTTAGTATACCGTATCCCGGGCGGGGATACAATCCAAAGTTTTCCGGGCGGCAAAAAACGGGCCGGTGTTGCGCACACCGGCCCGTTATGTTACACTGTTGTTCAGTCCAGATCCTTGCAGCACTCCACGATGTGGTGGAACATCTGCTCCACGGCGGGAGCCATGGCAGTGGGGCGCTGGACGGCCAGACCCACCACGCGGTCCTCTTCGGGCTCGATGGGGTAGATCTTGACCGCTGCCGTGCAGTTGCGCAGCAGCATCCGGGGCATGATGGAAATACCCAGGCCTGCCTCGACCATGGCAATGTTCGACTGGTCGTCGATGACATGGCAGCGGCGCTCCGTTGAGAGGGAATACTTCTTGAGGAACTGACGCATCTCCGCGTCGGTGGCATCCCACTGCACCACAAAGTTCTGCCCGTTCATCAGGGCGGGGGTCATCACGCCGTTGGGCGGCTCGGGCCAGTCCATGGGGGTGATGCAGAGCAGCGGCTCGTGGAACAGCTCGGTCAGAACAAACTCCTCCCGGCAGTTGTTGGAGAGGAAGGCAATGTCCACCTGACCGGTGCGCAGCCACTCCTTAACATCGTCGTAGGTGCCCTGATAGACCTCGACTTCGATCTGGGGGTAGTGGGCCATAAAGCCCTTGAGGATGCTGGGCAGCAGCCCGGAGCAGATCGAGTTGAAGGCACCCAGCTTGACCTTGCCCTTTTCCAGGCCGTTCAGGCGGGCAATGCTCTGCTGCAGGGCCTCGTCGCTGTTCAGCACCGCACGGATGGAGGGGTACAGCGAAGCGCCGTAGCTGGTCATGGTAACGCCGTTTTTGCCGCGATTGAATAAGGTAAAGCCCAGCTCAGCCTCCATCACGGCGATGGCGTGGCTGATGGCTGAGGGGGTCAAATGCAGCTGCTGAGCCGCTTTGTTAAAGCTGCCCTGCCGTGCAACTGCGTCGAAAATCTCATAAGAAAACAGCGTCATTCCCAATGCCTCCTTCCGGTCTGATCTGGTTCGGAGACGCTCGATCCTCTGTGAATCTTTTTCATCTTTGGTTTGAGATAGTTCAATTATCTTCTTGATTTTACTATCCTGCGCCCGTCCTGTCAAGCATTTTGGGCTGATTTGTGCATGCTCTGTGCAGATTTTGCCGCAGCAGACGCAGGAAATGCCACCTTTCCTCCGTTATAGTTCTTATAACGATTTTTTACAAACTGACCGAGGTGTTTTTTTATGACCGCACTTTCCCCGCGCTGCAGCTTCAGCGGCACCGCCCTTAAAACCATTGCCTGCATCACCATGCTGGTGGACCACATCGGCGCGTCCTGCATCGAGGCAGGGATCCTTACGCCCGGGCTGGACAGCGGCACCCTCTCGCGGGACACCCTTTCCGCCTATCCGCTGTACCGGCTGGACATGGTGCTGCGCTTCACCGGACGGCTGGCCTTTCCTATCTTCTGCTTCCTGCTGGTGGAGGGCTTTGTACATACCCGCGATGTGAAAAAATACGTCCGGAGGCTGTTCCTGTTTGCCCTCATCAGTGAGGTACCCTTTGACCTTGCATTTTTCCGCACCCTTTGACCCCAGTGCACAGAACGTTTACTGGACGCTGGCGCTGGGCGTGCTGGCCTATGGCAGGGCTGAAGCATTTTGAAAAGCCGGACGGCTCTGCCAGCTGGAAAGGGCTCTTGTGTGCGGCAGGCTGCACGCTTGCGGCGCTTCTGGCTTGTACGGACTACAACGGCATCGGTGTGTTCATCATCTGTGCGCTGTACCTGACCCGTGGCGACCGCAAGCGGCAGTGCATCGTGGGAGCCGTGCTGTTTGCCTGGGAGCTCACCGCCCCGCTGGCTTTGTGCTGGTCTGGTTTTACAACGGGCAGCGGGCGTGCAGTCCGCTGCAAAGAAGGCCTTTACTGGTTCTACCCGGTGCACCTGAGCGTGCTGGCTGTGGTGACGAATCTGATCTTGTAATAGAAAGGCCGCTTTCACGGAACGAATTCCGAGGAGGCGGCCTTTGGTTTCTGAAAATGGAAAAGCCCGGTGATTTCAAAGAATCATCGAGCTTTTCTTGGCGGAGTAGGAGGGATTTGAACCCTCGCGCCGTTGTTTAGACGACCTACGCCCTTAGCAGGGCGCCTCTTCGGCCTCTTGAGTACTACTCCAGAGCAAAGTGTGTTGCACTTATTCAATAAAATGGCGGAGAGTGGGATTCGAACCCACGGTACGTTGCCGTACGGCAGTTTTCAAGACTGCTTCCTTAAACCACTCGGACATCTCTCCTCGTGGGCACCCGCACGCCGTACCGAATGCCTATTTAATTTACCAGATTTCAGCGGCGCTGTCAAGCCCAAAATCAAAATTTCCGCTCGTTGTGCGCATTTTGTGCGGAGCGACAACTTTCTTCGAGAAAAGCGGGATTTCCTCTTTACTGAAACATCTTTTGTTGTATAATAAATACAGATAAAACCTTACCGGACCCGGTACAAGCAGAGGAGTGTTGAACAATGTCGTTTCCGGAGCTGTTACGGCAATGCCGAAAGCAAAGCACATGAGCCAGGCGGAGCTTGCTTCCTGTTGGGCGTGACTCAGCAGGCCGTGGGCAAATGGGAGAGCGGAAAGAGCTCCCCGGACCCCACCACCGTGGCAAAGCTGGCGGAGATCCTGGACACGACCGCGGACTATCTGTTGGGTCTGTTCGACCCACCGCGGAGGGCCAGACCGAAGAGCGCTTCTTCGGCAGCTATGTGTACAGCCTGATCCCTGTCATCGGCACGGTCAAGGCGGGCTACGGCGCTGGCCTATGAGGAAGACTACGGCAAGGAGTATGCCCGGGTCAAGGACCCTTCCAGCTACTTCTATCTCGTTGTGCGCGGCGATAGCATGGAGCCCCGCATCCACGATGGTGACCTTGCCCTGGTGCACCGTCAGGACACGCTGGAAAACGGTGACCTGGGTGTGCTGATCTACGGTGACGAGGGCGAGGGTACCCTCAAGCGCTACCTCCAGCGCGGCAACTGCGTGGTGCTGCAGCCTTTCAACCCGGCCTATAAGGAAATGGTCATCAAGGGCGAGGAGCTCAACCACCTGCACATTGCAGGCCGTGTGGTGGAGACCAAGGCGAAGTGGTAAAACGCCCCACCAGCGCCTGAAAGAAAAGCCATCCTGTATGGCTTTCTTTTATACCCATTTTCGGAGGTGTCCCATGGAACAGAGCCTGATGGATAAGCTGACGATCCTGGCGGACAGCGCAAAATATGATGTGGCCTGTACCTCCAGCGGTGCTTCCCGGGCAGCAGGAGCGGGCGGGGTCGGCAGCTGTTACGCCCCGGGCTGCTGCCACGCCTTTACTGCCGATGGCCGCTGTGTCAGCCTGCTGAAGGTGCTGATGACCAACTGCTGCTCCTTTGATTGCAGCTACTGCGTCAACCGCAAGTCCAACGATGTGCCCCGGCCACCTTCACCCCCGGAGCTGGCCGAGCTGACCATTGAATTCTACCGCCGCAACTACATCGAGGGTCTGTTCCTTTCCAGTGCCGTGCTGGTGAGCCCGGATTATACCACCGAGCGGATGCTGGCGGTTCTGCGCCTGCTGCGGGGAGTACCGTTTCGGCGGCTACATCCACGCCAAGGCCATTCCCGGCACCAGCCCGGAGCTGCTGGAACAGCTGGGCTTTCTGGCCGACCGCCTGAGTGTGAACATTGAGCTGCCCAGTGAGCGCAGCCTGAACCTGCTGGCTCCGGACAAAGGGCGGCACTCCATTTTCCGGCCCATGAAGCAGATCGCGGTGGAGGGGCCGCCAACCGGGAAGAGGTGGCGCTCTACCGCAGGGCCCCAGATTTGCCCGGCGGGCCAGAGCACCCAGATGATCGTGGGTGCTTCCCGGAAACGGATTATCACATCCTGCAATTAACGGAAGGATTATACAATAAGTATCACCTGAAACGGGTGTTTTACTCCGCCTACATCCCTGTGACCGAGGACACCCGCCTGCCCGCGCTGGACACCAAGCCGCCGCTGCTGCGGGAGCATCGGCTCTATCAGGCAGACTGGCTGCTCCGCTTTTACGAGTTCAAGGCAGAGGAGCTTCTGGACAGGGACAACCCCAACTTCAACCCTATCTGGACCCCAAGTGCAACTGGGCGGTGCAGCATTACGGGCTGTTCCCGGTGGACGTGAACCGCGCTTTGAGATGCTGCTGCGGGTGCCGGGCATCGGCCCCAAGAGCGCCGGCGCATCTGGCACGCCCGCAAACAGGCGCGCTGGGGCTGGACGAGCTCAAGCGGATGGGCGTGGTGCTCAAGCGGGCGCAGTATTTCATCACCTGCCGGGGCTTTGCGGGGCGCACCCGGGCGCAGCGCGGGCGGGAGCGCATCACCCGGGCGCTCATCGACCCCAACGTATTCAGCGGCGGGGTGGAGCAGCTGAGCATGTTCAGCCCGCCCGCCGTGGATCGGCTGGTGGAGCAGGGCGTGCCGCCCCGCACAGCCCAGAAAATGGTGCGGGAGGAGGCAGTGCAATGTCTGGCCAGAGCCCTGTGAGCCCTGCCCGGAAGCTCCACGATGCCGACGTGGTCTACCTCTATGATGGCAGCTTCGAGGGCTTCCTCTGCTGTGTGTTTGAGAGCTTTGCCCAGCATGAGCTGCCCTTCGCGGTCTGGACCCCGGAGCGGGAGACGGCTACCCTCTACCCTGTGAAGGAGATCCCCACTGACCGTGCAAAGGCCCGGCGGGTCTTTGCCAGCTTCCGCGCCAAGCTGGGCGAAGAGACGGAATCCCTCGTTACCCGGGATTTTCTCTCAGGCTGGGAGGATAAGGAGCTGCGGCTCATCCGATTTCTGCATCTGGCCTTTGCGCTGGGGCCAGGCACCGTCAGGCGGCGGGGCCACCCGGAGGTGGCTCCGCTCTACCAGATGAAGCAGAGCCTGGACTGGGAAGTGGACAAGTTTCAGGGCTTTGTCCGTTTTCAGGAGCACGATGGGATGCTGGGTGCAGTCATCCACCCCAAAACTATATTCTGCCCTCCTGCGCGGGCATTTCTGTGCCCGCTTCCCGGAGGAGAACTTCCTGATCTATGATGCCGTCCATCAGGCGGTGCTGCTGTACCAGAACCACAAGGCTCAGCTCATGGAGCTGGACCCCTCACCCTGCCCCACCTGATGAAAGGAGCAGCAGTTTCAGGAGCTCTGGCGGCAGTTTTACAAAACGCTGGAGATCAAGGCCCGCCACAACGAAAGGGCCGCATGACCCACTGCCCCAAACGCTTCTGGGCGGATATGACCGAAATGAAAGAGGAATTGAAATGAAAACGGAAACAAAGACCGGACGCTGGAAATATGCGGCCATCGTGCTAATTGTGACCCTGCTGGTGGGGCTGTTCTGGAGTTATGTAAAAATGGGCCGAAGGGCGAAATCTATCTTTATGGAGAAGAACACAGCAAGCAGAGCATTCTCGACAAGGAACTTTCCATCTGGGACGAGTATTACGAAAAGGAATGCGGGATCTGTTTGTGGAATTCCCGTATACGGATGCACAATTTCTGAACCTGTGGATGCAGGCCGACGATGATGAATTGCTGGATCTGCAGTTCAAGGACTGGGGAGGCACAGAAGGCGGCACCGAGGTCGAGAAGAATTTTCTGAAACAGATCAAGGAGCAGTATCCTGAGACCGTGTTCCACGGCACCGACGTGGGCCATACCTGGAAAGCACCGGGCGCGTATCTGGCCTATCTGGAAGCCAATGGGCAGAAGGACAGCGAAGAGTACCGGCGTGCGCAGGAAAACATGGAACAGGGCAAACGGTACTATGAGATCAAGGCGACGGATGAAGCTTCTTCGGTCCGATACCGGGAGGATCGGATGGCGGAGAACTTCCGGCGCAGCTATCAGGAGCTGGAAGCGGTACGCCGCACCGATATCATGGGTATCTATGGAAGTACACATATTGTGGAGTCGGAGTATCGGAACTCGGACTTTCGCATGGCAAAACAGTTGAGCGAGAACTATGGGGAACATCTCCATACCAAAGATCTGACGCAGGAACCGGAACGGATCGACGCGCTGGAAGTCAACGGAAAGACCTACACAGCATCCTATTTCGGTGAGCAGGATATTTCGATGGTAAAGGGCTACAAGATCCGAAAGTTCTGGCGGTTGGAAGACGCATACGAGGACTTCAAGGAGCTGCCGACACCCGTGAGATTCTGCCAGCCGACAACTACCCTGTAAAATCCAGGCTGGGCAGGTGTTTGCTGTGGAGTACCTGATGTCGGATGGATCGACCGAGTGGAAGTATTATATCTCGGACGGCACAGTACAGAACGGCCAACTCATCACAAAGCGGATGAAGATGGAATAAGCAGGCCCCGGCCCCGGAACTTTGACGAATTTACAAAAGGTTGCATCTGCGTGGTTGAAACCCGCAAAACCTATGGTATACTATAAGGGATATCCGGGCAGGCATTTCTGCCCACACACTGCGGGGTCAACACAAAAGGAGTATTGTAGCGTTATGGTTCGCATTACTATGGAAGACGGCGGCATCATCGACATTGAGCTGAATGAGGAAGTCGCCCCATCACCTGTGAGAATTTCAAGAAGCTGGTCAGCGAGGGCTTCTATAACGGCCTGACCTTCCACCGTGTCATCCCCGGTTTTATGATTCAGGGCGGCTGCCCGCTGGGCAACGGCACCGGCGGCCCGGGCTGGAACATCAAGGGCGAGTTCGCTGCAAACGGTGTGAACAACCCCATCAAGCACACCCGCGGCGTGATCAGCATGGCCCGCAGCATGAACCCCAACAGCGCCGCAGTGGTTCTTCATCATGCACAAGGACGCTCCCCATCTGGACGGCCAGTATGCCGCTTTCGGCAAGGTCGTTGCCGGAATGGAGGTCGTGGATAAGATCGCTTCCGTCCGCACCGACTGGAACGATAAGCCCACTACCCCGTCAAGATGAAGACCGTTGAGCTCATCGAGGGCTGATCTTCTGCGCTTCTGTCCCACATCGCCTGCCCGTCAAGTAGACAAAAATAATATAAGATTTTTGTTCGCCGTTTCCACAAGGGAACGGCGAACTTTGTGCAAATCGGCGTTAGGATGCTCGATTCATGGCACGGACGTGAGCTTGCAGCGTCCAACACGAGATTTTTTGATATTTTACTTCCGCTGTATCGTGATTGTTCTTGCCTGACATGAAAATACCCCCAGAGTACGCAGAGTTTTCTTTTACTCTGTCTACTCCAGGGTAGCATATCATGTTGAGGATACAGACCGGGGCTTTCCATCTATGCGTCAGAAAGAGATGAGAGGTTTACTTTTCGCCCTTGGGCAGCAGACCGCGCGCTCCAGAGCCGGGCGCAGGGCCAGATACAGGATGACCACGCAGATGGTGGAGACTACGCTGTTGACAAAGGTGACACCACCGGCGATCTTGGACAGGGCCTGTGCCACGGTATACTCCTGGCCAAAGATGTAAATGTTGCGGAAATAGCCCAGGAACGGGTCGGTGATGACGTTCAGCAGCAGGCCGGAGCCGCCTGCCACGATGACCTTGAGCAGGTAGCCCTTGCTGTGGCGGTCAAGATCGCGCAGCTTGAACACCTTGTGAGCCACGGCACCGCAGGTGATGCCGATGATGAACTTCAGCACAAAGGTGGTCACGGCATAGCCCGGGTCACCGGCCAGGATATCGGCCAGAGCCAGACCGATCGCACCGGCCAGGCCGCCGGAAACGCCGTCCAGCAGCAGGGCGGTCAGGGCGGTGAAGGTGTTGCCCAGATGGAACGAGGAGCCGCCGTAGAACGGCACACGGAAGAACAGGTATGCCACCAGGCTCAACGCGCCATAACGCCGGTCAGGGCCAGCTCCTTGGTGGTAAAGGTGCGCTTGTACAGCACACTGCCGAACAGGATGACAACGATCACCACAGCCAGCAGCAGCCACATTGCAGTTGTAGACATGATTTTTCCCTCCGATTTTTCGGGGCGAACCCTCTATCCTGCTCTGCAGGATCGTTCGCCCGTTTCAAAGCCACTTACCCATAAAACTACTTGACATTTGGGTGTGTGATTGGTATGCTCCTATTATACGCGAAACTGGCACCATGAAAATACCCAGAATAAAGTTTTTATGGGGTCAGTTTGGCAAAGCACCCAAAAAGGGAGAGGTCTTATGTTTCATCTGACAACTGCACTGGATGTCGCCAGCGGGTGCCGCTGTACGAGCAGCTCTATGAGAGCCTTGCCGCCGAGATGCGCAGCGGGCCATTCCGGCGGGCACCCGGATGCCCGGCAAGCGGCGGCTGGCGGCAGAGCTGTCGGTGTCTGTCAACACGGTGGACGCGGCATATCAGATCCTGGCGACCGAGGGCTACATGGAGCCGCGGAGCGCAGCGGCTTTATGTACAGGAATATCTTGCCCTGCCCACCCGGCCCGAGGAAGTGCCGCCCCGGTATCTGCCGCTCCGCCGGAAGCAGCCGAGCCGCCCGTCCGGTTCGATTTGTCCACCCGGGCGTGGACCCGGGGCTGTTCCCGTTCCGCACCTGGGCCCGGCTGCAGAAAGAGCTGCTCTATTCCTCGCCCCAGCTGCTGACCCATGGCGATGCACAGGGGACGTGGAGCTGCGGCAGGCGCTGGCGGACTATCTGGAGGAATACCGGGCGTGCGGTGCACCGCCGAGCAGGTGGTGGTGGGTGCCGGTATGGAGTATCTGCTGAGCCTGCTGGCCCCGCTCCTGCCCGGCAAAACGGCGGTGGAAAACCCCGGCTACCAGCGCGCGAAGCAGGTGCTGGAAAACAACGGCGTGGCGTGCTGCTGCCTGCCTGTGGATGCGGACGGCCTTCTGTTGAGGCATTGTCCGGCTCGGGCGCGGCGGTGTGCTATGTTACGCCCAGCCACCAGTTCCCCACGGGCGTGACCATGCCGCGGGCCGCCGCACGGAGCTGCTCCACTGGGCATCCGCTGCCCGGGCCAGCGGTATATCATAGAGGACGATTACGATTCGGAGTTCCGCTTTGATACCCGCCCCCTGCCCAGCCCAGGGCATGGCCGGGGCCGACGGCCCGGTGGTCTACCTTCCACCTGCTCCCGCAGTCTGGCCCCCGGCATCCGCATCGCCTACATGGTGCTGCCCCGGCAGCTGCTGCCCGCCTGGCGGGCAAAGTACCGGATCTATTCCGGCACCGTCAGCCGGTTTGAGCAGCAGACCCTGGCCCGCTTCATCCGCGAGGGCTACTTTACCCGGCATCTTGCCCGGGAGCGCGTGGCCTACAAGGCCCGGCGGGATGCTCTGGCTGCCTCTCTGCGCGCTGCCTTTGCACCGGACGAGCTGACCCTGACTGGCCTGCATACCGGCCTGCATCTGTTGGCAAGGCTGAAAAATGCCCCGCCGGATGCCGCCCTTCACGCCGCCGCAAAGGCGCAGGGCGTGGCCCTGAGCCTGCTGAGTGATTATGACCTGACCGGCGGGGAACAGGATTTTTCCGGTACGTTTGTGCTGGGCTATGGCTCCCTGAGCGAGGCATCATTCCCTGAGGCGGGCGAAACGCTGAGGAAGGTCTGCACCGCCGCCCGGGAAGCGTCTGTGACCGTGTAAGTGCCCGCCTTTGCATCCCACGCCCCGGGCAGAGCTTCGGCGTGGGGGAGGGCGCTGTTGTTGGCCAGAAACTCCAGGACCGTGCCCAGCAGGGTATAATCCTGTGCTGCAAAGTCGGTGAGCAGGGCCGCGCTGCTGGCCCGCAGGGCATCCGGCAGGGTGGCGGGCAGCAGGGCGAGGTCCTGCCGGAAAAAGGCTTCCCACACTGCCGCCCGGGCAGCGGCCCGGCGGGCAGGCGGCAGAGTGCCGTCCGCATCCCAGCCGGAGAGCAGAGCGTTGGCCTCCTTGGCCGAAATGCTCTGCACAGCGGCGGAAAGCCCGGTTTCGGCCAGCTCATCGGCAGTCAGTGCCCCCGAAAACCCCACCCGCACCGGCCCGTAACGGGAAGCAGTTTTTTCCAGCACGGCGGGGGACAGCGCCAGATAAAGCATATCCTCCGGCAGGCCCAGCACCTCCAGAAGCGCCTGACGGCACCGGGCGGGCCCCGCCGCTCCGTAGCAGTGGGCAAGGCTGGCAGTTTCTCCGTTGAAGGGAACCGTCAGCTCCCCCGGCACAGCAAGCAGGTTCAGACTGTTCTGGGCGGCGTTCAGGTAGACCAGCAAAAAGCCCGGCTGCTCCCCGGCGGTGCAGAGAAGCAGGGTCATCCGGTGCTCGGCCCGGGGCAGCTGGATGGGCACCCCGCTCTGGGGCTGGGCGGTCTGGATGCGGGTGCGCACCATCTGCCGGGTGAGCAGGACTGTGCCGCCCACCAGCGGCAGCAGCACCAGAAGTGCCGCCCCCAAAGCCGCCCAGAAGGGCCTCCAACCGTTCTTGTGCATCCCGTGTTCCTCCGTTCCGTTTTGGAACAGGGTGGGCCGGGATGTGCTTTTTTATACAGAAACCGCTGCCCGGGCATGAAAACGCCCCCTGTGCCATACAGTAGAGCACAGGGGGCGTTTGTGTATGTGGGAGAGCTTGGCGCGGGTGAATGCGGTGGTCGGCGGTGTGGTATGGGGGCCGGTGGGGCTGGCACTGCTGTTTGGCACCGGCTGTCTGCTGACAGTGCGCACCGGTTTTTTCCAGCTGCGATATTTCGGGTACTGGATGCGGCACACCATCGGGGCCATCTTCCTGGACCGGAATGTGACCGCCCACACGGACGATGAGGCCATCAGCCAGTTTCAGAGCCTTTGCACAGCGCTGGCGGCGACCATCGGCACCGGCAACATCGTGGGTGTGGCGGCAGCCATTCTGGCAGGCGGGCCGGGGGCTGTGTTCTGGATGTGGGTCATGGCTCTGCTGGGGATGATGACCAGCTATGCCGAGAACGTGCTGGGCATCTGCTACCGCCGCCGGGATGCCGCCGGAAGATGGTGCGGCGGGCCCATGTACTATCTGGCCGAGGGGCTGGGCGGCGGCTTTGGCCGGGCACTGGCGGTGCTGTTTGCCTGCTTTTGTGTGCTGGCCAGCTTCGGCATGGGGAACATGAGCCAGATCAACTCCATTGCGGGCAATCTGCAGGCGGTGTTCCGGGTGCCGCCGGTGGCAACGGGCATTGTACTGGCCCTGCTCACCGGGCGGGTTATACTGGGCGGGCTGAAGCGGGTGGCCGCAGTCACGGAGGCCATCGTCCCACTCATGGCCCTGTTCTACCTGTTCGGGGCGCTGACCGTGGTCTGTGTCCATTGGGCGGCTGTCCCGGCGGCATTCGCGGCCATCTTCCGGGGGGCGTTTGGCTTGCAGGCCGCCGGGGGCGGGGTGCTGGGTTACGGCATGGCCCGGGCCATCAGCTGGGGATTCAAGCGGGGAGCCTTTTCCAACGAAGCAGGACTGGGCGCGTCGGTGCTGGTGCACTGCGCGGCCAACGTGGAGGAGCCTGTCCAGCAGGGAATGTGGGGCATGTTCGAGGTGTTTGCAGATACCATGGTGGTCTGCACCCTCACGGCCCTTGTGGTGCTCACCAGCGGCCTTGTGGATCTGGACACCGGCGCGGCCCTGACCGGCGTGGAAGGCTCCGCACTGGTGGGGCAGGCCTTTTCCACGGTGTTCGGGGCGTTCGGGCCGCAGTTCATCGCGGTGTCGGTCCTGCTGTTTGCCTATTCCACTACGCTGGGGTGGAGCCATTACGGCACCCGGGCAGTGGTGTATCTGCTGGGGGAGCGTGCCGCCGCAGGATATAAACTGGTGTTTGCGGCCATGGTGCTGGTGGGTGCTGTGATGAAGCTGGATCTGGCCTGGGCGCTCTCCGATACCTTCAACGGCCTGATGATGCTGCCCAATCTTGTGGGCGTGGTGGGGCTTTCGGGAGTGGTGGTCCGGGAGACACAAGCGTATCTGAAACGAAAATGACCCGCTCCATCCTTGCAGTCTGTCAGATGCGGGAGGGAGAGGGTCATTCTTTATCGCTTCTTTTTATTCTGCTTCGGGGCAGGCCGCTTCAGGCTCCGCACCGCGTCACGCCCGGCGGCGATGCCGCTGCCAAAGGCCCAGTGCAGGTTGAAGCCGCCGCAGCTGCCGGCGCAGTCCAGGGTTTCACCCACAAAGTAAAGGCCGGGGCAGCCCTTGAACTGGAAGCTGGGGGTCACTTCGGTCAGACTCAGGCCGCCGCCGGTGGTCTGGGCCTGCTTCCAGCCGCAGGGGGTCAGGCCCTCGAACAGCCAGTGCTTGGCCGCGTTGGCCAGCACCTGCCAGGCGGCATCCGGCAGGGTGTCCACCGGTTTTTCAGGCAGCTTTGCCGCTGCCCACAGGGCGCGGCCCAGCTTGGGGTTGAGCAGACCTGTCCAGAAATCCGCAGGTGCCTTGCCCGGCAGCAGGGGCACCCGGGCTGCAAACAGGGCGGTCAGGGCAGTCTCGTCCAGCATGGGGAAGAGGTCCAGCTCAACGGCCGGGCGCTTTGGCCCCCGCCCCGGGGCCAGATGGCCGGACAGCTGCATGATGCAGATGCCCGAAAGCCCGTAGTCCGTGAACTGCACCTCGCCGTTTTCCACAGCCACGGTGCAGTGGCGGTCGAGGTCCAGCAGGGTGGCAGCGGCCTTGGCCCGGATGCCGGCCAGAGATCGGTTGGGCTTGGCTGTCTGCAGGGCGGTCAGGCAGGGGTACAGCGGCTCCAGCTTTCCGCCGCACTGGGCGGCGAATCGGGTGCCGAAGCCGTCGGTGCCGAACTGCGGCCCGGCATTGCCGCCCATGGCGCAGATGACGGCATCGGCCCGCAGGGTCTGGTCCTGACCCTCGGCATTCTCGCACAGGATGGTGTAGCCGCTGCGGTTCTGGCTCAGGGTCTGCACAGTGCAGCCGGTACGCACCTCCACGCCCAGCCGGGCAAGGTGGCCTTCCAGCAGGGCCAACACGTCTGCGGCCTGGTTGGAGTAGGGGTACACCCGCCCGGCCTCATCGGTGCGGGTGTACAGGCCCAGCGCCGCGAACCATTCCAGCGGTGCGGCGGCATCCACCGCGGCCAGCAGGGGCCGCAGGGCGGCGGGGTCAGCGGTGAAATACTGCTCCGGTGCAATGCCGGTGTTGTCCAAATTGCAGCGGCCGTTGCCGGTGGCCAACAGCTTTTTGCCGCACCTGGGGTTGCGGTCCAGCACCGTCACCCGCACTGCCCCTGCCGGGGCAGACTGGGCGGCGGCCAATGCGGCGGCAAGGCCCGCTGCACCGCCGCCCAATATCACGATCTGCTGCATAAGAGCACCCCCTCAGAAATCCATACATTTTATTATAACATACACAGCAGCAAAAGGATAGAAGAATGCCCCAAATTTGCAGCGAATAATCTTTGACGAAAGCCTTGACAGAAAAAGCAGAATTTGGTAGTGTTGATTCGACGGAATTGCGTGGTTTCGCAGGCTGTGGAAATGCGGCCGGAAAAGGGCAGAGAGTTGGGACTCTGCTGAGGAGAAGCTGAATATGTGGAAGAAAAAAGAAAGATGGACGGCAGCTGCGCTGCTGCTGGCGATGGTCGTGGTGACAGGTCTGTGCTGGTACATCCTGTACATCCGGCAGCAGTTCTATGACGAAGGCACCCGCAACCTGCTGGAGACCTATGAGCAGGTGGATAAGGCGTTTACCATCTTCAGCCGGAGCAACTGGAACATGCTGAACGAGTGGGGCAAGAGCCTGCAGGCTGCCAATGAGGAGGGCCTGGCGGAGGAACGCCTGCGCAGCTATGAGGCCGAGCGGGAGATCTGGCGGTACAGCAGCGTGTATCTGTTCAATGAAAACTGCGAATATTGGAGCATTCGGGGCAAGCATGAAAAAGTGGATCACCTCTGGACGGCCTTTGAGGAGATGTACCGCACCGGCAAGCCTACGGTGTCCAGCTACATCATGCGGAGCGGGGAGCGCCGGGTGGTATACTCTGCGCCCATTGCGCCGGTGGAGATCGACGGCACCACCTACACCAGCCTTGCCGTGAGCTATCGGAATAAGACCATAGAGGAATTGATCGGCGGCAGTGCTTATGGCGGCCAGAGCGACTGCTACATCATCCATCCCGATGGCGATGTGATGCTCTCGGAGGAGCCCAAGAGCGAGATCGAGGACTGGATGGACAACCTGTTCGACTACCTGCAGAAGCGTGCGCAGGTGGATGCGGGCACACTGACCCGGGCCCGGCAGGACGTGGCAGAGGGCCGCAGCGGCAGCCTTTCCTGCTGGCTTGAGGGCAAGAGCTATTATCTGGTCTACCAGCCTGTGGGCTTTCAGGATCTGTCCATTGTGGGCATCGTCGGCCGTGACGTGGTGGACAGTGGAATGCGGAAGATCCAGAACGCCACCATCCTGCTGCTGGCTGGGCTGTTCTTCTGCGCAGGCATCGTGCTGGTGCACGGTGTCCGAACCGATGCCCGCCTGCGCGTGGAGGAAAAGGAGCGCGCCCTCCGGCAGGAAGGGGAGGCCCGCCAGCAGATGGAGGACCTGGCCAACACCGACGGCCTGACCGGACTGTATAATGAACGCTATTTTGACGCATTGTTGAAAGAAAACGAGTTGAACAGGACACCGTTTGTCCTGTTCTACCTCGACCTTGACCGTTTTAAGCCTGTGAACGACCGTTACGGCCACGATGTGGGCGACCAGCTGCTCAAGGAGGTGGCCAGCCGCCTGCGGGGCTGCGTGCGGGAGAGCGATGCGGTGTTCCGCATCGGCGGGGATGAGTTCGCCCTCATCGTCAACGGAGCCGTAACGGAGGGGTTCTGCAAGAGCCGGGTGGAAAAGATCAAGGCAGCCATCCGGGAGCCTTACCGCCTGAAGGATGCAGAGGTGCAGGTTGGCACCAGCTGCGGCTGTGCGGTCTACCCCTGCGACAGCGACGATGTGCGTGCCATCCGCATCCTGGCCGACCACCGGATGTATGAGGATAAGCAGCGCTCCGGCCGGAGCTGAATGAATAATTCCCTTCTTGTTTCCACAGAATAACCATACTTCACAGAAATCTGGAAGCAAAACCGGAACATGGAAAGGAAGGAAACCTTATGAAAGCAACCGGCATCGTGCGCCGCATCGACGAGCTGGGGCGGGTGGTCATCCCCAAGGAGATCCGCCGCACCCAGCGCATCCGCAGGGGAGACCCGCTGGAGATCTTCACAACAGGGGACGGCGAGGTCATCTTCAAAAAGTATTCGCCCATGGGGGAACTGAGCGGGGTGACGGCCCAGTATGTGGATGTGCTGAGCAAGTGCTTTGCCCTGACGGCCTTTGTCTCAGACCGGGACCGCATTCTGGCGGCATCCGGTGCGGGCAGGCGGGATCTGGCAGACCGCAGCGTGAGCCAGCCGCTGGAAAAGCTGATGGACAGCCGCAAGCCCTATCAGAGCGATGGCAGCCCCGAAAAGGCATTGCTGCCCTGTGAGGGCTCACCCCGGGCGCTGCTGTGCGCTGTGCCCATTATTGCGGCGGGGGATGTCACCGGCAGTGTGGGCCTGCTTACGGAGGACCGCACTGCCCAGCCCGATGCCGCCCAGCTCAAGGCGGTGAACGTGGCGGCGGCATTTCTGGCAAAGCAGATGGAGGAATAATCTATTATATAGGAGAGCCGCCGCAGGGCGGCTCTTTTTTGTGCGGCCTTTATGACAGAATTATGAATCTTTCAAAACTTTTCTGAGAAGCTATTGACAGCGCCGCAAAATTGGATATAATGGTCTTAGCACTCAGGAAGAAGGAGTGCTAAAGAACAAAAAGCGAACGAAGGAGGCAGGCGCTATGACGATGGATGCACGCAAACAGCGTGTCTTGCAGGCGATCGTTGCGCTGTATGGCCTCGAGGGCGAGCCCGTGGGCAGCAGTGTGCTGGCAAACTACTTTGATATGGCAGTCTCCAGTGCCACGCTGCGCAACGAGATGGCGCGCTGACCAAGCTGGGTCTGCTGGAGCAGCCCCACACCAGCGCAGGCCGTGTCCCCAGTGCCAAGGGCTACCGTTATTATCTGGATCATCTTCTCACCGATGACCAGCCGCTGGACCGTGTGACCGCGCCCGTGTGGACGCGGTGTTCGCAAGCCTTGACCACGAGCCGGAAAAGCTGGCACAGGGTGCCGCCAAGGCGCTGGCCGCCATCAGCGGCTGCACCGCCGCCGTCAGCACCCCTGTGCTGAGGATCTCTGCATCGCTCACTACGAGGTGGTGCAGGTGGGCCGCAGCGCCGCAGCGGTGCTGGCTGTGACCACTGCCGGTTATGTCCGCACCCGTGTTGCGCGGGTCCGCACCGGTCTTTCCGGAAAATGCAGCGGCGCTTGCCGCCCTGCTCAACCGGAACCTGACCTTTGTGGCTCCTGTTGATCTGTCGCCCCGGCTCCTTGCAGAGCTGTGCAGCCAGATCAGCCCGGAGCTGGTGCCGGTGATCAGCGCCGCCCGCCGCAGGATTCCACCCAGCCCCATGTGTATCTGGGTGGTGAGCAGTACCTACTGGACTGGCCCCAGCTGGACGGCAAGGTGGGCAGCATCCTGAGCCTGCTGAACGACGAAGAGCAGGCCGCCGCCCTCATTGCACCCCGGCAGAGCAGAGCGAAAGCATCCTGCTGGGAGAGGATCTGGAACCTCAGATCCCCGGCCTGTGCATCGTGAGTGACCGGTATCTGGTGGGCGGAGGCCTCTGGGGCTCCGTGGCCCTCATCGGCCCCACCCGGATGCCCTTCCAGAAGCTGATGCCGCTGCTCCACACCTTTGCCGATCAGCTTGGCGAAGGAATGAGCGGCAAACGAAAAGATACCCGCAGGCAGCCGCACCCGGCGGACTGTGATCTATAAGGAGGACCTGGAATGAGCGAAGAAACAAAAAACCCGCAGGCAGAAGAACCAGCCGTGGAGCCCAACACCGCCGAGCAGGCCGCCCGGAAACTGCACCTGAGCAGGCAGCGGCTCCCGAGACGAACGCTGAAGCGGCAGACCCCAAGAAAAGGATGGCTTCTTCAACAAGAAGGCCCGGGAGCTGGAGGCTGTGAAGGCAAAGCTGGACGCGGCTGAGAAGAATGCCAATCAGGCCAAGGATCAGCTGCTGCGGATGGCCGCCGAGTATGAGAACTACCGCAAGCGCTCCACCCGTGAGGCTGACCAGAAGTTCAACGACGGCGTGTCCTTTGCCGTGAACCAGATCATCCCCATTCTGGATACGCTGGAGATGGCGGCCAACGCCCCCACCACCGACGAGAATTACAAGAAGGGCGTGACCATGACGCTGGACAAAGCCGCCAAGGCGCTGAGTGCCCTCCATGTGGAGGAGATCGAGGCGCTGGGCAAGCCCTTGATCCCAACTTTATGAATGCCGTGCAGCAGATCCCCGCCCCGATGGGCAGGAGAGCGGCACCGTGATCACGGTTTACCAGAAGGGCTACAAGCTGGGCGATAAGATCGTCCGCCATGCCACCGTTGTTGTGGCAGAGTGATTTTGCAAGACCCCGCAAGGGTTTTCAAATATAACATCCGCTTGGTAACATTTGAGCATCATATAAACAAAAAACGTTCTGAATTTGAGAGGAGCTTTCATTATGAGTAAGATCATTGGTATCGACCTTGGTACTACCAACAGCTGCGTGGCTGTTATGGAGGGCGGCGAGCCCGTTGTTATCGCAAACTCTGAGGGTGCACGCACCACCCCGTCTGTTGTCGGCTTCACCAAGACCGGCGACCGTCTGGTGGGTCAGGTCGCAAAGCGCCAGGCCATCACCAACCCTGAGAACACGGTGGCTTCCATCAAGCGTTATATGGGCACCGACCACAAGGTGACCCTGAACGGCAAGGAGTACACTCCCCAGCAGGTCAGTGCTATGATTCTGCAGAAGCTGAAGGCAGATGCTGAGGCTTATCTGGGCGAGACTGTCACCGATGCAGTCATCACCGTTCCTGCATACTTCAACGACAGCCAGCGTCAGGCAACCAAGGACGCAGGCACCATTGCCGGCCTGAACGTCAAGCGTATCATCAACGAGCCCACTGCCGCATCTCTGGCATACGGCATCGATAAGGAAGAGGACCAGAAGATCATGGTCTACGACCTGGGCGGCGGTACCTTCGATGTCTCTATCATCGAGATGGGCGACGGCGTGACCGAGGTTCTGGCCACCAACGGTGATACCCACCTGGGCGGCGATGACTTCGACCAGCGCATCATCGACTGGATGGCAGATGCGTTCCAGAATGAGAACGGCATCGACCTGCGCAAGGATAAGATGGCCGCACAGCGCCTGAAGGAAGCTGCTGAGAAGGCAAAGATCGAGCTGTCCAGCGCAATGAGCAGCCAGATCAACCTGCCCTTCATCACTGCTGACGCTACCGGCCCCAAGCATCTGGATATGACCCTGACCCGCGCAAAGTTCAATGAGCTGACCGCTGATCTGGTCGATCGCACCATGACCCCTGTCCGCAAGGCTCTGCAGGATGCAGGCCTGCGTCCCTCTGACCTGAAGAAGGTCCTGATGGTCGGTGGTTCCACCCGTATCCCCGCTGTCTACGATGCAGTCAAGAAGGAACTGAACTGCGAGCCCTTCAAGGGCATCAACCCCGATGAGTGCGTGGCTGTGGGCGCTGCCATCCAGGGCGGCGTTCTGCAGGGCGATGTCAAGGGCCTGCTGCTGCTGGATGTCACCCCGCTGAGCCTGGGCATTGAGACCCTGGGCGGCGTGTGCACCAAGATCATCGACCGCAACACCACCATCCCCACCCACAAGAGCCAGGTGTTCTCCACTGCCGCTGATAACCAGCCCTCTGTTGAGATCAACGTTCTGCAGGGCGAGCGTGAGTTTGCCCGCGACAACAAGAGCCTGGGTGTGTTCCACCTGGATGGCATTGCTCCGGCTCCCCGTGGTGTGCCTCAGATCGAAGTCACCTTCGATATCGATGCAAACGGCATCGTGAAGGTCAGCGCGAAGGATCTGGGCACCGGCAAGGAGCAGAACATCACCATCACCGCTTCCACCAATATGTCTAAGGAAGATATCGACAAGGCTGTGAAGGAAGCTGAGCAGTTTGCTGCCGATGATAAGAAGAAGCGTGAAGAGGTCGATATCCGCAACGGCGCTGATCAGATGGTGTTCCAGACGGAGAAGATGCTGAAGGAGAACGGCGACAAGATGCCCGCTGACGTGAAGAGCGAAGCTGAGGCAAAGCTGGCCGACCTCAAGACCGCTGTTCAGTCCGGCTCCATCGATGAGATCAAGGCAAAGCAGGATGAGCTGAGCCATGTCTTTGAGAAGATGTATCAGGCTGCCGCTGCTGCCCAGCAGGCTGCAGGCGCACAGCCCGGCCCCGATGCTGGCGCAAACAACCAGCAGAAGCCCAACGATGACGGCGTTGTGGACGCTGACTTCAAGGAAGTCTAAGTTCTGACACAAACGGCAGATGCCCGGCCAAACCGGCGGGCAGGCGTGCCGGATAAAAGCAAAAGCCGCTCCGGTTTTGCCGGGGCGGCCTTTGCTGGTTTTATAGAGGTATGGTTATGGCACAGGAAAAGCGCGATTACTACGAAGTGCTGGGAGTATCCAAAACGGCCACCGATGCGGAGATCAAAAAGGCTTACCGCAAGCTGGCCATGAAGTACCACCCGGACTACAACCCCGGCGATAAGGATGCCGAGGAAAAGTTCAAGGAAGTCAATGAAGCCAACGAGGTGCTTTCGGACCCGAAGAAGCGCCAGCTGTACGATCAGTACGGCTTTGCCGGTGTGGACCCCAGCTATGCAGCCCAGAACGGCGGCGGCGCGGGCGGCTTCAGCGGCTTTGGCGGCGATGGGGTCGATCTGGGCGATATCTTCGGTGATATCTTTGGCGGCGGTTTCGGCGGCTTTGGCGGCTCTGCCCGTCAGGCAAACCCCAACGCCCCCCGCAAGGGTCAGGATATCCGTGTGCGGATCACCCTGAGCTTTGATGAGGCCGTGCATGGCTGCAAGAAGAACATCACCATCACCCGCCAGCAGGAGTGCACGGAGTGCCATGGCAGCGGCTGCGCCGCCGGCAGCAGCCCCGAGACCTGCCCGGACTGCGGCGGCCGCGGCTATGTCATCCGGCAGCAGCGCACTCCCTTTGGCGTGATGCAGACCCAGCAGCCCTGCTCCCGCTGCGGCGGCAAGGGCAAGCTGGTCAAGAACCCCTGCAAGGTCTGCCACGGCAGCGGAAAAACTGCCGCCAGGAAAACGCTGGAGGTGTCCATCCCCATGGGCATCGACGACGATCAGAGCTTTGCACTGCGCGGCATGGGCGATGCCGGTGCCAACGGCGGCCCTGCCGGTGATGTGATCGTGATGGTCACGGTCCGGCCCAGCGAGGTGTTCCAGCGCGACGGCTATGATGTCTGGGTCACGGTGCCCATCACCTACAGCCAGGCGGTTCTGGGCGACAGCATCACCGTGCCTTCCATTGACGGCAAGGTGGAGTACACCGTGCCCGAAGGCACCCAGAGCGGCACCACATTCCGTCTGCGCGGCAAGGGCATCCAGTATCTGAACGGCCGCGGCCGGGGCGATATGTACGTCAAGTGCGAGGTGGAGATCCCCAAGAAGCTGAACAAGGCCCAGCGCGATGCCCTGAAGAAGTTTGAGGGCACCCTGAAAGAGGAGAACTACGAAAAGCGCAAGGGCTTCTTCAAGAAGCTGAAGGATATGTTCGCATAAGCTGTCCATCAAAAAAGAGCGAAGATTCAACTGAATCTTCGCTCTTTTTGTTTGCAGTCGATCAGCCCATATAGCTGATGTTCACATCGATCTGGCCGCCGTAACCGGGAATGCGGGCGGTGCAGGTGCCCTGCCACATATTGCAGGCAATGGGGCTGGAGGCCACGTTGTAGTGGGCGTTCCAGATGTAGTAGTTGGACAGCTGGCTCATATCCAGCCGCTTGCGGAACCAGGTGGTGGAGGCGTACACGCCGGGCTTGTAGCCCAGTGCCTTGACCTCTTCGCAGAAAGCCACAGCACACTTGGTGCGGTCTTCCACGCCCAGACCATCGGCACGGCCATTGCTGCCGCCGGAAGCCTCGGTGTCAAAGTAGATGGGGTAGTCGAGCTGGCGGCCGTTCAGCACATAGACGCAGGCCTGTGCTTCCTCGCGGGCCTCGTTCTCGTTGACAGCCTGACTGAAGCAGTAGATGCCAACACGCAGCCCGGCGTTGCGGGCGTTGGTGAAGTGCTCCTCAAACTTGGGATCCTGCACCAGCGCGCCGGAGCCGTAGCCGCGGTAGCCTACGCGGATGATGGCAAACTCCACACCTGCCGTTTTCACCTTGTCCCAATCGATGCTGCTCTGGTACTTGGAAACATCGATGCCGAAGGTGGCGGGCTGCTGCACGCCGGAGGCATCAAAATAATAGAGCTTGTTGTCGATGCTCTGGATGCCGGTGACGGGCTGGTGGGTGTTCTGGTCGTAGTAATAGGTCTTGCCGTTTTCGGTGCGCCAACCGGAATACTGGGGCGTTTCTTCCTCATCCTTGCCGAAGAAGAGTTCCCACAGCCACTGCAGCAGGCCGTTTTCACCGGTCAGGCAGGCGGGGTCGATGCTCTCTTCGTCCAGCGTGCCGCTGTCCAGTGCGTCCCGGATCTCCTCAGGGGTCAGCAGAACGGTGCCGTTGATATCCTTGATCTGGGCTTCGGCCAGCACATCCTCGCCGTTCTCAGAAGCGGCAGGCGCTTCCTCAGCTACGGGGGCGGTCTCCTCCGTTTCGGGCAGGACGGCGGTCTCTTCAGGAGCGGCCATCGGGTCCTCGGCGGCCAGCGCCTCGGTCTCTGTCAGGAAGTGGGGGAAGGAGTTTTCGTTCTCGATTTCCGAAGCATCCCCGGCCATGGGGTCGGAGGGTGCGGCTTCCGGCTGCACAGCGGGCTCCACAGCGGGGGCGGTGCTCTCTGCCGGGGCGGCGGTGTTCTCTGCCTTGGTCGCAGGCGCGGCAGGGGTGCTGGCTGCGGCCTGCTCCTGAGAAGAAGCGCTCTCCTCCGGCTGGGTGCTCTCGGCCTTTGCCTCGCTCCTGTCACTCTTATGATCGAATTTGGGCAGAGTCACTCTGCCCTCAGTCTGCAGGGCGGCGGGTTCGACCGTCAGGCCCGCAGGCTGGGATGCCAGCAGGAAGGTGGTGCCCGCACCGCCAATGGTGATGGCCGCCGCCATCACAAGGCACGCAACAGCCTGGCCGATGCTGCGGCCGGTGCCGTTCTTGCTTGATTTTTTGAAAAATGTTGGTTTCATGCCGCTTGCTCTGCCTCCAAGCTGGACCGGGCAGGATACACGAACTGCACCGGCCCGCCAATATAGTCTCGCATAATTGCGGATAAAGCTATTTTTACTCTCCCAGTATACACCCAAACCCGTGTCGCCGTCAATCAGTTCGCTGTGCTTCGGCATCGCGTCAGGCAGAAAAAGCGGAAAGAAAAACACGCTCCACAGTAAAAACGAGCAGGAAGGCAGAATCATTGCATCCAAAGCTGTGAAATTTGTCGCTTTGGACGAAAAACGCGGCCTCCTCTTGCTGTCTTGACAGGTGTATGGTATGATACTTGACACGGAAAGCTCCCGCGCAATGGGCCGGGAGAGAAAGGTTAGGAAGAGTCTATGTCAAGTGTAAAGGACTTTTTGAAGCGGAAGGATATCGTTATCACTCCGCAGCGTTATCTCATCGAGGCTCTGGGTGCCATGGCACAGGGCCTGTTCGCCAGCCTGCTGATCGGCACCATCATCAAAACGCTGGGCCAGCAGACCGGGCTGGAGGTGTTGGTCGATCTGGGCGGCTATGCCTCGGCCATGAGCGGTCCGGCCATGGCCTGTGCCATCGGCTGGGCACTGCACTGCCCCCCGCTGGTGCTGTTCAGCCTGATCACCGTGGGCTACTCGGCCAATGCGCTGGGCGGCGCAGGCGGCCCGCTGGCTGTCCTGATCATTGCCATTGTGGCTGCTGAGATGGGCAAGGCCGTGAGCAAGGAGACCAAGGTTGATATCCTTGTCACCCCGCTGGTGACCATTTTTGTGGGCGTGGGCCTTTCCATGCTCATCGCGGCTCCCATCGGTGCCGCCGCCAGCCAGGTGGGCACCCTGATCATGTGGGCCACTGAGCAGGCCCCGCTGGTCATGGGCATTCTGGTGTCTGTCATCGTGGGTGTGGCGCTGACCCTGCCCATCTCCTCTGCCGCCATCTGCGCGGCTCTGGGCCTGACCGGTCTGGCAGGCGGCGCTGCTGTGGCAGGCTGCTGCGCCCAGATGGTCGGCTTTGCCGTGATGAGCTATAAGGAGAACGGTGTGGGCGGCCTGGTCAGCCAGGGCCTGGGCACCAGTATGCTCCAGATGGGCAATATCATCAAGAACCCCCGCATCTGGATCGCCCCTACGCTGGCCTCGGCCATCACCGGCCCGCTGGCAACCTGCCTGTTCCACTTTGAGATGAACGGCGCGGCGGTCTCCTCCGGCATGGGCACCTGCGGTCTGGTGGGCCAGATCGGCGTGTACACCGGCTGGGTGAACGATATCGCCGCCGGCACCAAGGCCGCCATCACCCCCATGGACTGGGCTGCCATGGTCCTCATCTGCTTTGTTCTGCCCGCAGTCCTGAGCGTTCTCTTCTGCGGGATCGAGCGCAAGCTGGGCTGGATCAAAGAGGGCGATCTGAAGTTGAACTAAACTCCCTCCGTCATCGCTTACGCGATGCCACCTCCCTCCATGAGGGAGGCTAAAAGGCTCCCTCTCCGAGGGAGCTGGCACGGCAAAGCCGTGACCGAGGGAGTTATAAAGGTTTCCCGTCCAACACGGCTTCAGCCAGCGTATCATTTTCATATCGGAGTTTGAGCGAGAAAAAGGGTCTGTTCTCCTCGAGCAGGCGGAAGAAGATCTTGTCGCCCTCCCAGATGGGCAGCTGCTCCACCTGCTCCTTGGGCACCCATTCCAGAATGCCCTCGTTCCGGGCGGCATCCTTTACCAGTGTGCCTGTCCAGGCATCGGCGGTGTAAAGGAACATGTATTCGGTCAGCTCGCCCAGAAGAAAGGTCACTACGCCCCGGCAGCGGTAGGAGGTCAGGGTGAGGCCGGTCTCCTCCTGCACTTCCCGCAGCAGGCAGTCCTCCGGGCTTTCAAACGGCTCAAACTTGCCGCCCACACCGATCCATTTGTCGTGGTTCAGGTCGTTCTTCTTGGTCACGCGGTGGAGCATCAGGTAGGCATCATCCTGTTCCAGATAGCACAGGGTGGTGTTGCGCATGGGAAATTTGGGATCCATCAGCAATTCTCCGTTTCTGTCAGCATTACAAAAAGCGTCCCACAGGAGCCTGTGGGACGCTTTTATCGTTTCTTATTTCCGTGCGGCCCGGCCTTTTCCGGCGTTGTTCAGCTTCCGCACCAGATCATTCTGGTGCTTGCGCTGGAAGGCGTGGGCTCCGGGTCCCGCTTCTCCTCGGCACGGGCGTTGGTCTGCGCGGTGTCGGGGTCAACGCGCACCAGGTTCCATTCCTGATTGCCGCCCGAGACGTAATTCCAGATCTGCGCCTGCGCACCGTTGGAGGTGTTCATGCCCACAAGGTCGATGTATTTGTCGGCCAGCACGTTGCGGATGCGGGTGCGGCCGTTCCGGGTGGACTCCAGCTCCCAGCACTGGCTCAGCCCGCTGGTGCGGCCCCACTGGTGCAGCCAGGTGCCCTCGACCACGCCGCCCAGGGCCAGATCGATGAACTTGCCCGTAAAGCGGTTCCTGATCCGCCAGCGTCCCTCGCCGGCATCCACGAACTGCCACTGCTGCCACGGATGACCTGCGTAGTCCCACAGACGGATCGCGCGCCGTTCTCCGTGTTGAAGTTCTTGATCTCCAACACCTTCCCATTGGGTGCCTTGATGAGGTAAAACTCATTTTCCAGTAAAACGACCTGAGATGCTTTTGCCATACGTCCGTGTCTCCTTTCCGGTAAAATCTGGTTTGACGCTTCTATTATAGCGGATTTCCCGGTGCGCAACAAGATTGATTCTTGACGAATATTTTTCTTTTATTGTGCATTTTGCACTTTCCGCAGCTTTCGATAGAGCCACGGCCCGGCGTACCACAGCACCAGACAGATCAGCCCGATCAGCCGGATCTGTGTGTTGGTGCAGTGGGTGTTCAATTCCAGCCCGATGCCGAAGGAAAGGAGATTGGCGGTCAGCGCATAGAGGATGGGGTGAGGCTTTTGCCCTCCGGCCAGGGCAGATACCGGTTGTAGACAAAGGCTTCCACGGAGAACACCAGCACCTCCAGTGCAAAATAAAGGAAATTGCCCCACATCGGCCCGAGATAGAGCGTGCCATAGCACAGCCCGAGGTTCAGGATGATCTGCGTGGCAAGGTTGACCTTGCCGATGAGAGTGCGCTGGGCAGGGCCGCGCAGCCCGAAAGCAGGATGCCCCACGTCAGCTCTAAAATCAGGGTGATGAGCACCCGGGCGGCAAAGGAGGAAAGGATGTCGGAATCGTTGCGGTTGTGGTAGACCCGCAGGCCGTCTTGGGAATCGAGAAGCACCTGCCACTCGCTGGAAAAGGCATAGCGCTCCACCGGCTCCTCACTGCGGTAGAATGTACCAGTCTCTATATTATAGAGCAGAACATAGAACTTGTTGGGCGGGTAGTAGCCCCAGACGAACTCTGCATCGGCATCGCCGGGGTATTCCTGAAAATAGCCCAGAAAGTAGTAGCCCTCGGGGCGGGGTAGTTCCGGAAGGCCTCCCAGGCCTCGCGGGAACCATCCGCTCCCGGTAGTCTGCCGGGCGGTCCAGGGGCCGTTGAGGGCCGTATTGCCCAGCAGGGTGACCGCATAGCGCTGGCCCGGTGTGTAATAGAGCTTGAGCGTGACCGAGGGCTTGGGGCCCATGTCCGCAAAACGGGCAGGGAAAGGGCCAGCACCAGCAGGGCCGAGAGGAAAAGCAAAAATTTTTGCGAAAAATTTTCTTCATGGCGGTGTCCTCACTTCAAAAAAAAAAATTCCGACACGTCTATCCTTAACCTGTAAACGTATGAAAACAGCTGTTATTGCAGGACGCTCTGCACAAAATTGCAGATGGAGCTTTGTGCACCATTTCCTGTTTTTCTTACAAGTACAAAACGCCTGTTTTCGGCCTCTTTCAGGGCAGAATAGGAACAATTTGTTTCCAGCTCACGGCCAATTCAGAACACTGACTTCACATTTATAAAGCAAAGCGAACTTCACTGCTTTATTTACATGAACAAAACGGCTTTCAAAAGAAACTTTAATTTGTTTCACGTTTTGGATATTGACTTTATATCAAAACTGCGGTATAGTAAGAATGCGGAGAGCGGAAAACGCCCCGCCGACACTTGAGCTTCAGGCGTAAGCCTGTGAGAAAAATATAGGAGGTTTGACTTATGTACTATTACATTCTGGGTTGCGGCATTGCTTGTCTGGTTCTGTTCGGCATCAACAGCATGGATACGGTGGATGTCGTTACCGAGATCCTGGGTAAGGTCATTCTGTGGCCCGTTGCCCTGATGGAAGCAGTTGTTCGTTACAGCTCCACGCATCACAACATCAAGACCGCGCTGTAAAACATCTCGTTCCAGACCAACGAAGAGCAATCAGGCGGCTGCGCTTTCAAAGGAAGGCGCAGCCGCCTTTGTTTTGCACTTTACGGCGTTGTATGGTACAATAACACCAGAACTTTTAGGGAGGGAAATTGCTATGACCAATGAGACCTTACATACCCTTGAGACCCGCCGCAGCTGCCGCGCTACAAGCCGGAGCAGATCACGAAAGAGGAGCTGGAAGCCGTTCTGCGTGCAGGCACCTTTGCCCCAGCGCCATGAACCGCCAGAGCGCAAAGATCGTGGTGGTGCAGGATGCCGAGACCCGCGCCCAGCTCACCCGGATGAATGCTGCCGTGATGGGCAACACGGGCGACCCCATGTACGGTGCCCCCACCATTCTGGTGGTGCTGGCCGATGCCAATGCCCGCTGTGGCGTGCAGGATGGCAGCCTTGTGATGGGCAACCTGATGAACGCTGCTGCCGCCATCGGGCTGGGCAGCTGCTGGATCAACCGCGCAAAGGAAGAGTTCGAGACCGAAGAGGGCAAGGCCCTGCTGAAGAAGTGGGGCATTGAGGGGACTATATCGGTGTGGGCCACTGCATTCTGGGCTACCCGGCAGAGGAACCCCGGCCCGCCGCCCCCGCAAGCCGGATTATATCGTATACGCATAAGGAGCACTATGAAACCCGATTACAAGCTGGTCGCAAAGGCCAAATACATTCACGCCAACGCTGACCTTGCCAGTGAGATCTGGCACGAGGTCTACAAGCGCTATTACCCTGCAAAGCAGCTGGACACACTGGTGGAAACGCTGCAGAGCGCCGATGCCATTGAGGCGGATATCGACAACGATGTGAACTATTTCCTCGTGGTGCTGGGCGGCAAGACCATCGGCTACTTTGCCTGGAAGATGGAGAACACGGCCCTGCACCTGCTCCACCTCTACCTCAAGCCCGAGTACCGGGGCAAGGCACTGGGCCGGGATATCCTGGCCACCTGCGAGCGTCTGGCCCGGGTGAGGGCCGGGGCCGCCTGTACTGCGAGGTGCACACCGTGCCTGCCGGTGCTGCAGTTCTTCAAGACCAAGGGCTACCGCGTGCTGGGCCCCGCCGAGGCAGAAGCTGCGGGCATTTCCATGCAGCTGACCACGCTGGAAAAATGCTGTAAATTTCCCGTTGATTTTTTCGCGTTTGCACTACAATAAAGTAGTGTATTGAAGTGCCCTCGCGGCCAGACCCAACCTGAACGATAGGGGAGGAACAAGCCATGGCAAAAGATCATCCCACCGGAGAGTCCGGCCTGTATTCCGCATTGCTGGAATTGAAAACGCCTGAGGAGTGCTACCGCTTTTACAGGATGTGTGCAGCTACGCCGAGCTCAGTGCAATGGAGCAGCGGTATAACATCGCGGAAAAGCTGGTCAACAAGCAGAGCTATACCAGCATCATGGGCAACATTGGTGCGTCCAGCGCCATCATCAGCCGGTGAGCCGGGTCATCAGCAAGGATGACAGTGTGCTGCGCCGCCTGCTGGAAGAAAAGGCGGAACAGCCCGCCGAAGAATAACACGGACCGCGCCGCGGGCAGGGGAGCACCCGCCCTGCGGTGCGCTTTTAGAAGGAGTCTGTAAAGATGAGTAAGGCAGTTGTATTTTTGCCGATGGCACCGAGGAGTGCGAAGCCCTGCTGGTGGTTGACCTGCTGCGCCGCGCCAAGGTGGAGGTCATCGTGGCCTCTGCCATGGGCCGCAGAGAGCTGGTGAGCAGCCATAAGATCCCCTGACCGCCGATGCGCTGGCCGAGGAAGTGGATTATTCCGATGTGGACATGGTCGTTTTGCCCGGCGGGATCCGGGCACACCAACCTTGCCGCCAACAAGACGGTCACCGAGACCTGTGCCGCCTTTGCCAAGGCGGGCCGGAAGGTGGCCGCCATCTGTGCCGCCCCAGCATCCTGGCCTCTCTTGGCCTGCTGGAGGGCAGGAACGCCACCGCCCACGCTGGCTTCCAGGATCAACTGGCCGGTGCCATCGTCCACGATGAAGAGGTCGTGGTGGATGGCAACATCACCACCAGCTATGGGCTGGGCGGTGCCATCCCTTTGCACTGGAACTGGTGCGCCAGCTGGCCGGTCAGGCAGAGGCGGAGCGTATCCGGAACGCCATTGCGTATCGGCACTGAGAAGGGGATGCGGTATGCGCTTTATTACCTGCCGCTTGCCGGACGGCGTGGAAGACCCGGCGATTTTATCGGAGGATGGACGACAGGTCTGGCCGCTGAGCTGGCTGGGCCTGAGCTATGAGACCCTGAGCGAGGCCATCCCGTTTCTGACCCGCAGGTGCGGTATGGGCTGTCGCTGGCCATTGCGGGCATTCCCGCTCTGCCTGTGGAGGCCGTCACGCTGGAAAGTCCCATCCCGGCCCCGGCACAGGATGTCATCTGCCTGGGCATCAATTATATGGCCCACCCGATGAGGCGGAGAAATACTCTGCCGCTGCCTTTGCCACCAAACACGAGGATGCCATCTACTTTCCAAGCGCGTGACCCGCGCCGTGCCGGACGGCGGCCCCATCGAGGCCCACACCGATCTGGTGAAAAGCTGGATTATGAGTGTGAGCTGGCTGTGGTGCTGGGCAGGGATGCCAGGGATGTGCCCGCCGGTCAGACCCGGACTACATCTTCGGCTATACCATCCTGAACGATGTCTCGGCCCGGGATGTGCAGACGGCGCACAAACAGTGGTACTTTGGCAAGAGTCTGGACGGCTTTACTCCAATCGGGCCCTGCATCGTCACGGCAGATGCCTTTGCCGACTACCCGCCCAGGCTGGGCATCCGCAGCTTTGTCAACGGCGAGAAGCGGCAGGATTCCAATACCGCCCTGCAGATCTTTGACATCGACCATGTCATTGCCGAGCTTTCGCAGGGCATGACCCTGAAAGCGGGCACCATCATTGCCACCGGCACCCCGGCGGGTGTGGGTATGGGCATGGACCCGCCGCAGTTCCTCAAGCCTGGAGATGTGGTGCGGTGCGAAATCGATGGTATTGGTACGCTGACCAATCCGGTCAAATGATTCCAAAATGTAATATCATTGATGGAGTATATGAACTGTTATATAATTGACGAAAAAATTGCTCTTGTTCATATACTGTTCAAAATAAGTTCATTTGAAGTTCACACACTTCCGGTATACATAGGGCAACAAAGGCGCACACCGCGCCGCATCCCCTGTGCAGTAACAGCACAGCAGGCCGCAAAGGATGCCTGTTGTGTGAGAGGAAAGGAATTGGAACGCTATGAAAATTGGTTTTACAGAGCTGATCCTGGTGGCCATCGTGGCCTTCGTGGTCATCGGCCCCGATAAGCTGCCCGAGTACGCCCGCAAGCTCGGCAAGATGCTGCGGGAGCTGAAGAAGTACACCGGTGCCGCTTCCGAGGAGATCCAGAAGAATGTGGTGGAGCCCCTGAACGAGATCCAGGCCCCCATCAAGGAAGCCGTTGCTCCCCTGACCGACATCAAGAAGGACATCGACGACAGCATGAAGGATGTCACCAAGAGCTTTACCAACATTGGTAAGACCAGCAAGGAAGAAGCCAAGAAGGCCGAAGAGGTCGAGGAAGTGGCCGAGCTGGAGGATACCGTGGAGGAGCTGCCCGAAGAGCCTGTCAAGGCTGAGGAGCCTGCCGCTGAGCCTGTGAAGGCAGAGGAAAAGGCAGAAGAGCCTGCTGCAGAGGAAAAGCCCGAGGAGGCCCCCGCTGCAAACGAAGCCTCTGCCGAGGCTGCTCCCGCTGAGGAGGCTGCCCCTGCCGAAGAGGCAAAGGTCTAAGTACATGGATACACCCGCGCCCGCGGTTGTAGGATAAAAACTGGAATCCAGCCCGCCAGAGCGGCGCGGCAAGAGTAAAAAGGAGATTATTATTATGAGAATCGGACCTCAGGAGCTTATCATTGTTCTGATCATCGTTCTGGTCATCTTTGGACCCAAGAACCTGCCGAAGCTGGGCAAGATGTTCGGCAAGACCATGAAGAACTTTAAGGAAGGCATGGACGACGTGGATGAGAACGGCGATACCAAGCCTGCCGAGACCAAGACCGAGGAAAAGGCTGAGAAGAAGGACGAGGAGTAATTTGTGGCTACCAACGTGAAGCGCAAAAAGAAAGCCGAAGTCATGTCGGACGACGGCAGCATGACGCTGACCGGACATCTGAAAGAGCTGCGGAACCGGCTGATCATCTGCGCGGCGGTGTTTGTAGTGGGCGTGATCGGCTTCCTGGCAATTTCGGATAAGCTGATCGACCTGCTGACGGCCATGGCGATGAATGCGAACTACACCTTCGTGTTCCTGGCCCCGCAGGAAAAGCTGATGCAGTATTTCCGGGTGTCCCTGATCGCTGCGGTGATCGTGACCATTCCGGTGGCGCTGTATCAGGTCTACGCCTTTGCAAAACCCGGCCTGAAACGGAGCGAGAGCTTCTTCTTCCGGCTGGTGCTGCTGTTCGGTCTGGCTCTGTTCTGCGTGGGTGTGCTGTTCGCCTACAAGGTCACCCTGCCGTTTATGCTGAACTTCCTCGTCACGCTGGAGGGTACCGATTACATCACGGCATCCATCAGCATCGAGAGCTACATCAACCTCTGCCTGACCATGTTCATCATCTTCGGCTGTGTGTTTGAAATGCCTCTGGTCACCATCATTCTGGCCAAGATGGGCATTGCAAACCCCGAGATCATGAAGAAGGGCCGCGGCGTTGCCATTGTCCTGATCTTCCTGGTCGCAGCTATCATCACCCCGCCCGATATCGTGTCGCAGTGCTTCGTGGCAGTTCCCATGTGCCTGCTGTACTTTATCAGCATCTTCCTCAGCGGCATTTTCTATAAGCCCAAGACGGATGATGACGACGAGGATGAGGATGACGAAGAGGAATCCTCTGACGAGGAGTAAGTTCTCCCAAGGCTTTCCGGCCCTCCCACTGCGGGAGGGCCTTTTGCTTTGCCAAAAATCGAAACGGATTTTCGGCTTTTTGCATAAATCCTGTTTCAGCCTCTGTCTTTTGCAAATGGATATGCTATAATGATAACGATGAGAAAATCGGCGGCCTGACCGCCGCAAAGAAGGGGTAAATGAATATGAAAGAGTACGCATTCGGCATCGACCTGGGCGGCACCACGGCCAAGGTGGGCCTGTTCACCACGGCGGGCGCTCTGCTGGAAAAGTGGGAGGTGCCCACCGACACCTCCAATGCAGGTGAACACATCCTCGGGAACCTGGCCAAGGCCGTGAAGGACAAGATGCAGGAAAACGGCATCACTGCCGAGCAGGTGGAGGGCGTGGGTGTCGGTGTGCCCGGCCCTGTGCTGGACAGCCGCATCGTGCCCATTGTCTGCGCCAACCTTGGCGGCTGGGGCGAGCGGAACGTCTCGGCCCAGCTGTCCGGCCTGCTGGACGGCATGGAGGTGCTGGTGGGCAACGATGCCGACGTGGCCGCGCTGGGCGAGATCTGGATGGGCTGTGCCAAGGGCTGCCACAGCGCGGTGATGGTCACGCTGGGCACCGGTGTCGGCGGCGGTGTCATCGTCAACGGCAAGATCATCGAAGGTGCACACGGTGCAGGCGGTGAGATCGGCCACATCACCGTCAACCCTCCACGAGACGGCCGCCTGCGGCTGCGGCAAGCACGGCTGCCTCGAGCAGTATTCCAGCGCCACCGGCGTCGTCCGCTGCATGAAGAAGCTGCTGGACGAGAACCCGGACACCCCCTGCACCCTGCGCGGCACCGACTTTGCCGCCAAGGATGTCTTTGATGCCGCCCGTGCAGGCGATGCACTGGCCGCCCGTGAGGTGGACGAGATGACCGACACCCTGGGCATGGCGCTGGCCTCTATTGCCTCCACCACCGACCCCGAGATGTTTATGGTGGGCGGCGGTGTCGCCCGTGCCGGAGATGTCCTCTTCAATCCCCTGCGGGAGCATTTCAAGACCTATGCCTTCAGTTCCTGCCGCGAGACCCCCATCGTTGCCGCTACCCTCGGCAATGATGCCGGCATCTATGGTGCTGTGCGGCTCATCGTGGGAGAATAAAACCTGATATTTCATGGCCCCATGCCTGCACCTTGAGTGTGTGGGTATGGGGCTTTTTCTATTTTTGAAATATAAAATACAAGACAAAAAGTAAATTATACTTGACATAATGTCTGGCGAGTGCTATTCTGTATCCAGAGGGAACGAGTTCACCCTCACAGGAAATAGACGAGGTGACAGGATGCCGAAGAATCTGAAACTGAAAGCTGCCCGCGCGGAAAAAGATATGACGCAGGGGGCATTGGCAGAAGCGGCTGGGGTCTCGCGCCAGACCATCAACGCGATCGAAAAGGGCGAGTACAACCCCACCATCAATCTCTGCCGCAGCATCTGCAAAATTCTGGGAAAAACACTGGATGAACTGTTCTGGGAGGAATGAGAAATGAAATTTTCACTGTACAGCAAGAAAAATGTTCTGGATGAGATGCAGGAGCAGACCATGTCCAAAATTGAGAGGCGTGGCTTCTGGCTGATGTGGGGCGGTCTGCTGGCCGCAATGGTGATTCAGCAGCTGACGGGCAATGCAGATAAAGCGACCGGAGAAGGGGTCGTTTTTATGGCCGGATGTGTTTACACCGTTGCAGAGTGCGTCCGGAATGGCCTGTGGGACCGCCATCTTTCTTCCAGTATGGGTGCCAATGCGGTTTGTTCTCTGCTGGCGGCTGTGGCGGTTACGGTGCTTCATGGCCTGACCTATGGCTATTGGATGGGCGCTGCGTTTACTGGTGTTTCGACAGGTCTGCTCTGCTTTGCACTGCTCCAATTCTGTGCACATCTGACGCAGAAGAATCGGAAAAAGCTGGACGATGAACCGGAAGAAAAATAACACCTGATTTTCCACAACAAAAAGCGGAACCGTTGAAAACTCAGCGGTTCCGCTTTTGTTGTTGCAATTATTTCTGATACCGGATGCTGTCTTTTTCGGTGATAGGCCGCAGCACCTTACAGGGTTGCCCACGGCCACCACGCCGGAGGGAATATCCTTTGTGACCACGCTGCCTGCACCGATGACCGTGTTGGAGCCGATGGTGACCCCGGGCAGGATGGTGACATCACCGCCCAGCCAGACGTTGTCCCCAGTGTGATGGGGCTGTGGTCTCAAGGCCGCTGTTGCGCTCTTCCGGCAGCATGGGGTGGATGGCAGTGTACATGCCGCAGTTGGGGCCGATGAAGCAGTGCCTGCCCAGTGTGATTTTGCGCAGTCCATCAGGTAAGCACCGTGGTTGATGTAGGTGCCCGCACCGATGAAGCAGTGATAGCCGTAATCCACATACAGGTGCGGCAGAATGACCACATGTTCTTCCATGTGGGGCAGCAGCTGACGCAGAAGCTCTGCCCGCTTTGCTTTTCAGAGGGCGGGTCTGGTTGAACTCGGTGTAGAGCTCCTCGGCTTTCTCTCGTTCGGCACAGAGCTCCGGGGTGTAGTTTGCGTCGTACCAGAGACCTGCTTCCCATTTTCACGTTCTGTCATAAACGTTCTCCTGTTATAAGGTGTCCTCACCGGGCAGCTGGTTCCACAGGCGGTAGTACACGCCCTGCTTTGCCAGCAGCTCTTCGTGAGTGCCGGATTCCACAATGCCCTCGGAGCCAAGCACCAGGATACGGTCGTAGTTCTTGATGGTGGTCAGGCGGTGGGCAATGGTCAGGGTGGTGCGGCCATGGGCCAGCTTTTCCAGGCTCTGCCCCACAAGGATCTCGCTCTCGTTGTCCAGTGCACTGGTGGCCTCGTCCAGGATCAGGATGGGCGGGTTCTTCCAGGAAGACACGGGCAATGGCGATGCGCTGCTTCTGGCCGCCCGAGAGCTTGACACCGCGCTCACCGACATAGGTGTCGAAGCCGTCCTTCAGGGCCATGATAAAGCGCTCTGCACCGGCCAGACGAGCGGCTTCGATGATCTCCTCCCGGGTGGCATCGGGCTTGCCGTAGGCGATGTTATCCGCCACCGAACCGCTGAACAGGTAGACGTCCTGCTGGACGATGCCGATGTCCCGCGCAGGCTCTTGAGGGTGACCTGCTGGATGTCCTGCCCGTCGATGTAGATGTGGCCGCTGGTCACATCGTAGAAGCGGGGATGAGGTTGCACAGAGTGGTCTTGCCGCCGCCGGAGGGGCCGACCAGCGCCAGACGCTCACCGGCCTTGATGTCAAGGCTGACATGGTGGAGCACCTTGTTGTGGTCGTCCGGGTACTCGAAGCTGACATCGTCAAAGCGGATGGCACCGGGGCCGGGCTGCAGGGCCGGGCATCGGGGCATCGTGGATGGGCACGGGGTGTCCATGATCTCCGCAAAGCGCTCGATGCCGGTCATGCCGCGCTGGAACTGCTCGGCGAACTCGACGATGCGGCGGATGGTGGCGATGAGAGTGGTGACGTAGAGCATATAAGCCACCAGGTCACCGGCGGTTATCTTGCCGTACACCAGCGACAGACCGCCCGCAAGGATGACCACCAGATACATCAGGCCGTCGAAGAGGCGGGTGGAGGTGTTGAACGCAGCCATGGCGTAGTAGCCCAGCGTCTTGATGTGCTCAAAGTCTTTGTTGCCCTGCTCGAACTTGGCACGCTCCTGCTCCTCGGCAGCAAAGGCTTTTACCACGCCCTGCCCCAGCAGGCTGTCCTCGATGGTGGCATTCAGCTCACCGATCTGGACGCGCTGCTGGCGGAACCGGGCGCGCAGACGACCATTCAGGTAAACGGACACTACGCCCATCAGGGCACGCAGGCGAACACCGCCAGCGTCAGCGGGATGCTGGCCTGGCACAGGATGATGAAGGAGGCCAGGATCTTGATAAAGGCGATGAAAAATTCCTCGGGGCAGTGGTGGGCAAACTCGGTCACATCGAACAGATCGTTGGTGATGCGGCCCATGATGGTGCCGACCTTGGTGTTATTGTAATAGGTGTGGTCGAGCAGCAGCAGGTGGTCGAAGGCATCCCGGCGCATGTCGGTCTCGATGTGCACGCCCATGATGTGGCCGATGCCGGACATGAAATACTGGGCGCGCCGTCGATGATGCGGAGCACAAAGTAGATGCCCGCCAGCTTGAGCACGATGCCGGTGGTCAGGGTGATGCCCACGCCCATGGCCGAGTTGGTGATGGTGCTCATGATCTTGGGCAGGATGATGTCACACAGTGTGGTCAGCGCGGCGCAGAACAGGTCGAGAAAGAGCACTGCCTTGTGCTTTGCCAGATAGGGTAAAAGCGGCGGATGAGCGCCGCTGCTGTTGTGATGTGCTCCGGGGTCTTTGATGCTTTGCTTTGCCATGGTTCCTCCTTTTAACGGGCTCACCCTCTCCGTCATTGCTGACGCAATGCCACCTCCCCAAAGTGGGAGGCTTTGGCAGGATTTGCAAGCTTCATCTTTATGCCAAGGGCTCTCCCTTTGGGAGAGCTGGCGAGCGAAGCGAGACTGAGAGGGCGAGCAATTTTATCTTTCCTATAATCCCGTTCGCCGTAGATCGCAGTGCCGATACGCACCAGCGTTGCGCCTTCGCGGATGGCGTTCTCGTAATCGCCGCTCATGCCCATGGAGAGGGTCTGCATCTCCACGTTGGAATAGCCGCGCCCCGGCCTTTACGAACAGGTCATGGACGGCGGCGAGATACCGGCGGTTCTGTGCATCGTCATCATTGACCGGGGAATGGCCATCAGGCCCTTGACCCGGATGTGCTCCGCGGCAGCGGCATCCAGCAGGGGCCAGAGCGCTTCCGGCGAAACGCCGCTCTTGCTCTCCTCCCCGCCGATGTTCACCTCCAGCAGGACGTTCTGCACGATGCCCGCCTTGGCGGCTTCCTTCTCGATGGCGGTCAGCAGGTGTTCACTGCCCACGCTCTGGATCAGGCTGGCCCGGCCCAGGACTTTTGATCTTGTTGGTCTGCAGGTGCCCGATGAAATGGCTGGGCTTGCCGCAGTAAGCGCCTGCGTCAAAGTTTGCGCAGAGCTCCTGCACATGGTTTTCGCCAAACACGTCAATGGGCAGGGCGGCACTTGCGGCCACGGTTTCAGCGGTGCGGGTCTTGCAGGCGGCGCACAGCTGGACCTCGGCAGGGTCGCGGCCTGCCTCCCGGGCAGCAGCGGCCATCTTTCACGGATGGCCAGCACGGCCTCCCGCATCTCTTCCGGTGTTTTTCTGCCATAAGGCATCAGTCCTCCTCGGTATATTTTGCGCTCTCCGCCAATGAGCTTCGGGCGGGTGCGGGCGCAGAGAATGTTTGCTTCACCGATCCGGTTCAGGCTCAGCCGCACCGGCACGGCCACCCGGCGCAGGTGCATCCCGATCAGGGTGCCGCCAATGTCGATACCGGCGTGGCGCGGATCTCCTCCACAGCGATGGGGTCTTTGAACTGCTTCCAGCAGGTGGTGGCCCAGCTGCCGCCCGCATGGGGACGCGGCACGACGCAGACTTCCTCCCAACCGTATTGTTCGGCGGCTTCCCGCTCAATGATAATGGCCCGGTTCAGGTGCTCGCAGCACTGTGCCGCCAGCCAGATGCCGCGCTGGGCCAGCACCGGCGCAATGCCTGCATACACGGCCTGTGCGGCCTCCAGACTGCTGTCCTTGCCGATGTGCCCGCCCACGATCTCGCTGGACGAGCAGCCCACCACGAACACGTCGCCTTTTTCAGCTTTGCCTGTTCCAGCAGCTCTTCCACTGCCTGCCGGGCTTCCGCCTGGATCTGCTGTTTGAATGTGTCTGTCATATCAATTACCTCGTATCGATCGGTTGCTGCGATGACCCGATGTTCTGTGTTCGATTGGGCCCAAGCGTTTACAACAATTTTCCGGGATGCCAGGGGCTTCCATTAGTAAGGGAGCTGGCACGCGAAGCGTGATGGAGCGGTTCAGACCCGTACAGAATAAAGCGCTTTTCTCCGCGATGCCAAAATACACCCGGTTCTCCACCGGGCAGAGGGCAGAGCTGCTGCCCTGAGGCTTGCCGGAAAAGCTCCACAGCCAGCTTCCGCTGGCGGTGGAAACGGCCTCGGCGCGGATGCCGTCGGCGGGCAGGAGAACAGGTTCTCCTGCATCGATTCGCTCAGCCGCAGGGCCACACCGCGCAGGAAGGTGCTGCCTGCATGGCGCTCCAGCCAGCTGGAGCTGGCCCAGCGGTAGCTGATGTAGAGGTGCTGTCCTCATCCAGCGCCAGCGCGCCGGGATAGCCCGGCAGCCCGCTGAAGCTGCTCTGACAGCCCTTGCCCCTGCAGTCAGGCGCGGGCAGAGGCCGCCGCGCTCAGATGCAGCGGCTGCCGAGGTCGGAGATGTAGAGGGTCTGGGTGCGCTCGTCCAGCGCAAGGCCGGACGCTCCGGCAATGCCGCCCACCACCTGCTCCACGGTGCGGGCAGCGGGATCATAAACGTATACCGCACCTGTTCCGGTGTGGGCCAGCAGCTCGGTGCGCAGGGCGCTTTCCAGCCCTGTTCCGCTTTCCTGCCCGACCACGGCAAAGTAGACCTTGCCGTCCGCACCGACCTCCACGGCAGAAAGGGCCCCAGCGGGGCACCGTCGATCTGCGTGACCACCTGCTCCACCGAAGCGCCCCAGCTGTCGTGCCGGCGCGGCAGAGGTGCCCCGGCAGGTGAGAACTGTGAGCCACAGGTCTCCCGCAGCATCAAACGCAAAGCCGGTCAGCTCGCCCTCTACGCTCAGGATGACCGCAGCGTTGCCGCCGTCGGTGCGCACCAGATCGCTGGTGCGTTTCTTCAGGAGGAGCCATTCCATGCCGCCGCATAGACAAGGCCATCCCGGGTGCGGATGCAGTCCACACCCTGATACCCGCCCAGATCCCAGATCTCCCTGCGGTCGGTGGAAAGCGCTGCCTGCGCCGCGCCGGAGGCCTGCCGGTGATCCGGGGCGGTGTAGGTTTTGGCGGGGCCTCAATGGGCCGGAGCACCAGCGCCCAGACCAGCGCAGCAACCGCGGCCAGCGTAAACACGATGCTCAATTTCTGGAACCTCTGGAGCACTTCCTCCCGCTCGGCGGCACGCTGGGCCTCCTGCACGGCCCGGCGGCGGGCAGCGGCGGCGCTGGCCCGGTTGGCGCGGCGAAGCCAGCGGTCTACCCACAGGGCCGCACTGGGCCCGATGGTCAGTGACGCGATGAGCAGGATGAGAAGCAGTTCAACGAATCCGATGCGCATAGGCAGATTTCCTTTGTTCTGGTGGTTGTTTTATCAAATCAGTATAGCACACTTTATAGCAGAGAAGCAAGCGGGCGGCAGGCTCCTGCTGTTTCTTGCGGGCTTTTGTGGTATACTAAGAAAAATGGGGCGGCGGTTTCCAAACCATTCACTTAAACTTCACAAAATTTTCCAATAATTATATTATGATACCCCTAGAAACTGGAGCTATTTTGATAACGAGGAGGAAACCTCAGATGGCAAAGATACTGATCGTTGATGATGAACCCCGCATCCGGGAACTGATCCGGGAGCATTTACAATATGCAGGCTATGTCTGCGAGGAAGCGGGCGACGGCTCTGCCGCCCTTTCGCTGCTGAGCGGCGGCGGTTTTGATCTGGTGATCCTGGATGTGATGATGCCCTTTATGGACGGCATGACCTGCCTGCGCGAGATGCGCCCGCCACATCAACACGCCGGTGATCATCCTGACGCGCGCGGCGAGGAGTATGACAAGCTGGCCGGTCTGGAAGGCGGCGCGGATGACTATGTGGTCAAGCCCTTCTCCCCCGGGAGTTGGTGGCCCGTGTCAAGGCTGTGCTCAACCGCACCATGCCCCGCACCGAGGCTTCCGACAGCACCATGACCTTTGGGGAGCTGTCCATCGACACGGCCAGCCACACCGTGCGGGTGGCGGGCGAGGATGTGAGCCTGACCCCAAGGAGTTTGACCTGCTGGTGTTCCTGGCCTCCAACAAGGGCATTGCCCTGAGCCGGGAGAAGATCCTGCAGAAGGTGTGGAACTACGACTATTTTGGCGAGGACCGTACCGTGGATACCCATGTCAAGATGCTGCGCGGCCATCTGGGCAAATGCCGGGGCTATATTGCCACCGTATGGGGCATCGGCTATAAGTTTGACCCGGATGCAGCGCGTTAAACAGGAGGTTTGCGGTTGATGCGGCAACCCGAAAAAGCGGCGTACCGTGGGCATCCGCGGGCAGCTGATGTGGTTCCTCTGCTTCATCTGCCTCTTGCTGCTGGTGCTGTTCTGGTTTTGAGCACCCAGCTGCTGGAACCCCTCTACACCACCCATATCCAGAAGCAGCTCACCGAGCAGGCGGATACCATCGTGCAGAAGCTGGACGATGCCATTGCCGACGGCCAGACCCTCTCTTATTGGGGTTCGGCAGTCAGCTCTATGTCAACAGCCAGTTTTTAACCAGCTCAGCAGCGAGATCTACGAAAACGGCGGCATGAGCAGCTTCTGCGTGGATATCTCCGATGTCACGCTGCGGCAGATCTTCAAGGTGGAGAACCTCTCCTACTGCAACCTGCACCGCACCCGGCCCACCGATGAAAACAGCGAGCTGCCCTCTTACAGCACCGCCGCGCCATGCGCCAGCTCTGCCGCGAGACCGGCAGCTGTGTGCGGAAGATCAATCCGCCCACGCCCTCGGGCACGGTGGAGCTGATGGTGGGCAGAACGACCTCCGACGGCAGCTACACCGTGCTGGTGACCACCAGCCTGATGCATGTCTCGGAGGCTGGCGAGGTGATGAGCACGGTGCTGCCGCTGGCGGCGGCGCTGATCTTTGCCTTTTCCATGAGCGCGGCGTGGCTGTTCAGCGAGTGGTTCACCAAGCCCTGCGCCAGCTTTCGGGGCGGCCCGGCAGGTGGCACAGGGCGACTATGCCGTTCAGGTGGAGACCAACCGCCGGGACGAACTGGGCGACCTGGCGCAGGAATTCAACCACATGGCCAAGGAAGTCCAGCACGCGGCTCAGATGCAGCGCGACCTGCTGGCGAATGTCTCCCACGACCTGCGCACCCCGTTGACCCTCATCAAGGGCTATGCGGAGACGGTGCGGGACATCACCGGCGACGACAAGGCCCACCGGGACGAGCAGATGAACATCATCGTGGATGAGGCCGACCGGCTGACGGCGCTGGTCTCCAGCGTCATGGAGCTGAGCAAGGTGACCAGTGGCGCGGAAAAGTGCGAGAAGGTCCACTTCGACATGGGCCAGCTCTGCGATGAGGTCAGTGAGCGCTATGACGCGGTCTGTGCCCAAAATGGCTGGCAGCTCAAGCTGGAACTGCCGGAGGAAGAGCTGCCTGTCTATGCTGACCCCAACATGATGCAGCGCCCTCCACAACCTGCTGGGCAACGCCATGCACCACATCGGCGGGGACGGCATCTTCCTCCTGCGGGCCTCTAAGGTGCCCGAGGGAGTCCGGGTGGAGATCGAAGACCACGGCCCCGGCATCTGTGCCGAGGATCTGCCCTATATCTTTGACCGGTATTACCGCTCCCGCTCCGATGCGGGCAAGCAGGGCACCGGCCTGGGGCTTTCCATCACCAAGGCCATCTTCCAGCAGCACGGCTTCCGCTTCGGCGTGCAGAGCACGCTGGGCAAAGGCACGACCTTCTGGTTCATTGCAACGGATACAAAGTAAAACGACCCTCTCCGTCATTGTTTCAGAATGACGGAGAGGGTCGCTCTTTAAGCATCTGCTTTCCGGTAAATGCCCAGACTGTTGTCCGGTTCCGGCATCTTCACGCGGGAGGCGCGGTCGTTCACCTTGACCAGCATCCAGCCCATCAGGGCCAGCACCACCACGATAATGAGCCATTTTACGGCGTTGGGGAGTTTTTCATATTCGTATTCCTTTGTTTTGATCTCAGGGCGGCAGAGCTTCCGCGCCCGGCCAGCAGGGCGGCGGCATCGGCGGCAGAGGGCGCTGCGACCCAGTCCGGCGCTGGCGTGGGGCCGCTGCTTCCGGCCTCGGCAAAGCGGGCAAGGCAGGTGTCCGTGCGGTCATTCCAACCGGAAAAGCCCTCCGGTGCAATGTGGGCTCCAAGGCGGCAGTCCAGCATGGCAGTCTTGCCGGTGGGCCGCCAGGGCCTGCCCAGATAGACCGTTCCGGCGGGGCAGTCGGAGACGAAATCGCAGTCCCAGAACACGAAGCCCAGCCCGTTGGCGCTGCCCGGGGGCGGTGATGTAGCTATGGGAAAGGTGGTTGTCTACCGTGCGCAGGATGCACTGCTCAAACAGGGCATCGGCCCCGCCAAAGATGAAGTCGATGTCCCCGCGATCTCGCAGCTCTGGTAATACTGCGCCGAGGGGCGGCGGGCGCAAACTTGCGGGGACCCAGAAAACCGTCCTTCTCCCGTTCAGCCTCGGGCAGGCGCGCAGAAGAGCGTGTCCTGGTTGCCCAGCAGCCTTACCCGGCGGAACACGGCCTTTCGGCATCCACATAGGCGGCAATGGCCTGCCCCACGGCACTGCCCGGACCGGCATCGTTGGCAATGGTCAGATCCTCCACCGTTACGCTGCCGCCGCTGAAAAAGCGGTGTAGCTGCGGAAGGTGTGGGTGGGCCGCCCATCCGGGTGGGGCAGCTTGCCGCCGTCCCCAAAGATCAGGGTGGTGGCATCAGCTCCGCGCCCGCAGGTGAGCGCCCGTTTTCACAGACCAGCTTTTCCCGGTAGATGCCGGGCCCGATGCAAATCTCTGCTTCCAGCTCGTAGGGCACCGCCAGCACGGCCTCCGAGATGCTGGCAAAATCGCCGCTGCCATCCTGGGAAACGGTGAGTTTTAACATGGGCAGTCCTCCCTGTAAAAGATAAGGCTATTATATGCCCCTTTGTGAAATTTTCAATGTCCGCAGGGCTCTAACCGGAGCACGGCGGCGGTGATATCATCGGGTCGGCCGGTCTGTTCGGCGCGGGCGGGCGGTCTCCACAAGGATCCGGGCCACCTTTTCGGGCGGGTCGCCTGCGGCAGCGGAGAGTTCCAGCTGCTTGGCCACCCAGCCGGGGCCGTCCACCAGCAGACCGTCCGAGACCAGTACGGCATAGTCCCCGGCGGCGAGATGCACCACCCGGCTCTGGCCGTTCACGCCGCCCAGAATGCCGATGGGCAGGCTGATATCGCCCACCGGACGGGCGCGGCCCCGTGCACCAGAAAGCCAGGGGCGGCCCCGGCCTTGAAGATCCGTGCCGTGCCGGTGTAAAGATCCACGCTGATCAGGTCGAGGGTGGCCCGCTCTCCTCATCGCTTTCAGGGCCAGCGCCACATTGACCAGCCGCGCCGCCAGCTCAGCGGTGAAACCGGCTTTCAGCAGGCGGGCTGTGAGCTCGGCGGCAAGGCTGCCGTCCACGGCGGCCGGGCGGCCCGTGCCCATGCCGTCACACAGGATCATCTGGGCAGCGGCCGGGCTGCAGAACTGCTGGACCGCATCCCCGGAGACAGTGCCCTTTGCCGCCGTGCCCGCAGTTCCGAACACGGCCCGGAGGGCGGGCTTTCGCAGAAGAGCAGGGTGGTCATCCCTTTGCAGGAGAGTACCTGCGGCGGGTCAAAGTCCCGGCGGCAGATGCGCCCGGTCTCCTGCGCCAGCGCGGCCAGCTCGGGGAAGAAAAGCGGGTGCGGGCAGGGTGACCGCCGCCCGTGCCCGGCCTAGGTCGTCCAGCGTGACAGCACATTCCAGCGGCGGCGTGCCCAGGCTGGCAAAACGCGCCACTCGCCCGGATTTGTAGGGCTCCGGGTTTCCGGGCGGCCCAGCTGCTCACTGAGCACGCTCAGGGCATCGGCCATGGCGCTGTATTGTTCGGTCAGGGCGGTGCGCATGGCCTCGGCGTGGACATGGGCTTCCTTCCGGCTCCGGTAGAGCGCAAAGGAGCGGTTTGCCGCCGCGCAGAGCGCCGCCGGGTGGATGCATCTGGACAGCTGGCCGGGCAGGTCGCTGGCCTGCAGGTGTCCCTGCTGTTCCAGAATGGGCCGCAGGGCATTCATCCCCTCCAGCGTGGCAGTGTATTCCTGCTTCCAGCAGGTTTCCCGCCGCCCGCAGTTGAAGCACAGGCTGTCGTGGGTGTTGTCGATGACCCAGCGGAAGGTGTCACACCGGCGGGGAAACGCATCGTACACAGCGTTCACCGTCTCAGCCAGCGAGGAAAGGCTCTCGGCCACTGCTTCCAGCCGGGTGGCGGCGGCAGAAAGCCGGGCGGCTCCTCGGGCGGCGCGGGGCTTCCGGCACCGGTGTCAGCCAATGTTTTGGGAAAAGGCGGGTGCCGCAAAGCCCAGCCCGGCGCTGAGGAGCAGGGCAGGGCCGTGCCGGGGCGGGAACACAGAGCACCCCAGCACACACCCGCCCGCACAGGCGGCAAGGGTCTCAGCCCGCCGCCCGGGGACCAGCAGGACCGCTGCCGCCGTGCCGCAGCAGAGCCCCACCGCTGCCGGGGCAAGGGAAGGGTCTGCGGCGCAGAGCGCGCCCCGGTGAAGGCAGCAAAGGCCAGCGCGGGCTTTTCCTGCCCGCGGCAGCAGAGGGCGGCATCCACCATGGCGCAGGCCGCTGCCCCAAGGCAGAGGGGCCGAAGCGCAGCCCGCCCAGCGCCGCCGCCACGGCAGAAGCGGCCAGCAGGGTGCCAAAACCGGGCTTTTCAGGCGGAAGCGCTGCAGCGCATAGCCGAAGCCGCCCGCCAGCAGGGCATCTGCCCCGCAGAAGAACACCAGCGTGAAGCCTGCCCCGCCGGGCCCCAGCGCAAAGCAGGCACCTCCCAGCACCAGCGCCCCGCACCCGGCCAGAAATGCCGGACGAAGCCTGCCGGGCCAGAGCCATCGGCGGCCACGGCCGCCCCACGGCGCAGAGCAGGCAGAGGCTGTCCAGTGAAAACGCCCCGAACCCGTGGAACAGGATGCTCAGCGCAGCTCCGGCTGCGCAGGCGGCAAAGCAGTCCGCAGGCAGGCCCAATGTCAGCCCCAGTCAAAGGGAAGCAGGGCCCCGTAGAGAACGGCCCAGCCCCAGCAAGCCCCAGCGCAAAGGCCCCGCCCTGCCGCAGGGCGGGGCGTACCGCCGCCCGGGAGGCCAACGCGGCGGCAACAGGCTGCTTCGGGTGCAGTTTTGTGGTTTCCGGCATGAAAAAACCCGCTTTCCGGCGGGGATCTTTTCAATGTTCTTTCCCCGCCCTTTGCATATACTGTAGCGCGGGCGCGCGGCGTTTTATGGGGTCATGCGGGAAGCGGCTCAAATCAGCAGAAATAGCGCACTTCACCAAAGAAATTCATCCATTTGGCAATCACTTCATCGCTTCGTGCTTCGATAATGGCCATGATGTTTCGCAGAACACGGGCGGAATGTTGGAATTGTTGTGGCACAGATAGCATTTCCCGGCCCGGGTGATCCAGATCTTGGTCGCGTTGCTGCTGGGAGCACCCTGTGAAACATGAACATGAATGGGTTCCAGCGGATCATTTTCGTTGGCCCAGAAGTAGACCCAGTAGGAGCCGATCTTAAAACCTGCGGCATTTTCCACCCTCCTTCCTGGGAAAACTGCAGGATCAGATGTGCAGTGGATTCCAGGAACTTCTGGTAGCGGTCGATCTCAGCAGGGGTGAAGCCGCTGACATCCTCCCAGGTATAATCCGGCAGATAGCAGACCGCAGAGTGGAAACAATCCTTCTCGTCGGGCTTTTCGATGTAGACCTTTACACGGTGGTCTGGCTGCATCTCGGAATGCACGATCTCGGTGTTATCGTCCAGTGTCATAAACGGGTACATCATAAAACACCTCCGTGGATATGATTGCGAAAGGGGAAGGAAGATCACCCGTTCAGCTTCTCAATGGCAGCCTTGACACGGGCAAGGGTCGTCTCGCGCCCATCATGCAGGCAAGGTCGGTGCCGCCGCCGGGGTGCGCTGCTTGCCGGAAAGGGCAATGCCCAGCGGGTAGAGCAGCCAGCCGTTCTTCTTGCCCAGCTCTTCGGCCTTGGCCTTGCAGGCGTTGAACACGGTGTCGCGGTCAGAGAAGTCCAGACTTTCGTCGCTCAGCAGGGGCAGCAGGGCTTCCAGTGCCTCCCGGGCGGTCTCCGGGTAGTCTTCTGCTTCTTGTTGGTGTACAGGCTCACATCGTAGTCGGGCATTGCGTCAAAGAAGTCCAGCTGCTCGGGAATCTCGCCCAGCACCTCACAGCGGGGCTGCAGGTTGGCGCAGAGCAGCTTCTTGTCGATGGGGTGTGCACGGCCTGATCGATCCATGGCTCGGCCTTCTTCTGGAACTCCTCAGGGCTCAGGCGGCGGATATACTCGCGTTGATGGCCCGCAGCTTGAGGGGTCGAAGATGGCGGGGACTTGGAGATGCCGTCCGGCTCCAGATCTTGATGAGCTCTTCCAGGCTGAAGATCTCCTGCTCGGCGTACTCGCCCTTGGGGCTCCAGCCCAGCAGGCAGATGTAGTTCATCACGGCCTCGCTCAGGTAGCCCTTGGCCACCAGATCCTGATAGCTGGCATCACCGTTGCGCTTGGACAGCTTGTTCTGCGCGTCCTTCATCACGGGCGGGCAGTGGATATAGGTGGGGATCTCCCAGCCAAAGGCCTGATACAGCAGGTTGTACTTGGGGTGGAGGACAGATACTCGCTGCCGCGGATGACATGGGTGATACCCATCAGGTGGTCGTCCACAACGTTGGCAAAGTTGTAGGTGGGCATTCCGTCGGTCTTGATGAGGATCTGGTCGTCCATCTCGCTGTTCTCGACCTCGATGTGGCCGTAGACCACATCGTCAAAGCCGGTCACGCCCTCCTTGGGGATCTTCTGGCGGATGACGTAGGGCTCACCTGCAGCCAGACGCTGCTTGACCTCCTCCTCGGCAGGTCGCGGCAGCAGCCGTCGTAGTGGGTCATCTCACCGTTGGCGCGCTGTTCGGCGTGCAGCGCCTCCAGCCGCTCCTCGGTGCAGAAGCAGTAGTAGGCCTTGCCCTCTGCCACCAGCTGCTCGGCATACTGCTTGAACATACCCATCCGCTCACTCTGAACGTAGGGGCCCACAGGGCCGCCGATGTCCGGGCCCTCGTCCCACAGCAGGCCGGTCTCCCGCAGGGTGTTGTAGATGACATCCACAGCGCCCTCAACGTAACGGCCCTGGTCGGTGTCCTCAATACGCAGGATGAAGGTGCCGTCCTCGTGCTTGGCCATCAGGTAGGTGTACAGCGCGGTGCGCAGGTTGCCAACGTGCATGTAGCCGGTGGGCGAGGGGCAAAACGGGTGCGGACTTTATTGCTCGGCATAGAAAACGCTCCTTTATATTTACAGGCAAAAATTGCGGATAACTACCTTTAGTTTAATCGCTGTGTGCTGTTTTGTCAACGAATCGGCCGCAGATTTGGCAGAATGGGCGTTTGGAAGCAAAGAAAAATCTTTTGTCGAACTGCACGCAATCATTGACGAATGATTGGAAATTTTGTATACTGAGTGGAGAGATGGCACAATTTTCCTTTAAAGGCTCTGGAAGGAGAGATCAGGGCCGGGAGAAAATTGGAAAATGGCTGTCTGAGGTGTAAATGATAAAGGAGAAGAAAAACTATGAAGAGTACAGGAATCGTCCGCGGTGTCGACGGCCTGGGCCGTATCGTCCTGCCCAAGGAGCTGCGCACCAGCATGAAGCTGGACAACGATGCCAAGCTGGAGATCTTTGTGGAGGGCGATGAGATCATCCTCAAAAATACCGCCCCACCGGCAGCTGCGATTTCTGCGGCGAGGTGGACGATAATGCCATCCAGTATGCAGGCTACTGCATCTGCACCTCCTGCCGCAAGAAGATCGGCAACATGAAAAATAAAGCGGAGAAGGAGGGCAGCCCATGAGCCAGATGATCGACTTTACCCTGCCGTCCTGCCAGCCGGGCGGACGCTCCACGCGCCGCTGTGTGCCGGAGGGAGAGGTGCGGGCGGTGCTGCAGCTCTCCCACGGGATGGTGGAGTTCATCGACCGCTATAAGCCGCTGGCCGAGAATCTGGCCGCCCGGGGCATCCTTGTCACCGGCAACGACCACCTGGGCCACGGCGGGTCCATCCGCACCAAAGAGGATTACGGCTACTTCGGCGAACCCGACGGCAACCGCGCCGTGCTGGAGGATCTGCACGCCGTGACGACCCTGACAAAGCAGCTGTATCCCGGCGTGCCCTATTTCCTGCTGGGCCACAGCATGGGTTCGTTCTACGCGCGGCAGTACCTCTGTGAGTGGGGCGATGAGCTGGACGGTGCCATCATCATGGTACCGGCTACCAGCCCAAAGCGCTGGTGCAGCTGGCCAGGACCATCTGCCGGGTGCTGGCCGTGTTCCATGGCTGGCACTACCGCAGCAAACTGGTGGCCAGACTTTCGTTTCTGGGGTACAACAAGGGGCTGGAGGGCCGCACGGCACACGACTGGCTCAACCGTGACCCGGTGGAGGTGGACCGCTACCGCGCCGACGAGCGCTGTACCTTTATCTTTACCCTGAACGCCTATTACAGCATGTTCAGCGGCATCCTGCGGCTGTACGACCCGGCTCTTCTGGCCCGGGTGCCCAAGGATCTGCCCTGCTGTTCCTGGCAGGCGATGCCGACCCGGTGGGCGAACAGGGCGCAGGCGTGAAGCGGGCGGTCAAGAGCCTGCTGGATGCCGGTGTGAAGAACATTGAGGTCAAGCTGTACCCCAGCGCCCGGCATGAGCTGCTGGTGGAGCTGAACCGCGAAGAGGTCTTTGCTGACATTGGTGACTGGCTGGAACGCGGCTGTAAAACACGAACACGCAAAACAGAACCGCCGCCCGGAAATTTCGGGCGGCGGTTCTTCTACGATCAAAAGGAGAAGGGAGGAGAGTTTTGTCAGAGCATGGGGACAGGAGGATTACTCGCCGCGGACGGCTGCGAAGCCAGCCTCCAGATCGGCGATGATGTCATCGATGTGCTCGGTGCCGATGGACAAGCGGATGGTGTTCTGATAGATCTGCTGCTCGGCCAGCTCCTGATCGTTCAGCTGGCTGTGGGTGGTGGAGGCCGGGTGGATGACCAGGCTCTTCACGTCTGCAACGTTTGCCAGCAGGAGAAGATCTTCAGGTTGTCAATGAACTTGAAGGCTTCTTCGCGCCGCCCTTGATGTTGAAGGTGAAGATGGATGCGCCGCCGTTGGGGAAATACTTCTCGTACAGGGCGTGATCCGGGTGATCGGGCAGAGAGGGTGGTTGACCTTTTCCACCTGAGGATGGTTTGCCAGGAATTCGACCACCTTCTTGGTGTTCTCCACATGGCGCTCGATGCGCAGGCTCAGGGTCTCGGTGCCCTGCAGCAGCAGGAATGCATTGAACGGGGAGATGGTGGCACCGGTATCGCGCAGCAGGATGGCGCGGATGTAGGTGACGAAGGCGGCAGGGCCTGCGGCATCGGCAAAGGAAACACCGTGGTAGCTGGGGTTGGGATCGGCGATATTGCCGAACTTGCTGCTGGCCTTCCAGTCAAACTTGCCGCTGTCCACGATGATGCCGCCCAGGGTGGTGCCGTGGCCGCCGATGAACTTGGTGGCGGAGTGGACCACGATGTCTGCGCCGTGCTCGATGGGGCGGATCAGGTACGGGGTGCCGAAGGTGTTGTCGATGACCAGCGGCAGGCCGTGCTTGTGGGCAATGGCGGCAATGGCATCAATGTCGGGGATATCGCTGTTGGGTTGCCCAGCGTCTCCAGATAGACGGCCTTGGTGTTGGGCTGGATGGCGTTCTCCACCTCGGCCAGATCGTGAGCATTGACAAAGGTGGTGGTCACGCCGAACTGGGTCAGGGTGTGCTCCAGCAGGTTGTAGCTGCCGCCGTAGATGGTCTTTTGTGCCACGATGTGGTCACCGGCCTGTGCCAGCGCCTCGATGGTGTAGGTGATGGCGGCAGCGCCGGAAGCAGTGGCCAGAGCAGCTACGCCGCCCTCCAGAGCAGCGATGCGCTTCTCGAACACATCCTGCGTGGAGTTGGTCAGGCGGCCGTAGATGTTGCCTGCATCGGCCAGACCGAAACGGTCAGCGGCGTGCTGGCTGTTGCGGAACACATAGGAAGTGGTCTGGTAGATGGGCACGGCGCGGAATCGGTTGCGGGATCGGCCTGCTCCTGGCCAACGTGAAGCTGCAGGGTCTCAAATTTATAGTTAGACATAGTAATTAACCTCTCCATCTGTACTTAAAGTATAATTCTGACGCATAAAAATCCCGGTCACTGACACCATTTCAGTGCACCGGGCAAAATCGGGTTTAGCGCTTTGGCAGCTTTGCCATCACATTCGCACACATTCGGTCTGCAGAGGGCAATGCACAGCGCTCGGTCCCATATTCTGCCCGGGTGGTGTACATTCGCCCACAACGGAAGTTCGCGTGGAGCAGGTTTTCCAGATCAGCGTCATTTTGGTGCCCTCCTTTCAACGGTTTTCCCAATCCTCTACGACCCGGGAAACTTGATCTCAATTTCCCACTAGGTTTGTGGATTTGTTGTCTGGATTATATTCCTATTTACCTAGATTGTCAATAGGTTTATTACAAAAAGTTGGAAATTTTGAAATCGTTGACGGCTGGTCCCCGGTGCTGTATACTAAATCTATTCTTTATTCTTGTAAAGAGGGCGGGGCATTGGGCCATGCCGCTGCGGCTGGAAAAGCCGGAGGGCATCGACCTTGCACAGGCGGCGCGGTACTTTGGAGCCCGGGCGGCGGACGCGCCACCCAGGCGCTGCTGGAAAATGCGCCGTGCCGCTGCTGGCGGCAGCCACGCCCCGGCAGTCTGGCTGGAGGCCGACCCCGACAGCCTGACATCGGCGGGCATTTTGGCGGGGAAGATGTGGCAAAGCATCTGGAAGGCTGCACCGCCGCCCTGCTGCTGGCCGTAACGCTTGGCCCAGGTGTGGATGCCCAGATCCGCCGGGCCGGTGTGGGCGATATCGCCGCCGGTGTGGCATCGGATGCGCTGGGCTCTGCGCTGGCCGAACAGGCTGCGGAGGCCGCTGAGGCTGAGCTGCGCCAGTGGGCCGCCCGGCAGGGCAAGTATCTGACGGGGCGCTATTCCCGGGCTACGGGGACTGGCCTTGCCGTGCAGCCGCTGTTGGCAGCCGCGCTGGACACCGCCCCCGCGCCGGGCTCTGTGTCACGGAAAACAACCTGATGACCCCCGCAAGAGCATCACGGCCATTCTGGGGATCAGCGATCACCCGGTCCGGGGCATCTGGCGGGGTGCGGGCACTGCGTGCTCCGCACCCGGTGTGAATATAGAAAGAGGGGATCACCTGTGCAAGCGAATGAACTGTTTGACCGGCCCAATACCATCCTGCTGGATGGCGGCATGGGCACCATGCTGCAGGCTGCGGGCCTGAAACTGGGGCCCGCCCGAGGAGCTGAACATCACCGACCCGGCGCTCATCGAGAGCATCCATGCCCGGTACGCCGCCGCAGGCAGCCGCATCATCAATGCCAATACCTTTGGCGCTTCCGCCCACAAGCTGGCGGGCAGCGAGTACACGCTGGAGGAGATCATTGCGGCGGGTATTGCCAACTGCAAACGGGCCTGTGCCCTTACGGTGCATTGGCTGCGCTGGATGTGGGCCCGCTGGGGAGCTGCTGGAACCCAACGGCACCCTTGCGTTTGAGGATGCCGTGGCAGAGTATGGACGCATCGTCCGGGCAGGCGTAGCCGCCGGGGCTGACCTCGTGTTCCGACCTTTACCGATCTGTAGCTGAAGGCCGCCCTGCTGGCCGTCAAGGAGAACAGCAGCCTGCCCGTGCTGGCCAGCATGAGCTTTGAAGCAGGCGGCCGCACCTTTACCGGCTGCACGGTCGAGAGCTTTGCCGCCACCGCCCGGGGTTGGGGCCGATGCCGTGGGCATCAACTGCTCTCTTGGCCCCAAGGAGATTTTCCCCATGGCAAAGCGGCTGACCGAGGCCCTGCCCGGCAGCTTCCCGGTGTTCGTCAAAAGCGCGGGCCTGCCCGTGCAGATGGCTCGGGCTACGATATCACCCGCAGCTCTACGCCATGCAGATGAAGCCCTACCGGGAGCTGGGCCTGTTTGCTGCAGGCGGCTGCTGCGGCACCACCCGGAGTTCATCCAGCTGCTGAACGGCGTGTTTGTCGATTGCAGGCCGGGCCGCCCTGACCACCCCATGAAGTCGGTGGTGTGCAGCCCCATGGACTGCGTGGATGTGGACGGCATCACGGTGGTGGGTGAGCGCATCAATCCCACCGGCAAAAGCGGTTCCAGCAGGCCCTGCGGGAAGGGGATATGAACTATGTGCTGGAACAGGCCGTGAGCCAGACCGAGGCCGGGGCCCAGATCCTGGATGTGAACGTGGGTGCGCCCGGTGTGGATGAGCCTGCCCTGATGGAGCAGGTGATCAAGGCCCTGAGAGCGTGGTCAGCTTGCCGTTGCAGCTGGATTCCTCCCATGCCGAGGCACTGGAACGGGGCCTGCGGGTCTACAACGGCAAGCCCATCGTCAACTCGGTGAACGGCGAGGAGGAAAAGCTGAACACCATCCTGCCCCTGTGCAAAAGTACGGCGCGGCGGTGGTCGGCCTTGCCATTGATGAGCGGGGCATCCTGCCCAAAGCCGAGGACCGCGTGGCCATTGCCCGCCGCATCCGGAACGCGGCACTGGCGGCAGGCATCCCGCAGGAGGACATCTATATCGACTGCCTGACCCTGACGGCCAGCGCCCAGCAGGAGGATGTGTTGCCACGGTGCAGGCCCTTCACGCCTGCAAGGAGGAGCTGGGGTGCGCACCATTCTGGGCGTGTCCAACATCAGCTTTGGTCTGCCCTGCCGCTCCTACCTGAACACCACCTTCCTCACCATGGCCATGTATGCCGGGCTTGATCTTGCCATTATGAACCCCTCCAGCGAGGAGATGATGGCGGCGGTCTACGCTTACAACGTTCTGACCAACCGGGACAAGCAGAGCACGAAGTACATTGAGCGGTATGCCAACCGGGTGCCCGCTTCTGCCGCACTGGTGCAGGCCGTGCAGAATGCCCAGACCGCCCCGGCAGCAGGCGAAACACCGGAGGCCGCCCCTATGCCCCTTGATGAAGGCGGTGGAAAGGGTCTGAAGGGCGAGGCAGCTGCCCGCACCCGGGCGCTGCTGGAGGAAAAGGAGCCGCTGGAGCTGGTGGACGAAGCCCTCATTCCGGCGCTGGATATCGTGGGTGCAAAGTATGAAAGGGCACCTCTTCCTGCCGCAGCTGCTGCAGGCGGCCACCGCCGCGCAGGGGCATTTGAGGAGATCAAGACCGCCATTGCCAAAAGGGCGAGGGCAGCGCCAGCAAGGGACGCATCGTCATTGCCACCGTCAAGGGCGATGTCCACGACATCGGCAAGAACATCGTCCGGGTCATCCTGGAGAATTATGGCTTTGAGGTCATCGACCTGGGCCGTGACGTGCCGGTGGAAACGGTTGTGAATACCGTCCGGGAGAAGGATGTGCATCTGGTGGGGCTTTCCGCCCTGATGACCACCACCCTCAAGAGCATGGAGGAGACCATCCGGGCCCTGCACGATGCCAAGCTGGACTGTAAGATCATGGTGGGCGGCGCTGTGCTGACCCCGAATATGCAAAAGATCGGTGCCGACTGGTACGCCAAGGATGCCAAGCAGAGTGCCGATATTGCCAAGGAGTTCTTTGGCGTATAAGTTGGGATATTAAGAGAAAACGACCCTCTCCGCATTGCATTGCAATTCCCGGAGAGGGCCGTTTTGCTTACTTTGATCCAGTTGTCTACTGTACTCACCAGAGCCCTGCCCCGGCGGCCCAGGAGCTTGGGCAGGAGCATCCGGGCCATGGCCCAGACACCTGCAAAGTTGAACAGGATGATGGCGGCGGTCAGGAGGCCTGTCCACAGGCCGTAGAGCGGAGGCTCGGCCAGCAGGAGCAGGGCCTCGCCCGCCAGCACGCCGAAGTTCACCGCCACCCGGCCCGGGTGGATGGACATACCGATCATGTTGTGGGCATCCAGCGCGCAGCACGAACACGATGCCCAGACCGAAGAAGGAAGCCACTGTTGCGCCGATGGGCCCCACCACTTGATGAAGAAGTAGTTCATAATGCAGTTGCTCACAGCACCGGCCAGCATGGTCCACAGGCTGTGGGTGGACTTTTGTTGACAACGTATGCGCTGTTGAGGAACTGGTTGAAGCAGCTGCAGGTGGAAGCCAGCGTCAGGAAGGGCACAAAGTGCCAGGCGTAGTAGTAGTTGGCCTTCATCACGTGCATGACCGGGCGGCAGAGCCAGATGATGCCCGCCGCACAGCAGAACAGCACCGAGGAATAGGTGCGGAAGATCTTGGTAAAGAACCGGCGCGCCCTCCTCCTCGGTCACGGCGGAGAGCTGCCAGGCATCGTAGAAGATCAGACCCAGCGTGGTCAGGATGGTGGGCAGAAAGTAGCCGGTGGAAAGCAGGCCGCTCCAAGCGTCGCCGCTGTGGCCGTCCAGCCCGCCGCACATCTCGCGCACGAAGAACAGGTCCGATGCGTTGATGACCCAAAGCTGATCTGGGCCGGGATCATGGGCAGGGAAAAGCGGAGCATCTGCTGCCAGAGATCCCGGTTCAGGCCTTGAGCTCCACATAGTTCCACAGCCTGCCGGTGATGCAGAGGAAGAGCACGCTGACCAGGTCACCGCTGATGATGGCCAGCAGATAACCGTTGGCACCCCAGTGGAAGCCTACAAGGTAGAGCACATAAAACATCAGGGTGGCAAAGGTGCACAGGATGCCGTCCACGGCCACCAGCTTGTTCCACTGGCGGCTGCGCACGAACTGGGTGCAGAGGGTGCGCAGGCAGCTCATCAGGACGTAGATGTAGATGAGGAAGCCGTACTGCGCCATATCGGGCAGGAACTGCGCCACAGGCCAGCAGAGGATCAGGATGCCGAAGCCCCCAGAATGGTCAGCAGGCCGTTGGTGAACACCTGCTTTTCGCTGTTGCCCTTGTCCAGGCCAAAGCGGATGATGGCGTTGGACATGCCCATCGAGACAAAGGGGATGAGCAGGTTTGCATACTGGCTCAGGATCTTCGCCAGGCCCAGATCGGCGATCTCGGCCATGGCGTAGGTCAGGAACGGCTGCACCAAAGGGTCAGCAGCTTCGACGAAAGCTCGAAATGGCAAAGATAATGGTGTTTCCGGCCAGCTTTGAATATTTGTCGCCGCCGGAGGTCTTTTTCACTTTCCACGAAAGGTACACACCCTAATAGTTTCTATATCCTTTAGGGCAAAACCTCTCAGCTTCGCTTTGCAGCTCTCCTGATAGGAGAGCCAAGAAAACAGTGGTGCCTGACTTGCCACCTACGAGGGTGGTGCCATAGGCGGCGGAGAGGTTATTTCAATAAAGCCCGCCGTTCTTTCCAGTCCGGCAGCAGCTTTTCCACCTCGGCCCAAAAGGCCGGGCTGTGGTTGGGCTGCAGGAAGTGGCAGTACTCGTGCACCACCACATAGATCTGTGCGGCGGGCGGCATGTTGTAGAGCTGCAATGCAAAGGTGATCTGCCGCCGTTTCATGTAGCACACGCCCCACCTGCTGGTCATGTCCCGCACCCTGATGGTGGGCTTCTGCCCGCCCAGAACCCCGGCAAAGGCAGGGTAGACCTTATCGCTCATGGCAGTAAAACAGGCCAGTGCCTCGGCCTGGGAGGGCAGGGGCTGGTCATCCCGGCGTTCCGCCGCAGCTGGCGGGAGACCGCCTCCCGGATCCACTGGGCCTGCTCTGTCACAAAGGCATCGGCAAAGCCCACCGTGTAGGACCACGGGATGCTCACGGCCACGGTGCCGTCCCGCCGGATGTGCAGGTTGAGCCGCTTGACCTTTTGCGGGTCAGCTCGTAGGGATGCCAGCGGCGGTGCGCCGGGTCACTTCCGGCTTGCGCTGCGGCATTTCAGCCAGTCCTCCACGGGCAGCTGGGCCAGAACCACCGCTGCAAAGATGAGGGTGCAGCCAAAGACCTCCCGCATGGAAAGACTCTGGTGGAGCAGCAGCCAGCCGCCCAGCGCGCTGAACACGCTCCAGACACATGATGAGGCTTGCAATGGCGGGGTTTACGTCCCGCTGGCCCAGGATCTGCAGGGTGTAGGCCACGCCGCTGGACATCACGCCGCAGTAGGCCAGCGGGAGCCAGTTGGCCCCGAACTCGGCCAGGGTGGGATTCTCGAACAGCAAGGCGGCAGCGGTGCTCTCCACAGCCACTACAAAGAACTGCAGCAGGCTCAGGCGGACACCGTCCACCTGCGGGGCAAAGTGGTCCACTGTCATAATCTGAAAGCTGAACAGCACGGCGCAGGAAAGCAGGATCCAATCGCTGGCTTCAATGCCGCCAAAGCCGTTTTCATGCAGAGCAGGTAGAGCCCGCCCACGGCGATGACCATGCTCAGCCAGAGCCGGGCACTGCCCCGCCGCCCCAGAAACAGCCCGAATACCGGCACCAGCACCACATACATGGCGGTCAGGAAACCAGCCTTGGCCGTGGAAGGGTTGAGCGTGATGCCGATCTGCTGGGCAGCGGAGGCCGCAAACAGCAAAGTGCCGCAGCAAAGCCCCGCCGTCAGCAGATGTCTGCGGTCGGCAGGGGCTTTGGGCCAGCCATAGGCTGCGCCGTGCCTGCGGTGGAGAGCATCGAAGGCGCGGACGGTAGGCAGCAGCACCAGCACCGCCAGCCAGCTGCGCCCGGCCAGAAAGGAATAAGCCCCATGCCGGAGCCTGCGCTCTGGGCCACGAACGCCGTGCCCCAGATAAAGGCGCAGAGCATCAGCATGAGAGAGTGTTTTGTTTGTGTGTTCATCTTAGCCGATGCCCTCCACTTTCATCAGACCGTAGAGGTAGTAACGGCTGGAATCGTAGGAAATGGTAACGCGGTAGCTTGCGTTGGGGTCAAGGTTGCCGATGTCGCAGTGGTAGTTCTGGCCGTCGGCGGTGAAATAGAAGGTGGTGTTGTCCACATACTGCGCGCCGCCGTCCACCTTTCCAGAGGGAGACCTTGAACTTCTGGGCACCGCCGTCGGTGGTGCCGCAGCCGTAAATGCTCAGCAGGCCGCTGGGTACGGTGAAGTATTCGGTCTTGCGGCTCCAGATGCCGTTGAACACGATGTTCAGCGCCCCGTTGGCCCGGGCTGTGGCGTATTTGGCCGTGCTATCGGCAATGCCATCGAGCATCAGCGGGTCAGAGCTGAGCACGGCCCACTGGGTGGTGTCGTCCTCCTGCACCTCGTTGGAAGACCCGAACACCTTTGGGCAATGCTTTTGCAGCCGCTCAGGACGACAACGGCCAGCACAGCTGCCAGCGCAAAGGCAAGGATTCGTTTTGTTTTACTCATGTTTTCTATCCTCAAAACAGCAGGTGAAAATGCGATATTTTGCATGATACCATAGTATACCGCATTTTTCCTGCTTACAAGGGATTTTCTGTGTCTTAGCCGTCCAATGCCGTCAGAGCGGCACGCTCGGCGGCGGCAAGGCCGCTTTCGTCGGAGCGGAACAGGGAGCCATAGCGGTAGAGCGCCCAGCCCCGGCACCGGCGCTGCGCAGGTCGTTCACCTGCCGGGCCAGCGCGCTGCCGGTGCACCACTGGCTGACGCTGTCGGCGTTGGCTCCACCGTCTCCAACACCGACCCGGTAGGCTCCCAGCCCGAAATAGAGGGCCGTGCTTTCGGCCCGGGGCAGGGCCAGCCACTCGGCGGTGATGTTCTCAAAGGCAAAGCGGGTGCTGCCGGAGGAGAGGGTATAGCCGTAGCCCCAGTAGATCTGGGGGCAGAGGTAATCCACAACGGCATCCGCACCGGAGGCCGTCAGCCAGACGGAGAGATCGGTGTACTGCTCGTTCCGGTCGTTGTCCGGGTTGCCCTGGGGACTGACCCCGAACCGCAGGGTCGGGTCGGCGGCCTTGACGGCATCGTGGGCAGCCTTGACCAGCCGGGTCACGTTGGCCCGCCGCCATGCGGTCAGGTCGGTTTCCCCGCTGGCTGCAAACTGCGCCGCGTCAATGGAAGGATCGGTGGTGGGGTAGAAGTAGTCGTCAAAGTGGATGCCGTCCACGGCGTAGTTCTGCACCAGCTCTGCCACGCCCTGCACCACATAGTCGGCAGCCTCCGGAATGGCGGGGTTCAGGTAGGCCCCCTCGTTCACGGTGCAGACCCACTCCGGGTGGGTGTTCAGCAGGCTGTTCTCTGCAAGGACGGGGGCATGGAAGCCGAGCTCCTGAGTCGGTAGGGATTGACCCAGGCCTCCAGCGAAAGCCCCGGGCGTGGGCCTCAGTCAGCAGGATGTCCAGCGGGTCGAACCCCGGGTCCTGCCCTGCACGCCGGTGCACAGGTGGCTCCACGGGAAGAGGCTGCTCCGGTAAAGCGCATCCCCAAAGGGGCGCACCTGTGCAATGACGGTATTCAGCCCAAGGGACAGGCAGTTGTCCATCAGCGCGGCGGCATCGGCCCGGCGCTTTCTGAGGAAAAGTCCATCTCTGCAAATTCGAGATAGCTCACCCACACCGCCCGCCACTCGCCGCTGGGCAGGGCGGGGTTGGGGCAGCCTGTGGTGATGGCGCAGGCTCCGCGTTGTTTCCTGCCGGGATAGAACGCAGCAAATAATACGTCAGGGCGGCAGATACAGACCCGCCCAGTCCGATCAGGAAGGCGCGGCGGCCAACCCGGCGCTTGCGGTGCCGGTTCCGCCGCCGCTGGGTCATGCGTCTTCCTCCTGCATCTTGTACAGGCTCAGTGCCGCCCAGCCCCGGGCGCAGGCCAGCAGCACCCAGAGCAGATTGGCCCAGAAGCTCAGGCCTGCCATGCCGCCGTAGACCGTGAGCAGAACAAAGAGCAGGTGGAATGCCTCAGCGGCACCCACTAGCTGCAGCTGGCGCTGGATGGGTCTGCCCTTCTGGTATTCCAATGCCAGCAGGGCGGGCCAGACCAGTGCGGAGAATAAGTAGGCTGCCCAGCCGCTCAGCACATAGCTGAGCATGAGCAGGACAAAGATCAGGAAATAGCTGCGCTTGTCCTTGGGGTCAGAGCCCTTTCAGCGGCCAGAAACAGAATGGTGATGCCGGTGATGCAGAACGCCACCATCTCCAGAAAGAAAAATCCATGCCGCCCAGCACGGCAAAGCCGTTGAGCATGGATGCCGCTGCCGCGCACAGCAGGAAGAAATACCAGGTCTTATGGGTGAATTTAAGCTTCAGGGGAAGTCCTCCAGCAAAATTTGGATTGTTTCAAATATTATAACACAATTTTCCGCAGGTTGTGTTACAATAAGGAAAACATGATTCAAAATCTGCGGAGGGACCCATGAACGTTGTATTCTCACTCATCCTGCTGGCGGCCGCCTTGGGCTGTATCGTTTTTCTGCTCACCCGGCGGGAAAACGCCCGCCGCAGCCAGTATGGCCCCAGCGGCCTTTCCGAATTCCGCACCGACCTGCCGCTGGACGACTGCTTCGACCGGCTGGACCAGCACAGCCCGGACGACGAGTTCGCCTACGAGTGCCGCCGTGAGAACGATGGCGGTTTCCTGCTCCATCTGACCCTGCACCAGCCAACCCAGCAGCCGCTGGACACCCTGTATACCCTCCGGCTTGACCCCGGGCGGCAGACCATCGCCACCCTGATCTTCATCCGGGAGGCCTTTGGCTACAAGGAGCCGCTTTTTCCGCAGGAAATGCTGGACAAGTTCATGCAGCAGAAGCTGGAAGCCCACCGCACAAAATAATTTTGCACGAAACGCTTTTCATTTCGCGTTTTTGTTATACTTACTCGTGCGCCCGGTAAACCGGGCAATGGGGCTAGTAGCTCAGTTGGTCAGAGCTGGCGGCTCATAACCGCTTGGTCCCGGGTTCAAGTCCTGGCTGGCCACCAAAAGCACGAAGGTTTCGGCCTTCGTGCTTCTTTTGCTCATTCATACAGTTCTTTGCTCATCTGGCCGTTTTGTTTGCCCCCATTGCGGCAGATCCTGCTTTCTGCCGCAAATTGCATCAGATCCCGCCGTTTGCTCAATGAGTATTTCCCGCCGTCCCGTTATACTGGGAGGGAAATGGAATGAAACGATGGAGGAACAGACCATGAAATACGGTGTCATCGATGTGGGTGGCGGCCTGCGGGGCATTTACGGCGCTGGCGTGCTGGACCGCTGCCTGGAGGAGGACCTCCGCTTCGATCTCTGCATCGGCGTTTCGGCGGGCAGCGCCAATATGACATCCTATCTGGCAGGCCAGCATGGGCGGAACAAGCCCTTTACGATGAATACTCCTTCCGCAGGAGTACATGAGCGTGCACAACCTCATCCACAAGCACTCCTATCTCGATCTGGGCTATGTCTACGGCACCCTCAGCAATGCAGGCGGCGAGAATCCGCTGGATTACGCGGCGCTTGCCCGCAGCCCGGCAGAGCTCTGCGTGGTGGCCGCCAATGCACAGAACGGCGAGGCGCAGTATTTCACCAAGGCAGACCTCCACCCGGACGACTACCGCGTCCTCATGGCGTCCTGCTGCATCCCGGTCATCGACCAGCCCTGCGTCATCGACGGCGTGCCTTATTTTGATGGCGGCCTGGCCGACCCCGTCCCGCTGGAATGGGCCTTTGCCCACGGCTGCGACCGGGTGGCTCTCATCCTGACCAAGCCCATCGGGCTGGTGAGGAGTGATGCCCTGGACGAGCATCTGGCACACCTGCTGCAGTCGCATTACCCCGCTGCAGCCGAGGGACTGCGCCGCCGGGCATGGCGGTACAACACGGCTGTCCAGCGGGCGCGGGAGCTGGAGCGGCAGGGCCTTGTCTGCATCATCGCTCCGGACAGCACCGAGGGAATGTCCACCCTGACCAAGAACCGCGCCTTGAAAAATGTACGCCAAAGGAAAACAGGATGCCGAAGCGCTGGTGCGGTGGATGCAAAACACCAAACAAGATGAATCGGTGGGCACCTAGAGATGAAACCCGTTCACTTCCCTTGACAATATCCGCCCCAGACATTATACACATGATATGTACATACAGACAAAGGAGCCTGGAGCGGTATTGCTCTGGGCTTTGCTTTGGAACAGAAAAACGGATTTTTGCAAAACACTTGCAAAGAGAGAATTCTTGTGGTAAAATAATTGAGCTGTGATTGTGCTGCTATAGCTCAGTTGGTAGAGCGCATCCTTGGTAAGGATGAGGTCTCCAGTTCGAATCTGGATAGCAGCTCCAGCTCAAACCGCCTTGATGGGAAACCGTCAGGGCGGTTTTTGCATCCATCGTTCTGCCGTCTGCAGCAGCGCAAGCCTGGCAGCCCCAGTCAGGAGCTGGCGGAGCGCCTGAGAGGCCATCAAACAACAAAGCCGCAGGCCTGTTGAGGGCTTGCGGCTTTGCTGTTATGGGAAAGAGGTAAAAGTGTCTGTAAAATGTCGGTTTAAATCAGAAGTCGACCTCAGTGTCGTAGTAGCAGCACTTGAGCAGCTTCTCCATCTCCTCCTGGCTGGGCTGGCGGGGATTGGAGCCGGTGCAGGCATCGCCGATGGCGTTCTTTGCAATCTCGGGCAGGCGCTCCAGGAACACTTCCTCGGGAACAAAGCCCTGCTCGGTGGGGTAGGAATCGGGGCCGTAGTTCTTGATGCAGTGGGGATGTTCAGCGCATCGTTCATGCCGCGCAGGTACTCGATGAGCAGCTTGACCTTTCGTCGTCGTTGGAACCGCCCAGCTTCATCTCGTCAGCGATGACACCATAGCGCTTCTTGGCCTCGGGGTCCTTGGCGTTGAAAGCGATGACCTTGGGCAGATACATGGCGTTGGCAGCACCGTGGATGATGTGTGCGCCGTAGTCGGCAAAGGCAGCACCGGTCTTGTGTGCCATGGAGTGGACGATGCCCAGCAGCGCATTGGAGAATGCCATACCGGCCAGGCACTGTGCGTTGTGCATGGAATCACGCTTGGACATATCGCCGTTGTAGCTGTCCACCAGATCGCCCTGGATCATCCGGATGGCGAAGATGGCCAGCGGGTCGGTGTAGTCGCAGTGGGCGGTGGAGACATAAGCCTCGATGGCGTGGGTCATTGCATCCATACCGGTGTGGGCAACCAGCTTCTTGGGCATGGTCTCGGCCAGATCGGGATCGACGATGGCGACATCGGGGTGATCTCAAAGTCAGCGATGGGGTACTTGATGCCCTTCTGATAATCGGTGATGATGGAGAAAGCGGTCACCTCAGTGGCGGTGCCGGAGGTGGAAGAGATGGCGCAGAAGTGGGCCTTGCGGCGGAGCGGCGGAATGCCGAACACCTTGCACATCTCCTCAAAGGTGATCTCAGGGTACTCGTACTTGATCCACATGGCCTTTGCGGCATCAATGGGGAGCCGCCGCCCATGGCAATGATCCAGTCGGGCTCAAACTTCAGCATGGCCTCTGCGCCGCGCATGACGGTCTCAACAGAGGGATCGGGCTCGATGCCCTCAAACAGCTCCACTTCCATGCCGCTTCCTTCAGGTAGCCAACAGCGCGGTCAAGGAAGCCGAACCGCTTCATGGAGCCGCCGCCGACACAGATCATGGCCTTTTGCCGGTAAAGGACTTCAGGGCTTCCAGAGCACCCTTGCCGTGGTACAGATCGCGGGAAGAGTAAAACGAGCCATAGGAAATACCTCCGATTCAATCAAAACTCTCTGGTCTGTGGATGTTTGACACAAAATAACCAACTCTCTTACACAAAGTGTACTGCAAACCATCCAAAAGTTCAATTGCCGGAATGTGGAAAAATCAGACCCAATTTTGGGCATTTCGCTGGAAAGGGAGGGCTTCCCGGCCGGAGAAACCGGGAAAATGGCAAACAAAACCACCTGGAAGCTCTAAGACTTCAAGTGGTTTTCAATGGAGCTGCTATCCAGATTCGAACTGGAGACCTCATCCTTACCAAGGATGCGCTCTACCAACTGAGCTATAGCAGCAAATGGCGACCCGGATCGGGCTCGAACCGACGACCCCAGCGTGACAGGCTGGTGCTCTAACCAACTGAGCTACCGGGCCATGATCGCTCAAGTTCGTGCGGCGTTTACCGCCGGAACGTGCCTTATTATACCGGAAGATGGGCGGCTTGTCAAGCGGAAAAAAAAAAAGCCGCAAAAGATGAAAAGGCGGACTTCCTCAGTCTGCTCACTGCATTCGCAGCCAGCTCCTTCCATGAGGGAGCCTCTTTGCAGGGCACAAAGGCCCCATCCCAGAGGGCTGGCATCGCGCAGCGATGACTGGGGAGTATGTTTGCGCAAAACAAAACCTCCGGAACGGCTGCTCCGGCAGGTAGTAAGTCTCGAACTCACGGCACGCGGTTTTGGAGACCGCTGCTCTACCAACTGAGCTATACCCCTAAATCTATGCTGCATTCGCTGAATGCCTGCTTATTATATAAGATTCGGCGCAAAATGTCAAGCATAAATTTTCAGGTCTTGGTGTTGCAGCCGCAGCAGCCGTCCTTGGCGGCGGGCAGGCTCTGGGCCAGCTGCTCCAGAGTGACGCTGTCGATGTATTGGTTGATCACATCGTCCAGCCCGGCCCAGAAAGGCAGAGTGAAGCACTGGTCAGACATGGGACACTCGTTGGTCTCGCTGCCAAGGCAGGGGATGGGGCCACGCTGCCCTCAATGGCGCGCAGGATCTCACCGGCGGTGTAGTCGGCGGGGCCTTGGTCAGCCGGTAGCCGCCCTGGCTGCCGCGCTCACTTTCACAAGCCCCACCCGGGCCAGCGGGGTGACGATCTGTTCCAGATATTTCAGGCTCAGCTGCTGGCGCTCGCTGATCTCCTTCAGCGAGACGGTGGTACCCGGGGCGTAGCGGGCCAGCTCGGCCATCAGCCGCAGGGCGTAGCGGCTCTTTGTGGAAAATTTCATGGTCTACTCTCCTTGTTTCTCCCCTTAGTATACCACGCGTGCAGGTTTTGCAAAGCGAAAACGCCGGTTTCTCTTGCCGAAACAAAAACGTCTGTTATCATATAATAGAGAAATTATCGGAACTTGGAGATGAGACAATGGTAGAGAAGATCACCCCGGCCGAAGCCATCCGCCTGCTGGATGCAGGCAAGGCGCAGGCCGTGGATGTCCGGGAGCCGGACGAATTTGCCGTGGGCATATCCCCGGCGCAAAGCTGCTGCCCCTGGGTGATGTGCTGACCCGCGGAGGAGGTCATGCCGGACAAAACGCCCAGTGGCTGATCTACTGCCGCACCGGCCGCCGCAGTGCCGATGCCGCACAGAAGCTGGAAGCGCAGGGCTACACCGGCCTGCGTGATCTCGGCGGCATCCTGAGCTGGCCGTATGAGATCGAGGGCGATTTTGAGGGGCATTTTAAAGGAAGCTCCCCAGTCTGCTTCGCAGACAGCCCCTCTGAGATGGGGCCTGTCCGTGCGGTAAGCCTCCCTCCTAGAGGGAGGTGGCAGCACAGCGATGACGGAGGGAGTTTTGTGCAAAGAAAGGATGTGCACTTATGGCGTTCGACCCGAAAAGTTTGCCGGAGCCCATTGCGGCTGCCGGTATCAGCAGGACTACCGCCCCACGCTGGGCCGGGACGGCAAAAGGAATCCGGTACGCTGGAGGTCATCAAATTCTATTATGATGGTGCCATCCGCTTTGAGCAGCACTGCTACGGCGAGGCGGCGACCTTTGTGTTCGGCGTGTGGGCTTCCGGCATGGATGCCGACGGCACCTCCACTGGGTCCTGCCGGATAAGCGCAAGAGCTATTATGATGAGGAGTACCTGCCCAAAAGCTGGACCGGGTGGACGAAGCGGGCAATCTGTACTTCGATGGCGGCACCTTCCCTGGAAGCTGGCCGATGATTTTGCCGAGGATCGGCGCTGGGGCCCCAAATGGAAGGTGGTTCTGGGAAAGCTGGCCGGAAAAGGCCGCTGAATCTGCCCGGATTGTTACGGATTGATGAATTTCCAGTATTCCTATTGACATGCTAGGGAATGATATGGTATAACATTCCCGTTAAAAGGTATCATAGGCCCGGACGTTCGGTCCGGGAATGCAAAACGATTTGTCGTTTGCCAGAAAGGATCAATCCCATGGAAACTATGGAGAAAGTGGTTTATCTCGACAATGCTGCCACGACTGCCTGTGCCCCGGAGGTGCTGGCAGTGATGACCCAGGCCCTGAGCGGTGCCTGCGGCAACCCCAGCAGCCATTACAGCGTTGGCTATGAGGCCAAAGAGTTTGTGGACACCGGCCGCCCAGGTGGCAAAGGCCATCAATGCTTCCCCGGCGGAGATCTTCTTCACCGGCTGCGGCTCTGAGGCCGACAACTGGGCCGTGAAGGGCACTGCCTTCACCAAGGCCCGCCAGAACAAGAAGCACCTCATCACCAGCGCCTTTGAGCACCATGCCATCATGCACAGCATGGCGGCTCTGGAGCGCATGGGCTTTGAGGTCACTTATATCAAGCCCACCCCGGAAGGTTATATCCGCCCGGAGGATGTGGAAGCTGCCATCCGTCCCGATACCGCGCTGGTCAGCATTATGATGGCCAACAATGAGATCGGCACCATCCAGCCCATCAAGGAGATCGCGGAGATCGCCCACAAGCACGGCGTCTGGATGCACACCGATGCGGTGCAGGCCGTTGGCACCATTCCGGTGGATGTCAAGGAGCTGGGCGTGGATATGCTGTCCATGAGCGCCCATAAGTTCAACGGCCCTAAGGGCATGGGCGCTCTGTACTGCCGCAAGGGCATCTGGCCCCAGAACCTGATTGACGGCGGCAGCCAGGAGGCCCGCGCAGCACCGAGAACGTGGCCGGTATCGCCGGTATGGGCAAGGCCCTGGAAATGGCCGTCGCCCATCTGGACGAGCGGATGGCCCACGAGAAAGAGTTGCGTGATTACGTCATTGACCGCGTGCTCAAGAACATCCCGGAGGCCCGCCTGAACGGCGGCCTGGAGCACCGCCTGCCCGGCAATGCGAACATCAGCTTCCCGGGCCTGGAGGGCGAGACCATCCTGCTGGATCTGGATATGCACAACATCTGCGCATCCACCGGCTCTGCCTGCAACTCCGACAGCCTTGACCCCAGCCATGTGCTGCTGAGCATCGGCGTGCCGGAAGAGATCGGCCACGGTTCCATGCGGTTCACCTTTGGCCCGCAGAATACCATGGAGGAAGCAAAATATCTGTGCGACGTGCTGGAGGAGGTCATTCCCCGCCGCCGTGCTATGAGTTGTATGTGGCTGCAGGGCCAGAACACGGCCCGTCACTTCAGCCTGAAGGGAGAAAACTAAAATGGCAAGTATGTATAGCGCAAAGGTCATGGAGCATTTCGCAAACCCGCACAACGTGGGTGAGATCCCCGATGCCAACGGCGTGGGTGAAGTGGGCAACCCAAGTGCGGCGATATCATGCGCATGTACCTGAAGATCGAGAACAACGTGATCGTTGATGTCAAGTTCCTGACCTTTGGCTGCGGTGCCGCCATTGCCACCAGCAGCATGGCCACCGACCTCATCAAGGGCAAGACCATTGACGAGGCCCTGAAGCTGACCAACAAGGCCGTTGTGGAAGCTCTGGAAGGTCTGCCCCCATCAAGGTGCACTGCTCCGTTCTGGCAGAGCAGGCCGTGAAGGCTGCTCTGTCTGACTACTACCGCCGTCAGGGCATTGATCCGGAACCCATTGTGGGCAAGCTGGAAGAAGACTGTGACCATTGCAGCGGTGAGCTGCGGGGTCTGAGCAGGATCCGCAGAATCATAAAGGGGTGGTTCCCGGTCGGGAACCACCCTTTGGTATCATACGGAACTGCGGTAAAAGTTCAGCGCAGATTTGCCTTCTGGATCAGGCTGCGGATGTGGTGGGCCAGCATCTCGATGGCGGGGCCGTTTTCACCGCCATTGGGGATGATGATATCGGCGTTGCGCTTGCTGGGCTCCACAAAAGCCTCGTGCATGGGCTTGACGGTGGCGCGGTACTGGGCGATGACGCTGTCCAGCGAGCGGCCGCGCCCTTGACATCTCGCAGGATGCGGCGGAGGATCCGCTCGTCCGCATCGGTGTCCACGTAGATCTTGTAATCAAACAGGCTGCACAGCTCCGGCTCAGCCAGGGCAGAATGCCCTCCACGATGAGGACGGGGCGGGCTCGATGTGCTGCACCTCGCTGCTGCGGTTGTGGTTGGCGTAATCGTACACGGGCAGTCGATGGCGCGCCCGCCTTCAGCTCCTTCGAGGTGCTGGATGAGCAGGTCGTTGTCGAATGCGTCCGGGTGGTCATAATTCAGCTTGCAGCGCTCTGCAAAGGGCAGTTCATCGTGGCGCTTGTAGTAGCTGTCGTGGGAGATCAGACGCACCTCGTCCTCCCCGAACCGCTCCTTGAGCCGGTAAGCCAGCGTGGTCTTGCCGCTGCCCGAGCCGCCTGCGATGCCGATGATCAGATTGTTCATATCCCAAAATCCTCCCGCCTGCCGATTCCGGTAGAAAACCGGTCAGAATAAGCTATAATAGGTATATTGTTGGGAAACACCCTGTTTCTCACTGCTTATGATATCACAAATCCACTGTTTTGACAGAGTAAGAGGAAAATTGATGAAAAGATCGTTTCGGCCCCGTATATCGACCAGACTGCCCGCTGGGTGAACGGCTGCGAGAGCATCAGCAGCGTAATGCTGCAGGCTGTGGGCATCCCCATTGACCCGGATGTGTTCATTGAGCGCGACCTGCCCCACGCCCCTACTGGGAACAGGAGGGCAGGCTCTACGGGCCTGACCCGATGTTCGTCTACCCGGTGACCCCACGACCACACCGGGTACGGCTGCTATGCCCCTGCATCGTGCAGGCCTTGCAGAGCGCGTTGGAGCATGAAGGCGCGGCGGACCGGTTCGAGGTGCTGGACGTGAGCGGCGAGACCGCAGCGCAGCTGTGCCGGTTCATTGACGAGGGAATGCCGGTGGTGTTCTGGGCAACGCTGGATTTTACCCCGGTGCCCGAGGAGCGGGATCACTGGCTGCTGGCTGATGGCACCGACTTTGCCTGGAAGTGCCACGAGCACTGCCTGTTGCTGGTGGGCTACGATGAGGAAAACTACTGGTTCAATGACCCGTGGCATGACCACGGGGTCTGCGCCCAGCCCAAGGAGCTGGTGGAGCGCTGCACGCGGCACAGGACTCCTATGCGGTGACCCTGCGGCGGAAATAAGAAAGGCGGAACATGAAAACAGAGAAACTGAAACAGAACGTCAAGGGCTATGTTCATCAGTTTGAGGACGGCGGCCTGCGGCTGCTGAGAAAGGGGCAGAAGGGTGTGATCCACGCCATCTTCAGCCGCTTTGGCCTGGTGCTGATCCTCCTGCTGCTGCAGGTAGGGCTGCTGTTCAGCATCTTCCGGTGGTTCGGCAACCTGTGGCCCCATTACTTTGGCGGCAGCGTGGTCGTTACATCGGCCATGGTCATCTACCTGCTCAACAGCAAGATGGACAACAGCGCCAAGATCACCTGGATGGTGGTGGTTGCCATTGCACCGGTGGTGGGCATTCCGATGTTCTTCTATGTCAAGAGCAATTTCGGGCACAACATCCTGCGCAAACGGCTGCTGGAGCTGGAGGATCAGCTGCGCGGCTGGCTGCCGCAGAGCCAAAAGGCAGTGGAGCAGCTGAAAGCGCTTGAACCCGGTGCGGCTTCGCTGGCAAAGTACCTGTACGGGCGGGCGGCGGCTTTCCGGTGTACCAGAACACCGCCATGACCTACTTCCCGGCGGCGAGGCAAAGTTTGAGGAACTGCTGCGCCAGCTGGAAACGGCGGAAGAATATATCTTTGTGGAGTATTTCATCATCGACGAGGGTCTGATGTGGGGCAAGATCCTGGAAGTGCTGGCCCGCAAGGCGCTGGGCGTGGATGTCCGGGTGATGTACGACGGCACCTGTGAGTTCTCCACCTGCCCCGCAATTACCCCCGGCTGCTGGAGAAGCTGAACATCCAGTGCAAGGTGTTCAGCCCGGTGCAGCCATTCGTCTCCACTCACTATAATTACCGCGACCACCGGAAAATTCTTGTCATTGACGGGCGGGTCGGTTTTACCGGCGGCGTGAATCTTGCCGATGAGTACATCAACCACATCCAGAAGCATGGCCGCTGGAAGGATGCCGCCGTGATGCTGGAGGGCGAGGCAGTCCGTTCGCTGACGGCTCAGTTTCTGCAGATGTGGGGCATCCTGGAAGGAGCCGGAATATGAGCAGTTCCTGACCCGGCCCATTCCGGTGCCGGAAAATGCAAAGGGCGGCTCCCTATGGGGACTGTCCGCTGGACGGTGAGCGGGTGGGCGAGATGGTCTATATCGACCTGCTCAACCGGGCCAGGGATTACATCCACATTATGACCCCTTACCTTATTCTGGACGGCGAACTGGAGACCGCCCTGAAATTTGCCGCTGAACGGGGCGTGGATGTCCACCTTATCCTGCCCGGAAAGCCGGACAAGCGGTTCCCCTACGCACTGGCAAAGAGCCACTATTCGGCCCTGCTGGATTCGGGCGTGAAGATCAGCGAGTGGAGCCCTGGTTTTGTCCATGCAAAGGTGTTCGTGGTGGATGGCAGGGAAGCGGTGGTGGGCACTATCAATCTGGACTACCGCAGCCTGTACCATCACTTTGAGGATGCCGTCTGGATGGTGGATGCTCCCTGTATCCGGGACATTGAGCAGGATTTCCAGCACACGCTGGAACAGTGCCGCACGGTGGAAAATACCTCGGCCAGCATCTGGCAGAAGCATTATCTGCTCCGTGCCACCGGAATGCTGCTCAAGGTCATTGCACCGCTGCTGTAACAGCTGAATTACAGAGCAACAGCCCCTCAGGCTATTATGACCCGAGGGGCTGTTGTTTTGTATGATCCTTATCTGGGGTAGCACAGCGCCAACTTGGAATAAAATCTTCCAGTGCAAAACGAACATCCAGATCGTGATAGACACGGATGGTTTTGCGGTCAGAAGCTTCAGCATAGGTCAGGCTGGGCAGGAGCACAGGGGCCGGGCGGAGTGTCCAGTGCCCCGGAATCCATTCTCCAGCAGGACGGCGGCGGTAGTGTTGTCGCCCAAAGTCCAATTGCCCCGGTGCGCAGAGGAAAGCGGGGATCGTATTCGGAGGGTACTCGTCCATCAGCTGCCGAAATAGATAGGCTCCCACTTCGCCGCAGGGCCGTACCCGAAGCGCCAATTCGGAAAGGGATACCTCAAATCTGGCGTAGACATCCTGTGGGATCTGCCAGACCGTGACAGCGCTGTCCAACAGGACACGGCAGGCGATGGGGTCTTGCTGAACATTGAATTCCGGTCGTCCGGCGGGATAGGGGCCGCCGCCGTTCCAGAGCACCGTCATGCGGGACGCGATCTCCGGGGCACGGTTCAGGGCGGCGGCAATGTTTGTCATAGCGCCCTGGGCCGCAATGTACAGGGAGCCGGATCATCCCGCAGAGCCTCCTGGATCAGAAACTCGACAGCTTCACAGTCGGGAGCGTCCTCCGGGAGGCGAGAGGGGCAGTACAGCCATGAAAACAGGAACATCGTCGATGTGTGCGGCGTTCAGCAGGCGGCATACCTCCTGATAACTGCGTTCCATGCTGTGGGCGGCATACCCCTTTGGGTGGTTTTGACCTCGAAATGGGTGGCACAGATACCACGCACGTCAAATTGCGGAGTGAGCAGATGGTGCAGGATGGCAAAGTCATCATCGCCCTCGTTTTGCATCGGTGTCAATGATGACCCGTACCGGCAGGCCTCCGGCGGTGCAAATCCCAGCCGCGCAAGAAGTTCAAAGCGTTCCATGTGGTGTTCCCTCAGTTCAGCTTTGCCAGCGCTTCGTTCAGTGCGGCCAGCTTTTCTTCATCGAACATTTTGTTGCTGTAGAATTGCAGATTGTTCACCGAAATGCCCCGGAGCCGGGCTCCTGCTGCACATATTGGGCCAGCTCCGGCAGCAGCTGCTGGATCAGGGCAGCGGACTGAGGAGTGTCCAGCAGGGTGCCGATCTTCATATCAAGACAGAATTCCCTGACTTCCTCCGGGGCGGGCACCAGCACGTCGTGGTTGAAGATGTGGTTCAGGAAGCCGAGTGCCATGCCCTGCCACACTGCGGATTCCGGGTTTCCGGGTTGTGGGATTGGCGATGTGGCGGCTGCCGGTGGAGAAGCCGTGGTCGCCGTAAGCAAAGATATGCATCTCATAGGGGATCTTCCGCTCTGCCAGCAGGGTGGCAAACTGCAGGACTGCGTGGCGGGCACCAGATGGTCGCCCTGAGTGGCAAAAGGAAGGCAGGGGAGTCTGGTCATCCACCTGCTGCAGCAGGTCCGGCAGCTCCATGCCCAACGCCTTGCCCGGGACGCTGAACACAGCGTAGCCCAGCAGCATGGCCGCAGGACGGACCCGGCCCATGGTGCCCACCGAGGCGGCAAGATGCCCGCCGCAGAGAAGCCTACCACGGCGATCTGCTCCGGGTCGATGTGCAGGTCGCCTGCGTTCTGGTGCAGGTAGTCCATGGCCTCCTGCGCCTCGGCAAAGGCATTGATATAGACCTCCTCCACCGGACAGTTCTGGGAGACGCTGTACCGCAGCACAAAGGCGTTGTAGCCTGCATTCAGGAAGGCCAGCGCTACAGGATCGGCTTCCCGGTCTGAGCAGAAGGCATAGGCTCCACCCGGAAAGATCAGGATCGCAGGGCAGCGATCCAGAGCAGGCATTTCGGTGCAGGGATCCTGCAGGTAGCAGGTCAGCTGGGCATTGTGGGTTCCCATGGGGATCTGAGTGATTTTCATAGTTGGCTCCTTTTCCTGTAATAAAACGGGCCTTCGTACAGATAACCCGAAAAGCAGGGGGTCCCTGTGCGAAAGCCCAAAACCGACTTTATTATTCTGATATCAATATAGCAGATAGCAGAAACACTGTCAAGGAGATTTACTGGTATTCCTTTCCATCGAAGCCCCGGCCGCTGACTTCGGTCACGCGGCTGACGATGAGGAAACAGGCGGGTCGATGGAGTGGACCAGCTTTCCAGCCGGGGCAGCTCCCGGTTGGAGATGACGCTGAGCAGCACCTCGCTGGGCTCGCCGGTGTAGCCGCCCTCGCCGTGGAGCACGGTCACGCCGCGGTCGATCTCGGCCAGAATGGCGGTGCGGATCTCATCCGACCGGGTGCTGATGATCTTGACCTCGGTGCGGCTGTCGCCCAGCAGCAGCATCTTGTCCATGACGATGGTGTGGGTGATGACCAGCACGATGCCGTAGAGCACCTGCTCCGGCTGGCTGAACGCCGCCTGCACCAGCAGGATGGCGATATCAAAGAGCATCATGGTGATGGACACCGGCCAGCGGAACCATTTCTGCAGCACCAGCGGAGGGATATCCATGCCGCCGGTGGAAGCGCCCGCCCGGATGACCATGCCCAGCGCAACGCCGATGCCCAGACCCGAGAAGATGGTACAGAGGAAGATGTCCTCAGTCAGCACCCGGCCGTCCAGCAGCCGCTCAAACAGCGCCAGAAAGGGGGCTCAGCACGCTGCTGGCAAGGGTGTTCAGTGCGAACTTCTTGCCCAGCACCGCCCAGCCCCACACCAGCATGGACATGTTGAAGAGGAAGAGGAAACCGGAGACGGAGAGCCCCGTCAGCCGCCCGAAGGCCAGCGCGATGCCGGTGGCACCGCCCGTGATGAGCCCGGCGGGCTCCAGAAACAGGGCCACCGCCAGCGAATACAGCGCTGCCCAGGATGATAGCCAGACTGTTCAGCAAAAGCTGCTGCCAGCGACGAGTAGATTTCATAGCAGTACCTCCCATACTATCCTTATAATACAGGAAAACTTCAAGAAAATCCACCCGATGCGGTTGCTTCCCATCAGAACAGCGGGATTTGATGTGGCTGCCAAGGGCTCCCCCTTTGGGGGAGCTGGCGCGAAGCGCCTGAGAGGGCGAGACCGTTACTCCTCGTCCAGCAGCCGCAGACCCGCCGTATCGGTCACGGGCAGGGAGAACACGATGGCTCCCGCCTTGGGGTCTGCCCCCTGCATGATGGCCTGCATGATCTGGTTTTTCAGGGTGGTGCGGGACACGATGAGCACCAGCTCCTTCTCGTTGACCAGCTCCACCCCCATAAAGTGGGCGGCACCCTCCATGCCGGTGCCCTTTGCGTGGATGACGGTGCCGCCGCCAGCTCCGGCGGCGCGGGCCGCGTCCATGATGGAGCCGGTGTGGCCCTGATTGGCAATGACGAGCAGCAGCTCATAGCGGGTATCCTTCAAGGTGCTTTCCTCCTTCAGTGCAAAGGTTTGGTGTTCGGTCAGGAATTGCAGCGCCCGCTTGCCGCCGATGCTGCTGACCGGAATGATGAACGCGATGCCGGTGCCCGGCACATCGATGCGCATTTTACGGCGCAGGTCTTTTTGCAGGCCGGGCCAGGTCTCGGCGGTGATCATGGCAAAGAGCACGGCCTTTTCGGTCTGCTCCAGCCCCAGGGTGGAAAGGGTCTCCCGCACCGCTGTGCCTGCACCCACCGTGCGCAGGCTGACCGTGATGCCGTGCTCCTCGTAAAGGGCCAGAAAGGCATCGGTGGAGTGGCGGTCGGTGATGGTGATGAGCCAGTATAAAGTATTCACAGCAGGACCTCCTTACAGCTCGATGATGGCATCATCCGGCAGGTCGGTAAAGGCCAGCGCGGCGGCGGGCACAGGCTGTGCCTGCCGGGCCCTGCGCTGCTTGAGCTGGGCCATCAGACCCATGAGCTGCACCGTGATGAGGGGGGTCATGGCGACCATGGCCACCACGCCGAAGGCATCGGTGACGATATTGCCGCCCACAGCCACACAGGCACCCTGTGCCAGCGGCAGCAGGAAGGTGGCCGTCATGGGGCCGGAAGCAACGCCGCCCGCGTCAAAGGCGATGGCGGTGTAGAGCTTGGGCACCACGAAGGAGATGCCAATGGCAAAGGCATAGCCCGGGATGAGGAACCACAGGATGGAGATGCCGGTGAGCACCCGCACCATGGCAAGACCCACCGAGAGGGAAACGCCTGCCGAGAGGGCCGCGCCCATGGTGCTGGCGGAGATGGCACCGTCGGTCACTTCCTCGACCTGCTTGTTCAGTACATAGACGGCGGGCTCGGCCTTGACGATGAAGTAGCCGATGAGCATCCCGATGGGCACCAGAAGCCAGCGGAAGCTCTGGCCTGCCAGCACCTGACCCAGATAATTACCGGCTGGCATAAAGCCGATGTTTGCGCCTGCGAGGAATAGCACAAGACCGATATAAGTATAGGCCAGGCCCACGCCGATGCGGCCCAGCGTCCGCCGGTCGAGCCTGAGGGCCGCCAGCTGGAACACGCCGAACATGGCGATGATGGGCAGCAGGGAGGTGGCAATCTCCTTGATGTAGGTGGGCAGGCCCTCGTGGAAGAGATGCCACAGCTCCACGGAATCGCTGACGTTGGGCAGGATGGGCGGAACGTAGGTGCTGTCGCTGGCCTGGAACGCAATGCCCAGAATGAGCACTGCCAGAATGGGGCCGATGGAGCAGAGCGCCACCAGACCAAAGCTGTCGTCCGCGGCATGGCGGTCGGAACGGATGGCAGCCACGCCGACACCCAGCGCCATGATGAAGGGAACGGTGATGGGGCCGGTGGTCACGCCGCCGGAATCAAAGGCCACGGAAAGAAATTCCTTTGGCACAAAGGTGGCCAGCACAAAGATGAGTCCGTAGAACATCACCAGCAGCTTGGGCAGGGCAATGCCCAGCAGCATACGCAGGAAGGCGACCACGAGGAACAGCCCCACGCCTGCCGCCACCGAGAGGATGAGGGTCATGTTGGGGATGGAAGGCACCTGATTGGCCAATACCTGTAAGTCGGGCTCCGAGATGGTGATGAGGAAGCCCAGCAGAAAGCCGACACCGATGATGAGCGGCACGCTCCGGCTTTTGGTGAGCATTGCGCCCACCCGCTCGCCCATGGGGCTCATGCTCATCTCCGCGCCCAGCGTAAAGAACATGATGCCCACAATGATCATAGCCGCGCCCAGCAGGAAGCAGAGCAGGATGCTGGGGGAGACGGGAGCAATGGAGAAGCAGAGCACCAGCACGATGGCCACGATGGGCAGCACCGCCTGAAGCGCTTCCAATAATTTTTCCCGCAGTTTGGGGATGGATGCCTTGAGAATAATGTCCACCGACCTCACCGACCTTTCGAGAAAATATTTCCGCAGTGTACAAAACATATGCAGATATATGAATAGTATACCGAAAAGCGGAAAAAGGGGTCAACTAAGAAACGGTAAAGATGGATAAATGGACGCAAAATTTACAAATTGGAAATCAAATGGAAACCGATGAGAAATAAAACGCCCGGCGGGACAGACCAGCCGGGCGGGAAAAGCATTATTTGACTTCCTGTTTGCTCAGAACGTCTGAGGTGGGGGTCTGGAAGGTGGGGATGTCGGCGTAGGGATCGGGGATCGTATCTGCAGGCAGGCTCTTCATATACTTGTCCATGGATTCGGCCACCTGCTTGGCAATGGCCACGGCCTCGACCACGGTACGGGCACCCATAACGGCATCGCCGCCGGCAAACACGCCCTCGCGGGTGGTGCTGCCGTCCTCGCTGACGGTCAGCAGGCCCTTCTGGTTGGTCTCGATGCCGGTGGTGGTCTTGACGAGGTTGCTCTCCGAGCCCTGGCTCACCGAGACGATGACACCGGTGTGGGGGTAGAAGGTCTCGCTGCCCTCCACCTGCACGAACTTGCCCTCTTCGTTCTTGACCGTGTCGCGGCAGATCAGGCCGTTCTCCCGGATCTCCACCGGGGCCTTGCAGAAGCGGAAGCCCACGCCCTCGAGCTTGGCATAGCTGACCTCGTACGCAGAGGCGCTGATGCAGCTCTCGTCCCGGCGGGCATAGCAGGTGACATGGCGGGCACCGTTGCGGATGGCGGTGCGGGCGCAGTCCATGGCCGAGTTGCCCACGCCGATCACGGCGATGTCGTCCCCCAGCCGGAAGGCCTTGGAGTTGGCCAGATAGTCGATGCCGAAGGCCACGTTGCCCAGGGTCTCACCCTTGATGTGCATGGCGTTGGCCTTCCACAGACCGGCACCGATGAACACGCTCTTGTAGCCGTCGCGGAACAGGTCGTCGATGGTGATGGTCTTGCCGATGGTGGTGTTGGGCCGGACATGGATGCCCTTGAGATCGAGGTGGCGGTACTGGAAATCGTCCAGCACGCTGTCGGGCAGGCGGTAGTTGGGGATGCCGTACCGCATCACGCCGCCGATCTTATCCCGTGCATCAAAGATGGTGATATCGTAGCCCCAGCGCGCCAGCAGCACGGCAATGGTCAGGCCGGTAGGGCCTGCGCCCACCACGGCGGCTTTCATGCCGTTTCTGGGGGCAGGGCCCTGGGTCATCTTGTTGGCATAGGTGGTGGAGATATAGTCCTCGATGATGGAAAAGTGGACAGGATCGTGGCTGGGCATCCGGTTGCGGATGCAGTGCCCCTCGCACTGGTTCTCGTGGTTGCAGACCAGAGAGCAGACCGTGGTCAGGGGGTTGTTCTCAAACAGCATCCGGCCTGCGGCATCCAGCTCGTTTGCCTTGAGCAGACGGATGACCTCGGGGATGTTGGTGTGGATGGGGCAGCCCTGCTGGCACATGGGCTTTTTGCAGCCGAGGCAGCGGTTGGCTTCGTCCAGAACGTGTAATGCCATGGAGTTCCTCCTCTTGTCCCACAGGCTGGGGACGCTTCGTTGTATCCAATACTATCATTATGATACACCGAACCGCTGCCGGGATACAAGTGTGGAAATGTAAAAATTTCAGGAGAAAATTTTGCTATTTCGTCAAAAAGATAATTTCTTGACGAAGTGCGCCCCCCATTGGCTCCGGCTTTTTACGACACAGCGCGCCAAAATCACAGGCTCGCAGCTGTGCATCCACCACCGCCCGGCAGGGGACGTTCTGCTCGGCCAGCCGTGCAAGGGAGTGGGACACCGGCAGTGCGGCAGACTTCAGGAGGGGAAGGGCATCCTTTTGCGCCCCCAGCAGGTGGAGATAGGGCGGCAAGGCGGGGAAGGCATCGGCAGAATAGTCCAGAGCGGCATCCATGGCCAGGCGGCGCATCCGTGCCCGGGGATAGCGCACGGTGGTCAGGCTGTCCAGCAGCTCCGCATGGGTGGTGCTGGAACGCACGGCGGCTTCCAGCCGGTGCTCCAGACCTTCCGAAATGCCCCGCACCTGGGTAAACGGCGCGGTTCCTGCGCACCGGCTGCGCAGAAGCGCCAGCTGACAGCGCTGGGCGGCCGCAAGATCGGTGTACTGCCCGGCGGCAAAGGCTTCCCGATAGAGCGGCAGGACTTCCGCCGGAACATAGGGAGCCGCGGCATCGGCTCCGCCGCTCTGCCAGAGCGTGCGCAGGGCGCTGGCACTGGCAAACTGCCCCCCTGTTTCGGTCAGAGCCTGCCCATGACCGGCACCCTGCCGGGGCAGGGGAATCGGCACCAGAGAAGCCCCCAGCTCCAGAATAGCCTTGCAGTATTCCACGGCCAGATTGTTGTTGGGCTTGTCCAGCAGGGCGGCAAGGCCGGTGCCCGGGCAGACTGCTTCCACCGCTGCCTGCCGGGCTGCCGCAAAGCTGCGGGCCCCGGCGGCAAGCCGGGCCTTGAGGGCGGTGCGGTATTCCGCGCCGGAGAGCACCCGGGCGGCTTCCATCAGAAGCGCCGCATCCGGGGTCTCGGCTCCGAACACCAGAGCGTCGCACCCGGCGGCGGCCAGCAGCTGCACCCCGGCCCGGGCAAAGCATTCCGCCCCGGAACAGGCATAAGGGGCGGGCAGGGCGAACACGAGGTCGGCCCCGCAGGTCAGCGCAGCCTGCACCCGCACGCTTTCGGGCAGCAGGGGCAGCGCGCCCCGCTGGGTCAGCCCGCAGCTCATGGCCACCGTCACCCGCTGAGCACCCAGTGCCTTTGCCTGCTGCAGCTGCCAGGCATGGCCGTTGTGGAAGGGATCGTATTCGGCAATGATTCCGGCAAGCTTGTACATTGTGAAATTTATATCGTTCATACAGAAATAACCTGTGTCTCTTTCCATTTGTGGGCAGGGTGTACAAAAAAGCATGGATACTTTGTGGAACCCTTTGCCCGGTTGCGGCTTGAAAACCCTTGGAACCTATTATATAATATTTCTAGGAATCTGTAAAATTCTGTCCGCATCTGCGAACCGAAAAGAATATGGAGGCACAAGAAGATGAAAGTTCTGGTTATTAACTGCGGCTCTTCTTCCCTGAAGTATCAGCTGATCGATATGGACGGCGAGAAGGTGCTGTGCAAGGGCCTGTGCGAGCGCATTGGCATGGAAAGCAGCATGATCACCCACGAGGCCAACGGCCACAAGGCCACCACCCCGGCGATCTTCCCCACCCACACCGAGGCTTTTGCTGAGGTCGTGAAGAAGATGACCACCGGCGAGGGCAAGTGCATCAACGATGTCAGCGAGATCAACGCCATCGGCCATCGCGTTGTCCACGGCGGCGAGAAGTTCAAGGCCAGCTGCCTGATCACCGATGAAGTCATCAATACCCTCCGGGAGCTGAGCCCCCTGGCCCCCCTGCACAACCCCGCAGGCATTCTGGGCATTGAGGCTGCACGCAAGGTGTTCGGCAACATTCCCATGGTCGCTGTGTTCGATACCGCTTTCCACAGCACCATGCCCCCGAAGGCTTATATGTACGCCATCCCCTACGAGTACTATGAGAAGTACGGTGTCCGCCGTTACGGCTTCCACGGCACCAGCCACAAGTATGTTGCACACAAGGCTGCTGAGTACCTGGAGGAGCCCATTGAGCGCCTGAAGCTGATCACCTGCCACCTGGGCAACGGTTCTTCCATTGCTGCTGTGGACCAGGGCAAGGTCGTGGATACCTCCATGGGCATGACCCCGCTGGCCGGCCTGATGATGGGCACCCGTTGCGGCGACCTGGACCCCTCTGTGGTCAACTACCTGAAGTACACCCTGAACATCACCGGCCACGAGCTGGACGAGATCCTGAACAAGAAGTCCGGCCTGCTGGGCATCTCCGGTGTCTCCAGCGACAAGCGTGATGTGGAGGAGGCAGCTGCTGCAGGCAACAAGCGCGCACAGCTGGCTTCTGACATGCTGAACTACCAGATCAAGAAGACCATCGGCAGCTACATTGCCGCCATGGGCGGCGTGGATGCCATCGTCTTTACCGGCGGCATCGGCGAGCATGATGCTGCTGCCCGTGCAAAGATCTGCCACCACATGGATTGGCTGGGAATCCGCATCGATACCGACAAGAACAAGCACATCCAGGGCGATGTCTGTGAGATCACTGCCTGGGGCGCAAAGGTTCGCACGCTGGTCATTGCTACCGATGAGGAGCTGATGATCGCCCGCGACACCAAGGAAGTTGTCGAGAAGTAAGCCGTTTGTATTTTACGCGGTTTTTACAATGCAATAAAAAAAGGGAACGCGCTTCTGACTGGGGGCGCGTTCCCTTTTGCTGTTTTCCGGGGCGCAAACCCTGTCTAATTGGGCTGAATGCACAAAAATGAAGACGAAGGTTTGTTTTTTGGTTGACAAATCAAAAAAAGAACGGTACAATAGAGAAGTCCTCAACCAGAGGATGTTCTATCATTCAAGCCCCTGGTAGCTTACGATCAGCGCGATGGTCCCTAAAAACCAAAGGTATGGTTACAATCCTTCCGCGGGCAAGAACTAAACAAAGAGGAGATACTACTATGTTCGAAGACAAGACTTTAGTTTGCAAAGACTGCGGCAAGGAGTTTGTTTGGACTGCTGGTGAGCAGGAGTTCTACGCATCTCGCGGCTTTGAGAACCAGCCCCAGCGCTGCAAGCCCTGCCGTGACGCTCGCAAGAACGGCGGCGCACGCAGCAACAGCGGTGAGCGCCAGATGTTCGATGCTGTCTGCGCAGCTTGCGGCAAGGCTTGCAAGGTTCCCTTCCAGCCCCGTGAGGACCGTCCGGTCTACTGCTCCGACTGCTTCGCTCGTATGAAGCAGAACTAAGCGCTGATTTTAAAATCTGAAGCTTGGCCCCCGCTGTCGCAAGATGGCGGGGGCTTTTTGCTGGGAAGTTGCTCACCCTCTCAGTCAAAGCCGAAGCAATGACGGAGAGGGTGAGGCCGCTAAAAATTGTGTCAACTACTTGCAAAAATACCTAGTAATAGGGTATAGTATATACGAATGGTCTGTTTGACCACGAAAACACCCACAACAGAAAGGAAATCCCATCATGTTTGATATTTTTAATATGCTCAAGAAGAACGAGGAGAACAAGACGATGCAGGTGACCCGCGAGACCATCATTGGCGATATTCTGGATATGGATCAGACCACCGCTCCCTATTTTATGGAGATCGGTATGCACTGCCTGGGCTGCCCCGCTTCCCGCGGCGAGACCATTGCTGAGGCCTGTGAGGTCCACGGTGTGGACTGCGACGAGCTGCTGGAGAAGCTGAACGCCCATCTGGCTTCCAAGAAGGCCTGAGTGCTCCCCACACTGGATGCGCGTCTGACCGCCGCCGCCGAGCTGGTGCTGCCGGGCAAGCCGGTGGCCGACATCGGCTGTGACCACGGCAAGCTGACAGCGGTGCTGGCGGCCTCGGGGAAATACCCCCGGGTCATCGGGGCAGATCTGCGCCCCGGCCCGCTGGCAAAGGCAGAACAGACGCTGGAACATGCAGGATGCAAAGACCGCGTTGAGCTTCGGCTCGGCGACGGTCTTTCTGTGTTGTCTGCGGGCGAGGTGGGAACCATTGTGCTGGCGGGCGTTTCGGCACAGACCACCTGGGAGATCATCGAACAGGCCCCGTGGGTGTCGCAGGTCGGCGGGCCCCGGTTGGTGATGGTGCCAGCCACCCGCCACAGCGAGCTGCGCCGCTGGCTGTGGGAACACGGCTTTGCGCTGGCGGCAGACCGCCCCGTGCAGGCGGCGGGCCGCTGGTACGCCGTGATGGCTGCCGAGTACACCGGCGAGGTGCGCACCCCCACCTTTACCGAGTGCCTGTTCGGCAGAACAGCCGAATGGCCCGAGGGTGCAGGATATGCCGCCTGGCAGAAGGCCAAGCTCCCCCGTTTCCGGCTGGGCGTGCCGGATGGGACGGAGCTGGCGGAGGAGATCGATAAATTGTTAGATGGCTTGCCCTCTCAGACTCGCTGACGCTCGCCAGCTCCCCCAAAGGGGGAGCCCTTGGCAAAACCGGAAACTTTGTGGGGATTGTCAAAACCTCGCCCTTCGGGAGAGGTGGCATTGCGCAGCAATGACGGAGAGGGTGAGGCTGCTGAAATCGGAGGTACAGCTTTATGGCTACAACCAATGATATTTACGCTGAGATGCAGCGCTATGCGCCGCTGGAACTGGCAGAGAGCTGGGATAACCCCGGCCTGCTGGTGGACTGCGGCCGTGAGGTGTCCCGGGTGCTGGTAACGCTGGACATCACCCCCGAGGTGGTGGAGGAAGCTGCGGCCGGGGACTGTGAGCTCATCGTGTCCCACCACCCGGTCATCTTCAGCCCGCTGAAAAAGCTGACCCCCCGAGATGTATCGTTCCAGCTGGTGCAAAAGGGCATCTCTGCCATCTGTATGCACACCAATCTGGATGCCGCCGAGGGCGGCGTGAATGAGGTGCTGGCGGGCATCTTCGGGATGCGGGACTGGGAAGTGTTTGCCGATGGCTGCGGCCGGGTGGGTGAGGTTGACCCCATCACGGTGCCGGAGCTGGCCCGCAAGGCGCAGGCTGTGCTGGGCGGGCGGTGCAACCGGCCCCGGAGCGGCCCCGCGGTGCAGGTCAAGTTTGCGGATACCGGCAGGACCGTAAAGCGGCTGGCGGTCATCAGCGGCGCGGGCGGCAGCATGTTCGAGGATGCCCTTGCCGTGGGGGCGGACTGTCTGCTGACCGGCGAGGCCAACCACCACGCGGCCATAGATGCCGTGCGGCTGGGGCTGTCGCTGGTGGCGGCGGGGCACTACGCCACCGAGTTCCCGGTGTGTGCAGCCATCGCTGACCGCTTGTGCACTGCGTTCCCGGAGCTGGAGGTGCGGGTGAGCGGAGAGAACAGAGATCCGTTTACTTATATATAATAAGGAATTAAACCTCTCAGGCGCTTTGCGCCAGCATACGGGTTGCGGCTCCCAGCATCCACTTCGTGCAAAGGATTGCACTCGTGTCCTGCTGGCCGCGGCCCCAACAACTCCTCCCTTCATCCGCCACTGGCGGCGGTCGTCGTCGTTGCCTAGTAGGGGAGCCCTTGGCAAAACCGGAGCGTTTTGCGTAAACGAATAAGAGATTCTATCAGAGAAACAGGTGATTATAAGATGGCACTTGATGCCGCGACGCTGGCGCTGACGGCTGGGGAGCTGAAACAGACCCTGACCGATGCGAAGATCGCAAAAATATTTGAACCCACCCGCGATGAACTGGTGCTGACCCTGCGCACCCGCACCGAGACCTATGCGCTGCTGCTCTCGGCACGCAGCGGCTCGGCCCGGGTCTGCCTGACCGAAGAGAGCTTCGAGAACCCCGAGACACCGCCCTCCTTCTGTATGCTGATGCGCAAGCATCTGACCGGCGGCAAGCTGCTGGATGTGCGGATGGAGCCGGGTGACCGCATCGTGTACTTTACCTTCCAGTGCACCAACGAGATGGGTGACCTGGTGCAGAACATCCTCTGCGCTGAGCTGATGGGCCGCTACTCCAATCTGGTGCTGGTGCAGAACGGCAAGATCATCGATGCCCTCAAGCGGGTGGATTTTGAGGACAGCGATGTCCGGCAGCTGCTGCCGGGCCTGCCCTATACCATTCCGCCCAAACCGGCCCGCCCCGACTTTTTGCAGGTGAGCGCCGCGTCTATCGTGGCGGCGGCCTGTGAGCGGGATCTGCCTGTGGCCGATGCCCTGAACAAGACCGTGGCCGGTGTCGGCCCGGTGGTCTGCCGGGAAGCCGCCTGGCGCGCCTTCGACGGGGAACACCTGCTGGCCAACGAGCTGGGCGATGCGCAGAAGCGGAAGCTGATGGCCGCCATCGACGAGCTGAAGGAGCTCCACCACAACGGCGGCTGTCCCTGCAGCGTGACTGCCCCGGACGGCAAGCCGGTGGAGTTCACCTTCTTCCGGCCCCTGCAGTACGGCGATACCTATATTATAAAAGAGTGGCCGTCCTTCAACGCCCTGCTCGAGGGCTACTATGCCGAGAAGGACCGCGCCGAGCGCCTGCGCACCAAGAGCAAGGAGCTGCACAAGGCCGTGCACAACATGTACGAGCGTGCGGTCCGCAAGCAGGCCGCACGGCAGGAGGAGCTGGCCGCCAGCGGCAAGAGCGAGAAGCTGCGGCTCTACGGGGAGCTGCTCTCGGCCAACCTCTACATGGCCCAGAAGGGAATGAAGAGCATCACCGTGCCCAACTGGTACGATGAGGGCAAGGAAGTGACCATCCCGCTGGACCTGCGGTTCAGCCCCAGCCAGAACGCCCAGAACTTCTTCAAGAACTACAAGAAGAAGCAGACCGCCGCCCGGATGCTGGTAGACCTGCTGGCAGAGGGTGAAAAGGAGATCGCTTATCTGGAGACGGTGCTCTACGAAGTGGAGAGCGCCGCCGGTGAGGCGGCACTGAACGAGATCCGGGCAGAGCTCAAGAGTCAGGGCTACCTGAAATACTACAAGCAGCGCGACAAGCGCCAGAAGCCTGCCGACTTTCTGCGCTTTACCTCCAGCGATGGCTTTGAAATTCTTGTGGGCCGCAACAACGCCCAGAACGACAAGCTGACCCTCCACACCGCCCGGGGCAAGGACCTCTGGTTCCACGTCCAGAAGGCTCCCGGCAGCCATGTGGTCGTGATGAGCCGGGGCGAGGATATCCCGGACACCACCCGGCAGGAGGCCGCCGAGCTGGCCGTGATCTATTCCAGCGCCTACAAGGCCGGGACCGGTGCCAAGGTGGCCGTGGACACCACCGAGGTGAAGAACATCTGGAAAGCCAACGGCGCAAAGCCCGGCATGGTTCTGTATGAGGTGTACACCACCGTCTACATCACTCCCCGGGATGGGCTGGAAGAACAGCTGAAACAGAAAAAGTAAAGATCGACCCTCTCCGTCAAAGCCTGCGGGCCCTGACGGAGAGGGTCTTTTTGTATAAAGCGCCTCATTCCGGTGCATCCTGAGAGGCAGGGGAGTTTTCCACGCAAAAACGTGGAACGCGGTATGCAAAATGCACAAAAAATGCGCCAAAAGACCGTGCGGAGAAAATAAAAAAGAAAAATACGATTTTTTTGAAAAAACACTTGCCAAATGCACGCAGATGTGATAAAATATCTCTCGGCTGCAAAGGGCTTGTGCGATACAAGTCGTGCAGGCCAGCGATATGCGTAGATGCGGGAGGTTGTCATCCGGCAATAGTCGTGATGGGTTATTTCCGCGGAGTATGTCCGATCTTAGAACCGGGCGAAAAAATTACTGACAGCGATGGAATACGTTCCCTCGGCGGGGTAACCTGCGAAACGGGCGGAACCAATGTTCGGATTTGATTTGCTAATATATCTCCGGGAGAACTGCCAAGCGGTTCACCGGTTTTTCTAGTGCCAAATCGAGGAACACCCGGAACTGTGTAGAGCAATTTATCGGCTCGCCTAGGGCAAAATCAATTTTTTCAGGAGGCGTAAGCAATGGCAGTCAAAGAGAAAATCAGAATCCGTCTGCAGAGCTATGATGCTCAGCTGATCGATGCCGCAGCAGAGAAGATCGTGGAGACCGCAAAGCACACTGGTGCCCGCGTGTCCGGCCCCATCCCCCTGCCCACCGATCGTGAGATCGTTACCGTTCTGCGCGCTACCCACAAGTACAAGGATAGCCGCGAGCAGTTCGAGAGCCGCACTCATAAGCGTCTGATCGACATTCTGAAGCCGTCCAACAAGACGGTCGAGGCTCTGATGAGCCTCCAGCTCCCCGCTGGCGTGGACATCGAGATCAAGCTGTAACAGCTGATCCAAGCGATGCTCCTCGTTTCCCGAGGGGTCATGTTGGCGGTGACGTGCGCCGCCAACCAATAACCTTTACAGGAGGAAAAGAAAATGGTTAAAGGCATTATCGGCAAGAAAGTCGGTATGACCCAGCTGTTCGATGAGAGCGGCAAGGTTATTCCCGTAACTGTCATCGAGGCTGGTCCCTGCACCGTGGTGCAGAAGAAGACCGTCGAGAGCGATGGTTACCAGGCTGTCCAGCTGGGCTTCGGCGAGGTTTCCGCCAAGAAGGTCAACAAGGCAGCTGCAGGTCACTTCAAGAAGGCAAACGTTGCCCCCAAGAAGACCCTGCGCGAGTTCCGTCTGGAAGATGTTTCCGCAATGAACGTTGGCGACGTGCTGAAGGCTGATGTCTTCGCAGCAGGCGACAAGGTTGACGTTGCAGGCGTTTCCAAGGGCAAGGGCTACCAGGGCGTTATCAAGCGCTTTGGCCAGCACCGTCTGCGTGAGAGCCACGGCACCGGCCCTGTTGCTCGTCATGCAGGTTCTATGGGCGCTATTTCCAACCCCTCTCGTGTGTTCCCCGGCAAGCGCCTGCCCGGTCACATGGGCTTTGTGCGGGTCACCGTGCAGAACCTGACCGTTGTCAAGGTTGACACCGAGAACAATCTGATCGCTGTCAAGGGTGCGGTTCCCGGCTCCAAGGGCACCATCGTCACTCTGGCCAACAGCGTGAAGGCGTAAGGAGGAAAGCTACAATGGCAAAGTTTAATGTAGTCGATATGAACGGTCAGCACGTTAGCGAGATCGAGCTTTCCGACGCCGTGTTCGGTATCACCCCGAACGAGAAGGCTGTCCACATTGCTGTGGTGAACTTCCTGGCCAACCAGCGTCAGGGCACCCAGAACACCAAGATCCGCATGGAAGTTTCCGGCGGCGGCAAGAAGCCCTGGCGTCAGAAGGGCACCGGCCACGCTCGTCAGGGCTCCATCCGTGCTCCCCAGTGGACTCACGGCGGCGTTGCTCTGGGCCCCAAGCCCCGCAGCTACAACTACCACATCAACAACAAGGTCAAGCGCCTGGCTTTGCTGAGCGTTCTGTCTGACAAGGCTGCCAATGGCAACATGGTCGTTGTTGATAAGTTCACCTGCGACGAGTACAAGACCAAGGCTGTGGTTGCAATGCTGAACGCTGTTGGCGCTGGCAAGAAGAACCTGCTGGTCAACGAGACCGTCGATGCAAAGTTCGTCAAGAGCGCTGGCAACATTGCCGGTGTCAAGACCACCTTTGCAGGCAGCGTGAACACCTACGATGTGCTGAACGCCGACAAGCTGATCATCAGCGTCGACGCAGCTAAGAAGCTCGAGGAGGTGCTTGGCTAATGAAAACCGCACATGATATCATCCTGAAGCCGGTCATTACCGAGAACTCCATGGCTGGCATCGCTGATAAGAAGTACACCTTCAAGGTTGCTACTGATGCCACCAAGGTCGAGATCGCTCAGGCTGTCGAGACTCTGTTCCCCGGCGCTAAGGTCGCTAAGGTCAACACCATTTCTGTGCGTGGCCGCTTCCGCCGCCAGGGCATGCATGCTGGTTACACTGCCGCTTCCAAGAAGGCAATCGTGACCCTGACCAAGGACTCCAAGGAAATCGAGTTCTTCAACAGCATGGTCTAAACCGAACCCGCCGAGGGTTCCTCTATGGGGATATGACCCCGATAATAATTCATAAGATAAACAAAGGAGAATAGCACAATGGCTATCAAGAAGTATGGCCCCACTACTCCGGGCCGCCGCGGCATGACCGTCACGGATTACAGCGTCCTGAGCAAGGTCGCTCCCGAGCGCAGCCTGCTGGAGCCCATGAAGAAGCACAGCGGCCGCAACAACACCGGTCGTATCACCGTCCGCCACCAGGGCGGCGGCAACCGCACCAAGTATCGTGTCATCGACTTCAAGCGTCAGAAGACCGATATCCCCGCTACCGTCAAGACTCTCGAGTATGATCCGAACCGCAGCGCATTCATCGCTCTGGTTGAGTACACCGATGGCGTTAAGAGCTACATCATTGCTCCCGATGGCCTGAAGGTGGGCGATGTGGTCATCAGCAGCAAGTCTGCCGACATCAAGCCCGGCAACTGCCTGCCCTTCGAGAACATCCCCGTTGGTACCATCATCCACAACATCGAGCTGTATCCCGGCCGCGGCGCTCAGCTGGTTCGTTCCGCTGGCAACATGGCTCAGCTGATGGCTAAGGAGAATGGCTACGCTCTGGTTCGTCTGCCCTCCGGTGAGATGCGCAACGTGCCCGTGAACTGCACCGCAGTTGTGGGCCAGGTTTCCAACATCGACCACGAGAACGTCAACCTGGGCAAGGCCGGCCGTAAGCGCCACATGGGCGTTCGTCCCGGCAGCCGTGGTACCGTTATGAACCCCTGCGACCACCCCCACGGCGGTGGCGAGGGCCGCGCACCTGTTGGTCACTCCGGTCCTATGACTCCCTGGGGCAAGCCCGCTCTGGGTCTCAAGACTCGCAAGCATCATAAGCGCTCCGATAAGCTCATCGTGAAGCGTGCAGGTAAGTAAGAGAGGAGTTTAAGACAATGGGTAGAAGCATTAAAAAAGGACCTTTCGTCCAGGCTGCTCTTCTGAAGCACGTTGAAGCAATGAACGCTTCCGGCAAGAAGCAGGTCATCAAGACCTGGAGCCGCGCCTCCACGATCTTCCCCGAATTCGTTGGTCACACCTTTGCCGTTCACGACGGCCGCAAGCATGTGCCTGTGTATGTGACTGAGGACATGGTTGGCCACAAGCTGGGTGAGTTCGTTCCCACCCGTACCTTCAAGGGCCACACCGGTAATTCTAAATAATAGAGGGAGGAACACAACATGGAAGCTCGGGCAATTCTTCGTTATGCCCGCATTAGTCCCCGTAAGGTGTCTATCGTTATGGACCTGATCCGTAACAAGCCGCTGGACGAAGCGCTGGCAATCCTGCAGTACACCCGAAGGCCGCTTGTGAGACCTTCTGAAGCTGGTGAAGTCTGCAGCCGCTAATGCGGAAAACAACTTCAATATGGACAAGAACAATCTGTACGTTGCTGAGTGCTACGTGTGCCCCGGCCCCACGCTGAAGCGCATGATGCCTCGTGCACAGGGCCGCGGCTACCGCATCCTGAAGCGCACCAGCCACATGACCGTTGTTCTGAAAGAGAAAGAGTAAGGAGGGAAAACAATGGGCCAGAAAGTAAATCCGCACGGCATTCGTGTCGGCGTTATTAAAGACTGGGACAGCCGCTGGTTTGCCTCCAAGAAGGATTTCAGCGATAACCTCGTCGAGGATCACAAGATCCGCACTGAGCTGAAGGCTCAGCTGAAGGACGCTGGTGTCCCCAAGATCGAGATCGAGCGTACTGTGGATCCTTCCACTTCCGCTCCTCGCGTGACTGTTAACATCTACTGCGCTAAGCCGGGCATGGTCATCGGCAAGGGCGGTGAGGAGCGCGTTGCTCTGCAGAACAAGCTGACCAAGGAGTATGGCAAGACTGTGATCGTCAATGTCATCGAGGTCAAGAGCGCTTCCACCAACGCACAGCTGGTTGCTGAGGACATCGCTCGTCAGCTGGAGAACCGTGTGACCTTCCGCCGTGCCATGAAGCAGTGCATGCGCAATGCTATGAGCCCCCGCGATCGTTCCACCGTTCCCGCTAAGGGCATCAAGGCTATGTGCTCCGGCCGTCTGGGCGGCGCTGATATCGCTCGTACTGAGAGCTATCACGAGGGCACCATCCCCCTGCAGACCCTGCGTGCCGACATCGACTACGGCTTTGCTGAGGCTGCTACCACCTACGGCCGCATCGGCGTTAAGGTGTGGGTCTACAAGGGCGAGGTCCTGAAGAGCGCTAAGACCGCTCAGAAGAAGGAAGGAGGCAACAAGTAATGTTACTGCCTAAGCGTGTTAAGTACCGCCGCGTTCAGCGCGGCCGCATGACCGGCAAGGCTACCCGCGGCAACGTGGTGTGCCAGGGCCAGTACGGCCTTGTTGCTCTGGAGCCGGCATGGATCTCTTCCACCCAGATCGAGGCTGCTCGTGTTGCCATGACTCGTTACATCAAGCGTGGCGGCAAGGTGTGGATCAAGATCTTCCCCGATAAGCCCGTTACTGAGAAGCCCGCTGAGACCCGCATGGGTTCCGGTAAAGGCTCTCCCGAGTACTGGGTTGCTGTCGTTAAGCCCGGCCGCGTTCTGTTCGAGCTGGCAGATGTCGATGAGGCAACTGCTCGCGAGGCTCTGCGCCTGGCTATGCACAAGCTGCCCATCAAGTGCAAATTTGCAGTCCGTGAGGACTCCGTGAAGGAGGATGGCACCAATGAAGGCTAATGAACTCCGCGAAATGCAGACCGCAGAGCTGACCAGCAAGCTGGTCGACCTGAAGGCTGAGCTGTTTAACCTGCGCTTCCAGCATGCCATCAACCAGCTGGAGAACCCCGGCCGCATCGACGCAGTCAAGAAGGACATCGCCCGCGTGATGACCGTTCTGGCTGAGAAGCAGTAAGGAGGTTAAACGATGGAAGAACGTAATCTGAGAAAGACCCGCGTCGGCGTTGTCGTGTCCGACAAGATGGATAAGACCATCGTGGTTGCCGTTAAGGATAGCGTGCAGCACCCCCTGTACAAGAAGATCCTGAAGCGTACCGTGAAGTTCAAGGCTCGTGACGAGCAGAACGAGTGCGGTATCGGTGACCGTGTTGAGATCATGGAGTGCCGCCCCCTGAGCAAGGATGTGCGCTGGCGCCTGGTCCGTATCGTTGAGAAGGCAAAGTAATCTTTGCCCGCTGCTTTGAACAGTTTGAAAGGAGATATCTGAAATGGTTCAGATGCAAACTTATCTCAAAGTTGCCGACAACACCGGTGCCAAGGAGCTGATGTGCTTCCGTGTGCTGGGCGGCACCCGCAAGAGATACGCAAACATTGGTGACGTCGTGGTCTGCTCTGTCAAGAAGGCAGCCCCCGGCGGCTCCGTTAAGAAGGGCGACGTCGTCAAGGCTGTCATCGTGCGCAGCAAGCATGGCGTGCGCCGCGACGACGGTTCCTACATCCGTTTTGATGAGAACGCCGCCGTTATCGTTATGGCCGACAAGAACCCCAAGGGTACTCGTATCTTTGGACCTGTTGCTCGCGAGCTGCGTGATGCCGGCTACACCAAGATCCTGAGCCTGGCTCCGGAATCGCTGTAAGGAGGTTTTAAAAATGAATAATCTTCATGTTAAAACCGGCGACAACGTTATGATCATCAGCGGCAAGGACAAGGGCCACACTGGTAAGGTCCTGCAGGTCAGCCCCTCTGAGAACAAGGTCATCGTTGAGGGCCAGAACATGGTTACCAAGCACGTCAAGCCTCGTCGTCAGGGCGAGCAGGGCGGCATCGTGAAGGCTGAGGGTGCTATGTACGCATCCAAGGTCATGCCCATCTGCCCCAAGTGCGGCAAGGCCGTGCGCGTGGGCCACGTCGAGAAGGACGGTAAGATGGTCCGCGTCTGCAAGAAGTGCGGCGCTGAGCTGTAAGGAAAGGAGTAAGGAACAATGGCTCGTTTGAAAGAACAGTATGTCAATGAAATTGCTCCTGCTCTGAACTCTAAGTTCGGTTACAAGAGCGTTATGCAGATCCCCAAGCTGGACAAGGTCGTCATCAACGTTGCCTGCGGCGAAGCCAAGGACAACGAGAAGATCCTGGAAGCTGTTATGAAGGATCTGGGCCAGATCACTGGCCAGAAGGCAGTCGTCTGCCGTGCCAAGAAGAGCGTTGCTAACTTCAAGCTGCGCCAGGGCACTCCCATCGGCTGCAAGGTCACCCTGCGTGGTGAGCGTATGTACGAGTTTGTCGATCGTTTCTTCAACGTCGCTCTGCCCCGTGTCCGCGACTTCCGCGGCATCAACGGCAACGGCTTTGACGGCCGCGGCAACTTTGCATGCGGCATCAAGGAGCAGATCATCTTCCCCGAGATCGACTTTGATAAGGTCGATGCAGTCCGCGGCATGGATGTCTGCTTTGTTACCACCGCTAAGACCGACGAAGAGGGCAAGGAGCTGCTGAAGGCTCTGGGTGCTCCGTTCGCTACCGAGAATAACTAAGGAGGAGATTGATACAATGGCTAAACTGTCTATGAAGCTGAAGCAGTCTCGTCCTGCTAAGTTCTCTACCCGTGCATACACCCGCTGCCGCATCTGCGGCCGCCCCCACTCCGTGCTGCGCAAGTACGGCGTGTGCCGTGTGTGCTTCCGTGAGCTGGCCTACAAGGGCGAGATCCCGGGCGTGAAGAAGGCTTCCTGGTAATCAAGCCAGAGGGCTGGATAGAATGTCGGATATCCGCCCCGGGGCAAGCATGTTTCGGGGCGGTATCATTATAAAACAAATGAGAGCTAATCTAAGGAGGTTAGTGGCACATGCAGATTACTGATCCTATCGCGGACCTGCTTACTCGCATCCGCAACGCTAGCACTGCCAAACACCCTTCTGTGGAGATCCCCGCTTCCAACATGAAGAAGGCTATCTGCCAGATTCTGGTTGACGAGGGCTACATCAAGGGCATGCAGGTGAAGAACGACACCGTTCAGGGCACCATCGTTGTCACCCTGAAGTACCAGGCTAACGGCGAGCCCGTTATCGCTGGCCTGCGCCGCGTGTCCAAGCCCGGCCTGCGCATCTACACCAACTGCGAGGATATGCCGAAGGTCATGAAGGGCCTGGGCACCGCAATCATTTCCACCTCTAAGGGCATCATGACCGATAAGGCTGCTCGTGCTGCGCACGTTGGCGGCGAAGTCCAGCCTACGTGTGGTAAGAAGGGTAAAAGACAATGTCGAGGTGGAAGAAAACCCATCGTCATTCCTGCCGGCGTCACTGTCACTGTCGATGGGCAGCACACACGTCGCCGTCAAAGGGCCCAAGGGCAGCCTGAATTCCAACTTCCACCCCCTGATGACCGTTAAGGTCGAGGGCAATGAAGTTCTGGTTACCCGCCCCAATGACGATCCCAAGGCCCGCAGCCTGCACGGCCTGACCCGTACCAACATCGCTAACATGGTCAACGGTGTTGTGAACGGCTACGGAAGAAGCTGGAGATCGTGGGCGTTGGCCTGCGCTGCCAGAAGCAGGGCTCCAACCTGGTTATGAACCTGGGCTTCTCCCACCAGGTGAATGTCCCCGATACCGAGGACTGCACCATCGTGTGGCAGGACCCCAACCACTTCTCTGTCACTGGTATTGACAAGCAGAAGGTGGGCCAGTACGCCGCCGAGATCCGCGCCAAGAAGCCGCCCGAACCCTACAAGGGCAAGGGCATCCGCTACGCAGGCGAGGTTGTCAAGCACAAAGAAGGCAAGGCGGCAAGGGCAGAAATAAGGTAAGGAGTGAAAGACAATGGTTAAGCAGATCGACAAGGAACGAAGCTCGTCTTCGTCGTCATCGCCGCGTTCGCAACAAGATCAGCGGCACCGCAGCACGTCCCCGTCTGGATGTTTTCCGCTCCGCCAAGCACATTTACGCTCAGATCATCGATGATGAGCAGGGCGACCCTGGTGTCTGCATCCACTATGGACAAGGACTTCAATGCAACGGCGGCAACGTCGAGGCCGCAGCTGAGATCGGTAAGAAGGTCGCAGCAAAGGCTCTGAAAAGGGCATCACCGAGGTCGTGTTCGACCGTGGTGGCTACGTTTATCATGGCCGTTAAGGTTCTATGGCTGATGGCGCCCGTGAGGGCGGCCTGAAGCTGTAATGAGAGGAGGAAACACATTATGGCTATGAGAAACCGTGAAGACGACGGCATGATCACCAAGGTTGTCTCCATCAACCGCGTTTCCAAGACTGTCAAGGGCGGCCGCATCATGAAGTTTGCCGCTCTGGTTGTCGTGGGCGACGGCAAGGGCACCATCGGTTATGGCATCGGCAAGTCTGGCGAAGTGCCTGAGGCAATCCGCAAGGGCGAGGCTGCTGCAAAGAAGAACATGCACAAGGTTGCCCTGAAGGGCACCACCATCCCCCACGAGATCGTCGGCAAGTACGGCGCAGGCGCTGCCCTGCTCAAGCTGGCTGCACCCGGTACCGGCATGATCGCCGGCGGCCCTGTGCGTGCTGCGTCATTGAGGCTGCTGGCATCAAGGACGTCCGTGCGAAGTCTATGCGTTCCAACAACCCCATCAACGTTGTTTCTGCTACCTTCGCAGGTCTGTGCGGCCTGGTCAGCGCGGAGTCCGTCGCTGAGAAGCGCGGCAAGACCGTGAGTGAGATTCTGGGTTAAGGAGGTAACAAACCATGGCAGATAAGATGCTCAAGATCGAGCTGAAGAAGAGCCTGATCGGCCGCGGCGCTAAGCAGATCGCTACCGCTGAGGCCCTGGGCCTGAAGAAGCCGGGCGACGTTACCGTTCAGCCTGACAATGCCGCTACGCAGGGCAAGATCGCAAAGATCGGCTTTATGCTCAGCGTCACCGAAGCCTAATAGCAGGGGGTATACGCATAATGAAACTTCATGAACTGCACGCTATTCCCGGTGCAAACAAGGCTGTGACCCGCAAGGGCCGCGGCATTGGCTCCGGCAATGGCAAGACTGCCGGTTTCGGCAGCAAGGGCCAGAAGGCCCGTTCCGGCGTGAAGCACGCTGGTTTCGAGGGCGGCCAGATGCCTCTGGCACGCCGCCTGCCGAAGGTTGGCTTTAACAACATCTTTGCTACCCAGTACGCCATTGTTAACGTGGCTGACCTGGAAGCTGCTTTCAATGCTGGCGATGTCGTTGACACCGAAGCTCTGAAGGCAAAGGGTCTGGTCAAGAAGACTCTGGACGGTGTTAAGGTCCTGGGCAACGGCGAGCTGACCAAGGCTCTGACCGTCAAGGCCGCAGCCTATTCCGCTTCTGCCAAAGAGAAAATCGAGAAGGCAGGCGGAAAGGCTGAGGTGATGTAAGGTGTTCCAGACATTCCGTAACGCATGGAAGATTCCCGAGCTTAAAAATCGTCTCCTGTTCACGCTGGCGATCCTCGTGGTGTATCGTCTGGGCAGCGCCATCCCCGTTCCGTTCATCACCGGTTCTGCACTGAACCAGATGTTCTCCAACGGCAATATGCTCTCGTATCTCGATATGATGAGCGGTGGTGCCCTGTCCCGGTGCACACTCTTCGCGTTAGGTGTGACGCCTTATATCAACGCTTCCATCATTGTGCAGCTGCTCACCGTTGCGATCCCCGCCCTGGAAAACATGGCGAAGGAAGCCGACGGCCAGCAGAAGATGCAGCAGATCACCCGGTATGTCGGCGGTGTCATCGCTCTGGTGATGAGCCTCGGCTACTACTTCGTGATCCGCAATATGGGCGCACTGAAGTACACCAGCGGCGCGGCCGGTATCTTTACCGCCGTTGTCATCATTGCCACCTTTACCGCAGGTGCGCAGCTGATCACCTGGTGTGGTGAGCAGATCGACGACAAGGGTATCGGCAACGGTATCTCTCTGTTGATCTTCTCCTCGATCGTTTCCAACTGGTCCGGTGTCTACACCACCGTCACGGGTCTGCTGACCCGCGCCGCTGCAGGCGAGACCCGGTTCTATATCCTGCTGCCCCTGCTGCTGGTTCTGGCACTGGTTGTGATCGTGTTCATCGTTGTTATGACCAACGCTGAGCGCCGCATCACCATCCAGTATGCCAAGCGTGTGGTGGGCCGCAAGCAGATGGGCGGGCAGAACAGCTACCTGCCCCTGAAGCTGAACATGAGCGGCGTGATGCCCATCATCTTCGCTTCCGCGATGGTTTCGATCCCCGGCACCATCGGCAGCTTCCTGCAGATCGATCAGGCAGCACATCCGTTCTGGTATGCTTTCTTCCATACCTTCAACTACACGTCGCTGCTCTACATCGTGATCTACCTGCTGCTGATCCTGGCCTTCAACTACTTCTATGTGGCCATCCAGTACAACCCCGTTGAGATCGCCAACAATCTGCGCCGCAACAACGGCTCGATCCCCGGCTTCCGTCCCGGCAAGCCGACCAGCGATTTCCTGACCCGCACCCTGAATAAGATCACCCTCATGGGTGCCATCTTCCTGGCTGCGGTGGCTGTACTGCCGATCATTCTGGGCAACCTGACCGGTATGAGCATCCAGCTGGGCGGTACCAGCCTGCTGATCGTGGTTGGTGTGGCACTTGATACCACCCGCAGCCTCGACAGCTTTATGACGATGCGCAACCACAAGGGTTTCCTTGGTTGATCTAAAACAAAAGCACTGATGTGAGAAAGCACTGGAAAGGGGAGCATGCTCGTACTTTTCAGTGCTTTTTTGCTTTGAAGGGGCGTTAGTTCCTTCAAACATCAAAAAAGGCTCCTTTGATAGAGGAAAGGAAGAATACCTATGAATCTGATTCTGTTAGGCGCACCCGGCGCGGGCAAAGGCACCCAGGCCGAGATCATCTGCGCAAAGCTGAACATCCCCTCCATCAGCACCGGCAACATCCTGCGCGCTGCTGTCAAGGAAGGCACCGAGATGGGCCTGAAGGCAAAGAGCTTCATGGACGCTGGCGCTCTGGTGCCCGATGAGGTCATCATCGGCATCCTGAAGGAACGCCTGGCACAGGATGACTGCGCCAACGGCTTCATCCTGGACGGCGTGCCCCGCACCATCGCTCAGGCCGAGGCCATCGAGACCATGGGCATCCGCATCGACAAGGTGCTGGAGCTGTCTGTGGCGGACGATGTCATCGTGGAACGGATGAGCGGTCGCCGCGTCTGCGAGAAGTGCGGCGCAAGCTACCACATCATCAACAAGAAGAGCAAGGTCGAGGGCGTGCGACCTGTGCGGCGGCAAGACCGTCATCCGCAAGGACGACCAGCCCGCTACCGTTCTGGATCGCCTGAAGGCTTACCACGAGCAGACCGAGCCGCTGGTGGCGTTCTACCGTGAGCGCGGCAAGCTGGCCGTGATCCCCTTCTGCCCCTCCATCGAGGAGACGACCGCTGAAGTGATGAAGGCACTGGAGGCATAATCGTGATCCAAATCAAGAATGCGAAAGAACTGGACGGAATGCGCAGGGCCAATGCCCTGAGCGCAGCTGCCCTGAAGTACGGCGGCCAGCACATTGAGGCTGGCATGACCACCTGGGAACTGGATAAGCTGATCTACGATTTCATCGTAAAGCACGGCGGTACCCCCAACTTCAAGGGACTGTACGGTTTCCCGGGAACGGCCTGCATCAGCCTGAATGACACCATCATCCATGGCATCCCGTCGCATGATATCGTCATCCGCCCGGGCGACATCGTCAGCATCGACACCGGTGCAAAGGTCGATGGCTTCAACGGCGACAACGCCTGCACCTATGCGGTGGGCAAGATCGACCTGGAAGCACAGCGCCTGCTGGATGTGACCAAGGCAGCTCTGTATAAGGGCATTGAGCAGGCAAAGGCCGGCAACCGCATCGGTGATATCGGCTATGCGGTGCAGAGCTACTGCGAGGACGCAGGCTTCTCCGTGGTTCGGGAGTTCGTGGGCCACGGCACCGGCCGTGAACTGCACGAGGACCCCGAGGTGCCCAACTACGGCCATCAGGGCCGCGGCCCCCGCCTTGTGCCCGGCATGACCATTGCCATTGAGCCTATGATCTGCCAGTACGACTGCAAGATCACCCAGGCCAAGGACGGCTGGACGGTCAAGACCAAGGACGGCGGTCTGGCAGCGCACTTCGAGCACTCGAACGCGATCCTGAAGGATCACACCGAGATCATGACCCGCTTCTGGGATGATCCCGATTTTGATCCCGAGACCTTTTGCCTGAAGTAAGCAAACCGGCACAGCATCCCCTAAGGCCTCCCGGAAACGGGAGGTCTTTTTGCATCCGGAGCAGGGCCTTTGTGCAATTCTGACAAGTTTTGGTGAAAAATTTTCATCTTCCCGGTGGAGAAGCGCAAAACCGGGGCGGGGAAACGGCCGGTTTGAAAATGCGAGAATTTTTTATCGGAAATACGGAAAAAACACTTGCAAATCCATTGCAAAAGGTGTATAATCTATAAATGGCCGTGACAGCCAGATGCTTTCTCGGTGGACAGGGATTTTCTGCCCACTTTGCGGATTTTGTGCCGCAGGAGAAGAAGTATGTGGCGGTTATCGCCGCCTGTCCGTCAATTCATGGCAAACTGAGCAGATCCAATGAGGAGGCAAATAGCTTGTCTAAAGAAGACGTTATCGAGATCGAAGGCATCGTGCGTGAAGCCATGCCCAACGCCATCTTTAAGGTGGAAATGTTGAGCGAGGATAAGAACACCGGGAAGCTCACTCCCAGCGGGCACATCCTCTTAGCGCACATCTCCGGCAAGCTGCGGACCAATTTCATCCGTATCCTGCCCGGGGACAAGGTTACCGTAGAAATGTCGCCCTATGACTTGTCAAAGGGCCGCATCACCTGGCGCTCCAAATAAGTGCCAGGGCATCAACCAAAAGGAGGTTCAACATCATGAAGGTCAAGCCTTCCGTGAAACCCATCTGCGAAAAGTGCAAGGTCATCCGCCGCAAAGGCCGCGTGATGGTCATCTGCCAGAACCCCAAGCATAAGCAGCGCCAGGGCTAATTCGGGCGCCTGGGGGTCAAGTGCGTAGAGTCCCGGCGCAGACCCCGACACTGACATGGGATGATTTTGAGGATACTACTATGGCACGTATTGTTTGCGTTGACCTGCCCGAGAAGCGCGTTCAGGTGGGTCTCACCTACGTTTACGGTATCGGTCAGACCACTGCTAACAAGATCCTGGAAGCAACTGGCATCAACCCCGATACCCGCGTCAAGGACCTGACTCTGGAAGAAGAGGCTAAGATCCGTGACTACATCGATCAGGCTAACATCATCGTTGAGGGCGACCTGCGCCGCAACGTTGCTCTGGACATCAAGCGCCTGGTTGAGATCCAGTCCTTCCGTGGCACCCGCCATCGCAAGAATCTGCCCTGCCGCGGCCAGCGCACCAAGACCAATGCACGTACCTGCAAGGGTCCCAAGCGCACTGTCGCTAACAAGAAGAAGTAAGGAGGATTTGAGAAATGGCAAGTGCAAATAACGCCAAGAAGGGCGCAAATGTCCGCATGAAGCGGAAAGAGCGCAAGAACATTGCTGCTGGTCAGGCTCATATCCAGTCTACCTTCAACAATACTGTCGTTACCATCACCGACCTGCAGGGTAATGCAGTGTCCTGGTGCTCCTCTGGCTCCCTGAACTTCCGTGGCAGCCGTAAGAGCACCCCGTTCGCAGCCCAGTCTGCTGCTGAGACCGCAGCCAAGGTTGCAATCGAGCATGGCATGAAGACTGTTGAAGTCTACGTCAAGGGCCCCGGCGCTGGCCGTGAGTCCGCTATCCGTGCGCTGCAGGCTACCGGCCTGGAAGTCACCCTGATCAAGGACGTGACTCCCATCCCCCACAACGGCTGCCGTCCCCCGAAGCGCCGTCGTGTCTGATCGAAGGAGGAAATTGAATTATGGCAAAGAATACGCAGCCTATCGCAAAGCGTTGCAAGGCCCTGGGCATTTCTCCTGCGGTCATGGGCTATGCAAAGAAGAATACCACCCGCAACTCCAACGGCAATGTCCGCAAGAAGCAGTCTGAGTACGCATCTCAGCTGAAGGAGAAGCAGAAGGTCAAGTTTATCTACGGCGTTCTGGAGAAGCAGTTCCACAATGCTTACCTGCGTGCTGAGGCTCGCCCCGGCAAGACCGGTGAGAACCTGCTCCAGATCATGGAGTGCCGTCTGGACAACGTCGTGTTCCGCCTGGGCTTTGCTCAGACCCGCCGCGACGCTCGTCAGCTGGTGAGCCACGCTCACTTCACTGTCAATGGCAAGAAGGTCAACATTCCTTCCTACCAGGTCAAGGCCGGTGACGTGATCGAAGTTCGTGAGTCCAGCCGCTCTTCTGCTAAGTTCGCAAAGCTCGTTGGCCCCGAGGCTCCCGTTGTGGCTCTGCCTTCCTGGCTGAACCGTGAGGCCGGCACCCTGAAGGGTGTTGTGACCAAGCTCCCCGAGCGCAGCGACATCGACTACGAAGTTGCAGAGCACCTCATCGTCGAGCTGTACTCCAAGTAATCCATTAAGAAGGGGAGGCCTTCCTTCTGGATGGCGACCTTTCGCATTCTTTTTAAAAGAATTTAATAATGGGCCGATGGCAACATCGGTTTGACAAGGAGGGCATAGATATGATGGAGATTGAACGTCCCAAAATCGAAACGGCAAGCCTGTCCCCGGACGGCCGCTACGGCAGATTCGTGGCGGAGCCTCTGGAGCGTGGCTTTGGCATCACACTGGGCAACAGCCTGCGTCGTGTGCTTCTTTCCTCTCTGCCCGGTGTCGCCGTGACCAGCGTCAAGATCGACGGCGTGGTTCACGAGTTCTCCACCATTGAGGGCGTCAAGGAAGACGTTACCGAAATTGTCCTGAACCTGAAGGGTATTGCTGCAAAGCTGTACACCGACGGGCCGAAGACAGTGCGTGTTGAGGCAGTCGGCCCTTGTGAGGTTACTGCGGACAACATCAAGCAGGGCGACGATATTGAGATCCTGAACCCTGAATGGCACATTGCAACCCTGGGCGAGGGCGGCAAGCTCGTCATGGAGCTCACCTTCGATAAGGGCCGCGGTTATGTGCCTGCAGAGCGCAACAAGCAGGCCATCGTCGAGAAGAACGATATCAACACTCTTCCCGTCGATAGCATTTACACCCCCGTGCTCAAGGTGAATTATAACGTTGAGAGCACCCGCGTTGGACAGGCCATCGATTACGACAAGCTGACCATCGAGGTTTGGACGGATGGCACGATCAATGCACAGGAAGCCGTTTCTCTGGCTGCCCGTGTGCTGACCGAGCACCTGAACCTCTTCGTCAACCTGTCCGATGAGGCTGCCGGTACGGAGATCATGGTGGAGAAGACCAACGACGATAAGGAAAAGGCTCTGGAGATGACCATCGAAGAGCTGGATCTGAGCGTCCGTTCCTTCAACTGCCTGAAGCGCGCCGGTATCAACACGGTGGAGGATCTGGTCAGCAAGAGCGAGGACGAGATGATGAAAGTCCGTAACCTCGGCCGCAAGAGCCTGGAAGAAGTCATGGCAAAGCTGGACTCCCTGGGCTTCAAGCTGAACACAGACGATGAGTAACTAAAATAATAAGGAGTGAAACGGGATGCCCGGTACCAGAAAGCTCGGTAGAACCAGCGACAGCCGCAACGCTATGATGCGCGCTATGGTCACCTACCTGTTAGAGAATGGCAAGATTGAGACCACTGTCACTCGCGCTAAGGACGTTCGTTCCATGGCCGAGAAGATGATCACCCTGGGTAAGGCCAGCGACCTGCACACCAAGCGTCAGGTCTACGCCTACATCACCAAGGAAGATGTTGCAAAGAAGCTGTTTGATGAGATCAGCCCCAAGTACGCTGACCGCAACGGCGGCTACACCCGCATCATCAAGATCGGCGCTCGCCGCGGCGACGCTGCTGAGATGGCAGTTCTGGAGCTCGTCTGATCGACTCTGACTGTTCAAACAGTGTAACAAAGGCTCTTTCCCTTCGGGGAAAGGGCCTTTTTTGCATCGTGTGGACCGGGCAGCGGGGTGTTCCCAAAGCAGGTGTCCGCTGGGGTGGGACCCTGCTGCCGCAGGCAGTAGGGCGGGCGATGGAATGGCCCGTTTCACTTGCGTGGGAATGCCGCGCTGCCCGATTGGGCGTTAGCAGCTGGGGCTTGTGATGGCGGGGCAAGAATGCTATAATTATACTGTATTTCTGCACGACTTTGCGAATTTTCCATAGAAGGGAGGGGCGGCGGTTGAAAAGACGACGGTTTCTGGTGCTGAGTGCAGGCTGCATGATGGGCCTGCTCTCGGCGTGCGGCCTTCCGATGTCGGAAAATGTGCAGGTGGAGGAGCTGCTGCGTGCCCCACGCCTTCCGGGCGACTACGGTGCACTGCAAAATGCCCTGAACGAATGGCTGGGGGAGAGCGCCCAGCTGAAATACCCGATGCAGGGGGAGCTGCTCTCGCCGTTCCTTTTGCAGGATCTGGATGGTGACGGCCAGCAGGATGCCGCTGTTCTTTACACCACGGCCCAGAGTTCCAACGTCTGCATTGCATTTTTGCAGAAGGATGCCGCAGGCGTGTGGCAGGTCCGCCAGAGCATCGAGGGTCTGGCGGATACAGTGGACAATGTCCGGCTGGCACAGCTGCAGGATGGTGCCGCCATCCAGCTGGTGGTGGGGTACCTCGCCGCGCAGGGGGACAGCTATCTGGCGGTGTACTCCTACGAGAACGGCACGGTCAATGCCATTCTGGAACAGTCCTATGAGCAGTATCTGGTGGAGGATATCACCGGCGGCGGCAACGAGGATCTGATCCTGATGTCCACGCTGGAGGACGGCGGGGTGCAGATCGAGCTGCTGACCGTTGACCGGGACGGGATGTTCCAGCAGGTGGCTGTCATGGGCCTTTCGGCAGATAAGTTCTCGGGCTGCGCCGCTGTGGCGGCGGGCCTGGGAGCGGACGGAAAGCGCTATCTGGTGCTGGACGGCTGGACCGGCCTTTCGGGCAACAATCTGGCCACGGTGCTGCTCTATTTTGATGAGGAAAGCCAGCAGATGCTGCCCGCTGAGCAGATCAGCACCAGTGAGCTGTACAATGCGTCCCTGCGCAATGTCTCCACGCTGGTCAGCCGGGATCTGGACGGCGACGGCATCGTGGAGATCCCCACCCAGCCTGACGAAGCGGGCCTGCTGAACCTGAGCCAGAGCCGGCGGATGGATTTTATCGTCTGGATGGACTACACCAGCCCGGAGCCGGAAAAGAGCTTCGGCCTGCTGGACGAGGAGAGCAGCTGCTACATTGAGCTGCCTGCCGAGTGGGAGGGCAACCTGATGCTCACCGACAGCGCTGAGGGAGAGGAAGCCGTGGAGCTGCGCACCGTGGACGAGGGGAAACTGGTGCTGACCATGCGCCTGGTTCCTTCCAGCGAGAGCGCGGCGGGCTGGACCCGCCTGGGCGTGGTGGCATCCCGCCAGATGCAGGCCAAGTTCGGGCCGGACGTGGTGCTGAAGGATCAGAGCTATCGGCTGTCCCGGTCACTTTATCGGTTGAATTGATGATGCCGCTCAGTTTTGCAGAAGCTTACCGGATGCAGGCTGGGTGTTCTGAGGTGAAATGCTTCTCCGTGTGCTCTTGGGCAGAGAGAAGGCAGAAAAATATGGAGGTCTTAGATGGTCAAGGTACTTGTGGTAGAGGATGAAGCCAGCATCCGCGAGATGATCGCGCTGAACCTGCGGCTGGCGGGGATGGAGGCGGTGGAGGCCGACAGCGCCGAAGCCGCCCTGCCTCTGCTGGAGCAGAAGCCCGGCTGTGATGCTGCCATTCTGGATGTGATGCTGCCCGGCATGAATGGGTTCTCGCTCTGCGAGACCATCCGCCGCACCGACCAGAAGATCGGCATCATCATCCTGAGTGCCAAGGGGCAGGAGCAGGACAAGATCCGCGGCCTGTCCATCGGCGCGGATGACTATATGACCAAGCCCTTCAGCGTCAGTGAGCTGCTGGCCCGTGTGGAGGCCCTCTGCCGCCGGGTGGGCCGCTCGGGCGGCGGCTCCGCTGCAGACGAAAATGCCCCCACCACACTGGTCAGCGGGGAATTTGTGCTGGATGAGAACCGCCGTGTTCTCCTCAAGGCCGGGCGGCAGATCGAGCTGACCCAGGTGGAGTTCCAGATCATGGAGCTGTTCTTCCACAACCCCGGCATCGCGCTGGTGCGGGAAAAGATCCTGAAAGGCGTGTGGGGCGAGAACTACTTCGGCGATGTGAAGATCGTGGATGTGAACATCCGCCGCCTGCGGATGAAGGTAGAGGATGAGCCCAGCCACCCCACCCACATTATGACAGTGTGGGGCTACGGCTACCGTTGGGAGGAGTAAAGAAAAACCTCTCAGTTGCGCTGTACTCGACCGCTCTCCCAATAGGAGAGCCGGGATTACTGACAGAAAGGAGGAAAAGCAATGCGCAGTGGTATTACCCACCGCTGGCTGCGGGGAAGCCTGTTCCTGACGGTGCTGCTGGTGCTGTTGGTGGAGAGCATGTTCGTGTACAACTTCAGCCGCAGCTACTACAACAGCGTCCAGCAGACCATGATGCGGCGTTTTTCCTCCATCAACGGTCAGCTGAAAATGTACACCGGCGACACGGCCCAGAAGACCGCGGCCAACCGCAGTGTGGCCCTGCGCCGGATGGTGGAGCAGTTTGCGGATAAAGACAAATATGAGTTCATGCTGCTGGACGGCTACGGCGGCGTGATCGCCTCCTCCAGCGGCACAGGTGCGGACGGCATCGTGGTGCAGGACGATTTTAACAAGGCGCAGGATGCACCGGACGGCGTGGGTGTGGCCATCTACCGCACCGCCAGCGGGGAAACGGTCATGGCCGTATGCAGTCTGGTGCCCTATGCGGCCGAGGACGTGGCTGCCATGCGCCTTGTCACCAGCCTGACGCTGGTGCAGGCGCAGCTGAAGAGCGTTTTCATCGTCAGTCTGATCGTGGTGGCTGCCATTCTGGGCTTTACAGTGGCCTCCGGCCTGTACTTTGTGCGGGGCATCGTGGTGCCGCTGGGGCAGGTGGAGCGGATCGCCGCCAGCATCGCCCGGGGAGAGCTGGATGTCCGCCTGCCCGTGACCGGTGACGAGCGGGACGAGGTGGACCGCCTGCGCGGCACCATCAATCAGATGGCCGAGGGGCTGGAAGAGACGGAGAAGATGAAGAACGAATTCATCAGCTCGGTCTCCCATGAGCTGCGCACGCCGCTCACCTCCATCCGGGGCTGGGTGGAGACCCTGCGCACCCTGGATGACCCCACCGATGAGAACTACCGCAAGGGGCTGGAGATCATCAACAACGAGACCGCCCGCCTGTACAACATGGTGGAGGAGCTGCTGGATTTCAGCCGCCTGCAGAATGGCCGCCTGAAAATGGAGTGCCGCCCCCTGGACCTTGTGGCCGAGCTGACGGACGCTGTCCTTTTCTGTGAAGCGCGCATCCAGCGGGAGGGGCTTCTGCTGGCCTATGCGGAGCCGGAGGAGATGATCCCGGTCTACGCCGACCCGACCGCCTGCGGCAGGTGTTCATCAACATTCTGGACAATGCCATCAAGTATTCGGCCCCCGGCGGACGCATCACGGTCAAGATCTGGCAGGGCGAGTACAAAGCCTTCATCGAGATCATCGATCAGGGCCGCGGCATTCCGCCGGAGGATCTGGAAAACGTCAAGACCAAGTTTTACAAGGGCAGCAACTCGGTGCGGGGCAGCGGCATCGGCCTTGCGCTGGTGGATTCCATTATGACCGCACTGGACGGCACCATGGACCTCAAGAGCACGCTGGGCCGGGGCACAGTGGTCACCTTGGGGCTGCCGATCTACAAACGATAAGAGATTGTCCATATTTATCTGGTAAGATAGAGGGGCAGTTTTTACGATAGAGAGGGGCCGCAGCGCCCCATAGGAGAGCCAATGAATCAACCGAACAAGGAACGCTTCAAGACGAGTGTGGGCGGGCAGGCCCTGATGGAGGGCATTATGATGCGGGGCCCGAAAAACATCTGCTGTGCTGTCCGCAAGCCCGATGGCACCATTGAGACCAAGGTAGAGCCCACCCCCACCCACGGCGTGTGGACAAAGATCCCGCTGGTGCGGGGCGCCATCTCGATGATCGAGAGCCTGATCATGGGATACAAGTACATGATGTACTCGGCACAGGTGAGCATGGGGGATGACTACGACCCCGCCGAAGAGGAGACCGCCTTTGAAAAATGGGTGGGCGACCATCTGGGCAAAAAGGCCGAAGATATCATGCTGGCGGCAGCTGCCGTGATCGGCGGGCTGTTTGCCATCCTGCTCTTCACCGTTCTGCCCACGGTGCTGGTGGGCGGCCTGAACCATCTGGTGCCGCTGGGCCGCTGGGCCAAGGTGGTGCTGGAGGCGGTGCTCAAGGTCGCCATCTTCCTGACCTACATGGCCGCCATCTCCCGGATGAAGGAGATCCACCGGGTGTTCGAGTACCACGGGGCCGAGCACAAGACCATTGCCTGCTACGAGGCCGGAGACCCCCTCACGGTGGAAAATGTCCGCAAATATACCCGCTTCCACCCCCGGTGCGGCACCAGCTTTTTGATCCTTGGTGGTCATCGTCAGCGTGTTCCTGTACAGCGTGCTGCCCTGGTCCAGCACCAGCCTGCGGGTGGTGTTCAAGCTGCTGCTCCTGCCGCTGGTCATGGGCATCAGCTACGAGCTGCTCAAGTGGTGTGGCCGGTCGGACAACATCGCCACCCGCATCATCCGGCAGCCCGGCATCTGGGTGCAGCATCTGACCGTGTTTGAGCCGGACGACAGCATGATCGAGGTGGCCATTGCCGCCGTCACGCCGGTCCTGCCCGAGGACCCGGAGGACGGCAGATGGTAACCGCAGGGATGCTGCCCCGGGCAGCAGTCCGGAGGTGGAGGCACGCCCGCGCGCCGCAGGCTGCCCCGACGCAGATTTTGACGCGCCGAGCTCTTCCGGCTGGCAGTGGGCGGGGATGTCCGCCTTGCTGACGCTCCGCTGGGCGCAGAGCAGGCAGAGCGGCTGGAATCCCTGACGGCCCGCCGCGCGGCCCGGGAGCCTTTGCAATACCTCTGCGGCAGCTGGCCCTTCCTTGACTTTGAGCTGGCTGTCGGCCCCGGCGTGCTCTGCCCCCGGGCCGATACTGAGGTGGTGGCCGAAGCCGCCGCCGGAATGCTGGCTGGGGTGGAGGCACCCCGGGTGCTCGATCTCTGTCGTAAGCACGGGCTGTTTGGGGCTGGGCGTGAAGCGCTTCTGCCCGGCGGCACAGGTCACCAGTCTGGAGAAGAGCCCTGCGGCATACCGCTATCTGGAGCAGAACGCCCATCTCTCCCCGGCACTGACCATCACCCCGGTGCAGGGGGATCTGTTCACCTACTGGCAGACCCTGCCGGAGGGGCAGCTCGACCTCATTGTGTCGAACCCGCCTTACCTGACCGCCGCCGAGATGGGCGCGTTGCAGCCCGAGGTGGCGCAGGAGCCTGCCATGGCGCTGGCAGCGGGGAAGGATGGGCTGGTATTTTACCGCGCCATTGCGGAACACTACCAGAAAGCTCTGCGCCCCGGAGGTGCCCTTGCTCTGGAGATCGGCTGGCAGCAGCGGGAAGCTGTAACGGCTCTGCTTGCCGCCAACGGGTGGACGGACATCGTGTGCAGAAAAGACTTTGGCGGCAATGACCGCTGTGTGATGGCGAGAAAACAATAAAAATATCTACAACTTCCTGTTGTAATATCTGTAAAATGTGTTATACTAGTACCGAAAGAAATGGAATGCCCGCGCCTGCGTTTGGCCGCACCGCGCCGGGAACAGATGACAAAGGAGCATGACACTATGGCAAAAAATCAGAACAACAACGTTGCCCCGGCGACCCAGAAGACCGATCCCGGTGCCAAGAAGGATGCGCTGGCCACGGCACTGGCCCAGATCGAGAAGCAGTTCGGCAAGGGCGCTGTGATGAAGCTGGGCGACAACGCCGCCATGCAGGTGGATGCCATCTCGACCGGCAGCATCGGCCTGGATCTGGCACTGGGCGTGGGCGGCGTGCCCCGGGGCCGCATCATTGAGGTGTACGGCCCTGAATCCAGTGGTAAGACCACGCTGGCCCTGCATGTTCTGGCCGAAGCCCAGAAGAAGGGCGGCGATGTTGCCTTCATCGACGTGGAGCACGCGCTGGACCCTGTGTATGCCGAGGCGCTGGGTGTGGACATCAACAACCTGCTGGTCAGCCAGCCCGATACCGGTGAGCAGGCCATGGAGATCTGCGAGGCGCTGGTGCGCTCCGGTGCCATTGATGCCATCGTTGTGGACTCTGTTGCCGCCATGGTGCCCGCGCCGAGATCGAGGGCGAGATGGGCGACAGTCATGTGGGCCTGCAGGCCCGCCTGATGAGCCAGGCCATGCGCAAGCTGACCAGCGTCATCGGCAAGACCAACACCGTCTGCATCTTCATCAACCAGCTGCGTGAAAAGGTCGGCGTGGTCTACGGCAACCCCGAGGTCACCACCGGCGGCCGCGCCCTGAAGTATTATTCCTCTGTCCGCATCGATATCCGCCGCGTGGAGGGCCTGAAGGATTCTTCCGGCCAGTTCATCGGCAACCACACCCGCGCCAAGATCGTCAAGAACAAGGTGGCTCCTCCGTTCCGTGAGGCTGAGTTTGACATCATGTTCGGCGAGGGCATCTCCAAGATGAGTGAGCTCATCGATCTGGGTGTCAAGCTGGGCATCGTTCAGAAGAGCGGCGCATGGTTCAACTACGGCGATATCCGCCTGGGTCAGGGCCGCGACAACGCCAAGCAGTTCCTGCGCGATAACCCCGAGATCGCCAACGATATCGAGGGTCAGGTGCGCGCCAATGCCGATAAGCTCTATGCCACCCGCCGCCCGGGGGGCAAGGCTGCCGCTGCTCCTGCAGAGGGGGAACCGGCAGCTCCTGCCACAGCAAAGGAGCCGGTGGTCAAGGCTCCCGCCCGCAGCAGCGAGAGTGAGCTGGACATCATGGTGGAAGAGTAAATGGCCTTTTACAGCCGTGGCCGCCGCCCGCTGGCCGAAGAGGAAAAATCCATCGATGCCGCCAAAGCCCGCACCCGGGCCATGGAGCTGCTGGCCGGGCAGGAGCTTTCCTCGGGCCAGCTGTATGAGCGGCTGAACCGTCGCTATACCCAGCAGACCAGTGCCGCCGTGGTGGCAGAGATGGTGCAGCGGGAGTATATCAACGATGCCCGCTATGCCGAGACCCGTGCCCACGCCCTGCTGGCGGCAAAAAAGAGCCGCCGCGCCGCTGCCCAGAATCTGCGGCAGAAGGGCCTGGCCGCAGGCGAGATCCAGCAGGCGCTGGATGCTGTTTACACCCCCGATGTTTCCGGCGAGGACCCGGAGCTGGAAGCCGCTGCCGCTCTGGTGGAAGGGCATTACCGCAAAAAGCTGGAAGCGGGCCGCAGGGATCTGGTCATTGCGGCCCTGCAGCGGCGGGGATTTTCGTATTCCGTTATTAAGGAAGCCATTCGCAGGGTGGAGGAGGGGAATAACCCTCAGTCAAAGCCTGCTTTGCCAGCTCCCCGAAGGGGAGCTTTTCCGGAGCAAATCGTAAAAAATCAAAAGCATCCCTCAAAAGAGAAAGAGAGTATCATCCCTTATGAAAATTGCATGTATTTCCCTTTGGCTGCCCCAAGAACCAGGTCGATCTGGACGTGATGGTGCACATCCTGCTTTCGGCTGGTCACGAGACGGTGGCCGACCTGGGTGAAGCCGATGTCATTCTGGTCAACACCTGCGGCTTTATCGAGAGCGCCAAGACCGAGGCCATTGAGAACATTCTGGAGGCCTGCGCCTACAAGCAGCAGAACCCGGAGCTGAAGGTCATCGTCACCGGCTGCCTGGCTGAGCGTTACCGCAGCCAGATCGAGGAGGAGATCCCCGAGGTGGATGCTGTGGTGGGCTGTGCCTCCAACAAGGCCATTGATACCATCGTGGCCCGCCTGTTCCACGGTGAGAACCATCTGGAAAGCTACGGTGCCAAAAGGACTTCCCGCTGGCGGCAAGCGTGTCATCGGCACGCCTGCCCACTATGCGTACTTAAAGATCGCAGAGGGCTGCAACAACCGCTGCCACTACTGCGCCATCCCGGGCATCCGCGGCCCGCTGCACAGCCGCGATCTGGCCGACTGCGTGGCCGAGGCCCGCTGGCTGGCCGGTGAGGGCGTGAAGGAGCTGATCGTGGTGGCCCAGGACCCCACCGCCTATGGCGAGGACTGGGGCAAGCCCGGCAGCATTTGTGAGCTGCTGGACAAGCTGAACAAGGTGCCGGGCCTTGAGTGGATCCGCATCATGTACGCCTACCCGGAGCGCATCACCGATGACTTTATTGCCGCCATGAAGCGGAACGAGAAGGTGGTGCCTTACCTCGACCTGCCCATCCAGCACTGCAACGATACCATCCTCAAGAACATGAACCGCCGCTCCACCCGTGCGGAGCTGCTGGAGGTCATCGGCAAGCTGCGCCGGGAGATCCCCGGCATCACCCTGCGCACCACCCTGATCGCGGGCTTCCCCGGCGAGACCGAGGAGCAGTTTGAGGACCTGTGCAACTTCGTCAAGGAGGTCAGATTTGACCGTCTGGGCTGTTTTGCCTATTCTGCCGAGGAGAACACCGTGGCCGCAAAGATGGACGGCCAGATCGATCAGGAGACCAAGGACCGCGCGCTGAGCTGGTGATGCAAATCCAGACCGGCATCATGGCCCAGAAACAGGCCGAAAAGGTGGGCCAGACCGTCCGTGTGCTCTGTGACGGCATCGACGAGGAGAGCGGCCTGTACCTCTGCCGCACCACCGGCGATGCCCCCGAGGTGGACGGCAATGTCTGCGTTTCCAGCGAGGAGCCGCTCTATCCCGGCCAGTTCTATGATGTGCTGGTGGAGGACAGTGACCTTTACGATCTGTACGGCACGGTTGCAAAATAACAAATTGGAGGAATCCATATGAATCTGCCCAATAAGCTCACCCTGACCCGCATCATTCTGGTGCCGGTGTTCATGGTCTTCGTTTCCCCTGACCCAGATCGGCACGGAAGATTTCAACCCCACCTGGTATCTGGTGGCAGGCATCATCTTTGCGCGCCAGCTTTACCGATTTTCTGGACGGCCATCTGGCCCGCAAGTGGAACATGGTCACCGACTTTGGCAAGTTTGCCGACCCGCTGGCCGACAAACTGCTGACCACCGTGGCCTTCATTTACATGCTGCGGGACGGCGTGTGCAGCCCGGTGGTGCTCTGCATCATCCTGGCCCGTGAGTTTGCCGTGTCCGGTCTGCGGATGGTGGCCGCCGGTGCCAAGGATGGCAAGGTCATCGCCGCCAATATGTGGGGCAAGGTCAAGACCGTGCTGCAGATGCTGACCATCATCTTCTACTACTTCGGCACTGCATTGACCTGGGGCAATTTCATTATGATAGGCGCTGACTGCGTGTTCCTCTCTTACTGGCTGTGCTGGCTGGTGGCCATTGCCACCGCCATTTCCGGCATCAAGTACCTGTGGGACAACCGCAGCTTCATCAATACCGCAAAATGATCAAGAAGATCGCCATTCTCTGTTCCATTTTCCTGAACCTCTGCATCGTGCGGTGGGAGCCGGTGGCCATCCGGATGACCTGGGAAGCGGTGGGCAGCCAGACCTTCACCTTTTACACCGAGAACTCCAATGTCTTTGCGTTCTTCGTCTGCCTGCTGGTGGCGGTGTGTCAGGTGATCTGCCTGTTCACGGGGCGGCAGCTGCCCCGCTGGGTCAAGACGCTCAAGTACATTGCCACCTGCTGCCTGACCATGACCTTCCTGACCGTGGTGTTCGTGCTGGGGCCCTACTGTGCCGACCAGGGCGGCGTGGTGTTTCTGCTGACCGAGAGCTCCATGCTCTACCACCACCTGCTCAACCCGCTGTGTGCCTTTGTCTCCTTTGTCCTGCTGGAACGGGGCCAAAGCTGCCTGCGCGGTGCGTTCCGCTGGCGCTGGTTCCCACGATGCTCTATGGCTCTGTGGCCCTCTGGGCCAATTACCAGCGGCTCATCACCGGGCCTTACCCGTTCCTGCTGGTCTATCAGCAGACCACCCGGCAGACGGTGCTGTGGTGTGCGGCCATCCTGGCCATGAACCTGCTCTACGCCTGGCTTGTCTGGCGGCTGGGCGGGAACTGCCGCAAAAAGAGAAATGTGGGCTTGCTTTTCAGGAGCTGAGATGCAAAAAAGGCTCTCTGCCGGTTTTGGCAGAGAGCCTTTTCTCGTGTTTTGCTTACAGCAGGGGGATCCCGGCCTTTGCGCAGGCCGCGCGGGTGGCTTCGTCCCAGACGCTTGCCTGTACTTCGCCGATGTGGGCGCTGCCCAGCAGCAGCATGCACAGACGGCTCTGGCCGATGCCGCCGCCGATGGTGTAGGGCAGCTCACCGTTCAGCACTGCCTTGTGGAAGGCAGGGTGCGGCGGTCGTCACAGCCTGCCATGGTCAGCTGCCGGTCCATGCTTTCGGGGCTGACGCGGATGCCCATGCTGCTCAGCTCGTAGCTGCACTGCAGGGGCTCGTTCCAGAACAGCAGGTCGCCGTTCAGGTCCCAGTCGTCGTAGTCGGGGGCGCGGCCGTCGTGGGGCTTGCCGCTCTTCAGGGGAGCACCGATCTTCATCAGGAAGGTGGTGCCGTTCTCCTTTACAAAGGCGTTCTCGCGCTCCTTCGGGGTCAGGTCAGGGTACTTGTCCTCCAGCTCCTGGGTGGTGATAAAGGTCACGTTGGGGGTGTGAAGGGCAGATCCTGCAGCTGGGGAACATGGCGTGCAGATTCATCTCGGTGGCGCAGACAGCCGACACAATGGAGCGCACCACGTTCTTCAGGTAGGCCTCGCTGCGGTCCTCCTTGCGGATGACCTTCTCCCAGTCCCACTGGTCCACATAGACGGAGTGGAGGTTGTCCAGCTCCTCGTCCCGGCGGATGGCGTTCATGTCGCAGTACAGGCCCTTGCCCACGCGGAAGCCGTAGTCCTTCAGGGCCTTGCGCTTCCACTTTGCCAGTGACTGCACCACCTGTGCCTCAATGCCGCTGTCCCGGATGTCAAAGGTGACCTTGCGTTCCACGCCGTTCAGGTCGTCGTTCAGGCCGGTGGAAGCCTCCAGAAACAGCGGAGCCGACACGCGGTAGAGGTTCAGCGTGGCACACAGTGTGTCGGCGAACAGCCGCTTCACGGTGCCGATGGCACGCTGGGTGTCGTACAGGTTCAAGCGCGGTGTGTAGTTCTGCGGGATCATCGTTTTGCTCATAACAGTTTACCCCTCTCTTTCCGTTCCCGCCGCCGAATTGCGGCACCGGAACGGCTTTCCCTTTAATACAGTAAATTATGGCACAATTTCAGAGCGTTGTAAAGGGGAGAACGCAAAGCCGTGCAATTCGGGAGCTTACGCCTCTGCCACGGCCTCGATCTCGCACAGGACACCCTTGGGCAGATCCTTGACGGCAACGCAGCTGCGGGCGGCTTGGAGGTGAAGTACTTTGCGTAGACCTCGTTGAAGGCGGCAAAGTCGGCGATATCGGCCAGGAAGCAGGTGGTCTTGATGACCTTGTCGTAGCCGGAACCGGCGGCTTCCAGGATCGCACCCACGTTCTTGCAGCTCTGCTCGGTCTGGGCGGCGATGCCCTCGGGCACAGTGCCGTCCGCAGGGTTCACAGGGATCTGGCCGGAGGTGTAGACGAAACCGCCTGCGATGAAGCCCTGGGAGTAGGGGCCGATCGCGCCGGGAGCCTTTTCAGTAGCAATGACTTTCATGGGAAATACCTTCTTCTGTGTGTTTCATGGAGCTTTTCTCTTCGGGGAGAAAAATTCTGCTGCTTGAAGTCTACACCATGCGGCGGGATGTGTCAATCCGGGAGGGACTTTGCCCGCGCCTTTACAAGCAGGCAAAAGGCGGTATCCTTAATCTATTGATACACCACCCTTCAGGAGGAAACGATGGACATCCGCCAGCTGCATTATTTTCTGGTCCTCTGCGAGGAGATGAACTACACCCGCGCGTCACAGCGGCTGTTTCTGTCGCGGCAGGCCCTGCGGCAGAGCATCACGGCGCTGGAAGCCGAGCTCTGCGGCCCGCTGTTCGTCAGCGCTCACCACAAGCTCTCGCTCACCGAGCGGGGGCTGAGTTTGCAGCGCCATGCGGCCCCGGTGGTGGAGCAGTTCCAGCAGATGCAGGCGGCCCTCCACGCCGAGATACAGTCGGTCCAGCCGGTGCGCATCGGCATCAGTGTCTCGCTGGTGCCGGACTATCTGCCCGGCCTCGAGACCCAGCTGGACAAGTTCCGCCAGCAGTACCCCCACATCGAGATGCGCTTCCGCCTGCTGGACAACGACGCCGTGGCCGAGGGCGTGGAGCAGGGCGAGCTGGATGCGGGCCTTGTGATGGACCTGGGCTGTGCCGCACCGGTGCTGGCCCGCACCACCCTGCGGGCCGACCCGGCCTGCCTGCTGGTGCCGCGGGGCCACCCCCTTCTGGGAAAAGGAGAGCGTGCCGCTTCCCCTGCGGGGCCAGCGGGTGCTGCTGCCCAGCCTGCGGCAGGACCTGTTCGCCCCCTGTGGGATGCCTGCGCCAGGGAGGGGTTTGCACCCAACGCTGGAGATAGGCCCCAGCTTCTATCAGGCGTACTACCTCGTGCAGGAGCAGCTCTGCACCTGCCTGACCCGCTACGAGCCGGGCGGCACGGCGGGAGCTGGACCGGGTGCGGGACGTGCTGCTGGAAGATCTGCCGCCCCTCTGCGTTTCGATGGTGCAGCGGCGCGACCACAACTCGGCCTATCTTGACCTGCTGCGGGGCTACCTGATGGAGGTCATCGGGGGAGCAGCATCCCTGCCGCCCCGGCGGGGCCGCCCGGCAAAGCCCTTCTACAACTTCCCGGTGCTGTCCAGCGCCGCCCCCAAGGCGGCACCGCAGCACCCGGCTCCGGGCACCCAGCTGCCCTTTGCGGGCGGAAACAACTTCCGGGAGCTGGGCGGCTACGAGGCCGACGAGGGCAAGCATGTCAAGTGGGGGCAGATCTACCGCGGCATTCCCACCGGACTGCTGACCGGGGCGGCTGACCGTAAGCTGCTGGACAGCCTGGGCCTGCGGCTCATCCTTGACCTGCGCAGCGAGTCCGAGGCAGCGGAGCAGCCCGACTATGTGCCCGATGGTGCGCGGCTGGTGCGCATCTGCGGGCTTTGCCACCCGGACGGAAGTGAGATCTCCTTCTCTCCCGGGGACATTGAAAAGCTGCTCAAGGGCAAGAAGGACGAGGAACATAACCTCGCCGATGCCATGTATGAGCAGATGCTCTTCCGCAATAAGGCCTATAAGGAGCTGTTCCGGGCGCTGGAGGCGGGCGAAACGCCGATCCTGTTCCACTGCTCCGGCGGGAAAGACCGCACCGGCGTGGCGGCCATGCTCATCCTGCTGGCACTGGGCGCTTCCGATGAAACGATCTGTCAGGATTTTGTCCGGACCAATGTCTGCCGCCGCCCGGAGCTGGAAAAGATCTGTGCCGCCCATGCCGAGGAGATCGAGGCACATCCGGAACAGAAGCAGTTCTATCAGGGCATTGCCGGTGTCCACCCGGAGTCTGCCCCCTTTGTGCTGGACACCATCCGCAAAGAATATGGCACCACCGATGCCTATCTTGAAGCCGAATACGGCCTGACCCCCGCCCGTCTGATGCGGCTGCGGCGGATGTATCTGGAATAATGGCTGTTTTTTTAGAAAATTCCTTTCACTTTACTTGACATTGTACCAAATGTTTCGTAATATAAGAAGTAGTATGGAATCCATGACGCTGCGTGCAGGGATCTTCCGCAACCAAAGTTCAATGGGGCTTCATCTGCCCGTTTTTATATGAAAACCTTGTAGATAAAAAAGCTGCATCAGGCCGCAGGGGCAAACATGCCCTTTTTGTGCGGTGCTGTTGTCTGTTTTGTTGTTGAGAGCTTGATTTTGTATTGTTGACCCACGCCTTGCGCGGCAGCGTCTCCAGATTTTAGTTGTTTTTGAACTTTAATTGTAAGGAGAGTGAACACGATGTCCCCGATCATTCTGTTGATCGTGGTCGTGGTTGCTGCTGTTGCTGCCGGCGCGGGTTATTTTATTGGTTACAACAACCGTAAAAAGACCGCCGAGGCACAGATCGGCAGCGCAGAAGCCGAGGCTACCCGCCTGGTGAACGAAGCAATCAAGACCGCTGACCAAAAACGAAAAGAAGCTGTTCTGGAAGCCAAGGATGAGGCTTTCCGTCTGAAAGCCGAGGTGGATGCCCAGAAGGCAGAGGCCGACAAGGAGATCAAGCAGCGCCGTGCTGAGATCAGCCGCCAGGAGAACCGCATTGACCAGAAGGAAAATGCGCTGGACCGCAAGACCGAAGCCCTGGAAAAGAAGGAAGAAGAGCTCAAGAAAAAGCACGAGGAGGCCGACAGCCGTCTGGCTGAGGTGGATGCCATCCGTGCCAAGGAGATGGAGCGCCTGGAGACCCTGGCGGGCCCTGAGCCAGGAGGATGCCCGCGAAGTGCTGCTGCACAAGGTGGACGAAGAGCTCACCCACGAGAAGGCTGTCCGTGTGGCGGCCTACGAGACCGATCTGAAGGAAAACTGCGATAACATCGCCCGCAACATGATCGGTCAGGCCATCAGCCGCTGCGCCGCTGACCACTGCAGCGAGACCACCGTCAGTGTGGTGCCCCTGCCCAGCGACGAGATGAAGGGCCGTATCATCGGCCGTGAGGGCCGCAACATCCGTGCGCTGGAAACTGCCACCGGCGTGGATCTTATCATCGACGATACCCCGGAGGCCATCACCCTGTCCTCCTTTGACCAGACCCGCCGCGAGGTTGCCCGCATGACGCTGGAGCGCCTGATCGGTGATGGCCGCATCCACCCCGCCCGCATTGAGGAGACGGTGGAGAAGTGCCGCCACGATCCTCGAGCTGCAGATGAAGCGGGAGGGCGAGCGCGCTGTCATGGAGCTGGGCATCCACGGCCTGCACCCCGATCTCATCAAGCTCATCGGCCGCCTGAAGTACCGCACCAGCTTTGGCCAGAACGCTCTGACCCACAGCATGGAAGTGGCCTGGCTGGCCGGCCTGCTGGCAGGCGAGATGGGCGTGAACGTCACGCTGGCCCGCCGTGCCGGTCTGCTGCACGATATCGGCAAGGCCCTTGACCACGAGATCGAGGGCAGCCATGTCCAGATCGGTGTGGACATCTGCCGCAAGTACAAGGAAAACACCCAGATCATCCATGCCATTGAGGCCCACCACGGCGATGTGGAGCCCAAGACCCCGCTGGCCTTTATCATTCAGGCCTGCGATGCCATCAGCGCTGCCCGTCCGGGCGCCCGCCGCGAGAACGTGGAGAGCTATGTCAAGCGTCTGGAAAATCTGGAGGAGATCTCTTCCAGCTTTGAGGGCGTGGAGCAGGCCTTTGCCGTTCAGGCCGGCCGCGAAGTCCGCATCATGGTCAAGCCCGATGTTATCAGCGATGATCAGGTCATCCTGCTGGCCCGCCAGATCGCCAAGAAGATCGAGGATACCCTCGATTATCCCGGCCAGATCAAGGTCAACGTCATCCGCGAGAGCCGCGCCATCGAGTACGCGAAGTAAGATCAGAACCAAGAGGAGCCCGTTGTGTTCGTACAGCGGGCTCCTTTTTTGTCTGTGAGCCTCTCGGGCGCGTCGTGTCAGATCTCCGGGCAGGGGAGCCAGGTTTATGAGAACGCCTATCCTGCTTTTCCTGCTGGGAGAGGTGTCATTGCGAAGCAATGACAAAGAGAACTGCTATAGACTGAAGCAATTTCAACTCTTAATAAAATGAAGTGAACGAAGTTGAATGTACTCCATAGAAATACAATCGGTGACTTTAATGCAAGAACTGTCTTTGTACAAAATACAGCACAGGAGAAAAACTATACAAAAATTAGTTTCCATTTTCGGCGGGATGTTGGACAAAGGGGAGAAATGGGCCTTTTTGGAGGACAAATTCCCGAAAAACCCTTTTCAACGGCGGGGAACAGCGGTATAATGCGGCCATGGCACAAGGGTGTGCAGAAGCTCCAGAGGGGGAGCAGAGCCCCTTGTGCATTTTCAGAAATTAATGCTTTATCAGTGTAGAGCATTAAAGAGAGGGGAAAACATATATGAAATTCGATCGTCGTATTTCGCGCCGCAGCTTCCTGGCAGCTGCCGGTGTCACCTCTGCCGCGCTGGCTCTGACAGCCTGCGGCGGCTCTTCCAGCTCCACGGCTGCATCTTCTGCAGCCAGCGGCGCTTCCTCTGCTGCGGCTGGCACCGCACAGGGCGGCACCCTGAACATCATGCTGGAGACCGAGGTCCAGTCTCTGGACCCTCAGGTGGCGACAGACGGCACCTCCTTTGAGGTCATCGCGGATTACACCGATGGCCTGATGCAGATGGATGCTGACGGTGCAGCAGTTCCCGCCATGGCGGAGACCTATGACATCAGCGAGGACGGCAAGACCTACACCTTCCACCTGCGCGATGCAAAGTGGTCCAACGGTGAGGCCGTGACCGCCGCCGACTTTGTGTTCGGCTGGCAGCGCGCCGTAGACCCCGCCACCGCTTCCGAGTATTCCTATATGCTGTCCGACATTGGTCAGGTGGTCAACGCCGCTGAGATCATTGCCGGTGAAAAGCCCGTTACCGACCTGGGCGTGACCGCTGTGGATGACAAGACCCTGGAGGTGCAGCTGAACGTTCCTGTCAGCTACTTCCTGAGCCTGATGTACTTCCCCACCTTCTACCCGGTGAACGAGGCCTTCTACAACACCTGCGCTGACACCTTTGGCACCAGCCCCGAAACGGTGCTGTCCAACGGCGCGTTCGTGCTGACCGATTATCAGCCCGCCGCCACCGCCTTTGCGATGGAAAAGAACCCCGATTACTATGATGCGGATAAGATCGCTCTGGACGGTCTGGCCTATCAGGTCATCAAGGACAGCCAGCAGGCTTTGATGAGCTATCAGACCGGCACACTGGATATCACCCTGCTGAACGGTGAGCAGGTCGATCAGGTCAAGGATGATCCGAGTTTACCAGCGTGGGTGCCGGTTACCTGTGGTACATCAGCCCCAACATCGACGCTGTGCCTGATCTGGCAAACCTGAACCTGCGCAAGGCCATGACCTTTGCACTGGATCGTGATGCCATTACCGGCGATGTGCTGAAGGATGGCTCCACCCCCGCATACACCGCCGTTCCCGCACAGTTTGCAACCGGCCCCGACGGCAGCGATTTCAGCGCCGACCAGACCAAGTTTGCAGATGACTGCGCTTATGACCCCGAGAAGGCCAAGGAGTTCTTTGAGACCGCCAAGGCTGAGCTGGGCAAGGATACCTTCACCTTTGATATGGTGGTGGATGCCGACGATGCACCCCAGAAGGTGGCTCAGGTCGTCAAGGAGCAGCTGGAGACCACGCTGGAGGGCCTGACCGTGAACCTGACCGTGGAGCCCAAGAAGCAGCGCGTGCAGGATATGCAGGACGGCACCTTTGAGCTGGGCCTGACCCGCTGGGGCCCCGACTACGCCGACCCCATGACTTATCTGGGCATGTGGGTCACCGGCAACTCCAACAACTACGGTCTGTGGAGCGACGCCGAGTATGACTCCATCATCGAGGAGTGCACCACCGGTGACCTGTGCACCGACCCCGAAGGCCGCTGGGCTGCCCTGTATGAGGCAGAGCAAATCGTTCTGGAGCAGGCGGTCATCTTCCCGCCTGTACGGCCAGTGCAACGCCGAGATGATCTCCTCTGCCGTCAAGGGTGTCGAGCATCACCCCTGCGCTCTGAACCGTGTGTACAAGAACACCACCAAGAGCGAGTAAACAACTGAAAGCACACTGAACAAGGCCGCACAGTGGCCCGCAAAAGCCACTGTGCGCCTTTTTGGCATTGTGCCTGTCCGCGGCAGACGAACGACTGACCGCGAAAATACACCCGGACAAAGGGGGTCCACCCGACGTGAAAAAATATACGCTCAAGCGAATCCTGACATCGCTGTTCACACTGCTGGCAATTTTGCTGGTGCTGTTCATCCTGATGCAGCTGATGCCCGGTTCGCCCTTCAACGACGAAAAGCTGACGCCCGATATGCGGGCTGCCCTGTACGCAAAGTACGGCCTGGATCAGCCGATCTACATCCAGTTCTTCCGCTATGTGGGCAATATGCTCCGGGGCGATCTGGGTGTGAGCTACAACATCTCCAAAAATACACCCATCTCCCAGCTCATCCAGAGCCGCCTGCCCATCTCCATTCAGGTGGGCGGCATGGCCGTGACGCTGGGCGCTCTGGTGGGCCTGGTGCTGGGCATCATTGCTGCCCTCAAGCGGGATACCATTTTTGATACCATCGCCACCATCATCTCAGTCATCGGCGTGTCGGTGCCGTCCTACGTTTTCGCACTGGCCCTGAGCTACACCTTCGGCTTCAAGCTCCGCTGGTTCCCGATGCTGTTCTCCGCCAAGGATGTCTTAGGTTCGAGTGTCCTGCCCAGCGTGTCGCTGTCCATGTTCACCATGGCATCCATCGCCCGCTTCACCCGAAGCGAGATGATAGAAGTCCTCGACTCCGACTATATGCTGCTGGCCGAGAGCAAGGGCATCTCCGGCCCGGCGCTGATCTTCCGCCACGCCCTGCGCAATGCGCTCATCCCCATCATCACGGTGCTGGCACCCCTGATCGTGGATCTGATGACCGGCTCGCTGGTGGTCGAGAAAATTTTTGCCATCCCCGGCGTGGGCAGCCTGCTGGTGACGGCCATCCAGTCCAACGACTACAACGTGGTCATCGGCCTGAGCTTTATTTACAGCGCCATGTACATTGGCATCATGCTGGTCGTTGACCTGCTGTACGGCATCATCGACCCGCGCATCCGTCTGGCAAAGGGGGACGACTGATATGGCAGAAAAAGCGATTCGACTGGGCGGCGAATCCACAGCGGATGCCATCGTCAGCGCGGTGGATTCCCTGTATCCCGAGCACACCTTTGAGGACAAGGAGTTTGCCCTCAAGCACAACGACGATGAGATCGCCGTGGATACCAACTTTGCGGCCCAGAGCTTCTGGAAGGATGCCATCCTCCGCTTCTTCGGCAAGAGGAGCGCCGTGCTGGGCCTGATCCTGATCGTTGTCATCGTGCTGCTGGCCGTCTTTTGGCCCGGGAATGAATGCTTATACTTATTCCGGCCAGGATCTGAGCCAGAAGAACTTTGCGCCTCGCGTCCCCGGCATTGAGCAGCTCGGCATTCTGGACGGCAGCGAGAAGATGAGCACGACCACCGGCAGCAAAAGCGTCAACGCCTATGTCGAAAAAGGCAAGGACGATGTCTACTACTGGTTCGGCAGTGACCTGTACGGCCGCGATATCTGGACCCGCACCTGGGAGGGTGCCCGTGTCTCCCTGATCATCGCGGTGGCCGCCGCTGTCATCGATATGGTCATCGGCATGAGCTATGGCCTGATCTCCGGCTACTTTGGCGGCAGGGTGGATATGGTGATGCAGCGCTTCCTCGAGGTAGCCAACGGCATCCCCCGCCTGGTCATTGTTACGCTGCTGCTGCTGGTGCTGCAGCCCGGCATGGTCACCATCATCTTTGCCCTGATGCTGACCGAGTGGGTGGGCATGAGCCGCATCGCCCGCGCCGAGATGCTCAAGCTGGAAGGATCAGGAATTCGTGCTGGCCTCCCGCACGCTGGGTGCAGGCAGCTTCTTCATCATCTTCAAGGAAGTGCTGCCCAACATCATCGGACCCATCATCACGCAGGTCATGTTCAGCATCCCCACCGCCATCTTTACCGAAGCATTCCTGTCCTTTGTGGGTCTGGGCATCCCAGAGCCCCAGTGTTCGCTGGGTTCTTTGATCAGTGAGCTGTACAACAGCTTCACCACCCATCCCTATCAGATCATTCCGCCCATTGTGGTGATGAGCCTGCTGATGCTCAGCTTCAATCTGGTGGCCGATGGTCTGCGCGAGGCCCTGGACCCCAAGATGAAGAGTATGTAAGGAGGAACACCCCATGCCTGAGAACAAAAAAGAACAGGTCTTGTCGGTGCGAGACCTTGATATCACTTTTAAGACCACCGCAGGCCCGGTGCACGCCATCCGGGGCGTGAACATCGACCTGTACAAGGGCGAGACCGTTGCGCTGGTGGGCGAGTCCGGCTCCGGCAAGTCCGTGACCATGAAGGCCGCCATGGGCATTCTGGCCAAGAACGCCACCGTGAACAGCGGCTCCATCCAGTTCAGCTACCACCATGCAGACGGCTCTCCCGAGACGGTGGACTTGCTGCAGAAGGACAAAAAGTGGATCCGCCGCCACATCAATGGAAAGCGCATCGCCATGGTGTTCCAGGACCCCATGACCAGCCTTGACCCCACCATGACCATTGGCAAGCAGATCATGGAGGGAATGCTCTGGCACTTCAAGATGCCCAAGGCCGAGGCCTATAAAAAGGCACTGGAGCTGCTGGAGGAGGTGGGCATCACCGATGCGGAAAAGCGGATGAAGAATTATCCCCACCAGCTGTCCGGCGGTATGCGCCAGCGCGTGGTCATTGCCATTGCCCTGTCCTGTGACCCCGACCTGCTCATCTGCGATGAGCCCACCACGGCACTGGACGTGACGATCCAGGCCAAGATCCTGGAGCTGATCCGCAGCATCCAGAAGGAGCGCGGCATCTCGGTCATCTACATCACCCACGACCTCGGCGTCGTGGCAAAGGTGGCCGATTACGTCGATGTCATGTACGCGGGCAAGATCGTGGAGACAGGCACCATCGACGAGATCTTCTACGACCCGCGGCACCCCTACACCTGGGGCCTGCTGTCGGCCATGCCCGATCTGGACACCGCCGATGACCGTCTGTACACCATCCCGGGCTCTCCGCCGAACCTGCTGCATGAGAAGCCGGGCGATGCCTTTGCACCCCGCAACCGCTTTGCCCTGCACATCGATGATGAAGTCGATCCTCCCATGTTCAAGATCAGCGAGACCCACTATGCGGCCACCTGGCTGCTGGACCCCCGGGCCCCCAAGGTGGAAATGCCGCCGGAGCTGGCCCAGCGCATCAGCCGCATGAAAGCGGATGCAGAAAAGATCAAGGAGGCGGAGTAAATGGCAGCACAGAGCGCTACCCCTCTTCTGAAGGTCGAGGGACTGAAACAGTATTTCAAGGTGAACAAGAACTTCACCGTTAAGGCTGTGGACGACGTGAGCTTTGAAATCTACCCCGGCGAGACCTATGGTCTGGTGGGCGAATCCGGCTCCGGCAAGTCCACCATCGGCCGGAGCATCATCCGGCTGTACGACCCCACCGCAGGCAAGATCACCTTCGACGGGCAGGACATCAGCGGACGTCTGACTCACGCCCAGAACAACACCCTGCGCACCCAGATGCAGATGATATTCCAGGACCCGATGGCCTCCCTGAACCCCCGCAAGAAAGGTGGAGGACATCATCGGCGAGGGACTGGACATCCACCACATGTACAAGACTCCGGCGGAGCGCCGGGAGAAGGTGGAAGAAATCCTGGCCAAGGTGGGCCTTGCCCCGGAGCACGCCGAGCGTTACCCCCATCAGTTCTCGGGCGGCCAGCGCCAGCGCGTGGGCATCGCCCGCCTGATTATGAACCCCAAGCTCATCATCGCCGACGAGTGCATCTCGGCACTGGATGTGTCCATTCAGGCGCAGGTGGTCAACCTGATGAAGGATATCCAGCAGGAGACCGGCACGGCCTACCTCTTCATCGCCCATGACCTTTCCATGGTCAAGTATATCTCTGACCGCATCGGGGTGCTCCATCTGGGCCACCTGCTGGAGACCGGCACCACCGAGGAGATCTTTGAGCATCCCATCCACCCCTACACCCGGAGCCTGCTGTCGGCCATCCCGCTGCCCAACCCTGTTGTGGAAAAGCGCCGCGTGGCCGAGACCTACGATTACGCCGCCTCCGGCATCGATTACAGCCTGGGTACCAGCCACCATGTTGCGGGCAGCCACTACGTCAAGTGCACAGACGCAGAGTTTGCCCAGTGGTGCAGGTAGACCATATCCTCCCAGCAAATGCAAAGCGCCCCCGCACACCGGTGTTTCCGGCAGGCGGGGGCGCTGCTTTTTGTAGGAAGTTCAGAAGGTCAGCCGCATCTGGTACCACACCACGCCGCCGTGGGTGGAGCCGGAAACGCCTTCGCTGACAAAGCCGAAGCCGGCGTAATAGTGCACGAGCCTGTCCTTGCAGGTGAGCACCAGCCCCCTGCGGCCCTGAGCCTTTGCATCGGCGATGGCCCGGCGGAGCAGCTGCCCGGCCAGGCCCTGCTTCCGGTATTCGGGCAGGGTGTTCACCCCAAAGATCATCTGCCACGCCCCATGGGCATCGTGCAGGGAAGCGTCGGCGTACATCTCGTCTGTCAGGTCGGGGGTATCGGTCACAAAGCCGTCTACAAAGGAGACGAGCTTTTCGTCCTCGAACAGCAGCCAGAAGTGGTCGGCATAATGGGTCAGCCGCCCGGCGAATTCTTCTTTTGTGGCCGCCTCCGCAGCCGGGAAGCAGGCCGCCTCCACGGCGGCAATGGCATCCAGATCTTCAAAGGTGGCAGTACGGATCTTTTGCATAGTCATTCTCCAGAGTTTGATTTGTTGAGCTGAGTATACCACATCATCCCGCAAAGCGCCAGCAAAACAAAAAGAACCACCGACCGAAGTCGATGGTTCTTGTCCCCGGGTGGAGCAGGGGCCATCCGGGACTTCGCTTCTCAAGCTCCTGCGAGTTTCCGAAGTGCTCTTGTTGGGGCGTGCTTGTCGGGGCAACGCCCCTCCATCTGCTGTCGCAGACCGCGCTGCCGCTTAAAAGCCCCACTGGGGCTTTCATTGCTTCGCTGCGCTTCGCAAACGCGGTCCCACCCCAAACTCTGCCGGGAACGTGTATGGCAAACTGGAAGTTGTAAATACATGTTTTCCCAAGTTCTTTTGCCATATCATGTATTCTTGAATTTAACATCAAATCTACAATTCTATCAGGCTCTTACTTTTCCATTTTCCACTCTTCCATCTAAGCACCATTCCAATTGCTCTAGCGCACTCATCACCCATATGGCAATATATGCTCCTACCGCCAGAAGTCCCATGTGTATTCCAAGAAAATATGTTCCACCAACTGCAAACAGATACATAAATATTGCACCAATTATAACTGGAAAAATAGCATCTCCACTTGTTTTTAATGCCTGTCCATATACAAGATTTGTCACTCTTCCAAATTCAAGGAATATATCTACTATCAACAATTTTACTACAAGCTCAATCATCTGTGTATCATCCGTAAATATATGAACGATAAAACGTCCGGTCATTGCAAATGTCACAGAAAAGCACGTTGCTGTTACAAGACCATATATCACAGCTTTCCGTGTACCCCTGTCGCATTCCTCATACTTCTTTGCCCCGATTCTCCAGCCAGTCATAATAGCATTTGCCTGTGCAAGTGCTGCCCCCACACAATATGAGAAATTGGCTATCTGCATAGCATACGAACGAGCTGTAACATTCATTCCATCCGTATCCATCTGGTTCATAAAACGCACTATAAATGTCATTGCTACATTATAAAGTGCTGTCTCAAATGCAGAAGGAAACCCAATCTTAACAATCTGTGCAAGTATCCTTCGTGGTTGTTCACGTTCAGGACTCTGCTTTGCTTTTATAAGTACAGCCCCCATTGCCGCTACAATAATAAGATTCACAGCTTTTGAAATAACTGTTGCAGTAGCAACTCCCATGACTCCCCAGTGAAACACAAACAGGAATACTGAATTCAGTATAATATTAATTACATTACCGACAACTGTCCCTATCAAGGAATGTTTTGTATATCCAAATACTCTTAAATAGCTGGAAAAAATAGGAATAAGCGCATTTAAAAGGCTTGCGCCTCCAACAATTTTAAGATATGTTTCAGCTGATTCAAGCAAAGCAGGAGCAATACTCACTGCCCTCAGTATCCCTCCTGAAAAGACAGCAAGAACAACAGATATCAAGATACCTGTCAGTGCATTAAATACAAGTCCAAGCTGTCTCGCCTGATATGCAATTCCAGGTCTTCCAGCCCCGATATTCTGTGACATCACCGCTACCATACCAGATGATATTACCCCGAACATAATGATAAAAACACCTATATATGTATTCGCTGTTCCGACAGCCCCAACAGCCTGGTCGCTTACTGATGATAACATCAGTGTATCAACCATACCTGAAAGCATATAAAATAAAGTTTCCAGACATATTGGCACAGATAGTTGTGTCAACGTTTTTCTTTCACCTTGCATCTTTTCCTCCACAAATTCCGAGTTGTTGAACTGAGCCGAGTATACCACACCATCCCGCAAAGCGCCAGCAAAACAAAAAGAACCACCGACCGAAGTCGATGGTTCTTTTCTGCGGGTGGAGCAGGGGCCACAGCGGGCGAATTTTTAAGCCGGCATATCGTTGCTTCGGTCGGTGCGCTTCAAGCCGAGAAACGGCGGCACCTCGGAACGCTTCAGCCCTTGCTCGTGTGCTTTTTTCAGTTGGTATTCGTGCAGGGCAACGGCTTCCACAAAGAATCTGTCCTTTTCGGAAGCGGCAGAATAATCTACGTTGAAACGTTTGCAAACAACGCTGAGCTGGTCGAGCAGTTCCATAGTAGAAGGAGACATTCGGTTGACCTCGATATCCATAAAAACTCCTTTTCCCAAAGGCGTGAGAGCAAGAACCGTCCCGTGGCCACAAATTTTCAATTCTTGAAAATTTTCTGCCCATCCGGAACTTCACTTCTCAAGCTCCTGCGAGTTTCCGAAGTGCTCTTGTTGGGGCGTGCTTGTCGGGGCAACGCCCCTCCATCTGCTGTCGCAGACCGCGCTGCCGCTTAAAAGCCCCACTGGGGCTTTCATTGCTTCGCTGCGCTTCGCAAACGCGGTCCCACCCCAAACCCTGCCGGGAACGTATACGACAAACTGGAACTTGTCGGGGCGAGGCCCCTCCATCTGCTCTCGCAGACCGTTCGGTCACTTAAAAGCCCCACTGGGGCTCTCATTGCTTCGCAAACGCGAATTTTCAAATTAGTCTTTGCAAATAACCTTTGAACCTTCACCATCAATTACAATTCCCTGACGGTTGTTAATTGGGCATAGATTCAAATCCGAAAACTCAGTCATTATTTTCTCGGTAACTTTCTTAAATGGTGCTGTAAGATAATGCGGAAGAACATAGAAATCAATCAAATCAAGCCCTGCATCATCTTCTTGTGAGTAGTCCTCCGGCTTTTCATCCATTTGCTCGATATATTGGATGCTTGGAGCGCATATAATCGCACCTGCCGATTCACCAATCATCAGTTTTCCCTTTGCCAATTCTTTCTTCAACAGCTCATCCGTTCCCGTTTTACGGAGCTGGTCTATAAGGAAAAAAGAATTTCCGCCGGTAAAATATATCACATCCGCATCTTCAAAAACAGACTGTATCGTTGAATAAGCCTCCGTTGAAATATCAATTTCAGTTACGATTGCTCCCAACTTTTTGAATAATTTTCGAGCCGAGCCGACATAACCGGTGTAGCCTTCACGCAGCGAAGCTGTTGGAATAAATGCGACTTTTTTATTTTCAATTTCTTCCTTTATCAGACTTCCTACACTTGAAAAGTGCGAACATAAAAACAGTTTCATCAATATTCTCCTTTATAAATCCCGAGTTGTTGAACTAAGCTGAGTATACCACACCATCCCGCAAAGCGCCAGCAAAACAAAAGAACCACCGACCGAAGTCGATGGTTCTTTTCTGCGGGTGGAGGATGATCCATCCGGGACTTCACTTCTCAAGCGCCCGCGAGTTTCCGAAGTGCTCTTGTTGGAGCATGCCTGCTCCAAACCCTGCCAGGAACGAGTACGGCAAACTGGAAGTTGTTAATTACAGTCTCAGAACAGCGATCAGTTCTTCGCCGTCCATTTCACCGGTTTCTTCGAAACCGAAAGAGCGATACATCTGACGGGCAACTGCATTATCGGGTTCATATGATAGCCAACAGTATTCCGCTTCTCCACAAGGCATAGATTTTATGAACTCTAATGCAAGGCTGACCGCTTCTTTCCCGTACCCTCTGTTTTGATATGCCTTATCGATCATAAGACGCCACAGATTATAGTTTTCCTTTGCAATTTCAGGTGCATCCGTCCAATAATCATCAACATCAAAACCAATCATCAGGAAGCCTACAGGCTTATCCTCATCATATATACCAAACGGGAATGCATGACCGTTTCCCGTAATTGCAGTATACGCTTCAATGATGCTGATCTCATTGGTGGCAACGAAGTTCTTCTGCGATTCCGATACCGTCAGTTTCAGGATATCCCAGACATTATTACCATTTACTTTTTCTAAATGAAGCATATATCTTTACCTCGCTAAATCCCGAGTTGTTGAACTAAGCCGAGTATACCACACCATCCCGCAAAACGCCAGCAAAAAAAGAACCACCGACCGAAGTCGATGGTTCTTTTCCACGAGTGGACGGTACAGGACTCGAACCTGTGACCTCCTGCACGTCAAGCAGATGCTCTACCAGCTGAGCTAACCGTCCATATTCTGTTTGTGCCGCAATCAGCTTGATTATGATATCATACCGCCGGGCAAAAAGCAAGCCCTTTTTTGAAAATTCTGCAAACTTTTTGATGCCTGGTTTGCTGGGAATGGAAAATCAGCCGCCCAGCGCACATTTTGTAAACCGACTCAAGGCGTTTCCGTTGCCCTGAACGCCGGTTTGTGGTATAATACATTGATTATAATAGGAAGGTATCGCAGAATGAGAGTTTTGGGCATCGACCCGGGTTACGCCATTGTGGGCTGGGGCGTTTTGGACTATGCGGGCAACCGGTTTGCACCGGTGGATTTCGGGGCCGTGTGCACCGATGCCGGGGTGCCGTTTGAGCAGCGGCTGGACGAGGTCTACACCGGCATCCGGGAGGTCATTGAGCGGACACAGCCCGAGGTGCTTGCCATCGAAAAGCTGTTCTACCAGCACAACCAGACCACCGTGATCGGCGTGGCCGAGGCACGCGGGGTCATCCTGCTGGCGGCGGCGCAGGCGGGCATCCCCATCTACGAGTACACCCCCATGCAGGTGAAACAGGCCGTTACCGGCTACGGCAAGGCCGTGAAAAAGCAGGTGCAGGAGATGACCCGCATCCTGCTGCATCTGCCTGCTGTGCCCAAGCCCGATGATACCGCCGATGCACTGGCCATGGCTATCACCTTTTGCCATACCAACGGCAACCAGCTGAACCGCTTTGCAAGAAGGGGCGTTGGGCCGATTTAGTTGTTGTTATTCGTGTATAAGGGAAGGCTTCCCTTTGTACAACCTCTTAGTCTCACTTTGTTCGACAGCTGCCCTAGCAGGGGAGCCTCTGGCGAAGAGGAAGAGCTGCCAGCTATGCCAAGGCCTCCCCTATTAGGGAGGTGGCATTGCGGAGCAATGACGGAGAGGTTGGACAGGGGCGGAGCTGACCGAAAAGGGAAAACACTTTATGATCTACTCTTTAACTGGAAAAATCATCAAAAAGACCCTGAACGCTGTGGTGGTGAGCTGCGGCGGGGTGGGCTACTATGTGCAGTGCCCGACCAGCGTTGCGGGCGCACTGCCCGGGGTGGGCAGGGAAGCCACCCTTTACACCGTGATGAGCGTGACCGAAAATGACATCAGCCTGTACGGCTTTGCCACTGAGGAGCAGCAGAGCTGCTTTGAGCTGCTGACCGCCGTTTCCGGTGTGGGCCCCAAGGTGGGCCTTGCCATTCTCAGCGTCATGGAGCCTGACCGGGTGGCGCTGGCGATCTCGGCGGGCGACCACAAGGCCTTCAAGGCGGCATCCGGCGTAGGCCCCAAGCTGGCCCAGCGCATCGTGCTGGAGCTGAAGGATAAGGTGGCAAAGGGCTTTGTGGATGGCATCAACCTCGAGGATGTGGGCGCGGCCACTGCCGCCCCCGCCGCACAGGGAGCGGGGCAGGCCATCGCCGCGCTGGTGTCGCTGGGCTACAGCCAGAGCGAAGCAGCCCTGGCCGTTTCCAAGATCGACGCAAGCCTTCCCGTGGAAGAGATCATCAAGCTGGCCCTGCGGGGCATGGCAGGCAGGAGGTAATCCATGCAGGACGAAACCGCGCTCTATGGCGCAAAAATGATGCAGCCCGGCTTAACGGCGGCGGACAACGAGGAAAACAGCCTTCGCCCGCAGCATCTGGAGGACTACATCGGACAGGACAAGGTCAAGCAGAACCTGAAAATCTATCTCGAAGCGGCCAAGCGCCGGGGCGAGCCCATGGACCACATCCTGCTCTACGGCCCTCCGGGTCTGGGCAAGACGACGCTGGCGGGCATCATCGCCAACGAGATGGGGGTGCAGATCCGCATCACCAGCGGCCCTGCTATTGAGAAGCCCGGCGACCTTGCCGCCCTGCTGACCAATCTGCAGGAGGGCGATGTGCTCTTCATTGATGAGATCCATCGCCTGTCCCGGCAGGTGGAGGAGGTGCTCTACCCGGCGCTGGAGGATTACGCGCTGGATATTATGATCGGCAAGGGCCCCAGCGCCCAGAGCATCCGGATCAACCTGCCCCGCTTCACGCTGGTGGGCGCTACCACCCGTGCGGGCCAGATCACCGGCCCCCTGCGGGACCGCTTCGGTGTGCTGCTCAAGCTGGAGCTGTACAGCCCCGATGAGCTGAGCCGGATCATCCAGCGCTCGGCGGGCATCCTCGACCAGCCCATCACCCCGGAGGGCGCTTACGAGCTGGCCAAATGCAGCCGGGGTACCCCCCGCGTGGCAAACCGCTTCTTGAAGCGTGTCCGCGACTTTGCCACCGTGCTGGGGGATGGCATCATCGACCGGGATGTTTCCCTGATGAGCCTGAAGCGGATGGACGTGGACGCGCTGGGTCTGGACGAGCTGGACCGCAGCCTGCTCCGCGCCATCATTGAGATGTACAACGGCGGCCCTGTGGGCCTGGAAACGCTGGCGGCGGCGCTGGGCGAGGAGGCCGTGACGCTGGAGGACCTGTGTGAGCCCTACCTGATGCAGATGGGATTTCTGACCCGCACCCCCCGGGGCCGCTGTGCCACCCGCCTTGCCTATGAGCACCTGGGCCTGAAAGCCCCCGAGACCGGAAGCCCGGAGGACAACGGCCAGCAGAGCCTGTTCTGAGCCGTTTGAAGAGAGAAAGGAGGACGCTTATGCGCCCTGCAGATAGTTGGAAAGATTACGAGCTGCTGGATGCCACCGGCGGCAACCGCCTGGAGCGCTGGGGAGAGACCATCCTCATCCGGCCCGACCCGCAGGTGGTGTGGAAAACCGAGAAGCAGAGCCCACTCTGGGCCAAGGCCGATGCCATCTACCACCGCTCCAATCAGGGGGGCGGAGAGTGGGAGTACCGCCGCCGTCTGCCTGAGAAGTGGAAGATCTCCTGCGGTGAGGGCGAGGACAAGCTGACCCTCATCGTCAGCCCCACCGGTTTCAAGCACACCGGCGTGTTCCCGGAGCAGGCCGTTAACTGGGCCTGGTACGCCAGAAAGATCCGTGCGGCAGGCCGCCCTGTCAAGGTGCTGAACCTGTTTGGCTACACCGGCGGCGCAACGCTGGCCTGTGCCGCTGCGGGCGCTGCTGTCTGCCATGTGGATGCTTCCAAGGGCATCGTAGCGTGGGGCAAGGACAACGCTGTGGCCAGTGGTCTGGCGGACCGGCCCATCCGCTGGCTGGTGGACGACTGCGCCAAGTTCGTGGCCCGGGAAAAGCGCCGGGGCAACACCTACGATGGTATCATCATGGACCCGCCCAGCTACGGCCGCGGCCCCGGCGGCGAGATCTGGAAGCTGGAGGACTGCATCTACGAGCTCATCAGCCAGTGCGAGGAAGTGCTGAGCGATACGCCCCTCTTCTTTGCGGTCAACAGCTACACCACCGGCCTGTCCCCCGCGGTCATGGAGTATATGCTCAAGACCACGCTGGTGCCCCGCTTTGGCGGCAAGACCAGCTGTGATGAGATCGGCCTGCCCGTTTCCGCCACCGGCGGCGTTGTGCCCTGCGGCGCAACGGCCATTTGGGAAGAATAAAAGAGGTAAACGGGCTCGCCCTCTCAGCTTCGCGTTGCTCAGCAGCTCCCCCAAAGGGGGAGCCCTTGGCAAAACCGGAAAGTTTGCCGTACTGCCAAGGCCTCTCACTTTGGGAGAGGTGGCATCGCGCAGCGATGACGGAGAGGGCGAGGCCGCTAAAAATAAATAAGCAATCAATTTCAATAGAATGGGGTACAGCCCTTTTGAGAAGGGCGCACCACCGGAAAGAGAAAACCTATGGAAGAAACGATTTTAACTGCGAAAAATCTGAAGTTCCGCTATGACCCGGAACAGCCGGACTACGCCCTGAACGGCGTGTCGGCTGAGGTGAAGCGGGGCGAATTTGTGGCAGTGCTGGGGGCCAACGGCTGTGGAAAATCCACGCTGGCCAAGCACTTCAACGCCATCCTCCTGCCGGAGAGCGGCACTGTGCTGGTGGAGGGGATGGACACCAAAGACGAGGACAAGATCTACGATATCCGCCAGACCGTGGGCATGGTGTTCCAGAGCCCGGACAACCAGATCGTTGCCACCGTGGTGGAGGAAGATGTCGCCTTTGCGCTGGAAAATCTGGGCGTGCCGCCGGAAGAGATGCGCCGCCGCGTGGATGAAGCGATGAAGATGGCGGGCATCTACGAGTACCGGGAGCGTGCGCCCCACAATCTGTCCGGCGGCCAGAAGCAGCGCGTTGCCATTGCGGGCGTGGTCGCCATGCGGCCCGACTGCCTGATCCTGGACGAGGCCACCGCCATGCTTGATCCCCGGGGCCGGGAGCAGGTGATGCAGACCATCCACCATCTGAACAAGAACATGGGCATCACGGTGGTGTCCATCACCCACTATATGGAAGAAGCTGCTCAGGCCGACCGCGTGCTGGTGATGAGCAAGGGCAATGTGGTCATGGAGGGCACCCCGAAAGAGGTATTCAGCCAGACCGAAAAGGTGCGCGCCCTGCGGCTGGATGTGCCGCAGGCTGCCGAGCTGCGGGATGAGCTGGTCAAGGCCGGCGATCCCCATGCCCGAGGGCATCATTGACACCGGCGCGTGCGCACAGGCTCTGTATGAGCTTTTGAAGTAAGGGAGGGGACGGAAGATGGGAAGCATTATCAAAGTAGATCACCTGAGCTATGTCTATAACCCGAATGCCCAATGCCGTCACCGCGCTGGATGACGTGAGCTTTGAGGTGGAAGAGGGAGACTTTGTGGGCATCATCGGTGCCACCGGCTCCGGCAAGAGCACCCTCATCACCCATATGAACGGCCTGAACAAGCCCACCAGCGGCCACATCATCATCGATGGCCGCGACCTGTGGGCAGAGCCGGAAAAGATCCGGGATTTCCGTTTCCTGACGGGTTTGGTGTTCCAGTACCCGGAGTACCAGCTCTTTGAGGAAACATGCTATAAGGACATCGCCTTCGGCCCCAGAAACATGGGGCTGGACGAGGCCGAGATCGACAGGCGGGTGCATGAAGCAGCGGACTTTGTCGGCCTGGATGAGGCGCTGCTGCAGCGCAGCCCCTTTGAGCTGTCCGGCGGCCAGAAGCGCCGGGTGGCCGTGGCGGGTGTGATGGCCATGAAGCCCCGCATTCTGGTGCTGGATGAGCCTGCCGCCGGTCTGGACCCCGAGGGCCGGGACGAGATCCTGTCTGAGGTCAAGGAGTACCACAAAAAGACCGGCACCACCGTGCTGCTGGTCTCCCACAGCATGGAGGATATTGCCAAGTACGCAGACCGTGTGCTGGTGATGAGCAACAAGAAGATCGCCATGTATGACACCGTGGAGAACGTGTTTGCCCGTGCGCCCGAGCTGCTGGCGCTGGGCCTGAGCGTGCCGCAGGTCACAAAGATCTTCCTCAAGCTGCGGGAGATGGGCGGTGGACGTCCCGGCGGATGTTTACACCGTGCCCTATGCCGTCAAGATGATTTTGGAAGCCAAGAAGCGCCGGGACGCAGGCGAAAGCCTTGTGCTGCCCCGTGTGGATGCAAAGAAGGGGGGCGCTGCCACATGCTGAGAGATATCACCATCGGCCAGCACTTCCCGGGCGACAGCCTTGTGCATAAGTTCGACCCCCGCATGAAGCTGGTGCTGACCATCGTCTACATCATCCTGCTGTTTGCAGCGTCCAACCCGCTGGGCCTGACGCTGTCCCTTGTATTCCTTGTGGCCATGTACGGCGTGGCAAAGATCCCCTTCAAGCTCATCACCAAGAGCCTGAAGCCCATTTTGCCCATCATCCTCTTTACCGCGGTGCTCAACCTCTTCTTTGTTTCGGGCGAGGGTGAGCCGCTGGTGCACTTCTGGGTGCTGAACATCTACGCCGAGGGTCTGCGCTATGCCATCCTGATGGCGGTGCGCGTGATGGCACTGATCGCGGGCACCAGCCTGCTGACCTATACCACCAGCCCCATCGTGCTGACGGATGCCATCGAGCAGCTGCTCAAGCCTTTGGGCAGGCTGCACTTCCCGGTGCACGAGCTGGCCATGATGATGAGCATTGCCCTGCGGTTTATCCCGACCCTGATCGAAGAGACCGACAAGATCATGAACGCCCAGAAAGCCCGTGGTGCCATGCTGGACAACGGCTCCATGATGGAGCGCGTCAAGGCGCTGGTGCCGGTGCTCATCCCGCTGTTCATCTCGGCCTTCCGCCGCGCCGATGAGCTGGCCATGGCCATGGAGTGCCGCTGCTACCGCGGCGGTGATGGCCGCACCCGCCTGAAGGTGCTGCGCTGCACCCGGCAGGATTATATCGACCTGGCGGTGTGCATCGTCTGCTTTATGGTGATCCTGAGCTCGAGACTGGTGTTCCCGAATTTTTAAAAACTCCCCCAGTCGCCTGCGGCGACAGCCCCCTCGAAGAGGGGGCCTTATAGCCTCCCTCTTTGAGGGAGGTGGCACGGCAAAGCCGTGACGGAAGGAGTTCCATGCAGAACTATTTACTGACCCTTGCCTACGACGGCACCAACTACTGCGGCTTTCAGGTGCAGCCCAACGGGCGGAGCGTGGCCCAGACCTTTCAGGATGGGCTGGAAGCGGTGCTCCACAGCCGCCCCGATATCAAGGGGTGCAGCCGCACCGATGCCGGGGTCCACGCGCTGGGCTTTGCGCTGAACTTCCACGCGGAGACCCGCATCCCCCCCGAAAAGCTGCCGTTGGCCATCAACCAGCACCTGCCCCCGGATATCCGGGTGCTGTGTGCCCGGGTGGTGCCGGAGGAGTTCCACGCCCGCTATGCCGCCCATACCAAGACCTACCTGTACCGCATCCACAACCACCCCATCGATTCGCCTTTTGATGAAAAATATTACACCCGGGTGCCCCGGCGGCTGGATGTGGATGCCATGCAGAGGGCGGCGGAACAGTTTGTGGGAAAGCACGATTTTCTGGCCCTGTGCGCGGCGGGTTCCTCTGCTGCTGCCCACGGAGATACCGTGCGCACCATCACTGACTGCCATGTGACCCGGAAGGGCGACGAGGTGGACATTGAGGTGACAGCGGACGGCTACCTCTATAACATGGTGCGCATTCTGGCAGGCACCCTGTGTGAGGTGGGCGCGGGCCGGATGCAGCCCGATGCCATCCCCGGCATCCTTGCCAGCCGGGACCGCAGCCAGGCCGGGCCGACGCTGCCCGCGAAAGGGCTATTTTTGGAGAAGGTGGACTACGACCTATGAGAAAAAATCGCAACCGTCCGGAGAGTGACGAGCCGCTTTCGGAAGGGCGGGTCGAATATCTGGAAGCTGCCCGCCAGCGTGTGCGGAACCGGCGCATCCGCCGCACGGCGGTGCTGCTGGTGCTGCTGACGGCGGTGGTGCTGTTTGCCACCGGCATCGCGGGCAGCTCGGTGGCGGCCCTGAAGGATCTGACCGATACGGCCCGCATTGCCCTGCTGCCCGGCTCCGGCTGGCCCCAGCAGACCGGTGTGGCCGAGCTGGAGCAGATGGCCCCCCTGACCGGCAGCTTTGTGGAGCTGGGGGACGAGGGCTGTGTGGTCTGGTCGCGCACCGGCAAAAAGCTGAACAGCATCCAGAGCGGCTATGCCCGCCCGGCGCTGGCCGCGGGCAAGACCCGCTTTGTCCTCTACAACCGCTCCGGAAACGAGCTGCGGGTGGAGAGCCGCACCCAGAACCTTTACACCAAGCAGCTGGAAAACAGCATTTTCCTCTGCGCCATGTCGGACAACGGCACGCTGGCTGTGGTCACGGAGGACCAGACCAGCATGGCGAAGCTGCTGGTATACAGCCCCTCCATGGAGCAGCAGCTCAGCTGGAGCATGACCTCCAACGACGGCACCCCCCTGCGGATGGCCTTTTCCCCCGACAGCCGGAAGCTGGCGGCGGCAGCCGTCACCGTCAGCGGGGGACAGGTGATGACCAACCTCTACCTCATCAATCTGGCATCGGGCGATCCCGTCAGTCTGGTGAATCAGGGCGGTGTGCCCCAGTGGCTGGGGTGGACCTCCGCTTCCACAATCCTGGCTGTCTACGATACCAGGGCCGTGCTCTACAATGCGGGCGGCGGCGAGCGTGCGGTCTATGATTTTGCGGGCACGGAGCTGAAAGATGTTTCGGTGGACGCGGCAGGCAATGTGGCCCTGCTGCTGGCATCGGGGCAGGTCTCTCAGGCTGTGACGCTGGACAAAAACCTGAACGTCCAGTTCAGCGCCGCTGTCTCGGCGGCAAATTCCATTGTCCGGGCGGGGAACCTATTCTATCTGCTGGCCGATAACGCCGTGGAGTGCTTTGATGCATCTGGCACCCAGCAGTGGAGCCAGAACCTTGACACCAGCCCGCAGGCATTGCTGGCCAACAGCAAGGATCTGCTGCTGTTCAGCGGCAACACGGTGCAGAAGTTGGAGATTCCGGAGAGCTAAACCTCTCCGTCAATGCTTCGCATTGCCACCTCTCAATAGGAGAGGCAAGAAGGCTGTATCGTAAACTTGGCTCCCCTATTAGGGGAGCTGTCGCCGCAGGCGACTGAGAGGTTTAATAAGGTTAAACGTATGTTCAAGAATCCGTCATTTCTTTTTGATATAGTATGTACCGTGGTCTGGCTGCTTCTGGCTGTGCGCTATGCCCGCAAGGGCTTTCTGGCCTCGGTGGTGCAGCTGACGGGCAGCCTCATCAGCCTGTTCGGTGCCAGAGCCTTTTCAGGCTGGGCAGCCGGGCAGGTGTTCGAGCTTCCTCGCCGGAAGCTTCCGGGACCAGATCGCTGCCAATATCACCGCCGGGGGAGCCGTCAGTCTGGATGGCATTGCCCAGCGGTACGCGGGCTTTCTGCCCGAGGGCTTCCGCGCCTCCATCGTGGAGACCTGCGAGCGCTCCATCTCGGCTGTGCTCAGCGACAACGCCGTGGTGCTGGCGGACGCCATCGTCCAGAAGGTGCTGGCTCCGCTGCTCACGCCGGTCATCTCGGTCGTGCTCTTTTTCGTGGCCTTTGCCCTGCTGCGGATGCTGGTGAGCCTGCTGGTCACGGTGCTGGGGCTGGTGAACAAGCTGCCCGTGATCGGTGCAGTGAACCACTGGCTGGGCTGGGGCGTGGGCGGCATTGCCAGCCTTGTGGACATCTATCTGATGCTCTGTGTGGTGTGGGCCGTCATCGTCATCACCGGCGGCAACCTGACCGTCCTGAACGATACGGTCATGAGCAGCAGCCTTTACTATAAAGTATTCAATCTGTTCAACCCGTTTGTCTGAGCGGGGAGGGAAAAGGAGGAACAATGGTCTGCATTCGATGCCAGAAGCGGCCTGCCATTATTTTTGTCCAGCGGATGGAAAATGGCCAGATGAAAAACGAGGGGTACTGCCTGCACTGTGCCCGGGAGATGCACATCAAACCGGTCGATGATCTGATGAAGCAGTTTGGCATGTCCGACGAGGACATGGATGCCATGGAAGACCGGATGGAAAACATGATGCAGGAGATGGGGGACATGAGCAGCATGAACCCCTTCTCCATGATGATGGGCATGGGCCAGCCGGACCAGAGCGAAGAGGACGGCGACCTTGTGCCCGGCTCCAGCGCCACCTTCCCGCTGGGGGTGAACGGCGGTGCCCAGAACGGCAAAAACGAGAAGAAGGCGGGCAAAAACGACAAAAAGCCGCCCCGCCGCAAGTTTTTGGATACCTACTGCGAGAACCTGACCCGCAAAGCCCGGGAGGGGAAGCTGGATGATATCATCGGCGCGACCGGGAGATCTACCGCACCATCCAGATCTTGAGCCGCCGCCAGAAGAACAATCCCTGCCTCATTGGTGAGGCGGGCGTTGGCAAGACCGCCATTGCCGAGGGCATTGCGGAGCGCATTGCCAAGGGGCAGGTGCCGGCAGGGCTGCAGGATAAGGAGATCTTCCTGCTCGACCTGACCAGCCTTGTGGCCGGCACCCAGTTCCGCGGCCAGTTCGAGCAGCGGGTCAAGGGTCTGCTGAGTGAGGTCAAGGCGGCGGGCAACGTCATCCTGTTCATTGACGAGATCCACACCATTACCTCTGCCGGTGAGAGCGAGGGTGCCATGAATGCGGGCAACATCCTGAAGCCCGCCCTCTCCCGCGGCGAGATCCAGGTCATCGGTGCCACCACCTTCAACGAGTACCGCAAGTATATCGAGAAGGACCAGGCGCTGGAGCGCCGGTTCCAGCCCGTGCGGGTGGAGGAACCCAGCGTTGCTGATACGCTGGCCGTGATGGGCGGCATCAAGCACTACTACGAGGAGCACCACCATGTGCAGGTGCCCGCCGATGTGCTGAACGCCACCGTGACCCTGAGCGAGCGGTATATCACCGACCGTTACCTGCCCGATAAAGCCATCGACCTGCTGGACGAGGCATGTGCCTGCTGTAATCTGGCCCACCCGGTCATCTCCGAGTACCTGACCATGCAGAAGGAACTGGAGGCCCTCAAGCAGGAAGAGGCCGACATGGAAAACGCCGATGTGAACGAGCCCATCGATTACGAGCGTGTGGCAGAGCGCAAGACCCGGATGGCACAGCTGGAGCGGGAATTGCCCGCCAAGCAGGCTGCAGCCGGGGAGATCCAGGTGACCATGGACGATGTGGCCAAGGTCATTGAGCTGTGGACGGGCATCCCGGCGGTGAAGATCCGGGAGACCGAGTATGCAAAGCTCGCAAGCCTTGAGACCGAGCTGAAAAAGAAGATCATCGGTCAGGACGATGCCGTGCATCTGGTGGCACAGGCGGTCAAGCGCAGTCGCGCCGACCTTTCGGGCCGCCGCCGTCCGGCCAGTTTCATCTTTGTGGGGCCCACCGGCGTGGGCAAGACGGAGCTGGTGAAGCAGCTGGCAAACCAGCTCTTTGACGGCCCCGACCCGCTGATCCGGCTGGATATGAGCGAGTATATGGAGAAGTACGCGGTGTCCCGCATGATCGGTTCCCCTCCGGGCTATGTGGGCTACGAGGAGGCGGGTCAGCTGACCGAAAAGGTCCGCCGCCGCCCGTACAGCGTGGTTCTGTTCGATGAGATCGAAAAGGCCCACCCCGATGTGATGAATATCCTGCTGCAGATCCTGGACGAGGGCAAGATCAACGATGCCCAGGGCCGCACCGTGGATTTCTCCAACACCGTCATCTGCATGACCTCCAATGCGGGCAGCAGCGACCAGACCACCGCAAGTCTGGGCTTCAACCGCAGCGAGGAGGAGCGGAACGAGGAGAAGAGCCGCAAGGCACTGAGCCAGTTCCTCCGCCCCGAGTTTTTGGGCCGCGTGGATGAGGTCATCACCTTCAAGCCGCTGAGCGAGGAGACCCTGCAGGGCATTGCCGCCCTGATGCTGGACGAGTACAAGCCCAGCATGGAGGCCAAGGGCATTGCCTACAGCTATACCCGGCGGCACTGGCAGCGCTGGTGCACAAGAGCCAGGGCGGCAAGTTTGGTGCCGCGACCTGCGCCGGACCATCCGCAAGGCTGTGGAGGACCCCGCCGCTGAAAAGATCATCGACGGTACCCTTGTTTCCGGCTCCACCCTGACCGTGGATGCTGAAAACGATGAGATCGTGCTGAAATAAAGAGCAAACAGAAAGCCGCTGCACAGCGTAACAACTGTGCAGCGGCTTTTGTAGTGTATAAAACCTCTCAGCCGCCTGCGGCGGCAGCTCCCCTGATAGGGGAGCCAAGCCCTGTGGGAGAGGTTACTCCACGCTGACCGGCTCCTCCGGCTTGTTGGCGGTACGGGCGCTCGTGCGGCCCTCGGGAATGATCTCGCCTGCGGCGGTCAGGCTGAGCTTGGCCAGGGTCGGGCCCACCAGCTCGTACACCAGCACCGAGAAGAGCACCACGTTGCGCACCATGTGGCCGTCGGAAAGCTCAGCGGCCTCGGCTGCCATGCCCAGCGCCACGCCAGCCTGCGGCAGCAGGTGATGCCAGATACTTCTGGATCTTCTCGCTGCAGCGGGTGGCCTTGCAGCTGACATAGGAGCCGGAGATCTTGCCCAGAGAGCGGGAAGCGATATAGACAGCACCAATGAGCAGGACCATGGGGTTTGCGAGGATGTTCAGGTCCAGCTCCGCGCCGGACAACACGAAGAACAGGATGTTCACCGGGCTTACCCAGCGGTCGAGGCGGTCCATCAGCTCATCGGAAGTGGAGCAGATGTTGCAGAACACCGTACCGGTCATCATGCAGACCAGCAGCAGCGAGAAGCCGCAGTGGATGGGGCCGACCTCAAAGCTGACCATGGACAGGCCCACCGTCAGGAGCACGAAGGCCACGGAAAGGCTCATGCGCTTGGAGCGGGAGTGAAAATAAATTTCCAGCTGGTTGAGCAGCAGACCGGCCAGCGCGCCCAGGCCCAGGCTGAGTACGATCTCCACCAGAGGCTCCAGAAGGATACTGATGGGGTCGATGCGGCCCTGTTCCAGCGCGTTTGCGATGCCGAAAGAGGCTGAGAAGAGCACCAGACCCACGGCATCATCAATGGCGACCACCATCAGCAGCAGGCGGGTCAGGGGGCCGCTTGCCTTGTACTGCTTGACCACCATCAGGGTGGCGGCAGGGGCTGTGGCAGAGGCGATGGCACCCAGCGTGATGGCCGATGCCATTGAGATGACATCCGGCCGGGCAAAGTGCAGGGCCACCAGAGCGATATCCACCAGTACGGTGGTGATAACGGCCTGCAGGATGCCCACAGTGACCGCCTGCCTGCCCATGCTCTCCAACATGCTGAGCCGGAACTCGTTGCCGATGACAAAGGCGATGAAGCCCAGTGCCACCTGTGTGATGATGCCGTAGCTCTCGACCTGTGCAAGGCTCCCGAAGCCGAAGCCCCAGCCGCTCAGGCCCAGCCGACCCAGAAAGAAGGGGCCCAGCAGAAGCCCCGCCACCAGATAAGAGGTGACAGCCGGCAGACGGACCGCTTTTGCTGCACGGGATGCCAACAGGCCTGCAATGAGCGAAAGAGACATGCAAATGAGCAATTGCTCCATAAAATGAGATCCTCCTCAGGAATTAAGATACGTTAAAAAGTATATCTTATCTGAGGAGGAAAAGCAACATTTGTTAATTGAATTTAAAAATCTTCTGTGCAAGGCGGTAACCGCCCAGCACGAGCTTGTCGCCCTTGGGGATCTTCAGGTTGGTCACGCCGCCAAAGCCGTAGCGGATGGAGCGGTAGACCCCGGCACTGGTGTGTGCCTTGAGGTAGGCCCACAGTTCGTTCTCCTTCTGCTTTGCGGCGGCACTGCCGTCCAGCAGCAGGAAGATGTCGCTGATGGCCATCATCATGGAGAGGTAGTGCAGCATATAGTTGCGCAGCTTCTTCTGGCCCTTGAGGGCATCCAGGTCCTGGCAGTCGATCATGTGGCGGGTCACCCGCAGCTGCTGATCCACCCGCTTGACCATTACACTCTCGTTCACGCTCTGGTCGGCCCGGCCGATGAAGTAGCGGTACAGGTCCAGATCCATATAATACATGCTCTTGACAAAGGGCAGGGGCTGGTAGACAAAGATGTTGTCCACATAGAAGGTGTGCTTGGGCAGCACCATGCCGCAGTCCCGTAGCACCTGTGTGCGGTACATCACCGAGTGCATCAGCAGGTTCTGGTCGGGCCGGAAGTGGCCGACATGCGTCCAGCTGAACAGTCGGTTCTGGGGAAATACGTTGGTGTAGCGCACGGTGTGGCTGGTGTTGTCCTCCACATGCTCGTAGACATAGTTGCAGATCATCAGGTCAGGCGCGGTGCCCCGGGCAGTCAGCGTGTTCAGCTTGGCCAGCACGGTCCTGAGGGCTGCTTCGTCCAGCCAGTCGTCGCTGTCCACTACCTTGTAATACAGGCCGGTGGCATTGCGGATGCCCTGATTCACGCCCTCGCCGTGGCCGCCGTTCTCCTGATGGATGGCCTTGACGATGGTGGGATATTTGGCGGCGTACTCGTCGCAGATGGCGGGGGTGTCATCCTTGGTGGAACCATCGTCCACCAGGATGATCTCGGCCTGCTCCCCGGCGGAGAGCAGGGTCTCGATGCAGTGGCGCATATATGCCGCCGAGTTGTAGCACGGGACGGCGAAGGTGATCAATTTCTGAGCCATACAAAATACTCCTTTGCTCTTTTCCGGCAGATGCACAAAGCAGGGCCGGGATGGAGATATGTACCCATATTATAGCATTTTTGTGCAGGAAATGCTATCGAACGTGGGAAATGTCAGAGATGTTTTACAATTATCCGGGGAGTTGTGGTATACTGATTGGGTTATAAACCGCTCAGGCCGCTTTGCGTCAACTCCCCTGGTAGAGCCAAGACTTGCCTCTCCTACCAGGAGAGATGGCATTGCGAAGCAATGACGGAGCGGTTTTATATGGATAGGAGGAACCATGGAAAGTCCGCATAGTATTCTGAAAAAAGTCTTTGGCTACGACAGCTTCCGCCCGGGGCAGGAGGAGATCGTCTCCCGCCTGCTGGCCGGGCAGGATGTGCTGGCCGTGATGCCCACAGGTGCGGGCAAGTCCATCTGCTATAAGGTGCCGGCCCTGCTGCTGCCGGGCATCACCATCGTGGTCTCGCCGCTGGTGAGCCTGATGAAGGATCAGGTGGGGGCGCTGGTACAGGCCGGTGTGGCGGCAGCGTTCCTGAACAACAGCCTGACAGACAACCAGAAGGCTCTGATGCTCCGCCGCGCCCGGGAGGGGTGGTATAAGATCATCTATGTGGCTCCGGAGCGGCTGGAGATGCCGGGCTTCCAGCGGTTTGCGCAGGAGCGGGAGATCAGCATGGTCACGGTGGACGAGGCCCACTGCATCAGCCAGTGGGGGCAGGACTTCCGCCCCAGCTACCTGCGCATCAAGGCGTTTGTGGACAGCCTGCCCAAGCGCCCGGTGGTGGGAGCCTTTACGGCCACCGCCACGGCCCATGTGCGGGAGGACATCCGCACCCATCTGGAACTCCACACCCCCTACGAGGTGACCACCAGCTTCGACCGGCCCAACCTCTATTTTGCCACCCGCAGGGCTCTGCCCAGCGCAGCCCAAAGTTCTGCTCGACCTTGTGCTCAGGGAGCGGGACAATGCGGGCATCATCTATTGCAGTACCACCCGGCAGGTGGACGAGACCACCCGCCTGCTGCAGAGCCGGGGAATCCGTGCTGCAGCCTACCACGCCAAACTGGATGCGGATACCCGGCGGCAGAATCAGGACGATTTCCTCTATGACCGGGTACAGATCATGGTGGCGACCAATGCCTTCGGCATGGGCATCGATAAGCCAAACGTCCGGTTCGTCATCCATTATAATATGCCCAAGGATCTGGAGAGCTATTATCAGGAGGCGGGCCGCGCGGGCCGTGACGGGGAGCCAGCCCGCTGCACCTTGCTCTATTCCGGCACCGATGTGCGCACCATCCGGTTCTTCATCGACAAGGAGATGGAGGCTGACAACGGCCTGCCTGCGGATGTCAAGGCCGAAGCGGCACGCAAGGCAGAGGAACGGCTTAAGTACATGACCTTCTACTCCACCACGCCGCGCTGCCTGCGGGGGTATCTGCTGAGCTACTTCGGCGAGGCCGCGCCCCAGAAGTGCGAGAACTGTTCCAACTGTCTGCTGGCAGCACAGGCCGCCGAACAGGTGGAGGAGCAGGCGGCACAGGCCCGCCAGCGCGCCGCGGCCAGTGCGAAGCGGCTGGCCTCGGCCTCCCGCCGCCGTGCCGACGAAGATGCCCTCAGCGAAGCGGACGAGAAGCTGCTGGCTGCCCTCTATGCCCTGCGCAAGCGGCTGGCCGCAAAGCAGAAGCTCCCTGCCTATATGGTGTTCAACGATTCCACCCTTCGCCAGATGGCGCTGAAAAAGCCCCTGAGCGTGGAGGAACTGCTCAATATCCCCGGTGTGGGCGAGAAAAAGGCCGCCCGCTATGGCCAGGAGTTCCTGGGTGTCATCGGAGAAACCGTTGGCACACGGTGAATTGGAGATAAAAGAACAAATAAAACGTCCCGTTTTCCACGGCCAGTGCAGGCAGAGTGGAAAGCGGGACGCTTTTTGTAAAAATAAAAGGGAACTGAATCACTCCAGTTCCCTCAAGTATATGTCCCTGAGAACATATACCCCAATTAGTAAGAATATTATATCGCAGCTGTTGAAAAAATGCAACTGTTAAATATAATTTTTCAAAATTTCCATCCGTTTCGTCAGGTCGGGATGAATGATAATTGAAGCGACGGCAGGGTTGACTTCAGAGCGATAGGTTTCTGTGATATGCTCAAATTCTTCAATGAACTTAAGGATTTCGGAATTTGGCATCTGCAATAGCTTCAGATAATAGGACATCAGAATGACATAATCTCCGATGGTCTTGAAATTGACATACGGAAGCTGAATCGCAGAACGGAGACAGGCTTTCATTGCCTTTGTGGGGTCAAAATTGCGAAATCGGGTATCAAATACCACGGCATTGTGAGCAATAGCATTTCGGAGATCTTTCAAAGCATAGATGTAGCGAAATAAGAGCTCACAGGATGTATCGTTGGAAAGATCAAGGCCAATGCGGGTGGAAATATCTTTTCGGACAGGAAAAGTCAAACAAGAAAGCAAGTATCCAAAATCTCCCATGGTCATGATCTCGAAGAAAGCCCAAAGAGGAACACCGGAGTAAGTTGGATTATTGTAAAAATGTGTGATTTTTGGATTTCCTTTTGCATAGGCGTTTGCAAGGCTGGACTGGATGGAACGCTGAAGGTTCAATTTGTTTTGCTGGGCTCGCTTTTTCTGTTCAACGGTGAAATTGGCAGGGGAGTTGTTGTAACTGCAAACGACACGATCCAGAACATCCGAAATACTCTCGGATTGTGCGTTTTCAAGGATGCCCTGCAATGCGATGTTCTTGACAGCAGTTTCAATGAACATCATTTTTCCGTAAAACAGAGCTTTCAGGGCAGAATCATATTGGATGGTGGCATAGAGCTCCTGATAAGAAGAAAAAGGCAGGCGCGCACCGGCAGATTTGAAGAAACGATAGCCTTTATAGCCATGATAATATCCGGTTGTGACAAGCTGCTGTTTCTGTGTTTCGCCGGAGATGGCGATGCCGTTGTCACGCAGATGCTGCATTAAGTCGTTTGTTGTTTTATAGCTCATGGGCATCCTCGATTTACATGCTATGGGTAGCAAACACCTGTTCGTCCTCCCACCAGACGGGGGACTTTGCGGCAAGGCTCTTGGGAACATCCAGAAGCCGCTGGTTGGAGCTGCCCCGGAAGCGCAGGGAGATATCGTGCTGGGCTTCCACAAAGCGGCCGTCCACCAGAACATCCAGCAGACTCAGCAGCTCATCGGTGACCTCACAGCGGGCCGGGCAGGGAACACTGCCGGTCAGCTGCTCCCAGGTGTAACCGGAATAGCACCAGACGCTCTTATTCGGGTACAGCGCCCTGAAGTTGCGGACGAAGGGCAGCAGCTCCCGCTGGTTCTCCGGCTCAAAAGGCTCACCGCCCAGCAGGGAGATTCCTGCAATATAGTCGGGCTGGCAGGATGCAAAGATCTCGTTGCGCACGGCTTTGCCGAAGGGCTGACCGTACCCGAAATCCCATGCCACCTCGTTGAAGCAGCCCGGGCAGTGGTGCCTGCAGCCCGAAACAAAGATGCTGGTGCGCACCCCCGGCCCGTTGGCAATGTCGTAATACTTGATTGTTGCGTAATTCATCACAGATGCAGCACCCGATCCTTGATCTCCTGTGTCCGGCCCTGGTTCCAGAACTGGGTGCCGATATAGCCGCAGGTGCGGCGGGCGACATTCAGCTTGTTCTGGTTACGGTTGCCGCACTTGGGGCACTCCCACACCAGCTTGCCGTCATCCTCAACGATCTTGATCTCTCCGTCGTAGCCGCAGCACTGGCAGTAATCGGACTTGGTGTTCAACTCGGCGTACATGATGTTATCATAGATGAACTGCAGCACGCTTATCACGGCCTCCAGATTGTCCTGCATGTTGGGCACTTCCACATAGCTGATGGCACCGCCCGGAGACAGCTTCTGGAACTCGCTCTCGAACTTCAGCTTGGTGAAGGCGTCAATGTGCTCCGAAACATGGACGTGGTAGCTGTTGGTGATATAGTTCTTATCGGTGATGCCGGGTACGATGCCGAACCGCTTCTGCAGGCACTTGGCGAACTTGTAGGTGGTGGATTCCAGCGGGGTACCGTAGAGGGAGAGTAATCCATGTTCTCGGCCTTCTTCCACTCGGTGCACTTGTCGTTCATGTGCTGCATCACGCTCAGGGCAAAAGGCTTGGCACCGGCATCGGTGTGGCTCTTGCCGGTCATATACTTCACGCACTCATACAGACCAGCGTAGCCCAGGCTGATGGTGGAGTAGCCGCCGAAGAGCAGCTTGTCGATCTTCTCGCCCTTCTTGAGGCGGGCCAGTGCGCCGTACTGCCACAGGATGGGGGCGGCATCGCTGGGGGTGCCCATCAGGCGCTGATGGCGGGCCTGCAGTGCCTTGTGGCAGAGAGCCAGGCGCTCGTCAAAGATCTTCCAGAACTTCTCGAAGTTGCCGCCGGAGGAAAGGGCTACATCCACCAGGTTGATGGTCACGACGCCCTGATTGAAGCGGCCATAATACTTGGGCTTGCCGGTCTCGGGGTCCACATAGGGGGTCAGGAAGCTGCGGCAGCCATGCAGGTGTAGCAGTGGCCCTCGCCATTCTTTGTCTACCTTCAGCTCGAGCATCTTCTTCTCGGAGATGTAGTCGGGCACCATCCGCTTGGCAGTGCACTTGGCAGCCAATTCGGTCAGGTAATAATAAGGAGTGCCGGGGCGGATGTTGTCCTCTTCCAGCACATAGATGAGTTTGGGGAAGGCGGGGGTGATCCAGACACCAGCCTCGTTCTTCACGCCCTGATAGCGCTGGCGGATGGTCTCTTCGATGATGATGGCAAGGTCGGCCTTTTCCTGTGCGTTGCGGGCTTCTCCCAGATACATGAACACGGTGATGAAGGGGGCCTGACCGTTGGTGGTCATCAGGGTCACGACCTGATACTGGATGGTCTGGACACCGCGGTTGATCTCGTTGCGCAGGCGGCGCTCCACGATCTCCTTCTTGCGCTCCGGGGTAACGTCCAGCCCTTCCATCTCTGCCTCGACCTCAGCGGCGATCTTCTTGCGGGAGACATCCACAAAGGGGGCAAGATGGGTCAGGCTGATGCTCTGGCCGCCGTACTGGTTGGATGCCACCTGCGCAATGATCTGGGTGGCAATGTTGCAGGCGGTAGAAAAGCTGTGGGGCTTTTCAATATAGGTGCCGGAGATCACGGTGCCGTTCTGCAGCATATCCTCCAGGTTGACCAGATCGCAGTTGTGCATGTGCTGCGCAAAGTAGTCGGAATCGTGGAAGTGGATCAGGCCCTCATTGTGTGCCTTGACGATCTCCGGGTCCAGCAGCAGGCGGGCGGTCAGGTCTTTGGAGATCTCACCAGCCATATAGTCACGCTGGACGCTGTTCACGGTGGGGTTCTTGTTGGCGTTCTCCTTGACTTCCTCGTTCTGGCACTCGATCAGGCTGAGGATGCGCTCGTCGGTGGTGTTGGTCTGGCGCTTCAGGCTCTGCACATAACGATAGGTGATATAATGGCGGGCTACATCGTGGGCCTGAATGTCCATCAGCTTGTTCTCCACCATGTCCTGGATCTCTTCCACGCTCACGGCACGGTTCAGCGCCTGGCACTGCTCCGTGACATCGTTGGCGATGGACAGGATCTGCTCCTGGGTCAGGCTGCTCTTGCGGCTGACCGAATCGCTGGCCTTGGTGACCGCAGTGATGATCTTGGTGATATCAAATGGAACTTCCGAACCGTTGCGCTTGATGATCTTCATAGTGTTCCTCCGTCGTTCTATCTGTGTGCAGTTCAAACGGGTGCCTCTTTCGCAAGAGGCACCCGCAAAGCAGTCTTGGGATGCGTTCAATTGATGTGATTCTATGATATCACTATTTAGTGATATGTCAATGGAGAAACCACTACATTTTGTGTTTTGGCGGTTTCGCCAAAATTGAGCCGAGAATCTTGGAGCAAAATTTGAGGCCAAAGCTCTTGACAAACTGTGCAAGGAAAGTGTTTGCATTCCGGGGCGTAATATCCACGGCGGTGTATACTTCTCTGGAAGTTTGGATAGAACAATACCTTATTATATAGAGAAAAATGGCCTCTGAGGTCCCTGCAGCCTCCGCGTCAAGGAACGTGTAAATTGCAGTTAAAAAACTAGTCAAAAAGTCAAAGACGCAAAAAGAAACGAAAAAAGTGAAAAAAGGGGTTGCCAAACGTGCCGGGATATGGTATTATACTTGAGCGCCAAGGGCCGCCGGAAAGAATGACTTCTGAAAGCGGCAGAAGCAAAGCGAAAGAACCAATATGGATACGTTGAAAAACGAGCCACAAGTTCGAAAAGATCGAAAAGCTTCTGAAAAAAGTGCTTGACAAAAAATCACTTCTGTGGTAAAATAATCAAGTCGTCAGCCGCTAAGGCTGAGGCGCACAGGACCTTGAAAATTGAACAATATCGAAAAACTTGTAACGGAACCTATTTTCGTGTTGGAAAAACACGTTAAACAATTCCAAACAAAGTAATTCACACAGGACGCAAGCGATTGCGTGCTGAGCGAAGAAGATTTAACACTTTTTAAGTGATAAATATCATTTATAAAGAGTTTGATCCTGGCTCAGGACGAACGCTGGCGGCGCGCCTAACACATGCAAGTCGAACGAGCGAGAGAGCTTGCTTTCTCGAACGAGTGGCGAACGGGTGAGTACGCGTGAGGAACCTGCCTCAAAGAGGGGGACAACAGTTGGAAACGACTGCTAATACCGCATAAGCCCACGGCTCGGCATCGAGCAGAGGGAAAAGGAGCAATCCGCTTTGAGATGGCCTCGCGTCCGATTAGCTAGTTGGTGAGGTAATGGCCCACCAAGGCAACGATCGGTAGCCGGACTGAGAGGTTGAACGGCCACATTGGGACTGAGACACGGCCCAGACTCCTACGGGAGGCAGCAGTGGGGAATATTGCACAATGGGGGAAACCCTGATGCAGCGACGCCGCGTGGAGGAAGAAGGTCTTCGGATTGTAAACTCCTGTTGTTGAGGAAGATAATGACGGTACTCAACAAGGAAGTGACGGCTAACTACGTGCCAGCAGCCGCGGTAAAACGTAGGTCACAAGCGTTGTCCGGAATTACTGGGTGTAAAGGGAGCGCAGGCGGGAAGACAAGTTGGAAGTGAAATCTATGGGCTCAACCCATAAACTGCTTTCAAAACTGTTTTTCTTGAGTAGTGCAGAGGTAGGCGGAATTCCCGGTGTAGCGGTGGAATGCGTAGATATCGGGAGGAACACCAGTGGCGAAGGCGGCCTACTGGGCACCAACTGACGCTGAGGCTCGAAAGTGTGGGTAGCAAACAGGATTAGATACCCTGGTAGTCCACACCGTAAACGATGATTACTAGGTGTTGGAGGATTGACCCCTTCAGTGCCGCAGTTAACACAATAAGTAATCCACCTGGGGAGTACGACCGCAAGGTTGAAACTCAAAGGAATTGACGGGGGCCCGCACAAGCAGTGGAGTATGTGGTTTAATTCGACGCAAGCGCGAAGAACCTTACCAAGTCTTGACATCCTGCGACGATGCTGGAAACAGTATTTTCCTTCGGGACGCAGAGACAGGTGGTGCATGGTTGTCGTCAGCTCGTGTCGTGAGATGTTGGGTTAAGTCCCGCAACGAGCGCAACCCTTACTGTCAGTTACTACGCAAGAGGACTCTGGCAGGACTGCCGTTGACAAAACGGAGGAAGGTGGGGATGACGTCAAATCATCATGCCCTTTATGACTTGGGCTACACACGTACTACAATGGCGTTAAACAAAGAGAAGCGAGACCGCGAGGTGGAGCAAAACTCAGAAACAACGTCCCAGTTCGGACTGCAGGCTGCAACTCGCCTGCACGAAGTCGGAATTGCTAGTAATCGTGGATCAGCATGCCACGGTGAATACGTTCCCGGGCCTTGTACACACCGCCCGTCACACCATGAGAGCCGGGGGGACCCGAAGTCGGTAGTCTAACCGCAAGGAGGACGCCGCCGAAGGTAAAACTGGTGATTGGGGTGAAGTCGTAACAAGGTAGCCGTAGGAGAACCTGCGGCTGGATCACCTCCTTTCTAAGAGTCAGGCAGATGGAAGAACATCGAAGATGGTCGACCATCTGGAACAGGTGACAGATACAAGCAGAGTAGATATTGTTCGATTTTGAGGGCCCTGAAAAGGACACTCAAAGACGTACCTTGAAAACTGAATAATAACTGCGAAACAAAGATTATAGTAAGTTTTTAAGAAATATTGCAATTTCAAAAGGAAGGGTAACAATAATCTTCGTTGGCAATAAGAGAGAATCAAGAGGATACCAAATGTTCTGAAAGAACGTTTGAAAGGTCAAGCGAACAAGGGCGCAGGGCGAATGCCTTGGCACTGGGAGCCGATGAAAGACGTGATAATCTGCGATAAGCTTCGGGGAGCTGCAAATAAGCATTGATCCGGAGATCTCTGAATGAGGAAACTCACCTGGGTTCATACTCAGGTACAATACACTGAAATTTAAAATAGGTGTATTGAGGGAACCGCCTGAACTGAAACATCTAAGTAGGGCGAGGAAGAGACATCAAACGAGATTCCGTAAGTAGTGGCGAGCGAACGCGGAAGAGGGCAAACCGAGAGTAGAAATACTTTCGGGGTACGGACTGCTTTTAAGACTCAATCTGTTAACCGAACGGCATGGGAAGGCCGGTCAGAGAGTGTGAGAACCACGTAGGTGAAAACGAGAGCTGCGCAGGATCCAGAGTACGGCCAGACACGTGAAACCTGGTCGGAATACGGGGGGACCACCCTCCAACCCTAAATACTACCCAGTGACCGATAGCGTATAGTACTGTGAAGGAAAGGTGAAAAGCACCCGGGAGAGTGAAAAGAACCTGAAACCCTGTTCCTACAAGCACCTAGAGCGCGTCAAAGCGTGATAGGGTACTTTTTGTAGAACGGTCCGGCGAGCGATTGTATGCAGCAAGGTTAAGGACTTAAGGTCTGGAGCCGAAGCGAAAGCGAGTTTGAAAAGGGCGTTAAGTTGCATATAATGGGCCCGAAACCGGGTGACCTACCCATGGTCAGGTTGAAGTGGAAGTAAAATTCCATGGAGGACCGAACCGACCTCCGTTGAAAAGGCGGCGGATGAACTGTGGGTAGCGGAGAAATTCCAATCGAACCCGGAGATAGCTGGTTCTCCCCGAAATAGTTTTAGGACTAGCCTCAAGTTAGATACCTGGAGGTAAAGCACTGAATAGCCTAGCGGCCGAGAGGTTAGCGAAGCTTATCAAACTCAGAATGCCAGAGTATTGATGCTTGGGAGTCAGACAGTGTCAGATAAATGTCATTGTCAAAAGGGAAACAGCCCAGATCTACAGCTAAGGTCCCAAAGTCAGGTTAAGTGGAAAACGATGTGAAGATACGCAGACAACCAGGATGTTGGCTCAGAAGCAGCCACTCATTCAAAGAGTGCGTAATAGCTCACTGGTCGAGCGTCTTTGCGCGGAGAATTTAACGGGGCTAAACCTGACACCGAAGCTTAGGCAATACAGTAATGTATTGGGTAGGGGAGCGTTGTATACGCGGAGAAACAGTAGCGCAAGCGGCTGTGGAGTGTATAGAAGTGAGAATGCCGGAATGAGTAGCGCGAATGCAGTGAGAATCTGCATGGCCGAAAGCCTCAGGTTTCTGGAGGAAGGTTCGTCCGCTCCAGGTTAGTCGGGAGCTAAGGTGAGGCCGGAAGGCGTAGCCGATGCACAGACGGTAGAGATTCCGTCACCACCAAAGAGTTAAGCACAGGGACACATGAAGTCTCAGAGCCGGGTGTTGGTTCCGGTAGAGATCGAGGGAAATTAGTACCGAAGTCTGAGATGGAAGATGGCGAGAAAAGCTGTGTGTATTTCTGAGGTGCCCGTACCGCAAACCGACACAGGTAGGTAGGAAGAAGATTCTAAGGCCAACGGGAGAAGGGTTGTTAAGGAACTCGGCAAATTGACCCCGTAACTTCGGGAGAAGGGGTGCTCCAGAGATGGAGCCGCAGAGAATCGGCCCAAGCAACTGTTTACCAAAAACACAGGTTTGTGCTAAATCGAAAGATGACGTATACGAGCTGACGCCTGCCCGGTGCTGGAAGGTTAAGAGGAGATGTGCAAGCATTGAATCGAAGCCCCAGTGAACGGCGGCCGTAACTATAACGGTCCTAAGGTAGCGAAATTCCTTGTCAGGTAAGTTCTGACCCGCATGAAAGGCGTAATGATTTGGGCACTGTCTCAACAGCCCGCCCGGCGAAATTGTAGTACCGGTGAAGATGCCGGTTACCCGCGACAAGACGGAAAGACCCCATGGAGCTTTACTGTAGCCTAATATTGGGTTTCGATGTTGCATGCACAGGATAGATGGGACTCTGGGAAACCAAGGCTTTGGCTTTGGCGGAGGCCGTTGGGATACCATCCTTGCGATATTGGAATTCTAACCTGCGGCTTTGAATCGAGTCGGGGGACATTGTTAGGTGGGCAGTTTGACTGGGGCGGTCGCCTCCTAAAGAGTAACGGAGGCGTTCAAAGGTTCGCTCAGCTTGAACGGAAATCAAGCAAAAGAGTGCAAACGCAGAAGCGAGCCTAACTGCGAGACTGACGGGTCGAGCAGTAACGAAAGTTGGAGTTAGTGATCCGGTGGTATGTGAGTGGAAATGCCATCGCTCAACGGATAAAAGTTACCCTGGGGATAACAGGCTGATCTCCCCCAAGAGTCCACATCGACGGGGAGGTTTGGCACCTCGATGTCGGCTCATCGCATCCTGGGGCTGTATTCGGTCCCAAGGGTTTGGCTGTTCGCCAATTAAAGCGGTACGCGAGCTGGGTTCAGAACGTCGTGAGACAGTTCGGTCCCTATCTGTCGTGGGCGCAGGATATTTGATGGGAGCTGTCCCTAGTACGAGAGGACCGGGACGGACGTACCTCTGGCGCACCAGTTGTTCCGCCAGAGCATAGCTGGGCAACTACGTACGGATCGGATAAACGCTGAAAGCATCTAAGCGTGAAGCCGACCCAAAGATAAGATATCCCACTGATTTGATCAGGTAAGATCCCTTGCAGACTACGAGGTTGATAGGCACGATGTGTAAGTGGAGCGATCCATTCAGCAAGTGTGTACTAATAGATCGAGGGCTTGACCACAATTCGCTTGAATTCTCAAGTCAATGATAAAATGTCAGCAGTGATTATTCAGTTTTGAAGGCACGTCCTTCAAGAAATACTGGACAAAGTAAAACAGAAATGTTATACTGAACCAGTCATATTGGTCGGTGACGATGACGGTGAGGTTCCACCTGTTCCCATTCCGAACACAGAAGTTAAGCTCACTCGTGCCCAAGATAGTTCGCTGGAAACGGCGCGTGAAAATAGGTAGTCGCCGACTTACATGAAACCCCTGAGGAAGAAATTCTTCAGGGGTTTGTTGTTTGAAAAAAATTTTGTAGCTTCTGCCTTAAAACCCGTCCCTGAATCGTATATGGGATAAGCATGTATTCCGTCTGCGGTGAGATCGCAAAAGAGGAGGGGCAGGATGAAGCTTTTATTCAAACAACGGATGTTTTCGTGGTTCGACAGCTACGATATCTATGATGAAAACGAGAACACGGTCTATGTGGTAAAAGGGCAGCTCTCGTGGGGGCACTGCCTGAAAATCTTCGACACGGAAGAGAACGAGCTTGGTACAGTCAAGCAGGAGGTGCTGACCTGGCTGCCCAAGTTTGAACTCTATGAGGGTGAAAATTATATCGGCTGCCTCGAAAAGGAACTGGGCTGGTTCAAGCCCAAGTACAACATCGATTTTAACGGCTGGCATGTGGAGGGAGATTTCCCTGGGTGGGATTACACCATTACAAAGCCGGTGGGAGAGACAGTCGCAACGGTTTCCAAAGAGCTGCTGCAATGGACGGACACCTATGTGCTGGATATCGTTGACCCGGCAGACGCGCTCTATGTGCTGATGTTCGTGCTGGCTATCGATGCCGAAAAGTGTTCTGCAAAATGAAACTGGATCTGCCCGGCTGTGTGGGAATGCCCGCATGGCCGGGCTTTTTACGTTGCATGGGTTGGGAAACAGTGGTATCATTAAAAAGTACGATAAAACCTGAAAATAACGAGGTGCAAATGGAAGTATTTGAAATCGAGACAGAGCGTCTGCAGCTGCGGCAGTTCCGGGTGGAGGACGCGCAGGACGTATTTGCGATTTTCTCGGATGAGCAGACCACGCTGGATTGCGGCGGTTATCATGCCTTTGATGCAATGGATGAGGAATATGACCGTCTGATGCAGAAATTTGCGGGACAGACCCGTTACAGCGTTGTCCGCAAGGCAGATGGGCGTGTGATCGGCGTGATCTCGCTGATGGATGCCGAGCGTGCCGTGCCCGGCTGGGAGCTGGGCATTGAGATGGCCCCGGATGTCCGGCGGCAGGGCTATGCCCGGGAAGCGCTGGCGGCTGTGATTCAGGCGTTCTTCGAGAAAACGGACACGGTGCTTTTCACGGGTGGGCATTATGCCTATAACACCATCTCCGGGGAGCTGATGAAAAAACTGGGCTTCACCCATGAGGGCATCGAACACAAGGCCATGCGCCATGCAGAGCGCGGCCCCACGGATCTGGTGTGCTATTATCTGGAAAAATAAGTTTTCCCTCAGAATTCCTACAGATTTCCCTGTTACAATGATAGCATCATCGAAAGGGGAATTTGTATGTTGACAAAATTGAAAAACGGGCTGGACGGTACCCAGCTCAAGACCATTGCACTGGTGCTGATGGTGCTGGACCACATTCATTATTTCTTTGAATTCACCGGCTGCATCCCAACGGTGTTCAGTATGCTGGGGCGGCTCAGCGCACCGCTGTTTTTGTTCTGCACGGTGGAGGGCTTTGCCCACACCCATGACCGCAGGCGGTATTTTATCCGCATCTGGGGTATCGGAACGGCCATGGCGGCGCTGGAATTTTTTATGATCTACGCCAAAGCCTTCCGGCGCGGGGATGGCTTCTACCCGCTGAACGCGATTTTTCAGGATCTGATGCTGCTGTGCATCGTCTGGCAGGGCATCGACTGGCTTCGGGAAAAGAAATGGGTCAGGGGCGTGGCTGCCATCGCGGCGGTGGCTGGCTGGCCGTTTGTGATGGTGGCGTTCCTGAGCGCTTTCCCCAGATCCAGCAGATGCCGTGGGCTTCCACGGTAGTGGCCTTTGTCATCACCAGCCCGCTGCCCCTGTGGACCAGCATCACGGACGGCAGCTGGAGCTTTTTGCTGGGCGGTGTGCTGCTGTATGCATTGCGTGGACGGCGCAAAGTGCAGCTGACGGTATGGGCACTGGTGATCTTCCTGTGTGATTTTGCGCTGACCTTCGGGATGGCTTGCCGGCAGGAGGGCTTTGTCTGGACCCAGATGTTCACCACCTATTACGAGTGGTTCGGCGTGTTTGCAGCCCTGCTGATGCTGCTGTACAACGGTCAGCGCGGCAGCGGGCATAAACAGCTGTTCTACTGGTTCTACCCGGCCCATGTGTATCTGCTGTATGGTGCGTCCTGCCTGCTTTATAACGTTTTGAGGTGATCTTGTGGCAAATGTTCTGATGGTGGATGACAACCGGGACCTGTGCCAGGTAGTGCAGACGGCGCTGGAACGGGACGGCCACCGGGTGGAAACACGACTCTCCGGCGCAGAGCTCACCGAACAACTCTGCCGTTGGGCGGACTGCATCCTGCTGGATGTGATGATGCCCGGAGAGGACGGCTTTGCCGTCTGCCGCCGCATCCGGGGCCTGACCGATGCCCCCATTCTGTTTCTGACGGCCCGGACAGACGAAGCGTCTGTTCTGGAGGGGCTGGGCATCGGGGCAGACGATTACCTTGCAAAGCCTTTCCGGGTGGCAGAGCTGCGCGCCCGGGTGGCGGCGCATCTGCGGCGGCAGAACCGCACCCCGGTGCATCGGCTGGTGCGCGGCGGAGTCAGTTTTGACCTGTCCGCGCGGGAGGCAGCGGTGGGAGAAACTCCTCTGCCGCTGACCCGCTCCGAGTATGCCATCTGCGAGTATCTGGCGCTGCACGCCGGGCAGACCTTTACCAAGGAGCAAATTTACGAAGCGGTTTTTGGTATTGACGGCACTGCGGACGACACCGCCGTGACACAGCACATCAAAAATATCCGGGCAAAGCTGCGGGCAGCGGGCGTGCCGGAGCCGGAAACACTGCTGAAAACCATCTGGGGAGTGGGATATCAATGGAAAAACGAGGGCTGATCTCCCTGCGGGGCGTACTGCTGCGATATCTGGTGCAGACCGTCTTTTGCTGTGTGCTGGCGCTGCTGCTGTGGTTTGCGGCGCTGATGTGCGTCATCAACAGCGGGCTGGCGCTCCCGGCCAATCAGGCCGCGCAGGCCTGCCAGAAGGCTGCACAGGACGTTTTGCCGGGCATGACTGCCGCCACCTTTGATGAGACCCAGCTGGACTCCTTGTGCCGTTATGCCCTGTTTGCCGCGCCGGACAGCAGCGAGGTGCTGGCCACCAACATGGATGCCGGGCACTTGCAGCGGGCAATGGAGAACCGGCAGGGGAAAACCCACTGGCATTTTGGATACACACAGTATTATATGACATCAAAATTGCAGGACGGAACGGTCTGTCTGCTGCAATTTGACTATGCCGTACCCTACGCCGCCCCTGCGCTGCGGGGAAAGCTGCCAGATGTGCAGACGGTGCACTGCATCCTGGGCATTCTACTGCTGGTGGGAGCGGTGGTGTGGAGCACCCACCGCTCCAGAAAGTTTCTGGCCCGGGAGACGGCCCGCCTGACCGAGGTCTCCCGGCAGGTGGCTGAGAAAAAGGGCGTGGAAGAGATTGATTTTTCCGGGGCGCAGGTGCGGGAATACGCCGAGACACTGGCTGCCCTGCAGACCATGGGGCAGGAGCTGACGGCCAGCCTGCAGGCACAATGGAAAATGGAGCAGCAGCAGCGGGAGCAGATCATCCAGCTTTCCCATGAGCTCAAAACACCGCTGGCCGTCATTGAGGGCAACGCCGATCTGCTGGCCGAGGACGAGGCCCTGACCCCGGAGCAGCGGGAACAGGTGGAGGCCATCCTGCGGGGCACCGAGCAGACCCGGACCTATCTGCTCAAGATCCGTGCTCAGGTGCAGACACCGCTGAAGTATAAGCGGCCCTGAACAGACCCGAATGATGAAAAAGGAAGCCGCCCGGCTGTGTGGGAACGCCCGCATGGCCGGGTATTTTGCATTGCATGAGCAGGAAAACCGTGGTATCATAAAAAACGATAGGGTCTGAAAATAGAGGGGAAAATGAACACTTACGGCCATTCGTTCGTCTATCCAAAAAAGAGAGGGGAAAAACAATGAATTTTGAAGAGACAGAAGTCCTTTACAATGTTTACCGTGGAATCCTGCGGAACAATCGGAGCTTTCAACCGGGAAAGAGCACGGCGGTGGAATATCGCATGGACTGCCCGGAGTATGCCGACCTCCTGAAAAAGTATCCCTTTGAGAAAATTGCAGGAAAAGGCACGGACCTGCAGCGGGCAATTCGGGGCTGAAATACTCGCCTAAGCTGACGCACAGCCCGTGGTACGACGGCCATGTGGACTGCAACGCCCTGGCGCTTTTGGATTACAGTCTGGATAAACCGGAACAGGGCATCAACTGCCTGAATAAGGCCAAAATTCTGGAGGAGATCTGCCTGGCACTGGGAATCTACGCACGGCGGGTGCGCTTCCTGCCCTATTCTCCCTTCGATTTTGATTGTCACGTTGTCACGGAGATCTACGACCGGTCGCAGGAAAAGTGGTGTATGCTGGACCCGACGACCAATGGGTATCTGGTAGATGAGAAGGGCACGATCCTGAGCCTGCTGGAAGCCAGAGAGCGGATGGCAGACACCCGATTTGTGACGTATTGCAAGGCGACGAGCCGGGAAAAGGATCTGCAGAAGCTCTACCGGAAAAATATCGCAAGGACCGCTTACTATGCGAAGAATCTGTTCCGCATTCAGGTGGACGCGGTCTCGCAGTTTGGAGAGAGTGGAAACTGGCTGAATTTCCCGCCGGAGCACTTTTCTATCCGGGAATGGAGCGTTGCAAGTGCAGAATACCGGTTGGAGATGGTGCCTGCCTACGCAAAGGGATATGCGGATTTTGATGAAGCCGTCCAGCTGCCGCGGATGCGTGAGGCGGTGGAGCGGACGCGAAACATGGAGGAGCCAAAGGCAATCTCTGCCACCGCTCTGACCGAAAAGCCGGTATCATAAAAAAAAACAGATCGCCGCTGCTTTCCTGACGGAGAGCGGCGGCTTTTTCACACCCGGCGCTCCATGGGCATAGGATGACGCAGACCATGGGGAGGAGGGGCCGGGAATGGATGGACAAAGACGATTTGCGGTGATCGGAACGGACGCGCGGCTGGCGGCGGCAGGCCGGGCGCTGGCCCGTGCCGGGTTTGCGGTGGGCGGGCCGGAGCAGACGGCACTGGCCGATTACATCTTACTGCCGCTGCCGCTGGACGAGAGCCGCACCCCGTTGGCGGAGCTGCTGCGGGCCGCAAAACCGGGGGCGCTGGCGTTGGGCGGAAAGCTCTCGGCGCAGGCAAGGCAGATCGCGGCGGAGGCGGGCGTGGAGCTGGTGGACTACTTTGCCCGGGAGGAACTGATCCTCTGCAACGCCATCCCGACAGCAGAGGGCTGCATCGGCATCCTGATGGCGGAGCGGACGCAGACGCTCTGGAACAGCGCCATCCTGCTGGCCGGTTTTGGGCCGGTGGGGCAGGCGCTTGGGGTACGGCTGGCGGCATTGGGCGCACAGGTGACGGTGGCCGCGCGGCGGCCGGCCCAGCGGGCACTGGCGGAGAGCTTTGGCCTGCGGGCGGTGGATCTGGCCCGGCTGGAACAGACTGCTCCGGCCTTTGACACGGTGGTGAACACCATCCCGGCCCCTGTTCTGACGGAAGCCGTGCTGGCAGCCCTGCGGCCCGGGAGCCTGATCGTGGATCTGGCATCCAAGCCGGGCGGCACTGACTTTGCCGCAGCCCGGCGGCTGGGGCACCGGGCCATCCATGCCCTGAGCCTGCCTGCGGCCTGCGCCCCCGAAACGGCAGGCGAGGCTCTGGCCCGGACGGTCTGTGAGATCCTGGCGGAAAGGGAGGAAACACCATGAAAAGGCAATTGCGCGGGACAGTGGCGTTTGCGGTCTGCGGGAGCTTCTGCACGCTGGGCGCGGCGGTGGCTCAGGCTGAACAGCTGGTGCGGCAGGGCTGGGAGCTGCTGCCGGTGATGAGCTATGCGGCCTCCGGCCTGAACACCCGCTTTGGCCGGGCGGAGGAGTGGAAGGAGCGGCTGGAGACCCTGACCGGCCACAGGGTGCTGGATACCACAGGATGTGGAGCCGCTGGGGCCGCGGCAGCTGGCCCGGGCACTGGTGGTGGCCCCCTGCACCGGCACCACACTGGCCCGGCTGGCGGCGGGCCTTTCCGACACGCCGGTCACGCTGGCGGCAAAAAGCCTGCTGCGGGTCGGGTGCCCGGTGCTGCTGGCTGTCTCCACCAACGATGGGCTGGGGGCTTCCGGGGAGAACATCGCCCGGCTGATGCAGCGCAAGCACTATTACTTTGTGCCCTACGGACAGGACGATGCAGCGCAGAAACCCCAGAGCCTGAAGGCGGATCTCACCCTGCTGCCCGCTGCACTGGAGGCTGCCCTGCACGGTCAGCAGCTGCAGCCGGTGCTCCGGGAGTGGAACTGAGGGTTTCTCTTTTCAGAGGGATAAAAATGTGGTATACTATATCATAATATCTTGAGATAGAGGAACTGGAATGAAAAAACACATCGCCATGCTGTGTGCGGTGCTTTTGACCGCACTGGCGGCGTTTGCGCCGGGCGCGGCAGCTGCCGGGCCTGCACTGACGGCTACGGAAGCGTACTGCATCATCGATGCCGACACCGGTCTGGTGCTGGCCCAGCAGAACATGAACGAGAAACTGCACCCGGCATCCATCACCAAGGTGATGACGCTGGGCCTTGCCTGTGAAAAGGCCCAGGGCAAGTGGGACAATGTCAAGCTGACGGTCAGCCACGAGGATGTCTACTCGCTGGCGGGCACCGATTCCAGCCATATCGCCCTGCAGGAAGGGGAGGAAGTGCCCCTGACCGATGCCCTGTATGCCACCATGATGGCCAGCGCCAACGATGGGGCCAACCTGCTGGCCGAATACTTCGGCGGCGGTTCCATTGAAGGCGGTGTGGCCGCCATGAACGCGCAGGCAAAGGAGCTGGGGCTGGAACACACCCACTTTGCCAACCCCCACGGCATCAGCGATGAGGACCACTACACCAGCTGCTATGACATGGCGCAGGTCCTGCGCTGGGCGCTGACCCAGCCCGGGTTCGAGACCCTGTTTACCCGGAACGAGATGTACACCATGGGCCCGACCAATGTCCAGCCCGTGACCCGGTACTTCCACCAGCAGGATAAAATGCGGGTGGGCTCCAGCCGGTACTATATCCCGGCCATCCTGGGTTCCAAGATCGGCTACACCAACATTGCCCGGTACAGCTATGTCTGCCTGGCGGAGCAGAACGGCGTGCGGCTGATCTGCGTGACCATGCAGAGCCAGATCAAGACCGACAAATACAACGATGTCCGCATCCTGCTGGACGATGCCTTTGCCCGCTACACCGGCTACACCGAGATCCCTGCCCAGGGCGTGACCGGGGAGCTGGAAGTGGCGGGCGGCGGCGGCACGCTGGGCACAGTGACGGTTTCTGACCCGGGTGTGAAGCTGCTGCTGGCTGACGGCCTGACCGCTGCGGATGTGTCGGTCACACTGGAATTGCCCGAACGATACCTCTTGGGGGTTGACCCGGCGGTGTATGCGGTGTATACCATTCATGGGCGGGACGTGCAGGAAACGGCCAGCGTCCGGGTGCCTGCCGCTGTGACCGGGCTGGAGGAGCTGCTGGCCAAGAGCGCCAACGCCACCCTGCCCGCCTCCCGGGATGTGGGGCCGAAAAGGATCGCAGGCGGCCTGCTGGCCATCTCGGTCGGTGCCACCGTGCTGGCCGCCCTTGCGGCGTTCGGCGTGGTGCGGCTGAGGGCGAAGCTCTGCAGGAAACGGAAGGCGAGACATTGACGGCCTCGCCCTCTCAGGCGCTTTGCGCCAGCTCTCCCGAAGGGAGAGCCGATAGCAGCTCATGGTCAGCAGCAGCTGGATCCAGGAGATGCGTTGCCTCTCCCTTTGGGAGAGGTGGCAGCGCGCAGCGCTGACGGAGAGGGTGGGCTTGACAGGCAACGAGCCGTCTGAAAATCGCGCAAAAGCCCGCAAGGACTTTTCCATATACTACAAACAGACAAAATTTTCTGAAAGAAAACAGAGAGGAAAAAGAAATATGGGCAAGTTTACGTTTACTGAGACCGAGATCCCTGGTGTTGTGGTCATTGAGCCGCAGGTGTTCGGTGATGACCGCGGTTATTTTATGGAGACCTACCAGAAGGATCAGTTTGCTGCTGCCGGCATCGACAAGGAGTTCGTGCAGGACAACCAGAGCCGCTCCACCCGCGGCGTGCTGCGCGGCCTGCATTTCCAGAAGAACCACACCCAGGGCAAGCTGGTGCGTGTGACCAAGGGCGAGGTCTATGATGTTGCCGTGGACTGCCGCCCCCACAGCGCCACCTTTGGCAAGTGGGTGGGCGTGACCCTGAGCGAGGAGAACAAGAAGATGTTCTATATCCCCGAGGGCTTTGCCCACGGCTTCCTGGTGCTGAGCGATGTGGCCGAGTTCTGCTACAAGTGCACCGATGTCTACGACCCCACCAGCGAGGGCGGCATCCCCTACGATGACCCCACCGTGAACGTGCAGTGGCCCGACTGCGGCTGTGAGCACAAGACCAGCGCAAAGGACAAGCTGCATGAGCCCTTTGCAGCCCAGAAGTTTGAATTCTTTGAAAAGTGGTGATAGCCCGTGGCGAAACTGAAAGGAATGTTCAACGGCTTCTGGCGCTACCGCTATCTGTTGTGGAATCTGGTCAGCCGTGATTTCAAGCTGAAATACCGCCGCAGCGTGCTGGGTGTGCTGTGGAGCGTGCTGAACCCTCTGCTGATGTGCCTGGTCTACTGGGCTGTGTTCAGCAGCCTGATGGATATGCGGGGCAGCGGCATCGACAACTTCCCGGTGTTCCTGATGTGCGGTCAGCTGCTCTTCAACTTCTTCAACGAAGCCACCTCCTCCAGCATGAGCAGCGTGCTCAGCGCCGCCCCCCTGCTGAAAAAGGTGTATATCCCCAAGTATATCTTCCCGCTGGAAAAGTGCTGCTTTGCCATGGTGAACTGCGTGTTCAGCTTTGTGGCCCTGCTGCTGGTGATGATCTTTACCGGCGCGCCCTTCCACCTGACCCTTCTGGAAGCGCTCTACCCGCTCATCACCCTCTTCTTCTTCAGCCTGGGGGTGGGCCTGTTCCTGGCGGCGGCAACGGTGTTCTTCCGGGACATCATGCACATCTGGAGCGTGTTCATCACGGCGCTGCTCTACTTCTCCGCCATCTTCTATGACCCCACTCAGATGACCTTTTCCATCGGCGGGTTCAACATGCAGCAGATCATCAAGCTGAACCCGATGTACTGGTATATCACGGGCTTCCGCCGCACCCTGATGTGGGGCATTCCGCTGGATCTCAACATGTTTGCGGTCTGCGGCATCTGCGCAGTGGTCTCCATGTGGGTGGGCGTGCACATGTTCCGCAAAACGCAGGATCGTTTTGTGCTGCATATTTAAGGAGGGGAGAAGAATGGAACCGATCATCAAAGTGGACAACGTGTCCATGTGCTTCAACCTCTCCACCGAAAAGCACGAGAGCCTGAAGGAATACCTCCTTGCCATGGTGCAGGGACGCTTGCAGTACGACGAGTTCTATGCCCTCAGGGACGTGAGCCTCGACATCATGCCTGGCGATTTTTACGGCCTGGTGGGCCTGAACGGCTCGGGCAAATCCACCCTGCTCAAGACCATTGCGGGCGTGTACAAGCCCAGCAAGGGCAAAGTGACCGTCAACGGCACCATCGCCCCCCTCATCGAGCTGGGTGCGGGCTTCGACATGGATCTGACCGCCCGGGAGAACATCTACCTCAACGGTACGGTCCTGGGCTTCTCGCCCAAGTATCTGGACGAGAAGTTCGACGAGATCGTGGAGTTCAGCGAGCTGCAGAACTTCCTCGACGTGCCGCTGAAAAACTACTCCTCCGGCATGGTGGCCCGCATCGGCTTTGCCATTGCCACCATCACCAAGCCTGACATCCTCATCGCCGACGAGGTGCTGGCGGTGGGCGACTTCCTCTTCCAGCAGAAGTGCGAAAAGCGGATGAAAGAGCTGATGGCCGGCGGCACCACGGTGATCCTGGTGTCCCACTCCATCGAGCAGATCGAGCGCATGTGCAGCAAGGTGGCATGGCTGAGCCACGGCCACCTGAAAATGAACGGCGATACCGAGACAGTCTGCGCGGCCTACAAGGCCACCCAGCGCGGCGAGGCCTGAGCCATGAATGTGCGATTGAAACGTGCCAGAGAGCTGGCAGGCTATGCGGTCCAGCTGACAAAGGACGAGGGTCTGGGCACCATGCTGGCCCGGGGCGCAGGCTTTGTCAGGCGGCGGTGCTTTGGCAAAAAGGCTCGCTACCTGCCCGCAAAAAAGGTGCTGGAAGCCCAGAGAGCCGAAATGGCAGGAAAAAATTTTGAAAACTGCCAACTTTCGACGATTTCCGTGTTGACACCGTTGTATAATACTCCTGAGGTGTTTCTGCGGCAGTTTCTGGATTCCTTCGTGAACCAGACTGCCCCTAACGGCGAACTTTGCCTGGCGGATGCCTCCGATGCCGCCCACAGCAGTGTGGGGGATATCGTAAGGGAATATCAGGCAAAATATCAACACATCGTATACAAAAAGGTCGAAAATAAGGGCATTGCGGTCAACACCAACGCCGCCGCTGAACTGGCATCGGGGGAATATCTGGCGCTGGCCGACCACGATGACATCCTTGCGCCCCACGCCATGTACACCATGGGTCAGGCGATCCGGCAGCTGCGTGAGGCAGGGGAGCCGGACGGCTTCCTGTACAGCGACGAGGCCCTCTTCACCAAAAAGATTGAAAAGCCGCTGGTGGCCCACTTCAAGCCCGATTACGCCCCGGATTATCTGCTCTGCTGCAACTACATCTGTCATCTGGCCGTGTTCCGGCGGGAGCTGTTCGAGCAGGTGGGCGGGGAACGCTCGAATGTGATGGCAGTCAGGACCACGACCTCTTCCTCCGGCTCATCGAACAGACCGGCGGTGCGCCTCTGCCGCAGGTGCTCTACTACTGGCGGGTGCACGAAGGCTCGACCTCCGGCGGCACCGATGCCAAGCCTTACGTTGCCAAAGCGGCAAAGAAGGCGCTGGCCGACCATCTGGAGCGCACCGGCTGCACCGGTACCATAGAGGATGGCCTGTACCCCAGCACCTACCGGGTCAGGTGGGACATTGTGGGCGGAGCCGAAGGTGAGCATCCTCATCCCCAACAAAGACCACACCGACGACCTCGAGAAGTGCCTGTACAGCATCTGGAAAAAGACCACCTGGGACCGGTTCGAGGTCATCGTCATCGAGAACAACTCCACCGATCCGGCCACCTTTGCCTATTACGAGAAGGCCCGGCAGCGGTACGATGGCCTGAAGGTGGTCACCTACCGGGCAGGGCTTCAACTTTCGGCCATCAACAACTTTGGCCGGAAAGCGGCAGAGGGCGACTATCTGCTGCTGCTCAACAACGATGTGGAAGTGGTAAACGGCGACTGGCTCACCGAGCTGCTGCGGCAGTGCGCCCACCCCGGCGGTGCAGCCATCTGCGGCGCGATGCTCTGGTACCCGGATGAGACCATCCAGCACGCCGGGATAGTGACGGGTCTGGGCGGCTACGCGGGCCACAGCCATAAGTACAAGAAGAAGGGCGGCAGCGGCTATCTGTTCCGCGCCGCTACCGTGCAGGACTTCTCCGGTGTGACCGGTGCCTGCCTGCTGGTAAAGACCGCCGTCTATGACGAGATGCACGGGCTGGACGAGCAGTTCGCCGTGGCCTTCAACGATGTGGACTTCTGCCTGCGGGTGCGGGATGCGGGCTACCGCATTGCCTGGACCCCCTACGCCGAGCTCATCCACTATGAGAGCAAGAGCCGGGGCGGGGATGAGAAAAGACCCCGTTAAGGCGGCCCGCTTTGCGGCGGAGCAGCAGCGGCTCTACACCATCCACGGCAAGGAAAACATTCTGGATGACCCCTACTACAACCCCAACCTGACCCGCGACCGGGAGGATTTCTCGGAGAGCGGCGATCTGCGCAGGTTGAAAGAGGGCAGGGTAACGGTAAGATTCCGGGGAGGTACCCTCCAATGAACATCAAGGGACACTTTGAGACCATCACCCGGCATAAACTGCTGGTGATGAAGTATTGCTTTGAATGCGGCCTTTATCGGCAGGGCCTGACCCATGACCTGAGCAAGTACAGCCCCACCGAGTTCATCCCGGGCTGCATCTACTATCAGGGCGACCACAGCCCCAACGAGGCAGAGCGCGCCGCCCGGGGCTATTCCTCGGCATGGCTCCACCATAAGGGCCGCAACAAGCACCATCTGGAATACTGGATCGACTACACAACCAACAAATCTGGTCTGGGCGGCATGAAAATGCCCCTGCGCTATGTCTGCGAGATGGTCTGCGACCGCGTGGCGGCCAGCCAGATCTATCTGGGCGACAAGTACACCGACGCATCCCCGTGGCAGTATTATGAAAAGAGCAAGGATCACTATCTGCTCCATCCCGAAACAAGGGCACTGCTGGAAAAGCTGCTGTTGATGGTTCGGGATCTGGGGCAGGAGCGCACCTTTGCCTACATAAGATTCCTGCTCGGGTGTGAAGATAACGATTAAATAAAATCAAGGAGGCATTGCAATGAAGCGTTTCAAAAAAGTTCTGGCACTTGTTCTGGCCGGTGTTCTGGCACTGGCAATGCTGACCGCCTGCGGAGAGACCGCTGATCCGGATAGCATAATGCCGGAGGACGGTACTCCCGAAGTGGTGATGACCGTGAATAACATGGCTGCCAATAAGGGTCTGGGCCAGGTTAAGTACAGTGCAAAGTACAGCGCAGTGACGAAGGCTCTGCTGGAGAACTGGCTGGAGTATACCAATAACAAGATCAATAACACGACCTACTGGGAAAATTACCGTAAGATCACTGCTGAACTGGGCAGTGTGAAGATTGTGGTTGGCATGACCAAAGATTACCGTCCCATCACCAGTGATTATAACCCCGCTTCCAAGACCAGCTTCAAGTATGATTCGCTGTTCAAGGACGAGAGCACATTCAATCTGGCTGAAAGATCGGCGTTGCATACGTTCCCACTTCTAACGGCACTGTCTATCAGGCGGTCTGCCTGTTCGACGTGAACTGAGCATCACACAACGCCAAAACAGCATAACGCATAAAAAGCCCCCGGAAGCGGCGCGAACCGCTTTCCGGGGGCTTTTGTGTCAGAGAAACCGCTTACTGCTCGTTCTCGTAGATCTTAATATAGTGGGGGGCGTTTCTGTCCTGCACAAAGAGAAGCGTGCAGGTGAGTGCGGCGGCTAAGAACGTGAAGATGGCAAGCAGAGCTTTGAGAACTTTCATGGTATCCGATCCTCCTTGGCGGGCATGGCCCGGTCGTTCAAATGCGGAGCAGGGGACGTTCCGCAGGGTCATTAGCAACAGTATACCATAATCCCGGTAGAAAGGCAAACGGTAGTAAAGTTGCGTGAAGTTGGTGGTTGTTAATAAAAAAACAATTGGTTAGATACGACTAATCGTTAAAAATGGCAAAGAAAATTGAGGAAATTGCATCATTTTGGTGCTGTTGTCGTTGAACTTCCGGCTGTAAAATGATACAATAACTGTGTTAAGCAGCTGCTGTCCCTGTCGCAGTGCGCCCGCATGAGGGCAGGGGTGGCAATTCAAGCAGAATGGGGGATTTATTCCATGTTGAACAAGCTGAAACGTGCGGCGCTTGGCGCGCATACGCCGCATGACAAGGCAACTGCTGCAAGCAAACCGGTCCCGATGCCTCTGCCGCGCAGGTACGCATCCTGATGAGCCAGCACATCGGCGCTCCGGCGAAAGCCCTGGTCAAAAAGGGCGACGAAGTGTTTGTTGGCACTAAGATCGGCGAGACAGGCGGCTTTGTGTCTGCAAATATCCACTCCAGCGTCTCGGGTACTGTGGCGGCTGTGGAGCCGTTCCGTCTGTCCAATGGCCGGATGTGCGACTCTGTTGTCATCAAGACCGATGGCAAGCAGACCGTAGACCCCGCCGTGAAGGCACCTGAGGTTACCGATAAGGCCAGCTTCCTCGCCGCCGTGCGTGAGAGCGGTCTGGTGGGTCTGGGCGGCGCAGGCTTCCCGACTGACGTCAAGCTGCAGCCCAAGCAGACCGTGGACACCCTGCTCATCAACGCCTCCGAGTGTGAAGTCTGGCTGACCAGCGACACCCAGGAGATGCTGAACTGCGCAGACGACATCGTCCGCGGCATCGAGGCTGTGCTGAAGTACACCGGCATCCCGAAGTGCGTCATCGGCATCGAGAACAACAAGCCCGAGTGCATCGACCTGCTGTGCCAGAAGACGAAGGACAAGCCCGCCATTGAGGTGAAGCCCCTGCCCAGCGTCTACGGCACCGGCGCAGAGCTGATCCTGATCGAGAAGTGCCTGGGCCGCGAGGTACCGCACGGCGGTCTGCCCGCAGATGCAGGTGCCATTGTGATGAACGTGACCTCTGTTTCTACCCTGGGCAAGTATCTGGCTACCGGTATGCCGGTGGTCAGCCGCGTCATCACCGTGGACGGCGATGCCTGCGAGAAGCCCCAGAACCTCATCGTCCCCGTGGGTACTTCCTACGAGGATGTTCTGAACGCCGCTTGCATCAAGGGCGGCGTGGAGCTGGGCAAGGTGGTTGCGGTGCCATGATGGGTCCCGCTGTGGAGAACCTGAGTTACCCCACCACCAAGACCACCTCCGGCCTGATCATGCTCAGCGCCGCTGCTGCAGAGCCCCCGCAGGTCAACCCCTGCATCCGCTGCGGCCGCTGCGTGGAGTACTGCCCCATGGGTCTGGAGCCCGTGGAGGTCAACCAGGCTTATGCAGCCCGCGACGTTCAGGAGCTGGGCAAACTGCATGTTGATTACTGCTTCAACTGCGGCTCCTGCACCTTCGTCTGCCCGGCAAAGCGTCCCCTGCACCCAGATGATGGGCCTGGCAAAGGCGTTCTACCTTGGTGAAATCAAAAAAGGAGGCAATAAGTAATGGATACGAAGCTTATTGTTTCGGCCTCCCGCACCTGCGCAGTGAGGAAACGACCCAGAGCCTGATGGCCAATGTGATCGTTGCCCTGTGCCCCTGTGTGGTGGCCTCTGCAATCATCTTTGGCGCGCGTGCCCTGCTGGTCACCGCAGTGTCCGTTGTGGCATGTGTGGCCTTCGAGTGGCTGTACTGCAAGCTGATGAAGAAGGCAAACCCCATCAGCGATCTGTCCGCCGTCGTCACCGGCATCATCCTCGCCATGAACGTGCCTGTGGGCATGCCCATCGGCCAGCTCATCATCGGCGACCTGGTTGCCATCATCGTGGTCAAGCAGCTGTTCGGCGGCATTGGCATGAACTTTGCAAACCCTGCACTGGTCGGCCGTATCGTGCTGTTCATCAGCTTTGCCGGTTCCATGAACAATTGGGTGTTCCCCGATGCAGCGGTTGACCAGCTGTCCAGCGCTACCCCGCTGGCTGTGGCTGACCCCAACAAGCTGAGCCTGCTGGACCTCTTCATGGGCGTCCACGGCGGCGTTCTGGTCGAGACCTGCGCTCTGGCCATCCTGCTGGGCCTGATTTATATGGTGGCCACCAAGACCATCAGCATCGCCATCCCCGCTTCTTACATCGGCAGCATGTTTATCTTCTACCTGATCTCCACCGGCAGCCTGCACGGCGCACTGGTCGGCATCCTGTCCGGCGGCCTGATGTTTGGTGCTGTGTTCATGGCAACGGACTACGTCACCAGCCCCTTTACCCTGGAAGGGCAAGCTGATCTACGGCCTGTGCCTGGGCATCGTCACCTTCGCCATCCGTCAGTGGGGCAGCTACGCCGAGGGCGTTTCCTTCGCGCTGCTGTTTATGAACCTGTGGGTCCCCTTTATCAACGATTGGACCCGTCAGACTCCTTACGGCTATGTTAAGCCTGCAAAGAAAGCAAAGGAGGGTGCTGGCAAATGAATAAGAATTCTTCCTGGGAGACCAGTGTAAAGCCTGTTGTTGTGCTGAGCGTGATCGCACTGATCGTCAGCCTGCTGCTGGCCCTGGTCAACTCCTTTACGGCTCCCATCATTGAGGAAAACCAGAAGGCCGCCACTCTGGCAGCTTATGTGGACGTCATGCCCACCGTTTCCAGCGCCTCCGATCTGGAGGAAGTGACCGACTACACCACCGAGAACATCACCGGTGCTGTAAAGGCCACCGACGGCTCCCTGGCCATCAAGGCTGAGGAGAAAGGGCTTCGACGGCGGCATCCTCACCGTCATCATGGGCTACGACACCAACGGCACCGTCACCGGCATCTGGGTGGACGCTTCCACTCAGACCAAGGGCATCGGCTCCAATGTCGCAACCGACACCTTCCTTGCCCAGTTCAACGGCATGGATGGCGCAGAACATCACCCTGGGCCAGGGCTACGACGCATACAGCGGCGCGACCATTTCCTCTAAGGCACTGTTCGCCGCCATCAACGACTGCGTCAACTGCTACAACGAGCTGGCATAAAGGAGGTTGGTAAGAAATGGCATGCAAAACAAGTCCAAGGTAAGCATCCTTACCAACGGCATCATCAAAGAGAAACCCCGTTCTGCGTCTGGTCCTGGGCACCTGCTCCTGCCTGGCAGTTACCACGGCAGTCTCCAGTGCACTGGGCATGGGTGCAGCCTTCACCTTCGTGCTGGTCTGCTCCAACATCCTGATCTCGCTGCTGCGCAACGTGATCCCCGCAAAGGTCCATCTGCCCTGCTACATCGTCATCATCGCAGGCTTCGTCACCATCGTCCAGATGGTCATGCACGCCTACATGGACAGCCTGTACACCGCACTGGGCGTGTTCCTGCCCCTGATCGTTGTCAACTGCATCATTCTGGGCCGTGCCGAGATGTTTGCCTGCAAGAACAATGTGGTCGATTCTGCACTGGACGGCATCGGCATGGGCATCGGCTACACCCTCACCGTCGTGCTGATGGCTACCATCCGCGAGGTGCTGGGCAGCGGCACTTGGCTGGGCTTCCAGGTCCTGCCCGAGAGCATGGCCAAGATGAGCATTATGACCCAGGCTCCCGGCGCATTCTTCTGCTACGGCGTGCTGATGGCCGGCTGCGTCTGGCTGGAAGGCAAGCTGGATGCCCGCATCGAGCGCAAGAGCTGCTGCGACCTCGACAACCTGAAGAAGGAGGCAGAATAAGATGTTAGTCAAACTTGCTGCGATCTTCTTCAGCATGATCCTGGTGAACAACTACGTGCTGGTGAAGTTCTACGGTATCTGCCCGTTCCTGGGCGTTTCCAAGAAGCTGGATTCCTCCATTGGTATGTCCGGCGCTGTTATCTTTGTTATGCTGGTGGCAACGGCTGTCACCTTCCCATCCAGATCTTCATTCTGAACCCCGCTGACCTGGGCTACCTGCAGACCATCGTGTTCATCCTGGTCATTGCAGTGCTGGTGCAGTTCATCGAGATCTTCCTGAAGAAGTATGTTGTTGCACTGTACAATTCTCTGGGCGTTTACCTGCCCCTGATCACCACCAACTGCTGCGTGCTGGCCGTGACCATTCTGGTCGTGGACGACTACGGCGCAGACGTTGCTACCCTTGGCTTTGCCGCTGCCTACATTGAGGCTCTGGTCTGTGCCGTGGGTGCAGGTGTCGGCTTTATGCTGGCCATGGTCATGTTCAGTGGCGTGCGCAAGCGTGTGGAAGCCTGCGATCCCCCGGCACCCTTCAAGGGCCTGCCCATCACCCTGATCGCAGCAGCCATCACCAGCCTGTCCTTTATGGGCTTCGGCGGCCTCGTCGAAAACCTGTTCAACGTGACGCTGTAAGGGAGGAACAGGATTATGAATATTGTATCTGCTGTGATCCTCTGTACCATCGTGGGCGCGATCGGTGCCGTTGTTCTGGTGCTGGCCGCAAAGTTCATGGCGGTTGAGGAAGACCCCCGTATTGAAGAAGTTTCTGCCTGCCTGGCCGGTGCAAACTGCGGCGGCTGCGGCTACGCCGGCTGTGCCGACTACGCAAAGGCCGTTGTTATGGACGGCGTTCCCTGCGACAAGTGCGCCCCCGGCGGCCCCAAGGCTGCTGCCGCCATCGCCAAGATCATGGGCGGTGAGGCAAGCGCTGTGGAGAAGAAGGCTGTGGTCCAGTGCCAGGGCAGCTCCGAGCACTGCAAGCCCGGCTACGACTACAAGGGCATCCAGACCTGTGCCGCTGCTGCCACCCTGTACGGCGGCCCCAAGACCTGTACCTTTGCCTGCATCGGCCTGGGCGACTGCACCAAGGTGTGTAAGTTCGACGCCATCCACATCGTGGACGGCGTGGCCAAGGTGGACAAGGACAAGTGTACCGGCTGTGGTGCCTGCGCCAACATCTGCCCCAAGCACGTTATTATGATCGACGCAGGCGGCCCCCGCAAGCCCGTGGTCATGTGCTCCAATCAGGATAAGGGCCCCGTTGCCATGAAGGCCTGCACCACTTCCTGCATTGCCTGCGGCATGTGCGAGCGTACCTGTAAGTTCGATGCCATCCACGTTGTGGACGGCGTGGCCCGTGTGGACTACGACAAGTGCAAGGGCTGCGGCATGTGCGCCCAGAAGTGCCCCAAGCACATCATCCTCTTCCCGCTGAAGGACGATCCGAATCCCCCCAAGCCCGTGGTGAAGCAGGCTCCGAAGCCCGCTGCCGCTCCTGCCGCTCCGGCAGAGCCCGCCGCAAAGGCTGAGGAGGCAAAGGCTCCCGAGGCCCCCAAGGCTGAATAAGCGGAACCCATTGTAATATGGTAAAGCGCCCCCATTGCTCCTTTGAGTGATGGGGGCGTTTTTTGGTGGGGGAACCCCCCAGTCGCCTTGCGGCGACAGCCCCCGCTAGTAGGGGGGCCCTTGGCATTTCGTGAAGCCTTATGGTTTTGCCAAGGCCGCCCCTATTAGGGGCGGTGGCATTGCGCAGCAATGACGGTGGGGTTCTTCCTCTCCCCCGAAAACTTTTTTCAAAAAATCTTGAAAAAAAGTGAAAGGAATCTGCGTTTCATGTATTATAGAGAGTGAAACTGCGAATGTATAACACAAAACTGCGTGAGATATCAATGCGGCGGGCGGTGCGGATAAGTTAGACTGCGCTACTCCCCGCAATATATTACGGCGGTTCATAACGTGCTGTATATCGCAGAATATTTTGTCTGAAAAGGGGAAGGAAAAATAAAATTTCACTATTGAAAATACTGGATATACATGCTATAATTACGATAATGGGTTTGTCTGGTAAAAATAACCTGCCGAGAGAAAGAAAGCCGACAAAGGTTGGATATCTTTTTCCTCGGCTTTGCCAAAAATACTATGATGCAGGGAGGGCTCCACTGTGCGGAAAAATCATCACGGAAAAAAAGATAGGCTAACGTGAAAAGAATGCGTAAAGTATCCCCCGGGCTCGTCTGCATCGTGCTGGGTGTGGTGCTCCTGCTGGCGGCGGGCGGCCTGTACGCCTACAACCGCTACGAAGATGCCCACGCCGGTGCCGAGGCTCAGACCGTGGTGGCCGACCTTCAGCAGAAGGTGGAGACCCCGGAACCGGAAGCAGAGAGCGGCCCCTTGGACCCCGAACTCCCGGTGGTGGAGATCGACGGCAACGAATATGTGGGCGAGATCTCCATCCCCGCCATCGGCATTGACCTGCCGGTGATGAGCGAGTGGAGCTACCCCCGCCTGAAGATCGCCCCCTGCCGCCAGTTCGGCTCTTCCCGCACCGATGATCTGGTCATTGCGGCGCACAACTACGAGAGCCATTTCGGCAAGCTGACCTCCCTCACAGCGGGGGACAGCGTCACCTTCACCGATATGGACGGCATCGTGAATGAGTACGTCGTGAACAAGGTCGAAGTGCTTGACCCCCACAGTGTGGAGGAAGTGGAACACAGCGGCTACGCCCTGGTGCTGTACACCTGCACCTACGGCGGCAAGACCCGTGTCACCGTCTTCTGTGATCGTGCATCGTAAAAATCAAGGCTGAAAAACAAAAAGAAGCCCCGACATTCGTCGGGGCTTCTTTTTTACTATGTGGGAACTCCCTCCGTCATTGCTGACGCAATGCCACCTCCCTCTCAGAGAGAGGCTTTTCGCTGCCGTAAGGCTCCCTCCTAGAGGGAGCTGTCGCCGGAGGCGACTGAGGGAGTTACTGTTTTTTCCACCGCCGCATCACGCCCATGCCCAACGCATAGGGGCCGGTGTGCACGGCAATGGTGCAGCCGATCTGCAGCAGGACCACATTGCACTCGCAGGTGGGGTACTTGGCGCGCAGGGCGGCGCGGGTCTGCATCCAGAGCCGCTTGCCCTCGTCGGCATCGTAGCCGTAACCCACCGTGATGCAGTAGTCATCGGGCGTGCCGTTGTGTTCGGCCAGATAGGTCATCAGCAGGTCGAGGGCCTTCTCAAAGCTCTTCTGGCGGCCGCGGGCCACACCAGCGGAGAAGATCTCGCCCTCCTTGAACAGGATCATGGGTTTGATGCCCAGAATGTTGGCGGCACGGCCCGTGACTTTGCCGATGCGCCCGCCCTTGATGAGGTAGTCCAGATTACCCACCGTGAAGAAGATCTGGTTGGTGATCTTTTCCGCTTCCAGCCAGGTCACGGCTTCGTCCAGCGTACAGCCTGCATCCCGCATGGCCACCGCGCTTCCACCACGATGGATTCGGTCACGGTGGCGGCGGTGCTGTCAATGACCTCGATCTTAGCATCGGGAAAATCCTCCAGCACCAGCTCCCGGGCGTTGCGGGCACTGCCCACGCAGCCGCTCATCTTGCTGGTAAAGCAGATGCAGAGCACCGGGCGGCCCGCCTCGGCATGGGCCCGGAAGGCGGTTTCAAAATCCTCCAGAGAAGGCAGGCTGGTCTTGGGGTAGGCCGCGGGGTTATCTACCATGAACTGGTAGAAATCGCGCACGGCGATCTCCTTGCCTTCCTTGCGGTAGTGCTCACCGTCCAGCGAGACATAGAAGGGGATGATCTCAATATTCAGTGTTGCGGCCGTCTCAGGGGTCAGGTCGCAGGCGCTGTCCGTGATGATATCAAACATAGTCACGTTTCCTTTTCAATGCGGCGGGTTCTGTGGCGCGGATCAGACGTTGTGGTGGATGTAGGCCTCACGCTCGGCACCCACGGAGATGTAGGTGATCTTGCAGCCAATAGCCTTTTCCAGATACTCAACGTAATCGCGGGCTTCCTGGGGCAGATCCTCCCACTTGCGGGCGGCAGTGATATCGCAGTGCCAGCCGGGCAGATACTCCACCACGGGCTGTGCAGTGTCCAGAGCCATGCCCATGGGGAAGCGCTTGGTGATGGTGCCATCGGTCAGCTTGTAGCCGGTGACCATGGGGATCTTCTCCATGTAGTCCAGCACGTCCAGCAGGGTCAGGGCAACCTCATCGCAGCCCTGGCAGAACACGCCGTAGTGGCTTGCCACCAGGTCGATGGGGCCAACGCGGCGGGGACGGCCGGTGGCTGCACCGTACTCGTGGCCAGCCTCACGCAGGGCGTGCTTCTCTTCCTCGGTCATGGCCAGCTCAGTGACAAAGGGGCCGTCGCCCACGCAGGAGGAATAAGCCTTCATGACGCCGATAGAGTTGGTCAGCTTGTGGCCCGGGATGCCTGCGCCGATGGGGGCGTAAGCGCCGATGGTGTTGGAGGAGGTGGTGTAGGGTAGATGCCGAAGTCGATGTCGCGAGCGCCCAGCTGGGCCTCGAACAGCACCTTCTTTGCGGCATCGGCGTCAGCCAGATACTGGCCCACGTCGCAGATGTAGTCCTTGAAGATGGCGGCATACTTCTCCAGCCATGCCCACATCTCGTCCACGCTGATGGGAGCGGCGTTGTAGCTGCCCTCCATGACCAGGTTCTTGAATCCACCATGGTGACTAGGCGCTTCTTGACGGAGTCGTCCAGATGCAGCAGGTCGCCCATGCGGAGGGTCTTCTTCATGTACTTGTCACCGTAAGTGTAGGCGATGCCGCGCTTGGTGGAGCCGAACTGTGCGCCGGTCTTGGACAGACGTGCCTCTTCCAGACCGTCCTGATCGACATGGTAGGGCATGGTGATGGTGGCGCGGTCAGAGATCTTCAGGTTGGCAGGGGGTGATGGAGATACCCTGCTCCCGCAGCTTGTTGATCTCGCCGTCCAGATGGTGCGGGTCGATGACCATACCGTTGCCCATCACACAGACAACGTTGGGGCGCAGGATGCCGGAGGGCAGCAGGTTCAGCACGAACTTGCCCCGCGCTCGTTCTTCACGGTGTGGCCTGCGTTGTTGCCGCCCTGATACCGTGCAACGATGTCATACTCCTGGCTGATCAGATCGACCATGCGGCCCTTGCCCTCATCGCCCCAGTTGATACCCGTAATTGCAGTAAGCATAATAAATGACCTCTTTATCATTTTTTCAAAAGACAGCCTTTTCCGTGCACCTTGCCCGGGATACGCCACCTTGGGAATCTGTACCGCCCGCGGAAATGTCCGCAACAATACAACTATAGTATAGCACGAAACGAGGGAGAGTACAACACTTTTAACGGCCTTGCCCTCTCAGTCACGCTTCGCGTGCCAGCTCCCCCAAAGGGGGAGCCAAGAACGGCTCAAGATGAAAGGGCTCAATCCTTTTTAACGAGCTTGTGGATCGTGCCATCCGGCTCCTTGATCGAGGTGTTGTTCAGCTGGGCGCGCAGGCTGGCCTTTACGTCCGCAACATACTCCTGCCGCAGGGCCTGCTGCTCTGCCTTTCGGCATCGGTCAGGCCGGTGGTCTTGCTCTTTTTTGCCAGCTCGTTGATACGGGCGATCTTCTCGTTTGTCATCGCAGTTCTCCTATTAGATAAAATGTGATATAATATGACCGGGATGCCCCTTCCGGCAGCTGCGGCTCTTTTTGCGAGGCAGCAGGAGGGAGCTGTTTGAATCAAAGCAAGTATAACAAAGGATGAAACCGATGTCAAAACAGTTGAATTTTGCACAGCAGATGGACGAAGTGTTGAAAACACTGGGGCCGCAGCGGCCAAAGCTGCTGCTCCATGCCTGCTGCGGGCCCTGTTCCAGCGCCGTGCTGGAAAAGCTGTGCCGGTATTTTGAGATCACGGTGCTTTACTATAACCCCAACACCTGGCCTGCAGAAGAATACTACCGCCGGGGCGAGGAGCTGAAAAAGTTCGTGGCGCAGGCGCACCCGCTGGGGGTCACGGTCATCGAGGACCACTACGACCCGCAGGAGTTCTACACGGCTGTGCAGGGGCTGGAAAACGAGCCGGAGCGGGGCGGGCGGTGCACCGTCTGCTACCGTTTGCGGATGCGCCGGGCGGCACAGTACGCAAAGGAGCACGGCTTTGACTGGTTCACCACCACGCTCTCCATCAGCCCCCACAAGGATGCGGCCCGCATCAATCAAATCGGGCAGGAGCTTGAAGCCGAATTCGGCATCAGGCACCTGCCCTCGGATTTCAAAAAGCAGAACGGCTACCTGCGCTCTCTCCAGCTTTCGGAGGAGTACGGGCTTTACCGTCAGGATTACTGTGGGTGTGAGTTCAGCGCAAAGGCGAGGGGGTGAACCGCTCAGTCGCCTGCGGCTTGCCTCTCCTGCCAGGAGAGGTGGCATTGCGAAGCAATGACGGAGAGGTTTATTCCTCCCGCATTCTGGACACCAGAATCGCAAAGACGATCAGCCCCACACAGGGCACGATGTTGGTTGCCATACCAACAGCAAGACCGGCGTTTTCAGCTACCTTGCCGATGACCCAGGGCATCAGGATCGCGCCGCTGGATGCCACCGGCAGCATGATGCCCATGCTGGTCACGGTGGTCATTTTACCGGCGCTGGCCACGGCGGTGGGGTTCATACCGGCCATGGAGAAGGCAAAGGCGAACAGCAGCAGGATGGCAGGCAGCTGGCTGTGGGTCTGCATCATGGCAAAGTAGAAGGCAGTGCAGAAAACCGCCATAAACACCATGGCCTTGCGGGGCTGTTTGAGTGGGAACACAAAGGCGATGAGCAGGCGGCCGATCAGGGTGGCACCCCACATCACGGTGACGGTATAGGCCGCCAGCGTGCCTGCAATGATGCCGCTGTCCTTGAAGTAGGTGACCATCCAGCCCACAACGCTCTGCTCGGCGGCATTCTGGCAGAACAGCAGGCCGGTGAGCAGCCAGAAGCGGGAGGAGCGCAAAAAGTTCCAATCGGTGACAGCTTCTTTGGCTTTGGCACGGCCTGCCATGGGGGTGAACAGGTATACCAGCCAGAGCACCAGACCCAGCGCCGCCAGTGCCAGCACGGCCAGCGTGGTGCTGACCCTGGCCGCGGCAGAGATCAGAAAGGGGCAGAGCAGGGCACCGCAGGCGTAGCAGGCGTGCATGGTGTTCATGCCCCGGGTGCGGTCAGCGGAGTTGTCGCTGACGAGGATGGTGCAGGTGTTGATGACACTGCCCTTGGCGATGCCCACGAGGAAGAAGCCCAGCGCCAGCAGAATGGGCAGGCCGGTCAGGCCCATCAGGCCGTAGCCCACCGCATAGCCGATGGTCAGCAGCAGGACGCTGGGCTTCATGCCCATTTTTCCCACCAGCGCACCGGCCAGCAGGCCCGCCAGCAGGTTGCCGATGCTCAGCAGGCTGAGCAGAGTGCCGGTCATGCCGTAGGCAAAGCCGTATTCCTCCTGCAGCAGGCTGACCACCACGCCGCTGGAAATGGCGCAGATGCCGCTGAAAAAGAAGGTGATGAAGCCCATGTTCCGCAGGCGGGTATTCCGTTGTTCCATAGGGTTCTCCTTGCAGTATTCGGGGGCGCAGTGCCCGTAGTTGCTTTTATTAAAGCATATTCTGGTCAGAAAGCAAGGGCTGTTGCGCCAGCAGAAGCAAAATCAGCGCCCAGTGGAAGCGCCCCGCCGTTCGGTGGGGCGCTTCTGTATTTTATTTTGCGTCTCCTATTGACAATGATCGAATCGTGCGTTATGATATTGTACGGCATCAAACAGTTCTAAAGGAAACAATCCTGTCACAAACAATTCAAAAGGGGAACCATTATGCACGATGAAAGCACCAAGCAGCCCTGCTGCAATCCCCCATGGGAGCCGCCGCAGGTCATCCCGGCACAGGTGCGCCGGTGAACAACCTGATCTTCCGCAAGATCAACCAGTTCCACCGGGAGAACAATGTGGACAACGTGACCCCCATGCACGACTGGATCATGAGCTACCTCTACTGGCACAAGAACGAGCCCGTGTACCAGCGCGATATCGAGCGGGAGTTCTCCATCACACGCTCGACTGTGACGAACATCCTGCAGCTGATGGAGCGCAAGGGCTACATCGAGCGCCAGAGCGTGCCGCAGGATGCCCGGCTGAAGCGGCTGATCCTGACGGAAGAGGGAGGCCGCGTCCACGAAAAGACGATGCTCTCCCTGCACCAGACCGATGAGTTTGTGGCCGGATTGCTGACGGAAGAGGAAAACGCAGAGCTTCTGCGGTTATTGAACAAGCTGCGCAAGGGGCTGGAATGACCCCTGCAAATAAACTTCAGGAGGATTACAACAGATGATCAAAAAACTTGTGTCACATCTGGGCGAGTACAAGCGCGCCGCGATCCTGACACCGATCTTCTCTGCTCTGGAAGCCATCATGGATGTGATGCTGCCCACCATTATGGCCTTTATCATTGACCAGGGCATTGAAAAGGGCGATATGAACGCCGTTGTCAAGTACGGCCTGCTCACCTTCCTGGTGGCGGCCATTGCCCTGCTGCTGGGCGTGCTGGCCGGCAGGTTTGCTGCCACGGCATCCACCGGCTTTGCAGGCAACCTGCGCGATGCGATGTATGAGAACATCCAGCATTTCGTTCTCCAACATCGACAAGTACTCCACGGCCGGTCTGGTCACCCGCATGACCACCGACGTGACCAACCTGCAGAACGCGCTCCAGATGATCGAGCGCGTGCGTGCCCCGTCCATCTGGTTTTCGCGCTCATCATGGCCTCCATGATCAGCCGCTCGCTGACCATGGTGTTCCTGGTGGCGATCGTGTTCCTGGTGGCAGTGCTGGCAGGCATTATGGTCCCCACCTTCGGCATCTTTGATAAGGTGTTCAAGAACTACGATAACCTGAACGCCTCCGTGCAGGAGAATGTCTCGGCCATCCGCGTGGTCAAGAGCTTTGTCCGGGAGCACTTTGAGAACGAGAAGTACACCAAGGCCTGCGAGAGCCTGTACAAGCAGTTCGTCCACGCCGAGAGCCGCCTGAGCTTCAACAATCCCGCCATGCTGGTCTCTGTGTACGGCTGCAACATTGCCCTGAGCTGGTTCGGCGCACATTACGTTCTGAACGGTGCGATCACCACCGGCCAGCTGAACGCCCTGTTCGGTTACATTATGAACATCCTGATGGCCCTGATGATGCTGGAGCATGGCCTTTGTGATGATCGCCATGTCCGCCGCTTCTGCCCGCCGTATCGTGGAAGTGCTGGACGAGACCACCGACCTGCCCCCGGCAAAGCAGCCGGTGCAGCAGGTCAGGGATGGCGGCATCGAGTTCGAGCACGTCACCTTCAAGTACAAGCACGGCTCCGGCCAGCCTGTCCTGAACGATGTCACCTTCCAGCATCCGGCCGGGCGAGACACTGGGCATCATCGGCGGCACCGGCAGCGCAAAGTCCAGTCTGGTGCAGCTGATCCCCCGCCTGTATGATGCCGAGACCGGCTCGGTCAAGGTGGGCGGCGTGGACGTTAAGGATTACAGCCTGGATGTCCTCCGCCGGGAGGTCTCCATGGTGCTGCAGAAGAACGTTCTGTTCAGCGGCACCATCCTCGACAACCTGCGCTGGGGCGATGAGAACGCCAGCGAGGAAGAGTGCATCCGGGTGGCCTGCTGGCCTGCGCCGATGAGTTCATCGAGCGCTTCCCCGACAAGTACAATACCTGGATCGAGCAGGGCGGCTCCAACGTGTCCGGCGGCCAGAAGCAGCGCCTGACCATTGCCCGCGCGCTGCTGCGCAAGCCCAAGGTGCTGATCCTGGACGACAGCACCAGCGCCGTGGATACTGCCACCGATGCCAAGATCCGCAAGGCCTTCCGGGAGGAGATCCCCGGTACCACCAAGATCATCATTGCACAGCGCATCTCCTCCGTGCAGGATGCGGACCGCATCCTGGTGCTGGACAACGGCCAGATCAACGGCCTGGGCACCCACGAGGAGCTGCTCAAGACAAACAAGATCTATCAGGAAGTTTACAACAGCCAGACCCAGGGCGGCGGCGATTTTGATAAGCAGGGAGGTGAGCAGTAATGGCACAGGTGAAAGAAGTAAAGGGCCCCGGCCCCGTAGGATGGGCGGCCCAAGCCGAAGGTCGAGAACCCGGGCAAGCTGCTCAAGCGGATCATGGATGAGGTGTTCAAGCACTATCTGCCCCACTGCATCCTTGTGCTGGTCTGCATCATCGTCAGCGCGCTGGCAAATGTGCAGGCAAGCCTCTTCCTCAAGACCCTGATCGATGATTATATCGTCCCCATGACCAAGCAGGCCACACCGGACTTCAGCCCGTTGGCAGGCGCACTGGTGCGCATCGGCTGCATCTACGCTGTCGGCGTGCTGGCCGCATGGCTCAACGCCCGTATCATGGTCAACGTGACCCAGGGCACCCTGCGCAACCTGCGCGTCCAGCTTTTCACCCACATGGAAAGCCTGCCCATCCGGTATTTTGACTCCCACCCCCACGGCGACATCATGTCGGTGTACACCAACGATGTGGACACCCTGCGCCAGATGATCAGCCAGAGCATCCCCCAGCTGGTGTCCAGCGCCATCACCATCGTGTCCGTGTTCACCAGCATGTGCCTGATGAGCTGGCAGCTCACCGTTGTCACCATGCTGATGGTGACCCTGATGCTGTTCTGCTCCAAGAAGATCACTTCCATGAGCGGTAAGTACTTTGTGGCCCAGCAGAAGGATCTGGGCAAGGTGAACGGCTACATCGAAGAGATGATGGAGGGCCAGAAGGTCGTCAAGGTGTTCACCCACGAGCAGAAGGCTCTGGATGGCTTCCGGCAGCTGAACGATAAGCTGAAGGAAAGCGCCAAGCAGGCCAACAACTACGCCAACATCATCATGCCCGTTACCGCACAGCTGGGCAATATCAGCTATGCAGTCTGTGCTCTGGCGGGCGCGGCCATGGCCGTTGGCAATGTCGGCGGCATGACCCTGGGCACCGTGATGGCCTTCCTGAGCCTGAACAAGGGCTTCAATATGCCCATCAGCCAGGTATCCATGCAGGCCAACAGCGTGATCATGGCACTGGCCGGTGCGGAGCGTATCTTCAAGATGATGGACGAGACCAGCGAGGCCGACGAGGGCTATGTCACCCTGGTCAACGTCAAGTATGGCAAGGATGACGAGCTGGTGGAGACCACCGAGCGCACCGGCATCTGGGCCTGGAAGCATCCCCACCACGACGGCACCACCACCTACCACAAGCTGGCGGGTGACATCACCTTTACCGATGTCGATTTTGGCTATGTGCCGGAAAAGACCGTTCTGCACGGGATCAACCTCTATGGCCGCCCGGGCCAGAAGATCGCTTTTGTCGGCTCCACCGGTGCCGGCAAAACGACCATCACCAACCTGATCAACCGCTTCTACGATATCGCAGACGGCAAGATCCGGTATGATGGCATCAACATCCACAAGATCAAAAAGGACGACCTGCGCCGCTCTCTGGGCATCGTTCTGCAGGATACCCACCTGTTCACCGGCACGGTCATGGAGAACATCCGCTATGGCCGTCTGGATGCCACCGATGAGGAGTGCATTGCTGCCGCAAAGCTGGCCAATGCCGATGGCTTTGTCAAGCGTCTGCCCGATGGCTACAACACCATGCTGACCAACGACGGCGCAAACCTGTCGCAGGGGCAGCGCCAGCTGCTGGCCATTGCCCGCGCCGCGGTTGCCGATCCCCCGGTGCTGATCCTGGACGAGGCGACCTCCTCCATTGATACCCGCACCGAGGCGCTGGTCCAGCGGGGCATGGACGGCCTGATGTATGGCCGCACCAGCTTTGTCATTGCCCACCGCCTGTCTACCGTCCGCAATGCAGACTGCATCGTGGTTCTGGAGCAGGGCCGCATCATCGAGCGGCAGCCACGACGAGCTGATCGCCAAGAAGGGCAAGCATTACCAGCTCTACACCGGTAATCTGGCCGAAAATTAAAGAAAAATCGTAAAAAACGGAGCCGCTGTACAAAATGATGTGCAGCGGCTCCGTTTATTTTCAATTTGTTCAAATTCCTCACAAAGAAACTCCATTTTTATCCTGTACAATAAGGGTGCAGTCAGGGAGGAACAGAAAAACATCCTCCCAAGATGCCATGCAGGCAATGAAAACCGCGCATCTCCGGCAGAAACCGGGCGGCGCGGCCCCTTTAAAAAATACTGTCCCCTGCTGATGCGAGGCAATAGCCAAGGCGGCGGACAGACTACCAACCATCTCCTGACAGCCGCAAATGTTTGGGAGTTCTCATACACAGCCAGCGCCGCTTTCTCCTCCTTTCCACGGCGCTGGCTGTTTTTGTTTGGCTACGGATTAAACCTCTCAGTCTCGCTTCGCTCGCCAGCTCCCCTAGTAGGGGAGCCCTTGGCATTCCGTTGTGTTTGCATCGTTACTCAGTAACTGTCCTAGTACATGCTCCCCTAACCGTGGCAAATCGATTACATGAATCCCCATCTTTTCCATCCGATACAAGACCAGAGCGGGGCTCTGGTCTTTTTTTGCGGCAGAAGCCATAACACTGCGTGTAAAGACGAGAACCCTGTCCTTTTTGTAGAAAAAGATCAGCTGCACATGGCCGGTGAACAGGGCAAACAGGGCTGTGCGCAGCTCCCGGGAGCCGAAGAGGAGGAGCAGATCGCTCTCCTCTAAAAAGAGAACGTCTGCCCGGTCAAGAAACTGCAGGGAGGTCTGGCACAGGGCCTCCCGCTGCGGCCAGTAGGGCGCGGCCTGCGCCAGCCGGGGAAGATAGCAGCAGAGCGCCCCGGCATCCCGGGCGGCGGCAAGGGCCTCGAGGTGGGCCAGCCGCAGGGGGCTGTCCACCAGCCCGGCGGAGGAAAAGCAGAAGGCAGAGGCTCCCCGGAACGGGGCGGCCTCCAGCTGTTCCGGCCCAAGGGCCAGCCCGGCGGTGTGGGCACGGTAGGGCAGAGCGGTGTCTGCTCCGGTGAACACCACCGGCGTGGGGAAGGCATCCGTGAAGCAGAGCAGGGAGCAATCCACACCATCCCGGGCAAGCCGGGCCGCCAGCTTGCGGCCAAAGGGGTCGGCTCCCAGCTGAGCCAGCAGAGCCGCCTGCCCGCCCAATGCGGCGTACTGGCGGCAGAAGCCTGCGCCCCAGCCGCCGGTCTGCGTCCGGAATGTCTCCGTCAGTTCCGGAGCCGTGGCGGCGTTCAGCTCCAGCCAGACTTCGCCCAGACACAAAACGGACATGTGCACCCCTCCCTCCGCAAATAAAAATCGGGTTACAGTATACACGATTTGCCCACCGGATGCAACCGATCCGGGGCGAATCCTGACGGAATAAAAGTGCCCGCGGGCAGGAACAATCCGATTTTACAAAGACCACCTGTTTTTTACCAATGCCTGTTTTTCATTGCCCAAGGTTTACCTAAGATTTGCCTTACCATGGTTTCCCCTCTTTCTCTGAACGGGTACAATAGAACCGTTCCCAAGATACATTGCAACAGGGCCCGGGAGGGCTCAGGATAAGAGAGGAATTATCGTATGAAAGAACATAAAATGTCCCGCCGCAACTTCCTGAAAGTGGGTGCTGTGGCATCTGCCGCCGGTCTGATGACTGCTGCCCCTGTGGCTGCAAACGCTGCCGCTCCGGCTGCTTCCGCCGCAGCTGACGAGGAGAACTGCTTTGGCCTGTTCCAGAAAAAGCCCAAGTACATCTTCCTGTTCATCGGCGATGGCATGGGCACTGCCCAGATCCAGTCTGCCCGGTTCTATCAGGGCACTGTCACCAACAACGGTGCCATCACCGAGGCGGAGCTGAGCTTTACCCAGTTCCCGGAGGTGGGCAGTGTGACCACCTACGACAGCACCTCCTTCTGCCCGGACTCCGCTTCCACTGCCACCTCCATCGCTTCCGGCAAAAAGACCGAGAGCGGTGTCATCAATATGTGCCCCTGGACCCGTGATGTGCCCTATGAGACCATTGCAGAGAAGCTCCATAAGCAGAAGGGCTACAAGGTTGGCATCGTTTCCACGGTGAACATTGACCATGCCACCCCTGCTGCCTTCTATGCACATCAGAAGACCCGCAAGAACTACTATCAGATCGGCGTGGAGCTGGCAAACTCCGGCTTTGAGTATTTCGCAGGCGGCGAGTTCCAGAAGGTGAACGGCGATGGCACCGGCCCCAACAACCACGAGGTGGCTGCACAGGCTGGTTACAATGTTGTCACCACCCAGGCCGGTGCTGCTGCCCTGAAGGCCGGGGCAGGCAAGACCCTGATCATTGCCGAGAATCTGGCCGATGGCAAGTCCATGAACTACGCCATGGATGCCGCTCCGGGAGAGTGGCAGCTGACCGACTATGTCCGCAAGGGCATTGAGCTGCTGGACAACAGCAACGGCTTCTTTATGATGGTGGAGTCCGGCAAGATCGACTGGCCTGCCACGCCAACGATGCCGCTGCCTCCATCCATGATGTGATCGAGATGCACAACGCAGTGCAGGCCGCTGTGGAGTTCTACACCCAGCACCCCGATGACACCCTGATCCTGGTGACCGCTGACCACGAGACCGGCGGTCTGGGCATTGGCTACAAGACCACCAACTACGATACCTTCCTGACCAACCTGGCCCACCAGAAGATGTCCTACGCAAAGTTCGATTCCACTTATGTGAACAACTACGTGAAGAATCAGACTCCCTTTGAGACCGCTATGCAGGATGTGAAGGCAAACTTCGGCCTGACCCTGCCCACCGACCCCGATGCCGCCAACGCAGGCAAGCTGCTGCTGACCGACTACGAGGTGGAGAACCTGCGCACCGCTTACGAGCGCACCCTCAAGGTCGGCTCTTCCAGCCAGAGCAAGATGAGCCAGCAGGATTACGAGCTGTATGGCACCTACATCCCCTTCAGCATGGCCATCTGCCACACCATCAACCACAAGTCCGGTGTGGATCACACCACCTACGCCCACACCGGTGCCATGGTGAACCTCTACGCCCGTGGTCAGGGTGCAGACAAGTTCCGCGGCGTGTATGACAACACCGAGATCTTCCACAAGCTGGCTGAGCTGACCGATGTGCAGTAATTGACCAGACCTTCTGTACCCCAAAAGCCCTCCGGGACGAGACGCACCGGAGGGCTTTTTGTGTAGGCCGGAATTGTGCACCCCGCCAAAAATCTGCCCCGCGAATTGGGAAAGATGATGGGAGTTGTGGTTGCAATGGGCCGGAAAAAGGCATATAATAAGACCATCAACAGAGTAAGGCCATGCGCGTTAAGTGCCGCATCAACGGGGAGTTGTGCTGCGGACGAAGGTAAGACCCGCGGTGCATGGCCTGCATCCCGCTGCTGCATGGACTTGGGTGCAGACGGGGCCGTCTGCGGCCTCGTCTGGATGTGAACCGTTGAATCACGCCCTCCTTTGTGCGGTTTGTCACAGGGGAGGGCGTTTTGCATTGCCCGCCCCGCGGTTCCCGAAACAGGGGAGGACAATTGATATGAACCATTCCAGAAATTCCGTCCGCAAGCTCACCATGCTGGCCCTGCTCACTGCCATGAGCATCGTGTTTGCCCGGGTGCTGAGCATTTCCACCGGCTTTGTCCGGTTCAACCTGGGCAGCCTGCCTACCCTGCTGGCCGCTGTGCTGTTCGGGCCGGTGGAGGGCTTTGCCGTGGGTGCAGTGGCCGATATGATCGGCGGCACCCTTTCCGGCTACGCCATCAACCCGCTGATCACGCTGGGGGCAGGCTCCATCGGCCTGACGGCGGGCCTTCTCTGGCGCGCCCTGCCCAACCTGCGGCTGGGCCTGCGCACCCAGATCAGCGTGTTTGCCGGCCATGCGGTGGGCTCCATTGTCATCAACTCGCTGGCACTCCACCTCTTCTATAACTATCCGTGGAGCGTGCTGGTGACCCGCATTCCCAACGCGCTGGTCCTGGCGGCGGTGAACACCGTGCTGGTGCGCCTGCTGCTGGAGAACAAAACGATCCGAGGCATTGCACAATGAACTATGAAGAAGCGCTGAACTATATCCACGCCGTCCAGTGGGCAGGGCACAAGCCGGGCCTGACCCGCACCGGACCCTGCTGTCCGCACTGGGAGATCCGCACAAGCAGCTGAGATTCATCCATGTGGCGGGCACCAACGGCGGCAGCACGGCGGCCATGCTGGCCTCCTGCCTGCAGGCGGCGGGCTACCGGGTGGGCCTGTATACCTCGCCCTTTATCAACCGGTTCAACGAGCGCATTCAGGTAAACGGCCAACAGATCCCGGATGAGGCGCTGGTGCGGCTGGTGGAGCGTGTGAAGCCCGCTGCCGATGCCATGACCGATATCCCCACCGAGTTCGAGATCATCACGGCGTTGGGGATGCTCTGGTTCGCTGAGACGAAATGCGACATCGTGGTGCTGGAGGTGGGCCTGGGCGGCACGCTGGATTCCACCAACGTCATCGACCCGCCGGAGTGCGCGGTCATCACGGCGCTGGGAATGGATCATGTGAAGGAGCTGGGCCCCACCCTGGCCGATATCGCGTCGGCCAAGGCGGGCATCATCAAGCCGGGCAGTCCGGTGGTGAGCTATGGCGGTGTGCCCGAGGCCGATGCCGTCATCGCCCGTACGGCGGCAGAGCGGCACGCGCCGCTGACCGTGGTGGACCTCAGCAGGCTGACCATCGAGGACGGGGATCTGGATGCTGTCACCTTTGATTTTGACGGCCTGAACGGCATCCGCCTGCCCCTGATCGGCAGCTATCAGCCCCGGAACGCCGCCACGACCATTACGGCCCTGCGGTGCTGCGCAGCCGGGGCTGGAACATCCCGGACAGCGCCATCCGCGCCGGTCTGGAACAGGTGCGCTGGCCGGGCCGGTTCGAGCTGCTGCGGCATTCGCCCGTCTTTTTGCTGGATGGCAGCCACAACGCCCACGGAATGCGGGCCACCGTGCAGAGCCTGCGGGACCGCTTTCCGGGCAGAAGTTCGTGTTCCTGCTCAGTATCATGGCGGATAAGGATGTGGACGAGATGCTGGCACTGCCCTGCCGCTGGCCGGGCAGTTCGTCACCGTGGCGGCCCATACCCCCCGCGCTATGCCCGCTGAGACGCTGGCCGAACAGATCCGCGCCCGGGGCGGCAGGGCCGAGCCCGCTTCCACCATTGAAGCCGGTGTGGCCTGGCGGTCGCCCTTGGGGCACTGGCCCCGTGTGCGCGCTGGGCACGCTCTACTTCTCCGGCGATGTGCGGGAAGCGTTTGCAAAATTGAACCAGTAAAGAAGAGGGGCTGCGGCACACGGAAAAACCGGTGCAGCAGCCCCCTTTTTGCGGACTGGCTTACAAAAAAATGCCCCGCTGTTTTGTGATGCACAGAACAGCGGGCAGTATCATTATGGGGTGGGGATGTACTCAGGAGATGCGCTTCTGCTCAGGCCTTGCCTGCGCAGCCGAACAGCTCGATCTTCTCCTTGCACTTGTCAACGATGGCCTGAGCGCCGGGAGCCAGCAGCTTGCGGGGGTCGAAGCCCTTGCCCTGCTGATCCTTGCCAGCCTCGATGTACTTGCGGGTGGCCTCAGCAAAGACCAGCTGGCACTCGGTGTTGATGTTGATCTTGGAAACGCCCAGGCTGATGGCCTTCTGGATCATCTCGTCGGGGATGCCGGTGCCGCCGTGCAGGACCAGAGGAATGTTGTTGGTAGCCTTGTGGATGCGGTCCAGAGCCTCAAAGTCCAGGCCCTTCCAGTTGGCGGGGTAAACGCCGTGGATGTTGCCGATGCCGGCAGCCAGGAAGTCGATGCCCAGATCGGTGATCTTTGCGCACTCGGCGGGGTCTGCAATCTCGCCAGCGCCCACAACGCCGTCCTCAACGCCGCCGATGGAGCCGACCTCGGCCTCGATGCTCAGGCCCTTGGAGTGTGCCAGAGCGACCAGCTCCTTGGTCTTTTCCACGTTCTCCTCGATGGAGTAGTGGCTGCCGTCGAACATGATGGAGGAGAAGCCGGCCTCAACGCAGGCCTTGCAGCCCTCGTAGGTGCCGTGGTCCAGGTGCAGGGCAACGGGAACGGTGATGCCCATGGTCTCCACCATGGAGCTGACCATGGCGGCAACGGTCTTGAAGCCGGTCATGTATTTGCCTGCGCCCTCAGAGACACCCAGGATAACGGGGCTCTTCATTTCCTCGCAGGCGGTCAGGACTGCCTTGGTCCACTCCAGATTGTTGATGTTGAACTGGGGCACACCGTAGTGGCCATCGCGTGCCTTGATCAGCATTTCGGTTGCATTTACCAACATTATTCATTACCTCCGCAAAATCATTTTGGGGTGAAAAAGCCGTTTTGGATACAAGATTGCGCATCCTTTAACGAACCTAAGGGTAGTATACCCCAATTACAGGATAAAATCAAGGCGGTTCCTGCGGCGTTTTCAACACAAATTCACATTGGGCATTTTGATGTTGGAGATTCTGGCAAAAACCACTGGATCTCCCTTCAAAATTGTCATAATTCCGACTTGAATTTTACAAAAAGTACGGCGGAAAGTTTGCGTGTCGAACCTGGGAGGTTGAAAACTCGGTGGAAACTGTGGAATTCCACCCGGAAAGTGGGCGTACAAACTTGATTTTGAACATTTTCCACCGGGTTTTCAACATGTGGAAAAATTTGAGCCGAATTACCGATTGTATAGCCTGCTGAATGTGGAAAACTTTTGCCTTCGGCAAACATTGCGAAGAATGCCGGGGTATGCTATACTTTAGAATGTATCAGTGTCAAAATATAGTAAAACTGAAACAGAACGAAACCATGGCGCGGCTCAAACGGCCCGCCTTGCCATAGAATGGAAGGAGAACACATCAATGGACGAACAGAAAATGCCGCGCGCCCCGCCGCAACAGCACGGAGGAGCAGCCCAAGAATGAGAGCCTGGTCTACGGCAAAAACCCCGTGACCGAGCTGCTCAAGAGCGGTTCCGGCGTGGATACCGTGCTGATCGCGGAGGGCATGGCCCCCGCCGTGGCAGCTTACTATACCGCCATGGCCAAGGAGGCCGGGGCCACGGTCAAGCGGGTGCACCCCAACAAACTGCGCCTGATGACCGGCACCGAGAGCCATCAGGGCGTGGCTGCCTTTGCCAGCGAGATCGAATATGTGACCGTGGAGGACCTGCTGAACGCTGCCAGAGAGAAGGGGGAGCCCCCCTTCCTGGTGCTGAGTGACGGCATCGAGGACCCCCATAATCTGGGCGCGGTGATGCGCTCTGCTCTGCTGTGCGGAGCCCACGGCATCGTCATCCCCAAGGGCGCGCGCCCGTGACCCCACCGTTATCAAGTCCAGCGCCGGTGCGGCCGAGCGCCTGCCTGTGGCCCGCGGCCAACATCGGCGAGACCATCCGCCGCCTGAAGGATCAGGGGGTGTTCGTCTACTGCGCCGATATGGACGGTGTGCCCCTGCGCAAGAACAACCTGACCGGCCCCATCGCACTGGTGCTGGGCAGCGAGGGCAGCGGTGTATCCCAGCTGGTGAAAAAGCTCTGCGATGGTGTGGTGCGGCTGGATATGGCCGCTCAGGGCACCGGTGTGGACAGCTTCAATGTCTCGGTGGCAGCTGGCATCATCCTGTACGAGATCCAGAGCCAGCGCGCCGCAGAGTAAGAAACAGCGGCCAGACCGCCGTGACCAGAACAGGGAGGGACTAGGATGCCAAAGGATGATAAGCGCAAAGAGCTGACACAGGAAGAGATCGATGCGCAGAACGAGAAGTTCCGCACGTTTTTCAGCACCAGCGTGGCACAGGTGCCCGAAGAGATGAAGCGACGCGATGAGGAAAAGGAGAATACCGGCAGCCTGCTGGGCAAGCTCTTTCACCGCGAAAAGGACAAAGAGGAGCCAGCCGCCGCCCCGACCGTGCAGAATGAGCTGCCGCCCACGGGTGAGATCGTGCTGGGCCATGAGGAAGAAGCCGAGGCCGGCCTGGAGCTGGCATTGGAGCCCGGAGAGCTGGAGGAAGCAGAGCCTGTGGCTCTGCCCACCGCGAAGCCCCCGCAGCGCCGAAGCCGGAACCCCAGCCCGAGAAAAAGCCGGAGCCGCCCCGCCGCCGGGAACCCCTGACCCCGCAGGAGCAGCAGGAGGATGCAGAGATGGCCGAACTCAAGGCCATGCTCTATGGCACCCCCAAGCCCGCCCCGGTGGAGGAAATGCAGGATGCCCCCGAAGAGGTGCTGGCCGTGGAGCCGGAAGCTCCCGCAGCGCCTGAGGGCCCGGCCATCCCCATGGTGTTTGCCGAGGATCAGTCGGTAAAGCAGGCGAAGTCTGCCCCGGAAGCTGCGCCAGAGGTTGAGCCGGAACCGGAAACGGCGTTCCAGTTCTTTGGCAAGGGCGCGGACGAGAACGAGCCGCAGGCCCCTACCCGCACCGAGGTCCCCAGCAAGGACGACAGCATGAGCCTGCCGCTGATGGGACTGGAAGAGGACGAAGCACCCGCCCGGCCTGCCGCACCGGAAGAGGAGGCACCGGCCCAGCCCGCTGGGGAAGCGGCCCCCGCCGCCCCGGAGACTGAGGAGAAGCCTGAAGAGGAAGCCGAGCCGGAAACGCCCGAGCAGGTGGGGGAGAAGCTCCGCCGGATGGGCGCGGAGCTGACGCTGCGGTGTGTGCTGGAGGCCATCCTTGCGGTGGTGCTGCTCCACTTTGGCCTTGTTGCCGAGGGGCTGCTGGCCCCTGTGGCCTCCCTTGACCCCGTGATCGCCCCGGCGGCGTTCTATGCCGCCAACCTGCTCTTTCTGGCCGGTGCGCTGGCTGTGGGCTGGCCTGTCCTGCGGGATGGCCTGCAGGGCCTCAAGGGCCGCCCCAGTGCGGACACCATGCCGGCGCTGGCCGCCTGCGGTGCGCTGGTGCAGGCTGCGGTCGCCCTGCTCAACGCCCAGAGCTATCAGAACTCCAGCTGGACGCTGCTTTCCGGCGTGGCCGCACTGGGCCTGTTCCTGGCCCTGCTGGGCAGCCGTGTCCTGCTGATTGCCGTCAGAAACGGCTACGACCTCGCCGCCCGATCCCCCGAGGGGCTGCAGGGCGCGTTCCGTGTCCGGGATAAGGACCTGATCCGGGTGCTGGCCCGGAGCCTGGATCAGAAAGACCCCTGGGTGCTGCTCAGCCGCCCTGTCCAGTGGGACGAGGCGCTGGTGGAGCAGAGCTTCGGGGAGCGCGCCAGTGAGCGCCGCGCCCGCAAGACAGCCCTGATCCTGCTGGGGGCCGCCGTGCTCAGCGGGCTGGTGTTCCTGCTGTTTGGCGGCGGGCCCAACGGCATGGCCGCAGCCCTGACCTCCATGCTCTGCATGGGTGCACCGCTGTCCTCCACCCTGGTTGCGGGCATCGCGTCTCTGCGCCTGCAAAAGACCGCAGCCGCCGCCGGTGCCGTGGTGCCCGGCTGGGCTGCCATTGAGGAGCTGGGCGGTGTGGACACCGTGCAGGTGGATGCCGACGAGCTCTTTACCGCCGACAGCGTGAATCTGGAGGATATCCGCATCTTCAAGGGCGGCCGCATCGACCGTGCCATCCTCTATGCGGCCAGTGTCCTCAACCACAGCTGTGAGACCCTGCGGGGCCTGTTCCGCCAGATCATCGAGGACCGCACCGAGATCCTGTACCCTGTGAAGGACTTGGAGGTCCACCACGGCCTTGGCTTTGCCGCCTGGTGCGATAACAACCGGGTGCTCATCGGCAACCGGCTGTACATGGAGCGGGAGGGGGTGCCCCTGCCCGAGCAGGAGTATGAGGATGAGCACTCCCAGAACGGCGCGCTGCAGATCCTGTATCTGGCTGTTTCCGGCAGCCTGCACGCCATGTTCGTGCTCCACTATGTGGGCGGCCGCAACGCCGCCCGCGGTCTGGAGGTGCTGCAGCGGGAGAACATCCGCCTGCTGGTCACCTGCGAGGACCCCAGCCTGACGGCCCGCCACATCACCGAGGCTTACCATCTGCCCGAGGGGATGATCACCCTGCTGGATCAGGAGCAGTGCAGCGCGCTGACCCCTGCCCAGCCGGACGAGACGGCCCGCTGCTGTATGCTGCATGATAAGGGCTTTGCCAGCCTGATCGGCGGCCTGCGCGCGGCGGAAAAGGCCCAGAACGCCGAGACGAGCGCCACCACGGTGCAGATGGTCTCGGTCTGGTTCTCGGTGGTCATCGGTGTTCTGCTGACCTACGCGGGCAGCATCGGCACCCTGTCGGTGGCCGCTGTCCTGATGTATCAGGCAGCTTGGAGTGCTTTGAGCATTGCGGTCTGCGCCCTGAAACAGCACAACTGAATGTGAGCGCGGCGTTTGGCTGCCTGCGCCGGGAGCAGCTTTTGGCCCTGATGTTCTGCACAAAAAAATCGGAAAAAACTGGAATTCCCGACGAAATCGGGTGCGAAAGCACAGCACTTTGGGCGAAAAACTTGACCCACATTGGCCGGACGTGTAAAATGAATCAGTAGTGAGAAAAATCATGGACGCGAAATTTTTCCATGTGTGCGGCATTCCTTTGATCCCATGGGATGAAACAAGGAGGGAAGTTCGACCCAATGAAATGGAAATTCCAAACCGCGGGGCGGCTTCTGGCCCTGCTGGCTCTGAGCCGGGGCCCTGCTGGCTGCCCCTTTGCCCGCGCAGGCCCCGGTGTGCTGACAGGCCTGACCGGAACCGGCTCCAAGCTGGAACTGGAGCTGACCGAGATGGAGCTGGAGATCACCGATGATGACCCCCGCCCCAAGGGCTACCTGTACACCAGCGGACAGAGCGATTATTACTTCATCGTCTGGATGAGCAGCAACTCCAATGTTGCCACGGTGGATGGCGACGGCAAGGTGACGGGCCGCAATGCAGGCACTGCCATCATCACCGCCATCTCCGACCACGGCGAACGCGCCGCCTGCAAGGTGACCGTGACCCGCAAAAATGAAGAAGCAGCCAGAAAAAAGCCCACGCTGGATACCACCAGCCTGAGCCTTGTGCTGCAGTACAATGACCTGCACCCCACCCATCAGCTCCAGCTGACCAACAGCGACCACTCCTTCCTCTATGTCTACCAGTGGATGAGTAGCAACCCCGAGGTTGCCACAGTCAGCGATAAGGGCCTTGTCACGGCTCAGGCGGCGGGCACCACCACCATCACGGCAATGGTCTCCAACGGCCAGGCTTTGCGGTGCAGCGTCACGGTGACTTCGGATATCGGCAAGGTGACCTTGAACAAGAGTGACCTGCTGCTCCGCACCTTGGGTACCCAGGAACGTCTGACGGCCACCGTTGCGGTGGAGGGCGGCGGCAGCGTGCCCATTACATGGGTCAGCAGCAACCCCGGTGTCGTTACCGTGGATGCGGATGGCGTGGTGACCGCCATTGCCGATGGAGAAGCCAAGGTTACGGCCCTTTCGCCCGCCGGACGCTTTGACGTGTGCAGCGTTGTGGTGGGCATATGGCGGAGAAGTACGAATCTGAAGCCGACCTTGCTGACGAGCTCAAGCTCCCTGATCCCTACGTTGCCGTAAGGCTGAATAAACTGGCATAAAGAAAAAGCACCCGCCCATGGCTGTTTTTGACGGCTATGGGCGGTTTTTGCGTGTTTGGAAACGGATGCGCTGGGAAAAACTTGCCGAAGAGGAATTTTTTGCAAAAAATATTTTGCGTCGCATGGTGTGGTGTACCTGACACATCCGGCCGCCTCCGGCAGGTGAAAAAGGACAAAATGGCCCGAACGTTGTTTAAGACAGGGGGCGGATGCCCCACGGAGCGGCAAAATCTCTGCAAAAAAGGCGGCTGCCCGGCTTGGATGACACATTTAACAAAAATTTGACGTGAAGTGATTGAATTTGCAACTCTTGACAGAAGGCGGGACAAACCATTATCCTTTTATCAGAGGAAAGTATTTTATGTCGCCAGACGTTGGAATGCCTGGTGTACAAGTGTGTGTCAGGAGGGAAAGAATATGACCAACTACCGGAACCGAATCGGGGAAGCCATTGCCTTTGCCCGGAACGTGGCGGGCAGATCTCAGCAGGAGCTTGCGGATATGCTGGGGCGGGACAAGCGCACCATTCAGAAATGGGAGCGGGGCGAGATCCGCATTGCGCTGGAGGATTATCTGGATGTATTCGATATCTGACCTGCCGGTGGGGCCCTATGAAATGTGGATCCGGCATCCGGAGCTTTTTCCGTGCGGCATGGAGGATATCAAGGGCTTCAGCACCGAAAAGAAGCGGAGGGTACTGGCGGATTATTATCTGCATCAGGCTGCACCGCTGGAGATCGAGCAGGAGTATTACATCCTGTTCGGCGACCACGGCAGCAACAGCTGCGGCATCCGGCAGGAGCAGCTGGCCAACCTGCAGACTCCGCTCCGTGACCGCAAACGGATCGTGAACCAGATCATCGACAACTACTATGAGGCCCGGGCCATCGGACATCTGACCGACCCGGAGGGCCAGCAGCCAGTGATGCCCATTCTGGAAGCCTGCTACGATGCCAGTGCACGGAGCGTGGAAGCCAACGAGAACCGATACAGCATCGGCAGCATCGAGCGCTATCTGGATGGCGCAGATGATGCGGCAGATGAATGAACCTGACAGCAGACGGCCATGTGCAGCCGCCTGCTGTTTTTGCGTGCGGCCTGCCTGCGGGAAAATATTGTGAAATTTGCGGATTCCTGCTATACTTATCCTATTGACGAAAAAGAAGGGTGAGATAAATGGCATACAACATGGGCGGTCGGCGCTTCCGGCCGGTGGGCAGCGGAAAAAAGCGGACTGCGCCGCAGTACGGGCCGGTGGGCACAGGCTGCCCGTTTGTGGAGGAGGCCGTGGCGCGGCTGTACCGGGAACAGAGCGAGGAACATTTCTGGAGCCTGATGAACGCCCTGAACTATGCGCTGGAATTGCAGACCAAGGTGCTGGTGCCGCTGGATGCGGCGGTGGACCCCCAGAGCGGGGCCGCACCCTGGGCACACCTGCCCATCCCGGAGGATCGGGCCGAGGGCCTGCCGCCCTGGCTGCTCCACGCCCGGAAAGAGCGGCACTATCTGCCGCTGTTCACCTCGGTAAAGAACGCCGAGGCGGAAAAGGCCAGCGCCACCCGCCCCATGGTGGAGCGCAGCCTGCGCAGCGCCATGGAGTATGCGCTGGAAACGGACGGCATCGATGGTGTGGTGCTGGACCCGTGGACAAGCTCTGCCACGCTGGATGTCTCCCTGCTCAGCGGGCTGCTGAGATCGGAGCGGGGAAGCGACAACCCCGGCGCTCAGGAGCTGGAAGCCGGGCACGCCGCCGCCCGGGCTGGGGATTGGCAGGAAGCGGCGGCACGCTACCTGCCGCCGCCGAGGCGGGCAGCGCAGAGGCGCTTTCTGCCCTGGGGGACTGCCTGTATTATGGCCGGGGTACCCGGAAGAATAAGACCCAGGCCCGGCGGATGTGGAAAAAGGCCGCACAGGCCGGGGAGGTGCAGGCCATGATCGCCCTGGGAGATGACTGTGCTGCATCGGGCGGGGAGATGGCGGAGACCCTGCAATACTACCGCCGCGCCCAGAGCGCTGCCCGGGAGGTGCCGGACATCGCCTACACCCCGCAGGTCTGCCTGCGCCTTGCCCAGTACGAGACCCAGTACCTCTCCCGCAAAGGCGCTGCTGCAGGTGGCGGAGGCCGTGCAGGGCTTTCGGATCCTGCAGGCCGAGGGCGAAACGGATGCTGCCGACTGGCTGCGGGAGGCTGAACTGCTGACGGATCAGCTGCTGGCCGACGATAAAAACGCCTGAAACACAGTTTCTTTACATTTGTTCTAAGAAATCGTCATAGGAAACCGGTAAGATATTCAAGGAAATATTCTGCGCCGAAGAAAAGAGGACAAGCACTATGAGCAAAGTGATCGGAATCGACCTTGGTACCACCAACTCCTGTGTGGCGGTGGTGGAGGGCGGCAAGCCTGTGGTCATTACCAACGCCGAAGGCGAGCGCACCACCCAGCGTGGTGGCCTTTACCAAGGATGGCGAGCGTCTGGTGGGCGGTGCGGCAAAGCGCCAGATCGCCACAAACTCCGGCCGCACGGTGTCCAGCATCAAGCGGTACATGGGTTCTGATCACCGGGTGCATATCGATGGCAGAGACCTGACCCCGCAGGAGATCAGCGCCATGATCCTGACCAAGATCCGCCGCGATGCCGAGAGCTACCTGGGCGAGCCGGTGACCGAGGCCGTCATCACGGTGCCTGCCTATTTTGACGACAGCCAGCGCAAGGCCACTCAGGACGCGGGCCGCATTGCGGGCCTGAATGTTCTGCGCATCATCAACGAGCCCACCGCCGCCGCGGTGGCCTACGGCCTGGACAACGAAGCCCCCCAGAAGATCCTGGTCTACGATCTGGGCGGCGGCACTTTGATGTTTCGATCATCGAGATCGAGGACGGCACCTTTACGGTGCTGGCCACCGGCGGCGATACCCATCTGGGCGGCGATGACTTTGACGAGCGCATCGTTGAGTGGGCTGTGGCGGAGTTCCGCAGATCTGACCGCATCGATCTGACCAAGGACCCCGCCGCCATGGGCCGCCTGAAGGAGGAAGCGGAAAAGGCCAAGAAGGAGCTTTCCAGTGCGCTTTCCGCCCAGCTGAACCTGCCGTTTATCGCGGTGGGCAAGGATGGCCCCCACCATCTGGATCTGAGCCTGGGCCGCCCCAGTTTGAGATGATGACCGGTGACCTGCTGGCCCGCACCGTTCAGCCGGTGCAGAACGCCCTGCGGGATGCCGGGATTTCCGCCAGCCAGCTGGGCAAAGTCCTGCTGGTGGGCGGCAGCACCCGGATGCCTGCTGTGGAGCGGCAGGTCCGGGAGCTGCTGGGCTGTGAGCCCAGCCATACCCTGAACCCCGATGAATGCGTGGCCATGGGTGCCGCCGTGCAGGGCGGCCTGCTGCAGGGCGGCGGAAAGCTGGCCGGTGCCACCGGCGCGGCCGCGCAGGGCCTTGTGCTGATGGATGTCACCCCGCTGACGCTGTCCATTGAGACGCTGGGCGGCGTGGCCACCCCCCTCATCACCCGCAACAGTATGATCCCCACCCGCAAGAGCCAGATCTTTACCACGGCCCGCCCCATGCAGACCAGCGTGGAGATCAACGTGCAGGGCGAGCGCCACTTTGCCCGCGACAACAAGAGCCTGGGCAAATTCAAGCTCACCGGCATCCGCTCCGGCTTCTCCTCAAGCCCCAGATCGAGGTCACCTTTGACATTGATGTGAACGGCGTGGTCAAGGTGTCTGCAAAGGATCTGGGCACCGGCCGGGAGCAGAACATCACCATCACTGGCAGCACCAATCTTTCTGAGAACGAGATCCAGCGCGCCATGGCCGATGCCGCCGCCTACGAGGAGGAGGATACCCGCCGCAGGGAGCGGCTGGAACTCCACAATCAGGCCGAGATGCTGGCTTACAAGGTGGATGAGGCCCTCTCCAAGTGCAAAAAGGAGCTGGACAAGGACGAGAAGAACCGAGTCAAGAACGACCTTGCCAGCCTGCGCCGCTGCCTGCGCAAAGATAAGCCCGAAAAGATGAACGAGACCGAGGAAGCGAACCTCCGTCAGGCAAAATCCCAGCTGGAGGCCAGTGCCAACCACCTGATGGTGCTGTACAGCACGGAGCAGGATGCCGGCCGGCAGTAAACGGGCAATTCCCTACTGAAAAACTTCGTTGAAAGGGTTGACAAACCCGGAAGAGTGGGGTATTATGTATGCAATATCACAAAAATGGCTGTGAAGAGAAGAGTAGGTTTTCGCATTGATCCTTCCAGAGAGCCCGGGCGGTGGAAAAGGGCAGGAAACAGGGAACTGAAAATGGTCTCGGAGCCGCGGGGGCGAAGTGCAAGAGTGCTAAGCCTGCGACGGGAGCGCCCGTTACAGCGTCCGGTTGTCGCGTTGCAAAACGCCGCAGCAGTGAGGCTGTCTCTGTGAGGGGACAGTAAACCAAGGTGGTACCACGGAAGTTTTACGCTTTCGTCCTTGTGGGTGTATGCCCGCTGAGGACGGAAGCGTTTTTTATTTTGCTTCCGGTGCAAAGGGTGCGGATTGTGCCGCACCGCACAAAAACATTTTTGTAAAAGTAGAGAGGGAAAACAAAATGTCTAAGATCACTCGTCGTAATTTTCTGAAAGTTTCCGGCGTGGCCGCTGCTGCCGCTGCCCTGACCGCCTGCGGCGGCTCTTCCTCCACTGCAAGCTCCGCCGCTTCCGGCGCTGCATCCTCTGAGGCTGCCTCCACCGCTGCCAAGCTGGACAAGATCAAGGTCGCTGTTCCCAACGACACCACCAACGAGGCCCGCGCTCTGACCCTGCTGGAGAAGAACGGCTTCTTCAAGCTGAAGGCAGATGCAGGCCTGACCGCCACCAAGAACGATATCGAGGAGAACCCCCTGAACGTCAATGTGGACGAGGTCGAGGCTGCTCAGGTGCCCAACGTCCTGCAGGATGAGGACTACGCTGTCATCAACTCCAACTACGCCATCTCCGCCGGTCTGGACCCCATGACCGACGCTCTGGCCATGGAGGACGGCACCTCTGCCTACGTCAACGTTCTGGTCTGCAAGGAAGGCAATGAGGAGGAGCCCAAGATCAAGGCTCTGGTCGCTGCCCTGCAGAGCCAGCAGGTCAAGGACTTTATGACCGAGAGCTACGGCGGCGCTGTGGTCTCCGTTGTGGAAGACCCCACCGACGGCTATGATCCTTCCATCGATTATGACGCACTGAACGGCGAGACCGTCAGCTGCGCTGCCACCCCCGCTCCCCATTGCGAGATCCTGGAGGTCTGCAAGCAGATCCTGGCCGACAAGGGCATTACGCTGGACATCCAGGAGTACGATGACTATGTGATCCCCAACACCATCGTTGAGGATGGCCAGTGCGACACCAACTACTTCCAGCATCAGCCCTACCTGGACAACTTCAATGAGGAGAAGGGCACCCACCTGGTCTCCGTTGCTGGCATCCACGTTGAGCCCATGGGCATCTACGGCGGCAAGCAGAGCGACCTGAGCCCGATCGAGGGTTAAGCGAACTCCCCCAGTCACCTTGCGGTGACAGCCCCCTCGGGGATGGGGCCTTTGCCTGACCGTTCTGTTTCAGGCTCCCTCCATGAGGGAGCTGGCAAACCAAGGGTTTGACTGAAGGAGTTTATTCAACAGCAAGGAGCAATTTCTGTGATCGAGATCAAACACCTTCCAAGACCTTCCAGATGAAGGACAGCGCAGTGAATGCGCTGGAAGGACATCAGCCTGACCATCCCGGATGGCTCGATTTACGGCATCATCGGCATGTCCGGCGCGGGCAAATCCACGCTGGTGCGCTGCATCAACCTACTGGAGCGCCCCACCGAGGGCAGCGTGGTCATTGACGGCGTGGAGATGGAAAAGCTCACGCCCGCCCAGCTGCGCCAGCGCCGCCGGGAGATCACGATGATCTTCCAGCAGTTCAACCTGCTGATGCAGCGCAGCTGCCTGAAGAACATCTGCTTCCCCATGGAGCTGGCAGGTGTGAAGAAAGAGGAAGCCGAAAAGCGCGCCAAGGAACTGCTGGAAATGGTGGGCCTGCCCGATAAGGCCAACGCCTACCCGGCCCAGCTCTCCGGCGGCCAGAAGCAGCGCATTGCCATTGCCCGCGCACTGGCAACTGACCCCAAGGTCCTGCTCTGCGATGAGGCCACCAGCGCGCTGGACCCCAACACCACCCACTCCATCCTGACCCTGATAAAGGACATCAACCAGAAGCTGGGCATCACGGTGGTGGTCATCACCCATCAGATGAGCGTTGTGGAGGAGATCTGCGATCACGTTGCCATTCTGGACGGCGGCGTTGTGGTGGAACAGGGCGAGGTGAAGGAGATCTTCGCCAACCCCAAGACCGCCGCGGCAAAGCGTCTGGTGGCTCCCAACGGCGGCAGCGCAGCCCGTGACCTATCCAGCTTTGCGCCGGACGATCATGTGGTGCGTGTGACCTTCAACGGTTCTTCCGCCGCAAAACCGCTGGTGGCAAGCCTTGCCGCCGAAAAGGGTATTCTGGTGTCGGTGCTCAGCGCCGATACCCGCGACCTGAGCGGCCAGTGCTACGGCTCCATGCTGCTCAAGCTGCCCGCTGACCTGGATGAAGCAAAACAGGCTGCTGCCTACGGGCGCAGCCCGGCATTACGGTGGAGGAGGTGACCGGAGAATGACCATTGCAGATTATGGCTTTGCCATCTGGGAGACCTTCTATGTGACGTTGCTCTCCACCGCGTTCTCTCTGGTCATCGGCCTGCCGCTGGGTGTGCTGCTGGTGGCCGGTGATAAGGACGGCATTCTGCCCCTGCCCGGCTGGCTGATGCACCTGCTGAATATCATCATCAACATCCTGCGCAGTGTGCCTTTCCTGATCTTGATGATCTGCGTTTTTCCGCTGACCCGTATCATCGTGGGCACCACCGTAGGCACCAAGGCCACCATCGTTCCGCTGGTGGTTGCGGCCTTCCGTTTGTGCGCGTCTGGTGGAGACCAGCCTGCGCGAGCTGGATGAGGGCGTGGTGGAAGCCGCCCAGAGCATGGGTGCGACCCCGTTCCAGATCATCACCAAGGTAATGATCCCCGAGTGCCTGCCCGGCCTGATCTCCAGCATGACCACGGCCCTGACCACCATTCTGGGCTACTCGGCCATGTCCGGTGTCATCGGCGGCGGCGGCCTGGGCAAGATCGCCCTTTCCTACGGCTACTACCGCTACCAGACCAACATTATGATCGTCTGTGTCATCCTGCTGGTGCTGCTGGTGCAGATCTTCCAGACCGTTGGCACCTTCTGGGCCACCAGAAGCGATAAGCGGCTGAGGAAGTAACTCCTTCAGTCGCACTTCGTGCGCCAGCTCCCTCGGAGAGGGAGCCTTAAAGCCTCCCTCTTTGAGGGAGGTGGCAAAGCCGAAAGGCTTTGACGGAAGGAGTTCTCTCCTCATTTCGTCCCGGACGGGAAGTAAAATTCAACGTTTCAATTCCCCGCCGGAGACATGTGCTCCTGCGGGGAATTGTACTATTCGGACAAACCCAGTAAAGGGTATGTTGCAATGAACCGTGATACCATCTGTGTGCAGGGCGGTTATACGCCCGGCAATGGCGAGCCCCGCCAGATCCCCATCATCCAGTCCACCACCTTCAAATATGCCACCAGCGAGGATATGGGCAAGCTGTTCGACCTGGAAGCCGACGGCTACTTCTACTCCCGCCTGCAGACCCCACCTGTGACCTTGTGGCCAAGAAGATCTGCGAGCTGGAGGGCGGCACCGCCGCCATGCTGACTTCCAGCGGTCAGGCAGCCAACTTCTTTGCCCTGTTCAACCTCTGCGGGGCCGGTGACCATATCGTGGCATCCAGCACCATCTACGGCGGCACCTTCAACCTCATCTCCGTCACCATGAAGAAGATGGGCATTGAGGCCACCTTTGTGGACCCGCTGTGCACCGAGGAGGAGCTGAACGCCGCCTTCCGGCCCAACACCAAGGTGGTGTTCGGCGAGACCATTACCAACCCGCCCTGACTGTGCTGGATATCGAGAAGTTTCAAATTATATCGTGACGCCACGGCGCGGTGCTGGGCGGTGCCATTGTGGACGGCGGCAAGTTCGACTGGATGGCCCACGCCGAGAAGTTCCCCGGCCTGTGCACCCCGGACGACAGCTACCACGGCATCACTTACGCCGAGCGCTTCGGCAAAGGGCGCCTTTATCACCAAGGCAACGGCTCAGCTGATGCGGGACTTCGGCTCCATGCAGTCCCGATGAATGCCTATATGCTGAACCTCGGCCTGGAAAGCCTGCATGTCCGGATGCAGCGCCACTGCGCCAACGGTATGGCCGTGGCAAAGTTCCTCGAAAGCCATCCCAAGGTGGCCTATGTGAATTACTGCGGCCTGGAGTCCAGCCCCTACCACGCACTGGCTGAAAAGTATCTGCCCAATGGCAGCTGCGGCGTGGTCAGCTTTGGTCTGGTAAGCGGCCGTGAAGCTGCCAGCACCTTTATGAAGGAGCTCAAGCTGGCCGCCATTGAGACCCATGTGGCCGATGCCCGCACCTGCTGCCTGAACCCGGCTTCCAGCACCCACCGCCAGATGAACGATGAGCAGCTGAAAGCCGCCGGTGTGCCCGCAGAGCTGGTGCGCATGAGCTGCGGTCTGGAAAGCGCTGAGGATCTGATTGCAGATATCGCACAGGCTTTGGATAAAATTTAACGGTCTCGCCCTCTCAGCTTCACTTCGTTCAGCAGCTCCCCCAAAGGGGGAGCCTCTGGCGAAAAATAAACTTTGTGGTTTTGCCAAGGCCTCCCACTTTGGGGGAGGTGGCACGGCGTAAGCCGTGACGGAGAGGGTGAGGCCGCTATCAATATCCGCACCAAAGGAGTAACCATCTATGCCCCTCATCATCCCGAAAACGCTCCCCGCCTACGATGCCCTGTACGAGGAAAACGTCTTTGTCATGCACCGGGAGCGGGCAGCGTCCCAGCATATCCGCCCGCTGGAGATCCTGATCCTGAACCTGATGCCCACCAAGATCGCCACCGAGACCCAGATCGCCCGGCTGCTGGCCAACACGCCGCTGCGGGTGCACATGACCCTGCTGCAGACGGTGAGCCATGAGGCAACGCACGTCTCCGCGGCCCATCTGGAGGCCTTTTATAAGACCTTCGACGAGGTGAAGCATAACCGCTACGATGGCATGATCATCACCGGCGCTCCGGTGGAGACTATGGACTTTGAGCAGGTGGATTACTGGCCGGAGCTGTGCGAGATCATGGATTTCAGCGAGACAAACGTCTATTCCACCCTGCATGTCTGCTGGGGCGCGCAGGCGGGCCTGTACTACCACTACGGCATCCGCAAGGAGCTGCTGCCTGCCAAGATGTTCGGCGTGTTCGAGCACCGGGTCATCCGGCCCTCCAACCCGCTGGTGCGCGGCTTTGATGAGGTGTTCTATGCCCCCCACAGCCGCCACACCGCCATGAGCCGGGAGGATATCGACCACTGCAGTGCGCTGCGCATCCTTGCCGAGAGCGATGAGGCAGGGCCTTTCCTGATGAGCACCGAGAACGGCCGGCAGATCTTTGTCATCGGCCACCCGGAGTACGACAAATACACGCTGGATGCGGGTATAAGCGGGATGTTGCCAAGGTCTGCCCATTGCAGTGCCCAAAAACTACTACCCCAATGATGATCCCAGCCAGCCGCCGCTCTTCCGCTGGCGCGCCCACGCCCATCTGCTGTATGAAAACTGGCTGAACTACTACGTCTACCAGAACACCCCCTATGATCTGGGAGAGATGCAGCGCGTGAAGCACTCTGAGGGGTGAACCCGCTCAGCCGCCTGCGGCAGCTCCCCCATGGGAAAGCCAGGTTTACGCACGACTGTTTTTCTGCCTCTCCTATCAGGAGGGGCGGTATTGGAAAGCAAGGACGGAGAGGTATTTATGGGAATCGATAAGAATGAATGGGGCTTCCGGGTGGGGCATCTGCCCCATGGGGAGCGCAATAAGATCAGTGATGTGCCGGGCGTGACGGTGGGCCATTGCACACTGGCGGATGGCGACATCCAGACCGGTGTGACCGCGCTGCTGCCCCACCCCGGGGATGTGTTCCATGATAAGGTGCTGGCGGCCTGCCATGTCATCAACGGCTTCGGCAAGACCACCGGCCTTGTCCAAATCGATGAGCTGGGCACGCTGGAGACCCCCATCCTGTTCACCAACACCCTGAGTGTGGGCACTGTGGAAACGGCGCTGGTCAAATATATGCTGGAGCGCAACCCCGATATCTGCGAGACCACCGGCAGTGTGAACCCGGTCGTCTGCGAGTGCAACGACAGCGGCCTGAACGATATCCGGGGCCTGCATGTCACCGAGGCGCATGTGGCTGCCGCTCTGGCAGACTGCAAAGCCGATTTCGCCGAGGGTGCAGTGGGTGCCGGACGCGGAATGCGCTGCCACGGGCTGAAAGGCGGCATCGGTTCTGCCTCCCGGCTGGTGGAGCTGGACGGTAAGTCCTACACCATCGGGGCACTGGTGCTCTCCAATCACGCCACCTTCGATGACCTCATCGTGGCGGGCACACCCATCCACGAGCTATTGGAAGCCCGCATCCCGCCCCATGAGGACAAGGGCTCCATCATCACGGTGCTGGCAACGGATATCCCCCTGAGCGAGCGCCAGCTGCGGCGGCTCTGCCACCGGGCGCTGGTGGGGCTTTCCCGCACCGGCAGTGCCTGCGGCAACGGTTCGGGTGAGATCGTTCTGGCCTTTACCACGGCCAACCGGATGCCGCATTACTCGGACAAAGCCCTCCTGCCCATGGAGATGCTCCACGATGATGCCATCAACCCGCTGTTCCGGGCGGTGGCCGAGTGTGTGGAGGAAAGCGTCCTGAGCAGCCTGCTCCACGCCGAGACCGTCACCGGCTACCATGGCCGGACGGTGCAGTGCCTTTCCGACCTGTTGAAAAAATAATGTAACAAGCCTTTCCGTGGTGCACCTCACGGTGTGACACCAACGGAAGGCTTATTTCTTTATCTCTGCACCAGCGTGATAAATGCTTTCATCTGGGGGGTGAGCCATTTATCCCTGTGGTAGAACAGCTGCCGCCGCATCTCCACGCGGCAGGCGGGGACATTCAGACGGGACAGCGTTCCGGCGGCGAGGGCATTCTGTACGATGTATTCGGGCGGGAAGGGAGGCCATGCCGTGTTCGACCATCTGGCAGAGCAGGGAAGCGCTGCCCAGCTCGAGGAAGGGCTTGATGGCCAGCCCCTGCGCCGCCATGCACTGGTCGAGGGCATCGCGGTAGCTCATGCCCCGCTCGGTCAGCAGGAACTCCTGCCCGGCCAGTTCCTGTAGCGTGACTTCCGCCTGCCCAGCCAATGGGTGCCCGGCGGGGGCCACCACGCAGATGGGCTCCGGCTCATCCACAGCCAGCACGAAGCTGGGTTGCAGCAGCGGCTTGTCCAGCGTGTAAGCCAGGTCAATCTGATTGGAGCCCAGCATCTGGAGCATCTCATCGTCGGTGGCGGTGCGAAGTACCAGCTCCACCTGCGGGCAGAGGGCGTGATACCGCTGCAGCAGGTCGGGCAGAAAGGTGCTGCAGACCGAATCCGCCAGTGCCACCCGCAGGGTGCCGCTGACCTGCCGGGCAGGCTGCAGGGCCGCTTTGGCCTGCTCGGCAGTGGCCAGCAGGGAGCGGGCATAGGTCAGAAAGGTCTGCCCGGCATCGGTCAGGCGGATCGTTTTGCCCACCCGGTCGAAGAGCGGCGTTTCCAATTCGGCTTCCAGCTGGGCCTGCGCGGAGACTGCCGACTGGGAATACCCCAGCTCCCGTGCCGCACGGGAAAAGCTGTGCAGCTCCGCAATATGCAAAAAGGTGTTGATGGTACGCAGTTCCACGGCGGCACCTCTCAGCGGCGGGTGATGCCGGTCACGGTCAGAACAGCACCATCTACGACAAAATGGACTTCCAATCCCGAAAATTCCATTCCGTATACCCGCTCCGGGTCGTGCTGGTAGGAGGGGCGGGGGTCGTTTTCCAGCACGCCCTGCAGGCCGTCCCGCTCGGCGGCGGGTACGGTTTCCCACAGCTCCGGCGGGCATTCGACCTGCAGCCTGTGCGTCTGGGTCTGTGCCGTGAAGCCTGCCGCTGCATCCGGGTGACAGTCGGCGTAGGGGATGTAGGGCTTGATGTCGTAGATGGGGGTGCCGTCCATCAGGTCTGCGCCCCGCACAATGAGCACCGGGCCCACCTCCGGGCGGTGCTCGATGGCCTCCACCGGACGCTGGAAAGGCCCAGCGGATTGGGCCGGAAGGGGGAGCGGGTGGCAAACACGCCCATCCGGGTGTTGCCGCCCAGGCGCGGGGGCCGGACGGTGGGAGACCAGCTCTCCCGCACCGCGCCGGAGAACTGCCACACCAGCCAGATGTGACTGAAATCCTCCAGTCCGCGCAGGGCATCGGCGTTGCGGTATTCCGGGGTGAAGATGATCTCGCCCCGCAGGCCGTCCACCAGCCCGCTCTGTCGGGGGATGCCGAACTTGGTGGGGAAGGCGGTGTGGATGTGTGCGATGACCTTCAGGGTCATGGTTTCGTTGCTCATATTATAAACCTCTGCAGAAGCCCACGGCTCTGCCCTCGATCTGGATCTCGTTCAACTGTGGCCCGGCATAGATCATGGGCGGGCAGACGGCGGCGTTGTCGGCCAGAAGCATAACGGTGTCGCCCTGCCGGTGAAAATGCTTTAAGGTGGCCTCGTCGCCGATCCGCACGGCGGCGATCTCGCCCTGCTCCACCTCGGGCTGGCAGCGGATGCAGACGATGTCACCATCGCAGATGGTGGGGCCATCTGCTGCCGTGGCAGGTCAGGGCAAAATCGGCGTGCCATGCGGCAGGAACGCCGATGTAGCATTCGATGTTCTGTTCGGCGGTGATGGGGGAGCCGCAGGCAATGCTGCCCACCAGCGGTACCCGCACCATTTCGGGCAGGGGCTCAAACCCCGGCGGGACAAACGCAGTGTTTTCCAGCCCCATCAGCCATGCGGGGGCGGTCTCCAATGCAGCGGCAAACTCCTCCACCTTGGACTGCGGGATGTCGTTGACCCCTTTTTCCAGCTTGGTGATGGAGGATTTGGAGCGGTAGCCCATCCGCTGGGCAAGCTCTTCCTGAGAGAGCCCCAGCTCGAGCCGACGCTGTAAGATACGGCGGGAAAGTTCTGACATGGCAGAGACCTCGCTTTTCCTGAAAAAGAATGTTCTGCCGTGAGTATATCAGAAAAGTTCTTAAAAATCAACGATTTTCGCGCGATTTTGGTAAAATAGTTGACAAAAAATCAACATCGAACTATAATACAACCAAAGATTGTGAAACGACACGCAGAGATCCAGATGAAAGGAGAACCTTTGATGACAAATACCACACAGATCCGCGCCTACATTGAAAGCCAGGGCCTCAAGCTGGGCCATGTGGCACGGGTGCTGGGCATCAGCAGCAGCGCCCTGCATCAGAAGCTGAACGACGAGAGCGATTTCAAAGTCAGCGAAGCCGACCGTCTTTCTGCCATGCTGGGGCTGACCATGGAACAGCGGGATGCCTGCTTCTTTGGCCCGGGCACCCGGATGTGCCAAAGAAAGGGGGCGGCGTGATGACCGCTGAACAGCGCAGAAAGACCCGGGAGGCCCTGCAGAACTACGGTACCCGCCAGTGGGCCCGCAGCCCGGCCAATTGGGGCTGGGCCCGGGCCATCCAGCAGACGCAGGAGTATTACCGCACCGCCGACCCCATCCGTGCAGGCCTGCTCCAGCTGCGCTACCTGGAGCGCCGCAAGGAGGATGTGCTGGAGCGGCTTTGCATCGGACGCACCACCTACCAGAAAGCCCAGCTCGATCTGCTGAGCACCGTAGCCGTTTTTGCCGCCCGCTACGGTGCCCTGTGACGCAAAATGCCCCCGGACAGCCATCCGGGGGCATTGCAGTCAGTGCGTTTTCTTTTCCGGAGTATCGCAGTGCTGGTGGCAGGAGGCGCAGTTGCCGCCGCAGCCTTCGCCTTTCCAGCCGCCCTGCTTGGAGATCCAGACCACTGCCAGGGCAAACAGCCCTGCCAGCACCAGAATGGTAATGATCCCACGAAGTGTCAGCATTGAAAAAACCTCTCTTTTTGCGCTGGAATGCGCATTTTCAGTATACACCATTTTGCGCAAAAGAGCAACTGCCTCGCAATGGGAAAAAATTGCGAAAAAATCAAAATTAGGGCTTGCCAATCCACTTCGGTTGTGGTATAATTCTCTTGTTCCGATTCGGAGGATTAGCTCAGCTGGTTAGAGCACCTGCATCACACGCAGGGGGTCTGGGGTTCGAGTCCCTAATTCTCCACCATACAGTTTGTACCCGAACCCGATTCTTTACGAAAAAGGGTTCGGGTACTTTTTTGTTTATTGAAGTTTTCCGCAGCAACCGAACGGTAAATGAGCAAAGGCAGGGTATCACCATGATGGTGGTACCCTGCCTTTTGCTATTCTTCATAGAGTATGGTATACTCAGCTCAACAATTCAGAAGTTGGCATGGAGATTTATATGAGAAACTATGAAATCGAAACAGAAATGTACCGCAGGGCGGTAGAACTGATTGAAACACGGTATCCTGTCGGTTGGGGTGGTGCTGGTGTCGTGCATACATCGAATGGAAATTATTACACAAGTGTCAGCATTGAGACTGCTAACGCATCTGCTGTTTTGTGCATCGAGACAGGTGCAATGCTTGAAGCACATAAATTCAATGAAAAGGTAACGCATTGCATGTGTCTTGTCCGTAAAGATGAGAAATCCCCCTATCAGATATTGTCTCCGTGCGGTATTTGCCAGGAGAGATTAAGATACTGGGGTGAAGATGTGCAGGTAGCAGTTACCGCAGAAGAGGAAAAAATCAAATTCGTACAGCTGAAAGAATTGCAGCCCTATCATTGGACAAAAGCATACCCCGCTGAAGAACTTGAACATTGGAACGAATAAGTTCGCCGCACATCCTCATCGCATCGGGGAACCGCCCATGGGGCGGTTCTTGCTTTCACGCTTTTAGGAAAAGGGTTCGGGTACGTTTTTGTTTATCGGAGGTTTGCGTTTGCGCCAGCAACAGAACGGTCTGCGTTAGCAGATGGAGGGGCTTTGCCCCAACAAGTTCTGAAAAAAGACTACTCAGAGCGATAAACAAGCAAAGGCAGGGTATCACCATGACGGTGGTATCCTGCCTTTTGTTTTGATATGTTTTATCAGTAGATCACAGCATCCGTTGCAGTATAACCTTCGAGAGAATTCTCCTTGACCTGAATACAAATATAAGTGATCTCAGAATTGCTTGCAGCAAAGAACTGACGTTTTGCCACGGGAGAAATCTTCAGCCAGTCGCCTGCTGCAAGGCTGATTTCTTCGCCATCGATAACGACCTTGCCTTTGCCGGAAAGAACACCGTAGATTTCCTCATTTGCCTTGTGGGAGTGGACAAACGGAACATTTGCTCCCGCAGGAAGCGTATTCAGACTGATCTCCGCACCAGTCAGGGCGAGCTTTTCATGAAGCTCCGTCCGATTTTCTTTTCCAACTGTCATTTTTGTGTAGCTTGCCATTGTAAGCACCTCCATTTTGATTCGCAATCTTTCATTGCCTGAGCTAAGTATAGAAGCTCGCACATTCAAAAACAAGTACGCACTTTTTTGTAACTGTACACTCAAAAATGAATGTGATATACTATATACAGAGGTGACTGATATGCGTACAAAAGAAGAACTGCCGGAATGTCCGGTTGCAACAGCAGTATCCCTGATTGGCGGAAAATGGAAACTCTTGCTTCTGCGCAATCTGAAAGAGCGTCCATGGAGATTCAATGAGTTGCAAAGAAGCATCGACGGGATCTCGCAGAAAGTTTTGACCGAGAGCTTAAGACAGATGATTGATGATGGGCTTGCCTACCGCCGTGATTATCACGAGAATCCTCCCAAAGTAGAATATGGGTTGACCGATCTCGGAACGGAAATGTTACCAATCGTCAATGCACTTGCAGACTTTGGCAATTACTATAAATCAGTCGTTGATCGGTCATGATCGATATTATGAAGTAGGGTTTGGGGCAGGCACGCCCCAACAAAACCGCGTTTGTGAAGCAACGAACGCCCCAGTGGGGATTTCAAGCAACAGAACGGTCTTGCGCAGCAAGATGGAGGGGCCTCGCCCCGGCAAGTTCCTGCGGAAGGACTACTCGGAACGGTAAATGAACAAAGGCAGGGTATCACCATGATGGTGGTACCCTGCCTTTTGATATTATCGTATCCTCGGTTTCGTTCAACAGATCGAAAGTTCTTTCGAACCGAACCATCAGTCCTTCTTCTCTGCGGTGCGGGCAAAGAAGTTGGCAAGGACAGCACCGGAAATGTTATGCCACACAGAGAACACAGCACCGGGGATGGTTGCCAGCGGATACTGTGCAAAATGGGCAGCGGCCAGAGAAGTGGCCAGACCGGAGTTCTGCATACCGACCTCGATGGAAATTGCACGGCACTTGGTGGAATCCAGCTTCAGCAGCTTGCCCACGCCAAAGCCGGTGAGGTAGCCCAGCAGATTGTGCAGGATGACCACGGCCAGGATCAGCAGGCCGCTGGTCATGATCTTAGCGGAGTTTGCGGACACAACGGCGCAGATGATGAGCACGATGGCAGTGGTGGAGATCAGCGGCAGCACACGGACGGCATTCTGGGTGAACGCATGGAAGAAGTGGTTGACCACAAAGCCCAGTGCGATGGGAACCAGCACCACCTTGACGATGGACAGGAACATGTTCACGGGGTTCACCTCCACGCGCTGACCGGCATACAGCAGAGTGAGCAGCGGGGTGAGGAACGGAGCCAGCACGGTGGAAACAGCAGTCATGCCAACGGACAGTGCAACGTCGCCCTTGGACAGATAGGTCATCACGTTAGAGGAGGTGCCGCCGGGGCAGGTGCCCACAAGGATGACACCGATGGCCAGTTCAGTGGGCAGATGGAACACCTGCGTCAGCGCCCATGCAAGGAAGGGCATCAGGGTGAACTGTGCAATGCAGCCGATGATCACGTCCTTCGGGCGGCTGAATACCACCTTGAAATCCTCCGGCTTCAGGGTAAGACCCATGCCGAACATAACGATGCCCAGCAGGGTGTTGACCCATGCGGTCTTTACCACGCTGAATGTGCCGGGGAAGAACAGGGCCAGCGCTGCCACCACGATGACGATGGCAGCCATATACTTGCCTACAAAATCGCTTACTTTTTCCAGTGTTTTCATGTTAAACTCTCCTTTTCCAGGTCCTGATTTTTGCGGATGCAAAGGCAATGAAACATCCGAAAAATGGCTTTCCCGCAAACAAAAACGCCTTTGTCCCTTACGGTTTGTAAGAGACAAAGGCGTAAATCCTCTGCGGTACCACTCTTATTGCCGGTGCAAAGCCCGGCCCCTCAGTGCGCATCCAACAATGCGCGGCCCGTGATAACGGGGGCCTGCCGTTCCCGCTTACTGGGGCGCAGATGCCGCCCATTCAGCCGGAAAGCTCGGAGAGGATCTTCCCACGGACACCCTGCACTGCCTTGCACCATCCGGCAGCTCTCTGCAGCATTCTTTCCGGGTACTCTTTCTCGTCATAGCCGAATATTTCACTGCCCCGGAGTATACTCCCCCGCAAGAGGAAAGTCAAGTGACACGGTCCATCGGATTTTTCATCTGGTTTGCATCCGGGTGAAAGCATTTCAGACAAGGGCAGTGCCGGGGTCTGCGGCAGACGATCTTGTGGCAAAGCAGAATGAGCCGCCTTATCCGCACAGCGAACAAGTGATATACCAGAAAGCTCGATCTTACGGCCGATTTCGCAACTTTTTCTGTCAAAAAGTGGTTAAGCTACGGCAAAGATTTTTCTTTTATGCTTTCGGCTTTCTGTGGAACATTCTTTCATCTGTTGCTGCGTGAAGTTGATTTTTCTCATTTTTACACGATATTCCGTAAAATTGTTCGTTCCCGTTTTCCAGTTCGTCTTTTTACTGCACCACCGGTTTCACCGGACATGCAAAACACGCCGCCAAATTTCGAAATTTTGGCTGTTTATTTTGAAGCCAAGAGATGGTATATAAATTTTGTCAGAACATTTTGCGGGCAGCGAGCCTGCATTCATGCGGCCGTTTCAAAGCGGCGTGACAATTTTGATAGAGAGGTGATTGGTGTGTTTTGGTATCATTGTGTTATGGAACGACTTTATCATCCCGCGTGTGGTGCGTATACATCCTTTGGCATCGCCGCGTGTTCTACATTTCACGGACGACACCGAAAACTGCGGTTCATCTCAGATGTCTCCGTTGACCCGGTGCGGGTCCTTCGCCTGGCCGCGCGCTGTACCGCGTGCCAGCTCGATCCGTCTCAGCTGATGGATGTGGTGGAGGATCTGCTGGCGGAATAAAGCCGCTTTTTGCGGGAGGAGTTTTTTCTGTCACAATTCTATGGTATACTGGTAGAAAAAACGCCGGAGGATACCACCATGGCAGAAATGAACCAGGCCCAGCGGGAGGAAGAGCTGGCCCGCCGTGAGGCACTGCTTGCCCAGCGGGAGGCCCAGCTGGAAAAGGAGCAGGCAGAACTTGCCGCCGCCAAAGCCCAGAGCGCTAAGAAAAAAAAGACTCTGCTGGACAACAACGATCCGAATTTCGTCAACCCCAAGGAAAAGCTCTACGATAAATTCCCCCTTACGGTCCACCAGATGGACATCATCATAGGGGTGCTGTTTGCCCTCATTCTTCTGTTTCTGGTGCTGGGCATGACACACACCAGCTTTTTCGGGTTGTTCGGCGGCTGAACCCTACCCACCCCACCCGCACAGGAACCAATAAACGCACGAAAGCCCCGGCCGGAGCCGGGGCTTTCTGTTTGCTGCAAATGCCTGTTACAGCAGGACGTATTTCAGGATGAACAGAACGGTCAGCACATACATCAGGGGCTGATCTTCTCCTTGGCCTTGCCGGTGATGACATTCAGCAGGGTCCAGGAGATGACACCGATGGCGATGCCCTCAGAGATGCTGTATGCAGTGGGCATTGCCAGGATGGTCAGGAATGCGGGGATGCCCTCAGCAGGATCATCGAACTCGATCTTCAGGGCAGAACCCATCATGTAGAAGCCAACGATGATCAGGGCCGGAGCGGTCGCAAAGCTGGGGATGGTCAGGAACAGGGGGCTGAACACCACGGCCAGCAGGAACAGCACACCGGTGGTCATGGAGGTCAGGCCGGTGCGGCCGCCCTCGGTCACGCCGGAAGCGCTCTCGACAAAGGTGGTGGTGGTGGAGGTGCCCAGCACGGCACCAGCGCAGGTGGCGATGGAGTCGGCCATCAGCGCGCCCTTGATGTTGGGCAGCTTGCCCTCCTCATCCAGCATGTCGGCCTTGGAAGCAACACCGATCAGGGTGCCCAGGGTATCAAACAGGTCAACGAAGAGGAAGGAGAACATCACGGCGAAGAAGTTCAGGATGCCCACGCCGGAGAAATCGGTCTTGAACACCTGACCAAAGGTCTTGCCCAGAGCAGAGAAATCGAAGCTGATGAAGCTGGTGGGGATAACACTGTACATGCCGGCATCGGGGTTGGGGATGTAGATGCCGGTCAGCTCGCAGAGGATGCCCAGCACCCAGGTGATGAGGATGCCGTACAGGATGCCGCCCTTGACCTTTTTGACCAGCAGGATGGCAGTGATGAGCACGCCCACCAGCGCGAGGATCGCACCTACGCCGATGCTGTGGAAGGTCTCGCCCTTGAAGTGCTGATAGGTGACAAGGGTAGAATCGCTGTTCACGATCAGCTTTGCGTTCTGCAGGCCGACGAAAGCAACGAACAGGCCGATGCCCACGCTGACAGCGCTCTTCAGGGTCATGGGGATGGCATTGAAGATGGCCTCACGCACATTGGTCAGGCTCAGCACGATAAAGATGATGCCCTCCACAAAAACGGCCATCAGAGCCAGCTGCCAACTGTAGCCCATGGTCAGGACGACCGTAGGAGAAGTAGGCGTTCAGGCCCATGCCGGGAGCCAGAGCGAACGGATAGTTGGCCAGCAGAGCCATCAGGGCAGTGCCAACGAACGATGCCAGCGAGGTGGCGATCAGGACCGCATTGGCATCCATGCCCGAAGCGGACAGGATGCTGGGGTTGACCGCAAGGATGTAGGCCATCGTCATAAAGGTGGTGACACCCGCCATGAGTTCGGTCTTGACATCGGTGTGGTTTTCTTTCAGGTGAAAGATCTTTTCTAACATGAAAGTTCCTCCTGTGTTATAGTAAAAACAAAAACCGCCGCGTGGGAACCGGCGGAAAGAACAGCCCCATTGTAGCAGAACTGTTTTCCCCTGTCCATGGTCGAAACACAGAAAATTCACGAAAAGTTCAAACTTTCTTGTATAGGTATGACTTATCCAAAGGCTTTTTGGCGTTTTATGGAAATTTTTCTTTCCGGTCATGGAGTTTGTGCTGACCCTGATATATCCATAGTCTGTATTTGCGATAAAATCGACCTCCTATTCACGAAGCGCCCCCGCTCACTGCGATCTTACAGTGAACGGGGGCGCTGTGCATTTTCATAGAAAAGAGCGGATTTTGCAAGAAAAAATCTCCGTAGATCCGGGAAGCTTACACCTGATGCTCTGCGATCCACTGGCCCATCTGCTGGGCGATGGCCTTGATCGAGCCATCCTCAAAGGGAACCTTCAGTCCGGCGGTCTGCATCAGCTCTGTGTAGCTGGCCAGACCGGCACGGCGCACCAGCTTGAGGTAGCGCTCCCAGGCATCCTTGTGGTCCTTGAGGCTCAGCAGGAAGAACTGCAGCGCAGCCATGGTGGATAGGCAGTAATCAATATAGTAGAAGGGGCACTCATAGATGTGGAGCTGGCGCTGCCAGCCAGCACCGCGGCCATAGAAGGGCAGGTTGTCGAAATCGATCCAGGGGCGGTACTTGTGCTCCAGTTCCAGCCAGACGGCGTTGCGCTCGTCCGGAGTGAGGTCGGGTTCTGGTACATCCTGTGCTGGAACTCGTCCACGATGCAGCCATAGGCCAGGAAGAGGAAGCTGTCCTCGGCGTGGAGCAGGGCGTATTTCTCAGTGTCCTTGCCAAAGAGCAGATGGTGCCAGGGAGCCGTCAGGAACTCCATGGCCATGGAGTGGATCTCGGCGCTCTCCATGCCGGGGCACTCGAGGTCTGCGGGGACCTTGGGGTCACGCTCGGCCACATAGCCCTCAAAGGCGTGGCCGCACTCGTGGGTCAGCACATCCACGTCGGCAGAGGTGTTGTTCCAGTTGGCAAAGATAAAGGGGGCCTTGTAGGTGGGCAGGCTGGTCATATAGCCGCCGGACATCTTGCCGGGGCGGCTCTCCACGTCGAACAGCTCATTGTCCTGCATGAAGTCAATGAATTCTGCGGTCTCGGGCTCAGCTCGTGGTACATGGTGCGGGCGGCGGCCATCCGGGCATCGTAGCCGGGGATGGGAGAGGGGTTGCCGTCCTGAAACGCCACAGGCAGGTCGGAGAAGGTCAGGTGGAGATGCCGGTGCGCTTGCAGCGCAGCTCGATCACCTTTTTCAGCTCGGGCACCACATCGCTGGCCACCTGGTCGCGGAACTTCCGGATCTCGGCAGGGCCGTAGCCGATGCGGTTCATCCGCACATAGGAAAGCTCGCTGTAATCGTGGTAGCCCAGGATCTGCGCCTGTGCGTTCAGGTTCTTGACGATCTTGGTGTACAGGCCGTCCAACTCGTCACGGTGGGCATCGAAATACGCGGCCTCGGCCTCGTAGGCGGCGCGGCGGACGGCAGGGTCCAGATTCTCCTTGTAGGGGCCCAGCTGGGGAATGGTCAGCTGCTTGCCGTCAAACTCGACCAGCGCGCCGCCGTACACCTGCTGGTACTGGCTGACAAGGGCGTTGTACTCCTTCTGCAGCTCCACGGTGCGGTCATCCATGCCCAGCACGGCATTCTTCATACCGGCCACGCAGGTGGTGCCAAAGGCTTCGGTCAGTGCGTCCACATGGGCGTTGGCCAGAAATGCCCGGCTGATCTCCACCCGTGCGTTCTCCACGGCGGGACCGTTGGCATCAAAGAAGTCCTGCTCGGCCTTCCAATAAGCGTCACGGGTGTCGCAGGTGTAGTGGATGCTTGCCAGCTGTGCGGCGGTGCTGTAATCGGCAAAGGCGCGGCTCTGCTCGTAGTAAACATTCACCAGCTCCTCGCCGCTGGCTGCCCCGGCGGCCTTATGGCCAGCGCCTTGCACTGGCCCAGCAGGGCATCAATGTCCGGGCGGGTATAACTCATTTCGCTGAATTTCATGGGATCCATCCTTTCGTTCCTTCTTGTCTGAGTGCTGAACCCATATTAGCACGTTTGGGGAAAAAGGGCAATGGAAAAGAGGAACTGCCCCTGTGGAGGAAAGTGTGTCAGAATTGTAAAAGATAAAATATTTTAGCTATTATTCTTGACTTATCCGACGATTCAGATATAATGGTCGTGTTCGCAAGAAACCTCAAACTTTTTAGATAATAAAAATACAAGTCAATCAAAGGAGAATATTACCATGACGTTTGAAGAAATGAAAAAGATCGTTGTTGACACCCTGAACTGCGAGGAGGACAAGGTGACCATGGAAGCCAGCCTGACCGAGGATCTGGAGGCCGACAGCCTGGATGCCGTGGAGCTGAACATGGCGCTGGAGGATGCCTGCGGTGTGTCCATCCCGGACGAGGAGCTGGCAAAGCTCAAGACCGTGGGTGACATCTACAACTACATCACCGCACATATCTGAGGAAACATGCGATGAATGATATCCGAGATCTGCTCCCCAACCGGATGCGGGAGCGCACTTTCCAGCTGAAGGCCAAGCGGGATGCCGGAGCTGTCTGGCACGAGCCGCAGTTTGTGGAGTGCAAGCAGTGCGGCCGCGCCGCCCGCACCCTGTGGGGCAAAAGCCTGTATGTCTGCCCCAACTGCGGCTATCACATGCCCATTGGCGGGTATTACCGGCTCAGTCTGGTGCTGGATCACGGCAGCTTCCGGGAACTGGACGCTGACCTTGATCCGCAGGATGTGCTGAACTTCCCCGGATACGGGGAAAAGCTTGCCGCCGCCCAAAACAAGACCGGCCTGCACGAAGCTGCTGTCACCGCCGTCGGCCGCATTGGCGGCGTGGCCTGTGTGGCAGCCGTGTTGGACAGCCGGTTCTTTATGGGCAGCATGAGCACGGCTGTGGGCGAGAAGATCACCCGCGCCGTGGAGTACGCCACTGCCAAGCGCCTGCCTCTGGTCATCTTTTCGGCCAGCGGCGGCGCGCGGATGCAGGAGGGCATTTTCAGCCTGATGCAGATGGCCAAGACCAGCGCCGCCATCCAGCGCTTTTCGGCAAAGGGCGGGCTGTACGTCAGCGTGCTGACCCACCCCACCACCGGCGGCGTGACCGCCAGCTTTGCAAGCCTGGGCGATATCATGCTGGCCGAACCGGGGGCACTCATCGGCTTTGCCGGCCCCCGTGTCATTGAGCAGACCATCGGTGAAAAACTGCCCGCCGGGTTCCAGCGCAGCGAATTCCAGATGGAACACGGCTTTGTGGATCAGGTGGTGCCCCGCAGTCAGCTGCGGGATACGCTGATCCAGGTCCTGCAGCTTCATGCCGGAGGGAAACACGAATGATAAAAGATATTTTGGAGCAGCTGGCCCCGCTGGACGCACAGATCGCCGCGCTGAAGGGCAGCGGCAGTGACATGGAGGCCATCACCGCCCATGCCTCCGAACTGGCAGAGCTGGCGGTGGAAGAGGACGAGATCCTGCGCTCCTGCGGCCCGCTGACTGCCGAGGATCGGGTCTTTCTGGCCCGTCACCCGGAGCGTCCGCACATCGACGAGACGATCTCTGCCCTGTTCACGGATTTCTTTGAGCAGCGCGGCGACCGGCAGTGCAAGGAGGACGCGGCCATTCTGGGCGGCGTGGCTCGTTTCCACGGGATGCCGGTGACGGTCATCGGCCACCGCAAGGGCTCCACGCTGGAGGAAAATCTGGCCTGCAACTTTGGAATGCCGGGGCCGGAGGGTTACCGCAAGGCTCTGCGCCTGATGAAGCAGGCTGAAAATTCGGCCGTCCCATCATCACCTTTATCGACACGCCGGGCGCTTACCCCGGCAAGGATGCCGAGGAGCGGGGGCAGGGCGAGGCCATTGCCCGGAATCTGATGGAGATGAGCGGCCTGACGGTGCCGGTCATCGCCGTGGTCACCGGCGAGGGTTCCTCCGGCGGCGCGCTGGCACTGGGTGTGGCCAACCACATCCTCATGCTGGAAAACGCGGTCTACTCGGTGTTGAGTCCCGAGGGCTTTGCCAGCATCCTGTGGAAGGACTCCTCCCGCAGCGGCGAGGCCTGTGAGATGATGAAGCTGACGGCGCAGGATCTGTACCGCGGCGGCATCGTGGAAGAAGTGATCCCGGAGCCGGTGGGCGGTGCCCAGCGCTGCCACGCGGCCCTGTTTGAGCGCATGGATGCCGCTCTGCGCGCCCACCTGAAAGAATTGTGCCGCATGAGCGACCGGCAGCTGGCCGATCAGCGCTATAAAAAGTACCGCCAGATCGGAGAAACGAGGAACGCATGAATGGTTTACAGCTGATCGCCACCGGCGGGGCACTTCCCGGACGGACGATCACCAATGACGCGCTGAGCCGCATGGTGGATACCAGTGACGCATGGATCACCAGCCGCACCGGCATCCGCACCCGGCACTGGTGCACCGAGGACGAATCTGCCGCTACGCTGGCCATTGCGGCTGCGCGGCAGGCCCTTGACCGCAGCGGCCTTGCCCCGGCGGACATTGCCTGCTGTGTCTGCGCGACCCTTTCTGCCCCGGATGCCACCCCCAGCGTAGCCTGTCAGGTACAGGCGGCGCTGGGCCTGCCCGAAAACCGGCCCGCGCTGGACATCAACGCGGCCTGTTCCGGTTTTCTCTATGGCATGGCCGTGGCGCGGGGGATGCTGACGACTCTGGGCGGGCAGTATGCCCTCGTCATCGGGTGCGAAGCGCTTTCCCGCCTGATGGACCCCACCGACCGCTCCACCTGCGTGCTGTTCGGCGACGGGGCCGGAGCCGCCATTTTCCGGCTGGCAGATACCCCCTTTGCGTTGACGCTGGGGGCACGCGGCAGTGATGTCCTCCATGCGGGCGGGCCGAGCCGGGAAGGCTCTGCCCCCATCACCATGGACGGCAAGGCGGTGTTCCGCTTTGCGGTGGATGCCCTGCCCAAGTGCCTGCACACGGTGCTGGACGAGACCCGGCTGACCCTCGAGGATCTGTCGTGGGTGGTCTGCCATCAGGCCAACAGCCGCATCATCGACCACTGCATCAAGGCCCTGCAGGCCGACCCGGCAAAATTTTATAAGAACATGGATCGCCACGGCAACACCAGCGCCGCCAGCATTCCGGTCGCCCTCAACGAGCTGGCCGAGAGCGGGCAGCTGACCCCGGGCAGACCGCTGGCCTGCATCGGCTTTGGCGGCGGCCTGACCTGGGGCGGCGCGATTTTCCAATACAAAGAGTAAAATCATGTTCGGCGGCTCGCCCTCTCAGTCTCGCTCTGCTCGACAGCTCTCCCAAGGGGAGAGCCCTTGGCAGTACGGTAAACTTTTCGGTTTTGCCAAAGGCTCCCACTTTGGGGGAGCTGTCACCGAAGGTGACTGAGAGGGCGAGGACGCTTACCGATAGGATAAAACTATGAAACTTTTAAATGAAATTTTAGGCACAAAATACCCCATCATCCAGGGCGGCATGGCAAACATTGCCACCGGTGAGTTTGCCGCAGCCTGCTCCAATGCAGGTGCACTGGGCATCATCGGTGCGGGCGGTATGAATGCCGACACCCTGCGCGAAAATATCCGCCGGTGCAAGCAGCTCACAGACAAGCCCTTTGGCGTGAACATCATGCTGATGCACCCGCAGGCAGACGAGTTTGCCCAGATCGTTGTGGAAGAAGGCGTGCAGGTGGTCACCACCGGCGCAGGCAACCCGGGCAAATATGTTCCCATGTGGAGCGGCGGGCATCAAGGTGACCCCCGTGGTGGCTGCCGCCGTGCTGGCAAAGCATCTGGAAAAGCTGGGCATCGATGCCGTGATCGCCGAAGGGACCGAGAGCGGCGGCCATGTGGGCGAGATGGCCACCATGGCGCTGGTGCCGCAGGTGGTGGACGCAGTGGATCTGCCCGTCATTGCGGCGGGCGGCATTGCCGATGGCCGTCAGCTGGCAGCAGCCCTGGCGCTGGGTGCCTGCGGCGTGCAGGTGGGCACCTGCCTGCTGGTGAGCGAGGAGTGCCCCATCCACGAAAACTACAAGACTGCCCTGCTCAATGCCAGGACAGCGACACCATCGTGACCGGACGCATCGGCGGTTCCCCGGTCCGGGTGCTGAAAAACCGGATGAGCCGTGAATATGTCCGGCAGGAAAAGGCCGGTGCCGATAAGATGGAGCTGGAAAAGTTCACCCTGGGCAGTCTGCGCCGGGCCGTGTTTGAAGGCGACACCTCCACCGGCAGTCTGATGGCCGGTCAGGTGGCCGGAATGCTCCACGAGGTGCGCCCTGTGGCGGACATTCTGGATGACCTGTGGAACGGCGGGAGGCAGCGTATCCACGCGCTGAGCGAGGAATGCTGACGCTCGGAAAGAAAACCCTGTCTGTGCCCATCCTGCAGGGCGGCATGGGCGTGGGCGTTTCTCTGGGCGGGCTGGCCGGTGCCGTGGCGGCCTGCGGCGGCATGGGTGCATCTCCACCGCCGATGCAGGCTACCGGGAGCCGGACTTTGCCCGTGACCCGGCCAGCGCCAACCACCGCGCCCTGACCGCTGAGATCCGGAAAGCAAAGCAGATCGCAAACGGTGCCGGTATGGTGGCCATCAATGCAATGGTGGCCACGCAGGACTATGCCGCCGCCATCCGCACCGCTGTGGAAGCGGGCGTGGACGCTGTGGTGTCCGGCGCTGGTCTGCCGCTGGAGCTGCCCGGCCTTGTGAACACGATGGAGGTCGCCATCGCGCCCATCGTTTCCAGCGGGCGGGCGGCAAAGCTCATCCTGCGCCGCTGGGCCAAGGAGTTCGGCCGCACCGCCGATTTTGTGGTCATTGAGGGCTGCAAGGCAGGCGGTCATCTCGGCTTTGCGGAGCAAGACCTGTTCTCCGGAAGCTGCCAGACGCTGGACGAGATCCTGCCGGAGGTGCTGGCCGAGGTAAAGCCCTATGAGGCGCAGTTCGGCCACAGCATCCCCGTGTTTGTGGCGGGCGGCGTGTACACCGGGGCCGATATGGCTCACTTTACCAGACTGTGCCGCAGGCGTTCAGCTTGCCACCCGCTTTATCACCACCTACGAGTGCGATGCATCCCAGGGGTACAAGGACGTTCTGCTGAACGCCGGTTCTGAGGATGTGCGCATCATCCACAGCCCGGTCGGGATGCCGGGCCGGGCGCTGAACACGCCGCTGGTGCAGGCTTATGGCGGAGGGCAGACGCTTCCCGCCCCGGCACTGTGCCCGCTGCCTGAAGACCTGCGACCCCGCCAAGGTGCCCTACTGCATCACCCATGCACTGATCGAAGCGGTCAAGGGCAACCTGGAGGAAGGACTTTTCTTCTGCGGAGCCAATGTGGGCAGGCTGGACCGGATGTACACTGTCCGTGAGCTGATGGATGAACTTGTGACCGAATGGAGGCAAAACCGATGAAGCTTGCTGTTTTGTATGCCGGTCAGGGTGCCCAGCACCCCGGCATGGGCAAAGAATTTTACGAAGCATCTTCCGCTTTCCGTGCCGCGTTCGACGCTGCAGACCTTCCGTTTGATCTGCACCGCGTCTGCTTCGACGACCCGGACGGCGTTCTGAATCAGACCGAATACACCCAACCCTGCATGGTGGCTTTGCCTGCGGCGTATCCGCCGTTCTGGCCGAGCAGGGGGTCAAGCCCGCTTATGTGGCCGGTCTCTCTCTGGGCGAATATTCCGCGCTGGAAGCCGCCGGTGTATTCACCGCCAAGCAGGCCATTGAGCTGGCAGCCTACCGCGGCAAAGCCATGGCCGACGCGGCCAGCGGCATCGACTGCGGCATGACCGCAGTGCTGAACCTCGACCGGGTTCCCCTTGCAGAATGCTGTGAGCAGGCATCCGCGCTGGGCTGTGTGCAGATCTGTAACTACAATTGCCCGGGCCAGCTGGTCATTGGCGGCGAAAAGGCCGCAGTGGACAAGGCTGCAGAGCTTGCAAAGCAGGCCGGTGCCCGCCGGTGCATCCCGCTCAAGGTGAGCGGCCCGTTCCACACCCGTCTGATGGCTCCCGCCGGGGATGCCCTGGCAAAGCGCTTTGCCGCCGAACCCTTTGGCGAAATGAGTGTTCCGGTGCTGTTCAACTGCCTGGGCCGTGAAAAAGCCGAGAGCGACAGCATCCCGGCCCTGCTGGTCCGGCAGGTGCAGAGCAGTGTCTACATGGAGGACACCCTGCACCGTCTGGGTGAGCTGGGTGTGGATCACATTCTGGAGGTCGGCCCCGGCAATGCGCCTCTGGCTTTGTGAAAAGACTCTGCCCGGTGTGACTTGTGTGTCGGTGGAGACCCGGCGCAGCTGGACACCGTTCTGAACGCATGGAAGGAAGAACAATGAACGAAGAAACCATCATCCGTACCGTTGTTGTGACCGGCGGAAGCCGGGAATCGGCTGGCCGTGTGCGTACAGCTTTGCCCGGCAGGGCTGCCATGTGGTGGTCAACTACTGCGGCGAAGCGGCCGCTGCCGAGACCGTGTCTCTCTGCAGGGCCGAGGGCGCGCAGGCTGTGGCCGTGCAGGCCGATGTTTCCACCGCCGAGGGCTGCAAAAAGCTCTTTGAGGAAGCAGGAAACGCCTTTGGCCGGGTGGATATCCTTGTGAACAATGCAGGCATCACCCGGGACAACCTGATCCTGCGCATGTCCGAAGCAGACTTTGAGGCTGTGCTGACGCAAACCCGGGGGTGCGTTCCTCTGCTGCAAGGAAGCGGCCCGCCGGATGGTGCGCCAGCGCTGGGGCCGTATCATCAATCTGAGCAGCGTCGTTGACTCTGCGGGCAAATGCAGGCCAGACGAATTACGCCGCCAGCAAGGTTGGCTCATCGGCCTGACCAAAAGTCTTGCCCGGGAGCTGGCCAGCCGCAATGTGACAGTAAACGCTGTTGCGCCCGGCTTTATTGAAACTGATATGACCGCCGCCCTGCCGGAGGCTGTCCGCACCGAAATGGCAAAGGACATCCCGGCAGGCCGCGCAGGCCAGCCGGAGGACGTGGCAAACGCGGTGGCGTTTTTTGCCGCAGAACAAAGCAGCTATCTCACCGGGCAGGTGCTCTGTGTGGACGGCGGCATGGCAATGTAAAAGGAGAAATTCTCTATGGAAAAACGCAGAGTCGTGATCACCGGTCTGGGCACCGTGAACCCGCTGGGCAACACTGCTGCCGACAGCTGGACTGCCGCAAAGGCAGGTCGGTGCGGCATTGGCCCCATCACCCAGTTTGACACCACCGATTTCAAGTGCAAGCTGGCCGGTGAAGTGAAAAACTTTGACCCCGAGACCGTTGTGGACAAAAAGGAAGCCCGCAAGATGGCCCGCTTCACCCTGCTGGCACTGGCTGCTGCAGCCGAGGCCATTGCCGACAGCGGCCTGAACACGGAAGCAGAGGCCAAAAACATCGGTGTGGTCCTTTCCAGCGGCATTGGCGGCCTGCCCACCATCGAGGAGCAGCACACCCGCGGGGAAGAGAAAGGCATGGAGAAGGTCAGCCCCTACTTTGTGCCTATGTCCATTGCCAACATGGCGGCGGCACAGGTGGCCATCCGCTTTGGCCTGAAGGGCATGTGCACCTGCCCGGTCACGGCCTGCGCTTACGGGCACCAATGCTGTGGGCGATGCCTTCCACCGCATCCGGGACGGTTACGAGACCGCCATGGTCTGCGGCGGTGCCGAAAGCTGCATCAGCCCGCTGGGCATCGGCGGTTTTACCAGCATGAAGGCGCTTTCCACCGCCACCGACCCGGATGCTGCCAGCCTGCCCTTTGATGCCCGCCGCGGCGGCTTCGTGATGGGCGAGGGCAGCGGTGTGCTGGTTCTGGAAGAGCTGGAGCACGCCCGGGCACGCGGTGCGCATATCTACGCCGAGGTGGTGGGCTATGGTGCCAACTGCGATGCTTACCACTTTACCGCACCGGCCCTGGCGGCACAGGTGCCATCGACTGCATGAAGCTGACGCTGGCCGATGCCGGCATTGCCCCAGAGCAGGTGGACCACATCAACGCCCACGGCACCGGCACCCACATGAACGATGCCTGCGAGACGGCTGCCATCCATGCCGTGTTCGGTGAGCACGCAAAGCAGCTGACCGTGGTCAGCACCAAGAGCATGACCGGCCACCTGCTGGGCGGTGCGGGCGGCATCGAGGCCGTGTTCACGGCGCTGGCCCTGCGAGACCAGTTTGCCCCGCCCACCATCCACTACGAGCAGCCTGACCCGGAATGCGATCTGGACTATGCCCAATGCAGGCCGTGCACAGGCCATGACCTACGCACTGAGCAACAGCCTGGGCTTTGGCGGGCATAACGCCTGCATCGCCCTGCGCAGATGGGAGGGCTGAGCCATGGCAGAACCGCGCACCGTGCGGGAGGGCGCAAACACCCTGAACAGTGAGCAGATCGCAGCCCTTCTGCCCCACCGCTATCCCTTTGCCCTCGTGGACCGTATCCTGACTACGAGCTGGTCAGTGGGCCATTGGCCGCAAGTGCGTATCCTGCAATGAAGAGTTCTTCTGCGGTCACTTTCCGGGCCAGCCGGTCATGCCAGAGGGTGCTAATCCTGGAAGCACTGGCCCAGACCGGAGCCGTGGCGGCGCTGAGCGTTCCCGAAAACAAAGGCAAGCTGGCTCTTCGGCGGCATCAAGAATGCCCGCTTCCGCAAACAGGTCACCCGGGAGATGTCCTTACGCCCATTGTGAGCTGGTGGAACAGCGCGCCCTGTGGGTATCGGGAAGCATCCGCTTATGTGGACGGCGTGCGCCGCCACAGCGGAGTTGACCTTTGTGCTGACCGAAGCAAACACAGGCTTAAGGCACTTTGTGCGCAGCGATCGCCCCCAGAATATCCTTGTAACACAAAAGGCAGGGTGTCACCGTGATGGTGGTATCCTGCCTTTGTTCGTTCTTGTTTACCGTTCTGCATACCTCGGCATAGAGAACATCTTGTGAACAAAAGTACCCGAACCCTTTTCGTAAAGAATCGGGTTCGGGTACGAACTATATGGTGGACGGTACAGGACTCGAACCTGTGACCTCCTGCACGTCAAGCAGATGCTCTACCAGCTGAGCTAACCGTCCAGATGTCGTATCGACTTGAGTATGATACCACATTTTTCGCGCAATTGCAAGGGCATTTTTTGAAAAAAGTCTGCCTTTCCGTTTTTGCCCCGGAGGATTGGTACGCACCCTTTGCGGGGCTGGTAGGAGAGGTGCGCTCAGAGCGCCCGGCGGATGATGTCGTAGAGGATGGGCTTCATGTTGTCGATGTTGTCGGGCTTGCCCTCCAACACGGAGGTATAGCACACCGACATGCACATGCTGCCCAGGGCGGTGATGCGCTGGTAGATCTCCCGCTCGGTGCGGCCTGCCATCTCGGGGCTGCACATCACGGTCTGGAGGACCTTGCGCATCAGCGGCTCGGCCTCGCCGCTGGCTTCGATCTGATCCAGCCCGGGCCAGACAAAGCTGCGCTCCAGGAAGCGGAGCATCAGGGTGTCCGCGCCGCAGGGCTTCGATGATATGGTCAATGACAAAGATCATCTGGTCGGGGAAGCTGGTAAGCTCGGCGGCGTGCTGCTCGGCAGCGGCACAGGCGTTGTCCAGCAGCTGGTAGCTCACCCGGGCCAGCAGGGCCTGCGTGACTGAACCCTTATCGGCAAAATAGAGGTAGAATGTGCCCTTGCCCACCTTGGCGCGGGAGGTGATATCCTCCACGCTGGTCTTGAGGTGCCCTGCTCCAGAAACAGCTCGTAAGCTGCATCCAGAAGCGCGGGCGCTTTTCCTGTTTCTTACCTTCCACGGTGCTCATAGCTTGCTGCATCCTCTTTCTGACGTTGTTTTGTCGTAAACAATATTTTAGCAGGGAGAAGGGAAGAGCGCAAGAGCAAAAGCCCCCGGACAAGCTATACAATTTTTGCTTTGTGATAAGAAAACTGACTTTTGGTCATTTTTTATCTTGACACCTTGCGTCGATTGGTTATAATAGTGCTTGCTCAGAAATGACCACGGGTCATTTTTGGGGCAGATCCAATCAACTTTCGTATGGAGGGTTCCCATGAAAAAGATCGCACAGAGCATCGTGCGTCTGCGCAAGCTGATCTTAACAGTAGCGGTCCTGCTGTTGATCCCTTCCGCAATCGGCGCGGTTGCTACCCGCATCAACTATGATGTCCTGACCTATCTGCCGCAGGAGCTCGACTCCATGATCGGCGAGGTAGCGCTTGAGGACGACTTCCATCTGGCCTCCACCGGCATGATCACGGTGGAAGGCCTGCCTACCAATGAACTGATCGCCATGAAGAAGGACATTGATGCGGTGCCCGATGTCACACAGACCTTCTGGCTCAGCGATGTCATCGACCCCAGCATCCCCACCGAGATGCTGCCCGCGGATGTCCAGCAGTTCATGTTCGGCAAAAACGATTCCACCATGCTCATCGTCCGGTTTGATGCGCCCAGCGCCAGCGACGAGACGATGAACGCCGTCCAGCAGATCAAACAGGTGCTGCGGCACGACTGCTACTTTGGCGGCATGAGCGTCATCTTGCAGGATACCAAGGCACTGATCAATAAAGAGATGCCGCTGTACATCCTGTGCGCTGTGGGTGCCAGTATGCTGGTGCTGTTCCTCTCGCTGGAGAGCACCATCACGCCCGTGCTGTTCATGCTGGGCCTGCTGTTCCCCATTGCGTACAACTTTGGCACCAACATCTTCCTGGGTCAGATCAGCTACATCACCCAGGCGCTTTCCACGGTGCTGCAGCTGGGCGTGACGATGGATTTCTCCATCTTCCTGCTCCACCGTTATCAGGAGGAAAAGGAACTCCGCTCCTCCAACGAGGAAGCCATGGTGACCGCCATCTGCAAGACCATGACCTCCATCACCGCTTCCTCCCTGACCACCATTGCGGGCTTCCTGGCACTGTGCGCCATGCGCCTGACGCTGGGCCGCGATATCGGTGTTGTTATGGCAAAGGGTGTGGCGCTGGGTGTCATCTGCACCATCGTTATTCTGCCTGCTTTGATCCTGACCTTTGATAAGCAGGTCGAAAAGTACAAGCACCGCACCATCGTGCCCAAGCTGACCAAGCTCAGCTACTTCGTTTCCAAGCACGCAATGCCCATCGTGGTCGTCTTTCTTGTGCTGCTGGTGCCCTTTGTGGTGGCCCAGCAAAAGACCGAGGTCTACTACACCCTGTTCGACTCGCTGCCCCAGGATCTGACCGGTATCGTTGGCACCAACAAGCTGGGCGAGGACTTTGGCATGACCACCTCCCACTTTATTCTGGTGGATGAGGACCTGACCGCAACTCAGGTGTCTGACCTCTGCGATGAGCTCAGGATGTGGACGGCATCACCCAGGTGGTGAGCCTGGATTCCATCACCGGCCCGGGCTTCCAGACCGAACTGCTGCCCGACAGCGTGACCGAGATCCTGCAGTCCGGCGGCTACAAGCTCATTCTGGCCAACAGCTCCTATAAGACCGGCACCGATGCCATCAATAACCAGCTGACCGAGATGAACGACCTTATCAAGGCGGTTGACCCCAACGGTGTCATCACCGGCGAGGGTGCCATGACCAAGGACCTGATCGAGGTCGCGGATGTGGATTTCAAGAATGTCAACGTCTGGTCGATCATGGCGGTCGCTGCCATCATCCTGATCTCCTTCCGGAGCCTGTCCATCCCTGTGCTGCTGGTTGCCAGCATCGAGGCCGCCATCTCCATCAATATGGGCATCCCGTACTTCACCGGTACCCAGCTGCCCTTCATCGCCAGCATCGTCATCGGTACCATCCAGCTGGCGCGACTGTGGACTACTCCATCCTGATGACCACCTGTTATCACGAGGAGCGCAGCTATGGCCGCACCCCGCAGGAAGCTGCCCAGCAGTCGCTGGAGCACTGCAGCCAGTCCATCCTGACCAGCGGCCTGACCTTCTTTGCCGCTACCGTCGGCGTGGCCGCCATCAGTAAGATGGAGCTGCTGCAGAGCATCTGCCGGCTCATCTCCCGCGGCGCACTGATCAGTATGGCTGTCATTCTGGTCGTTCTGCCCGCTGCCCTGATGCTGCTGGACTGGGTCATCCGCCACACCACCATGCACTGGCTGGTCCCTGAATCTTCCAACGCCAAGAAGTCTGATAAGGAGTAATTACCATGAAAAAATCGCTTCGTTTCGCCAGTGCGGCGCTGGCGCTGACTCTCGCCGCAGGCATGACCCTGCCCGCCTTTGCAGCCGCCAAAGCCGATTATTCCAAGGATGAGACCGTCTACGCCGTGATGAACGCCGACGGCTCCATCAAGTCCACCACCGTCAGCGAGCACCTGTACAGCGCTTCCGGCCTGTCCAATGTCACCGATGAGAGCACCCTGACCGACATCCAGAACACTGAGAGCGATGCCGCGTTCACCCAGGACGGCGAAAAGCTGGTCTGGAACACCGACGACACCGACGTGTACTATAAGGGCAATACCGACAAGCCCCTGCCCATCACCGCAAATGTCACCTATACGCTGGACGGCGTGACCGACAGCCTTGAGAACCTGATCGGCAAGAGCGGCCACCTGACCGTGACCGTTGACCTGACCAACAACGAGACCGGCACCGTGACCGTCAACGGCAAGGAGCGCACCGTTGTCACTCCGCTCATCACTGCTGTGGGCGTGATCTTTGGTCAGGATGCCACCAACCTGAGCGCCGAGCACGGAATGCTGGAATCCGCCGCCAAGAGCAGCGTGGCCGCTTTCGTCTGCCTGCCCGGTGTAAAGGACTCTCTGGACGGCCTGCTGCCCGATGACCTGTCCACTGTGGAGGATTATCTGCAGGACAGCGTCACCGTGGAAGCCGATGTCGAGAACCTGACCGCACCGCAGGTCATGCTGGCCTGTGCCACCAACGCCGATGCGCTGGGCACCAATGCCTTTGACCTGAGCAGCCTCAACGAGCTGACCGATGGCATCAGCCAGCTGAACGATGCCATGAACCAGCTGATGGATGGTGCCGCCCAACTGGTGGACGGTGCTTCTCAGCTGGCCAACGGTACCCTGACCCTGCTGGACGGCGCTTCTCAGCTGAACAGCGGCGCTTCCACCCTGAACGATGGTCTGGGCCAGCTGACCAACGGTCTGGATACCCTGAGCTCCAACAACGCCGCCCTGCAGGCCGGTGCCCAGCAGGTGGCCGATGGCGTTCTGGCCTCCGCCAACAGCACCTGATGGAGGGCGGCCTGATCGACACCCCCATGACCTGGGACAACTACGCTTCCGTCATTGACGAAGTGCTGACCATGAACGAAAAGACACTGGCCGCTGCCCGCAAGAAGATGGTGCGCACCGTCTGGGAGCAGGAGCCCAGCTTCAAGGACAGCCAGCTGGACATTGCCCTGTATCTCCGCAACCAAGACCAACCACGACCTGGAAGCTGCTCTGCGGCTGATGCAGAGCTACGACCCCTCCATGTTCAGCGCCATGCTTGACCTGAGCACTGCCAGCGCCAAGCAGACCGTGCATGACGAGCTGAAGTATCAGGCTGAGAACAGCCAGGATATCGCAGATGTCCGTGCCCTGAAAAACAGCCTGGCGCAGATCCAGTATTTCGTGTCCAGTGTCAACCAGTACACCAACGGTGTTGCCACCGCTGCTGACGGTGCCCACTCCGCAAAGGACGGTGCCGCCCAGCTGGCCGATGGAACCAAGACCCTGTATGACGGCGTGACCACCCTGAATGATGGCGCAGGCCAGCTCAGCGATGGCACGGTCCGGCTGAACGATGGCCTGAACCAGTTCAATGAGGAGGGCATCTCCAAGCTGACCGGCGCTCTGGACGAGGAGCAGATCCACGGCCTGAAGACCGTGCTGGACGAGATGACCAGCCGTCTGGAGGACTACACCAGCTTTGCCGGTAAGTCCGAGGATGCTTCCGGCAGCGTGAAGTTTATCTATAAGACCGGTGAGACGGTCGCCGCTGCGGATGTTACCGCCCAGACCACCGCCGATGTGCAGGAAGGCAACTTCTTCACCCGCCTGTGGCAGCGGATCGTGAACCTGTTCAAGTTCTGAAAAAACGGCGTGCCTGCTTGACAAGCCGCCGGAGATTGACTATACTACAAATAGATTCGTCAAGAAAATGACCGCTCAGGCACTGAAACGTTGAGGCGGTCATTTTTTATGCCAATTTTAAGGAGACCACAGCATGGCAGAGAGGGAATTGTATCCGGACGGGGAACAGCGCCGCCGCATCATGGATTTTATTATGGCGGCCGGTCAGACCCTTTTGGAGAACGGGGCAGAGGTGTTCCGGGTGGAGCAGACCATGGAGATCATGGCGGCCAGCTTCCACCTGCGGGAGTTCCATGTCTATGTGCTGACCAACGGCATTTTTGCCAGCGCAGGCACGGCGGAGATGAGCGAGGTGCGCAACGTGCCCACCCGTACCACTCACTTGGGGCGGGTGGCGGCGGTGAATCAGCTTTCCCGCCAGATCGCGTCCGGGGAAGTGGACACCATCGATGTGGCCGAGACCCGGCTGGCTCAGGCCAGGTGCATCCCTTCCGAAGGACTGGGTGCAGCTTGCGGCGGGCATGGGCGGCGCGCTCTGCTTTGCGCTGATCTTTGAGGCGACCTGAAAGCCGGGCTTGCCGCCGCTGCGGCCGGTGTTGCGGCCAACGCCTACCTGCTGTTCTGCGGGCGGCACGGCGTGGGGGGCGGGTTCCGAACCATCTCCACCGCCGCCCTCATCACCCTGTGCTGTATTCTGGGCTGCAGCCTGCTGGGCACTGAAGCCAGTCACGCCATCATCGGCACCCTGATGATCCTGACCCCCGGCATCGCCTTTACCATGGGCATCCGGGACTTTGTGCAGGGCGATTACCTGTCCGGCACCATCCGGATGATCGACGCGCTGCTCATTGCGGCCAGCATCGCCATCGGCACCGGCCTTGTGCTGAGTCTCTATGCCTTTGAAGGGGTGGCCGTGGTATGACAGAGCTTCTTCACCGGGGAGCAGCTGGCCGTCTGGCCCTGCAGTTCCTGCTGGCCGGGCGGGCACCCTGAGCTTTGCCATCCTCTTTGCCTGCCCCAGGCGCACCTGCCCTACTGCGGGCTGGTGGGCGCAGTGGGTGGCTGGTATACGAGATCGCGGAGCTGTTCGGGATGGAAGCCTTGCAGCCTCGCTGCTGGCGGTCATTCCGCTGACGCTGCTGGCCCGCATCCTTGCGATAACCCTCAGAGCACCGGTGACGGTGTTCCTGCTCACCGGCATCTTTCCGCTGGTGCCCGGTGCGGGCATCTATTACAGCGCCTACTACTTCATTCAGGGCGACAACGCTGGCGCTGGCAAACGGCATCTCCACCTTCAAGATCGCCGTGGCGCTGGCCGTGGGCATTGCCTTGGTGCTGGGCATTCCCCTGCCACAGAAACGCCGATAAAAAAACGAGACTGCCCACCGGGCGGTCTCGTTGGTTATGCGGGAAAATCAGGTGGTGGGAACCATCCAGCAGCTGGGCCCCGGTGGTGACATCCAGACGGAAATATGCTTTGTTCAGCTCGGTGTTATAGGAAACACTGACCGGTGTTTCGGTACCGTCGGCATTGATTTGCATCAGGCTGTAGCCGGAAACGGTATTGGCGGGTACCTCGATGCTGGCAATGACTGGCTGGGCCATCACACGGGCGGGGGTGACCTCCTCGCTCTTTATGGTGCCGCACTTTTCGCAGATGACCCGTTCAATAACAGTGGGATAGTAGAATGCTGCTGTCATTACCTGCTCACCGTTTTTCAGAGTCCCGGTGTGAACAGTCAGGTTGGAAAAGTTGGAGAAGACACCGTTTACCTTGGTCAGCTGGTGTTATTCTTTACCTTGCCGCATTCGGGGCAAAGTGTGAGGGTCTCGGTGGTGCCATCGGGAGCTTATGCTGGAAGGTGGTCTCACACACTCAGTCTTATACTCTGTCGTGGTCTTCCAGGTGTGTTCCTTGCACTCGGTTTTGCTCGGGGTCTTCGTCCATGTTGACCTCTGAACTGCACGTCAGCACTCAGACGGACAGACCAAAGGAGGCCAGGGCTTTCAGTATACGATTTTTCATAGCAGGATCCTTTCTCCCCGCATCCCGGCGGGCAGCGCGGTTTGAGCTTGATTGCTTTTACCATGCTTCCAGCCTGATTATACCAGTTAGAAGGAAAAGGTGTCAATGTCCGGGATTAAGTCCTGTGGGAAGATTCACTAGCAGAATACAACGGAATGACAGAAACACAGGAACAAAATGTATATATACATTGAGAACGGGCCGCTGGATGTATAAATGTTTTTTTCATTTGTTCCGATTTTGCACAACACTTGACTTTTTATTTGTACAACATATACTAATCCTGTTCTTGATGACACGATGAAGCGCATCGTGCCGGGAAAGTGAAAAATTATACAATCAACAGAGGAGTGTTTGAATATGAAAAAGATCAATCGCCGCAGCTTTCTGGCTGCCGCTGGTCTGACCGCTGCCGCTTTGGCTCTGACTGCCTGCGGCGGTTCCGCCTCCAGCACCGCTTCTTCCACTGCAAGCAGTGCAGCTTCTTCCGAGGCTGCTTCCACCAGCGCTGCCGCTGAGCTGACCACCGTTGAGGCTGGCAAGCTGACCATGGCCACCAACGCTGCCTTCCTCCGTACGAGATGACCACCGATGCCGGTGAGTTCGAGGGCATCGACATCGACACCGCCAAGGCCATTGCTGAGAAGCTGGGCCTGGAGCAGATCGATGATATGGACTTCGACGCAGCACTGCTGAGCGTGCAGCAGGGCAAGGCCGATATCGTCATGGCTGGCGTTACCGTGACCGACGAGCGCAAGGCTGTGATGGACTCTCCGACAGCTACGCTACCGGCATCCAGTCCATCATCGTTCCCGAGGGCTCTGATATCACCTCTCCCGATGATCTGGCAGGCAAGAAGATCGGCACCCAGCGCGGCACCACCGGCTACATCTACTGCTCTGATGACTTCGGCGATGACGCTGTGGTCGCATACGACGACGGCCTGACCGCTGTGCAGGCTCTGAACAATGGCTGTGGTCGATGCAGTTGTCATCGACAATGCCCCTGCAAAGGAGTTCGTTGCCGCCAACCCCGGTCTGGTCATTCTGGACACCAGCTACGCCGAGGAGGATTACGCCATCGGTCTGGCAAAGGGTTCCGCTCTGGAGGATGCTGTCAATGCCACTTTGAAGAGCTGAAGGCTGACGGCACCCTGCAGTCCATCGTGGACAAGTACATCACCGCTGAATAATTCAGCTGTACTGTATCACGGGGAGGCGGCCCCATCTGGGGCACCTCCCCTTTTTTGGAAAGAACAGGTTACAAAATTCTAACAATTTTAGAAAGCGAGGATGCGAATGGCCGCACAATACGAACTGCTGAAAGAGCTGCTCAACAGCGGCACGAAGCTGGACTTCGGGCAGGAAATGTTCTTCAAATTCTATCAGGCGTTCATCCTGAACGACCGCTGGGTGCAGTACATCCAGGGCGTGGGCACCACGCTGCTGGTCACCGCCATTGCGCTGGCATTGGGCGTGGTGCTGGGCAGTGTGGTGGCACTGGTGCGTGTTGCGCACGACCAGCAGCGTCCCGGCCGCAGGAACCCGGTGCTGGGCTTCTTCAATGCCGTCTGTCAGGTGTACACCACCATCATCCGCGGCACCCCCATGATGGTCCAGCTGCTCATTATGAGCATGGTCATCTTTTCCAACAGCCGCAACTTTACCATGGTCGGTGCGCTGGCACTGGGCATTAACTCGGGCGCTTACGTCTCGGAGATCATCCGCGGCGGCCTGATGGCGGTGGACCCCGGCCAGATGGAAGCCGGCCGCAGCCTGGGCCTGAACTACATGACCACCATGGTGGTCATTGTCATTCCGCAGGCCATCCGCTGGTGCTGCCTGCACTGGGCAACGAGTTCATCGTCCTGCTCAAGGATACCTCGCTCATCACCGTTATCGGCGGCAAGGAGCTGCTGTATGCGGCGCAGGGCATTATGAACCGTACCTACGAGGCCATGTTCCCCCTGTTGGGCGTTGCAGTGGTCTATCTGGTCTTAGTCATGCTCTTTACATGGCTGCTGTCGAAGTTTGAGAGGAGGATGGCGCAAGGTGACCGCTAATCATGCTGAAAAGATCCTGGAAGTCCGTGGTCTGACCAAGACCTACGGCGGTGAGGCCAAAAAGGGCGCAAAGCAGCCCACCCCCACCCTGGATGTCCTGAAGGGCATCGACATCGACATCTACCGCGGCGACGTGGTCTGCCTGATCGGCCCCTCCGGCTGCGGCAAGTCCACCTTCCTGCGCTGCCTGAACCGGCTGGAGATCCCCACCGGCGGCTCCATCAAGTTTGAGGGCATCGAGGTGGATGATGCCCACATCGATGCCGTGCGCCAGAAGATGGGCATGGTGTTCCAGCACTTCAACCTCTTCCCCCACCTGACCGTCAAGCAGAACCTCTGCCTGGCCCCGGAGCTGCTCAAGCTCAAGAGCAAGGAGGAGGCTTCCAAGCGTGCCGAGGAGCTGCTGGCCCGTGTCGGCCTGTCCGATAAAGCCAATGTGTTCCCCAAGAGCCTTTCCGGCGGCCAGCAGCAGCGCATTGCCATTGCCCGCGCTCTGGCCATGGACCCGGATGTCATCCTGTTCGACGAGCCCACCTCCGCCCTCGACCCTGAGATGGTCGGCGAGGTGCTGGAGCTGATGAAGGAGCTGGCCCACACCGGCATCACCATGCTGGTGGTCACCCACGAGATGGGCTTCGCCCGCGAGGTGTCCAACCGCCATCTTCATCGATGAAGGCAGGATCCAGGAAGATGAGCCCCGCAGGAGCTCTTCGAACCCCAAGCATCCTCGTCTGAAGGCTTTCCTTTCCAGGATGCTGTAATTGAAACTGAAAATGCCGTCGCACAAATTCGTGCGGCGGCATTTTTTGAATGTTTTAAAGTTTCCAGAGACTTTGTGCCTGTTTGTAAAGCCAGAGGGCACGGGCCTGAATCTCAATCTCGTTCCAGTCCGTTTTTGTCAGGGCATCCTGAAGCGTGGAAAGGCCCGATGCGCAGAGCGTAAGACCGGGCTTTCCTGGCCCTTTCCGGCTTTCTTTGTGCTCCAGTCACTGTCCCGGATGGAGGCGTTCAAAGACTGTGGGATGATTGCGAGATTTCCCAGAGTCAGAAGGATAGAATCTCTTTTTTCTGCGTCCAGCGGGGTAGGGCAGGCGGGCCAGTTGTTGCGCCATTTTTTGGGCATCAGATGCTCAAGACTGTAATTGTTGAAACCATGCAGCACGACAGCACTCTGAGCGGGGTGGATGTGGCTTTCAATCAGATAATGAACACCTTTAGAATAAAGGTTCATCAGTTTAGAGTGTTCAAAACCGTCTTGAAGTTCAGCGTCATCAGGAATCGAGGAGTTGGTGCCGCCAAGCACTTGCAAACGGTCTCGTAAATCCTGTGGAGTAAGTATTTCGTTGGCGATAAAGGAGAGAAATAACTTTGTATAATTTGTTGTGGAAGCACGAGTGACAATACGACGCATAACGTAGCTTTCCAGAATGCCATACATCTCGTTTAGAATGGCTAAATTGGAAATGTTTTTTGCAAGGTAGAGAACGTAAGGAATCAACGTTGTGGTTTTTAGACCAAAAATAACGATGTTCAAACGTTCGATGCCAAAATCTGATGGAATTGTGGTGCTGCAAAAATCGGACTTGAAGGTTTGCTGGAATAAAGTGGCATAATCCTTTAGAGTATCCAGAATAGTATTTTTATTACCGCCACAATATGTGTTTACAAAACTCTGATAGGAATTGGCAAGCTGATCTGTGCGAGCATATATTAATTTGTCGTCAACACTAATATTATACTTTTTCTTTTGGATAAACTGCTGAAAATAGGCATCGAAGAAGATATCAATAAGTGGGCGTTTTACGCGGCCGGCCTCAATTTCGGTATCCCAATAGGCTTTTGCGCTTTCGTTGGCTTCAAAAACAGATTCCCAAATATTTTGATACGCAGTGATGTTATTCCTGCTAAAAAAGTAATTCTTTAAAAGCTCGGAGGTGGTTAAGCGAACGCCAAGAGAGTTCAGAGAATCAAAAATCTGCTGTTCATCATCGGTGGGGCCCAAATCAATCCGGACAAATTGAACGTTGGAAATGACTGTCATATAGTCGTTCAAAGTACTCATTTGCAAATGTGAAGCAAAATAGTTGAATGCCTGAACAATTGGAGACGAGGAGCGCTTGTCTATGATGGCACTGCATTTGTTTGATCCATAACGCATTTGAATGCTTCGGAATCATTTTTTCCGTGCTGTAAAGAAAGCTCCCGCGTTGTTATTAGGCGAAAATTTGTATCAAAGATACCCGGCTGATTCATTTTTAAACAAAGCACCTTTAAGAAAATCAAAAATGTCGTAAGACGTTGTTGACCATCAACAAGAACAAGTTTTGTTGCATAAGAGGTGTTTGGTTGAGGAACAGAAGCGTCTTTCAGGATGAGAGTTCCAAGAAAGTGGGGGCGGTTATATTGAACAACGAACGCCATGTCGTCAAGAAAACGTTCCCATAAATCCTCTTTCCAAACATAGGCTCGCTGAAAAAATGGAACTTCAATGAGAGTGGAGTTGTTTACAATGTCAGGTATTTTCGCTTTATGTGCATCCATAGAAAATCCTCCCGCTGCTTTTCAGATTTATTAGTAGAATAGCACGAATCCACTGTGAATTCAATGAATCACAAACAAAAGCTCCCGCTTCTCAGAAAAAGCTGAAAAACGGGAGCTTTACAATTCTACAAAACAGAAGCTATGCGCCTAGCCCATGGTCACGACAACTTCTACACTTTCACCGGCCTTTGCCAGCGGCAGGAGGGTGCCCGCAATAGGAGCGCCGTTCACGGTGACGCTCTGCACGCCCTTCTGCACGGCGTGGGGGTTCTCCACCCGGATGTGATACACGGCACCCCGGTAACGGCGGGTGACGGTGTAGCCTGCCAGCGTGTGGGGATGCAGGGTCAACGCCAGGCCGTCCAGAGTGGGCTGGATGCCCAGAATGTACTGGCTCACATTCACGAAGGTCCATGCCGCCGTGCCGGTCAGCCAGCTGTTCTTGGCCTCGCCGAAGGTGGGGGCATCGCGGCCTGCCACCATCTGGCTGTAAACGTAGGGTTCGGTGCGGTGGATCTCGCTGATGTCCTCGATATAGGCCGGGCAGGTCTTTTTGTAGACAGCAAAGGCCCGGTCACCGTGGCCCAGCACGGTCTCAGCGCAGCTGATCCATGGGTTGTTGTGGCAGAAGATACCGGCGTTCTCCTTGTAGCCCGGGGGATAGCTGGAGATCTCGCCCAGATTGAGCCGGTAGGTGGTATAGGCGGGCTGGAGCAGTACCACGCCGTACGGGGTGTCCAGCCGCTCCTCCACGCTCTTCAGTGCGGCTTCGGCCTGACCGGTCTCTCGGCCGATCCCGGCCATCACGCACATGCCCTGGGGTTCGATGAAGATCTGCCCCTCATCGCATTCCCTGCTGCCTACGGGGGCACCAAAGGCATCGTAGGCACGGCGGAACCATGCGCCGTCCCAGCCGGCGGTCAGGGTGGCCTGTTCTACTGCGTCAATGGCAGTGCGGGCGCTGGCAGCCTCCTCGGTGAGGTGCAGGTGGTCACAGAGTTCGGCGTACTCGCGGCCGTATTTCACGAACATGCCCGCAATGAACACGCTCTCAGCCACAGGGCCCTCGCTGGGGCCGGTGATCTGGAAGCTCTCGCCCGGGTGCTCCGAGAAGCAGTTCAGGTTCAGGCAGTCATTCCAGTCGGCCCGGCCGATCAGCGGCAGGCCGTGGGGGCCCAGATGGGTATGGGTGTAGCGGAAGCTCCGGCGCAGATGCTCCATCAGGGGCTGTGCTCTGGTCACGTCGTTGTCAAAGGCCACCGGCTCGTCCAGGATCGACCAGTCACCGGTCTCCCGCAGATAGGCGGCGGTGCACGCAATGAGCCAGAGCGGGTCATCGTTGAAGCCGCTGCCCACGTCGCTGTTGCCCTTTTTGGTCAGGGGCTGGTACTGGTGGTAGGCACGGCCGTCCCTCAAACTGGGTGGCAGCAATGTCCAGAATGCGTTCCCGTGCGCGGGAGGGGATCATGTGAACGAAGCCCAGCAGATCCTGACAGGAATCCCGGAACCCCATGCCGCGGCCGATGCCGCTCTCGTAATAGCTGGCACTGCGGCTCATGTTGAAGGTGACCATGCACTGATACTGGTTCCACAGGTTCACCATCCGGTCCAGCTTTTCCTCGCCGGAGGTCAGCTGCCAGCCCGAGAGCAGCTCCTGCCAGTAGTCGGCCAGTGCCCTGCGGGCGGCATCCACCTGTGCGTCGGTGGCATAGCGGGCCATCATGGCCTCGGCCCGGGCTTTGTTGATGATGCCGGGAGCGCTGAATTTTTCCCCGACCGGGTTTTCAATGTAGCCCAGCCCGAAGATGATGCTCTTTTTCTCACCCGGTGCCAGCGTGAGATGGAAATGGTGGGCACCCACCGGAGCCCAGCCGTGGGCAATGCTGTTCGAGCAGTGACCGGTTTTGACCGCTTCCGGTGCGGGGCCGCCGTACACGCCACAGAAGGCATCCCGGCTGGTGTCGAAGCTGGTAACAGGGGCGTTGGCCCAGAACACGGCATAGTGATCCCGGCGCTCCCGGTACTCTGTCTTATGATAGATGGCACTTTCCACCACTTCCACTTCGCCGGTGGAAAAGTTGCGCTGGAAATTGGAGCTGTCGTCCATGGCATCCCACAGGCAGAACTCCACATAGCTGAACACGTCCAGCGTGCGGGGGGCAGCGGTCTTGTTTTCCAGCGTCAGCCGGTCGATCTCACAGGCATCGCCCCGGGGCACAAAAAGTTCCTGAGCGGCCGCAATGCCGTTTTTTTCGCCCTGCAGGATCGTGTAGCCCAGACCGTGGTGGCAGGTGTAACTGTCCAGTTCCGTCTTGGCGGGCTGCCAGCCCGGGTTCCAGATGGTGCCGCCATCGTTGATGTAGATGCGGTGGCCGTCCATGTCCAGCGGGGAATTATTGTAGCGGTAGCGGGTCAGCCGCCGCAGCCGGGCATCCCGGTAAAAGCTGTAACCGCCGCCGGTGTTGGACACCAGACTGAAAAAGTCCTCGCTGCCCAGATAGTTGATCCAGGGCAGGGGAGTGCGGGGCGTCGATCACATATTCCCGGCGCATCATCAAAATGTCCGAATCTCATAGCCTTGTTCCTCCTTATAGGGTAAACCGGAAATGCTGAAATCATTTGATGGCGAAAACGATTTAGGATTTGCGGCCCAAGGGTGGGAAAGGCACTTGTCACCCTAAGAATAGTCTATCCTGCGGGAAAAATCAAGAGCGGACCTGAAATATACAACAAGGGTGCAGCGGGCTGGTTCAGGGGTGGAAACCGGTATGGGAACGAAAAAATTATCGAACGGTAACGAAATGTAACGAAAACGATACAGACTGCATAATTCTGAGGAAATGAAATCTCGCAACCTGCTGAAATGCAGACTTTTGAGATAAAACTTTTCTTCTTCTGCTTGATTTTGTGCAAAGTGCGCTATATTGAAATTGCGAAAACGATTTAGGATTCGTTCGAGCCCTGAGCGGGTCCCTGTGAGGGAGGGCGGCGAAATGTCATCCTTAAAAGATCTGGCGCGTGAATGCGGTGTCTCGGTGGCAACGGTGAGCAAAGCGCTCAATGGCCAGTCGGACATCTCTGCTGCGACTCGCGATCGTGTCCGGGCAGGCGGCCCGCCGGATGGGCTATGTGCCCAATATGGCGGCCCGCGCAATGAAGACCAACCGTACCTACAACCTTGGCGTTTTGTTTGTGGACGAGCGGCAGAGCGGCCTGGCCCACGAGTACTTTCGGCGGTGCTGGACAGCTTCAAGGTGCAGGTGGAAAAGCTGGGCTACGATATCACCTTTGTCAACCGGAACCTCGGCGGCAGAACAATGACCTATCTGGAGCACTGCCACTACCGGGGCGTGGACGGAGCGGTGATCGCCTGCGTGGATTTCAACGACCCGCAGGTGGTGGAGCTGGTCAACAGTGATGTGCCGGTGGTGACCATCGACCATGTGTTCAACAACCGGATGGCAGTCCTTTCCGATAATGTCAACGGGCTTTCGGCGCTGGTGCGGTACGCCTACGCCAACGGCCACCGTCGCATCGCCTTTATCCATGGCGAGCGCACGGCGGTGACGGAGAACCGGCTGGCGGGCTTCTACAAGAGCTGCGCGGAGCTGGGGCTGCAGATCCCCGAAGAATATGTGCGCAGCGGTGTATCACGATCCCGACCGCTGTGCCGAGGAGACCCGGCCCTGCTGGCACTGCCCCAGCGGCCCACCTGCATCCTCTTCCCCGATGATTTCGGCCATGGCGGCTGCATCGCTCTGCAGGAAGCGGGCCTGAGCATTCCAGAGGATATTTCCGTGATGGGATATGACGGCATTTACCTCTCCCGCGTGATGAAACCCCAGCTGGTGACCTGGCAGCAGAACACCAAAATGCTGGGCCGGATGGCAGCGGATAAGCTGGTGCAGATGATCGAGCACCCCCGTGTGACGCTGGCCGAGCAGATCCCGGTGACAGGAAAACTGCTGGAGGGCGGCTCGGTGCGCAGCATCGAATGAATGGGTTGGATTTGGTTCCGGGCGAACCGGAGCCTTGAATTTGAAACGCTTTTTCACGAAAACCATTGAAGGAGGTTTTTCATTATGAGAAAGATTTCAAGCGCCGTAATTTCCTGTTGGCTTCTGGTGCAGTTACCAACAGTGCAGCGCTGAGCGCATGCGGCGGCTCTTCTTCTACCGGCGCGGCATCCTCTGCCGCAGCTTCTTCCGCCGCTTCCGCTGCTCCGGCAGCTCAGGGCAAGGTGCTGAATATCTGGTGCTGGAACGACGAGTTCCAGGGCCGCTTCAATAACTATTACCCCGAGGTCGCCTCCATCGCTGAGGATAAATCCACCACCACCCTGAAAGATGGCACCGTTGTCAAGTGGACCATCAACGCCAACGAGAACAACAACTACCAGAATAAGCTGGATGAGGCCCTGCTGAATCAGGACTCCGCCGCCGATGATGACAAGGTAGATATCTTCCTGATCGAGGCTGACTACGCACTGAAGTATGTGGATTCCGATTACGCGCTGGATGTCAAAGCAGACATCGGCCTGACCGATGCCGATCTGGCCGGTCAGTACCAGTACACCAAGGATATTGTCAGCGTGGACGGCAGCCAGCGCGGCACCACCTGGCAGGCGACCCCCGGTCTGTTCGCATACCGCCGCAGCATTGCCAAGGAAGTGCTGGGCACCGATGATCCCACCGAGGTGCAGAGCCATCTGTCCGATTGGGATAAGTTCAACGAGGTGGCTGCACAGGCCTATGCAAAGGGCTACAAGATGCTGTCCGGCTTCGATGATGCTTACCGCACCTTCTCCAACAACGTGGACGCTCCCCTGGGTGGACGGCACGACTGTTAAGGTAGACCCCAACATTATGAAGTGGGTCGATCAGACCAAGGAGTACACCGATAAGGGCTACAACAACAAGTCCAGCCTGTGGGACAGCCAGTGGGCAGCCGATCAGGGCCCGAGCGGCAAGGTGTTTGGCTTCTTCTATTCCACCTGGGGCATCAACTTCACCCTGCTGGGCAACTCTCTGGAGACTCCTGTGGCCGAGGGCGGCAAGGAAGAAGTAGGCAACGGCATCTACGGCGATTACGCAGTCTGCGAAGGTCCTCAGCCCTATTACTGGGGCGGCACCTGGATCTGCGCGGCAGCCGGTACCGATAATACCGATATCATCCGCGACGTGATGCAGAAGCTGACCTGCGACGAAGCCATTATGAAGCAGATCACCCTGGATACGCAGGATTACACCAACAACGAGAAGGCCATGGAAGAGATCGCAAACAGCGATTATGCCTCCGACTTCCTGGGTGGCCAGAACCATATCGCCCTGTTTGCAGAAGCTGCAAAGAAGATCGATATGTCCAATGCAGGCCCGTACGATCAGGGCCTGAACGAGAGCTTCCAGAATGCCTTCAAGGATTACTTTACCGGCACGGTGGACGAGGATACCGCAAAGGCAAACTTCGAGACCGCCATCAAGGAAAAGTACCCCGAGCTGACCGATGTGGTCTGGCCCGCATAAGCGCAGCCGGAACCTGAAAACCTTTTGAACCGAATCTGAATGGGGCGGGCCGGACGCTGATCCCGCCCGCCCTATTTTGCTTTGGGCAGTGTACGTCAGGAGGGCAGTTACTATGGGAGCAAAACCAAAGAAGAACGGCTCGATCAGCTATGCAAAGTGGGGCTATATCTTCATTGCACCGTTCTTCCTCATCTTTGCGCTGTTCCAGCTCATCCCACTGGGGTCTACGATCTATTACAGCTTTTTTGAATATTACCGCAGCGGCCTGAAGATCATCGGCCCCACCTTTGTGGGCCTGAAGAACTACATCACCCTGTTTGCAACCGACCTGCCCAAATACTTTGGCAACACGCTGCTGCTCTGGATCATCGGCTTCATCCCGCAGATCGCCATCTCGCTGCTGCTGGCGGCCTGGTTCACCGACCTGCGCTTGAAGCTGAAGGGCCAGACCTTCTTCAAGACAGTCATCTACATGCCCAACCTCATCATGGCTTCGGCGTTCGCCATGCTGTTCTTTGCCCTGTTCTCGGATAACGGCCCCGTGAACGCTGCACTGGTGGGCATGGGCATCCTCAAGGAGCCCTTCAGCTTCCTGAACAGTGTCTGGCAACCGCGGCCTTATCGGCCTGATGAACTTCCTGATGTGGTTCGGCAATACGACCATCATGCTGATGGCGGCCATCATGGGCGTGGACCCCACCCTGTATGAGGCAGCGGAGCTGGACGGCTGCACCCCGAACCAGATGTTCTGGAAAATCACCATCCCGCTCATCCGGCCGATTTTGGTCTATGTGATGATCACTTCGATGATCGGCGGCCTCCAGATGTTCGATGTGCCGCAGATCCTGACCAACGGCAAGGGCGGTCCTGACCGCACCTCCACCACCATGATCATGTACCTGAACAACCACCTGTTCAGCAAGAACTACGGTATGGCTGGCGCGGTCTCGGTGGTGCTGTTCCTGGTGTGCGCAGTGCTCTGCGTGATCGTTTACATGGCCCTGACCAAGGAGGACGACGGCCTGAGCAAGGCCGAGCGCAAGGCCCGCAGGCAGGCGGCCAAACAGGTGAAGGGAGGAAAAGCATAATGTCACACGCAGTCAAGACAAGATCCGAAAAAGCGACCCTTGCGGCCCGCCGCACGGTGTGCTATGCGGCGCTGGTGCTGCTGAGCTTTTTATGCCTGTTCTTCTTCTATGTGCTGGTCATCAATTCCACCCGTACCCATTTTGAGATCCAGAAGGGCTTTTCCTTTCTGCCGGGCAGATCCTTGATGACCAACCTGAAAAACGTGCTGTCGGATGCCAACATCCCGGTGCTGACCGGTGTGCGGAACAGCCTGATCGTGTCCGGCTGCTCGGCTACCCTCAGTGTCTATTTTTCGGCCCTGACAGCCTACGGCATCTACGCCTATAACTTCCGGTTCAAAAAGGCGGCGTTTGCCATCATCCTGCTCATTATGACCATGCCGACCCAGGTCTCGGCGCTGGGCTTCCTGCAGCTCATCACAAAGATGGGACTGAAGAACAGCTTCATTCCCCTCATCATCCCCAGCATTGCGGCCCCGGCGGTGTTCTTCTTTATGAAGCAGTATCTGGATGCCAGCCTTCCCATGGAGATCGTGGAAGCCGCCCGCATTGATGGCGCAGGGGAGTTCTACACCTTCAACCATATCGTGCTTCCCATTATGAAGCCCGCTCTGGCGGTGCAGGCCATCTTCTCCTTTGTGTCCAGCTGGAACAACTACTTCATCCCCGCACTGGTGCTGGATACGGCAGACAAAAAGACCCTGCCCATCCTCATTGCACAGCTCCGCAGTGCCGACTTCCTCAAGTTCGATATGGGCAAGGTCTATATGCTGGTGGCCATTGCCATCCTGCCTGTGATCATCGTTTATCTACTGCTGTCCAAGTTCATCGTCCGTGGTGTTGCACTGGGCGGTGTCAAGGGCTGAGCATTCCGTTCTCTTTTAGGGCACCCGCAGCCAGCAGGCTGCGGGTGCTTTTCTATCCTCTCGTGCTCAGTCGGCTTTGGCAATGCGCTGCATCGCGGTGGAAGTGACATACTTCTCCTTGATGGCGCGGAGCTGGGCCATATGGTCGGTGTTCACGTGGGCCTGCTGCTGGGCTTCGGAGTCCCACTCCTCAACGATGAGCAGCTCGTCCGGGTCGGCGGCGCTCAGGTAGTAATCGTAGCGCTCAAAACCGTCCTCCTGCTGGACCTTTGCCAGAATGCTTAAGCGAGCGGCGACCTCCTGCAGAAAAGCGTCCCGCTGGCCGGGGAGCATACGGTAGGTGACCAGAAGCATCATGTGTTCCATGGTGAAATCCCTTGTAATGTTCCAATGTGTAGTTAGAAAAAGCCGCCGGAAATCGCTTCCCGGCGGCTTTGCTTATTAGGAGGATCAAAAGATGATCCCTGGAGAACTTAGTTCAGGATGGTCTGCTCGGTCTCGACATCAAAGACGTGGACCTTGTGCGGATCGAATGCAACGCGGACAGTGTCTCCGTTGCGTGCCTTGGAGGTGGGAGCGACACGGGCGGTCATCTTGTTGCCCTTGTACTCCAGGTACAGGTAGATCTCAGCGCCCATCATTTCGGACACATCGACCTGAGCCTCCAGGTGGCAGTCGGGGTGCTTTGCCATGAACTCGGGCTCATCGTCGATGTCCTCGGGACGGATGCCCATCTTGACCTTCTTGCCGACGTAGGACTCCAGCATGCCGTCAGCGGTCTTTCCTTGGGCAGGGATGGTGTCGCCGCCCAGGTCAATGGCGTACTGATCGCCGTTCTTGGTCACGGTGCCGTCCAGGAAGTTCATCTGGGGCTGCCGATGAAGCCTAAGCGACGAACATGTTGCAGGGCATATCGTACAGGTTCTGCGGGGTATCGACCTGCTGGATGATGCCGTCCTTCATGACAACGATGCGGTCGCCCATGGTCATAGCCTCGGTCTGGTCGTGGGTAACGTAGATGAAGGTGGTAGCCAGCTTCTTGTGCAGCTTGATGATCTCGGTGCGCATGCTGGTACGCAGCTTAGCATCCAGGTTGGACAGGGGCTCGTCCAGCAGGAAGACTGCCGGGTTACGAACCATTGCACGGCCCAGAGCAACACGCTGACGCTGGCCGCCGGACAGAGCCTTGGGCTTGCGGTCCAGCAGGTGCTCGATCTCCAGGATCTTAGCAGCCTCGTGGACGCGGCGGTCGATCTCGTCCTTCGGGGTCTTGCGCAGTTCCAGACCGAAAGCGATGTTCTTGTAAACGGTCATGTGGGGGTACAGAGCGTAGCTCTGGAACACCATGGCGATATCACGATCCTTGGGAGGAACGTCGTTGATCAGGCGGCCGCCGATGTACATTTCGCCCCTTGAGATCTCCTCCAGACCGGCGATCATGCGCAGGGTGGTGGACTTACCGCAGCCAGAGGGGCCGACGAAGATGATGAATTCCTTGTCCTGGATCTCCAGGTTGAAATCGGTGACGGAAGGAGCCGTAGCACCGGGGTAGATCTTGTAGATATGCTGGCAGCTGATAGAAGCCATAGGTCATTGCCTCCATTAAAATTTTTCTATGTTACGGCACCTTGACGGTGCACGCTCTCGTTGGTATTATAATAACAGATAACTTTGTGATATAAAATAGCATTTTATTGATTTGAGGTGTCAGATATTGCTTTATGATTGGACAAGCACCGCAGCCCTTGGCGTGGTGCGGGATATCCAGCCCAAAGAACCCCTGACCCTGACCGGCGAGGGGCTGTGGGTCTGCCTGGTCTCCAGCGGCAGATGCACTGCCAGCCTGGTTGATGCCTCGCCCTCCCCGGCGGGCAGTGCACTGATCCTGCCGCCCCAGAGCCGCGGCGGGCCATCTGGTGCTGAGCCGCGCCCCGTTGACCCTGACCCCGGAAGGGGAGAGCCACCTGCTCTGCATCCAGCTGACCGGGCAGGCGGCGGTGCAGTTCCTTGCCGGGCTGACGGAGCTGCCGTTCCTGGCCCGGGGCGAGACCTGCCCCGCCGCCGCAGAGCTGCTGGGCCGCCTTGCCGCCGAGGCCGACACACCCCGCAGCCGGGCTGCCAGCCAGCTGGCCTTTGCCCTGCTCTGTGAGCTTGCGGGGGCCGACAGCGCCGCCCCGCCCCTGCCGCCGCTGGTGGAGGCCGCCATTGAGGATATCCGCCAGAACTACGCTGGCCTGTACGGCGTGGAGGAGCTCAGTGAGCGGCTGGGAGTCCCAAGAGCCACCTTGTCCGCACCTTTACCGCCGCTGTAGGGGTGCCCCCGGGGCGCTACCTGACCACCGTGCGGGTGGAAGCTGCCATGCGGCTGCTCCTGCACCGGGAATACACGCTGGATGTCATTGCCAGTCTGTGCGGTTTCTCAGGGGCCAACTACCTGTGCCGGGTGTTCCAAAAAGAGACCGGCCAATCCCCGCACAGTGGCGGGCCTTGGCCGGTCAGACAGCGCGCCCCTCAGCCCGGCGGAAAGCCAGCGGGAGCAGGCACTGTATATTTAAAATGTTCAGGAGCGGGGCAGCACCCGGCTCTTTTCCGTGGAGGCGTTCAGCCGCACACAGACTGCGGGCGCTTGAGCAGGAACACCGTCAGGGCCAGCGTGATGGCCTCGGCGGCGGGGAAGGCCGACCACACGCCGTTCATGCCGAACAGGGCGCTCAGGATCAGCGAGCAGGTGACGATGGCGGCCACGCCCCGGCTGACCGAGGTGATGGTGGCCTCGGTGGGGCGGTTGACCGCACCCAGATAGCCCGCAACAATATTGCAGCCTGCAAAGAAGTAGCCCAGGAAGTAGATGCGCATACCGCTGTGGGCATATTCGGCCATCAACGCAGAGCTCTCGCTGTTGAAGAGGGCAACAAAGGTGTCGGTAAAGCCAAACACGGCACTGTACAACACCGCCGCCAGCGCCAGCGCGGTACCGCAGCCCAGCAGAAGCAGCTTTTTTGCCCCGGTCATCTCATTTTTGCCGTAGCACTGGCTGATCAGCGGCTGGGCACCCTGGCCACGCCATTGAAGATGGCTGCTGCCACCAGCGCAAAGTTTGCCACCACGCCGTAAGCGGCCACGCCCACGTTGCCCGCCAGCCGGAGCAGCAGGAAGTTGAACACGGTGGTGGTCACGGCAGAGGAAAGCTCCCCGACAAAGCCGGAGATGCCCAGCTGGCAGCTCTGCACCAGCAGCCGGGCCGAGGGGGCCTGCCGGACAAAGGTGAGCGTGTTGCTCTTTTAAAAGTGGCGGCAGATGGCGATGCTGAGCACCGGCGAGATGGCCGTTGCCAGCGCCGCGCCCGGGCAGGCCCAGCCCCATGGGGAAGATGAAGATGTAATCGAACACCACGTTGAACAGGCTTCCGCTCAGGGTGGCCACCATGGCAAGGGACGGGTCGCCGTCGTTGCGGACGAAGGCCGAGAAGATGTAGTTGCACATGAAGAAGGGCGTGAACAGCAGGAAGATGCGGGTGTAGTTCAGGCCCAGCGCCACGATGTCCGCATCGCCGCCCATGAGCTAGAAGCGTGCCGGGCAGAACGCTCGCCAGCATGAACGGAATGGCGATCAGGCAGGCACAGAGGATGGCGTTGAAAACCGCTGCGCCTCCGCCTCGCCCTGCGCCTGCAGGATGGCGTATCGGGTGGCCGCACCCAGACCGATCATCGAGCCGAAGGCAAAGATCAGGTTGTACATGGGCAGGCAGAGGTTCAGCAGGGTCACGCCGTCGGTGCCCGCCGCCTGGGCGATGAAATAGGTGTCGGCCAGAATATAACACGATGTGCCGATCAGACCGAAAATATTCTGCGACACATACTTGAAGAACTGCTTTGTCAGGTTCATGGATGCTTCCTTTCCGCAGGGAGAGTAGGGGAGTGAAACGTAAAAACGACTATTACTATATCATAAAACCTGGCATATTTCAACGAAAAAGCGAGAAAACACGCCGTCATTCTCCAAACGGAACACTTCTCCCCGGGGAGATGCTGCTATCCGAAAATTTTATACAAACACTGTCACTTTTGTGCAACTTGCCAAAGATGCTTTGGGGTTGTTGACAAAAAAAAAAAAAAAGTTTTATGATTTTTGTGTAAGATGCCACATAAAAACAGAAGAATCGGCAAACCAGTCGAAAGGCTGCGACGCAAAGCTACAGGGCCTGTAATATGGCAGCCAGCCGCACTTTCTCAACCATACCGCACATGGGCATCACCTCAAGGGGCGGTAGATTCCCAAAGTACAAAACGCAGAGCGTTGTACCAGCCATTTGGCCGGTGCGGCGCTCTTTTTGCTTTGTGCGGGCATGGTTATATTTTGGGAGTAATTCATAAAAGGAGGAAAACGATATGAAGTTGAAACGACTTGTCAGCGCTGTCTTAGCGATTGGTATGGCTCTGACCATTCTGCCCACTGCGGCGTTTGCAGCTGGAAATACTATTGGGTCATCTGAAGTTGGCGGTCTTGAAATTACCGAGGCTGGGTATCCTAAAGTGCCAGAATCGATTGGTACAATTGATGTAGATGGTATTACGATTGAAAGAAAGCTTTATTCAACAAACACTACCCCTTATCTCGATAAAGTTATTGGCACAGGTTGGGAATGTCAAATTTACCAAGGCAGTCTCAAAGCTGGTAACATGACAATTGCAGCGGGCTATACATACGCTGGTTCAGACAATACAGTCACCATTACTTTCAATAATAGCGGAACAGTGACCGGTGGCTCATACGGTTATTTTAGCAACTCCGGTATCGTAACAGACTGCTATGCACAAACATTAGTAAATGGATCGAATGGTGTTATTGAAGGCGGAACATTCAACAAATTAGGTAAAAACGAGGGAGCTATCCATCGAGCTGTATTCACTCAGAATTCAAATTTGACAGCTTCACATACAATAATTGCAGATGGTTGTACAATTAACGGAAAAATTTCCAATAAAGCGTATACCATCGGTGACCCCAAAATAACAGTTTCTTTCAAGGATACTCGCAGAAAGTTTACGGGTTGGCTTGTCAACGGCGAGAAAGTAGATGAAACCACTTTGCCCGGTGCTGTTGCTGGTCGTGATGGAGACTATGCTACCCTGACTTTTACCATGCCGACTGACAAAGATGTCGAAATTACCGCCAGCAAAATCGCAACTCCCTTAAAATCGAAAACGGTCTACCGGTTGATAGCCTCGGTTCGTATTTCGGCAGCCCGTATGATGGCTGGACTTATAACAGCGGTGTGGAGACCGAAGAACTGAACAAAGCCATGACAATTGAAGATTGGTACACTGCTGATCTTGAAAACAATGCAGTAAAATGGCGTATCACAAATAACGGCATACTCCAGAACGGCACCATCAGAAATAGTGTAACCAACAATGGTACTGTTAAGGATGTCACCTGCACCAGCGACTTCATCAATAACGGTGAAATCATCAGCGGTGTATTCAGCCGTTACGCAAAATTTGGCAAGCAGAATCCTGCCGTCCGTTGGGTAACTGTGAATGGCGGCACCGTGAACGGTATGACCACCGCCGGTGTTGTCGGCGAGCAGGAAGTCACCATTACCGCCCTGGATGGCTTCAAGTGCTGGTCTGTTGCCGGTGATACCGATTTCACCCTGACCGAAGAGCAGAAGCATACCAACCCGCTGACTTTGAAGCTGAACGGTGAGGACAAAGGCACTGTCATCCTGACCGCACAGAGTGAAGAAGGCTATTACCCTCTGAACCTGACCGACGGTAAGGCTTACAGCGTGACTGCCGACGGCGCAAAGGATAAGGAGATCACTGCCGCCCGTGCTGGTGATACTGTGATTCTGGAAGCAGATTCCACTCTGATTCCTGACGGTATGGTCTTTGACCGCTGGGAAATCACCGGTAATACTGAGCTGACCGGTGATTTTGATGCCAGTGCTGAAAAGACACAGTTCATCATGCCCAATACGGGTGTGACCATCCGTGCAATGTACCGCATGGCCGATGTGGAAGAACCCGACGTGCTGGGAACTGTGGCTGTCGTGGCCACCGCCGGTGTAGGTGCAGCTGTTCTTGGCTGGACGGGCTACCAGCTGGGCACGGAGCTGTACCTGAAAACCGCTCTGCCTGCTGGTACTGCCATCCCCACAAACCGTGCCGAGCTGGCCCTGCTGGTGTGGAACCATGCCGGTAAGCCCGCACCCGCCGCAGTTCTGCCCGCTGATGCCACCGATACCCAGAAGGCCATTGCCTGGGCTGTGGAAAACGATCTGCTCAAGGCTGCAAAGGACAACGGCGAGACCTATGTGGATACCGATTCCGTGAGCCGTGTTGAAGTGATCCGCGGTGGAATAAGGCACAGGAAAAGTAAACCCCACCGTCATCCCTTCGATGCCACCGCCCCTAATAGGGGCGGCCTTGGCAAAAAGGTGAAACTATCCGCCACGCCAAGGGCCCCCCTATCAGCGGGGGCTGTCGCTGAAAGCGACTGGGGTTGCTCCCATAACCTAACCATTCTCTATTCCCAAATAACCTGTGGAAGCCCCTGCCGGGGAACCGGTGGGGCGCTTCTGCATAGGGGCGGGAGCCGAAACCGCCGCTTTTTCCGCTCTAGCGCCGTGGTTTTTATTGACAAGGCCGCGGCTTGCTATTATAATAGAACAGTCATAATAGCATTCGTGCGCGGCCTTTGCGGCTGCGTCAATCCAATAGACAAGGAGAAGATCCAAAATGGCACAAGAGATCAAGATGTCCGCTGCTGGCCTGAAGGCAATGCAGGAGGAACTGGAATACCTGAAGACTGTCCGCCGCAAGGAGCTGGCCGAGGAGATCAAGGAAGCCCGCAGCCACGGCGACCTGTTCTGAGAACAGCGAGTACGATGAAGCCAAGAACACCCAGGGTCTGGTGGAGAACCGCATCACCGAGCTGGAGCAGATGGTCAAGAACGCTGTGATCATCGACGAGAGCGAGCTGAGCGTGGACAGCGTTGCTGTTGGCACCCACGTTTCCATCAAGATGACCGGCGATGATGAGGCCGAGGAGTACGATATCGTTGGCCGCACCGAGGCTGACCCCATCAACGGCAAGATCAGCGACGAGAGCCCCGTGGGCCACGCTCTGCTGGGCAAGGCCGTGGGCGAGAAGGCTGAGGTCCTGCTGCCCTCCGGCCATACCGTCGAGTACGAAGTGCTGGCCATCACCCACGCCGCAAACTGAGCCAAGCGGGAGGAAACCATGGAAGAGCAAAAGAGAAACCCCGCTCAGGGCCTGTCTGAGAGCGAGCAGGTGCAGGTGCGCCGCCAGAAGCTGGCCGACCTGCAGGCTGCCGGAAACGACCCCTTTACCCTGACCAAGTTCCCTCAGGATGCTTACTCTGCTGACCTGAAGGAAGAGTTCAAGGATCTGCCCAACGAGACCGACAGCGGCAAGCAGGTTGCGCTGGCTGGCCGTATGATGTCCAAGCGCGTGATGGGCAAGGCAAGCTTTGCCCACTTGCGCGATGACAAGGGCGATATCCAGCTGTATGTCCGCCGCGACGAGCTGGGCGAGGAGGCCTACGCTGCCTTCAAGAAGCTGGACGTGGGCGATATCATCGGTGTCAAGGGCGAGGTGTTCCGCACCAAGACCGGCGAGCTGAGTGTTCGTGCCACCGAGCTGACCCTGCTGGCCAAGAGCCTGCGCCCCCTGCCCGAGAAGTTCCACGGCCTGACCGATACTGAGATGCGTTACCGTCAGCGCTATGTGGACCTGATCGCCAACCCGGAGGTGAAGGATACCTTCGTCAAGCGCAGCCAGATCCTGAAAGAGATCCGCGCCTATCTGGACGAGAAGGGCTTCCTGGAGGTGGATACCCCCATCCTGACCCCCTTTGAGATTGGTGCCTCTGCCCGCCCCTTCTACACCCACCACAACAGCCTGAACATGGACATGGTGTTGCGCATTGAGACCGAGCTGTACCTCAAGCGCCTGATCGTGGGCGGCATGGACCGCGGTACGAGGTTGGCCGCATCTTCCGCAACGAGGGCATGGACCCCAAGCACAACCCGAGTTCACCAGCATTGAGCTGTATCAGGCCTTTACCGATTTCCACGGCATGATGGATCTGGTGGAGGAGCTGTACAAGCGCCTTGCCCTCAAGATCTGCGGCAGCATGGTCATTCCCTATCAGGGCAAGCAGATCGATATGGGCCACTGGGAGCGCCTGACCATGGTGGAGGCTGTCAAGAAGTATTCCGGCGTGGACTTCAACGACTGGAAGTCCGACGAGGATGCCATTGCCTCTGCCAAGGAGCATCATGTGGAGCTGCCCGAGGTTCCCACCAAGGGTGCCATTCTGGCCGAGTTCTTCGATGCCTTTGTTGAGGACAAGCTGATCCAGCCCACCTTCATCTATGATTATCCTGTCGAGATCAGCCCGCTGGCCAAGCGCAAGCCGGATGATCCCGCCTTTACCGAGCGCTTTGAGTATTTCATCGACTGCACCGAGTACGGCAACGCCTTCAGCGAGCTGAACGACCCCATCGACCAGAAGGGCCGCTTTGAGCGTCAGGTCGCCGAGCGCAAGGCCATTGAGCCCGACTGCAAGGCTCAGGTGGATTACGACTATGTCAACGCACTGGAGTACGGCCTGCCCCCCACGGGCGGCCTGGGCTTCGGCGTGGACCGCCTGGTCATGCTGCTCACCGACAGCGCCTCCATCCGCGATGTTCTGCTGTTCCCCACGATGAAGCCGATTGAGCAGTAAAATGCAAAATTAAAACGCAGATACGATTATTTTTTAGACGGATTTCAAGCGGCATCTGCGGTACTACACCACAACTACACCAATTTTGGGACGTTTTCCCGAAAAGGAGCCTTACAAAGCGGTGTGGTGTAACAAGTGAATAGGTGGATTGGTGTAGTAGGTACACTGAACCCAAATACGACAAAAGGCAGGCACACTGTGGAAACATGGTGTACCTGCCTTTTTTATCTGGGATACAGAGAATCAATGATTGACAAAGGCAATGGCTGCGGCACAAAATAACGTGTCGTAGCCATTTCTTGCTTTTGTAATACCTTGGAAAATGAATGCACAGCCGATCAGACTTTTGGCCGTAAACAGCTCATGCAGGATGAAGAAAGCCAGACTTCTTACAAATGCTGTTTTTCAAAAGCCTTGTGTGCGTATAGCCACTTTTCTGCCCAATTTCCGCCGCACAGTGTCAGTGTCCGATGCCAAGCCCCAGAATCACAGCCCCAGTATATCACTGGGAAGTGCATAAAGGTACAACCGTGAAAAGGCGATGAGTATCGCCAGCGGAATCGCAATGAGGCCAAATCGTCTATCCGCTGCGGTCAGGATCGTTGCACCGATAACAGAGGCCAGCGTATGACCGGATGGGAACGAGTAGTCGTTCGGGACAGCGATCAGAAGCGGTACGCTTTGATCCAGCCAACAGGGGCGCGGGCGGGCAATCAGATGCTTCAGGAATACATTGCCAACCAGAACACCCATGGCAAGACCTGCCAGCAGAATGATCCCATACTTCCGGTATTTCTTTGTGCAGAGCAGCCCACCCGCTGCCAAGATCCAGACGGCACCACTGTTTCCCAGCATTGTGATCTTTGGCATCAGCATATCCAGCAGCGGGCAGGTCAGAAATGCCCGGATCTCATGTAAAATCGTCCAGTCCAGTCTCATTTGTTTCCACCATCCTTTTTCTCCATGGTTTTCTTCAAGCCTTCCAGCGCGAAAGAAGCACAATTCCCAGCAAAAATGCAGGAATCTGAAAATTCGTGAAACTCAGCGGCGGCAGAGGAGTGTCCAGACTGGCCGGGCCGTTTGCGATGGCATAAAGTGAGCCCAGCATCAGTCCCAAAACCAACCAAACCATAGCACTGCGGTGATTCTGCAAGGCGGAGCGGATAGCGCGAATGGACAGTCCGATGCCTGTCAGCACTCCCAGCCCCAGTGCGCACAGTCCCGGAATGACAACAAGCTGTAAGCCGAGCAGGCTGTGAACAGCCTGAATGGTAGGCAGATAGACACCGGCGATCAGCAGGACGGATGAGCCGGAAATTCCGGGCAGCACCATAGCCGTAATGGCTACCGCACCGGAGAGAAATATCCAGCCAAATTGCAATGGCTGAAGCTGTGCGTAGTTGATAGCTCCCAGCCCAACGGCACGGGTGCGGAGCAATGTCAGCCCAACCACAGCTGCAACTCCCACCAGCAGAAACCCGCTATTGCGCCAATTTTCAAGTGCTTCCTGCTCTGCCATCGCAACAAATGGGATGGAACAGACGGTCAACCCCAGAAAGAGAGAACTCATGAAATAGATATTCTGCTCAAACAGACTGGACAGCAGCACCACACAGCTTACCATGCCAATGCCCCAGCCGATGCCCAATTTCAACAGGTACGTCAGGGCAGCTTTTCGTTGCTTCCAATTGCCCCGAAACAACCCGTGGAGCGCATTGATAAAGCGATCGTAAAAGCCCAGAATGAAGGCGATCGTTCCCCCGGACACGCCGGGAACGCTGTCGGCCAGTGCCATGCAAAAGCCATGAAATGCGGTTAAAATCATAAAAGTCCCTCCAAGTAAAAAAGTTTCGATCACTGCTTAGAGTGTACCGAAACTTTTTTAAGAGGGATCGTTTCAACCTTAAACCGTTCTTAAACTATATGGAGTCGATAGCCCACACCCCACACCGTTTGCAGAAGTTTCGGGTCGGCAGGGGTATCTTCAATTTTCTCCCGCAGGCGATTGATGTGGGCTGCTACGGTAATGTTGTCCCCCATCGACTCCAAGCCCCAGATCAGTTCGTATAAGTCCTCTCGGCTGAACACCTGCTCCGGGTGGCGCATCAGGAAGAACAACAATTCGTATTCTTTATTTTTCAGAGGAACCTCTACGCCATCTTTTTTTATGGGCCTGGCGGGGTCGGCTGTCAGCGGGCCGACCGTGATTGTTTTAGGCGTGTCGGCGCAAGGTTTCAGGCGGGCATATTGTGCCAGATGCGCCTTGACCCTCGCCACCAGAACGCTGGGCGAAAAGGGCTTTTCAATGTAATCATCCGCACCGAAGCCAAGACCGCGAATCTTGTCAACATCCTCGCCACGGGCGGTCACCATAAGGATGGGAATATCCTTTTCGGCGCGCACCTGTTTGCAGATGGCAAAGCCATCGATACCGGGCAGCATCACATCCAGCAAGATCAGGTCAAACGGCTGATGCAAGGCGGCATCCAGTCCTGTGGTTCCATCCGGGGCAATGGTCACGGCGTATCCGCCCAGCTCCAGATAGTCCCGTTCGATGGCCGCAATGTCGGCATCATCTTCCACAATAAGAATTCGTTTCAGCTCCATATTACCCTTCCTTTGCCATTGGCAGCTGCATCACGATACGCAGTCCTCCACCGGGAGCATTCTCCGCCCGGACATTTCCGCCCATTTGCTGCATCGATTTTTTGACGACGGCAAGCCCTAATCCGCTGCCTGCACCGGGTTTTGTGCGCGCAGCATCTCCACGATAAAACGGTTCAAAAAGGTACGGAAGCTGTTCTTCCGGCACACCGGGTCCATTATCCTCCATCCAGAGGGTAACGGTATCCTCCTCACACACAGAGCCAAAAGATAACGCGTTTGCGCCATATTTACGGCTGTTATCCACCAGATTGTTCAGAACGCGCTGCAAAAGCTCCCGGTCGGCCAGAACGGTGCAATCGATGACTGCATCGCAATCTACCGACATTCCTTCGTGATCGCAGGTGTTCAGGATATGGTGCAGCGTCTCTTGCAGCGGCAATGCCTTCAGGTGCATCGGGTATTCACTAGCCCCCAGCTTTGCCAGCTCAAACAAACGATTGACAAGAGCCTCCAAGTCCGTTTCTCTTGCATAGATGGTCTGTAAATACCGCTGCCGGGTGGGTTCGTCCGGGGCAACGCCCTCCAGCAGCGCCTCCGTATAAGCCCGGATGGTGGTCAGCGGACTTTTCAGATCATGGGACATTCCGGCAATCAGTTCTTGCTTTCTCTGCTGCTCTCTTTGCTGCTCGGTCAGAGATTTCTTCAAGCGTACTGCCATGGCATCCACTGCGTCACAGGCCATACGAAATTCATCCTGTTCTTCGTAGGCAATGGGCGAATCCAAATCGCCGTCCTCGATCCGCTTGACCCCCTGCATCAAAGCGTCCAACGGTTTTTGGATATGTGCAAATAAATTCCGGGTCAGGTATAGGTTGGTAAACACCACTGTCGCCAGCAATGCAACGAAAACGACGGCTGCGTACAACAGAACACAGGCTTTCAGACCCTGAAACATCGGTTCCAGTTCTTCTCCCATATTGTGCAGCTCGTGCAGGGTCAGGCCCATCCGGGGCAGGTAGATCGATTCCAGCAGGACGATCGCCCCGCCAAAGCCAAGGATCAACAAGATCCCTGCGATCAGAATTGGAATCACCAGCATAATGATGTTTGAGCGCCTGAGCCGTTCTTGAATCGTCATAAAATTCCCTCCTGCTTTTGATAGGTCTATCATATCACAAAAAGGGACAAGAAACTTAAACCAATCTTAAAACTTCCGCTTAAAAATCATTTTCCTGTCAAGAGGGCTGGCACTGTCCAGCCCTCTCTCTTTTGGCCAAAGTTTCCCTCGTTTTTTCTTGCACACTGCCGAAAGTGACGTGTTCTCGAAACTTTTTGTTGACACGGCTCGATTTTTGTGGTAATCTATCCCAACAATTGAATATAACATATTTTTACATATTCGTTCAGAGCCCTGCGGGGCTGAACATTTTGGCTTTCAGCCGTTACATAACCGACTAGCATGACCTTCCAGAAAAAAGCGAAGGCATGGCTGGTCTGTTTTGTGACGGCTTTTTTGTTGCCGTTTTGCCTGTTGAACCTTGAAAACCGCATGACCGTCTGCATGGGATACCCGGCGATGACCCCCAAGTGGGAGAGCCGGAAAACGCCGCCGGAAGGGGGGCAGGAAAGCCATGCAGGGAGAACGGCAGGATGTTGATTTCCCAGTTGCGGAGAAAAACGATGTGCTCAAAATGATCACATCGTTTTTCCGTAACGCCAAGAAAGGACGGTGTGCCTATGAGTAATTTTACCCCTGCATGGTTCAAGAAAGGTTTTTTCAACGAATCCCTGTTCTGTGACGATTTTCTGAGCATCCACCAACTGCTTTACTCGAATGGCGCATTTTTCACCCCGGATGGCCGCATGACCGATACCATGCCCCTGCGGTGTGAGATCTTTGAGATGATGCGTGAATACGTCGGGGCGAACCTTGCCAAGAAGGTCACCAATGTGGTGGATGTTGAAACTGGCGGCACAGGTGGAGGACTTTCCGCCTGTCACCGACCGCATCGCACTGGCAAACGGCACCCTGTATCTGGACGGTACCTTTCAGGAGGGCAAGCCGGAGATCGTGCGCAACCGCCTGCCTGTCAAGTATGACCCGAAAGCCGCCCAGCCCGTCCACTGGCTGCGGTTTCTGTCCGACCTGCTCTACCCGGAGGACATCCCCACCGTGCAGGAGTTCATCGGCTACTGCCTGATCCCCAGCAACAAGGGTCAGCGCATGATGGTCATCAAGGGCAGCGGCGGTGAGGGCAAGTCGCAGATCGGCGTGGTGCTGTCCCGGCTGTTCGGCTGCAACATGAAGGATGGCAGCATCGGCAAGATCTCGGAGAACCGCTTTGCCCGTGCCGACCTCGAACACACCCTGCTCTGCGTGGACGATGATATGCGGATGGAAGCCCTGCGCCAGACCATTATGTCAAGTCCATCGTGACCGCACAGGGGCAGATGGACTTGGAGCGCAAGGGCAAGCAGAGTTATCAGGGTTGGATGTACGCCCGCCTGCTGGCGTTTAGCAATGGCGATTTGCAGGCATTGTATGACCGCTCGACGGTTTCTATCGCCGTCAGCTCATCCTGACCACCAAGGACAAGCCCCTGTCTCGTGTGGATGACCCGGACATTGCCGAGAAGATGGCGGCAGAGGTCGAGGGCATCCTGCTGTGGGCATTTGAGGGCTTGCAGCGGCTGGTGAAGAATGGCTTCCAGTTCACCGAGAGTGACCGTGCCAAGCGCAACCGGGAACTGGTGAAGCGGTACAACAACAATGTTCGATTTCCTCGAATCCGAGGGCTACATCCGCCTGAAGGCGGATGCCTGCACCAGCCTCGAAAGAGCTGTATGAGGTCTACAAGATGTGGTGCGAGGAGAACAGCCTGAATGCGATCAAGGCACGAGGAGTTCAGCGATGCGCTGATCGCCAACCAGCGCAGGTATAATCTGGAATCCACCAACAACATCGTCAATTCGTCCGGGCGGCGTGTCCGGGGCTTTGTGGGCATCGAAGCCCTTGTGCAGCCCGACCTCACCCCCAATAGCTGGCGGGCATGACCCGCTTTTGATCCCCCTATATGGTGCGTTTTCGGTCTTTCGCTGCGTACGTGCGTACAAAGAAAGCCGCCTGTTGCGTACGCACGTACGCAGCAAAACGCCAAAGTTCTCCTTTATAGGGGGGGGCAAAGTGTCAGGTTGACAGTTTGCCAAGAGTGGTAAGTGACGGGAAACGGTACTTACCAGCTCCTACCCAATTCCCCAAAATGGGAATCAGGGTGGGATGGCCGTTATCAGACCGTCTATCTGCCTGTTACCATTTTGGTAACAGGCAAAACCAGTTGGTCAATTTGGCCAACTGAAAAAGCCGGACGAGCTGCGGGCAGGGATTCGCAAATCTTTGCCTGTCAGCTTGCCCGGAGCAAGAGTGCAGAGAGCGCAGCTCTCTGCCCCAGTGATATGATGCTGTGCGTCATATCCTACTGGGTATTATCTGGCGCAAAACGGCGGCAGATCCAGCAGCTCCGCTGCTGCGTTCTCCCCGCCAAGCTGTTGAAACGGAGGGATGTCTATCTGAAACTGACACGACACAACGGACGAGCCGGAGCACACGGCACTTACAACCCCAAGCACAATGACCGCAGTTTTAACCTTGCTAACAGTGAGCACATCGACCCGGAACGAGCCAAGGGCAACATCTACTGGGACTGCTTCCACGGCTTCCATTCGGCTCTCGCTCCACCCGACCCGGATGATCTGGCGGCGACCTTTTCAGATGTGGAACGGCAATTCTATGAGACCCACTACACTGCCTTTGTCGAAAGCCAGAATGAGCGTAACGCCAAGATCCGGCACACAGAGCGCAACCGCTCCATTCCCGACCTGTTGTCCAGCCGCAAGACCTGCCCGGAAGAAACTATCTATCAGCTGGGAACAATGGACGACCATGCCTCCGCAGAGGACTTGCTGAACATCGTCACCGAGTTCATCGAGGAGTTCAAAGCCAAGTATGGCGACCATGTTCATGTGCTGGACTGGGCATTGCATCTGGATGAAAGCACTCCCCACATCCATGAGCGTCATGTGTTCGACTGCGAAAACAAGTACGGCGAGGTGGCACCCCAGCAGGAAAAGGCATTGGAAGCACTGAGCTTCGAGCTGCCCGACCCGGACAAGCCCCTCAGCCGCCGCAACAACCGCAAGATCACCTTTGATGCCGCCTGCCGGAAGATGCTATTTGAAATCGCCAAGCGGCACGGGCTGGAATTGGAGGAAGAAGCGGAGTACGGAAACCGCAAATATCTGGAAAAGCAGGATTTCATCCTTGCAAAGCAGAAGGAGCAGCTTGCCGCCCAGCAGAACAAGCTGGACAAGCTGACCCTGAAAGTTTCGGACATGGAGACCCTGCTGGAAGATGTTTCGGCTGCGGCCTATGACAAGGCGGTGGAGGTCGTGACGGACGTGGTGCGCACCGAGACCCGCAAGGAAGATATGCGGATGATCGAGGACACGAAGAAGTGGGTGCTGTCCCCGGAACGTAAGGCTCCGCAGACCACGAGAGAATACGCCGCCCATCGGTTGGACACCGTGCTGGACAAGTTTCTCAAGACCATGCAAACCACCACTACCCGCTTGCAGGAGAAGCTGCTGAAGCCGGAAGTCCGGCAGAAGGGCAAGGAGCAGGTCAAGGAGAAAGCACGGGATTCCGTTCTGCAACTGCTGAACCGCTTGCAGGCAGAACAGGCACAAAACAAACCAGCGGCACAACCCCGCACACAGGAGGGGCACTCGGAAATCTGAACCTCATCGGGAGAGTTCGGAGCAGAAAGCTGGCACTTTCTGCCCCGGCACCCGGTTACAAGGATATGGAGGTGCAAGTGAAAGAAGTTTGCGTTTGCGAAGCAATGAAGTCCCCAGTGGGGACTTTAAGCAACGGAACGGTCTTGCGTCAGCAAGATGGAGGGACTAAGTCCCGACAAGTTCCGATTTGGCAAAAGAGTAATCTGACCTTGGAGGAAGCGGCGGCTTACTCTGGGATCGGTATCAATAAACTGCGGTCAATGACCGATAGCGATGAATGCAAGTTCGTCCTTTGGAACGGAACCAAACGACTGATCAAACGCCGTAAGCTGGACGAATATCTGGACAAGGCATTCTCGATCTGATGCGGTTCAAAAATTGACCGTTTGATGTTGCAGGGAGTCTTGCGTCATGGTATACTCATGGCGTAAGGCTCCTTTTCAACATTCTGTGAATGAAAAGGAGAGTTTATATGCAAAGACGTAAAGATAATAAAGGCCGTGTTTTGAAGGATGGCGAGGTCTACCGCAAGAGCGACGGGCTGTATATGTACCGTTGGACTGCGAAAAAACGGAAAACGTCATACCATCTATGATGCAACCTTGGAGGCTGCGCAAAGGAAGAGAAGATCCAGCACGACTTGGCAGATGGCATCCGCATTCCGGAGTGCAGCTTGACCCTGAATGACCTGTTTGAACTGTGGCGTAAGAACAAGGTGGGCTTGAAAGAGCATACCTTCGCCAATTACGTCTATATGTACAATCGGTTCGTCCGGGATGAGATCGGCATGATGAAGCTCAAGGACATTCGCAAGTCGGATATCCGCAGCTACTACAATGGCATCGTCCGCAATGGCAAGATGGCGTTGAACACGCTGGAAACCATCCAGAATGTTCTCCATCAGGTCTTTGCGGTGGCGGTGGACGATGAGTACATCCGTGTGAATCCCACGGATGGTGTCCTGACGGCCATTAAAGCCGCCCACCAGTACGAAACGCCCAAACGCCACGCTCTGACCTTGCCCCAGCAGCAGGCATTCCTGAATTTCATTAAGAAAACGCCGAAGTTCCAGCACTGGCTTCCGATGTTCACTTTCATGCTGGGAACCGGATGCCGTATCTCGGAAACGGTAGGCCTGTGCTGGAGTGACATCGACTTTGAGAGTGGGTTTATTACCATTCAGCACAATCTGGTCTACCATGACCACGAAGTCGGTGGCTGCTACTTCACCATGTCCACGCCCAAAACTGCCGCAGGCAAACGGGCAATTCCCATATTGCCTGAAGTTCGAAAAGCGTTGGAGCAGGAACGAGCCAATCAGCAGGAACTGGAACTGGTGTGTGAGTACGAAATCGATGGTATCTCGGACTTTGTGTTCCTGAACCGCTTCGGTCAGCCGCAGAATCCGCAGACCGTCAACCGTGCTATCAAGCGCATCAGCGTTGCCTACAACGAAGCCGAACTGGAAAAAGCGGAAAAGCAGAAGCGCGAACCCGAACTGCTGCCGCCTTTCTCCTGCCACAATCTCCGGCACACATTCTGCACCCGGCTGTGCGAAAATGAGACCAACCTGAAGATCATTCAGGACATCATGGGACACAAGGACATCAGCACCACGATGGAGATTTACGCGGAAGCCACTAAGGAAGCCAAAGCCCATTCCTTTGCAAATCTGAACGGTAAACTGGGCATTTCGGTCTGAAATCTACTACACCAACTACTACACCACTTTTACACCAAATTGCCGGTAAGTTGTGGAGAGTTGCGTAGGGTGACGTACGGGAGCAGGAAAAAGGAAGCCGCATGGATAGGCTTATAAAGGAAAATAAAGCCATTTGTGAGCCTTCCTTGACCTGTCCCCACGATGCGCCCTGAATCTAACTGAGCTACGTGGTAATCTTTGTGTCTCCGACAATGAAATACATCGCGGATTCCGACACAGAAAATGTCAGAAAGCTGACATCCTTGACGGATTTCCGCATGGAGTGACGGAGATGCAGAAAAATCCCCATTAGGACAGACGGATTCTCACATTCTGGCTACCAGCAGAGAACTGTAAACGAGAAAACAGCCAAGAGGACATTTCACCATCAGCAAACGCTGACCGTGAGATGTCCTCTTTTTATATCCTGATAACGCAAGTATACCACTACCCTTGACAAAGGAGAAGACTGTCATGGAACATACGCCTGCTTCGTTTGAAGTTCCCGAACTGGAAAAAATTCTAGCCAAGAAGAAAAAGAGATACGTTGGCTACGAGGAAGGAATGGCTCTCTATTCAATGAGAAAGATTTCGTTCCGAAAGCTGGCACAGGAAGCTCACGCACTCCTCCGCATAAAAAAGATGGCGATCGTCGATCTGGATATTCTGGATGATTATCTGGAACAGCATCGCAGCAACAACTGAATCAGAGTTTTCTTACATAGCGCACTTTTCATCCGAAGGTGCGCTTTTTCTTGAATTTGTATGATTTTTTTCAAAAGTGAGATTTTTTTGATTGAATTTCTTTCAAAAGTGTGATACTCTATCATTGGAGGGTTGTAATATGCTGATAGAATTTCGGTTTAAAAATTATCGTTCATTTCGCGATGAAGCAATAATGTCTATGGAGGCAATGGGCTTAGGCAGTAAAAAAGATTGTCTGATTCATTATAAAAGTCAAAAAATTCTACCAACTGTAGCGATTTATGGAAAAAATGGCGGTGGAAAGAGTAATGTTATCCGTGCTTTTTGGCTAGCCGTTCAGTTTATAAAAAATGCACAGCGAACACAACATGAAAAATCCGAGATTCCAGTTCATTCATTTGCGTTAAATGATTATTCTGCAGAACAACCGACAGAATTTGAGTTTATTTATACCAAAAACAGTATAAAGTACTGGTATGGATTTTCTGCGACACGGCAGAAGATTTTAGAAGAACACCTATTTCATGCACCAAAAGGGCAAAGGGCAACTGTTTTTCATCGAGAAGGACAAAATTTTAGCTTCACAGAGGATAAAGCTCTTCGAAAGCTGATTGGTAAAATGGTATCAGAAAATCAACTGTTTTTCTCCGTTGCGTGTACAATGAATGATGCCGATTGTGTCAAAGCGATGCAATGGTTTAGAGAGGATGTTCGTTTTTCGAGGGATTATGCAGATATTCCAGATCAACTAATTAACTACACTGATGATCCACTCATGCTAAAAGCAATTTCAAACTATGCAAAAGCCGCAGATCTCGGCATTGAGGATGTCCAATTTGATGTTAATAATCAAGAAATCGACAGCAGTGATAAATTCCCCGAAAATATGCCAGATGAACTAAAAAGGGCATTATCGCAATTTGCACAGGCATTGGCATCTAGCCCCCACGTGAAAATGCAACAAATGCGGGTTGACCAAGTTGACGCTAAAACAACGCACAAAGGAAAAAACAAAGATGGCTCGAAAGGGCTTTACAAATTGGACTTGGACGATGAATCAGATGGTACACGTAGATTAATGTCAATTGCTCCTGGAATTGAATCAGCTTTGCGAACGGGTGGACTCCTTCTGATTGATGAAATCAATCGGGAGCTACATCCAATTTTGGTAGCATATATCGTTGCAAAATTCCAGAACAAGAGTACAAATCCAAACGGTGCACAGCTTGTTTTCACAACTCATAATACAGAACTTATGGGTATGGATTTGCTAAGGAAAGATCAATTCTATTTTGTGGATAAGCGCAATGCGGATGGTGTTTCTGAGCTTTATAGTGTTAGTGAACTTGGAACACGAACGACGGAAAACATCCAGAAAAATTATATTCTTGGCAAGTACGGCGCAATTCCGAATGTTGAAATTGAGGAGGTAGAGTAATGCCTCGTCAAGTAAAACGTATTAAGCCTTTAATTTATGTATTTTATGAAGGAGAGAGCGAGCAACAGTATATTGATTATTTAAAGAGTTGTTTCTCTGATGTGGCTGTAATTAAACGATGTTCAAAGAGGGCTTCTACAAATTTATTTGCAGATACAAAAAGTAGATTTGAAAAGGATAAAAAATATAGAGATGTAGCTGAAGCAACAGATGAAATATGGTTCTTTTTCGATGTCGAATCAAAGGATAGGGCAGATGAAATATGGAGTGAACGATTAAAAACCATTAATTACCTTCGCAAACTACGAAAAAAGCCTAATATCCGTGTTCGGCTTTTGATGACTTCTGGCTGTGTTGAGTATTGGTTTATGCTTCATTTTAAGGACTGCGCTCCTCCCACTCAAACTGATGCGGACAAAAAGAAACTCGTAGAAGATGTTAAAAAGATTATCCCAACTTACAAGAAAGGCGACAAAGACTCCATTTGGAAAATTGCTCCTAATTATCCAACGGCAATAAAGTATGCTCAAAAGCGTTTGCAAAGCATTAAGGAAATTCCTTGTATTGAAGATACCGATGAACGAAATCATTGGCTCTGTAAAAATTGTTTAACTTTTTCAACTGTATTTGAAGCACTTGATTTTCTGGAAAGTCTTAACTCTATGGTCTAAAGATTGCTCACTATCAGGGGAATTTTATTGTAAAATGATAATTTTCCTTTGTCTTTTCTTCGGGCACCAAGGATACGAATGAAGCACGATGGATACCAATAGAGTCTTTGCTTGCATTTTCCCCACGATGAAGCCGATTGAGCAGTAAAAGAAGGCTGCCGGGGCTCCGCGCGCAAAGCTGTACGAAGCTGCCGGAAGCGTCCCCGGAGCGTCCGGAACCTAGAATCAATATAAAAGAGCCGCTGCACCTGTGTGATATGAACCCCAAAAGTTAGACAAAAATCAAATTAAGCGACCCCAACGGTCTGAATCCTGTACTGCACAGGGCTCAGGCCGTTTAGTTTTAATTTAATTCGGCGATTGTTGTAATAGTCGATGTAATCGACAATAGCCTTTTCAAGCTGGTCAATGGAATCAAATTTTTCCAGATAGAACAGTTCCGTCTTGAGCAGTCCGAAGAAGTTCTCGACAACAGCATTGTCCAGACAAGTGGCTTTCCGAGACATACTTTGCGTAATTCCTTTTGCTTTCAGCAGATTTTGGTAGGATTTCATCTGATACTGCCAGCCCTGATCCGAATGCAGAATCAGATTGTCAACCTTATTTGGCAGCTTCTGAAAAGCGCCCTCCAGCATATCCGTGATCTGTTTGAAATTTGGATGGCGGCTCAGGTTATAGCTGACAACTTCGCCATTGAACAGATCGAGAATTGGAGACAGATAGAGTTTTTGGTCGTTTACTTTGAATTCAGTAACATCTGTGACCCATTTTCGATTTGGCTGGTTTGTCTTGAAGTGCCGTTCCAGCAAGTTTGGCGCAACTTCTCCGACTTCACCCTTGTAGGAGTTGTACTTTCTTTTTGCGCGAACCTGACAGACTAAGCCCAGCTGCTTCATGAGTTTCTGAACCGTCTTGTGATTCACACAAATATCGTTGTTGTGTAGTTCTTGCGTAATTCTGCGATATCCGTATCGCTTCTTGTTCTCATTGAAGATTGTAATGATCTGTTTTTTACCATCTGGTACTTCGCAGGATTTTGAGACCGATGCAGGTAGTAGTAGAATGTGCTGCGAGGATGTCCGGCAAGTTGCAGCAATGCTTTCAATGGATATTTCTGCCTTAGCTCCTGAACTACTTGTGCTTTCTGTCTTGGCGTTCCTCTTCCAGTACCAAGGCGTTCAATTTTTTTAAGTAATCGATCTCCATCCGAAGCCGTTGATTTTCTGCAATCAGATCTTCTTCTACTTGCTTATCCAGCTTTGGCTTCCGACCTTTCTGTGTCCCACTGGCTGCACAAGCCCTACGCGCCGTTCTACCAGAAGGGCCTCTTCGCCTTCTTCCAGATAGATGCGCTCCCAATCTTGAAGCGTACGTCTTGGAATTCCATACTTGCTGGACGCTTCATAAAAGCTTAATTTTTCATTGTGAAGCTGTTTGATGATTTCTACCTTTTGAGCTCCGTTGTACTTTCGTTGTCCCTTTGGCATACAAAAACACCCCATTTCTAAACAGTATACCATACTGTCTAACAAATGGGGTGCAGTTCAATGACGGGCAGGGGCCTTTTTGTTTTTTGCCAGCTTTTCCTGCACCTTGTTGAACAGGTTCGCGTTTGCGCAGCGAAGCGGAGCAATGAAAGTCCCAGTGGGGCTTTTAAGCGACAGAACGGTCTTGCGTAGCAAGATGGAGGGGGCTTACCCCGACAAGTTCACCTGACACCAACGCCGAAATCGCATTGGGCTGTACCACATCCCGCAAACACAATTCGCCGATGTACCGGCGGCTGCTCAGCATCCGCTGAATCGTATTGTAGGACATCTCCCCGTCCATTGAATTTTTGATGTTGTGTGCCTTTAACCAATCCCGCAGGTCAGTCATGGTCGCACCGTCCGCATACTTCTGGAACGTCTGCTCCACATACGGGGCCAGCAGCGGGTCGGGCTGGTAATGCCGGGTCTCATCGATCATGTAGCCGAACGGAATCGTGCCACCATTATAAATACCCTTGAGAGCATTCTCGGTCATGCCACGCACGACCTTTTCAGACAGGTCAGCCGAGTAGTATTCCGCATAGCCCTCCAGAACAGACTCCAGAATGATGCCCTCCGGGCCAGCCGAAATGACGACTTCCGTAGCCGATACCAGCTTCACACCATTGCGTTTCAGCTGGGTCTTGTACCGTGCGCTGTCGTAGCGGTTCCGGGCGAAGCGATCTAGCTTCCAGACCAGAACGATGTCGAACAGCTTTTTGTCGCTATCTTTATAAAAGCCGCCCTCATTCTCAGATCGTCCAATTCCGGCTTGCCGACTGCAGATCCACCATGTGGGTGTACAGTCCTTTCCGGGCGTACAGCTCTGCCGGGCTGCCCTGCTCGGCCACGATGCCACCCGACAGCACCACCACCTGATCCGCACCAGCTACGGTGCGCATCCGGTGGGCGATGATGAGGACGGTTTTGTTTTTTATGAGCCGGGACAGTGCTTCCTGAATGGCAGTTTCGTTTTCCACATCCAAGCTGGCTGTGGCCTCGTCCAGCAGGATGATGGGCGCATCCTTCAGGAAGGCGCGGGCAATGGAAATGCGCTGACGCTCGCCGCCGGAAAGAGCACAGCCATTCTCGCCGATGTTCGTGTTCCATTTGTCCGGCAGCTTTTCGGCAAATTCCTCGCAGTTTGCCAGCTTTGCCGCTGCCAGAACCTCCTCGTCGGTGGCACCTTTGCGCCCCAGACGGATGTTTTCCAGGATCGTGTTGTCAAACAGGGTCACATCCTGAAAGACGATGGAATACAGGCTCATGAGCTTTTCCGGGTCGATTTGGGAAACCTCCATGCCGCCCACGGTGATGCTGCCCTTCTGGTAGTCCCAGAACCGTGCCGCCAGTCGGGAAACGGTGGTCTTGCCACCGCCGGAGGGTCCCACCAGTGCCGTGACCTCGCCCTGCTTTGCGGTAAAGGAAACATCCCGCAGAACCGTCTCGCCAGAGTTATAGGCAAAGCCCACATGGTCGAACACGATATCGCAGCCCTGATTGGTCAGCTGCTCGCTGCCGGTCTGCAGGGGAGCGTCCAGAATCTCATTCATCCGCCCCACATTGGTACGCATGGCGATGACCGCCGCCAGATTCTGCAAAGCGCCCTGCATGGGGTCGTACATCCGGGATGCCGCCATCAGGAACAGAAACAGGGTCAATACGTCGATGCTGCCCTGTACCAGCAACACCGAGCCAGTGAGCGCCACCGATGCAATGCCCAGCTTGAGCACCATGCCCGCAGAGGACACGAACAGCGCTGTTTCCAGCTCTGCCGCAACGGATTGTTTTTCCACCGCACGAATCTTTTTGGAAAGGCCGGACAGATAACGCTGCTCCGCATTGCTGGCTTTCAGGTCCCGGAGGGTCTCGATGTACTCCTGAATGCCGTCCGCACAGGCCATTTTCGCCGCCATGGTCCTGCCCTGCACCTTGTCCTGCACCCGGTAGCTGCCCACCACGATGGCAGCGGATACCGGGATGACCCACAGAGCTGCCAGTGCCATCCGCCAGTCGAACGCAAACAGGCTCAGCGCAATAATCACGGTGGAGATCAAGGAACCGAACAGGCCGGGAATAAAGTGAGAGCAGGTCTTTTCCAACACCTCGCAGTCTGCCATGATGGTGCTGGTCAGGTCGGCAAGGTCCCGCTTGCCGAAAAAGGACAGGGGCAGCTTGCGCAGCCGCTCCGCAAGGGTCAGGCGGCGGGTGCCGCTCTCTTTATAGGTCGTAAAATAGGTGCCGTTGTACTGGAACCATGTGGTCAGCAAGATCAGCGCAAAGCAGGCCGCACACCCCAGCAGATAAAAGGCGGTTCTCCCGCTCGCGGAGCCTGCCAGCAGATCTTTTACCAGGAGATACAGCAGCCCGGTGGGCAGCATGAACGCCATATTCTGGAACGCACACGCTAAAACGCCCTTTACAAGCCCCCTTGCGCCCTCCGGGGAGCTGGCCGTGGCGTGTTGAATTTTTTCGATCATCCTTTACCCCTCCTTTGCAACCTTCCACTGCACCGAGGCCTGATAATCCTGCCACATCCGGGCAAACAGGCCATTCTGCGCGCACAGTTCGTCCTTTGTACCGGACTCCGCAATCTGCCCGTCCTGCACCACATAAATGCAGTCGGCGTTGGCGACGGTGGACAGGCGGTGCGCGATCATCAGCACGGTTTTGCCCTTGGCAAGCCGGGCAAAGGCTGCCTGCACCTTAGCTTCATTGTCCGGGTCGGCCACAAGGCGGTGGCCTCGTCCAGAATCAGGATGGGCGCATTTTTCAGCATGGCGCGGGCAATGGCAATGCGCTGCTGCTCGCCGCCGGACAGATACACGCCCTTGGTGCCAATAACAGTGTGGATACCCGCCGGGAACTTTTCTATAATATCCATGCACTGCGCTGCTTTCAACGCTGCCAGCACCTCAGCTTCGGTGGCCTGCGGTCTGCCCAGACGGACGTTATCCAGAATGCTGCCCTTGAGCAGACGGCTGTTTTGAAACACAAAGGAGATGGTATCCATCAGCTCTTCCTTGGGGATATCCCGCACATCCGCTCCGCCCACCCGGACGCTGCCGCTCTGCACATCAAAGAACCGGCAGACAAGGTTTGCCAGCGTGGATTTTCCGCCGCCGGAGGGGCCTACAAAAGCCACAGTCCGTCCCGGTTGGATCTCCAGCGAAACGCCCTTGATGACCTCGGTTTTTCCGTCATAGCTGAAATGCACGTCCTGCAGCGCGACAGATGCATCCTGTGGGTGCTGCGGAACAGCCTGAACCTGCATGGGTGCTGCCTCCAGCACCGAGTCGATGCGTGCCAGCGCATCCGCTACCACCATCTTGTTCTCGCTCATGTACATTATGCGGGTCAAAGTCAGGGAGATCACCGGCGTGATGATGATATAGAACAGCAGGTTCAGCAGAAATTCCGGGGTGACACCGTGGGTCGTGAACAGCAGCCCGCCCGCGATCAAAAAGGCGAACACGCCGTTGACGGCGGCGGTGTAGAACATCATGGGCAGGCGCAGGTCTTTGGTGTAGGAGATGACCCTTTTCATACTCATCAATGGTGGTCTTGAACTTTTTGAAGGAAAATACCGATTGCCCGAAGGTCTTGACCACCGGGATGCCCCGGACGTACTCCACGGCCTCGTTGGACATAGCCTCCAAGGCGTTGCCGTACTGCCGCATTTTTTCAGCCATCCGCTTGCCGGTCATGGTCGTCATAATGAGGAAAGCCAGCACCACCGGCGCAAGGCTCAGCAGACCCAGCCGCCAGTCGAACGCCAACAGCAGAACCAGCAGCCCCACCTGGGTGGCGATGGCGTTGTACTGGTCGGGCAGCTGGTGGGCAAGATAGGTCTCGGCGGCTCCGGTGCTCTCGTGGATGATCTTGCGCAGCTTACCGCTGCCGAAGGTCTCGGCAAAGCCCAGCGGCAGCACCGCCAGATGCTCCGACACCGCCAGCCGCAGATTGGTCGCCACCCGGAACGCCGACAGGTGGGAGCACATCAGCGCTGCAATGTAAATAAGGTAAGACAGCACTGCAAACAACACTGCCATCCAGCCGTAATGGGGGATGTTCACCGCCTGCGCATAGTCCGGCGCGGCGTTCAGCACATCCCGCAGGATCTTCCAGATGTACACAAAAGGCACCAGCGCCACCAGCGCACTGACCGCAGACAGCACCCACGAAGCGTAGGTGAAATATCGGTAGTTCCCTGCATAGCCCATCAGCCGGGAAAAGTCCGATCGTTTTTTCAATCAAATCACATCCTTACCGCAATATTGCCATGCGCAACTGCCTGACATGATCGGGTGCGCATGTGCCGTTTATTATGCCTCAGACAAATTTTCCGTGACGAAAAGTTCAATGACATTTTCCATAGTTGCCTGATCATAGTCCTCTGCGATGGCGGCAGCATTCCAATAAGCATAATTTCCTTCATACCAGCTCTGCAGGTCGTCGAGATCCTCTGCATAGCGGAATTCCAGATGATACGTCGTTTCCATCGTATCGGGCGCAAAGGCAAAGTAGGTAAACTCCCCGGAATCCGCATCCTCGCTCTGGTAGAAGAGGAAGCTGTTTTCATTGTCCACATCCAGTTTCTGGTATGTGTGTGCAAACACTTCCTGTCCTTGCGCATCCAGACCGGTGATGGTGTCGCCATTCATCACGAATTTTTCCACGCCGCCCAGAAAATAGCAGTTGAACGCCGTGCTGTCCGGATCTGCTGCATATTTTTCAACAGCCTCCTCGCCATACGGCTCTGCCATGCACATTCCCAGCAGCATATCCGTAGCCGATTCCGCATTGTCCTCGCCTACCAGTGGAGTCGCAGCGTCGATCCACAAATTCCGGTATTCACTCTTTGCCATCTCCGGGAACAGTTCCACATAAGTCCCGCTGATACCAGACAGATAATCCTCCGCATCCATTACCTGACTTGCGGAAGTCGAAGAAGCCACCGAGGAGGAAACGCTGGATGCCGAAGACGCTGTGCTTGCGCTCTGCTGGCCGCAGCTGACAGCAGACAGCAGGCAGACCGCAGACAAGGCCACTGCAACAAATTTCTTTTTCATCATCATATGAAAGTACCTCCGGTTTTAAAGTAAGTTTATTCTAACCGCTCTGTACTTTAGCATATTTTTCGGCCGTGGACTACTCCATTCTGATTTCCCTGCTCCGTTTTGCGAGTCCATTTGCGTGGGTGCGGTACTGCGACGGGGTCGTTCCATATCGTTTCCGGAAAGCCTCCGAAAACTTGCTGGCGTTGTCATATCCTGCATTCTGTGCGATCTGCGTAATGGGTTTTGCGCTCCGGACAAGCTCTACGGCAGCCTGTTCCAGACGGTATTCCTTGATATAGTGGTATACTGGCACACCGTAGACCTGTTTGAACATTTTTTGCAGGTGCGAAACCGAGATCCCGTGTTCTTCTGCCAGCTGCGCAAGGGAGACATACCCCTCCCGGTTTGTCAGAAGGTGATCCCGGAGATGGTGTGCCAGTTCGGTCTGTTCGGTAGAACAGTACAAGTCCGTTCCTTCCTCCTGCGGAATGCGGCTCAGCAGCATCAACAGCTCCACCACCTTGAGCCGCAGGAACCGGAGATCCATGTAGGGCGCATTTTCGTACAATTCCCGGAAAACGTGCTCACAGCGGGGTCCTGCCGTACCGAACATGAACCATCGGTTTCCCAGAAGATTCTGCTTCAGTACCGCAAAATCCACCGAAAAGCCCGGTGCGTTCTTCTCAAGCCAGTTCTGAGCGGCTGCTGGATCAACTTCCAGACACAGCCCTTCGTAACAGCCCAGCGGGAACCGTGACTCTGAACGTGTTCCATGCCGTCCGTCGTAGCAGCTGACGGCCATATCCCCCGGCTTTAGCAGAACGCTATCACGCATGGAAAAGCTGGTTTCAAAACGGCCATTGATGCAGAAATTGATCTCTATCATACCGATCTGCGTGCGGATTTCCGTATAGGTCTCCATCTCCAGCCGCAGCAGCATGATCCCCACGCCATCAAACAGCCGGTAATAGTGAATTTCTCCACTTCCGGCCGCATTTTCAAAGCCGCCTGTTTGTCCGGGATTATAGGGAGTGACCCCCGTTTTGTCATGAAAAATGATATCAATCATACTGTTTATTCAATCCGATCTCCACAATCCGTCTTTTGCAGGGCTTGGAATGGCAGCTGTGGTCAACTGGCAGATCTCTGTCTTTCATGTTTTTCCTTTCTTCGCCCCTTGCATCGCAATTTTCTCAACCATGCGCTATCCCAGTGCCACATCCAGTACCATCATCACGCTGAAGCCTACCGCAAAAACACCGTGCCGACGTTAGAGTGCTGCCCCTGCGACATTTCCGGGATCAGCTCCTCCACCACCACATACAGCATGGCTCCGGCGGCAAAGCTGAGCAGATAGGACAAAGCGGGCACCACAATGCCTGCCGCCAGGATCGTCAGTACTGCCCCGATCGCACCGAGAATGTACCATCGAATCAGCTTTTTCGGTTTCTCCGTCTTCATCTTTTTTGCCTCCGATTGCAGTTCATGATTCTGCTTTTCATTTGGGCAATTTCCAACTTCTTAGAATATCAAATGGACAATACCGCCGACAATTGCCGCTCCCGCAACCCAGATCAGCGCCAGTATGCTTCGCTTTTTCAGCACCTGCCTCCAGGTCTGCACGAACGGCGCATCTTCAAGCCCTGGCAGCACCCAAAACTGGCTGTGCCCGACCCATAGCTTGTCGATTACAACGCCGTCATAGATATTCATGACCTCAAGAAACAGCAGCGCCTGCCAATAGGCCTCACCAAAGGAGGAAGCCTCGTTCCACAAACCGATGATCAGCACAAGAGCAGCAAGCATCACGATAAAGAACGGTATCATAAAGCATTTTCGTTTCCGGTTCATCGTATTGCGGTCGATCAGTCCCAGTTCGATGGCGCGATCCTGCACCTCCTTGGGATAAAAGTACAGTCCATTGACAGCACCACCGATCACAGCGATTTTTACCATTGCGGTAAACAGCAGACAATAAAGCAGCAGTTGCAGTACGATCATTGTTTTTCTCCTCTCAGTCTGCGTGCGAATCGGGCATATGCTCTCATTTCCTTCGTCTTCCATCGTGGTTCATACAAAACAAGAAAGTATGCCAGAAATACCATGTACCGAATCATTTGATCTCCATGCCAATATGCCTCCCCGCTATTATCTGACCTTCATGCAAAAATCGCAACGGTCATTGCCGCGCCCCAGCGTTTTCGTTCGATGCCAAATCAGCTTCGGATGCAGCCCGGTATAGCTGATGTCATCACTGTCGCAAAAGCAGCGGCACAGTTCCGGGCAGCCATATTCTGCGCAGGTGTCGTGATACGGGCATTTCATCATGTCCACACGCCATACGCCGTTGCCGGTCTGCAGTTCTTTTGGGGCAAAGCCCGCCGCCGGGCCGAAAACGCTCCGGGTGGATTTGACGAAAACGCCGGGAACAAGGCGGTAAAGCCCCGGTATGTACAGCAGGGCGGCAAGCTGTTTGTGGCTCGTTCTCGCCAAGCGCTCCACATAGCCGTGAACGGTTTGCAGTGCCTCCTCTTTCGGCATGACCCGCTGCAAGGTCTCGTAGGCCGCAATGCCCGGCAAGATCTGCCGCTTGAGGTGGTATTGCTTTTCCTTGCTTGCACCCACGTTTTCAGCCAGCAGCGCACTCAGGCGCATATCGAAAGCGGTGTTCAGTTCCTTTGCCTGCGCGGGAAAGCGCAGTGCCGCAGTCTCCCGAAAATCACGGGAGAGATAGGTTTCCTTCCTCTTCATCGTCCGTTACCCTTTCTTTTTGTACCCGCAGTCGCAGTAGGGTCCGCCGGAAGCAAGGGTATACTGCCGCATAAAATTTGTCACACCGCCTGCTTCGCTCATGGTGTAGTCCAGATGGCACAGGGCGGGGGTCAGGTCGTACAGACCCAGTTCCTTCATCAGCACGCAGATGCCGCATTTTGTAAAGCGTCCCTCGTAGCCGCTGCCGTCCGGGTATTCGTAAAACTCCATGTTCCACGAATAGGGATTGCGGTCGGCGGCTTTCAGAGCGGCGGTTGCCTTCATAGCGGCAATATCCTTTGGGGTAAATTTGCTTTTTCCGCTCTTGCGGCAGAACCACTTCATCAGCGGCGTCATCTGAGCGTTCTCATAGTATACCGTCAGCGCCTCTGTATCCGGCCGCTTCGGCATACAGAGAACGAACGCCCCGCATGGCGCAGCCAATGATGTTCAATTGGAAGCGGTCGGCCTTTTCAAACTCCGGCAGCCTGCGGATGATCTGCCGGTATTGCTGCTTTGCCTTTTTCGTGATGGCTTTTGCGGTAGCTGCATCATAGCCCAGTACCGCCGTCAGCTGCGTCTGAAACGATCTGGCAAACACCGCCCACATGGCCATGGGCATTCCCATCCAACGCATCTCACTTTGCTCCTTTCCATTCCGCTAACACCCGGCACATCCGTTTCTCGATGTCTATCCGGGTCTGGCGGCATTCCTTCGGATATTTTTTTGCTGCCTGAAACGCGAACTTCACAAATAGACCGGAGCCAACCGGCAGCATGATTTTCAGCATCCCCCGGAAAACGAAGTGGGTGCCGTGGGCATAAACCATCGTCTCGATCTCGCATTCATGCGGTTTTTCGGCAAGGCGCTTTTCCATCCGGCGGATATACTTTGCGGTGTCCCACAGCGCATCGTCCTCCGCGCCGATCAGCAGCAGCTTTCCCCGGATGTTTTCAACGGGAATGTATTCTTCCGGCTCGATCGGATGAGCTGTCTCGGAATCGTCAAACAGCTTGCGGGAGTTTACCATATCGCCGGTGCGTTTGCTCTCGGCGGCGATGCAGTGCCAATAGTCGGGATGCTGATAGCAAAACGGCATATAGGGCAGCGGCTTGCCCCGGAAGGAGAACAACGACTCGCCCTCGACCGGCCATTCCTTGCAGCCGTCCCTTTGCCCTGCATAAAGCCCTGCCACACGAAGTCGCTGGGTGTCATGGCAATGGTCAGGGTGATATCCGGGAACATGGCAGCCGCTGTCAGCGCAAGCGTTCCGGTGGTCGATGCACCGGCAACGCCGATCTTTCTGTTACCGTTAGCTTTCAGCCATGAAATTGCCGTCTCCACACGCTCAAGCGGGTAATTATGATGTCCGTAATCTTTTTTCGCGGGCGACATTGTGAGCACGTTTACACCGCACCCGCAAAGCCATTTCACTGCCGAGCGCGCAAGCCGATCCTCCGGATCATCCCCGATCATCGTGATGACCGCACAATCTGAACCGCCGGCACACGCCCAATACGCACCGTAAAAGCCATTGAGTTCCACATCAAAGTGCAGGTGTTTCATGCTCTCCCTCCAAATCCGATCTTCACGATCTGCATTTTCATCCCGCTGTCCCCAACCCTTGCGAGGAATCGGAAAAAGCAGCTGACCGATGGATCTTTCAGGTCGCTGTACCCCAGCATATAGCCACGGTTGGATATCTGCAGGCGGCTGTCCCATGGGAAAGCTCACTTTTTGCATCCGAAACTGCAAAATATGCCCCCACATCCTTGATCTTTGCAGTCTTGAGCCATGTTTTTGCGATCATCTTCACCGCCGTGCGGTTGGCGGCATCAAAGACCAGCACCCCGCCGGGGAAAGCGTCCGCCATCCCCCGTACCAGTTCCCAAACCTGCTCCGTCAGGAAGTAATAGAACACCCCGGAGGCAAAAAACACCGCCCCGCCGGAGGCATCGATCTTGTCAAACCATGCGGGGTCTTTCAGGTCGCAGGGGATATTTTGCTCCCGCTCCCCGGCGGGCAGTAGCTGCTGCCGCAAGGCGATCACATCCGGGAAGTCCAGATTGTAAATTTTGCATCTGCCGTTGTCGCAGGCTCTGCCGGTGTTATCCAGCCCGCAGCCCAGGTTGACTACCGCCGCACAGGGGTGCGTTTTCAGGTACGCCTGCACCTCAAAGGTAAGGTCGTTCTGCCGCATGGCCACCTCCAGCGCACCGAACCGCTGCATCAGGCTGCGGGAGTTTTTCTCTGCCTCTGAAAAATCGTAGTCGATCTGGTCAATCAGATGCACCGCTGTTTCGTCTTGGTAAAGGTTCGGATACAGCTCGGTACACAGCTTCCGGGAATACAGCGGGAGGATCAGCGTCTCCTGCACGGTGTTTTTCTCGATTTTGTATTTCATAAGCACCTCCCTCAGTAAAGAAAAATAGTCATAATTGCCGCCAGCACCGCCGCTATGACTGCCATGCCCACCGTGCCGAACAGCCACTTTTTCTGCTTGTCTTTTGCGGTGATGTAGGGCTTCAGATCTTCTGTTCCGGGGATCGTCCATACGTTCGTGTGCCCCACCCAATAGCCGTCAACCAACAGGCGGTCCATGAGATTCATAACGGACAAGATAACGAGTAACTGCCAGAAACCCTGAACAAAGCCCTTTGCACCGTTTATCCCATAGACACAGACCAGCACATAGCCGATATAGCCGGGAATGCAGACTGCTTTGAACAGCAGGCTGTTGCGTCGGATGCGTTCCGGGCTTGTAAGCCCCAGTTTTACGCACCGCTGCTGCACCGCCGGGCTGTAAAGATGCACCATCCCAACAGCCCCTTTGCGGATGCCCGCAGCGCAGACCAGAACCAGCAGTGCCCCCAGCCCAAGACCTTCCAGAATCACCTGTAAAAGCATTACTTATTCCTCCTGTATCCGTTTTCATCCCGGTATTCGGGATGTTCCTTTACGTATGGATCCTTATCGCCGCAGATGGTATAGTCGCATCGGCAGCCGTCCACGCAGGTGGTCGTCCGCACGAGCTTGGCATGGAGCAGTTCCATGGACGCATAGTCCACATTGCACAGGGCGGGCATAATGTCCGCAAATCCAAACCGCTTGGCAAATTCCGCCGCCGGACACGCCGTAAATTCATAATAGATGGGCTTGCTGTTTTCGTAAGGCGCAACATCCATCTCGTAATCATGCCATGTGTCACAGTGCTTTTGGGCGGTGCTGAATGCCCGATACATCAGCTTTTTCCAGAATGGCTTGTTGATGTCAACGAATCGCAGCTTCCGGAAGGACGGCAGGATCAGATTTTCTTCTATCTCTTCCATTTCGCGGAATGTGACCACATCCCGGCACACATCGTAAAAGCACATGATGGCGATGCAGTCGTAGGTGCCGCCTACGCCGTTGTGAAAATTCTTTTTACCGCCGAGGTCGGTGCGCCACTTGGAAAGAAGCTCTTCGTATCTCAGCTGCACCTGCTCCCAGACCGCCTCGCGCTCCACCTCCGGATAGTGCAGAGTGATTTTCGCCAGAATTTCCTTTTTGCAGGGTTTGGAATACAGCACATGGCAGCTACGGTCAATTTGTAATTCGCTGTCCTTCATCTTCCCACGCCTTTCAGAAAACCGCTCTTTGCATTTTCTTCGGTGTCGTCCGATTCGTCGTAGGCATCATAGGGTGCCGATGGGTCGTGGACTTTTTTCTTGAACGGTGAGCTCAACTCATTTCTGTGCGCAAAGGCAAACTCCATGTTGTCCGTCCAGCCGGTGTGTCCGGTAATGAACAGCGGATGCAGCCCACGTTTTTTCAGCTTTTTCTCCAGCAATGCCAAGGACTTCACCGCCAGCTTGTTGTCCTCTGCCAATGCGGAAATAAAGCTGTATCCACCGTCCGCGCCGAACCAGATGGTATCGCCGGTAAAGAGATATTTCCCGTCCACAAGGTATACCATGTGCCCCCATGTATGACCGGGAACGAGAAAACACTCGATTTTGATGCCGTCAATGTCAAGTACCCGCCCATCGTGCAGCAGTACCTTTCGTTGTTGATCGTGACCTGCGGCAATTTATAGAGATGATAGATGACTTTTCGCCGCACCTCGCCGGTGAGATAGCGGTTCTCGATCTCGCCGATGTACAGCTTCGCATTCCGGAACAGCCCCGGACTGTCTGCTTCCACCGCACCCACATGGTCGGTGTCCTGATGGGTGATAAGGATATGGTGTATCGACTTCGGATCAATCTCAAGCCAGCCCATTTTTTCGGCATGGCGGTCGTAGTTATATCCCGCATCGACCATAATGGTCGTATCGCCTTTGCGGTAGAAGAAGATGTTCGCCACCCATTCGCGCACGCAGGCAACATTCTCGTCGATCCAGCCAGTGTTCAAAGGCTTGAAGATTTCCTTGCCCCGGTACATCCAGCTCATTGCTTTTCTTTGAAATTCCGTTGCTTTTTTCGACATGATCGCACCTCATTTCTGTGCTGTGACGCACAGCCAGCCCTTTTTGTTTTTGTGGCTCTGAATCTTACAAAATCCTGCTTGCTCCAGATACGTTTTACCGTTCACAATGCAATGCTTTTTACCAGATGCGCCCACTGCTCCGGGTGACAGGCCAGCAATTCCTCGTGTTGCAAGTTCTGCTCATGGAGAACAGGATGTGCAAAATGCCGCTGATACCGGGCACGATATTTTGCGCCCATTTTCAGGGCGTAAAAAATATGGATCTCGGTACCGGGTACATGGATCTTATCCGGAAGTGGAGTGATAAGATCGGAGTAGAACTGATTTTTACAGCTCTGCATGGTCACATAAGGGCGGGCCTCACCAAACATTTTCAGAAAGGCTTTGACATAATCCCCCGACTCTTTAGCACACTTGTCCAGCCGCTTTTGGAGAAATTTCGCCTTGAACTTTCCGTCCCGCACCACAGGGTAGATCAATGGCAGCAGAAAATCCGTCTGCAAGCTTGCCGCCAGCGGCGACGCCTGATCCAGATCGGAGCTGCCCAGAATGCCGTAGTCCATGTGGATGTTCTGCCGCGCCGCCAGCAGCCCCACGAAGGAACCGCCCAGAGAACAGCCGTAGGCTGCCCGGATGTGACCGCCGCAGTGGGTCTTGAGGTAGGCCTCGATCTTTTCGGTCTCCTCCAGCATGGTGGGAAATTCGGTCTGTTCAGTCTCATCAAAGCCATCGTAGCTGACGCACAGCACCCGGAAGCTGTCAGCCAGAAGCGGGATCACGGCACCGAAATTGCTTTTCCAATGGCAACAGGTGCCCGGCAGCAGCAACAGCACCGGGGCATCCTCTGCACCAAAATGGTAGATCTTCATCCTGATCGCTCCTTCTCTACTTATTTTCCACCTGTAAATAGAAGAGATATATTTCTTCGTATAGGGCAGAGTTTTGAGTTAGACAATGCTAACTTTTCATTCTATAAAAAGCCGCATCTCAGCGGTCCTTCTGCCAAAATAATACGCCCTGCCGTCTCCAAGAAGTTTAGGCATTTTCGGAGATTTTGAAAAAGATTTCGCTTTCGGGAACCCCCAACCGTCACCCCAGTGCCACATCCAGCACCATCATCACGCTGAAGCCCACCGCAAAAAACACCGTGCCGACGTTGGAGTGCTATCCCTGCGACATTTCTGGGATCAGTTCCTCCACCACAACATACAGCATGGCTCCGGCAAAAAGGTCAATGGCTTTGCGGTATAGCGGGTGCTGTCGGCACCTTTTGCCGAAAAATTAGCCTCTATAAACATCCCTGTTTTTTCTTGACAAGCCCCTGTATGCGTGCTATTTTAAATTTTGTCAAATTAGTTCAACCTAACCATCTGAGGGGCATTACCCCACAGATTTTTTTGCGCGAAATGTTAGGATCAACTAACTATGCGGCAGTGATTCTCTGCCTTTGCGATGAAAGGAGCATTTTTCATGAGAGCAAAGAAATTTCTTTCCCTGCTGCTGTCGGCAGCTATGGCGTTCACTCTGTTGACCGCTACCGCCTTTGCAGCAGCCCCCGCCGAGGAGGAAAACGACTTTTTCGATTTTCTGCTGGGCAAAAAGTACACCTACCTCTATGCTGCCCTGACTTGGGATGAGTACTGGGCAAGCGAGACGGTCTATGCTGCCGGCAACGCTGCCGCCTCTGCACAGCTGGACAGCCACGAGGAGCAGGATCTGGGCGCATTTGATGCCGTTTCCCGCGCTACCGTCAACCACGGTCTGCATCGTGGCAGCTTCCAGAGCACTGCTGTGATCTACGCCAAGGACGGCAGCAGCTACACCGTTTCCCACTGGTCGGAGGATGGCAAGACCATCTATCTGGCCGATGGCACCACCGTGGGCTGGAACCGGGGCACCATTACCAAGGCCGACGGCTCCACCGTGCAGATGGATCACTACGAGGTGCTGGGCACCAAGTATGTGCCGGTGCGCGTGGCCACCAGCGACCTTGCAGATTTCTGCTCCAAGTACACCGTCGTGGAAAACGGCGGTCAGCTGGTGGGCGGCTACTCTGAAAAGAACCTGACCGCCTATACCCTGACGGCTGCGGTGGACGAAAACACCAACGGCCTGAAGTACGCTACCAAGAGCGGCGATGGCTACACTTTCTCTGCCGCACATACCGGCACCGGTTCCGGCGTGGCAGAAGCCGCCCAGAAGGCTGCGGATGGTCTTACCGTGAACCTGCGCAGCGGCAGCGATGTAGGCAGCTTTGGCGAGTTCATCCGTCTGGACCTGAACGGCAACTACGGCGAGCTGGGCTCCCGGATGCAGTCTGTGGTGTGGACCTACTACGGCGATGACAGTACCTACACCCACGCCAAGGCCTCCTACGGCACCAAGTTTGCAGCCGACAACTGGATGCACAAGTCCATGGGCATCCAGCTGGGTCTGAGCGATTCCGCCCGCTGCCAGCTGCCGGAGGGCACCGATGGCACCGGCTACTGGACCATCACCATCCGCGCACTGGGCTATGCCGACACGGTGGTGAAGTTCCAGACCACTGCCGAGAACCTTGCCAAGCACGAGCTGGCGCGCGCTCAGGCTGTGGTCGCCACGGCACAGAGCAAGGCAAAGGCCGCTTACACCGCAGCCAGCTATGCTGATCTGGAGACTGAGCTCGCCGAAAGTGTGGAGCTGCTGAGCCGGGATACCCTGTATAAGGCTGCTGCACTGGAACAGGTGACCCACCTGACCGATGCTGTGCAGAACCTGAAGGCTGCCTGATCCGGCAAAAAAACAGAACACCCAAAAAGCAAGGTCGCTTTCAGCAGGCGGCCTTGCTTTTCCGTGTCAGGAGAAGATGGAATGAACAAAAAACAATGCAATGCGCTGCTGCCGCTGGTGCAGCTGCTCCCGGCGGTGGCGGCAGCGGCAGCCGTGCTTTTTGCCCTGCCCCGCACCGTGCCGGTGCTGGCCGCCGTGCCGGAAAGACTGACGGCTGTGGTGGAGCAGCCGGTGGAAGCCGCTTCCTCCGAAGCGGAGGAAGAAGTGCTGCCCAAACTGCCCTACGCCGACGGCGTTTACGTCGGCTCTTCCCGGGGCTACGGCGGTGCCGTCCGGGTACAGGTCACCATGGAAAACGGCAGCATCACGGAGGTCGAGATCCTGGGCGCTTCCCACGAGACCAAGCAGTTTCTGCGGCGCGCCAAGCGGCTTCTGACCACCGTGGTGGAAGCCCAGAGCTGGGAAGTGGATGCCGTTTCCGAGGCCACCTACACCAGCCGGGGCATTCTGGGCGCGGTGCACAACGCCCTGACCGGCGAGGTGGTCAACAATCCCCTGCCGCCGCAGCCAAAGCCCGCCGCACCGCTGGTGGTGGAGGAATTTACCGCACCCTCTACCTACCTGGACGGCATCTACACCGCCGAGGCCATGGGTTTTGAGGGCGAGATCACGGTGCAGGTCACGGTGGCAGAGGATAAGATCACCGATATCACTCTTCTGAGCGCCGAGGATGAGGAGGAATATCTTTCCATGGCAAAACAGGTCATCCCCGCCATTCTGGAAGGGCAGAACCCCAACGTGGATGCCGTTTCCGGCGCCACCTACTCCTCCACCGGCATCCTGATCGCGGTCAAGCTGGCACTGGCAAAGGCGGCTGTTGCCCCGGCAGAGGAAGCCGCCCCGGAGCAGGCAGCATCGGAAGAAGCGGCAGAAGAAGCCGCCGCACCGTCTGAAGCACCGGAACCTGAGGAAACGCCGGTCACTGCGCCAACCGTGGAGGTGGTGCAGCCGGAGGAAAGAGCGCCGTTCCCGTGTGGCTCAAGGAAGTATGGCAGCAGCTTTTCCCGGCAGATGCACCGGCATCCTCTGAACCGGAACCGGCATCTTCTGAGGAAGTGCTGTCGGCATCCGAGTCGGCACTGCCGCCGGAAGAGACCGGGATTGAATCTGAAACGGAAGGAGCAGCAGAATGAAATACAAAAATTTTCTCCTCCGGGCGGTGAACCTGCTGCTAATTTTGGGGGTACTGTGGCAATACCAGCAGGTGGCGCTGATCCGGGCGGCAGCGGTAAGCCAGCGCAAGCAGGAAATTGCCGAAGTTGAAGCCTACAATGCTTCCGTTTTGCAGGCGCAGAGCGCAGCACAGGCAGAGCAGAGCGGCTACCGGGACGGCATCTATGAGGGCAGCGCCTATGGTTTTGGCGATGTCATTCGGGTGTCGGTGACTATCCAGAACGGAAAAATGACCGATATTGCGGTGCTGGATGCTTCCGGCGAGGATAAGCCCTACTATAAGCAGGCGCTGCCTTTGCTGGACGAGATGCTGGCAGTGCAGTCTGCTGAGGTGGATACCGTTTCCGGCGCTACCCTCACGGCAGAAGGTCTCATCGGTGCAGTCGAGGACGCATTGGGAAAGGCGGCAGGATGATGGAAAAAATGCAGACAAAGCCTTTGACGGCGGCGCAGCAGCGTCAGCGGGACCAAAAGCGCCGTACATGGCTGTGCACCGGGGTGCAGCTGTTCTTCTTTGTGTCCATGCCGGGCGCATTTGTGGCCGGTTTTTCCGGGGTAAAGCAGATCTTTCTGCACATCGGTGCGGGCGAGGTGCTCACAGCGGACAGCTTCACGCTTTCTCTGCTGGGGCTGTGCGGCTTCACTTTGCTGTTCGACCGGTTTTTCTGCGGATACGTCTGCGCCTTCGGCAGCTTGGCGATGCCGTCTGGGCGCTGTCCGGGCTTGTCCAGAAAAAGCTGTTCCACCGCAAAAAGCAGTTCCGTCTGCCGGAGCGGGCGGTGCTTTGGGGGCAGAAGGTCAAATATCTGCTGCTGGCGGGGCTGGTGGCGCTGTATGTGACCCGGCAGGAAAAGCTGCTGACCGGCGCAAGCCCGTGGGAGGTGTTTTCCCGCCTGACGGCTCTGCGTCTGCCGCCGGAGGGCTTTGGTGTGGGCATCGGGCTTCTTGTGCTCATTTTGCTGGGTATGGCGGTGCAGCCCCGGTTCTTCTGTCAGTTCCTCTGCCCCATGGGAGCGGTGTTTGCCCTGCTGCCGGTGCTGCCATTTGCGCGGCTGCACCGGCAGGCGACGACTGCATCCCGGGCTGCAATGCCTGTAAACAGCAGTGCCGGTGTGCCTGGAAGCTGGAGGAAAGCAGCCTGCGCAGCGGGAGTGCATCGCCTGTGAAGCCTGCGTGGACACCTGCCCCAACAGAACATCCACCGGTGGGACACGGCCCTGTGCAAGCGCCCGTGGCTGCCGGTACTGGTGAAGGCACTGCTCTTCTTCCTGTTGGGCTGCTGGCTGGGTTTCTGCCGGTTTATCTAAACCAAAAAGGAGGCCGCCGCACGGTATTTGTGCAGCGGCCTCCTTTTGGTTGGGATGATTATCATTTTACAGGAAGGCTTCTGCTCCAACAGGTCTGTCATGCTGCGCAGACTGATGCCAAGGGTGGAAAGGTTATGCAGCATCGCACTGGTAGCAGGGGGCAGGATGCTCAATGCGCCCAGAAGGATGAGCACTGAGTTGAAGCTGAGCACAAAGCGGTAATTGCCGCCCACCCGCTTTTACAGGGCGTTGGCAATGGATTTTAACATTGTTAGCTGCAGCTTGATACGGAGGATCATTTTGGTCATGCTCCCTTGCAGAAATTCGCAAACGCGGCCTGTAAAGGCAGCAGAAAGATTGAATGCGTCGTACTTTTTTCGATTTTGCATAACAAATTTTTCAAAATCCTCTTGACGCATTCTACATACCGTGGTATTTTTCTTGTAAATTCCACTGATTTTGTGGAGTAACCTGAATCTCTCCACAAGATGCGGTCGTGTTCATTTTGAACACGGCCTCTCCGTGGATTATCCCTGAAAGATCAACCGCCCCGCAACACACCCGATTCATTTTGCCGCCGATTCACCCGACAAAATCATCGCTGCGCTGCGTGGGCGGTATTTTTCTTTTTCGGGAAGATTGCACCTTGAAAATTTCATGAGCCGTCCGAACGTGATACCGGCTTTCCAGTCAACGCCGCTGCAAAACAGGGGCAGGAACTTCGTTCGGAGCAAACGGTGACCCCATTACATGAGCAAAGTCCCTTTACTTATTTTTTACGCCTTAATAATTCGGAAACATTTGTCGAAAGTTGATTTTGAGCGAATCGGTAAAGGGCAAGAACCGTCCCGTGGCCACAAATTTTCAATTCTTGAAAATGTTGTGCTCCACTGGGACTTCACATCTGCAACTCTTGCGAGTTTTGATGTGATCTTGTTGGGGTAGCACTTGTCGGGGCAACGCCCCTCCATCTGCTGTCGCAGACAGACGCGCTAAAAGCCCACTGGGGCTTTCATTTGCTACGCTGCGCTTCGCAAAGCGCGGTCCCACCCCAAACCCTGCTCATGGTTCGCACCTGACGGTGCGAACAGCAACGGCGTGTCGTGCTTACATAACTTCACCGAGGGTTATCGAACAGACAGGAGGTACAATGACCAAAACAGATGTTCAATCGTCCCTAGCAATTCCCAGCACCACGACACGCCGAACAACAAAACAAATAGAGAGCAGACTGTTCTTCTTTCACACACCCATTATATAATTTTCCTGAATCTGCTTGACGAATATTACGATTAGTGATATATTTATTACAGTAACCGTAATAAGGAGGCAAACCATGCGCGATAATGCAAAAGGTGGTGCGCTTACAGAAGTCACCTTTTATATTTTGCTTTCTCTTTATACGCCAAAACACGGATACGCTGTTATGCAGTTTATTGAAGAAAAAACAGACGGACGGCTTTCCCTAGGCGCAGGCACTTTATATGGAGCATTAAACTCTTTGCAGGACAAGAAGTGGATTGAACCTTATGGCGATAGTGAGGGAAGAAAAAAAGAATACCACATTACAGCACAGGGAAAGAAATTGCAGAAAGAGCTTGCACGACTAACCGAACTTGTAAGCATTGCAAAGTGAAATTATTAGAGGTGCAGTATGAGTAAAAAATGTTATCGCTTCTTTGGTGGATTGCTAAATGCACAGGCAAAATGGTTAAACAAAATGTCCGAAAAAGGCTATCGACTTGTCCGGACAGGGAGGGTGCTCTATGAATTTGAAGAATGCAGTCCTGATGAAGTGACCTATTGTGTAGAGTTTATCGGAGAAAAATCAAAAGAGAATGCAACGGACTACGCTGATTTTTTGGAGGATATGGGCTACAAGGTATTTTTCAAGAATATCAATCTAAACTATTCTGTCGGAAAAGTTCGATTGCGTCCATGGGCGGAAATGGGCGGTTGTATTGCAACAAACGCAACAACTTTTAACAGGGAACTATTGATTGTGGAAAAATCAAACGACGGAAAGCCTTTTGAACTTCATACTTCTTATGCCGATAAAGGAAAAATACTACCGCAATTTGCGTAACCCATGGCTATTCCTGCTGCTCCTATTCGCACTGTTTGCGATTATCAAGCATTCTATTGTCTTGGGTATTTTTTCATTGGTTTCTGCAATTCCCAGCATTCTATACCAGCTCCAAATTATAAATGTCCGACAAAAAGCCAAAACGTGGGAACAATAAAAAACAAAAAAAGATTGCTCCGCAGCTTTTGAAGAACAGCACCGTGCAGAGCTGACAGCGTACCGGAAGGCAGTATACAGTAACTACGCAGGAAACGGCTCAGGAGGAATTGTGTCAAATTGACACAATTCCTCCCACCTCTGCGGAAGCAAGCATCCGCAAGCAGATTGCAGAGCGGAACAACGTTAGCGAATCCTATGTTGTCCGCTCGGAAAAGTTCATGCGGGGCGTGGAGATCATGGAGCAGATGATGCCCGGTACGAAAGAGAAGATCCTGTCCGGGCAGTTCAAAGTCCGTGATACCGATATGCACCGTCTTGCCAAGGCAGATTTTCCGAATCGCAAGCAGATTGTGCACGAGATTCTGCACCCGGAGGACCGCTCTGCTCCGCAGAAACGAATCTACGGAATCAACTATTCTGCGCTGGAAGCTGCCGTCCGGCGAATCCAGCAGGATGTTGATTTCCTGATGAAGTATCTCCCAAGGTGCCTGATGATGCCTATGTGAAAGTGGAGACCACGAAGATTCTCAAACAGCATAAGGCATATATGGCACAGTTTGAAGAACTGCTGAACGATGAAAAAATCGCATAACGACAGGCACTTGTAAGCCATCAACGAGCCACCAGCCGCAAGTGCAGGGCGGAAAGCATCCGCGCCCTTGCGCCTGATAAAAATTGGAACTTTGATTTTCTCGCTCAGCTTTGCCATGGTGGGACGATCAAAGGAGCGTGCGTTTGAACAAAAAGAAAAAGTCCACAAACACTTCCCCCTATCCCGATGAAGTCATCGACCGTCTGGCGCGGGCATTCTACCCGGCCATCCTTGCCTGCTGGAACAGCGAGGAGGGGCAACGGTCACTTGTCGGGGCAAGGCCCTCCATGCTTGCGCAAGACCGTTCGGTCGCTTAAAGCCCCACTGGGGCTTTCATTGCTCCGCTGCGCTGCGCAAGCGCGGAAGCTTGCGCGTGGCAGGCGGAACAGGCTCATATTGCAACTAAAGAAAAACAGGAAGTTCCCGTTGGGGAACTCCCTGTCTTACTTATCGTGTGTGGATTTTTGCAGGGTGCGTCCGTGGGGCGTACCCTGTTTTTTGTTTTTCTTGGAAACTTCAAGACTTCTTCCGATTTTGGAGAGTGGTTGCCATAGCAACCGACAATCCTAATGGGAATCTGCTAAAATGCTCTGCGGTTGGTTATGTATAACTAACTGCCAGAAATTTTCATTATTATAAGGAGTTTCCATGAAAGATTACGTCGTTCTTTTCTCGCTGCTATGGCCGCTGTCAGCGCTGCCGGTGTCCTGACCGCCTGTGGTGGTTCCGGCAATGCAGCTTCTTCCGCTGCCGCTTCTGAATCCGCCTCTGTTTCCAGCGAAGCAGTCTCTTCTGCGGCTTCTGCCGATGAGACCGGCACCCACATCGTCATCGACCACGGCGGCAGCGAAGTAGAAGTGCCTAATAAGGTCACCCGTGTGGTCATCGACCAGATTCCCATCCTGTCCACCTACATGGCCTATTTTGAGGGCAGTGCCCCCTATATCGTGGGCTACTGCGGCTCCTTCAAGTCGGTCATTTCCGACACCGTGCTCAAGAACATCGCTCCGGAGCTGATGGAATCCAGCGACACGGTCTATGCGCAGAGTGACCTCAACATTGAGGAGATCATGAAGCTGAACCCGGATGTCATCCTGTACAATGCAGGCAATTCCTCCCGCGCAGAGACCCTGAAGGCCAGCGGTATTCCCTCGATCGGCTTTGCCACCGTGGGTGCTTCCACCGAGGCTGACCCGCTGGAGCGCTATGAGGGTGGCTGAAACTGCTGGAGGATGTCTTTGGCGAACCGGGCAAGACCGAGGCCTTTGTGGCTGCCGGTGACGAGATCGTGGCCGATGTGGAAGCCCGCATTGCGGATATTCCTGAGAGCGACCGCCCCAGCGCCCTGATCCTGTGGAAGTACTCGGACGGTGTGCCGCAGGTCTCCGGAAACGGCACTTTCGGTACCTACTGGATGAAGCATCTGGGCGTGACCGACAAAGCGCTGGAAGCCACCGGTTTTGCCCAGACCAGCATGGAACAGGTCTACAGCTGGGATCCGGACATCCTCTTCCTCGATGGCCCCGGCCTGCAGCCCCTGCGCACGGAGAATGTGCTTTCCGGCAACGTGGATGGTGCCGACTTCTCCACGCTGACCGCCGTGCAGAACGGCCGCGTGTACAACACCACCCTCGGTATGTGGAACTGGTTCACCCGAACCCGGATGCCCCGCTTGTACTGGCATGGCTGGCCTGCAACACCTACCCGGACGCTTTCGCAGATTACCCGCTGGGCGATACCATCAAGGAATACTACAAGACCTGGTATGGCTATGATGTGACCGATGACGAGCTGGAATGCTGCTGTACTGATGAAGGACACCATCTGGATCAAAAGGCCGCTTTACCCGCTGGCTATCCTGCTGATGCTGGCACTGCCGTTGACCACCTCAGTAATCTGCCTGTGCTTCGGACGCATGAATGTCCCGGTCGGGGAAGTGCTGACCGCCCTGCGCACAGCTCTGACCGGCGGCAGCGCGGCCAATGTGCAGAACTATTCCATCGTCATCAACCTGCGTCTGCGCGCATCCTCATAGCCATCATCGTAGGTGCAGGACTGACCTGTGCGGGCAACACCTTTCAGTCCCTGTTTTCTAATCCGCTTGCCACGCCGGATATTTTGGGCGTGACCAGCGGCACCTGTGTGGGTGCAATTCTGGCCATCATTCTGTCGTGCAGTATTCTGGAAACACAGCTCATTGCGCTGGTGTTCGGCCTTGCGTCTGTCTGCTTTACCCTGAAAATTGCAGGCAAGAACGATGGCCGTTCCATGGTCTATCTGGTTCTGGCCGGAACCATTGCCTCTTCTCTTTTCAATGCGGTTGGATCGCTGCTCAAGTATACGGCCGACCCGCAGGATAAGCTGCCGGAGATCACCTACTGGCTGATGGGCAGTTTACCAGTGCCAGCTACCAGAAGATCCTCATCGGCTGCCCGCTCATCATCGCAGGCATCGCTGTCATTTACCTGCTGCGCTGGCGGCTGAACATCCTCTCCCTGAGCGATGACGAAGCCCGCGCCAGCGGCATCAGCATCAAACAGACCCGGATGCTGTTCATTCTGGCTTCCACGCTGATTACCGCCTCGGCGGTATCAGTAATGCGGACAGGTGGGCTGGATCGGGCTGCTGATCCCACTGCGCCCGGATGCTGGTGGGCAGCAACAACCGCTATGTCGTGCCGGTGAGCCTGAGCCTTGGTGCCAGCTTCATGATCCTAATCGACACGCTGTCGCGCACCATCAGCATCATTGAGCTGCCGCTTTCCATCCTGACCGCCATCATCGGTGCACCGGTGTTCATCTCTCTGCTGAATAAGACAAGGAGCAACCTGCGATGATCTTGCAAGTACAGAAAGGCTGTTTCGGCTACCCCGGACAGCCTGCCATACTGGAAAATATCGACCTGACACTGGAAGAGGGACACATTCTTGCCATCCTCGGCCCAAACGGCATCAGCAAGACCACTTTGCTCAAATGTATGATCGGTCTGCTGCCGTGGCACAGCGGCAAGACCCTGCTCTATGGTAAGGAGATCCACACCCTGAAGCCGAAGGAAGTGTGGAGCACCATCTCCTACATCCCGCAGTCCCACGGGTTTGCCTTCTCCTATACCGGACTGGAAATGGTTTTGCTGGGCCGCAGTGCCCATCTGGGTATGTTCCAGCAGCCCGGTAAAGAGGAACTGGAAATGGCCGAAGCCATGATGGAGCGGGTGGGCATCTCTCACCTTGCCAACAAGGACTGCAACCGGATGAGCGGCGGCGAACTGCAAATGGTGCTCATTGCCCGTGCCCTTATCAACGACCCCAAGCTCATTATTCTGGACGAGCCGGAGACCGGTCTGGACTTCCACAACCAGATCCTTGTCCTGAACATGGTGGAGCGGCTGGCGCATGAGGAAGGCATCAGCGCCATTATGAACACCCATTATCCCACCAACGCCATGAGCGTGGCAGACGAAGCACTGATGCTCAACCGCAAGGGTGAATTTTTCTACGGCCCGGCCGCCGCCATCCTGAACGACAGAACATTTCCTATTCCTTTGATGTTCAGGTCATCGTGGACGAGTTGAATTATCAGGGCGCGCCGCGCAGCATTGTGCCAGTGGCCTTGCGAGGGAATGCCGTATGAAGATACCATTTACACTTTCCCAGCTGCGTCCCATCCGGGAGGCCATGACAGTTTCCCGCCCAGCAAAACTGGGCGAGAGTGTACCTGTTACCTGGTTCTCGCTGGGCGGCGGCACCTCCATCACCCCGGAATATTACGACTGCACTACCCTGTATCTGGGCGGGGAAGGCTGCGGCGATTTCCTTCTGGGGGAAGAAAGCCGCATCGTTCCCCTGCATCCCGGCCAACTGCTGGCCGTTCCGCCTAAAATGCTCTGCGGCTGTCTGACCGACAGCGGCATGATCTATACTGAAATCATTCTGAAAAAGGAGAACTTAACCATGAACAACATTCTCAAAGCAGGCCAGCCCACCGAACTGAAGATCTCATTTCTTACGAGGACGGCAGCATTGCAAACCTCGACCTCGTCCACGCCGACAACATGAAATTCGTGCTGATGGCCTTTGACGAGAGCACCGGCCTGACCCCGCACCGTGCACCCGGCAACGCCATCCTGACCGCGCTGGAAGGCAAAGCCATCATCGGCTATGAGGGTCAGGACTATGAGCTGACCGCAGGCCAGAGCTTCCGTTTTGACAAAAACGGCCTGCACAGCGTCACTGCACAGGGCAAGTTCAAAATGAGCCTTCTGCTGGTGATCGAATAAGCGATTTTCTCATCACAACTGACGCAAAGAACCCGTCCGGAGCATTCCGGACGGGTTCTTTGTCATTCAATTTCTTCAACAGTAATACAGGAAGGAACGCAGGCGGCTCCACGCCGTTTCGTCCCAGTCATTGTCCAGCGAAAGCTGGAACAACGGTGCCTTGCAGGCATCCCGCAGGCGCGCATATCCAGGATCGTGGCAGCGTTTTCATAGCGTGGGGCGAGGGTCAGCACGGCATCCGCCCGCCCGGAAAGCTCTAATGCTTTTGCATAGCGGTAGCGGCCATTCCCGCCCGCAAAGTGCGGCAGGATGGTGTCTGCCGTTTCAAACAGAACCGCAGTGTCCTGCGCAAAGGTGCTGTGTGCACCCAGTTCTGCGCCGATGGTCTGCATCTCCTGCGCCATCTGTTCCAGCCATTTGGCACAGGGCTTGTTGGCATCCATGTTGTCCTTCAAAGGAACCAGAGCGCCTCGCTCAACGGCGCGCGGAGCAGCTGGCTGCCCTCTGCTTCCAGCGTAGAAAGCACTCCGCTGTCCAGCTGGGTCAGGCAGAGCGTACCCACGGTGGCAAGCCTGCGGCCCGTGGCGGGGCATCTGCCAATCTCTACCGCAGCCTTGTGGGCTGTGCCCAGCCGGGCAGCGTGTCCCATGCAGCAGCAATTCCGGCGCGCATCGCCGCCGGGGCGGCATACAGGATATCTCCGGCCAGCAGTGCACGGAACAGGGCATCCCGGTCCTGCGCCGTTGCAGGCAGGGTTTCCAGCATCGGGCTGACCAGCTTGGCGCTCTGGTTTCCTCTGCGGTCCAGTACTGCCCGGATGACGCGGGCATACTGACCATCCGCTTCTGCGCCCCGCGTCTGCGGGATCAGGAACTGTGCCGGTGCCGGGTCTGCTTCCTGCTGTGCAAGGATGCCGCCCAGCAAAGCAGGGAAGGGCAGATATTCCTTTGCACTGGTCTCGGCACATCCAAGGCTCAACGCATGAGCGCTGAGATGCGGCAGTGCATGGGCATCCACCCCCTGTGCACGGAAATATCCGGTCAACGATGCCGTGTATTCGCCCAGCGGCGGCAACCAGAGCGGAAAATCCTTTTCCGGCACCGCCGGGAGATGACAGGGGCGGATATCGACCTGCTCCAGCACAAAGTCCTTGGGCAGAACTTCCACCGGGCGGTGGTTCAGGCTGTTCAGGAAGGCTTCAATGCGGGTGATGACACCCACATTGGAAAAGTGCTCGTCCACTTCGATCTGCAAGTAGGGCTTATCCCCCATCTCCTGCTTGAACAGGTGTGAGAGCATGGTGTCCGGGCCGCAGCCGTGGTTGGTCAGATACACCGCATACAGGTTCGGATGATGAGCGATGAGCTTTGCGCCGGACAGGATGTGCTGTCCGAACGGATAATACAGATTTTCGTATTCGTCCGCAATGTCCAGCGCATGGCCGGGCAGATGACTCAGGGTAATGACCTTGTATCCGCGTTCCAGCAGAAGTTCCGGGATGCCCATGTTCAGGATGGGGTCGGAAACGCCATAATTCCGGGTGATGAGCACCAGAATTTTGTCCTCCGGTTTCAGGGTCGCCAGCAGTGCTTTGCCCTGCTTTTCCACTGCGGCAGTATGGCGGCGCACCGCCATGGCACCGCTGAGCAGTGCTTTTGCGCAAAGCGGCTTCGGGATACCTAGTACTTTGCCCAGCCCCAGCATGGCGGTGGCCATGGCTTCCTGCCCGAAGTCCAGATCAAATACCGGGCTGAGCAGGGTGATGCCCTTGCTTTCGATGTCCAGTGCCTTTGCGATGGACACCGCCGCCGTCTGCATATAGACGCAGCCGTAGTTGTGCTTCACCCGGCTCTTTTCGTGCTTCATGGTGTGGATGCTGGGCAGAAAGATATAATCCACCTTCTGGTCGATGAGCTGCTGTATGTGGCCGTAGATCAGCTTGACCGGGTAGCAGGTCTCGCTCTGTGCCAGCTGCTGGGAAAGCCGGATGGTTTCCTCGCTGGTCGGGTCGGTCAGGACTACGTTGAACCCCAGCGAGGTAAAGAATGCATTAGCCATGGGGAAGAACTTGTGGATCATCAGCACAAAGGGCACGCCCACCGTCTTTTTGCGAGGGTCGCGTTTCCCCGTGTAGCCTTCCAGAAGCAGGTTGTCGGCCTGCCGGTAAAAATCGATGTTTCTCTGGATCTCTGCACTGCGGCTGTCCTCTGCGGCCTGTGCCGGGCTGTCAAACCCGACGAACTGACTGGACGTATCGCCCACCGCTTCCTGTGCCAGCAAAGCGCGCCATACGCACCACTGATGGAAAAGACCGGGCTGACCTGTACGCGGTCGCCGTATGCGGATTGGAATGCCGCCACAATGCCGGGGTTGTAATCGACACCGCCCTGCAAAACGATGTGCTGCCCCACAGGTTTAGAACCAACAACTTTATGCAGATAGTTCTGTACGATGGAGTGACAAAGGCCTGCGGCAATATCCGCCCGTGAAATACCTTCAGCGGAAGCGGACGCAATGGCCGTTTCGATAAACACCGTGCACCGTTCTCCCAAGGATGCCGGATGTTCAGAGGATAAGGCTAATGGGCCAAATTCCTCCAGTGGGATGCCCATACGGGCAGCTTGTTCTTCCACAAAGAACCGGTACCGGCAGCGCAGATCTTGTTCATCTGAAAATCCACAACTTCACCGTTCTGGATGCTGATGTATTTGCTATCCTGTCCGCCGATCTCAAACACAGTATCGACTTCCGGCACCCAATGAGCAGCTCCCTTGGCTTGCGCAGTGATCTCATCCCGGACAGCATCTGCTCCGATACGTTTGCCGATGCGCTCTCGTCCTGAACCGGTCACACCGACTGCGGTGAACCGGATATCACCAAACCTCTGGCGAATACTTGCAAGGCCTTTGCGGACAGCTCCTTCCGGGTCACCTGCGGTGCGCAGATATTGAAAGTCTACCAGTTCACCCTCCGGCCCCACCAGAACAAGGTCGGTGCTGGTGGAACCGATGTCGATGCCCAGCGCACAGCCCTTCTCCGGGAGGATACCGGTGGCCTTCGGCTCAGAAGATCAGTGCCGGGCAACAGTTCCAGTCTGGGAAGCCCGGTTGTCGTGGAGCGTGTTGCCATTGCATCGTTCAACAACGCATCCAGCTGTGCCAGTGTAAATGCACCTTCTGCCTTGCATGCTGCACCGATGGCCGCTTCAAAGCGCTTCTTCCGGGACGATCAGTTCCTCTTCGGTCAGGTCGAACACATCCCGGATAGCCCGTATCACGCCGGAGTTGCAGGTCACGCCGCCGCAGAATACCACTGGTTTGCAGACCGGCAGCCGCCGCACAATGGTCGCCTTGTAGTTATGGATCATTGCATAGCACAATCCCAGCAGGATATCCGGCGTGGAAACACCTTCCTGCTGGCGGTGAATGATATCCGTTTTGGCAAACACTGCGCAGCGTCCGGAAAGCCGCGGAATGCTCTGCGCCTGCTCAACCAGCGCAGAATAATCCTCCAGCTTGCAGCCCACACGGGACATCTGATCCTCAAAAAAAGGAACCGGTGCCGCCTGCGCAATGCTCGTTGGCCGCAAACTGCGGGGTCCGGCTCTGGACTTCCGTGATGAACCGCGCACCCTGACTGCCGATTTCAATAATCGAACCGGCCTGCGGCACAAGCCTGCGTACACCTTCCACGATGGCAGGAATCTCTCCCAATTCTGATAGAACCGGACAGCGTTCCAGTAGTGCCCCGGCATTATCACCTGTCACACAAACAGCAAGTGTCTCGTCCCTGCCAATAGCAAGTTCCGACAAGCCCTGCCGCAGGCACAGAAGTGGTCTGCCGTGATGCACGGCAAGCCAGTACTTCTCCACTGTTCCGTTCTGCATCAGCACGATTTTGACCGTGGAGGTACCAAGATCCATTCCCAAAGAATACATGGGACAGCTCCTTTCAAAAATCAACCCTGTTGCTTTGAGGGTTTGACATTTCAAACTTCATTCCGTATAATAGAGCTGTCGTAAATTAGACAGCTCTAACCAGAGTTTAACACAACTATCTCGATGTGTCCGTTGTTATGGCAACGGACGGAATGATTTTGGAGCATGGAAAAATATTATTCGATTTTACAGCAGTGCGGAATGTTCCACGGCATCCAGCCGCGCCGCTACCAGGATGTTCTGGACTGCCTGCACGCAAGCGTGCATCAATATCCCCGCAATACGCATCTTGTGGAACTGGGTGAGCAAAGCCACAATACAGGCATCCTGCTGGATGGCACAGTGGAAGAGTTTCTGTATGATGAAAATGGAAATCAGGTCAGCATCTGTACTGGCAAGCGGGCAGATTTTTGGGGCCGAACTGGCCTGTACCGGCTGGAGTACCAGTCCGGTCTGCCTGCGGGCCGACTCAGACTGTACGGTGCTCCGGTTGGATTTCAGTGCGCTCATGTCCCAGCAGACCATGACCTGCCCTGTCGGATGCAGGTGACCGCTAATCTGATGCAGGATATGGCGCAGCAGCTTCTGTTCTTCAATACAAAGGTGCGCATTCTTGCCCAGAAGCGTCTGCGGGATCGGCTGAAAATTTATTTGCAGACGCTGACACCGGACAGCAAAGGGTGTTATCATCTGCTGTACAGCCGCACCGAACTTGCCGACTTCCTCTGTGTAGACCGCAGCGCGCTTTCCCGCGAATTGTGCCGGATGCGGGATGAGAAACTTCTTGAATTTTCCGGGGCAAGAATCAAGATTCTGGATCATGATTTTCTCCGACACTGAGCTTCAAACTGAAATAAAAGGAAGGCAGGGTGCGTCCTTCGGAGCGCACCCTGTTTTTGCGTTTAATCCTCTAGTCCGTGGCTTCCTGCCACATTCCTCAGATACTCCTCCGGTTCACCGTTGAGAATCAGGTCTGCATACGCCAGAGGGTCGTTATAGATGAGATACTCCAACTCCGACCTCTGCGCCATGGTAACGTCCAACGCATCCTCGACCCCGGTACAGTCGATAGAGATTTTTCTCCCATCCCAGAGCAGCAGCTCCACGCACCCGGCGTCCATGTTGAACGAACAAACTCTTGCATCGTATTTCATAATTTTGTCCTTTCTGCCTTACGGCACTCTTACCGTGGTCTGTCGTGCTTTCTTATGATAAGGTCTGGGACGTTTTTCGATGGAAGCAAGAGATTCGTTCTGTTTTCCGAAGAATACAAAAAATCCGAACCCTTCTCCTATCGGAAAAAAGTTCGGATTTTGTTGTTGTGGTGCACCTCCAGGGACTCGAACCCTGGGCCCACTGATTAAGAGAAACCAGCATGCAACAATTGTCAATTTTCAAAATTGCGCAGATCGGTCTTTTTTATTGTTTTATCGCAAATTTAAGTTTTGCGTCTTCTGTATCCTTTGCACTTGTTATCCACTCTCGCATCCGTTATCTAGCCGTTCCGGTGTGCAAAAAGTGTGCAAAAATGTGCAGAGGGCCTATACGGACAAATAAACCACCGGTTCCCTGGCAGGGTTTGAGAAAGACAAAGAGGCCGCCCGCTGTGCTTGTCTGCACAGTGAGCGACCTCTTTATGTATGTTTTGGCACCGCGCCCTTACAGGTTCGCGCCGTTCGAGGCAATCACGTCCCGGTACCACCAGCCCGAATCCTTCACGATCCGCTGCTGGGTGGGGTAATCCACATAAATCAGGCCGTAGCGGCAACTGTAGCCCGCCGCCCACTCGAAGTTGTCGAACAGGCTCCACACCGAATAGCCGATCACCGGGATGCCGTCTGCCATGGCGCGGGCCACCTCCAGCAGATACCGGTGGAGAAAGTCAATCCGCTGGGGGTCATGAACCTCGCCGTCCAGCATGACGCAGTCCAGGCCCGAATAGCCGTTTTCGGTGATGAGGATGGGCAGGTGGTACCGCTCGAACCAGAACTTGCTGGCGTGATACAGCACCTTGGGGGTGATGTTCCAGGCCGCCGCCGTCTGGGGGCTGCCCTGGTAGGCGTAGGCATCGTATTTGGAGGGGTCGGGGACGATGTCCACCGTGCCCTGGTAGCAGTTGTAAGCGTAAAAGTCCAGGGGTTGGGACACCAGGGTCCACTCCTCTGGGGTCATGGTGTACAGCTGGTCCCCGAACTTCTCCTTGGCCCAGGCGGGGTACTGCCCCAGGAATACCGGGTCGGCCCACCAGGTATTGGACATGATGTAGCCGGGGTAGTCGCTCAGAGACTTCTGCCGGGCCTTCTCCACTTCCTCCGGGGAGTCGTCCTTGGGCAGGCAGCAGTCCCCGGTGGGGGCCATGCCCACCCTGGTGCCGGGGCAGTTGCGCCGCAGCATCTGCACCGCCCGGCCGTGGGCCAGCAGGATGTGTTTGGTGATGCCCATCATGGTTTGGTCGTCGTTGTGCTCAAAGGGTGCGTGAACTCCTGCCACCAGCCCCAGGCCACAGAACATCTGGGGCTCGTTGAAGGTGAGCCAGTACTCCACCCGGCCCGCCAGGGCTTTGGATACGACCTCCGCATACTCGGCAAACCAGTCGGGGCTGGCAGGGTTCTTCCAGCCCCCCTGCCGGTAAAGGGCGGTGGGCAGGTCCCAGTGGTAGAGGGTCACCAGTGGCTGGATGCCGTTTTTCAGCAGCTCGTCGCAGAGGTCCTGGTAGAACCGGATGCCTGCCTCGTTCACACGGCCCACGCCTTCCGGCAGCACCCGGGGCCAGCTGATGGAAAACCGGTAGGCCTTCAGACCCATCTGCTTCATCAGGGCCACATCCTCTCGCCAGCGGTGGTAAAAATCAATGGAGATGTCGGCGTTCTCGCCGTGGGCGATCTTGCCGGTGCCGTCATGGACCAGGGTGTCCCAGATGGACTCCCCTTTGCCGTCGGCGTTCCAGCCGCCCTCGATCTGGGTGGCCGCTGTGGATGCGCTCCACAGGAAATCTTTGGGGAAGGTGGTCATAATCTGTCCTCCTTGTATTTCAAGAATCCCCCGCCTGGGGTCAGGCGGAGGATTACGAAAAAGAAGTACCTGCCCCGGCAAACTGGGACAGAGGGAAGATAGCTTGTTAATGCTTTAGGAAGTGCAGCAGGGCCTCGGCGGAAGCCTTGGCACCGCCCAGGCTCTTCATATCTGCACTGAACTCCGCAGCAGTGGCCTTGTAGGAAGGCTGGGTCAGCAGCTTGACGATGGCAGCCTTCAGGCTTTCGCTGGTGATGGCGTTCTTGTCCAGGAAGGCGCAGCCCAGCCCCAGCTTTTCGATCTGCCGGGCGGTGATGGCCTGCTCCTCCATCTGGGGGATGGCGATCATGGGCACGCCGTAGTAGATGGCCTCGCCGGTGCCCCCCATGCCGGCGTGGGTGATGAACACTGATGCCTGGGACAGGATGTCCAGCTGGGGAACCATCTGGCCTACTTCCACGTTGGCGGGGATGTTCTTCAGGCTGGCGGGGTCGATGGAACCCAGGGCTGCGAAGACGTTGATGTCCAGGTCCCGGACTGCGTCAAACAGGATAGGGTAATACTCCGGCCAGTTGTTGAAGGCGGTGCCCAGGGAAGAGTACAGCAGGGGTTTGCCGTTGTCGGGGGCCTTCCAGCTGCCGAAGGCGGTCCGCTTGCCGATCTGTACCCCGGTGAACACGAAACTGTCATCGAAAGTCTCGTAATTGGGAACCAACTTTTTCTGCATCATGACCAGGTTGAAGTCCCCGTGGCCGTCGAAGATTTCCTTGACGGTCAGCAGGCGGCAGCCATATTTTTTGGCATAGGTCTGGGCCAACTGCGCCGCGGCTTTGCGCAGAGGGTGGTCCGGCGGGCAGTTCTCGAACCCGGCGGCTACCGAGTAGCTGTCGTTGGAGGGGTAGCTGGTGTAGAGCATGACGTTGGCAACCTTGAGGTTGTCCGCCGCGATTGTGCCGGCAATGCCCGCAAAGTCGTGGACGACAGCGTCGGGTTTGTCGTTTTTCAGGGTGTCCAGCACAGTGTCGATGTAGGCTCCTGCCTCGTTTAAGAACAGGAAGGGCACCGCGGCGGCCACTCCGCCGTCATCCTCTTTCTTTTCGCCGTCCTCATTATGCTTGTCGTTTTCCGCCATCCAGGAGGGTACGGCGACGAACTTTGCCCCGGTGGGCTCGATGATAGTGCGGAAGGCTTCAGTGGTGAAATAAGTCACCCGGACGCCTTTCTTCACCAGTTCGGTGACGAGGGCCAGGGTAGGATTGATGTGCCCGAAGGCGCCCAGCGATACGAATGCGATATGCATACAAAAACTCCTTTCAAACAACAAAACAGCCATGCAGGCAGCGCAGGACGTTGCCCGCACGGCTGCGGGGAAAATAGGTGATGGCTTATTCTGTCAGGCCGTTGTTGGTGATCACTTTTTGATACCAGTAGAAACTGTCCTTTTTCACCCGGGCGCACTGCTTGGGATCGGTCTCGGTGCGGTCCACGTAGACTAAGCCGTACCGTTTGGCAAAGCCCTGGTGGCTGGACACCACGTCTACAAAGCTCCAGGGGCAATAGCCGAACACCGGCAGTCCCTCGTCAATCATGATGGCCAGCTGTTCGATGTGCTCTTTGAGGTATTCGATGCGGTAGGGATCATGGATCTGGCCGTCCGGGCCCAGTGTTTCGCTATAGGCCATGCCGTTTTCGGTGACGATCATGGGCAGACGGTAGCGATTATAGACCTTGCGCATCCCAATATGCAGGCCCATCGGGTCAATGCCCTTATCCATCCACTCGGTTTTGCGCAGGTGGGGATTATCACAGATGTCGAAGGCGTCCGACACCCAGAAGGGCGGCTGGTCGTAGTTGACGGGACCCTCCTTGACTTTGGCGCAAATGCTGAAATAGTAGTTGATGCCGATGAAGTCGGGGGTCGAGGCTTTCAGCACGGCTGCATCTCCGGGCAGCGTCTGGGGGTAAAGCCCATGACTCTTTAAGTAGCTGGCCACATAGGGTGGATATTCGCCCCGGACACTCAGATCAAGCAGGTAGAACTCCATCAGTTCTTCGGCGTTCTCGGCGGCCAGAACATCCTCGCTGCGGCTGGACTGGGGATAGACCACCTGGATAGCACACACCGGGCCGATTTGGGCTTCCGGGTTGATCTGCCGCAGCAGCGAAATAGCCCGATGCTCGGCCAGCGAGACATGATAGCTCATCTGATAGATGTTCTGCAGGTTCTTCTGCTTGTCCTGCTCAAAGTTGCCGTTCATGATGCCGGCGGCGGTGGCGATGAGCTGTTCGTTCACTGTGACCCACCGCTTGACGCGGCCCTTGAAGTGGGTAAAGCAGACCTCGGCGTATTTCAGATAGGCATCGATCATCTTGCGGTCGAGCCAGCCGCCGAAGGCATCCACCAGGGCCTGGGGACATTCAAAGTGATACAGCGTCACCAGGGGCTCAATCCCCTTTTCCAGCAGGTAGTCGATTAGCTTGTCATAGAAGGCCAGGCCCTCGGGGTTGGACTGGCCCGAGGCGTCCGGCATGATCCGGCTCCAGGAAAAGCCCATCCGGTAAACCTTCAAGCCCAGCTCGGCCATCAGGTCCACATCCTCTTTCCAGTGGTGGTAATGATCGGCAGCCACCTTGTTGTCGGCGATGCCGGGGCGGCGTGCCCCCAGGTCGGTGGTGGCAACGCCCTTGCCGCCTTCGTTGTAACCGCCCTCTACCTGAAAGGCGCTGGTAGACGCGCCCCAGAGGAAATTGGTGGGGAAAATCATTTGTTTTGTCAAGTCGATAACACCAGCCTTTTTGATTTTATGGTATCACGCAGTCAAACGCTCTCCAAATCTTTTTGGGAAAAGCCAAACAGATAAGTCAGAACAGCTGCCACGATCAGAGAAGCAAAGGAGGCTACCACGCCAACCACAATGTTGGCATTGGTACCACCCACATAGCACAGCAGAGACAGGAAGTTGGCGGAGGTCATTGCATATCCCTTGAGGTCGAATATGCCGGCGATGGCGCCGCCCACAAAGCCGCCAACGGCCATCGTTACAAAGCAACGGGTAAAGCGGAAGCAGATGCCATACAGAGTGGGCTCGGTGACGCCGCCCAGAATGCCGGAAGCGAAGGCTGCAAAGGATGTGCTGCGATCGTCCTTGTTTTTCAGGCGGAGCGCTGCGCCCAGAGCCACACCGAAGCAGGCCCAGGTGGCAAAGTTGCCGGCGTTCATAGGCCCGCTGCCAATACCGGTTTCAAAGAAATCGGCCATCATGGGCATCATCAGGGCCAGGTGCATACCGCTCATCACCAGGAACTCCCACAGGGCGGCGATGACAGCTACACCGAACCAGCCGGTGGTCATACCGAACCAGGCAAGGCCGCCGCTGATGGCGTTGCCCACAATAGTGCCCAAAGGCGCCAGCAGGCAGAGGATAAAGGGCATGGAAATGAGCAGGCTGAGGAACGGAGTGAAAACGGTGGTCAGCAGATCGGGCATGAACTTTTTGACGATCTTATAGACCAGGCAGAACAGGGGCACCGACAGCATAATGGGCAAAACAGTCTGGGCGTAATTGGTCACAGTGGCAGGGATGCCAAAGACTGTGAACGGCTGCCCGTTGGTGGCAAAAACTGCGAAATCGGGCACCATCAGAATACTGCCGATGAAAGAACCCAGCATACCATTGACACCCAGCTGTTTGGCGGCATTGTAACCCACCAGAATAGGCATAAAGTAAAACGCCGCATCGTACAAGAAATCAAACAGGATATATAAGTTGCTTTCCAGGGTGTACAGTCCCAACAAGTCGGGGCCAAAGATGGAATTAACGGCACGGAACAAGCCTCCGGCCAGCAGCACCGGGATCATGGGGGTCATACAGCCCGCCAGATAACCCATGATATTTTTGAGCACCTGCTTGAACGTCAGCTTCTGCCTGGCAATGGAGGCATCCTCAGCGGCGGCCGCATCATCCTTGACGGCGGCGTTGGCGCTGATGCCTGCCAGCTTGCACAGTTCCTCGTACACTTTGGGCACATTGGTGCCAATGATGATTTGATATTGCTGGCCGCCGCGGACAACCCCCAGCACGCCAGAGATCTTCTTCACGTCGTCATCTTTGGGGACGCTGTCGTCCTTTAGATACAGGCGGAGGCGGGTCATGCAGTGGGTGGCGTCCTTCAGGTTGGCCGCTCCGCCCACCGCTCTCAGGACCTGCTCGGCTATTTTTTTGTTGTCTGTCATTTTTATGTTCTCCTGTTTCAAGTCAGATCGTTGTAAGTGACAAGCCGAATGTCCTGCTGTTCCAGCCAGGCACGGACCTCGGGCCGGCAGAGCATGGCGGCCTCTCGCACCCGGGGGGTGGTCATGGTAGAATGATCCAGCAAGTAAGCATCGATGTATCCCGGATGGAAGACCATCAAGTCGCAAGCTCCCTCATGGGCGTGGGCCACTGCATCCTGGACCCCGGTGAAGGGGTCGGCCTCATAGGCCTTGAAGTCCCTGGGCATATAGGCATAGACCCGGGTATGCCGGAAGATTACTGCCTCGCCGGGACGGCCCATGGCAAAGTAGGGCAGGCCGTGGTGCTGGGCAACAATCTCCAGCCCCTTGAAGAAGTTTGCGCTGGCCACTGCGTGTCCCTCAAAGTAATCCGGCTCCCGTCCGGTAAGGGCCTTGAACTGACGGTACTGGGCCTCGATTTCCTCGATGACTTCCTCCAAAACCACAAAGTCACGGCCGGCTTTGGCGGCCTCCCGGTAGGTGCGGCTGGGCCTGAATTCCCCTTCGGGGGTGCACAAGCTGGGAATGTGGGAAGGGTCGGTGAGGGGCGCCCACACAGATGTTGGTGTGCTGACCCAGGCATAGGGAATGGCCATCAGCAGCCCCAGGCCGTGGACGGCAGCTGGCATGTTAGTCATGACGCCCACAGAGCGCACCAGCCCGGCAGCTACGGTCGCCGCAATACCGTAATTTACCCCTTCCGAGTAGCCGAGATCATCGGCGCGAATCAGCAGATATTTCATGGTCTTAACCTCTTCCGTCACGGGATTTCAGCTCCTGCAGTTCCTGGTGTACTTCTATGAACTCGCTGGCGATGGTCTCGAAGGTATCGGCAGCCATCAGCTGATCCTCGGCATGCATCAGGAAAATGTTGGTCTTCCAGGTTAGGCCCTGGCCCTGCCATTCCAGCAAGTCAGCGTGGCCGTGGTGGCCCTGGACAAAGGCTTCCTTGCCGTCCTTCATCAGCTGTTCGGCCTGGTCAAAATGGCCGGCCTTGGCCTCTTGGATGGCTTCGATATACATGCCCCGGGCGGTGCCCACATTCGCGATTATCTCAAATGCGATTTCGGTGATCGTTTCCTGAAGTTGTTCTTCCGTCATGGCCCGGGCTTCTTCCACGGAAATTGCCATGGCTCAGCCCTCCAGCACCTTGCGGACGTGGTCCAGAACGGCCTTGCCGTTCATCATACCGTAGTCCTTCATGTCGATGACTTCCACCTTGTTGTTCGGCAGCTCGCCCTGCACCTCTTTCAGGCGGTAGCGGACCTGGGGCCCCAGCAGGATCATGTCAGCACTCTGGTAATTCTTGGCCTCCGACACCGAGTGGGCCGAAATATCGCATTCGTAGTCCTCGGCCTTGGCTGCGTCTTTCATCTTGCGAACCAGAGCGCTGGTGCTCATACCGGCAGCGCACAAAAGAACAATTTTCGTCATAGTTGGGTACCTCCGTATCAATCAGCAATGCAAAGCTCGGATTTATTGTTTTTGTTTCTTATTCCTCGGACTGCTCAGCGACTGCGCCGGCCTTTTCCTCGGCCACAGCCTGGTTGTCAGCGGCCTTGAAGAAGGGATACCAGATGGCGGCGCTCATGATGGTCATCAAGATCTGATAGATGCCGATCTTCCAGGAACCCTGGATCACACCGTAGATGAAGATGGGCATGGTGTTCATGCCGATCAGGCCGGTGGGGCAGGGCATCAGGCCCAGGGTGATGGCGGCCCATGCAAAGACCAGGGAGAGGATGGGGGTGACGATGAAGGGGATCAGCATGGTGAAGTTCAGCATCAGGGGCATGCCGTAGACCAGGGGCTCGTTGATATTGAAGATACCGCAGGGCAGGACGATCTTGGAGAACTCTTTGTAGCGCTTGGACTTGGCAAACAGGAACATGACGATCACCAGACCCAGGGTGCAGCCGCAGCCACCGTTGCAGGCAAAGTCGTACATGGAGGTGTTCCACATGTGGGGGATGGGCAGGCCGGCTGCAGCAGCAGCGGTGTTCTCAGGCAGGTAGGTAAACCACAGGGGGTAGAGGATGGCCAGCACGGTGTAGGAGCCGTGGACGCCGAAGAACCAAAGGATCTGGGCCAGCAGCAGAAGAATGATGAAGCCACCCAGGCTGCCGGTGATGTTGGCCAGAGGGGTCTGGAGCAGGGCGTAGACGGCGTCGATGACGTTGCCCCAGGAGTCAGGGTAAACAGGCCCCGCAGCAGGCTGGACACCAGTGCGATGGCAGCGCCGGGGATGATGGAAGTGAAGCACTGGGTGACGTTCTCAGGGAATAGCAGGCATTTTGATGGTGATGTTCCGCTCCACCAGGGCAATGTTGATCTTGGTGGCCATGATGCCCAGGATGAAGGCCAGGAATACGCCGTGGCTGCCCAGGTAGTCCAGGACGACGACGGTACTGCCGACCTCGTTGGTGGCCACGGGCACCATGATCAGGTAGGACATCAGGGACATCAGGCCGTTGTTGAAGGCCATCTCATCGTGGCCGAAAATCTTAGCGTAGCCCACACTGAACACCATGAACACGCCCATGAAGTTCATGCAGGCATTGTAGACGGCGTTCAGGAAGGCTGCGATTCCTGTCGCCTGGATGAAGCTCTGGTAGGGGTCAATCTGGATGCTGTTCAACAGATTGAACACTGCGCCGATCATGATGATTGCCATCAGGTTTTGGGAGCCTGTGCCGATGCAGCGGACGTATCGGTTCTGGGCGAATGCGGTGGAGATGGGCACCAGTGTGTTCTCAATGAACTGCCCGATGGGATTTTTCTTTGTCTCCGTCATGGGAAGATTCCTCCTTCTTTCTTGAAACGAACGTTTTGGGAAGGCAGCAGCTCTAGATTCGCTTTTCCTCCTTGCACCAAAGTATATCACATCCGGCATTTGATTTGGTTACAAGCACAGCTCCAGCCTTTCAGGGTGGCCGTTTCCATTTCACGTTTTGAAAAGCAGAAAAACATTTTTGCTGGTTTTTGTGCAATTTGACCGCACGAAACCCAGCGCCCCGGGAAGCCAAATGCTCCCGGGGCGCTGGGTTTCTGTGGCTCAGCCGTTCACCTGACGGGGGTATTCAGGCCCGTGGACAGCATGCCGTTTTTCAATTGACAGGAACCCAGGCTGCAGGGTCTACCAGATCCCACATCTTGGCGGCATCTTGGCCGAAGTAACCCACGCTGTCGTAGGTCACGCTGGCCACATGGCCGCCGATCAGCAGGCCTTCCACCATGATATTTTCACCCCATCCGAAGAAGGTGAACAGGCACTTGCCGCCGTCGGCAGTGGTGTAGACGTTCACCGTCACGTCATCGCCGATGGGGAACCAGTTGACATGGATCTGCTGAGTCAGGGTGTACTCAGCAGGGATCTCGCCGGTGAAGGGAATCTCGGCATAGCCCATCACCTTCTGCATGTACAGGTCGCAGGTCTCCATCCAGGTCATGGAAGAGGTGCCCTCCATGCCGACGCCGAAGCCGTGGCCGTTCAGACCGTAGACATGGAGTTCGGGGTCCAGGCCCAGGTCATAGGTCTGTTTGAACAGCTCCAGGCTGCCTTCCCACTGGTCGTCAGCACCCACGGCGATGAACATATGGGGCAGGTTAGGGTTCTCCGTTTCAATAGGGGCGCCCGAGTAGATCAGATGGGCCACGTCCACATCGCTGTTGACGGCGTCCACGGCGTCGCAGACGTAGTCAGGGTCAAACTGGCTGGGGGTGATGTTGCCGTAAAATTTTTCCAGCATGGTGCGGATGTTGCCGCCGCTGCCCGAGTAGCCGGACACAGCCAGCAGCGAACCCTCAGGTCAATGCCCCACTGGTCAGAATAATATTTTACCATACGGACAGCCCGCTGCATGTCCATAACGATGTCATCGTTGTTATAGGGGGCCACCCGGCGCTGGAGCAAAAAGCAGTTGTAGCCCAGCTTGTTGAACTCGGGGCAGACGGCGTAGGCCTCCACCGGGTTGCTGCGGCTGGTGTTGCCGCCGCCGGAGGCGACAATGATGGTACCTTTGGCCGAGCTGGGATCATCCAACAGGTAAGGGATCAGGAATGGCTGGAAATCGGCGTTGTCGTAGACCGACTCACCCTCATAGTTCACCAGAGGGAACTGCAAATCCTCCGCCAGGGTGGTGACAGGCATATCGTCGCCCCACAGGTAGATCACTTCGCCGTTGATGCCGTCGCTGTAAGGCTTGAGCTGATGGTCAGCCAGGGCGGCAATGGCATCACGGGCTTCCAGGATCTGCTGTTTGTTGGCGTCGGTCAGGGATTCGGGATGAAGGCCCATCATGACGGTGCCTGCGCTCTGGGCCGCATCCCAGGCGTCTTGGGTGTACAGGGTGGGATAGTTGCGGACCATCTTGTAGTTGTAAACCTGGGTTTCCCACTCAGCCTGCCAGTAGTTGGGGTCGGATTCAGACAGGGTGTTGATTTTGTAAGGGGCCTGACTGTCGAAATGCCGGGGGATCTGGATGCCCAGCCAGTCCAGGATCTGGGCGCAGTTTTCGCTGGAATCCACCGACTGGGCAGAGGGAACAGACATACCCCCGGGGCTGACCGCAAAGGCGGACGCCGGGATACCCATCATCATCCCGACTGCCAGGACGCTTGCCACCATGGTTTTGACGCTCTTGTTTTTCATAACAATTCCTCCTTGTATCTGAGATTTGCATACCACAGGTCATGCAGGGCCGAAAACCATCACCTCCCGCAGGTTTCCCGAAGCCGTTTTTTTCACACGGCCGATTTGCAGTTCACTTGCCTTTGGCCCATCATGCCACAGGCTGCCAGTTGTTCTGGTCAGCGGCATTGTAGATGGCCTGGGCGTCATTGGTCATAAAACCGGACAGGTCATAGGTGACGGTAATGATGCCGTCGTTCAGCACGCCTTCCACCACCTGCTGCTGGTCAAAGGCCACAAACGTCATATACACTTTGGTCTTTGCATCGTCCACGGCGCAGGTCACATCTGCCTTGCCGAAACCGCCCTCAAAGGTATACTGCTGCACCTGGGTATAGCCCTCGGGGATTTCTGCCGCCTCGCCGACGCCGGCCTCACCGCGACCCATCACCAGGTCAATGAAGGTGTCTGCCATGGGAATCCAATAGGTGGAAGTAGTGCCTTGCAGGCCGGCGCCAAAGCCGTGGCCTACCTCGGCAAAGGTGTGAACTTCCACCACTGTCTTGCCCCGGGCCGAATTGGCCAGAGTCCAAATGTCGGGCATGGCGCCGGTGGCGTCGTTTTCACCCACAGCCAGGAACATGGCGGGCAAATTGGGATTTTCGGTGATCAGGCCCGCGTAGTCGCTGGTATGCTCTCCGTCATACTGGGGGCCGTACAGGGGGCAGACCACGTCCAGATCAGCGCTCATCTGATCCACTGCGTCGGAGGCATAATCTGCATCATACAGGGTGGGCTGAACATTGCCATACAGGTTGGCCACTTCTCCCAGGATGGTGCCCGAACCGCCCGAGAAGCCGCTGGCGGCGATACAGTCCATACCGCCCAGTCCCAGGCTGTCGGCATTATATCGCAGATACCGGACAGCCCGCTGCATATCCAGCCAGGTATCTTCCTGGCTGTAGGGGGCCACCCGTCGCTGGAGCACATAGGCGTTGTAGCCCAAATCCTGGAAGGCCTCGGCGATGGGATAACCTTCCATGGCGTTGCCGCGGGAAGAATAACCGCCGCCAGCAATCACAATCATATTGCCCTTGGCTGCCAACTGGTCCTCCACCAGATAGGGCACCAGGAAGGGTTTCATATCGGCGTTGTCATAGCTCTCGGCGGTAAAGTCGGAGACCTCCACCGTCTCGGCTGTGGCCGGTGCATCCCCCCAGATGTACCACATACAGTCGGCTGCCGGTGCATCCTGAACCAGTGCTTCCCGCTGGGCCACCGCATTGTCAATCATACTCTTGGAGACATCGTCGATGTTGTCTGGGTCGATGTTCAGCAGGGTGTTGGCCGTTGCGGTATAGGCATCCCAGCTTTCAGCCTGATAGGCCGTGGGCACGTTGCGGATCAACTTGTAGTTATAGAGTTCTGTTTCCAGGGCTTTCTGGTAGTAATCGGGGTCGCTTGGGTCCAGATCCAGGGTCTGGACCGGCATATCGTGATAGGTCTCGACCGGGCCCTCCGTTGTTTCCTCGCTGGACGCTGCAGCCGAGGATACAGCCTGCGACGACACAGCACTGGAGGTGGTGTTGCCCTGCTGGCACCCACTCATAGACAGCAGCAGGGCTGCCAGCAGGCACCGGACAAAAGTCGTTTGTTCCATTTTCTCATCTGATTGATCTCCTTTCTTTGCAATCCGCTCATCTGTTTTTTTCTTCCAAACACATAGACTGTGGAAAGACGGCTTTTCACTTCTGCAATTTCAGTCATCTTGCACTAAAATTATAACATGTATGGAATACAATTTGGTTTCAAATGCATTTGCTCTGTTTCAGGAGCTGATTTTCTTTTTCAGTTTTTGAAAGATCGAAAAAAGTTTCAGCCGTTTTTTGTGCAGACCGCAAAAAAAGACCGCGGTGCGCTATGCGCAACTGCGGTCTTTAAAATGGTATTCCTTATTGAAATGCTTTGTCGTAGGCTCGCAAATACCCCATCAGAATCAGGTCGTTGGCCATCAGCGCCGCATATTTGCCCACATCATTGCGATTGGTCGTGCCGCACTGGAGGATGAAGTCTGCGGTGTTGAGATAGGGGCTGGCCAGGTTTTGGGTGATGATCAGCATCTTGCACCCGCTGGACAGGATAGCGTTGCAGATGTCGGGGTATCGGGTCAGATAGCTGCCGCCCACACTGCAGATGATGGCAAAGTCCTTTTCGGTTAGGCTGCGGGCGCATTCCAGCTGGGTGGCATAGTCCATGAACAGCTCCACATAGCGGCCCATCATCATCATTTTGCTCTGGAAGTAGTGGCCGATGTCCCACAGGAAGTGGTGAGAGAAGTAGGCGGCTTTGCCGCAGTCGTGGAGCGTCTTGACAATGTCGGGGATCACCTGGGCATTTTCGGGGGCAATGGTGGTGTAGATATTGCCGATCAGAGCGTCCCTGTAGGCGCTGATGGCAGTTTCTTGGTTGTTGTGGAGCATAGTATAGAACTGGCGGGAATAGTCGGTCCGCATGGTAAAATCCCGTTCCATCCAGGACTGAAACTCCTTGAAATTGTCCATGCCCAGAAACCGACAAAAGCGGGAAATGGATGCGTTGGAAGTATAACACAGGTCTGCGATCTGGCTGAGGGCCAGCCCCTTCAGCTGGGAGTAATTCCGCAGCAGTGCCACTGCTATGTCGTAGTTTGCGTCCCGTTCCGGCGCCGAGCTCACATAGCTGAGCAGACGGTCCAACAGGGAGCCCATCATTTTCACATTATTCATCCCTACAGCCCTCCTGCACCATTTGTTTCCAATCAGATTTATTGTAACACACCCGTCAGTATTCTGTCAAACCCAAACTTTCCCGGGATGCAGGCCGTCAAATCCAGCATGACCACCGGTCGACAAAATCCAGATTCAGCTTTACAGTATCCGTCAAGCAAAGGCTGATGAAGGCAGACCACAAGTTCTACAAGGCCCACGGCATCTATGATTTCCCCCAGAAGCAGAAAAAGCGGATTCTCCAGATGAAGCTGGTGGGGGCCATCTTGACTGTCTCCCTTCTCTCCAGAAAAAGATGAAGGGACAAATAAACCAGTACATCATCGGGTCCCATGAAAAAGTGGTCCAAGAAGCGAGGCAATCACTATCGCTGCCTCAGAGGCATTATAAAAACACCTCGTTCAAGCAAACAGCCTGCCGGTCCAATATGACTGGCAGGCTGTAATTTTGCTTTGCCCGAAAACTCAGGCCTTGTAATAAGTTTGCCTGGGGCTGCCCGGGCGATCCGGGATCGTCATCTTCAGTTTGCTTGTTTCCACCAGCGGCAGTACATACTGGCGGATAGCATAGGAGGCCGTCTTAATTCCCAAAAAGGCAGCAATTTCCTGCCGGATGCGCGGAACTGTGCAATAGGAAAGCAAGTCCGTCTGTGCCCCATCACAACTCGGTTCTGCCGACTCCATGGAATGACGGAGAGTCACCACAAATTCTCCGCGACGGTTTTCATGTTTCGCTTACAGAAGGCAAGCGCTTCTTCCACCATTTCGGCTATGGTTCCCTCAATGCGCTTATTAATATTTCTGTTCAAAGGCAGTTTTCCTTTCACCGCAAAAGCCGTCCGAAAGGGCGGCTTTTGCCTACATAGAGAAAAAGGGGGATGACCGCTATCGTTTATGTGACGAGAGATTTTGGTTTTCGCCGGGGCGAGATCTACTTCGCAGACCTTGATCCGCACTATGGTTCTGAGCAGGGGAGTGAACGTTCTGTTATCGTGACTCAAAATAATACAGAAAATAAATTCGCACCGACCGTGATCGTAGCTGCTGTAACCTCAAAAGTCTCCAAAAAGCCAAACCAGCCTACCCATGTTCTCATTGAGAAGAACCCTGCGTTCAGCCGTCCGTCTGTGGTGCTGCTGGAACAGATCTTCACCATTGATAAGGAACGCATCAACAGTTTTATGGGAATGACCAGTGAGTGGGAGATGGCGCAAATTGAAAAAGCCCTGAAATGCAGTCTGGCACTGGATCGGGAAAATATTCGCAATAAAAATTGCAATTCGACATAATTTCAAAATAAATACAGGCTGTATTTAGTAATACGACTGACATCCTTGCAAACACGGATGCAACCGTATATTCTTGGAGCAGGACGGTTGATTGATCGCCTGAACAAAACATCTGAACTGAAAGAGGTGCGATATGGCATATACGAGAAACGAGATCAAAGAACTGGAGCCTATGGTCAAGTCAGGTAAGAAGCGGTTTGTCCGCTATCAGGAGAGTGAGGAACTCTACTCGGTGGGGCTGCATACATTTGAGCAGATTGCAAAAGAAGCAGGAGCAATCTACAAGATTCGCCGCTTGGTATTGGTGAATCTGGACATCTTCGATGAGTATCTGGATACTTTTCGGATGTGATTTTTGGCTTTCGGTGTGCAGCCGGAAGCCATACATAAAATCAATCTGTTCTTGTGATTCTGGGAAGATTAGAGTATAATGAACATAGTAACATTCGCTGAGATGGGAGGGTGTCGCATGGGCAGTTATCTGAATCCGGGCAGCAAAGGCTTTCAGGAAAGTCTGAACTCGGAGATCTATGTGGACAAGACAGGACTGATCGAAAAGACAAATGCGGTTTTGAACACGCGGCAGAAGTTTCTCTGTGTCAGCCGTCCCCGGCGTTTTGGTAAGTCGATGGCAGCGGATATGCTGGCGGCATACTATGACGCGGCGAGGATTCTGCACCGCTGTTCCATTCCCTGAAAATCAGCAATGCGGCATCATACCAGCAGCATTTGAATCAATTACGATGTGCTCAAGGTCAATATGCAGGAATTTTTGAGCATGACAAACAGCATGGATGAAATGCTGACGATGCTGCAAAGTATCTGGTCTTTGATCTGACCGCCCATTTTCAGGAAGTCCGTTTCCGGGATGAAAACAATCTGATTCAGGTAATGAAAGACATTTACGCAAAAACAAAGCGGTCTTTTGTGATCCTGATCGACGAATGGGATTGTCTGTTCCGTGAATATCAGCAGAATCAGAATGCCCAGAAGAAATATCTGGACTTCCTGCGGGCATGGCTGAAAGACAAGGATTATGTCGCGCTGGCCTATATGACGGGTATTCTGCCCATCAAAATATGGCTCCCATTCTGCGCTAAATATGTTTACAGAGTATTCGATGACGGATCCTGGTGACTTGGCAGAGTACTTTGGCTTTACCGAATCGGAAGTGACCACTCTCTGCGAAAAGTATCAGATGAACTTTGAGGAAGCCAAGGCGTGGTACGATGGCTATGACCTGATTGCTCATCGGCAGGCCGGAGATGAACATTATTCTATGTACAGTCCAAAATCCGTTGTGGAGGCCATGCTGCGGCACAAATTTGGAACCTACTGGAATCAGACGGAAACATATGAGGCATTAAAAATCTACATCCAGATGGATATGGATGGCTTGCGGGATGCAGTTGTCCGAATGCTGGCAGGTGAAGCTATAAAAATCAACACAGGCACATTCAGCAACGACATGACTACCTTTGCCAGCAAGGACGATGTGCTGACATTGCTAGTGCATCTGGGGTATCTGACCTATAACAGCGCAGACGAAACCGTGATGATTCCCAACAAGGAAGTTTCGCAGGAGTACGTCAATGCGATCAGTACCATGAACTGGCATGGTGTGATGGATTCCGTAGAAGCATCACGCAAACTGCTGGATGCACTATGGGCGATAGATGCGGATGCTGTTGCAGCCGGAATTGATAAGGCACACGAAGAAGTGTCGATTCTTCAATACAACGATGAAAATTCGTTGAGCTGTACCATCAATCTGGCATTCTACTTTGCACGAGAATACTACACGATGGTGCGAGAACTGCCAGCAGGAAAAGGCTTTGCAGATGTTTGTATGATTCCCGGAAGCTGCATCTGGACAAGCCGGCGGTAGTGATCGAGCTGAAATGGGACAAGAGTGCGGCTGGCGCATTGGCTCAAATCAAGGAGAAGCATTACGGCAATGCGCTGAAGGATTATCAGGGCAATCTGCTGTTAGTTGGCATCAATTATGATAAGGCCACAAAGAAGCATGAGTGTGTGATCGAGAAAATCAAAAAGTAAAGATTCCATAACTGGTTCGCCGTTTCCTCCCGGATGCGGCGAATTTTTTTGTCCCCCATCGGTCCGACATCCTTGCAAAGACGGAGAACATCGGGTATCCTTGGAGCAGGACGGCAGAAATTGATTTCATAATCTTTTTACATCGCCAACAGCGCATAGTATCGCGGATGGTATCCGCTGTTTACTGTAATGCTCGGTACTGGCTGTCGCATTGGCGAGGTGTTGGGTCTGCGGTGGCAGGACATTGATTTCAAGAATCGGACGATCAATATTAACCATAATCTGGTCTATCGTGCGCAGGATGATGGCACCTGCATCAATCGGGTCAACTCCCCTAAAACCAGCGCAGGTATCCGTATCATCCCCATGCTGGACGAGATGTTCGACGCTTTTCTGGAAGAATATCAGTATCAAAAGGTGATTGGATTCTCCACGGATGAAATTGATGGTTATTCTGGATTTGTGTTCTGCACGGGGGAAGGCAAGGTCTATCTGCCGGGAATGATCAATCGTACGATTCATACAATCTGCGCAGACTATAATAAGGAAGAAGCAGCCAAGGCTGATGCAGAAGATCGTGACCCGATTCTCCTGCCCAACTTTAGCTGCCATGGTCGAGTTATAATAAGGACAAGTTAGAAAACTCCAGTAAATACAAGGGGTTGCACTAATTTAGTCCTTATTTTTAAAAAAGGGAAAAATAAGGCAGCGCTGTCATTCCAGAATATGAATTATTACAGATCCAGACTGGAAATGGATTTGTGTAAGACAAGAGTAAAAACAACAGAATTATTGTAATTATAGGACTGAATTAGCTCGCATGGAATATAGATTCCGGTTGTCTAATTCAGTCCTCTTTTTGATTGACGACGATGAAAGGTGATGAAAAATGGCTAGAATTATTTCTATTGTAAACCAAAAAGGGGGAACGGGAAAATCCGCATGTACAGCTAATTTAGCAGTAGGATTAGCACAAAAGAATATGAAAGTGTTGATTGTAGATGCCGATCCACAGTCTGATGTATCCGCAGGATTTGGATATCGTGATTGTGATGACAGTAATGAAACACTTACAGCTCTATGGATGCAGTAATGAAAGATGAAGATATTCCTTCCGACTGTCATATCAGACATCAGGCAGAGGGAATAGACATTATCTGTTCTAACATTGGACTGGCAGGTACGGAAGTACAGTTGGTAAATGCAATGAGCAGGAATATGTATTGAAACAGATATTATATGGTATCAAAGATCAATATGATGCGGTCATCATTGATTGTATGCCATCATTAGAATGATTACGATCAATGCGCTGGCTGCATCAGATGAAGTACTTATTCCGGTTGAAGCGTCCTACTTGCCAATCAAAGGATTGCAACAGTTATTAAAACGATCAGTAAGGTCCGTAAGCAGATTAATCCGAAGCTGCAAGTCGGTGGGATTCTGTTCACGATGGTAGATGCTCATACGAATGATGCAAAAATAATATGGAACTTCTCAGAAATGTATATGGAAGTCAAATTCATATCTTTGATAATTATATTCCATTTTCCGTAAGAATGAAGGAGGCAGTCAGAGAAGGACAGAGTATTTTCTCTTATGATCCGAAGGCAAAGCTACAGAAGCTTATCGGAGTGACGGAGGAGGTGCTGAAAGATGCCATCTAAAAAAAGAGCAACACCCATTTCCTTACAGCCGCTTGATGCGTTGTTTGGAACAAGCGAAGAGACAACCAATGGAATCAGTGAGATAGCAATAGGAAGCCTTCATCCGTTTCAAATCACCCATTTCAAGTAAAGATGATAAGAAAATGGAGGAATTGTCTGAAAGCATTACACAATATGGCGTGTTGGTTCCCGGTATTGTGCGGTTGAGAGTCTGGTGGTTATGAGCTTGTAGCTGGTCATCGGCGAAAACGAGCATGTGAACTTGCAGGATTAGAGAAAATGCCGGTTATCATCAAAGATATTACAGATGACGAAGCGACGGTGATCATGGTAGATTCCAACATTCAGCGAGAAGAGCTGCTAATCAGCGAAAAGGCATTCGCTTATAAAATGAAATATGAGGCGTTAAAGCGTCATGGGAAAACGGTCTGATTTAACTTCTTGCCAAGTTGGCAAGAAGTTAGCAACGAAGAAGTCAGTCAGAATACAGGAGATAGTTCCAGACAGATTCTTCGATATATTCATCTGACAGAGTTGATCGCAGAGTTTTTAGAATTGGCAGACGAAGAAGCTTCCCTAATACAGCTGTTGAAGTTTCCTATTGAGAACTGAAGAGCAGCAGATATTACTTCAGTATATGCATAATCACAATATAGTACCGTCCATGAAGCAGGCAAAGGAATTGAAACAGATTTCAAAAGAACGGATGTTGACGTATTCAGAGATTGACCAGATTTGCATGAATGAAAGTATTGAAAAAGTTCAGGTGCAGATTCCGGCGAAGAAATTGAAACAATATTTTCCAGAGACATATACAAAGACTCAGATGGAAGAAATTATATTTAAGCTTCTAGCATCGTGGGCAGAAAGAGAGGGTAACGAATGAGCAATGAAGATACGGTAAGTAGAATACAAGTCTATCTGAAAAAGATAGAAAGATACGTGTTAAACGGATGAAGAGAGAAGTTTGAACATTTGTTGAAAACATTAGGATTATCAGCAGGAAGAGTGAAGAAAGTATGGCTTTAAAATTGTACGAAGATATGATGCGAACGGAAGGGCTTACAGAGAAAGATCTGGAAACCTTTCAATTGGATTCTCCTGTGGTTAGAAATATTGGCAAACCTTAATCGGGAGGTATGGAAGAATCAGACAGAAGGAGAAAAAAGGTGACGATTGAAGATGTAATTAAAAAATCAATTCTGCCGCTGGCATTTATGGTATTCTGGTTTTGGATGACAAAAACAATTATGAAAGTCAGTGGTCAGACAGATTGGTTCTGGTGGATATTTATTGCCGGATTACCATTTTGGAATACATAAAATGCGGTTGATTCTAATTCCGAGAGGAATGGATACCACAACAACACTTGGATGGCTGCATTAAGTGTGTCATTATTGGAGCATTGATTGGAAGCATT